>Ga0316202_10000003_pt1 | contig 1190987 bp, 1045 predicted proteins | sample 3monrhotite_MG_FD_204934 | JGI IMG/M metagenome (GOLD analysis project Ga0316202, IMG submission 204934) | Microbial mat bacterial communities from mineral coupon in-situ incubated in ocean water Damariscotta River, Maine, United States -... | ecosystem: Environmental > Aquatic > Marine >...
GCCCCCGAACCCCCTCCCACATCACAGGCTCCCAAACCTCACCCCGCCCCTCCCGCAGCTCAATCCCCCCCACAACAACCCCACGAAAACGCACAATCCCCTCCCCACCATCAACCACCCCGCTCAACACATCCACCCGATCCCCAGAAACCGTCCCCACCCGCACCCCCGTATACCCACCCATCAATGCCCCCACCGCCAGCACCAAACACCCAGACCGCCAAACCCCACTCACAACAATCCCAACCCCCACAAGCCCACAACCCACCGCAAACCACGCCCCAACAGCACCACCAACAACCCCAAATAACCACACCCCAACCACCCCCCCAATAACACACCACCAAGCCCGACCTACAGCACCATCAACACTCATCACCCCAATATACCAGATCTCCACACTCCCCTTCTCCCTAGAATCCCGATGGAGAATTCCAATGCCCCCCAAACACATGCTCAACGCCAAAAAATAAAGCGACCCCTGTCGCTACAAACAGGGGCCGCATCAAAGTCAAATATACTCAGCCAAGCTCAAACGAGTCTGAACTGGCCAACCATCGACTGCAACTGCTCGGCCTGCTGAGCCAAATCCGCAGCAGCCTGCGATGATTGCGAAGCGCCCTCAGACGACTCACGAGTCACCGCATTAATCCCCTCAACCGCACGAGCAATCTCACCCGCCGCCTGAGTCTGCTCCCGTGCCGCCGCAGCAATGTCCTGAACCATCGACTGCACGCCCTTGGAACCCTCAACAATGCTCCCAAGCGAAGTACCCGCCGATGTCGCAAGATCAACACCACGACCAACACGCTCAGAACCGGACTCGATCAGCGTCACCGCCGTCTTAGTCTCCGCCTGAATACCACGGATCGACAACGACACCTCTTCGGTCGCCTCGGTAGTACGCTCGGCAAGCTTCCGGACCTCGTCGGCCACAACAGCAAACCCGCGACCATGCTCGCCCGCCCGTGCCGCCTCAATCGCAGCATTCAGAGCAAGCAGGTTCGTCTGATCAGCAATGTCATTAATCACAGCGATAATCTCGCCAATCGTTTCAGACTTCTCGCCAAGAGTATTGACCGCCTCGGCACTCGATTGTACCTCGCTGGCAATACCCTTCATCTCTTCAACAGTACTGCTCACGATGCTGCCGCCGTCCTCGGCCAAGTTCTGCGACTCCTCGGTCGCCGTTGTCGCTTCCGACGACTTCCCAGCAACCTCGCCAACAGACTGCGAAAGCTCTTCAACAGCCGCCGCAACCTGCTGCGTCTGCTGCTCCTGAGTCTGTAAACCAACAGACATCTGCTCGGCACTCGCAGCAATCTCAGTAGACGCACTCGCAACCGCCTGTGTCGAACCCGAAACATCAGAAATAACCTGCTTGATCGCGTTCTTCATGTCATTCACGGTCTGCGCAAGCTGCCCGATCTCATCGGTCGCCTTCATGTCCATGTCGTCCATGCTCAGATCACGGTCAGCAATCTTCCTCGAATAGTTCATCACCGCAGTCAAACGCCGTGTAATCGAGTTCGACAGGAAGAACGCAACCCCGACCGCAAAGACAACAGCAACAATCCCGACAATCCAAACAGTGCTCAGCATCGCAGCCTTGGCAGCCTTGTACTGACCAACCGCAGCATACTTGTGCTCGTACTGCTTCTCAGCAATCGAATCCATAATATCAGCAGCCTGCACAGCAAGCGGTGTCACAACATTGGAACACAGATACTCGGCAGCATTATATTCTGGGCTATGACGAATCCCCGTCGCCACCTTAGCCTCCGCAATAAATGTTTCACGAGCAGCGATATACCCATCAAAGTTCTCCTTCTGCGAAGGTGTAAACAAACTAATCTGAGTGTACAAATGATCCACAGACTCCTGGCAAGCCTCTAGGCATTTATAAATATACTGATAGTGATCTTCCTTGCCAGTCGACAAGAACTTCGAGATCGCGTACCGGCTCTTAAGCAGATGCCCCTCGGCTTCAGATACCGCTCGGACCAAACTCTTCCGCTGAGCATCAGCAAGAAGCGTTTCTTCCTCATCAAGAATCGCTTCTAAAAAGACGATCATCTCATCACCAAACGGCTCCGCTACATCGTAGTAATGCACCGTCGCAGGCAAATTCTCAGGCGTCTGACAAACATCAGCAATCTGCTGCTGCCCAGAGCGGAACTCACCCATAACGGACTTAAAGTGTGCATACTCATCGAGCAACTCGATGTCGTCCCAATCCGCAGCAAGCACATCAAACTCAGAAATCTGCTCGTCGATGTGGTCCCATGTATCAAGACGCTCTTCTGCAAGCGACTCAAGACCAAGAATCATGTACCCACGATGCATCGACAACGCGTGATGAATCTCACCCTGCAACGACAAACACAAATCAACCGCAGGCGTCGCCTTATACAACACCTGATCAGTCGCCTTCGTAGACTTTGCAGTCTTGTACTGCACCACCCCCTGCATCACGATCAACATCATGATCGTCGTACCAAAACCCAATCCCAACTTCGTCCGGATCGACATATTCATTTGAGCCACTCCTATTTCGTGCAATGGGCCATGCAAGGCCCGTCAAAGATTCCCTCGCACAACAGATACGAGACAAGATCATTCACATCGACCCTTCTAAACACACCATTAAGGATTTGAATAGATTTAAACCCAGAAGCGCGTGCGCCCCGCCCCGCCTACAAAATAAACCGCCCGTATACCACAAAATCACACATACTTATGGCTGTCCAAAATCAAATTGGGAAAACCACCCGCTCACAGGTACCGGCCAAACTGCCCCCCATTTCTAGGGGTACCCCAACCAAATCAACAAACCACAACCACTCGATTCCACAAAGAATCTTCCTCCACAGCGTGGTGATGCTTACAAAAACGCATCCAAAATACATACCCCTCATCCGCCAAATCATTCTGCAAAAACAAGCAGCCCGCAAACCCCCGAATGACTGCAGCACTCCGCTTGTGATCAATACCGCAGGCCTGTTGTCAAAGACTTACAACTCATAAAGAACAAAGCTCAATAAACGATATCCCAATGGCGTCCCCATTCAAACCATCAATCACACTGCCCTCAATTACAGGATCAACGGATCTGTGTTCAGGAATGCAATCAAAGTCCGAGCCCTAGAGAACCCGAGTAAGTCCGCCCTACCCACCAATCCCAAATCGCATCTCCACCCGCAGCCCCCCAAGCCCGCCCTCACCATCACTCGCACCAACCAAAAACTCCCCACCCCACTGCTCGCACACATACCGGCACACGCCCAACCCCAACCCATGCCCACCAACAGAATCAGCCCCAGGCTCCCCGCCTTCCATCCCAGGACCAGAATCCTCCACCACCAATGAGACATACCCCGGAACCACACATTGCCCAGGACAAGGCACACACTTCCCCTCAACCGGACACTTCCCGCGGCTCGCCCGCATCACGCGACCGCTCAACCGGATCAAACCCTCCCCATCCCGCACCCGACCAGACATCGCAGCCATCGAGTTGCTATACAAGTTCACCAGCACCCGCTCCAACAGAATCCCAGGCATTGGAATCCCCCTCCCCAAATCATCTCCCAATTCTACATCAAAGCCAACCACACCACCAACTACATCACCAAACGACAACCGCACCGCTTCAACTGCATCCCCATGCAAACCAAGCACTTGCGCCGCACCCAGCCCCTGCTCCCCGCGCTTCTCAACAGTGTTATCGGACCCTCTGTCCAATCCCTTGCCACCACTTTCCCCCATAAAGAACTCGCACAAACTCGCCACCTGCAGCCCCACATCCGCCGCCATTTTCATCGCCACGCGTGCCTGATCTGGATCCCCAGAAATCATCGCCCGCTGCGCCCGCCCCGAAATCCCGGCGACCAAACCATTCACCTCATGGGCAAAGTACCGCGCCCGCTGATCCAGGTCCGGCCCATCAATCTCAGCCGCCAACCCACCCGCCAGCTCCGACAACTGCTCCACAGCAGCAACCGTCTCATCGGCACCACCCAATTGTTCCACGTGGAACAATTCCCCCCCGCTTCCATCACCAATCCCTATTGGAAGCTCCGCATCGGGGTTTTTGCCCGCCGCAGGATCACCGCTACCAGTCTGGTTGAGTGATACATCTCGGGATGGCATTCGTTCAGAAGACACCGGTCGGGTATCGGACCATCCCAATCCCATATGAATCCAAACTTACAAATTAGGGGAGAACCTCTACGCCGCAACCGTATTTACCCAAATCATTTACCATCCAACAGCATCCTCGGCAACCAACCACACCCCACCGCCGAACGATCCCAAATGAGGCCCGGCAGAATCCCAGATTCAAATTGTTCCACGTGGAACAATTTGAATCCCGCACCCAGGCAACCTGACGGCCGGGATGGTGTAGGGCAGTAGGTGGGGGGTGGGGGGTGGGGGGTGGTTATGGAGTTTGCGGGGTTGGGATTTCGAATTTGGTCAGGTGGGGGGCTGAGCCGTCGGTCTGACCGCCGCTGGCGAGCCAGGCTTTGATTTGGGTGGGGCGGATATCAAGGTCGGCGACGGCGGCGAGATCGGTCCAGACGAAATCGATGTGTGATTCCTGGGACTCGATTTCCGGGAGCCCGGCGGCGGGATCCGGGGCGGGATTTCCCAATTGTTCCACGTGGAACAATTGGGCCCGGAAGACCAGATTGATCTCGTGGTGGTCCTGGCGGCCGTCGTTGAAGGTGTTTTCTGTGGTGAGCAGCAGGGGGCCGACGGTGATTCTTTGGGCTGTTTCTTCGAGCAATTCCCGCTTTAGAGCCTCTGAGGCGGGTTCGGCGAACTCGATGTGGCCGCCGGGGAGGTAGAGGTAGCCCTTGGCGGTGTTCCGGCACATGAGGGCATGGGATTCGTGTAAGATAAGTGCTCGGGCGATGAGCTCGGAATTTTGGGGAGCATTGGCGGGTGTTGTCATGGGGGATGGTATGCGGGGGCTAGAATTGGTGCAAGTAGAATTTTTGCTTGCTGTGATCTGGCGAGTGATTGAGATTGGCATGGAGGCGAACTGAATATGGCTGCAGAGAAAAAGAATGTCCGGACGAAACGATCACGGCTCGGGCGCGGGTTGAGCGCGCTTGTTGAGGTGCCTGCCGTTGAGGTTGCTGGGCCTGAGGGCGGGGCGGGCAGTAAGTCCGATAACCTTGACGCTGCTCCCTCCGACCCCTTGTCTGCAATTGGCGAACACTCACCTAACAGTGAGTCGAGTAAATTGGGTGGGGCACGCAGAGTTGTGGGAGATGGCGGGGGCCGGGGCTTGGCGGTTGGTCGTGGGGCTGGGGGGGGCGATGGCAGTGGGGTGGTTGATGGGTTTGCTTCGGGGGGCGGGCTTGTGGTTCACGCCGAGGCGGCGGGTGGGGTTGTTGAGGTTGCGGTGGGTTTGATTGTGGCCAATAAGGATCAGCCTCGGCGGGTGTTTGATGAGGGGGCGCTTGCGGGATTGTCGGGATCGATCAAGGAGCACGGGCTGATGCAGCCTGTGGTTGTGCGCCGGGTTGATGGCGGGGGGGTTGGGGACGGGTCTGAAGATCAGTATGAGTTGATTGCCGGCGAGCGGCGGTGGCGGGCGAGCCAGATGGCTGGGCTTGAGACGATTCCTGCGATCGTGCGGGAGGTTGATGATTTGACCAGCGCGCAGCTCGCGTTGATTGAGAATGTGCAGCGGGAGGATCTGAATGTTGTTGAGCTTGCTGAGGGGTACCGGGTGTTGTCTGAGCGGTATTCGATGACGCAAGAACGGATTGCCAAAACGGTTGGCGTGTCGCGTTCTTCTGTAGCAAATATAGTTCGGTTGCTGGATCTTCCTGACGAAGTCCGCGCATTGATATCGTCTGGTGCTTTGTCTTCTGGGCACGGCAAAGTATTGTTGTCTTTGGGAGCGCCCGAGAAGCAGCGGCGGTTTGCGGCGCGGTGTTTAAAGGAAGACTGGAATGTTCGTACACTGCAAGAGGCGTGCAATGCTGAGCTTGATGGCGAGGGAGATGGCGCAGACGAGTCTGAGGGTGGTTCGTCAAAAATAGGTATAAACCCTGTGAATGAAAGGGCAAACAGTGTTTTGCGTGATCTGGAGCGTCGTATTGGGGAGGAACTCGGGACGCGGGTGAAGATTCGTACGGACAAGAGCCGTACTCGGGGGCGGATGGTTGTTGAGTTTTATGACCTTGACCAGTTCGATGGTTTGCTTGCTCGGCTTGGAGTCAAGTCGGAAGGTTAATTGAGAATATTTTCTCGACAACTTCGCTGCTGTTGACTACGATATTTCTATTGCTGATTCGCTTAATCTTTCTTTATTCGATATTGTTTATGATTTGTGTTTGCTGATCTGATTGCAACTCCCAGAACAACTTGTTAATAACCCTGCCTGCTTATCGATGTGGGCTCATCACCCAACTACTGAAGGAGTGGGTTCTCATGGCGAAGAAAAAAACCGCTAAAAAAAATACAAAGAAGAATGGCTCAACCGCCCGCAAGGGCTCGGGGCTTGGTGCAGTCTCGTTTGAAGAGTTGCAGGCCGAGATGGCTCGGCGATCGAAGGTTGTTGGTCGGCTTGAGCGTCGGCGTGCCAAGCTGCACGCGGAGCTTGCTGAGGTTGATGCTGAGCTTTCGAGCTTTGGAGCGCTGAGCGCGAGCGGCGGGATCCGTCGTCGCCCTCGTAATGAGATGAATCTTGTTGAGACGCTGCAGAAGATTCTCAAGAACAAAACCATGTCGGTGACTGATGCGGCTCAGGCTGCTCGGGATTCTGGATACATGACGACTGCGGCCAACTTCCGCACGATCGTGAACCAGGCGTTGATCCGGGAGACGAAGACCTTTAAGAAGGTTTCGCGTGGGCAGTACACTGCGAAGTGATACTCAGATTTGAGTGAAACTTGATTTATGAGACCCGTCTTTGTGGCGGGTTTTTTTATATACGGTTTTGGGGTAAGTGGGGAGGGAGAGAAGACCCGACTGCGCCGAAGACGGCGAGATCGGGGCACCCGGCTCAAAGGAGGGAGAGGGGGAGGGGGATTAGTCGTGGTCGATGGGGACGATGTCGGTCGGGGAGAGGTGGAGGGCGACTTCGTCTCCTGGGCTTGGGGCGATTGTTGTGGGGGCGAAGGGGTTCATCTGGGCGACCTTGATTGGGGGTGCGCCTTTGAGTTCGATGACATGCTGGGCGGTTTCGCCGAGGTAGGTGGAGTGGAGGAGTTTGCCTGGGAGGGTGTCGGGTGAACCGGGTTGTTTGAGGGTGATGGCTTCGGGGCGGATGGAGATGAGGCAGTCACCTGAGTGTTCGTTGTCGAGGTTGGCGGCGAAGGTGCCTGCTTCGATGCTGAGGGCGGTGTTTGCGGCTGAGCCTGATGCGTTTGCGTGGATGAGGTTGGTTTCTCCGAGGAACTCTGCGACGAACTTTGATTTTGGTTTTCGATAGAGGTCTACGGGTGTGCCGAGTTGCATGATTTTGCCGTCGCGGAGGAGCGCGACTTTGTCTGCCATGGAGAGGGCTTCTTTTTGGTCGTGTGTGACATAGACGGTGGTGATGCCTGAGGATTTGCAGATGTCGCGGATCTGGTGGCGGAGGTCGTTGCGGAGTTTGGCGTCGAGGTTTGAGAGTGGTTCGTCGAGTAGGAGGACGGCGGGTTTGATGACGATGGCGCGTGCGAGTGCGACGCGTTGTTGCTGGCCGCCTGAGAGTTGGGTGGGTTTGCGGTGTGCGTACTCGGCCATTTGTACGGCTTCGAGGGCTTCGATGACGAGTTTGTCGCGTTCTGGGTTCTGGATTTTGCGGACATTGAGTCCGAAGGCGACATTCTGGGCGACGGTCATGTGGGGCCAGAGTGCGTAGGACTGGAAGACCATGCCTGTGTTTCGTTTGTTTGGTGGTTCATGGGTGACGACTTTGTCGTCGAAGGTGATGGAGCCTTGGGTGGGGTCGATGAATCCTGCGATCATGCGGAGGAGTGTTGTTTTGCCGCAGCCTGAGGGTCCTAGGAGGAAGAAGAGTTCTCCTGGATTGATTGTGAGGGTGAGGTCATCGACGGCGTTGACGGCGTTTTTACCGGTGCCGAAGGTTTTGACGAGGTTGTTGATTTGTATTTTGGTGCCCATAAGGGGGGATGGTAGGGGGGGAGTGAAGATAAGAGAAGACCCCCTCCGTCGCTGTGCGACACCTCCCCCGGAGGCCCGGGGGAGGCGGAAGAATTAGGAGTTGGATTCTTTGGGGGTGTGGCCGATTTGGGAGGGGGATTCGAGGGTGACACCTAGGCCTAGGACTATTCGGTTGGCGTAGGCGAAGTAGGCGGTGACCTGGGCGGCGTCGAGGATTTCTCGGTCGGTGAGATTTGCGGCGCGGAGGGTTTCGAAGTCTGATTGGGTGATGCTAGAGGGGTTTTTTGTGAGTTTGGTGGCGTAGTCGACGAGGGCTTGCTCTCTAGGGGTGAGGTTTGTGTAGTCGGCGTTGAAGATTTCGTCGGCGAGGTGTTTGCGGTTGTCTGGGAGGAGATTTCTTAGGCCTGTAGAGTGGTGGGTTTGGCAGTAGGTGCAGTTGTTGAGGCGGGAGACTGTGGTGCCGATGATTTCTCGTTCGGCGCGGGAGAGAGGGGAGGGTTTGTGGCAGGACTGGATGTAGAGCTGGCAGTGTGCTTCTAGGGAGGCGGGGTTGAGGGCGTGGACTTTGAGGACTTGGTCTACGGAGCCGTCGGGGTTTGCGTAGCGTTTGTAGAGGTCTGCGAGGGGGCCTGTGGCGTCTTGTTCGTTTATTGTTTTGATGAAGGGCATGGCTAGAGGAGGTCTCGCAGGGCGGTTCCGATGTAGTTTTCATCGGTGGGGTTTACTGAGAATGAGCCTTGGGTTGGGTGGGTGATTGATTCTCGTTTGTCCATGTCGGTGAGTTCGACTTTGTTTGGGGCGTGGATTTCGATGAAGTATTTTGCGTGCTGGGCGTCGGCGTCTTTGCGGAGTTTGCCTGGGTTTGTTGTTGATTTGTAGGAGGTTCGGGTGTGGAGGGGGGGGATTGCGTAGCGGTCTTGTTGCCAGGGTTTGCGGTCTTCGCGGTTGAGGTAGGCTTGGGATTCTTGGCCTCGGCGGAGGGCGGCTGTTAAGGATTGGGCGGCGGATTTGTTTTCTTGGTCGTTGTTGGGGACGGCGATGAAGGCCTCGGGTCGGATTGATGTCTGCTTGCGCGAGACGGCTTCCATGAGGTCTTGGCCTTCTGGCATGAGTTGTTTGTCGTCGAGGAGGTTGCCTAGGACGACATCGCCCATTCCGAAGCCGCATGCGGGGGTTGGTGGGCCTCCCATGAGTTCGATGAGGTTGTCGTAGCGTCCTCCGCCGCAGACTGCGCGTTCGCCGTCGGCGATGGCTTCGAAGACTGTGCCGGTGTAGTAGGCGAGGCCTCGGACGATTCTTGGATCTACTTCGCACCAACCCCCAAAGCCGGTGTTGTCTAAGACATTCAGTAAGCGATCCATAATTTGTGTTTGAGCAGTTGATCGTGCTTCTACAAAATTAGAAGTACTCGTATCGACGGTGCCTTCTTCATATCCGATCCAAGTCGCCATGAAGTTTGCGGCATCAAGAGGTTTGCCGGAAAGACCTATTTCTTTTAGTTGTTTCAGCACCGCTGGTGGCTTCATTTTTGAAGCACCATCCAATACTCCCATTGTCGCCCCATAGAACTCGGCAGGTATTCCATTGAGCTCAAACTCTAACTCGACTGCACGGCGATCATAAATTCCAACAGTGAGATCATCGAGAGAGATACCAAAGTCTTGAAGAAGGAGAGTGCAAACTTCGATGATCTCCGCGTCCATTTGTGCGCGGATTTCGGGAGTGTCGTCATCGGAAGGCAATCCGATTATGTCGCAGTTCCATTGGAGGAACTCTCTGAGGCGGCCTCGTTGGGGGCGTTCGGCTCTGAAGTAGGGGCCCGCGGTGAACCATTTGCAGGGTTTTGGGAGTTGTTTGGCTCGGGCGGCGTACATTCTGGCGAGGGTGGGGGTGAACTCTGGGCGGAGGGCGAAGTCGGCTTGGCCGCGTTCTACGAGTTTGTCGAGGGTTTCTTGTCCGCCTTTGCCTGAGAATGTTTGGAAGAGTTCGCTCAGGATCCCTTGGCCTGATTTGATCGAATAGAGGTCTGTGGACTCGAAGGTTGGGCCTTCGATTTCGTCGAAGCCGCAGCGGAGGGAGGCGTCTCGCCAGGCGTTCTGGATGTAGCGGCGTTTGAGGAGGTCGTCTGGGTAGAGGTCTCTTGTGCCTTTGGGGGGTTGGGGTGTTTTTGAGGTCTTTGGCATGGTGTGGTAGGGTAGGGGGGTTGAAGGTTGAGGATGAGTTTGAGATGAAGAAGGGGATGGAGGAAGACAGGAGAGAGGGGGGAGAGGGTTTGGAGCCCTCATCCGTCGGCAAGGCCGACACCTTCTCCCAGCAGACTGGGAGAAGGAGGAAGAAAGGAAGAGAGGAAGAGAGGAAGAGAGGGAAGAGAAGACCCCCTCCGTCTGCGAGGACGCAGACACCTCCCCCGGAGGCCCGGGGGAGGCGAAAGAAAGAGCAGAAGATGAAGGGGGAGATGAAGGGAGATGAAGGGGGAGATGGAGGGGGAGATGGAGGGGGAGATGGAGGGGGAGATGGAGGGGGAAGAGGGGGAGATGGAGATCATGGAGGAGGCGAACCCCCTCTATGACGCCACCTCCATGGCACCCAGATGGTAGAGAATATAGAAAAGGAGTACTTTGGTATGGGGATTCAGGTGAAGCATGTGTGTGTGGTGTCGGCGATCTTTGCGGTTGTGGGGTTTGGGTATGTGGTGGGTTTTGCGGAGATTGATCCTGTGCGGTCGCCGAGGGCGGGTGCGCTTGGGGCGCAGCCGAGTGTGGGGCGGTTGATTGGGAATATTCGGACGGGGATGGCGACGGGGCAGGACCGGTCTGTGCGGTCGGCGGCGGATGATCTGGTGCGGCTGTACCCGGACGATCCGCGGTCTTGGCTGAATCGGGGGTATGCGTTGCGGTATGGGGGCGGGGGCGTGCACGATCAAGAGGCGTTGGAGTGCTGGGAGCGGTTGCTTGGGATGGCGGAGGGCGTGGACTTTGATGCGCTGAGCGCGGGGGGGCTGAATAACGCGTTGTATCTGCGTGGGTGGGCGTTTCGGGGGCTTGGGCGGCTGGAGGAATCGCGGGCTGATTTTTTGAGGGCGGCGTTGCTGACCGAGCAACTGGTCGGGTTCGGGGATGGGGGGGAGATCCCGGATGGAGCTGGGAGCGGGATTTTGTATAACCTTGCGTGCTATTGGGCGATGGCGGGGGAGTTTGAGCGGGCGATTGCGTGTTGGGGTGCGTGTGTTGAGCGGGGGTATGACCTGAATGCGGGGAACGGGTGGTGGCGGGTTGATCCTGACTTTGAGGATCTGTGGGAGGATGACCGGTTCTGGCAGATCGGATCCTTTCAAAGTGCACCCCAGAATGAAGAATCTGAAGAGGGATGAAGAGAGGGTTTTTGTACGCAGAGGGGGCGAAGGGCGCAGAGGAGGCAGAGAAGATGGGATGGGGGAGATTAAGAGGGAGGGTTGAGAGGAAAGAGGAGAAGCCGGGGAGCCCTCACCCCGGCCCTCTCCCATCAGAATGGGAGAGGGAGGAAGAGAGAAGGAAGAGGGGGGAGAGGGGAGAAGGAAGAGGGGGGAGAGGGGAGAAGGGAGAAGGGAGAGGGGAGAGGGGAGAGGGGAGAAGAATGGTCCTAGAGTGTTGTGGGTCGGCTTTGGGCTGGCTTTGGTTTATTTGACGCCGATTTGAGGTAGTGATGGGCACGATTACGATCAACGGGCTTGTGTGTGAGTTTGAAGCGGGCGAGAAGATTCTGGATGTTGCGAATCGTTGCAGCGTTGAGATCCCGCAGTATTGCTATCACAAGGGGTTGAGTGTGCCTGCGCAGTGCCGGATTTGTTTGGCGCAGATCTCTGCTCCGAACCCGCGGAATGATGGGAAGCTTGAGTTGATGATGGGCGGGAAGCTGCTTCCGACTTGTTCGACGGATGCTGCTGAGGGGATGGTGGTGACGACCGAGAGCGACTCGGCTGTGGCGAACCAGAAGGCGGTGATGGAGTTCTTGCTGATTAATCACCCGCTGGATTGTCCGGTGTGTGATCAGGCGGGGGAGTGCACGCTTCAGGATTTCTCATATCAGTTTGGGCGGGGGCATTCTCGGTTTACGGATCAGAAGGTGAAGCAGCCTAAGAAGGATCTTGGGCCCAATGTGTACCTGTATTCGGATCGGTGTATTTTGTGTACACGGTGCGTGCGGTTTGCGGATGAGGTTGCGGGGACGACGGAGCTGATGATTGATGGGCGTGGGAATCAGGCGCAGATTGATGTGTTCCCTGGGGTGCCTCTGGACAATCCGTTGGCGAGTAATGTGATTGATCTGTGCCCGGTGGGCGCGCTCTTGGACAAGGACTTCTTGTTTGCGCAGCGTGTTTGGTTCTTGAAGCGGACTGCTGGGATTGATCCGTTGACTTCTTCTGGGGACAATATTTGGGTTGAGCATAATCAGGGGATGGTGTATCGCTTGAAGCCTCGCGAGAATATGGGGATGAATACTTGGTGGATGACTGATGAGGTTCGGTATGGGTGGAAGTTTGTGCATTCTGAGGATCGGCTTGTTGGGCCGATGCGGCGGGAGCACGGGATGATGGTGGAGGCGTCTTGGCCTCGGGCGTATAAGCAGGCGATCGGGATGATGAATGGTGAGGGCGGCGATGGGGGGTTGGGTGTTGTTGTTTCTCCGATGCTGACTTCGGAAGAGGTGTTTGCTTTGGTGACTGCGGTGCGGTCGGTTGTTGATGGGGCGAAGTTTTATGTTGGGGCGGTGCCTGTGGACGGGGAGGACCGGGTGTTTCAGAACTCGGGGGACGCGAAGGACTTTGTTTTACGGGCTGAGAAGGCTCCGAATGCACGGGGGGTGCGGCGGGTGCTTGAGTCGATGGTCGCGCTTGATGGGGAGTTTGGTTCGTTCTTGAGGGATGCATCCGGGTTTGGGTGTGTTGTGCTTACGGGGAACTATCCGAGTGACTGGGTGACTGATTCGTTGATTAAGGCGGTCAGCGAGTGCGAGATTGTGTTGATTGACACCTTGGACTCTTCGCTTGTTGAGATGGCGGGGGTTGTGTTGCCATCGTCGACCTTTGCGGAGAAGAGCGGGAGCTTTGAGAACTGTGATGGGGTTGTGCAGCACTTTGGGCAGGCGATTCCTGGGCAGCATGCGAGCAAGAGCGAGGGGCAGATCGCGATGGACTTGGTTGAGCTTGGGAGCGGCGGGGAGTTAACGCGTAGGCCTCCGGCGTTTGGGGCTCAGATTGTTGATGCGCAGCCGGGGCAGGTTTCTGGGGCGAGTGAGTCTGTGAATCTTGAGCGGGGGGAGCTGTTTGATGTTGATGCGGTTCGGGTTGAGATGGGTCGGATTGATTCGCTCTCTGGGTATGTCTCGTCGGTTATTGCTGCTCCTGAGGAGGAGTTGGTTGAGTCGGACATGGAGATGGTAAGTTTGTGAGGGGTTCGTTATGATGGGGCATTGGGGACTGTGGCTGCTTGGGGGCTTGGTGCTTGCGATCGGTGCGGGGGTGTTTACGGTTGTGTGGTGGAAGGTTGGGGATCAGTGGGCGGATGCTGAGTATAAGAGATTTGGTCATGGGGGCGGGGGGCCTGGGGGTGGTGATGCGCCGAAGGTGATCAGCCGGTTTGACGAGGACAGCTTTGATGAAGATGGGGATGATGAGGATAGGGAATGAGCGGGGTTGGGTACAGGCTTGTTGTTGCGTATGAGGGGACGGAGTTTTGTGGGTGGCAGAAGCAGGAGCCGCCGGTTGAGGTGGCGGGGGAGTTTTTGGGTGAGGAGAGAGAAGAGAAGTCAGAGGTTGGTGAGGGAAGTCTAGAGAATACGGAGCCCTCACCCCGGCCCTCTCCCAGCAGACCCCCCCACATGGGAGAGGGAGGAAGATTAAATGCGAAGAAGAGTTGGGGTGTTGAGGGGACAAAGGGGAGTGTTGTTGGGCGGGTTGTTAAAGATGGTGTTGAGCGGGTGCAGCTGCGGACGGTGCAGCATGTTTTAGAGCGCGCGGTGCGGGAGGCGGTTCGGGAAGAGATTGTTTTGACGGGGGCGTCGCGGACGGATTCGGGGGTGCATGCTTGGGGGCAGGTGGCGTTCTTTGTGAGCCGGCCTGATGTTGATAAGGGTGTTGGGTGGCCTGCGGAGCGGGGGGTTGATCGGTTGGTGAAGGCGATTAATGGGAAGCTGCCGAGGGATGTTTGGGTGCGGTCGGCGGAGGTTGTGGGGGAGGAGTTCAATGTGATCGGGGGGGCGGTGGAGAAGGAATATACTTATACGATTGCGTGCGGGGAGTCGCGGCCTGTGTTTGGGCGGGGGTATGTGTGGCATACTTGGCATGATCTTGATGCGGGGTTGATGAACGAGGCGGCGCAGGTGTTGGTTGGGGAGCATGACTTTGCGGGGTTTGCGCAGATTAATCATGGGCGGAAGACGACGGTGCGGACGATCTATAGCTGTTCGGTTGAAGAGTTGGATGAAGAGAAGATCACAGGCGGGACGCCTGTGCCACGGGGGAAGGGGGATGGGATTAAGTATGTTCGTGTGCGGGTTTCGGGGTCTGGGTTTTTGTACAACATGGTTCGGATTGTTGCGGGGACCTTGATGGAGGTTGGGCGGGGGAAGATGTCGGTTGATGAGGTGCGGGGGGTTGTTGAGGGGGCGGATCGGCTGATGAATCGTGGTCCTACGCTGCCTCCGATGGGGTTGCGGTTGGAGTGGGTGCGGTATGAGGAGTAAGCGGAAGAGATTGTGGGCGGTTGGACGGTGGGGGGTGTATGTGTGTCTTGGATTGATGGTGCTTGCGATTCCGTTATCATTGACTATTCGGCCGCGGGTTTTTATAAATCATCTAACCGGTTCCACACAGCAGACATTCACAATTAAGCATCATTATTTTGTTCTTGACGATGGACGCGTTCGGTACGGTTCGCAAACTGGTGGAGGCACCGTGATTGATGGCAAAGGAAACTTATCAATAATTCTACCGCCTACATGGACCTTTGAATTTTCGAGCGAGTCGATCGATGATGTGTTTAGCGGATTGTCGCCAAGTGAACGGCTTCGTTTACGGTGGTTTACTCCGTGGAGTATTTTTTTGCCATATCCAGTGTTGGTACTGGGGGGGTGGCTGTTTGGGGCTGCCTATCTGCGGAAACGAAAGCGAGTTCAATTGATTGGGTGCTGCAAGAAGTGCGAGTATTCGCTTGAGGGGCTGGATGGCGGGGTGTGTCCTGAGTGTGGGGGTGAGTTGGGGATGGAGAGTAAGAAGTAGGGTTGGGAGAAGATAAGAAGAGTTGGGAGCCCTCACCCCGGCCCTCTCCCATCAGAATGGGAGAGGGAGGGAGAGCAGGTGTAGAGTCAGAAAGACCCCCTCCGTCCGCTGCGCGGACACCTCCCCCGCCCCCCAAAGAAGAGGCCCGGGGGAGGCGATAAGAGGCTGCTAGGATGGGGGATGAGTGAAATGAAACAGTCGGGTAGAGAATGCAAGCGTCGGGTTTTGGTGGTGACGGGGACTCGGGCGGAGTTTGGGTTGCTTCGGCCTGTGATGAATGCTGTTTTGGATCGGGAGGAGTTGGAGTTGGTTGTGGTGGCGGCGGGGTCGCATTTGGTGCAGCCTGCGTTGACTTATCGGGAAGTGAAGGCGGAGTTTGAGGTGGCGGATTCTGTGCCTATGCAGGTGGCGGGGAAGGTTGGGCGGCGGGAGGATGTTGAGGCTGTGGGGCGGGGGATTTCTCGATTTGGTCGGTCGTTTACGATGCTTGAGCCGGACTGGGTTGTGGTGTTGGGGGATCGGATTGAGGCTTTTGCGGCGGCATCGGCGGCGTCGATCGGTGGGTGGGCTCTTGCGCATATTCATGGGGGGGACCGGGCGGAGGGGGTTGCCGATGAGGCGATGCGGCATGCGATTACGAAGCTGAGCCAGCTGCACCTGCCGGCTACGGCGGGGAGTGGTGAGCGGATTTTGAGGATGGGGGAAGATCCTGATCGGGTGTTTGTTGTTGGGTCGCCTGCGGTTGATGGGCTGGGCGTGGTTCCTGAGATGTCGGATGCCGACTTTGGTGAGTTGGGATCGCCTGAGGTTGTGGTGATGATGCATCCTTGCGGGCGATCAGATGAGATTGAGGGGGCGGAGATGCGGAAGGTTTTGGAGGCGGTGAAGGGGAAGCGGGTGGTTGTGATGGCACCGAACCTGGATGCTGGGCGGCGGGGGATATTGGATGCGATTGGAGAGGTTGTTGGAAAAGAGAAGACCCCCTCCGTCCGCTGCGCGGACACCTCCCCCGGAAGCCCGGGGGAGGCGGGAAGATTTGTGGTTCGGGATCATTTGGTGCGGGACGAGTTTGTTGGGTTGCTCAAGAGGGTTGGGCGTGAGGGGGGGGCTCTTGTTGGGAACTCTTCGAGTGGGCTGATTGAGTGCAGCGTGATTGGGTGTCCGAGTGTTGATGTTGGGGTTCGGCAGTCTGGGCGGGAGCGGTGCAGTGGGTGGACGGTGCATGTTGATGCTGAGGGTGTTGGCAGTGCGTTGGTTGATATAACTTCTCGGACTGAGCGAGGGGAAGAGCATCCGTATGGGGATGGGGCAGCTGGGGTGGCGATTGCTCGGGTGCTTGCGGAGGTTGATCCGTCGGTTGATGGGTTTGTTCGGAAGCGTTGTGTGTATTGAAGATGAAGACACTACTGCGCTGAAGACAGCGAGTAGTGGCACCCTGTCATTAAGGGTGGGGATTATCGGGCGGGTTGGGGTGTGCGGGTGGTTATTTGGTGGTGGGGGGTTGAATGTGGGTATGGAACGCAAGTGGGGGGGTGGATGGGTCGATGCAGTTGATGAATCAACACCGCATCGGTCGGCTTTGGCGATCGACACCAACATGATGGAGTATTGAGCATGACGGTAACTCAGGAGCAGCGCGAACAGGCCGTGGATGGTGCACTTAAGGAGATCTCGCATATCGCGACGCTTCCTGAGGTGACGCTGAAGATTATTGAGTTGGTGGAGGATCCTGAGAGCACTGCTCAGGATTTGCATGAGGTGATCAGCAATGATCCGGCTTTGTGTACACGGATTTTGAAGGTTGTGAACTCATCGTTCTATGGGCTTCCGGGTCAGATTGCTTCGATTAATCGTGCGATCGTGATGCTTGGTCTCAATGCGGTGAAGAATATTGCTATTGCTGCTTCGCTTGCGAAGTTGTTCCGTGGCGGCGAGCTTACGCCATTCTTTAGTGCGAAGGATTTGTGGGAGCATTCCAATGCGGTGGCGATTGGGTGCAAGCTTCTGTCGGACGAGCTGGATATGGGTTTGAGCGACGAGGCGTACCTTGCTGGGTTGATTCATGACATCGGTATTATGGTCGAGATGCAGTTTGATCGGAGTGATCTGATTGATGCGATCGATCGTTGTGATGCTGATATGAATGGGGTTCCGCAGCGAAATCTGATGGAGTGCGAGGAAGAGGTCTTTGGGGCGAATCATGAGGACTTTGGTGCGGGGCTTTGCAAGAAGTGGAAGTTCCCGGCGCCGTTCGCGGCTGCTGCGGGGTTCCACCATAAGCCGCTTGAGTGTCCGAGCGAGACGCAGAAGATTGTGTATCTTGTGCATGTCGCGGATTACATGGCGGCGACTCTGGAGAACGGGTTTAAGCTTGATCAGCCGAGGCCTGAGATTGTTCCTGAGGTTCGTGAGTCTTTGAAGCTTACGGATAAGATTCTGGATTCGCTGTTGTTTGATTTGCAGGAGAAGCTTGAAGAGGCTGAGGCTGTGATCTGATTGAATCTGACCTGATCATTTGATTGACTGAACTGGCCCCGGATTTGTACTCCGGGGTTTTTTTATGTGTGGTTTTTATTGCTGTGCAATGCGGTCTTGCCAGAAGGGGAGTTTTTTGTGGTTTGTGAGGTCGAAGGTGAGGGGGGTGATGGTGATGTTGCGTTCGAAGAGGAGGTGTACATCTGTGCCTGTGTCTGTGGAGCGGAACTCGAGGCCGTGGGCTGTTGACCAGTAGTAGGCGGCGTCCTTTGGGGTTGAGCGGCGTTCGTATTGGTCTACGAGGGCGTGGGTGTTCATTGGGCAGACGATTGGTTTGGTGTCGTCGGTGAGGTACTGGGTGGCGGGGATGTTTATTGAGAGGACTTCGTGGTTTGAGGGGAGGCCGCCTTTGAGGAGGGTGTCGATTGTTTTTCGTGCGGCTTGTGCTGCGCGGTCCCAGTCTGGCAACTGGTTTCCATTTTGGTTGTCGATGTGGAGGGAGACAGCGATTGCGGGGACGCCGATGAAGGCGGCTTCGATTGCGGCGGCGACTGTTCCTGAGTAGATGACATTGATGCCGCAGTTTGCTCCGGAGTTCATTCCTGAGATGACGAGGTCTGGGCGTGCGCCGTCACCGAAGTGTTCTGTGTAGAGGTTTGTGAGTGCGAGTTTGGTGCAATCTGCTGGGCGGCCTTCGACGGCGAGGGCGGGTTGGTTGTTGATGGTTGACTGTTCAACCATGAGGGGGATGTGGTAGGTGATGCCGTGGGAGGTTGCGGACTGGGTGGAGGCGGGTGCAACGGTGAAGACATCGCCGAGTGGTTCTTGTGTGTTGTTGTTGGTTGTGAGTGCTTTGTGGAGTGCTGCGATTCCTGGTGCGTGTATGCCGTCGTCGTTTGTGAGGAGTATTTGCATGAGGGAGGGTAGGGGGAGGGGGTTGGTTAGTCTTCGATGCCGAGTGCTTTGCGGAGGGGTGCGAGGTGGGCGGCGAAGTGTTCGTGCTTTTTGATTGAACTGGTGTAGATTGGTTTGCGGACCTGGTCTCTTGAGGCGGTGCGGACGGTGCGGGAGGATTTGTGGAAGTTGAGGATGTCTTCGGTCCAGGGCTTTCCGAGGTATTCACAGACGCGTTTGGACTGGGTTTCTGGGTCTGAGACCATTTCTTCGTATTGGACATCGAGCATGTCGACTTCTGGGAGTTCGTGCCAGGCGGCCATCATGCGTTGGTAGGTTTTGTGGTAGCGTCCTAGCCAGGCGAGGTCGTGGGTTTCGGGGTGGGGCCTTGCGAAGGTTTGGACATAGTTTGAGAGGCAGGTGTCTTGGGGGTCGCGGCAGCAGTGGATGATCTTGGCGCCTGGGAAGATGCGGGTGATGAGGGGGACATAGAAGGTGTTGCTTGGTTGTTTGTCGGTGATGATGCCTGTCTCGGCGACTTCGTTGTAGAAGACGGAGGCGGATTTGGCCATCTCGTTGACGACTCTTTGGTTGTATACGAGGCGGGTGACGGGGAGGGATCTTGCGCCGGTGGGGTTTGGGAGGGATTCGAAGGGGACTGGTGCTCTTGCGACGGCGTTCATTTCGCCGCCCGGGGTGACATCTGGGAGTTGAGCGAGCATTTGCTCGGTCATGGAGGTGCCTGAGCGCATCATGCCTACGACGAAGATGAGGCGGGAGGGGTCGATTGTTTGGCTGGGGGGGAGATCTGTTGTTGGGACTTTGGCGACGCCTTGCCAGCATTTGATGAGTTTGTTGATGTAGTTGTCGTAGAGGTCTGGGTCCCAGGGTGCTTTTTTGAGTTCGTTTCCTGCGTGGTAGTGTTTGAATGCGTTGTCGTAGTCTTTGAGGGTTTCGTAGAGGCGTCCGACATGGTGGAGGGCGATGACTCTGAAGCTATCTGGGATTGAGTTGTCGGTGACGAGGGGGAGGAGTGTGTCGATGGCTTCTTGGGCGGGGATGATTTTGGGGGAGAGGCGGGCTTTGTCGAGGGCGAGGCCGATGGTTTCGGATGGCTTGAGGTTGAGCTTGGTGATTGTTTGTTCGATGTGTCTGAGTTCGTTGACCGCTTTTTCGTTTTCGCCGAGGTCTGAGTAGGTGTTGAGCTTGCCTCGCATGGCGTCGAGATTGTTTGGTGCGTGGTAGATGGCGCGTTCGTATTCGTTGATTGCTTGTTCGAACTCGCCTCCGGATTGGAGTGCTTTGGCGAAGCGCATTCTGGTTTCGCCGGACTTTGGGTTGAGTGCGATTGCTTTGGTTCCGGCTTCGATGGCTTCGGCGTGTCGGCCTAGGGCGGTGTTTGCGGTGCAGAGGCAGTCGAAGACGCGGAAGTCGTTTGGTTTGATTTTGGCCATCTGGAGGAGGCCGGAGAGGGCTTCGTTTGAGCGTCCGGTTTTGATGAGATCTGCGGCCTGCTTGAGGTGCTTATCAATGGGGGAGGGCTTTGGTTGTGCTTTTTTTTTGGCCATGGGTGAATATGGTGCGGGTTAGCTCATGAGTTGATTGAGTGATGGTGTGGATTCTACAAAGCGTTTATGCACTGAGAGGTAGTGTTTTTTGTAGATGGCGTCAATTTCTTCTGGGATTGGGAAGAGGTCGCTGAAGCCTGGGGTTTGGGTTTCGAGGGATGATTCTGCGGCGCGGATGAGGTGGGCGATGAGGGTTCGGGGGTCTTCGAGGCCGACGCTTACGCGGATGCATGTTGGGGCGATGCCTGCTTCGTCGAGGGCTTGTTTGGACATTTCGGAGTGGGAGGTGATGGCGGGGCAGAGGATGATGGTGTTTGGGGTGCCTAGGGAGACTTGGTGTCCGAAGACGGGGTCGAGTTGGTCGAAGAAGCGTTGGAAGGTGAGGCGGGAGAACTGGTCGGATTTGTTTTCTGTTTCAAAGTCGAAGGTGAATAGGGGGACGGGTAGGGCGAGGTGCATGCATTTTTCGAGCATGTGGTGGTTTGGGTGGTTCTCGCATGCGGAGGAGTTGACATTGATGTGTGGGTGTTTGGAGAGTGCTTCGACGAGGGTGAGGGTGTTGATTGCTTTGGTGATCATTCGTTGATCGAGGGTGTGGAGGCCGTTGATGACTTCGTAGGCTTTGTCTGCGTCGAGGAACGCGCCCTTGATGTAGTAGACATTCCAGAAGAGAGTTTCATTCCAGAGGAGTTCTTTGTCGTTTCCTTGGAAGTCTTTGATGGTGAGGGTGGAGTCTTTGGGCATGAACATTCGTTCGTTGCGTCCGATGACGCAGCCGGCGGTTGTTGAGCCGTGTCCTGAGATGTCTTTGGTGTAGGAGTGGATGACGAAGTCTGGGCGTTCTGCGAGGTCTTTGCGTTGGAGTGGTTTGTGGAGGAAGGGGGTGCCAACGGTGGAGTCGCAGATGACTTCGAGTCCTCGGTCGTGCGCGGCCTTTGAGATTGCGGGCATGTCGAGGATGAGGCCGTGGGGGTTGCAGGGGGTTTCTACATAGACATAGATTTTGCGTCCTTGGGCGAGGCGGTCTTTGTGTTTTTCTGCGGCTTTGTTGTAGGCGTCGATGAAGTCTTGTTCTTCGTATCCATCGAAGAACTCGATGGCGATGTCGAGGTTTGATTGTTTTCCGTACCAGTCTTCGAGGAGTTGGTAGACTCCGCCGTAGACATTTCTTGATGCGAGGATGATGTCTTGGTAGCCGCAGAGGTGTGAGAGGATTGCGTCTACGGCTGCCATACCTGAGTTGAAGTTCCAGGCCATGTAGTTTCCGGTTTCGTCGCCGCATTCGATGTCGACGATGTGGTTTGCGAGGGAGATGGAGGTTGGGTTGAGGAGTCGGGAATAGATTTGGTGGAGCATTTCTTTGCCGTGGAAGGCGTCTTCGACCCATTCGGCGCATGCGTAGATGTAGGTTGCGGTGCGGGTGATGACTGGCTTGGAGGAGAAGATTGCGGTGATGTTGTCGAAGACGGGGTAGGGGCCTTTGTTTGCGCGGTTGGAGGTTTCGGTGACGATGGATTGGTAGAGGGATCTTGTTGGGTGCTGGAGGGTGTCGAGGATTTTGGCGAGTTGGAAGGAGAGGAAGCGTTGTGAGGAGAAGCGTTCGAGGCGTTCTTGTCTTGGGAGGTTTGCGAGTTCTTTGGTGCCTTGGTCCCAGAGTTGTTTGAGGTCTGCGTTGGCGGAATAGAGGTTGTTTGCGAAGTTTGCGAGGTGTTGGCCGTAGGGGGTGGATTTATCGATGCCGAAGTGTTCAAGTTGTTCGTCTACGAGGCCTTGGATGGTGGAGGCGTCGGTGGTGTGGCGTCTTGGGGAGAGGTCGCGGGCGAGCTCGAAGGATTGGGTTTGGTTGGCTTCGGTCATGGCTGTACTTTCGGCGTTTTTTGTTGGTTGGTTCAGTGTTTTTGGGGGGCCATTTGGTTGGTTGGGGCGGCGAAGTTTTGGGTGATGTTGTCTCTGCCGAGGATGAGGGCGTCTGCGATTTCGAGGGCTTCTTGGAAGCTTGCCTGGGCTGATTTTCGGTCGGCGCCTTCTAAGACCTGCCCGGCTTTGAGGTGTTCGATTGTGGGGATGGCGTCGCCGGTGATGAGGGTGGTTGTTGTGGGTTCTGAGATGAGGAGGCCGCAGGTTCCGGGGGAGACTCCGGGGAGGGGGAAGAGGTCTACGGATTTGGTGATGGTGTCTTCGGCGGGCTGGATTCTTTGGAGGAGTTGGATGTCTTTGGTGAGGTGGTCGAGGAGGAGTTGTTCGTCTTCGGGGAGGTCGGCGCCCCGGTCGTCAGCTTCTTGTTTGGCTTGTGCGAGCTGGGCGAGGGACTGGGCGAGGGGGATGCCTACGGATTCGCGTTCGGTGGGGGAGATGAGCCAGGTTGCGTTTTCGAAGAGTTCGAGGGCTCTGCGGTTTTCGGGGTTGAAGGAGGTGAGGAAGACATGGGTGATTTGGTCTGGGGTGAGGTTGGCGCGTTCTGCGAGGCGTGCGGCGACCATTTGGGGGGGGAGGCCGGGATCGACGATAATTTTGGCGTTGCCTGCAGAAGAGTCGGTTTGGATGAGGGTTGTGGTGGCGTGGCCGGTGCGGGTGGGGGATCGCTCGTCCCAGAGTGGGTTTGCGGAGAGGGTGCCGATGGAGAGGATTCGTATGTCCATGGGGGAGGATAGGGCTTTGGGGGCTAATTATGTAGATATACTTCAGGGTATGTATCAGATCGGATTACCCAAAGTCTGGGCCAAGAACTCATTTATTGCCATTGGCTTCGCTGGTCTTGGTTGCATAAACATATACATATTTATCCGAACGGAACAAGTTCCCTACGCGATTGCTTTGTTTGCCTTTGCCATATTGATGGCTTTCTACTTAATCCGGGCACAACTGTTTGTTCGTCGGGCCAAAAAACTGCTTCTAACCAATCAGCTAATTTGTCCTGGCTGCGGGGTCCAATTATGTGAGATTCATGATGACATGAACGAATCAATCACATGTTCTCAATGTGCTGGAACGACGACAGAGCAAGCGGTATTGGATTCGTGGTTGCGCGTCCCTGAATACCGGTTTGAGTATGAAAGAATCATTGATCAAAACGATTCAACGATTTCCCAAGACCCCAGCCAATAGGAAGGCGAGTTCTAGGGATTGTTGGTAGTTGAGTCTTGGGTCGCAGAGGGAGACATAGTTTTTGGTGAGGTCGCCTTCGGTGATGCCTGCTGCGCCGCCTAGGCATTCGGTGACATCTTCGCCGGTGAGTTCGAAGTGGACTCCGCCGAGGATTGTGCCGGCGGCTTGGTGGGCGGCGACTGTTTGTTCGAGTTCGGTGAGGATGTCGTTGAAGTTTCTTGTTTTGATGCCGGTGGATGTTGTTGTGCCGTTGGCGTGCATGGGGTCGGTCATCCAGAGGACTTTTTTACCCGACTGTTTGATGTGGTTGAGGAGTGGGGGGAGATTATCTGCGACTTTGTGTGCGCCCATGCGGACGATGAGGACGATTTTGCCTGGTTCGTTGGTTGGATTGAGGGTGTCGATGAGGTTTTGGAGTTCGGCGGGTTGCATTGTTGGGCCGACTTTGATGCCTACTGGGTTTTGGATGCCTTTGAAGAACTCGATGTGTGGGCCGTCGAGGTTTCGGTTGCGTTCGCCGATCCATGGGAGGTGTGTTGTGAGGTCGAAGTGGCCTTGCTTTCTTGGGACTGTTCTTGTTTGTGCTTGTTCGTAGTGGAGGTTGAGGCCTTCGTGGGAGGTGTAGAAGTCGACGCGGGTGGATTCGTGGACTTGTTGTTCGCCGAGGTTTTCCATGAATGCGAGGCCGTCGGCGAGGGTTTGGGACATGCGTTGGTATTGGGCTTTGCGTTCGGCGTCGAGGTCTGCGTTGTGGAAGAAGGAGAGGTCCCAGTATTCTGGGTGGTGGAGGTCTGCGAAGCCGCCGTCGAGGAGTGAGCGGATGAAGTTGAGTGTCATGGAGGCGTGTTTGTAGCCTTCGACGATGAGGTTTGGGTCTGGGGTTCTTGCTTCTGGGGTGAAAGGTTCGCGGTTGACGAGGTCGCCGAAGTAGGAGGGGAGGGTGCAGGTGTTGCCGTCGCAGTCTGCGGTTTGTGTTGGGGAGGATCTTGGTTTGGCGTATTGACCGGCGAAGCGTCCGATTCTGGTGACAGGGAGGGAGAGGCCATGGATCATGACGAGGGACATCTGGAGGAGGATTTTGAGTTTGTTGGTGATGTATTCTGGGCGGCACTCTTCTAGGGTTTCTGCGCAGTCGCCGCCTTGGAGGATGAAGCGTTTGCCTTGCTGGGCTTCTGAGATTTGGGCTTTGAGTTTGTCGATTTCGCCTGAGGTGACGAGGGGGGGGAGTTGGGCGAGGCGGTCGCATGCGGCTTTGAGGGCGGCGGGGTCGTTGTATTTGTAGGGAGGAGTAAAGCTCGTGGATTTCCAGGAGCTTGGGGTCCAGGTTTGGTTATTTTGGTCGTTATTGGGCATATTGATCATTGGTGTATGTCGTAAGGATAGGTCTGGGTGTAAATCGGGTGTGTTGGGGGGGGAGTTGATGATAGAGTGGGGGTATGAGCAACAAAGATGAATCTATTGGGTCGGGTGATAATTCAGGGCGGACGGTCGAATTGCCTGTGATGAAGACGAAGGCACCCAAGATGGGCGGGACGAAGGTTGCCCGCTGGCGGACTGGGGTTTTGGTGATGGTGAATGTGCTGATGGTGGCGCATTTGATTCAGTGGTTGATTATGGGGGTGACGGTGTCGCCGATTGAGCCGAGTGAGGCGATGGAGACTTTAGAGGTTGGGGTGGTCAATGCGGGGGCTATTTTCTTTCTGGTGGCGATCTTGGCGACGGTGTTCTTCGGGCGGTTCTTTTGTGGGTGGTTGTGTCACATGGTGGCGTTGCAGGATTTGTGTGCGGTGGTGATGTCGCGGATTGGGGTTCGGCCCAAGGCGTTCCGGTCGCGGTTGTTGATGTGGGTGCCTGTGATTTTGGGTGGGTACATGTTTGTGTGGCCGACTTTCAAACGGCTGGCGCTCAAGCCTGTTTTGGAGGCTCGTGGGATTGATTGGCCTGTGTGGCTGCGGCCTGTTGGGGAGATTCACAAGCTGAGTGAAGAGCTGATTGTGACGGATTACTGGGCGACGATGCCGACTTGGCCTGTGGCGGTTGTGTTTTTGATTGTGTGCGGTTTTGTGACGGTGTATTTTTTGGGTGCGAAGGGTTTTTGTACTTATGCGTGTCCGTATGCGGGGTTCTTTAAGCCGATTGATAAGATTGCGCCGGTGCGGATTGTTGTGAATGATGATTGCCGGCAGTGCGGGCATTGCACGGCGGCGTGTACTTCCAATGTGCGGGTGAATGAAGAGGTGCGGGATTTCGGGGCGGTGATTGATTCGGGGTGCATGAAGACGCTGGATTGCGTGAGTGCGTGTCCGAATGACGCGTTGTCGATTGGGATTGGTGGGCCTGCGGTTTTGAAGAAGGCGAGGACTGCGGAGATTGGGGCTGCGCACAAGGCGAAGAAGGCTCGGCGGTATGACCTGAGCTTTGGGGAGGATGTTGTTGCGGTTCTGGTGTTCGCGTGGGCGTTTTATGCGACTCGTGGGTTGTTTGATCGGGTGCCGATGCTGATGGCGGGGGGCTTGGCTGCGGTGGTGACGATGCTGGTTGTGCAGGTGTGGTGGATGGTTCGCAAGGATAATGTGTCGATGCATTCGTTGCAGCTCAAGAAGAAGGGGAAGATTCGGTTGGGCGGGGTTGTTGTTGGGCTGTTGACTGTTGTGATGATGGTGGGTTCTGTGTGGAGCGGGCATTCGAAGTTTGCGCGGTGGCGGGGGGATATGGGGTATGCGAGCTTTGATGTGCCTAGTAATGCGATGATGCGGCGTGATTTTTTGGGATCGCCTGAGATGCAGGCACGGGCGAGGGTGGCGCTTGGGTGGTATGAACGGGCGGATTCGTTTGATCGTGGTGGGTACGGGTGGTCGCTTCATGCGGAGCATAGGGTGCGGGTGGCGTATCTGCAGGCGGTGATGGGTGATCCGGGAGCGGGGCTTGAGGCTCTGCGGGATGTGATCGCGCATGGGAATCCGACGGATAGTCTGATTATTCAGGCGGGGCAGCTTGCCGAGCTGGCGTCTGGGGATGTTGGGACGCTGCTTGATGTGTATAAGGAGGGGCTTGATGCGCATCCGGATCTGCACTTGATCCGGAGCGAGCTTGCCAAGTCGGCCTGGTCGCGGGGGAATCGGGACGAGGCTGTGGCCATGTTTGAGTATAAGCCCGGGGAGAACGAGATCGGGTTCTTGATGGCCAAGGCTGCGTTTGTTGCGTTTACGGGTGATATGCCTGCGGTTACGGCTTTGTATAACGAGGCGGTGGCGATGGTGCCTTCGCTTGAGGGGAATAAGGCGGGTTGGTATATAGATATCGCGCGGGGCGCCTCGGCGTTTGGGATGCGGGATTTGATGGATGAGATGGCGAGAAAGGCGATCGAGAGCGAGGACGCAACGGGGCTGACCTGGCTGAGTGCTGGGGAGCTTGCCAATGCGCTGCGGCAGATCGATGTTTCTGTTGAGCGGGGGGAGAAGGCGCTGACGATGGCGGGGGGGCATCGGTCGGAGGTGTTGCGGCGGGCGGCGGGGATCTTTGCGGATGATGGGCAGGTGGATCGATCGCTTGAGTTATTGGAGCTTGCTGAGGAGCGGGCGGAGAATGACTTTGATCGTAAGTACATTATTGAGTTGATGGTGCGGATTGGTTTGATGCTGCAGCATGAGGATGCGCTTGCGATGGGGTTTGCGCATTATAAGGAGCTTGCGGAGCGTCGGGCGGATGTGCCTGTGTTTATGGTGGATTACGCGACGCTGATGTTTAATGGGGGGCATCCTGATGAGGGGGTCGCGGCGATGGAGAGGGCTGCCGGGTTTGATACTCGGAGTGTTGTCATTGCGCAGAAGGTTGCGGGGATGTATTCTGCGTTTGGTAAGGCTGAGAAGAACCAGGAGTGGGTTGATGAGTCTGAGCGGCGGCGTGAGGCGATGGAAGCGTTATCGGTTGAGCCTTGAATGAAATGATGTTTGGATGTGTGGTTGTGGCGTTGTGCGCTGATGTTGCGCATTGTTTGTGTGTTGCGATGAATTGGGGGGAGGGGGTGTTGTTGTTGCGCGTTTTTTGGTGAATTTGGGATGCGTTCTTTATATGGGGACGATGCATAGACGAAAACGGCGTGTGCACCTTGTTATAGGTGTGTTGCCTGTCGGTGTCGGCGGGCTGTAATGCTGGGGAAGGAATCCCGGCTGATGAAACACCCGCCCGGCGTGCAGCTTGGGCCTACGGAGAAACTGTCATGGCAACTCGAACAAAGAAACACCCGGCGAAGAAGTCGACGGCGAAGCGAACTACCCGCAAGGCGACTACAAAGAAGCCTGCGGCACGAAAGACCACTGCGAAGAAGAAACCGGCCAAGAAACCAGCTGCTAAGAAGACAGCACGCAAGACAACTGCTAAGAAGCCAACAGCAAAGAAAACGGCAGGTCGCAAGACTGCAGCGAAAAAGACCACCGCCCGCAAGACTGCACCGAAAAAGACGACTGCTAAGAAGACTACGGCCAAGAAGAGCCCGGCACGCAAGACCGCTGCCAAGAAGACCACTGCTCGTAAGACGACCGCCAAGAAGACAGCGACTCGCAAGCCAGCGGCAAAGAAGACCATCAAGAAGACCGCAACCCGGAAGCCTGCAGCGAAAAAAACCGCTGTGAAGCGGAAGACTACTGCCAAGAAGACGGCTGTTCGTAAGCCTGCGGCCAAGAAGACTGCTGTGAAGCGGAAGGCAGTTGCCAAGAAGCCGGTCCGCAAGGCCGCTCACAAGAAGACGACCGCCAAGCGGAAGGTTGCTAAGAAGACCACGGCACGCAAGACGACCGCTCGCAAGACGGTCCGGAAGCCTGCGGCGAAGAAGACCGCTGTGAAGCGCAAGACGACCGCGAAGAAGACTGCTGCTCGTAAGACTGCTGCGAAGAAGACCACGGCTCGCAAGGCTGTGCGCAAACCAGCGGCGAAGAAGAGTGCTGTGAAGCGTAAGACGACCGCGAAGAAGACCGCGACTAAGCGGAAGACTACTGCACGCAAGACGGTTGCTCGTAAGACCACCGCTCGCAAGACTGCTGGCCGTAAGACCACGGCACGCAAGCCTGCACGCCGGGCTGTTGCTGGGCGTATTGGTCGGAAGACCACTGCTCGCAAGACGACCCGTCGTCGCGCTGCTTGATAGACGGGATTATCTGATTATAGAACAACCGGCCCTTGATTGGGCCGGTTGTTTTTTTTGTGAATGGGGAGAGAAGAAAGAGAGTGGGGGGAGCCCTCACCTCGGTCCTCTCCCATCAGAATGGGAGAGGATGGAAGATTATTCGGCGGATTCGGTGAGGACTTTGGTGTTTGGGTGGAAGGCGGAGAAGGCGTAGTAGAAGGATTGGACGGTGTGGACGCTGTTTGGTGCGGAGATGACCTGGACGCCGGCTTCTGTGGAGACGGCGATGACATTGCCGAGCTTGGTTTTAATGACGAAGCGTTCGCCTACTGAAGCTGCGGCTACGAAGTAGGATTCGTCGCTTTCTTCGGTGGTGGCTTTGATGCCTAGGCCTAGGGTTTTCTTGGGGAGGGCGTTGCCGTGGGTGGCGAGGGGGACCATGATGTAGTCTTGGTCGTCGAAGTAGCGTTGGTAGGGGTTGCCCTCGTAGGGGCGTTCGTGTCCGGTGTTGATGGAGATGACCTGGCCTTGTGGGTGGTCTGATTTGAACTGTGACCAGGGGACGATTTTGACAGGGAGGTGTTCGAGATCGGTGCCTGCGAGTGGGCCTGAGACGGCTTTGAGTCCGAGCTGAGACCAGAGGGATTTGTAGGCGGTGTCGTACATGAGGACATTGGAGTTGTAGAGGGCACCGGAGACTCCGAACTCGAGGATTTCTGTTTTGCCATCGGCGTTTGTGACTGTGCGGCTGACGAGTGTGACGGAGTCGCAGAGGGGGCAGTAGGTGGCGGCGATGGGTTTGCCGCTGATGGTGAAGTTTGAGACTTCGTGGAAGTTGAGGATCTTGAGTGGGACTGCGACGGATTCAACTGTTGATCCATTGGCGACGGTGACATCGATGATTCGGTCGTCGTCATTGAGGTATGTTGCATCGGCGAGGGGAATGAGTTCTGGGTCGATCAGTGCGGGGATGGCGTCGCGGGGGAGGAGGGTGTGGATCTGGTCTTTGGGGATGGTGAGGTTTGAGAGGTCGTATTCGGTGGCGATGTCTACGGAGCCTGGTCTATTCACGGTGTTGAAGTCTTCCTTTGTTTCCTGATTCGTTTCTGGCGGGGCGACTTTGGTTTCTTCTGTATTTTTGGTTTGGGCTTGTTTGGCTTTGGTCATGGGCTTGGATTGTTTGGCTTTGACCTGAGCGAGGGCGGGCGAGGAGAAGATGAGGGGGGCGGCGAGGGCGATAAGGAGATGGTTTCGGTTTTTCATATGGGGGTTCCTGCTGGTTGTTGTTTGTATGGAGTAGAGAACTGCGGATGGGGCCGATTATTCGGTCTTTATGGAATCGAGAATCTGCTGATAGGATTCGCCTTCGATTTGTTCGTCGTCTATTTCTAGGAAGCGGGTTTCGAAGCAGCGGGTGCAGTTTCCGAGACAGTCTCTGGAGGGGATGCCTTTATCTATGAGGTCCTGGCGTTCTTGTAGGTTTCTGGGGTTGTTGATGCAGAAGCGGATTTCAGGGGTTGGCTGGTCCATGGATGAAGGATAGCCATGCATGGCTCGGAATTGAAAAGCCCCGGGAGGGCCGGGGTTTGTGGTGGGTCATGATGAGGAATCAGATATGTTTTCGATCAGCGGCGTCGGGTGTTCATCACGAAGCCTGCGATGGCAAGGAGCGTGACTGTGCCTGGGGTTGGGATGACTCTGCCGAAGTAGAGGTCGTCGGAGTGTCCGACCTGGCGGGTGTTGTCGAGGAGGGCGCCATCCATGAGGATTCGGGCGACCCAGGTGGAGGAGTCTGATGAGTCGGCCATGTATCCAACGAACTCTTGGTTGGCGGTGTTTTGGTGGGTTGCGAGGAGATCGCCTGCGGCGTTGTAGAAGCTGGTTAATGAGGATGTGTTCCATAGGCGGAGGAGGCCGGCGCGTCGTTGTGCGGTGTCGAAGGTGATTTCGTATCCGACTCTGCCGTCGTCGCTTCCGAACTGGAAGGGTGAACCGACGATAGAGTTACCGTATGTTGTGGGGGCGTAGGCGTTTGAGACTTCGACATGTTCTGGTCCGAAGGGGAAGCCGCTGGTGTTGATGACGGAGGCGAAGTGTGTGCCGTCGCCGAAGGGGTCTGTGCCTGGGAGTAGGTTTGTTTGTGCGGCGAGTGATTCGAAGTCGTTGAATCCTTCGTTGTGCTGGAGTTGGAGTGCTTGGAACTGGTCGTGTGCTGCTTGACCATAGACGAGTCCTGCGTTTGTGGTTGCGGATGCTGCGGTGATGCATGCGCACGAGATCACATTGATGAGTTTCATAACCCACTCCTTACATCTGGTATTGAGATTAAACAGAGCCGAGATTGCTGACGGTTCTCCAGAACGCGGTCAGTACTAGAGCATGACACAGATTTATCGGGCGGCCAGCTATTCAAGACAATTGGGTGGTGAATTGTGTATCAAGATTGCTTTCGTCGAAGCGATGGTTGATTCGTTCTTGTTAAACAAAACAAGCATGACAATTACGAGGCGATTGTGATTGGCCTGTCATTGGTTGGATGATCAGCTCCGGCATTAATCGTCGGTGGGGACGACGGCGAAGCTGGTGTTCATTGTATTGATGAGGGAGGCGTGGGTGGAGGGGTCGAGGTTTTTGGTGAGGGCTGTGTGGTGGTCACTGAGAACCGCGGCGTTGATGGCGGCGGCGCAGAGGGCGGCGCTTGCGAGCTGGGGGCCTGCGAAGTCTTGGGTGAACTGTGCGACCTGCCATGCTTCACGGTCGCGGCCTGCGACGAGGAGGGCGGCGTGAGAAGCGGCGGCTTCTTCGGTTGCGGAGTTGATGAGTTGCCGGGAGGAGGCGGTGGTGTTGCTTGAGGATGCGATGGCGTCGATTTCATCGGCGAGCTTTGTTGCTTGTGCGAGCTGGGTTTGGATTTGGTCTGGGGAGTTGATGGTCATGGCGAGGGCTTCGTAGCGGTGGGTATCGATGAGGAGCTGGGCGAGGGGCTGGCCGTAGTCGGCGAGGGAGCGTTCGATGCGTTTGTACTGGGCGGGGTTTTCGAGGCCTTGGTCTATCCAGGCGAGGATTTCGCTGTCGTTTCCGGTGACGAGTGCGAGGTCGAACCAGATACCGATGCCGAAGGTTGAGTTGGTGCGTTTGTTCCATGTCTTCATGGCGATGGCGCGTGAGGCGTTGATCTGGTCGAGTACTGATTGATCGTTTATATCGAAGGAGGCGAGGGTGAGCTGTGATTGGTTGTAGAGGGTGGTCATCGCTGTTATGTCTTGATTTGAGTAGGTGGATGCGTAAGGGCCGTGGATGAGGGCGTGGAGGTTGAGCATGATCTGGCAGGCGCCTTGGGCGGCGGGGGCTTGTTGACCTGCCATGGCGATGTCGTTCATGGAGTTGTAGAGGTATTCGGTTTGGGAGGGGGCGTTTGTGGTTGGGGCGGAGTTGTCCAGGGCGAGGGCGAGGAAGGCGTGGAGGTTTTTTTGTGTGAAGGTGCCTGTGCGTGAGTGGTAGGGGCGGCCGTGGCGGTAGGCGATGACGGCGGGGGAAGTTGTGATGAAGGCATTATCGAGAACAAACTCTGCGTCTTCTCCTCTTACAAAGAAGACCGGGTTGGTTGAGTTGTTGAAGTATTTGTTTGCGTTGGTCCAGTGGTCGCGGATGGCGCGGGCCTCGGTGTAGGTTTCTGGGAGTGCGACGACGAAGCAGGTGGCCTCTGGGTTTTCTTTGGTGGCCTCGACGGCATCGTTGATGGCGGTGAGTTGGGGGGAGGTCGTTGTGTTCTGGATTGGGTTGGCTTGGGCGTGGGGATCTGCCGGGGATTGGGGCGCGGGGAGGGCGGTTGCGGTGGAGGCGAGTCCGAGAAGAAGGGAGGCGGTGAGTGCTGTGGTGCGTGATGAGATTGGCATGGGATGATCCTTTTCCGTCGTGGAAGTTTGGTTGCGACGGGGATGGATCGGCGTGTTTATATCGAGGAATCAGCGTTGGTTTGGGGGAGAGGGTATTGGGGTGAGGGGGGGTTGGGGTGGTGCGAGTTGTGGCGGGGGGGTGGTCCGATACCGGCGTGGGATGGGTACTTTGTCCTATGCGTCTCCGAACTGCTTTCTGAGGAGGCGTTCGACTTCGATGACATTTTCGATGGCACGGAGTTGGTGGCGGTAGTTAACCTGGCTTGTTGATCCTGCGCCGCGAGCGGATTCGAGGGTGAGTGATCCTGAGCCGTCGGGGAACTCGATACGGGCGAGGTGGATGAGTTCGTCGGCGCGGTAGTCGCGTTCGGTGATGGATTTGTTACGGTTGAGCGTGATGATGATGGCGCGTTTGCTGGTGATGGCGTAGATGGTGTTGTTTGAGGTGTATTTCGCGCTATTAAGCATTGGCCAGAGGAGGAGTACGCCGAGGACAAGGGTCACGACAACTGCGATGGCATAGCCGATTGGTGTGTCGTCATCCATAAGATCGAAATACGCCAAGACACCAAGGAGTGTGAATACCCCCGCTAGCAATGCTGCAAGAAAGAAGAGCACACGCCACGCTTTGATTGTTTCATTTCTGAGGATTCGGTAGTTTGGACGGGCGGACCAGTTGATTGTTTCGCCTTCGTCGAGTTCGCGGTCGAGTTTGGTTTGAAGGTTTGTTGGGAGGGTGTTCATACAAACATTATACGGAAAGGTGAGCCGTTGATTTTATGAACTTGCTTGTTTACTAAAGTCCTGGCTTTGGGTCTCCGTTGTTGCAGCCTTGGGCGAAGGCGGCGAGGAATGCGGAGACATCGAGGAAGTTGAAGCTCTTGTCTTGGTTGAAATCTGCGGCGGGGCTTTGGTCGGCGAAGAGCTGGAGGAAGAGTGAGACATCGAGGAAGTTGAGTGAGCCGTCGGCGTTGAGGTCGGCTTGGCAGATTGAGTCTGCGAGCGTTCCGGCGCCGCCTGTGAGGTCTGTGAGGACATCCCAGTTGAATGCGGGATCGAGGTTGAGGTCGTAGTTGATATCGAAATCGTTTGGGAATGGGAAGATGAGCGGGGTTGGGGTTCCGGGGAGGGGGAGTATGTTATCGAAGGCGCCGGTGTCGTCTGCGATGGTGACGATGCCGTGCTCGACCTTGAGGTGGACCGAACCGGCTTCTCCGGGGGCGACGAAGGCGGCGGGGATGGTGAGGATGAACTCGAGGTCTGTTTGGTCTGTCTCGAAGATGCCCATGCTGAGGTTGAGTGCACCTTGTGAGTTTGAGTTGATTTCGAGTTCGAAGAGGGTGGCGTCGATGACGAGGCCTGTGTCGAGGTTGTTTGCGGTGAGGTGGACCGGGTCTGTTTTCCAGTGGAGTCCGTCTGCTTGGGCGCCGCCGGCGGTGAAGTCTGTGATGAGGGGGTTCCAGTTGATTCTGCCGTTGCCCATGTCGATGCCGCCCCTAACGGAGATCCCTGCGGAGCTGAATGCGTAGCAGCGTGCGTTGACGGCGTGGACTCCGCCGCTGGAGGCGATGCGGCCTTGGATGTTGAATGGCGGGGATGGGCTGTAGGGGGCGACGAAGTATTCGGTGCATGCGTCGGCGAAGGATTGGTCGAGCGGGAGGATGATGCACTGGAATCCGTTGATGCCGGCTGGTGGGATGTTGAAGGTGTTGTATACGCATGGGACGGGCATGGCGAGCCCTGAGTTGGTGGCGAAGGAGGCGGTGCCCATGGAGTCGGTGCCGAAGGGATCGAAGAGCGGGTCTTGTGCGATGGACTCTGCGGCCCAGACGCTGCCGAAGATTCCGGTGGTGCGTATCCACGCGTGTCGGTAATCGGAGCCGGTGACTTGGACGACATCACCGGAGGGCATGTAGTTGAAGTTGTGCTCGACGGAGTAGTTCGCGTCGGCGACCTGGGCGGAGGTGATGGAAGCAGATAGGGCGGTGGAAGCGAGGGCGATGGTGAAAGCCGGGGTGAGGGATCGCATCTGAATTCCTTTCGATAGGGCGCGGGTGTAGACCGGGCTTCTATCGAGATGGTACTTGTTTTTGGGGTTGGTGCAAGGAATTTCTGTTGTGGAGAGAATGTTGGTTTGTTTGGGGTAGGAATGGGGGGTTGAAGAACCAAAGAAAGACCCCCTCCGTCGCTGCGCGACACCTCCCCCGGAGGCCCGGGGGAGGTGGAAGAGAAGACGGTGGCTGGGAGGGAAGCCGGTAGAAGGTGGAGCCCTCACCCCGGCCCTCTCCCCAAGGGAGAGGGGGGTAGATGTTTCAATGCGCGCTACTCGATGGTGCGGCGGAGGCATTGGATGATGCCTGCGTCTTGGAAGCCTAGGGATTTGTGGGCGTTTGTTGCGGGGGTGTTTGCTGGGCGGGTGTCGGAGGCGGCTTCTTTGCAGTTGTTGTCTCGGCCCCATTGGAAGGCGGCGTTCATGAGGGCGCGGCCTACGCCTTTGTTTTGGTGGTTGGGGTCTACGAACCAGCCTTCGATGTAGAGGACGGGGGAGGTCATGCATTCTTCGGCGGAGGAGCGGATGGTGAGTTCGATGAAGCCGATGGGCGAGTCGCTTTCATCGAATGCGAGGAGGCATTGGAAGGGTTGGGACTTGAGGGTGTTTGATTTGGTTATTTGCTCGACTTCTTGTTTGAGGAGTTTGGGGTCTTCGTCGTGGAAGAGGGCGGCTCGCATTTTGAGCCAGGCGGGGAGTGTGGATTGGGTGTAGGGGGTGATTTTCATATTGTGATTTAAGACACGGCTTGCCGAAGACGGTCAAGCCGTGGCACCCTTTGAATAGTGGCTTAACCAACAATAATTGTATCGTTGTTGCTTCGATCTACAACTTTGATTCCACATCGTTTGTACCGTAGCCACGGATCATGAAAGTCACTGGAGTCGGGGTCAATAAATTCTGACGGCATTGACATTCTGTAATTAACACTCAACAAATCATCTTCTTTTCTGGTCACCACAACGCCAATATTCATGGATGACATGAAACGGAAAATTGACTCTTCTGTGTGTGATGGTAACTCAAAGAGAAGCTGATTCAGTACTATCTTTGGAACGATGTGCTCATGCCGATACTTCTTTTCATTGGGCAGCGGGTTTGAATCGTACTCAGCGATTGCATTTATGGTCCAGAACGGGCATCCGTTGTATTTGCCGTAAAACTCTGTCCATTGCCAATATGTATCTGCAAGCACGGCGTACTTCGCTGCAAAAGACAAATCCGAAGACAACACAGATGCTACATCGTAAGCCATTTGCTCTTTGGTTCGATACCTTGGGTTTTTCTCTGCTATTCGCCCCATATGTAACTACATCCGGGCTTCGGGGTTGGATTGGTTTTGGGTGAACCAGTCGATGGTTTGGCGTAGTCCCTGTTCGAAGGTTACTTTGGCGTTCCAGTTGAGGAGTTCTTTGGCTCTGGAGACATCGAGGCAGCGGCGGGGTTGGCCGTCGGGTTTTGTTGAGTCCCATTGGATTTTTTGGGCGATGGTTTCTTCGGTGGCGAAGCCGGTGAGTTTGGCGATGAGGTGGACGAGGTCTTTGATGGTGATTTCCATGTTGGTGCCGAGGTTGATGGGGGTTGGGTCGTCCATTTTTTCAGCGGCTGTGAGTAGGCCGTCGGCGCAGTCTTCGATGTAGAGGAACTCTCGGCTTGCTGAGCCGGTGCCCCAGACTGGGAGGTGGTCGTCGCCTCGTTCTAGGGCTTCGACGCATTTGCGGATGAGGGCGGGGATGACATGGGAGGATTCGAGGTTGAAGTTGTCGTGCGGGCCGTAGAGGTTTACGGGGAGGACGAAGCATGACTTCATGTTGTACTGCAGTTTGTAGGCGTCGAGCATTTGCCATGCGGCTTTCTTTGCGATGCCGTAGGGTGCGTTGGTGACTTCTGGGTATCCGTTCCAGAGGTTTTCTTCTTTGAAGGGGATTGGTGTAAGGTTTGGGTAGGCGCAGATGGTTCCGGTTTGGATGAACTTTCCGTTTCTTTCTATAAGCCCGTCTACACGGGCTTGTTCTATCAGGTGCATGGCCATGGCCATGTTTGCGTAGAAGTATCGTCCGGGGTTTTTCATGTTTGCGCCGATGCCTCCGACTTCGGCGGCGAGGTGGATGATCATGGTGGCGCGGTCGCTTCCGAAACAGTCGTTGTAGAGGGCGACGCAGGCGTCTTTTTCGGTGAGGTCGTAGTTTGCTGATCTTGGGATGAAGATTTGGTTGTCGTCTACGCCTCTTGCGTGGAGGGCTTGGACGATGTGTTTGCCTAGGAAGCCTGAGCCGCCGGTGATGATGATGCGTTGGTCTTTCCAGTTGACGGAATCGGTATTGGACATTTCTTGGGGCTCCGGGGCTGATGAACTGAGGTGTTGATGATAGGGGCGGTTTGTGGTGGTTTGTGGTGGTTCTTTTGGGGGGTGGTCGATAGCGTTGGGTGTGAGCAGACGACGAAGATTACAAGAGCGGAGACTGGGGCCCAGGGGGCGGCTGGGGCGGTTGTCTTTTTTGATGGCTGTGCTTGGGATTGGGGTGGTTGTTGTGTTTGTGGTTTCTCGGGTTTTGACGGATCGGTATGGGTGGTCGCAGTGGGTGTGGTGGGTGCCTGCGGGGTGGTTTGTGGTGGCTGGGTGGGGGTTGGTTATAAGTTCAGTGCTGGCTGGATGGATAAGCCGAAGGCGGGGGGGGAAGAGGCGGGGACTGGTTCTGCGAGGAGCTTTGTTGGTTGGTTGTGTGGGGATGGTGGTGAATCTGGTGTTCTTTGCGGAGCGGTGGCAGAATGCTATTGGGGGGTATGGGATTCATTGGACATCTGTGCATGAGAACGGGCGGGTTCGGGTGGTGCATTGGAATCTTTCTGCGGGGGAGATTGATGTAGAACGGATGATTGATTGGGTGCAGGATTCGAGTGCGGATGTGGTGCTGATTGCCAATGCGCGGTGGGACGGGCAGCGGCGGGTGCTGATCGATGGCTTTACGGGGAGGCTTGGGGGGGAGGAATGGAGCGTGCGGCGGGTGCTGCGGGGGGTGGTGGTGTCGCGGTTTGAAATTCTGGACTTGTCAACGGTGACTGTTTCGGCAAGCGGCGGGGAGGGGGCGGGCGATGATGCGTTGCGGACCACGGGGGACTTTGGTTGGGCGGTGAAGATGGTGCTTGATGGGGGGGAGCAGTTTGGGGAGTTTGGTGTGTGGTTTGTGGATCTGCCGAGTGAGCCTTCGGTGCATCGGATGGAATCGATGGGGAGGGTGGTTGAGTCGCTGCACATAGAGGGGCGCGACGAGAGGCCTGCTTTGAAACCGGCCTTGATCATTGGTGATTTTAATACGGTGCGGGGGTCGGCTTCGCTTGGGTTGTTTGATGAGTTCGAGGGGGGGGGCGGGTTTGTTGATGCGTTTGAGGAGCGGGGTGCGTTTGGTGGGTCTTGGAGGCCTGGCGGATTGAGTGGTTTGAAAGGGTGGGTAGCCTCGCGTTCGAGTTGGCATATTGATTTGTCGTTGGTGGGGAATGGGTGGTGGGTGGATGGGTATGAGTTGGTGTTGCCTGATGGGGCGGTGTGGGGGAATGGCGGTGTTTCGCATCGGGCTCAGGTGGTTGATATTGAGCGGTAATCATTGAGAGTTCTATTTCTGCAGGACGGCCGAAGAGGCGTGCTGTAATTACTGAATCATTAACTGACCAAGAACAATCTTATCAGAGAGGGAAACTTGTGAAACGCAGCTTGCGATTGTCTGTACTTGTTGGATCGATGATGGCTGCAATCCCTGCAGCTTTGGCTGGTGGGGAGATCGGGCTTGGGCTTTGAGTAGTTCAAGATGAGAGCTGAAACTACCAGGGGTATCTTGAGCTTGAAGGGACGCCTCGGGTACCATGTATGATGTGACTGTTGTGGGTGAAACGATTAACATTGCGACCCACTCGGTCACCGTGGCTGTGGTTTGTCTCGCCGAACCGCGTTTGGCGACTTTCAACACGCTCGGCGGGGATGTGGCTGCGAAGATTTGGGATCTGAACTCGGGGAATGTTGCGGTTCAGGACAACTTCTCGATTGTGATGTATGACGCGAATCCAGTCGTGCTGAATCAGGTCTCGATGCCTGAGAGTGTTGATGAAGATAAGTATGCCGGGCGTGCTGGTGAATCGACCATCCGGACGATGCCGCGGTATACTCCTGTCAAAGAGCGGGTTGTTGTCCCCATTGGTGGTGGTGCACTGGAGTAAAGTACTTTGACAGGATCACTGAACAAGTCCACGACGCGCGGGGTGTTTCAATCGGCTGGTTCGAATATTTTGCTCAAGCTGCTTGGGCTCGTGGTCCAGTTCATTCTTGCGTGGCTGTTGGGGCCTGATGCCTTTGGTGCGTGGGCGCTGACGATCCCTGTGATGGCGTTTTCGGATCTGATCCGTACATCCGGGGCACGCGAGATCTTAGTGACTCGTCAAAAGGCGTTCAAGATTTGGGCGGGTCCGGCTTTCTGGATTTCGGGGCTGATGGGGCTCGTTGCCTCGGTGGTCACCGCGTCGCTTGCGTACCCGATGGCGCGGATTTATGACCGTCCTGAGTTGATTGTGCTTGTGTTGTTGTGTGTGCCTGCGCCGTTTCTCGGATCGCTTCAGTCGGTTCCTGAAGCGAAGTTGCTGTCTGAAAATCGATTCGGGGGGTATGTCACTGGTCTGTTTACTGGCGGCATTTTACTGCTTGTCTGCCAGATCATTTTTGCGTTGCTTGATTTCGGCGCCAAGACATTCCCGCTGGCGCTTGTTGCGAGTACGGCTGCGCGTGTGGTGATTTTCTGGGTGTTGGGGCATCCGCGTTGTTCGCTTAAGCCTCGGGTGAGGCGGTGGAAGTATTTGCTGGGGGACGCGAGTCGGCTGGTGGGTACTCGCTTGGCTGATTGGTTTTCTGTCAATGCTCCTCCTTTGGTGCTTGGGCTATATTTTTCAGACGCGGTTGTTGGGATCTTTGCGTATGCGACGAACATGTCTGCGCAGGCGATCCGGTTGATGGCAATCAACTTGTCAACGATTTTATTTGCGGCGCTTTCGGGAACCGCGCGGGAGCCCGAGCGTCAACGCAATGGCTTTCTCAAGTCTGTTGGGGTCTTGGCCACGATCGGGATGCCTGTTTGCTTTCTCCAGGCGGCGCTCGCCGAGCCGGTGCTTTCTAACGCTTTACCGATCGAGAAGTGGCCCGGCTTGATCATTGCTTTCCAGTTGCTTTCGGTCGCGATGGGAATCCGGTTGCTTGCGCATCCGTCGCGGAGTTACTTGTTGGCGCAGGGGCGTTTTTCAGCTGCATTGTGGCTGTCGACGGGCTCTGCGTTGCTGTATTTGATTGGTGCGATTGTGTCGGCACCGTTCGGCGTGATTGCTCTTGCCACGACGCAATCGGTGATTCACTTGATCACAGCGATCGCGTGGTTTGCCGATTCGCTCCTGCCTTCGAGTGTTGGTCTGAGACGAGGAGCGAAACAACTCACCCCGATTATCCTCGCGTGCGTATTGGGGTTCGGGATACCTGCGGTTGCTGCTACGCCTTTCTATGGACGATCGCTGGTCCTCGACGGGGTGCTTGCGAGCGGGGTCGTTATTGTGGGCAGTGGTTTGTATCTGTTGTTGTGCATACTTATGCGGTCCGAAGCGTTGACGATGACGATCACTTGGGTGCTTCAGAGCGTGCCTGGTCGGGTTGCCCAGCCGCTTGAAAGTGTGCTGCGTGGTCTGCGTCTTACGCGTTGAGCAGTGCGACCACTTCACGGACATGGGAGGCTGTAAGTTCCCGGTGCTCGATTCTCTTGGCGTCGTTGAACTCGGTGGACAGAAGTTTTTTGTGCCCGTCGAGGATGTCTTGTGGGGATTGTCGATCGCGCGGGAGGTAGAGATTTTCTCGGTCGGTGATCTCGGCGAATCCCTGAACTTTCTTGTCCCAGACCAGCGGGAGGGCGGGGACGCGGAGAGCATACGAGATGATGTGCGCGTGGAGCCGGTGTGCGATGACGCTGCCGAACTGTGATATTTGTTCAACGAGTTCGTCCGGGCGTGTCGGACGTGGGTTGAGTTGTGAGCCGTCGCATACTTCTGCGACGCGCTGGGCGAAGGCGTGGTCGTGCGGGTCGCCATTGCTGAAGAGTGTGACGCGGTGGCCACGGGCTTGGAGTCCCGAGACGACTTCCTTCCATCGTGAGGCGAGTTCGTGGACGAGCGGATCATTGTCGCCCAGCACGCGACCGAGCGCACTTCCTGGCTTGATGATGCCGATACCGACATGTGTGCGGTCGGCGTCGAGCGGGATCGGATTGATTTTGTAGGCTTCGTCGGACCATATCGCTACATCGGTGCTCCAATGTCCTTTGTTGGCGTGGGAGGGCATGACGCATTTGATGACTTTGAGTGATGTCGGGTCGCGAACTCCGAGCCAAGCGAGGTCGAGTGGTTCGAATGCTTCGTTGAGGATTTGCGTCCCGCGCGGTGACCATGTGTATCCGACGCCGCAGCCAAGAACTGCGATGCGTGTTATCCCGGCGTCTTTGAGTCCTTTGGTCGCGGAGCGGATTTTCATTGGGAAACGGAGGGTGTTATCGTGGAGGAGTTGTCCGCCGCCGAGGATTGCGGCGTCGCAGTCTTTGGAATACTCCGCGACTCTGTTTGCGAGTTTTTGGTGGTTTTTTTTGAGCCACTCGCGTTCTCTGAGAGCACCGCGTACTCGTTGTGGGATGGCGGCGGACATGGCTCTACTGAATGTTGGTGCTATCCGCACGCTTTGTGGGTGGAATGAATCTGTCCAGGAGGACTTTCCTGAAAGATCAACATGGACTGGGGTTGCGCCTGCGCGATCAATGAGCAGTGACATGCAATCTGCAATGACGCCGTCACCGAGGTTTGGTGAGAATACTTCTCCGATGATTGCGATTCTTGTGCTCATTTTTGATTGCTGGCTTTTATTATCGTGCACAGCGTTTTTTGATGGCGGTGTATGCTTGGTAGATGAACAAGGTTTCCTTGCAGGCGACGGTTATGCGATCTTTGAGTGCGTGTGCCCCCACCATCTGTTCTGGGGCTTGGAGTACATTGTTGTGGGGCATGAGGTGGGGTCGTTGCTCGATTGCTTTGCGGAGTGCATCAGGATCTCCTGCGTGCATTGCGGTGGCATCGAGGGCGTGTAGTGCATCGGGGATCACGGTGTCGTGATGGAAGTGTTCGAGCACGCGTGGGCGGGCTCGTTTGGCGAGCTGGGCGAGGCGATCGGGATCGCGGGCGAGCATGAGCATGTGCTGGGCGAGGAGTGATTCGTTTGCGAGGACGATCCCGGCATCGTTATGACCGACCACACTCCCTTGGGAGTTGTCACGGGTGGGTGTTGATACGGTGAGACATGGAGTGCCGCACGCCATGGCTTCGGCGAGGACGAGGCCAAAGGTTTCACCAACATTGGCGGTGTGTATGAAGAGATCGCTGGCGGTGTAGCAGGCGCGGAGGGCTGGATCTCCGTTGAGGAAATCGATGATGACAATGCGTTCACGGGTTTGTGCATCGAGTGACTCGGTTGCTGCGCGGACATTGTCTGGGAGTCCCACGAGCACGAGATAAGAGTTTGGTTGTTTCTTGGCGACCTCCGCGAAGGCGTGGACGATCCCTGTGGTCCATTTGAAGGAGATGGGCTGGCCGACGCGTACATAGACGAATGCGTCGCGGGGGATGTTGTGTTCGTTGCGGAAGTTGTTCGCTTCTTCAGAGGTGGCGGCAAAGAAGCGGTCCGTGTCGATCATGTGGGGCACGGTGATCGACACTGGCTGGGGTTTGAGGCCTCTGGCCCAGTTGCGGTATCGCTTGAGGCATGCGACAGAGAGTTGCATGTGCAGATCAAAGAGGAGTCGGTCTTCGGTGCGGTCGCAGCGCCCGAAATGGCTGAGTTCGGCGGTGGGTACTCGGTGACCGAGTTTGTCAGCGATGGCTTTGAGAAGGATGCCGCATGAGGGTTCGCTGCATCCGTGCCTGTGGAACTGGATGACGCTTGGATTCCACTCTGCAATTTGTTCAATGATCGCAGGGTCTGTTTCATCCCGGTTTGGGTCTGGTAGAAAGACTGGAACGCCGGCGTCTTCGATTCTTTGGACTCGGTCGCCGCCTTTGAATCGCGCGAGCACCGCGGAAGCGCGTCCTGCATTGTGGTATGAAATTGCGTTATTCTCGGCGGAACGCTGGGTACCGCCCGGTCCCAGATCCTGCACAATGGTCAGGATTCGTTCGGCGCCGTTCGGAGACTGACGAACGGGTGGTGTTGACTTCGATGGACTCATTACTGATCGTGTCCGGTGAACTCTGGGAGTTTGTGGCCGGCGTCCTTCAGTGTTTTTTCGCGGGAGGCGAGTTCCATGTCGTGCTCGACCATCATGGCGGCGAGCTCTTCGACGGTTGTTTCTGGTTCCCAGCCGAGTTTTTCTTTGGCTTTGGATGCGTCGCCCAGGAGAAGGTCGACTTCTGCGGGGCGGAGGTAGCGTGGGTCGAACTCGACATGGTCGTCGAAGTTGAGGCCTACGGAGTTGAAGGCCATTTCTGCGAACTCTCGGACGGAGATGGTGCGGCCGGTGGCGACGACATAGTCGTCTGCTTCTGGCATCTGGAGCATCATCCACATCATTTTGACATAGTCGCCTGCGAAGCCCCAGTCTCGTTTGGAGTCGAGGTTTCCGAGGTAGACCTTGTCTTGCATGCCGAGTTTGATGCGGCCTACTGCGCGGGTGATCTTGCGGGTAACGAAGGTTTCGCCTCGGCGTGGTGATTCGTGGTTGAAGAGGATGCCACAGGAAGCGTGCATGCCGTAGGACTCTCGGAAGTTGACGGTTGCCCAGTGTGCCATGACTTTGGCGCAGGAGTATGGGGAGCGTGGCCAGAAGGGTGTGGTTTCTTTTTGTGGTGTCTCGATGACTTTGCCGTACATTTCGGAGGAGGATGCTTGGTAGTAGCGGACTTCTTGTCCGGACTTGTCTTGGAAGTCTCGGATGGCTTCGAGGAGGCGGAGGGCGCCCATGCCGACGGTGTCGGCGGTGTAGATGGGCATGTCGAAGGAGACGCGGACATGTGATTGTGCGCCGAGGTTGTAGACCTCGTGTGGTTTGACGGTGTCCATGATTTTATTGATGTTGTTTGCGTCGCAGAGGTCTCCGTAGTGGAGTTTGAGGTTTGCGCCGTCGATGTGCGGATCTTGGTAGATTTCGTCGAGGCGTTCGGTGTTGAATGAGGAGGCGCGTCGGATGATGCCGTGGACTTCGTAGCCTTTAGAGAGGAGGAACTCGGCGAGGTATGAGCCGTCTTGTCCGGTGATGCCTGTGATAAGTGCTCTTTTTTGATCGGTCATAGCGCCTGTTCCTTTGGTGCGATTGTTGTGGTCACTGGGTGATAACTGGATAGAGACCAGCGGGTGTACATACTACCCGCCGATGGCGTTTCATCGGCGGGATTTGTGGGTTTGTTGACCCGGGAGGATGATTACGCTGCTAGATGTGGGTTGGATCATGGAATTTGGGAGAAGTGGGGCGTGAATTGTGTAATTGTGGCTGTTTGAGCGGTTGGTGTAGTGATAGGCTGGGCGTTCAAGAGTGTGGGGATGGTGATGGCGGCGAGCATGGCGGCGAGGGCGAGGGAACTGAGGATTACTCGCTTTGAGTGCTGGATGGCGATGGGGGCTCGGGTGAGGATGAGGATAATGAGGATGAGAAGGAGAGGTTCGTGGTATCGCTGCCAGCTGGCGTGGTTTGCGGTTTGGGCGGCGGTGAAGGCGGCGAGAGTTGTCGCGAAAATCCAGGTGTCACGGCGGGAGATGAGGGATGACCAGACAACACAGGCGAGTGCACCTGCGGGGGCACCGAGGAGGAGGATGGGGGAGCGGTCTGCGAGGGTGGGGAGTTTATTGATGATGTTCCACCAGCCTGAGAAGCGTCCGGCATCCTTTGAGTAGGTTGACTCTGGGATGATTGCAATGAGGAGGCCTAGGGCCAGGGCGGCGATGATCCAGTTGCGGTGGGATTTGAGGATGGCTTTGAGTTGGGGGTAGAGGAGGGGGGCGAAGAAGACGGAGAGGATTGAGATCTGGGTGAGGATGAAGGCGGGGGTTGCTGTGTTTGGGCCTTGGTGGTTGTCTTGGAAGGATGGGGGGACGAGTCCGCCCCAGAGGCGGAGGAAGTAGTAGAGCAGGAGGGCCGCTGGAATGGTTGCGATGAGGGCGAGGATGAGGCAGCGGGATCTGTTGGCGGGATCAGTGAAGAGTTTGGGGAGGGTGGGGATTTGGGGGTCGGTGCCGATCCAGGCGGTGATCCAGATGATGGCGGCGGCCCAGATGTGGACCTGACGGATGAGTACGAGGAATGCGAGGACGATACCTGCGGTGAGGGTGTTTTTTGTTGAAAGGGGGTAATCGAGGGCGAGGATGAGGATGAGGAGTACGGCGAGCCAGCCGGCGTTGTCTGGGAGGAGCCAGATGGCGGGGAAGAGGACATACATCGAGGTCAGGAGTGGGAGGGTGATGAGGAGGCCTTGTTTGCCGAAGGATTTGCCGGCTCTGTAGGCGAGGAGTCCGAGGAGGAGGACGGTCCAGAGGTTGGCATAGAGCTGGACGAAGGTGCGTGAGAATCCGAGGCGGTTGACGATGGCGAGTTCGAGGTGGTAGGCGGGGGTGGTTGCCGATGCGTAGTCTGAGAGGTCTGGGGAGGGGAGTTGTTGGGCGAAGGATTGGATGGTTGGCCAGTGGTAGATGAGGTCGTCGTAGGCCCCGCGGCCCGATTGATTGTCGGTGAGGATAAATGGCCAGGTGATGGCGAGGAGGAGGAGGACCGTGGTGATCATGCACCACTTTCCGGCCGGGGTGATTTGTTTGGATGGGCACTGGTCAGAAGACATATGTGAAAGATATATCGGCATTGAGGTGGTCTATCGGCGAATGATGCCGGGTTTTTGGGCAAATGAGTGGGATTCAATCTGATCGATGGGCGAACTGTTGAGTGCTGGGGTGCGTTGTGTCGATGCGGAGATGCTATGAGTGAAATTGATACAACTGAGCGTGGTGGACAGGCGGGGCTTGGTGGTCATGGTGGTCATGGTGGGCTTGTATGTGGTTTGATCAAGCTGGCTCGGCCACATCAGTGGGTCAAGGGGGTTTTTGTGCTTGCGGGGCCTGCGTTTGCAGTGGGGGACGGGACGCTTGGCGGGAGCAACGGGTGGGTGCAACTGTTTGTGACGATGGGGCTTGTGTTCTTTTCGTTCTGTTTGGCGGCCTCGGGTTGTTATGTTTTTAATGATCTGGCGGATATTGAGCAGGACCGGGTGCATCCTCGGAAATGCAAGCGGCCGATCGCTTCTGGGCGGGTGTCGATCGGGCAGGCGAAAGTGTTTGGGGTTGCTCTGCTCATTATCGGACCTGGGCTGGGTTTGCTGGTGCCTGGCGAGGTCAAATGGTGGGTATTTGGGCTTGTGGGGGGGTATGTGGTCAATGTTTTGTTGTATACGGCGGTGTTTAAGCACATGGTGATTCTGGATGTGCTGAGTTTGTCGAGCGGGTTTGTGATCCGGGTGCTTGGGGGGTGTGCGGCGGTGGCGGTGACGCCTTCGACTTGGCTGCTCAATGCGACGCTGTTCCTGAGTATGTTCCTGGCATTCGGGAAAAGGCTTGGCGAGCGCCGGGTGATGGGGGATGCTGATGTGGCGGCGGCGAGGGAAGTTCAGCAGCGGTATTCGGATCAGATTCTTCGGATGATGGTTGTGGTGGTTGGGGTTGCAACCCTTTTGACTTACACGGGTTATGTACAAAGCCGGGAGGGTGACATGTCGGTTGTGCTCGCGAGCGGGGTTGGCGGGAGCTTCTCGTTTAATCTGCTTTGGGTGACGGTGATGCCTGCGATGCTGGGGCTGCTTCGGACGATTACCTTGATTATGGACGGTCGGTATGACGACCCGACGGAGCTTGCGATGAAGGATTCGGTTGTGCGTTGGTCGGGGGTGATGTTTGTGGTGCTGACAGTTGGGGCGGTGCTGGTGGTGGGCTAAAGAGGGGTTGGGGTGGGGTTGGTCTATGGGGTGGGGGTTGAATTGGGTAATTGTTGAAACCTGAGTGTTTTTGGGCTGTATAGAGGATTGCCGGTTCTGGCGCATGTTGTGCGCACCAGAGTTGTGCGATGTTTGGTATGGCGCGTCGTGCGGCCGATACCGATCGAGACTGTGGTGGCTTGGGCCGATTGGTATTGCACCGTTTGAGATGGTGCGGTGGTGGTCGGTCTTTGGTCGACTCGAAATTGAAATGGCAGGTCTGGCGAGGTTCTCTCGCCCCTTTTAGAAAGCAATGGAGTAATCGATGCGTGCAAACTTACGGACGAACTGTAAAGTACTGAGCGGACTGGTTGGATCGGTGATCGGGCTTGGCGCTCTGGTTGCGGGGTCTTCGATGGCGATGGCGGAGGAGCCGGTCGCGGCGGGTCCGGAGGAGTCGATCGACTTTGCTGCGATGGCGGCGATGGCGGCGGCACGCGGGGGGGGCGGTGCTGCGGCGCCGGCGAAGGATTACAAGGATTGGAAAGATGTTTCCAAGGGCTTCACGAAGGTCGTTTCTACGGCTGATGGGAGTTCGCTCTATTCGGTCTATGTGAACAACAAAACGAATCAGGTACTCGCCGAGCTCCCTCGCGGGTATGACAAGCAGCACCACTTCTTTGCGATGACTGTTGCTGGGGGCGAGGTCTTTGCGGGTCTTCAGGCGGGCGACATGTACACGCAGTGGCGGAAGGTTGGTAAGCGGTTGATGCTTGTACAGCCTCAGATTTCGTATCGGTCTTCGGGTGATCAGGAGTCGCGTGATTCTGTTGAGATGATCTGGACGGACCGTGTGATTCTGGATGTGCCGATTTTGACGATGGGTCCGAGCGGGCAGCCTGTGATTGATCTTGATGGTTTGCTTGTTGGCAAATCGAGCAAGTTCTTTGGTCGTTCTGCGAGCGGGCTCAACCCAGCGCTGACTGTTGTGAGTTCGGTCAAGGCGTTCCCGAAGAACATCGAGATCGAGTTTAAGGGTCCTGTCGCTGGGGGGACGATGAAGTCGTTCCACTATTCGATTTCCAACATTCAGGGCTCGAAGGGGTTTAAGCCTCGGATGGCCGATGAGCGGGTTGGGTACTTTGTGACCAACTACACGGACCTCGGGAAGTTTGATTGGACGGATACCTCGCAGCGGATGATCAACCGCTGGAATATCCAGAAGGCTGATCCGAAGCTGAGCCTGAGTCCGCCGAAGGAGCCGATTGTTTACTACATCGATCACACGGTGCCTGTGCGGTACCGGCGGTATGTCAAGCAGGGGATCGAGTACTGGAACGAGGCGTTCCGGGAGATCGGGATTGATGGGGCGATCCAGGTTCAGTATCAGGACAAAACCACTGGCGCCAACATGGACAAGGATCCTGAGGATGTCCGCTACAACTTTATCCGTTGGATCTCCAACGACATCGCAACGGCGATCGGTCCATCACGGGTCAACCCGATGACGGGCGAGATTCTTGATGCTGATGTTGTTCTTACCGACGGCTGGATCCGCGTATTTACTTACCGGTGGGAAGATTTGCTGAGCAACCTTGCTGTTGAGGGGATGAGCCCTGAGACGATGGGCTGGCTTGAGGCGAACCCGAAGTGGGACCCTCGTCTGCGGTTGGCTTCGCCTTCGCGCCGTGAGCAGATTCTTCATGAGCGTGCGCAGCATCGCTCGATGGGGATGTACGGCGGGCATGGGATCAGCGATGAGTCGGCGATGATGATCGGCGATGATGAGTTTGATGGTCTTGGCGGGCGGACTTCTCAGGTTTCTGGGATGTGCCAGGCCGCGACTGGTAAGGCGCTTGATCTTGCGATGATGCGGATGAATCTTTCGATGGCCGGGATGTTGAACATCGCTGCGGAGATGCCTGCTGAGCCTGAGATTAGTGATGAGATGCTCGAGATGATCCGCAAGCAGCTTGAGGAGAATCCTGGGCTGCGTGACATGATCCCTGCCGAGCACCTTGCGATGCTTGAGAACTCTGCTGATGATGATGCGGAGGACGAGGGTGATGAGGGTGGCGAGGCGGCCCCGGCTGATGCTGGTGATAAGAAGGAAGCTGGCGATATGATCGACGGTGTGCCCGAGTGGTTCGTTGGTCCGATGCTCGCTGAGCTTGTTGCCCACGAGGTCGGTCACACGATTGGTCTGCGTCACAACTTCAAGGGCTCGAGCGCTCACTCGCTTGAGGACATCAACTCCGACAAGGTCAAGGGTGTTGAGCCTTGGTCGAGCTCGGTGATGGACTACAACGGGATTAACATCCGGATGCCCGGCAGCGGCGAGATTCAGGGTGATTACTCGGTGGTCGGGATCGGCGAGTACGATCTCTGGGCGATCGAGTATGGCTATGGGTCTGGGGATCTTGAGAAGGTCTTGAGCCGGGCTGCTGAGCCGAAGCTTGATTATGGTACCGATGAGGATACATGGGGTCCTGACCCACGGTCGCGTCGGTATGACCTTGCTGAGAACCCGATTGATTACGCGAATAACCAGATGGCGCTTGTCAAGGCGATCCGTGGGAGCTTGCTCGACGGGTTTGTCAAGGACGGCGATTCATGGTCGCGTGTGCGTCGTGGGTACTCGATTACGCTCGGTACACAGATGCAGTCGTTGTCGATGATGGGCAACTGGGTTGGATCGGCGTATGTGTCGCGTTCCAAGAAGGGTGACCCCAACGGCGAGGCGCCGATTCAGGTTGTGCCTGTGGAGCGTCAGCGTGCGGCGATCGACTTTGTGATTGATAACGCGTTTGAGGATGATGCCTACGGGATCACTCCTGAGCTGCTTGCACACGCGAGTGTTGACAAGTGGTGGGATGATTTCAGCGGGATCATGGCGGATTCGGCGTTCCAGATTCACGACCGTGTGATGGGGATGCAGGCATCGGCATTGACGATGCTTTTGAATCCTCAGACGATTAGTCGTGTGTATGACTACGAGATGTTTGTGCCTGCTGATGAGGATGCACTGACTGTTGCCGAGCTGATGCAGACGGTGACGACTTCGGTGTGGTCCGAAATGATTGAGGGCTCCAGCGGTAAGTACACGAACCGCAAGCCGATGACTTCTTCGCTTCGCCGGAACCTTCAGCGGGAGCACCTGGATCGTTTGATCGACATGTCGATGGATAACTCTGGGTTCAACTCGGCTTCGATGTCGGTCAAGACGCTTGCGTCGATGCACCTGCGTGATCTCAAGGGTACCGCTGATCGGGTGCTTGCCAACGGCGGGAATCTTGATTCGTACACCAAGGCGCATCTGCAGGAGGTTTCGGTGCGGATCGAGAAGGCGCTGGATGCTGATTACATCTACAACACCGAGGATATTTCTTCTGGTGGGATGCCGATGTTTATGTTTGGTCAGGAAGGCCGTGACCAGCCGTAAGCCGAGTTTGTGTAAGATTCATTTTTTGACGGTCCCTGTTGGGACCGTTTTTTTATTGAACTTTGTGAGAAACTGGGGCGTATCGAGATTCGGTGTGGATACGACCGATATATAGATGGCGGCGTTGTTGTCGTGCGGTACTGACTTTGATAGAGGTTTTGTTGGTGAGTAGGAAACAGGATTCTGACGACATGAAACGGAGCGGTCTTGGTGGGCATGTCACCAATGGGATGGCGTGGATGTTGTTGTCTACATTTATTGCCAAGGGGGGGAGCTTTGCGGCGCAGATTGTTCTTGGGTGGTTGCTGCTCAAAGAGGACTTTGGGGTGTATGCGATCGCGATTAGTGTGTCGTCGTTTGTGCAGGTTCTCAAGGATGGGGGTACGCGGAAGATTATTGTACAGAAGGGGTCTCGGCGGTTTGATCGGTTATGCCCGGCGGTGTTCTGGATGGCGAGTGGGTTTAACATTTTGACAGCACTCATCATGGTGGGTATCTCGATTCCTGTGTCAAGGTTGTACGGAGAATCGCAACTGGTTTCAATGTTGATGGTCTTCGCATTGGGGACACTACTCGGTACGCCGGGGACTATGTATCGGGCGAAGCTTTCGGTAGAACTTCGGTACCGTGAGTTGGCTCGCTTTGAGGTGCTTTCTGGAACCTTCCGGAATGCGAGCATGATCGTTTTTGCGGTGCTTGGTATGGGAGCGATGAGCTTTGCGTGGCCCTTGGTGTGTCAATCGGTCTTTGGGTGGGTGCTTGGTCTATGGATGTGCGGGCGGCTCCCGATTTGGGGTAAACTCAGGCTTCGTCTTTGGCCATTGCTGTTTATGACGACAGTATGGATGCTTGTCGGGGCGATCGGTTTAACCATTTTGCGGCTCGGATCGTACGGGGTTATTGGTTACTTTCAGGACCCGGTGGTTTTGGGTGTGTACTTCTTTGCGTTCCAGTTGATTTTACAGATTGATATGGTGGTCTCCGTCAATCTTCAATCGGTATTACTGCCGACGCTGAGTGCGATCAAGGCGGAGCATGCACGGCATCGCGATGCGGTGATACGGTCCGCGGGCGCGTTGCTTGTCATCGGGTCGGCGGCGGGGATGAGTATCGCGTGCGGGATACCTGAGCTGATCCGGTTTATCTGGGCGGAGAAATGGCTTGACGCGATCCCCGCGGTCCAGTGGATGGCGGTGTTCTTTCCATTCAGAATGTTGCAGGGTGTGTTTGAGCCAGCGATGATTTCGAAAGGGTTGTATCGGAGGTGGGCTTGCTTGATGATCGCCCAGGCCTTTGTGATCATTCTTGCCTCGTTGGTGGCGGGTATTGGCTTTGAGCATGCGTGGGAGTTTGCGATGGTTGTTGGCGTCGGGATTTTTGTCGGCATGATGCTTGTTGGGTCTATGGGTGCTGTGTCGCTTGGAATATCCTTTCGGGATCTATCTGGCACTCTATTCCCTGCGTGGGTTTTGGCTTTGGTGTCCTTTGGGTTTGTGCTCTGGATCCGGTCTGTAGCTGGCTTTGGGGATGATGCGCCGCGTGTTGAGCTGGCTGGTCGCGGGCTTGTTTCTGGGGTAGGTTTTTTAGTTGTGTATGGGGCTCTCTTGCGTGTTCTGTTGCCTGGGGTGTTGTTGAGCACAATCGGCGCCCTCCCGGGCCGGGCTCGCCCGCTTGCGATGCGGGCGATGATGATCCGTGCGAAGGAGGAGGGGTCGTGAGCGTGATAAGACTGGTGTGTCGTCTTCTTTCTCGCGGGTGCCTCAATCGGCGGGCGGCCGGTGTGTCGCTTGTGATTCTGGCTGTGGCATGGTGGGGTGTGTACCTGCTATCTGAGACATGGTGGATTGGGGATATCTTGTTGAGCGGGAGCGCGTATGTTGGTGTGGTGCTCTTTCTGTTGAGTCTGTTGTCGCTGGGGGTTTGGCGTTCATGGAGGATGGTGTTTGTCTGGGTGTGTTGTTCTACGGTTGGAGCGATGACCCTTCATGAGCGGCGGGTGTTCCCTGTGGGGGTTGGTTCAGACCAAACCTATCTGAAGGTTTTGAGTATGAATCTGAACTTTGGGAACCCGCGTGCCGACGAGATTTACGAGATGCTGCTGCGGCTTGATGATGATGTGATTGTGCTTGTCGAACCACGGTGGGAGGTGTTTGAAGCAATCAGGGCCGGGTCTGACTCGTTGAACAAATATCCGTTCCGTGAGTATCGGCTTCGTGAAAGCGATATAACCGCGGGGCTTATGATTTTAAGCCGGTGGGAGATGGCTCGGGATTCGGAGCTTTCAACATGGGCGGGGGTGAGTGTTGTTGTCAACCGTGATGAGTCGATCGGGGGTCCGTTCCGGGTTGTGGGCCTGTATGCGCATTCGCCTCGGAGTGGTGAGCGTTGGGAACTCGGCAATCGGATTGTTGGCGGGGTCGTGGATCAGGCGGGGAGGTTGGGCCTTGAGGACGGGATTCCCTTGTTGATTGCTGGGGATTTGAATGGTGGCCCTATGAGTGTGCGGGATCGCGTGCTCCGGCGGGGGCTCGATGTCCAGCGGGCATCGTCGTTCTTTGATTATCGCGGCACATATCCTTCGAATCTATCGATGTTTGGGCTCCTGATAGACGATATTTGGATGAGTGACGGATTTGAATCCATTTCTTGGGCTACGGTGGATATCCCGGGATCTGATCACTTTGGCGTACGGGCGGAGCTGATAAACTCGGACTGATGAGGCTTGCCTCAACGAACAGATATTGGAGCCTTTGAATGGCATCTGGACTCATAGCACTAGCGTTGGGGATCTTTGGGCTGATGTGCTTAATGGCTGTCATTAAGCCACACTGGGCATTGGTTTTGATATTAAGTTTTTTCGGGTATGAGCAGTTGTTGACATCGTTCATGCCGATCTTTGCTCAAAAATCGTGGTTGATCAATGTGCTCGCAACGGGGCTTGCAGGGATGGCGGTGATTTCGGCGATGATAAATGGGCGTAGGCCATTTCGGGGGACATTCAACGCCAATATGATGCTGATTTTTGCATTGTATGTATTTGCGTCTGCCAGTGTGGTTTACAGTTTGATGCCCAGTGCCGGGATGTATTTTTTACGCACCGGGGCCCCCAGTATATTTTTGATGTGCGTGATTCTTCCGTTGCTCGTATATTCGGAGGATCAGATACAGAAGATGTGCATCCCGCTGATGCTTGTCGGTTCAGCTCTTGTTTTAATGATTCTTGTCAGCCCTCGTACTGAAATTTATGGGACCCGTTTGTTCATTGATATGAGCTACACGAAGGGGGCGGACGAGCGTGGCAATCCGTTGGCTATTGCAGAGGTTGGCGGGTTCATGATGATCGCGGCGGTATTGATGGAGCCTAAGAATAAAAATCCATTGATAAGTATACTTCGGGTGGGATCGATTCTTCTTGGACTTTTGATCTCCTTTTTGGTGGGATCTCGGGGGCAGTTGCTGTTCTCTGTGGCATTTGCGGTCATGTTTTATCCGCTTGCCCATGAGATTCGGAACCTGAAACAGTTCTTTACACGGGCGGTATCAGTGGGCGTTCTTGGTTTGATAATTTTCTCAGCCGCGAGGATTGTGCTGAGTTCGTCCGATGCTTCAGAACGATTTTCTTCGGAGAGTCTTTCGGATGGATTATCTTCGCGGATGTATTACATAACCACTATCTTTGACGAGTATGCGTCGCGGCCTACGCATTATCTTCAGGGGCTCGGGAGTGGGGCCTTTAATGCCTTTGTTTCACACAAAGGTGACGGGTACATCTACCCGCACAATCTGATTATCGAGATCCTAACCCACCATGGGATAATCGGGATAGCGCTGCTTATTGGAATCTTTGCATTTACCGGCAAGCACACGCTTTCGCTCATCCGCTCTGGATTTTCGGGGGCGGTTGACCGGAGTTCTATTGCGATCGTTCTCGCCTTGGCGGCGTATGTCACGATGATTTCGATGAAGCAAGGATCGTTTTTGTTGTACCCCTTGCCGTTCTACATGTATCTGGTCATTTCCAAAATCTACACTCGTGTGTCTCTGGAAGGATCAAGTTCCGGGGACCTTAGCCCTGATAGCGAGTACGAGGACTATGCTGACTCTGACTTCCAGGGCGACGAGTATTAGACGGGCAACCGGCTTGGTCTTTGTTTCATACTTTCGGTTTATTTCTTGCGCTCTTCGATTGGTTTGCAGAAATCCCCGAGGAATGGTTCTTTTTCGAGCATCTCGTCGTGAATCTTTCTATCTTGGTCGTTATCGAAGCGGTCTTTGATTTTCTTTGCTGGCACCCCGCCGTGGATTTCGTAGGGTGGCACATCTTTGGTGACCACGGCCCCTGCGGCGATTACAGACCCTCGGCCGATGGTTACACCGGTCATCACAATCGCCCCTGCTCCAATCCAGACATCGCGACCTGTGATTGTCTTTCGTCTTTCTGGGCGTCCCGCGAAGTAGGCGGGAACGCCGGGCACATTAATATCATGGTCGTCGCCCACGATCAGGACGCGTGGGCCGAGCATTGTGTATGCGCCGAGTTCAACTTGCGGGCCGATGTTGCAGGCCTTTGCGCAGAAAACGAACTCATGGGCGAGGATGTCTTTACTGAGTTCTCTCGCGTCTTTGGTGTAGAAAGTTGGGTGACAGTATTTGAGCCTGTACCTCTTTCGCCTGTAGAGCATGATACTCTTTCGGCAAAAAAGTCTAAGGTTGTTGTTGCTCCGCATTTTGTTGAGTAATGCATTGATCATGGGTTTGTGTTCTTGTATGAGCGGAGGTCTGCGTTGAATCGGTCGTCCGCGGGGTGTCCGTCGACCGCTCGATCGATTAGAACTCGCTGTGACACGGGGTTGTAGAATCTCTCAATAATCTCGCGGGTGTTTGCGCACCGCTGTTCAAAGGAGGGTTGGTCTTTGAGCATCCTTTCAACAACATTTGCCAGTGATTGTAAATTGTCTGTTTCGAAGAAATCGCCCGTGACTCCGGGGTTGATCGATTCGAACTCTGGCATCTGTGTGTTGAAATTGTTGTTGCTTACTACGAGCACGCCGTACGCTAGGGCGTGCATTGCCAGGAGTCCTACGGGCCCTGGCATAACGGCGAGGTCTGATGCGTTGAGCATCCGGCCGATTTCCAGTTCGTCGTAGAGTGCGCCTGTGAAGACAGCGTTTACACCTCTTTCTTTGGCGAGGCGTTCGAGTTTTTCTTTGTGGGGGCCTTCTCCAACTACAAGGATGTTCACCGGGACGGATCGCTCTTTGAGTAGTGCGGCGAGCTCGATGAGCATGTCAATTTTTTTGTATTTATGAAGGCGGGTCACATTGACAAGGATTGGATTCTCTGCATTTTCCCCGAAGAGTTTCTTTCTTGTGATTTGGCGGTCATCTGGTCCTAGTTTTTCGCGGGCGGAGTCTTGGAGTTTGCAATCGAGGGAGTTGTAGATGACATGTATATTGTCCGGATTAAATCCGGATTCGATCCCGATGCATTTGGATCGATGTCCGTAGAGTAACAGCGCGTGTGCGCGTTTATAGAATGTGTTTCGGAACCATCCTTTGAGCCCTGATTCTTTTTCCAGCCAGCCGTGTGACCAGAATAGCACATGCTTTCCGCGTAGCTTTGCGAGGATTGCCGCGAGCCAGGTGGTTGGCCACTTGCTGTTCCCTAAGAGTATGAGGGTGTCGTAGCGGGTGCCGAGCGCGGCTTTTATCGCTCCCACCTGGATTAAGAATGGTCCAATAAAGCAGCAACTGGCTTTGCGGAATCGGTTGTCTGGGAAGTGGTCAATGAGTTTGATCCCGCTGTCGAAGCTGTGGACCCCGGCGAGGAACTCGTAGTGGTGTTTGCTGTTTTTAATCAACTCATTGACTACCGGCTCGCGGTAGTGTGCGAAGTAGTGATAGATTACTGCGACTCGTTTGGGCTTTTTGCTTTGATCGCTGGTCATCTTTGGCTTTCCCACGGCTGATTCTTCTTATCACCCCGGTCGGCAGCTGTGAGGTCTGGGCGGTTGAGTTCTCTGACTTTCAGGACGATCATGTATTCATACATTGCCTGGAGCTTGCAGTATGTCCATCCGGTCCGGCCGTCGAGGAAGCCCTTTGAAATCACATACATGTAGATAAACTTGAGGAGTGGGCGCATTGGCATTCTGAAAGAGATATTTTTGAGTTCCAGGCGCCTTGTGTTGCGGTCTCTTGAGAAGAGTTGTTTGAGTTGCACCGGATTTTCTTTGAGTGCCTTTACGGTTTCGTTTGCTTCGTATGTTGAGTATCTATTGTGTCGCTCGATCCATTCGCGGATTCCTTTGGAAAAGTTGTAGTGTATGAAGTGTTTGGTGAGGTAGCCGACCTGGCCATCAACGATGGGGACTGGGTTGGCGTCTCTGGCAAAGCGGATGTGGGGGGGTTGGAAGAACCGCATGATGTTTGACGGGGGCATGGCGTGCTTGAGCCATTTTCCTCTGAAGATATTCTTTCGACCGCAGTAGTAGGCAACCGGGTGTGTGCTGTTTGTTTTTTTTCCTGAATCCCAATCCGCGATGATTGATTCTATTTCGGAGCGGAGTTCCGGGGTCATGCGTTCGTCGGCGTCGAGGTAGAATACCCATTGGTATTTAAACTCGATGTTTTCCATGGCCCAGTTTTGGTGGTTTCCTCTGCCGTCGTAAGCACGCTCGAACCAGCGGGCGCCTGCGGCCTCTGAAATTTCGCGTGTGCGGTCTGTGGAGAGAGAATCGAGAACAACAACGTCGTCAGAGAAGCTGACGGTCTCTAGGAGACCTGGGAGGTTGTCCTCTTCATTGAGTGTTTGGATAAAGATGGAGACGCTCATTGGGCTGGCCCTTCCAAAGGGAGTGTGGCGATCGGCTTTCGTTCATCAGATGTGCAAGCTTGGTTGCTGGGGCTGGGGCGTTCAAAGCTTTGCGTGCCGGCGGGGGTGTGAACAAACTGGCTCATGATTGCGCGGCACTCTGTTGTTATGGGACCAACCGCAAAAAATGATATCCATTGTTCAGTTTGCACATCATCGTTGGTAGATCCAGCGGGGAGACCGCAGGGTGAAATGGTGTTCAGAGAGAGTTGTGGGATACCCGCAGCCGAAACTCTGTTCAGAGGCCTACGCTGAGCATATTGTTGGCGCCCGATAGAATTGGGCTTTGATTGTATTTTTGACTGGTCCATAATCTGGTCACTCTACTGTACACCCGGTGTACAGGTTCAATGTATCGGCATTTTTGTTCCAACTATGTATTCATCGGACCAAAGGAGTCCTGAAGAAACGCCGATCTATGCTCATATTTTACTGATCACCATCCGGAGACCGCTTTGAGAGCAACCCGTGTCGTCATACTAAATCAGTACTATGTGCCGGATGTCGCTTCGACGGGGCACTTATTGCATGAGTTGGCTGTGGAACTGGTGAAGCAGGGCTTTGAGGTGGAGGTTTTGACAGGGAGGCCGAGCTACGGTCCTAAGGATACCTGGCAGGACTGCCCGCTCCGAGAGGTTGTTGACGGGGTCAATATTCACCGGCTCCGGGTGGCTCGCTTTGATAAGAATTTTTTGCCTGGGCGGATGTTCAACTACCTGACCTTTGTGGTCCCGATGATTCTGTCGGTGTTGTTTGGATCCCGGCGGGATACGGTGTATCTCTACACAACGAACCCGCCATTTTTGGGTGCGATCGGTTGGTTTGTTTCGCTGTTTCGGACACACCACTATGTAACGCTGCTTCACGATGCGTACCCGCAAATGGGTGTGTGGGTGGGGACCTTTAAGAAGGGGTCCATGATCGATCGGGTCTGGCTTGCGCTCAATAAGCGGAAGTACAAGAGAACCAAAGAAGCAATTGTTTTGTGCAGTGCTGCTAAGGAACTCGTGGCTGATGTGTACCCGATCCCGCCTGAGCATATCCATGTAATCCCGAACTGGGCGGATGGCGAGGACTTGTTTCCTATCGAGAAACATGAATCAGAGATCGCCAGAGACAACGATTTGATTGATGACTTCGTGCTGCTGTATTCTGGGAACATGGGGTTGTATTATGACTTTGACACTGTGCTAGGGGCCGCGAAACTGCTGAAGGATGATCCCTTTAAACTTGTGTTGGCGGGTGGCGGCGGGAAGAGGAATGCGATCGAGAAGTATGTTAAAGAAGAGGGGCTAACCAATGTGTTGTTTCTTCCGTATCAGCCCTTTGAGTTGTTGAACCAGGCGCTTAACTCGTGTGACGCTTCGCTGGTGACCATCGCAGAAGGTATTGAGGGGATCAGCTTTCCGAGCAAACTGTACACTTCGCTGGCTGTTGGCAAGGTGATTGTTGCGTTGTCGGAGGAATGGTCGGAGCTCCGGCAGATTGTTGAAACAAACCACTGTGGGATATGGTCTGCGCTTGGTGACTCTGAGGGTTTGGCCGAGAAGATCCGCGGGTTAATTCATGACAAGGCGGCGTCTGCGGCGATGGCCAAGAGTGCCCGTCAGGTGTTTGAGGCGGGGTACACGCGTGGGGTGTGTGCTGCTAAGTATGCCGAGGTGCTCAAGCTTGCGGATCCGCGGTTTAGTATATCGGAGACCGCTGAGCGTCGCCAACGACTGACCGAATGGCTTGCGGGTGGTGCGGCGGTTGTCAATATTGACGAAGAGCTGTCACCGGATGAGGCTATGTGAAGGCTGCTATACAGGCGTAGGTTAATCTTGCATGACTGGGTCGGCGGGCGGTTGGTGCCACTGGGCGTTCTCGTTTTTGCCGGACTCCATGTACCACTTGGTCATGCGGTCGATCCCGTCTTTGAGGGGGACCTTTGGTTGGTATCCGGTGGCGAGGAGTTTGTCAGCCTCGAACTTGGTTTCTGTTTTGAACATTTTCTTGACACGAGCGGTCGAGATCGGGAGGTTCTTGCCGGTGAGTTTGATGATGAGATCGAACGGAAGCCCGATGAGCATCCCCATCGCGTAGGGTGCGGCGAAGGCCGGTTTTTTGCCGAGGCACTTGCTGACATGATCGGAGATCTCGGTGCTGGTGAGGTCTGGTTTGTCGATGAAGTTGAAGATCTCGAAGGATTCGATGTCGCGGTTTGGCTTGTCGTCTTTGAGACCAGCGAGGAAGAGGGTCGCGTCGACGATGTTTTCGACATAGCTGAGTGATTTGATGTTCACTCCCGGGCCGAAGCGGGCGTATTTGCCCGAATCTATCTGGCGGATGAGGGAGTACATGTTGGCGAAGTTGTGGACGCCGAAGGTGACCGTTGGGCGGATGACGAGCGCGTTGCGGCCTTCGCCTTTGTTTACCCAGTTGTTGAAGACTGTTTCGCCTTTGAGCTTTGATCCGCCGTAGGGGGAGTTTGGCTGGGTTGGGGAGTCTTCGAAGTGTGGCGGTGGGGCGTCGCCGTAGGTTGCGACGGTGGAGTAGAAGACGACTTGCTTGATCCCGGCGCGGTCCATGGCGTCGCAGACCATTTGTGAGCCGTGCTCGTTGACGGAGTAGTAGGTGTCGTGGGCGATGCCGAAGTCGTGGTGTGCGGCCGCGAGATTTACGACCATGTCGACTCCGGCCATGGCTTTGTCGAGTGCTTTGGGATCGCGGATGTCGCCCTTGATGTAGGTTGAGTTGGCCGATGGCGTACCTGGTGTGGGGTCGATGAGGTCGAGGGTGACGAGGTCATGCCCGAGTGCTGAGAGATCACGGTGGAAGTATTCTGCGATGAAGCCGCTGCCGCCGGTGATGAGGATTTTCATGGGAGATACCTGTCAATGAATACTGTTTTGGTGAGACCGCATTGGTAATACCATTGTACGAACCGGCCATGCTGATGTTCGCTGATTGTAGATATGATCGGCGATTCGGGGGTGCGTCTGGTGCGGAGTTGGCTAGAAGCCACCGAAGACTACCGGGGATAGAAGCACACAAATGAGGCCACAGAGGATGGTGAGAGGACCACCGAACTTGGTGTAGTCGGTCCATTTATACCCGCCTGGGCCCATGACCATGAGATTCGTCTGATAACCGATGGGGGTCGAGAACTCGCAACTGGCAGCGACGGTGATTGCGACAACAAAGGGCATCGGGTTGAGTTGTTGCTCGGCGGCAACGGCGATGGCGATCGGGAACATAAGGACCGCTGCGGCGTTGTTGGTCATGGTCGCGGTGAAGACAGAGGTTAATGTATAAATAGCAGCGAGCAGACCCATTGGGCCCAGTGCGGAAACGGTTTCTGTGATGAAGTGCGCGATCTCTGCGGCGAGCCCGGTTTTGGTCATCGCGTGGCCGATCCCGAATGCCGCACCGATGACGACGAGGATCTGGAAATCCACACCACGGCGGGCTTGTGGACCGGTGCAACAGCGGGTCAGGACCATGAGTCCAGCGGCGAGCATTGCGGCGGTCATTGGTGGAAGAATCCCGAAACTCAGGATCACGATGAGCAATGCGAGCACCGCGAGTGCGGCCCAGGCACGGTCATGGCGGAGGGCGGCGGGGGTGATGCGTTCATTGACCAGGTAAAAATCACCTGAGGTCATGAATCGGTCGCCGAAGCCGGGTGTTGCTTCGAGAAGGAGGGTGTCGCCGGCGCGGAGGCGGATCTCGCCCAACTTACCGGTGAGTCTTTGGCCTTGGCGGCGGACGGCGACGACGACGGCGCCGTAGCGGGTGCGGATGCCGGATTCTTTGATGGTCAGGCCGACGAGTGTGGAGTTATTTGAGATAACGGCTTCGGAGATGCAGAGGTTTGGGCGGTAATGGGGGTCTTGGGTTTCGTCTATGGATTCATCGGAGTGCGGGAGTGTGGAGGGGACGAGGCCTTTGATTTGCTGGAGATCAACGACTGAATCGATCTGGCCTACGAAGACCAGGACATCGCCGGCGTTGATGCGTTCGTGTGGAGATACAGCGCCCAGGGTTGTGTGTTCGCGTTCGATGCGGGCGAGAAAGAGGCCCGGGAGATCGCGGAGGTCGGCCCCTTCGACGGTCTTCCCGACGATCGGTGAGTTGCTTTCGACGCGGAGGGCGGCGTGGTAGCCCTCGTCGTGCGCCTCGGCGTCCTGCAACGGTGTGATTCTGTCGGGGAGGAGTTTGCGTCCGAAGATCAGAATATAGAGGAGCCCCGCGATGGCAATGGGGAGCCCGACCTTGGCGATGGTGAACATGCCGAACTTGAGTGTCTCACCTGTTGGTCCAAGAAGTTGTTCGTCGTCGAGGAGTTTGGCGACGACGACATTGGTGGAGGTGCCGATGAGTGTGCAGACACCACCGAGGATAGAGGCGAAGGATAGGGGCATATAGAGCTTAGAGGGAGAGAACGAGCATCGCCGTGCGACGGTGGCGAGTGTCGGGAGGAACATCGCGACGATCGGGGTGTTGTTGATGAATGCGCTCATGACCGCAACGGGCAGAGCAAGTTTCATCTGGGCGGCGCGTTCGTCTTTTGGTTTTCCGAGCACCAGGGCGGTGATGCGGGCCATGGCTCCGGTTTCGCGCATGGCGCTTGCGACGATGTAGAGCATCGCGACGGTGATGACGCCTTGGTTCGCGAACCCGGCGACCGCTTCGCTTGGTTCGAGAACCCCGGTGATCAGAAGAATGAGGAGCCCGCCCATCATGACGATGTCGGCGCCGAACCGGCCCATCGCCATGGTTCCAACCATAAGGACGATGAGGATCCCGGTCAGGATGGGTTCCCAGTTGGCCATCATGCGGTGGTTGTATCTTTACCGATACCGAGTTCTTCGATGGCGCGGATCATGATGCCGTGGATCCGTGGCGGGGCACAGACGATGCCCTTGTTTTTTTCGAGGCCTCTGCCGCAAGAGAAATCGAGGTTGCGACCGAATATATCGGTGACGAATGCGCCGGATTCTGATGCGATGCATGCGCCCGCGGCGTGATCCCAGATGCGTTCGACATACGGTTTTTTGGATGGCAAGCGGAGGTAGGCGTCGGCCTGGCCTCGCGCTACGACGGCGTATTTGCACTGGGAATCTAGGCGTGCGGGCTCGCCGGGATGTCCGAGGCCTTGCTGATCGATCCATTCGAGGATCCGGTCGGTGTCTGAGACATTGGTGTGTGCTTTTTCGACTGAGGCGCAGACGGAGATTTCTTCGCCTTCGATATGATCGAGACGGGTGATCCGGATGATTTCGGAGTTCACATCATCGCTGGTCGACTCGTAGACGCCGTCGCCTTGGATTGCCATATAGAGGCAGCCGTGCTCTGCGCGGATATCGAATGGTTCTGAGAGGTCGACGGGGAGGTTTGGGCAACCCATAATGCCGATGGTGGGGGTGCCGTGCTCGACATAACCGAGGGCGACGGCGTACTGCTGGTTTCTGAGGAAACCTTTGGTGCCATCGATTGGATCGAGGGTCCAGAAGGAGTGGTGGTCGGTGTCGCCTGCGCCGAGATCGATAGCGTCGAGGAGTTTTTGTTCTGTGGCTTCTGGCCAGACGCCTTGAACTGCGGCGAGGGTTGCCTGAAGATAGAGAGCGTTGTCCTCATCACGGAGGAAGGCCGAGTCTTCTTCGGCTACGAGGTGGAGGTCTTCGCCGAGTTTTTGTTTGAGGATCATGCCGACGATTGCTTGGGAGGCAAGGTCTGCGATGGTGACCGGTGATTTGTCGTCCTTGGTCATCGCGGAGACTTTGTCGAGGTTGTCCTGAACTTCTTTGCAAACGATCGAAGCGGCGATCACGGCTTCTCTTCCGGCGGCGGCGTAGCGGGCATGGTCGGTCATGATTGGTTCTCCTCCTGTGAATCTTCTGGGAGGATTCTATGGGTGATCAGGGCTTCTATGAGTTTTTCGGCGGATTGTTCTGGCGAGAGATTGTCTGTTTTGAGATCGATCTCTGGGTTCGTCGGGGTTTCGTAGGGGTCGTCGATACCGGTGAAGCCTTTGATCTCGCCGGCGCGGGCTTTTTTGTAGAGGCCTTTTGGGTCGCGGGATTCGCAAATTTCGATTGGGGTGTTGACGAAGACCTCGAGAAACTTGAGTCCGGCGTCCTCGTGGATTTTGCGGACCTGGTCGCGGTCGGACTGGTAGGGGGAGATGAAACTAGAGATTGTGATGACCCCAGCTTCGGCGAAGAGTTTGGAGACTTCGCCCACCCGGCGGATGTTTTCTTGGCGATCGTCAGTGGAGAATCCGAGGTTGTTGTTGAGCCCGTGGCGGACATTATCGCCATCGAGGCGGTAGGCGAGGTGTCCGTTTTTGATGAGGGCGTGCTCGAGGGCGACTGCGACGGTGGACTTTCCAGAGCCCGAAAGCCCGGTGAGCCAGAGGGTGCATCCGGTGTGGCCGAGGACATTTGTGCGGTCTTGGTGGGTAATTTGGCTTGTGTGCCAGGTGATGTTGTCTGATTTGGGTGCTGGTTTAGGGTCGGGCACTTTTTGAGCTCCGGGCGGGGGAGTGGATGCTGATACTTGAGGATATGCGTGGCTGAGCGGGTAAGGTCTGGATAACTGGGCCGATTGGGGGTTTGGTGGGGGGTGCTGAAACCGCTGTGTGGTCTATACTTCGGCTGTTTCTTGGCACAGATCGTGGCTCTTTGCGTTGAGCGAGACGATTCGATGGCCGATATGGGCTCTTAGCGTCAAGAACGGGCACTTTTTACAACGGCGGAGGCCTTGGGTATGACCCAGACTGCGGACAGCAATGCACACTATAAACTGACGCACCTGAAGGCTTTAGAGGCCGAGGCGATCCATATCATGCGCGAGGTGGCGGCTCAGTTTGAGAAGCCGGCGCTGATGTTCTCCGGGGGCAAGGACTCGATCGTGATGGTCCACCTTGCCAAGAAAGCGTTCCGCCCGGCCAAGTTCCCATTCCCGCTGTTGCATATTGACACCGGCCATAACTTCCCCGAGGCACTCGACTTCCGAGATAAACTGTGCGAAGAACTCGGAGAGCGACTGATTGTTCATAAGGTGCAGGATCTGATTGATCGCGGAATTGCGACTGAAGACCCCGGGCCATATCCATCCCGAAACCGTGCGCAGATCCCAACACTGCTTGATGCGATCGAGAAGTATGAGTTTGATGCGCTCTTCGGAGGCGCTCGGCGGGACGAAGAGAAGGCTCGCGCCAAGGAACGGATCTTCTCGTTCCGCGATGACTTCGGTCAGTGGGACCCCAAGAACCAGCGGCCCGAGCTCTGGAATATGTACAACGGACGTCACCAGATGGGTGAAAACATCCGCGTGTTTCCGATTTCGAACTGGACCGAGATGGATGTCTGGCAGTACATCATGCTGGAAAATATCGAGATCCCTGATCTGTATTTCTCACACAAGCGAGATGTGGTAGAGCGTCGCGGGCAGCTTGTGCCTGTGGGCGACTCACCCTTTGAGGCGCGTGAGGGCGAGGCGATTATAAATCAAACAGTCCGATTCCGGACGGTTGGCGATATGAGCTGCACCGCAGCGACAGATTCTCCGGCGGCAACACTTGAAGATATTGTCGCCGAGGTTGCGGCGGCCAGGGCGTCCGAACGCGGCGCACGGATGGATGACAAGACCAATGAAGCGGCGATGGAAGACCGCAAAAAAGAAGGGTACTTTTAGGACATGGCTTCAGAATCTACACATACAGCCGAAGACCTTTCGACGAGCACCAATGCCAGCCAGGGCATGGAGTTCTCCACCGATGCGTACCTCGATATGGACCTGCTCCGTTTCCTGACCTGCGGGTCGGTCGATGACGGGAAGTCCACGCTCATCGGGCGGTTGCTCTATGACTCCAAATCGATCTTTGAGGATCAACTCGAGGCCGCCGAGAGCGCTTCGCTCTCGCGTGGTGATCAGCGGATGGACCTTGCCTTGCTGACCGACGGCCTCCGGGCCGAGCGGGAGCAGGGGATCACGATCGATGTGGCGTACCGGTACTTTGCAACGCCGAAGCGGAAGTTCATCATCGCTGATTGTCCCGGGCATGTCCAGTACACCCGCAACATGGTGACGGGTGCGTCAACCGCAAACCTTGCGCTCATCCTTATTGATGCACGCCACGGCGTGATCGAGCAATCGCGTCGCCACTCGTTTATCACCAGTCTATTGCGCATCCCGCACTTGGTTGTGTGTGTGAACAAGATGGACCTGGTTGATTGGTCAGAGGAAGAATATAACAAGATCCGCGAAGACTTCGAAGAGTTCGCGGCTCGCTTTGAAATCACCGACATCACCTTTATCCCGATGTCAGCGTTGACCGGCGACAATGTTGTAAACCGTTCAGAGAATATGGAATGGTACCAGGGACCATCGCTGCTGCACCATCTTGAGAATGTACACATCGCGGGCGACCGCGACATGATCGATCCCCGGTTCCCGGTCCAGTGGGTGATCCGCCCGCAGGGCGATGAGCACCATGATTATCGTGGATACGGCGGGCAGGTTGCCTCGGGCGTGTTCCAGGTTGGGGATGATGTGATTGCGTTGCCTTCTGGTATGGAATCGAAGATTAAGTCAATCGATATTGGTGGGGAGACCTTCCAGCATGCGTCTCCGCCTCAGAGTGTTTCGATTCAGCTCGAGACGGATATTGATGTATCGCGCGGGGACATGATCTGCCGGCCTCACAACCAGCCGACCTCTGGTCAGGATATTGATGCGATGGTCGTGTGGATGGCCGAGACCCCGATGGTTGTTGGCAAGAAATACACGATCCGGCATACCTCCAATGAAGCCCGCTGTGTGATCAAAGAGCTCCGCTACCGGATGGATATTGATACGCTGCACCGGGTTGAGGGGGCGGCTGATCTGAAGCTCAACGAGATCGGGCGGGTATCGTTTAGGACGACCAAGCCTTTGTTCTTCGATCCGTACCGGCAGTGCCGGGCTACGGGGAGCTTTATCATTGTTGATGAGCAGACGAACAACACGGTCGGGGCGGCGATGATCCTCGGCGAGTCGAGCTAGACTTCGTTTGTGATTCAGAAACAGATTATTGTGGAAACAGATCGGGTAGCCTTGTGCGCGCCCGAGTTGTGTCATGTTGATGCACTGGCTGGGCTCTGGGGCGATCTTGAGACGATGCGGTATATTGGGGCCGGGGGTGTGTGGACACGGGAGCAGGTTGCCGAGCGGATCGAGCGGGCGATCAAAATGCAGAATGACCGGGGGATGACTTTTTGGACCGTAGTTGAGAAGGCGACGGGCGTTGTGATGGGGCAGGGCGGTGTTGTGCCGATCGCTTTTGATGGCGAGGAGTTTGAGCTCGGGTACAGACTCGGGAACGCGCACTGGGGAAAGGGCTACGCGACCGAAATTGCGCGGGCGTCGGCGGCGTATGCGTTCAACGCGCTGGGGCTCGACGCGCTGGTAGCGGTGACTTATCCTGAGAACCATCCGTCGAGGCGGGTGCTGATCAAGACGGGGTTCCGCGAGGTCGGGGAGTCTGAGTTGTACTACGGCGTGCCGACGATTGTGTATCGGATGGGCAAAAACGATTGCGTATTATGAACTCATGTCTTTGACGATTGTGCATATTTCGACGCGGCTGATCCTTGGTGGTTCTCAGGAGAACACGGTGTTGTCGTGCATGGGGCAGAGCCGGCTTGGGCATCGGGTGCATTTGGCATATGGGCCGATCTTTGGGCCTGAGGGGTCGCATAAGGAGACGATCGAGCGGTTTAATGCACGGGTGCGTGATGGGCTGGAGGGGGAACTTGCGACGGAGGTTGGGATGCACGAACTGCCCAACATGGTGCGGGAGATTAATCCGATCAAAGATCACTTCTGTTTTCATCATGATCTCAAACGGCTGATGAATGAGCTTGATCCTGATGTGGTGCACACGCATTCGTCGAAAGCAGGTATCCTTGGTCGATGGGCGGCGTGGTTGTATATGAAGAAGATGCGGAAGGCCGGCAAGTGTGTGGGGGTGATCCACACGATTCATGGGCCGCCGTTTATGCCGATCGAGGGGTCGGTGGTCAACAAAGCCAAGGTGGGAATCAAGAACTGGGTGTACACGGTTGCTGAGCGGTTTGCCGCTAAGCGGTGCCATGTGATCGCATCAGTGGCCGACGCGATGACCGAGCAGTTTTTGGCGCGGAAGATCGGGAAGAAAGAGCAGTATGTGACGGTGCGGTCGGGGATGAATGTTGAGGAGTATTTACAACCACTCCCAAATGAAGACCGGGAATCGATGCGCCGGGAGTTAGGGTTTGATGAGAATGACTTTGTGATCGGGACTGTGGCCCGCTTGGCGCAGCACAAGGGGCATGACGATATTCTCGATGGGCTCGGGGATGATCTCAAAGCGAATCCCAACTGGAAGCTGTTGTGGGTTGGGGATGGGTGGTGGACGGATCGGTTGATGGGGCGGGTTCGGGAAATGGGTTTAGAGGATCAGGTGGTGCATACTGGATTGGTGCCTCAGGTCCGGGTGGCGGCGATGATGCGGGCGATGGATGTGCTTTTGCATCCGAGTTATCGCGAGGGGCTGCCCCGGACGGTGCCCCAAGCGTTGTTGTGTGGGGTGCCTGTGGTGGCGAGCGATACGGACGGGACGCCCGAGGTGTGTATTGATGCGCGGGTTGATCCTGAGCGTGGGACGGGTTTGCTTGTCGGGATTGGTGATCCGGCGGACATCCGGGAATCCTTGGTTTGGATGTTTGAGCATCTCGATCTCCGCGTTGAGATCGGGAAGCGGGGGCGGGCGATGTGCGAGGAGCAGTTCAGCACGGAGCGAATGATCGAGACGCTCGAAGAGGTGTATGCCCAGACGATCAAATAATGAGGCTTCTAAAGGGTGTCTTACCTTTGGGGGGTGGGGGATAAAAACTGAAATGCCCTCGGCGCTACCGAAGGCATTTCAAACATCTCTCGGGGAACTTTCGATCCCCAATGGGCCATAGAGCCCGATTTCCTACCAGATGCAATAGATCACAGATCCGGCGTGATGCCATGAATCTCATAGAATATCCTTGGTGAGCAGTTTGGCAATAACTGCAACCTGTGATTTAACAACAGTTTATAACAGTGAGCGATTTGAAGATTCTGCTATTATGCCGCGGCATTGGCCGGGTATTCCAGTTCTTCGACGGCCCATCCAACCACATCCCGGACGGTGATGATCCCGACACAGTGCCCGTTCTGATCGACTACAGGGAGGCATGAGATCTTGTGGTCCAGCATCACGCGTGCGGCGGCACGGAGAGCAGTATTGGAACGCACAGCGACCAGTTGGCGGGTCATGATCTGGTGTGCCCGTCGTTCGAGCAATGAGCGGTCCTCATTTCTCTCGCTGAGTTTCCCAACAAACGGCGAGATATTTTTAAGGAGATCGCGGTCTGAGATGACACCAACACACTCGTGACTGTCGCCTTGGACGACGAGGTGGTGATATTTGTTGGATTCAAACATATCGCGGATTACCCGAATCGAGTCATCCATAGTGATCGAGACGACTGGTTGGGTCATCACATCGTTGACGGTGAGTGCTGGCATGATTGGTTGATCGGGTGAAGCGGGGAGACGCTACACTTTGGTATGAGCGATAACCAATCTGGTCGTGAAGGTGTAGGGTTTGGGCCGTCTGCGATATGGGCTCCCTGGCGTTTGGCGTATATTGAGTCGTTATCGGAGGGGGGGGAGTCGTCCGGTAAGGACCCGAAAAAAAGTGCTGATTCGAGCGGGAGTTTCTTGCTTGATTATTGGAACACGCCGGAGCGTGATGCTTCGAACCATGTGATCGAGCGAACCGATGATGGGATGATTCTTTTAAATCGGTACCCGTACTCCAATGGGCATTTACTCATCGCTCTTGGCGATGCGCGGCCGACGCTTCTTGATTATGAACCAGAGCAACGCGCGGCGTTGTGGTCGCTTGTAGATCGGGCGACGGCGCTGGTGCAAAAAGCGCTTGAGCCGCAGGGGCTCAATATCGGGATCAATCAGGGGAAGGCTGGGGGCGCGGGGGTGCCGAGCCATCTGCATGTGCATGTGATCCCGCGGTGGGGCGGGGACACGAACTTTATTTCGAGTGTGGGGGGGATCCGGGTGATCCCCAGTGCGCTAGAGGCGATGTATGAGCGCTACCTGATCGCCATCGACGGCTCGAACTGAACGAGATCCTCGGCGTTGATGGGGACATCAGCCTCGATGGGTTGTGACGTTGTGCAGCCGACGACGGCTTCGATGTTGAACGCGAGGATGCCGGTGCCTGGGCGTTTGATGGTGAGCATGTCACGGGTGATGGTGGTGCCGGCTGGAATGGGCTGGGTGGAGACGACGGATTGACGGGCGACGAGGCGGACATCTTGTTCGCAGTCGAGGACGCGTTTGATAGGAAACGACTCCTTCACACAAGCAACCGCATCTGCCCCTAGTTCTTTGTCCACTTCTTTCTTACCGATTTTCATCATTGCACTAAATGTGGGAGATGGGTAGTTGTTCGATTTGCTGCTTTGTAGTTCAATAACCTTGTCAACTAGCCGGCGAAACATGCCTCGTCCACTTATTGCCATTCGACACATGTTCACATATGCCTCGAACTGCGAGGTAAGAAGCGATGCTCGATGATCAGGACCTGTACGATTTCGATCATCTGTAATGTGTTTTTCAAGAATGCAAGCCCCAGCGACGACGGCTGTATTACCGGTTCGATGAGAAGTAGTATGATCGCTATATCCTGTCGGAATCTCAGTCGTATCAAAGATTAAGCGGATACCACCAAGTTCGTGTGTAGGTGCCGGATAAGAGCTGACGCATTGTAAAATTGCAAGCCGATCGCGTGCTGAATCGAGCCAATCCACTGCTTGGATTACTTCGTCCATTGTGCTCGCGCCGGTGCTGACAATTAACGGCTTGCCTGTCACAATCAATGCTTCGATCAATGGGTAGTTGATGATGTCCGGGCTGGCGGTTTTGTAAGCATCCCAGGGGAGGGTTTCGGCGATGGGGACCAGTTCGGTGGAGAAGACGGTGACGATGGCGTGGATACCTTTGGCATGTGCTCGATCAACGACCAATGCCATCTCTTCAATAGTCAGTTCTAATCTACGGAGCATCTCGATGGGGTCGGTTTCGCCGGCGGTCTTCTGGTAGGCCGCGAGTTTGGCGGCCTTGCTCATCAGGCGATCGGTCTCGAAGAACTGGAGTTTGATCGCATCAGCGCCGGCCTCTGCGGCGGCGTCGGTGAGTTCGAGGGCGCGGTTGACATCACCGTCGTGATTCACCCCGATCTCGGCGATGATGTAAGGCGGATGATTGAGCCCGATCTCTTGATTACCGATGCGCATGGGCGGTTCTTTCGCTCAGGATCGCGTCGGCGACGAGTTGGTCGATTCGGCTGTCAATATCAATCACTTCGCCCTCGCTGGTCATGATTCCTCGGCGGTCGATGCCTAGGAAGCTATGTGGGCCTTCTGGAGCGTTGAGTCTTTGCATAAGTGCGTCCGGGGTCAGGGCGATGACGCCGCCGTCGGGGACCTGTGCCGGGGGGAGGTCTTGGCGGCGGAAAGTGTTGTGGTAGAGGGTGTCACCTTGCCATGGCTGAACGGTGCCGTCGTCGTCGATTTTGACAGTCCACCAGGGGTGGTGCTTGCCGACGCGGGCGTAGGACTGGACAGAGTGGCAGTTTGATTTGACGAGTAGATTCACGGCTTCGTCGATGAGCCAGTCGGGTCGGATGGGGACATTGGCGTACAAGATCACAACCGGTGCGTCGGGAGAGCCGCTTGCTTCATACGCATGACGCGCGGCACTGTCGATGGTCGCGGTGTCGTGGGCAAACTCGTTCGGCCGATCGATCACTTTACAGCCCGAAGCCGCCGCGATGGTGATCACTTCTGGGTCATCCGATGACACCACGATCTGTCCGACAGAATCTGCATTGTTCGCAGCATCAATGCTCCATTGGATACAGGGCTGGCCTCCGACCGGGGCGTGGTTCTTGCCGGGGAGTCCCTTTGATCCGGCGCGGGCGAGGATGATCGCGGTAGCAGGCAGTGAAGAGTTGGAAGGATTGGTCATGGCTGGACCACCGGTCGCAGGGTGGACGCCTTGGGTTCGATACCTGATTCTGGATTTGATTGATCGATTGCGCGGCGCATTTGTGTGTAGGCCTCTTGGACACCCAGCTCGATGGCGTTGATCGATCCGATCGGGTTGTGGTGCTCATCAACAACCTGCCCATCGGCTTGGATCCGCAGGGTGGTGTCGGTGAGTTGGCCGGCCCGGTGGTGCGGGATAGTGAGAGGCTGGATGCGGTCGGATGGATCGGGGTTTGGGTTCGGGTCGATGATTGCGCAGCCGCAGACGGAGAGCCACCGGTCGTAGAAGGTTTGGATATCGCTGTAGACTGCGTCGCAGCGGGTGATCCTTGGGACGATCCAGGGCATTGGGAGCACGCCTTGGGTGTTCTTTCTTGTATTAAAGAGTGATTGCATCTGGTTGAGCAATCCTGTGAACCCATCTGTACCCGACATGGCTTGGTAGGATTCGTCTGTATCAGCGAGTACATCGACCGAAAGCACATCAATACCGGCGTTGATGATTTCTTCTGGGGTGTGCGATTGCCCGAGAAGGTCCGTGCGGAGCTCGACACTTGCGACACCGAGTTCGTTGGCTTGCTGGATGAGTGAAATTACTTCAGGATGCAGTAGCGGATCGCCGCGGCCGTGGAACAACACCGAACAGTCGTCACGGAGTGCACGGGCTTCGATCAGAAGTGAGCGGACTTGTTCTCGCGAAATCGAGCAATCTTGGGCTGGTGCATCGCGCATCTTCGCCCATAAGCCCGCGGCATTCCGTTTGGTTGTCAGCTCGATCTCGATCCGGACCGGGGCGGTCTGTTGCCGTGTATTGAGTTCGTTGGCGAAGGCTTTGATCAGGACGCTGGAATCTGCGGTCATCGCGAACTCGCCCAGTCCGGAATACGCCGCGGCCATCGCCTGGACACGGATGGTCGAATCAGCCACGACGCGAACACCCGCGTCACGAACCACCGGGTCGACTCCAATACACAATGGCGACGCGATCGGATCACCCTGCGGCCCGATCGGGATGTACCCGAGCATCGCGCCGATCGATCCAAAGGCGCTCGCGTTCTTTGCTGCGGATTCGAGTGAGTCAGCGGCGTTGCGGTCGAGCACGAAGCACCCGATCCCGGGGACCGCCTGCGAGAATGGTATTCGGCATCGCTCTGGTTCAGCGCGGTGGCGGGAGATGATGCGATCCACAAGATCAGGGTCAACCATCGCCCAGTCGCTGCCAACGATCGCGGCAGATTCGATCTCGTATTGGGCCATGACGCGTGCGAGCGCTTGTGGCTCGAGCCCCTCGTCGTAGCACCCGAGCGAGCCGATCGACCCCCGCCAGCATTCGCTCGATGCGATGCGTGCTTGGCCAATACTGCGAGTTCTAGTGCGGAGCGTTTCTGGGTCCGCCCCGACAAGGCGTACTAAGAGCGGGCCATCGGTCGAAATCATCTGTTCGATCTCGCCCGGCATCGGTGTGACGATGGTGATGCCGTCCAGTTGGGTGCAGTTCTGGAGGCGTTTGATCGTAAGCTGGAGGGCGTTGAGGCCTTGATAGATCGGCTGGGCAAGATTGCGGGGCAGGCCCAGCGGGCCGATCTCGGGGTCCGCGAAGATGACCGCTTCAACGCGGCGCGATGCCTGTTCTTCGGACTCGATGGTTATCTCTTCATCGGCGAACTCGTCACGGGTCAACGGGCTGGCGGTGCCTTGGATAAATCCGAGTGACCGCTCGAGCAGTTTGCGGACTTCGACGGCGGATTCCTGGATCCACCGGACATTGTGGGCGTCGCGGTCGAGCTGCTTGGCCATCTTCTCGGTTGGCGAGAGTTCTGATTGGAGCTTGATCTTCCGGTCGACCTTGAACCTGTTGAGCCCGCCCCGCTGGTTGTAATAATTCACCAGATCAAACCCCGGATGGAGCGAGAGCACCTGATCGCGGATGGCGTGCATCGATTTGATATGGCGATCGACGCGCTCGGGGTTGTCGATTGAGTCTTGGGCTTTTTGGTTCAGCTCGATGGTCCGCTTTGAGTTGCGCTCAATGGTCTGGAGCTGGCCGATGACCAGTTTGATCCTTGCTTCGAGTTTACTCTTGGTTTCCGGGTCATTGTGCGCGTGCGATCGTGTTTCAGGGATTTCGATCCGCTCTTCTGTGAGGCACTCAGAGATCGCATTATTGAGCGTCATGATCTCGGTGTGGGCGATCTTGACGCCGCCCTCGGTCGCGTTGATGACCCGGATATTGTTCTTTGTGTCTTCTTGAAAGTCGCTCTCGAACTGGGCGATGTAGGTGGACATCTGTTCGTCTGTAAAGATCTGCCGCCCGTGGATGTCTTCTTTGACGCGGAGCAATGATTTCATCCGCGCGATGCGTTCCCACTCGAACATCTCGAGCGTGCGGTGCTCGGAGAGTTCGCCCGACCATACGGTGTGAATCGCGGCACCGCTTGAGTAGTACTGTCCGTCGGTGAAGCCGAGGTCTTGACCGATGAGGATGATGTTGGTGCAGCCCATGTACCGCGCAAGGTAGTAGTTGAGATGGGCAACAGTCGCCCCCGGCGGGATTTCACCCATATCGCGCGAAAGCTTGGATCCCAGAAGTTCGTCGAGTTGTTTCTCGCAGGTGCACACAATCTCGCCGGGGAACGCCTCGATGATCGCCGCGTTCGCTTTGGGTTCCACAATCAGCCGCACGCCCTCAACATCTTTTTCGGTAAGCCCTTCGTAGAACCGCTTGCTGATCTCGTGATGATCCAGCGCGGTCACGAAGTGTGGCTTGATCCCGCGTTCAAGCAACGGCTTGAGCATGGTCTGAACAGCGATGATCACCGAACGCTCGCGGATCGTTGGGTCTTCGAGCAGCTCAAGATTCCGCTGCAGACTCGGCCCGGCTGCGATCAAGATCGCGGCTCGGCCCTCACAAGAATCTTTGAGCGGGAGAATCCCGGAGCTTGTTGTGTAGGCCCCCGCGTTCATCACGATGTTGCGGAGGGTGTATCCTGAATGCGCGAGGATAGTAACGAGGTGTGTGCGTGTTGATTTGACCACATTGAGGAGCGTGGCCGAGAACTGCGAGCCGAGTTCACCGAGCCTCTTCGTGCTGGCCGGATGGGCTCCGATCTCCACCCCGGTTGCAAGGAACGCCTCGGCGCCGGTGATGAGCTGTGTCAGTGTCGGCGCGTCGTCGGGGTCGGTCGCGAGCAGGAAGATTGATTGGTTGATCCATTCGCTGTGATCAACTCTTTCGAGGACCGCACGGAGCAGACTGAGGTCGGGCTCAAAGCAGAGGATGACCGAGAAATTTTTGTGTGTCTCATAAAGAGCCCGGAGGTGGTGTCCAATCCCGAAGCCTTGGATCCCGATAAAGCCGCACTCTTGCGGGTCGAACTGCTCGGCCCAGGTGCTCGCCTCATCTGCAGGGCGACGCTTCGAACACAACGCCCGCCCGTCCAAAACCCCGACCAGATCACCGGTCGGCGCCAGCGAGAACTCGATCTCGGTATTTGGTGATGCCTCGCGGATCAGAGCCGCGGCCTTTGGTGACCGGACCCCGATTGCATTGAGATTCCGTTCAAGGATCTCTGGATCTGGATCCAGTGACACTTGAGATTGCACTGATGGACTGCTTTGTATGGTCATTGGCCCGCTCCGCAGGTCGGAAATAAAGTCGGCTACACCCGGTCTGTATCGGGTGAACCCACAGAATTACCCCAGAATATCGACCATTTGACTCTTGCAGGACGACTGTTGAAACCTCGCTGCGACCACAGACGGATCGCGGGGTATACACGGAGTTGAATCCACACCCGAGAGACCCCATGCAATCAACGCTCTTTGAACCAACCAACCTCCCGCAACTCGAAACCGCCGGCCCGTTGAGCCAGGCGCTCTTTGAGGAACCATTCATTGCGATGGCTGGTGTTGGTTTGCTCGGGGTGCTGCTGCTGCTCGCGCTCAAAGCCCGCGGTAAAGCCATGCACGGACTCGTGGCGTTCGGTGTTTCGATCCTGATCACCGCCGGGTTGTTGATTACCAGCAAACTCGTAACAACCGACCGCGAAGCGATGTCGATCCGGGCTGCGGATCTGGTCAACGCGGTCGCGGCGGGGGATCAGCAAGCAATGGAATCATTGCTCGCAGGCGAGGTCAGTGTCCAGACACGATTTGCCAGCGCCAGCGGGCGAGACAAGGTGGTCGCCCTGGCCAGCTCGCGGGTACCCCGCCTGGTTGAGGATCACTCGGTGCCTGAAGTCAGGGCCGATCTCGCAGGCCCTCGTGTCGGGCGGACTTTGGTGAAAGTCCGCGCCCAGGGGCAGACCATGCCGACCACTTCGAGTTGGTGGATGATTCATTGGCAACGACCCGAAGATACAAGTTCCGACTGGGTAGCCACTTACATCAAATCGATTTGGATACAGGGTGTCAGTGATCCAAGCGGTTAACAAACAATAGACCAGTCTGTATATTTAAGAATCTGGGATTCCAACAAGGCTTGATGGCTGAAGGCGGGTTACCCGCTGTCCGGTTGCCGAGTGCACGGACTCTCGGATGCCCTGGCCGTTCAAGTAGTTGTGTGGAAAGCGCTTGCGGAGTTCTTTGAGCCGCATGGATTCGATCGCGGGCGTTGTTGAACCGTCGAAATCTGATTCCCCAAAGACGCCGATGGTTACCATACTCCGAAGAGGAGCGTGGTAATAGAATGCCCGTTCTCCTTGACCCCTTAAATCTAAGACCGCTTGTTCTGCCGCCTTCCGGAACTCTTTGATATCACTCGGGTTTGGGGCGCTGTTATCCATCGTGCCATAGATGCCGATCTGGAGTGTGTATAAAGCCGCTGGCCCAAATCTCCCCTTGACAGTGCGGAGATCGTGCTCGGAGGTGTTCCCACCAAGTGCATCTCCAGAGGGTGGTGCCAAGAACGCGGCTGCGAACGGGCGGGACCCGTTGAGTTCAATCTCGTGAACGCGATCAAGATCAACCAAAGCCCTTCGATCGTCTGGCCCAGAGTATTTCCCGTAGGCGATCACGGCCTTGCCTTGCCTCTCGGTGATGTAGGCACTGAGTAAGCCATGCTTTGATTGGACATTGCTGAGCACTTGGGGGGCGAGATCGGCGTTGGGGAGCGATACAAGGATAATTGACCACCGGGTCGATTTATCTTGGGTATCTGGGATATCAAGCGAAGAATCGTCGCTGAAAACCTTGCGGCCCTCTTCTGCGTATGAGCCTGATTCTTTGCGATCACTCGATTGCCCGGAGCCGCATCCGATGAGCGGGACGGTCAGAATCATGGCAAAAATCACCCTGATCAGGCTATGCGCACAAAGTGCGCGACAACCGAACAAACAGAAAACCGGCTTGTGATGGGCAAATCTTGAGTTTGGTTGGTTTTGGTCGAACATTTTTCGCTGGTCCCTTGTTGTGTTATACTGTGTAAGCCTTTGCATGACTTGTGATTAGATGAAATTCACTAAAATTGCCCATTTGTGTTCTTCGGTTCAAGTGCCTGACGATACACACTCTAGAAGGATGGTGGAACGATCCTTCGAACAACAACATGTAGTGGTGTCCGAGTGGTGGGCACTGGCAGGACACAAGCAGGCAGACAAAGAAGGAGTACTCCTCATGAACAACATTTCACCAATCAACACCGGCGCAGCGTCGGGTGTTGGGAGAGTTCGGTCTGAACAAGTATCGCGTCCCGACGCGGCCCTCAACGATACGCGGACAAGACCCGCCCGATCCAAAGATCAGGTCGAGTTCTCAAATGTCGCGCGTTATCTATCTGAACTCAAGACAGGCACCCCAGAACGGGCCGACCTGATCGACCGCGTGCGTCAAGAAATCGACGCGGGCAAGTACGACACCCCAGAGAAGCTCGAAGCTGCGATCGACGGGATCAAAGAAGATTTAGAGTTCACCCTCTAATCACCCCAACCCTTTAAAAAATAAATAATGAACTTACTCAAAGCACGGGCCGTTTGGTCCGTGTTTTTTAGGTGAGCGAGGTGACCTCAATGGTAAACATATCACTTAGTACCTTTCGGAAATTACTCACCCAAGACGACATTGGACGACCAACAACAAACATTGTTGAACCTGAACCAGACAGCAGTGGGTAAACCTCTGAATACCCGAGCAACTCAAATGATCGTCTGAGTTCAGGTTGTGCAACCATCGCCGGCTCAGCAAGGTCGTTCTTGAGTTCCCACGGCTTAATTCTCTTTGTGTTAGCGGCTTCGTAAACAGAATCAAAATCAAGGGTTCGAGTCGAACCAAGGTCATCAAGGGCTTTGTAAACCTCTTTGGTCGAACATCCAAACTTTGGAATCAAGAGAGTAATCCGATCTGAATGTCGAGGTGTGCGATGGATTTGATTACCAATGCCACTGACCACAGCAGACTTTGTTGGTATCCCGACACGGTGCGATTCGAAGTCTATAAAGAATGGAATATCTGAGCCAAGTTTGAGGGCGATGGCTTGGAGTTGGAGTTCATCATATCCAAGCTCAAACAGGTCATTGAGCCCCATGAAAACCCCCGCGGCATTGGATGATCCGCCTCCGAGCCCGCCGCCTGCGGGAATGTTCTTTCTTGCCGTCAGCTTTATTGGCAATGATCTGCCAACCTCGGACTCAAGCAGGGCGTGAGCCCGAACCATCAGGTCACTGCTGGCTTCCCATTCAACAGGAAGTTTGCTCAGAGACCAACGAATATCAAACGCGCTCTGGGTCCCGGCGGATTGTTCGATAGTGATCTCATCAGCGATATTGATCGCATGCATCCAGGAGCAGATTGGGTGCATGCCGCAGTTTGGATCTGAGGGATCGGTGATCGGTGGGGCGACTTGGAGGATCAGGTTGATCTTTGCATAACTCTGGATCGTATCGATTGCGGGCATCGGGTAAGGGTAGACCTCAACCCGGCACCCTACGATCAGATAGGAGATTCACCATGAATGTGCAAGATCTGATCGACACGATGGAAACAATCGCCCCGCTCAAGTTTGCTGAGTCATGGGACAAGGTGGGTTTGCAACTCGGTGTTGCCGATCGTGCGATTGGTGGTCCCGTGCTGCTGACGATCGACCTGACCGAGGAGGTGCTCGATGAGGCGTTGTCAAGCCGGGCCGGGGCGATCATCGCGTACCACCCGCCATTATGGAATCCGCTGACGGCACTAACAGACGAGACCCATACCCAGCGGATCATCCGAGGGGCCGCCGAAGCGGGGATCGCGATCTATACGCCGCACACAGCGCTTGATGCCGCGCCCGGCGGGATCACCGATTGGCTCTGCGAGGGGATCGGTTCGCACCGCGGCGATGCCAAGCCGGGCGTGATCAACGGGGACTGCCGGGCATTGTCACCGGCGACAGGTGGGGATTCAAGCCGTGAGGTGAAGGTGATTACCTTTGTGCCCAAGGATCAGATTGACCATGTCCGCAGCGCGCTGGGTTCGGCGGGTGCGGGCGGATTAGGTAACTACAAACTCTGTTCATTTACAACACCAGGGCAAGGGACCTTTGTGCCTGGCGAAGGCACAAACCCAACTATTGGCACCCCTGGATCATTGGAACGCGTTGAAGAAGATCGGCTCGAGATGGTTTGCGAGCGTCGGGCGCTGCCTTTGGTGATCGAGACACTCAAGACTCTGCACCCGTACGAAGAGCCGGCCTACGACATTGTTGAACTTGTTCCAGAGCCACTCCGGCGCGTTGGTTCTGGACGACGATTAACCCTTGATCAACCCGCACAAATGGGCGATCTGATCGATCGGCTCAAGGGGCATCTCGGAAGATCACGGATGCGCTACGCGCTGGCGGGCGATGACCGCCCGTTCCGTACAATCGGCGTGGTTCCCGGGTCCGGGGCTTCGTTTGTAGAGCTTGCACGCACTGAGGGTTGTGATGTGTTTATCACCGGAGAGATGACCCACCACGAGATTTTGGCTGCACGGCAATCCGGGATCTCGGTGCTGCTCGCTGGTCATACCAACACCGAACGCGGGTATTTGCCAAGACTCCAATCGCAACTCCACGAACTGCAACCAGAGATTAAAACGATCATTTCAGAGCGCGACCGAGACTGTATTGTGGTTGGATAAAATCCGCGACCGTTTATTCTTTATTAGGATCATCAACATTGACCTGTCCGCGCAGGTGAAACCCGGCTTTGGGTACGCTGACTTTGGATTCAAACATCACCTCAGCTAGTGCTCCTGGCCGGAGATATTTGACTGAGCCGTTGAGTTTGTAATCCACAACTCCTGAGAGCTGTCCAGGTGTGAGTTCAAAGACCGCGGGGAGCTCGAATGTATGCTCGCCGTAGGTATGGAGTGTGGTTTCCGGGCTGCGGACACCCTCGAAGGTGTAATCTCCATCCAAAGTCACCTTGTAAGACACCTCACGCAGCGGGATGGGTTCTTTGTTGGGGTTGGTCGCTTTGACGAGAAAGGCATAGACCGTCCGCGTTTCAGTACGCTCGACCTCACGAACACCCATGGTCTCGAAGCGAGGGTCACGAACACTAGAGCATCCGACCGAGGTGAGGGTGCTGGCGATAAGCAGGATGATGAGTGTGGTTTGTGTTGTGATGCGCATGATCGAGCGTATGCACGCCGAAGCAAATTGTTTAGGGGGTGGCCCAGCTCGGGCTTATCAGGTCGGATTCGATATAGACCCAGTTTGGGTCGCCAAAGGCGTTGATCTGGATCGGGGCGTCGGAGAGGCGGGCGTGCTCGTTGATGTAAGCCACCCAGTGGGTCATGAGGAGACCGAGGATTAGGCAACCGATCCACGCACCAAACTCAGCGCTCCGCTTGCGGCGGATGATTGCCAAGATCCCGACCCCGAGTGTGACGGTCGCCACTTTCCACAGCCCGAGGATCGCGGGGGATTGGTACTCCATCATCGCGCGGGCGAGCGGGTTGACCTCGTTCATCCCGGTATGGGTGATGTAGAGCACGGTCAGGTATAGATCCACCATCGACATCACAGCGATCAGTGCGACGAGCACGATGACCCGGAAGGAACGATCCGTGAAGAGCTTGGGTAGTGTGCTCAAAGACGGGCCGGCGGGGTTTGTACAGGTATCCATGTAGACTGAATCGGCCGGATTGACCAGAACAATCGGGCAAACCCGGCCGTATCTGGTATATCAGGATTCTCGGGCTTTGATGACCGGATCCACTACACTATGGTGCCGGCTGGAGAACGCAACACAGATGGTTCTCGGATGTTCAACAGTTGAAGGCACGGTAATTTCTTTGAGCTACGGTGATGGAGCAGGCCATTGAAACCAATCTTTGTACATTTCAAGCGGTTTATTCTCTGCGGCGGTTTCGTACTTTTATCGTCAACATCACTCGCCCAGCGCACCAACACCGATGCCACAGCAAACCCTGTATACCTGGCCGATGCCCCGGTCGCGATTGAGACCATCGAGAGGGCGTTGATGCTCTCGGCACAAGGCAGCCACGCCGAGGCGGCAAGGTCGCTGAGCCAGTTAATTCTTGAACAAGGCGAGCGGTTGACCCCGAGCCTGCTCTTTGCTGATGTCTCGGTGCCGGTCCGGTTGCGTATTCATACGGTCTTGATGTCTGATCCGGAGCTACTCGAAGCATACCGAAGGATCAGCACCCCCAAAGCCCGGCGTCTCTTCGATGAATCCGAGTTTGTCAAGGCATCCCGCGACTATTGGCTCACACTCCCCGGATGCGAGAGCTCGCTCAACTCCGCGCAGATGTTGATTGAGTCCGGCCGGTTTTGGAGCGGGCTCAGAGTGCTTGATCGGCTGTCCGGGCATCCAGATATTTCAGCGTTCGGGGGCAGAGGGCTTGAGATCGCCCGCACAGCGCACCGCGCCCAGCCGAGTGATGAATCACTCCGAATCCTTGAGTGGTGGTCGGAACAAAGCGGTTTGCCGATCAGCAGCACCGAGCCGTTTGGTCAACCAAAGAATATTTCACACGAGAGCACCTCACTGATCTGGAGGCCGATCGATCCGGACGCGCCGGCTTTGCGTCTCGATGGGATCGTCCCCCGCCCGATTGCCACAGCCAAACTCACCCCGCCCGCGTCGTCTGATGAGCTTACAGGGATTGATGATCAACCCGAAGCTACAAGAACCGGCGCGGTCTCTCGGCCGAAGCCTTGGTCAATGCCTGTCGTCTCGGGCGATACACTCATTACCAACGACGGGGTCACGATCTCGTGCTTTGATCGGTTCACCATGCGACCCAGGTGGCGGGTCACCACGACCACGCTCAACACCGAAGAGCAGGACCGCACAAGCATGAATGTTCGCGCCCGAATTGCGCGGACGATCGAAGATATGTCCAGCGCGACCATCGCGGGTGATACGGTGTATGTTGCTGCGGGTTTGGCCAGGACCGGCGGGCGGACCGGTGATGACCGATTGCTCGCCCTTGATATCAATACCGGCGCGTTGATCAACTCGGCGAGGCTACAGGATCTTGATCCTTCGCTTTCTGAATCCACCATCCGTGGGTCGGTCATTATTGATGGTGACACCCTCATCATCGCGGCACGCAAAAACCTTCGGCGCCAGCGATTGGTTGCTCTATCACTCGTCGGGATCGATCGCCACACCTTTGAGCATCGTTGGACAAGAGAGATCGGCAGCGCCGGGTCGCTCCCGTTCCAGCAGATCGGGCAGATCTCACACTCCGGGGTTCTTGATAATGGTGTGATCTACTGGACCGATATGATGGGCCTGATGTGCGGCGTCGAAACCGCGACCGGCGAAATCCTCTGGGCCAGATCGATGCCTACGACCGACATCTACGCCCGCTACGAGCGTGACCCTTGGACCACCTCGACACCGATTGTTCATGATGACCACATCTATATTCTGGGCGTGAACGGACAGCAGATCGACCAGCTCGATAAAATCACCGGCGAAAGATTGGCCACCACCCGCGCGATGACATCGGGCCAAGGGTTGTACCTTATCGAGACACCGGACCACCTGGCGAGTGTGAACCAGACCACGATCACACTCCACTCTCTCGATCAGTTCGGGGTAATCAAGCCGAAGATGATCACCCCGACCGGGGACGGGCGCAGCATAATCCACGGGCGCGTGGTCAGTTCGGGATCAACATTGATCGCGCCGGTCTCAAGCGGGCTGGCGGTGCTCGATTCACTTCATATCGGCCAGCGCGACCTGATCGAGCTCGACCAGTCCGGGATCGTGGTCGCACTCGACGGACAAATCTTGATCACAGACGAGAACCAGGTCTCGAGTTATCTCTCGTGGGACATCGCCCGCCAGCTTTTAACCGGACGAATCGAGGAGCACAGTGATATACACGCCGCGATCACCCTTGCTGATCTGGCGTACCGGTCGAATCATCATGACCAGATCCTCCCCGCGATTGATCGGGCGATCTTGATGCTGCGTGGATCGGTTATTGATAGCCGCGGGCTTTCAGGCGCGAGGGACCGGCTCTTTACCGTTATCCTTGATATGGTCGGCCTCCCCGATGATCAGTTTAACCAAGCACAACTCGCATCGGTATCGCTTGATTCAGAGATCAGGAAAAGTCTGCTCCAGCGGACCATGTCTGTCGCCCGGTCGCCCCAACAATCTCTTTCCCACCAGATGACCCTCGGCGCTTGGCACCACGCGCTCGGTGAGATACCGCAGGCGGTACGCCTCTATCACGGCATTCTCCAGGACAAAGCACTGGCATCGGGTATGTGGCAAGGGGGCGGGCTGGCGATCCGTGCAGAAATCGAGGCGACCCATCAGCTCAGTGATATTGTTTCGGAATATGGGCGAGACGCGTGCGTGATCTTTGACGAGTTAGCCGCTGCGGATCTGCTTGCGATGGGCCAGAACGAGTCGCCACAAGAATATGAACAACTCGCAAGGAACTACCCGTGGGCCCTGACAACTCCCGGCGTATGGGCGATGGCCGCGAATCAATGGTTCGAGGATAACAACGCCCCGGCGGCGGTCCGCGCGGCACAGTCCGGGCTCGATTCAATCAAACGGCTCAATGTGCACGGGTTCAATGTGGACCCGCAAACAATCGACTCGATCGGATCCGCCCTTGTCGGTGGTCTGCTCGAATCTCAGCGCCAGAGCGAGGCCTCGCGTGCTGCAGCAATGCTTGCCAGTTCGTATCCGGGGATCACGATTAAGATCAACGGCCAGCCCATCGATGCGGGAACGCTCTCGACCGGTTTATCGTCCGGACAACCCGCACCGGTCTTGGGGAGCCGCTTTGTAGAAACCGATCAACCAACCCTTATCGCAGGCACTCCGGTTAAGTCACCGATCAGGACCGAGTTTGACACGATGGTGCTCTTCGCGCCCCAACTCGCCCAGGCGCGGATGATGAGTTTCACGCAATCACCGCCCGAGGTCCTCTGGACACGCCGCGGCCCGGATGTGGCGCCTCCGATCGCGGTTGTGCACAATGACTTCCAGACCGTCCTGTTGTGGGCGCCGGTGGGTGATGATCCACAAACAGGGAGTATCGAATCCATCGAAACCATCTCAGGCAAGACCCGATGGAAAATCGACAACCTCACCACCCATATCTTTGAGCATTCGATCCGCGAGCCCGACGAGGCGATCCAGATCGATGGACAGTTTGTTTCCCCCACCGAGGGTGTTGTTCAGCCGAACCAAATTTTGAATGCTTGCGATGGCTCGGTGCTCGTGCTTGTTGACAGGATCGGACGCGGGATGGGTGTAGATATCCTGACGGGCCAGATCCTCTGGAACGGGGATCTCCCCATCAACCGTGTGCATGATCTTGATTTATCATCTGGTGTTCTTGGTGTTGTTGGGCTGTGGTATGTCGATCACAATCCTGATACCGGAGAGGTGCTCACCCGCACCCCGCGGATCGCATCGGTCGATGCACGCACCGGGCAAACCATCCAGTTGCTCCACGCACAAACCTCGACCCCGCGATGGATTCGTGTCGCGCCGTCGGGGAGCCTGCTGGTCGGGACCAGCCAGCGTGTGCTCTCGGTTTCGACGCGCACCGGTACGCTTGATTGGGTAATCCGCATTGAGAGCCTGTTTAATACCAACGCCGGATGGATCATCGACGACACGCTGGTCGTGCTTGATGAGTTTGTGAATCTCTGGCCGATCGGTCTTGGTGATGGGCACACGCCGCTCCATTCCCTCGACACCATGAACCGGATCTTCGAGCGTGGGTGGGTCGATGTCCGCGCCCACGGTGATCAGATCGCCGTCACCGCATCTGGCGGGATGGGGATCTTTGATCACAGTGGAACAATCATCGGTCTGGATCCAGAACTCACCAATCTGGTCTATGTTGATCGGGCTTGGGCGAGTGATCGTGTCGTGCTTGTCCAGAGGGCTTCGTCTAACGACGACAAGACGATGCACATACCGGTCAAACTCCTCGACCAGCACAACGCACAGCTTCTTGATTCGATCAACCTCGAACTCCCCAGCGTAATCCAGCGTCAGCCTGTCAATGCGCAGGCCGCCAACGGCGTGGTGATCGTCGGGTTCGGTGAGGTGAGCGTTGTGCTTGAAACCGAGTAATCTGGATCTTCAATCTGCTAAATACCAGCCATCGCTGGGTCGCGTCCGTGCTCGATCTCGGTGATCTTCTGGATCCGGCGTTCGTGACGCCCGCCGTCGAACGGGGTGTTGATCCAGACTTCGATAATCTTGTCCATCAACCGTGCGCCGAGTAGATCCGCGGACAAGCACAAGATGTTGGCGTCGTTGTGCGATCGCGAAAGCTGGGCGGTGAGCTCGTCATGAACGAGCGCGGCTCGGAGCCCGTCGATCTTGTTAGCCGCGATCGACATCCCGATCCCGGTTCCACAGATCAGCACCCCACGATCCGCCTTCCCGGACGAGAGTTGCTGGCCGACCTGCCATGCCTTTTCAGGATAATCGCATGGCTGATCTTCACAAGCCCCGATGACCCATCCGTCGTGGCCGAGGTTTTTGATGGTCTCAAGAATCTGATTCGCGGCTGTGGCGCCGCGGTGATCGGATCCGATCGCTACATTGTGGGTGACAGATGTGTCGCTCATATACGGATCTCCATAAGCCGGCGGGCGATCAGTTCTTTGAGCCGCTCGGCGGTGTGCTGGTAAACTTCGGTGCCCTGACCGATCGGATCGGGCACCCCCTCGTGCTCGTCGAGCACAAAGACTTTATGGACCGAGTTGGGGGCCATGGTCATCACCGCCTGGGCGTGCGATGGGGTCATCGTATAGATCACCTCGGCCTGATCGATCATCGGCAGGGTCAACAAACGGGATTGATGGCCTTTGAGCTCGATCCCCATCCCACCGAGAACCTCGATCGCCTCGTTGGTCGCGGGCATCCCCTCGCCGGCAGCAACCCCGGCGCTGGCGATGCGGGTGGTGATCCCTGTCGGATCTTGCTGGCTGATCAGGTCTTGGGCAATCGCTTGGGCCATCGGACTCCGGCAGGTGTTGCCGGTACAGACAAACAGGATGGTGCGTTCGAGATGCGCAAGCACCTCACGCTCGCTGAACACCCCATCGGTGCTTACTTCAATTCGTCCATCCATCGAGAGCCGGACGGTTGTTGAGTTCTGCTGATGCAGGGTTGCCCCATCATCAAGAACAAGGATGGGCTGAGGGGCTGAATCTCCTGAAAAACTTTCAGGGATCGGACCCAGATCTGTACCCGGGTTCTCGCCGGTCGCCCAGACCGCAGCTCCTAAGCGGCGAGCAACGCACGCAACCCCAGCACTCCGAAGCACTTGACGAAAGACCGGGTGATCCGGAACACGCAATGCGATGTATTTACCGTCGTCGATCAGCCCGCGCTGAATCTTGAGCGTGCTGCATAGTGCATCGATCGCTTCTTCTGGTTGTTCGATGACGAGCCGCACCGGTCCAGGAACCAAACGATCCACCAGCCGACGAACCGTCGCGGCATCAAGCACAAGATGTTCCAAAATCTCATCAAGATCCGCAAGATGGAGTGTCATTGGCGGCTGGTTGGTTGTTTTGGGATACCCGGTCATTTCGTTGAGTAACGCTGAGCCGGACTCATCGGCGCGGGTCACAAGCCCGTAGAGCGTGTCGGTCGGGAGCACTACACACTGAGAGTTCCGCAGGGCTTGGGCGGCTCGTTCGATCATCGCCGCACGCTCTTCTGGATTCATATTGGAGAGTCGTATTCCAAGATCAGGCATACACACACAATAGCGTATCGGTGTATTAATGCATAGGGGATCCCTATCCATGCGCCCCGGATTCCCTTGCAGAGTCGTTCTGCGAACTTATGGCATAGAAATTAAATGAAATATGTAAGACTACACGCCGTCTTTCGTGTTCATGGTTGACAAATACCCGGTGTCCTTTGTACGGTAGTAGTCACCACAACATCCGTGTCTTTTTGGAAGGCATGATGATCCGGCAGGGACACACCGCTCGCTCAAACATCTGAAGCATATTCAGGTGCCAGATCGGCACGAACACGAAGGTATACGCTCAAAGATGGGGCTTCAAGACCGCCATTCTGATCGGAGTGCTTTAGAGGATGTCCTCGCGCAGATGCGCGAGCTCTACCCCCAGCACACCCGGAAATGGTTCGAAGAACTCGAGGCCCTCGGCATCGTTTCGGGATCCTTCGGCGTACGCGCCCAGACGGATATGCACCGCGACTACCTCCGCCGGACTTGTTTGGATGCATTCAACGAGTCCCTCCGCGATGTCACCGGTCAGCTATTGGCCGTCCGGTTCTTGGGCCCGAGTGACGCGTGGGAATCCCCGATCACGACTGTGAAAAAAGGAATGACCAAGCGTGGCACAGAGGATTTGACTCCTGCGAAAGCTGTTGCTTCAACCACAGTGCCTGTAGGTGCGGCTACCGAGATCAACATCGGCGGCGATACAAGCTCGTCGGTCTGGACCGATGAGCCCGGATTCTCTGCTCAAGAGTTGAAACACCAAACGACACCAACCAAAATAATCCACGCAAGTTCTGAACGCTCCCGGATCGATTCGAGTGGTGCCCTCCCGATCAATCCAGACTACGGCTTCGAGGACTTTGTCATCGGTCCAAACAACCGATTGGCCCACGCCGCGTCGGTCGCGGTTTCTGAGAATCCGGGCTATGCCTACAACCCGCTGTTCATCCACGGCGGCGTCGGGCTCGGCAAGACCCACCTGCTCCAAGCGATCTGTCTCAGGATCACCCAAGAGAATCCCGACATCAACCTGCACTATGTCTCATGCGACGGATTCATGACCCAGTTCATGAGCGCGGTCCAATCCGGACGCATGGCCGAGTTCCGCCATACCTTCCGCGATATTGATCTCTTGGTCATCGACGACATCCATTTCCTCGCCCGCCGCGACAGGACGCAGGAAGAGTTCTTCCACACCTTCAACGCCCTCTACCAGAGCAACAAACAGATTATCCTCTCTTCCGACGCGCCCCCAGAAGAGATCCCGGATCTCGAAGAACGCCTGGTCTCACGCTTTATGTGGGGATTGGTCGCCAAAATCGACAAGCCGGGCTTCGAGACCCGGATCGAGATCCTCAAACGCAAATCCGAGGCCCGCGGGCTCACGCTCCCTGAACCCGTCGTCACCGAGATCGCCCACTACATCGATACCAACATCCGCGAGCTCGAAGGCGCGATCACCAAGCTGCAAATCTATGCGAGCGTCGAAAAGCGAGAGATCGATCTCGATCTGGCGCGTGATGCACTAGGAGAGGAGTTCGCCGCGGCCGTCAGCGCCCAGGGAACCGGCCCGACCATCGGGCGGATCATCTCCGAAATCTCGGGCTACTACTCCGTCAAACGCACCGAACTCCTCGGCAAGCGACGACACAAATCCATCGCACTCCCAAGACAGGTCGGGATGTACCTCGCACGGAAATACACCCGGCATTCGCTCGAAGAAGTCGGCGCCCACTTCGGCGGCCGCGACCACACCACCGTCATGCACGCGGTCAAAACGGTCACCAGCCGGAGCAAAGAAGACGAGTCACTCCACAGCGATGTCCTCGCGATCGAATCCCGCCTTCGTGTTGGCTCGGGCTCCTAACCCTTAAACTCAGGTCAAATTCAGTCTTGTCACTGTCTGTTTCTCTGGGGACAACCCGTGGATAAGCGCATAATTGCGCTCGGCGGCGCCAATTCTTTGAGAGCCCGCCAAGGGGGTGCTGATTCAAGCCGCTCAAACGCCCGCGCGCAGTGCTCTAATGGTGACAGACAACCGACAGGGTACCCATAGGGCTCTGTCTATTATAATCACTTTGTTATCAGTAGATTAGCTCCGCTACAGGCGGTGTTACCCACCAAATGGGCGCTTCAATTACTACCACCACCTAATTAATTAAATTGATGTAATAGAAGAGAAGAACACACAGAAAGGAGTCATTGAATCAATCAGTGGTTTGACCTATCCCCATGTGGATAGTTGTGGGATAAATCGGGTCGGCTCGCTGGTCAGGATTCGCTCCGTGCGTCTCTCAGTCGCTTGAAGAACGACTTGAGGAGCTCGGAGGATTCGGGAGCCATAACCCCGGGCACAATCGTTGAGCGGTGATTGAGGCGGTCGTCATCGCACAACCGGTACAGCGTGCGGACGGCTCCGGCTTTGGGATCATCCGCGCCGTAGACCACCCGCCCGAGCCGAGCGTTGACGATGAGCCCGCTGCACATCGGGCAGGGTTCGAGGGTGACAACGAGCGTGCAGTGGTTGAGCCGCCAGTCGTCGATGGATTTGCAGGCGTTGAGAATGGCCGTGAACTCGGCGTGACCTGATGGGTCTTTGTCGCACTCGCGGGTGTTGGAACCGGTGCCAAGGATCTTTCCGGTTTGAGTTTCATAGACCACGGCTCCGACCGGCACCTCTCCGCGATCCCCGCCTGTTTGAGCAAGAGCGAGGGCCCTGGTCATCATCTCCAGATCGACCTCGGTCGGATGATTAGACTGATCGGTCTGGCTGGATTGATCAGGCATCAGGATGGATCTTCAGGGGTGATGGCGTCTTGGTCTTGTTGTTCTTTGAGGTCGCCGATGACTCTTGAGATGGGGAAGACGCGGAGAATGAACAGCCCGAGCTCGTAAAGGAAATACAACGGCCCGGCGAGCAGTGCCATCGAGAGCGGATCGGCCGGCGTCAGGAATGCGCCGCAGATGCAGCAGACCGCGATCGCGTGCTTGCGATACTTGCCCATCGCCCGAGGATCGAGGAGCCCGACCCACCCGAGCATCACGACAACCACGGGGGTCTGGAACGCGATACCAAAGGCGAGGCCCATGTTGAGCACGGCTTTGATGTACTCGCTGATCCGGTACTGCTGAATGATCCCGATGTCGTTGGTCAGGTGGATCGTTTTGATGATGGGCTGTTGGTTGATCTGGTTGATCCCGGTCACGACACGCTGTTGCATGAGGGGCTCGTTGATCCAGGTCATGCCCAGTGTTGGAGATTCCGGGTCGGCCTCAAGAACCGGGATCATCGGGATGACGATGCCTTCTGGAACCGGTGCGGTTGCGACGGATGGGATTCCGGAGACATTTGAGCCATAGCCGATGAAGAAGGTGAGGATGACGGGGAGGATGACGAAGTAGAGAAAGAGCATACTCAGGACGGTGAGGATGGCTGAGAAGGGGATCAGTAAATACACCACGCGGCGTTCGTGCTTGTAGAGTCCTGGAGAGACGAATCTCCAGAGGTGATAGAGGATCCAGGGGGATCCGAGCAAGAGGGTGACGACGATGGCGAGGTGGACAACAGTGCCGAAGGTCTCAAAGGGTCCTGTGGCGAGGAGTGATGAGCCGTGCCCACCGTCGAGGAGTTTATTGCGTGCCGGGGTGATGAGCAGATCGAGCAGATAACGGCCTGACCCAAACGCGATGATAAAGATCGGGATAACCCCGATTAAAGCCAAAAAAAGACGTTTTCGAAGGTCTTCAAGGTGATCCCCCAGCGACATGGTCCCGATCGGATCTTCGATCCGGCCCGGAATTTGGCTTGTAGACTGGCCTGCCGATTGGGATGTTGAGCTGGATCTGGGCATGCGGTGCAACTCTAGGGGGCTTCTGGCCAGTAATACTTATGGGAACAGCCATTTGCGGCAATCAGAGGCCGATCAATTTTGTCAAGAATTCGCACGGTTGTTGACAGACTCGGTCTGGTGGCGCATCTGGGTAGGTGTCGATATGTTGATTATGGAAGGGGACTTCGGGTCGTGAACGAACGATGGGATCAAACACTGCCGATCGAATCGGCGATCGCCGGGCACAGTGACGCGTTGTCACAGGTGTGGGTCGGCGTGCGCCGTTGGGTTGCGGTGATCCTGATTGCTCATAAACCCCGCGAGGCGGATCTGGAGGATCTGTTGCAACTGGTCGCATTACAAGTCTGCAGGAAGGTGCACGAGGTCCGCGACCCGTCTCTTTTCAAACCTTGGCTGCGAACCGTGACGATCAATATCGCCCGCGAGCAGGGACGCAAGGCAACCCGCAAACGCGCCGGGATGCTTCGGCTCGTCGGACGCTCGCGCAACGAACCAGATCAAATCGGAAACATGCAGCTCTCAGAAGATGCCAAGCGTGTGCTTGATGCGGCACTGAGCCTGCCCGAAAAATACCGCGAGCCGGTGCTCATGCGGTGCCAGCAATCAATGAGTTATAAACAAATCGCCGAGGTGCTCTCGCTCCCGGAGACGACGATCGAGACACGGATTGCGCGAGGACGACGGATGCTCCGTGAGACGATTGAACTCCAGACAAAGCAGGAACTCGAAGCCAGGAAGAAGCAAGGGACGCGGATCGCTCGCGTTGGAGGTGCTTGATGAACGATGATCAGAACCAATCAAATATGAGCCCAGAGAACTCGGCGCACCTGCGTGATCTGTTGATTTCGCGTGTGATTGATGGCTCGGCGAGTCCCGAGGATTGGTCCTCGTTCCGGATTCTGGCCGCGACTGATGCGGAGGTTTGGACTGATCTGAGCGACGCCCAGCGTGAGCACGAGGCGTTGTGTGAAGTTATGCACGCGGCGACAGCGATTGCCGATGGTGTCGATCTTCCTGGTGGATCGGGTTCGCCTTTGGTCTTTGAGAGCCGTGTGACAACAGCATCGCGGTGGGGCGGCTGGGCGATCGCGGCGGTTGTGTTGCTGGGATGGTTTACCGGGACAATCTCGATGAATCCTGGACAAACAAATACAGGACCGACTGCTGGGATGTTACCGGCTCTTCAACAAGCGAGCCCGGACGAGGCGTTTGGCCAGTATCTCCACGCCGGTCAGACCAGTGGACAGGTTGTTGGTGAAATGCCAAACCAGATTGTTATTGAGACGCTTCCGCTCGAAGACGGGACCATCGAGGTGACATTCATCCGCCAGGTTGTCGAACGCCGGGTGCTTGACCAGGCGTTCCGCGAGGCGGTTGACGAGTTTGGTAACTCGGTTGTTGTCCCGGTCGATCTTGGGCAACTCAAGAGCAAAAAATCTCAGTGATACACACAAAAACGACCAGAATTTGTTCCATTTACCGACAGGTTAATCACCGCCGCGCATCTGGGTAACCAAGCCCGCTTGTGCATTTCGGGCATTCAAGACCGACAGGACACAGAACCACGACTCTGTACACCAATCAGAACACCACACCCCCAAAAACCACTCATGGAGGCAATCACAATGAAACGGACACTTCTTACTGCAGCAGTTCTCTTCGGACTTTCTGGATCGGCACTGGCCGCGACCGACGGCTTCGTCGTCGAGAGCACCGCCCATCCAGAACACGACAACAAACAGACCTCGGAGCATATTGTCTGGGTCGAAAAAGTCGCTGACGGTAAGCACACCTACGAGCTCCGCATCGAAAATGGTGAGATCACCGTTGTTGTAGACGGCGATAAGGTTCCAGCGAAGCAGATCAAAAAAGACGACAACGCTGTGGTCATCCTCAAAGATGACGGCGGCGTTCTATATGAGTTTGAGATCGCGATGACCACTGACCCCAAGCATGCGAAACATGTGAAGCATGACGGGAAGCATACAATCTTTGTAACAGAAGACGGTGATATGACAACCTTTGATCTTATTGGTGATAAGAAAAAGGGTGAGACAATCACCGTAACAAGAGCGACGCCGAAGGTAATGCTCGGGATTTACTCCGACGAACCAGGCGAATCACTCCGCGAGCATCTCGGGATCAAGGGCGAAGCAATCATTGTTGAATCCGTGATCAAAGGATTATCAGCTGATAAAGCCGGGATGAAAGATCATGACATCATCATTTCGATCGATGGCTCAGACGGTGTTTCACAAGAAGACCTCACCAAAATCCTCGGCAAGCACAGCCCGGGTGACGAAATTAAGATCGTTGTGATCCGCAATGGCGAGAAGATGAAGCTCGGTACAAAGCTCCATGCCTACAACGCCAAAGCGCTCGGCCATGTCGAAATTTCTGATGAGGTCGGACAATGGACGACACACGACAAGCTTCCCGGCGAAGTTCATCTCGCCCCGAAGGGAAACCGGTTCTTCTTTAGTCCTGAAGCACAGAAAAAGACCCACGCCAAGATCATCGAGGCCCTCCGAAATCAAGGGATTGATAACGAGAAGATCGCCGAGATCGAGGCCAAGATCATCGCTTCACTCGACGAGAATGTCTGGTCCGCCTTTGGTGATGACGGTGCGATGAAGTTCGAGTTCAGATCTGATGAACACGCAGAAGACGCGGTTAAACACCAGTACCTGGCCGAAAAAATGCGTATGAAGGCCGAGCAAGCGATGCAGGACGCCGAGCGGATGACCATGGAGTTTAAGGATGGGCAGCTGCTCCTCAAACGCCACGCCGAAGGTCTAGAACGGCTTCACGAACTCAAAGGGCTCGAAGGCCTCGAGGGTCTGGAGGGCAAGCTCCACGAGATGACAGCAAAACTTCATGAGTCCATGCCAGAGATCGAGGCTGAACTCGAAGGCCGCCTGGGCGAACTCGAAGAACGCCTCAATGAACTCGAATCAGTGCTTGATTCCCGGATGGAAAGCCTGACCGGGCTCATCGAGCAGCTCATCGAGCGACTCGACGAGGATTGATCTAAAAAGATTGATCAAACTTTCTTCGATGTGCAACTTAAATAATGTTCATCGGTTGAAAGAAAGGTTGGGAGTTTCCCAATCATGACGATGTGACGAATAGTGCTGAAAGGCACCCAATGCTGACCACGACGCCGGTTTCGCATTTATGCGAAACCGTTCCCCGGCGGCTGCGCGATGAGACCCCGTGCAGCCGCCATTCTTTTTTTCAACCTCCCGGGCACGAACCGGTATGATGGTTCTCGGGCGTGCGTTTCTCAATCGTCCGATCGAAGGAGAATCGTCGATGTCCGATAATGAATCCCAGCCAGCCAATCCATCTTCTGGTCAGTCCGGCGAAGAAATGATCGCCATGGTCCGCGAGAGCTACGACCTGCTCAAGGCAGAAATCAGCAAGGTGATCGTTGGGCAGGACGATGTGGTCGATCAGATCCTTATGTGTGTTTTTTCGCGTGGCCACGCGATGCTCGTCGGTGTGCCCGGGCTCGCTAAGACACTCGTGATCTCGACCATCGCCCAAACGATGGAACTCGGATTCTCGCGCATCCAGTTCACCCCCGACCTCATGCCCAGCGATATTACAGGCACCGAGGTCATCGAAGAAGACAAAGCCACCGGCAAGCGGTCGCTGAGATTCGTTCCCGGGCCGATCTTCGCCAGCGTGATCCTCGCCGATGAGATCAACCGCACGCCCCCAAAGACCCAGGCGGCATTGCTTGAAGCGATGCAGGAACGCCAGGTCACCGCAGGAGGCACGAGGCACACACTCCCAGACCCGTTCTTTGTCCTGGCAACCCAGAACCCTCTCGAACAAGAGGGCACCTACCCACTCCCTGAAGCCCAGCTCGACCGCTTTATGTTCCAGATTCTTGTGCGATACCCAACCGAAGAAGAAGAACTCGAAGTGATCAAACGGAGCGCGACCAAGGGTGAGCATGCTGTTGTGCCGGTGGTTGACACGGATCGGATCCTTGAGGTCCAAAAGATCATCAAGCACACCCCGGTGCCCGAGCATGTCTGCAAGTACGCGTTGCGGCTGGTCCGCTCAACACGCGCAAATGAGTCCGGACCTATTCCTGACATGGTCCGCGATTATGTTTCTTGGGGCGCAGGCCCGCGTGCGAGTGAGGCACTCGTGCACGCCGCCAAGGCCCACGCGATGCTTGTTGGCGATGGGCTGGTGACCGTTGACACAATCCGCGCAATTGCCCACCCGGTGCTCCGTCATCGCATCGTGCTCAACTTTAATGCTCAGGCGGATCAGGTCACTCCAGAAACAGTGATCGATAACTTGCTCGATTCGGTCCCTGTTGATGGTCTCGATGATCGCTCTCGCAGCGCAATCCGGGGCCTGATCGACGGTGGATAAACAAGATCGCGAAGCAATAGATGAAAAAACAATGGTATTTAGTGGTAAATTGGAATCATTCCAGTTTATTTTCTGCTTCTGGATGTAGAATGGCCAGTATTCATATACCGTCGATTTATTTATACGGAGGTCCACTTGCTCTCACAAACTACCGAATACGCTCTCCGAGCCACCATCTGTCTCGCGTACACCAAAGATGGTTTGGTATCGACCTCTGAACTCGCTGAGCTGACCAAGGTCCCGATGAACTACCTCGCCAAGGTACTCCAGTTGCTTGCTCGAGCGGGGATTGTCTCAGGACGCCGCGGTGTTGGAGGGGGTTACAAGCTCACCAGGCCACCCGCTGATATCTCGATGCTCGATGTCATCGACTCGATTGATCCGATTCACCGGATCAACGCCTGCCCGCTGGGGCTCAAAAACCACTCCGGGTCCCTGTGCCCGCTGCATAGCAAGCTCGATGAATCGATCGATATGCTCATCAAGCAGTTCACCGGCATTTCCATGGCCGACCTAATCGGGGAACTCGGCGACAGCCGCCCGCTCTGCAATGAAGAGATGACCGCCAAGGTCGAACTGACGATGAGCGGAAAAAAATAAACCAGCCGATCCATATTCTTCGGCGGATACCAGTTTCTTGTTCAAATCAAGACCGTCCACGCTCGGGCGAATACCATCGCAACGATGAGTGACCAAACCACCGAAAACCCGACAACCGAGAGTTCTGATCCACAAGATATACACCGGCTCGAACTCCAACGCCGCGCCAACCGCGACGAGGTTTCTGGCCTCGGCATGTCCCCTTATGGACAACGCACCGACGGGCTGATCTCGCTGAGCGTTGCCCACGCCGCGTACGACGAATCTGCAGATACCGCCAACAAAGAGTCAAACCAGGCACGCAAAGCCGCCAAACGCGAGAATCCTGATACAACTGAGGGTGATCTCCCGGTGATGATTGATGAACGACCGCGCGTCAAGGTTGCCGGCCGTGTGGTGCTCTCCCGAGACAACGGCAAACTCATTTGGCTCAACCTCCGCGACTATTCAAGCGACGCCTTTCAGGTAGCGGTCTCGAAGCGAGACTGCGACGAGCAAGGGTTTGCGCTTGCTAAAAAACTTGATGTCGGAGACATCGTTGTCGCCGAGGGTCCGCTCACCAGAACCAACACCGGCGAGGTTACCTGCTGGGCCAGTTCACTCGCCCCGGCCTCCAAGTGTTTGGTGCCACCACCAGAAAAGCACGCCGGCCTGACCGACACCGAGCTCCGCTATCGCCAGCGGTACCTAGACATGTGGGTCAACCCGGAGACCACGCGAGTCTTTGTGCTCAGATCCAAAATGATGCAGACGCTCCGTCGGTATCTTGATCAGCAAGAGTTTGTCGAAGTTGATACCCCGGTGCTCCAGACCCAGGCCGGCGGCGCTGCGGCGCGTCCATTCTTCACGCACATGAACGCGCTGGGGATTGATCTCTCATTGCGGATCGCGCCCGAGCTTTATCTCAAGCGTTTGCTTGTTGGCGGGATGCCCCGAGTGTATGAAGTGAGCCGAAACTTCCGGAACGAGGGACTCGATAAATCGCACAACCCAGAGTTTACGAGCCTTGAGTTGTATCAAGCATTCGGCAACTACGAAACGATGATGGAAATCACCGAGGGGCTGATCCGAGAGCTTGCAGAACTGGCCGCTCAAGAAACCGATAATCAATCATCGTCGATGCCATTCGGTGATCTCAGTATTGATTACGCCAACAGCTTTGAGAAGGTAACCTACAGCCAACTCTTCGAGAACGCCCTGGGATTCACGATCGATCAGACCGATCGCGCCCGCGAGGAAGCAACCAAACGAGGCATAAAGACGAAGTCCGAAGATGGCACACCTATCGCAGATATTTTCATCATCAACCAACTCTTCGAAGATGTCGCCGAAGCAAAGATCGATCCCGCAAAGCCAACCTTTGTGGTTGATTACCCGGCCGCCCTTTCGCCGCTCACCCGCCCCAAGGCGGACACACTCAACAACCCAATCCCGCTCGCAGAGCGATGGGACTTGTTCATCGGCGGGATGGAGATCGGCCCGGCGTATACCGAGCTCAATGATCCAGATATCCAAGAAGCCAAGTTCCGCGAGCAACTCGCGGGCGTTGACGACGAGGAATCAACTTTCCGAAACTACGACGAGGACTTTATCAACGCCCTTAAGGTCGGGATGCCCCCCGCGGGCGGGCTCGGGCTCGGGATTGATCGATTGGTGATGCTGATGAGTAACTCACGGACGATCCGCGATGTGCTCCCGTTCCCGATGATGCGTCCGCAATCAAATCAGTAGACGAATACAAGCACTATAAAAAAACACCCGGCGAAAGGCCGGGTGCTTTGTTAAACTCAAAGTTGATTCAAATCAGAACAGAGTTATGGCTTTGAAGGGTTCTTTTGTTGTTTATTGAACTCTTCGGTTTCTTTCTTGATTTTTTCATCATTTGCTTTGCGGGCTTCGCCGGTATTCACAGTACGACCGTCGGGGTAGGTAATCACACCTTCCATCGTGTCTGAGTCACTGATATCCACTTTCCGGTCGTGCATTACATTGATCGTGTGAACAGCCGGCGAGATGTCAGGGCTCTTGCGGTGATTCCTCATCGCGGTAAAGAGCGAGATCCCCTCTTCGATATCCAGACCACGCAGAGCGTAATCAAGTTCTGCAAGATTCGCACGCTGGGTTTCTTTGTCTTCATGGAGCGGGCGTTGGAGTTTGGCGACCTCCATCGCGGCTGATGAGGTCAGGCCGATTTCTTCAACGAGTACTGCAACTTTGGTCGAGATCTCAGCCACCATCGCGCGGTACGCCTGCTCGGTTTCGTGGATGGAATCCTGAAGCACAAACCGCATCACCTCGCTCAAAGGGTCCTCTGAATCAAACTGAATTTCAGCGGTGACCGCCTGTTTGTACTCGTTGACGATATGCTCATTCATCCCGCCTTGGGTTCTCGACAAAATCCCGCGGTTCTGGAGTTCCTGCGAGAGTGTGGTGCGGCCAACCAAAGGCTTGATCATCTCCGCGATCTCGGTCATATTCTTGATATCATTCAGGTTCATCGTGTCGACCCGGCCATCGGTCGCCATCCAGTAGAGATCAAGGTTATCGATCACCATACGCTCGAAGCGTGCGCGTCGTCCAAAGAGCACAGGCATGATCGCTTTGACAGATTTTTGACCAACGGTCGGGTTTGATCGCAGAGCAAGGATGTCTGGGAGTTCGATCAGGCGAACGATCTTGCCGTTCTCATCCTTTGCAAGTAGCTTTGGATATGGCGTGTTGGTCGGGAGCGAAGCGGTCTGGTGCCCGGACTGATTATTGGTGGCCGGGTTTGCACGCTGAGGTTGGGTTGGCTGAGCAGCCGGCTTAGTCTCAGGCTGGGCAGGAGCCGCCTTCTTTTCGGGTGCTTCATACTTTGTTTCTTCTTTGGCAGGCTGGGTTGGCGGCGGGGCAACCTGAGCAACAACGCTCGAGCCCATCACTCCCATCGCAAGACCGGCCATCAACCAACACTGGCGTGCATTCAACTTCATCTGTAGATCCTCCCGAATCCTTCAAGCGTTCATGTTTAAATCGTCTGGACTCACGGCACGATTGCCGCCACACTGTCCATCCATTCACCATCCCTGGCCGAATGTACAAATATCGGCGTGCCAAGGGGTATGCTTCATCCCAAGGCAAGGCTCACGCAGCCAAACGCCGACGGGTGCCAATTATGACGGCTGGCTGATAAAAAACAGCCCAACTTCAGGTTTTTCGGCACCAGAAGCCCATAATTCCCGGACTTTCCACATCCCAAGCCGCGAGAAATACCATGAATCCGCCCAAATCGACAGAACCAACATCCGAACTGGCGGGCCAAATTGCTGATGCCTCGCTTCTCCGAGGGGAGTTCACCCTCCGCAGCGGCCGCATCAGCAGCTACTACCTCGACAAATACAAGTTCTCCACCAAGCCCGAGATCCTCGCCAAACTCGGTCCGATCTTCGCCGAAACGATCAAATCGATCGAGCAAGAGTCCGGATCGGTTACACGCCTCGCCGGGGCTGAACTCGGCGGGATCCCGCTGGTGACGGTGGCGGCGATGGAAACCGGCAAGCCCGCGATCTTTGTCCGCAACGCCAAAAAAGAATACGGCACAGCCAAACAGGTCGAGGGGGAAGTGAACAAAGGCGATGTTGTGATCTTCGTCGAAGATGTCGCCACCACCGGCGGCCAAGCACTCGAAGCGGTCGAGATCCTCAAATCACTCGGCGCAACGGTCCCCGCGATCATCAGCGTGATCGACCGCCAAGAAGGCGCCCGCGAGAACATCGAAGCCGCGGGCGTCGTGTTTCATGCACTATTTACAAAGAGCGATCTTGGCGTCGAAGATTGATCTGAATCATGCCCGGCTGGCCAGCTCTTCTTCCAACTTCTGTGCTTCCTCAGCCTGGATGTCGTACCGGTCGCGGTTGGTCCTGTGGTCCATCAAGAAGTGCACCTTCTCGCACAACTCTTTACCCGCAACATCAATCAGCGCCTTGCGGGCCTGGCCGAGATGCGTCCGGCGCGAGATATGGCAGATGACCATATGCTCGCACTGAGCAACCTTGAGCCATTCGGCGATGTCGTTGACATGCATGTGCATCCCGACCTTGGCGCGCTGCTGGTGATCCTTCTCAAAGAATGTACACTCGGTGATGATGATCTGCGCGTTCATCACATCCTCACGCAGCAGGTGCGGCCCGGGGAGCGTGTCGCCGGTGTAGGCAATCAATGGCACCTCGAAGGTGTTGACGATCTCCTCGCCGCGTTGCTTGAGGTCTTTGATTTTTTCTTGAGGCAGCCCAACCAACTCCGGCTTGAGTTTGGTCCGCTTCTCGATGATCGAGTAGCCCGATGACGGGCAGGTGTGCTCGGTGTGGAACGGCCGTAGAAAAATATTGTTCTTGAGCTCGAGTTCTTCGCCTTCTTCAAGAGCGATCAACTCATACGGCGTCTTCTGTCGTTCGAGCGCCTGAAACCCATCCATCATGCCGCGGACATCGGACTCGATGCGTTTGTCGCACACAATGGTCCCGGGACCCATCCCCTGAAAGTTCCGCTGCGAGCACCAGTACGCGAGCCCGCCGATATGGTCCATATGGCCGTGGGAGAGGACGCAGTATTTAGGAGCCAGATGCGCCCGCGGCGACTTGCCCATATCAAAGCAGACATCCATCTCGGGGATCGAGATCGTGGTCGCTTCGCCGGCAACAGAAAAACCCTGAACACGGAAGGGCGGAAGATAAAGAAATCCAAGTGAGCCCTCACGGGGCGGCGGACGCGGGATCATGGCCAATTCTCCTCAAACCCGAGCTTTAGCGCGGGTGGAAACAGTTGATAACCAGGCCAACAAGCCCGGATACTGGCAGTGTAGACCCGTATCATCGCCCACATGACTACCCAAGAACCCACCAACGAATCATCATCTGACCAAGACCAATCCGCTAAGGCGATATTCTCCCGCCTTGGCCCCGCCGCTTATCTCGGGATCGCCTGGGCAGTCATGCCCGCTATGGCAGGGTTCCTCCTCCTGGCCAATATGTCCAAAGCCTCGGATATCCTCCTCCAACGCAACGAAGAGGGCGGCGGCTCCCTCGCCATCGGCGTCGCGATGTATATCGGGATCTTCTTCATCTCCGCCGGGCTCGGATTCCTCCCGACCTATTCCCAAGCCATCCTCGCCGGCTTCGCCTTCGGGATCAGCATCGGATTCCCCGCGGCCCTCGCCGGGTTCACCGGCGCGTCAATCATCGGGTACTTCATCGCACTCAAAATCGCACGCAAAAGTGTCGAATCCGAAATCCACAAACACCCCAAAGCCCAGATCGTCCGCGACGCCTTCATCCGCCACGGTTTTTGGCGAGCAACCGGGATTCTGGTGCTACTCCGTGTTTCGCCTGCCTCCCCCTTCTCGCTCATGAACGGCTTCATGGCCGTATCGGGTGTCAAACTGGTTCCCTATGTCATCGCCACCCTCGTCGGCATGGCCCCGCGCACTTTCGCCGCCGTCTGGATCGGCTCGCAGATTGAAAGCTGGGACCAATACGACAAACCCAAATGGCTCATCATCGCGGGCATCGTCCTCATGGTCGGGGTCCTGATGCTCCTAGGACACATGGCCAACAAAGCCATCGACAAAGCAATGGGCCATGATCTACATGATCCACAAGCACCCGATTCTGACACAACCGACTGAGAATGATCGGGTTGGGTGGACTACGATCTTGTCACATGAGTCTTATTGAAACACAGTCTCAACTAAAAACAGCAGCCAAACCCGTGGTTGTCGATTTCAATGTGAACACCGAAATCAACAACGAAACCCAACCTTCCCTCTCAAAAACGCCGCACCACTCAAGATTCCGCCGTCTAGCTCCAGCGACCGCCCTAGGCATCGCATGGTCGTTCTTCCCAAGTTTCGCAGGCGTGATCCTGCTCCTCAATATGGAACCCATCAGTCTGTTGCTGATCGGTGACACCGGTTCAAGCTCACAACTCGTCGTCGGGCTCGGAATCTACACGGTCTGCTTTGTCATCCTCGCGGGATTCGGGCTCTTGCCCACCATCTCGCAGGCCGTCCTCGCCGGATACGCGTTTGGATTTACCCTCGGGCTCCCCGCCGCGATGATCGGTTTCGGGGGCGCAGCACTCATCGGTTATGAGGTCGTTAAACATCTCGCCCGCGACCGCATCGAGCACGAACTCAACCGATCACCCAAAACCTCAATGGTCCGCCACGCACTCCTGACCGCAAGCCCAAAGCGAGCGATCCTGATCGTCACCCTGCTCAGAGCATCCCCCAGCGCACCGTTCGCACTCACCAATCTTGTGCTTGTAGGCCTCGGTGTTTCAAGATCTGTATTCCTGCTCGGTACCATGCTCGGCATGCTCCCCCGAACACTCGGAGCCGTGCTCATCGGCGTCTCAATCACCAACTGGTCCGGCGAGTACAGCCAGCCGCGATGGATGATCGCCGCCGGGATCACCGCAACCATCGTGCTCCTGATCGTCGTCAGCAAGATCGCCGCATCGACACTCAAAAAACTATCGACAACCGACTGACCAAATCTGATCAAACCAGATCAATAGAATCAGATCACCGGATCTTTGAGCAGGTTGATGAAAATAATCATGAACCCGATCAGCGTCGCGTTGTGAATAAAGTGTGCTGTCATCGGTGCGATGATCGACCCACGCCACTGCCGCATAAACGCGAACATAAACCCGAGTGCGATCAACGGCGCGACCATGAACGGCCCGTACGAGTGCATATACGCAAAGAGCAACGCACTAAAGAACGCCGCCAGAATCCAGTGCAACCGCCCGCGCATATGACGGAACAACGCACCGCGAAATATAAGTTCTTCAGCAATTGGCGCCCAAACAGTCGCAAGCGTAAAGACCAGCAAGATTATCAAAGGCCCACCATCGCTGATGAGATCAAAGATCGGATTCGACATCGGCTCAAGCTCTTCGCCGCTCCCCGAAGCCATCAAACCCTGAATCACAAGCACGATCACCGTGATCGCCACGCCGACCATGTACACCGGGATACTCGCGAGGTACACAAGGAACCCGCACCCGATCTCTTTCATGACCCCCTCGCCAGAGTGCAGACCGATCGCATTCCGCCAGTTGTTCATCTTCATCCCACGCAGCAACGCCCACGCGGGAACAACAATCAACACCCACTGCAGTGGAATTGAAAGCGCCCCCAGTGATGGATCAATTTTCACACTCAGCACAAAGAGCCCAATCGAAAGCACCCCAAAGGCCGCCAGGAATACCGCGTAGGTCTCAAGGAATACCGAGCCACCAGGTTCAGGTGCTTCGCACCGGAACCTCATCTTCCCGCTCGCCAGATTGATAATCCCCATGACCAACAGCACCAGCCCTGCAAGCGTGCTGACCCCAACAACAAGCAACACCCCAAAGAGCAACACAGCGATCGGGACAAACCCCGTCACCAACGGCTCTCGCCTTGGGTTGTTATCCTCAAGCCCGTGTGTAAGCACCACCTGCCCCAACACCCCATACCGTGCCACAAGCTGATCCCGCATCGGCTGCTCGACAGTGTCCGGGCCATCTGTGTAAATCATCCGGAGTGCATTAAGCTCATCGGATACGAGCCCATACCGAGCAAGTTCATAGGCCCCCTCATTACCCAACTCGATCAATTCGAACCCATCAGCCATTTTGTGTTCGCCGTCATCATCGCCTTGGGTATCACCGAGTTTCTGGAGGACTTCGATATGGGCGGCTTCAAGCCGATCAAGTGCCGACTCAGCCCCTTCATACTCCCCGCTCATGATGATCGCCCGGATCTGATCTTCGGGGGTGTAGACCGCCGCGAACTGCTCCATCACCATCGTGCTGTAGTCGGTCGGCTGCTCCATCAGCAGCTTGTGCCCACGGATGAACATCCGAGCCGGGAGATCAAACTGCCCGAACCGACCCGCCGCCGGGGTATCAGCCCCGATTACCAGCTCCGGCATCTCCTCACGAACCATCTTGTACTGGGCGTCCTCAGAGGCGTTCTGCCACAGGATGATCCCCGCAGCAAAGACCACCGCTAAAACCAAAGCAATGAGCCCAGATACAGGCGTCCCAGGGTCCCTCTTCTTCACAGAATCGGCGTTTGGTTGGGAAAGGCCATCATTCGTCTGGTTCGGTTCGTCCATGCCCATTCATCGGGCAAATTGACGCTTTCAATCCCCCGATTCACCCAACAATTTGACCCAACCGATTCCAACGCCTAAATTCTTCATCCCCAACGGCTTGTCTGTTGGCATATGTCACAAATCTGCTGGAAGAGCACTCCTCCAGCCCGCCCTGCCCGGTAGGCAGCGTGTCAAGCACCAAACAACGGCTGCTGGTTCATCGTCCCGACTGTTTATATCAAACTGGGTCAGAACCGAACGCCGGAATAGGAGATCGTCATGGGAAGCAAACCACAACGCCACCACCTGCGTCGCGAAACATACATGGCCAAGAACGGCGATGTCGCCAAGCAGTGGCGCATCATCGACGCACAAGGCGTCTCGCTCGGTCGTCTCGCTGCAGAGATCGCGCCGTACCTCATGGGCAAGCACCGCCCAGAGTACACCCCACATGTTGACTGTGGCGACTTCGTCATCGTCATCAACGCGGGCAAGGTCGGGCTCACCGGCAACAAGGCCGACCAGAACCTCCGCCTGACTTACTCGGGATACCCAGGTGGTCAGTCCGCAGAGTCCTACGGCAATCTCCGCGAACGCCGCTCAGATGTCCTCGTTTCTGAATCCGTCCGTCGCATGCTCCCAAAGAGCCGCCTCGGTCGCCAGATGCTCAAAAAGCTCAAGGTCTACGATGGAGCCGATCACCCGCACGCCGGCGTGAACCCAACGGCCATCTAACCCCCCAAGTAACTTACGCTGTCCAAAGCGGTCCCGGGTGTACCGAGATTCGTGGATGCGGACAGATACGAAAAGGATAGTGAACCCATGGCTGGATACGAAACCACCATCACCAATCCGGAACTCGCCGGCGAAACCGTCGCTGACACCGGACCCGCAGAACTCCAAACACGCGTCCTCCCAGACCCGAAGCCCGCTGACAAGCACGGCTGGTGGTGGGGCACCGGTCGCCGCAAGCGTGCAGTCGCCCGCGTCCGCTTCCGCCCAGCCGCCACCGAAGGCAAGGGCGAAGTAAAGATCCAGATCTCGCGCAAGCAGTTCAAAACCATCGAAGAATACTTCACAGAGATGCGTGACCGCGCAGACGCAGTCTCACCGCTCAAGCTCACCGAAACCACCGGCAAGCTCGATGTCATCGTCCGCTGCCACGGCGGCGGATACATGGGCCAAGCCCAAGCCGTCCGTCTCGGGATCTCCCGCGCACTGGTCGGATACGACCCAAACTTCGAGCCAGCCCTCCGCGATGCAGGGTTCCTGACCCGCGACGCTCGTAAGGTCGAACGCAAGAAGTACGGCCAGCCAGGTGCTCGCCGTCGCTTCCAGTTCTCAAAGCGTTAATACAAGGTTTTTACCCTTTCAACAGATTCATCCACAGCAGCCCGGTTTCGCCGGGCTGTTTTTCTATAGTGTGGTCATGAGTTTGCGGTCGCTTCGACATCCCGATCAACCCCACGACCGCGTCGTGGTGGGCCTGCTCATCGCGATGATTGTGGTAGCGATTGCGCCAATACTCATCATCTGGCAGCTCAGCGGGCTCAACAACACACCCGAATGGTGGAGTGATCTCGACAATAACCCGCTCAATACCGAACAATCAGGAATCGAGCTCGAGAACCGCATCACCACCGCACTGACCCGCCTGCGACTACCGGAAGACTCCGACTGGAACGCCGCGATCAACCAAGACCAACTTAACAGCTGGCTCACCCATCGACTCAATGAAACCATCCATTCATTCACCGACGACGATTGGATCGACGAGTTCGAAGAAATCCGCATCACGGTCAGCCAACACGGCATAACCATCGGCGCCAAGCTCAACCACACCCATGGATCCACCATCATCTGGGCGATCATCCAACTCGGCACCGATGATCAAAGCCGCTTTACAATAACCACAGACCGTGTCTACATCGGTTCAGCAAGAATCCCAAAGACCTTCGCCTCTAAATACCTCACCAAAGACAACCTCGGAGACGCCAAGGTAGACCTCGGCGACGGACGCGTTGTCCTTATCCGCGCCCTCCGTACCGGCGACCAACGCCTCGAGTTTGCGCTCCGCACTCAACCCGCCGACTAACTCAAGGCGTCCACTTGTTCACAATCTTCCGAGCCTCCGGGGTCTGGATCGTTCGGATCGTGTCCGCGTTGGCATTAAAAGCCGCCTTGAACGAGTCATCCTTTTTAAGCACATAGTTAATCGATTCAACAATCGACCGGGTTCCTGTGCTGAGCGACCGCGATCGCATGACCGTCGCCAGCAGCGCCGCCCCAAGCACAAGCGGCGCCTGGATCGGCGCAGGAACCCAAGGCGATACCGCATCGGCCGCTATCGTCAGCGGATCACTCGGATTGGTTACTCCCTCGATCACCTGATCCGCGTGCACAATCGCCGCCTCAACAACCGCCAGTTTCGCATGGACCTGCGAGATCAGGGTATCGACCGAGTCCCCCTGGGCACTGTCGTCCGGGATCGATTCTCGCATGAGTGCCAGTTCATCGAGCTGGTTCTTGAGATCACTCTGGATCTGAGCCGCCTGATCCCGCATCGATCCGAGCTGATCGATTGATTGACCAACCCCTGCACACCCACCAACAAAGACCGTCACGCACGCCAATACCACTACTAAAAAATTCCGCATTCCACTTCTCCCGCGCTCTCGATAAGATGCACAACCACAGAGCGCCGTGTGATCAAGCACCGCGGGGAACAAGAAGTAGTGGGGGGGATTGAATTGTATCAGAGCCGGCGATGTGTTCGCTCAAGATTCACAAGAATGACCAGCATAAATGCGCACAGATCCGGTCATAGCGAATCATTTACCGCCCGAGCGAACTCATGGGCGAGCGCATGACCGGATTTGTGCCCGCGGATTCGACCAACGATCGGCCGCCCGATCAGCGCAACATCCCCGATCAGATCAAGCAGCTTGTGGTATGCGCATTCGTGCTCATCACGGAGCTCGCAACCGATCGGCCCAGAATCTCCAAGCACCAACATATCGCCAGGGTTGAGGTGTCCAAACAGTCCGCCCTTGACAAGAGCCTCGGCCTCATGCTCAAGACAAAAAGTCCGAGCCCGCGCAACCCGGTCTCTATAAACATTGGCTTCCCCATCCCAACCAACCGCCGCGTGTGCGATCGGAGAATCCGGCCCATAGTCAACTGTGTATTCATACGAACATGATCCGGAAGGAGCCACCTCGATCCACGAATCCCCCTGCTCAACACAGATGGTCTTATCAATAACAATCAGATCTACCGGGGCACCCTGGGTCTCGATCCCCGCGTCCAGTATCGCCTCTACAAATCCAAGCGACGAGCCATCCAAGATCGGCAGTTCGCAATGATCAACCTCGATGAGTGCATTGGTTACGCCCGTCCCAACAAGCGCAGAGAGCACATGCTCGACGAGCCACACGGCGGCCCCCGCAGAACCCAGAGCACTGCACCGTGCGGGAATATTGAGAAACGCCGGGTGCACAGGTTCGTGGCTTATATTTTCTGAGTTGACCGCGATTTCAATTCCATCAAGCACAAAGACAAAGCCATGACCGATCCCCGCCGGGCGAATCGTGCATCTGCTCGGAAGGCCGGTAAAGAGGGCGACACCCTCAACAACCGCCGATGAACTGAGCGTGCTCTGAGATGTGCTTTGGTGTGACGATCGCATCATCATTCAATCAGAGGGGCGGTTAATCGGATTCGAGTTTTTTGAGCCGCTTCTCGACCTTTCGTACAAACGAGCCGAGATCGCGGAACGCGCTGTAGTTGAGCAGCGCCTGTCTCGCGGGCATCGCGGGCGTACCGACATAAGTTTCGCCGTCAGGAACACTCTCTAGAACAACCGCTCCCCCGGCGACCTTCGCGTTCTTCCCGACAACCGATTGATCGTTGAGCACGGCCGCCCCGCCGATCATCGCAAAGTCGCCAACCACCACTGAACCACCGAGCGTCGTCCGCCCAGCGATCAGCGTGTCGGTCCCCACAACACAGTTGTGAGCGACATGCACCTGGTTATCAATCTTGGCCCGGTCACCAATGGTTGTCGCTCCAAACTTGGCACGGTCAACAGTAACACAAGCACCAAGCTCCACATCGTTGCCGATCTCTACAGTCCCGATCTGAGGCACCTTCATCGCCGGACGGGAATCATTAGCCGGGAGATACCCGAACCCATCGGTCCCGATGACGCAGTTGGCCCCGAGATGACAGCGAGAACCAACAACACAACGATCCTCAACCACAACACCGGGCTCTAAAATGGTGTCCTCACCAATCCGCGTATTGACGCCGATCGTGACATTGCACATCAGCACAACATTGGCCCCGATCGAGGACCGCGCACCGACCACACACCCGGGACCGATCGCGGCACTCGGATCAATCACCGCATCGGGATCGATCACCGCCGAAGAGTGAATCCCAATCTCGGGGCGGACCCGCTTTGGGTTCACCGCATCGAGCACCATAACCATCGCCTCATCCGCGTCCTGAACAATGATGATCGCTTTGCTTTCGGGATCATGCCCGGGAACCTCGATCCCCTCGCTGACAAGCGCACACCCACATTCCGAATCCGCCCAGAACTTGGCGAAGTTCGATGACCGGATAAAGGTGAGCGCCTCGGCAGACCCGCTTTCAATAGAACCCAATGTGCTCAGGGGTACATCAGGGTTTCCGATCAGCTCGCCGTCAAGCAACGCCGCGAGCATCCCGGCGCTGACCGGGAGCGACAAACCCGATGTGGCCCCATCGTCTCCGTGGGTATTGGTCACAGATTCTGCATCAGATGTTTTCATAAGGCTCATTACAGCTAGAAGGAAGAGGCTATGAAGCAGTCACAATAATTACGGGGCGCTGTACTCATTGTTCATGAGCGTGATCACCTGATCTGTGATATCGATCGAGTCGTGACGGTAGACCACACTCTTGGTGATAATGGCCCGGTAGACATCTGCATTGGGTGCATCTTGTGGAAGTTCAAACTTCGAGTCATCGAAGAATACGATGTCGTACCCTTCGCGTTCCGCGATCTGATTGACCGCCATCTCGATCTTTTTATACAACTCGGCCATGACATTCCCCATATCGATCGAAACGATCTGAGAGAGGACCTCCCGGCGTGTCTTGGCGAGCGCTTGCTTCTCGATTCCTTCTTGGAGTTTCTCGCGGTGCTCATCGGTGCCCGGGGTGAGCATCTGGATATCCGCTTCGAGAACCTTGAGGGCCTCAACAACCTCATCGAGTTGTGATTGGCGGGATTCCATCCTGGAATTGAGTTGGCCCTCAAGAACCTCGCGTTCGTTGAGTCCGGCAATGATATCGACAATATCAACGATCGCGACCGCGGTCGCTTGAGCTGGTGGGCGGGCCGAGTTGGCATTTGCACGCAGCACAAAGGCGGCACAGAGCAGCATAGCGATCCCGGCGAGCGTTAATAGGGTGTGTTGTTTGGTCTGCATTGAATCTATTCTCCATGGTCTGGTTTCTGGGTGTCCACAATGATATACCGCACCCGCCACCAGAGGTTGACACCCCAAATCCCGCTTAGTTGAACGGCAGATCCACCGAGAAGGTGAATAAACGCGTCTCGTCGTCGTCTTCCTTCAAAATCGGGAACCCGAAATCAAACGCCAAAGGAGCCGGCGAGAGCGCGGGCATAAAGATCCGGAACCCGAACCCCACCGAAACGCGGTACTCATCAAACCCCGGCTGGAACGACACAATACCAGAATCTACGAACCCCACAACCGATAAAATATCCTCGTAGACCGGCTGCTGAACCTCAGCACCAAGGAAGAACTCGAAGGTGCCGCCCACCGGGTCGTCCGACGGGAGTCCGTTGTCGTTGCGGATACCCTTGGGAGAGATCGTGCGGAACTCGAAGCCCCGGAAGTCCTGGCCACCCGAGTAGAGCCGCTCATAGGTCGGGGTGTTGCTGCGACCCTGCGGTATATACCCGAGCCGCGAGCTGAGCTTGAGGATCGTGGATCGCCCGAGGTAATCCTCGCGGATCGGGATGAATGTGTTGTGCTTGAGGTTGATAGGTGTGTACTGGAAATCACCGACCACCTGTTCGATACTGATCGATGAACGCGAACCCTTGGTTGGCCGGACGCGCGAATCGAGCGTGTTCCGAGAGAGCGACGCCGAGAGCCCCACAAGCGTGTTGGCATCAGAAGCTGCAAAAACATCGACCGGCCGCTCTGGCTGGACATCCCCAAGCTCGATCAGGTTGTATCGGAAGCTCATGTTTCCTGTCCACCGCGTACCAAACCGACGCCCGAGACCAAGGGTAAAGCCGGCCCGTTGCTCATCGAACTCGTCAAAGTTTCGCCGGCGGAAGAACGCACTGACCGATCCCGAATAGTTCGATTCCATCAGGTACGGCTCGGCAAGCGAGACCCGGAATGTCTGGACCTCGTTACCAGGGAGTACCTCGATCTGGAAGGTCTGGCCCCCGCCCCGGAACGCGCGTCCAGAGAAAAACTCGCCGAACGAATCGGGTGTGTCACGGATATCAAAGTTTCGCTGCGTCAGCGCAATCCTGCCTACCACACCGGAGTCAGAAGACACCGCACCACCAAGATCAAAGCTCCCTGTATTGGTCTCTTCAATCTCAATAAGAACATCGCGGAAAGTCGATTTATCAGGAGGCGTCAGTGTCAGCGAGATCGGATCATCCATCACATCGTCTTGCTGACTGTTCCCGTTCGGAAGATCAGACCGCCGCGCCCGAGGCACAAACTCGTCGTCCCAAACCTCGGCAAAGAACTCAACCCCGGACTGCTGCGGGGTGACCTTAGCGCCCGAACGCTCATTAAAGAGACGCAGCAGACGCAACCGGGTCTTGGACCGATCCATCGCCTTCGTATCCAGTGGCCGAGTCGGTTTGAGCTCGATCTGCCGGCGGATAACCTCCTGCCGAGTCAGATCATTCCCCTGGATTATCACCTCCCCAACCCGCGACCGTCCGCCTTCAGAGATCGCAACAACAAGATCCACCAATGGCTCGTTCTCGTCACGCCGCTCAAGCCGTTCGACCTGAGCGTCCACATACCCCATCTGCCCGTACGCTTCCTGGACCGAAATGATCGACTCATTCAGATCACGGACCGAGTACACATCCCCGGGCTTGATCTTCATCAGCCCCGCGATCTGCGCCCGTCCCAACACAGGATCGGCACCATCGGGAGAAACAATATCGACCTGCACCTCACGCATTGTGTAGAGCGGGCCCTCCTCAACCAGATAGGTAATGATCGCCTCGCGCCCGTTGGGAGCAGGCTGGATCAACCGATCGGTCCGCACATCGAGGTACCCGCGGTCGCGGTAGAACTCGATTAGGTTGGCAACATCAATATCAAGCACCTCGTCGTCGAGCTGTCCACGACGGAAGATGTTGGCCTTCTTGGTCGCCAGCACCCGCCGGAGTTTCTTGTTATCAAACGCCTCGTTCCCCGTAAACCGGATCCCGGTCACCTTGAGCCGGTTCCCCTCCAGCACACGGAAGATCACCAGACCCGTTTCCGCAAGCTCATCTTCATCGATATTCACGCGGACAAAGTAGTACCCCTTCTCCCGGTAGAGCTCCTCGACCCGCCTGGCCGAGCGATCAATCTGGAACCGGTCGATCGGCGTCCCCGAAATCACATCGATCACGCTCCGGATCTCCGCGTCATTGATTTCGGTATTCCCCGTCACCTGAACATCGATCACCTGCATCCGCTCAAAAAGATCAAACGCGAGCTGCACAGAGCCATCGTCGGTCAGCCCGGCATAAATCTCGACACTTTTGAAGTGACCGAGCCGGTTGAGCTGACGGATATCATCGCGGACCCGCTGGGCGTCAAAGACAGCCCCCGCCTTCGAGGTCAGCACATTGACCGCCTGCTGCCGGGCCTCCTCGCTCAGTGGATTGCGGACGCCCTCAGCGGTCATCGAGCCCCGGACCAAGACCTCTGCAATCGGACGGTTCTCATAGATCGAGATATCCGAGATGCCCTCTGTCGGCGATCCCGCCGCTTGGTCACCAGTGTTCTGCCCAAACGCGCTGCCCGCGCTCATCCCGAGTGTACATCCGCACACCACAAGAATCGCCGCCGCTCGGCCAAGGACACTGCGCGCCCCGCCGGTGTTCATCGCCCGCCGCAAGCCAGAGATCGGAATTTCTGAGGACTCAACACAATTCATATGTGAGGCACAATACACCACCAAGCACGCCAACACCATCATCAACCGCACCGAATCGCCAAGAATCACCCAAGAACAAACCTTCAACCCAGACAAAGAAACCTATCAACAAAGAATGTTTTGATCGGGGATTGGTCTAGGGGGAGTTTTCACTATATCCTCACCCCTGCGTACGGATGCGCCAACCCAAATCAGCACAACCGAGTGCCATTCAATCTGTGATATCGAGCGATGATGCGTGAATCTGTTTCTCATCCCCAAAGTGCTGTTCCAGCCCATCAAAGACTCCAATGGTGCGTGCTCATCTGTGTTGGCTCAATGACGATACTGGTCGGTATCGCCGTCCTTGTCGCCCTGATGAGCCCAGAGAACCTGCGATCGGCCCCGACCGTCGCACTCGTCTGCGTACTGGTCTTACTCTGCGTGCCTGTCCCGGTACTCATGCTCGAACGCGGGCATCGGAAGAGTGCCATGAAGGTCCAACGCGTTGCTATCGAGTCAGAGCCCGAACGACTACCCTTACCTAGGCCCAAATCTCAACCCCTGCCAGATCCAGCGAGCCGTAAGCAACTCACCGCTCCACGCCGCCAAGCAGTGTTACACCAGCCCCACCAGCCCCACGGGTCAAGCCCGGACACCCATCGCTCATCGCGCACAATGACCGAGCAAAAACAAACAGCGATAGCTGTATAAATTGCTTAAATATCAGGGTTTGGTTTGAGCGGGCTCAGCTCAGATTAACCGGCATCACCACATACACAAAGTCGCCCCCGGCCTTAAACAGCCCGGGCTTATTGCCTGATTTGAGCTCGATCATGACCTCAGAATCATTGATGACCTTGAGCGCATCGGTGATAAACGCCGGGTTGAACCCGATCTCGATATCATCCCCGTCATAACTCGAAAGCTCGACATTGATGGTCGCCTCGCCCATTTCTGGTGCCCGCGAGGAGAGTTCGAGCGATTTGTCGCCGCCGCTAAACGCCAGACGGACGCCACGGGACTCTTCATTGGTCAGCAGGGCCGCCCGTTTAACAGCTGAGGCGAGCACATCACGGTTGAACACAACCTTGATGTCCTGATCCTTGGGGATCACATCCTCATACGGCGGGAAGGTCCCCTCGACCAGATTGGTCGACAATGTCGCCCGCGAATCGGTCGGATCATCACCAAACGCGATCACCGCCTGATTGTCGGTCACCGCGATATGGACCATCTCGTTCTCGTCAGCGGTCAACTTCTGGATCATCGAGAGTGCTTTAGAAGGCAGGATGCATTGCGTCGCATCCCCCTTAGAATCAATCGTCGCATGGCTCTTGGCCAATCGACGCCCATCAGTCGCGATCAGATCAAGTTTCTTCCCATCACGGACCAAAAGCACACCATTGATCGCGTAGCGAGAGTTCTCGCGTGCAGCCGCGAACAATGTCCGGGCGATCAGTTCATCAAGTGTCCCCGCTTCGATCCCAAAGATCGATTTCGCAGCCGGCGAAGCCGCCGAACCCTCCGAAACCCCTTTAAAGTCAGCAAGTTGTGGAAAATCAGCCGCATCGAATCCGTGTAACTGGAAATGGGCGTCGGCCCCGCGGATATGCGTGGTCTCGCCGGTCGACTCAATCGTAAGTGTTGGCTCGTTTTCTTCAGCCGAAACGATCTGCCGGAGCTTATCAGCCGGGACCAGCGAACTGCCCTCTTGCTCGACCTCAACGCGCCCGATCCTGACCGAGAGCGCGATTTCCGCGTCGGTACCCGACAAGATCAGCTCAGCACCCTGAGCGTCATTGGTCGCGGTGAGTTTGATACAGGTCAACTGCGGACGCGGCGAACGCGATGCAACAACCCCAGAAACCTGATTGACCGCTTCGAGCAGTGCCGCCCGTTCGCAGATAACTTTCATAGATTCGCTCCAGCCCGCCCATCCGGACGGTATCAAGTGTCCCGTATATTAGCAGAGACCCCCATTGCAAGCACCCCCAACCGCTGTATTCATACAGGATAAACCCCCGAATTCTTCATCAATCCATCCCAATACCATCAATTTGGCCAACCCACCCTTAAGCAACCATGATGCCAGCCCTCTCACGCGCTAGACTACCCGTTAGTAGAACAACTTACCCGCGACCGCCGCGCTCCGGACCCCTTTTTTCCTCGTGTTGAGGCCGGTGAGAGGGGTCCAGGAAGGGCGGCATCGTCGTTTTTGGAGGCCATCCATATGTCATTTGAAGCCGCAGTCCACGCACAAGCAATCGAAATCGACCGACTCTCCCTCGAGATGACCGCCGCCTCGGGCACCGGTCACCCTACCAGCGCCATGAGCATCGGACACATCGTCACGACCCTCATGTTCTCCTCGATGCGATGGTCACCAGACTACCCAAACTACCCAACCTCAGACCGCCTCGTACTCTCCGAAGGCCACGCCGTACCCGCTGTCTACGCAGCGATGGCAACCCTTGGCGTCATGGTCGGCAAAGCCGACGACCGGCGCAAACTCACCCCGGAAGATCTCAACACCCTCCGTCAGTGGGACTCGGTCCTCGACGGACACCCAAACCCGATGGAAGGCGTTGACTTCTTCGACGCCGCGACCGGCTCGCTCGGTCAGGGTCTCAGCGTCGCCGCGGGCGTCGCCAAGGCCGCCCGCCTCGACAACATCGAACGCCGCGTCTACTGCATCTGCGGCGACGGCGAAGTCCGCGAAGGTCAAATCGCAGAAGCCATGGACTTCATCGTCGATCATCAACTCTCCAATGTCTGTACCATCGTCAACTGCAACGAGTACGGCCAAGCAGACCGCGTCTCCAACCAGCAGTCGCCAGAAGTCATGGCCGCCAAGTTCGCAGCCTTCGGCTTCGAGGTCATCAGCATCGACGGTCACGCACCGGACCAGATCAAATCCGCCTTCGATCGCTTCGCCGAAGTCTCCACAGACGCCAACGCCAAGCCGATCGCAATCATCGCCACAACAGTCAAAGGCTGGGGCTGCCCATCACTCCAGGGCGGCGGATGGCACGGCAAACCAGCCGCCGGCGACGCACTCGAAAAAGCATTCGCCGAACTCAACGAGACCCGCATCGAGCTCACTTCCGCTCTTGCAGGAACCGACCAGTTCACCATCGAACCACCAGCACAAGCACCGGACCGCCCGCTCCCATCCGACGACCTGCTCACCTTGTCCGAGGCCATGAAAGACCTCGACATGGAAAGCGTCCTCCACACCGGTAAGTTCGCAACCCGCAAAGCCTACGGCGTCGCCCTCCGTGCACTGGGCGCAACCAACCCGGATGTCGTCGTCCTCGACGCCGATGTTTCCAACTCCACCTTCTCCGAAACCTTCGCCAACAACAAAGACAACACCGATCGCTTCATCGAATGCAAGATCGCCGAACAGAACATGATCTCCGTCGGTGCTGGCATGTCCGCCGCCGGCAAAGTCCCCTTCTGCTCGTCCTTCGCCAAGTTCCTCACCCGTGCATACGATCAGATCGAGATGGGCATGAACTCCGGTGCCAACCTCAAGATCGTCGGCTCCCACGCCGGCATCACCCTGGCCGCCGACGGCCCATCACAGATGTCGCTCCCCGATGTCGCCTGGTTCCGCTCGCTTTCACAGACCACCGATCACAACGGCAACCCCGGCTGCTATGTTCTCCAGCCATCCGACGCCTACGCCGCCTACGCACTCACCACCACCATGGCCGAGTACGAAGGCATGTGCTACATGCGGACCCTGCGTGCAGACACCGAGCTGTTGTATTCCGACGACCATGTCTTCAACCTCGGCGGGTTCGAGACCCTCGCCCAAGGCCGCGACATCGTCCTCGCCGCATCGGGCATTATGGTCCACGAAGGCAATAAGGCCGTCGAGCTTCTCGACAAGGCCGGCGTCTCGGCAACCCTCCTCGATATGTACTCCATCCCGTTCGACTCCGACAAACTCCTCGACATCGTCGCAGAGAACGGCGGCTTCGTCGTCTCCCTCGAAGACAACTACGGCGGCGGCCTCGGATCAGCAATCGCAGACGCACTCATGGAATCCGGCGACGGCTTCGAACTCACACAAATGTTCGTCAAACGAATCCCCAAGAGCGCCAAAACCCCAGACGAGATGCTCCAGATGTGTGGCCTCAACGCCGAAGCAATCGTCGAAAAAGTCATGGCACTCCTCGGCGTCCCCGTCTAAAAGACAATCAGTTCATTCAATAACCAAACAACCCCGGATTCGTCCGGGGTTGTTTTTAATTCACAGATCAAACCTCGCGTTATGGACACCCAGCCCCAAACGCCCCAAGGAACGCCGAGACATCGAGGAAGTTAAAGCTCCCGTCACCAGTGAAGTCCGCCAACGGGTCCTGTGATCCAAACGCCGCAAGGAACGCCGAGACATCAAGGAAATTGAGCGAGTCGTCTTCATTGAGATCCGCGCTGCAGTTCGCCGCCATTGTGAGAACAACTTCATTGACACCAACCGAGGCAACCATTGTCTGGTTGAGCCCGAGACCACTGATCCGGTAATGATCAAACACACCGCTGATATCTCCCCACCCCGTTAACACTGTTAGAGACTCCCCAAGAACAAACTCGGCCCGCGACGCATCAATCTCCAGCGTACCGCCAAGTGTGACCGCACCAGATACAACAAGATGATCGCTCGTGTTGGAACCCTGGCCCGACCCCAGCACACTCACATGCACACGCCCAGATGGATACACCACAAGATCCCCGTCCAACTCAATCACACTCGTCCCGGTTTCCCCAACACGGATCCCGCCCCAAAGCTCGAGCAGTGGGGTGATGATCGAAGGCGAAGGAACGCCGTTGCGGGCGATCACAACAATCGGATTGATTTCGTCGGCCGCACTATCAAGCTCCCCGATCTCCATCCCGCCGGTCGCTTCGATCTTTGCGCCGGGCTCGATCGTCGTCGTCGATCCACCAGTCGACGAATACTTCCCATTGACCGTCACATCACCCTCCGCGGTCATGCTCGATCCACCCGAGAGCCCGAGATCACCGCTAAATGTCGATTCAAGCGCCTGAACTACCCCAGCATTATCAATGCTCTGGAGCGAAGAGAACTGAGGAAACTCATTGGTTCCACCCTCAACCCGCCCCGGGCCACGAAGCTGCACAAGCGACCGGGGGAAAGTAATGCTCGACCCCGGCTGAGCCGCCCATTGCCCGCCCGAGAGCGTCCCATCAAGTTGGTTGAGTTGAAGTACATCGCCGGTCAACACAAGGTGCCCCTGGAAAGCGATAACCGTGCCGGTGTTATCAAAATCAACCCCAACAACACTGGTAGCCCCGTTCGGATCAAGCACGGTGAGCTGCCCAAAGTTGTGCATCGCCCCGCCATCTCCGGCTGGGTTGATCGCCGAACCACCGCTCATCTCCCAGTCGCCACTATTCTGGATGGTGCCCCCATCGACCGAGATCGATGAATGCTGAACTACATACCCATCAAAGAAACCATTTTCAAAGTTGGCACCAATGGTCTTTCCAAACACTCCGGGTTCGATGTTCAGGGCTTCCTGATTATCGACATCACACTCAAGTGCTCCACCGATCCAGTTCAGTGTGCCGTTATTCTTCAACTTGCCATCTCCGTCAAAGTTGCTCGAACGAAGATTTGCAGTGAGATTTTCCTCAAAGCTGAGTTCTTTCCCAGCGGCAATAGTAATCGCGGGTCCAGCTACACTGATCGTACCAAAGTTTACACTTGCGCTGTTGGGACCAAGCGTCCCTGTACGGAACATCGCCGTGCTCTCATCAACACTCCAAGGCAACGCCCCTTCAAAGAGCAACTCCGCTGCAGAAAGATCGCTCTTGATCCGGACCACAGAGTTCGAAATCGACCCCCCGCCATCAAGAATCAATCTGCCGTTATAGACAGAGACCGAGTTGCCACCCTGAGTTTCTAGCCGAGACGATATCGAAGATGAGACCAATCCGGTGGCATCCCCCTGGAGTTCGATCGCTCCACCTGAATGCAGCACCCCGGGCGTCCCCGATGTCAATGTACCAACCGAACTCTGGTCATACAGCTTGATCTTTGAAACGCCATTCCCAAACAACTGATTGAAAACCGCCCCGTTGCTCAGCAGCAACGAACCCCGCACATCAACAGCACCCGAGCTTGTCGCATTCATCTTAAACTCAAACCCGTTACTCGTCGGCACCTCAAGCGTTCCGATCGCTGAGTTGGTAAACGACCCCATCCCACTCACCGAAGCCCCCCGCCCAACAAACAACCCATTGTTGGTCAGATTGCCACTCAGGTTCAGCGTCCCGCTGTGGGCAACAAACCCGCCGGTCGAGACATTCGTCGTCGTGGTATTGATCCAGTCGATGGTCGCGTTGGACGGAAAAATTTCAACCGTTCCATCGCCTGTGATTGCACTGACTCCAAGCGTCCGCGTTCGTGCCTGGTCAGTTCCCGCGATCGAGAGCCTGCCTCCGTTGCTCACCTCAAGCGTCCCGGCTACAAGCTGCCACCCATCACTCAGCACAGAAATCACCGCCGTCGCTCCGCTCGCCGAGATCGTCCCCGAGAGCTGTGTCAAGCCCGTATCAATCGTCGTCGTCCCAACGCCACCGGTCCGCGAGAGTGTCCCAGAATTTGAGAACAACCCAGACGACCCCGTAATCACCCCAAACGGCTGCAGCGTAAAGGTCCCCTGGTTATCAAACAACGCACCGTTCGAGAGTGTCAACGCCGCCGAACTTGTCGGCATATTCCAAGTCCCCGAGTTGGTGCCGCTGAACCCGTTGTTCCCATCGATCCCAAAAGAGAACGCATCAAACACACCCGCGTTCTCAAACTCCCCACCGTTCCCGCGAGCTTCACCGGTGATGCACGAACTATTCCCAGAGATCGTAAAGGCCCCGCTGGTCACCACCGCCGGGATAAAACCACCGCCGTCGAAGATCATATTCGTGACTGTACCAGTTCCAGAAACCGTCAGGGTCGCAGAGGTTAGCCTCAGGCTGCTCAAGCAACTCACCGAAGCGCACGACTCACTCGACAAAATAATCTGCACCTGACCAGCATCACTCGGGATCATCACCTCCGACGACCCGCTCGGAGCCGTATCGGTATCCCAGTTCTGATCCGTCACCCAGAACCCGTCCCCCGCATCCCCGTCCCATGTCGTTGGTGCCGCGACAGCCCCCGCGCTCAACAACAATACGCACCAATTAAAAACACTGGAACCCATAAGAAATCTCCATTCTCTGGGTTCCAGTGTTACAGAATTGTAGTGTCAAATCAAGCAGCGAATGCTAATTTGGCACGCTTAAGGTCCGATCATGGACATCCAGCCCCAAACGCTCCAAGGAACGCCGAGACATCGAGGAAGTTGAAACTCCCATCGTTGGTAAAGTCCGCCAATGGATCCTGAGCCCCGAACGCTGCAAGGAATGCTGATACATCAAGGAAGTTCAGCGAACCGTCATTATTCAGGTCCGGAACACACTCAAGAACATTGATCGGAAAGCTGCCCGCAATCCAGTTGTTCCCAAGATTCGTTTCGGTACCACCAGGATCCGAAGCGATAAACCCGAGGTAGTAGGTCCCGGGCGCCAAATCCGACGGGATACTTAAGATCGAGTTCACCCAGACCGAAGCACCGGGTGCAAGTGCGCCATAGTCACGCACACCAATCAGGTTGTCGGCAACAGAGATGAAGTTGTTGGTCGACGCATAGAAATCAAGGTGCACCGCAGAAGCGTTGCTCGTCCCGTCATTGAATGTCCTGTGTGTCAAGAATACTGTCCGTCCTGGGTAATAGTTCGGCACCTCATCATAAGTACAAACGGTCGCATTCAAATCGGGCAGCGGCTCAGGCTCGGTCGTGAACGACCACACCTGCCCCGTTGTCGTCCCGGTCCCATTGACAGAATCAACACGCCAGTAGTAGGTCATGCTGAAATCCAACGGCGGGAGCGACCAAGACGACCCAACAGTCGCCACAATAAACTCGCCCGCATCCGGGGTCGGATCTGTCCCGAAGTACAGCCGCGAGCTTGTCGCCCGTGCACCAGCCGTCCAATCAACATTGGCATTGAAATCAACATTGGACGAACCATTGCCCGGCGAAACGATCCCCGCCAGCCCAGGAAGCCCGAGCGTCACCGTAACCTGCTGAGCATCCCATGTATCGGTATCGTCATTGGTGGTCGTCCCGGGGAGTCCCGAGTCAGCAATCACACCGATCCAGTAGGTCCCAGGAGCTGTATCAATAGGGATGCTCGGTGCAGGAACAACAAAGTTCACATTGTTCATCGCACCAAAGTCACGCGCGTTCCAGTTCCATGTCCCGAGCAAGGTGTCAGCCGTCGAGATGTTGTTGTTGGTAGACAGGTACACCTTGAGCTGGTAATCCTGAACCCCAGGATTCGCATTGGTCGCGTTGATCATCTTGACATCAAACGAATCGTCCATCGTCGTGCCCGCTTGGACCGTCGTCGATCCACGCGCACGCATCATCAAAGGCTCCCAGTCCTCACTGTTGGTCCGGGTATTGGATTCAAAGCTCTGCATATCAAGCACATACTGCTCCCAGAGCTTGCAGTAGTTCCCGATATCGTTCCGGTTCGAGGTCGAGCACACCGCGTGGGTATACCGGTTGCCACCATCAATGTAATACATACCCGATCCAGACATCCCGCCCCAGACAGTGTCGAGGCAGTTGCCGCCGGTGTTCAGACGCATCTGGTTGTCCGGGCAAGAATCAATCGTCCCGCTCCAGTAGTACATCGTCCCGCCGGTGTGCAGCCCAGCAGTCGGGCAGTTCTCAGCAGGGTACGAGAAGTTGTTGTAAGTACGAGATTGGATCGTTGCACAGCTCCCGCCCCAGGCCCAAGCGAACCAGCCGGTCAGCATGCCAACATTCCGCGATGAACCACGCGAAATACGGATCAAACCAGCGTCCCGGTCCCAGTCGCCCGTGCTGACATACCCAGCACCAGCATAAAAAGTGGTCCCGAACGCGTACCCGAAGTTCTGGATGACTTCATCCCCATCCGGTGCCGAGAACTGACCATTGTTCGCAACACCATCCCATGCGGGATACACATACACAATGTCAGCGTAATCATTGATCGTCAGCCCATTCGGTGTCCGTGCATACACACAGTGGGCAGCCGTCACAACGACACCCGCATCACCCATCGAGCCCGAACACACAAACCAACGCTGTGTACCGCCCGTATCGGTGAACCGCATGACGAGCTTGACATTCCCAGAGCGTGGCCACGAATCAAGGGCACTAGCCGCGGACATCGTCCCAAAGCCCGCAGGCTCCTGCAGCCCGTCATAAGGCATCACACCCTTGTAATCACCCTCGATACTCTCGGCACCAATTAGTCCCGAAGGCATCTGCTCATCAAGAACCCGTGTCTCGCCGGTTAATGCATCATGGAGCACCATCCGATTGTCCTTGATCGCCGGCTGAACCCCAGGCGCCTGATTCATCTCAGGCATCGGCATCCACGGGATCTGATCAATAGGCGGGTGCATCGGCCGAGGGTTTGCACGATCAAAGACCTGCCGATTCATAAACAACTCAGGAGTCCCCGTACCCACATCGGGGAGTCCCGCGTTCCGATCAACCGCAACAGGCCGCATGCCTTCGCGCCCATCAATGCCCGCAGGATCCGCCTGCGTCGCCATCGCTATAACACCCAGAACAGCCGCGCCCGCTAAGCCCAGCCGTCCAGATATTCCATTCGATTTCTTGTTCATCACATTCTCCAGTGCTTGTTCTAGATCAATCCCGAGAAAAAACCCAAGGCAATGATCCATCCGCATCAGTCAACACACCAGCCGGTGTGTACATACACACCAACACCGAGCAATACCCAGTGCACCCTCATTCGTGGTTGGTCGTGTTGACCCGCATGCGATCTGTTACCCTCTCAATATGCCCGAACGGGCTTCAGGCAATGTTATCACACCTACCAAGATTCAACCAATAAGAACCCGGCATGAACGAAAAAACAACATAATTCAAAAATACCGAACAATCATCAATACGAACAACACATTAAAATACACCCCCCGCAGATCGAGGGTTATTCAATGCGCGATCAGTATTGATCTCTATTTGGACCTACAACTCTTTAAGGACACCCCGCCCCAAACGCCGCGAGGAACGCGGAGACATCAAGAAAGTTAAAGTCACCCTCCCCCGTAAAGTCCGCGGCCGGATCCGATGAACCGAAAGCACTCAAGAACGCCGACACATCAAGAAAGTTTAGGTCTCCCTCGCCGGTCAGGTCTGCGGGGCATGACGCGGCCGGATCGGTCCGTGTGATCGTAAAGTTATCAACCGAAAAATCAAAGAACACCTGCAGATAGAACTCTCCAGGCACAAAGGTGCTAAAGGAAACTTCGTCAACATTGGAAACGATATCAGCGAAAGTGACGCCCGCCGGAAGGATCGGATCACCGTTGCCATCCTCGCCCCCGCCAAACCCAATCCATCCAGCCGGAAGGTCCACCTGGTTCGGATCAATGGTCACGCTGAAAGTTTGCCACTCCGAGTTGTTCGCTGACGACATGTCGTTATCGAGTACTAAGATCACCGCACCGTAGTCAAAGATCCCACCATTACCAAAGTTCGTATTCCGGATATCCAGAACAAGCGAGCGGGTCAGCGGGACACTGGCAAATCCTTTCGACGCGTTGGAGGTGTCGATCTTGTCGATCCGCACATCCACCGAGATTGTGATCGATTCGTGTGCGGTGTAGTCGCCAAGAAACGCATTGTTTGTGCTGTTCGTGTAGTGAACGCCAAAGGTTTCGTCAATCGACCGCAGGTGCTTGTTCCCGCCGACTTCGGTGTTGATGAATGTCCCATTGCCACCAACCCATCCCTGTGATCCGTTGTCAAAGGTGACGGTTGTTGTCGTATCGGCTATCGCCTGCCCGCCAGCGAGAGCGATGGCCGCCGCGAGTGTTGTTTTCCAGTAGTTCATATGAAAGATATCCTTTTCTGTAAGTCACTAAGACTCATTACGAGCACGCCAATCGGCACAAAAATTCCCTGTGCATTCTATTCCAACCAAAGCTACGGACACCCCGCCCCAAACGCCGCCAAGAACGCCGAAACATCCAAGAAGTTCAACGAACCGTCCCCGTTCAGATCCACGACGCACTCATTGGGGTCTGGCATGACGGCGAGGATAACCTGATCGCTTGTGATCTCTAAAACATCCGTCACGACGCAATCGTAATACGCTTCGTCGTCCTCCGAGGCGATGATCTGGAGTGTTGAACTCTGGGTCCCACTGATGTTGCCGCCGTTGACAAGATCGATGCCATTGCGACGCCATTGGAATCCCACGCCGGTCTCATCTTGGATCGGCACACTGAACTCGACGGCCTCGCCTGCGGTGACGATCGTGCCCTGTGGCTGCTGTAGGATGTTCAGTGAGAAATCAAACAGGTAGGCGGAACCGGCGGAGCTTCCTGCGACATCGTCTCCATTAGCGCCGACGATGACATTTCCGTCTGAGATCGCGACAGAGTCGCCGAATAAGTCACCAGCGGCGGCATCGGAAGCGGTGAGCTTTGCAATTTGAATCCCGGTCTGCGTATCGAACAGGTAAGCGGAGCCGGATGTGCCGCCCGCGTCGTCGTCTCCAAAGGCGCCAACGATGGCGGTGGTGCCCGAGATCGCGACGGATTCGCCGAAAAAGTCACTTGCGGCTGCATCGGAGGCGGTGAGCTTTGCGATCTCTAGGCCGGTGACGGTATCAAAGAGGTAGGCCGAGCCGGAGATGGGGCCATGGTCGTCGTTCGCCCAGGCACCGACAATCGCGGTGGTGCCCGAGATCGCGACGGAGTAGCCGAACAGGTCGCCTGCGGCTGCATCGGATGCGGTGAGTTTGAAGAGTTCTTGCCCGGTCAGCGTATCGAACAGGTACGCCGATCCAGTGACGCCGTTATCGTTGTGCGCGCCGACGATTGCGGTGGTGCCCGAGATCGCGACGGAGTGGCCGAACTGGTCAAAGCTTGCTGCATCAGAAGCGGTGAGCTTTGCGATTTGAATCCCGGTCTGTGTATCGAACAGGTAGGCGGAACCGGAGTTATTGCCCGCATCGTCGTCTTGATGGGCCCCGATGATGGCCTTCGTGCCCGAGATGGCGACGGAGTAGCCGAACCGGTCCTGTTCAGCTGTATCGGATGCGGTGAGTTTGAAGAGTTCTTGCCCGGTCAGCGTATCGAAGAGGTAAGCGGAGCCGGATGCGCCGCCGTCTTGATAGGCTCCAACGATGGTGGTGGTGCCCGAGATCGCGACGGAGTAGCCGAAGAAGTCAGGACTTGCTGCATCGGATGCCACGATTTTAATATCTTCGTTGATCGTTTGTGCCGATGCGGGCAAGGCGCACAACGCACACAACAACACACACCCTGCAGACAGTTGAATCAGTTTCATATGAGTTCTCTTGTGGTTGCTTTTTGTTTAAGCTCGAAGTACAAGCATAATAGAAACCCCCCCCAGCCCCAAGCCGAAAGCCTCTATTAATGAATAAATACAACGAATTCGCTGTGTTGAGGACCGCTAAGAGTTGATCACACGCCCCTCAGACGCCAGTGCCGCTTCATGCACCGCCTCATGCATCGTCGGGTGCGCATGAACCGTCGCGATGAACCCCGTCACCTGATCACCAAGGAGGTTCATCCCATCATCCCTGTTGAGATCATTCATGTCGCAGCCATCAGTTGGTTGTGACAGGAGTAGGGTCACTGAGTGTTGTACGAAGGGCAAGCACCGCACGGGTCCCCGGAAGTCCGAGCCCAGCCAAGTCGAACACCACAGTGTTACCCGGAGCAGCGGTATAAGCGGTGGAAAAAGCCAGCTCTCTAGGTGTTGCCGATGAATCCGTGTCCGTCCGGTTGATCAGAAGCGCTACGCGGAGCACCGGCCCGTGTTTGGTGTCAATCACGCTTGGAGAGAAATCAGCATCGAAGATACGGTCGCCAAGTTTGACAGTAATGTGGCCGGATTCGGAATGCTGAATGAGCAGAGCGGGGGTGCGGACGCGTGCGTCACCAGCAGCACGAAGACTATCAGCCTCAGACAAAAGACTATTGAACGCTGTATCAGTCAGCCTCGCGCCGGGTTCAGGAATGGACACAGGTTGGGCCGCGCCCGCATCGGTCTCGATGAGCACAGCCTGAACGAGAATCGATCGCGGATCTGTATTGATCCCTCTCATCTTGTCATATCTACTCGAAGCACCACCCCCCATGAGTGAACCAATGATGATCGAGAATCCGCCAGCGATAACTACAAAGGCTAGGGTGAACTTGGCAATGTTGATAGCTTTGGACATGATGTTTCCTATGCGTTAAGCGTGCCCCCGAAGCGCAGAAATGGAATATGGGGCGTCGAGGGAGAACGCGTGTTACATGAGTGTACGACAAAACCCACACTCCGGTTTGCTCCGATTGGTCTTGAAATCTGAATCATAAAAAAGCCGCCCAAAGGCGGCCTAATAGCAAGATGCAAATCTGAACTACGAGTTAATAACCCGCCCCTCAGACGCCAGCGCCGCCTCGTGCACCGCCTCATGCATCGTCGGGTGCGCATGGACCGTCGCAATAATTTCCTCGGTCGTCGCCTCAAGCCGGCGAGCCAGCGACATCTCCGCGATCAACTCCGTCGCCTGATCACCAAGGATGTGCGATCCCAAAATCTCCCCGCGGGGGAGCCCCCGGATAATCTTGACAAACCCATCGGTGTGCTGGGTCGCGATCGCCTTGCCAAGCGCCTGGTTCTGGAATACACCGACTTCGTAGTCGGTGCCCTTCTTCATCCCCTGCGCCTTGAGCGCCTGCTCGGTGTATCCAACAGACCCAACCTGCGGGTGACAGTATGTACACCCAGGGATCACCGTATAGTCCATCGGGATCGGATCGTGCTTCGCTTTGCCTTCCTTGAACGCGAACCGCTCAACACAAAGCACCGCCTCCTCGCCCGCAACATGCGCAAGCCAAGGCGGACCAATCACATCCCCAATCGCATACACCCCAGGCAGATTCGTCTTGTAATCAAGCGCCTTGGGCTCACTCGGAGAATCAGCACTCAGCGGCACATAGTCCGTCTTGATATGACCCTTGACAGTCTCAAGCCCGAGCGATTCGTCAAACAAACCGTCAAACCGGCCAACAACACCGATCGCAAGCAGGACCTTGTCGCCGCTGATTACTTCCTTCTTAGAAGCGTCCGGCTTCCCGTCCTTGCCCATCGGAGCAACCGTGACCTTCACACCCTTGCCCCCATCTTTCGGATTGGTATCGATATCCATCACCCCGGTCTTGACGCGGACATCGTACCCCTGCTTCTTATAAATCTTGGTCATCTCCTTGCCGACCTGCTCGTCCTCCACAGGCACCAAGCGATCAAGCATCTCAATAATCGTCACCTTCGATCCGAAGTTCTTGTACACATACCCGAACTCCATCCCGATCGCCCCCGCACCAACAACAATCAGATGCTCCGGGCGATCCGAGTTGTTCATCGCCTCGCGGGCACCCCAGATCTTGTCACCATCAAACTTGGCGAATGGCAAATCCCGCGCAACAGCGCCGGTTGCGACAATCACCTTATCACAAGTAATCGTCTCACTCGCCTTCCCAACCTTCACCGGAGATGGCGTAAACTCTTCATTGAGCGTGCAATCCCGAAGCTCGATCTCTACCTTCGTGCCGGCCTTAATAATCTTCGCGTGCTTATTGATAAACTCGATCTTGTTCTTCTTCATCAAAAACTCAACACCCTTGTTGAGCTTGTCAGCCACCCCACGCGACCGCCCGATCACCTTGTCCCAGTCGAACTTCACTTCACCAGCAGAAATCCCCCAATCCTCCTGATGAGCCAACTTCTCCATGAGCTCAGCATTGGAAATCAGCGCCTTTGAAGGGATACACCCCCAGTTCAGGCACACCCCGCCGAGCCGCGCCCGCTCGATAATCGCCACCTTATACCCAAGCTGAGCCGCCCGGATCGCCCCAACATACCCACCAGGCCCGCCGCCAATTACCACAACATCAAAGTGCTTGTTTGCCACGCCAATATCCTTTACAAAATCGCCCTCAGGCGAGCTTACGAGTCATTTCTACACACGCATCGGCACTATAGGTTCCCCCGCCCACTCCCAAAACACACCCGACCAGTTTTCTCTTCATCAACAGACACACCAACCCAACTTCATGCCAAAACGGCATCAAAACGCCACACTGGCACCCCCTTACCTCAAGAACACCGATCCAAGCCCTAAAAAAATCGCCCCCAACCCTCTGTAATATCAACCATTTACACCCAAAACAACGATCTATGCGCGATTTTCAGGTCTTACCCAACTGGCACGCCCCATGCACCCGATAGAGAGCAATAGGAGTGTTTGTGCACACACCGGGATCGGATTAAGGATCCATTCAGGCACCAGCACGAACAATTCATACGGATCCCGCGTTCAATAATGAGCAGGGACACACAATCAGGCGCCTCAAAACGCCAATAAGCACCCGGAACAACACCGGGGGCGGGAGATTCAGGCATGTTTGAACGATTCACAGATCGTGCCCGCAAAGTCATGGCACTAGCCAATCAAGAAGCGCAACGCTTCAACCATGAATACATCGGCACCGAGCATGTCCTGCTCGGTCTCGTCAAAGAAGGCTCAGGTGTCGGCGCCAATGTCCTCAAAAACCTCGAAGTAGACCTCCGCAAGGTCCGCCTCGAAGTCGAACGCCTCGTCCGCGCCGGACCAGAAATGGTCACCATGGGCAAACTCCCACAAACCCCTCGTGCCAAAAAGGTCATCGAGTACGCGATCGAAGAAGCCCGCAACCTCAACCACAACTATGTAGGCACCGAGCACATCCTCCTCGGCCTCCTCCGCGAGCACGACGGCGTCGCCGCACAAGTCCTCATGAACCTCTCACTCAAACTCGAAGAGGTCCGCGAAGAAGTCCTCAACCTCCTCGGAGCAGGCGCAGAATCAAGCGCCGAATCCGTCACAGGCCCAAGCGATTCCGATGCGCCAATCAGCGCCTCAGGCAAGTCAAAGGGCAAATCCAAAACCCCCGCGCTCGACTCCTTCGGCCGCGACCTCACCGAACTGGCACAAACTAGCCAGCTCGATCCCGTCATCGGCCGGGCACACGAGATCGAAAGACTCACACAGATCCTCTGCCGCCGCACGAAAAACAACCCGGTCCTTCTGGGTGAAGCAGGCGTAGGCAAGACCGCGATCGTCGAAGGCCTCGCACAACGCATCGTCTCCCAGGAAGTCCCAGACATCCTCCACGACAAACGCGTCGTCGTCCTCGACCTCGCAATGATGGTCGCAGGCACCAAATACCGAGGCCAGTTCGAAGAACGCATCAAAGCAGTCATGAACGAGGTCCGCCGTGCAGGAAACATCATCCTCTTCATCGACGAGCTCCACACCCTCGTCGGCGCAGGAGGCGCCGAAGGCGCCATCGACGCGTCCAATGTCCTCAAGCCAGCGATGGCGCGTGGAGAAATCCAGTGCGTCGGCGCCACCACCTTCGACGAGTACCGCAAGTACATCGAAAAAGACGCCGCCCTCGATCGCCGTTTCCAATCCATCGCCGTCGAACCACCAAGCGACGAGCAAGCTATCGAAATCCTCAAAGGCGTCCGCGATAAGTACGAAGAGCACCACCGTGTCAAGTACACCGACGCCGCCGTCCGCGCCGCCGTCGAGCTCTCGGGCCGCTACATCACCGGACGCGTCCAGCCGGACAAATCCATCGATGTCCTCGACGAAGCCGGTGCGCGTGTACGCATCAAATCGATGAGCAAGCCACCAAACCTCGCCGACATCGAGGCCGACATCGAGAAGCTCTCGGTCGCCAAGGACGACGCCGTCAAAAACGCGGATTACGAAAAAGCCGCCGAACTCCGCGACCAAGCAGAGCAGCACCGCAAGAAAAAGGACGAGATCCAAGCGGAATGGCGCGCCAAACAACAAGAATCCTCCGGGCTCGTTGACGAAGCCGTCATCGCTGAAGTTGTCTCCAAGATGACAGGCGTCCCGCTCCAAAAACTCGAGAAAGAAGAAGCCAAGCGCCTCCTCCGCCTCGAAGACGAACTCCACAAATCCGTCATCTCCCAAGACGACGCGATCAAAGCGATCTCCAAAGCAATCCGCCGCGCAAGAGCAGGCCTCAAAGATCCGAAACGCCCAATGGGCTCATTCATCTTCGTCGGCCCATCAGGTGTCGGTAAAACGCTCCTCTCAAAGGCCCTCGCAGAGTTCATGTTCGGCAACGCCGACTCACTCATCCACCTCGACATGTCCGAGTACATGGAGAAGCACACCGTCTCCCGTCTCGTCGGCGCCCCTCCCGGGTATGTCGGCTACGAAGAAGGCGGACAACTCACCGAGGCCATCCGCCGCCGCCCATACTCCGTCGTACTCCTCGACGAAGTAGAGAAAGCACACCCGGATGTCTTCAACATGCTCCTCCAGATCATGGAAGAAGGCCGCCTCACCGACTCCTTCGGCCGCCATGTCGACTTCCGCAACACCATCATCATCATGACCTCAAACATCGGCGCCGACCTCATCAAGGGCGGCGGCGGGTTCGGGTTCGGCAAGCACGCCCCGAGCGACAAGTTCGAATCCATCAAAACAGTCCTGATGAAAGAAATCGAGCGGTTCTTCCGCCCAGAGTTCATCAACCGTCTCGATGATGTCGTGGTCTTCAAACCGCTCACCAAAGAGGACCTCGTCCACATCGTCGAGTTCGAAGTCTCGAAGGTCGCCGAGCGTCTCAAAATGCAAGGCTTCACCCTCGAACTCGACCAGCCCGCCAAGGACTTCCTCATCGACAAGGGCTACAACCCCGACTTCGGTGCCCGCCCGCTCCGCAGAGCCATCGGCACCTACATCGAGGACCCACTGTCAGAACTCCTCCTCAGCGGAGAGCTCCACGAGAAGAATGTCCTCAACGCAACCCGCATCGGCACAGACGAAGAACTCAAGTTCGAAACATCCTTTGTCGAAAATGATGATGTAAAGGACTCGGACACCATCGAAGGCCTCGAAAGTGATGCAGAATCAAACGCACCACCCCCAGAGTCCGCCGGAACCCAGTCCACCTAATCCGCACCCCAACCACTCCAAAGCCCGAGGCTCCAACCTCGGGTTTTTTCATGCCCACACAAAAACAACACCGCACACCCGAAGGTGTGCGGTGGTTTCTGCAAAGCAGAGTCTGTTTAAAAACAGATTCGTCAAATCAATCTTCCGCAAGCGGAAGCCATCGATTAGCGACGACGACGACCAGCGGCAATACCGCCAAGGCCGAGCAGTGCCAGTGAGCTTGGAGCAGGAACTACAGCCCATGTACCGACATAAGTCGAGCCGTTGCCGATGTCATCATCGGTGTCCGCACCAAGGTGTACATCACCGAAGAGGTTACCAGCAAGCAACGCACCGTAGACGCCAGCGTCAACAGTCCAGGTTGCCGAACCCGAGAATGCCACAGCACCAGCAGTAACGCTGGAAGTGGAATCTGGGGAGTAGGACCAGACATTGACACCGAAATCGGATGCACCGTTGAAGATCGATGGGCCAAAGTCAGATGGGTTGTTGGCGGTGGTCAGATCGCCGACGCCGTCAGCGATGCCTGGACCAGCACCAGCACTGTTCAAGAGATCAGCCAGGAGGAACCCGGTAAAGGTGCTGCCCGAACCACTGTTGGCCGAAAGACCACCGGTGGAGCTGATGGTGAGCTCATTGATGACCGAGAGGTCAACGCTCAAAACTTGGTCAGCCGAAGCGGTCAGTGCTGTTGCAGCGACTGCGAGGCCTGCGATTGTTGCGATTTTGTTCATTTGAAAATACCTTTCTCTTCAGGTGTACACACATGAGAAAAGCCACAAAGCGGAAGCCAGCAAACAGAGCTGTTTTCAGATTATCTCGGGGCTCTCTCGTTCTCTCTTAGACCAGCGACCTGGCCTTATACCCCAGAGCATAACCGATTCTCGTAAACGAATTCAAGCAAAAGACTTAGCAATTGATAATTTTATTGGCACAAACCACTATTTGGGCTCTGTTTGTGTTATCGGTCATTCGGGACCCGCAATCCGCGATACACTCTCCCCATGCCCATATTTATCCGCTGGCTCCTCAGACTCGGCCCAGCAAACCCCATCGCCGTCCGCCTCGTTCAAAACGCCTCCAGGCGAACAAAGCACAACTACGCCCGCTCCGGATACCTCGCCGTCCTCATCATCGTCCTCCTCTGGGCAATGCTCGGCTCAACACCCACCGGCGATGTCTCCTACCGAGAACTCGCCGCCGCAGGCGCATCCTCCTTCGCAGGAATCGCCTACCTCCAGGTCGCCCTCATCTGCATCCTCTCCCCGGTATTCATGGCCGGCGCAATCTCCCACGAAGCAAACCCAAAGACCTGGGACATCCTCCTCACCACCCCCATGTCCAAACTCGAAATCGTCCTAGGCAATCTCCTCGGTCGACTCTTCTTCGTCCTCGCACTCCTCTTCGCATCCCTCCCCCTCTTCGCCCTCACCCAGTTCTTCGGAGGCGTCCCAGGCCGCTCCATCTTCGCCGCCTACATCGTCAGCGCCGGCGCCGCAACCCTCGTAGGCACCATCGCCATCGCACTCTCCGTGTCCCGCCTAGTAGGCCAACGCGCCGTCTTCACCTTCTATGTCTCCGTCATCACCTACCTCGCAATCACCCTCGCACTCGACGCATGGCTCAGCAGCCGAGGCATGGGCGCAGGCCCAACCGGCAACGGCGTCACCATCATCTCCGCAGCAAACCCCTTCCTCGCACTCAAAGCACTCCTCTCCCCCGCCTCCTACCCCGCCGCAATCCCGGGCACCTACACCGGCATCAAAGCACTCATGCTCGAAACCCCCGCAAAGGCATGGGTCTATGCCTCCCTCCTCCTCTCGGGGTTCCTCGTCCTCGTCTCCACCCTCACCGTCCGCACAGGTGGACTCAAAAACATCGCCCAAACCAGCAGCGGCGTCCCCATCCACCGAAAGCTCCTCGGCAAAGGCGCCGCCGTCGATCACCGCCCCCCAAGAACAGTCTGGTCAAACCCAATCGCATGGCGCGAAGCCGCCGCAAGAAACGCCACCTACTGGCGCATCCTCGCACGCTGGTCCTTCGTCATCGGAGGTGCCGCCCTCGGACTCGCCCTCACAGTCCTCTACCACACCAAGGCAATCAACACCACAGACTTCCAGTTCATCCTCCGCTCCGTCGTCTTCACCGAAGTCTTCGTCATCGCACTCATCGCCATCAACATGGCCGCCACCGCAGTCGCCGGAGAACGAGAAGACGGCACCCTCGACCTCATCCTCACCACACCCATCACCCCACGCATGTACATGACCGGCAAACTCCGAGGCCTCGTCGCCTACCTTCTCCCCCTCATCGCCGTCCCCGTCTTCACCATCGGAATCGCAGGCCTCTACGCACTCACCGGCGGCCTAGGACAAGACACCCTCGCAAACATCCCCGCCTCCACAGTCTCCGGAAACGCAATCACCGTACCAGTAGTACTCCCAGAATCCGGACTCCTCGCGCCATTGGTCCTCGTCCCGTTCGTCGCCTTCTGCGTCATGATCGGCCTCCAATGGTCACTCAAATCCAAAGGTACCCTCAGCGCCGTCATCGGCACCGTCGCAATCGTCGCTATCGTCTCCGGAATCCTCGGCCTCTGCGGCTGGGCCTCCGCATCAGACATGCCAGTCGTAGGCCCCGCCCTCGCATCACTCTCCCCCGCCTCCCTCCTCGACGCACTCGTCGTCCCCGCACACCGCCTCGCCGAAACCGTCGACGCCGGCTCCGGAGGCCTCGCCACCGCCCGTCTCGCCCTCGCCATCGGCGCACTCATCGCCGCAGGCGTCTACATCGGAATCGTCTACGCCGTCATCAGCGCCCTGGTCAAAAACTTCGACACCACCGTCCGCAAACTTGCGGGCACAAGTTAATACAACACAAAAAAACCGCGATATCACGCGGCTTTCTCCTGTCAATCCGATCGGTCCCAACCCCTACTTAAAGAACCGGATCGTCATTGGATACCGATAGAACTCCCCACGATTCGCCGCCGACGACGCCTGAATCATCCCCACAATCCCGATCACATAAGGCACAAGCGCAATCACAATCCCAATCCCACAAGTCAGAATCCCCACCGGGATCGCGACCAAAGTAAACACCACAGACCAGATCAAAAGCGAGATCTGAAAGTTCACCGCCTCCCGCCCATGATCATCCAAGAACGGCGACTGGTCCTTCTTCACCTGCCACATAATGATCGGGATCACAATCGCGACGACACTCAGAATAATGTGCGCAAGCAATGACAAATGCATCCACAACGCAAACGACCGCTCTTCGGCCTTCACATCAGGATCAAAGGCCCGCCCCCGCTCATTGACCGGAGGCTCCCGAAACCCATCGTGCTCGTTATGCATGTGTTGATCGCTCATCTCACCAGTATCCCGCAGCGGGACCATCCCCGCAACCCATCATTGGGATTCAAGCCGAATCCATTTTGGAATCATCAGCTTCAGTGGATAAACCGCATCGTCATCGGATACCGGAAGAACTCCCCCTTGTTGGCCGCGATCGCCGCCAAGACCATCCCAACCGCCCCCAGCACCGGGATCGCCATAATCAGCAGCGCCGAAGCCCCGCATGTAAAGAAGATCGCAACAAGGAATATCAAACCCCACACAAACAGCGAAATCTGAAAGTTCACAGCCTCGCGCCCGTGATCATCCAAAAACGGCGACTCGTCCTTCTTAATCATCCACATGATCAACACAGCTATAAACGAGATCGGCCCCCCAACCCCCGTCAGGTTCAACAGCAGCGTCAGATGCATAAACATCGCATAAGTCCGCTCCTCACTCGTCGCATCAGGGTCATACGCCCGCCCCCGCTCATTGACCGGCGGCGCCGGATGCCCGTTCTGTACATGCTGATCATTCATAGCACCAGTATCCCATAGCGAGACCATCCCCGCAACCACTCATTGGGATGCGGGCCATCGGACTTTCAATTACAAGAAGGCTTACTGCCCAAACAAGTTCTGCTGCGAAAACATCCCCTGCTCCTCAAAGTACTTCAACGCCTCTTCGGTCGATGTAAACACCTTCGTCGCAGTCTCAGTAATAAACGGGCTCGGTGGCTTGCTCGGCTTCCAAACAACATAAACCTCTTTGGCATGCTCCCAAGCATGCTGAAGCTCACGCTCAACACCCGATGAAAGCCCAGGAATAATCTTCCCGCTCTCACTCTTCAACTCAGGCACAAAGCTCACAATCATGTCCGATTGATCGATCAACTTAAAGTCCCGCATATAGATCTGCCCATCGATATCCCCCGCAATATCCATCACTTCCCGAGTCTTCATCCGGATCGGCTCCATCTCCGTCTGCACCCCCCCAAGCTGATGAGGCATGTGGTCAAAGAAATCCTTGCCCTCCTTCACCGCATCAATCGCACGATCCAAAAGCAACTTCTCGTCAACATCACCCGGATCAAAGGTAATAAAGTGCTCCGCCAGCTCCGCCCGGAACGCATCAATCTCCGCCATCACCTCAGGCATATCCACCACATGGCTCATCGGGAAACTCGGATACACCTTCCGCATCTCAGGCCGACACAACAACCGGAACATCGTCCGCTCCGTAGAACTATGCCGCCCCCGCGAAACAATATAAAACTTACTCCCAGGCACCGCCTGGCTCATGAGCTCGGTCGCAAGGATCTCCTCCTCACGCCAAACCATGCAGTCCTTGAGCGTCGCATCAATATCATGCGCCTCATGCAGGTTCTGGTGCACCACTTCAATATTGTCCACCAAACAAATAAACAGATCAGGCCCCAACTTTGTAATCTGATCAAAGTCGAACGCAGAAAACAACCCATGCCGCCACCGGAAGGTCGCGTGCGTGTTCACCGCCATCGTCTCCTCATCCCGGGACTCAGCGATGATGTCCTTAAACGCCGCCCGCCGCAACGAGTGCAAACGCGAGATCGGCAGATCCAGAATCCGCCCCGCACGGATATCCGGTGCCTCCCCGTACATCATGTTCCCCACATGGTACATCGGGATCGATTCACCCTGCCCCCCCGCAAACTCAGCCACCCCATTGAGGTATGACTTCTTCTCCATCCCAACCTGTCCAGTCACAATCGCACGCATGTTTCGATCTCCCAATGTTTTAGAGAAACATAATAGACCGCCAATCAGCCCTCAAACGCCAAATTCCCAACCCGACAACCACCCAAACGCTATCATCTACCCAGTAACACCAAATCCTCTCCACGGAGCCCCCAAAATGGCCATCCTCATCAACGCCAACACCAAAGTCATCACACAAGGCATCACAGGCTCCGCAGGCGCACTCCACACCGCAGGATGTCTCCACTACGGCACTCAAATGGTCGGCGGAGTCACCCCAGGAAAAGGCGGACAAAAAGACGCCAACGGCCTCCCAATCTTCAACACCGTCCGCGACGCCGTAAAGGCCACAGGCGCAGACGCCACCATGATATTCGTTCCACCCGCATTCTCCGCAGACGCAATCCTCGAAGCAATGGACGCAGGCATCCGCCTCATCTGCTGTATCACCGAAGGCGTACCAGTCAACGACATGATCCGCGTCCGAGCAATCATGGACGAACGAAACGCCGCCGCACGCGGAGCAGACTCCAGCCACTCCACAGAACTCTTCACCCTCATCGGACCAAACTGCCCCGGCATCATCACCCCCGGACCAAAGACCGGCGACAACACCGCAGACTCCCACTACACAAACAACGGCTGCAAAATCGGAATCATGCCCGGATACATCAACACACACATCTCCGAATCCAAAGTCGGTAAATCCGTCGGCATCGTCTCACGCTCAGGAACCCTCACCTACGAAGCTGTCTGGCAAACCTCGCAAATCGGCCTCGCACAATCAACCTGCATCGGTATCGGAGGCGACCCCGTCCGGGGCATCAACCACATCGACTGCCTCCGCATGTTTGAGGCAGACCCAGACACCGACGCCATCCTCATGATCGGCGAAATCGGAGGCGAAGACGAAGAACACGCCGCAGACTACATCGCCAAAAATGTCACCAAACCCGTCGCCGCCTTCATCGCAGGCCGCACCGCCCCCCCCGGCAAGCGAATGGGACACGCAGGCGCCATCATCTCGTCCGGAGCCGGGGGCAAACCAACAGGCACCGCAGACACCAAAATCGAGGCACTCAAAGCCGCCGGTGTCGAGGTGGCACTGAGCCCCGCAGACATGGGCATCGCCATGGCCAAAGCCATGAAACTCGAACCCGCGGCCGTCTAAAGACCCCCTTACAACAGCCTGCTCCAAACCCGCTCAAACAGAGCCAGTCCATCCTGTCCCACGAGCGCAATAACAAACCCGGACCCCCATATTTAGGTGGCGAGCACGAATCGGGGTAAATTGCCCTATCGGATACGCCGATCCGTAATGGACATGCTGTCTGATTATACAAAACCTGTTCAAAATCAGGCCGGCCATCAGAGCCGCCTCGCAGAGTTTCTACGGAAATACTGGGCCGTTGTCATCGTTGGCACGATCTGCACAACCGTTTCCCTCTTCGCCTACAGCACCTTCAAAAAAGAAGCACACGCAGTACACATCGCCCAGGCCAATGACCACGCACACCATCTCAACCGAGGACTCGTAGATTCGTTCAAGGCCTACGAACAAGCCCTGATATTCACCCGCGGATTCATACAGTCAAGCAACTATGTCGACCGCCAAGAATGGAAAGACTTTGTCTCCTCGGCACAGCTGAACGAACAGTTCAAAGGTGTTCAAGGATTCGGATATGTCCAAAGGGTCGAGCCCAACGACCTCGATTCATTCATCAAAGAAGTACACGACCAAGGCGTAAACGATTTCAAAATAAAGAACCACACAGGTTTCGAGAGAGCAGATCCGCAAGATCCGTACTACATCGTAAAGTACTACGAACCAGAACCAAAGAACAGATCAGCCCTAGGCCTCAACACCGCAACCAATCCAGCAAACCGCGATGTATACGACCGCGCCACCGACACCGGAACAGTCCAAGTCTCAGTGCCATTCCGCCTCAAACAACAAGCCGGCAGCCTTGAAAGCAATGGCCTCGTCTTCGCTCTGCCCCACTTCGCCAAAGGCATGCCTACCACAACAACCAAAGACCGCCGCGCGGCCATCCGGGGATGGGTCATCATCTCCCTAAACATGGACCACTTCCACCAAGCATTCGCCGTCCTCAACGGCGAGGAAGACAACATCTGTATGTCCTCAACAGACTACTCTGGAAATAAAGTAAAGCTTTTCGAAACCGATATCGATAAGCAAACAGCAACCTGCGCCGATTGCCAGATCAACCACGCCGGCGAGCCCATAGAGTTCTCGCAAGAAATCTTTGGACGAGTCTTTGATGTCGAAGTGTCGATCAACCACTCCGATGCCGCTGGGGAACTGAGCCTCAGCGAATTCCACGACAACCTACAAAAAGCACATACTGTGCTCCTCGTCGGGATAAAGGTCACCCTGCTCGTCCTCTTCCTCACAATCTTCATCACCGCAGGACGAAGCAGGGCACAGAAACTCGCGCTCCGCATGACAAAGTCCCTCAGGGTAAGCCAAGAAGAACTCAGAGAACTGGCTTTCCAAGCACACAAAGCAAACAACGCCAAATCAGACTTCCTCGCCAGCATGAGCCATGAAATCAGAACACCCATGACCGCCATCCTCGGCTACACAGAAATACTCTCAGACATCGCACCCATGCACAAAGACCCCGATTCGATGTACAAAACAGTTGATCGAATCAAAGGCGCCGGATCGCACCTCCTCATGGTCATCAATGATGTGCTCGATCTCTCAAAGATCGAATCTGGAAAGCTCGAAATAACAACCGCACCGTGCAGAATCGGTGAAATCCTGACCGAAACCGTAGGCACACTAAAAGTACGGGCTAACAAATCAAACCTTGATTTGCAAGTCGAGTTCCAAACACCGGTCCCAGGAACAATCATCACCGACTCATACAGGGTCCGACAAATCCTCCTCAACCTCGTAGGGAACGCCATCAAGTTCACCGACCAAGGCTCAGTCACAATCATGGTCAGCGCAGACAAAGACACCATATCGCTCGCTGTCAAAGACTCCGGAATCGGAATCCCGCCAGAACAACTCAACGAACTGTTCAAGCCGTTCGTCCAAACAAACTCTTCCAGCATTGTCTCCAAACAAGGCACCGGCCTCGGACTCTCAATCTCACGCACGCTCTCCGAAATGATGGGCGGCACCCTCACCGCAACAAGCACCCAAGGCAACGGCTCTACCTTCACCTGCACACTCCCCCTCAAAGTACCATCCGATAGATCAAGCGAGTTCATCACCACACTCCCCTGCCAAAGCATCACACACAACAAAGACCAGTCCCAACAAAGCAACCAACTCGCAGGCAGGATACTCATCGCCGAAGACGGACCAGACAATCAAAAACTACTCAAGTACTTCCTCACCAAAGCCGGGCTCCAAGTCAATATCGTCGAAAACGGCAAACTCGCAATCGACGAGTTCAACAACGATCCAGACTTCGATCTCATCATCATGGATATGCAGATGCCAGTCATGGACGGCTACCTAGCAACCAAAGAACTCCGAAACGCCGGATGCACACTCCCCATCCTCGCACTGACCGCCCACGCAATGTCCGACGACAGACAAAAATGCATCAACTGCGGCTGCGACGAATACGAAACAAAACCACTCAACAACGCAAGGCTCATCCGAACAATCACCCGCCTCCTCGACCCCGAGCGAACCAGAGGCCAATCGGCCGCCTAAAGCACCACCCCCGTGCGCAAAAAAGAGTTTCCCGCACAAACCATGCGGTAATGTTCCACGTGGAACAATTCGCCCAATGTCCTAAATCAGCCCCATCGAATCCGAACTATTCCCCTGCTGATTCGATGTCGCGCTCGGATCAAGCTGCGAATCAAGATCCGCCGGCAGAATCACCTTAAACACCGACCCCGCACCCGGCGTCGACTCCACACGGATCCGACCCTTGTGCTCATACGCGATCCGCTTGGTCACCGCCAAGCCGAGCCCCGTCCCCTTGAGCCCCTTGGTGGTATTGAACGGCTCGAAAATCCACGCCAGCCGATCGTGCGAAATCCCGGGTCCATTATCAATCACAGAAATCACAACCGACGGGCGAAGCACCGCCCCGGCCTTCTTCGTGTCGGGCCGAGACTCGACAAACGATACCCGCACCGTCACCGCGCCGGTCTCTGGCTCGACCGCCTCGATCGCGTTGGATACCAGGTTCATCATCGCCTGGTGGATCAGCGACGGATCAACGCTGATCGGGGGCATCTCGGGGTCGGCATCGACAATCAATGCCACACCTTTCTCGGCACAGATGCTTTCCATCAACTGCGCAATGTCGTGGGCGATCTTGTTGATGTGAGTCAACTCAAGATCCAGTTGGAGCTTGCGCCCAAAGGTCAGCATGTTCATCGTCAGCGACGCGATCCGGTCGAGGTTCCTGCGGAGGATCCCCCAACCGTTTCTTGAGATGTCCAGGTCACCCTTGTGGAGTCCGATCTCCACAACATCGGCACCGCCCTTGAGCCCCTGGAGAATATTCTTGATCGAGTGCGAGAGGTTGGCGACGGTCTCGCCGATGGCGGCCATGCGTTCAGAGTTGACCCTCTTGAGATGCTCGTCGGCGTTGGCCAGCGCGAGCCCGGTGTGCTGGCCGATCGCATTGAGCAGCGCCAGTTGCTGGCGGTCGAAGGCGTGGTGGACGGTGGATGAATCGATATAAATAGCACCGAAGGGCTGGTCGCCGAAGGTGATGGGCGAGCAGATTGCCGAGCGGATCTGGTATTGCTGCACAGAATCTCCGGCGGCGAATCGCGGGTCCTGCATCGCGTTTGTTGAGAGGACCCCGTCGCCGTCCATCGCGGCATTGAGGATGGTGGTCGAGACGCGGATCTTGGCGGCGTCTTCGTCTTGAGGGGGCGTTGCGTAGCGGATGATGCCCGGGACCATCGGGGCTTCGGGGGTGGCGCCGGGGATCATGATGACGCCGCGCTCGGGCTTGAACTCGTTGAAGATCAGGATCATGACCGCGTCGAGGAGTTCGCGTTTGTTGACGATGCTGGCGGTGATCGAGGTGAGCGCGTAGATGACGCGGAGGTGATCCTCGGCGGCGGCTGTCGGGTCGATCGCGTCGCCGATGTATGAGTCGCCTGAGGATGGGAGTGTGAGCTCAACATCGATCTCGTGCTCGTTGTCGTCGGTCAGGAGGACGGGGGAGAAGGTGCGTTCGTCGGGGGCGATGCCGAAGAGGAGGACGGTGATGCCGACGGTGATCTCGTCTCCGGGTTCGAGTCGGATGCGGTCTTTGATGTTGACGCCGTTGACCTGGGTGCCGTTATTTGATTTGAGGTCACGGATGTACCAGATGGAGCCGTCAGGGGTGAGTTCGGCGTGGCGGCGTGAGACGGTGTTGTCGGTGATGGGGAGTGCTTCGCTGGAGCGGCCGATGAGCTGGGGCTGATCGGTGGGGAGCGGGAACTCTTTGCCCTCGTCTGGGCCGGCGATGACGGTGAGTTTGGGCATTGGGAGAGGATAGTGTGGTTTTGGGTTGCGTACAATGGTGGCGTGGCCAAAGCAGCAACAAAATCTGGCGGTAAGGGCGGGGCTCGTGTTCCCGGGGCCGAGCACCGGATTGTTGTCTTGGTGGGCAAGGAGTTGTTCCTGCGGACGCAGTACACCTCGATGCTCAAGGAGAAGCTTGAGGCCGAGCACGGCGAGATCGAGGTGTTCCGGTTTGATGGCGAGTCGGTGGATCTGGCGGCGGTGCTCGATGAGTGCCGATCATTCGGGCTGATGGCGGGCCACAAGATGGTGGTGGTGGACGAGGCGGATTTGTTTGTCAACGCGACGACGCGGGCGATGCTCGAGCGGTATGCGGCGGCCCCGAGTGACGGGGCGACGCTTGTGCTTCGCGGCGGAAAATGGAACAAGGGGAAGCTCGACGATGCGATCAACGCGGTGGGGCTGATCCTCAAGTGCGATACGGTTGACGAGGGCACGGCGTGCAAGTGGGTGGTGCGGCGGGCGCAAAAAGAATATCAATCGTCGATCGATATGCGGACGGCCGCGGGATTGGTCGAGCGGCTCGGTGCGGATCTTGGGCGGATCGATACGGAACTCAGCAAGCTAGCGACGGCGGCGGGGGCCGGGAACCCGATCACGGCGGAGCTGATCACCGAGCTTGTTGGGCTGACACGTGAGGAAGAGGTGTGGGCGATCCAGTCGCATCTGTTGTGCGGCGATGCGAACCGGGCGCTCGGCGAGCTCAAGGTGATTCTGGGGAACTCGCCGAGGAGTAACGCGGTGCCTGTGGTGTTTGCGTGCAGTGATCTGTCTCGGAAGCTGATGGGGGCGAGCGAGGCGATGGCGCAGGGGGTGAGTGCTCAGATGATTAGTAAAGAGTTGAAGCTCTGGGGGGCGAGCAAGGATGCGATTCTTGGGACGGCTCGTCGGCTCGGGCCTGCCAAGGCACGGGCGTTGTTTGATGAGTGTGTTGCTGCGGATGTGGCGAGCAAATCGTCGGGGATTGATACGGGGATCATGCTTGAGCGGCTGATGCTGTCGTTTGTGGAGGCGTCTGGTGGGGCGTCTGGCGGGCGGTAAGGGGCTGATTGGGGAAACCTTGGGGTGGTGTGTGTGGTATAGTCGATATGTAGACAGTTGGCTTTGAGAGCAGGAGGCTCGTTATGGCACGGATGACAGGAAGTCGTAGGGTGCGGTTGGTGGTTTGCGCGGGGGGTGTAGTGGGCCTGGTGGGGCTCTTGATCGCTGGTGGGTGCGGGAAGGGGGATCGGTGGTGGAAGGATAATAATGAGCCGGTGACGGATTCGGGCGAGTCTGGGAGTGAAGTGGATACTTCGCTGACGGCGTTGTCGGGGGAGGGGGATCAGATTGATCCGATCGAGGCGGTTGATAGCGGGGAGGGGTTTGGGTCGACGCGGGACCAGGTTGTTGAATCTGCTCGGATGATGGATGAGTATTTTTCTGGGATGGCGGCGGGGGAAGAGTTGGACGAGGCGGTGGTGATTGATGATTCGGCGGATGTTGAGCCGGCGGCTGATCCTGCTTTAGATCCTGCTTTGGATCTGGGTGGTGAAGAGGTTGCCAATGAAGTGGCAGGCGACGGGATGGGTGATGGTTCGTTTTCGTTGACGACGGCGCTGGCAGAGCGGGATGAGTTGGAAGAGGAATCTGCGGGGATGGATGCTGAGACCGATGGGGGCGGTGAGGTTGCTGCGGAGTTGCCTGTTGAGGTCGTTGAGGTTGACGCTGAGCAGCGAAAAGAGGAGTTGGTGGCGGAGCTTGTTGATGTATTGACGGGGCTTGCGCGGACGAGCGAGAATCCTGGGGCTGCTGCTGCGGCGCTTGCGGGGATGGACTCGATGTCGGTCGAGGTGCTCGAAGGATTGCACGGGGAGGGGGTGTTGTCGGATTCTGAGCTGAGCACATTGCGGGCGGCGAGGGAGGTTCTGGATTCGATATCGAGTTCCGGGGATATTGCTTCGCCCGCGGATGTTGCGGAGGTTCTGGATCGGGTGAAGGACGAGCTTGATCGGGCGTCGGGGATCCGTGTGGTTCGTGGGTTGCTGTGCACGCGGGTTGATGGGTTCGGTCGGTATGAGCCCTTTGCGAGTAATGAGTTTGTTGCGGGGGTGGCGCAGGAAGTGATTGTGTATGTGGAGGTGGATCGGTTCGGGCATCGCGAGCTTACGGGGAACGATGGGCAGGCGCGGTATGAGGTAGAGATGAGTCAGCGGCTTGAGTTGTACCATGTTGCTGATGATCTGAATACCTGGAACCGTGCTGCGGAGGTTGATGTGAGTGTGTCTCGGAACAAGGTTCGGGATTACTATTTGATTAACAAGATCACGCTGCCGAGGAATCTTGGGGTCGGGCGGTATCACCTGAAGGTGGTGATGCGTGATTTGGTTGAGGGGAAGGTTGGGGAGTTGATTATCCCGATCCGGATGGTGGTGCGGTAAGGGCAAAAAGAAACCAACAGCTTTGGGACGAACCTCTCTCCACAAAAGAGTCCCAAAGCTGCTGGCTTGAAGAATCAGCGTACCTAATTGGGTGGTGTGTTGCAAGGGGTTTAGGTGGAAATCCCCGGAAGAGCGGGGATTTTTTCGTTGATTGATTTCAAATCAGTTGAGTGTGACGAGGGTGAAGTTGAACTCGTGGACGGTGCCTGTGGCTATCGTTTTGCCTGTTAAGACTTTATTGAACTCGTTTCCGCTTTGGTCGGTTCGGAGGAGGGCGAGGAGTGGGGTTTGGCTGCTTGCGGCGAGGTTTGAGAGGTGTTCGGGGGAGAGCTTTGGGATCCAGAGGATGGTGAGTTGGTGGTTGGTGCTTTCGAGCGCGGTGCGGAGATAAAGGAGGGTTTCGGGGCGGGCCTCGATCATGGCGTCGGCGACGAGTGTGTATCGGGTGCCTTGGGGGGCGGGGGGGAGATTTGATTGGAGGTCTTCTGCGAGTTGGATGGCGGGGAGTAGGCCTGAGGATTTTCGTTTGGTGCCACTGACGGATTCGATGATGGTGATGTTGATGAAGACCCCAATACAGAGGATGGTGGCGAGGTTTTTTGGGGAGCCAATGGTGAGGGCGTGGAGGATTTTTTTGCGGTGGGGTTTGAGGTTGGTGATGAGGAGCCAGCCGACGAGTGGGGCGAGGGGGGCGAGGATGGGCTGGGCGTAGCGGTCGTTGGAGACTCCAGTGAGCATCATGATGAGGAGGGCGAGGGGGATAGAGAGGGCGATGAGTTTGGCGGTGTTGAGTTGTTGGGTGAGCGATTCTGATTCTGATGCTTCGGCTTTGGCGTCTTTGCCCCAGGGGAAGAGGAGGGCGAGGGTGATTGGGAGGGCGGTGAGGAGGGAGACGGGGATGAAGGCGGCGAGTTTGAGGAGTCGGCCTGTTTCGAACATGAAGGCGTTTGGGGATTGGGTGATGGCGTTTGGGCCTGCGGCGTCGAGGGTGTTTGACCAGTGCCATGCGAAGATGAGCGCGGCGATTGTGACTGGTGTCCAGATGAATGGGTTGAAGAACGACTTGATTGAGCGGGTGAGAATTGCGGCAGAGAAGACGAGGGCGAGGAGGATTGGGAATCCTGCGGGGCCTTTGGTGAGGATCATGAGGAGGGCGGTGAGGGTGAGGAGGAGTGCGGCGGGGAGTTTGTGTTTGATTGGTTTTTGGGTGTTGATGATGAGGTCGATGGCGATCCATGCGGCGAGGGCGGTGAAGAGGTTATTGATGGATTCGATTTCGGCGGCTCTTGCGGGTGACCAGTAGAGGGGTGTGAGGGCGAGGGCGGTGGCGGCGGGGAAGCCGGCTCGTTTACCGAACCATCTTCGGGTGTAGAAGAACGAGGCGAGGACCATCAATGTGAAGGCGGTTGCGGAGACGAGTCTTGTTGGGAGTTCGGGGGTGAGGGTTGGGTCGTTGTGGATGTTGAGGGCGGCGGCGAAGAGCCAGGGGACGAGCTGGGGCTTGCGGACATAGGGCTGGTCGAACATGGTGGGGACTTGGTAGTTTCCGGTGTCCAGCATTTCGAGCGCGGGGATGACGCGGTGTCCTTCGGAGCTTGTGAGGCCTTGGGCGGCGAGGTTGGGGAGGGTGATGAGGGCGCAGAGGGTGACGAGGGCGAGGAGTTGGATCAAGAGACGGGGCATTGGTGAAGCGTAGGAGAGGATCGCATAGGATGGTGGCATGGGTAAAAACGGATCAAATGGGAATGGGAAGATTGGGAATGTGGGGAGCGGGTACCCTGCGGCGGTTCGGGAGTTGATTGAGCGGCTCAGTGGGTTGCCTGGGATCGGGATCCGGTCGGCGGAGCGGCTGGCGTTTCATATTCTCAAGTCTGATCCGGCCGAGGCGATGGCGATATCGAGCGCAATCCGGGCGGTGAAGGAATCGGTACGGCATTGCAAGGTGTGCTTTAATCTGTCGGATGATGATGTGTGCAGTGTGTGCGCCAATCCGAAGCGGGATCGGTCGTTGGTGTGTGTGGTGGAGCAGCCGAAGGATTTGATTGCGCTTGAGCAGACGGGGATGTATCGGGGGTTGTTTCATGTGTTGATGGGGCGGTTGTCGCCGCTGGATGGGGTTGGCCCTGAGGACTTGACGGTTTCGCATTTGGTCGGGCGGGTGAAGGCTTCGCAGGAGGCGGGGGAGGGGGACGGGCGGGTCCGGATCGAGGAGATTGTTTTGGGGTTGAATCCGACGCTTGAGGGTGACGGGACGGCGTTGTATCTTGCTCAGGAGTTGAACGGGTTTGGGGTGCGGGTGACGCGGCTTGCTCGCGGGGTGCCTACGGGGAGTTCTTTGGAGTTTGCCAATAAGGCGGTGCTTGCCGATGCGATTGCGGGTCGGCAGTCGATGGGGTGAGAGAAAGAATCGGATGTGGGGATTTATTCTGGTGATGGGTTGTTGTCGATGTGTTAGAATGGGATAGTTGGGTGTGGCATGTGGTTTGCATGCTGTGGCTGGCTTGTGAGACTGTTTATGCGTTTTGATACATCACAACAGATGAAGCTCGGGCAGCAGATGAAGCTGTCGCCTCGGATGATCCAGTCGATGGAGATTCTGCAGATGCCCTTGGCGGAGTTGCATGATCGGCTTGAGCAGGAGCTTGAGTCGAATCCGACGATGGAGATTGTTGAGGTTTCGGCTGATGGTGGTGGGGTGGTTGGTGGTGAGTCTGATCGTGCGGTGAGTGACGGGGCGCTTGATATTGTGCCTGAGAGTGCGGCGGACTTTGCGAGGTTGGACGAGTACACGGAGACGAACCCGGAGGCGGCTGACAACGAGTTTTCGGGGTCGAAGGATCGGACTCGGCAGTATGACGAGCTTGGGCCCCGGGTGCGGACGGGGTCTGGGGAGCGGGACGCGAAGATGGACGCGATGGCGCAGGCGCCGGCGCGGGGGGCTTCGATGGGGGAGCAGTTGCTTGATCAGTGGTCGCTGACGGATGTTGAGGAGGGGGTGCGGGTGCTTGGGGAGGTGTTGATCTCGGCGCTCGATGATGATGGGTACCTGCGGAGTTCGTTTGAGGAGGTGGCCGATACGGCTCCGGAGTCTGTGAAGGCGACCGGGCCTGTTGAGGCGGACTGGGAGATGGCGCTGCAGGCGATGCAGTTGTTGCTTGAGCCGGCTGGGATCGCGGCTCGTGATGCGCGGGAGTGTTTGTTGATTCAGATTGATTCGCATCTGGACCGGGTGGAGGCGGTTGATGAGGATGAGGTGACGCTGAGCGGGGAGGGGTTGCTTGTAGCGCGTCGGCTGGTTGGGGAGTTCTTTGAGGACATGATGAAGAACCGGCTGCCGAAGATCGCGGGGAAGGCGGGGCTGGAGCTTGATGAGATTAACCTTGGGCTTGGAGTGCTTAAGAAGATGTCGCTCTCGCCCGGGCGGGGGATGTCTGTGGGGAGGGAGACGGCGGTCTTCCCGGATGCGGTTGTTGAGTACGACGAGGATCTTGATCAGTACATCGCGTACTTGACCGATGGGCGGCTGCCTGATGTGCAGATCAATATCGAGTATGCGAAGATGGCGATGGACCGGGGTGTGGAGAAGAATGATCGGGAGTTCTTGAAGAAGAACCTGTCGAACGCGCAGTGGTTGATTGATGCGATCGGGCAGCGGCGGCATACTTTGTTGCGGGTCGTCAATGCTGTTGTTGATGAGCAGCGGGAGTACTTTGACTTTGGTCCTGAGGCGCTCAAGCCATTGCCTATGCAGCCGATCGCGGATCGGTTGGGGATTCATGTGGCGACGGTTTCGCGTGCGGTGAGCGAGAAGTACATCATGACGCCGAGGGGTGTGGTGGCGCTGCGGTCGTTCTTTAGCGGGGGGCTGGCGACCGAGAGCGGGGAGGATGTGAGTTCCAATGCGGTGCGGGCGGCGATTGAGGAACTTATTGAGGGGGAGGATAAGGCGAAGCCTTTGAGCGATGAGGCGATGGTCAAGGCGCTCAAAGGGCGGGGGATCGAGATCGCTCGGCGGACGGTTGCGAAGTATCGGGACCAGCTTGGGATTCCTACGGCACGGATGCGGAAGCAGTTTAAGGGATAATGGGGGGCTGCTTGTTGGGTGCAACCGGGTGTGGTGATTACTCGAATAAGAGGTGATGATTCTCCCCAGGTCAGAGTCCGATATTGGTGGCAATGCTTGTGTGCACGCCCGCGTGAATGCGGGGGTGTTTTTGATATCCCACAAGTCGTACACGCATGATTTTGAGCAGTCTTGGCACGAGCATCCGGTTGCGAGTATCGACTTTGTGCTTGCGGGTGGCGGGGATGGGACTTATGGGCGGCGGGATGTTCGATCATCTCCGGGGCTTGTTGGGTTCTTTCGTGATGGGATGCGGCATCGGTTTAAATCTGGTGTGACCGGGATCCGGACGATGCATGTTGTGATCCCGGGGGGGTTGCTCGATGAGATTCCTGGGTTGCGGGATTCTGGGGTTGAGGAGCTTGAGCACACGCGGGCGGTGGGGCTTGCATCACGGGTGCTTGCGGAGTTGACTCGGCCTGACAGGTCTTCTGTTTTGGAGATGGAATCGCTTGCGTATGAGCTGCTTGACGAGGTGGCGGGGGTATTCGGGCGGACTCGTGGGCGGGCGGGGTGGATCGGGGTTGTGCGGGATTATCTCCATGCGTTGCATGACCGGGCGGTTTCGCTTGATGAGCTTGCTGGGGTAGCGGGGGTGAGCCGCGGGCATTTGGCGCGGGGGTTTCGGGGGGCGATGGGGATGACGACGGGGGAGTATCACCGGCGGGTTCGGATTTCGCGTGCTGCTCGGGCGCTTGCGCACACGGATGCACCGATTGCGCGGGTCGCGTGCGGTGCGGGGTTTGTTGATCAGGCGCACTTTACTAGGGCGTTCGGGGGTCACTATGGGTTGACGCCTGGGGTGTTTCGTGCGGGGGTTCGGGGCTAGGGCGTGATTGGTTTCAGCGTCGGCGACGGGTGGTTGCGGCGAGTCCGAGGATGAATGCGATTGAGGATGCGGGTGCGGGGACTGAGACGAGTTGGAAGGCGCTGTCGGTGTCTTGGAGTGCGAGCCAGCGGTTTGTGGCGTAGGTCCAGCTGCTTGAGGCGCCGTCGAGGAGGTCGGAGTCGAGCCATTGCCAGGCATCTGCGGAGCCGTCGATTGAGCGGGCGCTGATGGCGATCCAGTAGGTTGTGTTTGCTTGGAATGAGACGGCGGAGTCGAGTGTGATCTGGTGGCTGTATTTGATGGCGCCGGTTGTGGTGCGGTGTCCTGTGTCGGTGGTGTTTGTTTGGCTGATGTGGAATGATTCACTCGCGATGAGGGTGTCTGGCTTGATTCGGTTGTTGTTGGTGGTGCGTGATGTGTAGAACTCGATCTGGAAGGTGTCGAAGTTTTCGAGGGTTGTTGAGGCGACGCCTTCGGTCATGCCCCACCAGTTGACCTGGTTGATCTGGGTGGTTGCTGAGAGCTGGAAGTTGTCGGCGTGCTTGAAGTTCCTGGTGGCTCTTGGTTCTGAGTTGCTGTACCAGCCGAAGTCGGTGGAGTCGAGATCGACGAGGGTTTGGCTGTAGGCGATCTCGGCGTTTGCTGCCGAGATTCCTGTGATGGAAAGTATGATGGCGGCGTGGATTGTTGATGTGTGGATTGGGCGCAATTGGAACTCCTGTGCGTTTGGGAAGAGGTTTTCAGATCTATTTGTGTCTGTATATCAGTATGGGGTGTATTGGAGGGGTTGTCTTGTACGAGAGTTGCGCGAAGCGTTGGTTATTGTGATACGAAGGGCGGGGTATATTATTTGTTCAAATTTTATGAAAATAATGAAATATAACCAATGGCTTTCCAAACAACCCGTATGAACCCAGGGTCTACTAGGAGTCATTGATGATGAAGCAGAAGATTTTCTTGGCGATCGGCGTAGCTTTCGTGTCGGTCGTTTCCGGTCAGTTGGCGTATGCGGGGCCCGCGGAGGCGATCCATAACGCTCAGCGCGATGGGGTGCTTCACGGGGCTGTTCTAATTGCCTCTGCGGATGAGGTGTATCTGGATTCATACTGCGGGGTGCTTTCTGAATCTAGCGGCGTGTTGGTTGATGATGACACGCGGTTTCGTATTGCTTCGTTGACAAAGCTGGTGACACAGCTGGCGGTGATGAGGTTGGTTGACGAGGGGAAAGTTGAGCTTGATGCGCCAATTTCTTTGTACAGGCCTCGGCTGCGGGCGGAGTGGAAAGACACGGTAACGATCCGTCACCTATTGTCGATGACTTCCGGGCTGCCACGGGAGATTTATAGTGATCCACTCAAAGGGGTGACCTTGTCGCGTAAGGGGATGGGCGGCTCATTCTTGGACCGGAATGCAGGGCTGGAGCTTGAGTTTGATCCGGGGTCAGGCAGCTCATATAGCAATGTGGGGTACTGGCTGCTCGGGGCGGTGATCGAATCGGTGACGGGTCAGCCGATTGTCGAAGCGTTTGATACATTGGTGTGCGAACCGCTCGGATGTGACGGGGTTGTGGTTTCGCCTAAGAAGCTTGGTGATGGGCACGATGCTTCGGGGCATCAGCGGCAGGGGGGCGAGACTGTTCAGGTTGATGATTACCCGGTCCATGCGCGGTACAGCTCCGGATCGCTGAGCGCTACTGGCAAACAGATGGTTGCGATTGCACGCGGGGTGTTTGATGAAGAGTACTTGAGCGAGGAGAGCCGAAGCTTAATGATGACCGAGTTTGGGACCGATGGGGATGATGGGCAGATGATGATCGCGGGGATGCTTCCGGGATTCATGAACCTGATTATGATTGATCGGGATCGAGAGTTGATTGTTGTTTCTCTGAATAACCGGGTGGCTGAGAATCCAAACGAGTTCATGGGGGTGGTGCGGGGGTCGTTTGAGCATGGCTGGGACGATTAATTGGAATGGTGTCCGGGTGTATCTTGAAGGGCAGATGGGCCTAAAGTCCTCGGATGTCTCTGCTTGAAGCGATCAATCTGAAGAAGTCTTACGGCGGGCGGGCCGTGGTTAACGGGGTTTCGCTTGAGGTGGAGCACTCGGAGATCGTGGGGCTGCTTGGGCGGAACGGGGCGGGGAAGACGACGACCTTCCGGATGACGATCGGGATGATTGATCGCGATGAGGGGCGGGTGATCTTTAATGGGACCGAGGTGACTGGGCTTCCGATGTACCGGCATGCTCGGCTTGGGATGGGGTATTTGTCGCAGGAGCCTTCGGTGTTTGGGCGGTTGACTTGTGAGCAGAACCTGCTTGCGATTCTGGAGACGCAGAGTCTGAATCGGCGTCAGCGGAAGTTGAAGGCGGCAGAGCTACTCGATCAGTTTGGGTTGACCCATAAAGCGAACGATGCGGCGCGGACATGTTCTGGTGGGGAGCGGCGGAAGCTTGAGATTGCTCGGTCGCTTGTGACGAATCCGAAGTTGATTCTGCTTGATGAGCCGTTCTCCGGGGTTGATCCGATCGCGGTTGAGGATCTGCAGGCGGAGATCCGGTCGCTGACGCAGCGGGGGATTTCGATTCTGATTACGGATCACAATGTGCAGCAGACTTTGAATGTGTGTGACCGGGCGTATATTCTGGATTCGGGTCGGGTGCTTGCGGAGGGGACTCCGAAGCAGTTGATTAACTCTGATCTTGTGCGGCGGGCGTATCTTGGTTCGATGTTTAAGGGGGACGAGTTTGATGAGAGCGATCTTGAGCATGGGGACATGGCGGGGGTGAGTAATGGGTAAGTTTGCATTCCGGATGACAGTTGCATGTTCAGCCGTACTCTTTACTTTGGGGGGGTGTGTGGAGCGGCGGGTGGAGGTGACGAGTGAGCCGAGCGGGGCTCGGGTGTGGTTGAATGATGAGTTGATCGGGGTGACGCCTTGTGAGGCGGGGTTTAAGTACTACGGGAAGTATGATGTTCGGCTTGCGCTTGATGGGTTTGAGCCGGTGCATGAGGGGCGGGTGATGAAGGCGCCGATTTACGAGTATCCGATTGTGGATATCGCGGCGACTGTTGTGCCTTTGAAGTTTGAATCGGTGAACAGGTGGCACTTTGTTTTGGTGGAGAGTTCGGAGCTCAACCGGGATAGAGATGGGTTGATCGGGCGTGCACAAGAGATGCGCGAGTAGGGGCGGGGCATGTCGATTCATAATCTCAATTACCCTGCACTCAGAGCATTTATTGGAGTGGCCACGGAGTATTGCGCGTTGATTGAATCGTTCTCTGATGGACGGCCGATTGATTTGTATACGAAACTTGAATTGATACTGGCTCAGCTTCATGTGGGCATACTGCCTGTTATGGCTGAGTTGGGGGAAGAAGAACATCCTGAACTTGAGAATGTTGACATGTCTCACAAGGAGTGGAGAGAGATGGCAAAGCTGATTCAGAGCATTACATGCAAAGAATCGGATGGGTTGAGCCAATGGCACGAAGACCTTCGGGGTACATCAGAGTCTGGCGATGATTACTGCATGATTCGTGCCGGGATGCTTTGGGATGATCTTGCGGATATTTATCGAGACTTGCATGGCGGGCTCGTGCTTTGGAGGATGGGGACGACCGAGAGCCAGATCGAAGCGTCGTGGAAGTGGCGGTTTGGTTATGAATCGCATTGGGGATACCACTTGGCGCGTGCGATGCAGAGTGTGCATGAGATTCGGTATCAGCTGTATGACGACTAGTTTGAATTAATCTGATCCTGCTTTAGCCGAAGACGGTGAAAGCAGGGCACCCGTTTAGTTGTGTGTGAATGCTCGGGCTGGGTTTCCGGCGGCGGTGGTGTTGTTTGGGATGTTGTTGATGACGACTGATCCGGCGCCGATGGTGGTGTTGTCGCCTATTTGGGTTTCTGGGAGTGTTGTTGAGCCGATGCCTACGAGGGTGTTTGTGCCGACGGTTGTGGCGCCGCCGAGGGTGGTGCCTGGGGCGATGTGGGTGTTGGTGCCGATGATGCAATCGTGTTCGATGATGGCGCCGGTGTTGATGATGGCGTGGGCTTGGATTTTGGCTCCGGTGTGGATTATCGCACCGGGTGCGACGAAGACGCCTTCTTCGAGTTCGGCGTCTGGGGAGATGATGGCGGTGGGGTGGATGATGGGGGGGGAGGCGGATTCGTTGTATTGGTCGAGGATGGCGCGGCGGGTTGGGAGGTCGCCGATGGCGAGGAGCCAGGCGGAGGGTTGGTTGGTTATGAAATCTGCGATGGATCCGAGATAGGTTGGTGGGTTTGGGGGGGGTGGGCGGTGGAGGAGTTTGGCTGAGGGGTTGTCGTCGTAGAGGCCTTGGATTTGGAGGTCGAGTTGGTGTGCGGTTTGGGCGACGACTGCGGCGTGGCCTCCGGCGCCGATGAGGATGAGAGAGGGTGTTGATGACATGTGGTTTTTATCGGCTCGATTGGCATGTGATTGAGAGAAAGAGATGAAGAGTGAAAAAGAGTAAAAGGCCGATCCAGAGTGTGGATCGGCCTTTTTTGAATGCGACGCCGGGCTGTAGCGCAACCCGACGCCGGGTGGGTAGGAAAGTCGTGCTTTCGTAGCTCGCGTGGACGCCGATGGCGACCTTGTTCTGATCTCACTCCCACCAGATTTGAGCTTCTACCCTTCAGATGTATTGGCCCTTTGCAAGAGAGGTGGGCCTATGACATCGGTTATTGTGCTGTGTGCGGTTGAGCAACAGGATTTGCCGATGTCTTGGGGGCGGCTTTCACGCCTTCCGAGTTTGAATGTACAGATTTTGCGGGTTATGACCACCAAACCCGCCAGAATCTGGGGGTATTTTCTGGAATCTTTGGTGTTTTTGGCTTCAATAGGATGCATTGGGGATCTAAAAAGGACAAGGTTATGCAGATTGCGGCGGTGAGTTATTTGAATACGGCCCCTCTCATTGAGGGGCTTGAGGCGTGGGATGGGTGCGAGATGGTGCGGGCGGTGCCTGCTCAGATTGCTGGGATGGTTGTTGATGGGGTGGCGGATTTGGGGTTGGTGTCGGTGGTGGACTTTGCGAGATATGGAGTGGAAGATGGGAAGAAGACGGGAGAGGACAGAGAGCCCTCACCCCGGCCCTCTCCCATCAGAATGGGAGAGGGAGGAAGAGGAGACAACTTTGGGGGGCTTGTGATGGTGCCTTCGGGGATGATTGGGTGTGATGGGGCGACGCTGACGGTGCGGCTGTTTTCTTCGGTGCCGATTGATGAGATTACGACGGTGTATGCGGATACGGATTCGCATACATCGGTGGTGCTGTGTGATCTGGTGTTGCGGGAGGCGTATGGGGTTGATGCGAAGTTTGTGGACTTTGATGTTCGGGAGCGGGTGGCGTGTGGTGATGGGAATGGGATTGACCCGGATGCCGATGGGTGGCCTGAGGCGGTGTTGATGATTGGGGACAAGGTGGTGACGGGGTCGCCTGCGGCGGTGCGGTATCCGTATCAGGTTGATCTTGGGTTGGCTTGGTTTGAGATGACGGGGTTGCCGTTTGTGTATGCGACCTGGATGTGCCGGGCTGATCGGGCGGGGGATGGGGATATCGCGGCGGGGGCGGTGGTGCTTGAGCGGATGATGCTTCGGAACCGGATGCGGATTGATTGGATTGTGATGACTCATGCGAAGGAGCTTGGGTGGCCTACGGATCTTGCGCAGCGGTATATCGGGGAGTTGTTGCGTTTTGAGGTTGATGATCGTGCGCGGGAGGCGGTGGGTGTGTTTCTGAAGAAGGCGGGGGCTGCTGGTTTGGTGCCTCGGGTTGATCCTGTTTGGATGGAGATTGGCCGTGAAACCGGGGCGGGGGCGTAGTGCCTGCGCTGAGCGCCATTCGGACGGAGGTTATGGAATCGCTTGCGGGGGAGCTGCGGTTTGCGGGCAAGGGGACCTTGGTTCGGCATCTTGAGCGGATCGAGGGGTTGGCGCCGGGGATCGAGGTTGATGGGGTATATCCGGCGGAGTTTTTGGTGTTCCGGGTGACGGGGTACCGGGCGGCGGAGCTGGGTGATGGGGGGTTGGATGTGATGGTGCCTGGGGATGCGGTGCTTGGGGATTTGTCGGCGCTTGGGGAGCGGTTGAGTGAGGCGGCGGGGCTTACTGTTGATGATGTGGGGATTGAGGGGGAGGATTACGAGACGATTGATTCGCTCGGGGCTCGGTGGGGGGTGAGCCGAAAGACTATTGAGCGGTATCGGCGGCTGGGGCTTGTGGGGCGGCGGGTGGATCTTGGTTCTGGGCATCGGGTGGTGGTGTTTATGAACAGTGCGGTGGGATGGTTTGAAGAACGGTTCGCGGATCGGATCGGTGGGGCGGCGGGGTTTTCGCGGATGAGCGAGGCGATGCGGGGGCGGATCGTTCGGGACGCGCGGCGGTATGTGCGACGGCTTGGGTGGAATCGTTCGCGGGTGTGCACGCGTATCGGGCAGCGGATCGGTCGGTCTGGGGAGAGTATTCGGCGGGTGCTGATTGAGCACGATGAGGGGTGCGAGCGGGGTGATGAAATCTTTGATATGAAGGGGAGTGCGGGGGCTGATGAGCAGATGATGATGCTTCGGGAGTCGCTTTGCGGGAAGCGGAGCGGGACGATCGGGGCGCGGGTTGGGCGATCGGCGATGCAGGTGAATCGGTGTGTGAACCGGGCGCGGCGGGGGTTGATATTGGATGTGGGGTTTGGGGGAGGGAATGAAGAAGTGAGAAGGGGGAGGAGCGGGGTGGAGAAGATAGACAAGAACAGGGAGCCCTCACCCCAGCCCTCACCCATCAGAATGGGAGAGGGAGGAAGAGAAGAAGGGGCCGTGTTGGGTGGCGGTGTGTTGGATGAGTCGGTGGTGTGTTCGGGGTTGAATACGCGGGGGGCGGTGGATCTTGCTGGGTTGATTTGTGAGCTTCGGGAGCAGCGTGCGGCGGTGGTGTATGAGCAGACGGCGCGGGCAAGGGCGGCGGCGGCGATTGCTTCGCGGTGCGATCGGTTAGCGGGGTCGTTGCATGTCTCGACGCCTTCTGGGCGGGTGCTTGATGAGATCGAGACGGGGATGCGGTGGATGGTGTTGCTTCGGATCGAGCTGATTGCGACACAGTTGTCGCTGATGTTGTCGACGATCGAGGAGCGGATCGGTGGGCCGATTGATACGCTTGCGCCTGGGCGTGCGGTGGAGATTCTTAACGAGGCGATCGGGGTGGTGCAGGGTGTGGTCGAGCGGTTTGATGGGGTTGGGGATCGGAGATTGGCGGCGCCGGTGGGCATGGCGATGGCGCGGTGGTGCTCGCGTCTTGATGATGTTGCGGTGGCTGCTGTTGAGGGGAAGGCGGGGCGGCGTGTGGTTGAGGGGTATGCGGTTGAGGATTGGACGGCTGGGATTTGGGGGAAGTGGTGGTGGCTGCGTCCCGTGGCGGTGGTAGGCGGATTACCTAAGGGGATGGGTGATCGGGATGGGGAGATTCTGGTTCGTCGGTATGGGCTTGGGGGGGAACGGCCTTGGGGGCTTGAGGAACTTGGGGAGTGGTTGGGTACGCCTGCGATGCATGCGGGGCGGATGGCGCAGGGAGCGCTTCGGCGGGCGCATGAAAAAACCGCGACTTGATGGTCGCGGCTTTATGGGGGAGGGGTTGGTTATGGCGATTGGATGTAGCCGATGCCTTTTTCTTTGGGTTGGTTGAAGGCGTCGGGATTGAGGTACTTTCCTTTATCTGAATCTGATTTGTATTCTTCGGTTGGGATTCTGTTTTGGTTTGCCCATGCGTCATGGCGGATGCCTGTGACTTGCCAGGAGACTTTGAGGTTTGGGGTGCCGCCGGCGATGGTGAAGTGTTGGGCGTTGGGCGAGGATTCGATTTCTGTGGCGATGTAGACGGGGGCGTAGCCTCCGATGGTGGTGAGCTGGTAGCGGAACTCTTGGTTGAGTGCATTGAAGTAACTCGGGAGGGTGACGATTGCTTGTCCTTGTTTGTTGAGGATAACGACGCCGTCATAGATATTTTTCATATCTGGGGACTCGACGAAGGAGTGGGAGAGGTACATGTTTTCGGGGTCTTGTGGGTGATCGATTTTGAATGAGCCTCCGGATTTGGAGAGTATTCCGATGACGGAGACATCGCCGACGAATCTCCCTGCGAGTCCGCCTGATCCGCTTGTGCCGTAGACACCCCAGCCTGTACCGTCGTGTGATCCCCAAACGCCGATTCCTGATCCTCCGGTGCCGTTATTTTGGCCTCGAAGCGCGGCGGAGAATCCTCCCGGGTTTGTTGGTGTGATGATGGAATGCACGCCGAAGGTGTTTGATGATGAAGAGTTGCTTTCGACGAGGAGTGTTGGGGTGGCGCCTGTGGTTTCTGTTTTGCGGAAGATGCCGGCGTGTCCGGGTCCTGCGGTGCGAGCATAGAGTGCGTCGCCTGGGTTTGTATTGAGGACGGTGAACTCGCCACCGGTGCCGTTGATGGTGGATCCCCAGATGCCTGAGCCTTGGCCGCTTGCTCCTGCGACGCCGGTGCTTTCGCCGATGCCATGGACGCCTGAGGGTGTGGGGGCGGGTGGCCAAGGTGATACATTACCGGAGAAGCTAACAATGCCCCATGTCGGTCCGGTTGCGCTGATGGCGGAGCCGGCGGCGTCGTTGTTGAGGATGGAGAACACGCCGGTGTTGGGGGCGTCAGGTGCGCCGGCTCCGAAGTATGGGAGTTCGATACTGGATGCTTGGTCGGCGTTGAGCGCGTACATAGACCGCGGGGAATAGACGACTTGTTGTCGAGGGGTGAGGGTGGTGTAGGATGGATCGCCGTTGAGGCGGACTTCGATCTGGAGGTAGCGGGACTGGTGTGTTTGGAATGCCGCGTCGTCGAGGTCGAGGTTGACGGAGAAGAGGCCGTCGGTGACTGGTGTGACGGGGCTGGTGAAGATGGAGCCGATCTGGTTGTCGGGCGCGCCGGGGGTTGCGTCGTCCCAGAGTGTGAAGCGCATGTCGTAGTTGCCGTTGGCGGGGGTGCCGTTGTCGCTGAGTGTGCCTTGGTAGGTGAAAAAGTTTTGTGCGGCTGCGACCGATGCGGTGAGTGCGAGGACGGTGATTATGGATTTGAACATCTGGGTTCCCCCTGTGGTTTATGGACTTGGTGTCCAGTATACCAAAGGGGGGTGGGTTTACAAGGTAAAAACCGCTTGTTTATTCGGATGAAACTGACCGCTAGGCCTTGGCGATGCGGGTGCGGACATTGTCGAGGACATTCATGAAGTTGATGTAGCCGTCGTAGGGGGAGTCGTATGGGGAGAAGTATTTGTGGACATCGCCGTCGGCCCAGTACTTGGTGCACATGTAGTAGAAGTGGTCGCTTGTGGTGAGTTTGCGCCAATCGTTGATGATGTGTTCCATCTCAACTTCGCGTTTGGTGTCGCCGGTGGCTTTGACTTCGATGAGGCGTTCTTTGATCGCGTCTTCAACTTTGTAGGTTTCTTCGAGTGCGTTGTGCTGCATGTCGTTGCCTCGCCATGCGGTGAGGTCGCGTTCGGTGTCGGCCCATGAGATGAACTCGGGGACATCGTAGACGCCGACGGGGTCGAATCGTTTGAGAGCTTCGGAGGGCGTGATGAAGTGGTTTTCGGTTGTGCCGTCTTGTTTGTGTGCGATGTCGAATACGGCTTCGGGGAGTTTACTGAGGAAGTTGAAGATGCCGGTGTCTTCCCATTGGTGTTCGCCGAAGGTTTCGTAGTCCATGAAGAGGTTGCAGAGGTAGCCGTCGCCGTTGATGTCGTGGACCCACTTGGCGAATTTTTCGGTGGTGAGTGGCCACTCTTCCCATCCTTTGTTTGAGAAGCGGAAGGCGATGTCGTCGGAGAGTTTGTAGTTTTTCAACAGCAGGCCGAAGGGGCGGTTGTTGGGGCCCATGAGTGTTTCGCCGTCGGGGCCGTGGGGCGGGCGGTAGATGTGATTTGGGGAGCGGTATCCGAGGTGGCGGTCGGTGCCTTCGCAGATGGTGCCGAGGAAGCGGGGGTTGCCGTGCTTGTCTTTGATTTTGGCGAGTGCTTGGGAGAGTTCGTTGGTGTAGATGAGCTCGGTGTTGCGGAACACGGCCGGGGTTTGTCCGAAGTGTTCCTGGATGAGTTTGGTGTGCATGTCGACCTGGTGGGCGAACTCGTTTTGGGAGTAGATGTAGCTGAGGGAGTGGTAGTAGGTTTCGGCGACAAACTCGCAGCAGCCAGTTTCGGCGAGCTGGACGAAGAGGTCTAGAATATCTGGGCAGAATTTTTTCCACTGGTCGATGACGGTGCCTGTGATGGCGTAGGAGATGCGGAAGTTGCCCTCGTGTTTTTTGATGAGGTCGAGCATGAGTTTGGTGGTGGGGCGGTAGCACTTGTCGGCGACTTTTTTGCAGATCTCGCCGTTGGCGTCTTCGTCGAAGTAGAAGGGGTCTGTGTGGAAGACGGAGTAGGGCTTGAGGCGGTGGGGCTGGTGGACCTGGAAATAGAAGTTGATTGATGCCATGGGAAGTGCCTCTCGGTGTTTTCGCCATTGTGTGCGAAGCTGAAGCGCATTGCAAGCGCATTCATACTCAATGCTAGCAGATGAAGTGGAGTGGTTTATGTTTTGAGAGCGCTGAACTGGGCGACGGCTACTACGGAGAGGATCATGACGGGGATGAAGACGCCGATGGTTGTTGGGAGGCCGGGGATGGCGGCGGTGGCGCCGATGACGCCTGCGATGAGGGTGATGATGGCGATGGGGGCGCAGCGGATGGATTGGATGACCATATTTTTGGGTTCGCGGGTGGCGTAGAAGGGGGTGGCGATGATGAGGGTGAGGATTGCGGAGATCATGACGGAGAAGCGGCCGAGGGCGATGCGTTCGTATTTGGCTCGTTTCTTGGGGTCTTTGAGGGTGTCGCGGTTGAGCATTTGTTTGGCTTGGGCGAATGAGAGGGCTTGGGAGTAGGACTCGTAGCGGTTGATGCGGAGTTCGTTGGGGTCGAGGGAGGATTCGATTCTGTTGATTGGTTCTGCGAGGCCTACGGAGGTTTTGGTGCGTGATTGGGCGGTGGCGTTTGTCAGGTCCCAGCCGCCGTCGCGGTAGGTTGCTGATGCGGCGGTGATTGATTTGGAGGTGTGGCCTTGCTCGTCGCGTTCGAGGATGTAGAGGCCTTCGAGGGTGTTGGTGTTTGCGTCGAAGGATGCGGCTCGGAAGAGGCGGCCTTGGCCGTCGAGGGTGAGGGGGACGGAGTCTACCGAGAGGCGGTGGTCGCCGGCGTCTTCGTGGCCTCGGACGAGGAGGGGTGCGATTCTTGGGATGATGAGTTCTTGGTTGATGACCTGGAGGGTGGTGAGTCCGAGGGCGACGAGGATGATGGGTTTGATGATTCTGTGGAGCCCGATGCCGGCGGCCATGAGTGCGATGAGCTCGCGGTTCTTGGACATCTGGGAGAAGGTGAAGCCCATGGCTCCGACCATGATCATGCCGAGGAGGAAGTTGTAGAGCTGGAGGAGCTTTGGCCACCAGAGGTCGGCGATGAGGAGGACGGAGAGGACGGATTTGCGGATGGTTCCTGGGTCTTGCTGGCCGGCTTGGGCTCCGAGGCGTTTGGCCATGTCGAGGAACTGGTCGATGTTGAGGGAGACATCGATGACGACGATGAATGAAAAGAGGATCACAAAGAGCAGGACCACATTGGTCAGGAACTGGCGCGCGATGTAGCGGTCGATCAGGGACATCGGGTGGATGATATGCGCCTAGCGAGTGATCAGAGTGTGAACTTGCGGTCTGGTTTGGGGAGGGATTTGGCGAAGAGGTGGGCGATGGTGATGCCTAGGAGGGCTCCGAGGAAGACATCGGAGGCGAAGTGGGCTCCGGTGATCATTCTGGAATAGGCGCATCCGATGGCGAGGGGGATGAGGAGGGGGCGGAGTTTGGGGAGGTAGTAGGCGAGCATGCAGCAGCCTCCGAAGGCGACGGCGGCGTGGCTTGAGGGGAGCCCGAGGTTGCTACCGTCGATGAATCCGGAGAATGGGAATCGGAAGTGGTAGCCTCCGGGCTGGATGATGGCGTCACTGACTGGGCGCTCGCGGACGAAGACGAGTTTGAGGAGTTCTGCGGCGGCGCCTGACAAGAGGGGTGCGAGGAATACTGGGAGGGCGCGTTTGGTGTTGCGGTCGGTGAGGAGGAGGGCGAGGGCGGCGACGATCCAGGTGCCTACGAATCCGGTGTTGCGGAGGAGGGTGTACCAGTCTTTGGATTCGAAGGAGCGATCGACGCGGTTGGTTTCGGGGTCGATTGTTGTCAGGGCGTGGAGGAGGACAAAGTCAAAGAGGGAGACAAGGGCGAAGGCGATGATGAAAGCGGCCCCGAGTTGGTAGAGGGCGAGGTGGCGTTGGCGTTGTTGTTGGGGGCTTTTGTAGGTCATGGCTGTGTAGGAGTTTTATCGAGTTTGTACGGGGGGGCCCATGAGCTGAAGTTGGTGAAGTTGTGGCCGATGTATGAGGTTCTGTTGTCGATGGGCTCTGAATCGAGCTGGCCGATGTCTTTGACTTGGTCGAATGCGGGGGTCCATTGGGAGATTCGGCCTCCCATGAGGAGGGCGGGGCGGCCTTGGAGGGGTGCGAGGGTTTGGGGGTTGGTGAGGTCTGTTGAGGTCCACATGTCGTATTGGGTTTTTCGGCCTCCGACGAGGGCGGAGATGCAGTAGGTGGTGGGGTGGTCTTTGAGGTAGAAGGCGAGCTGGGAGGCGCGGCCGTAGTGCTCGGTGATGATGAGGGGTTGTTGTCCGGTTTGGGATTGGAGTTCGTCGAGGATGGTTTGTGCGGCTTGTGCGTGTTCTCGCATTCCTGTCATGCGGGAGAGGGGGATGTATTGTCCGACGATGGCGCGGCTCGAGAGCCAGGTGGCGGCGGGGAAGAGGAGGAGGGAGGCGACGCCTAGGAAGATGGCGGCGCCCCACGCGAACTTGACGGGGTGGTCGTTTCGTTTGGTGGCGTCAATGACTGCCCATGCGGCGGGGGGGATGATGGAGACGAATCCGGCGAGTGCCCAGTTGCCTTCGGTCTGGGTGATGAGGGAGACGATGAAGTAGAATGCGAAGATTGGGAGGGCGAAGAGCCAGAGGGTTGTGGTGGCATTGCGTGATGATTGGCCGGCGTGTTTTTTGGTGTTGGGGATCGCGAAGAGGGCGAGGGCGAGGACGGCGGCGCCGATGGCTATTTGTAGGGCGATGTATTCGAGTGCCCAGAGTGGGGTCCAAGGTTCTTTGTAAACATTGGTGTTTGCGGTGTCTCCTCCTGCGAGGCCGAGATGTCCGAGGAGGTGGCGGACGGTGGCCCAGTCGTGGTCGGCGTTCCAGATGAGGACGGGGAGGAGTCCGATGAGTGAGATGAGTAGGCCTAGGGCGAACCATTTGGGATTGAGTTTGTTTGGCTTGATGAAGATGGCGGCGAGGAGAACGCCGGGGAGTAGGAGGAGGATGGTGTACTTGAAGATGAACCCGAGGGCGATCATGAGACCGAAGCCGATCCATGCGCGTGGGCTGTCTTTGATGAGTGCTTTGGCGGCGAAGTAGGTTGCCCACGCCCAGCATGCGGTGTAGGGGGCGTCGATGGTCATGACGAGGCCTGCGATGGCGAGTCCGGGGACGCATAGCCAGAGAAGGGCGGCGGTGAAACTGGTGAGGTGGTCGTTGTAGGCGACTTGTGCTGTTTTGAGGATCGCGAGGGAGCCGAGGGCGGAGGCGGTGAGGGCTGGGAGGCGGATGGCGAGTTCGGTGTGACCGAGCAGGTTGGTTGAGGCGTAGATGACCCATGCGACGCCGGGGCCCTTTGAGTAGTAGGACCAGTCGAGGTGGCGTGACCATTCCCAGTAGTGTGCTTCGTCTTCTGCGAGGGTGAAGGGGGAGACGATCTGCCAGAAGAGGCGGAGGAGGAAGAGTGCGGCGATGAGGGCGAGGCCTGCGGTTGGCTTTGATCCGAGGCGCATCCACCACTTTGGGGCGATCGAGTTGGATGGTTGGTCTGGAGTGCTCATTGATGGATTAGTGTTTGGAGACTTTGCGGAGTGCGTTGAGGGTGTAGAGGGTGATGAGGAGGATGCCTGACCAGAGGAGGGGGAGTGCGACGGGTCCTGATTTGTGGACGGCTTGTTGTCCGCCTGAGATGAAGAGGATGGTGGTGAGTGCGGGGAAGAAGGACCAGAGGTAGATCATGAGAGGCTGGGAGTAGCGGAGGCGCATGGCGGTGACGCCTCCTGCGAGGACCATGATGAGTGCGGCGGCGGAGAAGGCCCAGCGTTCGTGGACTTTAGAGAGCACCTCTCGGTCGAGGTGGGCGATCTCAAAGTCCAGTTGGGTTGCGAGTTTGGCGATGTGTTTGTTGTGCTGGACTGAATCCGGGTGGCGGTAGTTGGTCGCGGCGATGAGCATCTCGCTGCTTGGTTTGGTGAGGAGGGTTGGGAGTGGGTCGGTGTCGAGGTGGAGGGTGGAGTATTGGGTTTGGGCGATCTGGGTTTGCGGCTGGTTTGAGCTTTGGCCCAGGACGGTGATGTTGGTGAGCTCGAGGTCGAGGGCGAGTTTGTTTGGGGCGGATTGGTTATCGAAGGGGTCAACGGTGGCGGTTGCGTTTGGATTGATTGTTGCGGATTCGGCGCTGAGGCGGTCGGTGTGGCCGTCGGGTTTGGTGATCTCGATCTCGACAGTGTTTGTTGCGGGGAGGGGGTTGAGTGTCCAGTTGCTGCCTTGGATTCTGATTGATCCGGCGAGGATGGTGATGGTCTGGTTGTGTCCGGAGGTGAAGTGGATGGGCTGCCCGGCTCTGAGGAGATCGACGAGGGAGGCGTATGTCTGTGTTGAGGCGATGGCTCTTGCGAGGGCGACGCGGCGGCGGTCTACGAAGTTCATCTGGTCCGGGTTGTCTTTGAGTGAGTTCATGTCTGTAGCGGTCATGAACTTGGGGTCGTCTTTGAAGACTCTTGGGATCGGGATGGCGGGGGAGGTGACGGATTCCCAGGCGACGGCGTCGCCTTGCTCGTTGATGGTGAGGTCTTCGAAGGTCATGACGATTGCTTTTGCGTTGTCGTCGTTGAAGCGGGCGCGGGTTTCTGGTTGGAGGGCCCATGCGGGGAGGAGTTGTATCCATGCCTTTGCGGCGGTGCCGTCGACTTTGATGGTGCCGTCGTCGTTGGCTTCGACCATGACGACTCCGCCGAGGAGGAACTGCTGTTCGATTGGGGAGTCTGGGTCTGGGGTGATTTCTTCGACGCGGTCGGCGTGGATTTCGGTGTTGCCGACCATTGCTGATTGGCCTTGGGAGAGTGAGTTGACGAGTATTTTGGCGAAGTCTCGGGTGACCATTTCTTCCATGCGTTGGAGGAAGCGGGGGATGGTGTGGTTGTTGAGGGCGACGAGTGATCCCGAGAGGATGATGCCGCTGATGAGCATGGGGAAGAGGATTTGTTTGTGGGAGACCCCGGAGGCGAAGACGGCGGTGAGCTCGTTTTCGGCGACGATACGGTTGTAGGTCATGGTGGCGGAGAAGCCTGCGGCGAAGGGGAGGGCGTAGGCGAGCATTGGGGGGATTGCGTAGGCGAGGAAGCGGAATGCTTGGTCGATGGTGAGGGAGCCGTCGGCGAGGGGCTTGACGGTGGCGGCGAAGGAGATGGCGGCGACAACGACGGCGGTGGTGATGATGAGCATCCGCCAGAACTCGAATAGGATGGCTCGCCAGAGGGTCCAGAGCATGGGGGATGGTAGGGACTGGGGGCTCGGCATTCGCCACTGGGGAAGAGAAGATGAAGAGCGGATAGGAGGGGGAGTGAAGGCGAGAATTCGGGAGCCCTCACCCCGGCCCTCTCCCATCAGAATGGGAGAGGGAGGAAGAGTTAGTTTGCGGGGGCGACTTCGACTTTGCCGCCTGGTTTGTCCATGATGGAGAGGTTGAGGGCGGAGAGTTGGTCGCGGATGGCGTCGGCGGCGGCGAAGTCTTTGGCCTTCTTAGCCTCGGCTCGCTGGGCGAGGAGGGATTCGATTTCTTCGGAGGGGATGACGCCGGGTTGGTAGAGGGCGATGCCGGAGTCTTGGATTTTGGGGAGGGGGCGGAAGATGACGCCGAGGATGTTGTCAATCACATGGGTGGCAGCAAGTGATCTTTCTGTGTCAGATTTTGATTCGTCCTGCCAGACGCTCAATGCCTCCGCAGGTTCGAGAGGGGAATCGGGCAATGTGATCGAATCAACTGCGGCATCAAGCTGGTGTTTTTCCTTCTCATCATCCAGATTGTCAGCAAATAATGAAGATGCTCTAGATCTTTCAAAGACTGAAATTGCCCCCGCGATGTTCAGATCATCACTCATCGCTTCAGAGAAACCCATTAGCCTGTCGAATCTGGTGTAGTTCCAATTCAATCTCGGGTCGTTAATCACCGCCATCATTTCTTTAGCATCCCGCCGCCAGATTTGGATACGGCGTGTCGAGTCTTTGAGGCCTTGCATGGAGAAATCCGCGTTGGCGCGGTAGTGGGTTTTGATGAGTTCGAGTCGGACTGCGGCGGGGTCGATGCCTTTGTCTGTCAGGTCAGTGAGGGTGTACATGGTGCCCTTGGACTTGGACATTTTTTGGCCTTCGACTTTGAGGAACCGTGCGTGGAACCAGTGGTTGGCGAAGGAGTCGTTTCCGGTGAAGCAGCAGGACTGGGCGATTTCGCATTCGTGGTGGGGGAAGATGTTGTCTTCGCCGCCGGAGTGGAGGTCGATGGTGGAGTGTTTGGCGTTTGCGGCGTCGAGGCCTCCGGGGACGAGGCGGGCGAGGGCCATGGCGGTGCATTCGATGTGCCAGCCGGGGTAGCCCTCGTTCCAGTCTTTGCAGTCTGGGTGGTTTGGGGCGGGCCATTTCATTTTGTGTGTGTCGTCTTCTTTCCAGAGGAGGAAGTCGGCGGGGTGTTTTTTTTCGGATTGTTGGGAGTCGTCTACGCGTCCGCCTGCGCCGCCTTTGAGGTGGTCGAGGGTGTTGCCGGAGAGGGAGCCGTAGTTTGGGAAGGATTGGGTGTTGAAGTAGACTGCGCGGGCGCCGGGTTGTCCTGCTGTGTAGGCATGGTCGTTGTTGATAAGTTCAACGATGACCTGTTTCATGTGGTTGACATGATCGGAGGCGCGGGGCATGAGGGTTGGATCGGACTCGGCTTCTACTGCGACTTTGAGTCCGAGCTTGATGGCGTCTGATTTGAATCGTGCTTCGTAGAAGTTTGCGATGGCTCTTGGGTCGTTTGGGTCGATGTCGGCGGCTTTGTGGATTGAACCATCTTTCTTTGATTCGGTGATCCTTTGGGCTGCGAGTTCCATTTTGTCTTGGCCTGCGCCGTCTGCGTTGTCGTCGTCGGTCATGTGTCCGACATCGGTGATGTTCATGACATGGGTGACTGTTCTGGGGCCGGTATGTGTGCTGCCTTCAGTTGATTGGAGGGCGCAGAGTGGTGATTCGATCCATCTTCGGAGGAGGTCTGCTGCGAGGAAGGAACGGAAGTTCCCGATATGTGCATCGTCATATACGGTTGGGCCACAGGTGTAGAAAGTGATGCTGTTTGTATCGTTGGGCACAAACGGTTGTTGTTTTTTTGTGATTGTGTTGTAGAGTTTAAATGTCATTGTGTGATCGTAGGGAGGGTGCCGACTAGGTGTCGCGCATATCGTTCCAGTTAAACGGGACACTGACAGCATGGATAGACACGCCGAAATCTTTGAGTTTTTAAATCATGAGCCGGGCACAGGGGTTTCTGTGCTGGATCGAGACGGGCGATTTATTTATATAAACAAGGAATCGGTCCGGATTCATTTTTCGGAGCCAATGGATCCTGAAGATATTCAGGGAAAAACGCTCTATGAACTCGGTTTCCCGAGGCGTTGGGCCGACGAGCGGGTGGAGCGGTTCCGTCAAATGGAGCAGACGGGGGAAGAGTACATCATGAGGACGATCTGGCAGGGGCACCAGCAGTTCAGCTGGGCTCGCTCGCTTGGACAAGAAGAGGGCGGCGAGTTTCGTGTGCTTGTGGTGACTCGGCGGGTCGGGACTGGGGAGGAATCTGATCGGTTGCTTGATTCTGAGATGTCTGTGGTCAAATCTGAGGTGACGGGGCTTGGGCCGTTGTGTGTGTTGACCAAGCGGGAGCTTGAGGTTCTGGCGCTTATTGGGCAGGGGTTGACGGCCAAAGAGATCGCTGGGCTTTTGCACCGATCGGTGAAGACTATTGAGAACCACCGGATATCACTGGGGGCGAAACTGAACAAATCCAACAAGGTGGAGCTGGCGATGATCGCGCGAGATGCGGGATTAACGGTTGATGATTCGAAGCGGTCGCGGATGTGTGAATCTTCGAAGGGTGGCGGGTGTTGTTGAGTTTTTTGGGATTGGCCAAGCCTTGGAGTGTGTGACGATCTGTTCTTTAATCGTTGATGGTGTCGGATGGTGCGGGTTCGACGGCGATGCGGAGGACGCGGGTGGGCTCGGCTTCGAGGATGATGATGTTCATGCTGTCCTGGGTGACCTGTTCGCCTTTGTCTGGGATGCGTCCGAGGGTGGTGTTGATGTAGCCTGCGACGGTGTCGTAATCGTCTGATTCTGGGAACTGGATGTTGAGTGGTTCGAGGTCGTCGTTTGCGTCGTCGATTTCTGTGCGTGCGTCGATCTCGGCGGAGGTTGCGGCTTCGTCGATTTCTACACCGGAGGGGTCGTCTTCGGGGTCTTCGTATTCGTCTTGGATCTCGCCGAAGATTTCTTCGACGATGTCTTCCATGGTGACGAGTCCTGAGGTGCCGCCGTATTCATCGATGATGATGGCGATGTGTACTTTTTCGATGAGGAGTTGTGCGAGGAGCTCGCGGACTGTTTTGGTCTCGGGGACGAATGTGGGTGGGCGTAGGATTGATTTGAGGTTGAATGGGGTGGGTTGTCCGTTGTTTGTGTGCGGGCCGTTGGCCATGATCCATCCGAGGAGGTCTTTGGCATAGAGCATGCCGACGATGTGGTCGAGGTTTTCTTCGAAGACTGGCGCACGTGAGTGGCCGTGCTCGTCGATGAACTGCTGGACGGCGTCGAGGTCGTCGGTGTATTCGAGTGCGTCGACTTCTGTGCGGGGGGTCATGACGGATTCGGCTAGGGTGGAGCGGAACTCGACGACCGCTTCGAGCATGTCGCGTTCTGTTTCGTCGATGTGTCCTTCGCGTTGTCCTTCGGATACAACGGAGAGGAGTTCTGAACTGATGGCGTCTTCGGCGGGGGTGAGGTCTGTGCCGGCGAGTCTTCGGATGACCTCGTCGATGAACCTCATGGTGAATAGCAGGGGGTAGAAGAGTGCGTGGATGGTTCTGGTTGGGCGTGAGAGGAGTGCGATGTATCGCTCGCCCGCGTGGTTTGCGACGCCGATGGGGACGAGCATGGTTGCGGGCCATGTGACGAGTGTGGCGATGAGGATTCCTACGAAGACTGAGCCGATGTTTGGGGTCGGGAGGCTGAGGATGCCTGAGAACCAGTAGATGCTTGTGAGTCCTATGAGCATATTGACAAAGAGGGCGAGTATTTTGATCGCCGCGGCGTGGCCGTCTGGGTCTTGCTCGATTGCCGAGAGGCGTTTGGCGAGATGGGAGGCCTCATCGCGTTGGATGAGCGAGGCGAGTTTGGCGCGTGACATGGTGATGAGCGAGACCGATAGCGAGGAGAGGACGCAAGAGATGCCGAGCAGCACGCAGAGGATTATGAACAGCCATCCTGGGGTGGGGATCATGCGTGTGTACCTCTTCCGAAGAGTGGGCCGATGCCTGCGAGGGTGAGGAGTTGGTCTTCTTTGTCGTGCATTGCTTTGAAGTCTTCTGGTTCGTGGTCGTCGAATCCGAGGCAGTGGAGTGTGCCATGTATGATATAGAGGAGGATCTCGTGGGCGGTGGTGTGGTTGTGGTCTTGTGCTTGGCGCGTGGCTTCATCTGCGCAGACGATGAGGTCGGTGTCGAGTGTCTTTATGCCTGCGTCGTTTATTGAGGTGTCGGCTGCGAGGTCGAAGGTGAGGACATCGGTGGTACCTGGGATGCCGGAGAATCTTTGGTGGGCGTCTGCCATCTGGAGATCGTTGACGACTTTGGCGCGGACGGAGCCTGTTGCGGGGAGATGAGCGAAAACGGCGGCGGCCCAAGTGTTAATATTGGCGTGGTCGCTTTGGGAGAGCAGGCTGAGAGGATCGATGAGTTCGAGGGTGGCTTGGTGGGTGGGCGCGGGGTGGGGGTCATCGTCTGCTTCGGATTGAGCACCGATGGAGGGGGGGGGTGAAGATTGTGGCTTGTTGTTCATGAGGTGGAGGCTTTTTCCTTCTTTGTTCGTCTGGCTGTATTGCTTGGATTGGGGGGTCTTTGTTTTGCTGAGTTGTGATCAGAACAAGTGAAAAAGCACGCTAGTGTATCGACATAGTTGGGAGATTGAAATGGAGATATCCACAGGATTTATGCATAACAGCACGAACATCGCCCTATCAGACGGTGTAATATGTAAAGATAGGCAAGGAATTATGATAAAATACCGATAAGAAAGCTTGAAGGAAGACTATTTCGATCATTCTATACAGATCTCTCTCTCCTCCAGCGGGGTGCCGTGGACCCATGGCACCCTGCTTTCTTTTTGCGCTGATGGGGAGCGGTGAGGGCTTCTCGCTAGGATCGGGTTCCTTTGTTGAATGGGGTAGTTGATGGACTTTGGGAACGAGTGTGTATTGGTGACTGGGGCTGCGGGCTTTATTGGGTCGCATGTGTGCGTGAAGATGCTGGGGCTTGGTGTGAGGGTTGTTGGGGTGGACAACTTTGATCCGTACTACTCCAGACAGATGAAGGATTACAACCTGAAGATGGTTGAGGTTGCGGGCGGGGGGTTTGGGGGGTTCTCGTTTTCTGAGATGGATATTTGTGATACTGACGGGCTTGAGCGTTTGATGGGCGAACACGGGGTGACGGGGGTGGTGCACCTTGCGGCCAAGGCGGGGGTGCGGCCTTCTATTGCGGATCCGGTTGGGTACGCGTTGGCCAATGTTGTGGGGACGCAGTCGGTGCTCAGCGCAGCGACTGGTGCGGGGTGCAAGCGGGTGGTGGCGGCTTCGTCATCGTCGGTGTATGGGAATAATGAGAAGGTGCCGTTTGGCGAAGAGGATTCTGTGGAGCAGCCGATTTCTCCATATGCGGCGACCAAGCGTTCGTGCGAGTTGATTGGTGATACGCACCATCATCTGACTGGGCTTCCTGTGGCGATGCTGCGGTTTTTCACGGTCTTTGGTCCTGGGCAGCGTCCTGATCTTGCGATCCGGTTGTTTCTCAATAAGGTTTCGAGGGGCGAGACGATCACGATGTTTGGTGATGGGTCGATGAGCCGGGACTTTACATTTATTGATGATATTGTCGCGGGTGTGGTGGCGAGTTATGAGCGGATCGATTCGTTTGGGTACCGGATCTGGAATCTGGGGAGCGATCATCCGATGGAGTTGCACGAGTTGATCTCGACGGTTGGTGAGGTTGTTGGGCGCAAGCCGATTGTGGATCAGCAGCCGATGCAGGCGGGGGATGTTGATCGTACTTGGGCGGATCTGACGCGATCAAAGAAAGAGCTTGGGTACGGGGCTACGACATCGATTCGTGATGGGATGGTCAAGCAATGGGCTTGGATGCAGGCGCATGCCGAGGCTTTTGGCAGTTGATAAGCAGATGAGAAGTACTTGAGGAGTTGTTGATGGGTACCGGGAAGCCGAAGGTTCGGATTATGCGACATCTTGCACGGACGGGGGGGACGCTGATTACCAAGTGTTTGGGATCGATGGACGGGGTTGTTGTTTTGTCTGAGGTGCATCCTGCGGTGCTCAACGCGACTGATCCGATGATGCAGGCGGTGGAGTGGTTTGGGCTTGTGAGCAAGAAGCAGGTGATGAGGTGGCGGGCATTGCGTGGGCCTCGGTTCGAGCAGTTTGTGTGGGCGTGTCAGGATGCTGCCGAGTCGAGGGGTGATACGCTGGTGCTCCGTGATTGGTCGCATATTGATTATTACGGGAAGCCGTTTGTTAAGAAGCCACTGATGGGTTCGGGGTTACGGGATTCGCTTGTTGAGTTCTTTGATGTTGTCGAGGCATGCACGGTTCGGCATCCGATCGATCAGTACCTGTCGCTTGGCAAAATCGGGGCGATTACAGAGGTTGATTGGGAGTTGTTTCTTGATGGGAATTTGGCGTTTGCAAAGTATGCGGTTGGTTGCCGGTGCGGGGGCGGATTTATTCGGTACGAGGATCTGGCGAGTGATCCTGACGGGAAGCTGAAGGAGCTGTGTTCAATGCTGGAGATCGGGTTTGATCCGGAGTACGCGAAGCGTTGGGCTTCGTACACGACGGTGACGGGGGACACCAGCGATCAGGGCGGGGGGCGGGGGGCCACAGAGGTTCAGATTAAATCGTTTGAACGCAGTAAGTCGGTTGACGAGGGGCTTGTTGAGCGGTTCCGCGCTGATGAGCGGTATCAGGAGACTTGCCGGCTGCTTGGGTACGAGGTTTAGTTTAATCTACTTTACGAAGAGAGGTAGTTGAACTCGGCGAGGTCGTCTTTGAGGGCGGCGTTGAACTGGGCGTCGAATCCGGGCGCGATCGCGTTTAGGGATTGGTTGGATTCGCCTTTGTTCATGAAGTAGACGCCCTTGCGGGTGGCGTCGTTTGAGCCGACGAAGAGTCTTTTGGTGAGGTCGTTTGATTTGTCGGCGTTTTTTTCTCGGATTTCGAGGGCGCGCATGGTGTCGAATGAACTGGCGGTGACGGCTTCTTTGATCTGGTCGTCGGTGCGGGAGATTTCGAGGAACTTCAGGATGTTATTGAGTTGGGTTGCTGGGTCTGCTTTGAGGTCTTCGTAGCGGAGGTGGAGGACGGGGAACTGGTCTGTGTTCCATGAGCGTGCGTGGGAGGCCCAGGTCCCGAAGCCGTGGGATTTCCAGTCTGGGTCGCCGCCGGTGTTGAGGAATGCCTTTGCGTAGTGTTTTTTGGTGACGGCCCATGAGCCTTTGCCGAGGAGCTTACGGTAGTTGAGTGCGCTCAGGAGGATGTCGCGGGGGTTGCGGATGATGTGGATGGCTTTGAGAGTACTACCGAGTTGTGGGTGTTGGTCGGTGAGTTGGAAGTGTGTTTTGATGTAGGTTGGGCCAGACGGGTCGGGGTTTGTCGGGAGTGGTCGGTGGATGTCGGCGATTTTGGTGGTGATGTCGATGGATTGCTTTGGCGACCCGTAGAGGGCGGCGTAGAGCATGAAGCGGAGCCAGGTGTTGCCGCTCTTTGGGTAGGATGCGAGCCAGATGATGGGGGCGTTTTGGGGCATTGGTTTGGCTTGGTGATTATTTGGAATCGCACCATTGCGTCCAGAGGGTACGGTATGCGGCTTCGACCTTGTTTGTGTAGGGGGCTTGGTCGCATAGGGGAGAGTTGAGGGTTTGGGTGCGGAGGGTGTCGCGGGCAGATTTGGGGCGTGCGCCTTGGTCAATAAGGGTGAGTGCTTTGGCGATGTAATCGGATTCGGAATCGGCGATCATGCCTGGCTCGCCGACGGCGGTGAGGAGTGAGGCGCTGACGCGACCGGCGTGGGTGTTTCCGAGGAGGGTGAGGGTGGGGACGCCCATGATGAGGGCTTCGCAGGTGGTGGTGGTGCCGGTGTATGGGAAGGTGTCGAGGGCGAGGTCGAGGTCGTTGTAGGTGTCGAGGTGTTGTTGGGTGGTGGGGGAGAAGGCGCGGAGGTTGAGGCGGGATTCGTTGATGCCGTTATTTTTGAATCGTTCGAGGAGTTCTGCTTTAAGTTCTTTGTTTGCGAGTTTGGAGGATTTGATGAGGAGCTTGGTGTCTGGGCGTTCGTTGAGGATTGTTGACCATACTTTGATGGTGGAGTCGGATAGTTTTTTGAGGTTGTTGAATGAGCCGAGGGTGAAGGGGCGGGAGGTGTCGGGGTCTTTGATTGCGGGGAGTTGGGTTGGGGGTTGGTAGCAGAGGAAGCAGCCTGGGAGGCGGTGGAGTGATTCGGTTGCGAGGTGGTCTGAGCCTTGGGGGTCGGTGATTTCGTCGATGAGGCGGGCGTTGATTCTTGAGAGTCCGGTGGTGTTGCCGTAGCCGATGAAGGTGATCTGGACGGGGGCGGGGGTGGCGGCAAAGACGGGGAGTTTGTGTCCGGCGAAATGGCCTGCGAGTTCAACGAGGATGTCGATTTGTTGTTCTTTGATGTAGTGAACAAGTTGGGGGAGGGGCATCGCGCTGCAGAGGTGCCAGTGGTCGGAGGCGGTGTTGAGGCGTTCGGTGACCTCGTCGCGGTGGGAGGAGGTGGTGAAGATGTGGGTTTCGAACTGATTTTTGTTGGTGTTGTGGAGGATGGGTTCGAGGAAGTAGGTGATGGAGTGCTGGTGGAAGTCGCCGGAGATGTAGCCGACTTTGAGTTTTCGGGATGGGTCTTTGGAGTTTGGGTGATTGGTTGATGGGGGGAGTTGTGATTCGAGTTCTTGGCCGTAGCGTTTGTGGGCGTCGAAGACTTGTTCTGGTGCTTTGGTGTCGTCGTAGGAGTGGGCCAGGGCGTAGAGGTCGAGGAGGGCGGGGTGTTTTTGGAGGGCGGGGGGTGCGGCTTCGAGGATTTCGATGGCGCGGTGGGCGTGGGTGGTGTCGAGTTCGAGGAGGGCGCGGTTGACGATTGGGTCTGGGAGGTTTGGGGATTGGGCTTGGACTTGTTTGAGTGTTTTGCGTGCGGCTTCGTATTGGCCGAGTTCGGATTGGGTTGTTCCTAGACCCGCCAGGGCGCCGGGGTGTTCGGGCTGGATGGCGAGGGCTTGCTGGTAGAGGGCGAGGGCTTGCTCGTGTTGAGAGGCGAGGGCATTCAGGGAAGCGAGGGTGGTGAGGGCGTCGGTGTTTTTGGGTTCGAGTTTGGTGGCGGTTTGTGCGTGGTAGAGGGCGCGGTCTTTGTCGTCGGTTGCCGAGGCGATCATCGCTGCGAGGGTGTGGGCATGGGAAGACTTTGGGTTTTTGGAGAGGAGGCGGGTGATCTGGGCGTGGGCCTTGGTGAACTGGGCTTGTTGATAGAGGGCGTAGATTTCTTGGATCTGTTGGATCAGACGGTTGTGTTTGGCGGCGGACTGGGGGGATTTTTTATTCATCGGGCGGAGGCCGCTTTGGAATGGATGAGATCGGAGGCGGAAGCTTTGGCTTTGTTGTGTGTATCCATAACGGTGTCGAGCGAGCCCGCTGGGTGGCACTCGAACTGTTCGAGGGTTTGTTGAACAATTGTGGTGATGTCGCCGAAGGCGAGTTGATTGTTGAGGAATGATTCAACGGCTGCTTCGTTTGCGGCGTTGAGGACGGTTCCTGCGTTTTTGCCTTGGCTGATGACTTGCTTGGCGAGGTTGATTGCGGGGAAGCGGGCTGGGTCAATAGGTTTAAAGTCGAGGGAACCGAGGGCGGTGATGTCGAGGGGATTGGATTGGTTTGTGGCGCGGAGGGGATGGGTGAGGGTGTGCTGGATGGGGCAGCGCATGTCGGTGGGGCCCATGTGTGCGAGGACAGAACCGTCGTTTGTTTCGACGAGGGCGTGGACGGTTGATTGAGGGTGGATGACGGCGTCGAGTTGGTTTGCTGATAAGCCGAAGAGCCAGTGGGCCTCGATGAGTTCGAGGGCTTTGTTCATGAGGGTGGCGGAGTCGATGGAGACTTTTTTGCCCATGGACCAGGTCGGGTGATTGAGGGCTTGCTCGACGGTGGCGTTTTGGATTTCTTGGAGTGGTTTGTTTCGGAAGGGGCCGCCGGATGCGGTGAGGGTGACGCGGCGGATTGAATCCGGGGCGGTTGATGGGGGCGCGTAGTTGGGGCCTTGGAGCGAGAGGAGGCACTGCCAGAGGCCGGCGTGTTCGGAATCGATGGGGAGGATTTTGGCTCCGGATTTGAAAGCGGCGTCGGTGACGATCGAACCACCGGCGACGAGGGATTCTTTGTTTGCTAGGGCGATGTTGATGCCGAGCTGCGCGGCGCGGAGGGTGCTCGGGAGCCCGGCGATGCCGACGATGGCGCCGATGACGAGGTCGGGTTGGGTGTCATCGATGAGTTGTGTTGGGGCTCCGGGGTTGTGGATCAGGGTTGAAGTGTTAAAGCGGCTGGTATCTGCGGCCGGGCTGCACACACCGATGGCTGCATTGGGATACACGCCTGCTTGCTTGGCGAGCACGGCTGTGTTCTCGTGGGCGCACAGGGCAACGACCTCGTAGTGGGTGGGGTGGTTGCCTTGTGAATTGAGCGCGTTGAGGTGCTCGATGGTTTCGAGGGTTTGTGTGCCGATGGAACCGGTGGAGCCGAGGATAGCGACCCGGAGGACGGGCTTGGCGGCGGCGATGATGTCCGGGTCATCTGGCATGAGTTAGATGTCGCGGTCGATGGCGGAGACTTCGGCGCTGGTGAGTTTGCGGCGTCCGCCGGAGTACAGGCCCCTGCGGCGTGGCTTGGGCTCTGGGGCTGGTTCTGGCTTTGATTGAGTCTTAGTTTTTGGTTTCGATTCGGAATTGGACGAGGACTCTGAGCCTTCGTTGTTTCCTGAATCTCCATCCGACCGCGAGCGGCCACGACCCCCGCGACGGCGGCGGCGCTTTTTCTTGATGGGTTCGCCGTTCTCGTCGAGTTCTGGTTTGGACTCTTCGGAGGATTGGGCTTCCGGTTGGTCTTTCTTTTCGGAACTGTTCTCTGATTTGGGTTTGCTTCTCGATCTGCCTTCGGGCTTGCCTTGGGATTGATCTTCTGAAGCGCTTTCGGCGTTGGTATCTGAATCGCCACGCCCGCGGCCGCGTCGGCGTCGGCGGCGTTTCTTTTTGACGGGTTCGCCGTTCTCGTCGAGGAGCGGGGTGGAGTCGTCGATCGGGAGATCGGTTTTCTCGGCCTTCTCTGCTTTCTTGGCGTAGTCCTCTGCGAGTTTGAGGACTGTGGCCTCGTCGCTTTCTTCTGCGAGGTCGATGGCCCATCCGGAGTCGTCTGTGTCGATTGTGGACCATTCGACGACGGTTGGTTTGGGTTTGGTGATCTTGGCGAGTTTGTCGGTGTCTATGTCGTTGCCGTTGGCTTCGTAGGCGTAGAGCGCGAAGCGGTCCATTGGGAGCGAATCCGAGACGCGGACATCGACGGCTTTGCCCGAACCGAGCTCAACGCGGATGAGCTGGGATCTCTTGGTCGAGAGAAGTTCGGAGGCGACGCGAGGGTTGACGACGAGTTCGGCGCGGTGGACGCTTCTGTGGTCAACCAACGATGCGAGATCGCGGAGGGCGGTGTCGGCGACCGAACCTGGGCGTTGGACGAGTCCTCTGCCTCGGCAGGTTGGGCAGTCTGCGAAGTGCTGGGACTCCATTGAGCCGCGCATGCGCTGGCGGGTCATTTCGAGGAGGCCGAAGTCTGAGATCGGGCCGATGGAGGTTTTGGCTCGGTCTGTTTTGAGGCGTTCTCTGAAACGGTTCTCGATGTCTCTGCGGTGTGATGCGTAGCGCATGTCGATCAGGTCATTGACGACGAGGCCTCCGAGGTCTCGGAGGCGGAGCTGGCGGCAGATGGCGTCGACGGCTTCGAGGTTTGTTTTGTAGGCGTTGGTCTCGGCGTCTTTGGCGCCGCGGCTTTTACCCGAGTTGACATCGATGGCGACGAGGGCCTCGGTCTGGTCGATGACGAGGCGGCCGCCCGATGGGAGGTGGACCTCGCGGGCGTGGATTTCTTCGATCTGGCGTTCGATGTCGAAGGCGTGGAAGATCGGGGATGTGCCGGCGTAGTGGGCGAGCTTGGCGTGTGAGCGCGGGGCCGCGATTTTAATGAAGCGGGCGACTCGCTTGAGCGCGGCTTCGGAATCGATTACTACGCGGTCTACTTCAGATGAGAGCAGGTCGCGGACGGTGCGGACGAGGAGGTCGGATTCGGAGTAGAGCAGGCGTGGTTTCTTTCCACCCTTGCGTCGTTTCTCCATGTCGGACCAGAGGCGCTGGAGGTAGGCGAGGTCGCGTTTGAGTTCGGTTTTGTTGCGGTCGAATCCGGCGGTGCGGAGGATGAACCCGAACCCATCCGGGAGATCGAGTGTGCCGAGGACTTTTTTTGCTGCCTTGCGTTTGTCGTCGTCTTCTTCTTTGCGTGAGACGCCGACCTTGTCCATGCCTGGCATCATGACGATGAAGCGGCCGGGGATTGAGAGGTAGGAGGTGAGGGATGGGCCCTTGGTGCCTACGCCTTCTTTAAGGACCTGAACGATGATTTCTTGCCCGCGTTTGAGGCAATCTTGGATCGGTGGGCGCTCGCGGTGGGGTGTTTTTTTGCCGACGCGTTCGGTTTTGTCATCGCCTTTGGCGAAGTACTGTGGGTGGATATCGGTGATGTGGAGGAAGCCGTTTTCTTCGGTTCCGAAGTCGATGAAGGCGGCCTGGATGGAGGCTTCTACATTGGTGACGCGTCCGACATAGATGTTGTTGACACGGGAGACCTTGTTGGTGTTTTCTGAGAAGACATCTTCGAGCTGGCCGTCTTCAACGATGGCGATGCGGCAGTCTTCGCCCGGGACATAGTTAACGATCATCTCGGTGTAGGGTCGTTTTTCTTCGGCCTTTGATTTGTGTTTGGTCTTTGAGTCAGACCTTGAGGAGGTTTCTTTCTTGGATGATGCGACCTTTGAGGTTTTTTTGGTTGATCTGCGGCGGGTCTTCTTTGGGGCGTCTTCCTGGCTTTCGGGCTCGGGCTGCACTGGCTGATCGGCTGCAACAGTATCTGCGGCGACGGGCTCTTCTTCGGCTTCGGCCGCTTTGCTTGTCGTTTTCTTTGATGATTTTTTGGTGACCTTTTTCTTGGTCGTTTTTTTAGCCGTCTTCTTTGCGGCTGGTTTTTTGGTGGTCTTCTTGGCGACCTTTTTGGTGGTGGCCTTTGAAGCCGCCTTCTTTGCGGCGGGCTTTTTGGTCGTTTTCTTAGTTGTTTTTTTCGTAGTTTTCTTTGTTGTTTTTTTAGTGGTTGAAACGGATTCGGATTCAGTGGACGCTGCTGCGTCTTTGGGTTCGTCGGTCATTGATAGGTTCCTGAGTCGTCGTAGGGCGGCGTGGATTTGTAGTAGGCAGGGCGGCTGAGCTTGCGATCGATTGGTATCGGGTTATGGATACTGGGTCGCCCGTGTGGGCGGTTGGGTAGATCGTGTTGGTCAGGCGCGTGCGGTTGTTCAAACGCGTCGCTCGCAGACTGGTTATGCGCGGTGCGTGTCTTGCGTTGCTGGGGAGCCGTCTTGGTCGCGGAGCGGGTCTGTTTGGGCAGAGCAGCTGGCGGAGGGCGTTCCCGGCGGTGCTGGTGTGCACACGGCGCGGTGGTTTGGTTTGAGAGGATCAGCCGACGGGACGACCGTCGAAGACCTCTGGGACAATCTTTCTTAGCCGATTGAACACATAGCTCGATGATTCGGCTTCGGAATCGAACCCGATCGCTCGTTTGGCGATCCGTTCGCATCGTTGGACGCTCAGGCCTCGGATTGCTCGTTTGACGAGGGGGAGGCTTGAAGCGGTCACTGAAAGGGTACGCACGCCCAGGCCGATCAGCAACGCGGCAAAGGCGGGATCTGCGGCGGACTGGCCGCAGCAGGAAACTGGGACATCTCGCTTGCGGCCGGCCCTTGCGACATCGCGGACGAGGCGGAGGATTGCGGGGTGTATAGGCGTATAAAGCGAGGCGACCCGTTCATTGGTTCGGTCAACGGCGAGGGTGTATTGAACAAGGTCGTTGGTTCCGACCGAGAAAAAGTCTACTTCTCGCGCAAATGCTGGGGCCATGAGGGCGGCGGCGGGGACTTCGACCATCATCCCGACATTGATGTTCGGGTTATATTCGATACCGTCTTCGGCGAGTTCTTCCATTTCTTCGTTGAGGAAATAGCGTGCTGAGCGGAACTCGCTGATGTTCGTGATCAGCGGGAACATGACCTGGACTGGTCCAAAGGCGCTGGCGCGGAGGATGGCGCGGAGCTGGGTGCGGAACATGGGTTGGTTCTGGAGGGCGTAGCGGATGGAGCGGAGGCCTAGGAAGGGGTTGCGTTCGGGTGTTTCTTCTTGGGTCTGGGTGTATTTGTCGGCCCCGAGGTCGATGGTGCGGATGGTGAGGGGTTTGCCATCGAGCATGTCGATGCATTTTTTGTATGCGTTGAAGTGGTCTTCTTCGGTGGGGTTTTGGTTGCCGGTGAGGTAGAGGAACTCTGTTCGGAAGAGACCTACGCCTTGCCCTCCTTCGTCGAGGAGGCGTGTGATTTCGTCTGCGAACTCGATGTTGCCTAAAAGCTGGATTTCGACGCCATCGGTTGTGATGGCGGGAAGGTTTGCGAGTTCGTGGAGGGAGATCCGTGCTTCTTCTGCGGACTTTATGAGGGATCTGTATTGGTCGATGGTCTCATCGTCGGGGTCGAGGATGATGGTGCCTTTGTTGCCATCGACGATGATTGTTTGGCCGTCGCGTGTGTTTGCGGTGATGTCTTTGGTGCCTACGACGGCGGGGAGAGAGAGTGCGCCGGCGACGATGGCGGTGTGTGAGGTGCGTCCGCCGAGGTCGGTGACGAATCCGGTGATGTGCTTACGGTTGAAGCCTGCGGTTTGGGTGGGGGTGAGGTCGCGGGCGACGATGATGGTGTTCTCGCCGACCTGAGCGAGGGAGGCGGCGGACTTGCCGCTGAGTTTACGGAGGAGGCGGGAGGCGAGGTCGCGGAGGTCGTCGACTTTGGACTGGAATGTGGAGTCTGGGTGCTTTGCGAAGCGGTCGGCGAGTTTTTTGAGGGTGGAGCTTGTTGCGTATTCTGGGGTGACATGGTCGTTGGAGATCATGGAGCGGATGGGCGTGAGGATGGTGGGGTCGTTGAGTGCACCGATGTGGAAGAGGAAGATTTTGGCGGCTTCTGTGCCCATTTCTCCTGTGGATTCTTCGTGGAGTGCATCGAGGTCAGCGATGGCGGCTCTGCGGGCGAGCTCAAAGCGTTCGAGCTGGGCGGGGGCGTCGACGGCGTTGATGGCCTGGGGGCCGACACGGAAGGAGCGGTCTTCTTCTAAGAGATAGACGCGCCCGATGACGAGACCTTTGGAGACCGGGATGCCTGTGATTCTGTTCATATATAGAGGTGTATTCGGTGACTATCTTAGCGCGGAGAAGGATTGGGGGGTAGCTATCGGACTTCTTCGGGTTTCTGTTGGTTGAATGGCGGAAATGGTGCTTGACACGCAGGGTGGAATGCAGGACTATACTTTTTGCGTTGAGGGCAGGGTTTGCCCGATTACGCAGTTGTGATTTATGGTTTGTGCGAGGCGACTCCTGTTGCCCCCGAATCTTGGATCGCCGGAACTAGAACTAGGCAGCAGAACTCTTCACTTTGAAGAATGGGTTTGGATGACTATGCTCACAGGCATACTGGAATGGCCACAGCGCACCGAGGGGCGTGTCCGTATTACTTCTACGGGGGGCGGCGCTGCGGCGAACGCCGACGAGGGCTCCGAGATTAAAGACGATCCTTTTGTTCCTGTTCACTTCGGTGAGGAGTTTCCGCTGCGCGATGGTTTGCGTGTGGAAGTTGTTGTCGAGATGAAGAAGCCTCGCCGGAGGCGTCGGGGGAAGAACAGCAGGGGGAGCAGCGGGCCGCGGCAGCCTCGTCCGGTGGTCGAGCGGTTTGTGAGCATCGAGGGGATGACCCCGGAGGAGTTTGCCAATCGCAAGAAGTTCGAGGATCTGACCTCGATCGATCCCGAGCCGATCCTGAATCTTGAGTACCCCGGGTGCCCACCGGCGTGCCGGTTGATCGATATGTTCTGCCCGATCGGGCGTGGCCAGCGTGGGATGATTGTTTCGCCACCCAAGGCGGGTAAGACGACTCTGCTCAAGGACATTACCAGCGGGATCCTGATTAATCATTCTGATGTGAAGGTGATCGCGCTGCTGATCGATGAGCGTCCGGAAGAAGTGACGGACTTTACGCGGGCGTTCTTGGGGAATCTTGCGCAGCGCGAGGGGGACGCTGAGTGGGATAAGCCTTGGGCCAGGGATCGGATTGAGATCTTTGCATCGAGCAATGACCACGACATCAAGAGGCATATTGATATCTCGACCCAGACGCTCGACCGCTGCAAGCAGATGGTGGAGAACGGGGAGCATGTTGTTGTGGTGCTTGATTCACTCACAAGACTTGGACGGGCGTTTAACCGTTCGGGCAAGCACGCCAACTCTGGGCGGACGCTCTCGGGCGGGATTGACTCCAAGGCGCTGGAGGTGCCTAAGCGGATCTTTGGCGCGGCGCGGAACACCGAAGAGGGCGGGTCGCTGACGATGATCGCGACATGTCTGGTCGATACGGGTTCGCAGGGGGATCAGGTGATCTTCGAGGAGTTCAAGGGCACGGGGAATATGGAGTTGATCCTGGACCGGAAGATTGCCGAGAAGCGGTTGTTCCCGGCGATCAACTTGGCGGCCAGTGGCACACGAAAAGACGAGAAGCTGATCGGGGCCGAGCCGCTCAAGACGATCACGGCGTTGCGTCGCCGGATGATGAACATGCCTCCGCCTCAGCAGGTGGAGCAGTTGCTCGCGGCTCTTGCGCGCTTTGAGACCAACGAGGGTTTGGTTGGCAAGGCGTAAGCAGGCCGAGAATGGTCATTGAGTACAAAGTACGGGCGGTCTAGCGGGAATTCACTTTGAATTTTTCGCTGGTTCGGGTACGCTCGGTCTGATTGTCCCCCAATGAAGCCCTAGAGAAGCGGAGAGAAGAGCATGATTTGTTTGAGAGCCCCTGTGTGTGGTTTGGTTCTGGTTGCCTTGTGCGGGGGTGCGGTTGCTGAGGTTCCGGTGGGGTGGACCTTTGAGATCCAGTGTCGATCGAGTCTGGATTCGGGGATTGCGCCGTTGAATCTGCCTTTCCCGAGTTCGTTGTCTTCGCAGTATGTGTCGATCGGGGAAGATGGGGATGTGGCGACGCGGGTGGTTCTCTCTGGTCAAGAAGGCGTTTTCTATGGGCAGGGTGGTGTTGGGGGGATGATCTTTACGGCTCCGGCGCCGGTTGACCCGGTGTGGTCAACGACGCTCGATCTTCGGAACGGGATGATCGCGATTGAGCTCGGGGGTTTCGGGGACGGGGCGGAGTTGTACGATACTGGTGGCGTGCTGCTCGAAAGTTTTTCGGGTGGGGGTTCGGAGGGCGTGTCGAGTGTCAATGCGGTGACGCTGGCGAGCGACGGGGCGGTGTGTTATCGCGGGGACTTCGGGTCTGAGGACAAGATTGTGACGGACCACTTTGTCGGGGGCGGGCGGACGCAGGTGACAATCGCGGATACTTTTTCTGGGGACTACACCTTTTTGTTCTCGCCTGAGATGAACGACGCTCGTCAGATCGTGACGGGGACGATCCCTGCGAGCGGGCCGAGCCGGCGGGTTGTTCGGTTTGATTCTGCGGGTGTGCCGACGACGGTTGCAGAGACCGGGGCGACATGGAACGCGATCGTCAACTCGACAGCGATTGCGCAGAATGGGGATGTGGCGTTTTCGGCGCGGCGGACCTCTGGATCGATCTGGGAAGTCAATCACTGGGACGGGGCTACGACGACACTGATCGCCAGCGGGGATGATGCGACAATTCAGAACAGTTCGCTGGCCAACTTCCCGCCTGTGGTGAGTTCCAATGGGTGGGTCGCGTTCCGGGCGAGCGATGTTGCCAATGACTCGACGGCGATCTGGGTCGGCGATGGCGAGAGCTTGGTCAAGCTGATCGAGTATGACCAGTTGATTGAAACGGATCTTGGGCCTTTGGCGTTGGGGATCGACTTTGGCGGGCTCGATGGCAAGCAGGTCACCAGCGGGGTGATTGATATCAATGACGCGGGGCAGGTCGCGTTTAGTGCGTTCTTGCGGAACGGGACTGTTGGTGTGTTTGTTGCGACGCCTGTGATGGGGTGTGCTGCGGATCTGACGGGGGAGGGGGATCTGAACTTCCTCGATGTGTCAGCGTTCTTGAGTGCGTTTGGGGCGCAGGACCCTGCGGCGGACTTTACTGGCGAGGGGGACTTTAACTTCCTCGATGTTAGCGCGTTCCTTGCGGCGTTTGGGGCGGGTTGCCCGTAAGCCTTTGGGGGGTTTGTGCTCTTTGGTTATTTGTTTTTGGACTTGGGGATGTGCCGGCTGAGGAAGAGCCCGAGGTGGACGAGTTTTTTGCCTTTTGCGGGTCGTGAGGTTTCGCAGAAGTCCCAGAGTTCGTCGATCATCCGATTGAGTTTTTTGAGTTGTTTATCGTCTACCCAGACACTGTGGCTGCCGCAGTGGTGGTTTCGTTTGTCTGTTCTTGGCTCGGCTCCGGGGTTGTTTGAGGCGCGGTTGTACTTTCGGGCAAGGAGTCTGGCGAGCGCGTTCGCGTAGGTTGTGTGGTAATCGAGGTTGTCGGGATCGTCTTGGTTGAATCGGGTGCCGATGACGATGGCCTTTGGGCGGTAGAGTTGTTCATAGCGTTTGCCCATGAGGCGGGTGTCTGTTTCGTAGATGAGGCCGCATTCGACGAGGTCCTGGATATGCGGGTAGAGGGATGTGCGGGCGCGGGCGGTGAACTCTGCGATGTCTGCTGCTGAGCATTCTCCGAGGGCGATGATGCTGTCGAGGATCTCCCATCTGACCGGGTTGGCGAGGGCCTGCATAGTTTGGGTGTCTTCGACGACGAAGTAGGGGATTGTTTCGGGTGGGCTTGTTTTGGTCATGGTGTTGTGCTGAATAAATGTGTGAATGGAACAACCGCGTTGTCACGAGAACCCGAAGTGTATCACAATTCTGACACGATACGGCGTAGATTGTCGAGCGATGGGTGTGCTTTGGGGTTGTTTCCTGGGTTTGAGCGCGTCCGATAGGGGGGGGTGGGGTAAGAAGAAACTGTGGATTTTACTCGCGTTGAATCGGGATTTTGGTAGACTGGGAGATGGAAGGCACGGGCGGAATGGGCGTGCCGGCTGTATGTGTACCCCTATAGCGAGCAAAGTGAGTAGTTATGCGTATGAAAATTCCAGCGTTGTGTGCCCTCCTTGGACTTACGGCTTTGGCCGGATATGGCGATGAGGTGACGCTTCAGAACGACAGTTTGACGGCCGGTGATAATGCGACGATCTGTCCGTGCTTTGTTGCGGGCGAAGAGGCGGCGGTGTGGCTGACCTCGCCTTGTGATGGCTCGATTGTGGCGATCCAGATTTTCTGGCGTTCGCTTGTTGGCGGTGCTCAGGTGTCGCTCGAAGATTCAATCATTGTGTATGAAGGCGGAACCTTTCCTAATACCGGATTGATTAAGGACGAGTTGCTGGCTCCTGCATTGCAGGACGGCGGGCTCAATGAGTTCCGGTTTTCTGATGAGAACCAGACGATCCCGATCGATATTCCGGTGACCGCGGGCGAGGAGTTTGTGGTGTCGCTGAAGTTCTTTAATGACTCGGCGACATTCAATCCAAGTATTCTGTTTGATGATTCTGGGATCACGCCCGGGAAGAACTCGGTGCGGATCAGCAATGGGCAGTGGCGTTCTGCCGAATCGCTTGGCGTGACCGGCGACTGGATTATCCGTGTGATTGTTGATTGCACCGGCGGGCAGGTTGGCTCGGCGTGTTTGCAGGATGGGTCGTGTATTGATGGGCTAACCGAAGAGCAGGCGGGGTTGCTTGGCGGGGTGTGGAGCGGTCCTGGGTCGACATGTGCGACGGCGCAGTGTGTGGGTGCGTGCTTTGTGCCTCAGACCGAGGCGTGCGTGCAGTTTGATAGCTTTACCTGTGACCTTGTGGGCGGGGAATGGTTTGGTCCGGGGTCTACGGATTGTGCGAGCTCGTGTCCTGCTGATATAACCGGCGACGGGATGCTCAACTTCTTGGATGTTTCCGCGTTCTTGCAGGCCTTTGGGAATCAGGACAATGTTGCCGACTTTACGGGCGAGGGCGACTTTAACTTCTTGGATGTATCGGCGTTCCTGCAGGCTTACGGGCAGGGGTGTCCGTAAGAATGCGCGTCTAGAACGCTGGGTGTATAGAGTGACATGGGTTGCCGGACGGATAAAGGATCTCCGTTTGATGGCGGCCTGCAACTGCACAGGAGTAACAGATGATGGCTACCTCTTCACCAATGGGTTATGCATTCCGAGCGATTGTTGGGGTTGTGTGCTGCTCTTGGGTGATGGGAGCTGCTGCGCAGGGTCAGGTCCGGGACGAGAATGCCGACGACGGTATTCAGGTCCTTGAGACCGACCAGACCAACGCGGGGGTGAGTTTGTGGAACCCGAGTTCGCCGATTCAGAACTCGCCGTCGGAAGCCAAGCGTGTGCTGGGCAAGATCCTTTTCTGGGATGAGCAGTTGTCAAGTGACAGCACCGTGTCGTGCGGCACATGCCATATCCCATCGAGCGGGGGTTCGGACCCTCGGCCTGGTCACCATCCGGGCTTTGATCAGACCTTTGTGACCGCAGACGATGTGATCGGGTCGCCCGGTGTGATCCGGACGGACGAGTTTGATAACTATCAGCGCAGCGATTCGTTCGGGACCGAGGCGCAGGTGACGGGGCGGGTGTCGTTTTCGAATCTGATGTCGATGTTTAACGGGAGTCTTTTTTGGGACGGACGGGCGTCGCTGAACTTTGTTGATCCAGAAACCGGCGAGCACATGTTCCAGTCGGGGGTAGCGGGGCTGGAAATTCAGGCGACGGCGCCGATACTCAACGAGATTGAGATGGGGCACGCGGGGCGGACCTGGGACCAGGTGCGTGACAAGCTCACGCGGGTTCGACCATTGGCGGTTGCCGATTCGATCCCGGCTGATATGTCCGACGCGATCGCGGTTGATCCGACCTACGGCGAGTTGTTTGATGAAGCGTTCGGTGATCCGGAGATTAACGCGGTGCGGATTGCATTTGCACTGGCGACCTATCAGCGGACACTGGTGCCCAATGAGTCGCCTTGGGATTTATGGAACAGCGGTGATTCAGGGGCGATGACTGCTCAGCAGATAACAGGTTTTACAGCGTATCAAGCCTCGGCGTGTACTTTCTGTCACCCAGCGCCGACCTATGCGAACTCTGATTTCTTTGTTGATGGCGTGCGTCCGCCTTTTGAGGATCTTGGGCGCCAACTTGTGACTGGGCTCAACTCTGATCGCGGCCGGTTCCGGACACCTTCGATCCGGAATGTGGGCCTGCGTGACAAGCTGATGCACACGGGGACCTTTGAGAATATTGATGATGTGTTCGATCACTACGCACGCCGGAATGGGCGTATCCCGTTCCCGGATAACCTGAATGGGTTTGTGGCTGGCGGGATCTCGTTTAGCCCCGGTGTAGAGGTAGCGGTGAAGGATTTTTTGACCAATGGTCTGACTGATCCGCGCGTAGCCAATGAGACCTTCCCGTTTGACCGTCCTTCGCTGCACACAGAGCGTCAGGTGCCGAATCCTGAGATTATTGGGAGTGGGGATGTTGGGTCCGGTGGGTTTGTGCCCAAGATGATCGCGGTGATCCCGCCGAACCTTGGGAACGATGACTTTAAGATCGGCGTGGACTTTGGGCTTGGCGGGGCCCAGGCGTGGGTCGCGGTTTCGCAGAGCCCTCCGGTTGGCGGGGTTGTTGCGGCAGATGATTTGTTCGGGCCGATCTCGCTGGGCGGGATGGGCGATGGTAACGGGATCGGGACGCTCGCATATCCGATCGACAACAACCTTGCGCTCGATGGCCAGCGGCTGTACATGCAGTGGGTGATTTCTGATCCCGCTGGATTGGCCGGCGGGGTTGGTGGCGGCGATGGGTTTATCCGATCGGCGGTTGCGCAGGTTGATCTGTTCTGTACAGAATCGATCCCGTGCAGCGTGGTGTGCGCGGCGGACTTTACGGGGAACGGTTTATCGGACTTCTTTGATGTTTCGGCGTTCTTGGGTGCGTTCTCGGCGCAGAATGCGGCGGCGGATATCAACGGGGACGGATCCTTCAATTTCTTGGATGTTTCGGCGTTCCTGGCGGCGTTTGCTGCGGGTTGTCCTTGAGGGATGTGATGATTGGTCTGGGTTTGTTCTGGATCTAGTCGTCTGAATTCATTGCAACCGCGGGGCTTTTGGGACGAATGTTCTTGTATGGACAATCGTCCTTGTGTACGCTGTAGACCCGGGATATTTGATTCCCGATTTTGACAAAGACAACTCAACACCACATGGATCTGTAGGGAGACCATCCGATGAAGCAATTTTTGTGCGCGAGTGTTCTGGCAATGGGGGCCGCGAGTGCGGCCCAGGGCCAGTTGGCCAGACAAGTGTATGTTGGCGGCCTTGACCGTCCTGTGTTTATGACCCATGCCGGCGACGATTCGGGCCGCTTGTTCATCATTGAGCAAGAGGGCGCGATCCGCATCGTTGATGCCAACGACAACCTGCTCCCGGCGCCGTTTATTGATATCGATCCGCTCGTGACCGGTGGGACCAGCGGTGGCGATGAGCGTGGGCTCCTCGGGCTCGCGTTCCACCCGGACTACGCCAATAACGGATTGTTTTATGTGAACTACACCGGCGCTGGCGGGGCGACCCGCGTTGTTGAGTACGAGGTTTCGGGCGTTGCTGATGTTGCCAACCCTGCATCGGCTCGCACACTGATGACGATCTCGCAGCCGTTCTCCAACCATAACGGTGGCTGGATGGGCTTTGGTGCTGATGGGTTCTTGTACATCGGGATGGGTGACGGCGGGTCGGGCAACGATCCAGGAAACCGTGCTGCGAATCTTGGGCAGATGCTCGGGAAAATCCTCCGCATCGATGTCGATACGCAGGATGCTGGGCTTGAGTACGGGATTCCTGCTGGGAACCCATGGGCCGATGATGGCGACGCTGGGACGCTCGCTGAGATCTGGCACTATGGTGTCCGGAACCCATGGAGAACAAGCTTTGACCGTGACAACGGCGACATGTGGATGGCCGATGTTGGCCAGAACGCATGGGAAGAGATCAACCACAACTCCGGTAATGTCGGCGGCAAGAACTACGGCTGGCGCTGCCGCGAGGGACTTGTTGCGACTGGTCTTTCTTGTGGGGCAACCGGGTGGACCGATCCGCAGCATGTCTACGGGCACAACTCGGGCAACTGCTCGGTGACCGGTGGGTATGTTTACCGTGGGTGTGAGCTCGGCGAAGAGTTCCAGGGTTTGTACTTCTTTGGTGATTACTGCGGTGGCAATGTCTGGACGCTCGATCCGGCCAACGGGTACACACGCAGCACCGAGTTTAACTTCGGTTTCGGCCTCTCGTCATTCGGCGAGGGCGAGGACGGGGAGCTGTACATCGCGGATCTCTTTGGTGGCACGGTGTACAGAATCGTGAACCCGAGCGCGCCAGACGCAAATGATGATGGGATCCCCGATGCGTGCGAGGCTGCGTGCCCCGCGGATTTGACGGGTGAGGGCGACCTCAACTTTCTTGATGTGTCGGCGTTTCTCTCGGCCTTTGGTCAGCAAGACCCAGCCGCGGATTTTACCGGCGAAGGAGATTTCAACTTTCTTGATGTCTCCGCGTTTCTGGCCGCGTTCGGGGCCGGCTGCCCGTAACCAGAGCGTGCTCTGAATGATTTCATATTTCAATGACCGGCCGCAGTTGATGCGGCCGGTTTTTATGGATGCACAGGAACTGAAGGGGTCTTTATTCGTCCAGAAACTGGGGTAATTGCCTATTTTGGACTTTGGGAATCGGGGCCGGCGTGCTATCCTGAGGTGTACGGATTGGCACTTTCAGATCTGAACGGGAGAGATCATAATGAAGCGGAATATGAAACTATCGGCGTGCGCGATCGTGGCCTTGGCTGGGAGCAGTGCGGGGGCTCAGGTGATCGAGTGGGCCGCGGCGGTTGATGGGAACTGGAACGACACGGCCAACTGGACGGGGGCCAATATCCCCAATGTTGCCGGCGAGGACGCGGTGCTTGGCTTGGTGGGGGCGTACACAGTCTCGCAAACGGACCACTTTACGATCGGATCGTTGACGATTACCAACCCGCTGGCGGTTCTAGAGATCGGTAATAACCGGACGCTGACGCTCAATGGTAATCTAAGCAATGAGGGCACGCTTACGATCAGCTTTCCTGCGACTGTGTTTAATACCCACCTGAGCTTTGCGGCAGATGCAATAATCTCGGGGGGCGGGGAGATCCTGCTCAATGCGCAGGGCGAGCCGAATGATGCCCGGATTCTTGCCAATACCTTTACGGTGACGCACAGCGCGGGGCACTTGATTCATGGCTCGGGTGACCTCTCGGGGAACATGGTCAACAGCGGGAACATTATTGCGGATGACCCTGCGGGTGCCGGGCTCCGGTTGGCGGGGACGATGACGCAGACCGCGGGCGGTAATGCCGGTGCCGATGCGGGGACGATGTTCCTTGGCAGCGGGTCTGTGACAATGGGTGGGGAGTTGATCAGTGTCAATGGCGGCAACATTTCTGTGCAGACATCGGCCACGATTGGGAACATCACCAACTCAGGGCTCATCGAGGTTCCTGGGCAGGGGTGGTCGCTGCATATGAATGATGATGTGCAGAACAACGGCACCATATCACTCAACTCGGACAGCTCGGTTTTTAATGCCCACCTCTGGTTCGACGGGGCGACAACGCTTTCGGGTTCGGGGAATGTGCTCATGAAGAGCAATGGCGATCTGGCGGACGCTCAGATTCTGACGCAGGGGCTCTTTGATGGGACCATCGGCGCGAACCTGACGGCCGAGGGCAGCGGACTTATTACTGGTGCAAACGGCGGGACGATCGTCAACCTCGGTACGATCAACGGCAACGACCCATCAGTCGGGCTCGGGCTCGCGGGGAACCACAGCGGTGTTGGCGGGGGCGTGTATCGCTCTGATGGCGGCTCGATCGTGCTCCGCAGCGGGCTGGTGCTCAATGGCGGGACCTTTGATTCGTCGGCGGGCGGGATCGTGGAGGTCACTGTGGGCGGGATTTCAACGATCTCGAATGTGACCAACAACGGCGAGATGGGTGTTCGCGGTCAGGGCGGGTCGATCACGCTTGCTGGGCCGATGACGAACAACGGGACGGTGTCGCTGAACACTGATCAAGCGGTGTTCAATGCTCATCTGCGGATCGGTGCATCAACCACGCTGAGTGGATCGGGTTCTGTGGATATGTTTGCGGCAAACCTGAATGATGCGCAGTTGTTCACCGATGGCGCGTTCATCGGCACCATCGGCGCGAGCCAGACCGTGCAAGGTTCTGGTCAGGTTGACGGCCGGAGCGGTGGGACGATCGTGAACAACGGGATTATCAATGGCAATCATGCCGCGGCGGACAAAGTGCCGGCGCGACAGTTGCGTTTGCTTGGGAACCATGACGGGAGCGGTGGGGGTGTGTACCGATCCGACGACGGGCTCCTCGGGCTTGGTGGTGGATTGATCCTTGATGGCGGCACCTTTGATTCCTCAGGTGTTGGGATTGCAGAGGTTACTGACAACGGCACCGCGACGCTTTCGAATGTCACGAACCTCGGCGAGATGGGTGTCCGCGGGCAAGCAGGGTCAATTACGCTTGTTGGTCCGATGACCAATGACGGGAATCTGATGCTCAATACCGACGGCGCGGTGTTTAACGCCCACCTCCGGTTCGGTGCAAACACGGCGATCGACGGCACTGGTACGGTTACGATGGCAAGTGCCGGGAACTCGGGTGATGCGCAGTTGTTCACCGACGGCGTGTTCCTCGGCACCATAGGGGCGGACCTGACTGTACAGGGCTCGGGTCAGATCGACGGGCGGAGCGGGGGCACTGTCATTAACAACGGGACGATCAACGGTAATGATCCCGCATTCGCTCTTGAACTCCGTGGCAACCATACAGGCACCGGCGAGTACCGGTCAGATGACGGCGTACTCGCACTCATCGGAGGCGTATCACTTGACGGCGGAACATTTGATTCGTCGGGCACAGGGATCGTAGAAAAAACGAATAACGGTATCGCGACACTCTCAAACATCATCAATAACGGCGAGATGGGTGTCCGTGGACAGGGCGGGATCATTGATCTGCCGACCAACCTGACGAACAACGGGAACATCACGATCAACACCGACGGGGCGGTCTTCAACGCCCATGTCCGGTTCATCTCGGATTCTTCGATTGATGGGACTGGGACGATCAATATGTTCACGGCGGGGAACAACGGCGACGCGCAGATCATCGCGGATACCGGGTTTGTCGGGACGATCGGATCGGGCCAATCGGTGTCTGGTGATGGGCTGATCGTCGGTGAAATCAATATGGACGGCTCGATGGACCCGGGTGGGATTCTCCGGCGGTTTGACATTGACACGATGCATTTGTCATCGAGTTCTGAGATGGTGACCGACCTTGGGGGGGAACTCGCCGGAGAGTTTGACAGGGTGCTCCTGAGCGGGGCGGACACAATGAATCTTGACGGGACGCTGACGGTGAATCTGGATGACGGGTATGTGCCTGGATTCCTTGATAGCTGGGACATCATTGACGGCGGGACGGTCAACGGTGAGTTTGCAGCCGTGAACTATCCCCCATCGGCTTTGGGTCTTGAGTACAAAACGATCTACGAGCCGACGCGGGTGTTTGTGGTGCTGACCTGTGCTGCGGATCTGACCGGGGACGGTGCGCTCAACTTCCTCGATGTTTCTGCGTTCTTGGGGTACTTTGGGGATGGGGATGCCCGTGGTGATATCAACGGGGACGGTTCGTTTAACTTCCTCGATGTTTCGTTGTTCCTCCAGATCTTTAGTGGGGACTGTTTGTAAGGCTTAGTTTGTTCTGGGTGCTGTTTGCACACCGGGTTCACTGCATAGGAGAGTTTGTATGAAAGCTATTGGAATGATGTGTTTGGCTGGTGTTGCGGCGATGGCCTCGGCGCAGCCTCTGGAGTTTGTGATCGACCCGGCACAGTCGTCGTTTGATATGACAATCACGATTGATCTTGGCGGTTTGGGTGGTGATACGGATTCGGATTCTTCTTCGCTGTCGGGCTTCATGCTCGCCTCGTTTGATGACCCTGGAGCACCTTCGGACACATCGCTGCATGACTTTCAGGCGGTGATGGATTCGGACCTGAACTTCAACTGGGTGCCGGCGTTTCTGTCTACGGCCGATGCGTCGCTGACGGGCGGTGTTGTTGAGTACGCGGCGCCGGGGACGGTGCTTGGTCCTGTGCCTGTGGTTGGCGGCGGGTTTGAGTTCCCGGTTGTGCCTGTCACGGTTGGCGGGGTGTTGTCTGTGAACTACAACATCTTCTTGGTTGGCTCTGGATCAGAAGTGGTCGATCTGTCAACGCTGGCCCCATCGGACACGCCGATCGCTGGCGATATCGTGCAGGGTGATGGGGTTGTGACGATGAGCAACACGATTCTGTTTGAGGGGACTCAGCCGTTGTTCTTGGATGACGGAACCGAGGTCGGGCAGGTGATTTTTTCTGGAGCCGCGACTGTTGTGGCTACGGCGGATCTCCCGAGCTGCCCCGCGGACATGAATAGCGACGGGGTGCTTAACTTTCTTGATGTCTCGGCGTTCCTCGCGGCGTTTGCTGCACAGGACCCCGCGGCGGACTTTGAGCTAGACGGCATGTACAACTTCCTCGATGTTTCGGCGTTCTTGTCGTCGTACGGGGCGGGCTGTCCGTAAGGGGAGTTAGATATTGACCCGGAGATATCGGACGCTTGGGCATGGTTTTATTCGTTACAAATAAACCCATGAGAAGATCCAGAGGTTCAGGGTGTTTTCTTGCATCCTTATGCTGGTTTGAGGACAATAGTAATGTGGAACTGCCCGATCGGGCAGAGAGATGATTGCACAAAACAATCTGGAGGATGTGCGATGAGAGGTAACACCAGCGGTACCGCTGTATTTTTGAAGAGAACAGGTCTTGCAGCGGGCCTTGCTATTTTGGTTGGCGTATCTGGGATTTCGGTTTCAGCACCGGTCCCGACGACGCTCGAGGATTTCTTCTTGCCCGGCACGCAGCCGGACACGCTGAATCACCCGATCTCGGACGGGAATAACTGTGCGGCGTGCCACTCGGTTCCCGAGCATGACTTTGACCCCTACGAGGGTTGGGTTGGTTCGATGATGGGGCAGGCGGCACGCGATCCGATCTTCTACGCGGCGATGACCATCGCCAACCAGGATGTCGCCTTCGCGGGTGATCTCTGTCTACGGTGTCATACCCCAGGCGGGTGGCTCGCGGGCCGCTCTGATCCGCCCGATGGTTCGGCGATGATGGACATCGATTTCCAGGGCGTCTCGTGTAACTTCTGCCACCGGATGGTGGACCCTGAATACAAGCCCGGCGTGAGCCCGGTGGTTGATCTTGATGTGTTTGACGGCATCAAGGGCACGAACCCGGGAATCGAGGGAACGACACCAAATCCGCACAGTGGCGCATATGTGGTGGACTTCTTTGATCGCCGGCGCGGGCCGTTTGATCTTGGGCCCGAGTTCTTCTACCACGCGTGGGAGCTCTCGCCGTTCCATCAGGACTCGGCGATGTGCGCGACCTGTCACGATGTGTCGAACCCGGCGTTTACAAAGCAGCCCGACGGGACCTACGCGCTCAACGAGCTCGATACCCCGCACGAGGCGTTTGATCCAATGGACCCGCCGTTTGATAAGTATGACATGTTCCCCGTCGAGCGGACCTCGTCGGAGTGGGCTCAGAGCGATTTTGCGATTGCCCCGATTGATATGGGCGGTCGGTTCGGGGGCGACAACCCGCTGGTTTCGTCGTGTCAGGATTGTCACATGCCAGACCGGAATGCCAACGCATGCCGCATCGATCCAACCGCACGCCCTGATATGCCTGAGCATGCCTTTAATGGCGGCAACAACTGGGTGATCAAAGCGGTGCGTTCGCTGTATCCCGATCTTGAGACCGGGCTGACCGACGACATCGTGGCCGACACGGTTGCTCGGGCCGAGAGCATGCTTGAACGGGCCTCGGATCTTGAACTTTCAGAAGACGGCTCAACGCTGACGACCCGGATCATTAACCAGTCCGGGCACAAGCTTCCGACCGGGTACCCTGAGGGGCGGCGGATGTGGATCAATGTCCGGTTCCTCGACGCGGGCGACGCACTCGTTGAGGAGCGCGGCGCGTATGACCCTGTTACTGCGATCCTGACGGCTGGTGACACCAAGGTGTACGAGGCCCATCTGGGCGTTGATGCCGCGGTCTCTGCGGCGACCGGGATTCCTGAGGGTGTGGGTTTCCACTTTGCTGCAAACAATGTGTGGCTCAAGGACAATCGGATCCCGCCGCGTGGGTTTACCAACGCTGGATTCGAGTCTGTTCAGGCGGCCCCGGTTGCGTATTCCTATATGGATGGGCAGTACTGGGACGATACTGACTTTGTGATCCCAGCGGGTGCTGTTAAGGCCGAGGTCCGGGTGTACTTCCAGCTTGTGAGCAAGGAGTACATCGAGTTCCTTCGTGATGACAACGATGAGTCCGGCGATCCGATGACCCCTCAGAGTACGGGTGAGATCGCTTATGAGCAATGGGAGCTTCATGGCAAGAGCCCGATCGTTGAGATGGATTTCCAGACCATCAAGTTCACCGGCGGATGCCCGGTTGATTTCAACGATGATGGATCGCTCAACTTCTTTGATGTTTCTGCGTTCTTGGTTGCCTACGGCAATCAGGACCCGAGCGCGGATCTGACCAACGACGCGACATGGAACTTCTTTGATGTTTCAGAGTTCTTGGTCTTGTACGGGCAGGGCTGCCCGTAACGATTGGTTCCTCGCGCCGGCCCGAAAGGGCCGGCGTGTTGCTTTTGGCTTATTGCTTAGCGCCCGTGATGTTTGGGTTCGAGCGATAGGCGACATCACGGAGGCCGATATGTTTTTAAGGTCAACCAACGGGACAGGGTCGTCATCGAGAGGGTTATCTACAAGCTTTCTTGCTGTCATGATGATGGCGAGCGGGGCGGCGGTTGCCGGTCCAGTGCAGTGGAAGAACGCGGGCAGCCCGGATCTGCAGAACGCTCGGCTGAGTCATCAGTCTCCCGCCAGTGTTTTCCGCAGTGCCGCGTTGAGCAACAAGACCACCAAGCACGGCGGGTACATTCTTGTTCGGTTGCCTCAGGTGCCTGATCAGGCGGCGCGAGACGCGCTCAAAGACAACGGGCTCGAGCTGCTCAGCCCGGCGAGCGGCACGACATACTTTGCTCGTGTACATGCCAACGCGGACAGCGCTGCTCTTGAAGGCGGCGTGGCCGACGCGGGGCAGATTTCGCGGGCTCACAAGCTTCACCCGATGATCATGGACGACAACATGCCTGCGTGGGCGATCGTCGGTAGCGACACGGTCAGCGGGGTCGATGATGTAACAGAGAACTACACCGTGGCGGCGTATGTCATGCTGCACCGCGATGTAGATGCGGCCTCGCCGGAGGTTGATGCGCTGCTCAAGTCTCACAAGGGGACCATCCGTTCGGTCGTGATGTCGATGAACACGGTTGTTGTTGAGATGCCGTACTGGCAGCTCAAGAAGCTGTCTGATGACGAGCGTGTTCAGTGGATCGAGCCGCCGCTGCCTCCGATGGAGCCGACGAACGCATCGAATCGTGTGCTTACGCAGGTCAACACCGCCCAGTCGGCGCCGTACTCGCTCGACGGGACCGGGGTGACCGTGCTTGTGTACGACGGCGGGAGCGTCCGCGCTTCTCATAATGATTTTTCGGGTCGCGTGACCAATATCGATTCCTCGGCGATGAACTACCACTCGACGCATGTCGCCGGGACGATTGGCGGCGACGGGAGCACGAATCTCAATAACCGGGGCATGGCTCCGGGTGTGAATCTGCTTGCTGCTGGGTTTGAGGTTGCCGGCGGGTTGTCGGCGGGGTTTTTGTACACCGATCCTGGTGATCTTGAGGCGGATTATTCGCTCGCGATGTCGCTCGGGGCCTCGATCACCAACAACTCGATCGGTTCTAATGTTGCCCAGAACGGCTACGACTGCTCGTGGCACGGCGACTACGGCATCACGGCGGGGGTGATTGATAATGTGATCCGTGGGTCGCTCGGCGATCAGATCACGGTCTTCTGGGCCGCGGGTAACGAGCGCGGGAATGGGCGCTGCGGCACAAGCTATGGCACGACTGCCCCCCCCGGGAATAACAAGAACGCGATCTCGATCGGCGCGGTGAACTCCAATGATGATTCGATGACGGGTTTTTCAAGCTGGGGGCCATCAGACGACGGGCGAATCCGTCCTGTGGTTTCGGCTCCGGGATGCCAGAATGGATCAGATAACGGTGTGACCTCGACCGGGGATGGTTCAAACTCACAGTACATCTCACTGTGTGGCACTTCGATGGCTTCGCCGACTGCGGCGGGGGTCGGGGCGTTGATCTTGCAGGACTTCCGCAATCAGTTCCCAGCATGGGGCGACCCGTCGAACCAGCTGATGAAGGTGATCCTGATCGAGGGCGCGGAGGATATTCTCAACAACGGCCCCGACTACCAGAGCGGCTATGGCTCGATCCGTGTGGTCAACAGCATCGATTTCATGCGGACCGGGAACTTCAAAGAAGAAAGTGTTGACCAGGGGGTCTCTTCGAGCTTCACAGTCAATGTCAATCCAAACGACCCCGTGTTCCGGGTGACGATCGCATGGGACGATCCAGCGGGGGCGCCCAATGTTTCGCCGGCGCTGGTCAACGACCTGGACCTGATCGTTACCGACCCGGATGGGACAAGGCATTACCCGTGGACACTCAATCCCGCCAGCCCCAGCGCGGGCGCAGTCCGCACGCAAGAAGATCATCTCAACAATGTCGAGCAGGTGCAGGTCGAGAACCCGATGGCCGGCGTGTGGCAGGTGCAGGTTGTTGGGTCGTCTGTGTCTGACGGCCCACAATCGTTTGCCCTCGCGTCCGCACTTGATCTAGGCGAAGGGTTGTTGTCGATATCGATTTCAGAAGCGGCACCAAAGACTATTGTGCCTGGGATGCCTCTTGAGGTGATGGCGGTGGTTAGTGAGGGCATTGATACGGTTGTACCGGGATCGGTTTTACTGAACTACCGATACGCCGAGGGGAGCTATATTGAGTTGCCTATGGATGATCATGGGGATGGCTCGTACTCGGGAACAATCCCCGGGGCTGATTGCGGCCAGTTCATCGAATACTACATCTCCGCGGCCGGCACAATCGCCGGGTCGATGTTCTCGCCGCCGGCGGGGGCTGGTGGACCGGAGCGTTCTGAGGTCGGTGAGGTTCTTGTTGTTTTGTCTGATGACTTTGAGATCGACGAAGGCTGGTCGGTTTCGGGTGACTCCGCTGATGGCCAGTGGACACGCGGGGTGCCTGTGGATTGTTCGAGTCGCGGCGCCCCGGGGGCGGATTCGGATGGTTCCGGTCAGTGCTGGGTGACCGACAACGATTCTGGGGCGACCTGCAACTCCGATGTTGATAATGGGACCACCACGCTGACTTCGCCGGTGTACGACATCGAAGGCGGTGGCGAGTTCTCGTTCGATTATTGGTTCGCCGATATCCCGACCGGGGAGGTCAATGGTGATGAATGGGCGGTCGACGCCTCGACCGACGGCGGGGGCAGCTGGGTCCGCGTCCGGACGATCACAACCGCGGCGCAGGTCTGGCGGAGCGATACGATTGTGGTCGGTGATGAAATCGCTGCGACATCGACGATGCGTTTCCGCTTCAGCGCAAGCGACATCGGGACACAGAATGTCATCGAGGCCGGGCTTGATAATGTTCGGATTACCCGGTTCGTGTGCGACGGCTCAACGATGTGCCAGGTGGATCTGAATGATGATGGATCGCTTAACTTCTTGGATGTCTCGGCTTTCCTTGGATCATTCGGGATCGGTGATTCCATTGCGGACTTTGATGGTAATGGATCGTTCAACTTCTTGGATATTTCAGCGTTCTTGTCCGCCTACAACGAGGGCTGCCCGTAACGCGGCTTGGAACACTATGAATGACCAGTAAAAAAGCCGGATGCGAAACAAGTCGCATCCGGCTTTCAGTTGTAGGTCAGGTCTGAAGAGACTCAGGGGCAGCCTTGCCCGTACGCAGCAAGGAATGCCGAGACATCGAGGAAGTTGAACGATCCGTTGCCGTCGATGTCGGCTGCCAGATCACCGTTCCCGAATGCACCAAGGAACGCGGAAACATCGAGGAAGTTGAGCTGCCCGAACGGTTCGGCGAAGTCGGCTTCTGAGCACATCTCGGTGAGGGCGTCGGGGCCGACATAGACATTGTCGATATAGATCGGGTCGTTGCCGGCCGATGTGATGCTGATGCGGAGATCATCGGCGGTCCATGATGTCAGCGGGGTTTCAAACTCGAATGTTTCTGAATCCGTACCCAGGGCGGCTCCATCGAGCGTCGCCAGCGTTGACCAGTTCCCGAGAATGTCTGTGACTTCAATCATGATTGTGTCGTCGGCACCCGCGCCTGCATCGGCCCACGCGTCGAACCGGACATAGCCGGGCACAAACCCGAACTGGAACATGGGAACTTCTTGTGAAGTGAGCGATGCCCCACCAGCCAGGGCGGCGACATGCGACGCGTTGGAGATTTCAATCGAAGCCCCGGAGTTGTTCGCCCATGCGATATCCGAAATGATGCCTGATTCAAATGTGTCTACAAGCGGCGCGACCGGTTCAAATGTGAGCTCGCCGATCATAAACTCGTCGACCATCCATTGGTCTGATGAGTTCGATGCATTCGAGGTGATGCGAATCGCGGCACTGTGCGAGCGGAAGTCTGGTCCAAGCGAGAGTGCGACGGTGACATAGCCGTCGGTGTCTACGCCTGTGGCGGTATAGTCAATAATCGTTTGCCAAGTCTCGTTGGCATCGAACATCTCGACGGTGAGTGTCTCGCCCGCATCAACGCCGGCGACCTTGAGATCAAAGCTCATCCCGGGGATGAGCGGGAGTGATCGCCCCGCGAGTGGGACGGAGGTCACCTGGTCTGAAGAATCGAGCAGGAGCACCGAGCCGGACCCTGCGGACTCTGCGTCAATGACCGCCGAGGGGGAGCCGTTGGTTGCGTCGAAGAGGTCCATCCATGAGGATGTCTCGAATGATTCGTTGATCGGCAGATTGATCCGGGGGATATAGGTCTGGGCGACCTGCATCGCGTTAAAGGTATTGACCCGGCCGCGGCCGTAGAAATCATCGCGGCCTGCGGCACCAAGATCGTCAACGCTCCGGTACAGGACATCCTGCACATCGCGTCCGCTCAGGTCCGAGCGGACAGAGAAGATCATCGCACCGACACCGGCGGCGATCGGGGAGGCGTAGCTGGTTCCTGATCCGGTCCCGTAGCTCCCGCCATTGCGGGTTGAGCGGACACTCGAGCCCGGTGCAACTACATCCACGGCTGTGCCGTAGTTTGAGAATCCTGATCTGAAATCTGACGAGGTCGTCGAACCGACAAGCACAAGGTCCGCAGCGTCATAGCTGACAAATGCATTGTCGTTTCCTGATGCCCAGAAGAGCAGCCCGCCGCGGTCGATGACATAGTTGGCGGTTGCTTGGTTCCCGCTGGATGATCCACCAGAGAAGGAGACATTGATTGCTTGTGCACCGTTGTCAACCGCCCAGCGTGATCCTTCGAGCAGATCGAATCCACTCGCGGTGCCCGATGAGTTGTTGCTGACACGGATGGGCATGATGCGGAAATCCCAGCCGACACCGACAACCCCGGTACCGTTGTTGCCTTGTGCGGCGGCGCAGCCCGAGACGAATGTGCCGTGTCCGTTGACATCTTCGACCAGCCCACCGTCAACCTGTGCGAGATTGTTTACGGCGTTGTATCCTGGGATAAGAGCGGCCTGGAGGTCGTTGTGGTTGGTGTCTACGCCGGTGTCACAAACCGCGACGATGATATCACTGTCGCCGGTGTGGATATCCCACGCGGCGGCGGACTGGATTCTGGTGTGCTGCCAGCTTGAACCGAACTGCGAGTCGTTCGGGGTATTGAGCGGGAAGAGCTTCCAGTTGGGTTCGACGAATAGGTAGTCGCCGGTCGCCATGAGCATCGCGGCCATCTCGCCCTCGCTCACGCCTTGGGGGACAGTGATGACATACTCGTCAACAAACTGGCTCGACTTGACGATCGATGGGGCGATGCGTGCCTGACCGATGGCGGCTTTTCCGGTGTTTGCGTGGACGATGAGTTCTGAGGTAAACTCCCGGCTGTTGGCCTTTGGCACAAAGACCAACGGGTTATTCAGGGCATGGGCCATGATCTGCTGGTCGCCTGCTTGTAGATCAAGCGCGAACATGACGGTGTTGAGCTTGTTTGTCGAGGAGCGTGCTGTTTGCTGGGAGGAGTTTGACGAGGCGGCCTTGGGGGCGGCCAGTGCGCCTGCGGGCAAGCCGCAGACTGACATGAGGGCAACAGCGGCGGTTGCTTTGAAGAGCGTGTTCTGGATGGTCATTGGTGTTTTTCTCCGAGAGAATTTTACGAGGCGGTATTGAGACCTGAGACCCTCGATGTGTTGTGATATCAGCTCTGTGCTACTGATCTTTAGTTAAGAACATACCGAAACGAATCAATCTTATGGGCACCCCGCCCCGAACGCTGCGAGGAATGCGCTGACATCAAGGAAGTTGAAGTCACCTTCGCCCGTAAAGTCTGCCGCCGGGTCCTGTGCAGCGAAGGCGCTCAAGAATGCGGACACATCCAGGAAGTTGAGCTGGCCGTCTTCGACCAGATCGGCGGGGCAAGGGTCGGATTCTTCGATGAAATCCTTAGTGACCGCGACATTGTCGATGTACCAGTCGTCGTTTGCTTCGTCTCCTTGAGCGGTGATGCGGATCTGGAGGTCCCCACCGTAGGCGAGAATCGGGAGCTCGAACTGGTTGAGCGTAAACTCAGTTTGGTCGACGCCGTCGGAAACAACGGTTGTCAGATCGAACCAGTTGCCGATGACATCCTTGTACTCAACGAGAAGCGACTCGCCGCTCTCGACGCCCTTGTGCTGGGTGTAGAACTGGACATAGACGATCGGCGAAGACTGGGTGACATCGATCGAGTGCGAGGTCATGGTGTCTGTGCTGTCGAGATTGGCGCTCTGGGTTCCGGAGGGCTCGTTGTCTGCTGCTGAGCTTGCGAGCGCGGAGCTTGATTCCCAGTTGAAGTTCAGCGAGATCCCGCTTTCGAAATCATCAGACCACGGGACCGAGTTACCTTCGAAGTATTTGATTTCCACATCATCGATATACCAGTTGTCGTCGGCCTGATCGCCCGAGGTCGTAAAGCGGAGGCGGAGCTGGTCATGGATTCCCAAGAAAGGCACTTCGAGACGGTGGTACACAAAGTCTGTTTGATCTACGCCATCGGACGCTATGGTGGCCAATGGGACCCATGTTCCGAAGAGATCGGTGTACTCGACGAGGAGGTCCTCGCCCGCTTCGGTGCCCGAGTGTTGGGTGTAGAAACTGATCTGTCCTGGGTCAAAGAAGAAACCGCCTGCGCGAACCTTGATGGTGTTGATCTGTGCGGTGCCGCTGAGATTCAGCGAGTCTGTCGGGCTTGGTTCGTTGGTGGCGTCAGCGTTGACAGCGACACCACCGGACTCGTCACGCCACAGCGTGAGCGTCGGGTCGTTGAACGCGTCCATATATGGGAGCGAGATGGTCTCTGGGCCGAAGATAGCGTCCCTGACGGCCTGGCCGACATTGATCCGCCCGTGACCGGTAAAGTCATCCTCGCCCGCGGCTTCTTTGTCGTCGCAAGAGTTAAAGAGCGTGAACTCGACCTCGTTAGCAGACAATGCAGGGTTGGCCGAGTGGATCAGCATCAGGGCGCCGGCCGTGATCGGTGACGAGAAGCTTGTCCCGGTCGTGTTCCCGTAGCTCCCGGTTCTTGTCGTTGAATGGATCGTGACACCCGGGGCGATGCAATCGACACCGACGCCGAAGTTCGAGAAGGTCGCGTAGTTATCACTGGAGTTTGATGCACCGACGATGACGACATTGGCCCAGTCGTTCTGCATGTTACCCAGACCGTCGTTGCCCGATGCGAATACGAGTTGGTGTCCTTCAGCACGGATGTGTGATCCGGTCGAGAAAGTCGCGGGGTCATCGGCGCCGCCAAAGGAACAGTTGGATGCGTAGGCCCCGTTGTCGGAGCCCCAACGGGCACCCTCGAGGATGTCTGAAAGGAAGGCGCTGCCGCTGGCGATATTTGAGACCTTGACGGGCATGATCCCGAAGTTCCAGCCGATGCCGGAGATCCCGGTGCCGTTGTTCCCGATCGCCGCCGAGCAGCCGGCGACGAGTGTGCCGTGACCGTTGAGGTTGTCGTCCACGATCCCGCCATTGACCTCGGCGGTGTTGGTGACCGCGTTGTACCCGGGAACGAGGGCGGCTTGCAGGTCTGGGTGGTCGATATCAACACCAGAGTCACAGACCGCGATGATCTCGCCCGATCCTGTTGTGTGATCCCAGGCGCCGTAGGTGTCGATGCGTGTTGAGGGGTGGTACCACTGGTTGCCAATGCGTGGATCGTTGGGGACGGTATCGGTTGGGTAGCACAGCCAGTCGATCGAGACAAACTCATAGTCGCCGGTCTGCATCAACACCTCGGCCATCGCTTCGGCGCTGACGCCGGCGGGGAGGTGGATGGTGTGCATGTCCACATCGTCGAACGCTTCGATCAATGAAGGCGCAATGCGTGAGCGTGCGTCGAGGATCCGCTGTTGGGCTTGCCCTGTGTACTGGTCCCAATCAATGTTGTTGGCAACATTGTTGAGCCCAGCGACGCCGCGGATCTGCGGCTCAAGAGCGCGGGCAACAGCAAGATCTGTAGCGACCTGCTGGAGCATCTGCGATTGCGTCTTGACCTGCACGGTCAGGCGACCGGTTCTTTCCTTGAGGCCGATGACCTCGGTGAAGATGGTTGTTGGGGTGATGGTGCCATCGAGGAGACCCGCATCGCGGCTGGTCCAGCTGAAGGCGTTGTTGATGCTCCGCTTCTGTGCGCTGCTCAGGACGACAGGGGCATTTGACCCGGTGAGCATGGTGCCATCAAGGACCTTGACCCCGGGGTTTGTGTATGAATCCCCGGCCATGCCCGCGCTGGATGTCAGTGCGATCGCGAGTGTAGTTACGGTGGTAAATGATGCTGTTGTACGGCGGAGTATCGAATGGTTCATATCGTGTCATCCTCTTTGATATGGGCGGGAGATGAACCCCGTCGCATACATATGTCATTGATCGAGCTGAGGCCAGTTGGAGGTGGTCTTGGATAAACCACAAACAAACCCAGCGCGCGTGAACTCAGCAACTACCAAGCGGCCACACACACAATGCCCGATTTCTGCCCGAAATCAAGGCAGATACCCCGTCGGAAGGCCAAAATCAGACGATTCAAGCCTTACCAAACATGGATTCGGACTCTCCAACACGGAGAACCCAACGGACCACACCATCCTGGTCCGAGAACCTATTCCATTTCTCGCAACTGATAGAAATCAGCAGAGGCCATCAGAAAGACAGCCCACGGCGTCAAAAACAAGACACCGGCCAACTATTCGTGTTTCGGGGGCATTTGGTTGCATGGAATGGACCACTTTGGATCTATATCAGAAGCGGAAATAGTCAGTTTGCAGGATTCTCAGGGTCTCTCCCGCTCAGCACAGCCCAGACATCGCGGACCACCCAGCTCATCGCGGTCTTCGCCTGGACAGTGGCCGCCGCGATGTGCGGTGTCAGGATCACATTGGCAAGCCCAAACATCGGCGAGTCCTCCCCGATCGGCTCGGGTTCGTGGACATCCAGGATCAGCGTCGCCGATGGGTTCTCTCTGGCAAAGCCCGCCGCGGCGTGCGGATCAACCACGAACCCACGCGATGCGTTGAGGAATACAACATCGGGACGCATCATCGCAAACTCCCGCTCTCCGATCAGCCCTTGGTTTTCTGATCGCCCGTCAACATGCACGCACACGCATCGGTTCTGGCGGAGCAGGCCTTCGAGTGAGTCCGACCGGGTGCCAGTTGCCTCGGTCTGATCAATCTCACGAAGATCGTTGAAGCGGACATCCATCCCGAGCCCCTTTGCTGCAAGCGCAACGCGTGATCCGATGTGCCCGAGCCCGATGATTCCCAGCGATGTCCCGACAACCGAGCCCGGCGTGATGGCGCTTTCTCTGATGGCATGCCAGTGGTCGCCGCTCGCGGGTCCAGCGATCGGCTTGATCGGGCGGAGTGTGGTCATCAGCATCGAGAGGGTGTACTCGACGACCGCCATCGCGTTGGCGTGGGGCGTGTGAACAACCCTGACCCCCCGCGCGGTGCACGCATCAAGATCGATATTGTCCAGCCCGACCCCGGCCCGTCCAACGACTTTCAGATTGGGCGCCCGTTTGAGCAGTGCTTGGTCGACGCGCGTGTAGGTCCGCACAACCAAGCCATCTGCTTGAGCAATCACCTCATCGAACTCTGGGTCATCTGTTTTGAGCGTTCTTGTCTGGCAATGCCGACCCAGCCACGAGCTGGGCTCGTTAGATATTGGTTCGGAGATGAGCACAAGTGGGGGTTTCACGGTTGTAAGCGGTTGTTGCAAAGAGGGTTAGTGATATCGCGACATCTCGGCATTGCGGGCTATGGCTGCCGATGGCTGATTCTACACCCCAGCGGGCCCGGCGGGATATACCCGGCGTATGGGGAAATTCATGCAAGATCGCAACAATGTCCGAATAAATATCAATCGGACGCGGGGTCAAGGATGACACGCGCGGGACACATCACGCAGCACCATTCACTTTTGGAGGCGCACCAATGAACAAATCAGACCTCGTAGATTCAGTGGCTTCCCAGCTCGAGACCAGCAAAGCTGACGCCGGACGGGCTATTGAGGCGGTCATCGCTTCGATTTCTCAAGGGCTTCAGGACGAACAAAAAGTTGCGATCTCCGGCTTCGGGACCTTTACCAAAAAACATCGCGCGGCCCGTACCGGGATGAACCCCGCGACCAAGCAACCGATTCAGATCTCTGAATCCACAACCTGTTCATTTAAACCTTCGCAACAGCTCAAAGAAAACCTGCACACCAACGGTATTGAAACCTCCTGAGTCTCCAACGGTTTGCAAATACTTCTGGTTCGTATCGCGAAGCCTGACCCACACTCATCGCCGACACGCTGATCCGAACCAACATCTCTCTGAGCCCCGCTCCTGGCGGGGTTTCTTTGTAGCTACTCTGGAATTAATCCGAGAACGCGTCTTCAGCAAGATCGATCGCGCGACCCAGAGCCGCGGCTTTGTTGATCGTTTCTTTGAACTCAAGCTCGGGCACCGAATCAGCAACGATCCCGCCCGCCGCCTGGATGTGGTATTCCCAGGTGCCATCAGGGTTGGCCTCATCGATCCGGTCGATCGGGACGACGATCGTTCGTAGTGCTAGAGCGATGTCCATCTCCGAATCAAGCCCCACCCATCCGAGCCCGCCGCCGTAAGGGCCCCGGCGGACTTTTTCGAGCTCGTCGATGATCTGCATAGCGCGGACCTTTGGTGCTCCTGAGATTGTTCCTACTGGGAGAGCCGCGCGGAGCGCGTCCCAGCAGTCGAGCCCCTCGCGGACGATGCCTGTGACGGTTGACGAGATGTGCATGACATGCGAGTACCGCTCGATGTCCATGATCGAGTCGAGTTTGATCGAACCCGGCACCGCGACGCGACCAACATCATTGCGTCCAAGATCCACCAGCATGGAATGCTCGGAGCATTCCTTGGGATCAGCCAGGAGTTCCTGCTCCATCGCAAGGTCCTCTTCGGGGGTCCGCCCGCGGCGACGCGTTCCCGCCAGCGGGCGGTTGGTGACGATCAGCTTCCCGTCATCACCCCGGCGCACCCGGCAAAGAATCTCAGGCGACGACGCAACAAGGATGCACCCGCTCGTCTGTAGGTACACCATATACGGCGAAGGATTGACAGCACGCAGCGAGCGGTAGACATCGAACGGGTCGGCGTTGGTCCGGCGCTCAAAGCGGTGCCCGAGCACGACTTGGAAGATGTCCCCTGCTTTGATGTACTGACGGGCCTTCTCGATCATCGAGGCGTGTTCGTCGAGTGTTGTGTTTGCGGGCATCGCCATATTCTTCTTGGCCGGCGATCGTGCTACGCGTCCGAGCGCCAACGGCTTGGCGTGGTGCTGGATCTCCTCAGCGAGCGATTCGAGATCGGCGAGTGATTGCTTGTAGATCGCAGAAGGATCGTCGTCTGGATGTAGAATCGCGAGCCGGATCAGGTGCACGAGTTTTTCGACATGGTCAAAGACCACCAGCGTGTTGTAGAATCCGAAGGAGACTTCGGGCAATCCGCGGTCGTCTCTTGGTGCGTTCTTGGGATCAAGCTTGGTTGGTTCGGCGTACCGCACCGAGTCGTAGCCCGCGTACCCGAACCATCCGCCGAGGACGCATTCGGGGATGAGCCCCTGGTCGACCGCCCTGGCGGGCGGGGCGAGGTGCCAGCCATCGGAGAGCTGGCGGACCTTGGCGAGCGGGTCGGCACACGCTTCGGCGGTTGTCTGTTCGGTTCGGTGATCAGCAATAGTCACCTGCCCGTCTTTGGCGGTCAGTTCAATGATCGGGCGAGATCCGAGGATCGAGTGCCTGCCTTGGTGCGTGCCACCCTCTACGGACTCGAGCAGGAACGACGGGGCCGTCCGATCGTCGGCGCTCACCAGGCGTCGGTAGGCGAGCACCGGGGTGAGTTGGTCGGCGAGCACGCGGATCCCGACAGGGACCACAACAACGGCGTGGCCGTTCTGGCGGGCTTCGGTGATGGTGCTCGTAAACTCTTCAAGGGTGGATGAGGGCATGAGGGGCAGTCTATGCGCCTCGATCTGCATAGCCGGCGAACCCGGGGGCATTGTCGGCGGTACAGTGTAGTGATGACACAACATTTTCCACTATTGGTTCGTTTCGGGTGTTCGGTTATAGGCGCACTTTCGGTGGGCACAAATGCTCAAGAGAGCCCGGCAATCCCTCCGGCAATTCCCGAAGATATCCCCGCTCCCCAGCAGGAGACCAAGCAAAAAACCATGACCTTCGGCCAAATGTACGCGTCTGTCGAAAGCGCCGAACCAAACCGGCGGGCAGGGCTCAGGTCCTCGCTGCTAGCCCAGTCGATGAAGGTCGTCCCGGTCGTTGTGATTGTTGATACGCCCGATGCCTACCTAGAGACCATCAGCGGGTGGGAGGGGCCTGTCAAGTTCCCGATCTTGTATGACGACGGGACCGATCTCTCACGCGAGAATATCGCAAGGTTTGTGCGTGCATTTGGTCCAGAGGAAGTCGTCCGGATCGCCAAGAAAGGCGGGAGTTCGTTTGGCAAGAACGCACAGGAGCGCCAAGACTCGATCAATAAAGCACTGGCGGCTGCTATCCACGAGCCCGAGCCTGATTGGGAAGTTACGCTCAAAGCTCTCAAAGCAACCGGGGTGACATCGCCGGGAGTGGTGGTGCTCGATCCGATGGACATGCACTGGGCCGCGGGCTTGGCGATTGCAGCGGGTCGTCTTGAGCCGATCGTTTATCTCAGCAGGCCGGTCAAAGACTACGACGAGATACAGCCTGGCCAGGTCGTCGGGATTAACCAAAGTATCGAGCAGGGTCTCAGAAGGCTCGATCTGTCCTTTGATACAATCGGAGACGAGGTCGATGCGATCACGCTTGCGTTCCGAATCGGAGCCAAGATCAAGACCGGCCCTCAGCCGAGAGACCGAGTAGCAACCACCGACCAAGTTGGAAGGTCAGAGTTGTCCCTAGGGGGCATGCGGTGGGCGTGGTGCGGGCAGTTCTTTGGTACGACTTCGTCAACGGTCTATCAGGCGATGTGTTCACTCTTCTTGCCAATCGACAGTGCCTTTATCTGGGACGGGTACGCAAGCGAGGGTGACTTTGCCCACTATGACGGGACGCAAGCGGGACAGGTGCTTGCTGATGCGGGGATGCCCACCGAGGTCTTTGACGAACCCAGAAACTCGCTTGCGGGGTTTAAGGGCCGAGGCTCATCAGGGCCGGTAGATGCGTCGCTTATTTTGATGAATACCAAGGGGACCCCGACATACTTTGATTTACCGATGGCACCCGATGGGCAGGGCAAGCCCGGTGATCTTCCATCACTCAACAAGCCAAGTGTGCTCCATATGGTTCATTCATTTTCGCTGAGCACGCCGCACAGCCCGCGTACGGTGGGGGGGCGATGGCTCGAACGCGGAGTTTATCTGTACGCCGGGTCGGTCGACGAACCGTACCTGTCTGGGTTTGTGCCAACACCGATGGTCGCCCGCCGGATCCTCGGGCAGATGGCGTTCGCCGCGGCGGTGCATTATGACGATGGGCAAGCCTGGAAAATAGCGGTGCTCGGTGACCCACTCAAGACCATCAGCCCCTGTGGATCGAGGCTTGAGTTCATCCCGGACCCGATCGACAAGCTGATCGAGAAGCAGAAAGGGCAACGGCTCGGGCAACGCGCCAAGGACCTGCTCAAGGCCGGGCAGTATACGGACGCGATCATGGACTTTGTGCTGACCGATCGAGATCAGGCGGTAGTTCGACTGGGCAAGGCACTGCTCAAAGACAAGCCCGAGGAGATTGATGATCTTGGCGCCAAGATCATCATCCAGGCCGCGTTCCGTCAGGGGGAGCACAGCCTCGTCCTCGAAGCATTCGAGCGGCTCTCTCCGAAGGCTCGTTCAGAGCGGATCACCCAAGACACACTCTGGATGGCCGGGCGGTATCGGCTCAATCGATTCCAAGACAGCCTGGCAATGGTATTGATGCGTGCCAATCTGAGAGAGAAACAAGAGATTCAAGATGCCGAGGAACTTGCGATGGTCATGCGCCGTGATTCACTGTCAAACGCGATCGCCTTTCTCGAATCTCTTCGCCCGACCCTCAGGAATGCTTCTGAGACCAGATCGCTCAACAAAGCACTCGAACGACTTCGGCGATAGAAACGCGGGGGTTTCTCAGCGCCGTCTTTGAACCCTACAATCACCCATGATCCAGCTTGGTGTCAATATCGACCATGTCGCAACCGTCCGCAACGCCCGTTATCGAGGCGAGCCCGATCCGATGATCAGCGGCGCAGAGCCTGATCCTGTCCGCGCGGCCCACGAGGCCGAAATGGGCGGTGCCGACTCGATCACCGTGCATCTCAGGGAAGATCGCCGCCACATCATGGACCGCGATGTCCATCTGCTCAGGCGTCTTGTCGGCGTCAAGCTCAATCTGGAGATGGCCGCGACCGAGGAGATGGTCCAGATTGCTTGCAATCTTGAGCCCGAGGTGCCCCACACCGCGATGCTGGTCCCGGAGGGTCGCCAGGAGGTCACCACCGAAGGCGGGCTCGACATTGAAGGGCAGAAAGACCGACTCAAAGATGTGGTCGCTCGGCTCAAGGGCGGGGGGCTGATCGTGAGCGCGTTTATTGGGCCGGATGAACGCCAAGTCGATGCTGCTGCAGAGGTTGGGTTCGATGTCTGTGAAGTGCATACCGGCTCCTACGCGCAGGTCTTTCATCAAACCGGCGGCGATCTGCATCATCAATCGCTCGTCGATGCGATCGAGCAGGTCCGCGCAGCCGGCGCCCGGATCAGCGATCGCGGGATGCGCTTTAATGCGGGTCATGCGCTCAACTACAACAATGTTCACCACATCGCATCGCTCCAGGGTATTGACGAGTTACACATCGGGCATTCGATCATTGCCCGTGCTGTGTTTGTCGGGTTGCGGACGGCGGTCGCCGACATGAAAGCGATCATGAACCGCGCCGATGATCGCGCTTGTAGGTGAGAACCCTGACAAAGTTGAGTTTGTAAGTTTTGCGCTTTGTATTTTCAGGATTACTGTTATCATGCCCTCTATGCCGCGCCGTGGAAGTACCAGTCAGGTTCAGTCGAAGCCCAAAGCCCGCGGCAAGTCACGCCAGGTTTCCGGCCCGTTTGTGGATCATGAGGCCGCGATCGACTTCTTAAACTCGAGCGTGAACCTCGAGCAGCTCCACTCCAGCAAGCTCAAGCAAGAATCATTCAAACTCGACCGCATGCACGCGCTCGTGACGGCACTCGGGAACCCACATCTGGCTGTACCAGTGGTCCATATCGCGGGATCTAAGGGCAAAGGCTCGACCTGCGCGATGCTTGAGAGCTGTCTGCGATCCAGCGGCTACACCACAGGGCTCTACACCAGCCCCCACCTGACCGATGAACGCGAACGCGTCCGGATCAGCGGGTCGATGGTCGAGAAAGACAGTTTCGACGACGCTCTGAGCCAGTGCAAAGACGCCGCAGCCTCGATCGAAAAGACCCACGGTCGGTGCACCTACTTTGAACTCATGACCGCCCTCGCATTCGTGGTCTTCGCACAAGAAGCGGTCGATATTGTGATCCTAGAGACCGGTCTCGGCGGGCGGCTCGATTGCACAAATGTCGCGAGCCCTGTCGTCGTCGGTCTCACGAGCATCCAGCTCGAACACACCGCGGTGCTCGGTGACACACTCGAAGTCATCGCGGGCGAAAAAGCGGGGATCATGAAGCCCGGCGTCACCGTGGTCAGTGTCCCGCAATCTGAAGAAGTGATCGAAGTCTTCAAGAAGCAGTCCCAAGAGATCGGGTGCGACCTGAGCGTGCTCGGTCAGGAAACTCTGTATTCGTGCAGGTTCCAATCCGCAACAACCAAAGGCCCGCACTCAAAGGTCTGCGTAGGCCAGGGTGATGGATGCTTCGAGCACATGTCGGTCCCGCTCCTTGGAGAGCATCAGGGCGCCAACTGCGGCTTAGCGCTGGCGATCATTCTTGCTCTCAGGGATCATGACTTTGACCTCCCCGAACGCCAGGTTATCGTCGGGCTTGAGCGCACCCCGCGCGATGGTCGTCTCGAACAGATCAACGATCGCCCAGGCGTCTTCATCGATGGTGCCCACACCCCGGAGAGTGTCCGCGAGACCCTCAAAGCTGTGGCCCAGCAGGTGGACTTTGATTCGCTGGTTGTGGTCTTCGGGTGCAGCGCAGACAAAGACTCGGAGGGCATGCTCGATATGCTCCAGTCTCGTGCAGACAAGGTGGTCTTCACCCGAGCGACCACCAACGCCCGCGCGATGAAGCCCGACGCACTCGCCCTGCAGTACACCGAGATATCCAACAAATCATGCGAGTCCTACGACACCCCGACACTCGCGATCCGGGCGGCGGCCAAATCCATCGGGCCAAACGATCTGGTGCTGGTTCTGGGTAGTTTTTATCTTGCCGGCGAGGTGAAATCGTTATTCCTAGCGAAAAAAGCGGCGTCGGCGTAGGAGCATTGATCGCTTTGGGCGGTCGCTAGCTTGCGCCAAATTGCCTTGGCCTGGCTACATTTCATTGAATGAGCTCTGATCAAGAACCATTTTGGATTGGTATGAGCAACTTTCAGTCGTGATACCGATATATTTATTCAGAAACATAGGAGATTCTGAAATGTTCGATCCCATCAAAGTCGGCTCCCGTTCAAAGCCCAAGGCACTCGTTGTTGGCATGTTCAGCGGCCAATCACTCGACGCCGCCACCAAGGCACTCGACACCGACGGCTCCATTGCCGCTGCAACCAAACGATCCGAAGCGACAGGCGACGCCGGGTCGATCGTCCAGGCGTACCCATCCAAGGGCTACGACCGCGTCTTGATTCTCGGACTCGGAGATAAAGCCGGCTTCGACATCGGCTCACTCCGCAATGCGGGCGGCGCGATCGGGCGGGCATTGAATGCTGCCGGGATCAACTCGGTCGAGTTTGCGCTCAGCGGCGCGATGGGCAAGCTTCCCAAGAAAGCGCAGGTCGCCCCCTTCGATGTGGGCACCATGCTCGGCGAAGGATTCGGGCTGGTTTCCTGGACCTACGACATCCTGCGTGGCTCGGCAACAACCGTGTCCAAGAAGTCGTCGCTCACCATCACCGGCAATCACAAAAAATTCGACGACGGCCTCAAACGCGGGCTCGGGATGGCAAATGGTTCAAACATCGCCCGCACGCTCTCACAGACCCCGCCGAACATCGCGACCCCGATGTGGATCGCAAACGAATGCAAGAAGATCGCCCGCAAGTCGGGCATGAAGTGCACCGTGTTCAGCGGCAAAAAGCTCGAAGACGAGAAGTTCACCGGCCTCATCAATGTTGGCAAGGCAAGCGAGAATAAGCCCTGCATGATCCGCATGGAGTACACCCCCAAGAGCGGTAAATCCAAATCGCCGATCGTCTTTGTGGGCAAGACCATGACCTACGACTCGGGCGGGCTCTCCATCAAGGTTGGCGGCGGCATGGTCGGCATGAAACGAGACAAAGACGGCGGCTGCGGCGTCATCGGCGCGATGGACATCATCGCCAATGTCATCAAACCCAATCGCCCGGTCGTCGCGCTGCTCATGGCCGCCGAGAACTCGATCTCCGACGAGGCCTACCGCCCCGACGATGTCATCGAGTTCCGCAACGGTGTGACCGTCGAAGTCACCAACACCGACGCCGAGGGGCGTTTGGTCATGGCCGACGGCCTGTGCTGGGCGTGTGAAAAAGAGAACCCCGAGTTCGTCGTCGATATGGCGACCCTCACCGGCGGCGTCGTTGTCGCGCTGGGCTCAACGTATTCCGGGCTCTGGTCGAATGACGACGGGGTTGTTGAGAAGTTCAACGAGGCCGCGGCCGCTTCGGGCGAGCGCGTCTGGCGGATGCCGTTGCACGCCGAGTACAAATCACTTATGAAATCACCGATTGCTGATATTCTCAACAGCGCTCCTGTTCGCGAGGCCCATCCAATCCAGGGCGCTGCGTTCCTCGAGCACTTCGTCGAAGACGGCGTCAAGTGGGCCCATGTTGACATCGCAGGCACCCACGCGACCAAGTCCACCAAGGGCCCGATCAATCCGGGACCGACCGGGTTCGGCGCACGATTGCTCGCAGAGGTTGTCGAACGGAGCTAAACCGAGTTCATATCAAGATCCACAGCACCCGCTCTTCGGAGCGGGTTTTTCTTGCGATGAACACCCGCAAGTAGGAGCTCCGGTTGAAGAACAGCATCCATCGGCGGAAGGTGTTCCGACCTTGTGGTCATCGAGCCACTTGCGGGCCTTGATCCCCAGTGCCCATGCCATAAGCATCACAAAGATCACGGCCGCGACTTCTTTGTACCCGATTCCCGCCATGCCATGCTCGTGTTTGGATGCGGTGTCGGCCAGTGTCACCATGTTGACAAAGAACGCATCGAAAAGAATCCCGGCGCCGAGCGCGACCCCCGCAATCACGCCGAGGTAAATCACCAACGCCTTCATACCAAGATCCTTGATCAGCCAGCTCATTGTCGCCACATTGGTGGCAGGCCCCGACAGCAGCAGCACCAGAGCCGCCCCGGGCGAGAGGCCAGCGGCCACCAACGAAAACGCGAGCGGCGTTGAGCTCGTCGCGCAGATGTACAGCGGGATCCCCACTACCAGCATCACCAGCTTGGGCCAGAGCCCAGACCCGATATGCTCCTCGAACCACCCCGGAGGCACAGCCGCACCAATAATCGCGGCCATCACCAGCCCGATCGCCAGCCACATCGCAAGATCAACCAGCATCACCCCGAACCCATGCCGGAACGCTTCTTTGGTTGATCCTGCAAACCCGAGCCCCGTCTTCTGAGGCGTCGATGAGCAGCACGACCCACCAGCAGGTTCAGCCTTGGGTTTGGATGACGAGCAACACGATCCCGCGGCTGGATCGGCTTTGGACGAGCAGCACGAGCCGGTTGCTTTCTTTTCTGTCTGAGCAATAACAGCACCCGCATCGTCGGCGTTGGTGATCGACAACCCGATCGCGTTGGGATCTTCAATCGAGTCAGTTTGGGTTTCAGCTTTGGATCCTGATTCATTACGGTGCGTCAGATCAATCAGAATCCCCGCCAGCAGCCCCGTAAATACCGCGATGACCGGACGAGAAAGCGCAAAGAACGGCCCGAACAATCCCCATGTCAGCGGCACCGATTCCTCGCCCGTCTGAGGCGTCGAGATCGCAAACGCCGCACTCGCCCCCTTGGACGCCCCACGCTCACGAAGCCCGGCAGCAACCGGGATCACCGCGCATGAGCACAACGGCAGCGGGATTCCCAGCAGTGACGCCTTGGCGATCGGAACGATCCCCTTGCCGCCCAGATGTTTCATCATCCACTCCCGAGGCACCACCACATGCACCACGCCAGCGAGCAAAAATCCAAAGATCAGCCACACCGACGACTCGGTCAGGATCATCCACAGTTCTGAGAAAAAAGTTTCCATAGTTCAATATCCCGCCCGAGGGCTCAAAGATTCCCACATGAGCAAAGATCGTACGCATTCCCGCCATCGGGGGTGCCAAAGTGCCGGTTTTGGCTCTATCATGCCCGGCACGCCCCTTTTGCAATCCGGGGCATATTCCAAAGGGATCGAAGATGCCATACACACTCACGCCGGACACCGGGATCGACCCAAATACCGACAAGGTCGATTACCTCAAAGACCATGTCGATACAGGCGATCGCTGGGTCCTCAACTTCGGCCCCCAGCACCCCGCGACCCACACGACCCTTCGTCTCGTCCTCGAACTCGACGGCGAACGCGTCGCGCGGTGCACGCCCCACATCGGGTACCTGCACTCAGGATTCGAGAAGCTCGCCGAGCATATGGATTACAACCAGTATGTGACCATCGTCTCGCGGATGAACTACCTCTCCTCGATCTCCAACGGCATCTGCTGGCACCACACCGTCGAAAAACTTTTCGGCATCGAAATCTCAACAAAGTGCAAGGTCCTCCGCACCATCATGGCCGAGCTCGGCCGCATCCAGGACCACCTGCTGTGCGTCGGCGCCGCCGGTCTTGATGTTGGCGCGATTACTGGATTCCTCTACGCGTTCAATCCACGCGAGCACATCTATGACATCATGGACTACGCCTCGGGCCAGCGATTCCATCCGGATTGGTCCCGCGTCGGCGGCATCGTCAAAGAAATCCCGGACGAAGAAGTCTTCGCCCGCATGACCAAAAAATTTCTCCACGGCGTCCTCGAAGAAGCCGTCGATGATCTGATGAATCTCGTCGAACGCAACCGCATCTTCATGGACCGCACCCAAGGCATCGGCGTCATCACGCACGACGAAGCCATTGGCTACAGCGCCACAGGCCCCATCGCCCGCGGCTCCGGAGTCCGCCGCGATCTCCGCAAGGACGAACCCTACCTCTGCTACGCCGACAACTGGGACGGCAACGGCGCGCCAGCAGTCGAGTTCGATGTCCCCATCGCACGCGACGGCGACGCGTACTGCCGCTTCCTGGTCCGCATCGAAGAGATCAAGCAGTCCATCCGCATCATCGACCAGCTCATCGACCGGATTCCCGAAGGCCCGACCGATGTCTTTGCTGACGAGAAGATGACCAAGCCGCCCAAGTCCGATGTCTACGGCTCCATCGAAGGCTTGATTCAGCATTTCGAACTCATCATGACCAACCGCGGATGGGAAGCCCCCATCGGCGAGGTCTACGGCGCCCACGAAACCGCCAACGGCGAGCTGGGGTATTTCATTGTCGCCGACGGCAGCAAATGCTCATGGCGAGCCAAGACCCGCCCGCCGAGCTTTATCAACTACTCGCTGATTCCAAAGATGCTCGAAGGCCACATGCTCGCCGACCTCGTCGCGGTTATGGGCTCACTCAACATCGTTGCGGGTGAACTTGACCGATGAGATTCCTGCAGACTCTAATCCTGTTGTTCACACTGGCGTCTGTGTTGATCCTCACAGGCTGTTCCATCAACCCCACCTACACCGTCCGCGTCATCAACGACTCGACGACCAATCTCAACGCCCGGATCGAGCACCGTCCCAAGTTCGATGGCACAGTGATTCTCGAATCCATCGCGATCAAGGCTGGCGAGGAACGCACGCTCGGGCCGGTCGAATCGCCCCCGCTGGAACGGGTGGTCTTCCTGATCGGGGGCTCGGGGAGCTCGATCTCCGCCCCGGAGCGGTTTGTCATCAAACGCGGCTCCTACACCGCCCGGGTTTCCAAGGGCACCTCCACAAGCTGGACCCCGTATGAGGTGGATCTGAGCAAGGATTGATCGTCGCAGCGGACCTACGATCTGGCTGACCGATTAACGAGGAATTTCAATGCCCTGGATCACTAAAAACTCCGGTTCTGCAACCATCGAAACCCGCGAGGAGCCCTACCTGACCGCCGACATGGTCAAAAAACTCCGCGACGAGTACATCCCGCGCTACCAGAAACCAAAGGGCGCCCTCTTCCAAGCCCTCCACCTCGTCCAGCACCACTACGGCTGGGTCCCCAAACAAGCGATGAAAGAAATCGCCGATGTCCTGGACATCACCCCGGGCGAAGTCCTCGACACCGTCACCTTCTACGAAGAGTACTGGGAGCACAACAAGGGCGAGAATCTGATTTCTGTATGCCGGTCGATCGCGTGCGAGTTCTGCAGCGCCACGGCGTGCACCGAAGCGATCAAAGAAAAGCTCGGCATCGATGTCGGACAAACCACCCCCGACAACAAGTTCACCCTCGTCGAACTCGAATGCATCGGCTCCTGCGGCACCGCCCCAGCGGCACTCTACAACGAAGACTTGCACGAGAACCTGACCCCTGAGCGAGCCGTGGAAATGATCGACCAGATCCAGAACGGCTCCTACAAAGCGGGCGGCACCGGTGCGGTCAAAGAAGACCTCTAAGCCGACCTTCACTTATTTTACTGCCGAACAGTCTTTGTGCCGAGGGCAATTGGTCGTGTGGTCGTTGACCATTCCGCACGCCTGCGTCATCGCGTAGATCACCGTCGGCCCCACAAACCGGAACCCGCGTTTTTTCAAATCCTTCGAGATGAACTTCGACAGGTCCGTCTGTGCCGGAAGATCCTTGAGCGTCTTGTACCGATTCACGATCGGCGTGTCGTCCACATACGACCACATCAACTCGCTCAAACTCGTCCCTTGCTTGTAGAGTTCAAGCACTGCTTTCGCGTTGTTGACGGTTGATTCAATCTTGAGCCGATTGCGGACGATTGAGGGGTCGAGCATCAGCCGTTCGATGTCATCCTGCGTGAACTTGGCGACCCTCTTTGGATCAAACTTCTTAAAGAGCTTCCGATACCCGTCGCGCTTGTTCAGGATCGTCGACCAACTCAGCCCCGCCTGAGCCCCTTCGAGCGTCAGCATTTCGAACAAATGATGCTCATCCCGGTTCGGCACCCCCCATTCGGTATCGTGATACAGAATCTCGGATTTCGTTCGGGCCCATTCGCATCGATGTTTACTTTCGGGGGTCTTCTTGCTCATAGAGCACTAGAATAGAGCGTGGAAGATCCAAAGAACATCCCGATCACCCGAGCCATCGGCCAGTTCTTCGGCCACCTCTGGCACTCGACCTCAAAGCCAGTCGGACCCGATTCTCACACCGAGTCCATCTCCAAAACCACCCAAGAATCCGAGGGTGAGATCGAAGGCAATAAGGTCATCCTGCGTAAAACGACCATCGAAGAGGTTGAGTTCCGCGATGATCCAGGGCACAATCAGGCCCCATAAACCAGCCATAATCCCTATTCAGAGCTGATTTTGGAATTTTTAGAGATTTCATGCACCGAATCACCGTCTTTGTAGTATAGTGTATACTAGGTTAGTTAATACTATACAAAAGGAGTGGTGTCATGCTCAATCTCGCGTTCGGATGGATTTGGATCACGATGGGTTTCCTCACAGGGGCCGCCCTCGGATTGGGGTTCCACAAGGAGCAGTTCATGGGCGGCTACAACTCCTGGCCCCGCCGCCTCTCCCGCCTCGGGCACATCGCCTTCTTCGGCACCGGGTTCCTCAATGTCCTCGTCGCACTGACCGGGATCATGATGGGGGACCTCCACACAACCAATCAGCTCTGGCAGATCGCCTCGTGGTCCTTCATTGTCGGCGCCGCTGCGATGCCGGTGTGTTGTTTCATCGCCGCCAAGTGGAAGGGTGCCAAGTCGATCTTCGCGGTCCCGGTCATTGCGCTGACCGCCGGCGGGGTGATGATCTCCATCGTGGTGTCGCAAGCGTTCATTGGTGGGGGTGTGGGGGGTGTGGGGGGTGTGTCATGAGGATCGGATTCATCGCCATGAGCGGCGTGCGCGTGCAGGACGAAGAACTCCTCGCCCTCGGACTCACGCTCCCGGGATTCGTCGAGCGTTCAGAGGTCATCGCCTCGCTCCCGTCGCTCGGGTTATTGACGCTCGCTGCGCTGACGCCCGATGACATCGAAGTTTCGTATCACGAGGTGGACAAAATCGAGCGTGACCGTATTCCTGATCTCGGCTTTGACCTCGTTGCGATCTCGACCATGACCGCGCAGGCACTCGACGCGTACACACTCGCCGATGAGTTCCGCGAAGCGGGCATCAGCGTGGTCATCGGAGGACTCCACGCGACCTGTGTCCCCGATGAATGCATGAAACACGCCGACGCAGTCGTAGTGGGGGAGGGCGAACCCGTCTGGCCAACACTTCTCGAAGACTTCCGATCGGGCAAACTCAAGCCACGCTACGACTCCGATGGCTCATACGACTTCAACAACGCCCCCATCCCGCGATACGACCTCCTCGACATCGACAAATACAACCGCCTCACCGTCCAAACAACCCGGGGCTGCCCGCACAAGTGCGACTTCTGTGCATCCTCGATCATGCTCACTCCCGGCTACAAAGTGAAGCCGGCTCATAAAGTCATCGAAGAGATCCGCGCGATCAAATCCATCTGGAAAGACCCGTTCATTGAGCTCGCAGACGACAACTCATTCATGAGCCGCGCCAAGGCTTATGACCTGCTCGAGGCCATGATCCCCGAAGAAGTCCACTGGTTCACGGAATGCGATATCTCGATCGCCAAGGACCACAAACTCCTCGGGCTCATGGCCCGGGCCGGGTGCCGGCAGGTCTTAATCGGTCTCGAATCGCCCAATGAATCCGGCCTCGACGGCATCGAAACAAACAGCAACTGGAAACTCGCTCAGTACCCCAAGTACGAAGAAGCCGTCCGCACAATCCAGTCCCACGGCATCACCGTCATCGGATGCTTCGTCCTCGGTCTCGACGGCCAAACACCAGCAGCGTTCGATGCGGTCTACGACTTCGCAAAGCGCACAAACCTGTACGATGTGCAGGTCACGCTCCAGACCCCGTTCCCCGGCACGCCGTTGTACAAACGCCTCGAATCGGCCGGTCGATTGACGCATCCCGGCCAATGGAACCGCTGCACACTCTTCGATCTCAACTACGAGCCCATCGGAATGACCCGAGAGCAACTTGAATCCGGGTTCCGCGATCTGGTCTCACGGATCTATAACCCCGAGTTTATCCGATCTCGAAAGCTTGGATTCCTCAAACAACTCCGGTCCGCAAGCTAGCCCTCAAGCACGGCATCAATCGTTTCAGCCATCCGCTGGGCAGACATCCCCGCTTTCAACTCCGGCTCCCCGCGATCAACATCCCACGCGCGAACATCCCGCATCGTCTCTTCGAACGGACGCATCGTGAGTCCTGCATCAATCGCACGCTGTGCCGAGAGCCTGTACATAAACTGCCCGTCTTCCGGGATCCAGGTCGGAACATCCACCCAGGGCTTCACTTCAAGCTCAGCAAGCCGAGCCGGATCGATATCAACCAGTTCCGATTTGGAATCCAGTGCCCCGTGTGTCCTTTTGATAAACGACCGGAGCGTCAACCCACGCTCTGGCCCCAGCGCGTTGTAGATTCCAAAGGTCTTCTGCTCGATGCAGTGCTGAAAGAACTCCGCCAAATCACGCGAATCAACAAACCCCGCAAGCCCGCAGGGCTCCTTCGGGAAGATCACCCGCTCCTGCGTTCCCAGCATCCGCGCCCACCAAGTCACGCGATCCGTCGGATCGTTGGGCCCAGCAATCACCGTCGGCCGCACAATACAAGAGTTCTCAGGGAAGTATTTTGTCACGACCTGCTCGCACAAGACTTTGAGTCCGCCGTAGGTCTCGCCGTTGACCTCTTCGACGGCTTTATCCTTCAGATCGATCAGCTCTGAGTCTTCATCTGGTGCCTCGCCGTTCTCGGTCTGCGCGTACACACTGATCGTGGAGGTAAACAGGTACATATCCGTGTGGTCCTTGAGCAGCTCACAGCTCGCAGTTACCACCCTCGGCACATACCCGCACATATCAACCACCGCATCGAACCGCTCCCCGGCATCGACCAACGCCTTGATTTTTCCCAGCCCGTCCCCGTTCTCGGGGTCACGGTCGCCAACGAGTCTCCGGACCGAATCCGGGAGCCCCGGATCCGCTGCGGATCTGTGCAAAACGGTCAGATCGTGACCCGCCCCGCTCGCCTGCTCTACAAACGCCCTGCCACTGAACTGTGTCCCGCCGAGTACAAGTATTTTCATGCCTCAGCATACCGCCATAGACCCATCTTGATGCACAAATGACCCTCCAACCGGCTAGAATCGACCGCCCCCCCCAAAGTTGCCCCTGTGGCTATCGCGAGGGGTTTGTTTGCTATCAGCTTGGAGCCGATCAATGCCGAAGAAAGTATGGGACAACACACTCTCCGAGCACTTCCTGCTCAAACGAATCCCAACGGCCCCATTCGGGCACATCCGCGACCGCCATGTCGTCGGATACGACGAGTACATCAAGACCGGCGGCTACGAAGGACTCCGCAAAGCCCTCACCATGAAACCCGAGGATGTCACCAGCGAGGTCAAAGACTCCGTCCTCCGCGGGCGAGGCGGCGCGGGCTTCCCCTGTGGTCTCAAATGGACCTTCCTCCCAGACCCAGACGGGCAGAGCCGGTACCTCGCCATCAACGCAGACGAATCAGAGCCGGGCACATTCAAAGACCGCCTCATCATGGACTTCGATCCCCACAGCATGCTCGAAGGCATCGCGATCTGCATGTACGCATGCCGACTCGACAAGGCCTACATCTTCATCCGCGGCGAGTACCACCACCAAGCCAAGGTCCTCGAGACCGCAATCAAAGAAGCCTATGACAACGGCATCTTTGGTGAGAAGGGCTTGATCAACCAAAGCTCCAGCTCCGGCGACCCCTTCGTCGCCGACTGTTATGTCCACCGCGGAGCCGGCGCCTACATTTGCGGCGAAGAAACCGCACTCCTTGAGGGCATCGAAGGCAAACGCGGCTGGCCACGCATCAAGCCCCCATTCCCCGCCATCAAAGGCCTCTTCGGTCGCCCGACCATCATCAACAATGTCGAGACCCTCGCACACCTGCCCTACATCATGACCGATGGTGCCAAAGCCTTCTGCGAGCTCGGCGTCGAATCCAGTATCGGCGGCCCACCGTCCTTCGGGACAAAGCTCATGGGTGTCTCCGGCCATGTCGAAAAACCCGGTTGCTACGAGCTTGAACTGGGCGTCCCCCTCCGCACACTCATCGAAGACTACTGTGGCGGAATCAAGGGCGGTAAAAAATACAAAGCCGCCATCCCGGGCGGCGTCTCGATGGGCATCCTCGGCACCGACCAATACGAAGCCTGCCTCGACTTCGACATCGGTAAACAACACGGCGTCCTCGGGCTTGGAACCTCGGGCCCAACTGTATTTGACGAGGATACCGACATGGTCGCCGTCTGCCGGAACATCACACGATTCTTTAAGCACGAATCCTGCGGCCAGTGCACGCCTTGTAGAGAAGGCTCGGGCTGGTTGTACCAGATCATGACCCGCATCGAAGCCGGCGACGCCAAAAGCAAGGACCTCGACCTTGCACTCGAGATCGCAAACTCGATGGGCTCGATGCCAGGCACAACAATCTGCGGCCTCGCCGACGGCAATGCCTGGGCGACCCGAACCATCATGGAAAAATTCCCCGAAGAGTTCCAAGATCGCGTCCAACGAACCTTCGTTCCGGTGACCGTGGACATGGCTGGATTGGCTTAAATCCGAAGATCCCGGGCCAATAGCCAGCCCTTTGTGATTTGTGCCGGGAATAGATCGAATAAATCAATCTATGGTGTTGTTGTGTTCTCCGCAGGGCCAAGATAGGCCGTGTGCATTCAAGGAGACATCACATGCCCAAGCTCAGCAAGCCCGCCACAATCGTCAGCTGGATCTTCCAAATTGTCATCGCTTTCATTCTCGGGCAGACTCTGTTCTTTAAGTTCACAGGAGCACCTGAAACGGTTGCGCTCTTTGAGGTCCTCGGCGCCGAACCCATGGGCCGGTACGCGACCGCATTGGCAGAGCTCGTCTGTGTGATTCTGCTTCTCGTTCCCAAGACCCATGTCATCGGGGCCATCGGCTCGCTCGGTGTCATCTCCGGCGCGATTATGGCCCACATCACCAAACTCGGTATCTCAATCGACCCCGTTGCCCTCGGAAACGAAGGCCTTGTCCCGCTCGAAGGCCCGTCGCTCTTTACCATGGCGATGGTTGTGTTCGTTTCATCGCTTGTTGTTCTCGTCATCCGCCGGTCGCAGCTCCCGATCATCGGTGCCAAGTTCGCCGCCGAATCTTCTTCCCTGCCCTCAACCGATTCATAAAAAAACAAGCAGCGGCCGTTTCCGCCCGCTGCCCGCCTGAAGAAATCAGGATGGTGTGGTTTGTGTAGAAGGGTCTTTAGCAGTCTTCAATATCTGGGAGGGGTTGGTCAATCTCGAAAATCGGGGATTGAATCGGGGCCATGCCCTCAGGTTCTTGTGTGCCCCTTATTTTGCGGTCGCTCTTATTCTTACCTTTGCCTTTGCCTTGCCCGCCCATTGCTTTGTCAACGCGCTGCTCGCGTTGCTTGCGCATGGTGGCGATATTCTCTTTGACCTCTGCTTGCTGCTCTTGCGTGAGCACCGCCCAGAGTTGCTTCTTCGCGTCCTGGTCTGACGGGGCCTTCGCCATCAGTTCACCCATTTTCTCGCGCATCTGTTGGCGTTGTTCTGGTGATGGGCGATCCCCCGCCTCACCGCGTGCACGCTCTTTGTCTCCGGCTCCGCCCTTCTGGCCGCCGCGGGGTCCGCGTTGACCATCCTGTGCATCAGCAGGCTTGCGTTCGCCCTTGGCTTTGCGTTCACCGCGTTCGCCGCGTTCACCTTGCTCGCCATTCTGACCACGCTGTCCGCGCTGGCCCTCTGGTCCACGAAACTCGGCGAACGCTTCTTTATGCTCTTCCATAAAGGCGGCCATTTTCTCTTTGTGTGCCTCACCGATCGCCTTGATCTGATCCTTCTGCTCATCGGTCAGTGCGAGTTCTGGATTGTCTTTGGCAGCCTTTTGCAATCCACGAACCGCACCGAGGTACGCACGGAATGGCATGTCGCCGGTTGGCCTCGCTTCGCTCCGTTTGCCATCCATGGTGTCGCCGCCGTCGGGACCGGAGTTGTCAACGACCTTTGGGCCCTTCAGCAAGTTGGCGTCATCAGAGTTTGGTTCGGCGGCACTGACGCTGCCCGCAAGAGCCGCGATCATGACCGCAACGCCGAATCGTTTCGTGTTCAGAGTGTTCATTCTTGAGTGTCTCCCAGCGAGGCCGAGCGGAATGCCCAGCGGTGTGTTTCAGAGTCCTTATCGACCAGCCAAACGCCGCTCGATTCCCTGTATTGCACCCACACACAAAACTTGGCCGGTCTATGATCCCACCGGTTCCGTTTGTGACGGTTATGGCCGTCCAACGCCTGTAATTCAAGCGATTCCCTGCCAAAGCCTACCACGGAAGACTCCCCATGCCACTCACTAAAGAACTTATAAACGATGCCCTCTCTGGAGTCTCCCACCCAGACGGCGGCGACCTCGTCAGCCGAGACTGCGTCCTCAACATCGCGATCTGCAGCGACGATGCCTCGGTCCGCATCTGCTACACCCAGGGCTACCCAGACCAGCCCCAGCCCGACCGCAACGCCCTCTCGAGCATGGGCAAGTTCGCCGAGCAAGTCATCCGCGCCGCCGCCAAAGCCGAAGGCGTGAATGACCTTGGCCTCGTCATCGACTTCGTAGACCACGCCGGACAGGTAGTCCTGAAACTCAAAAGCGACACAAAGACGAGCGCCGAGACACCAGAAGAAAAACAGTCAGAACAAGCACCCCAGAACAACCAGGCCGCCGGCGTGCCAGGTGTCAAGCACATCATCGCGGTGGGGGCCGGCAAGGGCGGAGTCGGCAAATCGACCGTTGCCATCAATCTCGCCATCGGGCTCTCACGCAAGGGCCACTCCGTCGGAGTCCTCGACGGCGACATCTACGGCCCATCACTCCCAACCATGCTCGGCCTCCAAGCAATGGACCAAGCCGTGATCGAATCGACACTCCAACCATTCTTGGTCCACGGCATCAAATCCATCACCATGGGCAAACTCGTTGATCCAGAAAAACCACTCATCTGGCGCGGCCCCATGGCCCACGGGGCATTCCACCAACTCATCGAACGCACCCAATGGGGCGAGCTCGATTACCTCATCATCGACCTCCCGCCAGGTACCGGCGATGTCCCCCTAACCCTTGCCCAGAGTGTTCAACTCACCGGCTCCGTCATTGTGTGCACCCCTCAGAAGGTCGCTCAAGACGACGCGGTCCGCGCCGCCAAGATGTTCGAATCCCTCGGCGTCGAAACCCTCGGCGTCGTCGAGAACATGTCATTCTTCATCGGAGACGATGGCAAAGAATACGACATCTTTGGTAAAGGCGGTGCCCAAAAAATGGCCCAGAACCTCGGTTTGCCATTCCTCGGATCCATCCCCATCAACACCGCATTGCGGGCAAATATGGATGATGGGAACCCAACCAAGAACTTTGACGAATCGACCGCAGGTGGCCCACAACTCCCCGCCGCACTCGAGCAGCTCACCGACCAACTCGTCGCACAGGTCACCCTCGCGTCGATGTCCAAAGGTGCATCAACGCCAACGCTCAGCATTTCCTAAATATCATTTTCGAAGTTTCGACCGGATGCGATCACGCAACCCAGCGCCCTTGCGCGGCACCACAGGCACTACATCAAGCACCTGACCCGGCGCAACATCCGTCAGCACGGCCTGCGTTCCGTCGGGCCATTTGACAACCACCTCATCGATCACCGTGTGCTGCCCGATTCCAAAGTGCGCCTCTGCGGGTACCTGAGCCATAAAGCTCGTCCCCGCGCTGATCAGCCGCGTCTGTGTCACGCTCCCGGTCCGAGTCGTCACGACCGCACCAATCGCGCGCGTGTTGTTCGTCCCAGGCATCCGAGGCCGAACGACCAGCCACCGGTTGTTGGGGCGGGCCTCGGTCGTATTGCTCCGGAGCACCCGCACGGGTCCATCGATCGCAGTCGCAATAAAGTCCTGATCCCCGTCGCGATCAAAGTCAACATCAACGAGCGCCGAGCCGTAGTCCCCATACGCGAACCCGATGGATTCTTCCATCGATTCATACACCGGTGTCCCAGCCATCGCGCCCCGGTTCATCCACAACTTCCAAGGCACATCGGCCCCGCCAAACTCCACCGCGTTGACTTCTGCAAGATCCAGCCTCCCGTCATTGTCGTAATCAACAAACACAGTCCCCCATCCCCATCCGCCGTTATCGACACCCAGCGCGACCGCCTGCTCGTCGTACCCGATCCCGTCATTGGATTTGGTAAAGAACACATTGTGCTCCGCCACCCCGCCCGGGTTTCCAAACAGGTTCGTCACATACAGATCCATGTCCCCGTCGTTGTCGCAGTCTCCGATAGTCACGCCCATCTCGTTGAACGAACTATCAAGCCCCAGTATCCCGGCCGTATCAATAAACGCTCCGGTCCCGTCGTTATCAAGCATCGGGTTGGTAAAGAAGTCATGAGCGATAAATATATCAAGATCCCCATCCAGATCCTGATCAAACATCACAGGCTGCCAGTAGGTCGTCTCACCGATCGCCGCCAGAGGCGAATCAGCGGTAATATCCGTGAACTGCATCCCCCCGTCATTGCGGAAGATCCAAGCCCCCTGATCCCAGGTCGTCACCACCAAATCCAGCCGCCCGTCACCCGTCACATCCCCAGCGCACATCGCGCCCCCGTGTGTCTGAGGCACAAGAATCGGCAGCACATCCAACCCAGACCCAGCCGTCACCTCAACAAACGAATGATCCGCTTGCTGGGCAAACAACGCCAGCGTCCGCGTCCCAATCACACCCGGGTTCTGAAACTGGTCATACTGAACAACCAGATCAAGCAAATCATCCCCGTCGGCATCAAACCACAACGCAGACCGCGCGTTGTCCAGATCGGTCAGTCCCGAAGCCACCGCAATCTCTATGAACACCCCGCCCTCGTTGCGGTACAACTGAGAGGTGTGCCCAGCGCCGTTGGGAACAAAGAGATCAACATCCCCGTCGTTGTCGTAGTCCGCCGCGATCAACCCCGACCCCATCCCCAGCCCGGGGTTGTACGCCCAGATCCCAACAAGCCCGTTGACATTGACCATCGACAGAGCCGAATCGATCGCATCGACTCCCCCCGCGGCAGGCCGCGAAGAACTCGCCGCCCCGCCCGGTCCAAGGCACAACATCAATCCAAACAGAGATGAACAAAGCACAGACATTTCACACGCCCTCGATATGAACCCAAATTCCATACCCAGTACACCAGAATTGCTCCTTAATCTCAACCCAAAACCGCCGATTTTACACGCTCTTTACAATTCAACGATGATTTCGGACCTTCACGCATCCACTATCTCAAACATGCGGTATACTCCAAACAGAAAGCAAACAAAACATCCTGTTAGGAGAGCAAGAAATGACCACTGAAACCGCCACCATCACCCAGATCGCCAACGACCTCGTTGCCCATTGCAGCACACCGCCCGCCGACAATCTCGCCTACGACAACGCAATCTGGGACAAGCACTTCGCCGAGGGCTGGGTCAGCATCGAAGGCAATGGCAAGACCTATACAGGACGGGAAGAAGTCACCGCCAAATACAAGGAGTGGGAAGCGGGTGTCATCTGTCACAGTTGCAAGGCCGAGGGGCCCTTCATAGGTCAAAATAGCTTTAGCGTCATCTTCGATCTCGATATGGAATGTAAAAATGGCTCATTCCCACGCATGAACATGAAGGAAGTCGCCGTCTACACAGTTGAGAATGGCAAGATCACCAAAGAAGAGTTCTGCTACCAGTGCCCGGGCGATTGCTGAGCCTGAATACTGATTATTTGGCGTGATTCATGCGGGCCGTGCGGACTTTCTCGATTGCCTCAGCGATCGCTGTCTCAACATCCTCGTTCACCACGAAGGTGTCGTACACATCCGACTCTTTGGCAAACGCGATCTCGCGCTTCGCTTCTGCAAACCGTTTCTGGATCTGCTCTTCGGGCTCCCGCTTGCGGTTCCGGAGCCGGTTGAGCAGCTCGTCCTCGCTCGGAGGCAGGATAAAGATCCCAAACGCCTCGGGCATTTTGCTCTTGACCTGCTGGGCACCCTCGACATCGATCTCGAGGATCACGAGCCGCCCGCGGGCGAGTTGTTCGTCAACCCACCGCTTGCGGGTGCCGTACTTCTTGCCAAAGACATTGGCCGACTCAATAAATGCATCCTGCTCGACGAGTGCGTCGAACTCCTCGTCGGTGATGAAGTGGTAATCCACCCCCTCGGTGTCCGCTTCGGTCTTGGCCCGTGTCGTGTAGCTCACCGAGAATACCGAATCCCCGATCCCGCGTTCAACCCCGCGTGTAATCGTGGTCTTCCCGACGCCCGAAGGCCCAGAAAGGATCAGCAACAGCCCGTTGTCGGTGTCGGTCGGAAGTCGTGGGTAGCCGGTATCCATCGTGATCATCTCCATACGAACCAGCATACCCCCCAAAGTGAAGAGGCTCCCGGCTTGGGGACTCTTCCCTTCAAAGACTTCTAAAAAATGAAAGAGAGCGACCCGGGCTGGAACCGCAACACCCTCATTGACAAACAAAAGAATTCAATAATGTGTACAGCTCGAGGTTTCGGCTCAGCCGTGCGGTGGGGGCGTTGCAAACTTAATACGGTGTGATATGGGTGCACGGTCGTTGGTTGCAATAACAACAACCCTGCCAGCATCGTAAAAATTTGAGACTTCGCCCCGCTCCACCAGACGCCTCAGCAACTCTATCCAAAAAATTTCCTACTTTTGCCCAAGTAAGAACTTTACGGCCTTCAAGACACGAGATTCCTCGATCTGGTCAATCCCGCATCGCTCAGGATGATCATTCGCCGACTCATCCGCAGGCAAACTCGGATCAGCAACCACCACCACCTCGCTCGCCTCACCATCGGCCATCTTCTTCACAGGGACCGTCGTCCACCGCGGGTCCGTCGGCCCAAACAGCGTCACCAAAGGTGTCCCCATCGCCGCCGCGATGTGCCTCGGACCCGTGTCGTTGGTCACCATGATCTTGGCCCCCTTGCAGATCGCTTTCAATCCCCCAAGTGTGTTACCCATCGCAGGCAGCGACACCGGATCAGAAACACACAGCCCGCAGATCTCATCAACCAAATCACTCTCCGCCGGCGACCCATTGATCAACACCTTCAGCCCATACTCGCTGTTCAACCAATCCGCCAGCCGAGCAAACCGATCCGCTGCCCACCGCTTCGCCTCGTTGTTCCCACCGGGATTCAGAATGGCAAAGTCGCCGCCAACCCCAGCCTTTGTAAGTATCTCATCGCACTTCGCTTGGTCAGCATCCGAAACCGGCAGCTCCATCATCACATCGCTAGGAAGCGCCAAAGGCATCGACACACAATCCACCGGCGTATGCACCGACCAATCAACCAACTCCTCCCCGAGCAGATGCCCCGCAAGGTTCCAGTAGTAATCCACCGCAGGCACCATCTTCCAAGATCCATCCCCATTCCTCGGAGGCACTACCTTGTCCGTCAAAAGAATCCCCCGCCCGTCCCGGTCGTATCCGATCCGGCGAGGAATAAACGCCAACCGTGTTGTCAGCGCCGTCGAGAATGAGTTGGTGAATAACAACGCCGTGTCATACCGCCGAGGCCGAACCTTCGCCGCCGCCTTCTTCGTCGCCATCATCCCATGAGGCACAAACACATGCACCTCATCAAACAAATCCGAACCAGCCACCAACTGATCAATCCCACCCCGGCACAACGCCCCAATAAAGATCCCAGGCATCGCCTCACGGATCCGCCGGATCGCAGGCGTCGCCATCACCACATCCCCCACCCAAGAAGGCAACACAACCAACAACTTCAAAGGCCGATCACTCATCACCAATCCCTACTCAAAGACCACAGCGCCGTCCCAAACTGCCGCTCATGCCACCGATTCGTATCCCGACGCAACTGCGCCATAAACGCGAGCGCACCCAGCCGATGAACCCCGATCACGACCTCAATCTTCTTCTCATCACACAACAACTCATGAATCACAATCCCCGTCCGCTCCGCAATCCCCCGTGCGACGGCTTCCACCATCTCCCGCGTCCGCTCATCCGCCATAGGCACAAACGATTCATCCGTAGACTTCAACACCACCCGCGTCCCAGGCACAATCTCCGGATGCGCATCAACTTCCGATCCCGATCCCTCCGGCTCAGTAAGAATCTCTTCCGCCGCCGCCATCAGATCCGCATGCGTCCCGCTCGGCCCAACCTGAATCGTGTGCACCTCCGGAATCCCCGCATCCATCCCAGCATCAAGATCCCGCTGCTTGTCCCCGATCATCCAAGATTTTTCAGCATCCAACCCAAGCTCATCGCACGCCGCCCGGATCATCCCCCCATGCGGCTTCCGCCAAGGATGATCCGAGTTGTACGGTTCAACGCATCCCTCCGCATGATGCGGCGCAAAGTACCACCCATCGATAAGCTGCTCAGAAAACACGCCTTCCCCAGATTCATTGAGCTTCCGCCGCAACGCATCGTTCACCGCCTCAACATCCCGCGTCGTCCCCCCGCCCCGTGCCAATCCCCCTTGATTCGTAATCACCACAAGCACAAACCCCGCCTGCTTCAGAGCCACTAACGCCTCCCGCGCCCCCTCCATCAGAACCGCATACTCAGGCTTCAACAGATCCCCCCATTTGACCCCCTCCCAAGCCGCCTCGGGAAGATCAGCGTTCACATTCACCGTGTCATCCCGATCCAAAAATATCGCCGCGCGTTTCATGAAGGAGCATAGGTTTATGGATCAGCCCAAGGTCCATTCTGGTATAGTCATGCATGATCTGGACCATTGCCTATTGGACATTGTTATTTCTTGCCATCACCACCGCGATCTACGCCCTCTTCTGGGACCGCCCAGGCTTCCGAGGCCGCCCCAAGCTCCGTTGCAAAAAATGCTGGTACGACCTCACCGACTCCCCCGGCGACCTCCGCATCGAACCCATCCAATGTTCGGAGTGCGGCAAGAAGCACCCAAGCCGCCGCGCAATGGGAAAGACGAGACGGAGCAAGAAATGGATTTCGGTTTCGCTGGTGTTTGTAATGGGCTCGTACACGGCCGCAGTCTGGCCCAGGGTAAGCAGATTCAACTACTCAAACGGTATCCTCGGCGCCGTACCTACACCCGCACTCATCTTGGCAATCCCGCTGCTCCCAGATGAGCCAGGCACAATGATCGATCGCAATACTCAGGCAGCCGTGATCCCCTATCCACAACGCCCCATGTTTGAACGCATCGCACATCAGCTCAAAATCCGTCTCTACGAATCCAAAGATACCAGCCAGTTTGACCATTGGCTCTTTATGCAAGTTTCAAAGCGTCAATCGCCAGCGTCGCTAATGGAAAAATCATCAATCCGTGGCGATCTCTTTATCTATGTCTTTGAAGCATGGGAGCGACAGTATCGGCTCACAGACGCAGATACCCGATGGGCATCAAGAGTTTATGAACTAAAAATTTTACATACGGAGTACGGGCTTGAACAATGGTTCAGTTATGCCAATGTACGAGTCCGAAAACTTCTCAAGACTCCTGACTGGCGCGTGCAAATCAATAGAACACTCTATGAACCAAAGATGCTTGGTAGGTGGCAGGAATGGGACGGCTTCTACGATCTCAGGCCTGTTGGGAGTCAATACGAACGCTGGGACTACAACCAGCGGATTTTCGATCAACTCTTTATAAACAACGGTTTTTGGGGCGGGACACCACCGACAACTTTCGACCGCACGATCAAAGGACGAATATACCAAGGCGACAAGGATGTTGATATCTGGTGGCCAGTAGCGAATATTAACGAAACTGTTCAGTTCAAAATTTCCAAAATCAAAAAGGCCGGCCCAGACACCCCGCCACCAAACAATCGACTCGTCACCGAGATAGACGGCTTCAAAATCGCCAGTGACCAACAGATCGCATTAGATTGGCTTTCAAAGAACATCCGTGTCAATATCAGCCATATAGATCGCATGGCTCAATTTTATCAACAAACACCTCTGTCTTTCCCAGACTTTTTCCAGTTCTGGGTCGATCCAGATAAACTCAAACGCGCACGCCTGCCGGCCTTCACTTTCGGAGGAGAGATCAAAGTCGTCCTCGAAGTTGTTCCGGGTGGTCGCTATGACGGCCCCATGCCCAGCCGCCGGATCGAAGTCATGGAAGGCGATGCGGCGTGGTGGGCACTCCGCGACGAGATGGATAAAGATGGAGCCCGCATCTTCGAGGGCAAAGGGGAGCGAGTTTCCCTCCATCTCCAAGACGGCCCGCATTACCTGACCATAAACAAGAACGATTCAGTCGCCAATGCATACATAGAAATCAGGTTTGGGTCAAGTGTCCTCGGCGAAGATGGCTACCGAGCACTCGCAGACCTCGGCGCCACTCGGTTCATCACCCGAACCGTGCAGATCCCAATCCGGCCAAGCGAATACAGCTCAATCCTCAGAGTGATCCAAGCCCGCAGCAACACGCTCGACATCGGCTACAAAGATCTCTACGAAGAAGGAGAAATCGATGAACTTCTCGAAAAACACCACACCAGCAACTACTCATACCATCGTCGAGATAAAGATTGGACCGGATTTGTGACCGGAGGTAGTGCGAGCTAGTAAATTCAACGCTCATCGAAAGACCCGTCCATATTCCAGCGTTGCAACGCCTAAATCGGCAATTAACTGCAACCCAAAGTCAATCTCCAAAGTACACTACCCCACATGCACCAGGGGAACCCACAATCAGATAAAGAGCCAAGCCAGCTCCCAACCATCATCCTCTCAGCCCTCCTCTTCTTCTTCCTCCTCTACGGCTACTTCCTCCTCCGCCCGCTCAGAGAAGCCATGGGCGTCGAGCGGTCTATGCGCGACCTCCGCACGCTTTTTATCATCACCTCGGTCGTCTCCCTCGCCGTGACCCTCGCCTTCGGGTCTCTTGTCGCACGAACCAACCCGCGAAGGTTTATCGCCATCGGCTACCGAGCCGTCATCGCCTGCCTGCTGGTCTTCGTCGTCTCAATGCTCACGCTCCCCGAAGACCTCAAGCTCTACTCCGGCTATGTCTTCTATGTCTGGCTCTCGGTCGTCAACCTCTTCATGGTCTCCGTCTTCTGGGGATTCATGGCCGACACCTGGACATTCACCGACGCCAAACGCCTCTACCCGATGATCGGAGTGGGGGGGACACTCGGCGCACTCCTCGGCTCATTCACCGCATGGAACACCGCCGACATCATCGGCCCCATCTGGCAGATGCTCGGCGCATGCATCTGCTTCGAGCTCGCGATCCAAACCATGCGCCGCATCAAGCCGTCACACTGCGACATTCAGCACAGCCCAGCATTAACACCAATCGGAGGCACATGGCACGAAGGCGCCTCGACAATCCTTCGCTCGCCATACTTGCTCGGCATCGGACTCTACATCATCCTCATCGCCATCAGCTCCACCCTCATCTACTTCACCCAGGCCAACATCGTCGCCGACGCAGCAGACGAACTCGAATCCCGCGTCGCCCTCTTCGCCCAGCTCGACATGTGGACCCAGCTCGCCACCCTCTTCGTCCAACTCTTCATCACCGCCCACATCATCAAACGCCTCGGCATCGCCGTCGCCCTGTCCGTCCTCCCCATCGTCACCATCGCAGGATTCTCGATCCTCGCATGGGTCTCAAGCCGGCCCGGAATCGAACCCTGGCAGATCTTCGCCGTCTTCGCCGCCTTCAACGCGATCCACCGCGCCAGCCGCTACGCGATTATCCGTCCCGCCCGCGAGACCCTCTTCTCAGTCGTCACCCGCCAAGAAAAATACAAATCCAAGCCCATCATCGATGTATTCCTCTACAGAGGCGGCGATGTCGCAGGCACCGCAATCGAGTCGCTCCTTGCTGCAACCGTGGTCGGGGTTATGGGTATGGTCTATGCAGTCGCCCCAATCGCGGCTTTCTGGACAGCACTCTCCATAATGCTCGCCCGAACACAGCATCGTAAATCGATCCAAAACGCAGTCATCACACAGGAACAGGAACCCACATCATGACCACCAGACGCGAGTTCATCGGTCAAGCCGGTGCCATCACCATCGGCGCCGCACTCACACCCTCCGCTCTTGCAAGCGGCTTCTTTGCAGGAAAAACCAAACCGCTCAACATCCTCATGCTCGGAGGCACCGGGTTCGCAGGCCCCAAAATGGTCCAACGCGCCCTCGACAACGGCCACAATGTCACCCTCTTCAACCGAGGTAAAACCGGCCCCAAAATGTTCCCAGATCTCGAACACATCCAAGGCGACCGCTACACCGATCTCAGCGGCCTAGAAAAACTCGTCGCCGACGGCCGCCACTTCGACGCCGTCATCGACACATTCACCTATGTACCCAAAACCGTCACCGACACCATGGACATCCTCCTTAAAAACATGGGCCAATATGTCGTCATCTCCACCACCTCCGTCTACGCAAACCGCACCAACATCGGCATGGACGAGAACGGCTTGCTCGCAACAATGGACGACGCCACCGCTGAAGGGATCACAAGCCACCGTCAGGTCGGCGCCCACTACGGCGCGATGAAAGCACGCGTCGAAGCCGCCGCCGAAGCAAGATTCCCCGGCAAGGTCTGCAACATCCGCCCCGGACTCATCGTCGGCGAACGCGACACCAGCGGCCGCTACACCTACTGGCCAGTACGCGCCACCGAAGGCGGCACCATGATCGCCCCAGGCACAGGCGACGACTATGTCCAGTACATCGATGTCCGCGACCTCGGAGACTTCACCATCCACTGCATCGAACAAAAACACATGGGCGCCTACAACGGCATCTCACCCTCCGGCGAGCGCACCACCCGCGACATGGTCGAGAGCGCACAACGCGTTGCTAAAAAATACGGCGGCGGATCAGAAATCGAATGGGTCGACTCCGACTTCCTAGCTGCCAACGGCGTCAACGCCTGGCAGCACATGCCAGCATGGGTCCCCAACTCGGTCGAGGGCTACGAAGGCCAAGGCCAACTCTCCACCGCCAAATCAATCAAGGCCGGCCTCAAGACACGCCACATCGACGACACCACCGAATCAACAGTGAACTACTACATGAACCGAGGCCAAGAAATCCGCGCCGAAAAAGGCCACGAGTTCTACGAAACATGGGCCAAACGAATCCGAGGCGGCCTCGACCCCGTCAAGGAACAAGAAGTCCTCAAACTCTGGAACGAACGCGACGACGGCTAAACGGTTTATTGAAAACAAAAAAAGGCCCGTGCATATTGGCACGGGCCTTTTAATATTCAGTTGGTTTTCAATTACGCGATCGTCACCGACTCATCAAGATACACATCCTGAATCGCCTGAAGCAACGCCGCCCCCTCGCCCATCGGACGCTGGAACGCCTTACGCCCAGAGATCAAACCCATGCCCCCCGCACGCTTGTTGATCACAGCCGTAGTCACAGCTTCCTTCAGATCACCCGCACCGGAGCTCGCCCCGCCCGAGTTGATCAAAGGCGACCGACCCATGTAACAGTTGGCCACCTGGTACCGGCAGAGATCAATCGGATGCCCGCCGCCACCGTTCTCCTCGCACCCAGCAAGATTCGTATAGATCGAGTTGTCAAACTTGCCATACGACGAATCGCCCGAGTTGAGCGCGGTGTACCCGCCGTTATTGGTCGGGAGTTTCTGCTTGATGATGTCCGCCTGGATGGTCACGCCGAGGTGGTTCGCTTGTGCGGTCAGGTCAGCCGATGAGTGATAGTCCACGCCGTTGACCTTAAAGGCCGAGTTGCGGATGTAGCACCAGAGCACGGTCACCAGACCGTACTCATGGGCCTCGGCAAACATGTCAGCCACATACTGAATCTGCTGCTCGGATTCATCGGACCCGAAGTAGATCGTCGCCCCAACCGCCGCCGCGCCCATCTCCCAGCACTGCTTGATCGAACCAAACGGGACCTGATTAAAGGTGTTCGGATAAGTCATCAGCTCGTTGTGGTTGAACTTGACGAGGTATGGAATCTTGTGGGCGTACTTCCGAGCCGTCGCGCCAAGGACGCCAAAGGTCGAGGCCACCGCGTTGCAACCGCCCTCGATCGCGAGCTGGATGATTGATTCAGGATCAAAGTAAGTCGGGTTCGGAGCGAACGAAGCGCCCGCCGAGTGCTCGATGCCCTGGTCTACCGGAAGGATCGAAGTGTAACCGGTTCCCGCAAGACGACCGGTGTTAAAGATACGCTGGTAGTTATTGAGCGTGTTCTGATTCCGATCACTCATCGCCAAAATCCGGTCAACAAAGTCAGGCCCAGGCACATGCAACTGGTCCTTTGAAATCGCAGGGGTGTTAAAGCTCAGCAGTGCATCATCTTCAAGCACCGAAGCCACATCGATCGTCAGGTTCCGTTCCAGAGTCATGGTCGTCATCCTTAGGTCTCCCCGCAAAGCGGTATTCGCAGTAAATTGAGCACAGCGCCGAACTTGCGGCATTCGCAAATCCAAATCAAGCCCCATTCTAGGCATCCACCCGCTCCCCCCTCCATGCTCCATCCACTATCATGTCACCATGAGTGAAACAGAAACCCTCGATATGCCCTCGGACGACGATTCAGACTCCCTCGAGTCAATCCTCTCCCAAACCCCAGACCAGGCCCCCGATCAAATCGGCCCCTACAAAATCCTCTCCCAGCTCGGAGAAGGCGGCTTCGGCATCGTCTACGAAGCCAAACAAGAACAACCCGTCAAACGCCGCGTCGCCCTCAAAGTCATCAAGCCAGGCATGGACTCAGCAAAGGTCGTCGCCCGCTTCCAAGCAGAACGCCAAGCCCTCGCCCTGATGACCCACCCAAGCATCGCCAAAGTCCTCGACGGAGGCATCACCGACCGCGGCCTCCCATACTTCGTCATGGACCTCGTCAAAGGCCAGCCCATCACCGACTTCTGCACCGGAAACAAACTCTCCATCGACGACCGCTTGAAACTTCTTATCACCGTCTGCCAGGCCATCCAGCACGCCCACGCCAAAGCCGTCATCCACCGCGACCTCAAACCAAGCAACATCCTCGTCGGTCACAACGCCGAAGGCCAAGCCGTCCCAACCGTCATCGACTTCGGCATCGCCAAAGCACTCGACGACCATCTAACAGACAACGCCGTCCACACCGCCGAGGGCCAACTCATCGGCACCCCAGAATACATGAGCCCCGAACAAGCCCAGTCCTCAGGACTCGACATCGACACCCGCACCGATGTCTACTCACTCGGCGTCGTCCTCTACGAACTCCTCACAGGCATGCGCCCCTTCGAGTCCTCCGATATCCGAGGAAAAACACACGCAGACATCCAGCGCTTCATCAAAGAGGTCAACCCCCCAAAGCCCAGCGTCCGTCTCCAGTCCGTGCTCACCCAAGCCGACAAGCCCGGCACCGACTCCCCCTTCAACGAATCCCGCCGCCAAGAAATGGCCGAACTCCCCAAACAACTCAGGGGCGAGCTCGACTGGATCGTCATGAAGTGCCTCGAAAAAGACCGCGACCGCCGCTACGCCACGCCCCTTGCCCTCGCAGAAGAACTCGAACACTACCTGAGCAACGAACCAGTCCTCGCCCGTCCACCGAGCACCACCTACCGCATGAGCAAGCTCGTCAAACGCAACAAGAGCGCCGTCGCCGCCGCTATGTTCTTTGTAACCATTCTTGTCGTCGCCACCGCCGTCAGCGTCCGCTTCTCGTTCATCGCCGATGCCCAGCGCACACAAGCAGTAGAAGCACTCTCCGATCGCGACAAGGCCCTCAAAGCAGAACGCCTCGCAAACGCCCAAGCCCAGCAGCGTGCAGAGGAACTCAAACTCGTCGCCGATTTCCAGTCCCAGCAGCTCTCAGGCATCGACCCAGAACTCATGGGCGCCCGCCTCCGCGAAGCCTTGCTCGAAAGCCTCCCAGCAGATCAACAGCAACAACTCAACCAATCCATCGCCAAGATCAACTTCACCACCCTCGCACTGGGATCGCTCGAAAAAAACATCTTTAACCAATCCATCGCAACCATCGACGAGCAGTTCCAGTCCCAGCCCGCAGTCCACGCCCAACTTCTCCAATCCATCGCCTCTACAGCCACCGAGCTCGGCCTCTTCGCCCTCGCAACCGATCCCCAACAACGCGCCACCGCAATCCGCCGTGAGACCCTCGGCGATACCCACCAAGACACCCTCGATTCCATGAGCGCCCAAGGCGATCTCCTCCGCCAGATGGGCGACTACGCCGGAGCCCAGCCCCTCCTCACCGAAGCCCTCGCCGCCCAGCGCGCGTCCCTCGGAGGCACCCACCCATCAACCCTCCGCTCAATAGGTTCAATGGGCGATCTCTACCTCTACCAGTTCAATCTACCAGAAGCCGCTCCCCTCCTGACCGAAGCCCTCCAAGGCATGAAAGCAATCCTCGGCCCAAACCACCCAGACACCCTCAACACCACGAGCTCCATGGGCGGACTCATGTTCATGTCGGGCAAACTCGACGATGCCGAAACATACTTCCGAGCAGGACTCAATGGCAGCATCGAAACCTTCGGCCAGAGCCACCCAGACACCTGGAGCTTCCAGAGCAACCTTGGAATCCTCCTCAAAGCACAAGGCAAATACGACCAAGCCGAACCCTTCTACCTCGAATCTCTCGAATCAATCTCCGCAATGTACGGCAACAGCCACCTCTCAACCCTCAGCAGCAAACACGGCATCGGAGAACTCTACAGAGAACAAAACAAACTCGACCAAGCCCAACCTTACCTAGAGCAAGCACTCACCGGCCAACGCCAAGCCCTTGGAAGCGATCACCCCACAACCCTGAGCTCAATGAACTCGGTTGCCCTCCTCCTTCAAGCCAACGGCGATTTCCTCGGTGCTGAGCAGCACTTCAAAGAAGCCCTCGCCGGACACCGCACACTCTTCGGCGACGACAACACCAAAACACTCATCGTCATGGGAAACATGGCCCGCGTCCTGAGCGAACTGGGCAAACTCGAAGAAGCCGAACAACTCGCCGCAGAAGCCATCACCAGAGGTCGAGTAACGCTCCCGGAAGGCCACTGGAACCTCGCAAACTTCCTCGGCTACCACGCACAGATCATCATCAAACAAGGCCACTACGCCCAAGCCGAACCCGAACTCACCGAAGCCCACACCATCTTCAAAGCAACCTTCGGCCCGTCGCACCCCCGCACAACGCTCATCATCAAAGAGTTCATCAACCTCTACACCAAATGGCACGAAACAGAACCAACCGCCGGCCGCGACACCCAAGCCGAAGAATGGCAATCGAAACTTGAAACACCGTAGAGCTCACCCCCCCCAAAGCGTACCCTCGCCCTCGATCTCACCTTCGCCCACCTCATCAACCAACCCCGCATCATCATGCCCCGCCCCCACCGAGTTCACCCGCCGGCTCACCCGTCTCCCGCCCAGAGCGTCTTCTTGATTCTCTAGTTCAGCAACCGCCAGCTCCATCCCTATCCATCCATCAACCCCATCACTATTAAGCACCACAGGCATTCGGTGATGCATCGACGCCATAAACCCACCCGCCTCTCTGGTCAATAGCGTAAACGAATCAACCACCTCGTCGTGATGCTTCCCCCCAACCCACCGATCCCACAGCCCCGCCAGCATCATCGGCTCCTCATCAACCCGAGTCACATACCAAGGCTGCTTGTACTTCGCCCCGCTCACAGATTCCCACTCATAAAAACCACTCGCAGGCAGCACACACCGCCGCGTCCCAACCAGCTCCCGATACGCCGGCTTCTCCGAAACAGTCTCCACCCGCGCATTGATCATGTTGGCCTGATGCGACCGATCCCTGGCCCACGAAGGCACCAGACCAAACCGAGCCCGATCCACCCTCCGCTCACCATCAACCACCCGCCCAATGACGGCCTCCTGTGTAGGAGCGATATTATATGAATCAATCAACAGGTCCTCAGCACCAGCCGCCGCCCGCAGGATCTCCTCGATCCGCGACACATCCTTCTCCGTAAATACCTGGGCAAACCGTCCGCACATGCCCAAACCATACCCGATCCCAACCACACAGTCTTGCCCCTCCCCCGCCCCTGCGGGGGAGGTGTCTGCGCAGCGGACGGAGGGGGTCTTCTCTTGGGTCTCGGTATCTTCCTCTTCCTCCCTCTCCCATTCTGATGGGAGAGGGCCGGGGTGAGGGCTCCCGGCCTTCTCCTCTTCCTTTCTCCTCTCTGCCTTCTCTTCCAGCCCTTATCAGCACTGTAATTCGGGGTAAACCCGCCCCCAATGTGCTAAACTACAGCCCTATGCCCTCAGATTCTCAAGACCAAACCGCCATCCGCTACGACGCCTCCCTCGCTGCCGATATCGAAACGCGCTGGCAGACCTACTGGGACGAGCACCAGACCAACAAGGCCCCAAATCCAAGCGATCCCGGCTTCGACGCCACCAAGCCAAAGTACTACTGCCTCGACATGTTCCCCTACCCCTCCGGTGCCGGCCTCCATGTCGGACACCCCGAGGGCTACACCGCCACCGACATCATCTGCCGCTACAAAAAAATGACAGGCCACAATGTCCTCCACCCCATGGGCTGGGACGCCTTCGGCCTCCCCGCCGAGCAGTACGCCATCCAGACAGGCGTCCATCCAGAGGTCACCACCAAAGCCGCCATCGACAACTTCCGCCGCCAGCTCAAACGCTTCGGCTTCTGCTACGACTGGACCCGAGAGTTCGGCACCATCGACACCGACTACTACAAATGGACCCAGTGGGTCTTCCTCAAAATCTACAACTCGTGGTTCGATGTCGAAGCCAACAAAGGCGAAGGCCGCGCACGCCCAATCGAAGAACTCATCGCCGATCTCGAATCCGGTGCCCGCAAAGCCAAGCTCAACCCAAACGCCGCCGAATACACCGGCGCCGGCGACCTCCCCGATGGCACAGACGCAGGCAACTGGCAAACACTCGATAAAGAAACCAAAAAAGCAATCATCGACTCCTACCGCCTCGCCTACCTGAGTCAACAAACAGTCAACTGGTGCCCCAAACTCGGAACAGCACTCGCAAACGAAGAAGTCATCAACGGCCTCTCCGAACGCGGCTCCTTCCCAGTCCACCGCAAACCGCTCCGCCAGTGGATGTTCCGCATCACCTCCTACGCCGACCGCCTCCTCGAAGGCTTGACTGACCTCGACTGGCCAAGCTCCACCAAAATCCAACAAGCCGAATGGATCGGCAAATCCGTCGGAGCAGAGATCGACTTCCCGATCCTCGACCGTGATGCCGAAGAAATGGGCGAGGCCCTCCGCGTCTTCACCACCCGCCCCGACACCATCTTCGGCGCGACCTACATGGTCGTCGCCCCAGAGCACCCCCTCGTCGAGCTCGCCCTCGACATGGCCCCCCAAGGCCTCGACGCCAAAGCACTCACCGAATATGTCGAGATCACCCGCGATCGCTCCGACATCGAACGCCAAGAGAACAAAGAAAAATCCGGCGTCTACCTCGGCATCCATGTCAAAAACCCCGTCACCGGAAAGCCCGTCCAGGTCTGGACCTCCGACTATGTCCTCATGGGCTACGGCACCGGCGCCATCATGGCCGTCCCAGGACAAGACCAACGCGACTGGGACTTCGCCAAAGCATTCGACCTCCCAATCATCCGCACCGTCCAGCCAACCGAAGGCTTCGAAGGCGAAGCATTCACCGGATCAGGACCAGCAATCAACTCCGACTTCCTAGACGGCCTCTCCGTCGAAGAAGCCAAACCCAAAATCATCGACTGGCTACTCGAAAAGAAATCAGGCGCACCCAAAGTCAACTACAAACTCCGCGACTGGCTCTTCTCCCGCCAGCGCTACTGGGGCGAACCATTCCCAATCGTCTTCGACGAATGGCAGAACCACTACCCCGTAAGCGAAGACCAACTCCCCGTCGAACTCCCACCCCTGACCGATTACGCGCCAGTCGAATCCGACGAACCACAGCCCCTGCTCGCCAAAGCAGAGGACTGGGTCAATGTCACCGCGGGTGAAGTGGGGGTTTCACAGTTTGAGTCAGACAAACCCATGAAGCGCGAAACCAACACCATGCCCGGCTGGGCAGGGTCCTGCTGGTACTACCTCCGCTACTGCGACAACAAAAACAACGCCAAACTCATCGGCGACGACGCACAAGACTACTGGCTCGGAGAATCCGGCGTAGACCTCTACATCGGAGGCAACGAACACGCCGTCCTCCATCTCCTCTACGCCCGCTTTTGGCACAAAGCCCTCTTCGACCTCGGCATCGTCGACTCCCCAGAACCCTTCCGCAAACTCTTCCACCAAGGCATGATCACCTCCATGGCCTACCAACGAGAAGACAAATCACTCGTCCCAATCGACGAAGTCGAAAACAAAGGCTCCGAAGAAAGCCCAACCTACATCGAAACCGCCACAGGCAACGAGGTCGACCGCATCATCGCCAAGATGTCCAAGTCACTCAAGAATGTCATCAACCCAGACGATGTCATCGCAGACTACGGCGCCGACACCTTCCGCCTCTACGAAATGTACATGGGCCCCCTCGAAGCATCCAAACCCTGGTCCACAAGAGACATCGTCGGCCTCCAACGCCTCCTCCAAAAAATCTGGCGACTCACCACCAACGAAGATGCATCCATTTCCATCTCCGATGCTGCCGACGAGCAAACCGAAAAAAACCTCCACCGCCTCATCGCCAAAGCCGGCGCCGATATCGAGAAGCTCAGCTTCAACACCGCCATCGCCGCCATCTTCGAGTTCGTCAACGCCAGCAAATCCCTGACCCGCGACCAGCTCGACCGCTTCACCCGCGTCCTCTCCCCCTTCGTCCCTCACCTGGCCGAGGAACTCTGGTCCAAGCTCGGAAACCCCCCCTGCGTCGCCCATGCGGCTTGGCCAACCTACGACGAATCCAAACTCATCGACGACGAGATCGAGATCCCAGTCCAGGTCATGGGCAAGCTCCGTTCCAAGATCACCATGCCCAAAGGCGCCGACAACAAGTCCATGGAAGCCGCCGCCCTCGCCGACGAGAAAATCATCGCCTTCCTAGGCGATAAACAAGTCCGCAAAGTCATCGTCGTCCCAGGCCGCCTAGTCAACATCGTCGCCAACTAACCCCCAATGCATTCGTCAATAAACCGCCTCCCCCGGGCCTCCGGGGGAGGTGTCTGCGCAGCAGACGGAAGGGGTCTTTCTTCGTTTTCTCTTCCTCCCTCTCCCATTCTGATGGGAGAGGGCCGGGGTGAGGGCTCCCAGTTCTCGCCTTCTCTTCTCCTCCCTCTCCGCCTTCTCTTCTCTTTCCGATGTCGATAAACCTACCATCCAAAATGCCCACCCAAACCAGCCCCCACGACACCTACACCTCCCCCCTCGCCGCCAGAAACGCATCCCCCGAGATGTGCAAAATCTGGTCCCCCAGACACAAGTTCACCACCTGGCGCAAAATCTGGCTCGCCGTAGCCCAAGCCCAACAAGCCTGCGGCCTCGACATCACCGACCAACAAATCAACGAGATGAAAGCAAACCTCGAAGTCACCGACGAGGACATGGACACCGCCGCCAAATACGAACGCGACCTCCGCCACGATGTCATGGCCCATGTCCACGCCTACGGAGACCGCTGCCCAACCGCAAAGGGCATCATCCACCTCGGCTGCACCAGCCAAGATGTGGTGTGTAATGGCGATAGAAAAGCGCAACTCGAAGCATACATACTTCTCGCGGGTAAGGTTCGAAGAACTGTTCTAGCGTTGGGCGTGTTTGCTAATAAATGGAAAACATCGCCTACATTGGGGTTCACTCACTATCAGCCAGCACAACCAATGACGGTGGGGAGACGCGCAGCAGGATGGGCTTACGAACTCGGACTTTGCCTTGAAAGATTTGAAGAACAACTGTTTCATTTTCAGGCGAGGGGCTTTAGAGGGGCAACGGGAACGCAGGCATCATTCCATAACCTATTTGAAGGAAATGAGCAAACAATTGCTCGATTCGAGCGTCAAGCGCTTCAGAATTTATTCGATGAGCCATTGGATTTTGATCTGACTGGACAGACTTACCCTCGTGTAGTGGATACTTTCATTCTTGCCGACCTCGCCTCCATCGCCTCCGTCCTCCACAAAATCGCCACCGACATCCGCCTCCTCTCCAACCGAAAAGAAATCGACGAACCCTTCGGCAAAAACCAAATCGGCTCCTCCGCGATGCCCTACAAACGCAACCCGATGAAATGCGAACGCATCTGCGGCCTCACACGCTTCGTCATGAACCTCGTCGGAAACGCCTACGACACCGCCGCCACCCAATGGCTCGAACGCACCCTCGACGACTCATCCAACCGACGCCTCTCCCTCCCCGAAGCCTTCCTCGCCTTGGATGGCGCCCTCGACCTCATGCATACCGTCGCATCAGGACTCGTCGTCAACGAAGCCATGGTCCGCAAGAACCTCATGCTCGAACTCCCGTTCATGGCCACCGAAAACATCCTCATGGAAGCCGTCAAAGCCGGCGGCGACCGCCAAGACCTCCACGAAAAAATCCGAGTCCACTCCCAAGAAGCCGGCCACCGCGTCAAACAAGAGGGATTGGACAACGACCTCATCGACAGATTAAAAGCCGACCCCGCCTTCAGCAACATCAGCCACATGCTCACCGAAGACCAGATCCTCAACCCATCAAACTTCATCGGCCGCTCCGTAGAACAAACCGAACGCTTCCTCAAAGAAGTCGTCGAACCATTAAAAGATCGCTACAAAGACGAACTCGAATCCCTGGGTTCAGCAGATCGCGGCGTCTAAGCCAACATCTTCCTCCCTCTCCCATTCTGATGGGAGAGGGCCGGGGTGAGGGCTCTCTGACTTCTCTATATTCATTCTCCCCACCTCTGCCTTCTCTTCCCCCTACGCCAATGGCGCCGGCCCACCGTCCCCGTCATCCTTCTTGTGCCCATTCCCATTCCCGCTCCCATCAATCTCCCCATCGGCAAGCGCAAACACCCAAGGCGTCCAAAGCGTCACAAACGCAATCGCAAACAAGAAGAACGCCACCATAAACTCCCCAACCCCGCACGCCGCCCCGATCGCCGCGACCGCCCAGATCGACGCCGCCGTCGTGAGCCCAATGATCGACCGCTTCGAGTGCAGGATCGCCCCCGCGCCCAGGAAACCGACACCAGAAATAATGTACGAGAGCACCCGCGTCGGGTCCGCCCGGATAATCGCCTCGTCGCCACCAATATCAATCATCCGTTCCCCAAGCAGCGTAAACATCGCCGCCCCGGTCCCGATCAGGATCATCGTGCGGATATCCGCAGGCTTCTCAGATCGCCCCCGTTCCCAACCGAGCAGCGCCGCAAACACCGCCGCCAAGACAAGCCGCATCAGCACGCTCACCTTCTCGTCGTAAGGCACATCCCAGTCAATCTGTCCAAAGGTCAAGGCGGGCATCCACCCAGAGTCGCTCAGAGTTATCAAAAAGTCCATTCGGTCATCATAAGAGATTCATTCAGATTTCGCAACTATTCGGCCGCCTCTCACCCCCAAAATGGCCGAATCAAACCGATTGAACACCAAACTTAGACCTCGGTTTCGCCTCGGTTTCCGATTTGGCCGCCGGTTTATTCTTCCGCACAGCCCGAGCGCCCTCAACAATCGAAGCCCATTCCTGAGCAGTAAACGACTGGATGCCCCGCTCGGATGCAAACCGGACCAGCTGCGCCCGGCTATGCGTCCCAAGCTTCCCATGAATCGAGTTGACATGATGCTCAATCGTCTTGTCAGCCCGGCAAACACGCTCGGCAATCTCATGGGTCGTCATCCCCGACGCCACATAATGCAAAACCTCAAGCTCACGCCCAGACAGAGTACTCAACTGATCCAGATTCGGGGTTGATATCACAGGTATTCCAACGTGATCTATCGGCTCAAGCTTGAACGGTGATTCCTTCAGAACCACAAACACCCCCTTGTGCCCAAACGCCTCCTCGTCCAAAGGAAAGATCGAACAGAAAATACGGCGATCAGCACTCAGCTGGTAGTGACTCTCATTTTGTCCCGTTTCCATCACCCGTTTATTAATCTTGATCCGTTCCTGAGCCGCCACCCCAGGAATGACTTCCTCGACTGTCGTTCCCATGATCTGATCATCCGAGATCAAAACCCCAGGCCATCTATAAAACAAAGGCGTGTGCCAAATCACCCGCGATTGATCATCACGAGCAATGCATGCTATCTCAGGGATCTGTGCAAAGATTTCAAAATCATCCGGGCGAATTGCTCGGGTAGTGGTGTTCATACGACTGAGTCCCTCGATCAAACAGACTTGCGACGGCACAGTGTACCAGAAACTAAAATAAACGCAAGAGCAATCTGCATTGAGCACTACTGGACAAAACTTGCATTGGCAAAAATGCCTATGGCTAAGGGCACCCCGCCCCAAATCCCGCCAAAAACGCCGACACATCAAGGAAGTTATACGAGTTGTCTTGGTTGTAATCCCCGCACACTTGCTGTGCAGAAAAAGCACTCAAAAACGCCGAAACATCAAAGAAGTTCAACGACCCATCACCCGTCAAATCAGCCCGGCACAAAGACCCACCCTCTCCACGGATCATCCAAGCACCAAGAAACGGCGATTCGCTCATCTTCAATATGTACAACGAAGTCCCAACCGAAGCAAGGTTCGGCCCATCGTGATACATCAACCAGCTCTGCGTCCCCCCAGTCAATGAATCCGGATCCATCCGCGCAGGATTCGCCCGCTGCAACACATCCATCTCGATCGCGATATAAAACACCCCATCCACAACCGAAGGCTCAACCTCAAACTCCAAAAACTCAGAGAAACCCACATCTACCCAAGTCCCAACCCCGCTCCCCACAAGCACCGCATCGCTCGGATCATGGTCATCCGTCGGGTCATCCAATATCCCGATCCGCACCTCGTCAGACCCAAAGACCCCCATGTCGTCCTCGATCCCCCCAAACGACACCCGCACCCGCTCAATGACCTCCCCGCCGGCGGCCGTCTCAAAGCTGTTCATCCAGATCATGTTCGCATCAAACTGCGAAGGCCCAATGTTAAAGTTCCCCGACCCGTCATCATGCCCGTACTCCACCCCCTCAGGACAATCCGCTCCCGCAGCCCCACACACAAACACCCCAAAAAAGGTCCCCAAAGCAGCCCCAACAATCAAATTTCGCATAATTCTCTCCCAAAGAAGCTCACTCGCTCTACTAGATACGAACAGAGCACAAAAGTCAAGACTTCTCTCAACTCGCCCCCGCCCCCCAAACAATCCGACCTGCCCCTGTTTCTGTCCCCAATTGCCCCCCAGCACCCAAAACCCATCTACTATAACGCCCACGCGATCGAACCATCTTCGTCCGCGTGCGGATACATCAGGCCCGCGATCGTTGCGGGCTGAATCTCGATTTCCACTCACCTTCGACTGGGTACACACCCAACGGGAGAGTCATTATGGCAGCTCGCACCGGAGCAAGCGTCGGCGTCGCCGTCACCATCACAGTCCTTGGCGCATTCGCGCTCGGATTCTTCGTCACCACCATGGTCTTCTACGGCCAGGCACAACGCGCCAACGGCGACCTCGCAACCGCCGAAGCAAACTACAAGCAGTTCGTCTCCCCAGACCAACGCGAGCACGCAGTCATCCGCGCAATCCTCGAAGAAGCACGCTCCGACGGCAACAAAACCGTCGTCGAGTACCTCGCCGGGAACCGCTCAGAACTCCTCTCATCAATCACCGGCGACACCGCAACCGCCATGACCCAATACCGCGAACAACTCACACAGTTCAGCGACATCTCCGAAGGCTCCCTCTTCGACCTGCTCAACAAAAAGAACGACGAGATCAGCTCGCTCAACACACGCCTCCAAGAAGCCGAAGACGACCGCAGAAACGCACAACAAACCGCTGAGTACGAAGCAAACCGCGTCGCCACCATCGAATCAGACTTCAACAACTCCGCCGCATCAATGCAAGGCAACATCTCAGACTACTCCGTCAGAGTCGAAAACCTCGAAGGCACACTCAACCACATCGAAGGCCGCTATGTCGCACAGATAGAAGACTCCGCCTCAGACTCCGCGCAGGCCATCGAAGAAATGCAAGCACGCCTCGACGATGTCGTCAGCGACAACAACATCCTCCGCGACCAAGTCGCACGCCTCCGCGGCGAAGGCGTCTCCGACCGCCTCCAGCCCCTCAACGAAGCAGAACTCATCGACGGCCGCATCGACCAGGTCGTCACCTCAGACAACGAAGTACTCCTCTCCATCGGACGCAAACAAAAAGCAGTCCTCGGCATGACCTTCGCAGTCTACGACAACGCCACAGAGATCCGCATCAACCAAACCACCGGCGAATACCCCGCAGGCAAAGCCGTTATCGAAATCATCGAAGTCGAAGACGACTTCTCCCGCGCACGCATCATCATCTCCTCCCAGGGCAACCCCATCATCAGAGGAAATGTCATCGCAAACGCAGTCTACGACCCAAAGAAAACCTACAAGTTCGTCGTTGACGGGCTCTTCGATGTCGACGGCGACGGCGTCGCCACAGGATACGAAACCGATGAACTCGAAGCCCTCATCGAACAGTGGGGCGGCAAACTCGAAGACCAGGTCGTCGGAGACATCGACTTCGTCGTCCTCGGCGAAAAACCAGTCCTCCCACCACCTCCAGGCCCAAGCGCACCAATCGCAACCATGCAGGAATATGTACGACTCCAACGAGAAATCCAACGCTACGACGATCTCCTGATCAGAGCCGAAGACGCCTCCATCCCCCTGCTCAACTCAAACCGCCTCCAGACACTCATCGGCGATTTCCCAAACTAATCCTCGATCCCTCCTCCATCAGGGCATTGATGGGGGCATTGATAGGGGCTTTGATGGAATAGATCGAGGACGACATGGCCCGTGATCCAAGGGGTACCCTTACCCCTGTACAAAAATACATCACCCAGCCCGCCGCCTACGCCGCCCTCCGCTCGGCGCTTATGCCTACGCACCTCTTCCCACTCCCCGTCGTCCTCCGCGCCGCCTCGATCCTCGGCCGCTCCTTCGGCGGCGCCCGCTTCAACAAAAAGCGAGTCAGCCAAGCCGTAGACCGTCTCAAAATCGCCTTCCCAGAAATGGACCAAGACCAACGCCACGACCTCGTAATGAAGGCCTACGAGCACCTCGTCATGCTCGCCGTCGAACTCGCAGTCACCCCAAGGCTCCTCTCCGAAGACGCCTGGACAGACTATGTCGAACTCGGAAACCTCCAGTCCGTCATGCGACCACTCCTCAACGACCGCCCAACCCTCCTCCTCACCGGACACTGCGGCAACTGGGAAATCGTTGGCTACACAATGGCCCTCCTCGGCTTCAACATGCACGCCATCTACCGCCCCCTCGACCTTCGCCCCGCAGACGACTGGGTCCGCCAATCAAGATCACGCAGAGGCCTAGACCTCCTCGACAAGTTCGGCGCTATGCGCGCCATGCCAACCCTCATGGGCAACGGCGAAGCCGTCGCCTTCGTCGCCGATCAAAACGCCGGCGACCGCGGACTCCAAGTCCCTTACTTCGGTCGCCTCGCTTCGAGCTACAAATCCATCGGCCTCACCGCCCTCCAGTACAACGCAAACATCCTCATCGGCCAAGCCCGCCGACTCCCAATCACCCCAGGCTCAAACGAGTCCATGCGCTACCGCATCGAGGTCGTCGACCAGTTCGCTCCCGAAGACTGGAACGACCAGCCCGATCCGCTTTTCTACATCACAGCCCGCTATCGCCGCTCATTAGAACAAATGATCCGCAAAAGCCCGGAACAGTACCTCTGGATGCACCGAATCTGGAAGAGCCGCCCAAGGCACGAAAGACTCAACAAGCCATTCCCAGACGCACTCAAAAACAAGCTCTCCGCTCTCCCCTGGATGACCGACGAAGAACTCGCCAAAATAATCGACCGAAGCGACCAAGACCGTGCCTACATGCAAGAACACAACATCACCCATTTCAAGTAAAGTAGAACGACGAACCCAGAGGACAATGCAATGGACCAGCAAGACAACGCCGCCCAAGACAGCGTAGATCAAGGCAGCTTCGACGAAGGCCGCCTCGCCGATGTCCGCGTCCTCATCGTCGACGACGAACGCGACATCCTCGAATCCTTCGACGCAGCATTCCAGTCCGAAGACGCCATGACCCTGACAGCCGCCGACGGCGACGAAGCCGTCCGCATCTGCGCAGACGATCCGCCAGATATCGTCATCCTCGACATGATGCTCCCCAAACGCTCAGGGTTCCTCGTCCTCGAACGCATCAAAGGCCTCGAGAACTCACCAATCGTCATCATGGTCACCGCCAACGAAGGCCAACGCCACCAGGCCTACGGCGAATCCCTCGGTGTAGACGCCTACCTCCAAAAACCCGTCCCCCTCTCCCTCCTCCTCGATAAAGCCGTAGAACTCCTCGATGCAAGGGACGATGCCCTCGACGCCCTCGAAAGCCAAGAAGACTGATCCTCCCTACAATCCCCCGCCATGGCCAAATCAAAAAAACGAATCCTCGTCTTCATCAAACCAAAGAACACCGACGATCCAATCGCAGGAAACTTCCCCCTAGGCACCCCCAAAGAAGTCTGCAAAGAACTCGGCTCCTTCAACACCCTCCCCGACGGCGCTACCCTCACACGCATGGGCACCATGGTCCTCCACGGCCCAGGATACACCGTCGAATACGCACAAGGACACGACACCCTCAACCAAGCAATGGTCGTCGTCTACAACACAGACTTTGCCTGGCCAGTCCTTCAAAAAATCTGCCAATCCACCGGCTGGAAAATGCAAGACACCGACTCAGGCCAAATCTTCGGCTAACCCCCCAAAGTAACCCCCCAAAGTAATGATTCGCTAGAACACGACTGAACGATCGACGAAAGTAAACCATGCCCATCTATGTCTACCAATATCTCAACGACAAAGGCGAGCCCACCGGCGAACCAACCTTCGAACTCGTACAACAAATGTCCGAAGACGCACTCACAGAGCACGAGGGCAAGCCAGTCGAACGAGTCATCCAGCCCCCAAACATCGCCGGCAAATGGTCCGACATGAAGGGCAAGTCACAACTCTCAAATGAAAACCTAGACCGCCTCGGATTCACCAAATACGAAAAACGAGGCGACGGCTACATGGAACGCACCGCAGGAAAAGAAGGACCAAAGTCCATCTCCCTCGACGATTGATCGATGATAAAAGCCTGACGACTAGCCCTCCCCAGATTCGTCTTCCTGCGAATCGGCCTTCCGAATCTGCGCCCGCATCCGCGAAGCCAGAATCGCCCCCACAATCCGCTCCTCATCAACAACCTCATCAGCACCCCCACGCTGCAGATCGTCAAAGAACCGATGATACCGCGACCGCGCGATCACATGCACCTCAGGCGACAGAGCACGCACCAGCTCAACAATCTCCCGCGCCGCCGCAGGATCAGGCACCGTCACCACCACCGCGATCGCGTGGCCGATCCCCGCATGCTCAAGCACCTCCGCCTGCGCCGCATTCCCGATATGCCCCGTAAACCCAAGCCGCTGCGCCATCCGAACACTCGCAGGATTCAAATCAATCACCGACACCCGATCCCCATGCTCCGTAAGCGTGGTCCCCACAGCTTCTCCAGCAGGACCAAACCCGACAACTATCAACCCCCCGGTTGACAAGCTCTGTTCGTCACCCCCACCAACCGATCCCGGCTTCAATAGCCCCAGCCGCTCAAAGCCCCCTACAACAACCCCCGCAACCTTCGGCCCCTTGGCTACCAAATACGGCGTCAAGAACAGCGTCACAATCGTCGTCGAAATGATCAGCGTAAACATCTCTTCGCTGATCACCGTCCCACGCGCAACCGCCGCGAGCACAAACGAAAACTCCCCGACCTGACCCAGGCAGATCCCCGCCGCCAATGCGTTCCGATGCGTCAACCCAAACACCCGAAGCACAACCCAGATCACCACACTCTTGCCCACAACAATCGCCGCCACCAGCCCAAGCACCGCAGGCAGGTTCGATACAAACCACGCCGGGTCACCGAGCATCCCGATCGAACTAAAGAACAAGGTCACCAGCAGCGTCCGGACCGATCCTACATCCGCCCTGATCTGCGCCGCAAACGGCGACTCGGCCAAAATCATCCCAGCGATAAATGCGCCAAGAGCAGGAGAAAGCCCAAACTTATGCGACCCCCAAGCCGACCCAAGCCCGATCACAATCGCAAGAAGAATCGGCAAATCACGATTCTTCTGCAGCTCCCCAAGCCCCATCACCCGCGGAGCAACCATATTGAGCAGCACATACAACACCACCACAAGCACCACCGCCCCGAAAATCGCAACAAGCACATCGGTCCCCACCTGCTTGGCAGACCCATCCCCACCAAGCACCGTCACAAGCAATACCAAAGGCACCACAGCAACATCCTGCATCAACAAGATCCCCAGAGCATGCCGCCCATGAGCACTCTCAATCTCCGCCCGGGAGATCAGCAACCGAAGCACCACCGCCGTGCTGCTCAGCGCCACAATCGCCCCAATCGCCACCGCAGCTTTCCATGACACCCCAAACCCAAACCCAATCCCCGCACCGATCCCCATCGTGATCAAAACCTGTCCGGCCCCGCCCCCAAGCGCCGCCGCCCCCAGCCGTTTCAGTCTCGGCCAAGAAAACTCAAGCCCGATCGTAAACAAAAGCAGTGCCACCCCAAGCTCGGCAAGCTGAGAAACCTCCTCGGCACTCGACACAATCTGCAAGGCATGAGGCCCAAGCAATGTCCCCGCCGCAAGATACCCCAAAATCGGGCTCTGCCTCAGCCGCTCACACAAAACCCCCAGCACCAGAGCGCCGCCAAGCAGAACCAAAATATCAAACAATACATCCCAGAGTGCCATATCCAGCAATCATACCCCGAGCCTCAGCCAAGTTCGCCTATCAGCAGCTCCTAACCCAACTCCAGAATCACCCCTCAGAATAATGCTTCAAAAACTCACTCTCTGATTGCATGCTCCCCACCAGCACCATCTCGTGCGACGCCTCCAGAACCATCTGCGCAGGCGGATTAATCACCAGCCCGCCTTTGGAATCACGCACCGCCACAATCGTGCACCCCGTCTGCTGCCGAACACCAGATTCAACAATCGTCTTCCCCTCCAGCGACTTGGGAACCCCCAGCCGAAAGAGATCAAGCCCCTCAGCAATCGAAATGATGCGTCGCCCTTTGATCAGGTTCAGCAAACTCGTAGCACCCATCGACGCATAACTAAACACAAAGTCCGCCCCCGCACGGTGCAGAGTCTCCGCATTCCGCTCGAGCGTCGATCGGCAGATCACCAGCACATCAGGACGCACAGACCGGCAATAAATCGCCGCATAGGTATTCAGGTTGTCGTCATGTGTGGTAATAATCACCGCAGGGGTGTCATCAAGACCAGCCTCACGAAGCACCTGGGGGTCCGATGCGTCCCCAACAATTGTGCGCTCGGGATCATGAACATGCTCGACATCGTGTTCGATGATCCGGTAGTCCACACCACGAGCCTCCAAAGCCCGTGCAGTCGCCTGCCCAACACGACCCCCGCCAAGAATAACCACCGGATTCACAGAGTTGTTATAAATCGCAAAGTGCTCGTCATACTGCAGGAACTGCTCCGCAGAACCCGCCAGCAGCATAATCGTATTCTCCCCAACAACAGTGTCAGGCGTCGCATTCTGAAAGTCCCCGCGATCCCAAACGCCAACAACACTCACGCCCAGCTCACTGAGATTATTCTCGCGAAGAGTCTTGCCCACCAGCGGCGTACGGCAAGCATTCGCCTCGGCAATCAAAAGCTCATCAACCGACCCAACAACATGCGTGAGCGCATTGCCCCCAACCATGCACCGCGCCAGCGCCTTACCCATCATCTCTGATAGATTAAGCACCTCTGTCGCGCCCGCACGCTTGAGCACCTCAAGCGAGGCCGTCTTGTCCGCACTCGCCGCCAAAGCAACATCCGACGCAACCTGTCGAACCGTAAAGGTGATGTTGGTGTTCACAAGATCATTCTGTGTCAGAACAACCAACGCCGCCTGGTCCGCCCGAGCCCGCTCAAAGGTCTCAGGATCATCAAACTGCCCCAGCATGACCTGAAACCCAAGATCATGAAGCCGCATCGCCTCCTCAATCTCAGGCACAAGCAAGACATATTCGTAGTTGAACTTCTCGAGCTTCTTAATAAATGACAACGAAACCGGATCGTCATTCGTAAGAATCACATGCCCACGCGTGTCCTCCGGAAGCTCCCGCGGCGTCCGAGCAGCCGCCTGCGCCTCAACCCAAGGCACATAGAAAAACTGAATCACCGTAAACGGCAACAAGATCAACAAAAACACAACACCTGTCAACAACACAAAGATCGAGAACACCCGCCCAAGATCGCTATGGAAAGTAATGTCCCCAAACCCAAGCGTGGACATCACCGTAAGCGTCCAGTAGAACCCCGTAAGCCAACTATGCTCCTGCCCCTCGTGCAGCATGATCAGATGAAACAACACGCTATAGATACAGATCAACGCCGCAAGAATAACAAACAATCGCACCATCGCGCCAATATTCCGCTTGGCATTCCGATGCTGAAGCACCGAGGCGATCTGAACAGAAACAGTTTTCATAAGCGTCTCAAGGTGACTCCGGACAAGCAAACATGATAGCAGACACCACCAATGAAGTCAGAGCGGTCAAAGCGGGTGCCCTGCTTACGCCCGATGTCTTCATCGGGTTTAAGCAGGATCAAATACCTTAAGTCACCCGAATGCCAACCTGCACACATCCAAAGCAGGATTCTGCTAAACTCTCAAGATGAAACGGATCAACGATCCAAACCACGCCCGCTTCATCACTTTCTCCACATACAATCGACTCAATCTTCTAAGCACCGACGCACTCCGAAACGCATTTGTAGACCAACTTGTACGCACCCGTGAAAGGCACAAGTTCTCTCTCTACGCATGGGTCCTGATGCCCAACCACGCCCACCTATTCCTGCGCGAGCCGATAGACGGCGACATAACAGCCATACTCAAAACACTCAAACTCGGCCTCGCCAAGAGGGTTCTTAACCGCTGGATCAAACTCGACGCACCGATCCTAGAGCGGCTGGTTGACGCACAAGGCACCCGCCACCTCTGGCAACGCGGCGGCGGGTATGACCGAAATATCTATACAGAAACAGAGTTCAATGAAAAAATCGGATACATTCATATGAACCCAGTCCGTGCGGGATTGGTCAAGACGCCGCTTGATTGGGCCTGGAGTTCCGCCCGCTGGTTGAACGGAGAGCACGAGGGGCAGATCAAGTGTGACGCCCGACTACAATAAAAAGGGTGCCCTGCTTACACCCGATGTCTTCATCGGGTGTAAGCAGGATCAGGAGCTGCCGGCTTTCGAAAGACCTGCTTAAGATGCGCGTAAGCAGGGCGCCCGGCAACTGCACATACAGTACTGGCATGGAGCAGACATGATTCGAGTTGCTATAAGATTGTGGATTGGATTTGCAGTTGTATTTGAGATAATCCCAGGATATTTATTTGTCCAGCATGTCAGTAAAAACAGTATAGAGTTAGCCGACATTTGGATATTACTAGGTGCCCCACTGACCGTGCCGCTCCTTCAAGTACTCTTGGCAGCCGAATGCGTGGATTGGGAAGCTGCAACAAAGGTGAAACAAAGTAGAGTAGTTGCTGTTGGAGCAGTTTTGGGTTTAGTTTCAATACTGTGTGTAGCTGCGTTCTACGCAATCGCTGTGTATGTAGTGGTTCCGTATATCGGAGTAGATTTGGATGCTGTGTACACAGCAGTCATATTGTTTTTTGGGATGGTTGGTTTGCCATCAATAATACTTGGGCTTTGTAAAAGCCGTATCGTTTGGGGCCAGGAGTGAGCCGGGTGCCCTGCTTACGCCCGATGTCTTCATCGGGTTTAAGCAGGATCAGGAATCGTCCGTCACCGAAAGACCTGCTTAAGCTGCGCGTAAGCAGGGCACCCGCCTACATGTCATCCAATCGTTCAAAGATCCGCTCGCACAACTCCTCAGTCCCAACCCCCGCCGCATCGATCCAGATCGAGCCGTCGCCGGATCGCCTGCCGCGGAAGCGTTTGAGCCATGTGCGTTGGTTCTTGGCGAACCGGCGCGTGTCGATCTTGATCCGCTCGATCGCCTCATCGAGCGAACACCGATTCTCAAAGTGCTCGATTAACTGCTTATACCCGATCGCCTGCGAAGATTGTTCCCCGAGTTTGCCCGCTTCCCAGAGCGCACGCGCCTCGTCAACCAGCCCCATCTCGATCATGATCTTCACCCGCTGATTGATCCGCGGGTTGATATCCTCCGCCGCCCAGTGCAACCCAACCAGCACCGCGCCGGGCCGTCCGTGGTCCACGGCATCCCACTGCCGCTGCAACTCCGTGATCGGCGTGCCGGTCTGTAGATACACCGCCAGCGCCCGCCGCGTCCGCCGAAGATCGTTCGAATCGATCCGCTCGTGCGCTACGGGGTCAACTTCCAAAAGTTTGGCCCGCCGCTCGGCTTGTTCCATCCCCTCAACCTCGGCCATCACGGAATCACTCGGCTCCGGCGCGGTAAACATGCCGTCGAGGAAAGTTTGGATATACAGATTCGTCCCACCAACAACCACCGGCGGGATCCCATCCCCAACCAGCCGCCCAATCAGATCATCCGCCATTACGAGCCAGTCCGCCACCGTAAACCGATCGCCGGGATCAACGATATCGATCAGATGATGAACCGTCCCGTTCATTTCTTCAGTGGTGGGTTTGGCCGTCCCGATATCCATCCCGCGATAAATCTGGTACGCATCGGCCGTCACGGCTTGCCCAACCGGCAACCCCCCCAATCCCCGCCGCGCATATTCCTGGCACAGCGCCACAGCAAGGGCCGTCTTCCCGCCGGCCGTAGGGCCAACAATCACAGGATATTTTTGCACGCCGCTCATGGTCAGACTGTAGCCGAGCTTACTTCGGCTTGGCGGCCGGCAGCACGCCGATCAGGACCAACAGCATCCCGCCGGCGATGACCCAGAGCCGGGACTTGGGGGTCATGACTAGTTTTTCGAGCCGCGAGTATTGCGGGGCAAATACCGGGCGGTCCAAGGCGGCTGGTTCGAGGAGCTCGAACAGCATCGGGTCGGCCCGCTGGCCGGGCATGAGCAGGGCGTCGTGGGTCGCGGGGATGAGGCCCATGTTGGACTGGGCGAGGAGGCGGAGGGTGTCGGGGTTCTGGTTTTCGATCGCGGCGACCATCCCGGCGTAGGACTCGTTTCGTGCGATATTTTCTTGTTCGATCACCAGCGCGAGGTCGGCTTGGTGGCGGGTCCATTCGAGGTCGGCGTTGAGGGGGAGGATGGCGGCGGCGACTACGAGCACGATGCCGCAGGCGAAGAATCCCCAGCGGGCGATTTCGGAGGCCCAGTCGGGATTCTTTTTTGGGGGGGCAGATTTGGGATTCAATTGTTCCACGTGGAACAATCGGCGATTTGGGTTGCTGGACTCAAATCGTACTAACTGCCGATTGTGTGCGCACGAGGGTGGGTGTTAGTGGCTCGATGTAAAAAAACCGGGAACACGGAGATTGTGTTCCCGGCCGGGGCTAATTGTGTTGATTGTCGGGTTGGAGTTTATGGTGTGCGGACGACATAGGCCTTTCCTGCTGGGACGACGCTCATGGAGTTGTACTCGCAGGATGATTGAATTGCGGGGTAGCTGATAGGGAGCCAAGTGGGCGCGTTCGGATACATGCCGCCCGGCATGTACAGTCCTGGATCAAAGCTGGGGTAGTAGAATGCCTGTCTGGGGTAGCCTCGAGCGCCGATAAACGCATCGTCTTTGTTGTCCTCAAGCTCGCCGGCCCATATGGGCCAAGCGGAGAGGCCGTCTGATCCGACATGGATGCCGTTTTTGTTAAACATTGTATTGTTCGTTTCTGTACACAAGTTTGCGTGCTCTGGCAAATACGAAGTGAAAACTTTTATCATTGTTGGGACAACGGATTCGATGTCAACAACTATTGTGCCCTTTTTAAGAGTCTTAAGATCAACATCACATGAGGGGTGTTCATTGCAAAAACTTCTTTCGTTCGAGTTTGTAAAGAGGAAAAGTTCGCAATCGCCTCCTTTGTCGCCGTCGTGGTTTCCTGCGATCCTGAATCCGCCGATGGCGGCGTAGTCGGTTGAGTCTTGCTCGTTGATGTCAAACTGTTTGTAACCAACCCCGCCATAAGTTAGTGCGCTCCTGCTCATCGCGTATGCGTCTGTTTCATCAATATGGCGAACAGCAGTACCTGGCCCGGTATCTAGTGGTCCAACATAGGCGTTGTTTGTACCGTGATCCGAGTCCCAGATTTCGGTCATCTCTGAGGGTCTAGTTATTACACCGTTGGGGCCAGGGAATTTTGCATAGAGCCTGGAATAGAGGTCGGGGATGACTTCCGCTCTGCTGTTTAATCTGTTGTGGATCACGAAGTCGGGATCGTTGTTTCCGTTCAGGTTGATTCCGGCTTCGATTGATGACCCTACTGCGGCGATATTGGCTGTGTAGCCATGATCATTCACGCCTGCAAAGACAAAGTCTGCTTTTTCGCTTGTAAACGCGAGTTGATTATTTGGCATAAATCTTTGTTTAATCGTTCCTGGTATACCAATTGAGCTGGTATGAACAAAGCCAAACGGCGAGGGTCCTGGATAGATACCCGTGTCAAGATAGTATTTCGGCAGGAGTTCAGAGAATGATGTGAAGGAGCCGCTTCCATCCCTGTCCATATTTGAGTTGGATAAGAAGATGTAGACGGCACCTTCGTGTTTACCATTCATGAGTGGTGCGTTTGAGTTGTAGGTATAGTTCCCTGTGACCGGATCGTGATTGCGCATGTGATGCGGAGCAGAAACGATTAGGTCTAGGCTACCATCGCCATCCACATCGCCAGCGGGATCGATGTCATATCCAAAGTGATGTGGATATGTGTTTGAGTCTGCTGTCGGTGGGGTGTTGGTGGCTGATTTGTATCCTTGGTGCCCGGTGATGTGCACGCTGTAGTCTTTCGAGGTGAACTTGAGTGGGAGTTGGTCTGAGATGTTGTCGCTTACATTTGCGGGCCCAGAAGCATTGCACTTGACATCTGTAGTGTTGGCATTCCCGTTTGCTTTGATATGTTGGAAGACATCAGCGGTTGGCAGGAGGAAGACCCATGCCGCCCCCGGAGCGTAGTTGCGATCGCTATTTCCTGATGGCGCTCCTGTGCCAACGAAGTCGCCGCTTGCTGAATCTCTGTAGAACTTTGATGAGAGGAGAAGGTCTTGTTGTCCGTCGTTGTTGAAATCTAGATCAAATCCGTCGGAATCGTCGCTTGAGTTGCTCGGGTTCTTTGGGACCGGACCGTGATGGGATTGGTATCCGAGTTCTAATGCTCTTGGGTCTCCAGTGGAGATGGATCCCTTGATTTCCACAAGCTTTATCCAGCGTTCTTTGTTGTCGCCGTCTAGGTTGTATTCGCTGGTAAAGGACCAGATTTCTACGAGGCCGTCATAGTACCCGAACTGATCATTTGCTTTGCCGTTTGCGGTGAGGAGTACATCGTCACGGCCGTCGCCGTCAATATCGCCTATGGCGTTGATTTCGTGCGACCAGAGCGAGTTTGAGCGGTGGCCCCAGAAGTTGTTTCCGATGCGTCTTGTGTTGTCGTTAAAGCTTAGTGCAGTGTCCCCGGCAGAGATTCTATTCCAAGTGCTCTTTCTGCCATCAGCGTTGTTGGTGCTGTTGTCATAGATCACGCCTGGTCCGGAATAGTTCGGGTTTCCCGATATTATTCTCACAAACCCTACATACTCTGAGGCGTGATCTACATGATGCCTGCAACTATCTGAGTGGTCTTCTGTAAAGGCGAGTTGGGTGTCTGCGTTGTACCATGTGACGCCAAAGTCTCCGTAGCCATCGTTGTCAACATCGCCGAGTCCTGATGCTGTGTACGCGAGAACATCGCCGTATGGTTCGAGTGGGAGTTGTTGATTTGAGCCATCTGCGGGGCCGGGTGGGGAGCTTGCCCATGCGTCATCCCATGGTGTGATTGTCCTATCGGCGTTGTTGGCCCAGTTGATTTCCCCGCGGATGGACATTTCGATCAAATCGCCTCCATAGGTAAACCATTCTCCTGTTCCTGAGGCATTCGGGGAGCCGGGGTCTCCGAGTAGAATCGATTGTACTTGTGCGATCGCGGTGGTAGTTCCGCAGGCAGCGATTGCGATTGCCGCTAGGTGATGTTTCTGATGAATCATGATTCGTTTACTCCAATGTATGTGGTATTGATGTCAAGTTAACATGCCATATGCTACAGGAAAGTAGGGATAGGTGCCTACTGGAATATGTAAAAAAACATTATTCAGTAAAAGTTTAAATATAATATTTTTGAAGAATCTGCACATTTCGTTTGCGCATGAGTTTCGGTCGCGCGTTTGTGCTGAGTTTTTAGTGTACTGATGGAGTCCCGGTATGGGCGAGCATTCGACCGAGAGCGAGGGTGGCCCTTGTCTGGGCTTCGGGGTGGACCGAGATGATGTTGTGTTCGACTGGCTTGTTGTCTTTGGTGGGCTGTCCGTTAGGGGCGAGTCCACACAAGCCATCGAGTATCCAGAGGATGTGGGGTTGGTTGATGCGGTACATGGTGGTGCAGAGGCATTGGCAGTCGGAGAGCATTTTGACTTCTACGCCTCGGTCTTTGTGCTCATTTGCTAGGCGGTTGACGAGGTGGACTTCGGTGCCGACGGCCCAGCGGGAGCCGGGGTGGGCATCGGCGATGGTGTTGATAATGAACTCGGTTGAGCCCGCTTGGTCGGCGAGGTCGACGACTTCCTTGGCGCACTCTGGGTGGACGATGATTTGGACTGGCTCTTCGCCTGATTTGAGTTGTTTGTTGTCCTCGTGGATTTGGGCGCAGTGTTCTGGGGCGAAGAGCATGTGGACGCTGCAATGTCCTGCCCACAATATAGTTGCGGCGTCGTATAACTCTTTGTCGGACGCTCCGCCGAGGGGGTGGCCTTGTTCTGTTTTCTTTGGGTCGTAGACGCAGGTGTTTGTTTTGACATTGATGCCGAAGGCGGCGGAGGTGTTTCGGCCGAGGTGTTGGTCGGGGAGGAAGAGTACTTTGATTTCTTCGTTGTCTTGTTTGGGCTGGGTTCCTCCGGCCATTGCCCACTCGAAGACTTGTGCGGCGTTGGAGGAGGTGCAGCAGGCGCCGCCGTGGTGTCCTACGAATGCTTTGATGGCGGCGGTGGAGTTGACATAGGTGATGGGGACGATGCGGCCTTGCCATCCTTGTTCTTGGAGAGAGGCATGGATGAGTTCCCATGCTTCGACGGTTTGTTCGTAGTCGGCCATGTCGGCCATGGAGCAGCCGGCGGATAGGTCTGGGAGGATGACTTTGACTTGGTCGGGTGTGAGTATGTCTGCGGTTTCTGCCATGAAGTGGACGCCGCAGAAGACGATGTGTTCTACTGGGGTGTTTGCGGCTGCTCGTTCTTCGACGACGGAGGCGGCGAGTTGTGCGAGTTTGAGGGAGTCTCCGGTGAAGTCGGCGTGTTGGACTACGGAGTCCATTTGGTAGTGGTGGCCGAGGATGAGGAGTTTGTTTCCGAGTTGCTTTCTTCTTGCTTCTATGCGCGTGAAGAGTTCTGTTTCGGGGAGGGTGTGGTAGTGGTCGGGGATGGAGGGTTGCCAGAGCATCTTTGATTGTAGGGGGAAAGTTAGAGAGAAGAGAAGACCCGACTGCGCCGAAGACGGCGAGATCGGGGCACCCAGAGGGGAGAAGACACGGCTAGCGGAGACGATTAGCCGTGGCGCCCGGCCGGTTCCAATTATGAGTATTGTTCAGTTTGTGAATCCATGCTGATTTTTTGTGTACTATTGCTCGCTATACGATACCCTGAAAAAGAGCCTGTTGTGCGGTATGTGCGGTTCCAAACGAAGCGCCAAGATAGCGATTCTCATCGTCCATCTGGTATATTTGTTGCTTTATATGACCTTCGCGATTCTGGTGAACTTGCAACACACGATGCCGATGAGCTTAACAAGCATCTGGATTGGCTGAAAATGCACTTAAAGTCCCCTGCTTGCTTGAAAGATATCGGTAATGAGCGAGCGATTTCTTGGTTCCATCCTCGTGCGAAAGAGCCTATTCGTCGTGTGCGTGCCATTGTTGAAATACTTCGTGAATACGGTGTCGTGATTGACCAGATAACAACGGATCATCCCGGCACAGTGTTGTACGAAGATGGCTGGCAAGTCGTTGCTAAACCGCCTCGCAAATAGCTCGGCCCTTGATCTTGCTTCAACCCGATGAAGACATTGGGTGTAATCAGGGTACTCAGATTTAGAGGAAGAGAAGATCATGGAGAAGCCGAAGACCGCATCTCCATGGCACCCAGATCGGAGAAGACACGGCTTGCGAAGACGACAAGCCGTGGCACCCGGCACCCGGCATCTATAAGAGAGGAAAGACCCCCTCCGTCGCTGCGCGACACCTCCCCCGGAGGCCCGGGGGAGGCGGGAAGAGAAGGCAGAGGATGTGGAGGGAAGAGGAGAAGGCGGGGAGCCCTCACCCCGGCCCTCTCCCATCAGAATGGTAGAGGGAGGAAGAGAAGACATGCTTTAACCGAAGACGGCGAAAGTATGGCACCCAGAGGGGAGGATGGGAGAAGATTGGGGTGAAAGTGAGCGGGGGGAGTTGGGAAGAAGTAGGATGTATGGTGATGATGCTTGCTGAGGGTGCTATTCAGGTTGTGATGATTGTGGTCTTTTTGATCATTGCGGTTGTTGGGATGTACTTTGGGCATAAGGCGGCCAAGAAGCGGCGGTCGGATTTGTTGGCGTTGAGTGGGCGGATGGGGTTGTCGTTTTCGGAGGGGCATGATTCGTATCATGATGAGGAGTTTGGGCACTTTGAGTTGTTCAGCCGGGGGTTTGGGCGGAGTGCGTATAACACGCTGAGCGGGGGGGTTAAGGTCGGGGGGCAACCCATGCGGGTGAAGATGGGGGATTACAAATACAAGACTCGGGAGGGGTCGGGGAAGAATCGGCGGACGGTGACGCATCGGTTTTCGTATTGCATTGTGATGTTGCCTTGGGAGGGGATGCCTGGGGTGTTGATCCGGCGGGAGGGGTTCTTTGACAAGATCAGTTCGGCGTTTGGGTTTGACGATATCGACTTTGAGAGCGGTGAGTTCTCGAAGAAATACTTTGTCAAATCTCCCAATAAGAAGTTGGCGTATGACATTTGTCATCCGCGGATGATTGAGTGGTTGCTTGAGACTGAGCCTGCGGTTGTTGATATGGAGCGGGGTAGATTGTGTATGACTGAGGGCAGTAGGGTGTGGAAGGTTGAGCGTTTCGAGTACACTCTCGGGTGGGTGGATCGGTTTATTGAGCAATGGCCTGACTTTGTGGTCAAGGATTTAGAAGAAGGGAAGATCGTATGAGTGGCATTATGATCGGGTTGATTGTTGTTGGCGTGCTGGCGCTTGTTGTGATCGGGTGGGTTGTTGGGGTATATAACGGGTTGGTGCGGATTCGTCAGCATTTGAAGGACTCTTGGTCTGGGGTTGATGTTGAGCTCAAGCGGCGGTATGACCTGATCCCGAACTTGGTTGAGACGGTCAAGGGTTACGCGACGCATGAGTCGGAGACGCTCGAAAATGTGATCGCGGCTCGGAATGCTTGTGTTGCCAATAACGGTTCGCCTGAATCGCAGGCGAAGGATGAGGGGATGTTGATTGGGGCGATGAAGCAGCTGTCGGTGGTTGTTGAGCAGTACCCGAATCTGAAAGCTGATTCGCAGTTTTTGAGTTTGCAGGGGGAGTTGTCTGAGACTGAGAATCGGATCGCTTCGTCGCGGCGGCTTTATAATGGGAATGTGCGGGATATGAATACTGCTGTGCAGACATTCCCGAGCGTGATCATCGCGGGGATGTTTAACTTCACGAAGGCGGAGTACTTTGAGATTGAGGATGCGGCTGTGAAGGAAGCGCCGTCGGTGAGTTTCTGATCTGATCCAGTGACAGGCCGATTGTTTAGGCGGCTTTGTTTTGGGGGATGACGCGGTGGGTGGCCAGTTCTGTGAGGCTGAACTGGGGGGCGTCGAACTCGACGGCGACATGCTGATGGTTGTAGTCGACGGGATCAACGCGGACGACGGTGGCGCCGATCATCTTTGAGGCGTTTAAGATAGGGCAGATTGGGGAGTTGAAGGCGAGGGCGAGGCGGTCGCCGATTTGTGTTGGTCTTGGGGAGGTGATCTCGAGGGCGGCTCCGCCTGGGGAGAGGTCGATTGTTTGGGCTAGGGCGAAGAGGGTGTGGGCACTGCGACGGCATTTGCATGCGATTTCGGCGTCTGTGCGTTCATAGCGTCGTCGGTTTGGCGTTGTCATCGTGTATGGCCCCTTTGAACGGATGGGATTTTGTAAGTGTCTGTGGGATCACAGGTTCACACCGGATTGTCATCGGTTGACTGGGGCGGTGGAGTTGAGGATATATTGATGTAAAGCCGGTAATCATCGGACTTTGTGTGTTTTTGGGCAATGAGGGGGGTAATACGATGAAAAAGAAGATGAAGAAGGAGGGGGAGAAGTCGGGGAGCCCTCACCCCGGCCCTCTCCCATCAGAATGGGAGAGGGAGGAAGAGTTAATGGATAGGGAGCGTGATGTTGAGGGTGGATTCGAGGATGGCGGCTTTGGTGAGGGTTTCTTGCCATTCTTGCTCTGGGTTTGAGTCTGCGACGATGCCTGCGCCGGTGTGGTAGGTGAGGGTGGCGTTTTTGAAGGCGTCTGGGGATGATTCTGAGGGGGTGCCTTGGATGTGGAGGGTTCGGATGTTGACTGAGGCGTTGAAGGAGCCGTTTGGGGAGAGTGCGATTGTTGAGCCGCAGTAGGGGCTTCTTGGGGTGTGGTGGGTTGTGGATTCGAGTTGGTTGATGATTTGCATGGCTCGGACTTTGGGTGCGCCGGTGATGGAGCCTGGGGGGAAGGTTGCTTGGAGGATTTGGGTGAGATTGGTGTTGTTGCGGAGGGTTGATTGGATGGTTGCGGTGGCTTGGTGGACGGAGTTGTGATGGGTGGTGATTTGTCTTGGGTTGGTGACTTTGACGGAGGCGGGGGTCGAGATTTTTGCGAGGTCGTTTCGCATGAGGTCGATGATCATGTTGAGTTCGGCGCGGTCTTTTGGGTTGTTGTAGAGGTCGTTGGGGTTTGTTGCGGCGGGGCTTGTGCCTTTCATGGGTTCGGTGGTGAGGGTGTTTGTTTTTGGGTTGTAGGTGAGGAAGGTTTCTGGGGAGAGTGAGATGATGGCGTGGCGGGTTTGGTCTTCGTCGAAGACTGTGTATGAGCCTTGGGCTGGGTTTGTTGCGTTGAAGAGGTGGTTTGCGAGGGATTGGGAGGAGCCTTGGAAGGGGAGGGTGATTGGGTGGGTGAGGTTGACCTGGTAGATGTCGCCTGCGGCGATGTAGGCGAGGGCTTTGTTGACCATTTCGGTGTAGTTGGATTTTGGGATGATGTTGAGTTTGGTTGGGTCGATGGACCAGGGGGCTGTATGTGTGGGTTGGGGGTGGGGGGTGGGGATTGGGGTGCAGCGTTGGGCGATGATGTGGGGGAAGGTTGATGGTGAAGCGGGGACTGAGGTTTCGATGGTAGGGGCGAGGTTGTATGAGAGGGTGAGGAGCCAGTGGTTGTTTGGGTGGTGGTTGAGGAGTGATTGGAGAGTTGTTAGAGGGTTTGGGTCTGATGATGGGGTGGTGTGTGTTTGGAGGATTTGGAGGGGTGTTTGTTTTGGGTGGTTGCCGAGGCCTGCGAGGATGGCGGTGGGGCTGTGCTCTGGTGTGGTTTGGAGGGTTGGGATGTGGTGTGCAGATTGTGTCACGGTGGATGATATGTCTTTTTTTTAGCGGAGGTATTCCCTGTTTTGGGGCTGGTTTTTGTGCGGGTAACGGGGTGATGATTGGAGGGAGGGAGAGTTGACTGCTACACTTACAGTTGCTTGCGTGCGGGTGTTTCGTGCGTTTTGAATGATTTTGAGAGGCCGGGTTTTTGGTCTGGCTGGGACGGGTGCGCGGTGGCCCATACGAAAGGTTCTAACACAGTGTCTGCAACAGCAACCAGAAGATCTCCAAAGAAGTCTACGAAGAAGGTCGGCAAGAAGATTGCGAAGAAATCGGTCCGGAGCGGGCACAAGAAGAAGACCAAGAAGGCGACGAGGAAGCCTATAAAGAAGGCGGCTAAGAAGGTGGGGAAAAAGGTCGCCAAGAAGACGGCCAAGAAAGCATCCAAGAAAGCAAGCAAAAAAGTCGCGAAGAAAGTAACCAAAAAGGCCACCAAGAAATCTGGCAAGAAGGTGAACAAGAAGGCCGCTAAGAAGGCGTCGGGCCGTAAGGTGGCCAAGAAGGTCGCGAAGAAGACGACCAAGAAGACGACCAAGAAGACGGCCAAGAAAGCAACCAAGAAGATCATCAAGGGGAAGATGGTTTACGCGTTCGGCGCCAAGACCGAGGGCGATGCAACCATGAAGTCGTTGATCGGTGGCAAGGGCGCAAACCTTGCTGAGATGACTTCGATTGGTTTGCCTGTGCCTCCGGGGTTCACGATTACGACGCAGGCTTGTGCTGATTTTTACACCAGCAAGAAGCGGCTCCCTAAGGGGCTGATGGACGAGGTTGGGAAGCACATGAAGTCGCTGGAGAAGCAGCGGGGCAAGAAGTTTGGGGATCAGAATGATCCGTTGCTTGTGTCGGTTCGTAGTGGTGCTGCGGTTTCGATGCCTGGGATGATGGACACGATCCTGAACCTTGGTCTCAACGACAAATCTGTTGAGGGCTTGGCCAAGCTGACGGGCAACGAGCGGTTTGCGTTTGATGCGTACCGTCGATTGATCAACATGTTCGGCGATGTGGTGATGGGTGTGGACCACCACTACTTTGAGCAGGCGTTTGACATTATCAAGGCGCGGTACAACACGACTGAGGACAATGAGGTCCCGGCTCGGGGGTTGCGCGAGTTGTGTGATTCATACAAGGCTGTGTACCAGATGCATGTGGGCAAGAAGTTCCCGCAGGATCCGATGGTGCAGCTCAAGGCGGCCGTCGAGGCGGTCTTTGGTTCATGGATGGCTGACAAGGCGATCTCGTACCGGCGCATCGAGGGGATGACGGGTCTCAACGGGACTGCTGTGAATATCCAGACCATGGTGTTTGGGAACATGGGCGAGGACTGTGGTACGGGCGTGGCCTTTACGCGGAATCCATCTACTGGCGAGAACAAGTTCTTTGGTGAGTTCCTGATCAATGCGCAAGGCGAGGATGTTGTTGCGGGTATCCGCACGCCTTCGCCTGTGTCTGAGATGTCTAAGTGGGACAAGAAGTCGTACACGCAGTTGATCAAGATCAAGGGGATTCTTGAGAACCACTACCGTGATGTGCAGGACATTGAGTTTACGATCGAGTCGGGCAAGCTGTACATGTTGCAGACGCGGAGCGGGAAGCGGACCGGGAATGCTGCGGTGAAGATCGCGTGTGACATGGTTCGCGAGAAGCTGATCAGCGAGACCGAGGCGTTGCTTTCGATCCCTGCGGGTGATCTGACGCAGTTGTTGCTGCCGAGCTTTGATCCCAAGTCGAAGGATCTGAACAAGGCGTTGACGGTTGGGCTCCCTGCATCACCGGGTGCTTCTGTTGGGCATCCTGCGTTTACGGCTGATGAGGCTGTGGAGCGGGCGCACAAGGGCGAGAAGGTTATTCTTGTCCGGAAGGAGACGAGCCCTGAGGATGTTGACGGGATGCACAGTGCTGTGGGTATTCTGACGAGTACCGGCGGGATGACCTCGCACGCGGCTGTTGTGGCTCGGGGCTGGGGCAAGTGCTGCGTTGCTGGCGCTGGTGCGGTTCATATTGATGAGAAGGGGGGGACCTTTGCGGTCAATGGGAAGACCTTTGGTCGGGGTGATCTGATTTCGATTGATGGATCGACTGGTGAGGTGTTCGGTGGTTCGATCTCGACGATTGAGCCGAAGCTGAGCGGTGATTTTTCCAAGATCATGAGGTGGTCGGACAAGTACCGGAAGCTTGATGTGCGGACGAATGCTGATTCGCCGAACGATGCTGCGAGGGCGCGTGAGTTTGGTGCTCAGGGCATCGGGCTGACGCGGACGGAGCATATGTTCTTCGAGGGTGACCGGATTGTTTCGATGCGGGAGATGATTCTTGCGGAGAATACGACGGACCGCGAGCGGGCGCTTGCCAAGCTGCTGCCTTATCAGCGGGAGGACTTTGTTGGGATCTTCACGGCGATGAAGGGGTTGCCTGTGACGATTCGTTTGCTTGATCCGCCTTTGCACGAGTTCTTGCCTCACGAGCAGGAAGCGATCCAGCGGGTTGCTTCAAACCAGAAGTTGTCTGTTGATGCTGTGCGTCACCGGGTGGCGATGCTGCATGAGTCGAACCCGATGATGGGTCATCGTGGGTGCCGATTGGCGATTACCTATCCTGAGATCCTTGCGATGCAGGTGCGGGCGATTGTTGAGGCGGTGCTTGCGTGTGAGAAGAAGAAGGTCAAGGCGCTCCCTGAGATCATGATTCCGCTTGTTGGTACGCATCAGGAGTTGAGTCTCTTGCGTGAGCAGGCGGTTGAGGTGATCCGTGAGGTCAAGCGTGAGAATGGGATCAAGAAGAAGTTGAATATCAAGATCGGCACGATGATCGAGATTCCTCGTGCGGCGATGACAGCCAACGAGATCGCGGAGCATGCGGACTTCTTTAGCTTTGGTACCAATGACCTGACGCAGCTGGCCTTTGGGTACTCGCGTGATGATATCAATACCTTCTTGCCTGATTATGTTGGGCGGGAGATTCTGCCTGAGGATCCGTTCCAGAGTTTGGATCAGACTGGTGTTGGTCAGCTTGTTGAGATGGGTATCGAGAAGGGGCGGGCGGCCAAGCCTGGTCTGAAGATTGGTATCTGCGGCGAGCATGGGGGCGATCCGAAGTCGGTCAAGTACTGCCATAGTGTTGGGCTTGATTATGTGAGTTGTTCGCCGTTCCGTGTTCCGATCGCGCGGTTGGCTGCGGCACAGGCTGCGATTCTTGATATGTGAGTTGTTGTTTAAATGTTGAATCTAGAGCCCGGCTTCGGCCGGGTTTTTTGTTAGACTGATTGGACTGGAGGAACAAATGGCATCGAAGACAATCTTTGATTTAGATTTGGTTGAGATAGCGGTGTGGCACCGCCGGTGCACAGTGCTGGCTTTGGTGACTTTGTTTGTGTGGGTGATGTGGATTTTATTGGCGGTCAATATGAGCCCTATGCCGATTGCGGTTGGTCGTTCGATGTGGCTGTTCTATATTGGTGTGGTGATCATGAGTGTGGTGTTTGTGGTGATGCTACAGATTGCTTGTGGTAGTGGACCGGTTTCGGTGGTGCTGCAAGGGGTGCTTGCGTTGGTGTTTTCTTTTTTGGTACTGATCTCATCGGTATCAAGTGCGGGGACAATCCTTCGGCTTGCCGGGGCACGGGTGGGTTTCTTTGGAGTGACGAGGGATGAGATGGACAAACTGCGGCGGGGGCATTGTCGGGGGTGTGGGTATAGCAGGGAGGGGCTTGAGTTGTTGCAGGAGTGTCCTGAGTGTGAGCGGGTGCCTCGGGTGATCTAGAACCCCCCAAAGTGATGTGAAGACACTGCTTGCCGAAGACGGTCAAGCCGTGGCACCCAGAAAGAATTTTAGAGAGCCCGGCTTCGGTCGGGTTTTTTATTGGGTTAGGGGGCGAGGGCTTTGGTGATGGCGGCTTTGGTTTCGTCGATGAGGGCCTGGGCGTTGCGGTCGGGGGTGAGGTGTTCTTTGTAGATGATGCGGTTGTTGTCGTCGATGACGATGATGGTGGGGTAGACGCGGATCTGGAAGAGATTGGGGAGGGTCTTTAGGGGGTTGATGGTGAGGCGGTGGGCGTAGGTGTTGTTTCGGTGTGCTTGGGTGACGGTGGTTGGGTCGGACTCGCGGAGGGCGATGGCGAAGGTGTCTACCGGGGTGTTGGGGTTGGGCTGGGAGATGTAGTCGTTTGCGAGGGTTGAGAGGAGGGGGGTGGTTTGCTTTGAGGGGATGGACCAGGAGCCGAAGAAGTAGAGGACGGTGATGCGGCCGGCTTGGGAGTTGCGGGAGATTTCTGTGCCTGTGGTGTCGGTGAAGGTGTAGTTTGGTGCGGGGGGATTGGTTGGGGTTTGGGGCTGGGTTGGTTTGGTGAAGGGTTGGTCGCGGTCGGGGAGGGTTGGGGTTTTGATCTTGTTGTTGGGCGCCTGACTTTGGGGGGCTCTTTTGGTGGTGTCGGAGACTTTGTAGGTTTCTGGGCGGAAGACATCGAGGTCTGCGTCGGACTGGGGGGCGATGTTGAGTCCTGAGAGTTCCATGATGAGGGTGGCTTTGATCATGCCTGCGTCGGTGATTTGTTCGACGCGTCTTGGGAGGTTGTCTTGTGCGCCGATGAACCAGCGTTCTTTGGTGTGTGCGCCGGTGGGCCTTGCGCCTTTGGCGGGTTTGGCGCGGGTGATGAGGACGACATTGCAGAGGGCATCGGCGATGGTTTGTTGGGGTTCGAGTTCGAGGGACTCTGCGGTGTCGAGTTCTTTTTGGAAGGGGTTGTCTTTGATGAGTTCGGCGAGGAGGAGGTAGGAGAAGACGGTGGGGCGGAGGCGGGCTGAGACCGAGGGGGGGCGGATGTTGATGGTGCTTTTGGCGTGGTCGGCCCAGATGTATTTGTCTTGGGAGTAGACGATGTCGAAGGATTCTGGGGCGGCTTTTTCAGTTGCGCGGAGTTCGCCGAGCATGTGGAGGGCTTTGCCTGATTCTGGGTGGGTGCCCATGGTGAGGCGTGCGGTCATGGAGGGGAGGGTGGAGAGGATCATCTGGGAGCCTTCGCCTGAGAGGGTGACCTTGGCGGAGAAGCCTGGGACGGCGGCGAGGGCGGCGGCGGAGTCTTGGAGGATCTGTTGGGGGTCGGTTTCTTGGGCGCTGGAGCGGGCGCTGAGTGGGGACAGGGTGAGGAGGAGGGCGGCGAGGATGTGGAGGTATTTGGTCATATCTATTGCTCAACGAGGGGTATGGGTGGGTATTGCTTGATTGTATCGGGGTTTTTGGGGTGTCGATTGTGTGGGATTTGATTACTGGTCATTGAGCATTTCGGCGAGGGCTTGTCCGGGGTTGGGGGTGGCCATGAGGTGTTGTCCGATGAGGGCGATGTTGAGGCCTGCGTTTTTGAGGGTTTGGAGGTCGGCTGGGGTTCGGATGCCTGATTCGGTGACGAGATTGATGTGTGGCGGGACGAGGGACTTGAGGCGGATGGAGTGGATGAGGTCGGTGGTCATTTTGGTGAGATCTCGGTTGTTGATGCCTAGGAGTATGCGATTGGTCGGTGCTGACTCGATAAGGGGGAGGACGCGGTGGAGGTTGGATTCGGAGTGGATTTCGAGGAGGGTGGTCATGCCCAGGGCGGTGATTTGTGCGATGAAGTCTGTGATTTGGGCGTCTGAGAGGCATTCGGCGATGAGGAGGACGGCGTCGGCGTGGATGGCTCTGGCTTGGGTGATCTGGTAGGGGTGGATGATGAAATCTTTGCGGAGGACTGGGAGGGCTATTTTTTGCTTGATCTGGTGAATGAAGGCGGGGTCTCCTCCGAAGAAGTTTTGGTCTGTGAGGCATGAAATGGCCGATGCGCCTGCATTGGAGTATCCTTGCGCGATGATTGATGGATCGAAAGAATCAAGTTCATACTCTGGGCGGATGAGTCCTGCGCTTGGGCTGCGTCGTTTGACCTCGGCGATGACAGCCATGGTCGGGTGGCGCGGTGATTCTGTGACAGCGGCGAAGAAGTCGCGGGGGGGCTCGATGACTGAGAGCTTTGCATCAAGATCGGACAGGGGGATGGCGGATTGTTCGGCGGCGACCTGCTCGCGCTTTGAGTCGATGATTTCTTCGAGGACTGGTGGGAGCCGGTCTGGGTTTTGGGGTGGTTGGGTCATGTGGTTGATTATTGCGTGTGTATTGGCTTGCGTTGCGCCTGAGGCGGGTGCTCAGGTGGTGGATTCTGCTCCGGTACAGGATCAGAGTGTGGGGGATCTGCTTCATACGCTGGAGCAGTGGAAGCTCGTGCTGCTGACTGTATCGATGGTGCTTGTGATCGCGTTGCTGTTTGCGGGGGGGTTGCTCAGGCCTGGTGGGTTTGCCAAGGCGGGGCTGCGGGATGTGGGGACGCTGCCTGGGGTGGTGTGGGTGTTTGCGATTTTGGTGGTTTTTTTGGCGATGAGTTCCGGGCCGCAGCTGATTGGGCAGATCGATTGGTTTGATCAGCAAGGGTACGGCGAGACGGAGATGCTGGCGATCAACACGGTGGGGAGCATTGTGCTGGCGATGATCGCGGGGGTCGGGATGTTGCTCATGCTCAAGTGGAGCTGCATGGATAGCGAGAAAAAGAGCGAGAGCGGGTTGGGGTTGAGTTTGTTGGACCTGCCTGTGGGGCTTGGGTGCTTTGTGCTTGCGTATCCGTTTATAGAGCTGATGAATATGTTGGGTGTCTGGGTGTATACGGCGACGCAGAGTATTGCGCCTGATGGGATTGGGCATGGTACTCTTCAGTTGTTGGTTGATGAGCCGGGGAACAGATGGGTGTGGGCGATTGTGGCTGCGGCGGTGATCGGTTCGCCTGTGTGGGAAGAGCTTGTGTATCGGGTGTTCTTGCAAGGGGCGTTTATCAAGTGGCTCAAGAGTCCTTGGCTCGCGATTATTTTTTCATCGATAATCTTTGCGGGGATGCACCGGGTCGGGGGGGCGGTGCCCTGGCATGCACTGCTTCCGATCTTTGCGGTGGGGCTGAGCTGCGGGATCGCGTACGAGCGGACCAAGCGGGTGGGGGTGCCGATCATGATGCATATTTGTTTCAATGGGATGAATGTGATGCTTGCGCTTATGGTGAGCGCGAATGCATCGCAGACTGGTGTTTGAGGCCGGGTTGGTTGTAGTTTATGGGCAGCCTGCGCTGAACTCTGCGAGGAATGCTGAGACATCTAGGAAGTTGAGGGAGCCGTCGTTGTTGAAGTCTGCGGCGAGGTCTGCGCTTGAGAAGAGTGCGAGGAATGCTGAGATGTCGAGGAAGTTGAGGTTGCCGTCGCCGGTGAAGTCTGGTTGGCAGGCGGTGGAGAAGTAGAGTCCGAAGGCGAGGTCGATGACATAGTCGCCGAACTGTGATGGGGGGTGGTTTGAGTATGAGCTGACGACAAGCGTGTAGACCTGATCGAGGTCGATGTTTGATTCGGCGAAGATTTGGGCGTTTGGGTAGCCGTTGGAGTCATCGTCGATGTCGATGACATTGAGGTTTGGTTGTGCGGGATCGAATACGCCGCAGTAGACAACGGCCATGGGATCGAGGTCGATGGGGTTTGGTTCGAGTGAGAAGATGTTTGCGTCTAAGAAGATGGCGTTTATATTTCCACGGATGTAGTAGGCGTCATAGTGGACGGCGTCGTTGAGTGAATCTGCGGCGAATATATTGCAGCTGCCGTCGGGGTTTGTGCCTGTGGGGGTTGGGCGGTCCCATGTTTGGTCATCGGTTGTGATAGAACCTATTTGGGAGGGGCCGCCTAAGCCGCCGGCGAGTGCGGCAGAGGTGAGGAGGAGCGGGATAAGGTGTTTTTGGTTGATCATCGTGTGCTCTTAGGATGGTGATGGGAAGATGCCTTGGAGGGCGATGATGAAGTTGACGGCTTGATAGGGCTGCATGTTTGAGTGTGCTTGTCCTGAGCCGGCGTTTTGGGATGAGACTCCGCCGAGTACTGAATCTGATTCTTGGGTGGTGTAGCCTCCGGTGCCTGATTTGGCGAGGATATTTCCGTCTGGGAGTGCGGTGTCGCCTTCGGCTGATGAGGCCTCGATGGTGAAGGAGTGGTTGTGTGGGGGGAGGTGGGCGAGTGAGAGGGTGGTGGATTCGTTGCCGGCCTTTTGTCCTATGGGGTGGTTTGGTATTCCTGGGCCGTTGCCTGCGTGCATGGGGACTCGGCCTCGGAGGTCTGGGAGGGCGAAAGTTGATTCGCCGTCGCCGCCGTACTGGGTGCCTAGGAGGGAGAAGAGTGCGGTGTTCTGGTTAATTAGGAGGAGTTGGCCGTCGCATTTGGCCCAGCCCAGGGGCGCGAAGTTGAATCCTGCCATTCTGATTTCGCCTACATACTGTCCGAATCCCATGATTAATCTCCTGTGCTCTTGTCGCTGATGGTGATGCTGAAATATGCACAGCGGGAAGATGTGGCTGGCATTGGGTTGGTGAGGTTTGTGATTTGGCCTTGGGTGTCGAGGTGGGCGGAGGTGAATCGGAAGTTTGTGTTGCTTGAGTTTGTTGCGGTTGGGACGGCGAGGAGGTAGTGGCCCGGGGAGGTGGTGTTGAGGGTGATGAGCTTTGTTTGGGCGCGGTCGTTGATGCGTTGGGTGATCTTGAGGGTTGTGCGGCCGAGGGTGTTGGTTGGGGCGCGGAGTTGGGTGGAGGATGGGTAGACGGGGATGCTTTGGTTTGGGACGGTGATGTTGTGGGCGGTGTAGATGTTGGTGTAGAGGTTTGGGGTTGGGTAGTGGAGTTCGATGGTGATGGAGGCGTCTTGATTGAGGCGGCCGTCGACGCAGGGGAGGGGGGTGAGGGAGAAGACCGGGTTTGAGAGCTGCTGGGAGGGAGTGGTCAGGAGTGCGTTTGGGAGGAGGCGGGCCTTGGTTTGGTCGTCTTTGGTTGGGATGACTCGGGCGAGGGATGGGGAGGGGATGCGGAGGGGTTTGGTTGGTTTGGTGGGGGAGATTGAGGCGGCGAGGGCGGGTGTGGAGATCGCGGAGGTTGCTGCGGTCGCGGCGGTGAGTGCGACGAACTGGCGTCGGTTGAGATTTGTGGCGTCGGTTGTCATGGTCCCTCTCCTTGGTGGTGCCAATGTAGCGGGGATTGGGTATGGATGCAAGGAGAATGTGGGGCAATTGGGGGAGATACGGGGCATGAATGGGGGATATTGGACTACGATCGTTGTCTATGAGTGATGAAAGCAAATCAGGACAAACTGGACACCGGGCTCGAATTTTGACGGGCGATACGCCTACTGGGCAGTTGCATCTTGGGCATTGGGTTGGTTCGCTTGAGAACCGGGTCGCGCTGCAGGATGAGTATGAGTGTTTCTTTTTGATTGCGAACATGCATGCGTTTACGACGCGGGCGGATAAGCCTGATGAGATCCGGCGGTCGACGCTTGATATTGTCAAGGACTGGATTGCGGCGGGGATTGATCCGGAGAAGTCGACCTTTGTTTTGCAGACGGAGATTCCGGGGATCGCGGAGTTGAGTTGGTATCTTGCGATGTTGTTGCCGTTTAATCGGGTGATGCGGAATCCGACGCTTAAGACGGAGCTTGAGACGAAGGGGCTGGGGGATAACTACAGCTTTGGATTCCCGATGTACACGGTTGGGCAGTGTGCGGATATTTTGCTGTTCCGTCCGGAGCTTGTGCCTGTGGGGGAGGATCAGCTTGCGCATATTGAGCCTTGCCGGGAGGTGGCGAGAAGGTTTAATCAGGTGTATTGCGGTGTTGATCCGCATACCGAGGATGCGGATTATGTTTCTGCGGGTGGGCTGTTTCCGATTCCGGCGGGGAAGGTCGGGCGGGTTGCTCGGCTGATCGGGACGGATGGGGTCAACAAGATGTCGAAATCGCTCAACAACGCGATCTTCTTGACGGACACTTTCAAGCAGATCAAGAAGAAGATGGGTGGGTTGTATACGGGGCGCGTGGCGATGGATGAGCCTGGGGATATCAAGAACGCGTTGTTTGACTATGTGCGTGCGTTTATCCATGACGAGGAGCGGATCAAGGAGCTCGAGGATGCGTATAGCAAGGGGGACAATATTGGTGACGGGCATGTGAAGGTGGAGGTTGCGGAGCATATTTCGAAGTTGCTTGAGCCGATGCGTGAGCGTCGTTTGCCTTATGAGGGTGAGGCGGGGGACGCGAAGATTCTGGAGTTGTTGCGGGAGCATACCAAACAGGCGAATAACGCGGCGGAAGAGACGCTCTATCTTGCCAAGGAAGCGATGAAGATTGATTTTGTGAAACGGTCGTTGGTCTTTGCGTAATGGAGAATATGGGTAATGGGTGATCAGCCGATAAATGCTGGTGGTGGGAAGGTTGGTGGGCTGAAGCCTCGGATGGTTGTGCCTCGGGTGTGTGTGGGGCTGGTCCTGCTGATGTGGGTTGCAGCGGGGCTGTCCAAGGTGATGGATATGTCTGCGTTTGTGAACACGATCGAGCAGCACGATGTGCTGCCTCAGGAGTTGTTTGGGATGATGTGGTGGGTCGGGCCTGGGGAGCTTGTGCTTGGGTTGATGCTTGTGTTTGTGATGGGGTCGGAGCTTACGAAGGTGTTTGGGCGCGTTGTGCTTGTGTTCTCGATGTGCTCGATTATTGGGTTTAGTTATTACTTGACGCTTGTGGATGATGCGGTGCTTTTAGCGACTGGGTGTGGATGTTTGAAGGCGATTGATCGGATTCATACGGGGATGAACAGCGATATCCGTACGGTTCGGATGGTGATCAATGGGGGGCTGGTGTTGTTGCATTTGATCGCGTTGATTGGGCCTGTGACGGCAATGCGTCGGTATCGGGCTGGGGTTGCGGCGGCTGAGGCAGAGGACTGATTCTGGGCTGGGAATTGCTTGGTCGGGTGGGGTACCCTTTTGGCATGACTGAAGATCAACAGAGTAATGATTCGTGCGAGAGCGTGTTTATTGATGGTGAGATGGTGACGCGCCAGGACGCGAAAGTGTCGGCCTTCGATGCGGCGTTTCAGCATGGGGTGGGTTTGTTTGAGACGATGCACGCGTTTACGACCGCTGACGGTGTGGTGGTTGAGGATCTTGATGAGCATATGGACCGGCTGCAGGGGTCTGCGGCGATGCTTGGGCTCAGTGATGATCTGAAAACGGGTGCGCTGGGGGAGGCGGTTGTGGAGACCGTTCGGCGGGCGCGGTACAAGAATACTCGGGTGCGGCTGACGGTGACTGGTGGGGATCTGAACTTGTTGCAGTCTGGTGCGGCTGGCGGTGGTGGGGGTGGGCATCGGCCTACGGTTTTGATTCAGGCGCAGCCGGCGACTGATTATCCGGATGAGATGTTTGAGAATGGGGTGATGGCGACGATCGCTGAGGCGCGGGCGAATCCGCTTGATCCTACGGCGGGGCACAAGACACTCAATTACTGGTGGCGGTTGCGGGAGCTGCAGGCCGCGGCGGCGAAGGGGGCGGGAGAGTCGATCGTGCTTCAGGTGAGCAATCACTTGAGCGGGGGGTGTGTGTCGAATCTGTTTGCAGTCAGCGAGGGGAAGCTGATTACGCCGATCGCTCGGGGGGAGGAGAGCGGGGAGGCGCATGCGCTGCCGAGTCCGGTGCTGCCTGGGATTACGCGGGGGCGGGTGATGGAGCAGGCGAAGAAGATGGGGATTTCTGTTGAGGCTCGGATGATGTCGATTGACGATCTGCTCGATGCGGATGAGTTGTTTTTGACGAACTCGAGTTGGAAGGTGCTGCCTGTGGTGAAGGTGGAGGCGGAGGTGATTGGGAGCGGGGAGCCTGGGGTTGTGACGCTGGGTTTGCGGGATGGGGTTTTGGGCTGAGATTGTAACTGTAATCAAATCTCGTGATTCGTTCATACGGTTGTGTTTCAACAGTTCGAGCTTTGGGATGGCGGGATTATTTGTATTTGATGAGTTTGCCTGTGAGAACCTTGTCTCTTTGGTGCATTCTGTAGGAGACACTGGTCCATTTTTTGTGGGTGCCTCTTGATTGAAGGTTCATGTTGTCGTCTAGGTAGTACTGGGGGTTTCCGGTGTCGTCGGCGTTGGAGTTTGCAGAAGTACTGATTTTGACGGCGTTCATGTTTTGGATGAGGATCGCATCTGCTCCTTCGGCCATGGCTTTCTTGATGAGTTCTTGTTCCAGTTGTTCAAAGGTGAGAAGTTCTGTGGATTCGGTGTTGATTGTGCCCATGGTTAGGTAGGGGCGTGTGATTTCTGATTTTGCGAAGTAGAGGTCGACATTTGTGGTTTGAGCGAGAGGCTTTTCGACACGCTCTGTTGTGACGCAGCCGGTGAGTTGAGTTGTGATTCCGACGGTGGACATGATTGCCAGAGCGGCGATGATTGCTTTCATTTGCAGATCTCCATAACTATGTTTAATTTAAATGAGTATATCCAATGTGCGGGTTAGTCGTCGTGGTTGACGACTTTGACATTGTGGCGGCCGTCGAGGGGGCCGTTGGGGGATTTGGCTCTGGTGAGGGTGCGTTTGATTTTGATGTAGAAGAGGAAGATGAGGCCTACCACGAGGGCGATGATGAGGAGGGGGATGGCGATGAGGAAGCCGAGGATGATGAAGAGGATGAGGAGGAAGAGGGAGAGCAGGCGGGTGAGGGGGCCTGGGAGTCGGAACTCGACTGTGCTTGGGTTGGGGGAGGATTGGGGGGTGAGGTGTTCCATCTCTGGATTGTAGGGATGTTGGGGTTGGGTCTTTCAGGTGGTTGTATAGGATATAAAAAAACCCTCTGCTTGCTGGGGCAGAGGGGTTGGGGTTTGTTTTGATGTCGATGGGCTTTGGGCTAGCCTCGGCGGCGTCGGGTTGCGATGAGGCCACCGGCGGCCATGAGTGCGATGACGCCGGGAGCTGGGACGGCGAGGAGTTGGTCTTGGGCGCCTTCGTTCGCGAGGCCGATGACATTCTCGGTGCTGATTTCACCGAGGTTGATGCCGTCCATGATGGTGTCTTTGAGGGAATCGACATGGGCGAGGATTTGGTGGTTGAGTTCGTCCCCGCCTTGTCCTGAGATTATGAGGTTTCCGTCGTTGAGGTTGAATGAGTCTGCGGTGCCGTCAAAGTCGTTAACGATTTCCCAGACGGTGATCTGCATGGCTGCGGCGAGCTCGTTTGAGAGGTTGCCTGCGATGAGGGTGGGGGCGGTCTGGATGTAGAGTGTCCTGATGGCGTTGGCTTGGACGGTTGTCATTGGGGTGGGGTTGTTGGCGGTGAGGGGGATGTTTTCGAGGGCGGTGGTTTGGTACTGGGTGTAGTTGCCTGCGACATGCTCGGTGATGTCTGCGCAGAAGGTTCTGTGCATGCCATTGAGGTATGCGTCTACGCCTGTGGCGTTTGTGATTTGGTGGTTGAGTTCGCCCGCGAAGAGGTTTTGGGCATCGGCGTCACCGAGTTGGATCTGGACGCTTTTGCCTGCGCCTGTGCCTGTGAACTTCATGTCGAGGACATCTGCGTTTGCGGCGGTGGCCAGAACCGCGATAGCGATGGTTGCGTGTTGGTTATTCATGGGTGATCTCCTTGGTGGCTTGGCCGGGCCGATTGCGGACACGGGCAAGCGGTGTTGGTGTTGCCCTAATTTGACATTTCATTGGGGAGATCAACCAGCAATGATGGGGTGATGAGGGAGAGGGTGGCGAGATTTGGCGTTACAGAGGGTGTATGGTGGGGCGATAACTCTTGGGGTCTTTGGGTGCGCAAAAAAAAAGCCCCCGCGACAAGTAGGGGCTTCAAAAGAGGAGTTTTCAGATAACAGGGGTATTAGCGGCGGCGGCGGTTGGCGATGAGGCCTGCGGCGCCGAGGAGCATCATCGAGCCTGGGGCTGGGACGATGGACTTGTCTTTGGAGATGATGAAGAACTCGCCGGCAGCGAGTGTGATGTCCCACTGGAATGACCAGCCGAGATCGCCTGCACCTGCTGCGGTGCCATCGAGGTTGTCGATGTTGTTGTCGGCGAACATGTTGGCCATTGCGACTGCGTTGCTCATCTGGAACAATGTAGGCGATGGGGTCACAACTGTTTCGGCGACTGAGAAGTCGTCGTCTGCTTGTTGTGCGGTGTTGCCACCAACGATTTGTCCGAAGTCATCGGAGAAGTCGCCGCCGAGGTCGAAGTCTACGAACTGGAAGAACGAGATGGACATGGCGGTGTTGGAGGTGTTGCGGATGGTGATTTGTTCTGCGAGGTCGGCGTTGCTTGATCCTGCGGTGCCGCCGCGGAGCGTGAAGAGTGTTTCGATCTGGAGGCCGTTGCCATCGGAGTAAAGCTGGGCGAGCGCGTCGTTGTTCGTGTCTGAGAATGGATTGGTGTCGGTGACAAAGATGCCATCGAGACTTAGGTTTGTGCTGTCAACACGGTGCTCGCGTGTGTCTGACGCGCGACGGAAGTAGAACTCTTGGGTGAAGAGTTGGTTGACACCATCGACGAGCCAGTTGACTTGTCCTGAGTTGGTGTCGAATGTTGCCGAGCTGTTTGCATCGGCGAGGGTGTTGACTCCGCCGCCTGCGATGGCGACTGATGCGAGACCTGCGCATGACGCGACTGCGATGATTGTATTCTTGTACATTGTTTTCTCTCTCTCTCTCTTTATCTCTGTGTTCTCTCAAGAAACGGCCTGCACGGAACCGCGTTGAACCAATAGTGTACTGTGGCGGAAACCCCCAATGCAAGTGTCTTTTTTATAATTACAAACGAATTTGGCAGAATATTTTGTTATTTTCGGACTTTCGTTGATTTTGGCTAAATTCGGGCGAAATGCGTTGGAAACCAAAGAAAAAAACACCCCGCGATTGATGCGGGGTGTTGTTTGTAGATTCGATTAGAATATTGGTTTAGTTCAGCTGCGACGGCGGCGGCTGGCAAAGAGTCCGGCCGAGCCCAGGAGCATGAGTGATCCTGGAGTTGGTACGACGGACTTGTTTTTGGAGATGAGGAAGGAATCGCCCGCTGTGAGGGTGATGTCCCACTGGAATGCCCATGCGACATCGCCTGAATGTGAGGCGTTGCCGTTGAGGTTGTCGATAACTGCGTCATTGAACATGCTGGTCATGCTGAATGAGTCGCCCATTTGGTAGATTGTTGGTTGCGGGGTTGCGACGGCTTCTGACATTGAGAAATCGTCATCGCTTTGCTGGGCCGTGTTGCCTCCGACGATTTGGCCGAAGTCATCGAATGCGTCTCCGCCCAGATCGAAATCAACGAACTGGAAGAATGAGAGGGTGATGGTGGAGTTTGAGGTGTTGCGGATGCTGATTTGCTCGGCGAGATCTGCGCTGCCTGAGCCTTGTGCGTTGCCGCGAATGGTGAAGAGGGTTTCGATTTCAAGACCTGCGCCGTCTACGAACAACGAGCCGAAGGCGTCGGGTCTGTTGTCAGAGAAGGGGTTGGTGTCTTGGACGAAGTTGCCAACATTGTTGAGGTTGTTGGCGTCCATACGGAGTTCGCGTGTGTCGGTAGAACGGCGGAAGTAGAACTCTTGGGTGAAGAGTTGGTTGACGCCGTCGACCATCCAGTTGACTTGACCCGCGTTTGGATCGAAGCTTGCGGAGGTGTTTCCGTCTGCGATTACGAATGGATTCCCCGCGAGGGCGACCGATGTGATACCGGCGCACGCGGCAATTGTGATTGCAAAATTCTTTGACATGGTGTTCTCTCTCTCTTCTCAATGAAGCAGCCGGAACAGAGCTGCGATTTCTGTATCTCTCTGTGGGGAGTGTACTGTGGTGTGATCGGCCAGTTCAAGGGGGTTTTTCTCAATTTCCATATAATTATCGGGTCGTTGATAATTGTGTAGGGAAATGTTCGGTTTGGCGCGTCTAATTTGGCCAGATTTGGCCAAATTAGAAAAACACCCCGAAAGTCGGGGTGTTTTGGTGATTGAGTTGTGTCTTAGATGTCAGAGTTATGCACGGCGGCGGCGGGTGGTCATGAGACCAGCACCGGCGAGCAGGGCGAGTGAGCCTGGGGTTGGGACCACTGTTTTGTTTTTGGAGATGAGGAAGGAGTCGCCCGCGGCGAGGGTGATGTCCCATTGGAATGCCCATGCGACATCGCCTTGGTGTGTGTCATCGCCGTTGAGGTTATCGATCTGGCCGTTATCCCAGAGTGCGGACATATCTTCGTATTCGCCCATTTGGAAGGCGTTTGGTGCAGGTGTGACTACGACTTCTGAGATCGCGAAATCATCATCGAACTGTTGTGCGATATTGCCTTCGACGATCTGGCCCCAGTCGTCGCTGGAATCGCCTCCGAGGTCGAAGTCGACATACTGGAAGAATGAGAACGAGATTGAGGAGGTGCCAGTGTTTGAGATTGAGATTTGTTCAGCGATGCTGGCGCTATTGGAGCCTTGGTTGCTGCCACGGAGTGTGAACAGGGTTTCAAACTCGAGTCCGTTTCCATCTGTGTAGAGGGTGCTGATTGAATCTGCACGGTCATCGGTGAATGGGTTGGTGTCGTTGACGGCTTGGCCAAGGAGGGTGAGGGTATTGATGTTGACTTCGTCGTTGAACCCTCCGCGGCGGAAGTAGAACTCTTGTGCGTAGAGGTGGTCAACTCCGTCGATGATCCAAGAGTTTTGTCCATCGAGAGCAAAGGTTGCGGTGGAGTTCGCGTCACCGAGTACGATACCTTCTTCATCGCCTGCGATGGCGAGGGTAGAGAGTGCGGTGATTGCTGCGATTGTGATTGCGGTGGTCTTCTTCATGATTGGTCTCCCCCGGATGTATCCTCTAGAAACGAGGCTCTCCAGATGTGTGTTAACTAATGTGCGCCGAGATTGGGGTGTTGCAAATGAATCGGCGTCAATACAAGTGGTTATGGTTGATTAGTTGCGACGGCGGCGGTTTGCGACCATCCCTGCGAGTCCGATAAGGGCGAGTGATCCTGGGGCTGGGACGATTGATTTGTCCTTCGAGATGATGAACGCTTCGCCTGCATCGAGGGTGATGTCCCACTGGAATGCCCAGGCGACATCGCCTTGCCAGCTTGAGTTGCCGTTGAGGTTATCGATGGCGTTGTCGTTGAGCATGCTTTCCATTTGACCGGCGTCGCCAACTTGGAAGAGTGTTGGTTGTGGGGTGACAACTGTTTCTGAGATCATGAACTCGTCGTCGCTTTGGCGGATGGTGTTGCCGTTGACGATTTCGCCTGAGTCATCGCCGAAGTCTCCGCCCAGGTCGAAGTCTACGAACTGGAAGAAGGAGAGCGACAAGGTTGAGTTCGAGTTGTTGCGGATGACGATCTGCTCTGCGAGGTCTGAGCGGTTTGAGCCGTCGGTGCCGCCGCGGAGGGTGAAGATTGTTTCGATCTGCATGCCGTTGTCATCGGAGTAGAGCATCCCGAGTGCGTCGTCGCGGTCATCGCGGAACGGGTTGGTGTCCGATGAGAAGACGCCGTCGAGGCTGAGGTTGAGCGAGCTCAGGAGGACTTCGTTCTGGTCTGTTGACCGGCGGAAGTAGAACTCTTGAGCGAAGAGCTGTGAGACGCCGTCGACGGTCCAGTCGATCTGGCCGTTGTTGACATCGAAGGTCGCTGATGAGTTGCGGTCTTCGAGGTGGATCAATGGGTCAGATGCGAGTGCGTTTGAGGCGATCGCGGCGGCTGCTGCGAGAATGAGTGTGCGTTTGGTATTCATGGTACTAATTTCTCCCCCGGGCGAGTTCCCCGGTATTTATGAGACTTACTTGTGTTCTCGGATGTAATGTGCCTCCAAAAACGGGGTGTGCAAGCAATTGTGGGAGATAGAGTTACAAAATTCATCAATTCTGTTGGCTTGCTGGGGGAATTGAGTGGGTGGGTTTGGTGTAGGATGGAGGGTCCGATACTCGAGAGATAGGAAGTTTGGTTTGGGCACCGAAACACAAACTAAAGACGAACAAAGAGCCAAATCGTTTGTGCATCTGCACTTGCATTCGGAGTATTCGTTGCTTGATGGGGGTAACCGGACGGATAAGCTCGTGGACCGTGTCAAAGAGCTCGGGATGGACGCGGTGGCGGTCACCGATCACGGCAATATGCACGCGGCGGTGCTTTTCTATAACAGGGCTCGGAAGGCGGGGATCAAGCCGATTCTGGGTGTCGAGGCGTATGTGGCGCCGGGGGATCGGACGGATCGTACCTATACAGGGGTTGCTGATGGTGGGCATCACCTTGTGCTGCTTGCGGAGAATATTACTGGGTGGAACAATCTGCTGTATTTGTGTTCAGAGGCGTACATCAATGGGTTCTATTACAAGCCTCGGATGGATAGGGAGATTCTGGAATCGCATTCGGAGGGGTTGATTGCGATTAATGGGCACCTTGGGTCTGAGATTGCTCGGCACATGGTGAAGTACGAGCAGACGCGGGATCAGTCGCACTGGGATGCGGCGAAGGATGTGGCGACCTGGCACCGGGATACATTCAAGGGTACGGAGAAGGGGCCGGGGTTCTATCTGGAGTTGCAGCACCATATTGGGCTGCAGAACTCGATTAACCCGCATGTGATCAAGCTGGCGCGGGAGATGGATATCCCGTTGGTGTGTGACAATGACAGCCATTTTTTACTGGAAGAGGATCATGATGCGCACGACACGCTGATCTGTATTTCGACTGGGAAGGTGAAGAACGATCCGGACCGGATGCGGTACCCGACAGAGCTGTATATCAAGTCGGCCGATGAGATGCGTTCGATCTTTGAAGGTGAAGAGTACAACAACGAGGAGATCGGGGACGCGGGGATTGAGTCGCTGGACAATACGGTGGCGATCGCGGATCGGTGTGATGTGGAGCTGCCGATTGGGGCGAATCATGCGCCGGTTGTTGTGGTCAAGGCGCCGGCCAAGAGCAAGCTGCCCAAGCATTCTGCCAAGGAGTTTGGTGGGGATCTGACGGCGTGGTACAAGGCGTACTGCGATTGCTTCTCGCTCGATCCGGCGAATGACCCGGACATGGATCAGGCGTCGTTGAAGGTGGAGTGTGATAAGACGCTTCGGTTGTTGTGTGAGGCGGGGATGGTGTGGCGGTATGGGCCTGGGATTTTGGAGCATCAGCATAAGAAGATTGAAGGGGTTGATGAGCTGCCTGAGGGTCTAGAGGGCGAGGATGCCGATGGGTGGAATAAATGGGCGCGGCTGAACCGTGAGTTGAAGATCCTTGCGGATAAGCTGATCTCGGCGTACTTTTTGATTGTGTGGGACTTTGTGGACTGGGGGCGGATGCGGGGGATTCCGTCGCTGGCTCGTGGTTCTGGTGTGGGGACGATGGTGGGGTATGTGCTTGGGATGAGTAACGCGTGCCCGGTGCATTACGGGTTGCTCTTTGAGCGGTTTACCGATCCGGATCGGAATGAGTATCCCGATATTGATATTGATCTGTGCCAGCATGGTCGGATGAAGGTCATCCAGTATGTGCGCGAGAAGTATGGGCATGTGGCTCAGATCATTACCTTTGGGACTTTGAAGGCTCGGGCGGCGATCCGGGATGTGGCCCGGGTGATGGAGTTCCCGCTTGGGGATGCGGACAAGCTGGCGAAACTGGTGCCTGAGGAGCTTGGGATTACGCTTGATGGGGCGCTTGAGAAGGAGCCTGATCTCAAGGATTGGTATGACTCAGATCCGATTGTTAAGCGGATTATAGATACGGGGCGGACCTTTGAAGGGCAGGCGCGGCACTCGTCGGTGCACGCTGCGGGGGTGATCGTGGCGACGCGGCCTCTGCATGAGGTTGTGCCTTTGTATAAGCAGTCGGGGTCTGAGGATCTGATCACGCAGTGGGACGGGCCGACTTGTGAGATGATGGGCTTGCTCAAGATGGATTTTCTTGGGCTGCGGACGCTTTCAATTATTGAGGAAGCGAAGAAGCTGATCGGGGAGACGCTGCCTGAGGATGCGATCTGGGAAGCGGTGGGGAAGAAATCGAAGAAGGGGGCGGCTCATCCGCTGGATCTTGATCGGCTCAAGTATGACGATCCGTTTGTGTTTGATGTGTTCCAGCGGGGGGATACTGTGGGGGTTTTCCAGTTTGAATCTGGGGGGATGCGTCGGCTGCTTACGGAGATGAAGCCTGACAGGCTCGAAGACCTTATTGCCGCCAATGCGTTGTTCCGTCCTGGACCGATGGATCTGATTCCGGATTACAACAGGCGGAAACATGGGCAGGACAAGGTCCCTGAGGTGCATCCGATTGTCGATAAGTTTACTGCTGAGACTTATGGCGTGATGGTGTATCAGGAGCAGGTCATGCAGATCGTGCATGAGCTTGGTGGGATTGCGCTGCGGGATGCGTACTCGTTGATTAAGGCAATTAGTAAGAAGAAGGTTTCGGTGATTGATTCGAATCGGGCCAAGTTTATTGAGGGCGCGGTTGAGAAGGGGCTTGCGAAGGAGAAGGCCGAGGAGTTGTTTGATTTGATCCTGAAGTTTGCGGGCTACGGGTTTAATAAATCGCACTCGACGGGGTATTCGATTGTTGCGTACCAGACAGCGTATCTGAAGACCTATTTCCCGAATCAATACATGGCGGCGTTCTTGAGCTTTGAATCGCAGGCGCAGAAGGTGAGCGATTGGATTCCTTACCTGGATGATTGCAAGCGGACGCGGTTTATTGATCCCAAGACTGGTGATGTTTTGAAGACCGGGATCGAAGTGAACGCGCCGGATGTGAATCTTTCGCGGACTGATTTTTGTGTGGTGTTTGAAGATGGGGAAATACCTTCGTCGCATGGTGGGCAGGTGCGGTTTGGGATGCGGGCGATCAAGGGGGCGGGGACCAAGGCGATCGAGGGGCTTGTCAAGGAGCGTGATATCGGGGGTGATCCGGAGAGTCCTGAACGGAAGGTATTTGCGAGCATCTTTGATTTTTGTGAGCGGGTGCCGAGTGGGTCGGTGAATAAGGGGACGATCGAGGCGCTCATTCGGGCGGGGGCATTTGATTCGGTGCATGGTCGCGAGGAGCGGGCGTCGATGATTGCGAGTATCGAGGCGGCGGTGAGCGCGGGGCAGTCGATCGCGGCGGACAAGGCGGCGGGGCAGGGGGCGTTGTTTGGGATGGGTGGAGGTGAAGAGACGGTTGAGGCTGAACTTCCGGAGACGCCTCTGATACAGGTGGATAGGTGGAGCGAGAGTGAGACCTTGCGTCAGGAGAAGGAGACGCTTGGGTTCTATGTGTCGAGTCATCCGATGGAGGAGTGGGGGGACTGGGTTCGGGTGTTTACGCCGCTCAAGGTTGGGGAGTTGAAGGGTTTGCCTCAGGACAAGCGTGTGATTGTGCCTGCGATGGTGCAGGGGGTGCGGACGATTGTGACCAAGAACGGGCGGAGCGCTGGTCAGAAGATGGCGATCCTGACGATCGAGGACGCTACGGGGACGACCGATGCGGTGATGTTCTCGAATGTGTACGGGCAGTTTGGGCATCTGACGGATACGGACATGCCGAAGTTCTTTATGGGGCGGCTGGATCATTCGCGGGGCGATGCGCAGGTGATTCTTGATCGGGTGGTGCCGATTGATGGGCATCCGCTGGAGCAGGGGACGATCCAGGTGATGGTGCGGGACTCGCGCGTGAATGGGAATGCGGGTGCGGTGATGGATCGGGTGCGGGGGATCCTTGAGACGCCTGCGGATGCGAGTGATCTATCTATAGGAAAGAGCGCCCGGCCTGTGATGGTGATCGTGGAGATTGATGGGGCTTGGGTTTTGGTTGAGCCTGGGGAGGGGGTCGATGGGAAGAAGATCATGACGCACATGCGGCCTGAGCTTGTGCGGGCTCTTGGGGAGGAGCTTGGTGCGGATTCTGTGCGTCTCAGTGGGGGGGTGAGTGTTGAGCTCAATAAGGATGATCGGCGGAAGCAGTATGCCAAGGGGTGAGTTTGGTACAACATATTGTGGCAGGTGACCGGGCCACGCTTCCTGTACAGGCGGGGGATTTAGTTCGGTATACTGAAACAACGGGGCTGACTAATTAAATTATTTGGCATTTACTTTATTAGCTGGGTTCACTGCGTAAGGTCATTGAACTATGAACACCGATCAATTCACGAATAAGAGTCCTGGCAAGTTAGTGCCCATAACACTGAAAGAGAAGCGAACTCGATCTGGAAAAGAAGAGTTTGTAGATTTTCCGGCACAGTCATTTGTGCCAAACTCGCTTCCGCCAGAGTTGGATTGGGAAAGTCTTAAATCATCATTGTTTGATTTGCATTCCGAGGCGCTGTTGGCGTTGGGCCAGGTCAATGGTCTTCATAAGCGGGTTGGGAATGGTGCAACGCTTTTGCGTGCGTTGTGGATGCGTGAAGCGAAGATGTCGTCGAAGATTGAGGGGATTGAAACTACGGCAGAGGACATGGTGTTGGCGGGTGCTGGTAGAGAGCAGGGTGTTCGTGGTGTGGGGCTTGAAGGTTGGAATTATGTTAAAGCACTTGAGCATGGGATTTCGTCAGAACTGCCTTTGTGCAATCGATTGATTTGTGAGATGCATAGTTTACTTCTGTCGAAAGTTCGTGGTGAGGATAAGCGTCCTGGTCAGTTTCGAGATCAGCCAGTGTATATCGGGAATCCTGAGCGGGGTCCGAGGGCAGCGAGATTTGTGCCTCCGCCGCCGGGTGAGATATTGGACCAGTGTTTGAAAGAGTTTGAGCATTTCATGCATAATGAAGGGAACAAGATTCCTCCTTTATTTGCTGTGGCATTGATGCACTATCAGTTCGAGTCCATTCATCCCTTCCGGGACGGGAACGGACGGATTGGGCGTGTGTTGATCTCGCGGGCATTGGTCAAGGAAAGACTCCTTGAACATCCAGCAGTCTACATGAGTGCTTATATCAATGAGCATAAGCGGGATTATGTCGATTCGTTGTTGGCGGTTAGTGTAGAGGGGGCTTGGCAGGAGTGGATTGAGTTTATTCTTCGGGCGATTACGACGCAAGCAAATGATTCAATAACGCGGAGCGAACTCCTCATCGATTTGCGTGAAGAATATCAGCGTAGGTTAAAAGAAGGCGATAATCATGGTCGGCTGTTCAGGTTGATCGATCGTTTGTTTTTACTTCCTGCTATCAATGCACATGAAGCCGGCGTTATTTTAAATGTGAAAGGACCGACTGTGTATTCGGATTTGAAGAAGATGGAAGAAGCGGGGATTATTACGGAATACACGGGTAAGAAGCGTGATAGGGATTGGATGGCAATGGGAGTGATGCAGATTATTAAATCTGACAATACTGAGAGCCTGAAAGTCGCGGATCTTTAGCCTTGCCAGCGTGTGTTGAGATTGTGTGGGACATTGAGCAGGTCGAGGGCTTTGCCTGTGATGAAGTCTACGAGGTCGTTTATGGATTGGGGGTTGAGGTAGAGGCCTGGGTTGCAGGGGGCGATGATGGCGCCGGCTTGGGTGAGGGTTTGCATGTTGTTGATGTCGATGAGGTTTAATGGAGTCTCGCGGTGGCAGACTATTAATGGCCTGCGTTCTTTGAGGGTGACGGCGGCGGCGCGGGTGAGGAGGTTTGAGCCGGCGCCGGTGGCGATGGCACCCATTGAGGTGGAGGAGCAGGGGATGATGACCATGCCGTCGTGGAGGAATGAGCCGGTGGCGGGGAGGGCTCCGACATCTTTGTTTGGGTGGATGATGAGGCGGGCGGCGTAATGGTCTGCGTGCTGATTGTCTTGATCAAAGCTGGCGAGGTGTGGGCAGAGGGTTTTGAGGGAGATGCTGGTGATGTTGAGTTCGTCGGCGAGGAGTCTTTTGCCGTAGTCGGTGACGATGAGGTGGACGGTGGAGCCGAGGGTGAGGAGTTGGTCGAGGAGGCGGATGGAGTAGACGGCACCGGAGGCGCCTGTGATTCCTACGACGAAGGTTTTGCCGGTCGAGGCTGGGAATGTTGAGGGTGGGGGTGTTTGTCTTGGGGTGAGGGGATCGGGCATGGGCAATGGTATGGTGGGCGGGTTAGAATGGGTATAGGCACAGGAAACTCTGCGGCTGGCCTTGGTTGGGGACCGGCTTGCGGAAGAATGGAGCGGATCATGTACGGAAAGACGAGCAACATGTTTAGGACACTGGGAATCACGGTTGTCGCCGCTTCGATTTCTTTACTTTGGGGGGGGTGTGTGAGTTATACGAGTGTGCCTGAGCCGAGCAAGGGGATTGCGTTGGGGCATACGAACTCTGGGGGGTCGATTAAGTCGATTGTGGCGTCGCTTGAGCGGGTGATTTTGCGGCATCCGGTGCGGGACGAGCATGGGGAGTACGCGGTGAATTTGCCTGTGGGGACGACTCCTGAGACTGCGGCGACGATTGTTTCGCGGTTGCCTACTGGGGCGGTGCTGCCTTATGAGGGGATGGATGGGTCTGTGCCTGTGTATCACATCGGGCGGGTGTGGCTGCGTGGGTCGAGTGGGAAGGTTGATGTTGTGTATCCTATAGAGGGTGATGTTGACGGCGGGGTGACGATATGGGTGCATGGGGGGGATCGGCCTTGGTATGTCAAGCGGATGCAGTACTGGGCACCGGGGACAGTTCCTACGCCTGAGATGTATGTGCCACTTGATGGTGAGGTTGGTGTTATGGATGCTGTTGAAGAGTCTGAAGAGGTTGATCAAGAGCAGGACGGTTAATTCATGTGGACTGGGCGTAGTTTGCTTTCGATGAGCAGTGTTGACGCGGGCGAGGCGCGGGCACTTCTCGCGTTGGCGCATGGGGATGCATGGCGCGGGGATGAGTTTGGTGGGAAGGTTGTTGCGAATCTGTTCTTTGAAGATTCGACGCGGACTCGGGTGAGTTTTTCGATTGCGGCAGAGGCTCTTGGCGCGACGGTTGTGGATCTGACGAGCAAGGGGTCGAGTGTTGCCAAGGGGGAGACGCTGCTTGATACGGCGTGGACGATCGAGGCGATGGGGGTTGATTGCATGGTTGTTCGGGCGGGGCAGAGCGGGGCGGCGGCGTTGATTGATGAGCATACGAAGTGCGCGGTGGTCAATGCGGGGGACGGGACGCATCAGCACCCGACGCAGGCGCTTGCCGATGCGCTGACGATCGGGCGGTCGTTTGGGCGTGAATCGGACTGGGACTTTGCCGGGTTGAAGGTTGCGATTGTGGGGGATGTGGTTTCTTCGCGGGTGGCGCGGAGTAATGTGGGGTTGCTGAGGGCGCTCGGGGCTGAGGTGGTGCTTGTTGGGCCGCCGGGGATGGTGCCAGGGTCGCAGGCTGCGCTTGGGTGTTCGTTGTCGGACGATCTTGACTTTACTTTGGGGGGTGTGGATGCGGTGATGATGCTTCGGATTCAGTTTGAGCGTGGGGGCGGCGGGGTGCTTGCTTCGACGCGGGAGTACCACGCTCGGTACGGGATGAGCGAGGCGCGAGCGGGGATGATGAAAGAGGGGGCGGTTGTGATGCATCCGGGGCCGATGAACCGGGGGGTGGAGATCGCGGCGGCGGTTGCTGACGGGGAGAGATCGGTTGTGTTGGATCAGGTGGGCAACGGGGTGCTGGTGCGCAAGGCGGTGCTTGCGAAGGCGTTGAGCTAGGTTGTCGATTTAAGAGTGTTGGATGGCGGGGACGCTTTTTGGTGGGGTGGTCTGGCTTTTGTGATCGAAGATCCACCAGCGTGTTTTGGGGAAGCGTGCATCGAGGACATCGAAGAGTTCGCGTGGGATTGTTGGGAGCGATGCGGGTTTGTTGTGGATGTGTGTGATTGTGCCTGTGCGGGTCGCGGGGTCGAGGCGTCCTTGGGCGTAGATGCCTTGGGCTTGTGCGCTTGGGGGTGGGGTTGCGATGAGTGCGCAGGAATGGAGTATGCCTGCTGCGTCGATCCACCAGATGAGTTGGTTTGCTGAGACCATATCCGGACCTTTCCTTTGATGGGATCGGTCGATGAGGGGGCGGGCTCAAGGGGGAGTTGAGAGATGTTGGACTTGGGCGCCTGGATTTGGTGATTAGTGTGATTGAGAGGCCGATATGGCGGGTGTAGAGGGGAGTTTTTTGAGGGGAGGGGGTGTGATGGGGCGGTATGGCTTGACCTTGGGAGCGGGGTCACTACGATGGTGGTCCCGGCTTTCTTGGCGGGAGACAACTCGTGACGGGGACGTAGCTCAGTTGGTAGAGCGCTTGCATGGCATGCAAGAGGTCGAGAGTTCGATTCTCTTCGTCTCCATTTACAAAAAACGCCTTTGGCTTGATGCTAAGGGCGTTTTTTGATGGAGTGACTAAGTTGGCAATTTGGGTCTTGACCCGCTCTGACCCGTTTGCTGACCCGCTAGGTGTGATGATTGAGACAATTAGGTATGAGTTTGGGATTCGATGTTGTTTCGGATAGAATCAACATGGGGACAGAGATGTGTCTTGGTTCCCAGTTGGGATAGACATGACTGAAGACCTCGAAACACCAAAGTTTCCAAAGCTCGATATCAATGCGGTATCAAGGACGACATTCGCAGCCGCTCAGAATGCGGTTCCGATCATCAAGCGAATCTCAATCATCAATGAGACTGAGCAAGAGTTCAAGAAATTGAAGTTGACGATGAAGCCTCAGCCCGCTTTCTGTAAATCGAAAGAATGGACTATTGATCGCATACCTGTTGGTGAGGATATTCAACTTGGCGATTTGCAAGTAACTCTCGATTTCAGTGTGCTTGATGGGCTAAATGAAGCCGAGTATGGTCAGCTTACTTTTTGTTTGTATTCTGAAGATGAGTTGCTCAGTGAACAAGTGGTTCCAATTGAATTACTGGCTCGTGATGAATGGGGCGGTTCTGCTGAGATGTCGCAGATTTTGGCTGCATTTGTTTCACCCAATCATGTGCAAACTGCTTTCATTTTGAAAGAAGCATCAAGGCTGCTTGAGCGAGATGGTCATAGCGGTGCATTGAACGGATACCAATCTAGCGACCCTAGTAGAACATACATGCTTGCGGCTTCGATTTGGTCAGCTGTGAGCGGGATGGGGCTGTCATATGCCCAGCCCCCTCGCTCGTTTGAAAAACAAGGTCAGAAGATTCGTGACCCAGGTCTTATCGCTGAAACGGGACTTGCTACCTGCTTAGATTCGGCATTATTCTTGGCGGCAGCATTCGAAGCTGTAAAGCTCAATCCGGCAATCATTTTTACGAAGGATCATGCGTTTGTAGGAGTTTGGCTTGTCGATAAGACATTCCCTATGACCATTGAGTCGGATGTTACAGAAATTCGAAAGGCAATCAATTCAAGAGAATTCTTGACCTTAGAGACAACGCTGTTGACTCAGCGTCCTGTGGTTGGATTTGAACAAGCAAAATCTAGTGGGAAAGCTCAGTTATCTGAAGACAGAGAGCATGAGTTTCGGATGGCTGTTGATATCGCTCGTGCTCGTTCAGCTGGAATTAGACCGCTCGCAAGCCATCAAGCAAATATAACTACAAGTGACTCCGTTGATGATACTGTCGCTCCTGCGTCATTGCCAAAGCTCCCAAGTTTTGACATGTTGCCAGCAGACATTGCTGAAGAGCTCCCCTCGGATCCTTCTGGTCGCTTAGAACGATGGCAAAAGAAGTTGCTTGATTTGTCTCTGAGGAACCGCTTACTGAATTTTTCTGAGACACGTCAAACCCTCGGCTTTGTCTGTGCAGATGTTCCATCTCTTGAAGATGCCCTAGCGGACGGCAAGAGATTTCGAGTGATATCGCTCAAGGATGAAAATCCAGTTGGAAATCGTGATCCCAAGCTGTATCGGCAACAAACGGGACGGGATATACAAAGCGACTTCGCCGCCAGTGCGTTTGAGAAGAGTCAGTTGTGTGCCGTTCAAACAGGGAAAGAAACAAAGTCAAGGCTGACAACGCTGTATCGAAAAGCAAAGAGCGACATGGCCGAGGGGGGGACAAACACTCTGTTTATGGCAGTAGGTTTTTTGCGATGGAAAAAATCGGAAAAAGAGGAACGAGTTTACCGGGCTCCATTGCTTCTTTTGCCAATAAAGCTGAGTCGTAGATCAGCTCAATCGAGCTACTACATTTCGCATCACGAAGATGATGTCCGTTTTAATCAAACACTTCTTGAGATGCTTGAACGTGATTTTGGGCTGATCATACCCGCCCTTCGTGGGGAGCTTCCAACGGATCAGTCGGGCTTGGATATCAAACAGATTTTCGAGATCATGCAGCAAGCTGTGCGTGAGGTTCCTGGATTTGAAGTGATTGAAGACATTTCAATTTCTACATTCTCATTCGCAAAATATTTAATGTGGAAAGATCTTGTAGACCGCACCGATAGTTTGAAAACAAATCGATTAGTCAGGCACTTGCTTGAGAATCCAACCGAGCGATTTCAAAATGGCGGGGATGATTTTCCTGAACCCCGTGATGTCGACGAAAGAATCAGCCCGAGCAGTGTTTACACACCACTGCCAGCGGATAGCTCACAGCTTGCTGCAGTTGTTGCGGCTCAAGCGGGCAAGGATTTTGTTATCATCGGCCCTCCAGGCACGGGCAAGAGTCAGACCATTGCCAATATGATCGCTCATTGTTTGGCTCATGGAAAAACAGTTTTATTTGTCGCTGAAAAATCAGCCGCACTCGATGTTGTGTATCGAAGGCTCAAAGCCTACGGCTTGGCTGATGCTTGTCTTGAACTTCACTCGAACAAAACAGATCGAAAATCGGTGATTTCCCAACTAGGACAAGCATGGGATCGTGCGGCAAAAGATACTGACGAAGAGTGGGTTCGACTAACTGAAGATTTGAAAGTGAAACGGGATAAGCTGAACGAGTATGTACACGAGCTGCACAAGAAAGGCAGTCATGGGTACAGCGTCTTCGATGCAATTGGGTCTCTGTCAGGATCAGAAGCGGTTTTCGAGTTGTCGTTTGCAGGCGTGAATGCACATGACGAGAAGAGTTTCTCTTCTTTGGTGGCGTTGGCAGAACGAATAGGGTTGACATACTCGTCGATTTCTGATTGCACTGCTCTTGATGGTGTGGAAAAAACAGAGTGGTCATATGCATGGCAAAAGGAACTTCTTGAATATGCCGAGGCATTTGATGTAGAGACTAAGAACTTGGTGAGTGCGTGTCATGCGTTTGAAAAATCGATAGGACTGACACCAGATGAGCTTGTTTCGAATTCTCGTCTTACAGCTCTCATGCATTTCGCCAAATCAATTGGCGGTATAGCTAAAAATGATTATCGTGTTGCACTGAGGGGGGAGTTTGAAGCTGTTGTTTCAGGGATTGATGATCTTGAGCAATCAGTTAGCACATTCCGCAAGCTGCACTCCCAGCTCACAGCCAGCTACGAAGAAAAAGAGTTTTCACGGATTCCACTAGATGAGATTGATCGAGATTGGCGACAGCAGAATGCGAAACTATGGCCATTTTCATTGTTGGGAAAAATGCGAGTAAAAAAACTGCTACAGAGTTATGCTGCTGATGGTTCAGTTGACCCTGATAGCGAGATACCTTTATTGAGGGACTTGCAAGAGACTTATAGTGCAATTTCAGCCAGTCCACTGACATGTCTTCCGAATTTTGAGGGAGTACAAAGCAATTTTAATAACATGCGAGAATATTTGGACAAAGCATCGGACTTGAGAAAGTCGGTAGCAGAAATCGAAAGACTTGCCAAAATCACAAGTGATCAACTTGTAGACTTTGAAACTGTGGCAAAGTTGGGCGGGGATTCATCTGAAGTAGCAAAATCGGCAACAAATCTTCGATTGGCAAAGGCTAGCTTTGATCAGGCCGGAAAGACGTTTGTCGCAAAATCAGGCGGGCCGATTAAAGCGTCTTCTCTTCAGAGAGTCATTCAACTTCTTTCAGATATAAAAACAAACTCGAATCGGCTTCAGGACTGGGTAAAATGGTCGGAAGTGAAACAGGAAGCGAAAGCTCGTGGATTGGATTCACTTACAGAGGCTCTTACTGCAGGGCTTATTCAGGATTCCGGTAAGGAGTTCTGTGTTGCCTACTTTAGCTGGTGGCTCCCCTTAGCTATTGACGAGAAACCTCGGCTTCGTAGTTTTGTGCACTGGGAACAAGAAGATCAGATAGAACGATTTAGGGAATTAATTTACTCCGTGCAAGAACTTGCAGCAAGTCAGGTTCGCCATGCGGTTTCGCATGGGTTGCCAACTCGTGATGGCGTTCCAAGAAAATCTGAGTTGGGAATGCTTCGTCATCAACTTGGGTTGCAGCGGCCACGCACATCTATTCGAGAACTCATCCAGGGTATGCCTACTACATTCACTCAACTGACCCCATGCGTTCTCATGTCTCCATTGTCTGTCGCACAATATCTTCCGGCAGATCACGCATCGTTTGATATGGTGATTTTCGATGAGGCGTCACAGATCACAACTTGGGATGCTGTTGGGGCGATTGCACGAGGCAAACAATCGATTATTGTTGGGGATCCAAAACAGCTACCGCCTACAAACTTCTTTGGGCGAACAGATGATGAAGAAGACGATGAAACAGCTTTTCATGAGCGAGATTTATTGAGTATTTTGGATGAGGCGACAGCGGCAGGGCTTCCGCTACATCAACTTAACTGGCATTACAGAAGTCGTGATGAGGGTCTGATTGCTTTCTCGAATCACCACTATTATGGTGAACGACTCGTAACCTTTCCTTCGCCTAGGACAGCATCTGACGCAGTCCAATTCCATAAGGTTCCAGGCATCTACGCACGAGGGTCAGGTCGAACGAATGAAATTGAGGCTAAAGCCATTGTCGAGTTCGTCACAACGAGACTCAAGGATTGGATAAAACTTGATGAAGCGAGCCGCAAAACACTTGGGGTAATCACGTTCAACGCACCTCAACAAGAGTTGATACTGGACCTTCTTGATACCGTACGCAGAAAGTCGCCCGAGTTAGAGTGGTTCTTCGATGACGAAAGAGAAGAGCCGGTCATTGTGAAGAACCTTGAGAATATTCAGGGTGACGAACGTGATGTCATGGTCTTTTCAATAACATTTGGACGTGATATCGCTGGAAAACTCAAGATGGATTTTGGGGCCATCAATAGAGACGGCGGAGAAAAGCGGCTCAATGTAGCTGTTACTCGTGCTAAGTCTGAGTTTCATGTGTTCACATCCATTTTGGCAGAAGATATTGACACCAACCGTGGCAAGGGCTTGGGGGTTATGCATCTGAAGAACTATCTTGAGTACGCACAGCGAGGTTCAATCGCACTCCCTGCCATGGATGAAGGATCTCTTGGTCCTGCAGAGAGTCCGTTCGAAGAATCTGTTGCTGAGTCTCTCCGTTCTTTAGGTTGGGAGGTTCGAACTCAAATCGGCGTCTCTGGGTATCGGATTGATCTAGCTGTGGTTCATCCAGATCATGCTGGTGCATTCCTTGCTGGTATTGAATGTGATGGGGCAACATACCATAGTTCGGCGACTGCTCGTGATAGGGATGAAATCAGAGAAGGTGTTTTGAGAAATCTTGGGTGGGAGATTCTTCGTATATGGTCAACAGATTGGTTTATGCGATCTGGTCAGGCAACGGAGCGGATTGATGATAATCTGAAGACTCTTCTTGTGGAGAGTCGTGCCAAAATGGAAAATGATGAATCACCCTCTTCTACAGATTCAGATTCTGTTGATGACAACCCTGAAATCACAGTTGAGGATAGTGCTTGTGAAACATCCAGTCTGCCAGAGCAAGTTTCGAAACAATTTGATTCCGACCATAGTGATGAGCCCAACGCAGTTGATGAAGAATCAACTAAATCAAGTGAGCTTGCTCTTGATCCAGAACAGTTCTTTGAATGGGGGTATACACAGATACTCAAGGCTCTTGTGACGGAAGTTGTTCAAGAACAAGGCCCAATTCGTGACACACTCCTCTTTAGAGCCATTGCCCGTCGGCATGGTTGGCAGCGTGCAGGTCGTCGTATCCAAGAGCGAGTTATTCATTGCCTCGGTAACAACGAACGTCACAAAGAAAATGAGAGTGTCTTTGTTTGGGCGAAGGCCTCTTACAAAGCAATAATCCCATATCGATCACATCTAGATAGGGGGCCACGAGATATACCTCAAGCAGAAATCTTGGGGTTGATTTCAGATAATCCTGGATTGGTATCTAGCGAAGATCCGGCACGAGAAATAGCTCGATTGATTGGGCTTGGGAGGTTGGCAGAAGATACTCGGGGTTATTTCGAAGGGTGCATTGACAAGTTCAATAGTTCAAGGTGAAGTCCAAGCGGGTCTATCTGGAACCGTTTTTAGCAACTAAACACTACTTACTTCAGCTTAGTGGCGTTTTTTGATGGATACTGAGAACTGACGATTTTGGGATTAACCTGTTCTGACCCGCTTGCTGATCCGCTTTGAGTCCAAACGAGTCCCCAATAGAGTAAGTGGTATCCGCTACGCTCCGCAGCAATTTGATGGCGCATAGGGAATCGGATGCTCTATTATTGACTGTGGCACAAATCATGAGAGTGGGTCGCCCCCCCATACTGTCCATGTTCGTCACAGGGAAGGAATAAGTATGAATGATATCATTTGCCCGCATTGTCAAAAAGCGTTCAAAGTTGACGAAGCTGGGTATGCGGATATTCTGAAGCAAGTACGTGACAGTGAGTTCGAGCAGCAGTTGAATGAACGACTTGAGCTAGCTGAGAAGGACAAACAGAGTGCCGTTGAGCTTGCCATTAGCAATGTCCACAGCGAGATGCAGAAGAACGCATCTGCCAAGGATGCAGAGATTCAAGAGTTGAAATCTAAACTCGACGCCAGCGAAGTGGAGCAGAAGCTAGTTGTAACGGAGGCCCTCAATGCTATTGAAAAAGAGCGTGACGCGCTTGCTAACGAGTTGGAGAAGGCCAAGCGTGACGCCGAGGCCACAGCCAAACTCGCCGAAGTACAACTCGCCAAAGAGTTGCAAGAGACCACTGCTACAAAGGATGCTGAGATACAGAGTCTTATGGCCAAGCTCGACGGTAACGAAGTCACTCAAAGGCTAACCGTGAGTCAGGCCGTGAGCGCCGTAGAAAAGGAGCGGGATGATCTGAGGAGCAGCTTAGAGCGAGCCCAGCTTGAGAAGCAGCTTGGCGAACAGTCCCTGAAAGACAAATACGAAACACAGATCAAGGATCGTGACGATGCGATTGAACGCCTGCGAGATATGAAGGCAAAGCTATCGACCAAGATGGTCGGCGAAACCCTCGAACAGCATTGCGATACGGAATTCAACCGTATCCGGTCAACGGCCTTCCCATACGCCTATTTTGAAAAGGACAACGATACTTCATCGGGCAGCAAGGGCGATTATGTATTCAGGGACAAGAACGAGGTAGGAACCGAGATCGTCTCGATTATGTTTGAGATGAAGAATGAGAACGATACCACTGCGACGAAGAGGAAGAACGAAGATTTCCTCAAGGAGTTGGACAAGGACCGCACCGAAAAGGGCTGCGAGTATGCGGTGCTTGTGTCGCTGCTCGAACCCGACAGCGAGCTGTACAACTCCGGGATCGTCGATGTGTGCCACCGCTACCCCAAGATGTACGTTATCCGACCGCAGTTCTTCATCCCGATCATCACGCTGTTGCGTAATGCTGCGCTGAAGTCGCTCGAATACAAAACCGAGCTTGCATTGGTCAAAGCCCAGAACATGGATATCACCAACTTCGAGGACACGCTAGAGCAGTTTAAGACAGGGTTTGCCAGAAACTACGACCTCGCCTCCCGGAAGTTCCAGACTGCGATTGTCGAAATCGATAAGTCTATTGATCACTTGCAAAAAACAAAGGATGCCTTACTCAGCACAGACCGTAATCTCCGTCTTGCGAACGACAAGGCCCAGGATGTCACCATCAAGAAGTTGACCCGTAAAAACCCAACAATGGCTGATAAATTCGCACAACTGGACAAGGGCGGAACATCTGATGCTGGTAATTAGGTGGAGCCGGTCAAAAAATCGGACGCTCGCCGAGACTTGGGATGCATTGCTGCCGAAGTTGCTCTCTGGGGACATTCGAGTTGCTGAACCGTATGTCGTGGAGGTGAACACATGATCACGAAGGTGACCAAGCTACGACTCCCTGGTGTCTTTCGAGCATTTGATTGGCCTGGTAGTCTTGACGAATTCTCGAAGTACAACCTGATCTATGGCTGGAATGGGACTGGCAAGACTACCCTCAGCAATGTGTTTCGAGCCATCGAACTTCGACAAAATCTCCCAGATGACAAGGAAGCAGTCCTCCAGACTACAGATGGCATACTCCAGTCAGATCAGTTCACTGATTGTGTGTTGCCAGTCAAGGTTTTTAATCGAGAGTTTGTTGCCGTAAGCGTGTTTCCCGTTCAAGGATCAGCCGAATTGCCTCCGATCTTCGTACTCGGTGAAGACAATGTCGAGAAGCAGAAGCAGATCGAAGAATTCAAGGAGCAGCTTACACAAGCCGGTTCAAAGCGGACAGTAGCAGTAGCTGCAGCCGACATTGCAGATGAGAACTTTGAAAGTTATTGTACAAAAGCCGCTCAGGCCATCAAGGATATGCTCCGGGCTCCGAATACGACGCATCGCTACAACAATTACAACAAGGCGAACTACAAGGATGACATAAAGAAAATTCTAGAAGCAGATGAAGTTGAGAAGCACTTACTGACAGACGAAGACTCTGACACTGCTAGGGCGGAGTTGACAACGATTGCAAAGCCATCGATTGCAGAAATTGAGAGTCCCGACATCCATCTCGAAAGTGTCCTTCAACAGACACGCACAGTCCTCAGTAAGGCGGTCGTGCGAAATGCGATCCAGGCTCTCAGCGATTCATTGGACATGGAGCAATGGGTAGACACAGGTTTGAGACTCCACGAAGAGAAAGAGGCAACACGCTGCTTGTACTGCACGAATCAGATTCCAGCCGAACGGTTGGCGGCCTTGGAGGCACATTTCAACGATGAGTATGAGCAAGCTGTATCAGGCATCAATACGCTCCTTGATTCAGCTCGGGCTAACCTAAATCAGATAAATAATCTTGAACTCCCGGACGCAGCCCGTCTGTTTGCTCATTTGGTGCCGGAGTACGAGTCGGCGATAGCCAGCTATGCCGACACTAATAAGTTGGTCAATGAGTGGTTAAAGAATGCAATTGTATTTATCGAGAAGAAACGGGGGGCACTAAACGAGGCGTTGGAGTGTCCGCTTGACGATCCGCCGACCATAAATGACGTTATCGAGTCGATCAATGTTTCTCTCAAGAAGCACAACGAGTATGGAGAGAATATCGAAGACTCGATAGCAGCCGCTCGTAACCGAATGGCAAATGGCGCATTGGCTCGGTCAGTAACTGAGTATCAGGAGTTGCAGGAAGAGATCAAGGCGAAAGCCAATACGAGAGATGAATTAATTGAAGAAGTGTCTGTTTTGACGGAGGATATGAAGAGTCTTGAGGCAGACATCATCGAGCATCGTCGTCCGGCCGAAGAACTAAATAAATCCCTTCGTCGCTATCTTGGTCATAGCGAGTTGTCCCTTGATCCAACGGATACGGGTTATTGTATTACACGTAATGGAGAGCCTGCGACCGATCTAAGCGAAGGTGAGCGAACAGCCCTTGCGTTGCTGTACTTCCTGAGGTCCCTCAAAGGGAAAGACTTTGCACTCAGCCAGGGCGTTGTCGTTCTTGATGATCCGATATCAAGCCTGGATCAGTCTGCGATGTTCGCAGCATTCGGTGCAATCAGGGAGCATGTGCAACAAGCGAAGCAAATCGTGATCCTGACCCATAACTTCATGTTCCTCCGCTTAGTTAGGGAGTGGTTTAGCAATCTGCGTGGACAAGAGAAGAGGCAAAAGCGATTTTTTATGCTGAAATGTATTGCTTCAGACGAAGGGAGGGTCTCTGAGCTATCTCCACTCGACCCTTTATTGCTCAATTTTGAGTCTGAGTATCACTATCTCTTCAGCGAGGTATATGCCCTCGCAATCGGCCCTGCACAGGAGCGGCTAGAGGTTTATTTCAATGCCCCCAACATGTCCAGACGGCTGCTGGAAATGTTCCTCGCATTCAGTGTCCCGGACATTGGGGACAGGTCGCTGTGGGAAAAGATGCAGAGTGCTACTGGAACCGGAGAGAATTCATTGGAAGAGGCGACACTGTCACGGATTTATAGATATGTACAAACTCATTCGCATAGCGATGCGATTGGAGATGCGGATGAGGATTTGACCATGTTGGCAGAAAGTCGGAGCGTACTAAATGACTTGTTTCGGCTAATGAAATGTGCGAACGAGGATCATTGCAGTAGAATGATTCGGCGGTGTTACCCGCAGGTGGTCCAAGAATGAAGCGATTTGTTGAGTTGGCCTAGCTAGCCAGAAATAACAAGTCCGCTTTTTTGCGAGTTCTTGTCAAAGGGGCATATTTGAAAAGCTCTTTGGTTATTCATGCTCTCAGAACGATCAAGACTACAGCAACTGATTTTCTTCAGGCTCAATCGACTCGCCCATTTTCAGTATCGCCATGTCCAATCGTTTCCAATCACGCTCAGCATAATGACGCTTTAAGCCCTTCTCAGAATGACCCAAAAACATCTCAGTAACAGCACTATCAATGATTTCAATCTCACTCGCTGCCGTCTTCCTCAACGAATAAAAGCCACGATGGTTGGGCATCTTGGTCTTTTTCATCAATCGAAAGAAGGCAGAACGGATAGCATCAGTTCGTTTGAACTTGTCATCGATGAAATATTCTCTGACAAGGGGATGACCTGATTTGGACAAGAAGACTCGGGCCCCGGGTTCTCCATCAAGATTGCCATGCCGTTTGAGCATCTCAACAGTCAGGGGCCATAAAGCGAATTCGCAATGCACGCCGGTCTTGGTTCTCTTCCGCACAATCCGTTTTTCGCTCATTTGGATTTCAAAAGTCCGAAGTGACGAGATGTCCGTTTGACCCATACCACAGTTCAATGCCAGCAGCATGTACATCTTGGTTCTTTCGCTTGCTGCTGAGTAGAGGGTGTGTATCTCTTCCCGAGAAAAACGATTGACTGTTGGTTCAGGGATGGTGATCTTGGCGTATCCATCAAGATTCCTTGGAAGAGTTTCAATCAAGGCCATCTGGTATCCCCACTTGATCATCAGCTTGACGATGTCCAACCTCGACTTCGCAGTCCACGGTGAAATGCTCTTGTCTGTTGCTGCTGAAACGGGTAATGCCAGGACATGATTTCGGTAGTCATCAAGAATCATTTCATTGAGCTTGAAGAGCGACAAGTCAGTTTGGAGATAATCAACGAAGTGACAAACTGAGATTCTGATCTTCTCGAACCATGTCGCAGAGATGTCGCCTCGTTCATAACGGGTAAAGCAGCTCTGCAAATACTTCTCGCCAAAGTCCTCGACAGTCAGTTTCGCTACTTTGATTTCGATTGGTTGTTTGGTTTGGATTTCCTCTAGGAAATTGAGGTATCGAAGTTCGGCATCCTTGTACGAACGATTCACGCTCTTTGGATTTACAGATCCGAAGTATCGCATCTTGCCATCGATCTGTTTTCTCCATCTTCCATCGCTCGATTTTGTCAGTACTCTTTTCATCGCATCAGTCCTTTGATTGCACACACGAGAGGCGATTCACTCCTATTTGTCAAGTGATTTGCGTACAAATCGCCTTCCCTGTATTTGAACCGATTGATCCTGATCCTTTGTTTGAGACGACTCATGTCGAGCTGCTTGAAGCCATGCATCAAGATCAGATGGCAAGATGAATGTCATCGCTCTCGCACCAGCTCCACAAACTCGCACAGACGGCAAGCCTTCATTGCTGACCCAACGGCGAACAGTCTTTGCTGAAACGCCACACGACGCAGCGACGTCCTTCACAGACAAGGCTGCTCTTCCATTTGCCCATGCTGGAGTTGATGGACAAGGTTCGGAGTTGGAATGGCTTGAGTTGTTTGGCTTGAGGCTTGAAGGCTCGGTCATTGCCGAATCAATCTTTCGATTCTGAGAAAGCTCGGCTCTTGTCCGACTAATGCTTTCTCTAACGAAGGCCATTGTACTGGAAAAGAGCTACACCTCCAAATGGGAAATATGCTCGGTCCATGAAAGCCGATTTTGCGTTTTCAAATAGCTAGGAGTCCCTAGATGTGTAAAGGGGGGTATGGCGGGCTACCCCATTGCGAAGAAAGATGGGTGCTATGAAAGGGCTGATTTCAGAGCTGCTCAACACCGATTCACTTCGATATCTGATGACTTGCAGAAGCAAACAAAGCACACTGCAAGGAGCAAAAAATGTTGAGTTCAGAAGTGTCCAGAAACCGTCGTCTGGGTGTCGAAATAGAAGTAACCATTCCATTGGTTGGCGGCGGCCAATCGAGTGATGTGAGGCGAGTTATTGCCCAAGTCCTCTCTGCCAATAATATTTCCGCCGTTGCTCGTGGTTATAGCCATCGCCCCGTTCCTGATGGTGCTGATGTGTGCGTTGAATATGATTCATCTGTTCGTGGTGAATCAAGATTTCAAGGAATTACATGGATCCCGATTGAGGTCAAGACCCGGATACTCACCGGAATGGATGATTACGAGCGAGTCGTTTCACCAATGATTGACGTTCTGAAATACCTCGGAGCAAGGGTAAACTCAAGCTGCGGCTACCATATCCATGTCGAGCTGTCTGAGGCCAAAGGTCGGCCCGCTGTCATTCGTTCCTTGTATAATACAATTCACAGAAATGAAAATGTGATATTCGGATTGGTGCCACCAAGTCGGCTGACGAATCATTTCTGTCAGAAGCTCCCAGATATGCCAGGGCGTCTTGCGGATTGTCGCACGATGGGATGCTTCAAGTCTGAGCTCCAGAGGCTCACACGGTCGTCGGGTGTCAACTGGACGCATATGTGGGGTTCCGAACCAAGGGTCGAGTACCGATACGCTTCATCCACCCTCAATGTAGAGAAGGCAAGGCATTGGGCGAGACTGATGCTTCGAATGACTGACCATGCATGCACACGCACATGCAAGTCGACGAAAGTTCAGCTCCCAAACGAGCGTGCGAGTCTTGAGAAAATGCTGACCACGCTTGGCTTGAAGGTGAACTCAAAGGTTTACTCGAAGGTTGCACCAGAGTTGAGAGACACAGGGAAGTTCCTTCTTCGTCGATGGAAAGAACTCAATGGAGATCAAGAGCACTCTTTGAGTCGTAGTCGTCGAGGATCAGCACTCGAACCTGTTGCAATGGCTTGTTAAACAATCAGATCTCAAGGCTCAAGCGTTGCTTGGGTCTTTGTTTTTGAGGGCTCAGGCCACTCATCTTATTCCCAAAGTGTGCAGCTCAGGATTGCTGAATAACGCCAGAATAACGATTTGTTCCAGCGTGAAAAACCGCTCGTCATAAAAACACGAGCTAAGTCACGGCGGTTGTGTTCCTGTAATTCTTATTGTCGTGAATACCTGCTTTTAGAAGGATACAACTAGAAAATGTCAGGTTTGTCAGTTTTTGAACCGTCCTGGCTTGAAGTGTGGGAGTTCCAGGCGTGTGGTGTGTTTGTCAGCTTTATCACCGAAAAGTGAAAGGCTCAAATGGGAGGTAAGGAGATCATCAATGACGAATACAAATCAGTCTGTTCAAACCATTCCACCAACTCTCAATCATGTCATCGGACAACAGAAGGTCATCGCCAAACTCAAGATCGCTGTGGAAGCATCGTTCGCTGATGGAGACCCGCTTCCGCACTGCCTATTTTCGGGGCCGCCTGGAACTGGTAAAACAATGCTATCTGTAGTGTTAAGCCAGGAGATGGCAGGCGAGTTCCATGAGATTCTTGGGCAAACAATAACCTCTCCTCAAGCTCTCAATGGATTTCTGATGAGTCCTGAATCGGCCAACGCAATCCTCATAATTGATGAATGTCATGAGATGAGTCCATGGATCCAAACTGCTCTCTACAAGGCGATTGAAGAGGGTTGTGTGTTCCTTGCTAATGAGATGCAGCAGAAGGTACAGAAGCTAAAGCTCCAACCGTTTACGCTCATCCTTGCAACGACTGATCCTCAACGATTGCTACAACCGCTTCGGGATCGAATCAAGCTCAACTGTCAGCTTCGAAGGTATACCAGCGATGACATTCAACTCATTCTCCGCCAGAAAATTTCGCAGATTGGATGGGATGTCGAGGATGAAGTCCTTGAACAGATTGCCAATCGTTCCTTCGGAACTCCACGGTTAGCATTAAGGCTGATGGATTCAGTGCGACGTACTTCGAGGTCACTGGGCGAAACAAATCTGACCATACAGCACGCAACCCAGACATTTGAGATCGAGGAGCTTGACGGCATCGGCTTGAGTTCAGATGAGTCTCAGTATTTGTCAATCTTGAGCGATTCAGTGCGACCCATGAGGCTCGGAGTCATTGCCTCTCGTTTAGGGCAACCACCCGAGGCGGTTGCAAGAGTTGTCGAATCAAACTTGATATGGCTCGGCTTCATCGACCGAAGCGAGCAAGGGCGATCATTGACTGTCGCTGGTCTTGAACATGTTCGTCAAACTCAAAGCAAAACAGAAAGGGTAAACGATGTCTAGTGGAAGATCAGTTTCTGATAATTCAATGTCCGGTTTGCGTCTGAAAGCAGCAGTCAGTGTGAGTGAAATGGCTCGGACACTTCACATGTCGAGAGCTCGTTTTTACGAGTTGGTCAAAGCAGGAGTCATGCCGCCTCCATGCTATCTCATTCGAACAAGGAAGCCATTCTATCCATCTGAGCTACAAGCTGTCTGTCGCAGCGTTAGAGAATTTGGGCAGGGGATTAACGGAGAGCCGGTCGTGTTCTACGCCAACAGAGGTTCATCGATTGCGAAGAGGTCATCAAGGCCAAAGAGTCGGAGCAAGCCAAAGACAAAGCCAAATCCCATGCTTGATACTTTACTCGGCGGATTGAAACAACTCGGAGTGAATGAGCCAGATCCGGTACTCGTCAAAGGGATTGTGGCTGAACTTTATCCATCCGGTGTCAGCACCGAATGCGAGGGCGAACTCCTCACCACTGTATTCCGTCGTCTAAAGCGTCGGAACTGAACCGAATAACTGGGGCGAGAATATACATTCTCGGTCGAGTTCCTGAAACAAGCTGTCCATATTGTGTCTGAAAGGTGTCGGTAAGCTATGCAAAATACAGGCGATAATGTTTTTGAACGGTCTCTTCATGAAAAAATCGAGAGCACTCTTGAACGGTTCTTCGACTCTAAAGATTATGCTGAATCGAGCCGTCGTGCTATTCGATCTGATCTATTCCGATTTGGCCGTTGGTATGTCAGATCAAATAATGAGCCGCTTGATTGGAGTCGTGTTGTCACCAGAGACATTGCAGACTTCAGAGAGCACATGGTGCGAGTTGAGGAGCGGTCTGTCTCTACGGTCAACAGGTGCCTTGTGATGGTCAGGCAAGTACTCGCATGGCTTGTTCATGACGGACAGATTTCTTCCTCTCCCGCAAAAAATGTAAAAGAACTCCGTCGCCAGCCGCTTGCTCCAAAGGGGTTGAGTCGTTCGGAAGCTAGGAAATTGTTGAGAGAGGCTGAAGCTCGACAGGATTACCGTGCGACAGCGTTGTTTCACGTCATGCTTTATTGCGGCGTGAGAGTATCAGAACTTGTTGGAATCAAATTCTCTGATATGGATCTTGGCGAAAGGACGGGTTGGATTAAAATTCTCGGAAAAGGAAACAAGCAACGCATGGTTCCCGTTCCGCTGCCAGCACGACGAGCTCTCGTTGACTATATTGAGCGTCGTCCACCTATTGACACAGAGCATGTATTTGTTGGTGAACGAGGAATGCTGACAGATCGAGGTGTGCGAAATATCTGTCGTCGCTATTCAGCCATTACCGGTATACATCTTCATCCCCATGCGATGCGTCACACATTCGCTAAGAGATTCCTCGAAGAATCACAGAATGATCTGGTTTCACTCGCAGCGGTGCTCGGACATGAGAGCCTAGAGACTACCCGAAGATATGTGCAACGAGAACAGTCGGAGTTGGCGGCGGCAAGCGAGATGGTGACATTTTGAAATCAGACAAGTCGCTTGAGTATAAAGTCGCCTTCTACTTTGGATTCATTCTTGTAGTCATGGTTGGAGTTGCCATCAGAGTATTTGCAGCTCCGTCTGTTCTACATCATGACATATGGAAATGGTTGTCCTTGACATTCGCAATCATCAACGGACTCTCATTGGTCAATCATTTCATTTTCCGCAAATAATTATCAACAAACAAAAATGAAAAGACCCATCAAGAACTGAGTAGTAGCTCCGATGGGCCTGCATGATTTGTAGAAGTTCAAAGAGTATCGAAAATTGACCAACCCAAAATCTTCGGATCAATAACAGCGACTCTATTTCCGAGTTTGGTAATCTTGAGCTCTCCAGTTAGAGGATCAACGACTGCCCATTTATGCTTGATCATGACCTTCTGCGATTTCTCAATCTCAATACTGTTGACCGAGTGAAAGTTGTACTTCTCATCGAGATGATCCGCAAACTCTGCAATGCTGACATTGCAGAAATAGCCCTTATGAAAACATGCATAGTCATAACTTGCTCGCAGATTGAGCATGTCCTTCGCTCTCTGTAAAACAATTTTCTCTTCTCTCGATTTCTCATCCATTTTTTGTTCTCCTATTCAATGGAATAATTTCCATGACGATCCATCGGTCTTGAGAACTCCAAGTTCAAACGAGCGATGTCTTCGCCATACTTCCATTTCGTCGAGAGCTGGAGATTGCATGCTGCGATACACGTACAAATTTCTGCGGAATGATGAAAAACATCCATGTATATAGACTGAAATAAATGATTCAGATTTCTGCGTGAATCGCAGAGGGATCAATCTTGTAAATGTCGAACTGAATAGATGCGGGTTGAACTAATTGCTTCTGATCTCCCTGCAAATCTACCTCGCCTTGGTTGAAAGACCTTGGCGAGTGTTTCAGTTCAACAAGATCATGAACCAGATTTAGATTATCTGATTCAAATACAAAAAGAGATTGGAAGCAAATGTCTAAAAATAAAAGAGTCATCAAATGGAATGGGAAACTCACGCCAACAAACAGATGGTATCGGGATCCGTCAGATCCTCAATACTTCTCAGGCGAAGCAATGCAGAAGAGAGTCGATCAAGATCGGATCTCTGAACAAACAAGACAAACCAAAAAATTGAATGCGGAGACCAAAGCCAAAGTCCATGAGGCTCTTGGAGAACGGGCTGGAGAGGTTGTTCAGAGGATACAGAGACTCATCAGCGGTTATGACTATGGACTCGGGCAACCTACTCATGTCAACTACAAGGGGAAGTCCTGGGCCTCAATGTTGAAGGTCTCTGACATCTACAACCATCTCGCCGGAAATAAAACTATCTACTACACCGCTCAACCATTTCGTTATGACGATGTCGCCGTCGTCATGGCAACGCTCGATATTGATAATCCTGGTCATTGTAAAAATTCAGAATCAGACAAGGCAAAGAAGGTCAAAGACCGGTTTGTATCTGATATCAAAAAATTGCGAGCATCTCCAATGGTTCAGATCAGTACCCATGATAATGGATTTCATGTGACTCTCTGCATTTTGGTTTCATCGAAACTGAAAGATTGTCAGATCCGTAAAATGCTCAATGATCTCAGATCAGATATCGCCAGCTACTACAAATCCTATGGCTGCCATGAAGTATGTCTAAAGGGTATGAATTACAATCGTATTGGTCATCAACCTGCTCTTTATGGAACTCTTGTCAAACTACCAAGAATAAATGATTCTGCTATGGCTACAGAGTTTTTATCGATGACTGACAAACCTGTCAGCATCTCTGATCTTCTTTTCTTCTTCTCCAACTCAGATTCTCATCCCAACCCAAATACGTTGCTCGTAGATACTGCTGCAGTAGTAACTACTATAAGTAGTTGGGAGGACAAATCATCGATTGTCTCAAAATACGGAGGTAAGAAGAAGTCGGGTGGAAGAGGGAATGGACCATTGGGAAGGATGAAGAAGGCAGCATCGATGTTTGCTCATGAGAAGAAAAAATTGCCAAACACAGCTCAAGAACTTGTTTGTTTTTATGAGTCACTCAATTTTCATACAGGGGTAGCTCAAGCAGACCGATTGGTCAGGGCAGAGATTGCATTGGAATGGATAACAGCAAACCATAACTTCACGCCTCCGTCAGAGCAGGCTTTGTATGACAAATGGTTCAAGCATTTCGAGTCTAAGAAATACTCGAAGGAGAGAATGGCCTATACGACAGGCCGATTCATTCGTCCACATCACCTTGCTCTGGTCGCTGCGATCATCGAGCATAAGCAACTGAGCAATCATGAGCGAGGCATTGCGAAGAGCTACTTTATTGGTGTTTCGAGGAAGAAGAAAAAGCGGGGAGAGATTGGATTTGTCATAGACGATAAGAAGTTTGCCCAAAGTATTCGGCTCCTTGTCGATGAACAAATTGTTGAGATCGTCAAGAAGTCAACAATGCGAGAGGGCACCAAGTATCGGATTCACTGCATATAAAAAAACGGAGAAGGAGTAAAGAACTCCTCATCCGCTTGATTGATATTGTCAGGCACTATTGATTCTGATTTCCTCTAGGAAATCGATGCAGTCATGTCGACTGTCTTATTCATCCCACAGATCCTCGCCTGAAGAGTAGGATGAGTGGCCAAGCAGTCGGTCAATTTCATGCTTCGCTTGTTCTCTGGTGAGTTTTTTGATGTCGTCCTTATGCATCCCCAGGTTCTCCAAGAACTTCCGCTGCTTGTAGGTAGTCTGAGTCTTCTCGACTACATCAATGTCTCGTCGAGCGTACCAGGGTATTGGGCGGTTCGGTCTATTCCATTCGTCTGTTGGCATATTCAGTTCTCCTTTTGTATTTGTCTATGCATAAAAGAGAACTTCGACAATGGCCCTGTTTGACATGGCATATTTCACCATAGAAAGATCACTCATCCTGAACTAGATACAAATATTTTGCGAGATGAAAAAAAGAATCAGGAGGCACGATGGCTTCCTGATCCACTGAAGATGATTCTGATCAATCACTAGAAGTTTTCAGAGTCGATTAAACTGTCCAGATCATCAATCTCTTTGAGTTTGGGATTGTGATTGATAATTGATGTTTGAACATTCTTTACAGTTTTCATCATCTTCGAGAGGCTCTTCACGACAACAAGTGCGGATTCAAGTTCAAACTCGCCATCGGATGAGACCAAGAATGAGTAGCTAATCGCATTCTCAATGATCCGAATAGCACTCAGAATTAAATCCGCAGCATATTCATCTGGGTATGCCAGATCGTTAGAGTGAGATACTTGTTGCTTCAGATCGCATGTAAATGAGATAGATCCAATATCGCTTTTTATGGGTGAATGGTCCATTTTGACCACTCCTTTCCGTACCAAAGGTACATTGATACCCTGCTTGATGAATACGCTTCAACAAGACCAGGTCATTTGAAATGGTGTTTGTTCTAGAAATGGATCTAGATAAAGAGGCGTTGCTTGTTCGACCGACTATTTGTCAGAGTCGACGATTGCAACTGTCTTGCTCGATTTCGAGTTGGACTTCTTCTTCGATTTGGCATCTTCAGACTTCTTGTGAAGCTGATAGATGTCTTCAGAGCTCAGCGTTTCTGCCTCGGCTCTTTGTTTATACTCTTTGAGTTGTTCGTCTGTGGCAACCGGAAACCCTTTGGCCTTCGCTTCCATATAGTCAGCGATGCGTGAAACGCCCCAGTTGTAACTCTTCTTGTTCAGCTCAATGTATGTCCAGTCCAAGTTCAGCTGGTCTGCAGCGATGCAGCAGCTCCCTGAGCACCCGCAGAGGTCAACAATCTTGTCCCCGGCAACAGCATGCTTGCCGAGCACCATGAGGAGTTGGGCCTCATTCTTCTGAAAAAGATGCGTCTCGCCATATTGGTAGTCGTCTCTCCGACGAGATGAGACATGCTGCTTTGAAGCATTTGCCTTGATGACTCCATCTGGGTGATACCGATAGAGCTCTCGACCATTGAGCGTCTGCCATTGGTAGACGTATTTGCGGAGCTGTCTTTCGCTAATCACTGAACCGCCGGGCCCAAGGAGATTACCAGGTCCAGGGCCTTGATCAACAGTGCGAGTGTCGCAACGCACCATGCGGTCATCCTTGCGTTTGATGACAAGAAGCGTTTCCGAACTCTTGCCGTATGGGTGGCCCGGATTGGCCAGCTTGGAATGACCGGTATCAATCTGCACCGTGAACTTGATCTCTAGATCGGTTTCTTTAAGTGCTTCTAGAATTTCCAGGAGCACATGTTGGCCGCCAGCTTGCATCAGAAGGAGTACCCCGCCGCCTCTGCAGTCTTCCTTGTCGTCTTTGCAGAGCAAGGCTCCTGCCTTTCTGATGATTTCCTCTGACAACTTCAAGGCCTCATCGTATTCAGCGTTCTCACAATCAACACGCTGTCCAGAGACTTGTGTATGATCAACTGGCAGCTTCTCGCATGATAAATATGGGTAGGGGACATCTGAGTAGAGCACTCGGTATGAATGCGGGTTTCGCTTTGCCTCTTCGTCCATCCATACAAGACAGTCCATCGGCTTGCATCGATCACCAATCTCAGTAGTGCCCGAGAGTTCTTGAACACGCTCGGCATTCTTCTCGTTGGATTTGGCGATCTCCTCAGTCGCCCAATCTCGGCGAGCAGTCTTCGTACTCTTGTCGCCGCATTCAATGGCGAAGTCCTTCATGCTCTTCTTTGATCGGATTTGTTTCGAGAGCTGCTTGTATCCATTGCCGATTTCTAGAGTTTTATGAACGCCATAAACCTCTTGATGGTCTGGCATTGTTTCCTTGAGTTCTTCGCTGACCTTTGCTGCGTTCAGCCAGTCATAGACAACCGTCTTTTTTCGACCAACTGCCTCCATGATTTGCTCTGCGGTCATGTGATACTTGTTTTTGAGTTCGGATGCCAACCGGACAGTCTCCCAGGCCGAGTTGAGAGATGGCCCTGAGATTGATCTGAGCTTCTCGATCACCGCCTGTTTCTCTGCTTCGAACTTTCCGTCCCTCCGGAAAGCGTCCTTTGCCTTCTTGGTCTTTGGTTTTCCGGAGGGCCGGAAGCCAGACTTGCTCGTCTTAGTGTTGGTCTCTGATGGCTCGCTTGTGATCTCGCCAATATCCTCGGGCACGTATGAAAGAGGTATCGATGGCGGGTTTGGTGGTGCTGAAGCCCTCTTCGGGGTGCTTGGGGCTGTCTTTCTTGCCCAAATACCGCTATTCGTGTCGTGAACAGCGGTTTTGGGGCGTGAAACGGTCTTCTTGACGATCTTTCGTACTTTCTTCTTCGGCATGACTCTGTTCTCCTTTGAATGAGTCCATAGGACAGCCCAGTCGCTTGATAGCGATGTAACCTTACATCAGGTGTTCGGGATGTCGTTTCTCGGGCGGCCATCTTCGAAATGGCCTTCAGGAGACCGTAGGGTTGAAAAAAGGCAAATCAAGAAGCTTATTTAGTGGGAAAATGGCTTATATTATTAAATAAAGCGTTAAATAAAGAGCGGATAAAGAATTAATACAAAGCAGAATTGTTATAACAGAGGCGTTTCGGACTATAAAAACAGGGGTTTGGTGATACTTATTTGTCTCAGATCTGGGTTTTTCTGAAATTATTAGTTTGAATGTACGGGAAAAATACGGTATAAATGGGTAGGGGAAATCTTTTTTTGAAAAATCCACAATTGCCCGAAATGGCCTCCTCAAGAATGATGTATTTGACCGGCCAGTGTCAAAAACGCCCTTTATGGGCTTTAAACTGGGCTAAATAGTTTTGCTCGGTATGGGTAATCTTTGAGTCCGAGACCGATTTATTAGTTTGGTCATGCCATTTAATCGAAAGCAGTCGGTATTGGCTGATAAAGGACTGAATCATGAAGCATCAATCCATCACCAAGGATGTATTCCTCACCGGCGTCGAGTGCTCGACCAAGGGATGGTTCACGCTCAATGGCGAGGGTAGTGGGGAGCCAACAGAGGGCGACCTACTCAGGATGTCGCAAGGTCAAGAGGTTCATCGCCGTGCCCAATCGCTCCATCAAAACGGGGTCTTTGCAGGGAACGAAGCCAAAACCAACGAACTACTTATCGATAGCACCATCAAACTGATCTTTGAGGCGGCATTTAAAGTCGATGGATATGCGGCGAGAGCTGACTGGATCCGGCGTGTTGATGACGGATGGGTAATAGGCGAGATTAAGTCAAGCCTGCATAATGAAGACGAGACCGATGAACGGCACATCGAAGACATCGCCTATACCACGATGGTCCTCAGTCGTGCAGGGTTGCCTGTCAAAGGCTGCGAAATTGTATTGATGGATCGTGAGTGGCGTCTCGGCATGAGCGATGAGGAACTCTTCGTGGTGACAGATATCACCGAAGAGGTGACCCAGAAGGCTGATTCGTTTGATCAACTGTGGGATCAGATGAGAACTCATTTTTCGCAGAAAAAGAAACCGATTGCACATCTGAAATGGGTATGCAAAGACTGCGAGCATTTTGCAGACAAATGCGTAGGCAGGGACGTGCGGGATCCGATTTTTTACCAACCTCGCCTGAATGAAAACAGATTTGGCGAACTGATCACCATGGGGGCGTTATCAATCCATCAGATCCCGACGGAGTACGCACTTTCAGAGAAACAGGAAGTCGTAGCGACGGCAATACGCTCAGACACTTTGCAGGAAGACGCCCAATACATCGAGGAGGCGTTGGCTGAGGTCGTTTGGCCTGCGGGCTATCTCGACTTTGAGACCGTTACAACAGCACTCCCGCTGTATGAGGACATCGCACCATATGAGCAGATCGTCACGCAGTACTCGCTGCATATACGAGATCATGACAAGGCCGTTTTGGAGCATCGAGATTATCTCGCTGACCATACACAAGACTGCCGCCGTGAACTCGCTGAACGGCTGTTGGCTGATACCCAAGGATGCGAGACAGTGTTTGTCTACAGCCCATTCGAGAAGACTGTGCTTGGGAATCTTGCGGTAAGGTTCCCTGATCTTGCCCAGGGTCTAGAGGGTTTGAGATCCAAACTCTTTGATCTCTTGCCGATTGTTCGGAATGGGTATGTCCATCCAGATTTCAAGGGCAAGTCGAGTATCAAAGTAGTGCTTCCGGTTATTGCTCCAGATTTGTCCTATGAAGGGTTGACAATCAACAACGGTGATGCAGCCATTGCCGCATTCGCACACCTTGCGATGGGGAAGACAGATCCGGATCATGTTGAAACTGTACGATTAGATTTACTTGGATACTGCGAGCTTGATACGCTGGCGATGGTGCGGTTGCATGATGGGCTGCGAGGATGAAGCAGAAACCGCTCGAATACTGAATGGCATTTGTCGTTGATTATTTCGAAGTCCCAATAGTCTTCATTCTGACGAACAGTGGATTGTCCATTGAAGAAGTTGTTCGTGTGTTTGAAGTACAGTCATCGTTGTGGGTATATGCGTCCAAGATGTGCTGATGGGACAAAAGAACAGCATCGTCCTACATAGGGAGTGGTACAGACAATGGGGTAGGTTAGTCACCAATCGCTCGCCGCTACTCATCTGATGGTTCAATGTGCGTCAGGACATCCTGAATCCCGGCAATCTCTCTAATCAATCGATCCTTAACCATATGCGACAAAATATGGCCGTTCCGTACTGACATCTCTCCGTCTACGACCACGTGAATTTCGACAAACATTCCCAATCCGCTCTTACGTGCTCGGCATTTTTCAATTTGAGTTACGCCCTCTACACTCTCTGCGATCGAGCGAATTTTACCTATGGTCTCCTTTGGCAGAGCTGCATCAAGAATTTCTCGCCACGCAGATCGAAATAGCCGGATACCGTTGAACGCGATTACCGTTGTGGCCACTAGGGCCGCCCAATCGTCCGCAGCTTCGTATCCCTCACCGGCGAACAGGGCGACAGAGATACCGACAAATGCCGCGATCGACGTCAGTGAGTCCGAGCGATGGTGCCAGGCGTCTGTTTGCATCGCGTTGCTACCGATCGCTTCTCCGGTTCGAAACAGAACCCGAAACATCACTTCCTTAGTGACAACAACACCAACGAGAATCACCAAGGTAAACGCAGCCGGTGTATGGTGTGGAGTAAGAATCTCGCGGATGCTTTGAATTGCAATACCGATCGCTGCCACAAGCAAGGCTGTGGCGACGACGAGGGCTGAGAGCGGCTCAACTCTTCCGTATCCATAAGGGTATTGCTCGTTCAGTGGTTGGGCCGAGATTCGGAGGCTTCCCAACACCACGAGGGAACTCATGATGTCGAGCATTGACTCGACACCATCGGCAATCAACGCGTACGAGTTTCCCAAGATGCCGCCTGTGATCTTGACGGCGGCCAGTATGCTGCTGGCCAATATCCCCCAAATCGTGGCACGGGAACCGCGTGCTACAGACTCCGAAATCTTTTCGGCCGCGTATGCCTGAGTCATCGAATTGGGTAGTTTGCTTTTCATTAGAAACGGCGGTCTTTATGGGCCACATCGCACAATCATACACATACCGGCGTCGAAGCCACTCTTCGATTCCGACGACATGACCTGCCCCTTAATCCTAGTTCATGGTTTATGTGAGCAATCTCGTAGACTGGGCTATTCTGAGGCGGAGGTCATTCTCCGGATCCATTTTTCGATACCAACAATGCCATAGATGACCGCCCCGACACAGATGACAAGAGCCCATTCAAACACGCCAATTGGTTCGCTTTGGAAAGCATGATTCATCAGTGGTGAGTATGTGTAGAGGAGTTGTAATGTGATCATCACGCCCACCCCGGCAAGCAGCCATTTATTGCTCAGCACGCCGATGGAGAACATCGACCCCGTGAGTGATCGGCAGTTGAAGAGATAGAACAACTCTCCGACAACAAAGACATTTACAGCGACGGTTCTGGCGGCGGGTTCACTCATCCCATTCATGAGTGCCCATTTAAACAAACCGAATGATCCGATGAGGAGAAGAAGGCCAACATAGCAGATGCGGAAAATTAAAACTTTTGAGAGAATGGGACTGCGGGGATCGCGCGGTTTTCTGGTCATAATACCGGCTTCTTTGGGTTCAAAGGCCAGCATCAAACCCAGTAGAACAGCGGTCGTCATATTGATCCAGAGGATCTGGATTGGGAGAATTGGTAACGCAACTCCCAGAATGACTGCCGTGAAAATGACAAGTCCTTCGCCTAGATTTGTGGGCAGTGTCCATGTTATAAACTTCACCAGATTCTGATATACGGCGCGTCCTTCTTCCACGGCGGCTTCGATAGAAGCGAAGTTGTCATCGGTGAGCACCATATCAGCGGCTTCCTTAGCGACCTCTGTGCCTGAAAGCCCCATTGCGATGCCAATGTTTGCTCGACGAAGTGCCGGGGCATCGTTCACACCATCTCCTGTCATGGCGACAACATGACCTAGTTCTTGAAGTGACTGAACAAGGCGGAGCTTCTGGTCTGGGGCAACCCGCGCAAAGACCACAGTCTGTTCAATTTTTGCAAGCAGTTCGGAGTCGGACATATCGTTTAAATCCGAGCCGGTAATGACCACCTGTTGGGAGCTCGTCGATCCTGTGCCCGTCAATCCGATTTGTCGGGCGATCGCCCCGGCGGTCTTTGAATGATCGCCCGTGATCATCTTGACATGGATGCCCGCCTTCTGGCAAACACGGATTGCCTCGATTGCTTCTATACGAGGCGGATCGATCATGCCCTGGAGGCCTAGAAAAGTAATTCCAGATTGAATATCCTCGTGGGAAATAGATGTGGTGTCTGAATCAATGCTTGTGCATGCGAACGCGAGAACCCTGAGACCCTTTCCCGCCATTTCGTCAACTCTCTGATAGATTCGATTGCTATCGAGTTCCTCTAACTCACCGGAAGAGTTCATCGCATAGCTGGAGCGTGACACGATGCTCTCGACAGATCCTTTTATATACACGCGTCCCGTTTGGTCAGCATGAATGGCATGTAGTGTTGCCATGTACTGGTGCTGTGATTCGAATGGGATGGTATCGATCCGTGGTAGCTTGGCATTCTGCTCCTCGTAAATCAGTCCTGCTTTATGAGCAGAGGTGAGCAAGGCACCCTCTGTCGGGTCGCCTTCAACACGCCAACCATCCGTCGTGTGAATCAGCATCGAGTCATTGCAGAGAAGACCAGCCCGCAAACATTCGATGAGTGCGATATTTGATGAAGGGACGATTACTCTTTCCCCTTGGCACAACTCTCCTTCCGGGGCATAGCCGGTACCAGAAACCATTGTCATACAATCGTCTGCGAGTACTTCCTGAACTGTCATCTGATTCTGAGTGAGTGTACCTGTTTTATCCGAACAAATAATCGTTGTGCTTCCCAGCGTCTCGACAGCGGGCAGCTTGCGGATGATGGCATTGCGGCGGGCCATGCGGTTTACGCCCAGCGCGAGTGTTATGGTCATCGCAGCGGGCAACCCTTCGGGGATCGCTCCGACCGCCAGGGCAATGGCAGCCATGAACATATCAAACCATGATTCACCCCTGAGTATGCCAACTAGAAAGGTCACCGCGGCAAGCCCGAGAATGACATACAAAAGTATGTGACTGAAATGTCCAATCTTCTTGGTGAGTGGTGTGGCGAGGACATGAGCGGAGGAGATCATTTTGGAAATCTGTCCGATCTCAGTTTTGTCGCCTGTTGCCGTCACGACGCCGATTCCGGTCCCGTAGGTCACCAATGTTGACGAGTAGGCCATGTTCTTACGGTCAGGAAGTAGCGTGAGTTGTTCCAACTCTCTGTCGGTCTTTTCTGTAGGAACGGATTCGCCAGTCAGTGCCGATTCATCGATTTGGAGCTCGCGTACGTGGAGGAGTCTCATATCTGCCGGGACTTTGTCGCCGGATTGAAGGAGCACGGTATCGCCTGGCACGAGTTGTTCTGCTGGAATACGCCGTCGCTGCCCGCCACGGATGACTGTAGCTTCTGTGGTCATTTCACGTGCAAGAGCAGCGAGGGCATTGGTCGCCTTTGACTCTTGGATGTATCCGATGAATGCGTTGATGAAAACAACACCCATGATCACACCCGAGTCCACCCACTCGTGTAGGAGGGCGGTCACCAGACCGGCCGCGAGAAGTATGTAGATAAGCGGCTGGTGAAACTGGAGCATGAATCGAACGAAGGCGCTCTGGCCCTTTGTCACTGTGAGTGAGTTTGGCCCGAAGTGTTCTTGCCGGAGGGTCGCTACGGATGCATCAAGACCAATCTTGATATCAGATTCCAGTAACTCAATGACTTCAGTATTCGATAGATGATGCCAATGCTTTCCTAGAATTGTTTGCATTCGATTACCTTGCCTCGCATCTATGGTTCTTTGAATGTAGTTCTCTCTGAGTTCATCCTGCTCGCTTCTGTTTATCCGGCGAGCATCGCCGTGGTCACAAGGTTCTCGGGTGGAACACTGTTTGTGGCGAATCCGTTGATATTCCGAATGGTCGTCGTGGCGATGCTCTCGATTGCCTCGCGCGTAAAGAATGCTTGATGAGCAGTAACGAGGACATTTGGGAATGTCAGCAGGCGGGCAAAGACATCGTCTTGGATTACGGTTTCGGAAAGATCCTGAAAGAACAAGTCTCCCTCTTCTTCGTATACATCAAGTCCGACGGAACCCAGTTTGCCAGATTTGAGTCCTCTTATGAGTGCTTTGGTATCAACCACAGCACCTCGGCTCGTATTGATCAGCATCGCGCCCTCTTTCATACTCGAAATTGCTTGGTCATCAATTATGTGGTGCGTATCAGGAGTCAGCGGGCAATTGAGAGAAACAATATCCGAGTTCGCGAGCAACTCGTCCAACTCAACATACCGCACGCCGAGTTGTTCACACATCTTGTTCGGAAATGGATCCATGGCCAACACAGAGCAGCCCAGCCCGATGAGAACTCGGACAAGAGATTCACCGATCCGCCCCGTTCCTATGACGCCGACAGTTTTTCCGTACATGGTAAAGCCCATGAGCCCCGAAAGCGAGAAGTTCCCTTCACGCACCCGGTTGTAGGCACGATGTGTCTTTCTGTTGAGTGCCAAGATCAAGGCCAATGTGTGCTCGGCAATGGATTCGGGTGAGTACGCCGGGACGCGGGCAACGGTGAGATCAAGTTCGTCGGCGATCAACAAGTCAACTTGATTGAATCCAGCGCTGCGGAGTGCGATATGCCGGACACCAAGCCGATGAAGTTCTTTGAGCACCGGTCCATCGAGGGTGTCATTCGAAAAAACGCATACAGCATCGAAGCCCGACGCCATCGAGGCGCTCTGTATTGAGAGGGCCGGTTCTACATACTCAATCTCGTGGCCCGTGCAACTTATCGCTTGATCAAAGAAGTGTCGATCGTACTCCTTGGTACTGAACATGATGACCCGCATTGGAGCCCTTCCTCGCTCTTTTTCGAGCGCACTATTGATGTTTAGCTTTGCCTGACCGTCAGAACGGATGTGTCTGTTTGGCGAAGCATTTTCTCAGTCGTTGATCCGAGCATGATGTAGCTGAGGGCGGTTCTTCCTTTGGCTCCGATGACGGCGAGGTCGGCTTCGACTCTCTTGGCACGCGACACCATCGCCTTTGTATAATCGACACCAAAGACAAGTTCGGTCTCGACTTGAAGACCGTTGTGTTCTGAGGCGATACGACTGCCAATTTTCTCTAGCTGGCTTTGCAGTGATGCCTTATATTGTTCATACTCACTCGTGATATCGACAGGCGAGAATCCCCAATGGAAGACATCAAACGGATTGGAGTGTGCATGGACCAGTTTGAGTTGGGCACCGGTGAAGTCGGCGTAACGAGCGGCTTCGTCAGCGACCATATTCGAGTATTCCGAAAAATCGATACATGCCATGACGGTTTTCATGGTGTCTGGCCAGGATTCGTCTACAAGAAGGACATTGATCGGACTACGCCTAGCGCACTTTGTTGAGAAGGCACTCGCTCCACGCCCAGGACCTCCATCGCCGAACGCGCCAATAACCAAAAGATCGGCATCAATGTCTTTGATCGCTTTGACCACGGCATCAAGCGGGTGCCCGATCACAGCGTGGTACTCCACCTCGGTTTCGCCGATCACATCGTCAACCGCTCCCCTGAGCTGCGCTTTGATATTCTCGACCAGTTGTTCATCAAACTCTTTCCGTGAGAACGGAACCGCCGCGGCGATTTGATAAATATCTTTCGAGTTGACCGCATGGATTACATGCAGCTTTGCCCCATTTTCGGTAGCTAATCGTCCGGCTTGACGAAGAGCGATCAAGGAGCATGGTGAAAAATCGATAGCAACCAAGATTGTTTTAAGCTTTACCATGACGAAGTCCTTTCAAGAGAAACGGGCCTACTTGACACACATGATTCTATGGCCCATTTGTGCAATTTTCCAGCCGCGACTATGCGTGGATGAACCAGTTATGATTACAATTTACTTCAAATATACTCTTAAAATACAGCAGCTATAATGCACGGAGAAGGCTTGGCTACAGACTAGATTTGACTGTGGAGATTGGCCTAAAAAGGAGCGATGCGATGAAACTTCAGTTTCTCGGTGCCAACAGGCAAGTGACCGGTTCAAGGTACCTCTTGCGGGCTTGTGGGAAGAATATTCTCGTTGATTGTGGGTTGTTTCAAGAACGCAAGTTTCAATCAAGAAACTGGGATCAATCTCCGATCCCCCCAAGTGAAGTTGATGTGCTCCTGCTGACCCATGCGCATCTCGATCATTGCGGACTCATCCCCAAGTTTGTCCGTGAAGGTTTCCGTGGCGATATCCTCGCGACGCCCCCGACAATTGATCTCGCCCGTATCGTTTGGGAAGATTCGGCGAGGATCCAGGTCGAGGATGCCGCCTACAAAGAGCGTCGACATAAGCGTGAGGGTCGGCGGGGCCCATTCCCCAATAAGCCGCTGTATACGCCCGATGATGCTCAGTTTGCAATGAAGCAACTTAAACTGGTCGAATACGATAAGGAGATCCAACTGGGTGAGGGCCTGAGTGTCATCTATCGCGATGCTGGGCACATCATCGGCTCTGCGATGCTTGAGGTCTTTGCACGGGAGGGCGGGATCGATCAGAAAATCGTATTTTCTGGAGATGTCGGGATGACCGAACGCCCGCTACTGCGAGACCCGCATGAGATTCACGAGGCCGACTTCATTGTAATGGAATCAACCTACGGAGACCGAGACCACAAAGATATTGGCAAAGAGGCCGATGTACTCGAACGGGTCGTCAATGAAACCATCGAGCGTGGCGGAAATCTAATCATTCCCACCTTTGCCATTGATCGCGCCCAAGAGATCCTCTACACATTCAGCGAACTCGCCTACGCCAAGCGCATCCCTAAGATTACAGTTTTCTTCGACAGCCCGATGGCGATCAAGGCAACCGAAATATACAAACGATACAAACACCTGCTCGACGACGAGACCCATGCCCTGCTTAAGGCAGGCGAGCACCCGTTCCAGTTCCCAGGACTGCACTTTGTGCGGACCCCCGCCGAATCGATATCCATCAACTCCAAGGGCGGATCGAGCGTGATCCTTGCCGGATCAGGCATGTGCACCGGCGGGCGTGTCAAGCACCACCTTCGCCGAAATATCGGCCGCCCAGAATCAACCATCCTCTTTGCAGGGTACCAAGCACCCGGCACGCTCGGGCGTCGAATCCTTCAGGGAGATCCCAATGTGAGAATCCACGGAAGGGATTACACAGTCCGCGCCAAACTTGAAGAACTCAACGGACTATCCGCCCACGCCGACCGCAAGGGATTGATGAACTGGCTTTCAAGCTTCAAGTCTCCACCGAAGACGCTCTTTCTCACGCACGGCGAAGCCAAGGCGGCCCAAAGTCTCGCTGAGCATGTTCGCTCAATTCTTGGATGGGAAGTCGAAGTTCCAGAGTATGATTCAACAGCCGATCTATGAGTCGAAGACAAACGATCTATGCTCACGAGAGCCTTGCCGCATGTATTTCACAAATCAGATTGAATATGAATATAGAGGCATGGTGAGTATTGGCGTATTAGAGCAATTGACTTTATCCTGCCCTGACCCGCAGCCTGACCCGCAGCCTGACCCGCAGCCTGACCCGCTTTGAGTCCAAACGAGTCCACTACAGATTGACTGAAGGATGCAAAGTCAACGATACCCTATCATATAGTGGTAAGAATGTTGAATGAGATCATCGTTAGAGGTGTTGAAGAATGAAAGCTACAGAAGCCAATCTGCTCAAGTTTCTCGAAAAATCATCCCAATTCATAATCCCCATCTATCAGAGAACATATTCATGGCAGTTGAGCGAATGCCAACAGCTTTGGGATGACCTCATCCGTACCGGCGAGAATGACGAGGTTGCCGCACACTTTGTAGGCTCTGTTGTGTATGTAGAGAAAGGTCTCTATTCCGTTAGTCTACAAACTCCGCTTCTTGTTATTGATGGGCAACAACGACTCACAACCGTATCGATCATACTTGAAGCCTTAGCTCGTGCTATTGGCGACAAATCTCAGGTATGTGGATTCACCGCCAATAAGATCCGCAACTACTACTTGCTCAATGAGCATGAGGTAAACGACGACCGCTTCAAAGTTGTACTCACACAAACAGACAAAGACAGCCTCACTGCTCTTGTCCAACAAAAAGACCTACCAGCCAACCACTCCATACGGATCAAGGAGAACTTTGAGTTCTTCTGCGATCAGATTCAACAGTTAGATGGCAAACTCGAATCGCTCTGCAAAGGTCTAGCAAAACTTGTGGTTGTCGATGTTTCGCTTGACAGGGATCAAGATAATGCACAGCTAATCTTTGAGAGTATGAACTCCACAGGTCGAGAGCTTTCGCAAGCCGATTTGATTCGCAACTACATTCTCATGGGGCTTGAGCCGGAACTACAAACAGCACTCTACACAGATCACTGGCGTCCAATGGAACTCGCATTTGGACAGGATAACTACGGCGAACATTTCGACAGTTTCATGAGGCATTACCTCACCCTCAAGACAGGCGACATTCCACGCAAGAAGGAGGTGTATGTTGCGTTTCGTAAATATGCCAGAACGCCCTCAAGCCAAAAAGAGGGAGTGGAGGCACTGGTCACCGATATCCATGCATTTGCAGATCACTATTGTGCAATGGCACTCGGCAAGGAGCTTGATTCCACGCTTGCTAGAGCATTCAAAAATCTGCGAGAACTTCGAGTAGATGTCGCATACCCATTCCTTTTGGAACTCTATCACGACTACAAGCAAGGTATTCTTGAGAAGGACGAGTTCCTTGAATCGCTCATGGTGACCGAGAGCTATGTGTTCCGAAGGGCCATTAGTGAAATACCGACGAACTCCCACAACAAGACCTTTGCCAACTTCACACGCACGCTTGATAAAGACAACTACCTAGAGAGTATCAAGGCCAACTATTTGCTCATGCCATCGTACAGGCGATTTCCTAGGGACGATGAGTTTCGTAGGGAAATCAAGATTCGCAATCTGTACTCCTCACGAATTCGGAGTTATTGGCTCCGCCGTTTAGAGAACGCTGATCGCAAGGAGTACGTCCCTGTCAACGACTACACAATTGAACACATTATGCCACAAAATGAGAACCTTTCTGAAACATGGCAGGAGGCACTTGGTCCAAACTGGAAACAGGTCCAGGAGACCTGGCTTCACACGCTGGGTAATCTCACTTTGACAGCGTACAACTCTGAGTTCAGCGACCACCCATTCGATCAAAAACGGGATATGAAAGGCGGGTTCAAGGACAGTCCAATTCGACTGAACCAAAGCCTCGCATCAGTAGATGAATGGAACGAGGACAGCATCAAAGAGCGGGCTGATCTGCTCGCACGCAAAGCAGCAATAGTTTGGGCATCCCCGACTCTCGCTGATGAGGTACTGGATCGGTATCGTAAAGCACCAAAGCTGGTTGAATCCTACACTATTTTCGACCAACCAAAACTGGCAAATGACAGCCCAATGCGACCGTTGTTTGATATTCTCCGAAAAGAAATACTCGCTCTTGACGAGTGTGTGGATGAAGAGTTTAAGAAGCTGTATGTTGCGTATAAAGCGGAAACCAATTTTGTCGATGTGGTTCCCCAGAAATCCAAGCTCCGGCTATCACTGAATATGGAATTCCACGAGATTACCGATCCACGCAATATCTGTAAAGATATAACAGGCCTTGGTCGGTGGGGTAATGGAGATGTAGAGGTGAATCTGAAATCTGCAGAAGACGTTCCCTATGTAATGGGGCTCATCAGACAAGCCTTTGAGTGTCAGATGGATTCCACTACAGCACTGTCATGATTGCATACACCGCTGTCTGACCCGCTGTCTGACCCGCTTCGAGTCCAAACGAGTCCACACCAGTCCCTTCATATCTTCAATAATGATAGATGGGTTGGTAGTTGACCCGCTGTAGATCAAGGGGGCTGTGATTGTCTGGCACCAATACGCCAAATCTACGAAATTTCTAGCATAAAGAATGGACTGATAATTTTGGGTCATATCATGGCGTATGGGAAGGCAGGTTGTTCTGTCTTTCGATGAGCTTGTCAATCATGGAGATCAAAAAATGCGGATTGCAAAGAATGACATTCCTGTAAGATTCGAGGGACCAGGTGCCATCGCTAGACAGAAGACCGATTTTGGTGACCCTTCTGGGTTCGGTACTCTGAGTGGTGAATATTTTTCAATCGGGGCGGGGGCTGACTTCACGCCGTTGCTTGAGGGTCTTCCTGGAGATCTTTGCCAGTCGCCGCACTGGGGGTATCTCATTGAGGGGGCGATCACCGTGACCTATGCCGATGGTGCCAGCGAAGGCGTCCAGGGCGGCGATCTCTTCTATTGGCCCCCGGGGCACACGCTCTTGGTGACTGCAGATTCGGAGGTCATCCTGTTCAGCCCGCAGCATGAACATGGCGAGGTCATGGACCATGTGAAGTGCAAGATGGGTCTCTAGCCAAAGAGATCTACCCATCTCAACCCGAGCGGCATCTGACCCGCTTGCTGACCCGCTTTGAGTCCAAACGAGTCCACCACAGTCCCTCCGAATCTTCAATAACAGCCTTCAAAGGCTAGTAATGGGTAAGTGCGTTGCATGGCATGCAAGAGGTCGAGAGTTCAAATCTCTTCGTCTCCACTTACAGAAAACGCCGTTGGCATATTGCTAATGGCGTTTTTTGATGCCTATTGAGAATGGGGGAATTGGGATTGATCCACTCTGTCCCTTTTGCTGACCCGCTAGGTTATGGGATTGCCCAAACAAAGTTAGTGATGCACAATATGGGGGCGCAGGTCACGGGTACAAACGCACTTTGTATAACCCTAGCGACCCGATCTATATGTACATCCACATTATAGATTGTATCAATTTAATAAAAACACACATCTGGGTGAGTCAGTTGTCAATAAGTACTTTCAGAGCGTTTTCCATGCAATAGGGGGGGTGGAGTTGCCAATTTGAATTGGGTTTACTGCATCTTTATGGATTTAGGGCATCGAGTGAATTCAGTTCTAGTTATGACAGATAAAACAGATCATACTGGATTAACGAACGGGATCTCTTCGGAAGCGGAACTATGTCACCAAATTTTGAGAATCATAATACCCAAATTTCAAGAGCATTAGTTGAGAGCCTTGATGATTGGAGGATTCGGCTTGAAGAAGAGTTCCCAAATTGCCGAAAAACGAAAAGGTTTCTACCGAAGTACCCCAACAACAAAGCAAATTTTGAACACCCTGGGGGCACGCTATCACACCGTGATATTCATGTGACGGATATTTGCGAGGGCGGGCTAGGCTTTGTACACCAAGGGTTTGTTCATCATGGAACAAGGGTGGTGCTCAAGCTTTATACAGTGGACCAAGAAACTATTTTGGTCGAGGGAGAAGTATGCTGGTGCTACTACCTTGCAGACCAGATGCATTCTGTCGGTGTCAAGTTTATGACTCCAATCAATCTAAGGAATTTCATTTATGAGGACATGTGGGAAGATCACGCAAAGGACATACGGGATAGTTTGTGGACTGACAAGCGGAGTGCGATTCAGTTGCAACCATGCGAAATCGAAAGCAAAACAATGCAGATGCTTTTCTTGAATGCGAATATCGAATGCGTCACGGCAACATCAAATGGGGACTTAATGGATTTAGTTCAGTCCGAAGAGTTTGATCTGGTAATTTTGGATAAATGCGCAGACGGGGTTCAATACGACGAGACAATAAGCATGCTGGAATCGGTCAAATTCTATGCGCCAATAATGATATTGTCGAATCATCAAACATGCGATACGTTTTTCGGGAAGTTTCGCGGCGTATGCTCGATTGTTAAAAAGCCAGTTTCTTTAAAATCGGTTCTGTCAGCGCTGCGAGATATATTTGAAGAAGCGGATGATCCGGTTCATAGCTCGATTCCGATAAAATCTAGACTAAAGAGAGAAGATTGCTCTGACGAAGCAATCACTGAGTATGTTGAAACTGTTCAGGATATTGGAAAGGTGCTGGCTATTTGTATTTCTAGAGATGATTATGATCACTCATTAAAGTTGTGTTCAACCATCTACAGAACGGCAACCGGGTACGGGTTTGATTTGTTATCTGAAATTGCTGAGCAAGCTGTAACATCGCTTGTGGCATCAGGCTCATTAATGGAATCGAAGAATGACATTCGAAAGCTGACAAGATCGATTCAACGAATTCAGGCTAGATAGCCACACCGGTTTGTGCCAGAGAGTTATTGATTTGCCCAGCAGATATCGAATCCGGGTAGTGGAAAACATTGTGAATCTTGACGATATTTATTGATTATTGCATCTTGTGGACTAGGACGGAGCCGACAGCGCAATCTTCGATCATGCTTAATCTTCTACCGAGTTCATTGATGAGGTTGGCTGTGCTCAGTTGGCCAAGCTCCAATGCGCCTGAGGCGTCCTGCTCTCCTGTGAGTAAATAGTGAGAGCCCGCTTCGAATTTATTGACTACTTGGCCAACAAAATCAGCGGGAATTGTTGAGCCACTCTGAAGATATCGCCTGACTGTTTCTGGATGGTATCCCGTTGTGTCGCTCACAAATCGAATGGATTGGCCATTAATAGCTTTGGTCAAGCGGTCAGCCATATTGAGTTCGCGTATCTTTCGATCGTCATAAAGAGATGGTTTAAAATCAAGTTTGTTATTCTCCATTAGTTAGTTCCTCAATAACAGCTAGTGCGGTGGCATTCAGTTCAAACCGAGTGTCTTCGTCTAGGGAGGTGTCATCAGGGTTTTCTTTAAGGAGATTTATGAGCGTGTTTGCATCATCAAGTCCGTGCTCTATTTCTGCTTGTGTAAGGTCTGTTTTAAGCCCGTAGAATGGGTATCCCAAGATCAGTGTGTCGGCGGTCTCAAGAAGTGAATCTCCGTTCTCGTAAAGTTGTGCGTTGCTCTCGGTTGGGTCTTCTAAAATGAGAATTAGATATTTAATAACGATATCCAAGAGCATGTCAATACCTACCGAGTTTTCACTTAACCCCCGGCTTTGTGCCTGTTCGCCCCACAATTGGGTGGTCGATATCTTTTTTGTCTCATTTAGAGGGAGGATGGATTCTGCATTCGTTGTTCCCATGGAAAAACATCCAAGGAATCCACAAAAAATTGGTACTCGCCAGAGTGAAGATCGGGTATAGTGATTATGTTGTGAGTTCATTTATGAGGCCTTTCTTGATTGGGCACAATCGCCTGTAAGCAAGTGGTCGCTCAGGGAACTCGTGTAACAGAGAAATAATATTTTTGAGCATATTTTTAGTGACCGATAAAGCAGGCCATTCTGATTCACTGGGCAGTAGCCTGTCCGCCTCAAGAGAGATGCTGCGCAAACATGCCGCTAATTTAGTAGAACAGCAGCGATCGTCATTACAATCGCGAATTCACGCTCTGCTAGGAGATGATGCCAGACGATTGACAGGCACCGATGACATCTTGTCAACAGCAAGTCGTCGGATCGATCGGGTCATCATGAATGGGAAACTCAGGGCCGAGACAAATGAGCAGATTTATGCTTTTGTGCACGCGGTCATCGAACGATCAATTCTTGAAAAAGCGAGGTCTAGTCGGCGGTTGACCCGCCGAGAAAGGGTCGCTCAGCAAATTATTGATCAGCAGAATGTTCAGTCTGCATGCCCGAAAGAATATTCTGTTGAGGATGTAGAGCAACTGGGTCGATTGATAACGAATCCTATTGATCGTGAGATTGTTCTTTTGCGTGGTCGCGATCAATCATTCAATGCCATTGCGGCAGCAATGCAGATGGATCCCGCTGCAGTTCGAGTGCGATGGGCTCGGATTCGCCAGCGTGTCAGAGGTTATATTGAAGAGGAATTTTCGGAATGATGATAGTGAACCGATTTATTGAAATTGCCGAGAGCTACGGTGATCATGAAATCCCAATTAGCCGTATTTTTCGTGGTGCGGATCTATCTGAATCGGATTCTGTTGTAGAGGCAATGTATGTCATTGCCGATCGGCGGGCTTCATCGGGAAAGCCGATTGAAATTACAGAAATCACAAGTGGCATTCCAGACTTGGTTGAATGTAAATCAGTACTTGACGCGGCGATTGATATTTGTCTTGATGGCCTTGTCTCCCAAGGATTTTCAAAGGGGGACGCGTACGATACTATTCTTCAATCCACTGCTTCGGTGCTCGATAAGGAATGTATTGAAGAATCTGCTGAAGTTGCTGCATTTATTGAGCATTCCACAAGACAGAACACAATCCAAGTACGTCGATTACCCATTGATTTTGGGAATAATGATTTGGATGGGTGTAAACGATATGACCTTCGACGATTTCTCGGCAGTGGTTCACAGGGAGTCATGTACGAAGCTGTGGATCGTGTCTTTGCAGAGGAGGGGCATCCATCCCTTGTCGCTATAAAGATCGCCCATGAGAATCAGGATGGAGATCGGAGTCTGCTCGAAGGGGCTCGTGCAAGGCGGGTACGTCACAAAAATGTCGCAAGAGTTCATGATTGCGGCCGGGTTGACTCGGGCGAGTCATATGTCACCTATGAGTACATTGACGGTCTGCAACTTGATGTTTGGATAAAGAATCTGCAAAGCTCGTTATCACCACGCGAAGCATGTTCGCTGGTGGCCAATTTAGCAGAGGGGGTTCAGAGTGCACACAACGCTGGTGTGATTCACCGAGATCTTAAGCCATCGAACATATTAATGACCCGTGAGAATGATCCTATAGTTACTGACTTTGGGATAGCGCATTCTTTGTCAAATGACGCCGGGCTGTGTAGTTATTATGGAACGCGTGGGTCCTTAGCGTTCATGGCTCCTGAACAATACCAGGGTTGTACTGATGGAGTGATGCCATCGGTAGATACATATGCTTTGGGCGGGTTGTTGTACTGGCTTTTGACTGGGCGATTCCCTAATGGCGATACGGTCTCCGCTGCGATCACCCGATTAGGTAACAACAACGAGGTCGGTGCTGAGAATATTAACTGCCGAGATTTAGAACCTCGGTTGGCACGAGTTGTCGAAAGAGCACTTGCATCGGACTTGTCGGTTCGCTATAACAGTGCAGCTTCTTTTGCATTGGATCTTGATTCGTATTTGAGTATGCGTCCTATCCCTTGGCTTGATCAATCGTGGGTGGTGAGATCCAAGTTCTTCGCAAAACGGAATCCCTTCATTGTGGGACTCAACTTTGTAGTTATGGGATTGATTGGAATAATGGTGGCCATATGGATGAGCTCGCAGGCCCAAATTCAGCTTGAACAAGCACAATCAAACGCAGCACTGGTAATCCAACGGGCGGAATCAGATGCTCGTTTGGAACAAGTCGCCCTTAATAGCCAGATCGAACTAGAACAAGATCGGGTAGAGCAACTCAGAGCGCGAAACTTGATGGCCAAGAACATGCTCCAAGCTTGGAGCCAGGCCGCAGATAATCATGGAGACGAGTCTCTTGCTGTTTCAAATATGCTGTTTCTTTATACTGTATCAACGAATGGGTTTCTTGATGATGACCACAAGATGACAGAAAGTTTGCTAACCCGAAGGATAGACATTGCCGAAGAGCACCTTGCAACACTCAGCTCATCAGACTCTTCGCCCATTCATAGAGCACAATGGCATGAAATGCTTGGAATGTGGTATGTAAGCCATGGGAATCCAAAAGGCTTCGAGCATCTCTTAACAGCATCAGATTTAGTCAGTGTACACGCGCCGAATGATTTGGTCTGGAACGAGAAGCTCAAAACCCTACTGATTCAACACACTTTGCCTTAATTCATAGTTGTTCGATCTCATGGTGTTAAGAGTTTTAATCTTGGTATTGGGAACTCGCAATGTATATTGAATCAGAATACCTATCTTCAGGTTCTAGCTCGATCATTTTTGCAAAGACTTCCGATACTTATGCGTAGCTGTATGAGAGACTGTCGCCGAAACATTTTTTGTACTCAAATTTGATACGAGTTGATTCTGACCCGTTCGCTGACCCGCTTTGAGTCCAAACGGGTCCACACCAGTCCCTCCGAATCCTGAACAACAGCCTTTGAAGGCTGTTTTCGGGGTATGTGCGTTGCATGGCATGCAAGAGGTCGAGAGTTCAAATCTCTTCGTCTCCACTTACAGAAAACGCCATTGGTTTTGAACCAGTGGCGTTTTAATGTGATGAGGCTGTGAGATTGAGCTTTGCTCTCGATGGTGGTTTGTCTTGCACTTTCTGATTCAGGATGAGGTGGGGTGGTAGGCGGGGAAAGCGATATCTTTGATATGGCTTTCGTAGTTTATGTGTAGGCCCGAGCTTGTGGTGTAGAGCGGGCGGTTGACCTGGTCGTAGCTGAGTGTGCGGACGGTTCGCTTTGAATTGTGGAAGTCGTAGCATGAGGGGTCGAAGTCGAGTTCGAGGAACTCGATGAGGCGAGGGAACTCGCTTTCGGGGTCGGCGACAAGTCTTTCGTAATGGACATCGAGGATGGGGATGCTGAGTTTGGAGACTTCGCCATCGACGCTCTCTATGAGAGGTAATAGTGTTGATTCGGCATCATCGATCCGCCCTGCGTCTTCAAAGGCGCCCGCTTTGATTGCCAGGCCCATTCCATCGTTGGGCTTTGCTTTGAGCACCTTGTTAACCCACGAGACGCAGTCATCGGTTTTGCCCTGGGCACGGTACGATCGGGCGATGACCATCTTTGACATGTCGTTGGGCTTGGCCTTGTTTGCCCTCTTGGCGAAATCCATTGCTTTGGAAGATTGGCGTTGTTGCTCGCAGATCACGGACATGAGGTGGAGGGCGCCCGGGTCTATTTTTTCTTTTTGAGCAGCGGAACGAGGAGTTCGGCGGCCTAATGGTATTGCTTAGCCTTTACATGCTCGTGGGCTTTGAGCATGCGGTTCTTTGGGCTCATCGACGCCGGCGCTTTATGCAGTGGTTGAGTGGGGCGTGTTTGATTGACGCCTCCGACATCGGAGAGTGAGAACGGATGATTTGGTTTGTTATTCATGTGCGGTGTATTCTAGCAGTTATTGAAATCCGGGCGAAATGGGAGATTGGAGTTTGTTGAGGCTATTGGAATGGATGATATAATAGTGATGAACTTGCATGTTGCGGGTATTGTTTTTATACTGGGGCCGGTGGCGTGAGTCGCCCTCACTGAGATCGCATAGGTCTTAGAAGACCGGGGGGGATCTGGGGCGAGAGTTTCTATGAATGAAAATGCCGATAAAGACAAGTTTGCCAAGCGGCCCAGAGACAAGGGGGAGATTACTCGTTTGCTTGAGGATGCCGGTGGTGGGTCGCCTGAGGCACGCGAGTTACTGCTTCAGGAAGTTTACAACGAGCTCCGGATTATCGCGGCTTCGCATATGAGGCATGAGCGAAGCGACCATACGCTCGGGGCGACGGGGCTGGTGAACGAATCGTACTTCAAGCTCTTCCGGTTGCTCGGCGGCCCGGGGCAGAGCGGGATGGACGAGACGCAGATTTCTTTTTCCTTCGAGCATCGTCATGCGTTCTACAAGGCGGCGGCTACCGCGATGCGGCGGATCTTGATTGATCATGCGCGTGCAAAGGCGACACTGAAGAGGTCCGGGGATACACGGGGGCGTCGGATTCGTCTTGATTTGGTTGAGGCTTCGACTCTGGATAATCCTCATGATTTGTTGTCGCTCGATGAGGCGCTTACTCGGCTAGAGGCCGAGGACGAGCGGGCGGCATCGGTGGTTCGGTTGCGGTACTTTGCGGGGAGGCAGATCGAAGAGATCGCGGAGATGCTCGAGGTCTCGTCTCGGACGGTGAAGCGTGACTGGGAGTTCGCCAGGGCTCGGTTGCAGCAACTGATCGAGGAGCAAGACTCGACTGATGAATAATGGGAACAAATCATCTGAGGGTTCATCACCTGATCCGGTCGCGGTCAAAGAGTTGTTCGGGATGCTTCTTGATGCCGCCGAAGCGTTTGCGTCCGATGACGGGGATGCTATTGAGGTTGATGCGATCGCAAAGCGGGCGTTGGAAGAGTCTGATCCGGGAGTGCGGATAGCGGCCGAGAAACTTCTTGAGGCTCATAAGCGGGCTGATTCTGGGTTGTTCTGCGAGATGAGCAAGCCTGATGAAGAGCTGGACGCTTCGGTTGGGACGGTGCTTGAGCCGCCTGTGATTGAAGGGTATGTCATTGGCGGGGAGATCGGGCGGGGCGGGTTCGGGGTTGTTTACCGGGGCGAGCAGTTAGTTCCTGTTAAACGGCTGGTTGCGATCAAGATATTGCGGACGGATCTGGCGACCGCCGAGATGGTTTCGCGATTCCGGGCCGAGGCGTCGTTGCTTGCGCGGATGAATCACGAGGGGATCGCGCGGGTTATTGATGCCGGGCTTGATGATACGAACCGGCCGTATGTTGTGATGGACCTGATCGAGGGGGAGCCGATTGTTTCGTATTGTGAGGGGCACGGGCTCTCGGTGCGGGATCGTGTCGAGCTCTTTGAGCGGGTGTGCGATGCGGTGCACCATGCGCACCAGCGTGCGGTGATCCACCGGGATCTCAAGCCGGCCAATGTGATGGTTGAGACGAGGGATGGGGTGGTGCGGCCTCGGGTGATTGATTTCGGGATCGCCAAGCTGCTTGAAGACGGCGGGGGGGAGATGCACACGATGACGGGCCAGAGGCTTGGGACACCGAAGTACATGAGCCCGGAGCAGCGGAGCGGGGAGGGGGCGGTTGATATCCGGATTGATGTGTATGCGCTGGGGGTGCTTCTTTGCGAGGTGCTGACGGGGGAAGTGCCTTATGGGGAGACGCGGTCGCGGACCAGCAGCACGGCGGGGACTCGCCCGAGCGTGCTTGCGGCGGGTGGCGGGGCTGATCGGTTGCCTTTGGTTCAGGAGTTGAAGGGCGATCTTGATCAGATTGTGACCAAGGCGGCAGCGGGTGATCCAGACATGCGGTATCAGTCGGCGGCGGCGATGTCCGAGGATCTGAGAAGGTATCTTGATGGGATGCCTGTGCTTGCCAAGGACGCGGGGGTTGTGTACCGGGGGATGAAGTTTGTTCAGCGGCACAAGCTTGCTTCGTCGCTGGCGTGTGTTGCACTGATCGGGTTGGTGCTGGGCGGGGTTGGGCTTGCTGTAGGATTGAACCGGGCGACTGCGAGCCGGAACATTGCGCATCTGGCGCTGGAGGATGCGGAGAGGCAACTGCTTCGGGCGGAGTTTGTGAATCGGTTCTTGCTCGAAGACATGCTGGCGGCGATCGATCCCAATGTGAGCCAGGGGCGGGATGTGACGGTGCGTGAGGTGTTCGATATTGCTTCTGAGCGTCTTTCTGAGCGTGAGGATCTGGATCTGGAGACGCAGTACACCACGCTGCGGCTGATCGGAATGGTGCATAGCGAAGTGGGGGCGCATGACGAGGCAATGGGGGCGTTTGAGCGTGCGGCGGAGCTTGCCGAGCGGTACCACGGGGGGCTTTGCCGGGAGGCAATCGAGATCCGGATGAATCTGTTTGATCTGATTGTGGCCAATGGTCGGAGTGGAAGGACGAAGCTTGGCGAGGAGTTGAATAGCGATGCACGGGCGGTGCTTGAGCCTAATGATGAATTGTACCGGAGTGTTCGGGTGCGGACGAGTGATTCGATCGAGGAGCTTAGCGGGCTAATTGTGGATTTTGAGAATGATCCGGGATCTGATCCGAGGGAGCGGCTCAAGGCGATTACTTCGCTTGCGAATCTGTATTCGTTTGCGTTTATGGCTGATGAGGAACTCGATGCTCGTCGGCGGGGGTATGAGCTGAGCAACGAGATTTATGGGCCGGATCACAGCTCGACATTCAATCGCCTCGGTCATTATGCGGCATTGCGGGTGAGAACCCACCCGGACGAGAAGACACTCGAGCTGCTCTATCAGGCATACGAGCCGGCCCGGAGGATCCTGGGTGTTGAGCATCCGGTGACGCTCAGTAGTATGCGGGTCTATGCGAACTTGCTAGGTAAACTGAAAGACCAAGCGGGTGCAATCGAGTTACTTGAAGAGTGTGAGCGTGGGTACCGTGCACGGTTTGGGGCTTCGAGTACATACCACACGGGGGCGTGTTCTGTGCTTGGCGAGCACTATCTGCGGGCGGGGCGCGCTGAGGAGGCGCTTGAGTTGTTGTTGCAGGTTCGGGAGGATCGGGCGCGGCAGTGGAGCAGGGGTCATGTGAACAATGTGGTTGCGCACTTGAATGTGGCCGAGTGTTATCTGGCGCTTGGTGACGGGGAGGCGGCGAGGGCTGAGTCGCTCGCTATGTTGAAGATTGCCAAGCCTGAGAGTCTGCGGGCGGCCCAGGCGCTTTTGATTCAGGCGCGGGCGCTTGTGATGCTTGGGCTTGATCAGGAAGCGGTGGGGCAGGCGGAGTTAGCGCACGGGATTCTTAATTCGCTTGAGCCTTCGCCTTTGTACTTTGAGGTAGGGGAAGATCTGGTGGCTCTGCTCGAATCGCTCGGGTTCTTTTCGGGTGCGCAGGATCTTATGGAGATGCTTGGGCGGTCAAAGGGTGCTCCATAAAGCCCGTTTTTGAGCTTCTGGGGCTATTTGTATTTTTTTTGATCTTTTGTGTCCCTCGCATGAGGTGCTTCTCGCATTGACGGGTGGCCTTGTCTTTGGGACTTGGCCCTGATGGATCACAGGTGTGGAAATGACTTCTCTGCCAGACCATCAGCGAACCAATCGAAAGTACTCGGCTCAGTTGAGCAGTTCAGAATAGGAAAGCACCATGACACGCAACACAACAATCGCACTGGCACTTATCGCGGCAACCGGGGGCACCGCTGCTGCAGACATCTTTACATGGATTGGAGGGGACGGCAACTGGGATAACGACACGATGTGGTTTGGGCCTGCTGGGCAGTTCCCGGATTCGATTCTTGATTCTGCGACGGTTTCAGGCGACTTTATTGAGGTGCTTCTGGCGGCGAATACCTCGATCGGGACATTGAATATTCTTAACGGTGCCGGTGTTTTCAGCCACGGGTATTCGATCTTTGTCAATGGGGATACACAGATCAATGGTGCCAGTACAGTGCTAACTGTTGATCAGACCGCGGCGTTGAATGACTTTGATACCGATACGCTTCTGCTCAGAAATGGCGGGATCCTGATTATGAACGGCGGGCTCGCTCAGTTTGATGAGGCGGTTTCGATCGAGCTTGCAAGCGGGGTGCTCGGGGTCGGGACGCTTGAGATGAACTCGACGACTGGTGATCTTGATCTTGTTCAGGGTGTGCTCTGGGCCCAGGATTCTGGCGCCGAGGGAGACACGCTGCTCATTTCACGCACCAACTCGAGTACATCACGGCTCAACTGGACGCACGCTGACTCAGGAGTGATCGCTTGGCCCGGGACGACTGTTGATATACAGATTCCGTACACTGGGGCGCTCGGTGGGTCGTTGAGTGTTTCGGGCGATGCCTTGATGGTGAGCCAGGAAGCGATTGTTGGTTCGGCGAACTCGGATATCAGTTTGTTCGGGGGAGTGCTACAGACCCCTGAGTTTGCGGTTCTTGAGGCGCCGGTTATTGATCTGTATGGATCGATGACCTTCAACCGGCAGGGTGTGCTCAGAGCGCCACTGATGGCGCTGCGTGGTACGGGCGAGATCGCGAGTGACGCCGAACTCAATATTGATGCGACGAGTATCATCTTTGATTCGCTGAGTATGACACCATCGGACGGGGACGGCGGTCTGATCCGTTTCGGTACCAACTCTGCGGTGCTTAATGTCAACGGCGGGACAACCACCATCGATACCGGGGCCGGGGGGCAGTTTGATCTCGACGGGTTTGGTTCGATGACCGTGAACATCGCTTCGGGTTCATCGCTCGTGCTTGATGTCGAGTTCATCGAGCGGTTTGGATCCAATGACTTTGACTCGGTCCTCAATATTGAGGGAACACTTGATGTCATGCAGACAGTTCCGATGGTCAGGTGGACGAACTCAACGGGAACCATCAATCTTGATGGGGGCACGATTGATGGACGGATTCTTGAGAATGATTCTTTGATCCAAGGCAGCGGATCGATCACTCCTGTAGTCCTCAACTACGGCACCATCATCGCAGACGGCAGCACGCTTTTCTTCGATCATCTGAATCTGGGCGGGTTTGATCTGGCAACCCGCGGGGTTATCCATGCAGAGCTTGGTGATATTTCCTCTTCGCACAACTCGGGCGGGTACCAGTTCTTCGGTGGTGATATGTATGTTGGTGACGGGGCGGGCAACCAAGAGGTGCTCGAAACCAACAGCGGCATTATCTTTGGTGCTCTCGAGGGAGTCCCGTCACAGCTTTCGATGAACTCCGGGAGAGTACGGGGTATGGGGCTCATATTGGGCGGAGAGTTTACAACTCAGGGCACTTCGCAACTCCGGGCATCTGGTGCTGGCGAGGTTGATTGGGTCCGGTTTGATGATACGGGTGTAAACAGCATCTCTGGAACCCTGGAGATTGACGGGCACTCACGGATTGATGCCGGTGCTCAGTTTGCAGGCGTAGGCACCATGGTTGCGGTTCACTCGGGGAAAGAGATGAATATGACCAGCGGCGCGGATCTTCAGGGTGTCGGGCTTGTGAATCACGGGGCGCTTTCCATCGGTGATTTCTTTGATGGCGTAGGACATGCATATGCTGCGGATCTCACCCTGGCGGATACCTCGGAGCTTCAGATGGATCTGGCCGGTGACAACAACGGGATCGAGCATGATCAGTTGTTTGTTGTGGGTACAGCTGTGATTAACGGCACGCTCGCACTCTCTACTGTTGATGGGTACTCGGTTTCGTTTGGCGAGGTATTTACCATCTTGACCGCCGGTTCGGTTGCTGGGTCGTTTGACAGTGTGGATCTTTCCGGGCTGGCGATCGGTCAGAGCGCAGAGGTGATCATGTATGCTGATCATGTCGATGTGCTGATTACTTGCCGGGCTGATTTGTTTACTGATGGTTCGTTGAACTTCCTTGATGTGTCGGCGTTCTTGAACGCGTTCGCTTCCAATGACCAGATCGCAGACTTCAATAATGATGGTTCGTTCAACTTCTTGGATGTGTCGGCATTCCTTTCGTCCTACAGCTCGGGCTGCCCATAAGGTGTGATGCCGAGTTCAAAAATACTCAAGGCCGCCGGTTTGATACCGGCGGTTTTTTGTTGGGTTGATGGACCGGGGGCCTGATCGTATGGGTGGTGGATGGGGTGGTTGTCGTCGCGGTCCGGTCTTAGGGGGCGGCCTGATTGATACGGGCCCTGGTATCGAGGATCGATTGTATTGCGGGATGGTTTTTACCCAGGAGTGTGCTGAGTGTGCTGATTGAAGTGTCAAGTTTTTGCGAGAAGATTTCGGGGTCGTGGTTGCTTGCGAGGTGGGCGATGGCGGCGTAGCTTGCACACAGGATTGTTTCGTGATGGTCTTTGCCGAGATAGAGGGTCATGTTTGATTGGGCGCGGGTGTAGAGTTCGAGGGCGCCGGAGGGGTTGCCTTGGGCGAGAAGGAGGTGCCCGAGCTGGCGGGTTGCCCAGAATGCATGGAAGTCGTCACCGCTCGATTCAAAGAACGAGATCGCGCGTTCTATTCTCTTTGTTGCTTCTTGGAATGTGGAGGGGTCGGTTTCATTGAAGAGGGCGTTTGCCAGCGCGACATCGACGAAGGCTCTGTATGCGCTGTCCTGGGCGAATGCTTTGGCCGCGAAATCACTGGCTTCGTAGAGCATTCTGATTGAGTCTTGATCTCTTTCGATGGATTTGAGGAGGCCGCTCATGATGATCATGGCGTCTATGCGTTCCTGGTGATTCTCTGAGGGGACCGATCCGAGGAGTGTTGCGGTGTACTGGATCTGGCGGAGTGCTGAGTTTGATTCTCCGAGGGCTATGTGGATCTGGGTTTCTGCTATGCCAAGGTTTAAGAGGAAGAGGGGTTCGAGCTTCCCGGTGCGGTTGATCTGCGCCAGGGCGGATTGGGCTTGGTCAGTTCGGCCCAGAAAGAGGAGCAGGTCGGTTTGGCTCAGCAGTGTCCAGTTGAGGTCGTTGGTGGTGCCGTGCTCTTGGAGCAGGGTGATGGCTTGTTGATAGTGGTTGATTGAGTCTTCGTACCCGCCTCCGATGCGGTAATTGTCGGCGAGGGTTGTGTGCAGGTCAGCGGCGCGGAGTGGTTCCATCTGGACGCTGGATTCAAGGGCCATCGAGATCCCCTCGATGACGCGGGCGTGGTTCGGGGAGAACTTGTTCTGGCGTGGGTTTTCAGAGGTGATCTCAACAGCGAGGTCCGTTGGGAGCACCAGATCATTTGTTTGGGCTTGGATGTGTGTGTTTACTGCTGGGAGATCGGGTGAAGTCTTTGGGTTGGTAGGGTTTGCGATTACATACCAGCTTGTGAATCCAATGGTGCCAACAAGGGCAGCGGCCGCGACCTTTGGGAGTATATGTTTTTTAGATGGAGGCGGGGGAGCGCAGAGTTGTTCTAGGAGTATGCCGACCTTGGAGGGGCGTTCGTTTGGGTCGACGCGGAGCATGCTGTCAACGAGCGGTCGGTGTTGATCTGGGAAGTCTTTGAGTTCTCTGAAGATTTCTCTTGCTTTGCCCATCGCGATGTGTTTGCGGGCTTGTTGGTCTGGCTGTCCCGGGAAGGCTTGGAGCTGGGTGCCGGTGAGGATTTCGACAAAGATGAGTCCGAGGGCGTAGATATCTGTTTGTTCGTTGAAAGGTGTTGAAAGGAAGAGTGTTTGCTCTGGGGCCATGGAGGTGCGGGTGCCGACGAAGGTGGGGTTCTTTGATTGTGTTGACGAGTACATCAATCCCGCGAGACCGAAGTCGATGATCTTTGGGTAGCCGTGGGCATCGATGAGGATGTTTGATGCGTTGATATCGAGGTGCAGGACGCCGCTCTGGTGGGCGGCGTTGATCGCGCCGCAGACTTGGATGAAGAGTTCGGTGCGTTGCTTGAGAGATAGATCATTGGCTTTGATGAACTCGGTGATCGTTTGCGATCCGTGGACCAGTTCCATCGCGATCCATGGCACGCGGACGGCGTCTTGGTCATGCATGCCGGTTTCGTAGACATGTGCGATGTGTGGGTGTGTGAGGGTCGCCAGGGCCTTGGATTCCTCGTTGAATCGATCTCTTGCTCGCTGTGAGGAGAGCCCGAAGCGGAGCATTTTGAGTGCTACATCGCGGTCGGGGTTGGTTGCCTTAGCTCGGAAGACGGTGCTTGATCCGCCGGTTCCGATGCATTGGAGGATGGTATATCGATCTGCGAGTGTAACCGAGCCATCGATCGGGATTTCTACGGGGGTCTCTACCATGGCTTCGATGGCGATTGGGTCGAGGAAGTCTGGGTCGTGGGTGATCGATGCGAACATCGACCTGAGGGTATTTGCTTTGGCGGAGTCTGTTTGGTTCAGTTCTTGGAGCCGGTGTGCGCGGTCGATAAGGCTGAGCGCTGCGAACTCATGGAAGAGGGCTTCGAGTTCTTTGAACGAGTCGAGATTCATGCGTGTTTGCCTTGAATCGGTGTGTTCGAAATGACATGGTCGCATAGCCAGGCGCGGGCGAATGACCAGTCTCTCTCGACCGTTCTCAGCGGGCAATCAATCATGGTTGCGATTTTGGTCATGGGGAGAGCACCGAAGAAGCGGAGCTCGACGATTCGTGCTTTGCGCGGGTCGATGGTTTCGAGCTCGGCGAGCGCTTCCTCCAATGAGATCAGATCGATCGTGAGTCCTGAGACCTGCTGGCAGCTTTGCTCGATGCACTGGGCGTAGGCGTCGTTGGCCCGGGTCCGCGCGTTGCGCTTGCGGGCGTGGTCAACGAGGACCCGGCGCATCACGACGGCGGTGAGCGATCGGAGGTCGGCTTGATCCATGGTTTCGAGTTTGTGTGTGCGTTGATAGGTGGCCAGTAGCCGGGCGTAGGCCTCGTGCATGAGCCCATGGGTGCCCAGGGTGTGTCCGGGGCATTCGTGTTTCATGAGTCCTCGCGCGAGATGTTCGAGATCGCTGTAGACCATGGAGAAGAGTGTACCAAATCCGCCGGCGGATGCGCCCTGCGTGTCATGGGTCTGGGTGAAGTGTGTGATGTGGGTTGGGTTGTCCATCGTGTGCTTTGGCAGATCTTTGCCTTGGTTTGTTATGGGGCAAAGAAAGTTCACAAAACTCTCAAAGGCGTGGCGGGTTGGCCTTCTGTCGTTCGCTCCGGTTACTGGAGAGTTGGTTCGAGAGTGTTTTTCGGGAGGACTGCAAATGTTCGTGCATGATCATCATCGGTTCCTTGATATCGTTGCGGCCAGTGTACTGGCTTTGGTATTTCAGAGTACTCTCTTTGCGCAGGTGCAGGCCTCAGGGTCTACCACTCATTATCGGCCACTGGGAGCCGATTTCAATCTCGGGGATGAGCGGCTTGATCTTCTTGGAGTTGGTTCCGTCACAGTTTAAAGAATCCGTTTTAGTCACAAACTACTCGCCATGTTGACCATCAGGAGGCACATCATGCATTTGTTCAGTTCAGTTCTCATCGCTCTTTCGGCCTTTATCGCAAACGGGCAAGCAGCGCCGGATCCTTGTCCACCATCGGGGGTCAATCTTTCGGGGATTTCAAGTTGGATGACCAGTTGGCCCTTTGTGGACAGCTTTAAGGTTCGTCGGCCTTGGATATCCGGCCCCACTGATGGGTCTGGGTGGGACGATGGCCGACCGATTTCTATGGATGCCGATGGCTGGGTGAGCTCGCTGCTCCCGGGCCAGCGTGCTCATACGCTCATTCATGATAACGCGAACGGCAACTACCCTGGGGGGCGATATGTTCTTCTCTATGAGGGGCAAGGGGTCATAAATATTCGTGGAGACGCACAGATTGTTTCGCATTCGGCTGGGCGGATGGAGATTGATGTTGTTCCTACCAACACCGGGATGTTTTTAGAAATTGACGCCATAGACCCTCAAAACTATATCCGTAATATCCGGCTCATTATGCCTGGGTTTGAGTCGACCTATCAGACGCAGCAGTTCCATCCAGAGTTTCTTGATTCTCTTCGTGGGTTTGATGTGATCCGGTTTATGGATTGGCAGAACACCAATGGGACATGGGACCATAGCTGGACGATGCGGCCTAAGGCGTCTGATGCCGGGTATGGTCTTGGGCTAGGAGTGCCGATTGAGGTGATGATTGATTTGTGCAATGAGCTGGACGCCGATCCATGGTTCTGTATGTCGCACCGGTTTGACGACAACTATGTGGATCAGTTTGCGGGGCTCGTGTATACATTGCTTGAGCCGGAGTTGACGGTGTATATTGAGCATTCCAACGAGGTATGGAACTCGATCTTTAATCAGCATCAGTACGCTGTGCAGCGAGCGGCTGAGCTCGGGGTCCCGGGTGATCCGTTCCAGGCGGCGATGCGGTACCATTCGCAGCGGAGTGTTGAGATCTTTGATATCTGGGACAACTACACAACACCCGATCGTCTCGTGCGTGTGATGGGGGGGTGGCATGCGAACGCGTGGGTGACCGGTCAGCTTCTTGAGTGGAACAACGCGGCGGCCCAAACCGATGCCTTGGCAACAGCGCCTTATTTCGGTGGGTATCTCGGAGTTGGGAGCACACCGAACCAGACACTCCAGATGACACCCGATGAGGTTATTGATGCGTGCCTTGCTGATATTGCCAATCAGCGTCAGCAGTCGATTGAGCAGTTTAATGCTGTCCAGTCCTATGGGCTCGATCTGATTGCGTATGAGAGCGGGCAGCATATGGTGGGTGTCGGGAGCTGGATAGACAACATGGAGCTGACCGCTCTCTTTCATGCGGCCAATCGTCATCCTCGGATGTACGACGCGTACGCCGATGATATCAGCGGGTGGGAAACGATCGGCGGGGGTCTCATGACCGCGTTCAACTCGTGTCAGACTCCATCGAGATATGGATCTTGGGGTTTGCTTGAGTACCAAGGCCAGTCTTTGAGTGAGGCGCACAAGATGCGTGCGTGGGCTGACCATCTCTCAAACACAGCGGATCTTACAGGGGATGGTGCGCTCAACTTCTTGGATGTTTCCGCGTTTCTCAAGGCGTTCGGGGCACAAGACCCGCGTGCGGATTTTCATGGCGATGGGGCGTTCAACTTTCTTGATGTCACGATGTTCTTAGCCGTATTCTCTGCAGGATGTCCGTGACTCGCGTTCTATAAGATCGATGCAGTTCCTCTACACACAACGAGCGGCCAATGGTTGGCCGCTCGTTTTTTTTGGGTATTGGGAAATCTGTTGGATACCATACACCGGCTTACCGGCGCCTGCGGCCCATGCAAAGGGCACCGGTCGCGGCGAGGAGTGCTGCTCCGCTCGGTGACGGGACCTGGATCATCCCGCGATTGTTCTTATTGAACTCCGATGGGATGGAGTTGGTGACGATGTCGAGGACAATCCACATGCCGGGATCGATGTTGAGAGGATCAGGGATATGCGTTGTGTTTGCGAAGAATGAGCTCTCGAAGGACTCTCCTGGGAGGAGGATCTCGGGGTTTGTGATGACCCCGCCTCCTGAGGCGTAGAACGGTTCGGATTGGTTTTCGTTGAAAGTCATGTAGGTCTGGATCGCGACATTGTCGATCGGGTCGATCGGGTCCGGGCCTGCGAGATCGATCATCGAGGGGCCGACATTGAGGATCTCGTAGCCGATCTCGATTTCGAATCTTGAATCGACGAACTCGATGCTCAGAATTTCGAGGCTGTTGAATACGAGATCGGGGAATCCTTGGGACTGGGCGAGGGTGGGGGTGGTTGCGAGTCCGAGGATGATCAGTGGTTGAATACGCATGGTTGTTCTCATTTCTGGTTCGGCTGTTGAGCCGTTGGTTTCGGGGATCTTTCCGGGCACGATGCCCGGCTGGTGTTGGTGAGGGTGGTTAGCCCTGACGGGCGATGTAGTAGGTGTTCATGATGTCGTGTGGGAGGTTGTGGGTTTTAACGGAGTTGAATCCTGATTCATCGAGCATCGATAGGGCGAGTTCTTCGCCCCACGCGGCACCGAGACCGGCGCCTCCTTGCTCAAGAGAAACACTCATGCAGTGCATGCAGGAGATGGTGTAGATGAGCGGGGAGAGGGGCTGGCCGATGTTTTTCTCGACATGGCTTGAGCCGGCGACATCCTGCATCAGGAAGAGGCCGCCGCTGCGGAGCGCGGATTTGATATTGGAAAGCACGGTTGCAGGGTCGCGTTGATCATGGATCGCATCGAACGCGGTGATCAGATCGAATCGGCCCGTGTAGCTCAGCTTTGAAACATCTGCTATCTCGTATTGGACATTGGTAATGTCGGCTGCGCTGGCGGCGATCTGTGCATCGGTGATGGCTTCTTTGGAGAAATCGACACCGAGGAACTTTGAGTTTGGGTATCGGCGTGCGAGCTCGAGGATCGCGTGCCCCTTGCCGCAGGCGATGTCGAGGACTTCGATACCATCGGTGAGCAGTTGATCGAGCCCGTCGACGAGATCCAGGAACCCTTGATCGAATCCGCCGACGACTGTGCCGTCGGAGTGTTCTGCCATGACATCGTGGAAGCGTTCGTAGGTGCTGTAGGGGACGCCGCCGCCGTTGTGGAAGCAATCGACGATTTCTGATTCGACATCGCCGAGAACGCTGATCCACTGCATGAATCCGGCCATGTTTGTTGCTTCTGGTGCGTTTGACAGGAGCATCGCGTGCTCTTTTGGGAGTTTGTAGAGCCCGGTTTCCGGGTTGTACATGACGATCTGGGCGGTGGTCATGGTGCCGAGCCATTCGCGGACATACCGCTCATTGAGACCCGCGGCTTGTGCAAGCGACTCTGAGGTTGATGGTCCGGTGTTGTGCATCGCATCAAAGAGGCCGGTGCGGTGACCGATCGAGATCATCATCGCGGTGGCGCCGTTGTTGAGGATGTCCAGGAGTGTCCCGGCGAAAGCCTCGGTGTCTTGGGGGCTGACTTGTATTGAACAGTTTGAACACATCGGAAATCTCCTTGTTTGTGTGTTTTGTGTGTGAACATGTCCAACTGCGGAGTGTGGATGACGAGGGTGACATGGATTATGAAATATTTTGAATAATCCCTTTGGGATGTCATGTGGAATGCTCGGATCACGCATTTGGTGTAGATAGGGAGGAGGATTTGCAGTGATCGGATGCGGCATTCAATACGGGACAACAGGGTCATCTATTCAAGATTCTGTGCTTGATAGATTGAGTGGTTATGATTTGTGGGCACGAGGGCCACAGATGGATGAGACAAACCCGGATATTACTGAACTGCTCAATAGGTCCGGTGAGCAGTCCAGCGGAGAGCTGCTCGAGCAGGTCTACGATCAGCTCAAACGGATCGCTCAGAACCGGATGTCCGAGGAGCGCCAAGATCACACCCTTCAGGCGACGGCGTTGGTCCACGAGGCGTATGCGAAGCTGCTGGGGAACGAAGAACTCTCGTGGCATTGCAGGGCTCATTTTTTCAATGCTGCGGCTCAAGCGATGCGGCGGATTCTGATTGATCACGCACGGACAAAGAACGCAATCAAAAGGGGCGGCGATGAGAAGCGGGTCCCGCTCGGGCTCATCGATCTAGCACAGAATCAGGACCCCGCGGAGATCATGGCACTCGAAGAAGCCATGAAGACACTCGAGATCGAGGACCCACGGGCGGCACAGATTGTTTCATTGAGGTTTTACGCCGGGTTAACTGTTGAACGGGTGGCGCTCGCCCTTGAGCTTTCAGAGCGCACCGTAATTCGAGAATGGACATTTGCTCGGGCGCGATTGTTTGAGCTGCTTACCGATGAGAAGGTCGAGTGATGGCCGCTACCGAAGCCAAATCCGTGTTCTTTGATTTGCTCTCGATCCCGCAAGATCAGCACAGCATGTACATCGATCGTGTTTGCGGCGACAATGAACGGCTCAAAGAACGGGTGCGGGGTTTGATGAATGCGCATCTGGGCGCGGGCGATTTTCTTGGGGAGACGGTTGACTATCAAGAGAGTCCAGCCGAGGAAGAAGCCAAAGATCCCGAGCAGATCGGGCCGTATCGGGTGATCCGGTCGCTCGGTCGTGGGGGGTTCGGGACGGTGTATCTTTGTCAGCAGAGCGAACCGATCGAGCGGCGGATCGCGGTCAAGGTGCTGCGGCCTGGGATGGACACGAGGTCGGTGCTGCGCCGTTTTGAAGAGGAGCGGATTCTGCTTTCTAAGATGGACCACCCGGGAATTGCGCGGGTGCTTGATGCGGGCAAGACTGATGCGGGGCAGCCGTATATTGCGATGGAGTATGTTGCTGGGGTGCTGATCACGGACTACTGCAACTACAACCAGCTTGGCATCAATGGCCGGCTGGAGGTGTTCGGGCAGGCGTGCCAAGCGATTCAGCATGCGCACCAGAAGGGTGTGATCCACCGGGATATCAAGCCGAGCAATGTATTGGTGACCGAGGTGGATGGGCGTGCGTCGGTGAAGGTGATCGACTTTGGTGTTTCAAAGGCTTTTGAGGACCATCAGTCCGACGAGACCATCACGCGGACGATGCAGCTTGTGGGGACGCCGCAGTACATGTCTCCGGAGCAAGCGTCGATGGTTGCTTCGGATATTGATACGAGGACTGATGTGTATTCGCTCGGGGTGATGCTCTATGAGCTTACGACGGGTCTGCCCCCGTTTGATCCACAGAAGCTCCGGAGCGCCAGTGTTGGTCAGCTCGAGCGGATGATCCGCGAGATCGATCCTGCGCGTCCTTCGTCGCGTGTTGCAAAGCTTGATCGTGAGCGTGCGGCGGAGCTTGCCGGGAAGCACGGGGAGTCGATGCACCAGATCATCCGAGATCTCAAGGGAGAGACTGACTGGGTGATTATGAAGTCGATGGAGAAGGACCGGGATCGGCGGTATCCGACGGCTTATGCGCTTTATGAAGATATTCAACGGGTGCTCCGGGGGGAGGTTGTGCGGGCGAGGCCGCCGAGCAGGTTGTATTCGGCGCGCAAGTTTGTATCCCGCAATCGGGCCGGTACGCTGGTGGCGGCTTTGATTTTCTTGAGTTTGATGGCGATCACCATGTTGAGCGTCGGGTACGCCCAGCGGATAAACCGGGCCAACGAGCATGCACAGATCACTCTTTTAAATCAGGAGAGGGTGCTCTCGTTTACCGAGCGGATGCTGGGGGGGATTGATCCCGCGGTTGCGCGCGGGCGGGACACGGAGCTGTTCCGGGAGATTCTTGATTCGGCGAGCGATCGGGTCAATATCGAGCTTTCTGATTCGCCCGAGGTTGAGGTTCGCGTGCGGGTGATGATCGGCAATCTTTATAGATCGATCGGTATGTTCGACGAGGCGGTTGCACAGCTGAAATCGGCGGCCATCCTCGGTGTTGAATCGCTGGGGAAACAGCATTGGGAAACGATCGCGGCCCGCACAGCGCTGGGGACCGGGTATGCGAACCTGAGCGAGTACGCCAAGGCGAGGGAGATCTTTGAGGATGTGCTCGAAGATTCTCGCGTCGTGCTCGGTGAGGACCATCCGGACACGCTGGTTATACTGAGCGATCTTGCGGGGGTGTATAACTATTTGGGAGATACCGAGCGGGCGATTCGCGCTGGGGAGTCGTTGCTCACGGCGCGGATTCGGGTGCTTGGGGATGATCATAACGATACCATGGGCACCCGCAACAGTCTTGCGCTGGCGCTCAAGGGGGTTGGGGAGACGGATCGCGCAAAGCAGATGCTGGAGCGGGTGCTGGAACACCAGATGGGGTATCTGGGAGAGGATCATCCAAACACGCTCAAGACGCGGTCAAACTTAGCGTTGGTCTACCACGAACTCGGGCTTTTTGAGAGAGCGGTCGAGATGAACGCTGCTATTTTAGAGCAGAAGCAGCATGTGCTCGGGGATCAGCATCCGAGTGTGTTGGTCTCCATGGTGAATCTCGCGGCGTCACTGGAGGAAGCGGATCAAGAAGAGCAGGCTCGCGATTTTCTGACGCAAGCGCTTGATATCTCACTTGAAACACTCGGGGACCTGCACCAGTACACCCTGATTATCAGGAATAATCTTGCGAAGTATTACTACAGGCATGAAGAGTACGAGGCGGCAAAGGAACTCGCTCAGAAATCGTGCGATGGGTTGATCGAGAACTACGGCGCTGAGCATCCGATGACGAACCAGGCACGCGGTAATCTTGCGGACATCATGCTCGATATGGGGCTGCACCAAGACGCGCTCGAGCTGGCGATCGAAACCTGCGGGATCGCGTCAGAAATACTTGAAGCAACCGACAAGAGACTCGGTATGCACTCCGAGCGGATCGGGAAGTGCTATGTTGCACTGGGCCAGCATGAGGGTGCCATGGAGTACTTCGCTCGGGCGGCGGAGGTGTATTCGGGATCTCATGGGCTCGATTCGGAACAGTATCTGCGGGTGAGCGCACAGCTTGAAAGCGGTGGCGGGTCTGTTCAAATATCTGATTGAATCTGATCAGGCTCATTGCGCTGATAAACAAAATCAATAAGAATTTGTAGATCAAGATTGACATATGTCCGATACTGAGTAGAGTCCCACCACTATGAGCCAGTTCCAGACCAACATGAAATCGACTAAATCGAAAGCCAAAGACGCAAAACGCGTCTGGGTTGCGATGTCGGTCGAGGTCTGGATGAGCTAGAGAGTTCAACAACCAAACCCAAAGACAAACGCACCCCTGACGATTCATCAGGGGTGTGTTTCTGTATAGACAGTTCACGAGTCCGTTCCATTTCACAAGGAGAATACCAATGACATCAGCAGAAAGCCAGACCGCGACCATCCATGTAGATTGCCCTGAATGCGGGTCGGATGTGGGGTTCCGGCGTCCGCCGCTCAATGGGGAGATCGCCCTCTGCCCGGATTGCACCGCCGAACTCGAGGTTGTCTGCACCGCACCGATCACCCTTGAGCTTGCTCCAGAGGTCGACGAGGACTGGGGCGAGTAAGCCAAGGGGCTTTGAAACACACAAAGGATTGAACTATGCGTATTGCGATGACATATTCCAGGGTTCGTAGGGAGGAGCGGATGCTTCTCGATGCCTTCGAGCAGATCGGGGTTGATGTGACTCCGATCGATATCCGATCAGTCGTCTTTGATCCTGAAAGACCGGGTCAGTGGGGCGGGTTCGATGCGGTCTTTGACCGGTCGCTGAGTTTGACCAGCTCGTTGACATCGGTCCGGGTGCTCGAGCATTTCGGGATCCGGTGCGTCAACCCTCGATCGGCTGTCGAGATCTGTTCGGACAAGCTTGAGACGACGATTGCGCTTTGCCGAGCCAATGTACCGACGCCGGCTGTTCGTGTCGCGACCAATGGTCAGGCGGGGCTGGCAGCCGTAGAGGAGATCGGGTACCCCGCGGTGCTCAAGCCGACGGTTGGGTCTTGGGGGAGGCTCGTTGCACGGCTGAATGACCGGGACTCAGCAGAGGCGGTGCTTGAGCATCGTGAGTTGCTCGGGTCGGTCCAGCAGCAGGTGATTTATGTTCAGGAGCACATCGACAAACCGGGGCGAGATATCCGTGTGTTTGTGGTCGGGGGCGAGCCGATCGCGGCGATTATGCGATCGAGCGAGCACTGGGTGACCAACACCGCTCGTGGGGCTACAGCTGTAGGATTGGATATAAGCGACGGGCTTCGGGAGATATCGATCAATGCCGCGGCTTGCACCGGGGCGGATCTTGTGGCGGTTGATCTGCTCGAGTGTCCTGATCGCGGGTTGCTTGTGAATGAACTCAATCACTCGATGGAGTTCCGGAACTCGATTGAGACCACCGGTGTCAACATCCCTGAATATATTGCAAGGCATGTGGCGGGGATCGCCGAGCAGGCTTGTGCTTCAGAGGAGATCAGCGTATGACCCGCCGAGTTTCGATTGTTGGTGGGTCCGGGTATACCGGGGGTGAGCTTCTGCGTTTGCTTTGTATGCATCAGCAGACCGAGGTTAGGCAGGTATCGTCGCGTCGGCTCAAGGGGCAGCCCGTGCATCGTTCGCATCCGAATTTGCGTGGTCATCTCGATACGGTGTATTGCACGCCCGATGAGATCGAGGCGTGTGATGTGCTCTTTCTGTGCATGCCGCATGGGAAGGCGGCTGGTGAGATCGATCGCTGGCGGTCGATTGCTCCTTTGGTCGTAGATCTTTCAGCGGACTTTCGGCTCCGGGATGAAGAGAACTACAAGCGGTGGTATGGCGACGAGCATCCGTCGCCGGGTTCGCTCTCGGATGTTGCGTATGGGCTCCCAGAAGTTGGGAGAGAGCAACTTCCAGGCGCGGGTCTGATTTCAGGTGTTGGGTGCAATGCCACGGCAATGACCCTTGCGCTGCTCCCGCTTGCGAGGGCGGGGTTGATCAAGCGGGGTGTTGCCGATCTGAAGGTTGGGTCGTCCGAAGCGGGCGCAGAGGCGAGTGCTGGATCGCACCATCCGGTCCGTGCGCGGACGGCGCGGACCTATAGCCCGTCTGGGCACCGTCATCTTGCTGAGGTGTTTCAGTCGTTGGGGGATCTGGATCTCGATGCGACGGTCACGGCTGTTGATATGGTCCGGGGGGTCCTGTGCACCGCTCATATTGAGCCGACTGAGCGCATCGAAACCAAAGAGCTCTGGAGGCATTACAGGCAGGCGTACGCGGATGAGCCTTTCGTTCGCATTGTTGCCGACAGGTCGGGTCCCAACAGATTCCCTGACCCGCGGATTGTTGTTGGCTCGAACCATGCCGATGTCGGGTTTGCGGTTGACGAGCGATCCGGGCGGATCATCGCGCTGTGTGCGATTGACAATCTTGTCAAGGGGGCCGCGGGGTCTGCGGTTCAATCCATGAACATTGCGCTTGGAATCAACGAAACCGAAGGGCTCACATTCCCTGGGCTCCACCCCGCTTAACTATTTCCGTTTAACCAATCCCGCTTCATTATTGAGGAACACAGATATGACTGCAGAAAATCACACCATTGTTATCAAGGTCGGCGGCGGTGAAGGGATTGACCCAACGGCGTTGACCGGGGAGATTGCCGGGCTCACCAATGCCGGGGTCCGCGTTGTGCTTGTGCATGGCGGGTCGCACGAAACAAATCAACTCGCTGAGGCGCTCGGGCATCCTGCCAAGACCATCACCTCTCCGAGTGGGAATCAGTCACGGAGGACCGATCGCCAGACGCTTGATATCTTTACAATGATCTATTGCGGGAAGGTCAACAAGAGCATCGTTGAGGATCTCCGGAGAGCGGGCGTGGATGCGATCGGGTTGTCGGGGATCGATGCGGGGATCTGGATCGGGTCGCGCAAGTCGGCGATCCGGGCGGTTGAGGACGGGCGGACTGTTCTTATTCGTGACGATTTGTCTGGGAGGGTGGAGTCGGTGGATGCGGAGTTTCTCGGGTCACTTCTTGATCGGGGGTGTGTTCCGGTTCTTACGCCGCCTGCAGTTACTCCGGACGGGATCGCGATCAATGTTGATGCGGATCGCGCGGCGGCGGCGACCGCCAAGGCGTTGGGGGCCGACGAGCTCCTGCTCCTTTCCAATGTTCCCGGCGTGCTGCGTGATCACACAGACCCGGAATCTCGGATTGAGACCGTTGATCTGGAGACTCTCCATGAAGCACAATCCGCGGCCAAGGGGCGCATGAAGAATAAGGTGCTTGCTGCACAAGAGGCAATCGAAGGCGGGGTTCTGCGGGTCACAGTTGCTACAGCCGGAGGAGAGCGGCCGATCGAACTGGCGCGTGCCGGCGCAGGAACGGTGTTTGTGCAAGGTGCTCTGTCATGAGTGATGATGTACAGTTTCTCTATGATCTTGTTTCTGCGCGGAGTTTGTCAGGAAACGAGGGGCCCGCCGCCGAGGTCTTTGTTGAGCGTGCGGAGGTGCTCGGATTTGATGCGTGCATCGATCAGGTCGGCAACGCTCTTGCTCATCGTGGCGCGACCTGCGATGATGCAAAGATTCATATCGTCTTGCTTGGTCATATCGACACGGTTCCTGGGGAGATCCCGGTGCGTATTGATGATGGTGTTCTTCATGGGCGGGGGTCGGTTGATGCGAAGGGGCCGCTGGCTTCGATGTTGATCGCGGCATCTCGTGCTGAACTTCCCGCTGGTGTTCGGTTGAGTGTGGTGGGTGCAGTGGGCGAAGAGGCGGCGGGGTCTGTTGGGGCTCGGCACATCGTTGATCAGTGGCGGCCTGATGCGTGCATCATCGGTGAACCCAGCGGCTGGGACGGGGTGACCTTGGGATACAAGGGGCGGCTCCTTGCGACGGCGACCGCTGTTGTTCCAAATGCACATTCGGCGGGGAAGGACCCGAGCGCGAGTGATGTGTTATTTGCATGGTGGGCATCGGTGCTCGAGTTGGTGGAGCGATTCAATGTTGAGCCTGTGCGAGTCTTTGATCAGATCCAGGCGACGATCGGGGGGATGTCGTCTTCGGGTGACGGGTTTGATCAGTGTGCGAGATTGAAAGCTGGGTTTCGGCTCCCGCCTGCGATGGGTCCGCAGGAGCTTTCTGGTTTGATTGCGTCGCTTGCATCCGACGGGATCAGCATTGAGTTCGATGGCGCTGAGCGTGCGCATGCGACGGGCCGTAACGATCCGGTTGTCCGCGCGATTACCTCGGCGATTCGTGTATGCGGCGGGCGCCCGCATCCGAAGCTTAAAACAGGTACGGCGGACCTGAATGTTGTTGCGCCGATCTGGCGGTGCCCGATCGCGGCGTATGGTCCTGGTGATAGTTCGCTGGATCACACTCCGAATGAACACCTCCATATTGACGAGTTTAACAGATCGGTTCATGTGCTGAAAATGGCAATAGGATCGCTTGCTGAAGAACTCCTAAACGCAAAGTTCCAGTCGGTCGTATCGATATCGTGATTTGAGCGAGCGGCTGGATTACGGTAGTTTATTGGCCCTGAAACCAGTAAATAATCGGACTTTGTTATCTATTTGGGCCATTCCTGCCAAAATTGTGTGTCGAGATTTTGGGATTTTCGGGTAGAGTGAAGGTGTTCGGGCCAATGTCATAGTGCATAGAACTGTTTCGTGGAGGAAACTGGGATGTCGAAGTGTTGTGGTATCAGTTGTATTGTTGCTGGATCTGTATTTGGGTTGGGATCTGTGGCCGTCGGTGGTCCGGTTTCGTTTGTTGAGCAGACCGGGGCCGTTGGGCTTACGCATGTTCATTCGACTGTGAATGTAGCTGCGGACATGGAGTTCATGACCGCGGGTGGTGCGGTTGGGGACTTTGATCGTGATGGGGATCAGGATCTCTTTGTGATTGGCGGATCGGACGGGGTTGATCTGCTCTACTGGAATGATGGGAACGGGAACTTTGTGGAAGGCGGGGCCGCTGCAGGAGTTGATCGCGCCCACCGAGGGTCTGGTGCTTCGGTTGGGGACTATGACAATGACGGGGATCTTGATATCTTTGTGACTTCTACAGGATCGGTTGCCCAAGGGATGCTCCCCGGGCAGAATGTGCTCTATCAGAACAACGGCAACGGGACTTTCACGGATGTGACCGCTATTGCAGGTGTCTCAACGAATAACACATTCAATGGCGATGCTTTCTCATCAGCCTTTGGTGACTATGACCTAGATGGGGATCTTGATCTTGCCGTCGCGGGCTGGCTCGGTGGTAATGTGCTGTATCGGAATAACGGGGACGGTACTTTTACCGATGTGACGATCGCGTCTATCAATACTGATATGAGTGTGGTGCGCGGGTTTGCGCCCAAGTTTGTTGATATGGATGGGGATCGGTACCCTGAGATTCTCTGGGTTGCAGACTTTTATACCTCGCGGTATCTGGTCAACAACACAGATGGGACCTTTACGGACCAGACGGTGAGTTCTGGAACCGGGCTTGATTCAAACGGGATGGGAAACACCTTTGGTGACCTGAACAACGATGGGCGGCTCGATTGGTACGCTTCGAGTCGGATCAATGGCGATGGGTCGAGCGGGTCGGGCAATATGTTCTACCGCGCGAGCGGCGTGGATCATGTTTACAACGAGGTCTCTGTTGCTACCGGTTGCAACGAGGGGTATTGGGGCTGGGGGACCACGGCGATCGACTTTGATCAGGACGGGTGGCTCGATCTCATAGCGACCAATGGCTTCACGGGGAGCTTCGAGACCGATCCGACCGTGCTGTTTATTAACGATGGCACCGGGAACTTTACTGAGAGCGCTCTTGTCAGCGGGATCACCGATATTGGGCAGGGGCGTGGGCTGATCAATGTGGATCTGGAGAATGATGGCGATCAGGACGTGCTGATCTTTAACAACCGGCAGGCGATGGTGTGCCTGCGGAATGATTCGGTTGGCGGTTCTGCGATTACCTTCGATTTCAATACCAGCGGGGTGACCGGTTTGGCGCCCGACGGGTTCGGGACACGGGTCGAGCTGACCGCGGGGGGGATGACCCAGGTACGGTATCTCGCGGGGGGATCGAACTACCTGTCTCAGAGCGAGCTGAGTGTTCACTTCGGGATCGGGAGCGAGACATCGGCGGATATGACGGTTTATTATACGGACGGTTCGACCGAGTCGTTTGTATCGGTGAATCCCGGTCGGTACACGATCACCGCCAAGGCGTGCCCGGCAGACTTTTCGCCGAGCGGGTCACTGAACTTCCTCGATGTTTCGGCGTATCTCGGGCTCTTCAGCAATCAGCACCCGCAGGCGGATCTGGTTGGGGATGGGAGTTTCAACTTCTTGGATATTTCTGCGTTCTTGTCGGCGTACTCGTCTGGTTGCAAGTGACCTGAGCGGATCTCTGAAACGCTGAATAAAGAAAGAGCCGCGAACTGTGTGGGTTCGCGGCTCTTGCTTTGAGAAGGACTGGGCTTGGGTGCGGATGGGAGTCTTTAGGCCGCGTGCTTTGAGTGTTGGATGAGCTGGTGGAGGTCTTCGGGGTTGTGGCCTTGGGCGATGAGCTCAAGGAGCTGGTTCGCATTTGCGGTCGGGAAGACCGATTCGATGCTTGCGGCTGGTGTGGTTGTCTTTGACACGCTATCGGATGGTTGCCCACAATCTTTCGGCTCGCCGATTCTGCTTTGGCGTGCGGGATTGAGTTGTGAGCGGTCCATGGTGCCCACATCGGTGATTCGGTTTGTTGAGTTGAGTGATTGGGGAGCGGGCGCGCAAGATAGCGAACTTTGTTTGCATAGATTCTTTTTGAAGAGAGTTTGTCTTGGCTGGTTAGGGTTTGGTCCAGATTCCCGAGCCTGGCTTGTAGGGGATGGCGTCTTGATTGGCTTTCTCGCGGCTCTCGTCGCCGAGGAGTTTGGGATCGGTATTCCATTGGACCTTGGCTTGCCCTAGGAGGGTTCCTGATGCGACGGCGAGGTCGATCTGGGCGATCTGGTAGTCGACAATGGCTCTGATTTCCGATAAACGGGCATCGGCAAGGTTGGCGTCTGCGTCGAGGACGATTGTTGAGGTCGAGCGGCCCACATCGTACTGGCGTTTCTCGGCCTCGAGGAGGCGGGCGCTCAGGAGCACGGAATCTCGCGAGGCAAGAATCCGGTGCCAGGTGCTCTGGAGGTTGTCAACAGCGTTGAGGATCTCGGTGGTGATGGCTTGCTGGCGTGCATCGCGAGAGGCGAGGGATTGGAGCCTAGCGAGGATCGCTTGGGCGAGTGAGGCCTTTGCTGCTTCGTTTCCGAGTGGGAACTCGGCGTTGAGACCTACGGACCAGTCTTCGAACTCGTTCTGGGCGAGCACATCGACCGAGTTTCCGAGCGATCCGGCGAGGCCATTGACGCGGTAGGTGTACTGGAGGGCGACGAGTGGGAGTTTTTGGTTCTCGGCAAAGCCGATCGCGGCGGCCTGGCGGGCGAGCTGTATTTCGAGTTCGAGCATCTCCATGCGGTTTTCGACGGCCGCCGATGTGAGCTGGTCGAGGTCGTAGAGGTATTCGACCGGGTCTGGGGCGGAGTCGGTGATGATCCGGGTGGTGGTGTCGACGGTGAGCCCGGGCATGTTGATGAGTTCTTTGAGGGTGCGTTGCTGGAGTTTGACATCGTTCTGGGCGCGGATGATGGATTCGACGCGGTCGGCGACGCCGGACTGGGCGCGGACGATATCGACCTCGGTCCCGGTGCCCGCTTTCTGTTTCCGTTGTGCGCTTGCCAGCTGTGTCTGGGCAACGACATGCTGCTGCTCGACGACCTCGAGGGCTTTGGTTGAGGCGTAGAGGCGCCAGTAGGCGCGGTCAACATTGGCCAGCACACGGATGACTTCGAGTTTGGTTTGGGCTTGGGAAGTTTGGTGATCGAGGTCGGCCAGGCGGAGGGCGTGGGTGGTTGCTCGTCTGCCCGCTCCGCGGAGGAGGTTGTGTGAAAGGGAGATCTCCAGATCGCTGGTCCATGCGGGGTTGAGTGTCGAGAAGGCGTTGTTTGTTGCCGATCGGTTGATCGGTGTCGAGACGGTGATGTTACCGCCGGTCATAAGTGGGACGCGGATCCCCGGGGTGATGGACTGGTTCCGTGCTTGGGAGCCGACGAGTGTGGATGCGGTCGGCGCATCGGTCTCGTTCCATGAGGCGTTGAGTGTAAAGACGGATTCGAACGCGGCGAGTTCTTGGTTGACGCGTTGGGCGGCGATCTCTGGTGCGATGAGGGTGGCCGATAGTCCGAGGTTGTTTGAGAGGGCGGCGGTGCGGGCGTCTCCGAGGGCGAGGTCGAGTGTTTCAACACTTGAATAGTCTTTTTGCGCTTGGGTGAGCTGGGATTGGGTGTCTCTGGCGTCGTCGTCTGGGGCCCGCTGGAGTTGGAATACACCGATGTTTTGGAGCCGTTCTTTGGTCGCGACGGTGTGTGTGTCGAGCGGCCCTTGTTTGAATGGGTTGGACATGCACCCGCCCAACAGCGGGACGGCGGCGAATGCTGCTGAGAGGAGGAGTACATGGATCGATGGCGAGTGGTGTGGTTTGGTCATTGTGGGAGTCATGTGCTGTGCGTTTTGGTGAATGACGAAAGCCGTTCAATAGCAACGGCGTCGAACTTTGGGGGGTGGTTTATTCGTGGCGGAGGGCGTCGATGGGGTTGAGCATGGCGGCTTTGATCGCGGGGAACATTCCGAAGATGATGCCGACTGCTGCGGAGAATCCGAGCGAGAGCATGACCGCCCATTTCGGGATAGCCATGGATTCGAGCGGGAAGTTGGGAACGAACTGGATGCCCGCGACAAGGACATTTCCGATGAACAGCCCGACCAATCCACCGACAACGCAGAGGACGACGGCCTCAACGAGGAACTGGAGTAGCACGACGGGGGGTTTGGCTCCCATCGCCTTTCTCAGCCCGATTTCGCGTGTGCGTTCGGAGACGGATACGAGCATGATGTTCATGATGCCGATGCCGCCAACTAGGAGGGAAACAGCAACGACGCCGCCCATCACGAAGCCGATGACGCGGGCGACATTATTGAAGTTCTCGATGGCGCTCTGGACGACAAACATATCGAATGTGTCTTCGTCATCTGGGCTGAGGTTCCGGTGGTTGCGGAGGATGAATCGGATTTCTGCCTTAGCATCTTCTGATTTGTCTGGGTTGTACATCTGGAGGGTGAGGTCGGTCCAGGTGTAAGGGTTCATCATTTTATGGGTGGAAAATGGGATATAGAGTTCGGTGCGTGACTGACCTCCCTCGAACATGGATGCTTCTTTGGTCTCGACAACACCCACGATGAGGAAGCGGCGGCCGTTGACAAGGATGTAGTCACCGACAGGATCGGTATCGAGATCGAGTTCTTCGATGCCTTGTTCGTTGATGAGGCAGACCTGGCGATTCTCGTCATCATCAATTCTTGAGAAGGGTCGCCCGAAGAGGACCTGACGATTTTCGATTTCGTGCCAAGTCGGCCAGATACCCGTGACGCGGACGCCTTGGGATACTTTTTTGCCGTTGGTGACATTCCAACTGGCGCGGCAGCCCGGGGTGAGTGTTTCGATGGTCTCGGCGTGGTCGAGGATTAGGTTTGCTTCGTAGGTCGTGATTTTGACATCGGTCCAGCTCATGACAGAGCGTTTGCTTTCGGGGACATCGCCCCAGAGCCACATTTTTTTGGCGCCGATGCCCTCAAACTGCGTGAGGACATAGCCCTGCATGCCGTCGAGCCCGGCGGCGACGACGGTGACGCCGAGGACACCGATGATGATGCCGAGTGCTGTGAGTACAGCGCGGACCTTGTTGGCCCAGACCTGACCGATGGCGAGGAAGACGGTCTGCCAAAGGAGGCGGAGTACAAAGACGATCGGGGAGAGAAGGAGCTTGAGCATTATTTGATCTCACTCTCTGAGGATACCGGCTGTTTTTTCTTGCGCGAGAAGAATGAGCGGGTGTTGTTTTTCTCTGCGAGGCGGTGGGCCTGAAGTTTGGCGTCGGCCTCGGCGTTTATTTCGAGTTCGGCTTCGGTGATGCTTGCCCTGCCTGAGGCCATCCGTTCGACCCAGTCGAGGTGGATGGGATCTTCATCGGAGGGGTAATCAGAGATCACGCGGCCATCGCGAAGACGGATGATTCGCTCGGCGTGGCCTGCGACATCTTCTTCGTGGGTGACAATGACGATGGTCTGCCCGTCTTTGTGGAGTTGCTGGAAGAGATCGATGATCTCGACGGTTGTTTTTGAATCGAGGTTGCCTGTGGGTTCGTCTGCGAGGAGGATGGAGGGGTCGTTGACCAGTGCGCGAGCGATGGCGACGCGTTGGCGTTGACCACCCGAGAGCTGATTGGGGCGGTGGGACATGCGATCGGAGAGGCCGACGAGTTTAAGTTTATCCTTTGCGCGCCGTTTGGCGGTGAAGAGGTGCTTCTTTGAGTAGAGCATCGGGAGCATTACATTTTTGAGAGCGGTTGAGCGGGAGAGGAGTTCGTAGCTCTGGAAGATGAATCCGATTTCTTGGTTGCGGACCTGTGCGAGCTTGCCCATACCCATTTTGTGGGTGGGGTGTCCGTTGAGGATGTACTGGCCTTTGGTGGGTTTGTCGAGGCAACCAAGGATGTTCATGAGGGTGGATTTGCCTGATCCTGAAGCGCCCATGATTGCGACGAACTCGTTTGGGTAGATGCTGATATCAACACCATCGAGAGCGCGGACGCGTTCATCGCCGACCCTGAAATGCTTTTTGAGCGCTTTGATCTGGATCGTTGCTTTGTTGGAACTGCTCGGAGTCATATTTATGGTGACTCCTGTGGATCTACTTCGGCGGTCTCTGTTTGGGAGGATTCAGAATCGGTGTTTGTGGTGTCTGATTCTGTGTCCGAATCCTCGGCATCTGCATCAGCATTGGTCCCGTTCTCATCGGGTTCATCGACGACGTTCTGGTCTCTTACGGCTTTGTCGTGCTTGAGATCGACGAGCAGGCGGAACGGGCCGGTGACGAGGATGTCGTCTTTGGAGAGCCCCTCGGTGATGACGGTCTGGGTGAGATCCGATGGCCCGACCTTGACCGGTGTGGCGATAGTCTTTCCATCGACCACGCGGTAGACGATGCGGGCGAATGTCTTGTTGAGGTCGATGATGTCGTTGCCTTCGCGGATCTCTTTGGGGAGGTCTTCGATCCGGCGATCGACGACGGCTTGGGACGGGACGATCATCGCGTCGTAGAAATGTTCGACGACAATGTCGGTGGATGCGGAGAGTCCGGAGTACAGGGTTTCGCCTTCTGAGAGGTCCATGAGGATCTCGACCTCGAAGGTCCCGGTGCCGTCGCCGGCGACCTGGCGTTTGAGCCCGATGCGTTGGATGGTGCCTTGGTATTCCCGATCGGTGTAGGCGTTGACATAGATTTTGGCATTCTGTCCCATCTCAACGGGTGCGATGTTGGCCTCGTCTACTGCTGCCTTGAGAAGCATTTCTGAGAGGTCGGCGATTTCCATGATGACCGAGCCGGCGTTGTTTGTGGTGCCGACGATGACGGTTTCACCGACTTCTGCGTTGAGTGTGGTGATGATGCCGTTGATCGGTGAGGAGATAATTGTGTTTTCGAGATCTTTTTCGGCTTGCTCGATGCGGGCTTGTGCTTGCTCGATGGTTGCTTCGATGACGGCGATGTTTGATTGGGCTTGGAGGAATGCAGACTCTGCGCTGTCGAGTTCTGTCTTTGGTGCGTCGCCGGTTTCGTAGAGACTCATGAGGCTCTCGTAGACGAGCCGGGCGTTGATCAATGATGCCTGGGCGCCGAGGAGCGATGCTTCTTGTTGTTTGAGGCCCGCTTTGGTTGAATCGAGGGCGGCGACGAGGTCTTGTGGGTCGAGGCGGATGACGACATCGCCTTCCTTGACCAACTGGCCTTCTTCGAAGGGGAGGGCGAGGATTTTGGCCGAGACTTGGGATGAGATTTTGATGAGCCGCTTGGGTTCGATCGACCCCGGGGCCGAGACGGTGCGTTCGAGATCGCCGAAGATGATGGGTTCCATCAGAACGGGGATCGAGAGGTCCTTTTCGGCTCTCTGGTTGACGATCTTCTGTCCGACGGGGGACTTGTAGATCATGAAGCCGGTGCCCGCGAGGACACCTACACCGACGGCACCAATAGCCATGAACTTGAATACGCCCATTTTCTGATTCCCCTGTGAGGTCTACCGGCTACGAAAATGCAGCCTTTATATCAGTAGTATGGGATTTAAGGTTCTGAGTTTCGATATTCTTGGGCATTGGACAGAAAGTGTGGCACATTTCTTGGCAGGCAGTATCTGCCGAGTGTGAATTTAGGGAAGGACACCATGCAAATTCCGACTTTCAGGGCCGCTTCTATCTCGCTTACTTGTTTGCTCACCGCCACGGCTACGCAGGGGGAGATTATCACGGTTAACAATATCCTTCTTGATGGATTTCAGACCGTGCCTCCCACAGGGTCAGCGGGGACGGGGATCGCGACGATGATGATTGATACGGTCACCCGTGATATCACGATCGATGGGTCCTTTGAGGGACTGGAGGCGGATGTGCTGTTTGGGCATCTGCATGGGCCTGCGGATTTCGGGATGTCGACCCAGATCACATTCTTTTCGCTGGATATCCAGGGGGACTTTATGCGGTCTGGGACTTTCCACGCTTTCCAGCGCGTCAACGCTTTCCAGCTCGGCGTGATCCTTGATTCACGGTCCTACCTCAATATACATTCATCGCTGCACCCTGCCGGCGAGATTCGTGGGCAGGTCGTAGTCCCATCGCCGGGGGGCATTGGATTGCTCGCAGCTGGGGGTTTGATTTCGATTCGTCGACGCCGCTAAGTTAGAAACCCAGTTTCTCAGCGAGGAAGTCACCGACCTTGTCAATTGCGATGCGTTCTTGATCGAGGGTATCGCGGTGGCGGACAGTGACGGAGCTGTCGGTCAGGGTGTCGCTGTCAATGGTGAAGCAGAAGGGGCAACCGGCTTCGTCCATGCGGGCGTAGCGTTTGCCGATGGATTGCTTGACATCGTACTCGATGGTTCCGAGGTGTCCGAAGCGGTTGCGGAGCTCGTTATAGAGCGGCTCGGCGATCTCGGGCATGCCGTCCTTTTTGACCAGTGGGAAGACGGCGGCTTTGATCGGGGCGATGCGAGGGTGGAATTTCATGAACACGCCACTTGCACGGTCCGGATCTGGGGTGAACGCTTCGCAGAGCAGGGCCAGCACACCGCGATCGAGGCCCGCGGAGGGCTCGATGACATGGGGGAGGTAGCGTTCGCCCTTGGGCTGGCCGTTTTTGGCCAGTTCGCCCCTCGTGTTGTCGAAGTAGTCGAGCTTGGTCTTGGCGTGCTCGGCGTGTTGGGCGAGATCAAAATTAGTTCGGTCGGCGATGCCTTCGAGTTCGCCGTATCCGGGGGCGGTGAAGGGGAACATGTATTCGATGTCGGCGGTGCCGGCGCCTTCTTTGGCGTAGTGGGCGAGCTCGTCGTTATCGTGCTCGCGCATGATGAGATTGTCGCCTTCGAGCCCGAGTTCCTGCCACCAGTTCATGCGCCAGTCGCGCCAGAAGGTGTACCAGGCTTTGCTGTCGTCGGGATGGCAGAAGAACTCGATTTCCATCTGTTCAAACTCACGGCTGCGGAAGGTGAAGTTTCTTGGGGTCACTTCGTTGCGGAACGCTTTGCCTGTCTGGGCGATGCCGAAGGGGACCGAGACGCGGGTGGTGTCGACGACATTTTTGAAGTTGATGAAGATGCCTTGGGCGGTTTCTGGGCGGAGGTAGGCGCCGTTGTCTTCGGCGTTTCCGGTTGCGCCGAGAACCGTTTTGAACATGAGGTTGAATGCGCGGGGTTCGGTGAGGGTGCCAACTTCTTTGGCGTCTGGGCCGACGGTGATGGCGATCTCGTCTGGACCGAGGTCGGTGAAGGGGCAGATATCTACGCCGTCTTTGGCGATGTCGGTCTTTTTGTATTTGCTGAGTTTTTTGAGTGCGCCGTCGAATGATTTGTCATCATTCTCGATGAACGCGTAGATCTGACCCGAGCTGTCGCCCTTGGCGCCCATACACATGATGTGGTCGGCGCGGTAGCGGGATTTGGTTTCGCGGCAGTCGACCATCGGATCGTTGAACCCGCCGACATGGCCTGAGGCTTCCCAGACCTTTGGGTTCTGGATGATCGAGCTGTCTAACGGAACGATGGAAACGGGTTTGCCGTCGGGTCCTAGCTTGCCATTGCAGCCCTTCATAACGACATCGGTCCACCATGCGTCTCGGAGGTTTTTTTTGAGCTGGGCGCCGAGGGGACCGTAGTCCCAGAAGCCGTTGACCCCGCCGTAGATTTCGGATGCTTGGTAGATGAATCCCCTGCGTTTGCACAGAGCCATGATGTCATCCATGGATTTGACGGAAGTAGTTGTTGTGTCGGCTGTTTCGGTCATTAGATTAGGTCCTTTGCTGAGTGAGGCAAAGTGTAGGGATGCGGGGGCGTAGAGTGCCGTATGAAGAACGAATCTGAACGGATTGATGCGGTGATTGAGCAGTTGTTAGCGGCGGTTCGGGAGCCTTGGGAATCGCTGAGGCAGACGCTTGAAGGGCACGCGTGGATTGAAATGGGAGAAATTGACGAAACTGGGAGCGGTGCCTGGCACCTGATGCATATCGCAGAGGTGTTCAGGATCCATGCCAAGGCGGTGATGGGTGATGAGATTGACGAGTGGCCCGCGATCGAACAGAGCGTAACAGGGGCGGGACGGATGATCCGTGAGGATGTTGAACGGTTTGCGGCGTGGTGCTTGGAGCACCCCGATCAATGCGGGAATGTAAATCATGGCGGGGATATGGGCTTTGAAGAAATGATCGGGGTGATGCTCAGGCACATCGTCTGGCACGCGGCGGCGGTGCACTACTGGTGCCTGTGGAAGGGCTCTAGTTCGTAAAGACCGAGGCGAAGATATCACGCCAGGTGATGCTTTCAAGTTCCTCGTCCACTTGGGACTGAACCTCTTCATAGCTCTGTATAGATGGTGGTGGGGAGAGGTTCACAATCTGGTCCTCGGGGACTTTCGTGAGGGCAAGGGCCCCGTCCCCGGCGGCGTTGACGACCCAGCGGCCCTCATCGAGCTGGCGGTAGACGGCTTGGCCTACCAATGCACCTTCCGAGTCCCAGTCGACATCGGCGAGTTTGGGATTGATGATCGTGGCTTGTGATGGTGGGGTATCGGCGTCGAAAACTCTTCGTATCCAGAGACGCCCAGCGATCAAGGCGAAATCGACATAGATCTCTTTGTCCGCGTTGCAGGGGGTTTCGATGGTTTCTTGCTCGCCTTCGATGGTGCGGATCTGGACGGTGATCTTGCGGTCTTTGACAACCAGTTCGGTGACTGCGGTTTGGCGGACGGCTTGGTTGTACTGGGCCGCGAGTGATTCGTAGTCGGTTGACAGATCCGCGATGCGGCTTTGGTAGACCTGATTGGCGGCCTCGGCTTTAGCGATCTTGAGACCGACGACTGTCGTGATCGCGACAGCGCTGAGGATGGCGAGGGAGGTGATGGTGGTCTGGATAGCGCCGAGTTTGGACATACAGCACTGGTATCGGCGGTATCGGGCCGATCGCTCGAATTGGCTGATTGGATGGGAGAAGAGCGGTTAGGTGGTGTATTTTTGGAGGCAGATGCAGTCGTTTTGGCCGCCGAAGCCGAAGGAGTTGGAGAGGGTGGTGGTGACGCCGCCGGTAGGGTTGCAATCTCGGGCCTTTCCCGGGATGTGGTCGAGGCCGCAGATTGGGTCAACTTCTTTGAGATTGGCTGTTGGGGGGAGGATGCCGGTCTCGATCGCTTTGACGCAGGTGATGAGTTCCACGGCTCCCGCGGCTTGGATCAGATGCCCGAGCATGGACTTGACCGATGAGAACGGGACATCCATTGCGTTGTCTTTGAAGACGGAGCGGACGGCGTTGGATTCTGTTTTGTCGTTTTCTTGTGTGGATGTTCCGTGGGCGTTGACCCATTGGACCAAGGGTTTGCCGTTGTCATCGAGTTGTTCTGGGTCGATCCCTGCTTGGTCGAGTGCCATTTTCATCGCGCCGGCGCCGCCTTGGCCGTCGGGGTGGATGTCGGTGATGCGGTAGGCGTCTGCGGTCGATCCGAATCCGGCGACCTCCGCAAGGATGGTTGCTCCGCGGGCTTTTGCGGATTCGAGTGATTCGAGGATGACGATCCCGGCACCTTCGCCCATGACGAATCCGTTGCGGGAGACATCGAAGGGGCGAGATGCGGTGGATGGGTCATCGCGGCGGGTGGACATCGCGGTGAGGCGGATGAACCCGGTGATGCCGAGGGTATGGATCATGGAGTGGCAGCCGCCTGCGATCATGATGTCGGCGTCGCCTTGGCGGATGAGTTCGGTTGCTTCGCCGACTGCTTGGGTCGAAGCGGCGCATGCGGTCATGCAGTTGAGGTTTGGGCCTTGGGCATTGAAGCGTTTGGCGAGGTGGAGCGCGGTGAGTTGGGGTTCTTGTTCGAGCTCGGGCGCGGGGGTCATGCCTTTATAGGCGACCTGGGCCCAGGTCTTGGGGTTAAAGGATCTGGATTCGGTTTCCCACGCGGCGACATTTGCGGCCATGTATGGCTCGTAGTCGAGGACGCCTTCTCCGGCACCGAGGTAGACCCCGATCCGGGTTGGGTCGATGGTGTTTGAATCCAGGCCCGCGTGCTTGAAGGCGTTATGGCAGGCGGCCAGGGCGTATTGGGTGGAAAGCCCCGCGGTGGCGTGGAGCCCGCCGTCATCAAAAAAATCGCTGAGATCAAAGTCTTTGACCTCAGCGGCGAAGTTGGTTGCAAATGTGGAGGCGTCGAAGTGTGTGATTGGAGCGACCGCGCTCTCGCCTTTGATGAGGCGATCCCAGACTGTATCGAGATCGGTGCCTAGGGGTGTGACCCAGCCGGCGCCTGTGATGACGACGCGTTGTGAGTCGGGGAGTTGTGATTTATTCGTTGTTGTCATCGCCGTCATGGTCGTCTTCGTAGTCGCCGTCCTCTTCGTCGTCGTCCTTGCGGAGGGCGTCGGGGTTGAGTACGCGGACGAGGCCATCCTTGAGGCGGCGTTGTCCGAAGTTGATGATCAGGCCGAGTTCGAGGTCCGCGGCACGGAGTGTTGCGCGGAGTGCATTGCGGTCTGCACCGGAGACATCGTGGTAATCAGCGATGATGTTGAGGAGGAAACGGTCTTCTATGAAGAAGTCCGATCCGACTGTGCCGATGACTTCTTCGTCAAACTCTACATCAACCTTGTGCTCGGTCGTGTGCGGCACTTCTTCGATCTCGAGTTCTTTGATGAGCGCCTTGCGGTAGATATCGATCGGGTAGCCCGGGCCGAGTTCTTTGTGGACTTCGATAGCGCAGCCTATGAGACGGCGGCTTGATTCTGTCAGTGCCGGGTCGAGATCTGAGAGAGGGGTGGAGCGGCCGCGACGGCGTTCTTGGTGGGTGTGTGACATGATGTAGTATTGTTCCTGCGATAAAGAATTTGGGAGCGGCTTAGAAACAGCGCGCCGGGGAATGACCGAAACATCGGTCAAAACAAATGGATTCTGAGATCATTGGATCAAATTTTGCTCAGGACAAGCGCACCGCACTGTCCTGCGAGTGAACTTGTGCAGATTAAGACATTATTTAGAGCACCCGAGCTATCAGGCGGGGAGAATCCAGCGTTTGCCAGAGTTGTTGTTTTCGCCGGGAGCCGCTGGTTTTTGAGTATCAGTGCTCCGGCGGCGGTCATGAGCCCTGCGTGGGCCGAGAGAGTGTTGCCAATTCTATTACAGAGATTGACGAGAGGGACGGTCTCGGCGTGGTCGCCCAATGCATCACGGAGCGAGCTCGCTTCTCTGTCGTCAAGTTCGGGCTGACCGATTCCGAGGGGGAGGACCGCGTCTATATCCTTTGGGTCTAGACGGGCTTGCTTAAGGGCGATGGTGATCGCTCTGCTCAGGGCGTTGTCGGTCATCGTTGGTTCTTCATTGAAAATGGGGAGGACCGGATTCAGGGATTGGGTGGATCCGTAGCCTGTTATCCGGGCGTAGAGGGTTGCGTTTCTGGAGGTGGCGTGCGATTCTTCTTCGACGACAAGCATGCCCCCGGCTTCACCCATGATGGATCCTGTTGAATCAGAATCAAATGGCTTGAGGATCTGGCTCGGGTCCGGATCGGACTGGCCGTTCAGATCGGCCAATCTCCCGGCGTAGTCCCAGCGGAGAAGCCCGAGCGGGTTGAGGCGGGATTCGGCGCCGCCTGTCAGGCACATATCGGCGGAGTCTCTTTGGATGACGCGGGTGGACTCGATGATGGAGAGGAGTGCGCCGGATTCGGCGCCCATGATGGTGTTGGACGGGCCGCAGAGGCCGTGGATGATGGTGACATGGCACGCGGGCATGTTGGGGAGATATTTGAGGAGCCAGAGCGGCGGGAGGTTGTTCATCCCGGAATCGCCGCCTTCTTCTGTGCCCCAGTTTTTGGTATTGAAACTGCCGCTGTCGTCGGTCGCGGTGATGACGGCTCTGGACATCTCTGCGGTGTCTGCGGCGATGAGCCCCGCGCCGATCTGGCACCCTGTTCGTGTGGGGTTGATTTTGTAGCCTGTGTCTGAATCATCTGACCCCGTGGTCAGGAGCCCGGCATCATCGGCAGCGATTTTGGCCGCGATGACCGCGAGTTCTGTGTCGCGGGCCATGACCTTGGTGGCTTTGCGGTACGACTTTGGGACCCAGTCGCGGACTTTTGCAGAAACCTGTCCTGCGATTGGGCAAGAAAAACCTGAGGCATCGAAGGAATCGATGGGGGTGATCGAGCCAGACCCTGCGCCCAAGGCTGTCCAGAATGATTCTGGAGAGTCGGATATTGAAGAAAGTGGGCCGAGCCCTGTGATGACGACAGATCGATTCATGGTGGGATCATATCTGGATATCAAGGTCCGGGCGATAATTTGACAGAATGTGTGCAGGATAGTGAATCGTGGAGATTGGGCGTGCAATTTGGTGCGGGTGATGATAGAGTGGAGTGTTCTATGAGGTATTGTGCTGATCTGGCACAGCTACTGAAACTGGCTTTGGATATACACGGACACTGAGTCTGCTTTTTGATGTTGAGGGATAAGTGATGATCTTTACAGAGGACCGTGACTCACGGATGTTGGTTCGATTTGTGCGGATGGGCTTTGTCGGGCTGATGCTTGTTGTGATGATGCTGTATGTGTTCAGTATTAATCAGAAGGCCGGCGATCTTGAGGTTGGGTTTGCCAAGCGATGGTGGGTCCCCGTGGTGACCGCATTGGTTTTGGCCGGTGCGTTCCTTGCTGTCGATTTGTTGATGCCTCGCAAACGGATTTCGATGATCTCCGGCGTGGTCTTCGGGCTGATGGCGGGGTTGATGGCGGCGTGGGTGTTCTCAACGATTATTGATCTGGTGGTTCAGTCATGGGACTTTGAGGCGGGCGCGTTGGTCTCGGCGATCAAGGTGATGCTCGGGGTGTCGTTGTCGTATCTCGGGGTCACGACGGTGCTCCAGTCGCAAGACGATTTCCGGCTGGTGATCCCGTATGTAGAGTTCGCCAAGCAGATCCGGGGGCCTCGGCCTTTGCTGCTTGATACTTCGGTTTTGATCGATGCGCGGATTGTTGATATCGCTTCAACGGGGCTTATCCAGCAGGCGGTGGTGATCCCTTCGTTCGTGCTCGAAGAGCTCCAGACGCTCGCGGATTCTCGGGACAGAATGAAACGGAATAAGGGGCGTCGCGGGCTCGATATGGTCGGCAAGCTCCAGCGGATGGGATCGGTGGATGTTGTTATCGATACGACACCGGTCCAGAAGAAGGCTGTGGATCTGGCGCTCGTTGAGCTTGGGGAGATCCTCAAAGCGATGCTGGTGACGCTCGATACGGGGCTCGCTCGGATGGCATCGATCCAGAAGATCCCGGTCCTGGATATCAATGACCTGAGTAATGCGCTCAAGCCAACGGTGATCCCCGGGAAGCTAATCCGTGTGGATCTGATCAAGCCGGGCGAGCAGCACGGCCAAGCGGTTGGGTATCTTGACGATGGGACAATGGTTGTTGCTGAGGACGGGTTTGATTTTGTGGGCCAGACCCGTGATCTGGTGATTACCAGCTCGATGCAGACCGCGGCGGGACGGCTTCTGTTTGCCCGCGTAGATATGGCTGAGCCGGGATATGAGGGGGAGCTTCCGGGTGATCCAGGGTTTGGACAGGGGCATGGGTATCGCGGGCACCATCCTGATGATGAGCACGGGGATGGTCATGGGGGGGGGCACAGTGATCATGGGGATGATGAGTCCCATCATGAGGTTAAGCCCGCAGAAATCAAGGGGCCGACGGTTGTTGGACAACCCCACGCCAAGGGAACCCCCCGGAATCCTCGTCGGTAATCGAATAATCAAGCGAAGCCAGTGCATGAGCGACTAAGATGGGCATCTCTGATGCCGCGTTATTTTGTACGGCATACATCACGGCTCTCGTCGGTTTCCGTCGGTGCTGTCCCTCTTGGGTAGGAATACATAGCACATGGATGATCATAAAGTGAAGATTGCAACGCCTTCGATGTTGCACGGGTTCTTCTCGCATGCGGGATTCTGGGGCGGCGGGATCAAGACCGAGGTGCTCTCGGGGCTGACGGTTGCTCTGGCTCTTGTGCCCGAGGCGGTGGCGTTTGCGATCATCGCTGGGGTTGAGCCGCTGGTTGGGTTGTACGCTGCGTTTATGGTGGGATTGCTTGCGTCGATCTTTGGTGGGCGTCCGGGGATGATTTCCGGGGCAACAGGCGCGATGGCGGTGGTGATGGTCCACCTTGTTGCTGAGCATGGCTTGGAGTATTTGTTTGCGGCTGTTGTGCTGACTGGTTTGATTCAGATCTGCGTTGGGGTGCTGCACCTCGGTAAATACATCCGCATTGTGCCTCACCCGGTGATGCTCGGGTTTGTCAATGGCTTGGCGATTGTGATTTTCCTTGCGCAGTTATCACAGTTCAAGGAGACGGGGGTTGATGGCGAGACGGCGTGGATGACCGGGACACCAATGCTGATGTTCTGCGGGTTTATCGCGTTGACGATGGGGATCATGTTCTTTCTTCCCAAGCTCACCAAGGCGGTGCCTTCTGCGCTTGCCGCGATTGTTGTTGTTTCGGTTCTGGTGATTGGCTTGAATCTTGATACCAAGACGGTCGGGGATATTGCCTCGATTGAGGGGAAGTTCCCATCGTTTGTGCCTTTGACGGTCCCGTTTACGGCCGCGACGCTCAAGATTATATTGCCTTATGCGTTTATTCTGGCCGCGATCGGGCTGATTGAATCGCTGCTGACGATGACACTGATTGACGAGATGACCGATACGCGCGGGCGTGGGAACCGGGAATGTGTGGGTCAGGGGATTGCGAACTCCGTGTGCGGCCTCTTCGGTGGCATGGGCGGGTGTGCGATGATCGGGCAGAGCATGATCAATATCAACTCCGGCGGGCGTGGTCGCCTCTCGGGGATCACGGCGGCGGTGTTCCTGCTGATGTTTATTCTGTTTGGTGCTGGATTGATCGAGAAGATCCCGATGGCGGCCTTGGTGGGTGTGATGTTCATGGTCGTGATCGCGACCTTCGAGTGGTCGAGCTTCCGGATCATGAAGAAGATCCCGGTCAAGGATGCGTTTGTGTTGATTCTGGTTTCTGCTGTGACGGTGGCGACGGATCTTGCGCTGGCGGTGATTGTTGGGGTGACGGTTTCGGTGTTTATCTTCGCGTGGGAGCACGCGAGGCACATCCATGTGATCAAACGCGATGATCCCGACGGCTCGCGGACTTACGAGCTCAATGGGCCTTTGTTCTTTGGGTGTATCAATGAGTTCAAGCAGTTCTTTGACCCGGCCAACGATCCCGATGATGTGGTGATCGAGTTCCGTAACTCGCGGGTGGTGGATCACTCGGCGATCGAGGCGATTGATAACTTGGCAGAAAAATATCGGAAGGCCGGGAAGACTTTGCATCTTCGGCATCTGAGTGAGGACTGCCAAGTTTTGCTGCATAAGGCTGGGGATATGGTCGAGGTCAATGTGCTCGAAGATCCGGATTATCATGTCGCGGATGATGAGTTGGGTTGAGTGGTGCCCAGTTGTGTGGGGTGCCATGCTTACGCACTGACGCAGTCAGTGTTTAAGCATGATCTTGAAGTTTGAGACCTGCTTAAGCTGCGCGTAAGCAGGGCACCCCGGCACCCCGATGGGATCCCAAACTATGTAGTCAAATAGATGGTCCATCGTGATGGTCTTCATGAGTTTTTGATTCAATCAGCCTCCATGCCGAGATGATTAACAGTGCAGCTGTAACAATGTCAATTGGAGCCCAATGCTCTCGTTCGAGATGGATTGGGATGATTGGATTGAAGAGCAGTGCTGCGATTACCAATGAGATACCTAGTAGGCCCTTGAAGTTCATCCAGTATGCGCCAACCAATGCGGCGACTGTCACTACCAATCGAGTTAACTGGTAGTAGCCGTATGGCATTTCGGCTATGGCGAGCAGGCACATAGCAGCGGGAGTGGCTAAAACTAACCAGATTGTCTGGTCATCTGACGGCAAGTTCGAAAGTCGTTCATTGGAATCTTGCATAGTTATAGATTACAGCTTTTTCAGCGCCTCGACAAGTTGGTCTACATGCGCCTCGGTATGTGCCGCGGACATTTGGATTCGGAGTCTTGCTTCGCCTTCGGGGACGACGGGGTAGCCGAAGCCGATGACGAAGATGTTGTGTTCGAGGAGTTGTTTGGACATCGCGATGGCTTTTTCGGTGGGGCCGACGATGATGGGGCAGATGGCGGTGGGGGATTCGAGGACATCGAACTCGGTTTTTGTTTTGATCTGCTCGCGGCAGTACTTCGTGATGTCCTTGAGTTTTTGGACACGCTGCGGCTCGTTCATGAGCGTGCGGATCGCGGTGTTTGCGCTTGCTGCGACCGTCACCGGGAGGGCGTTGCTGAAGAGTGTTGGGCGGCCGCGCTGGATGATGAGGTCGATGAGGTCTTGGGATGCGGCGATGAACCCTCCTGCTCCGCCGCCGAGGCCTTTGCCCAGGGTGCCTGTGAAGATGTCGATGGTGCCGAGTGATGCGTCGAATCCGGGTGCACCGGGGCACATGTTGTAGTGTTCGTGGGTGCCTCGTCCGGTTTTGCCGAGTACGCCGTGGGCGTGGGAGTCGTCTACGACGAGGAGTGCGTTGTACTCGTCGCAGAGCTTTCTTAGCTCAGGAAGATTCGCAATGTCGCCTTCCATGGAGAAGATGCCGTCGGTGATGAGCCAGACCTGGCCGGTGACTTCGGGGTTGTTCTTGGCTTTCTCGAGGACTTCGCGTACGGAGTCCATGTCGGAGTGTTTGTAGACGGCTTTCTTGACGCCCTTCTTGATGACCGGGGTCAGGCGCATCGAATCGATGATGCAGGCGTGGTTGAGTTCGTCGGAGATGATGATGTCGCCGGCTTCGCAGCAGGTCGGGAAGAGTGCTTCGGTCGCGTTCCAGCAGGACACGAAGGTGTAGGAGGCTTCGGTGCCCATATATTCGGCGATGGTTCTTTCGAGGGTGAGGTGGGGTGCGAAGGTGCCACAGATGAAGCGGACGGAGGCGGTGCCGGCTCCGTAGGTGCGCAGTGCTTCGATCCCGGCCTCGACGACATCGGGATGGTTGGCGAGCCCGAGGTAGTTGTTGGAGCACATGCAGATGCGTTCGTGGCGGCTGCCGTCCTCGTCGATCATCGTGACGGTCGCGTCCATGGGTGAGTCGAGGGTCTGGAGGATCTTTGTCTGCCCCGCGGCGGCGAGGGTGTCGAGGGTTTCTCGGGTGCGGATGGCGAAGGGGGATTGGGTCGATGTGGTTGGCATATTGATCAGTTCCTTGAAATAGGCGGGTTTGCGTGATTGTAGGAAGATTGGGCGGGTAGGATTGGCGTAGTGAACAAACGCCAACGCAGCAAACTTGAAGGGATCCTGGAGTCGTTGTCCAAGAAGGACAAGGACCGGGTCTACGAGGAAGCGCGCACTCAGCGGTCTGCGGCTCAGAAGCGGAGACGCTCCAAAGCACGCGAGACCGAGGATGGGGAACGGATCGGGGGACGGCGCCGGGCGGACCCGCTGATCGATTGGGTGCTGAGGATCGTTGAGAAGGATTTTTCACACGCCAAGCGGGTAAAGGGCGGGGGCGGAGACGATGGCGACTCTGATCTGGCTGAGGGGTTGGTCGTTGAGTTGACGCGTCGCCGAGCGACGGTGCTTGCCGATGGTGAGACCGATGTTGAAAAAGCGTTTCATTGTCGCTTGAGCGCGGAACTCGCGGCTCGTCAGCAGTCAGGGATCGCGGTCGGGGATCGGGTGGTGTTTACCAAGCTCGATGCGACCGATGACGGCGAGGATCTGTTTGAGATTGTCAGCGTGCTTGAGCGGCGTTCGAAACTGGCGCGGCCCGATGCGCATGATCCTCGGGCCGAGCGGGTGGTGGCGGCCAATGTTGATGTGGTGGTGGTGGTGGTGTCGGTGGTATCGCCGCCGCTGCATCCGAGGCTGATCGATCGGTATCTCGTCGCGATCGAATCGGGAGGGTGCGAGGCAATTATCGCGGTCAACAAGGTGGACCTGCTCAAGGCCGACGAGTTTGATGACGAGATCGCCAAGCTCGATCCGTATAAAGAAGCCGGGATCCCGATCGCGGTGTGCGCTGCTGTTCCCGGCGGGGGGGTCGGCGGGGACGGCGAGGCGACCGACGAAGGATTGCGGGTTGATGAACTCCGCAAGCTGCTGGCGGGGAAGACCTGCGCGTTTGTGGGGCACTCCGGGGTTGGGAAGAGCTCGCTTGCCAACGCGATGGACCCGAAGCTGGGGATCGAGACCGGGCGCGTTCGCGAGCGGGACATGCGGGGTCGGCACACGACAACAGCCAGCTCGATGCACTTTATTGAACCGGGGATCCGGGTGATCGATACGCCTGGGGTGCGGTTTTTTGGGCTCGCGGATGTGACTCCCGAGGAGCTGCGTTGGATGTTCCCCGAGTTTGTTGAGTTCACGCACGATTGCAAGTTCAATGATTGCTCGCATGATCATGAGCCTGGGTGCGCGGTCGAGGCCGCGGTGGCGGCGGGGAAGATCGCACTGGTGCGATACGAAACTTACCTGCGGCTACTTGAGGAGCTGCGGACAGGTGGGAAACCCAAGGATGTGACTCAGCGGATCCGGCCTCTGCAAGAGCCGGAGGAATAAAGCAGTCGACTAAAAAACCATCAGGCGCTCAACAGACGAATCTGCTGAGCGCCCGTGGCTCGTGTGGCTATGGGTTTGTATTACGGGTTCGTAGCCTGGCGGTAATCGTTGAGGAATGCCACGATGTCAAAGTAGTTGAGTCGGGAATCGCCGTTGTGGTCTGCGCTCAGGTCGCGCTTTGCCAGTGCGTCGGCGAAGACGAGGACATCCTCGAACTCGACAGCGTTGTTGTAGTTGTAATCCGCAGCAAACGCCGGAGCACGGAAGGTGAAGATCTGATCAGCCGCGAGATCTGTGTAGGTGTTAAACGAACCGTCTGGCCACGCGACCTGGATGGACTTGATCTCGGATTCACCGGCGAGCCCGATGTGGGCTTCTACTGGGGAGGTGCCGCAGTAGGTGGTGTTGTTGTGGATCGGGAGGATGTAGTCCTTGGTCGCTGTTGAGAGGGTGACCATGGCTCCGTGTCCTTGCGGCGCGAGCGAGTCGCGGGAGTAGGTATCGAGCTTGATGCGTGCCCAGTGCGTGTTGGGCGGGGTGGATTTGGAAGTTATGAGGTTGTTTTGGTAGTAGGCGCTCTGCTGTGTCCAGTTGAAGATCATCGTGTCGATGTCGCCATCGTTGTCGGCGTCGAGACGGATGAGGCCTCTGCCTTGAGAGACATGGTCGATTCCGCAGGCTTCGGCTGATTCGGTGAATGTGGAGCCGTCGCCGTCGTTGAGGTAGAGGGTGGTGGGGTCTCCGCCGAATCCGAAGAAGTAGCCGTTGGTTTCGAGGATGTCTTTGTCGCCGTCATGGTCGAAGTCATTGATGAGTGAGCCCCATCCCCAGTGCCCGTCGTAGCACCCGGATTGCCGGGCTGTGTTGTTGTATGAACCATCGGGTTGTTGGATGAAGAGGACATTGCCGGGCCCGCCGGTGGTATCAAAGGTGATGTTGGACATGAAGAAGTCGAGCTTGCCGTCGTGGTTGATGTCCGCGATGTCGATGCCCATCGCGTTGGCGACATGCACGCCGTGGACAGTGTCGGTCGCGTTGGTGTAGGTACCGTTCTGGTTGTTGATGTAGAGCTTTGAGGTTCCTGTGTCGCCGACGATGATGAGTTCGGGGTAGCGGTCGTTGTTCATATCTACAAAGGCGGGAAGGAACCCTGAGAGCCCTGTCTGGAAGAGCCCGGATTCTTCGGTGATATCTGTAAATCGCCAGATACCTTTGCTGTCTGGGCCTTCGTTTCGGAAGAACCGGTTGGTTGGGTTCACCGAGTTGTAGGCGCAGACGAAGAGGTCGAGGTCGCCATCGAGATCGAAGTCGCCCCAGCCTGAACCTGTTCCTTCTTTGCGGTTGGTTCCGGGTTCGAGATGATTGACACCTGCTGAGACTGCGACATCGGTGAATGACCATTGACCATTTTGATCTGGTCCGTTGTTCATCATGAGCATGAGCTTGCCCGCTTGGGGGGCAACATCGGCTGGTCCGAAGGCGGTGATGTAGACATCGATGTAGCCGTCTTTGTTAAAGTCGGCGGTTGATGCGGCGAAGGAGTGGAACGGTCCTGCGATGCCCCAACTCTGTGCATGATCGGTGAAGGTACCGTCCTGGTTGTTGATGAAAAGGCTGTTCGGGTTGGAAGATCCGAGGTGGAGGATGTCATCGAAGCCGTCGTTATTAAAGTCTGCGGCAACCCCGCCGCCGATCATGCCGTTGTAGTTGAAGCCGGGCCAGAACGCGTTCTGAGAACTCAGACCCGATTCGATCGTCTTATTGACAAACTGAAGCGAGGGCTCCCCGGCAGTCAACACGGAAGAAAGTGCAACAAGAACCGCAGGCACGGACACGATACGACGCGAAGCAGAAAACATGATTCAGACCCCAGAGTGTCTGTGCGAAAGCACTGGCCGATAGCCAGGAGCGCACAAACACAGCGCAGAGTTGATTCGCGGGCTGGCACACGACACCATCCCGGTTCCCATTCATAAGCGGCGAATGCGCATCTGAAGCAGGAAACAACGCGGTGGGGTTGAGTTGTGAATGCGAGACCTATGCACTCACCTGCCGAAACAAACTGGCACTTCAAACACCCCCACGGCGTTCGAGTGAACTTATCGACTCTAACAGAATACCCTCTAGGGTGCAAGAGCTTTCTTGCTGAATTCCTCCGAAAAAAGGGAACCGCTATGGAAAACCAGCATTGGATCGCTCAGAGCCCGGAAGGAGCACACGCTCTCGGGCGGGGAGTTGAGGGCGTTGTGGACTGGGCGCAGGGATATTTGCGTTCTCTCGATGATCGAGAAGTGTGCCCACAGATTCAATGGGGAGAGGTTCTGGCGGGGCTCGATAGCAAGCCACCCAGCGCGGGGCTCGGTATTGATGCTATAGAGGGGCTGATATCAGAGGCTGACGAGCAGTTTGTTGATCGGCTGGTGCACTGGCAATCGCCACGATTCTTTGCGTACTTTCCGTGTTCCAACTCGGTGCCCGCGATCCTTGGGGAGCTGATGAGTGCGGTGGTCAATGTCAATGGGATGCTGTGGTCTAGCTCGCCGGCGTGCACCGAGCTCGAAGTCCGGATGATGGATTGGTGCGCCGACATGTTCGGCCTTGACGACGGGTTCCGCTTTGATCGATCAAAAACTGGTGGCGGCTGTATTCAGGGGACAGCGTCTGAAGCGGTTCTTGCGGCGATGGTCGCGGCGAGGCGGCGATGCACCAAGCGGGGTGTAGATCGATCCAAGGTGACGGTCTACACGAGCGATCAGGCGCACTCGTCGGTGATCAAGGCGGCGATGATCGCGGGGCTCGCCGATGATGCCGACGATCGGAGCCGGGTTCGCGTGCTGGAATCTGATGGTAATCTGCGGCTAGATCCGGCTGTGCTGGCGCGGGCGATGCGTGAAGATCTTGAGGCGGGTCTTGTGCCTGCGCTTGTGGTGGCGACGGTTGGGACGACTTCGACCGGGGCGGTTGATCCGGCTAGCGAGATCGCGGATGTGATCGAGCGTGCGTGCGGTGAAGACCGATGTTGGTTGCACATCGATGCAGCTTGGGCGGGGGCTGCGTGTGTGTGTCCCGAGTTTCGTGCGCTGCTCGATGGGCACGAGCGGGCGGATTCGCTGTGCATTAATCCGCACAAATGGCTGCTGACCAACTTCGATTGTGATTTGTTCTGGGTGCGGGACCGCGGGGCGCTTACGGAGTCGATGAGTATTACCCCGGCGTATCTCAAGGATAAATCGAGCGAGTCCAGCGAGGTTGTTGATTACCGGGATTGGCAGGTCGCTCTGGGACGCAGGATGCGGGCGCTCAAGCTGTGGATGGTCATCCGGTGCTTTGGTGTTGATGGGCTGGCATCGCACATCCGCGGGCATGTGGGGCTCGCGGAGGTCTTTGAGCGATGGGCCCAAGGGGAGCCTCGCGTGGTGATAGCGTGTGACCGGATGTTGGGGCTGGTGTGCTTCCGGGTTGTTGGCGATTCAGAACGAACCAAACGGCTTGTTGAGGATGTCAATAGCCGAGGGCGGGTGATGATTACCCATTCGATGGTTCCGATTGGTCAAACCGGTGGTGGGGAGGGGGAGAAGGTGTCGATCGCACGCGTGAGCGTGGGTACGCCCGGGGTCAAGATCGGGGATATTGATGAGCTTATTAAGGAGATTGGTCTGGGGTTGGATCGTGTGGCGGGGGGGTCATAAACTGGCCTATGCAGATCAATACACTTTTGAGGCTGGTGGCGGTTGTTGGGTACTCGGTATCTCTTACGGTATTTCTTGGGGTTGCCGGCGGGTGCTCGAACTCGGCGGTCTACAACGGGCACGAGTACACGATTGAAGCTGCGGGTTCTGATCGAGAGCGCGTTATCGAGGTGGTCCGCGAGGTGCTCTCTGATCACCGGTTTGTCATCGATCGTGTTGATGGGCGGCGGGGCGTCGTGACCACCGAGTTCAAATCGACACAAGGGATCGTGTCGCCTTGGGATACCGAGCAGGGATCGATCTCGCAAGAATCCGCGGACTTTGTCAATCAGCACGAGCGCAGGGTGCTGGTCTCGATCGGGGATGATGGGTCGGTTGTTGTGTCGGTGCTTGTTCAGCGCGTGCACCGTCCTGGTTGGCGGATTGAGACCGAGAGCATCTCTCGATCGACGCACGCGACGGTGATCGGCACAGACGGCAGGCGAGAGCCGAGCCGGATGGTGACCCCGATCGGGATAGACGGCAGGCTCGCCCGGCGGATTGGTGATGAAATTAGTGAGCGATTGTCGGCCGGTTGAGCGGGATGGCTTGCTGAGGGCCGTTTGGCTTGAGCTCCGCGACCATCTTTGTGTTCTGTGAATGTTGATCAGCCAGCGAGGGATCGATGATCGGGCTGATCAGATCGATTGGGTCCGCGTGATCGCTGTGCCCAAGGGCGTTTGCGATCAGCTGGCCTCGGCTCGATGCGTTGAGCTTGCGGTGGAGATTTTTGACATGATCATGGACGGTGTGGGGTGAGCGGCCGATGGATTCGGCGATCGCGCGGACAGAACGCCCGATGATGAGATGGTCGAGGATAACCTGCTCGCGTTGGGTGAGCCAGACCGGTGTGCCGGTCGAGTCACAGCGGATGGCATCTGACGCTTTGTACGCCATCGCGGCCAGCGCCGCGGCGAGTATCTCGGGGTTCACCGGTTTGAGCGAAGAGGGTGAAGGGCACGCGAGGATCAGGAGGGCAAGTGCTTGTGTTTTGGGCTGAGTCGATGGAACGATGGGGGCAAACGCGGCGAGTGTCTGGAGCGGGGTATTGGCTGTCCAGGGATCGCTTGTTGGACTCAGTGTCCATTTGGGGAGGAGGGTTGATGCAGGCACTACGCAGCCGGCGGTCAGTTGCTCCGGTGTAAGATTGAATGCTGAGGAACCAAGACGGTCGAGCGGGCAGCGTGCTTGGTGCTCGCTCGAGATCTCGTTGAGTGTGTGAATACACACTCCTGTAGATTCGGTTGTGAGCCGGTTCGTGATTCGGTCATGTTGTGCGATGATCACCCCAAACGAGGTGTGCTCGCTGAGTTGGGCCAAAGACTTTGCTGCTTGGGTTGTCCAGTCGAATGTGGGGGCCGAGGGCAAGCGGGCGATTTGTAGAGTGGTTTTTGTGAGCTGTAGTCGGGGATGGCTTTGATTTTGTTGGATTGTTGTTTGTTGGTATTGTTGATCGTGTGCGTGCATTTGTGTCCCGTACAGAAGTTCGAAGACACTTCTGTCTCGAATACACTTATTATCTGTATTATTGATGGGGTATGTTGAGTTGAAAGCGAGATTAGGTCCTTCCACCCAGTGCTCGGCATCGAGTGTTGGCGGCTGGTTCACAGGCCGGGATGGGACAATTGTGTGTGTCGTGTGGGGTCTCTTCCCTAGATTTGTAGTGCTTTGATCGCCGGTGTAATAGACAGTAATTCTGTGGAGTTTACTGGTTCGGAGGGGATTTTGGCGCATATTTAGCGTGTCTACGCCTGAGAAATGGCGGCGTATAAGGTGCAGAAGGCTCTGCGCCGAGCGATTTGTGAGGTCTTTATGTCCGCAGTTCCGGGACATCATGGGTTTGTGTTTGAGCCAATCACATGGCAGCCTGAAGCACTTGCGCGCCTTGAAGATCGTCATTTGGTTGCTTGGGGGGACGACATCGCGGTTCGGACCCGGTTCGCCGCCAATTTCCAGCAGTATCTTTCAAGCCTTCCAGATACACAAGTTTGTGTGATTCATGGCCGATCAATCTCCACAATTGATGACCTTTGCAGCCAACTCGAGTGCTTGATTCCCGTGGACAAGTTGAGTCGATCTGTTGATGGACCCTGGGGTGTTTCATCTATGTTGCGTCAACGGAGCACCGTCCCGGGTCGCCGGAGCGAGCGGATGCGTGTGTTCGTGTGGCACGATGCGGATCTACTGATCCGTCGTGACCGGGCGTTGTTCCAAGATATTGTCGAGGTCATGGCTGGGGTGAGCGCCGAGATGGAGTACGCCGACGATGGCGCGGTGCTGATTCAGCGGTGTGTGTATGTGGGGTCTTCGGCACTCGAGCGTGAGGCACGGCGTGTCGATTCTCGCTTGAACTCTTGGGGGGATTCGGTCTCCGGGGAGATCCCGTTTTGGGAGCTTGTGAGCGGCCAGGCGACGCCTCGGACGACGCTTTGTGCGATTGATCGTTTGCTTGCTGATTCTGGGTATTGATCATCAGAATCGCGTGAAGCACGAAAAATACTGAGAATTGTCCTGCACACGCCCCTGGGCGTGTGTTGTTGTGTTGGGATGGGTTGACTTTGGGGCTGGGGTTGTCTTGATTGGGGCATGCGGATTATCAGTGGAGAATATCGTCGTCGTCGTTTGCACCCTTTGCCCAAGGGGGTTGAGACGCGTCCGATCCCGGACATGGTCAAGGAGGCGATGTTCAACCTGCTGCGTGGTCATTTCGAGGATGTCGGGGTGATCGATGTGTTCTCTGGGTCTGGGTCTGTGGGTTTGGAGATGGCGAGTCAGGGGGCGTCTCAGGTGGTGTGCATCGAGCGGGACCGGCGGATGGTCAAGACGCTTGAGGACAACATCGAGATGCTGGGGTGCGAGGATCGGGTGGAAGTGGCGTGTTGTGATGCGCTCGGGCCTGCGACGCTTTCGCGGTGTCCCAAACCAGCGCACATTGTGTTTATGGATCCGCCGTATCCGATGGTGCGTGATCACGAGGGGTGGCCGAGGGTCAAGAAACAGTTTGAGCGTTTGATTGGGATGCTCGACGAGACGGGCTACGCGATTATTCGTACGCCTTGGCCTTTTTATCATCGCGAGGAGATCGTTGAGGATGGGGAAGAAGAAGTGGCGACCCCCGATGCACCAGCACCGGCCGAGAAGCGGGAGATGATCGAGGGGGAGGCGATGGTGGAGATCGATATGGATGGGGACTGGGAAGCCGAGTGGAACGCTGAGTCCAAGAAGGTGAACGATGGCGGGAAGCCGAACTATCGGACCTGGGACATCTCGCTTGAGATGGAGGGGGCTGATGGGCCTGAGACGCATGTGTACGGGTCTACAGCGATCCACCTGTATATGAAGAAGAGTGCTCCAGAGGGCTAATTCTGGGGGGGCAGGGTTGCATCGTGGGCCGGCCGGGGCGGTATATTTGATGTACCCTTGTGTTGTGGGGTTGACCGGATTCTCGGCTTTGGAGTTGCATTCTCGTGCAGTGGATTCAATGGCAATTTTTGTTGATGGTCTTGGCGTGTGTCGCCGGGGTTGTCTCGGCGGGCCCGATTGGGGACAGCCCGGCTGTTGAGAGGGCTGTTCTTGAGTGCGGGATCGAGATCGTGGTGTTTACCGATGTTGGGCCTGACGATGATGGCGGGGTCCAGGTCTGGACGCGGATGCACCGGGGATCGATGAGCGAGCTGGGCAATGAACGCGGGGCGTCGCTGATCGCGGCGCGGGCGGCGGTCTACGGGGTCGGGGAATATTCATACGATGAGATGCTCGGGTTCTACGGCATCGACGAGGCCGAAGCGAGCGAAGGGGCGGGGACTTATGTGACGAGGGACCATCTCTCGTTCATGCTCGCGGTGGAATCGCAGGACCGGGTCGGCGAGGGATTTGAGATCGCACGCGGGTTGGTCGATGGGTTCTCGCCGGGTGATGATGCGATCGATGCGGCGCGGGCGAGTGTGCTCAGTGAGATCGAGAAGATAGAAACAGAACAAGTATCGCGGATGATGTATCACCGCTGGCTCCCGGAGCTTCTCGATGGGAGCGGGTACGGGCTGCTTGCGATCCCGACGCGGCAAGAGTGCGGCGATATCGATGCCGAGGCGGTTCGTAGGTTTGTTTGGCGGCATTGGACTCCGGGACAGGCGAGTGTGCTTGTGGTCGGGGATGTGGATGCGGGCGCGGTGATTGCTGAGGCGCGGCGGGTGTTTGATGGGTGCGTTGGGCGCGAATCGAGCTTGATGTGTGACGGGGAGATTGTCAAGCCGACGGTTGCGGGCAATGTCGTGGCGCTCAATGAGCAGCGGGTTGAGGGTTCAAGGCTGGGGCTTGTGTGGTTCGGTGATGAGCAAGAGAATGTTTGGGATGAGGCGGCGTTTGAGGATCTGATGGTCATTTCGCTTGCCGGCGAGGCGATGCGGTACCGGGTGAATCGGATGCTCCGGAGCGAGTTTGATGGGCTGGCCGATGCGGGGGTTGATGTCGGGGATCTGATGGGGCGGATCGGATTTGCGCAGATCGTGGCTCAGTTCAAGGCTGGGGCGGGGCCAGAATCATGGGAAGCGGTGCTCGGGGCGATGGAGCAGGAGAGGCGTCGTTTGTCGACCGACGGGTTGAGTGATGGGGAGATCGAGCACGCTCGGCAGTGGTTGATTCAGCAGTGGGGCTATGAGATGGATCAGTGGTCGCAGGCGACGACGCGCGAGAAGGCGCGGACGCTGAACTGGATGCTTTCGAAAGGACGCCCGCTGATTGATCTTGAAGAATGGATCAGCACTGCACCAGTGGTACTCGGCGAGGTGGACAAGGCGCGGATAAACAGGGTGGTTCGTGGGTTGCTCGGAGGAGCTGGACAGGATGCGGTTGATCCCGCGGTCTTGGTGATGCTTGATTCTGAGGAGGGGGTTGAAGAGTCGGTTGTCGATGGGGTGCTTGAGCGGTCGCGGTTGGTTGAACCAGGCAAGCTGGCGGGGGACTGGATTGAGCATATGCGCGGGCCGATCCTGAACCGGTCTGCCGAGGGCGGGGTGGTTGATGAGATCACGGTGCATCAGGCATCGGGCGTGGTGTCGGCGGTGCTGAGTAACGGGATTGTTGTGCATCATCGCGAGATGGTGGATACGGATCAGCCCGAGTCTGTGTTGATGACGGTGCGGGTGGGGTTTGACTCGATCGAGGAGGAATCGATGCACGGGGCGGGGGATGTGTTTGTTGCCGCGATCGAGCGTGGGTTGATCCGATCGCGGACACAGAGCGAGCTGCGCGGGATTATGGTTGAGCACGGCATCGAGATTGATGTCGTGGGGGGGACATGGGATGTTGAGATCCGCGTGCGGGTTGAGGGTGAGTCGTTTGAGCGGGCCTCAGAGCTTGTGCTTGCGCTGCTTACGGATCTGAGGATCGAGCGTGGGTTGATCGATGAAGTGGTGGGGGAGGCTGAAGCTGGGGCTCGGTCTTTGGGGGTTCCGGTGGGGGCGATGGAGATGGGGATTGCTCGGGCATTGGGGCGTAAATTTGAGCTGCGGGATTCTGGGAACATCGGGGATGGGGTCGGTGCCCGATCAGTTCATTCGTGGATCTATAACAGAGTTCAGGGCGTCAATATTGAGGTTGGGATCGCGGGGGGGATTGATGCGCAGCGGTCTATCGAGGCGTGTGCTGTTTTTCTGGGTTCAATTCGAAAGGGGGACGCAGACGAGGACTTGATTCTTGTGAACAGTGATCGGGCCGGTGGGATCGGAGAGGTTGGTGGAATCGGGGGCGAAGAGATCGTTCGTGTGCATGATGATTTTGGTAATGAAGGTGTGATGGTGGGGTTCGGGGCGTGCAGGGTTGAAGAGATTGAGGAGCTGCGGGCGTTGACCGTTGCGGGGATGGTTCTTGATGAACGGGTCGGACGGTTGATCAAGGAGGCGGGGGTTAAAGCTCGGTTGAGGAGCGGGGCATTGACCTTGGACCTTGTGCCGGGGCGTGTGGTGATGTTTGGTCAGGTCGATTGTGATCCGGGGGAGTTTGATATGTGGGCGAGCGTGCTTGAGCGCGAGATGGAACGGCTGGCTGTTGAGGGCGTGGGGGGCGATGAGCTTGAATTACCGATGGGGCGGATTGATGGGTGGATCAAGGAGGGGGTGGGCCGGCTCGAGTTCTGGTCGCGTCGGATGGCGCGGCTCGGGAGATTTACAGAGCTCGGGGGCCGGCGGGCTGATGTTGAATCGATCTGGAGTATCCGGAGTTCGTACAGCGAGCTTGATAGCGAGTCTGTCAGTGCTGTGTTTCAGAAGTGGTATACGGATGGTGAACGCTTCAGGATTGAGCAGGTGAGTGAAGAGCGGTGAGTCTGATGAGCATGAAAAAACCCCGGCGATTGCCGGGGTTGCTTTGTATCAAGTGAACGCTTTGATTAGGCGGCTTGGGTCGCAGGATTGAATCCGGTGAACGGGTTGAATCCGAATGGAGTTCCGCCGAAGCCTGGGGTGCCGGATTCTGATTGTGGGTTCTCAGCGTTCCACCAGTTGAAGCCTGATGGGGTTGGGAACTGGGCGCCGAACTGGCTTGCGAATGGGCTGCCGAACTGTGAAGCGAATGGTGAGTTGAACCAGTTCCATGGGGTTGGTGCCCACTGGTTTGTTGGCTGGTTCCATGGGCTGAATCCTTGGGAGCCGTTCCAGCTGTTCCAGTTCCATGGGGTGTTCCATGAGTTGTTTGACCAGTTGTTGGTTGCGGACCATGGCGAGGAGTTCCAGTCGCCCCAGTTGTTGCCGCCTTGGAAGCCCGCGAACGGCGAGAACTGGCCGCCGAAGGATTGGTTCCATGATGGATTGAATCCTTGGAAACCCTGGAATCCTGGGAATGATTGGAAGCCGTTGAATCCGAATGGTGTGTTGAACATGTGTATTTCCCTTTGGTTGGGTGTTGGTGTGTGGTGACCGCGCTCGCGATCGGTTGGCTTTGATCGGCGGGGATGGGGGATGAGTTTCGCTGGAGATGCCTGAATGTGGGGGAATTGGAAGTAGTGTTTGGTCCAGCGCGTTATGTGCGCTGGGCGGTCGTTATGGGGCTTTGGTGTAGGTCGCGATGCAGTTTGGTGCTTCGGTTATGGAGACCGAATGGACCCTGGCGTTTGGGGCGAGAGAGGCGTCGAGTTTGCTTGCCAGCTCATCGGCTATGTGTTTGGCGATGTATTCTGCTGTGGGGTTGAGGTTGTCGAAGGGTGGGATGTCGTTGAGGTTCTGGTTGTTGAAGGGTTGGCAGATCTGGATGAGGGTTTGTTCGAGGAGGTGGAAATCGCAGAGGAGCCCTTCGGGGTCGAGTTGGGAGCCGGAGATTGTGGCGGTGGTTCTGAAGTTGTGGCCGTGGGTTGGTTCGGGGGTGCCGTTTAGGATGATGGAGTGGGCGGCACAGAACTCGTGGGTGACTTGGATGGTGAACATGTCAGGACTCGGTTGGTTTTGGAGTGGGTTTGGATGGGTGGTTTTTGTTCCAGGTAGAGAGTGAGCGGAGGGCCATGACGGCGATGATGAGGTTTGATGCGATGCCGGCGGGGGATTGAGCAAAGAAGTTGAAGGCGACCCAGCAGATGGAGGCGAGGGCGGCGAAGACGAAGCCGTCTTTTTTGTGCTTGCCGAGGCGGTACATGGAGAGGAACATGAAGACGGCGGCGGCCCAATCGAGGCCGAAGTATCGGTCGAGGGCGAGGGAGTTGATGATTGATTCTGACATAGGGGGAAGGGTAGGGGGGGAAGTGGTGAGAAGGGGGCATAGAGTGGGGGAACTGGTTTAGGAGTGTTGATATGGGTGATTCGCCGTTGATATTGGGTGTGAGTGGACTTCGTGGGATCGTTGGGGAGAGTCTGACTCCTGAGCTGGCGGTGCGGTACGCGGCGGCGTTCGGAGAGTGGCTCTGGGAGAGCTATAAGGACGGCGGGGTGATGGTTGTTGCGGTGGGGCGCGATGGTCGGCGTGGCGGGGAAGTGATCGAAGAGGCGGCGATCGAGGGGTTGCTGCGTGCTGGGTGTGATGTGGTGCGGATGGGTGTGGCGACGACGCCATCGGTTGGGGTGGCGGTGTCTGGGCCTTGCTGTGAGGCGGGGCTCGTGATCACGGCGAGCCATAACCCGGCTCAGTGGAACGGGATCAAATGTATTGTCAATGACAAGGGTGCGTCTGGTTCTTCATCGCGTGCACCGCTTGCGTCTGAGGCCGAGGAGATTGTTGAGCGGTTTATCAGCAGCGAGGGGGAACCCAAGCAGACACGGGAGCGCGGGGTTGTGGTGGCGCATGGGAGTGAGATCGGGGTGCATGTGTCTTGGGCGGTGGATTCGTTTTACCGGATTATGGGCGAGAAGCCTGAGAAGAAGGTTGGGAAGATCTCGGCGGTGCTTGATTCGGTGAACTGTTCGGGATCGACGATGGCGGTGCCTTTCTTTGAGCGGATTGGTGGGCGGTTGCTGCCTGTGGCGTGTGATGGGTCTGGGGACTTTCCGCACACTCCAGAGCCGACGCGGGAGAACTTGTCGGGCAAGGGGGGGTTGTGCGATGTGGTGGTTGGGGAGAAGGCGAGTGTGGGATTTGCGCAGGATCCGGATGCGGATCGGCTCGCGATTGTCGATGAGCTTGGGGAGTATATCGGGGAGGAGTACACGCTTGTGTTGTGCGCGATGGCGCTTATGGAGGCGCGGAAGGATCGGGCGGGGAAAGCTGGGGGGCCGAAGCCTGTGTTTGTGGTGAATCTTTCGACTTCGCGGATGATTGATGATTTGGCGGCTCATTACGGGGCGGAGGCTGTGCGGTCTGCGGTGGGGGAGGCGAATGTTGTTGAGGTGATGAAGAAGCTCGAAGCCGAGGGCCGGGATGTCGTGATGGGTGGCGAGGGGAACGGCGGGGTGATCTGGGCTGAGGTGACTTATGTGCGGGATTCGTTGTCGGGGATGGCGCTGGTGATGGCGCTGATGGCGCGGACCGGGAAAACGATGAGCGAGTTGGTGGAAATGATCAACGAGATGGGGCCGACCGATGAGGTGAAGGCCAATGGGTACACGATATTGAAGGCAAAGTCGGATCTGGCGAGTAAGGCCGATGCGGTGCCTGTGGTTGAGCATTTGAATGGGATTTACTCGAAGATGGATGGTTGTCGGGTGGATCTGCAGGATGGGATCCGGATTGATTGGGATGAGCGGGGGGTGTGGGCGCATGTGCGGGCGAGTAATACAGAGCCGATTATGCGGGTGATTGTCGAAGCTCCGAGCCAGGCGGAGGCCGAGCGGGTGGCTGGGGAGATTGATGGGCATATACTCGGGGCATGAGTGATACAGCAACAGATTACGAGATCGGGTCGCGGGTTCGGGTGTCTCAGCAGTTGATGCTCAATGATTCTGCGAGTGTGACGAGCGTCGAGGGTGTTGTTCAACGCGTTGGGCAGCAGAAAACGGGGTCTTGGTTTGCGCACGGGCGGGACAAGAAGCTCTGGCTCGATCGGGTGGAGGTCCGGAAGGATGACGGGGAGATTGTGGTTGTGAATCTTGATCAGTACTCGCGGGTTGAAGTGATCGGCTGAGACGGATCGATTTTGCATGTGACTTAATGCGGCACTCTTCCGAGTGCTGTTTTTGTGCGCACAGATTGGTTGGGTTTATTCTGAGTTGCTGAGAATTCGATAAAAATTTCGGGCTTTGTTTCCAAGGGTTTACGCGTCGGTAGGGTCGCGGAGTGACTTGCTTTGTGCGCACGCTGTGGTCCGAATGGTCCATTGGGTGAGCGTGTGATTCAAATGCACGCCGGGAAGTGGAGGCGGGAAAATGTCTGACCAGGATTCGAGTGGGTTGTCGGGAAATGCTCAAAGACGATGGGAGCTTGTGCGATCGTTGATCGATACGCACGAGAACGGGGCGTTGCCTCGGCTTGAGCAGTTGTGGGCGTATTACCGCAACCCGCTCGAGCTGGTTGGGCGGAGTGGGCTAGCGCAGGGCGCTGGTCAGAGCGGCTGGTACCGGATGGCGCAGGAACGGGGGTTGCCTGATCGGGTGACGGGGACGAGTGTTGATGGGGTGTCGCCGGCAAGTGGTCGTCGTGAGGTCGTGATCGAGAATGATATCGGTTGGCGGGTCGGGACGATGGTGGACTTTATGTTTGGGTCGCCGGTGCGGATCGAGTCGCTTTCGGATGATGAGGGCAGGCAGGAGATTATCGAGGGCGTGCTCGAACGGGTGTGGGAGCGGAGCGGGGGGATCGCGTTGATGCAGGACATCGCGACGCTCGGGCATGTGTATGGGTATGTAGATCTGCTGGTTCGGATTGATGAGGATCTGCTTGTTGGGGCGACGGTTGAGACTGTGCACGAGGCGATTTCGATTGAACCGATCGAGCCGAGGCGTGGGGTTCCGATCGTGAGTGATTCGGATTACCGGGTGCTTGAGGGGTACGCGATCCACTTTGAGCGGGAGCTGAATCAGCTAGAAGTGTCGAGCGAGAAGAACACGATCAGGAACCGGTTTGGTCGGTTGATCGGGGGCGGGCAGGACGCAACTGCTCGGAAACGATCGACGGTGACGGAGTTGATTACGCAAGACGGGTGGGAGTTGTATGAGGATGGAGAGCGGGTTTCGGGTGGGTCGAGATCGGTGCTTGGGTCAACGGTGCCTGTGGTTCATATTCAGAATATCAGTCAGCCGTTTGTGTATTCGGGGCTTGGGGAAGTCGAGGCGTTGATCCCGTTGCAGGACGAGTTGAATACTCGTCTCAGTGATCGTGCCAATCGTGTGACGCTGCAGAGTTTCAAGATGTACCTAGCTCGGGGGATTGAGGGGTTTGATGGTTCGGGGGTTGGGCCTGGGACGGTGTGGAGCACGGATAATCCCGATGCTTCGATCGTGGGCTTTGGGGGTGATGCGAGCAGCCCGAGTGAGGATAAGCATATTGGCGAGATCCGCGAGGCGCTCGACAAGATTTCGGGGGTTCCTCCGCTCGCGGGCGGGGTGGTCAAGGCGAAGCTTGGGAACCTATCGAGCGCCAATGCGCTCCGGGTGACGCTGATGGGATTGATTGCCAAGACGATGCGGAAGCGGGTGACCTACGGACGCGGGATCGAGCAGGTGAGTTCGCTTGTGCTCCGGGCGATTGATGAGGCGGGGGTGCTTCGGGTATCTGAATCTGAGCGTGGTGTGCGTGTGGTGTGGGGTGTGCTTGGTCCGATCGGGGATGAGGAGTCTCTTGATGCGGCGCAGGCGAAGGTTGCGTTGGGTGTGCCTGAGGAGCAGGTTCTTGATGAGCTAGGGCTCGATGAGGCGGATCCTGGGATTGTTTGAGTGACGAAAGAACTGATCAAGGAGAACAGCGATGGGATTAGGTGGATTTGGCGGCGAGCCGGTTGAGCAGGGCGGGTCTGAAGCAAGCAGGGTTGATGAGGTTGCGATCAGCGAGGATGTGATCTGGAAGTCTCGGGCCGAAGAGGCCGAGGAGAAGCTGGCGGCGTGCGAGGCGCGTCTTGGTGAGTTGGCTGATGAGCTTGAGTCGGCCAATGCGGCGGTGGTTTCTACGCAGAGGCGGGGGGACATCGAGCGTGAGCTGACAGCGGCGCGGGCTGTGGATCTTGAGACGGCGTGCTTGCTCACAGAGGCGACGATTGGTGAGATGGATGATCCGGATGTCGCGGTGGCGGTGCGGGAGCTCAAGTCTCGGAAGCCATTCTTGTTTTCGTGCAGTTCGCATGCGAGCGGTGGCGGTATGGGTGGCGGTGCGATGAGTTCGCAGGTCGGGAGTGGTGGGAATGGATTGGGGAAGATGGCGACATCGGCGAGGAGCAGCGGGGACCGGAACGAGTTGCTCCGGTATTTGCGGGCGCGTCGTGGCGGCTGAAGCGCGTGATTGAGTTGGATGGACTTTGGGTCGGGATGACAGGTATAGAAAAGGAGAACAGGAATGGCATTTACAGGTAAGGCGAGTTTTTCGGGTGGCGCGGGGCTTCCTGAGTTGGTTGAGGATGTGAGCGATATTATTGGGATTGTGAGCCCGTTTGAGACGCCGCTGCTTGATCACTTGGGTGATGCGAAGCGTTCAGCGATGTCGACGGTGCATGAATGGATCGAGGATGCGCTACTCCCAAACAAGGGGATGATTGATCAGACGGTGTTTACTCCAGATCCGTTGACTGCGACGGGGATCTTTGTTGATGACGCGAGCGTGTTTAAGATCGGTGATCTTGTGCGTCCTGGGCAGAGCGGTGAGGTGATGCTTGTCGAGGCGGTTGATACCGTGACCAATGTGCTTGGGGTATTCCGTGGGTACGGGGCGACGACCGCTGAGACTTTGGCCGACAACATGGAGCTGAACATTCTGGGTAACGCGGCTCTTGAAGGGGATGACTCGCCCGGGGCTCGGTTCAGCAACCGTGTCCGCAAGAGCAACTACACGCAGATCTTTACTTCAGGGATTGATGTTTCGGGATCGCTCCAGGCGTCGCGGGCGTACGGGATTTCTGATGAGGTTGATTACCAGAAGCAGGAGCGGATGCGTGAGTTGCTTCGGGATCTTGAGAACTGTGTGATCAACGGCGTTGCGCCGACTGCGGATCAGCAGGGCTCGGGGACTGTTCGTCGGTCGATGAATGGTCTGATTCATTCGATGACTACCAATCAGTTTGTTCCTGGTGCGGGGGCGATCCCGCTTGGGGATGGCGGTGGCGATGAGCTCAATGAGGTTGTGCTCAATGCGGCGCTCAAGCAGATCTGGGATCAGTCTTCGGGTGGTGTGGACACGATTGTTGTTGGCGGTGCTCAGAAGCGGAAGATCAATGGGTTCGCGACGGGGAGCCGGGCGTATCTTCCTGAGGACCAGACTTACTCGGACATGATCTCGGTGTACGAGAGTGACTTCGGTGTGTGCCGGGTGATTCTTTCGCGGTGGGTACCTACGGACACTGTTATGCTGCTTGATTCTTCGCGTGTTTCAGTGATGCCGATGCAGGGGCGGAGTTTCCATTACAAGCCTCTGGCGGCGACGGGTGATTCGGTTTCGGGCCAGGTGATCGGTGAGTACACGACGGAGTTCAAGAACGAGAACGCGCACGGCTTGATCTCGGGCCTTGCGGTTTGATCGGTTCTTGAGTTTGGATTGCGGGGTTCTGGTGGGGGCTGGAACGCTTGGGGCGGATGGAGACATCCGCCCCGGGTTTGGACGATTTGTTTGCATTTGGGAGGATTTCGATGTTTGCCAAGGACAGGGATTTGTTGGTAATTGAGCCCGGATTATTCCGGGAAGTGGTGTGGAACGGGCAGCGGATATTGAGCGGGACGGGGGATCTGCTTGGTGTGACGCTGACGCTCACAAGCGGGACTTTCTTAGACGGCGAGATCGGGGCGGGGCATGTGATTCTGATTGATGGGCTGCCGATGGAAGTGGTGAGTGTTCAGAGCGCGACGGTTGCGACGGTGTCGATTATGCGCGGGGATGTGAACTCGAACATCATCCCGAGCAATCAGGTGAGCGGTGCGGTTGTGGAGGTGTTTACCTTTCGGCCTCAGATTGAGATTGTGCATCGGCAGATTCTGTCGATGGTTGGGATCGATGTGGATGATCCTGATGGGCTGGGCGATGCGGCGGTGACGAATCCTGGGGCGATGGTTGTGCTTGAGGCGCTCGGTGCGTTGCATCTGATCTATGCGTCTGCGGGGGCACCGGGGCGTGGGGGCGAGGCGTTTTTGGATCGGGCCAAGCTGTATCAGCAGCGGTTCTCGATGCAGCGCGGATCAGTGGTGGCGTTGATTGACCTTGATGGTGACGGGATTGCCGAGACGCGTCGGCATCCGAACTCGTTTGTGCTTACGCGTGGTTAAGGGGGCAGGTGATGCTTGTGATGCGGCCGAGTGTTGTGAAGTTTGGTGCTGATGAGTGGGCGGGCGTGGTTCGCGTGGCGATCGAGTCATTGAGCGTGGAGATGGCCGAGGAGTGGGATGACGAGGGGCCGAATCTGATGTTCGCCGATTCGACGAGGCGGAAGACGAGTGTGCAGGTCTTTCAGGATGTTGAGGGGGATGACCTCTCGACGCCTGATCCTGGAACTGAGGCGGGCTTGGTCGTCGAAGTGGATCGTGGGAACGATGCAGACAAAAAATCCATCTCTATGACGGCGGTTGTACAGAGTGTTTCGTATTCGTTCTCTGGTTCGAGGTCGACGCGGTTGGTTCGGTTGGTCGCGGTGAGCAGCGCTGGGAATTTTGAGCCGGTGAGTGTGATTGGGGGTGGGTGATGGCGTCTTCGTTTAAGGGATTGAATCTATTTGGGTCGGGTGGGCACCGGTTTGTGAACCGGCGGCTTGGGCGGCGTGTGATCTCGATGGCGGCGGTGCTCAATGACCCGGTGACTCCGGGGACGATCGAGTCTGGGGATTGGGAGGTCTGGGTTGAGGTCCGGGGTCGTCTGGTGGCGGGGACTGATTCGGTATTGTGGTCGCTCCGGAACTCGATTTTGAATCAGACGCAGTTTGGAGTTGCTGCTGGAACGCTTGTTGATGAGCACGGGCATCAGTGGGCTGATATGAAGTTTTTGACCTATGAAGAAACGGGGCCGACTCAGCGGGGACGGGATGTGTCTGTTGGGTATGTGGCGGTCTTTGGCCGATTGACGGGATGAATCAAGATCGGAGGGTGAGCAATGGAGACTGAGGTGCTGGGGGCGTTGACACAGTTTGGGGTTGCGGGGATGGTGTGCGCGATGTGGCTGATTGAGCGGCGAGCATCGGCGAAGCGCGAGCAGCAGATTACCGAAGCGCATACTTTGCTGATCGGGCAGGGTGGTGATCGGGCGGCGTTGATTGCGGTGATCAAGGAGAATACGAGGGCGTTGTCGCTCTTGGAGGCGGGGCAGCGTGGATTGCTTGATGCGTTGTCGGGGCGCAGTGTTGCTGGCTCGGCGACTGGTTCACTGTCTGGCGGGCAAAGGGGCTAGACTGGGGGATGCGGAGATTTGCTCAAAGAGCGTTGGTCTGTATCGTGATACCCGTTGTGGTAGTTGCGGGATGTCAGCGCGGGGTGGTGATCCGTGAAGAAGTGGTCGAGGCCGACGAGGGGATGGTGGTTCCGGGACCCTTCGCTCCTACAGAGATGCGGATCCATCCGCTGACACACGCCGAAGCGGTTGGTGTCAACGGGCAGATCGTGCTGCATGTGGAGGTGCGTGATGGATGGGGGGATACGATTAAGGGGATCGGGGATGTGCAGGTGCGTCTGCGCCGGTCGGGGGCGACGACGCTGGGGGAGAGCGGGACCAAGTGGGATATTGATCTGCGGGATTTTTCGACCAATGTGTCGTACTTCGATTCAGTAACGCGGACCTACCGGTTTGTGCTCACTGGATTGCCCGATTGGTTTACGCTTGAGGGGCGCGGGCGTCTGCGGGTGTTGTTCAGGACAGCGCGGGCCGACGGGAGCATCGAGGTGTTTCAGGACGACTTTGAGATCGTGAGCGTCATCACAGATGACGGGTGAGGCGGCTGTGGATATTTGAATCAGTTGTCGCCGGACTCAATGAGGTTGAGTTGGCGGTATTTTTCTCTGTAGATGTCTCGGAGCTCGGTTTGTTTGTTGGTCAGGTCGAGTTGTCGGCCTTGGATGTAGGCGGCACGGACGACGGAGGTTGTTTCGAGGATGTCGCCGTCGGTGATGACGAGGGTGGCGTGCTTGCCTTTCTCGATGGATCCGATGAGGTGATCGATGCCGAGGATCTCTGCGGCGGAGAGTGTGATGCCTTTGAGTGCGGCTTCTTGGGAAAGCCCGTGGGCGACGGCGATGGCGGCGGCGTCTGGGAGGTTGCGTTCGTGTCCGAATCTTGAGGACATGGTGAGGGACCATTGGACGCCGGCGGCTTCGAGTTTTTGTGGGAGTGAGTAGGGGTCGTCGTAGGGGGCGTCTGGTCGTTTAGGGAATCCGAAGGTGCCTCCGATGATGACGGGGGTGTTTGTGGAGACGAGGAGGTCTGTGCAGAGGTAGGCGTCGCGGCCTCCGACGATGATTGGCTTGAGGTTGCGATCGAGTGCCCAGTTTATTGAGTTTGTGATCTGGTCGAAGGTGCTTGCTCGCATGAAGACTGGGTTCTGGTGCTCGCCGGGAAGAACTGTCGATACAGCGTCGAGGCGTTGGTCAGTTATTGAGTGGGATTGTTTGTAGGCGGCGGCTTGGTCGAAGATTGTGTTGAGGTCTTGGGTGTTGTTGTCTCTGAGGGAGATGATGAGTCCGGCATCGCGGACGAGGGCGAGGTCTTCGGTGGTCCAGCCGTCGGTGCTTAGGATCGAGGCGCGTCCTGGGATTGTGCCGCTGCTTGGGAAGACGCCGACGGTGAGCACGCCGTTGGTTCTTGCGACGGGGATGACGACCGAGTCCGGATTGACAGCGACATAGGCGCGGACTTCTGGGGTCATTGGGCCGACTTCGTTGTAGTCGCGGGTGGCGCGGACTGCGGAGGTTTCTTCGAGCCCTAGGCGGGTGACGGAGTCGATGAGTCCTGGGTAGATGTGCATGCCGGAGAGATCGATGATCTGGGTGTCTGCTGAGAGCATGATTTTTGGCATGATGTCGTCGGCTTTTCCGACCATCCCGATTTTGCCTTCGTTCATGGAGACGACGGCGTTTTCGATTGTTTCGCCTGAGACTGTGTGGGCTGTTGCGCCGACGAGGAAGATCGGGTGGCTTTGCTCTGGAGCGGTTGGGGTGAGGTCCTGAGCGATGGCGATTGATGTCGTTGTTGCGAGTATTGCTGTAATAAGTGTTGGGATGAGTGCTGGTATGTATTTCATGGTGTGTGCTTTCATAAATGGTGAATCCGTAGTTGGTTGATTAGTAGTCGGTGTGCCATGCTGGGAGGAGTTGGTTGCAGCCGCAGTCGCCTCTTGTGTCATGGTTGTAGTTGTTATGGGTGTGGTCGTGGTCTTCTGGATTGCTTTCTTTGGAGTCTTTCTGTTTGTCTTTTTTGCCTTTGGCATCCTTGGAGACGATTTTCTGGATGAGGCGGGTGCGCTCGGCGCCGATGACGGTGCGGTGGGCGTCGTCGTCTTGGAGCGAGAAGTACTTACGGCCGTCGACGAAGGTTGTTTCTGCTTTGGACATTGAAGACAGGGGTGGTCCGGACCAGATGACGAGATCGGCGTCTTTGCCGGGCTCTAAGGTTCCGACGCGGTCGATGATGCCGAGTTGGATGGCGGGGTTGGTGGTGACGAATGCGAGGGCTTCTTGCTCGGTCATTGCGATGTCTGAGGCACGCGCATATTTGAGGGCCTTGGCGGCTTCGACATTCATCCGGCGGGCGAGGTCGTCGGAGTCTGAGTTGAAGGAGGTCAGTAGTCCGACCTCGTGGTTGATTGGGCCGGCGTAGGGGATGGCGTCGGTGACTTCGACCTTGTAGGCCCACCAGTCTGAGAAGATGGAGGCGCCGAGGGAATGTTCTTTGACGGTTTCGGCGACCTTGTAGGTTTCGAGGCCGTGCTGGAAGGTGCCGATTTTGAATCCGAAGTCTTCGGCGATTCGGCAGAGCATGAGGATCTCGTCTTGGCGGTATGAGTGGCAGTGGACGAGGCGGTCACCGGCGAGGATCTGGGCGAGGATTTCGAGTTCGAGGTCTTGGCTGCCTTCGACGGTTTTCATTCCTCGGTCAGCGTACTCACGGGCTTTGGTGAAGCGGTCGCGCATGATGGTTTCGACGCCCATGCGGGTTTGCGGGTAGCGGGTGGTTTTGTCGTCGCCCCAGTTGGCTTGTTTGACATTTTCACCGAGCGCGAACTTGATGCCTGGCTTGGCGTTTTCGAAGAACATGTCTTGTGGTTTGGCGGCGTTCCATCTGATTTTGACTGTTTTGGATTGGCCTCCAATGGGGTTTGCTGAGCCGTGGAGAAGCTGGGCGGTGGTGAGGCCTCCGGCGAGTTCGCGGTACCAGCCGATGTGTCCGGGGTCGAGTGAGTCTGCGATGCGGCATTCGGATGTGACGGCTTGGCCGGATTCGTTGACACCGAAGCGGAAGAGGCCGGTGTGGGAGTGGGCGTCGATCATGCCTGGGGTGACATGTTTGCCCTTGGCATCGATTTCGTAGTCGACGAAGATTCTTGGTCGTCCTTTGGCGCCGACGGCTTTGATTTTGCCGTCCTTGATGACGACCCAGCCGCCCTCGAGGACGCCCTCATCGGACTGTGTCCAGATGGTGGCGTTGTGGATGAGGACGGAGTCTTGCGGCGGGATGTTGCTGAGTGCGTATGGGCCGAAGGGAGTGGTGGGTAGGTGCGGGAGGGTTTCGTCGGCGTCATCTTCTTCGGTGTTGTCATCCTCGGCTTTGGCTGCGGTGATTTCGAAGGCGGCGCCGTCTGGGCGTGTGCCGAGTCCGAAGAGGGCGTTGTCTGCTGGTGCGGTAAGGGCGATGGAGAATGTGCCGGGCATCCCGAAGGGGGTGTGGTCGAAGGTGAAGTTGAGTGATGAGCCCTTGATGTTTGTTGTTTCTGCGGCTTGGGTGATGTCGTCGCCGTCTTGGACATGCTCGATGATGGTGACTGTGTCGCCGGAGACTTTGAAGCTGAGCTCGAACTCTCCGGCGAGGGTTGCATCCCATGTGCCTTTGAACGACTTCATGGTGATGGGTGCGTCAACGATTTTGGCGGTCCAGTTGAATGGTGTTTGGTTGGCGCCGAGTCCGGTGCCTCGCATGGTGTTGTCGGATAGGAGTGTTCCTGACATGATGTAGGAGCCTGAGCCGTCGTCGTCGTCATCGAGGATGAAGGAGATGGCGTTGTCGTTGAGTTCGACCTTGCGTGCTTTGTTGGTGGCGATATCTTCGCCCTCGTCTTCGTAGGCGGTGATTGATTTGCCATCGATGTCGATCCACATGGTGAAGGGGTCGTTGACGAGTGAGATTTCCCAGTAGCCGTCGAAGTTGGTAGGGTCGAGATCGTTGATGTGGTGTTTGCGGCCGTCGATCCAGGTGTCGATGATTTTGGCGTCTGCCTCTGGGTCGAAGAGGTCGGCGGAGGTGATGACGAGGTTGGCGATGTTGCCGTTTTTGATTGTGCCTTGGTTTTCGAGGTTCAGGATTTTGGCGGGGTTTGTGGTGAGCATCGCGAGTGCGCCCGATGCGGGGAGGCCTTGTTTGATTGCGGTGTGGAGGTTTTTGAAGAAGGATTCGTCGTTGCGGAGTTTACTGGATGTGAGGGCGACTGTGAGGCCGGAGTTTGAGAGCCAGCGTGCGTTTGCTGGGGCGCGTTCCCAGTGCTGGAGGGCGGTCAGGGTGATGTTGTCGGCGTCGTTGATGGTCCAGACTTCTGGTTCTTTGGGGAGAGTCATGGGGACGACGACGGGGTAACCCATTTCAGCGATGGCATCGAGGCGGCGGTGCTCTGTGCCTGATCCGACGATGACGAGGTCTTTGTGGCCAAACTCATCGGCGACTTTGCCGGCGAGGAGCGCTTCGAGTTCGTGGTCGGTGTCGTAGTAGAGGGTTGTGGTGTCCGGGGTGATGTGTGAGAGGCACGACGGAGCATCGGACTTCGATTTGTGATAGTGCTCGGCGTCGATGAATGATTGGCGCATCAGGGACATGACGCCCATGTGGCTTGTTGGGTAGTCGGCGTCGCGCCAGTTTGTGCGGTCGAAACCCATCATCTGGGCGGTGTTGGATTGGTAGACGGGGGTGGCGCCCAAAGATGGGTCCGGGAGATCGGCGGAGGTGGAGACTGTTGCGGTCCAGCCTCGGAAGACTCCGGAGTCTGGGGCGATCATTGCGGCGGTGAATCCGAGTTGGCGGAGGGACTTGGCCTTTGAGTTTGTAAGACCCGGGCCAACGAGGGCGTGGCGTTGGGGGGTGACGAAGCGGTTGTGGTGGGTGCCCGCGGAGGTGGTGTCGAGATCTTGGGCTTTGACTTCGACGAAGGGGTCGATGAATCCGGCGTAGATGTGCTGGTCTGGATCAAGTTGATGGACCTGGTAACCGGGTTTGAGTCGGATGGTGTCGGCGGATTCGAACACGCCGACGATGGTGCCGTTTTCAATGAGGATGGCGGGGTTGGATTCCGCGTCGTAGGTGGTTGTTGGGGAGAGGTGGATGGTGGCGCCCATGAGGATGTGGCTGGTGGGGCGGTCGATGGCCATGCCGTTGGGGCGGGGGGCGAGGGGATCGTTGGCGGCCGTGTTTGAGGCTGTACATAGAGCGAAGGCGGCGACCGCGAGGGTTGCGGATACTGATTTCATAGCTGATTTCATAAGATGGAGACTCCTGCCGACCACGACTGTGGGGCGTATTTGTGTAACTGAGTGTAGATGGTACCGGAATCGGGGTCTTTGGTGGCACCGATTGGGTCCATGCACCGTTGAACGCGCTATCCTCCATTTTTGTTCACCAAGAGCCCTGATTTTGGGCTCAAAACACCGGTTTGAATCGCCGGAGCATGAGGTCGGAAAATGGGTAATGAGCTGATCAAGGGGAACGCGGTCATCGGGCAATCCGGGGGACCTACGGCTGTCATCAACCAATCACTCGTCGGGGTGATCGAGGGATTGCGGACAGCAGGGGCTGGAACCTCGGGGAATCCCATTAAAAAAGTGCTCGGGATGCGGCACGGAGTGACCGGGCTGGTCAATGATGATCTATACGACCTGACTGATTATCCGCATGATCGGCTCCAGCTTTTGGCTCGGACACCGAGCGCGGGGTTGGGCTCGACGCGAGACAAGCCAGACGCGGCGTTCTGTGAGCGGATCTTTGAGGCTTGCCAGAAGCATGACATCCGGTACTTCTTTTATATCGGTGGGAATGATTCGAGCGATACCTGCCGGATCGTCAATGAACTGTCCAATGAGAAGGGCTACGAGCTCCGGTGCTTCCATATTCCCAAGACGGTTGATAACGATCTGATGATCAACGATCACACGCCCGGGTTCCCAAGCGCGGCGCGGTTTGTCGCCAAGGCGTGCATGGCCGACTTCCTCGACAATATTTCATTGCCCGGGATCAAGATCAATGTAATCATGGGTCGGCACGCGGGGTACCTGACGGCTGCGTCTGCGCTCGCCAGGCGGGACGATCGGTATGAGCATGAGGGGAGCTCGACGGATGGGCCTCAACTTATTTACTTGCCTGAGGTGGCGTTTGACACGGAGCGGTTTGTTGACGATGTGGCAACGATCTTTGATCGGCATGGTCGGTGTCATATTGCGGTCTCAGAGGGCATTGCTGACAAGGACGGGAACTCGATTGGTGGGCAGCTTATCAAGAATGGGCAGACCGATGCTCACGGCAATGTGCAGCTTTCAGGATCGGGTGCCCTTGGTGATGCGTTGTCTGATCTGCTCAAGTCGAAGCTCAAGCCGGTTGGTGGCAAGGCGGTGCGTGTGCGTGCTGATACCTTTGGGTATGTGCAGCGTTGTTTTCCGGACCAGTCGCCTGTGGATATGAAGGAAGCACGCGGGGTCGGGCGGTATGCGGCGAGATTGGCGACGAGCGGGGATGTGGATGGGTCGGTCGCGATCATCCGGACGAGCCCGGTCGGTGAGGGGCAGCCCTACGCGATCAAGTATCAGCGGATCGAGCTGAGCGATGTCGCGGCCAAGACCAAGCACATGCCCGCGGAGTTTATTGATGGGCATAACAATGTGTCGCAGAAGTTCTTGGACTACTGCAGGCCTTTGGTGGGGGATTTGCCGCTGTATGAGCGGATTTGATGCTGCTGAGAAGGTGCAGTTTTCTTATCGGGTTCAGAGATTATTTGAAAGCATCAGGTTTTTGGTTGTTCAACCGGCATTCTCTTGTAGTATGTAACTTTATTATATTTGAGTTTGGCGAGGTGCTTGATGAGCGTTGTCTTGATCGGTTTGAGAGTGGTTGTTGTGTGCATGATTGGTGCGCTCTGCTTTGGCGCGGGTCCGAAATCGTCGGGAAGCCACAGCGTTGGTGTCCAGGCTGACCGTGCCTTTGATGACACGCAGGTTCAGCCGGTTTTGGATCCTGACAGCTTCAGTTGTATTATTCTTGGTGATTCGCAGCTTTCAGGTCCGAACTCGAATGGTGTACGGACTCAGATGCACGGGTGGGATTCAAATTTTGTTGGCGATCTCGTTACGGTGGGGAACAATGCGAGCGGGTATGAGGCGACGATGGGCAACGCCGGGAACCCGGACCTGTTCTACCGACCTGTTGATGTGTCTACTGGGTGGGGTGATTCTGGACCGAGAGATTTCTTTGCTGTTGCTGGTCATGAATGGCGGTGCTTTGCGGATATCCCCTCGAACGGCGCGCGGATCGCTCGTTACCGTCTGAACTTTAGTGTGCTCAATACAGATTCGCCTTGGGATGAGTCTTGGGGGGTTGGGGAGAACATTGTGGCGAGGATTGCGATCCGGAACAATCCGAACTCGGTTCGTGCGATCCAGACAAGGCCTGAGCGGGGCGAGTTAATTGTTGGGCAGCTTGGCCGGACACATATCCTTGATCAGGGTTGGGGCATTCAAATCATCGAGCAACGAATCCCGGCGTCCATCGATCCCGATGCGGATCGGATGGGAGTGGGTCTGTTCTTTCCGCCCAATAGGACCGAAGAGGACGGGATGAATCTTCAGGTGCTCGGCGTGACCTTCCATAAGGCGGACCGGTTCTGGAATATTGAGCGGGGTACATTTATTGGGTATCAGGGGCGGGCAAGCTTTTCTGTCTGGGATCATATTGAGCTCTTTAGCCAGCAATCGCGCGTTGCATTGATTGAGATGATCGACCCAGATTACATAATGATTATGCTCGGGCACAACACCGAGGCGAATGGGTTCTTGTCTTATGAGCCCGGGTTGATCATGCTGAGCAAGCTTTGGGACTCGGCATTTACAAGTCTTCGGCGACCGCGTCCAAGCTTTATTTTTGTGTCCCCGTGGGGGGTTGGGTTGAGTGATGAGCAGCCTTATCTCGGTGCGGCGAATCGAGTCAATGAGCGCATCGGGATGTCGGCGCGGACAAAGTGGTATGTGAGTCTCTTTGACCGCTATGACAGGGTTTCGCCTGAGGTCTTTGATCCTGCAACCTACAACATGGATCTTTGGCATGTGCACCCGCAGGATGCAGCGACGGGGAGGCGGATCGCTGAAGATCTGTACGACTTGCTCTTTTTAGAAGAGTAGCAGGTTGCCATCTTCGGCTGGGTGTTGCGATTCATGAAGTAATCAATGCGACCTGATAGGGCTGCACCCTTGCGGCGAAAACGCCCTCGATGATGGCGGGGTCGTTGTTTGCGATTGACTGTGCTGCTGCGGGGCTTTCTGCTTCAAAGATCATGATGCCGATGTGGGGTGGTTCTTGGGTGCGGCCGGCGAGGATGAGGGTGCCATCGGCGTGGAGTTGTTTGTAGTAGTTGAAATGTTGGCCGACGATTGCTGATTCTTCTGGAGTTGGGTTGTCGGGCATTTCTGTGCGGGTGGGCTCGAGGAAGCAGACGAACTGGGGCTTGGTGCTCATGGGTTGATCCTATCAAAAAACCCACGGCGAGCGTGGGTAGAGGGGTATTGGATGGGAATGGGCTCAGTCTCGTGTGTAGGTGATTGTGCCTGAGTTGTGCCAGGTGCCGTCGGGCATTTGGTCGTAGAACTTGTCGGTGAAGTTGTTGTCGTCGGTCCATGTGGTGACGATTTTCATTGGGTTGTCGCCCATGGGGGTGGTGGAGGTGCCGTGCATGGTGATGGTGTTGTCGTCGTCTTTGTTGCCGGTCATGTAGGTGATTTTGGTGGACATGGTGTCGGCCCAGACGGCGACATATTGCTCGTGGGCGACATCGTACCCGGTGTAGGAGAAGCCTTCGAAGGGTTGGCCCATGAACTCCATTTTGAACTCTGATTTGATGTAGCGTCCGCCGAGGACGGATTCGACGGTCATGGTCGCGGGGCCTTCGGTGGGGGGCTGGGTTGGGTCCATGATGAAGCTGGTGTGTGCTGTCCATGAGCCGAGAGTTTTGTGGAGTTCGAGGTGGTGCTCGTTGGGTGATCCGATGCGCATCATCTCGGCCATCATTTGTTCCGGGGACATCTCCATCATTTCTTGCATTTCTGGCTCGGTGACTTTGTCCATGCCGTGGTCGTGTCCGTGATCATGATCTGGTCCTGCAGCGATGAGGACGGCGATGCCCGCGGTGGCCAGTGAGCCTGCGGCGAAGGTGAGGATTGATGTTCGGTTCATTGGGGTGCTCCTGTTCTGATGGTCATTGGGTTGTTGCGGGTTGTGCCGCATTGTGGTGTTTGTAGTTTCCCCTGTTGGGGGTTGTGTGTCACGGAAATTATCGGAAATACCATAAAAATACCAAACAAACAAGAGTTGTTTGTCCGGTGAGTCTACATGAGTTGGTTCAGTGGCTAGGAATCGATTTTTACGCGTTCGGTGATGGTGAGGCCGAAGGATTCGAGGTGGGGGTAGGACGCGCCCGAGTTAGTGATGAGTTTGAGGTGGGAGATGCCGAGCCCTCGGAGGATCTGCGATCCTGTGCCGTATTCGACCATCGCTGGGGAGACGGACTGGACGGGTTTATCCTCTTGGTCGTGGTCGATGGGGCGCGAGAGCATTTGGGAGAGGGCGTCGCCGATGCCGTGGGGGCGGAGGTAGATGATCGCGCCGCGGCCGGCGTCCTGGATCATCTGCATGGATTTGGCGAGGGTGTCGCCGGACGAACCGCCTGAGGATGTGGTGCCTTGTTGGTGGAAGATGTCGCCGAGGAGATCGCGTTTGTGGACACGGACGAGGGTGGGTTCTTCAGTGGCGATGGGGTTGTGGTATTCGTCGAGGTTCCCGACATCGCCGACGGTCAGCGCGAGGTGGGGCATGGGGTCGACGAGTGATTTGAATGCGATGAGGTTGAACTCGCCTTGGGGGGTCTGGATCTTGGTGCCGCTGATGGGGTCGAGGCGTTCGATGATTGAAGATTGCGAGAGGCGGTGTTCGATGATCTGCTTGACGCTGCACATCTTGATGTTGTGTTCTTTGCAGAGTTTGACGAGGTCATCGACGCGGGCCATCTCGCCGTCGTCGCGCATGATCTCGATGATGATTGCCGAGGGGTGGAGCCCGGCGAGTCGGCACAGGTCGAGCGATCCTTCGGTTTGTCCGATGCGGACGAGCACGCCGCCGTCGCGCGAGCGGAGCGGGTTGATGTGGCCGGGGCGGACGAAGTCGCTTGCGTTCGTGTTTGGGTCGATCGCGAGCTGGATGGTTTTGGTGCGTTCTTGGGCGGAGACGCCTGTGGTGAGCCCGTGCTTTGGGTGGCCGTCGATGGCGACGGTGAAGGGGGTGGCGCGGACGGAGGTGTTGATGATCGATTGGGGCGTGAGTTCGAGGCGGTCGCAGTCGGCTTCGGTGAGTGACAAGCACATGTAGCCGCGGGCGACGGAGAGCATGAAGGCGACGGCTTCGGGCGTGACGAACTGAGCGGGGAGGACAAAGTCCCCCTCGTTCTCGCGGTCCTCGTCGTCGGTGAGGATGACCATCTTGCCATTACGGAGATCCTCGAGGATTTCCTCGATGGTGGAGAAGGCGGGGTCTACTTTGGGCTCTTTTGTGCTTGGCATGGGCAATGGTAGAACAGGCGGGTGGGGTTTGCCGTAGAGTGGGGGGTCTATCGAAAGGGTTGAATCATGATTCTTGCGTCAACAGTCGTTATTTCTATTACATGTGCTTTGGCTCAGGAGCCATCTATTTTGGAGCGTGCGGAATTTCAATGGTCGTTCCCTACTCGAATTGAGCTTGAAACTCCTGGGGGACCACTTCCATTCATCATTGAAGTGGCATCTCCAACAAAGGAGTCCTCAGATAGAGATCAATACGAGCTGTCGACCACGATGCCATTACGAATTGTTAATGGGACTGAGCACATTATCATGTTGAATAATCTTTCCGGGAGTGGCGGTGGATACGACGGTTCAGTGCGACGGGCAACTATAAAGTTTGATCATTATGCTTCTTCGTTGAGTGGGGAAGGCAGAAGTGGTTGTGTCATCGAAGGAAATCTTGTTGAAAGAATGCGTAAGGGGGTGTGGACTAAGAAGCGTGGGGATTCGCATGTGAGAATTCCATATCAGATGATTGAAGTGATCTCGACAGATGACCGGTTCGATTCCATCGAGGATTCTGGAGAATCCGCGGCGTACAGCGGTCGCTGGTCGGTGAAGTTTGATTCATCGGATGACTTGGCAGTCGGCAGCTTTGTGGTTGATAAAAACCAAATCGCAACTGGCACCTTCCTCACCACCACCGGCGACTATCGATATCTATCCGGTCGCGTCGACGGCAACCTCATGCGGCTCTCGACCTTTGACGGGGCGCACGCGTTCCTCTTCCATGCTCGCATGCAGGACGACGGGACGATCGAGGGTGATTTCTGGTCGGGCAACTGGTGGCATGAGACTTGGACGGCCGTGCGGGATGAGGATGCGAAACTCCCTGATGCGTTCGGGCAGACGGTGATCGCGGATGAAGAGGCACTCGGTGGCATGGTGTTTAAGAACCTTGATGGTGAGCCGACGCGGGTGCTTGATGTGTTGGACGAATCAGGTGCCAAGGCGCGGATTATCGAGATTTTCGGGACCTGGTGCCCCAACTGCAGCGATGCCGGGCGGGAGCTTGTGTCGCTGCGGGAGCAGTACGGCGATGATCTGGCGGTCGTGGGGTTGGCGTTCGAGATCACGGAGGACTTCGAGCGATCCGTCACACAGGTCAAACGGCATCACGAGCACATCGGGACGGACTGGCCGATCCTGATCGCGGGATTGAGCGATAAGGACAAGGCGTCGGTGGCGCTGCCTATCTTGGACAAGGTTCGGTCGTACCCGACGCTGATTTTTCTCAACGAGGACAACGAGGTGCAGTCGGTCTACACCGGGTTTATGGGCCCGGCGACCGGGGACGCGTATACCGAGCAACGGGCCAAGTTCGAAGCGTTGATCGATGGGATGATTGAGTGAGCTAGAGCAGCGAGCCGCGGAGGATGATGATGGCGAGGCCGAAGTAGATGGTCAATCCAGAGACATCCATCAATGTTGCAACGAGCGGTGCCGAGGAGGCGGCGGGGTCCATGCCGAGCTTGTCGAGGATCAGGGGGAGCATGGATCCGATGAGCGTGCCCCAGAGGACGATGAGGAAGACCGCCCCGCCTACGGTGAGTGCGAGGGGTGTGGCGTGCGGGGTGTGGGTGAATCCAGTTGCGGACAAGATGATGACGGTGAGGACGCCCATCAATCCAAGGACGGCGCCTAGGGCGAGGCCGGTCAAAACTTCTTTGCGCATGATGCGCCACCACGCGCTCAGGTGGACTTCTTCAACGGCGATCGCGCGGACAAGGAGACTGGCGGCCTGCGTTCCGGTGTTGCCACCCGATGCGATGATGAGCGGGACAAAGATCGCCAGGATCACGGCTTTGTCGAGTTGGTCGTCGAAGAACCCCATGACCCCGATACTCATGAGCTGGAGGACGAAAAGCCCCGCGAGCCAGACGCCGCGTTTGCGGACCATGCCCCGGACGGGGGTGGTGGTGTAGGGGGCGTCGAGGGCTTCGAGGCCGCCGAGTTTGTGGACATCCTCGGTGAACTCTTCTTCTGCGACATCGGCGATGTCGTCTGCGGTCACGATGCCGATGAGGAGCCCAAGTGAGTCGACGACGGGCAGCGCGGTGCGGTTGTAGCGGGCCATCGCGCGGACGGCTTCTTCGCGGTCGTCGGTGGCGCTGAGGGTGACGAACTGGTCGTCCATCAGGTCTTCGATGGTGGAGTCGGGGTCTGCCAGGAGGAGGGTGCGGATGTGGAGGTCGTCGATGAGTGTGCCGTCGGGTTTGATGACGAAGACCCAGTGGACGGTTTCGGCGTCCTTTCCGTAGCGGCGGATGTGATCGAGGGCGCGGGCGACGGTCCATTCTTTATGGAGGCGGACATAGTCGGGGGTCATGAGTCGGCCGACTGATTCGGGGTGGTAGCCGAGGATGACCTGGGTGATGGCGCGGTTTTCTGGGCTCAGTCTTGCGATGAGCGGGGTGGCGACTTCTACGGGGAGTTCGTCGAGGAGCGCAGCACGATCGTCGGGTTCGAGGTCTTCGATGACTCTTGCGGAGCGCTCGCCGCCGAGGATACTGAGGAGTCGTTCTTGGACGGGGCGTTCGAGCTCGGCGAAGACATCGGAGGCGATATCTCTGGGGAGAACGCGGAAGGTGATCCCGGCGGGCTCTGGATCGAGAGACTCGATGAAGTCAGCGATATCTGCGGGTTCGAGGATTGCCAGTGCATCTCGGACCTGCCGATAATCTTGGTCTTCGAGGAGTCCGACGAGTTCGGGTTCGAGGAGTTTGAGTGTTGGGGACTTCACTGATGCATGGTATCAGTGTCAAGCGAATTTGGTGGACTCTTTGGGCAATCGGGCGGCTAATCGCTACATCGTGAATGGGGCCTACAGCCCGTACCCATCTGTGTATTCAGGACATAGAGGCTCAATGTTGTTGGATGGACTGTCGATTCTTTGTGTACCACGCTTGGAGGATTGTTATGAATGGGATGAGCAGAGCATTTACAATGATAGAAGTGATCACCGTTACTGTTGTGGTCGGGATTCTGGCCGCGATGGTTGTGCCTCGGTTTGCAAGCGCGCGAGATGACACAACGGTGGCGGCGGCTTCGGAGGATCTCCGGACGATCGCACGGGCGGTTTCGTTGTATCAAGGAGTGAACGGATCATTCCCGCCCAACGCAAGCCGAACGAAAGATGCCGAGAATCTCAAAGAGTACTTTAAGAATACAAGCCCGTTTGTGAAGCTCTGCCCGATCGGCGGTGTGTACGACTACGATGGACCATCTGCTGGGAAACCCGTGTCCGTATCGATCATCCAGGACGGGTCCAACAGGTACACCTTTGAGTTTGCTCTTGAGCTCGATAAGTACATGGACGACGGCGATCTGGGGACGGGGCGGCTCACGGAAGTCGGCAACTCGCTGCGATTCCGGTTCGCTGGATCTGAAACCTATTAGGGATCTTAGTCTCGGTGCTGGTCGTGGCAATCAATACACAAGTTGTTGAGTGCATCGAGCGCGGTCATGGCGGCGGGAAAGTCGCCGATGGTGATCTTGGTCTCGATATCACCGGCGGCTTTCATGCTCGCAATCATTTCTGGCCGCATCGCGATGCCTTCATTGTTTAGAAAGTCGAGATCGAGCATCGAGCGCATGAGGTCGTGGATCTGCCCGCTGACGGCGGTGGGGGAGAGGTCCGGGTGGTCCTCTGGGGTTTGCCAATCGTCCTCGGCAATGTCCCAGAGGCGGTCGTGGAGCCGATCGAGTTTGCCCATCGACTTCCCGAAACTCGAGACCGGGGCACGGGCGGGGAAGTCATGAACGGCGTTGAGTGTTTCTTTTTCAAGCGGTTTGGCGTTGCGCGCCGCGGCGTACAGCCCGGGGTAGTTTGATGATGTGCCGACGTCGGTCATGAACTCGATGGCTTGGTCGTTGGTGATGATCCCGGCGCCGATCGCTCCGACACCGATGGCGGCGGGCCCGCGGTGCTTGCCATGGTGGCAGTGGAGGTAGATGGGGTGGTCGAGCTGGGCGATCGCGGCGGCGAGTTCTGTGGCGCGGGAGTTGTCGATGCCGTCGTATCCGATGGGGAGATGGACGATCCGGATGTTGTGCCGATCCGCGAGGTCTGGGTCCGGGGCGATGGCGTCTACGCTGATGACCGTTTTGATCCCCAGAGCCGCGAGCTGGTCGTAATGGGCGGCGGTGGCGGGTTCGTCTCCGGAATAGAGCCCCGGAGCGAGGAGGTGGAGGTTTTTGATCGGATTGGGGAGGGTGGTTTCTTTGCGTGCAGGGGTTGAAGAGCACGCCGCGGGGAGCAGCAGGGCGAGGACGCAGAATATGAGGGGGATACATGGGTGCATTGGTATGGGCATCGGGGAGTATATCAGCCGAGAGCAGAGGCTACGATTCTCGCATGGTCTATCGCGTCTGTAAAAGCTTTGAAGTCGAGAGCGGGCACATGCTTTCTAAGCATCCCGGGCGGTGCAAGTTTCCCCACGGGCATTCCCGGCGAGTTGATCTGGTGATCGCATCGGGGCATCTGGGCGACGGGGATATGGTGTGCGATTTCAAATCGCTCAAGCTCGCTGTTGAAGACTATATAGATAGTTACGACCACGCCCTGATGGTCAACTCGAACGATCCGATCCTCGATCAGCTCACCAAGGACAACCAGGTGCGGGTGATTGTGTGCGAAGATGAGGATCCGACGACGGAAGTCCTGGCCCGGCGCATCTACGAGTTCGTGTCAGCCCAGCTTGCCATCGGCGGTGTCTACACGGACACCCATGGCAAGGAGTTTGTGCTCCCGGCTGGATTGACCCTAGAACGGGTTCGGGTGACCGAGACCAGCAGTTCTTGGGCAGAATACGGGATTTCGTAATCGATTAGAAGGAAATCCGAAGAATGCTCTCAGGAAGCAATAGATCCACGGTTGTGGGCGTTGTTGCGTATGTAGGACGATTTTCTGAAGGAGTCTCGATATGTCTTCAAAGATGACCAAGGTGCTTTCGTTGGCGGTTTCTGTGTTTGGATTGAGCGGGGCTGCTCTGGCGATGAACGCCGAGACGCCTCCGGATGAATCCCAGAAGCAGGCGATGTCCATGGCGATGGATCTGTCGCTCGCGTTTGAGTATGCGAGCGAGACGATCGAATCTTCAGTCGTCCACATCATCACCGAATCCGAGAACCGTCGAGGCTACCGCCAGCAGACCGGGTTGGGGTCTGGTGTTATTGCCAACAGCGATGGGTACATCCTGACCAATGCGCATGTGGTCGAAGCGGGGCAGTTTATTCATGTTCGGCTCAGCGATGGGCGCGAGGTTTCGGCCGAGCTCATCGGGACTTTTTCGGAGACGGATGTCGCGGTGATCAAGATCGAAGCCGAGGGCTTGGTGCCCGCAGAGTTCGGGGATTCAGAAGGCTTGCGGGTCGGGCAGTGGGTCCTTGCGGTCGGGAGCCCGTTCGGATTCCAGCAGTCGGTGACCGCGGGGATCGTCAGCGCCAAGGGGCGTGGGTCGGTCGAGTCGGCTAATGGTTCCGGGGGCAACGCCCCGCAGCGTTTCCAGGAGTTCATCCAGACTGATGCCGCGATTAATCCCGGGAACTCGGGCGGGCCTTTGGTTGATCTCAATGGGAAGGTCATCGGGATTAATACCGCGATCTTGTCACGGTCCGGCGGGAACAACGGGCTTGGGTTTGCGATCCCGATTGATATTGCCGGCGCGGTGATGAACCGGATCATCGAGCACGGGCGCGTGGATCGCGGCTGGCTCGGGGTGCAGATGGGTGGGTTGCGGCCGATCGATGCGTTCGAGCTCGGGGTTGATGGGGGCGTGGTTCTTGAGCGCGTTGTGCCGGACGGTCCCGCTGATCTTGCGGGGCTCGAGGACGGTGATGTGGTGGTCGCACTCGGCGGGCGGACAACCGAGAATCTGGTACGGATGGGCAACGCGATCATGCTCGCTCGTCCGGGTGTTCCTGTTGAGATTGAATACTACCGCGACGGCAAAGAACGCCGTGGACGCGCGACGCTCCAAGACCGCGCAGAGCAGTTGGCGATCGCCAGCGGCGGGGCTTACATCGAGAATCTCGGGTTTATGGTCACTCCCGCTGAAAGAAGAATCCCACGCGGGCGACGCGGCTTTGATCGGATCGCGGGTTTCCGTGTGATTGAAGTGACCGATCAATCGACGGCCGCTGAAGCAGGACTAGAACCCGGTGATTTTTTGTACGAGATCGATGGGCGATCGTTTGAGGACGCTGAGCAACTCAGCGGGTTCTTTACCACCGCCGATTACGACCGGGGCGTGCGGCTCAAGCTGTTCCGTGACAACTCCCGTGGTTATATCGATCTAAAGAACAACTAGTTTGAAACTGGGTTGGTGGCGTAGGGCGATTTGGGCTTGCTTGAATATCCCTTTGTCTTGAGCTTTTTGATCTTGGCGAGGACCTTGTCTGAGCGGATCTGGAACCCGGCTTTGAGGCGAGAGCCCTGCAACTCGATGCGGGCGACCCGGATTTCTTCGCTGGTGGGGTCCAGCGGGAGCAGCGCCATCGCCAGCCATGTGCGGACTCGTTTGCGTGGGGAGTGGTGGGCGGCCCAATAGGCGAGTGCCGCAAAGATGAGGGCGATCGCGACGGCTGCGAGGATCGGGGCCTGGAGTGATTCGGTCTGGGTCCACGCGTAGTAGCCACATGCTGCGATGGTGAGCACGGCGGTCATGATCATGAGTCTTGCAAAGGGGACGAGACGCTCGAAGGTTTCTTCGTCGTAGAGTCTTGAGAAGCAGTAGAACGCGTGGCGGATCATCTCCTCGCGTTGTCCTGTGTTGAGGCGGTCTTCGCTTCGGGCGTGTTCCATCGTGGTGCAACTCTCGATCCTTTTCTGGACAATCGGGAGCATCTCGGGTTCAAAGGCCGCCGCGTCTTTTGGGTCCGGGAGGATCGAGATCGGGCGTTCTTCTGTGGGACGCTCAACGCGGCAGTCGCAGGTTATGCAGGTGAGTTCGTGGTGGGGGTGGCCGTGGCGTCCGCGGTCGATGCACATGAAGTATCGTTTGTGTTCGGCCTGAGCGAGCCGGAAGCGACATTCTTTCCGGCAGACCGGGCAATAGTCGGAGGTGACCCCGATTGGGCGGATACGCAGCACCGTCGCACTGATGAGTGAACACGGCATGCCTCATTATACACGAGAGCACGCAATAAGTGGCACACAATCTGTGATAGAGAAGGCCTACCGTTGAATATGGCAGCATTATCAGATAATTCAGCGGGACAGGAACTCAAGACATCGGCGGTGGTGCTGCTTTCTGGCGGGCTCGATTCAACCACTGTCCTCGCGATGGCGGTCGCTGAGGGGCATGAGTGTCATACGCTGGCGTTCGACTACGGGCAGCGGCACCGCAATGAACTCGACGCGAGCGAGCAGATCAGCATTAGACTCGGCGCGGTCTCGCACCGGGTGTTCCCGATCGACATCGGTTCGTTCGGTGGGTCTGCACTCACGGCGGATATCCAAGTCCCGAAGGGGCGCGACGAGTCGAAGATGACGGATATTCCGGTGACCTATGTGCCCGCGCGGAACCTGGTGTTTCTTTCGATCGCGATGGCGCTGGCCGAGACGCTTGATGCGACGGACCTGTTTATTGGGGTCAATGCGGTGGACTATTCGGGCTACCCCGATTGCCGGCCTGCGTTTATTGAATCGTTTACCAAGACGGCGAACCTTGCGACCAAGCTGGGTGTGGAGGGCAAGGGGATTGTGGTCCATACGCCGTTGATGGAGATGAGCAAGGCGGAGATCATCACGCATGGCGTGGCGTTGGGTGTGGACTATTCGTTTACACATTCGTGCTACGACCCGGTTGGTGGGAAGGCGTGTGGTGATTGTGATTCGTGTGTGCTCCGCAGGCGCGGATTCGAGCAGGCGGGGATCGATGACCCGACGGTGTACGCGGTGGCTTCATCATGAGCGGATCGTTGCTAATTTCTGAAACCTTTGTGTCGATCCAAGGCGAGGGGAAGCTGACGGGGGTGCCGAGCTGGTTTTGCCGGGTCTCGGGGTGCAATCTCCGGTGCAGCTGGTGTGATACGCCGTATGCGAGCTGGGAGCCGGAGAAGACTGCGCGGACGATTGAGGAGTTGGTCGAAGAAGCGGTTGGGTCCGGGGCAAAGCACGCGGTGCTGACGGGCGGGGAGCCGATGATGTTTGTGGGGTTGGTCGAACTCTCGCGCGGCCTCGCAGAGGCGGGGATGCACATAACGGTCGAGACGGCGGGGACGCTGGTGCTCCCGGAGTTGGTGTGTGATCTGATGAGCCTGTCGCCCAAGCTCGCCAACTCAACACCGATTAATGATCCGCGCGACCCGAGCGGGGCATGGTCTAAGCGGCACGAGGAGCGGCGGCTGAACTTTGACTCGATCAACGAACTCATCGCTTCAACACGCGATCGGCAGCTCAAGTTCGTGGTGAGTAATCCTGCGGATCTGACAGAGATCGAATCGGTGCTCGGGAAGATCCGAGGATACGAAGCCAGCGATGTGATGCTGATGCCCGAGGGCGTGACGGTGCCCGATCCGGACTCGATCCGATGGGTGGTCGATGCGTGTGTTGAGAGAGGGTGGAGCTACTGTCCGCGCGTGCATGTTCAGCTCTTCGGCGACACGCGCGGGACTTAAACCCGGATCAGTCGCGCCATTTTTTTACGGCGATGCCATCGACGAACTTGATGTGGACCGATTCGTGGACGGTTTTTTCGGTGCTGCCCCCGAAGACGAGGAAGACGGCTCCGGAGTCATCGGTGCGTTTGGACCAGTTCCAGGTCCATGTTTCTGAGCCGTCGTCGTTTGTGGCGGTGTGCGAGGGGAGGCCCATGAGTTCTTCGACTTCGAGGGCGGTGGTGTCATTGAGGCGGACCTTTGAGACGGTATTGGGCTGGACATAAGCCCCGGAGATGCTGGACTCTTTGGAGGACGCGACGAGGCATCCGCCGAGGGCGAGGGTCGAGGCGAGCAGGATTGTGGTTCCGATGGCGGGGAGGGTTCGCATTGATAAGCTCCGGTTTTGGTCATCATGATGGGCCATGCAGGCCCGGGTATATCTATTCGGATTTATACCGCTCGGATTGTCGGGGGTTGACAGGATAGACAATAATTATGTTTGCCTCGGGCAGGGATACACTCCGCGATGGAATCAGAATCGGTGAAACTCAAAGATGGGCGAGTAGTGCTCGTGCGAGGGGCTCAGCCCGGCGACGGGGTTCGGGTGCATGCCTACCTCAGCGAGCTGGGGGCTTCGACTGAGTTCATCCTGACCTGCGAAGAGGATATGCGTTCGGCGGAGATGTTTGAAGAGAATATTCAACGGATCAAGACCGGCGAGTTCTATTCAATTAGCGCTATTGATCCAGAGTCGGGTGCGATTGTTGGGAATACCTCATTCAATTTTGGGACCCGGAAAAAGATCACTCATGTCGCCGGGCTTGGGACTGGGGTGCTTCCCGGCTGGCAGGGGGCAGGGCTTGGGACATGGATGCTCGATCGCTGCATTGCTGATATGCGGGCCAATCCAAAGATACACAGGCTCGAACTCACCGTGATCAAGGGCAACGCCCATGCACTGATGATGTACGAACGGGCGGGATTTGTCGTAGAGGGATGTAAATCACGATCGATTCATCAGCCCGACGGGTCATATGTTGATGAGATCTTGATGGGGATGTGGATCGGGGATTGATCGGTTACGCGAGATGGACCGGTTTTCTCTTGTGATGGATCTAGATCACTGGTAGAGTGGGGTAACGACGCCAATCCACGAAAGGGAACCCGATGATTGATCAAGCCTGCAAGCCGATCCTCTTTTTTTTAGCACTCTGTGCAGGGATGGCCAATGCGGCCGGCCCGGTTGCTCAATCACATATTGAGATATCCGAGGACGGGCATCAATCGGTTACGCTTTCATTAGCGCCGGTTGGGGAGCTGGGGCACGCGCCAGCAGGGTCTGCGATGGCCGAAGTTCCTTTCGGGACAGTGCCCGATCTGGTTGTCGAACTCCGCAGGCAGATCGGCGGGCTGGCGATCGCTGATCTGAATAATGATGGACTCAACGATCTTGTGGCGGTGTGTTATATTTCCAACTCTTTCCCGCCGTATGAAGACTGGCACGACATGATTTTCTTCAACTCCAAGAGCGGGCTCGAGACCACGCCCTCTTGGATTTCAACCGAGCAGACACACACGGGCGATGTTCAGGTCGGCGATGTAACCGGGGACGCAATCCCCGATGTTATCACCATCCACGGCGGGGTCCGCACAGACAATGTCATGGTCCATGCCGGGCTGATCGGTGGGGGTGTTGAAACCACGGCATCGTGGAACTCAATCACCAGCCCCAACGCGTGGGGCACATCTGGGAAGCTCTCGGATATGGATAACGATGGCGACCTGGATCTGGTCACGACGAATCAGGGGGTGGGCGTGAGTTCCCCGACGCGCCCGATGTTCATGTTTCGGAACAACGGCGCCGGGCTGGAGACCGATCCCTCATGGGAGTCGGCGGCCTCAGAAATTTCCAACGGGATTGACACACGCGACATCACCGGCGATGGGTTCCCGGAGATCGCGGTCGCCAAATGGGTGAACTTCAGCAGCGGGATTTATTACAACACCTCTGGAACACCCGATACATTCCAGTCTTTGTTCGTTCCAGGCGTTGATACAGATAAAGGCGCGGCGTTCACGGATCTTGAGGGAGACGGAACACCGGAGTTCGCAATCGGCGGAGATCCATCAACAATTTTCACCACTTTCCACGGTGGTGTCTTTGAGGTCTCTACGACCAACCCGCCGTTCACTGGGCCGCAGGAGGTGCACTTCTTTGATGTGGATCTCGACGGCGACGACGATTTCGGCGAGGTGCATTTCTCAGACGGGCGGGCGCATCTCTATCTCAACCGTGATGGCGTGCTCGATACCGATCCCGCATGGACCTACGACGCGCCAGAAGTCGGGACATCGATGGCCCTCGGCGATCTCAACAACGACGGGCGTCCGGATCTGGTGATCGGATATTCGGGGAATACCTGCATCCGTGTGTTCTACGGGCAGGTGGTGCCTTGCCCAGCGGATCTGACCGGGGAGGGTGATCTGAACTTCCTGGATGTCAGCGCATTCCTCGCGGCGTTCTCGGCGATGGATCCCGCAGCGGACTTTGAGATTGATGGAAACTTTAACTTCCTCGATGTCAGCGCGTTTTTGGCCGCGTTTGCTAGCGGGTGTCCATAACCGGTTCGTAATCGGTTTGATGGATAGAGTTACGCATGGATCCGATCACACGCCGCTATTTTTTGATGCGAACCTCGACTGTTGCGATGGGCTTTGCTGGGTTGCAAACCTCGCTCGCGGGCGGGGCGATTGCCGAGTTGATGAGCGGGGCTGGCAAGTCCGGATTTGGGCCGCTATCACCGGACCCGGATGGGATCCTCGATCTCCCGGCGGGATTCTCGTACCACATCGTGAGCGCGATGGGCACGGAGATGGACGATGGGCTGATCGTGCCGGGCAAGCACGACGGGATGGCTTCGTTCCCGTGCATGAAGGACAACGGGGCGGTTGATCCGGATCGCTGCATTCTTGTGCGTAATCACGAGATCGCCGATGCGCACAAAACCCCTTCTCCATTTGGATCGCGGCAAGAGCGCATGGATCGAGTAGATACAGACAAGGTCTTTGACACTGGCTTCGGGCGTCCGTCCCGTGGCGGGTGCACGACGGTTATCTACAACACCAAGACCGGTCTGGTCGAGCGGCACTGGTTGTCGCTGGCGGGGACCGAACACAACTGCGCGGGCGGCACGACGCCCTGGGGGAGCTGGATCAGCTGCGAGGAATCCGTGTCGGCCAAGGGCGATCGCTACGAGCAGGATCACGGCTGGTGTTTCGAGGTGCCGGTGACGCAAGACCCCGAGCTCGCCGATCCCAAACCGATCCGCGAAATGGGACGGATGACCCACGAGGCGGTGTGCGTCGATCCCAAGACCGGGATCGTGTACATGACCGAGGACCGCCACGACGGGTTGTTGTATCGATTCGTGCCCAAAGTCCCCGGCGATCTGCACGCCGGTGGTCAGCTCCAAGCGCTCCGGCTCATCGGGCTCGGGACGGGCGATACCCGAAACTGGGACGCGCAGCTCATCCAACCCAACAAGCCCATCGCTTGCGGCTGGATCACGCTCGATGATGTCGAGTCCCCGCTCGATGATCTCCGCCACCGCGGATACGCCAAGGGCGCGGCCAGATTCGCACGCGGCGAGGGCATGTGGTGGGGGAGTCAGGATCAGATCGAAGAGAACGGAGCCGCGTACTTCGCATGTACCAATGGCGGCAAGGAAGGCGCCGGTCAGATCTGGCGGCTGACCCCGTCTGGGCTCGGCGACGGGATGGACACGCTCGAGCTGATCATCGAGCCCAACGATCCGTCCGTATTGCAGAACGCCGACAACATCACCTTCTCGCCTTGGGGCGATATCTTCGTGTGCGAAGACGGCGAATCCCCGCAGTTCTTGGTGGGTGTCACGCCGGATGGCGAGTTGTATCAGTTCGCCAAGAACGCGATGAACTGGTCGGAGTTCGCGGGTGTGTGCTTTAGTCCTGATGGATCAACGATGTTCGTCAACATGCAGCAGATGGGCTGGACCCTCGCGGTGACCGGGCCTTGGGATGAATAAATAGGATCAACGGCGTCGGCGGGCGAGTGCTCCGAGTCCCAGCCCCATGAATGCAAGCGATGATGGGGCGGGCACGGTCATCCCGATGAGATTTCCAGTTGTTCCGTTGATACTGCCGTAGAACTCTGTGTCCCCGTTGGTGTAGTCGAAGGTAAAGATATCGCCAGCAGACGACAGGATATATAATTCATCGTTGGATTCAACAAAGGAAGCAACAGCGGATCCTACTGAATAAGCGGCTTCTACAGCACCGGTTGTTGGATCGAAAATATCAATGCTTTGACTTGTGGGATTCGCTCCGAGCATGCGACCAGGACTTAATTCAAAATGGTCAGCATACAAGGTGCCTGCATCTGAGCCGGCAATCAAGCTATTTGTTTGGGTGTTCATGTCGTAGAGTCCACCGTAGTTGAAAGACCCAGCTTGTGTAAAGTGCTTCGCAGTGTAATATAGATTTCCGTCGCTTTGTAGTGCGAGCCCCGCGACATTAGCGATGCCTTCATTTGAGCCAAGTGCTTGCTGGCTTGTAAACAGTGTGGTTTGTGTGTTGGTGTTCATGTCGTAGGAGGCGACCGCGAAGGTCAGATTGGCAATCAGTTGGCCATCCCCCATATACATGATTTCGTTGATCAATCCAGCGTCTTGGAGCTGAAAGAGTTCGGTTGCCTGTAGAGTCTGGCCATTGAGCTGATAAACCACCCCTGCGCTGTTTGTAATGAATAAATCTTGGAGCTGGGCAAATGATTGCGACTGCGCAGCAACAGAAATCGCGGCTACTGCCGCACAACGGATATAACAGTTCATATTTTTCCTTCTCTCAATTAAATGTGCCGAAGCTTCGGCGGGTTTCTCTCTGAGAGCAGTATACAAAAAAACCGAGAGTTGTAAACCCTCGGCTTTCGCATTCGAAAGAAAAATCGCTGGTATTTATGTAGTTTGTTGGGCCTCAGCTGCGACGGGCCATTCAATCGGCCCATAGTCAAACGGCAAGCTCGCGCCGGCGTTTTGTGCACACGAGCATGCCTAAACCAAGCATGGCAATTGATGATTGCGAGGGGATCGTGATGCTGTTGGAATCGCCCTCGAACCCGGTGATGGTGCCGTGCAGGGACAGTGCTCCGGTGAGATAATCGAACTGGTAGAGCTCTCCGTTATCGCTGAGCACGAGAAGCTGCCCGTTGTTTTCTATGAATGAGTTGATCGGGGTATCGATTGTGTAGCTGTCTATTAAAAGTTCTGCTTCATAGTCAAATATAGATATGCGGTTGCTGGCTGTTGTTTCAAGGGCGGCAAGTGTGAGCGAGCCTTCGATTTGATGCAAGTCATTCACAATAAGGAAGCCACCCCAAGTCGAGACTGTTTGGCTTGATGGGTCATAGATCCCGGTGCCGCCATACAGTGCTGATCCTACCCAGAACAGAACACTGGTCATGATCGATCCGTTATCGAGTACCGCAAGCCCTGAAGTATTCGCGATTTGGGCTTCTCCTAGCGTATCAAAGTCGATTGCGTTGAATAGATGCTCCTGGGTTCCGGTGATGGTGTTGTAGGTGTCGACATGGTTTGATAGGGTCCCGGCGACTATGCCATCACCGAGATATTCAATTTGAAGATTGGGCCAGCCCGTTGAATGAAACTGGAAGGCCTCGGTCGCTTGGAGTGTCGTGCCGTCAACCCGATACACCACCCCGTCCGTGTTCGACATGTACATATCGCTCAGCGTGATACCCGCATTTGCAGAAAGCGGGGCGAGAAATACTGCGACGACCGCGGTCTGGATACTGTTTTTCATTGTTGTAACCAATTCTTTGTATAAATATGTATGCAGGTGCAAATGGCTCAATAGATTCATTGTACTGGACTGAGAATGGGATGCAATAGAAAAAACCGGCATTCTGCTTTCGCAGGAATAGCCGGCAATTCTCATTGGCAAGTAGATTACCGGCGCCGGCGAGCGAGTGCTCCGAGCCCCAGACCAATCAGGGCGAGCGATGATGGTGTGGGGATCGTGATGCTGTTGGAATCGCCCTCGAACCCGGTGATGGTGCCGTGCAAGGACATTGCGCCGGTGAGATAATCGAACTGGTAGAGCTCGCCATTATCGCTGAGCACAAGGAGGTGCCCGTTGTTTTCTATGAATGAGTTAATCGGGATATCGCTTGTGTAGGTGTCTATGACGACTTCTGTTTCATAATCATATATGGAGACTGTGTTCGTACCGACGGATGCAAGTGTGAGCGAACCGTCAATTTGATATAAATCATTAACTATAAGGTAACCGTAATTGTTACTCGTGGCTGTTTGGGTAGCGGGGTCGTAGAAACCAGTCCCAGCCCAAAGTGCGGTTGCTATAACGAACCACACGCTGGTCATGATCGATCCATCATCAAGGATTTCAAGCCCGGAAGCTAAGGCGAACTCGGCTTGTGGGTCAAAATCAGTTGATGTGACGAGGGTTTCTTGGACTCCTGTGTTGAGGTCGTATGCGTCAATCCTTATCGTCATGTTGCCTGCAATTTGCCCGTTTCCCATATATTCAATCTGTACAGGCCAGCGAATGTCGTTGAACTGAAAGACTTCAGTCGCTTGGAGTGTGGTGCCGTCAACCCGGTACACCACACCATCCGAGTTTGACATGTACATATCGCTCAGTGTGATGCCCGCGTTTGCTGAAAGCGGAGCAAGAATTACTGCGACGGCCGCGGTGCGGATTGTATTTTCCATTGTTGAAATCCTCCGTATAAATTAGAATGCAGGTGCAAATGGCTCAATAGATTCATTGTACTGGACTGAGAATGGGATGCAATAGAAAAAAGCACTCTATTGAGTGCCTTGTGGGGTTTGATTAAATGGTGGCTTTATTCAGGAAGTTTATCGAGTTCGAGCTGCACGCGGTCAACCAGCCGCCCAACAGTCTCAGGCCCAAAGTCAAACGGCAAGCCCGCGGCGTTGAACAGTTCGGGGAGCGGACGCGTCCCGCCGAGGGTCATCGCTTTTTTGTACGCGGTGAGCGCGGCTTCTTCGGATTGCTCCAGACTTGTCAGCCAGATGCCCAGTGCGCCGAGCTGGGCGATGCCGTACTCGATGTAGTAGAAAGGCACGCCGAACAAGTGCCCCTGGCGCTGCCAGACAAACTTGCGTTCTTCTTCGATGCCCGTGAAGTCCACGCGGTGGCCCTGATGGCCGAAACGAGCTTCGATGTCGAGCCACGCCTGGGCGCGTTCTTCGCGGCTGTGCGTTGGGTTGAGGTACACCCAGTGCTGGAACGCATCGATCGTCGCGATCCAGGGCAAGAGTGAGATCGAACCCTCGAGCTGCTTGCGACGCGCACGGTTGGCGTCCTCAACGCTCGGGTAGAACTCGTCCCAGTACGGCATGGTCAAGAGTTCCATGCTCATCGACGCGACCTCACAGAACTCAATCGGTGCGCTGCGGTACCAGACCAACGGCTCCTGATCAGAATACATCGAATGGAACGCGTGGCCCGCCTCGTGGACCATAGTCTCGACATCGCGGTGCTGGCCCGCGGCGTTCATAAAGATGAACGCCCGGCGCGAGCGGTCACGCATGTACTGGTACCCGCCCGGGGCCTTGCCCTTGCGGGAATCGAGGTCGAGTGAGGCGTTGCCGTTGTCGGTGCCGTTGGTGTTTGATCCGTCGCCCATCGTGGCAAACATCTCGCCAAGCTCTGGGCTGAGCTTATCGAACCCGGCCTTGGTCTTGGCGACCAGATCGGCACCGCCATCAAACGGGGTCAACTCGCCGCGGCTCTTGGGGTCGACATTGAGATCCCAAGGACGCAATGCATCGAGCCCGAGCTCTTTCTGGCGTGTCGCATCGAGCTTGGCAACGAACGGCATCGCGTGCTTCTCGATCGCGTCATGGAACGCGTAGGCGTGGGATGTGTCGTAGTCGAAACGGTGCTTGGCTTTGTAGATGTATTGGACATAGTTGTCAAAGCCCGCGTTCTTGGAGCACTGATCGCGTTTGGTGATCATCTCGTCGTAGATCGCGCTGATACGGTCTTCGTCTTGGAGCCGGCGTTTGGCGACGACTTTCCACGCGTCCTCGCGGACCTGACGATCTGCAGATTCGGAGTACTTGCCCATCATCGGCATCGTGCGTTCTTCGCCATCGAACTCGACGGTCATCTTGCCGCAGATCTTGTCGTATTCCTGATCGAGCTTTGCGAGCTCGGTTTCGAGAGGGACATTTTCATCGCGGAAGAGGTCGACATCCGCCGCGGTGTCGCGGTAGAGCACCTCGTGGTAACCGGTGGTTTTGTCAAACTTCTCGGCGAGTTCTTTGAGCTTCTTGTCGAGAATGAAAGCAACAGGTTTGAACTTGGGCGCGACATCTTCGAGGTACGCGGTCCACGCGGCCTGCTTTGATTCATCAGCGGTGTCGCAGGTCATGTTGATGTAGGTATTGGCCGCGCTCTCGCCGATCGCGGCTTCAAGTTCGGAACGATCGAGGAGCCACTTGTCGTAGTCCTCGGCGGAGTTAACATCGCGGTCAACGAGGGCATTGAGGAGCGGTTCGACGACGGTCCAGTCGGTGCCGTTGAAAACTGCCGGGACAAAATCAGTTGCTGGGGAGGTGGTCATTGGGAACTCCAAAGGTGTGTATCGCTCGGGGGGAGCGGTGGGCGATTACTGGTCAGATTTATTGTACTTTACAAACAGTTCTGACGCAAGGTTGCAGGCCGAGTTTCTCGAATTCACCAATCCTTCGAGCTGGGCATCGTATACAAGGTCCAAAATGGCCTTAAACGACTCTCCAGGGGGGTTTCCCATCTCGATGAGCGTTTGGCCTGATATCAGTGGTTCCGGAGCGAGCCCGATGCCGTCGTTGACCATGGTTTCAATATCGGTGTTGATGGCATGGGATGCATTCGGATTGATCGCATGCGCGAGGGTCAGCCCGCCGCAGCAGTGGGGGCGCGAGGCGAGCCGTTTGCGATGGGCGATGCTCAAATCGCTCCACTGTGAGCTCAGCAGCCCGGCTATCTCGAGCGTTGCGATGAACTGTTCTTTATCGCTGTTGCTCATGTCGAGTTTCAGATCCCACTTGGTCATCGCGGCGCCCTTGCGGTTGAGGACGCTCTGGCCAAACCGATCAACCGCCCACGCAGCCATCGCAGTGATCAAGTCGGCTTTGTCATCCAGTGCGCTGAGCGTTGGGATTCCTGCAGACGGGTGCGAGTCGGTGAAGATCACCGTATCGAGCGCCAAATCTTGAATCATCTTTGCTGCGTTGACCCGTGATGGATGCGCCATCATGCGCCGGATTTCGTGACCGATGCGTTCGATGCTCACGCCTCTGAGATCTGAAGCGTGTGCCTTGATCGCGTTGCTTGTTTTCGGATCAATTGTGAGGTTGTACCGAGCCGCGAAGCGGACTGCACGCAGAGCCCGCAGGTGGTCCTCTTTCAGACGGGCGTCGGGATCACCAACGGCCCGGAGGATTCTCTCTTCGATGTCGGCTTGGCCATTGACGAAGTCGATGATGGTGTCGCCGTCTTCGTGTGGATCGAGGAAGAGCGCGTTGACTGTGAAGTCTCGCCGCTTGGCGTCTTCTTCGGGTGAGGAGAAGTGCACATGGTCCGGGCGGCGTGCGTCGGTGTATGGCCCATCAGATCGGAAGGTGGCGACCTCAATCGTCGGTCCAAAGTCACGCACAAGCATCACTCCAAACGCTGCGCCCACGGCCGCAGTCTTCTTGAACAACTCAGCTATATGTTCTGGGTGGGCACTGGTCGCGACATCGTAATCCTTAGGGGTCTCACCCAACAGCTGGTCGCGGACGCAGCCTCCCGCGAGGTACGCGGTGTGCCCATCATCGCGCAGGACGCCGATGATCCGGATCGCGGCGTCTCGTTCACTGGTATGTGATCGTGGAGAGGGCATGGTTCTATTCCACCTGCTCGTCGCGGAGCTGGCGGCTCATGAGCATCGCGATGGCATCGACTGGGTCCATGTGCTCAAACAACACGGCATGAACTGCTGAGGCGATCGGGAGATCAACCTTGTATCGCTGGGCAAGGTCCATCACCGAACTGGTCGTGGCGATGCCTTCGACAACGCAGAGTGAGTCGCGGAGGTATTGATCGAGTTTGGTTCCTTTGCCGAGCGCTTCGCCGCAGGAGCGGTTGCGTCCCTCGGGGCTGAAACAAGTCGTTGCCAGATCCCCCGCGCCGGCGATGCCATAGAAAGTTTTGGATTGTGCGCCCATCGCTTCGCCAAGCCGGGTCGTTTCTGCGAGCCCTCTTGCGAGCAGTGCACTTTTAGCGTTGAAGCCCGCGCCCAAACCGTCGATGATCCCCGCAGCAATCGCGATGACGTTCTTGGTTGCACCGGCGAGCTCAACACCAATCAGATCCGGGTTGGTGTAGATTCGGAGCCAGCTTGTAGAAAAAAGTTTTTGGATAGTCTCGGAGAATCCGGGATGGTCGGATGCCGCCGCCATCGTCGCGGGGAGGCACGCCGCCAGTTCGGTCGCGATCGCGGGCCCGGACATGCACCCCAGCGGGCGGGGCTTGGCATCGGGGTCGTCCTGCAATACATCGGCGATAATCTGCGTCGGACGCATCAGCGTGTCGTTCTCGATCCCCTTGGCAACCGAGATCACCGCGGCATTGGCCGGGACGAGTGGTTTGAGCCTTTCCCAGACGCTGCGGATGAACTGGACCGGGATCGCATTGACGATGATGTCCACATCCTGAAGGGCCTCGGCATCACTCAAGGCGATGCGGACCGAATCTGGGAGTGTGAAGTTAGGCAAACGGTCAGATTTGCGCGTTTGGGCCAGGATCCCGTTCTCGTTGTCGTCGTATCCCCACATGCTGACATCGGCCCTAGGGGGCTTCCCGGCCCCTTGAGGGTCGGGCATGGTCAATGCCCCGGCACAGACCAGCCCCATCTGCCCGATACCAAGAACACAGACTCTGGGAACATTTGGTGTAGGTTTGGGGTTAACTGGGGGCATCAGGTTCCTTTCGCCGGTCAGCGAACCGGCATCGGGCCAGTTGCGTAACTGTTCTGGCTGGGGTGCACATATGGTGCACCACGGTCGCTTACCAATCCTACAGTAGTGGCCTGCCTTTGGCGAGGCTGACAGGCACTGCTGACTGGCAAATATCCTCATTCGACACAATTACCGGATACCGACTTCTATGAGTGACCCCCACACCCACACACACGACCACAACCATGATTCCCCGATCCAGTGCTGCTCGCACCATGATCTGCAAGGCGATCGCTGGATCTTCCTCTACCTCGCCGGAGGCGTCCTTGCGATGGTCTCTTGGATTGCTAACGCGACCGGATCGACCAACGAACTCGTTGCAACGATCCCCGCCGTGATCGCGGCACTGCTCCTGGGATGGAAACTCTTCTACGCCTCGTTCCGCGAGGTCCTCAACAATCAAGTCTCTTCCAGCTCGCTCGCGGCTCTGGCTATTCTGGCGGCAATGGCCGTCGGAAAGTACGGCACCGCCGCGTTCCTCGCGTTCATCCTGCTGGTCGCCGACCAGATTGTCTCCCGCACCGCCGACGGCGCCAAGCGAGCGATCGAACAGCTGATCTCGCTGACCCCGGACGACGCACGCATCATCGACGACTCGGGCAATGAACAGATGGTCCCCGTCGGTCAGGTCAGTGTCGGGCAGCGCGTCCGCATCCGTCCTGGCGAGAACCTGCCCGTTGACGGCCGCATCATCAACGGTGAATCACAAATCAATCAAGCATCCCTCACCGGCGAGTCCATGCCCGTTGAAGTCCAGAACGGATCGGATGTCTACGCGGGCACCAGCAACCTGACGGGCGCGATCGAGATCGAAGTCACCCAGGTCGGTGCAGAAACCACAATCGGTAAAGTGTCGTCGCTGATCCGCGAGGCTGAATCCACCAAGACCGAACGCCAACTGCTCATCGAGCAGGTTGCTCAGTTCTATGTCCCGGTTGCGATCTCCGTCGCGGCGGTCGTCTTCTTCCTGTTCTCGCAATCCGAGATCGCTGCTGTTCGTGAAGGGGCCGCGTTGCGTGCCGTCACCGTTCTTGTGGTGACCTGCCCGACAGCACTCCTGCTCTCATCCCCATCAGCAATGGTCGCAGCCTTTGCGTCGGCGGCCCGATTGGGTGTGATGATCAAACGGACAACATATCTCGAAGCGTCGGCCAATGTCGATGCGGTGGTTATGGACAAGACCGGCACACTCACGACCGGCTCGTTCGGCGTCTCGCGTCTGGCTCCAGCGCCGGGCGTTGAAGGCGGCGATCTTCTCAAAGCCGCGGCATTCGCCGAAGCACACTCCAACCACCCGCTCGGGCTCTCCATCCTCCGCACCGCCAAGCAGGCACGCATCGAAGTAACCAACGATGGTTCATACGAAGAAACCCACGGGGCTGGGGTCAAAGCCAAGACCTCGATCGGCGAGATCACGGCCGGGCGTGGATCGTGGATCAAGGAACTCATGCCCAAATCCGCAGGTGCCGTCAGCGATATCGAGGACCGCATCGAGGGGATGTCGGGCGTTCATGTCATCAAGGACGGCGTGTACCTCGGAGCCGTCGGGCTCGAAGACACACCACGCCAGAATGCCAAAGCGGTTGTTGACCGTCTTCGCGAACTGGGAATCCGATTCGTAGCGATCTTCACCGGCGACCGCCTCAGCGTGGGCAAACGCGTCGGGCAGATCGCGGGCGTTGACAGCGTAGAAGCCGAGTGTCTCCCCGAGGAGAAGCACCAGCAGATCCGCCAGATGCGCGAAGACGGCTACCGCGTCATGATGGTCGGCGACGGCATCAACGACGGCCCAGCACTCGCAGAATCTGATGTAGGCGTCGCGATGGGCTTGTCGGGTTCAGACATCGCCGCAAACTCCGCGGGCGTGGCGCTGATGACCGACGAACTCAACCGCATCCCGTTCCTTATGGAGCTGGCCCGCCGGACCCGGATGATCATCACGCAGAATATCGTCGTTTCTATTCTGATGGCGATTGTCGGCTTGGTCCTTGCTGCGTCTGGTACCTTCCAGACCCTCGGCGGGGCAAGCATCGGCGTCGGCTTCGCGGCGTTCTTCCACTTCGTCCCCGATGTCTTCGTGATCGGCAACTCGTTCCGCCTCTTCCGCTACGGCGAAGACTTCCTCGAAGCGGAAACCCTGCAGAAAGAACAAGAGCAAGCCGCCCAACGCCGCGTGCGAAGAGACCAGTCGGTGCGGATCGCCGCTGAGCCGGCATGATTGATAGATGAACTCAAGCACGAGCAAAGAAGTTGATCGAACAGATGTGTTGACATTTATTGCGTCTGGGCCAGAGGCAAATGTGCAAGGAACCAGAATACTGGAAGCCATTGCAGTATTTGTTCTTGTCTTTGGGTTCGTTTTGTATGTGAACATGCACTGGATTTTCGCAACAACATTGTTGCTTCCGTGTGTGTTTGTTGGATGGTGGCTCTTCAGAAGATTCCAGAACCGATCAATCACTTTGGACTACAGTACCAAAGAGGTTGTTTTGAAGAATATGACTTGTTCAAAACGCTTCAGGCAGTTCTCAATCCGTGAAGTAACACGAATCAAATTTCAAGATTTGATCGCTGTTGAACAGGGAAACTCTGAGTGGTGTTCTGCTCGAGTTAGGACACGGTGCGGGTTGTTTCTTGTTGATTCGGGCATCCGAGATTGGAAAGCATTGATCGCTGTACTTGTAGAACTTTCAGAACAAGGCGAGCGTCGGTCAAACAGACAAACAAAATTTCTGCTCTTGCTATTTCTTCTGTTTATTATTGTCCCACTTGGAGTAGTTGCAGCTTTGTACTTTGGCGAGATCTAACTGGGCTTCCGTAGCACGCACGCATTGAAGCTCCGCCCCTCGATGCGGAACTTTCGCTCGAAGTTCGTGCCGACGAGTTCGCCCTCGCCTGCGGATTCCGGTGCTTCAAACGCGCCGAACACATACGGCAATGCATCACACCCATCCAAAAACTCTGCAACCTTCGGCGGCGGTGCTGGGATCTTGGGGCGAGCAAACTCTTCGTGCATCGCCGATGAGCCCTTGCCCCAGTGGTCAAAGTGCGCTAAATCCCATGCCCAGAGATCATCGTGATCGGTGACTACTCTCAGCTCGCCGCCCGGCTTCAAGCATAGCCAGATGTCAAACAAGGTCTGATGCTGGATCACGCGTTTCTTGTGGTGCTTGTTCTTTGGCCAGGGGTCAGAGAAATACAGGTGCAGGACATCGATCGACTCATCTGGGCACCGCCACTGCAAGAACTGGGCGGCATCCCCATGCAGGACGCGGACATTGGTGTGGGTGCCTTCGTTCTCGCGTTTGCGGCGGATGCGGTCGGCGGTGTAGGCCGCGAACTCGCCGGCCCATTCGATCCCTAAAAAATTGGTATCGGGTTCGAGATCAGCCTGCTGGACAAGGAACGCCCCCTTGCCCGAGCCGATTTCGAGTTCAAACCGTTTCGATGGATCGGCGAACCAGGTGCGTGGATCGAGTCGCCCGGATTCGGGGTCGGTCATGACCGAGTCTGGGAGTTCGGGCATTTCTTCGCGCGAGACCCCGACCACGCCTGGGGCGCTGTCGAGGGGTTTGCCGTGTCCGAGTCCGAATGACATAGGGAGGGAGTGTATGCGCGTTCCTATGCTACAGAATGACCAAGACCCCCCCGAATTCCGGCACCCATCAGATCCAAGTCCGCTATGTCGAGTGCGACCCGATGGGCGTGGTGCACCATTCGAGCTACCTGCCTTGGATGGAGATGGGGCGGACCGAACTCCTCCGCGCCGTCGGGATGAGCTACGCGGCCTTAGAAGCCGAGGGCGTGTTTTTGGTCGTGACCAAAGCCGAGATCAAATACCGCCGCCCGCTCAAGTACGACGATCTGATCGAGATCCGCACGACCGTGGACAAGGCGAGCAAGGTCAAGCTGCATCATTCATACGAGATCGCGCTCATCGAGCGGCTGGGGAAATCTCCCGACACGAGCGATCCATCGGTCCCCAGCGACGGGGTGTGCGCGGTGGCAACCACAGAACTGGCGTGCGTCGGAACCGACGGCCGCCCCAAGGCACTCCCCGAGTGGCTTACCAACCGAAATCCGCTATAGTGAGCGAGCGCATCGATTGACGATGCCCGGATCGAACAACCAGATCAACACCTGGGGACAAGTATGCTGTTTCGAATAAATCCATTCGGATTGGCCAAGCTCAACGGCTGGGCCAAAACCTCCAAAGAAAACCAAAAGCAAATATTCCGTTTCCTCGAACAGTACCTCGGAATGCGCGGCTGGGGCCGGTCCATCATCGAAAGAGCCTCGGTTGATCTCGAAGGCCCGGTCCCGTGGTACACCTACCCCGCGATCAGCGAACTCAATCGGATCACCCCTGAGAACGCCACTGTATTTGAGTTCGGCAGCGGCAACAGCACGCTCTGGTGGAGGGCCCACGCCAAGCATGTCGTCAGCGTTGAGCACGACCCACTCTGGTTCGCGAGTTCGAACACCGGAGCAGACAGCAATATCCTCCTCCGCGAGCCCTGGGACAAAGCAAACGAAAGACATTTTGAGGCGGTACAGGCGGTGGTCGATCAGATCCCGGAATTCTCAACGGATCTCAATGAACTAGAGCAGATCGATCGCGGCATCGACGCCAAGCCGTTCCTGTCGTACATCGGCGAGCTGCTCAACCATCCAAAGGAGCACTTCGATGTGATCATCGTCGACGGGATGGCACGCTCCGCCTGCGCCCGCGTCGCGGTCGATCGCCTCAAGCCCGACGGCTTCATCGTCTTCGATAACTCAGACCGAGATGATTACCAAGATGCGTACCAATACTTGATCGATGCAGGATTCGCACGGATCGACTACTGGGGCCCTGGACCGATCAACGCCTACGAGTGGTGCACTTCGGTGTTTACCAAGTCGCTCAGCCCGTTCCAGAAATCGTAGTAACGACATTTGTCTGGTTTGGTCATCGATCGGCTGTTCGCTTTGAGGTGTTCCCGGAGTTCATTCATTAGACTAACGCTTTACGATTCGCCACTCGACCAGCCGATCACGATCGTTAAAATTGAGTGTGAGCCAACTCTCGCGGCCACTCGAACTGACAACCGAACCGTGCCGAGTGACAGTTCCGGTATCAGAATCACGGCCGAGCCGATATGCCAAGTCATGGCTGTCTGAGAAGAAACCCGGATCTGGTTTGCCCAGCAGAGAGTTTACATCGGCACGCGACATCCCGCGCGATAGCACATTCTGTTGGAGGTCATTGACCATGTGTTGGCGCAAATCCGAGCTCTCGAGCGTGGATGATTCCATTCGCCACAGTTCCGCGTCGAATGGCCGATTGGGACTTGTGGCACGGATCCATAGCACCGAAATGATCGCAGCACCCAGGATCATGAATGCGGTAAGCCCGGTTCGCCGCCAGTTATTGGATGGATGAGTTTCACTGTTCACATCAACCGCTCAATCGCCTGCGAGAGATTTTTGACCGGTATGATTTCCATCCCATTGATTTTCGCCAGCTTCGTTGAGCCCGTTGCGGGGATGATCGCGTGGGTGTAGCCTAATCGTGCGGATTCGCGGAGTCGTTGTTCGAGTTGGGTGGCTGACCGCAGCTCGCCGCCGAGACCGACCTCACCGATCGCAATCGTGGTGGGGGGCAGTGAGCGTTTGTAATGGGCCCCTGCGATCGATAGCGCGAGCGCCAAGTCCGCAGCCGGTTCGACAATCTTCAAGCCGCCGACCACCGAGGTAAACACATCGCGGTCCGCCAGCCGGAGCCCGCCGTGTTGTTCTAACACGGCAATCAGCATCGCCAGTCGGCTCGAATCGAGCCCCGATGATTTCCGCTTTGCACTGCCTACGAATCCGGTTGCGGTCAATGCCTGGATCTCGACGCACACGCAGCGGGACCCGTGCATCGCGGGGCAGACGACCGCGCCTGGCCTATGTTCACTGCCGCCTTGGATCGCGGCCACAGACATCCCGCCGGGGAGTTGTTGTAAACCCTGCCCGGTCATCTCGAAGATGCCGAGTTCTAATGTCGTCCCGAACCGGTTCTTGATCGCGCGGACGATCCGTGCACTGTGGTACCGGTCGCCCTCAAAGTACAGCACCGCATCGACCATATGTTCGAGCATCCGAGGCCCCGCCAGCGTGCCCTCCTTGGTCACATGCCCAACCAGCACAATCGAGATCCCGGTCGCCTTGGCAAAGTAGACCAGTTCGCTGCAACACCTTCTGAGTTGTGTCACCGATCCGGGAGCCGCTTCGAGGTCAGCTTTGTAAATCATCTGGATTGAATCGATCACACACACATCGGGCTTGATCTTCCGCGCCTGATCAAGAATCCGCGCGAGGTTTGTATCTGCGAGTACAAACAGCCCATCAGCATCGGCGACCCCTAACCGATCTGAGCGTAGTTGGATCTGTTGCGCGGATTCTTCGCTTGAAACATACAACACCTTGCTCGTCCAGTCCGCTTCTTTCGCGTCCATATTAATCGGCGACGCCCATGCGCCAGCTGCTTGCAAAAGTAGTGTCGACTTCCCGATCCCAGGTTCCCCGCCGACAAGCACTACCGATCCTGGGACAAGCCCGCGGGTTGGGTCGGCTTCTGTCCCGCCAAGCACACGGTCGAACTCCGTGATTCCGGTTGGCAATCTCCGGATCGGTCCAGAGGATGACATGATCTCGGTGATCGAGGTCGCGGTGGGGGTGTCGGTGCCGCCTTTGGTTTCGACCCACCCCCCAAAGCCAGCCGAGCCGCGGTGCGGGTCGCTGCCAGCGGATTTGTCAAACTGGGATTCTTCGAGCGAGTCCCATGTGCCGCAATCTGAGCATTTGCCCATCCAACTGTTGTGGGTCGAGCCGCAGGAGGTGCAGATGAATATGGTGCGTGTCTTACTCATATGGCTCAATGATAGCCTCGAAAGCCGGACGAACGGGATCTGTTCGGTGTGTCTTGTGCGTAGACTGTTTGTAGCCGATGACCGACCCCTCTCCCAGCCCGATCCAAACCCCCCAAAAGAGCCCAAAGCCCAAAAAGCGTCGCCGTTTGCTGTTGTGGTTGATCGGGACTCCGCTGGTTGCACTCGTCGGTGGTTTGATCCTCGCTGCAACGGGGACTTTCACCGGGCTGATCGTGCCGATCATCGAGCGGGAGACCGGGCTTGATGTCACTCAGGGGCGGGTGATCTTGTTGCCAACAACCGAGATCGAGTTGCGTGACGCGGTGCTCCGGGCACCGAACATCGATGGCATAGGGGGCGAGATCATCCGGCTCGACCGGGCGACAATCTCAGTTAAATGGGGCTCGATCCTCAAAGGTCCAGACGCGATCAGCGGCGTCATTATCGACCATCCCCGTCTACGCGTCAGCCAGGACACGCTCACCGGCGTCGTGAACCTCGAATCACTCACACTCCAGCAGTCCGGAGGTGGTGGGGCCGCGACTCCGGCGATTACCATCAACAACGGCGTGATCGAGGTCGGCGAACACAACGGCAGTGACTATACCAAGCTCAAAGAACTCTCCGTCGTCGGGAGCCTCGCCAAGCCCGACAAGGACGGCGTCGCCAAGTTCAACTTCCTGGCGACCTCCACACTCCCGAGCATGTCCTCTGGCCAGCAAACCGACCTGGGCGACTTTATGATCAAAGGCACCCTCTCAGAATCGGGTGTCGAGGGTGTGATGACCGGGCTCACGCTCGAAGACTGGCCACCTCGGATCGTCCCCTCGCGCGTTCGCAGCATCTACGAATCACTCGCCCTGAGTGGGCAGCTTGCACCGACGCGATTCACTGTCGATACCAAGGGCCAGCCGCGGATTGTCCTCACGCTCGACGGCGTGGATGTGAGTCTGCCCTTCATCCCGCCGTCTGAGTTCTCAGGACCCGAAAAATTCCTCCGGATGCGGTCAACCAAGGGCACGCTGGAGTTCGGTTATGGCGGGATGCGGGCCAATCTCACAGGAGATATTGATCAGCTGCTCTACGATGTCGCCCTTGACTACAAGGGGTTTTCAGAGACCAGCCCGTTTACCTGCGACCTGCAGACACAGTTCAGGATCCAGCCCGGATTCCGCCCGCTGCGGTTCTTGCCGGCCCGCGTAGCAGACAAGCTCGACCGATTCGAAGGACTCAACGCGGACATCAACGCAACAGTAAACCTCGTCCGCAACAGCGTCGATCAAGGCGAGGCCCCGATCCTCGTGTCAGGAAAGGCCGAGGTCTCCGATGGCTCGGCCAAGTACAGCAAGTTCAAATACCCGTTCGAGAACATCGAGGGCGCGGTGTACTTCACACCCGACGGCGTCAGGATCGATGGGATCACCGGCACCGGACCCACAGGGGCAAGGCTTCAAGCCGACGGCGAGTTTGTCGGGCTCGGAACAAACTCGGTTGTCGAAATCGTCATCGGTGTACAAAGCCTCCCGATCGATCACCTGCTCCTCGATGCGATGGACGACGATCAGCGCGATCTGGTTGACACCCTCTTCTCACGCGAGCAATACGACAACCTGCTTGAATCAGGCTACCTCCTGGCAGCGGACCGCCGCATGGCGCTTACGCAGAATCGAGACGAGCTGGTCGCAAAGATCGCGGGGTTGCCCGATGATTCGCCCGCCTCAACCCGAAGCCAGATGTCCAGCGAGCTGGCGACGATGAACAGGGTTCTCCAGGTGCCCGAGTTTGATTTCGGCGGACTGATCGAAGTCGAGGTCACCCTCCAGCGCCACCCAGAACGGCCCGAAGACGATCGATGGACGACCGACATCGCGGCCGTGATCCCAAACGCGGGCATCGTTCCTAAGCAGTTCCCGCTCCCGATTGTCGCGCGTGATGTCAACATCGGGATCTCAGACGGAGAGGTTCTTCTGAGCGGCGGCAGATACGACGGGCTCAGCGGCGGATGGGCTCAGGTGGAAGCAAGCTTCAAACCCAGAGAAGGGTTCGAGGATCCACAGCCGTATGTCAATATCAAAGCACGCCAGATCCCGATCGATGAACGGTTGATCGCCGCGATCCCGGGCTATTACGACAACCAACCACAAGACCCAAACGAGATCACTCTCCGCCGGATTCTGGACCGCCTGCGCATGCAAGGCGTCGTCGAGGCCGACGCCGAGATCGGCCCCGGGCCAGACGGACGCATCGGCTACGAGGTCGAGGCGGGTGTGCTCTCTGGCTCGGCGCATCCACTGGAGATGGGGCTCGAGCTCAACGACGATCTCGATATGCTCAACAATCCTGATCTCGGTCTCGAATCAGTCCAGCTCACCGGGATGACAGGGACAATCTTCGTCACCAAGACGCTGATCGTCGTTGATCTCAAAGGGATGATGGAATCGCCCTCCCAACCTATCCCCCCGACACCCGTTGAGCTTATGACCCAGCTCACGCTCCCAAACCTTCCCAAGTTCGGCAATGTGAAGCGCAAGGACGGGTTGCTCCCGTTTGAATCTGGACCGCCAGTTTCTGGTCCTGCGATGTTTACCACAGTCCGTGCCGATGATCTCGATCTTGCCATGCCGCTTGAGCATGCCATCGCGGTGCTCTCCCCAAGCTTTGCAAACCGAGTCGCCAACTGGCGAGAGCTCTACAAACCCGACGGCGTGCTGGATATGAAGACCACGCTCGAGGGGCGTGTCGGCAGTTCGCTCAATACCAATCTACAGATCAACCACATCAACGAGATGGGTTTCACCTTCGAAGACCACCGATACGAGCTGGGTTCATCGATCGGTCCCATCGCACTCACGCTCGGTGTCAAGCCAGAGGTTTCAAGCCGAGGGTTCAGCATCCCCATCAGCATCGACCACGAGCCGATGGGCAAGGTCGCGCTTGAGGGTTCCATCAGGCTCGCCCCGGGTGGTCAACTTCTTGAACTCAAAGATGAGCCATCGATCCGCCTCTCGATGGACAAGGGACGCCTCGGATCTCCGGGTGTCCGTGCGGTGGTCGATCGCATGGGTTCAGGCGGACAAGGCGACGGTGGTGCTCGGGAGTTCTTCGAATATTACGGGCTTGATGGCGAGTTCGATCTTCTCATCGATATCACCCCGCTCGACGGAGCGCGTTTATCCAGAGCCCCAATTGGGACCCTGGGACTCCCACCGGTTGAGATCGACGGGGCGATGATTCCCCGGACACTGACCATGCAGCGCGATGGCAATGTGCTCAACTTCTGGAATGATCCAGAAGATGAGATCACTCTCGCCGATGACGGGCTCCCAATAAATCAACTCGAAGGCTCGATCCGGTTCGACGGACTCAAAGGCTATTTCGATCACATTGTTGCCAGAAACCAGGACTACTCGCTCGTAGTCGATGGCCAGTGGGCCGCCACCCCGGGGCAAGGGGCCTCGGTCGATCTTGAAATCGGCGCCACCGGAGATGTCCTCAATGGTCCGATGCGTGTGATTCTGCCCGACACCCTCAACACCGTCGTAGACCAGCTTGAAGTCAGCTCCAGCAGAGACATCGATCTTGAGCGCCTCCACATCGCCGCCGATCGACTCGGCGCGGATTCAACGACCTATGCGATCGACGGCTCCGCATCGGTTCTCGATGTCAACGCGCTCGTCGGCGTGCCGATCACAGAACTCGATGGCAGAATAGATTTCAGTGTGAACTCAGGCAACATGCTAAACAGTGACGGCCAACCAACCGGTGAGCAGGGCTTCGAGTACCGGCTCGATATCGAGGCCTCGCGTTTGCGTGCGGGTTTGCTCAGAGTACACAACGCCCAGACCACAATCGTCAATGACCCCACAACCCCGGGCGTCGTCCTTGTCCCCGAGTTCAGGGCCGGGATGCATGGCGGTATGGTTTCAGGAAACGCGCAGGTCAGACCAAACGAAGATGGCGACCCTTGGTACGCCAGCGAGATCCGGGTATCGGGTGTGCGAGCCTCCCCGATCTTTGACGATCTCTTCCTCCCCATCGAAGGCCTCGAAGGCCCGACAACGCCCGGCTCATCGAGCGTGCGCTCGGCGTGGAATATGGACACCGATGTCTCACGCGGGATCATGAACGCTGATCTGGCGATGAGCGGTCCGATCGGGTTCCCAGACGAACGCTACGGCCGCGGGTTTGTCAGGGTCTCTGGAGGCTCTGTGGTCGCCCTCCCAGGGCTGATCAACCTGATTGAGGCGAGCAATCTCAAACTCCCGACCGGCTCAAGACTTAATCTTGCAGAAGCCGAACTCTACATTGATGGCCCCACAGTGTCCTTTGAGCGTCTCAGTGCCTCCTCAGAAGCAATTGAGATCCTCGGCTATGGCACAATGGACTGGACTTCGCGAGATATTGATCTACGCTTCCGGTCACGATCAATCAGACCAATCCCGGTCCTCTCCAACCTTCTCGAGGGCATCCGAGACGAACTGATCACGATCAGGGTGATGGGCCCCCCCGGCTCAATCACCTACTCGCCCGAGCAGTTCGGGACCACCAGGCGATTGCTGGATTCGATGTTCGGATCGTCTGAGACCGAGCAACAGCGCCGTCTGCGTGAGGTCGAAAGCCAGACACGAGTCGGCTCGGGACGCCTGCGTCGCAAACAGGGCGATCGCGTGATCGAGCCCACCAAAGACAGGAATGAATCTTCAACAGTATCTTCTGAGACCAACCAGTAGGACAACAGACAGCAATACACAAAAAAAGCACACATACAACAACTTACAGATAAGTAAAAACCGGGCCGCATCGGGCGGCCCACAGACAATGAAAGACAAGACAAAGATGAAATCAGAACCAAACCGTTCACCAGACCACAACCGGGTCGAGCTCGATCCGCCTTCAAGCACGCAACCAAAGAGCGAGCAGGCCGCGCCACCAGAGCCCCAATCAGTACGCCGTGCAGACGATGGCGAAATCCAAGAAAGCATCATTGAACTGATCGACAAGGTCTCGGGCCATTCAAACGACTACGACGCAAAGCTGGTGCGCGAGCTCATCACCGCCGGGCTCAAGCTGATCCCCGACGGCCGCGACACAGGCGAACTCAAGCTCATGACCGCGACCATGAAAGAACTCCGCTACGCCTACCGCGTCTTCGGAGAGTACCCAGAACCCCACAAGGTCACCATCTTCGGCTCGGCAAGAACCCCCGAAGACCACCCGGACTACCTCGCCGCAGTCGAGTTCTCAAAGCTCATGGCACAGGCAGGCTGGATGGCCATCACCGGCGCGGGCGACGGGATCATGAAAGCGGGGCACGAGGGCCCGGGCCGCGAATCAAGCTTCGGCGTCGCGATCCGTCTGCCGTTTGAAACCTCGGCCAACACCGTCATCGCCGGCGATGAGAAACTCATCAACTTCCGCTACTTTTTCACTCGCAAGCTCATGTTCTTGTCGCAGGCAGAAGCCGTGGTTTGTTTCCCCGGCGGGTTCGGTACGCTCGATGAGTGCTACGAAACACTCACCCTCGTCCAGACCGGCAAAGCAAGCATCATCCCCATCGTCTTCGTCGACGGCGAAGCAACCAACGGCGAGCACGGCTCCTACTGGGACGGCTGGGTCCACTACACCAAGACCCAACTCGAATCCCGCGGCTGGATCAGCGAAGAAGACAACCACCTCTTCTACCACGCCAAGAACCCGCAAGACGCCGCAGGCCATGTCACCAAGTTCTACTCCGTCTACCACTCCTCCCGCTATGTCCGTGACGACCTGATCATCCGAGTCAAAAAGACACTCACCGATGAGCAGCTCAAAATCCTCAATGATGAGTTCTCCGTGCTTGTCAAGACGGGCGACATCCACATGTCCGACCCGTACCCGCAAGAGAAGGACCACCTGACACTCCCACGCGTTGTGTTCACCCACACACGCTACAAGTTTGGTCTCGTCCGGGCGCTGCTCGACCGGATCAACTCGTTTGCAGACGCGTGAAATGATTGAGCCCAGCTGGACAAGAACGGGAATGCTTGCAGGCGCTGCGTTGATCGCGGCCGCCCTGTCTGCGTGCTCTTCCTCTGGGTCGTCGGCGTCATCGGATTCAAAGAACCCACCCGCCCAGCTCCAGACGCAGATCGAAGCCGGCTCGTCGGATTCGATCACCCAGCGCGGGCTCGAACTCCGCGTGCTGACCGTAGACGATTCAGAGGACCGGGTCGCCCGTATGCTCGCACGCTATCAGCAGGACCTCGGCCCATTGAACGCCGAAGACCGCAAACGGTGGAACTCGTGGGGTCTGCGGCTGATCGCGGTCCCGGTCGTAGAACTCGACGCACTACTCGGATCACAAGACCTGACCCAAGCGATCCAGGTCCGCTGGATGGGCGAGTTCCCGCAGTGGAGGCCGGTGATCCGAACCGGCAAGATCCGCAATGATTCCGTTCGCGTCGAGGATTCGGGATCCACCAGCTACCGCTCCCTTGCTGGACGCCCGCGTCTACTGGCGCGGGTCTGGACCAGCCCCAAGGTCTCGCAGGCCGGCGTCGAAGCACGATTGAATCTTGACCTCGCGGTGCAGATGACCCAAGAACAGAAGAGCAACCAATGGGGAGAGGTCAAACTCCCCACAGCGATCGACGAGGGCGAGCTGATCAACGATCTCAAAATCAGCCCGATCCTCGATTCGTCCACCGCATTGGTTCTGGTCGGTGAAGACCCACTCATCACATGGGTCGAGGGGATTGATGGATCCGACACTAATCCTGTATCAATAGATCGTTCAAGCGATGGTTCTCTCGGCCCAACTGCCCCGGGTTCTAGAACACTCGGGCAACAGATGCTATCAACCGCAGGCACCGGGTATGTCGCCCCCGGGGTGCGCTATGTCCCGCCCAAAAAAGTGCTCATTATTCTGGTCCCCAAAGTCGGTGGGCAGTACCGCCTGCTCGGGCCGACGATGACCCAGGGGAACACAACCCCATGACCCAGATCATCGCGATCTTTCTGTTGCTTGTCGGGCTGACGATCCTGATCGTCGGGGCCGATGCGCTTGTCCGCGGATCCGCCCAGCTCGCCAAGCATCTCGGGCTGAGCCCCTTTGCCATCGGCGTGACGGTGGTGGCGTTCGGTACAAGTGCACCCGAACTTTTCGCATGCATCGGTGCCGCACTCCAAGGGGAAACCGACCTCGCAGTGGGCAATGTCGTCGGCTCAAACATCGCCAACATCGCGCTGATCCTCGGGATCGGTGGCTTGATCATCCCCATCGGGGTCCATCGCCGAGTCCGCATTGTCGAACTCCCACTCATGGTTCTGGTGACCGTCGGCGCGATGGTCCTGCTGATCGATGGACAGATCACCCGTCTCGAAGGCGGGTTACTGTTCACAGGACTCATCGGATATGTGACCTACATCATCCGAGCGCATAAAGAAGACATCGAGCACGGGCTCGAGGACGCGGTGGCCAAGATCAAGCCCGTGTGGATTGATCTTGTGTATGTGATCGCCGGGATCGCGGGATTGGGTCTGGGCGCTAGGGTGCTGGTCATGGGCGCTACGGACCTCGCCGAATCGGTGGGGATCCCGGCTGGTGTGATCGGGACCACCATCATCGCATTTGGAACAAGCGTCCCTGAGCTGGCCGCGACCATCCGAGCAGCGATCAGCAAGCACGCCGAGATGGCCGTGGGCAATATTGTCGGATCCAATGTGTTCAACCTGCTCTCGGTACTCGGGGTGACCGCTCTGGTCAAGCCCTTGCTAATGGACCCGTCGATGGGCTGGCACCTCTGGGCGATGCTCGGCGTCGCGTTGCTCTTTATGATCTGGGCGCTCGTGCGTCCGGTAATCTCGAAAGGATCAGGGCTGGTGCTACTTGCGGTCTACCTCGCGTATGTAGTCTTTGCATATACCGGGAATCCGGTCGGTTCCTGAACGCTTCGCTTCATCAGCAATACTGAATGGTCGATAAACCTTGGGAAGTTACGCCTAGGAGTCGTTGATGCTGCGTGTCCAGATTGCTCAAGCCAAACCAGGAATGGTGCTGGCCCAATCAGTGTTTCACCCTCGGTCTTCAACCGAGACGGTGCTCCTCCGCGCCCAGGCAACGCTCGCCCCGAATGTCATCCAGAAGCTCACCGAACTCAAGATCCCCGAAATCTGGATCCAGTACCCCGGCATGGAAATGGTGGGGGAGTTTATCAGCCCCAAGATCATGGCCTCGCGAGCACAGGTCGCCGGGGATGTATCGAGCGCCTTCATAAACGCTTCAAAGAACTCACACGCCAAGCTCGACTTCCAGAGTTACAAATCCTCGATGTCCAAACTGCTGACGAACCTGATCGACGATCCAAAGAGCGCGATCTTTGTCGGCGAACTCGTTGATTCGGGCGCACCGGCCGTCCGCCACGGTGCCAATGTCGGGTTCCTCAGCCTGCTATTGGGTATGCGCCTCGGGTTCTATCTGATGCGTGAGCGCAAGTATGTCCCATCAAAGTTCGCCTGCGATGTCACCAATCTCGGGGTCGCGGGGATGCTCCACGATATCGGGATGACATACCTCGATGATGAAGTCATCGAGCGATGGAACGAGACCAAAGACCCGGATGATCCCGAATGGCAGAAGCATGTCAAGATCGGATACGACGCCGTACGCGGCTCACTCCGCGCATCGGCGGCCAGCGCCGTGCTCCATCACCATCAGCACTACGACGGGACCGGGTTCCCAACCAAATCACGCGACGGCGGCGAGCCTGCCGGGCTCTACGGAAATGACATCCATATCTTCTCGCGCATCATCTGTGCTGCGGATATTTTCGATCGCCTCAGCCACACCGCATCGTCAATCGGAGAGTTCGAATCCGATGACCAGGCGGTCCCCGCGGTCTGCACCCTCAAAAAAATGATGGGCAAGCCCTACGGCGACTGGATCGACCCCATCGTGTTCAAGGCGCTGCTCGCCGTCTGCCCCGCGTACCCGCCGGGCTCCCCGGTCAAGCTCAGCAACGGGATCAAAGGCATCGTCACGGACTGGGATCCAACAGACCCCTGCCGCCCGCAGGTCCACGAGCTGTCGCACTTTGAGGACGAGGAGTTCAAGAGTGTCTACAACCTCAAAGAGGACCATACCCTGTCCATCGTTGAGTGTGATGGGATCGATGTCAAAGAGTACAACTTCTACCCGGTGACCAAGGGCCAGTTCGATCTCCGTGTCCTTCAGCGGAATATGAGCAACGGGCTGCATCTCTTTATGACCGAAGAAGAAGCCGCCTGATCTGTATCGACGGCCCCGCAGGTGATACCCCGTCTGCGCTTGCGTTTTCTTGCTACCCTTGGGCATGGATTCTTTGATCACCTCTTCATCCCGATGCCTGCTTGTCGCCGCCGCGCCCAAAGAAGCGCAGGCCGTGCTCTGTGCGTTTGATTCTTCCCAAGAGGCGATCGGCCTGGGAGAATCAACCAGGCTCGACGACCGGTTCGACCTGCTCTGCTGCGGGGTTGGCAAGTCATCGGCCGCCGCTTCTACAGCTCGGGCCCTCTCGCAAGAATCCTACGAATCAGTAGTCTCCGTCGGAGTCGCAGGCGCACTCCCCGTCGAGCACCCGATCGACATAGGCCAATCTATCGCCGCGACACGATCGTGCTTCTCAGACGAGGGCGTCGGGGCAACAGATGGGTTTATCCCGATGAGCGAGCTTGGGTTTGCACCATTTGCAAGCGGCCAGATGTATATCGACCACGATCCAGAGCTCACAGAACACCTCGCAACCCTCTGCGATGTCCAGGGGGTTATCGCGACCGTCTCGTGGTGTTCCGGCGACGACGGCTGTGCCGCCGGCGTCGTCTCGCGGACCGGAGCGATCGCCGAAGCGATGGAAGGGGCCGCCTGCGCGGTCGCTACTCAACTCAGTGACCCATCGATCCGCACCGGGGAGCTCCGCGTGATCTCAAACACGACCGGGAACAGGTCCAAACAGGTCTGGGATCTGGACCTAGCCCTCAAGAATCTCATCACTGTTCTCGGACTGCTGCGCTGATCAGCGGACCCTCGGGTTTCGGTCTGTGCGTTCTGCGCGATCTGATCCTTATCCGTTGGATGGGTAGAGCCGATTCGTGCCATCGTACCGACATATCCCCCTAGATCAGGCCGATTCCTTATACATACTCATCGGGCTCGGTTCTTCCGGCCCGAGGGTTCATGACGCCGGGTCGGTAGAGGAACCGTGCAGGAATAAGGAAGCTATGGGTAAGCCAAAGGTCATCAATCAACTCCGGACCAAGATCCAATCGATGAACTCGATGCGTCCATCTGGTCATCCGCTCGCGATTGACTTTGGTGTCTCCTCGCTCCGCGTGCTCAAGGTCTCATCGGGCGACCCCGCATCCATCGAGAGTGCCGCTCAGCTCAACACCCCAGACGACCTGCTCGACAACCCCTCCAAACGCATCCTCTTCCAGTTCGAAGCACTCCCAAAGCTCATCAAGAGCGGCAAGCTCACCGGGCTCCGCGCCGCCTGCGTGATCCCGACCCAGCAGATGTCCTGCAAGCACCTCCAGATCGCACCTGTCCCGGGTGTCTCGATGAGCGATCTTGCGAGCGGGCAGATGAGCAACCGGCTCGGGTGCGACCCGAGCGCACTCTTGGTCCGGAGCATCGAGATCGGCGTCTCAAAGCAATCCAACAAGCAGGAAGTCATCTGCTTCGGTGCCTCCAAGACTTTCGTGGGTCGCATGATGGATGCGATCAAGCGATCCAAGCTCGAGCCCGTGGGGATCCACAACAGCTTCGAGACGCTCCGCCAGATCGTGCCCGATGATTCCAAGAACGGCGGGGCCTCGCTGCTTATCGATCTGGGGAGTTCATGCACGATCGTGATGATCATGCATAAGGGTGAGATCGTGTTCGCTCGAACGATCGACCATGGGGCCAACTCGTTTGATCAATCAATCTGCCGCCAGTTCCGCTGCACGCTTATGGAAGCGCGTGCTATGCGTGAGCGGATCGAAGAGTTCGCCGCGGTACCAGCGGGGTCTGGGCAGAGCGCAGGCCAGCACCCGAGCACCGACGAACTAGATGTCCACGAACCGATGGAGATCCTGATCGATGAGATCATGATGTGTCTCCGCTACTACCGGACATCGTTCCCTGATGTCCCCGTCGATCGCGCCTACTTCGTCGGTGGCATGGCCGGGCACAAAGCAATCAGCTCGCATCTCGCCAGAGTGTTAAATCTTGAGACACGCGTCATCGACCCAATGAGCACCCTAGGCCGGGCGGGCAAGGTCCCGGTCTCGGGGGTTGACCTGAGTAAGCCCCAGCCCGGATGGGCGACCACAGTCGGGTGTGCCCTGTGCCCGACGGATCTGTGACCAGTCCATCGACTGAGTCGACAAGGAGTCTTCTGTATGCGATCAAGCAACAACAATGAGGGTGCCAGCTTCCTTCCTACGGATTATGTCCGAGGCAAAGGCCAGGCACGCGCCTCCATGTTCGCCATCCTGCTCTTCGTGTTTGTTCTCGCGGGTGTGATCGGCGCATTCTTCGTCAACCATCAACGCTGGAACCGCGTGCGAGAAGAGCAGCAACTCGTCGCCGCCTCGTTCAAGGAAGAAACCGCCAAGATCGAGCAGCTCAAGGATCTCGAGGCCCAGCGCGTGGTCCTGACCGACAAAGCCGAGATCGTCACCGCCCTCAAAGACCGCGTCCCCAGATCCGTGCTGATGGGCGAGGTTGTCCGTGGGATCGGCGACGCAATCACCTTGACTGAGATCAACCTCGAGGGCGAACGCGTCCGCCCGCCTGCACCGCCCGCCGTCAAGAAGGGTGCTGTCAAATCCATCGGTGTCAGCGGCGTCGGCAACGGCAAAGATCAGAAACCCCCAGCGCCCAAGATCCATCCTCCAAAGTTCAAGTTCACCCTGTCTGTCGATGGATTGTCTGAAAGCAATGACCAGATCGCAAACTATCTTTCATCCCTCAAAGAATCGCCATTGCTGAGTTCGGTCGAACTCCAGTTCATCAACAACACCATTATTGATTCGGTCGATTACCGCAAGTTCCGCATCACCATGATCCTCTCCCCCAACGCGGACGCCACCCTTGTTGCAGGCACCGTATCAATCGGGGTTGACGGCCATGAGATCGCGGGCGTGATCGAGAACATCGAGGACTGAGCCGGTTGGCTACTCCAAGGAGATTCATATGCAGTTTGGAATCCGAGAACTCGTGCTCTTTCTGACGGTCCTGCTCTTGCCGGTCGTGAGTTACATGCTGGTCTTCAGGCCCCAGAGCGCCAATATCGAGAACGCAAAGGTCGAGACCGCCCACAAACAGGAGATGCTCACGAAGCTACGCGCCGAAACCGCCCGCAACGACGATCTCCAACTCATCAACCAGCAGATCACCGAGCGCATCGACACCATGGAGTCCATGCTCCCGTCGAACAAAGAAGTGGATCAGATCGTCCGCCAGGTCTCGGCGCTTGCGATCGAATCCGGGCTCAGCTCCCCGACCCTCAAGAGCACCAAGCCACAGGCCGCGGCCCAGTTCCGCGAGCAACCTCTGGAGATGAGTCTTCAGGGTTCATGGGCCGGGTTCTACGCGTTCCTTCTCAAAGTCGAAGAAATGCCAAGGATCACCCGCATCATCGACATGAAGATCGAAGATACAACCAACGAAGACACCGAAATCAAAGCGAGCTTCACGCTCAGCATTTTCTTCCGCAGTGAGGTGGCATCGTCATGAGTGAAGTCAATCCATTCAGCTCCGAAGAGTCCGGCAAGGGCGATTCCAATATCTTCCTTGATCTCAACAAGCCCGACGAGGACACCGGGGTTCCCGATGTCGCACCCTCGGCGATCACAGATGGTCGTGGGGGCGGTTCGGCATTCTCCCAGAAAAGCACAGAGCCCTCCAAGTTCAACGGCCAGGTCATGCTCGCCGGGCTGGTCTTCACCATCGGTGTCGGCGCGATCTACGCCATGCGATACATCGGGATGCAGGCCGGGATCAAAGAGTCCGTGACCATGGTCGAATACACCGCATCAACGACAACTCCCGACTTTGTCAAACGATTCGATACGATCATGACCGATCTTGAAGAAGTATCAATTTCGGTCCGGTTCTCAGAAGACACCGATCTTCCCGATACCCCCTTCACAATGGAAACTCCCGACGATCCAGTCGAAGCCCTTATCCAGCCACTAAACAACAAGGTTGATCAGAACGCGAGCAGGGCAAGGCTGGCAATGCAGCGTGCCGAAGCCGCACGCCTCGAAAGGCAAGCCAAAGAAGCAGAATATGAATCACTCGCCGCCGGTCTCAAACTGCAGAGTGTCATCGGTGGCTCAAGGCCCGTAGCCCGGATCTCCGACGAGCCCGTCGGGGTCGGGATGACCGTGGCAGATACCTTCAAGGTCATATCGATCAAGGGCACGGTGGTGATCCTTGAAGTTGAAGGGATCAAGTTTGAACTCGGACTCGGCGACGGAGCCAAGCGGATCAACTGATCGGCTCCAAAGGAACTCGGTACTATGGCGGACATTGATGACATCCTGAGCGAGCTCGGCGTAGATGATAACGATCAACGCCCTCGCCGCGCGCCCAAAGCCGTCAAGCCCAGGCCCTCGCACCGTCTCGACAAACGCACCGGATCCTTCTCCCCGCTCCCGTCGATGCCCTCGGGACAACGCCGATTCGGACAAGAAGAAGGCTCAAGCGTTGACGAGGACCCGGCAGTACTCGAAACCCAGTACGCCGCGCCCAAGTCAAATGTCAGCAGCGCCGTTCAAGAGATCTACCACCCCGAACAGTCCACCGAGCTCGCCGACCCATCCAACGGCGACCTCACAAAGCATCTCGTGGATTCCGGCGCCGTCACACCCGAGCAGATCACCGCCGCCCATCAGGTCATCAAGCAGTCGCCCGGGACCGTGCTTGTCGAGTTGCTCATCGAACAAGGCGCAGACGAAGAAAAAATCCAATCCATCGTCGCAAGACGAGCCGGGGTTCCTTTCGAGCGGATCGATATCGAAGCCGGTCTCGACGGCGGATTCGACGGCAAGCTCCTCCAACGCCTCACACCTGATTTCTGCAAAGCCCATCAGGTCATCCCACTCCGCACCGAGGGCACCCGTGTTGTCATGGGTGTGATCTCGCCGGACGATGTGTTCATGATCGACGAGATCTCATCCCGCCTCCGTGTGCCGAGTGTCAAGATTATCTTGGTTACCCCCAGCGACATCCGCGCGGCGCTCGAGCTAGTGGGTTGTGATTCCGGCGAGGATGTCGATCTCTCAGAAATCCTCGCCGATGTCGATGTCGATGATGTCGAGGTTTCATCCGCCGACCAGTCAGAAGCCGTCGACCTCGAAGCACAAGCCGGCGAATCGCCCGTTATCCGCTATGTGAACTACATCATCCAGAACGCGGTCAAAGAAGGCGCTTCTGATATCCATATCGAGCCGGGCGAAAAAAAAATCAAGGTCCGCCTCCGCATCGACGGCGTCCTCTACGAGTCCATGAACCCCCCGCCCTCGATGTCCGCCGCGATCACCTCGCGTCTCAAGATCATGGCGGATCTGGACATCTCCGAACGCCGTGTTCCCCAAGACGGCCGTATCCGCTGTACCGTCCAAGGCCGAAAGCTCGACCTGCGTGTCTCATCGCTCCCAACAGGCTACGGCGAAAAGATCGTTATGCGTATCCTCGATACCAAATCGATCAATGTCCAGCTCGAAGACCTCGGGTTCGACCAGCAGTCACTCGAGATCTGGAAAAACCAGATCAAGCAGCCCCACGGCATCCTCCTCGTCACCGGACCGACCGGCTCTGGTAAAACCACCACGCTCTATTCATCGCTCCGCCAGATCGATAACAAGAAGCTCAATGTATCGACCGTCGAAGACCCCATCGAATACCACCTCGACGGGATCACCCAGACCCAGACCCACGCCAAGATCGACATGACCTTTGCCAAAGCACTCAAAGCCCTGCTCCGCCAGGACCCCGATGTCATCATGCTCGGCGAAATCCGTGACCACGAAACCGCCCACACCGCGGTCCAAGCCGCGCTCACCGGTCACCTGGTTCTCTCGACGCTTCACACCAACGACGCACCGAGTTCAGTGACACGCTTGGTCAACATCGGTCTCGAACCCTTCCTCGTCGGCGCCGCACTCAACGGCGTCCTCGCCCAGCGGCTCCTGCGTCGTTTGTGCAAAGTCTGCAAAGCGCAAACCGAGCCGACTGAGGAAATGACCGAGTTTCTCGAAATGAACGGCCTCCCGGGCCACGAGATGTGGTCGCCGGTCGGATGCGACAAATGCCGTAATACCGGGTACGCGGGCCGGGTTGGTATTTACGAGATGCTCGCCGTCGACGATACCCTCCGCGATGTCATCGCTCGGAATCCGAATGTGTCCGAGTTTCGTCGCCTGTGTCTCGAGCGAGGAATGAACTCGCTCCGCGCCGATGGCATCAACAAAGCGACCGAAGGCTTGACAAGTATCCAGGAAGTCCTCCGCGTCACCTCGGCTCATTAAGTCGATGGATTTGCGTTCTCAATCAACTTCATCGCCATCCCCTTGGCACGCTGCGCCGCTTCACTGAGCGTCTGATCGTTGTTGCTGACCCGGCCAACAAGATGCGCAACAACGATCGAGCCCTCGATCAAGAGATTCAGTTGCTGCGCGAGTTCCTCGGGGTCATTGAGTTTGGCGGATATGCACAGCTCTTGCACATACCGAATGATCTCCAACTTGTGCTCCGCAGCTACCCTCCTGGCCGGGCAATCCGGATCGCAGAACTCCGCTGAAGCGTTAATGAACATGCACCCGTTGAAAGTCTCTTCATTAAACCAGGCGTCGAGCGCATCAAACACAGCCAGTATCCGCTCGGCCGAATCCTTCGTTTTCGACTCCACAAACTTCATGAGGTTGTTGCGGAACATCTCGTCGCGCCGGCGCAGAGCCGCGACGATCAGCTCGTCCTTGGACTTGAAGTGGTTGTAGAGCGTCATCCGGCTGATGCCGCTGTCTTTGAGGATCAGATCCAGCCCGGTGTTGTGGAATCCGTTGCTGTAAAAGACCTTCATCGCTGAATCGACAAGCTCGTCGCGTCTGCTGGGGGGCATTGTGGCCTCGCTTTCAAAAAAATACTGACTAATAAGTATATATACAATCAATCCAAACACTCATTCATTGCCCAATAATCAACCATATTAACAAAAAAGTCGCTCCATCCCATAAAATGTAAAAAAATGCATTCAAGCTGAAATATACTGATCGATCTGTAAGTATGTATATGCGGCGGGCATGATTCCCATGCTCGCAACACCCCAGCCCTATTCAAAGGAGAATATCCATGGCACGCATCAATCCACTCAGCATCGAAACCGCACCACCCGCCTCCGCCGAGATCCTCTCGCAGGTCAAAGCCAAGATCGGGATGGTCCCAAACCTCTTCGGAACGATCGCCCATTCGCCGGCCGCGTTGGGTGCGTACCTCGCATTCTCCGAAGCGATCGGCGAATCCTCAATCTCCCCAGCTCTCCGCGAACAGATTGCGCTGACCACCGCCGGGAGCAACAGCTGCGACTACTGCGCCTCGGCACACACCCTGATGGGCAAGGGCGCTGGAGTCGATTCAGATGAACTGACCCGAAACCTGTCGGGCGATTCCAGCGATCCCAAGACCCAGGCGGCACTGACATTCGCGGCAGCGATCGTGAACAAACAAGGCTGGGCCGACGATACCGATCTGGCTGCCGTCCGCAGTGCGGGCTTCACACAAGAAGAGATCGTTGAGATCATCGCGGTCGTCTCGATCAACATCTTCACCAACTACTTCAACCACATCGCCGAGGTCGACATCGATTTCCCCGTTGTCCGCTCCCCCGCAAACGCATCGTAATCACACAAAAATTTCATATCACTCAACACCAAGGAATGAAACCATGAAACTCAATAGCATCCTCCCCGCATCGGCGCTCATCGCACTCTCAGGGCTTGCCCCGCTCGTTCAAGCAGGCGAAGAAGCAAGCCGGCCAGCCAATGAGAGCATCCACGATGTGGCGTACTCAACCGTCCGCTACGGCACCGAATCCATCGACGGGCTCGAAATCTTCTACCGTGAAGCGGGAACAGTGGGGCAGCCCGAACTCGTCCTTCTCCACGGCTTCCCGACCTCGTCCCACATGTTCCGAAACCTGATCGAAGAACTCGGTGACGAGTTCCATATCATCGCACCGGACTACCCAGGCTACGGCCTCAGCTCCGCGCCATCCACCGACGACTACGACTACACCTTCGACAACACCGCCGATGTCGTCGACCAGCTCCTTCAGCGCAAGGGCTTCGACGACTATGTGCTCTATGTCATGGACTACGGCGCACCCGTCGGATACCGCATCGCCACCGAGCACCCAGAACGCGTCGCAGGATTCGTTGTTCAGAACGGCAACGCTTACGACGAGGGGCTCGAAGATTTCTGGATACCGATCAAGAAATACTGGGAAACCGGCGCTGAGTCAGACCGCAACGAACTCCGCGGGCTCCTCACCCTCGGCGCAACCAAATGGCAGTACCTGACCGGTGTCCGCGATGAATCCATCATCTCCCCGGACAACTGGCTCGTCATTCAGCCATTGCTCGACCGCCCGGGCAACGACGATGTCCAGCTCGACATGTTCTATGACTACGGCACCAACCCGCCCTTGTACCCAGAGTGGCAGCAGTACTTCCGTGACAATCAGCCCCCGATGCTGATCACCTGGGGTGCAAACGACCCGATCTTCCCAGAGCCCGGTGCCCATCCATACCTGCGTGATCTCCCGGACGCCGAGCTTCACATTCTCGACACCGGCCACTTCGCACTCGAAGAGGACGGCGACCTCATCGCCGCCCTGATCCGAGATTTCATCCGTCGGAAGGTGAGATAAGCGAAGCCCAGAGGGGCACAGAGAACAGAATGCATGCTTCCTTTGGAGAGGCCGCTCAGCGAAATATCTGGGTGGTCTCTTCTTTCATTCTTTGCAATCGGAATTGATTTTGCATAGAATGGAAATGATCGCGATCGTGCGATCATTGAGGAGTCATCATGGCAGACCAAGGCATCGAATCCGTCCTTCAAGAAACCCGCGTCTTCAATCCCCCAGTCGCCAAAGAAGTTGGTGGACCGGATTGGCTCATCTCCTCGCTCGATCAGTACAACGAGATGTACAAAGAATCCATCGACAACCCAGAAGCGTTCTGGGCCAACATCGCCAACGACTTCCACTGGTACAAGAAGTGGGACTCCGTTCTGGAATGGAACGCCCCCGATGCCAAATGGTTCGACGGCGGCAAAACCAATGTCTGCTACAACTGCGTAGATCGCCAGGTCGATTCAGGCCACGGCGACGATCCCGCGATCATCTGGGAAGGCGAACCAGTCGGAGACAATGGTTCGCCAGTCGATCAACGAACACTCTCCTACAAAGAGCTCCAAGCCGAGGTCTCCAAGCTCGCCAATGTCCTCAAATCCAAGGGCATCACCAAAGGCGACATCGCTACAATCTATATGGGCATGGTCCCAGAGCTCGCGATCGCGATGCTCGCCTGTGCCCGCATCGGCGCACCGCACTCCGTCATCTTCGGCGGGTTCAGTGCCCAAGCCATCGCGGACCGCGTAGGCGACGCCAAATCCAAAATGATCCTCACCTGCGATGGATCATGGCGGCGAGGCAAGGTCGTCCCGCTCAAGAAGAATGTAGATGACGCGATCGAAGCAATGGGCAAAGACAGCCCCGTCGAATCCGTCCTCGTTCTCAACCGCACAAACTGCGGCGCGCCGATGCACACGATCGACTCGGATTGGGCAACCGAAACCGGAGCCGCCTCCGCGGACTGCCCGTGCGAAGAACTCGAATCAGAGGACATGCTCTTCCTGCTCTACACCTCAGGTTCCACCGGCAAGCCCAAGGGCATCGTCCACACCACCGCCGGCTACATGCTCTTCACCGCAACGACCGCCAAGTACACATTCAACCTTGTCCCCGACTCCAACCAGACCTTCTGGTGCACCGCCGACTGCGGCTGGATCACCGGGCACTCCTACATCGTCTATGGCCTGCTCCCAAACCGAGTCCCAACCCTGATGTTCGAAGGCGGCCCAGACTACCCAACCCCCGCCCGCTTCTGGCAGATCGTGGACCGCTACAAAGTCACCCAGTTCTACACCGCACCGACCGCCATCCGCGCGTTCATGAAGTGGGGCGACGAGCACCCAGAATCCTGCGATCTGTCTTCGATCCAAGTCCTCGGCACCGTCGGCGAACCCATCAACCCCGAAGCATGGATGTGGTACCGCGACAAGATCGGCCGAGGCATCTGCCCAATCGTCGACACCTACTGGCAAACCGAGACCGGCGGACACATCATCACCCCCCTCCCCGGCGCGACCCCAACCAAGCCCGGCTCCTGCACCCTCCCGATGTTCGGGATCGACGCAGCCGTCTGCGACGAAGCCGGCAATGTCGCCAATGAAAATGTCGGAGGCCTCATGACCATCCGCAAACCATGGCCATCTATGCTCCGCGGTGTCTACGGCGACCGCCAACGCTTCATAGACACCTACTTCAGCACCGTTGCCAAAGATGGCGAACCGTATTACGCCGCGGGCGACAACACCCGCCGCGACGAGATGGGCAACTTCTGGATCATGGGCCGCACCGACGATGTCATCAATGTCTCCGGCCACCGCCTGGGAACAATGGAAGTCGAATCCGCACTGGTTTCACACGAAAGCGTCGTCGAAGCCGCAGTCGTCGGCATGCCCCACGAAATCAAAGGCACCGGCATCGCCGCGTTTGTGACCCCCGCCCCAGGATTCGACGGCGACGATGATCTCATCAAAACACTCCGCGCCCATGTCGCCGAAGAAATCGGCGCCATCGCCAAACCCGACATGATCCGCTTCACCGGAGCATTGCCAAAGACCCGCTCCGGCAAGATCATGCGAAGACTGCTGCGTTCAATTGCCGCGGGTGACACCAACATCACCCAAGACATGAGCACCCTCGAGGATTTGTCCGTGGTTGCAAAGCTCTCAGAGAAAGACGAAGGGTGAGTTCCCTAATAATAAGTGTGAATCTTATTTCCCGAGTTGCATCATTGTTGGTTGCCGGTTGTGTATCGATTTCCTTCGCATCACCCCCGATGCCAGAAGCCGATGAGCGATTCGATCAGTTTGTCGATCGCTGGAACGCGTGGGTGGATTCCGTCCCTGAGGACCAGCGGGCCGGCGATGCGTTAATCAAGGCGATTGACGAAATCGAGGCCGAAGCGTTTACATATGGCGAGCTGTGGGACAAGTGGGCCTACAACGAGGGCGATGTGCTCGCAGAAGCATTTCCTTGGAATGAGCTCTGGCCCGACGCGACTCGTGTGTTTGACTCGTATGAGTCACAACTTAATCAAGTATACGAGATCGCCAGTCGCCCACACTTTGCAGCCAAAATCGCGGGGGTCGCCGATCATGAAGATCCAGACGCCACGCCTGAGGGTTTGGTCTTTGAGTATTCAAGCCATTGCGGTCCTCTAAGAGACGCGGCAGGATACATGACCGGTCATGCAAGCTATCTTGCATTCAACGGTCATCCAGATCAGGCATACGCACGATTGCTCGCAGTAGCCGCTCTTGCAAAGCATACATCTGAGATGCCGGTCGCATTGCATTGGTTATCCGGCCTTGGGATTGAAAGAAGGTTCCAGTCCACAATCACCGAGATGCTCGAATACGACCCCGATCTCTTTGGCGACCAGCATCTCGCTGGATTCCAATCCGTAATCATTGACCAGCTCGGTTCAGGATTCGCAGATACCCTGGCATTCGAACAGTGGGTCACTCAAGAAACATGGCGGGCTTTGTTTCATGGCCAAGATCAGCAACTGACAAACCAAGAGATTGGAGAGCATTTCTATGCTCAAGCAGGAGCACCAGATTGTCTGCTCGAAAATGTGATGTTCGCATTCAACGATGTGCCAAACCCGCCATCCAATATGTCGATCGAATCGTTTGAGAATCAGATTAAGCTCTACCAAGCCCTCAGCGATGCATTGCTACACGACCTAAGGCAAGACCCGGCATCACAGCAATCGCTCCGCTTCTCACAACTGGTTGGCGATCATCTTGCTGCCGAAGATGCCGAGAGGTACATTCCTGTGGTCTTGAAAATCTTTAATTGGGAAATGCTACTCGCTCTCCAGAACATGCAAGACTACGAGGCAAGAAACACCCTTGTCATCCTTGGTATATACCGCCACCATCTTCAAACAGGAAACTGGCCGGCATCACTCGATGAAATAGATCCAAAGCTACTGCCCTATTCCACAACCGATTTCTACTCCGGAAAGCCATTGATGTATTCAATCAGAGGGAGAAAGCCTCAACTCTGGGCACTTGGGGCTGACCGCGATTACGATGGCGGCATATCCATCAAGCGTGATAAGAACACATGGGGTTTCGTTGAAAATAAATGGTTCACACTCGACGAATGGGACGCGATGAGCAAAGAAGACCAAGCCAAATACAACGGCGACTGGAAAATCTGGGAACCACTCACCCCATAAAACAGCAGGAGCCAAAATTACCCCGCCATCCCACGCAGCAGCACACCGACGATGTACGCCACCGCCGCCGCCGATCCACCAATCGCAAGCGTCTCCAGCGCCGAGCGCAGCTTTTCAACGCCCACAATCCGCCCCTTGATCCAGCCCACCATCAAGAACGCAAACGCCGTCATCACGCACGAGACCATGAACTGCTTGGGCACCGTATACAGCGGATCAACAAAGTAAGGCAACAAAGGCACCGCACCCACCACCAAGAACGCAATAAAGGTCGCCTTGGCCGCCTTGAACGCCTCGGGCCCGCCCTCTTCGAGCCCGTGCTCCTCGCGGAGCATCGTCTTGACCCAGAGTTCCTTGTCATTCGTAATGACCTCGACGATGTGCTCGAGGTTCTCGCCCTCGAATCCTTGAGCCGAGAAAATCTGCCGGATCTCTTCGACCTCCCCTTCCGGGTGGATCTCGATCTCTTCGTGTTCCTCGGCCTTGGTCTTCTCAAACAACTGCTGGTCCGCTTTGGTCCCCAGATAGTTCGAGGCCGCCATCGAGAAGCCATCAGCGAGCAGATTCGCCAGCCCAAGCACGATCACCACACCCGACGAGAGCCCCGCCCCGACCGAGGCCGCGACGATCGCAAAGGTCGTCACCGCCCCATCAATCGCTCCATAAATGAAGTCTTTGATATACGAAGGAGTCGTATTCCCGCTGAGCCGATCCCGGATCGCCTGAGGAGAATGATCGGCATGAATGTCGTGATGATGGCCCATAAGACTCACTCTATCGGCGAGTTGGGCCGAAGTGTTCACAATGAATGTTTGTTTACGCTATCATCAGACCATGATCCATTGTGATTGGTTCTCAATAGCATGTATTTCGTCGATTCTGACCCTGGGAACACTCCCAGCAGTGGCCCAATCAGACAACGAGTCTGCAGAGATACAAGCCACCACAATCCTCGACCAGGGCGACGATTCCTGGACCGGGATCTTCGACCTCGCCAACTACACCTTCCGCGATCTCACCCTCTACTGGGACAACGACGGCACCGTCCCCAATATCATCGACGACACCGACCGCTACTACACCAACGGCAACGCCATCGAACTCTCCTTCGATCCCAACCTCTCCCCCGCACTGGCTTCAAGGTTCGATATCTCAGATGACAACCCCAAAGATCAACGCTTCGGCGTAGGCATCGCCCTTAAACAACGAATCTACACCCCCCAAAGTATCCTCTCCCCCAACCCGCCAGCTCGCGATCATCCCTACGGAGGGCACCTCGCCCTCGCGTTCTCATTCCAACGCGCCGACAACAACACCCACGACCACTTCGGTCTCGACCTCGGACTCACCGGCCATTCCAGCGGAGCCGAGGGCATCCAGAACTGGATCCACAACATCTTCCCAGACGAAGACGACCCCGTCGGCTGGGACACCCAACTCCCGGGCGAGCCCACCATCAACTTCGCCTTCACCCGCACATGGAAAACCGAAGCCGCCAATGTTCGCGGATTAGAAATGGAAATGCTCCCCGCCCTCGGTTTCGATCTCGGCACCGTCTCCATCGCCGCGCGGTCCTCTATGACACTCAGAGTCGGCAAAAACCTCCCAAGCGATTTCGGCCCCGCGACCATGCTCGGGCACAAGGACCACACCGTCCGCGTCAGCGAGTCTTCCGAATCCAACTGGTCCATCTACGCCTACGCCCGCCTCGGCGTTGACGCCATCGCCCACGACCTCTTCATCGACGGCACCATCTTCCACGACTCCCGCTCAGCAATGCGTGAACCCCTCGTCGCCACCATCTCATTCGGCCTCATCACCCGCTACAAAGGCCTCTACCTCGGCTGGACCCAGAACACCCAAACCGAACGCTTCGACCTCCAACCAGACTCCCAAACCTGGGGCTCCATAGTCCTCGGCTGCTCATTCGATTGGTAGTATCACACGGAGTATCAATGGAAGTGCAACCGCAGCCGCCGCAATCATCCCCGCCGCCTCAGTACGGCTTTAAACAATCCAATGCCGACCAATCCCGCGGCTCGGTGCCCTGGTTCCTCCTCCCCTTCATGATCATCATCCGCCCCGGACGCTTCATGCTCTCATGGGGCATCCACGCGAATATATTCTGGGTCCTGGTTGCTGCGTGGTTGGTCGGATCAGCGGGAATGATCAATACCGTCGTCAACCGCGTCCGGCTCGCTCCAGATACTCTGCCGATCACGATCAGTTCTTGGACAACTGTGTGGGCGATTGTCTTGGGATTCGGAATCCTTCGAGGGGTGATCTTTGGTTATGGGCTTGGTGGGTTGTGGACATGGCTCCGTCTCAGATTCTGCGGCGTAAAAGGAAACGAATGGAAACGCAGCACACGGATTTTCTGCTTCTCCCAAATAATTGAACAATCCGCCTCACTGCTCGCGCTGCTGTATTTCTCGATGAAATACGACACACTCCGCGATTTCATCGCCCAGCCGGTAAGTCTGGTTAATCTCGCAGCGGGCTTGTTCATGCTCCTGTCCCCGATCATCGCCTTCGTCGGCATCCTCGCATGCTACAAACTGCGGATTGTATGGGCAACAATACTGTTTCTACTGATCCCGATGCTCTGGCGTCTCGCAATGCTCGCCGGTCTCGGATACAGCCTGCTGACATCCACCGGCAGCGTGCTACTACCTGATATCCAACATCCGGTGCGTCATACCGGTGAAACCTTTAGGTTTGATCGTCCTGCGGATTGGGTTGTACTGCCTTCCCAACCGCTCGATGAATACTCTATTGCTCAAATCGAATCCAGCTCTGAGAGCGATGATGCCTCGATACTGATCCGGGTCTTGCTCCGCGACGGGATCGACCCCAACGAGCACGATCTTGCCCTCATCCAAGAAATGGGGTACGAGGTACTCAACAAAACTGTTCGTCCTGATGTGCGGATAGGCGAACTCTACGGGTATGGCGAAGAATATGAGCTTGAAAAAGAGGGAAAGAACTACAGTTTGCTCCATCTCGTTACTGGGTTCGATCGAGATCATGGGATTTTGGTTCGCTCTCTATCGAGCAAGCGATATGAGGATGCCTCGAAGTATGCTCTTCAACAGATCATCAATTCATTGGAAGTATCTAGTGCTGATGTTCAGTCGCCAGATGTTGAGAGACAGAAAGAAGTCTCAAGAGACTGGTTCACCCACCAAGCCCCGGGCAACTGGGAAGAGGTCCTTGATAATCACGCGCAGTTTGAAGGTGTAGAGCAACTCGCCTTTGGGAAGACATATATTCGATACACAATCTACGACCGCCCCGCCGGCGGCGGGGGCAGTGGTGGACCAGAAAAAGAATTGTCGGCTGTTCTAGAAAACGGTATGCACAGAGACCGAACAATTTCTCACAGCCCGATGAACTCATGGATGGGATTTGAAGGGCTCGGTGCTCAAGGCAAAATTTGGCAACCGCTCTGGGGTATTCATGATTTCCGGGTTCTCTTCGTGCCGCTGCAAGATGGCCGCGTTCTTGGAATTAAAAAATACCAAGCCGAATCCTCCGCCGATCTCACCGATCCCGGCTTCGAACTCATCGAATCAACCTTCAAACTCCTCGTAGACCCCGCACCGATCGAACCGTAAGCAACCAAGAGGATACTATTACCCATGACCACCGACACCCCCCTCGTAAGCGTCATCATGGGTTCCAAATCCGACTGGCCCGATGTCATGGAGCACGCCTCCGCGATGCTCGATCTGCTCGGGGTCCCCTACGAAACAAAGGTCGTCTCCGCCCACCGCACGCCCGACCTCCTCGCACAGCACGCCAAAGAAGCCCGCGATCGAGGCATCGAGGTCATCATCGCCGGCGCAGGCGGGGCGGCACACCTCCCGGGCATGGTCGCCGCCATGACCACGCTTCCAGTCATCGGCGTCCCGGTCGAAAGCAAAGCACTCAAAGGCATGGACTCACTCCTCTCAATCGCCCAGATGCCCGCAGGCATCCCCGTGGCAACCGTCGCGATCGGCAAAGCCGGGGCTAAAAACGCCGGGCTGCTGGCCGCCTCGATCCTGAGCAACAAATACCCAGAGATCCATAGCAAACTCGAAGAGTTCAGAGCCAACCAAACACAAACAGTCCTCGACAACCCAGACCCACGCCCATGACCAAACCACGCACAGCTGTGACAATCGGCATCATCGGCGGCGGCCAGCTCGCCCAGATGCTCGCAAGCTCCGTCCGTCATCTCGGGATCAAGTGCACCGTTCTCGATCCCAACCCAGAGTGCTGCGCGACCAACGAACTCGGCCAGTGCGATCAGATCATCGCCGACTACGACGACGAGCAGGCCCTCATCAAACTCGCCCAGTCCTCTGATGTCGTCACCTACGAGTTCGAGAATGTCCCCGGCCAAGGCGCCGCCCTCATCGCAGGCCACGGCTCCATCCACCCAAACCCCGCCGCGCTGAGCGCATCACAAGACCGGCTCGTCGAACGAGCCATGTTCAAAGACCTCGGCATCGCCGTCCCCCCCTTCGCTCAGGTCGATTCCCTCGACCAGCTCATCCAAGCCCTCGATCAACTCGGCACCCCCGCGATCCTCAAAGCCCGCACCCTCGGCTACGACGGCAAAGGACAGGTCCTCATCAGCGATCCGAGCAAAGCAACCCAAGCATGGGACACCCTCGCCAAAGTCCCCGCGATCCTCGACGGCTTTATCGAGTTCGACCGAGAACTCTCCATCATCGCAACACGCTCAGCCGAAGGACACATCGAGTACTACCCCCTCAGCGAGAACATCCACCGCGGCGGGATCCTCCGTCTTACCAAAGCCCCCGCAAGACAGGTCCACGATTCCGTAGCCGCCCAAGCCCGCCATTCCATCCAGAAGATCCTTGAACATTTCAACTATGTCGGCACGCTCGCCGTCGAGTTCTTCCAAGTCGGACAAGGGGCGGAATCCGATCTCCTCGCAAACGAGATCGCACCCCGCGTCCACAACACCGGGCACTGGACCATCGAGGGGTCAAAGACGAGCCAGTTCGAGAACCACATGCGCGCTGTGCTTGGGATGGAACTGGGCAGCGCAGAACCTACCGGCTGCAGCGCGATGATCAACCTCATCGGAAACGAACCCAGACCAGGATCACTGGGTGCCATGCCCCAAGCAAATATCCACCTCTACGGCAAAGAGCCACGCCCGGGACGAAAGATCGGGCACATCACCCTCAACGCCCAAACCGAACCCGAGCTCGACTCAATGCTCGAACGCTTCACGCGGATCATCGGCTAGACGCGGCAACGCAAACCCGAGCACCTTCCGCTGGGCGTTAGAAATTCCCAGCCGATCAATATCTTCAAGCGATTTGTAGCTCCGCCCAGCTTCATCGGCAGCCCCGGCCCGGTACACATCAAACCGAACGATCCGATGTGTCGTCTGGTGAACAAACGATTCAATCAGCACCGCATCCTCACCAATTTCTTCAGCAACAGTGGGGCGGTCATCCCGCTCAATCGTCGGCACCTGCCACATATTGGCCCACATCCCGCCGCTCCCGCGCTGCTCCATCAGCACCCGCCCTTCGCCATCAACAACCACCACCGCCGCACAAAACAAGTCCTTCCGCTTTGCCCGAGGCTTCGGCTGAGGCACACTCTCCGTCGTCCCCGCTTTCAACGCTTCACACCGATCCGCAAGCGGACACCGAGCGCACTGAATCCGCTTCGGGGTACACACCGTCGCCCCCAGTTCCATGAGCGCCTCGTTGAGCACGCCGGGTTCGTTGGACGCTTCAACCAACCCGGTTGCCCGTTCCCACGCCCATTTGATCGTCTTGGGATCTGTCTGTTGATCTGGATTGTTCCCCAGCCGCTGCAGCACCCGCATCACATTCCCATCAACCAATGGCTCCCGATCCCCAAACACCATCGACGCCATCGCCCCCGCTGTGTACCGCCCAACCCCCGGCAGCGCCATCAGATCATCAACCCCGCGAGGGATCTCCCCGCCGTGGTTCTCAACTATCGCCTTGGCGCACGCATGAAGCATCCGCGCCCTCCGGTAGTACCCAAGCCCGGACCATTCCCCAAGCACCGCCTCTTCATCGGCCGCCGCGAGTTCTTCGATGCTCGGGAACCGCTCAACAAACGGCTCAAATTTTTCAAGCACCCGGGATACCTGCGTCTGCTGGAGCATGAACTCGCTCACCAGCGACCAATACGGGTCCCTCGGCGAGATCCGCCAAGGCAGCGGCCTCATCGCACCGGCAAACCACTCCTCTAGCAATCCGCTCACCACTGGATCAGTCATCAACCCCACCGATCACCCGCCCGATTTCTCCCTTGAGCGTCGTCCATTTGGTCTTGTCTGTGAAACACACCGACACAAACTCCAAATGAATCAGCACATTGGTCACCCCGTCGCATCCAAGAATCGCCGCCGCCAGCGGATCATCCGATCCCTTCGACGCATCAAAGCACGAGACAATCCGAGCCGGTGCCGGGCTAACAATGAGCTTCCGCGCCAGCGGATTGGGGGTCGTCTCAACATGTGTGATTCTGTATCCCAATACCAAACCCTTCTTTGCGCCTCGTGGACCTCTAAATCCGAGCAGGACACCTGCAGATCGGTTAGAATCAGCAACCAACGCATGATTGGATCCATCATGTATACACACCTGACCCACAAAGGGTAGCCCGTGGGATTGTTCACCAGACTCCAAGACCTATTCAGCCGTCTCAACGCCTACGCGGTGTGGGAGGTTCTTGTCGAGTTGGCGATCATCTGGATCATGGTTTTCGTCATCCTCCGCTTCCTACAAGGCACCCGCGCCGCACGAGCAATCAAGGGTCTTGTCTTCGTTCTCATCGTCGGCACCGTCGTCGTCAGGGTTCTCGGAGACGACACCCTCGCCCGCCTCGCATACCTTTATGACCGCGTTCTCGCAGGTTTCGCCCTCGCTCTGGTCGTCATTTTTCAGCCCGAACTCCGCAGAGCCCTCATCCGTCTGGGCGAAACCCGCTTTTTCGGGAGCACCCAGCAAGGCGCCGCCGCCACGGCCGCCCAGCTCGCTCCAGCCTGTATCTTCCTCTCAAAGGCCAAGTTCGGAGCGATTATTGTCCTCGAGCGACGCGTCGGGCTCAAATCCATCACCGAGGGTGGCACAGACCTCGACGCCAAACTCACCTCCTCGCTCATCCAAACAATCTTCCACCCAGGCTCAGCACTCCACGACCTCGCGGTCGTCATCCGCGCAGAGCGTGTCCATTCCGCAGGCGTCCAGCTCCCCATGGCCAGTGCGTCAGAAATCACCGACCAATCCTTCGGCTCCCGCCACCGCGCCGCCATCGGCGTCACAAAAGACTCCGACGCACTCGTCCTCGTTGTCTCCGAAGAAACCGGCCACATCCGAATCGCCCAGCGAGGCCAGCTCTCAAAGCCCATCGAACGCGAAGACCTCGAAACCACCATCAGCGATCTGCTCGGGCACCACGACGATACCGATGAACAGCCCGATCTCTCCGGAAGCAAGGCCGACGACCCCGAGAGCGGATTTGTAGAAGAGATCGCAAAGCCCGCACCCACAGGGACATTCTCAGAATCATCATCAGAACCAACCAATGACCAGAGGGAAATTTCCTGATGGCAAAGTCTTCCAAAAACACACAGTCAGTATGGGCGACGATCCGCTCGGTAATCCTCGTGACTTTCCTCGCCGTCCTTATATGGCTCCTCGCCGAATCACGCATGGTCCAGACCCGGATGGTCGAACTCCAAATTGTCCTTATCGGAAACACACAGGACCCGTCTCACCAGTTCGTGATCCGTCCCGCGCCCGGGGAGATTTGGTCCGGATCGATCGATGTCGAACTCGAAGGATCACTCGCTTCACTCGACCAAGCCTCCAGAGAACTCAGAGGCCGGGTCCAACTCATGGTGGGCAACGAAATCCCCTCCCGCCCGGGAGTCCATGATCTCGATCTCCGATCAATCTTCCGGGATCTTCCAGCCCTCAGATCCCACGGCGTAAGCATCCGCTCGCTCACCTTCGATGTCGCCAGGGTCGAGGTCGATGAGCTTATCTCAATCGAACTCCCTGTCCGAGTCGACCTCCCCTCCAGCGTCGCCCTCGACGGCCCGCTCCGCGCAATCCCGCAAGCCGCCACAATCAAGGGACCTGCCTCGGTCATCGCCGAGCTCGACGGCCGCGAACTGCTCGCTGTTCCAGAGGCCAGCGCCATCTCCGCACTCACCCCAGGACGACTCGAAACCATTCCAGGCGTTGCACTCCAGCTCCCAGACACGATCGATCCCTCGCTCTCCCTCGGCTGGGCACCGATCCTCACACCGAGCCGAGTTGATATCAGATTGACCATCCGCTCGCTGACCCAGAACACCACCATCGAACGGCTCCCGATCCAGGTCCTCCTTGCTCCGGGAGAGGTTGGGCGTTGGAATGTGGTCCTCAACCCGGGCAGCGAAGATCTCGTCTCGATCCAAATTTCGGGCCCAACAGACGCCCTGGCGGCCATCAACGATGGCACAAGAATCCCCTCGGCCGTCCTCTCGCTCTCATTCCAAGATCTGGAACGAGCCATAACCGCAAAGCAAATCCAGATCCTCGGGCTTCCCGATGGCGTGCAAATCATCTCCGAACTCCCAGAAATCGGCTTTACTATCACCAGCACCACGGCCCCAGCTCAAGATCCCGCCTCCTCAACCCCCTGACTCTTCAAATCGCCTACCAGGACCAACCTAAGCGGCCATCCAAGACCCAAAGCCCCATCATCAAGAATTGCGGGCTCTCACCAACCGAATCCGCCCCAATTCAATGACTTCGGGCATGACTCGCCCTACCCTTTGGACCCCATTGTCGGCACCGGAGCCGATGATTGGTGACCAGTTACTTCAGCTTTATTGACACGATACAACCGCCCATATCCAAGACACATAGGGCGATCAGGGAGCCACCCGTGAAGATCAAGACCGACGAAATCGTCTCCGTCATCAAGCAAGAAATCGAAAGCTTCTCCTCACAACTCGAGATCTCAGAGGTCGGACGAGTTGTAGAAGTCGGTGACGGTATCGCCCGTATCTACGGGCTCTCCAAAGCCAAAGCATCAGAACTCATCGAGTTCGAGACCAAAGACGGCGCCGTCATGGGCCAGGTCATGAACCTCGAAGAAGACACCGTTGGTGCCGTGATCTTTGGCGACTACCTCGCAGTAAAAGAAGGCGACACCGTCAAAGCCACCGGCAACCTGCTCTCCGTACCAGTCGGTGAAGCAATGCTCGGCCGCGTCGTTGACCCGCTCGGTGTCCCACTCGACGGCGGCGCTGAAATCAACACCACCGAAATCGCAGCAGTAGACATCATCGCCCCAGGCATCGCTGCTCGTCAGCCGGTTCACGAACCAATGCAGACCGGTATCAAAGCGATCGACGCGATGATCCCTGTTGGCCGTGGCCAGCGTGAGCTCATCATTGGTGACCGCAAGACCGGCAAGACCGCCGTCGCGATCGACGCGATCATCAACCAGAAGCAATACTGGGGCACCAAAGACGCAGTCGTCTGTGTCTATGTCGCTGTTGGTCAGAAAGAATCAACCGTTGCCAGTGTTGTCCAGACACTCCGCGACGCCGGCGCGATGGACTACACCATCGTCGTCACCGCGGGTTCGTCAGACCCCGCCCCGCTCCAGTACATCGCTCCGTACTCCGGCACCGCGATGGGCGAGCACTTCATGTGGTCGGGCAAAGAAGAAGGCAAGACCATGTCCAATGGCTCGCCCTACCCAAAGCATGTCCTCTGTGTCTACGACGACCTTTCCAAGCAAGCTGTTGCCTACCGCCAGCTCTCGCTTCTCCTCCGTCGTCCTCCAGGACGCGAAGCATTCCCGGGCGATGTCTTCTACCTGCACTCACGCCTCCTCGAACGCTCCACCAAGCTCTCCGAAGAGAACGGTGCAGGCTCGCTGACCGCGCTCCCGATCATCGAAACCCAAGAAGGCGATGTCTCGGCGTACATCCCGACCAATGTGATCTCGATTACCGACGGCCAGATCTACCTCGAACCAGAACTCTTCTTCTCAGGCGTTCGCCCAGCCATTAATGTCGGTATCTCGGTCTCCCGCGTGGGCGGTGCCGCACAGATTAAAGCAATGAAGAAGATCGCCGGCTCGCTCCGCCTCGACCTCGCCGCTTTCCGCGAGCTCGAAGCATTCGCCCAGCTCGGTACCGACCTCGACAAGGCCACCAAGGCCCAGCTCGATCGCGGTGCACGCATGGTCGAGATCCTCAAGCAGCCACAGTATGTCCCGTTCAATGTTGTTGATCAGACCATCTCGATCTACGCCGGCACCAAGGGCTACCTCGACGATGTCGATATCAATCAAGTCGCCGAGTTCGAGAAAGCAATGCACGAGTACTTCCAAACCAGCGGCAAAGCAGTTTGGGACCAACTCAGCAACGACCTGGCAATCAACGACGACCTCGCTGCCAAGCTCGAAGACGCCCTCAAGAACTTCAAATCCGGCTGGAACGGGTAAGCCCCGGCTGCTGAGTCAGCGGACATTGATAAAGAGCACGCCTCCAAAATGGAGGCGTGTTTTTTCTGTTCTTTGGCCACATGTGTTGCTAAAAAGTCAGTACAAGCCATGGGTATGAAGTTCACATGCTGTTTCTTGGCTTTTAGAGCGGGGTAATCATTGGCACGGTGGTTGCATGTCTGTTTCATGGAGGGGGTTTACAGCCATGTTCTCACGAACATATCACACTTACCCAACGATAAGGAAAGTAAACCCATGAAAAGTATCGCACCAATCGTGCTCTTCGCGAGTCTCTCATCCACAGCCCTTGCTATTCAGCCTGAAGCAAACTGGATTCGGCATTACAATGGCGAAGACAATCGCTCCGATTCCGCATGGATGCTGGCGCTGGGTCCCAACGGGAGCGTGAGTATCACCGGCGTATCAAAGCCTGCAAATCTAAGAGAAGATATCTACACCATTCGGTACAACAGCGACGGCGATGTGATCTGGGAGCATCGGCACAACAGCCCGCTGGACTGGTTCGATACACCGGTCGATATCGAGGCTGATGCCCAAGGCAATACCTATCTGCTCGGCCAGCAATATGGTGGCCTTCCCGTCGATGGTGGATCGCACTGGGATTATCTAATCATCAAGTATGCGCCGGACGGCTCGATTCTCTGGTCGACGACCTACAACGGGCCGCTGAACTCATGGGACACTTCCACATCCATGGCGATCGATGACATGGGAAACTTATACATTTCCGGCTTCGCCTCGGTCTCAGCCGGGGACAACGGTTCTGTTGCAACACACTTCCATATGCTCAAGCTTGATGCAGATGGCAATCAGGTCTGGGAACAACTCTTTGATCTCGATCCACACTTTGGTGCTGGTGCACGCGAAGTTCAGATTGCGCCCGATGGAAACATCGTGGCGACAGGGACTGTCATTGTTGAGAACGACATGGGCGTCAAACAGGACGACATCCTCACACTCAAGGTTTCTCCCGAAGGAGAGATCCTCTGGTCGCGCGTCTGGAATACAACCGATTCAATAGACGGGATGGATGATGCATTCCATGTCCGGTTTGATCAGCAGGGCAACATCTTTGTCCTCGGCCACACCTTCACCAGTTCGAACAACCGGAACTTCGATAGCCTAATTCTAAAGTACTCCCCGAGCGGTGATCTTCATTGGTCAAAGGCGCTTGATTTCGTCCTCCCCGACGGCATCGGAGAACTGGTTTCCGACGAGCAGGGAAACCTCTATATCACCGGTGGCTGGGAGAATGTACGCGATGCCGATGGATTCCTGATATCGCTAGATCCAGACGGCAACGAACGCTGGCGCGTGGTCTACGACGATGCGCACACGCTGGACTTCCAAGAAGCGATGTGGGTGACACTCGCTGATGACGGGAATCTGTATGTCGGGCTCGATTGGGACTACGACGATGCCAATGTGTTTGACTATACAATCGCGGTACACACAACGCAAGGCGAACAGCTAGAGCAATGGCGCTTCGATGCAGGCTCTACATCGGATACATTCCAGTCGCTTGGCGGATGGGCGATGGACGAGCAGGGCAATATTCTTATCGCTGCTTACTCATGGTTCGACAACGCGGATTACACAGTGCTCAGTGTGCCCACAGCGATAGCCAGTTGCCTCGCTGATCTCAACAACGACAACACCCTCGACTTCTTCGATGTCTCCGCCTTCCTCGCCGCCTTCGGCGCCCAAGACCCAGCCGCAGACTTTGAGCCCGACGGCAACTTTAACTTCCTCGATGTCAGCGCATTCCTCGCCGCATTTGCTGCCGGCTGCCCATAAAACTCAGCGGGAATCCGGCCATGCAGGAACTGTCCACTTCAACACACCAATTTTTTGGTGTTTATCTAATTAAAATTGCCAGATACTCTAAGTCTATTGAGGACAAAGCCAAACTGACTAGAATAAAAGTGTAAACCAAAGCAGGAATGTGCTTCGCTCAAACAAAGGGGAGGCCCGCCATGAACGCTCATTCTATCGGTCTATTCAAAGCCTGTTTAATGCGCTCAGCATGGATCGCGGGCCTCGCAGTCGCGACCTGCGCATCGGCCGAGCCGACGCAGGTGCAAACCACACCCGACGATTTCTTCCTCCCCGGCACCCAACCCGGGATGCTCACCGACCCCATCGTTTCAACAGACAACTGCACCGGATGCCACGCGGGTTACGATCCGGTCGCCGCTCCATACGAATCCTGGGTCAACTCCATGATGGGCCAGACCGCACGCGACCCCCTCTACCTCGCATCGCTCACCATCGCCAATCAAGACGCCGCCTTCGCAGGCGACCTCTGCCTCCGCTGCCACACCCCCGGCGGCTGGCTCGAAGGTCACTCAACACCCACCGATGGATCCGCAATGACCGACCTCGATCTCGAAGGGATTAACTGCAACATCTGCCACCGGATCGTCGATCCGGTCTACGCCCCAGGCATCAGCCCCGTCGAAGACCTGCCCATCATCGAATCGATCGTTCCCGCAGTGGTAGACCCACACTCGGGTACATTCATCGTCGACCCGCTCGATCGCAGAAGGGGTCCGTTTGATCTTGGAAACTTCAACAGCCACGACTGGCTCGAATCATCGTTCACCCAAGAATCCGCGTTCTGCGCCACATGCCACGATGTCTCCAACCCCGCCTTCGACCGCCAACCCGACGGCACCTACTCAGCCATCCCCCTCGGTCAGCCACCAATATCCAACAGCAAGTACGACCAGTTCCCCGTCGAACGTACCTACAGCGAATGGCTCGGGAGTGCTTTCGCACAAGGCCCAATCGAAATGAACGGGCGATTCGGTGGAAACAAAACAGCCGTCTCCTCCTGCCAAGACTGCCACATGCCCGACACCACAGGTCGGGGCTGCAACCGAAACAGCAGACCAATCCGCGATGATCTCCCAACCCATCAGTTCATTGGAGGCAACACCTGGGTCCTCGATGCCATCCGAGGCCTCCACGACGACTCCGTCACCGGGCTCACCGAAGAAGGCGTCGCAACCAACAAACAACGCACCTACGACATGCTCACCGCCGCGGCAGACCTCGAAGCCGCGCAAACAGATTCCACACTCACTGTCCGCGTCATCAATCAAAGCGGCCACAAACTCCCAACAGGATACCCAGAAGGCCGACGCATGTGGATCAATATCGAGTTCTACGACGCAACAGAATCAGTCATCGCAGAGCACGGCCACTACGACGAAGTTACAGCAACACTCACAACCGAAGATACAACTGTTTACGAAGCCAATCTCGGCGTCGATGCCGCAGTAAGCTCATTGACCGGAATCCCAGAGGGCGAGTCTTTCCACTTCGCCGTCAACAATGTCTGGATCAAAGACAACCGGATCCCACCTCGAGGATTCAGCAACGCAGTCTTTGAACAACTCCAAGCCGCCCCCGTCGCCTACACCTACGCCGACGGCCAGCACTGGGACGATGTCGATTATTCAATCCCGCAAGGCTCGGTCTACGCAGAAGTTTCGTTGTACTACCAAACCTCATCACGCGAATACATCGAGTTCCTCCGCGACGAGAACCGCACAGACAACACCGGCCAACTCCTCTACGACCAATGGCTCGCAACCGGAATGGGTGAACCCTACGAGATGCTCTCCATCACACTCCCGCTCGAATCTTCCAACCAATGTCCCGCAGATCTCACCGGCGATAGCAGCCTCAACTTCCTCGATGTCTCGGCGTTCCTCTCAGCATTCGGATCGGGCGACCCAATCGCAGACTTTGAACCCGACGGCAGCTTTAATTTCCTCGATGTCAGCGCCTTCCTCGCCGCCTTCGGCTCAGGATGCCCATAAATAGCATCCCCTGATTTTCTTCTTGACACAACAGCCCGATTCCGCGACCATGGATCTCAATACGCCGCATCGTTCGGTGTGTATAAGGAGAGACTCAATGCTCAAGCGTACCGGAATATACTGTGCTTTCATGCTCGCAAGCTTTGCAAGCGCCCAAGCCATCGACTTTGAAACCCTCCCGGGCGGAGTATCTACCACCGATCAACAACTCATCTCAGACCAATACGAAGCACAGCACGGCGTCCGCTTTGACCTCGTAGACCCCATCACCCTCCTCCCCATCGGTTCCCCACAAATCGCCAAAGTCGGCGCACCTCAAACAGCGTTCGCAGGTTGCGGCCCAGACACCCCCCTCGACAATCAAGGCGTAGGCTCCTCGTTCCTCACCGATGACAACGCCGTCAACAACCAAGCCGGCACGCTCCTGCTCACCTACTCAGATCCCGTCGCACAAGCCGCCGGAGCGATCCTTGACATCGATAGCCGCAGCGGCCCGGCATTCGAAGAATGGACTATCGAGGCCCTCGACGCGACCATGACCGTCATCGACACCGTGGTCCTCACCGCCCCCAACGGCACCAGCGAATGCGGCGGACCCAACGGCTTCGGCGACGGAAGAGCTGACGGATTTCTCTTCAACCACGCCACCGCCGACATCCACTTCATCCTCCTCCGATATACCGGAAACGCCGGCTCCATCGGTCTCGCCTTCGACAACTTCACCCCAACAACTATCCCGCCACCCCCAACAGTCACCGCAACAGCCTCAGCCGACACCGTGTGCTACGGCAACACTATCGCCGTCACATCTACCCCAAACTTCGGGCTCCCAGGGTTCCTCTACCAATGGCAGCACGCCCCATTGGGCGGGGCATTTGCTGATATTCAAGGCGAAATTTCCCCAACATTACTCGCCCCCGCGCTCAACGATGCTCATGAGTACCGCGTCGTCATCACCGATGCCCTCTCCCGCCAAGCAACAAGCAACCCGCAAACAATCTCCCCCGCCTATCCAATGAGTTGGACACTCAAGGTCGAAACCGCCGCCGGCAGCGGAGTCTTCGACACCCTCGCAACCAACATCACCCCATACGAGTTCAACGAAAGCCTTTCAACAGTCTACGGATGGGAGCAAAACGAACAGTACTACCACGGAAACCAACCATTCCTCACTGTCGACCGATCACACATGTTCATGACCGTCGCGCCTGGCGGCCACTCATTGGTCATGGTCAACGACGCCCCTGGCGCCAATGGAGATGGCCGCAGCGAAATGCGAGCAACATTCACCGGAGTCACCCCAAACTACGCCTTCAAAGACGACCCCTTCGATCTCTACCGCGACGAAGGTACAAGCGTACTCAGAACCCGCCACACCTGGGACGCCCCCAACACCGACGGCTGGGCCGCCGGGCCGCTCGCCGATTCATGGACCGCCGCCGTCGAGTTCACAGACACCTTCACCGGCACCCCAACCATCGGGGGGCTCACCGACTGGTACTTCTACTCAGGAGACGGATCAATCTACCAACTCCCACTCGAAGAGGACCGGTTAGTCATGGTTGAAGCGATCTGTGGCCCCTGCCCCGCAGACCTGACCGGCGATGGCTCCCTCAACTTCCTCGATGTCTCGGCGTTCCTCTCAGCATTCGGATCGGGCAACCCAATCGCAGACTTTGAACCCGACGGCAGCTTCAACTTCCTCGATGTCAGCGCCTTCCTCGCCGCCTTCGGCGCAGGATGCCCATAACCGATCTACCGGCGCCGCCGGCTCATTCCCAGTAGCCCGATCGAAAGCACACCAGCAGACGCGGGTGCAGGGATCAGGACGAGTTGCCATTGAGGTCCGCCCGCGGGGCTCATCGATGTGCGGTAGTCGAGGTTCCCATCGGATCCGAGCTCAACAAGATTCCATATCGGGCTCCCGTTGTCAGCTCCGAGACCAAGAGAAATACTCCCAGGCATCGTGTGCGGCAAAGTATCCATCCGCCAATCCGGTGAATACCCAGGCTCCCCGCCAACATGGGTAGGCCTGAGAACAGCATCGCCGATCGCCCCCAAGAACGCAACATCATTGGACACGATCAGATCAGTCATATCCCACGAATACCCAGGTCCGTAGTCAGAAGCAAAGTTAAAGCTGATCGCCTGCCCAAGATTCCAGATGCTCGTCCCGGCCATCGCATCATCGATCGTGACCGTGCCGCCGATGTGCGATCCAGCAAACTCACCCTCCAAAGCCTGCAGCTCGTATACAAGATCACCCAGTGCAACACCAGAGCCCAATACCCCGACCGCGGCTGTGATTCCAATCAATCGGCTCACGCGTGAGTTGGTTGTGTGCTGAGTATTCATGAGGCTCCCCTTTCATTGAATCGACACCCGGATTTATAGATCGACCGCGTCGTTCTGATAAAAATGTCGCTATTCAACTCTGACACAAGAATCCATCGATGCCAGCCATTCACGAGAATTTAATGCACTTCGATACACAACTTTGCGAGCGACAATCTTTCGCCAGACCTTTCACTGTTACAGCGGAATTCCCCTTGGATCCCAGCGTCAATCTTGATACCCTGTATGCCCAGCGGCTGGGTAGTTTGTAAGTCCACCGCCGATTCCTGTGAGAGAATAAAAGAGAAACCCAATGACCAACCGCGCATATCTCCTCGCCTGCTCTACCGCCCTGACTGCAATCTGTTCCCTCGCCATCGCCCAACCATGTGTCGCCATCCAATCCGTGCTCATGGTCGCCGACGACGGGGATATCTCTGACGCCTATGGCTGGGCGGTCGCCATCGAAGGCAACACCGCTATCGTCGGCTCCCTCTACGACGACGCGATCGGTTCAGATTCCGGCTCGGCCTACATCCTCTCCTACGACGGCGCAAGTTGGGACCAAACCCAAAAACTAGTCGCCACCGGCATCGGCGGCGGCGACGGATTCGGTGACTCCGTCGCGATCCACAAAGACACCCTTGTTATCGGTGCCCCAGGAGACGACGACGCAGGCTCAGGCGCAGGAGCCGCCTATGTCTACACCAGAGCCGCAGGTGTCTGGGCCCAAACAGCCAAACTCGTCCCCCCCATGCTCGTCAGCGGAGATAACTTCGCCTCAGCAGTCGATATCGACAACGACACCATCGTTCTCAGCGCCGCCCTCACCGACACCACAGGATCAAACTCGGGCAAGGCCTACATCTACCGCCTCACCAAAGGCACCTGGCAACTCGAAGCCCAGCTCGTCTCAAATGACATCGCAGAGTTCGACCGCTTCGCTGGCGATGTCGCAATCTCAGGTAGCCACGCACTCATCGGCGCCGCCTCCGATGACGACAACGGATCAGGATCCGGCTCGGCCTATGTCTTCACACGCACCGGGACCGCCTGGAACCAGACCGCAAAGCTCACCGCTTCCGACGGCACCTCAGACGACAACTTCGGCGACCGCCTTGACATCAGCGACGACTCCATCATCATCGGCGCCCGCAACGAAGATGACCTCGGCACAAACTCCGGGGCCGTCTATATCTTTGAGTTTGAAAACAACGACTGGACCCAGAAAATCAAGCTCACCGCATTCGATGGCACAAGCTTCGAATACTTCGGCCAAGATGTCGCCATCCACAACAACCGCGCAATCGTGGGCGCATGGGGCCAGAACGATCGCTTCGGATTCTTCAACGCCGGAGCCGCCTACGCCTATTCCAGAACCGCAGGGCTCTGGTCGCTCGACAACAAGATCGTCGCCTCCGACCGCGAAGGCGGCGACTTCTTCGGCTACTCAGTCGCCGTCACCGACAACCACGCCATCATCGGCGCCGACGGTAACGACGATTTCTGGTGGGGCCCAGACGCCGGCTCGGCATATATGATCTCCGTTGATTGCCAGAACCAGTGCCCCGCGGATCTCACCCTCGACGGCAATCTCAACTTCCTCGATATCAGCCTCTTCCTTACCGCCTTCGGAGCCGCCGATCCAGCGGCCGACTTTGAGCACGACGGCGACTTCAACTTCCTTGATGTCTCCGCCTTCCTCGCCGCCTTTGGAGCCGGGTGCCCGTAGTTAACGGACCCGTCCATCCAGTGGTTTCTGTGATATTCTGGGCGTTTCCAGACGAATTGTCTTTATTCAGGTGGTCAATTCTCTACTATTGATCAAACTACTACATCAATCGCTGAGGAGCCAAAGATGACCCGATTCAATCAAGTCGCCGCATGTGTTGCAGGAATACTGGCCATAGGCGTCTCCCACGCCGCCGCCGATGTCTTCGATTTCGATGTCGTCAAGATCCATATCTATGCGCAAGACTCGATTACCCCACCCGCGGCTCCCCACACCTACGCCTTTAACGCTTTCGCCGAAATGGATGCCGGTGACGCAGGCATCATGACAGTAAACGGCCAGCCCCTCATCGAGGAGTTCCCAGGCGAGTGGTGTCTCGAAGCACCCTTCGGTTCACAAGCCGCCCTCGACGCCGCCTACCCGACCACCGTGTACAACATGCACCTCGAGGGCGGGACCCTCGGCTCCCGCGACGAGACACTCAACCTCAGCACCCCCGCGATCTACCCATCGCCCGCAGTCCTCACCCCCGTTGGTTACAACAACGCCCAGAGCGCCGACACCACCCAGCCCATCCTCATCGAGTGGAACCCCGCAGATCCAAGCGTGACCAACATGGCCTTTTCTATCTACTCAGTCACAACCGACGACTATGTCATCGACATCGACCTCCCGGCAATGCAAACCAGCTACCTCATCCCCGCGGGCACACTCGATCCAAATGACTCCTATGAAATTGAACTCGTCTTGGCCAACATCGTCCACACCCCAGGGCAAACAAGCCCCGGCTTTGGCGCCGCTTCCACAGGCCACGCCGGCTACGCATCGGTCACCATCGCCGAGTTGACCACCGCACCACTCGGAAACTCCGGCGTCGTGGATTTCTGGACCACCAAGATCAAAGAGTACGAACAAATCTCAACATCACCACCAACAATCCCCACAGCCTTTGAGTTCGATTCCTACATCAACGCCGCCCCCGGTGATGCAACCTCCGCAACAATCAACGCCAACCCAATGATCGAACAGTTCCCGGGCGAATGGGACGGCAGCATGTCCTTTGCAAGCCAAGCAGCACTCGATGCCGCTTACCCGTCAAATATCCCCTATACCCTCGCTCTCTCCGGTGGCGTACTCGGCTCGGTTTCTGAAACCTTCCCCGCCTTCCCAGAACTCTACCCCTCAGTCCCGGCTCTCACCCCCACAAACTTTAACGATGCCCAGAGCATCGACACAACCCAGGACTTTCTCGTCGATTGGATCGACCCCGATCCAAACGCCGACTTCGTGATCTTTGCAGTGTACGACATCGTCAACGACACCTGCATCCTCGACATGTTCTTCGTCACCCCGGAGGGCCAGTTCCTGATCCCCGCTGGCACCTTGTCCCCAGACACTGACTACGAACTCGAAATCGGATTCACCTACGGCATCACCGTCACCGGAAATCCATCACCCGGATTCGGGACCCAGGCCCAAGGGCTCGCCGGCTATGAATCGCTCACACTCCTCGACATCACCACCGCACCATTGGGTTGTAATGATGTCGGCACCGCAGGCGTCATCAAAGAAATCACCTACATCCAAGCCACCGACAACACCCAACCAACCTCGCCGTTGCTCTACCGCTTCGACGGCTTCATCTATTCAGTCGAAGGTGGTATCGCTGCAGCGGATGTAACCAACGGTATCACCCCCGTTGCCCTCATAGAAGGCGAACCAGGTGCATGGGAACTCGACCAAACATCAGTAGAGTTCGGATCCAAGGCGGCCCTCGATGCCAGCTTCCCGAGCTTAATGCCATACACCCTCCACATCCAAGGCGGCACCCTCGGCACACGAGATCAGGTCCTCCCAATAGGTGCAGACAACTACCCAGACGCACCATTCCTCACAGGCACCTCGTTCTCCGATCTCGATGCCATGGACCCAGCCCAAGAACTCACCATCAACTGGGCCCCGGTCAGCCCCAACACCACCCACATCTTCTTCGAGATCTTCAACATCAACTCCGGTACAAAAGACTTTGATGTACAACTGGGCCCCGGAACAACCTCAATCACCATCCCCGCCGATGTGCTCGAATCGGGCCAGATGTACGAACTGGACATCAACCTCGCCGCAGTCGGCATCTTTGCAGATGACTGCCCCGGATTCGGCCTTGGATCTACAAACTTCTCCGGCTTCGTCACATCAACCTCGGTCTTCTTCACCCCACAAGCCCCGCCATCATGCCCCGCAGATCTCACCGGCGACGGCTCCCTCAACTTCCTCGATGTCTCCGCCTTCCTTGGGGCCTTCGGCGCACAAGACCCCGCCGCAGACTTCCAGCCCGACGGCAGCTTCAACTTCCTCGATGTCTCCGCCTTCCTCGCCGCCTTCGGGGCCGGATGCCCATAATACAAAGCAGAATCACCTTCTGAATTCAATCAACACCGAAGCTATTTCGGTGTTTTTTTCTTTCTTCTTGCAATATACGACCTCTTGGTGCATTATGTCCCTGACAAATCAAAAAGAGGAGATTCTCATGCACAGGACCCGGCGTCGTATCTCGCCCGTTATCAATCAACTCAAGTTGATTGCGCCCGCAATTGTACTGGTATCAATCAGTTCGCAAACCCTCGCCCAGGCGCTCCCCCCAGTGCCGTTCCCAGCAGAGAACCAGTTCACCCAAGAAAAATCAGACCTCGGTAAGATCCTCTTCTGGGACGAGCAACTCTCCAGCGACAACACCATGTCCTGCGGCTCATGCCACCAACCGGCCGTCGGAGGCACCGACGAACGAGTCGGTATCAACCCGGGCCCCGATAACATCTTCGGAAACCAAGACGACATCTTCGGTTCCCCCGGAGTCGTCTTCCAAGACGCCTCTGACAACTATGTCCCCTCCCCCCTCTACGACCTTGATGTCCAAGTCACCGGCCGTCAGGCACCTCCATCAATCATGGGCATGTACGCACCAGAACTCTTCTGGGACGGCCGCGCCGGCTCAACCTTTACCGACCCGATCACAGGTGATCTCCTAATCGCGTCAGGCGGAGCACTTGAAAACCAAGCCGTAGGCCCGCCCGCCAGCGGAGCAGAGATGGCGCATCAAGATCGAAACTGGGAACAAATCCTCGCCAAGCTCACCGGCGCTCGCCCACTGGCCCTAGCGACCAATCTCCCAGCAGATATGGCCGCCGTCATCGCCGAAGGTAAAAACTACCCCCAGATGTTCGAAGAAGTCTTTGGCGACCCAGAACTCACCGCAGGCCGCGTCGGCATGGCCATCGCAACCTACGAGCGCACCTTGGTCCCTGACCAAGCACCATACGACCTCTTCATCGCCGGCGTCCCGGGCGCCATGGGCCCCGCGCAAATCAACGGCCTCCAAGCCTTCCGTGCGTCGCTCTGCAACGCATGCCATATTGGTGCACAGTTCACCGACAACTCATTCAGGAACATCGGTGTCCGCCCAGTCTTCGAAGACTTCGGACGGTTCAATGTCACCAACGATCCGATCGACCGCGGCCGCTTCAAAACACCATCGCTCCGCAACACCGGTCTCCGCGACCGCTATATGCATAACGGCGAACTCCAGACACTCCAACAAGTCTTCGACTTCTACGCACACCGCAACGGCCAGATCCCCTTCCCCCAAAACCTCGATCCATTCATGATCAACCCGATTACCTTCCCCGGACCGGTCCAGAATGACATCATCAACTTCCTCACCAACGGTCTAACCGACCCACGCGTCGCGGCCGAAGTCTTCCCATTCGATCGCCCAACCCTTTACGCTGAACTCCCAACCGCAAACCCAGACCTCATCGGCGGCGGCTCGGCAGGCTCAGGCGGGATCATCCCAGACATGGTCGCCCACTGCCCACCAAACCTCGGCAATGACGGCTTCAAGGTCGGCATCAACAACGCCCTCGGTGGCGCCTCGGCATTCGTAGTCGTCTCGACCTCACCACCTGTTTCAGGACTCGTCCCGCAAGACGAAATCCTCGGCCCAATCGCTCTCGACGGCGCTGGGAACGGCAACGGCTTCGGCACCATGTTCTGGCCGATCCCAAACGACCAAGCACTCGACGGCCAAACCTTCTACATGCAGTGGCTTGTTGTTGATCCAGCAGCACCAGGCGGCACCGCCGCCTCACCCGTCGCCCAGCTCACAACCTTCTGCTCAATGACAGGCGTGTGCGTAAACACCTGCCCCGCAGACCTCACCCTCGACGGCTCCCTCAACTTCCTCGATGTCTCCACCTTCCTCTCCGCATTCGGTGCAGCGGACCCCGCAGCAGACTTCAACAACGATGGAAGTTTCAACTTCCTCGATGTCTCCGCCTTCCTCGCCGCCTTCGGAGCAGGATGTCCCTAATCGATCGAGGATAAACAAAGCAGTATTTGTGCTTTGTTTATCAGTTGTTCGCGGGTAAAAATTCATATTCCCATCCCCGCCGGCCATGATGCTCCATCATGGCCGGTTTTGTCTTGCCATCCAAACCCCGGCGCGGTACATTCGGTCTATCAAGGTTCGGCTCATAGCCGGCAATGGTCCGTTCGATGTTGCAGGTTCATCCCAAACCGCATCCATCGGAGACCGCCATGCCCACCGCACAGAACTCAATCTACAGGACGCTCATCGCCTTCGTCATCACGATGACCCTTTCTTCACCGCTCCTCGCAGGCGGAGGCGCTAATGAAGACACCGGCCAGACCGTCTATTGGAGAACCACCGCACCCTCCACAACAAGCCCAACCAACGACCTCTACGACCCGCAAACGAACCCCAATGGCTGGCAAGACATCGGTGCCTTCAACACCAACAACGCCCTCATCCCCGCAGGCTCCTCCATCTACTTCGGGCTCGAAAATAATGAAAACCCAAACGATCGCAAAGCCATAGACCTCAAGCTCAACTGGATGAATGTCCAGAGCCCCCACACCAAGTTCAAGCTCGTCAAAGCCGTAGGCATCGTCGCAGGCGCCGAAGTTGCAGGCCGCGTCTCATCAACCTTCCGCCTCAAACACTTCCACATCAACTGGCAAACCTGCCCCGCGTGGGAATATATCGAACTCAAAAACACCTCAGGCATCGATCAAATAGTCTCCATCAACCCCCACGCAAAACCAACAATCTGCGCCAAACCCGCCAAGGGCGACTCCGGAATCCCAGGCAGCACCGACGACACCCTAGAAATCACCGACGGCGTCTTTGGCGTCCCCGGACAAATGCTCAATCCAATGCGCATCACCCAGCTCCAACTCTTCCCAGAACACCAGTTCATCAACCCCGCTGTCCCCGCATCATTCTCAGCATTCCCGCACACCGGCAACTGGACCACTCAGCCCGTCATCGTTGATCCGCTCGGCACACCAAGAGAAGGTATCGCCTTCATCTCCGACGGCCCCGGACTCATGATCACCGACATGTTCGACCTCTCCGTCGCCATGAACAACACCGCCGACACCCGCTACACCCTCTTCGCGCTCGACGATTCAATCTTCGAATGGTCCAGCTACATCATCGACCTCCACACCCTCCCCTGGTACGAAGACTTCGAGATCTACGACAACGGCGAAGACCTCCACGGCTCAAGCGACTGGGCCGGATGGGACGACGACCCCGCCTTCGACGCACCCGTCACAGACATCCAATCCCGCAGTGTCCCCAACGCACTGGACATCAAAGACAACACCGACCTCGTCCGTCCATTCGAGGGCGCAGACTCCGGCGCATGGACCTTCGAAGCATGGCAGTACATCCCCTCCGACTTCACCTCCGGCGGCGGCGGCCAGTTCGACGGCAGCTTCTTCATCCTCCTCAACACCTACAACAGCGGGGCACCGCACCCCGCCGATGAGTTCTCCGTGCAGATGCAGTTCGATTCAAACGACGGCATGCTCAAAGTCTTCCACGGCAACGGCGTCAACACCATCGATGTCCCTTACATAACCGACCAATGGGTAAAAATACAAGCCAGGATCGATCTCGAAAAAGACTGGACCGAAATCTACTACGACGACAAACTCGTCACAGAGTATGTCTGGACCGGCGGTGTCCTCGGCGGCCGTCTTGCCCAGCCCGCAATCGCAGCCGTAGATTTCGTCGCCCAAGGATCATCGAGCATCTTCTACGACGACCTCTCACTCACACAAGACCCGCCAGACTGCCCCGCCGACCTTACCGGTGAAGGCGATCTCAACTTCCTTGATGTCTCCGCCTTCCTCGCAGCCTTTGGCGCACAAGACCCCGCCGCAGACTTCGAGCCCGACGGCAACTTTAACTTCCTCGATGTGAGCGCCTTCCTCACCGCCTTTGCACAGGGATGCCCATGAATCAAGGGCCCAGACTCATTAATAAGACGGTGTTGTCCATAAAGCCAGTTGCTTCAAGTAATTTGCAAATCTTGTTTTAATCAGCGCACAGTGTGGTAAACTGCGGGACACAGCACGCATTCGTCGTGTCCGTATTTATTCTCAAGGTGTACCCACTCATGTCAAAGATTATTTCAACGCTGCTCCTGTCAACACTCTTTACATGCACAGCCAATGCGCAGCACGCCCATTCATTCTCCTGCGGCACTTCCGCTGACCAACTCTCCCCGCCCCCTATCAAATCCATCCGGTCACTCGACCGTCCGTCAGCAATGCCAGCCTTAGAACTCGGCGCCTCCCTCGAAGACGGCTCTCTCATCGACCTCCTCGTTGTCTACACCCCAAACGCCCGCACAAACTCGGGCGGCACCGCCGCCATCGAAGCCAACATTACTGCGTCATTCAACAACCTCAACCTCATCCTCACCAACTCCGGGCTCACATCACAGTTCCGCCTCGTCCACATGTCCGAAGTGACCTACTTTGAGTCCGGAGGAATGAGCGCCCAACTCGCAAACCTCCGCCAGCCAAACGACGGTGTACTCGACGAAGTCCACGACCTCCGCGACCAACACAAAGCCGACATTGTGATGATGATCACAAACTCCTCCGAAGTCTGCGGCATCGCAAACTTCGGATACGAAGCCAGCACCCCCAAACCAGAAAACGCCTTCTCCGTAGTCTCAAGATTTTGCATTGGGAACAACAGCTACACCTTCGCCCACGAGGTCGGCCACAACATGGGCATGCACCACGACTGGATCACCACTCCCTGCGCCAACGCCGGCAAACCCTACGCCAAAGGCCACACCGCCCCAGACGAATCCTTCCAAACCGTCATGGCCACCGCCGGCTTCCCGCGACAGCCATACTTCTCAAACCCGGACATCGACTTCATGGGCCAGCCCACCGGCGAAATCATCGGCTCCCCACTCGAAGCCGACAACGCCGCCACTTTCGAGGCCGCCGCCGCACACGCCGCCAAGTTCCGCGACCGCGACATGAACGCCAACGGCCTCCTCGATTCCGACGAAATCGCCGCGCTGACCCTCGCGGACTGCAACGCCAACAACTACCCAGATGCCTACGAACAAGACTTCAACCGCAACGGCATCCCCGACGACTGCGACATCGCAAACGCCACAAGCCTCGACACCGATCTCGACGGCGTACCCGACGAAGCCGAATCCTCAATCATCCGCGTCAACCAAGCAGCAGTGGGGGCCACCACCGGTCTCAACTGGTCCGACGCCAAAACAGACCTCCAAGATGCCCTCGCACTCGCCCACGCCTCTGGCGATGTCGATGAAATCTGGATCGCCGCCGGCACCTACAAACCATCCCACTCCGCACAGCGCGCCCGCTACTTCGACCTCCACGGCGGAACCTCACTCCTCGGCGGATTCACCGGCTCAGAACTCACACCCGACGACCGCCCAGAAACAGGCAACCAAACAATTCTCTCCGGCGACCTCTCCGACAACGACCTTCCCGGCGCACTCAACCGAGAAGACAACACGCTTCATGTCCTCTATGGCTACCAAGAACCCGACCGACTCACCATCGACCGCCTCTCCATCACGGGCGGAGCAGCAGACCTCCAGGTCAACTGCGGCGGCTTCATCCACACCGGCGGCGGCATGATGGTCTACCAATGCGATGTCGTCATTACCAACTGCGAGTTCACCGAAAACACCGGCGTCATCGGCTCGGCACTCGTCATCTCCAACGGCACCAAATCCCGCATCGCCAACAACAACTTCCACCACAACAAAGCCGTCGACGCGGTGGCAGCAACCGTCGCCGGCCCAGCCAACTATGAAGGTTCAGCAACAATTCAGCTCAACGGGCTAACAACCGGCGTCGACAACCAGTTTGTCAATAACCGAGTTCAGTTCAATGAAGCAAACGCTTCCTGCTCCGGAGTGACACTCTCAGGCGGTGACCCCATCTTCGCAAACAACCTTGTCACCGACAACATCGGCTACGGCCAATACTCAAACGCCGGAATCGTCGGCATCCTCAACGACTCACTCGAAATCACCAACTCCACCATCGCCAACAACACCGCCCCAAACGCCCAAGGCACCTCAACCGTCGGTGTGTACATGAGCCGGGGCGTTGTCACCCTCAAGAACTCCATCGTCTGGAACAACACCGCCTCTGGAAACCGGGTCCAGTTCAACCAGTTCAACGCAACGGGGTCAGGTGCAGAAAAACACGCCGACTACTCCATCGTCGATCAGTGGGGAGCAAACATCCCGGGCGCAGGTTCCCACGGCCTCGATCCACTCTTCACCGATCCGTCAGGGTTCGACTATTCCCTCCTCCCAACATCCCCCGCCATCGACATGGGTGACAACGCCGTACTCCCCCTCGACCACATGGACCTTGACAACGACAACAACACACTCGAAACCCTCCCCATCGACTACGCTGGTCTCGATCGGCTCTTCGATGATCCAGACACCACAGACACCGGCCCATCCACAGCCCCAGTCGTAGACGCTGGCGCCTACGAGTTCCAGCCAACCATCGCCCCCTGCCCCGCCGACCTCACAGACGATGGCGCCCTCAACTTTCTTGATGTCTCCGCCTTCCTTTCCGCATTCGGATCTGGAAACCCAATCGCCGATTTCACAGGCGACGGCAACTTCAACTTCCTCGATGTCAGCGCCTTCCTCTCCGCCTTCGGAGCCGGGTGCCCGTAATCGAGCCCAACAGTACAAAAATCGAGTTCCTATGGGCGAGCCGTTCTCACGGCTCGCCCTCTTTCTACTCCTATAATCACATCACATGACCCGGCTCACAGACACACAATCCGAACCACTCCGTAAAAAGCTCAACAACACCGTCGTCACCGTCACCGGTGGTGCCGGGTTCATCGGCGGACACCTCGTCGACGCCCTCATCGACCTCGGAGCACGCATCACCGTCATCGACGACCTCTCAAACTCCAACGCCTCCCACATCTCCTCACAAATCGAAGCAAACCCAGAACAACTCCGTTTCATCCAAGGCTCAATCCTCGATCCCATCTCCCTCGGTGCCGCCGTCGAAGGGGCCCGCTATGTCTTCCACCTCGCCGCCCTCGGATCAGTCCCCAAATCCGTCGAAGACCCCGCAAGGACCTGGGTCGTCAACGCTACAGGCACCATGCGCGTCCTGACCGCCGCACAAAAAGCAGGCGCGACCCGAGTCATCTACTCGGCATCCTCCTCCGCCTACGGCGACAACCCAGCCCTCCCAAAGCAAGAAACCCAAGCCCCTGAACCAGAATCCCCCTACGCGGCCGCCAAACTCGCAGGCGAATCCCTCTGCCGCTCATGGGCAACCTGCTACGGCATCGACACCGCATGCCTCCGCTACTTCAACATCTTCGGCCCCCGCCAAGCCGCCGACTCCGCCTACGCCGCGGTCGTCCCCGCATTCCTCAACTGCTACCTAAACAACCAGTCCCCAACCATCTTCGGCGACGGAGGCCAAACCCGCGACTTCACCCATGTCACCAACGCTGTCTACGCAAACCTGGTCGCCGCCATCAACGACGCCCCAATGAAGGGCGAGGTCTTCAACATCGGCGCCGGAAAGCAAACCTCAATCAACCAGCTCGCAGCATCACTCAAAAACCTCCTCCAAATCCAAGGCCTCGATCCGGTCTACCAACCAGAACGCATCGGCGAAGTCCGAGACTCCGTCGCAGACATCTCCAAAGGCCAATCCATCCTCGGCTACCAACCCGTCACCACCCTCGAAGAAGGCCTCAAATCCACCGCAACCTGGTACCGCGACCAACACCAAGCAGCAAAGTCTTCACAGTGACCCGTCCGATCACCAACCTCATTGACACCCTCGGAGCCCTCTGGGTCCTAACCACCCTCGCGATCCGCTCCCGCTTCAACTTCAACTCCCCCTACTGGAAATGGCGTCTAAACACCGCCTTCCCAAACGCCAAAGTACCCGGCGGCAAACCCGGAAAGCTCCGATTTGCCCTCCATTACGCCCGCTGGGCATACAGAATTAGACGATTACGCTAAATAATCAGCCTCTCTCAAGCCGATCATCAACGGATCGGCCACCCAAGCGGGCTCGATCGTATAAACTTGGTATTGCATTGGGCTCACCCGAGCCATCGTAAACAAGCCAATCCATCTCATCTCCAGCGGAGATTTCAGCCATGAGCGAACAAAACAACAGCAACAACACCTCCTTTGCCCACGCCTTCCTTCCAGGTCTCATCCTCGGCCTCATCGTCGGTGCCGTCGCCGGCGCCTTCGTCCCCGACATGATGATGAACGCCAACAAGTTCAAGGTCGACCCTGCACACGCCGGCACAGCAACCCACGAACGCGATGGCGAGCCCGTAGAAATCGACCCAGAAGTCCAAGCAGCCATCGACGCAGCAGAAGAATCTGCGAACGACGCCGCTGAAAACACCCAAGACGCCGCCGAAGATATCATCGACGACGCCCAGACCGATCTCCCAAGCTCGCCATAACCCAAGACACGCCTAACCAGCACTCCGTTCCAGAATGTCTGACCACGCCAGAACCCTGCTCTCACAGCACGCCCGAACCACCCAACTCCTCGGCGTGGATTTCCTCCCATTAGGCACACCCCCCAACCCCCCAGAGTTTGAAGATCACGGCCAACATGAGCCTGAGCCTTCGCTCCCAGAACCACCGGTTCATCAGCAACCAGGTTCTACCATCGAGCCCAAGCCGCTCCACGACTTCGCACCCACTCCTCCAACTCCAAAATTAACGATCGACACCGCCTCGATCCGCGCATCCCACGAATCCTGCCCCGACCCCCAATCCAAGCTCGACGCCCTCTGCGACAAATACAAAGCCGACGCGCCGCACGACTGCTTCAACACAACCTTCACCAACATCGTTTTCGGAGAAGGCAGCCCAACGGCTGACCTGATGTTCATCGGCGAAGCCCCCGGCCAACAAGAAGACGAAACCGGACGCCCCTTCGTAGGCCGAGCAGGCGAACTGCTCGAAAAAATGATCGTCGCCATGGGCCTCTCCCGCGAGTCCGTCTACATCGCCAATGTCCTCAAGACCCGCCCCCCAAACAACGCGACCCCGACCCCACAGCAAGCCCACCTCTGCGCACCCTACCTCATCGAGCAGATCCGCATCATCAACCCAAAGGTCATCGTCACCCTCGGGCTCCCCGCCACCCATCTCCTGCTCGGAGCAACCCAGCCAATGCGATCCATGCGAGGCCAATTCCACCCCTTCCCCTCACCCGCCTTCAAAGAGTCAGCCCTCCCCCAAATCGATCTCATGCCCACCTACCACCCCGCCTTCCTCCTCCGCTCCTACACCGAGGACAACCGCCGCAAGGTCTGGTCAGATCTCACCAAAGTCGTTGATAAGCTCGGCCTTTCCAAGCCATAATCGCGGCTCATAAAGAACTTCAGTAATTTTATAGACGCACGAAACCGCCCCATCCTCGGCTGCGAATATCCACTTGTGTTTCTCGCACGCGCATGGGTTTTGGTTCTCAAACCCATTCAACCAACCAGTCCGCCTCAGCACCGTCGAAGATGAGTTCGATTTTATATTTCGCTGTGCCGCGACTCTGTTCCCTCTCCCGACCCCCACGAGACTCGGCGTTTGGCCTTCGAGCTGGACGCCGGGTTTTTTTACACCCACTCTTTGTCTTCCTCCCTCTCCCATCAGAATGGGAGAGGGCCGGGGTGAGGGCTCCTGACTTCTCCTCTGTTCTCTCTCCCTCTACTTCTCATCACCCCTCATTCCAACAAAAAACCACGCCAAGCGTGGTTCAGAGTCTTTCGTGTTCTCTGCGATGATTAAGGCTCAGCCTTCACATTCGTGTAATCAATCTCGGTTCCTGCATCAATCGGTTCGATCCCCGTCATCTCCCATGCGATCGCCCCGCCCCAGTTGACCCGGAACGAGAAACGGACCTTGTCGCCCACCGAATACCCGTCAATCGAAACACCCTCAGCAAGAGGGAACTCCATCGTCATCGAACGCATCCCAGAAATCCCATCAGGTGAAGTGGGGACCGATCCGTCAGCACGCTTAAAGGTCGGGATGTGAACATGATGAATCTTCGGATGCCGCTTGGTATCCCCAGCCTCAGGCACAAAGGTCAACTCACCAAGAATCCCGACATACTCATCAGTCCGAACGGTTGCCTCGGCATCCCCATGATCATGCCCCGCATGCTCATCAACAACCTCAGCCACTTCATCAGCCGCGTGCTCATGATCATGATCCGCCCCATCGTGATCATGCCCCGCATGCTCATCGTGCGCAGTATCAGAGCAACCACCAAGCGCAACCGCACCGATAGCCAACCCCGCAAGTGAAATCCGCAGTGTGTCCAGCAAAGCCTTCATGCCGTTCTCCATTCCAAATTGTGTCAAAAATCAATCGCGGTCTTACGACTTAGCGATCTTCAGGTACTTCTCAACCGATCCAAGATCGGGAGTGATGTCATGTGTAAAGACCATGCTCCAGGTCTTGCCCTGCTCGCAAACCGCGATCTTCGCAGCCTTCTCACGCGAGTACCACATGCGACCACCACGGATGTACGAGTGCATACGCTGACGACGCATCCGCTGAGCACGAGCAAGTGAACGCTTGATATCAGGATCGCGACGCATCATCCGGACGATGGTGTCGCAAGCCGCCTTGTTGGCGGGCACCTTGTCGATGGTCAGTGAGATGTTGTCGCCGGCGCTGAGTGTATCGATCATGACTGCTTCCTATCGTCCGTTGCTAGCACAGCGCCAGCTCCTCTGAGCTGCGCGGTGAAGTCGCTTAATATCCCGCCCAATCTGAGCAGGACGAGAAGTTTAGCCCCCGATCACAAGGAATCCAATTCATGCACCCCTAGAGTCTTACCGACCATCAATATCCAACCACACCACACCCTCCCGTACGGAGCGACCAATATGTCCGATCAACAAGCCCAGCCAGCATTCGACCCCTCCGCAGAACACCAACAAAGCCCAAAGATCCGCAGAGTACGAGGCATCCCAATGCCCGTAAAGGACGCAGAAGGAAATGAAGCCGTCATGCTCGGCCTCACCGACGCGCAACAAATATCTACCAAAATTGTCGTCACACACCCCGCATTCCAGCAAGTTATCGGACTCCTAGACGGCTCCCGAACCCTCGACCAGATCATCACCGAAGTCGGGAACGGCCTCGAACGACCCATGATCGAAAACCTCGTCGCACAGCTCGACGACGCAGGCATGCTCTATGGACCAATATTCGACGCCATCATCACCAAAATGCACGCAGACTTCGATAACTCAGACCTCCTCCCTCCAGGCTCCACCGCACAGTTCGCAGACATGCTCGTCATGCAAGAACATGGCGAAGCCACTTCCGAAGAACAAAAAATCGAGCAAGGCCCAGCCAAACTCCGCGAAATCATGGATTCCTGGATCGATACAGTCCTCAAAGACGCCATCAACCCCGCATACGACACCCTCCCCAAAGCCATCGTTGCCCCCCATATCGACTACGCCCGAGGCTGGATGAACTACGCAAACATCTACGGCCGCCTACGCACCGCCGACCGCCCAGACCGCATTATCATCCTTGGTACAAACCACTTCGGTCAATCCACCGGCGTCTGCGGCTGCAACAAAGGCTACGAATCACCCCTCGGCGTCTGCAACCTCGATTCAGACCTCGTAGAAAAACTCAAATCAGCCCTCGGCGAAGACAACGCCTCCAAACTCTTCGAAAACCGATTCGATCATGAAAACGAGCACTCCATCGAGCTCCACATGCCCTGGATCCAGCACATCTTCGGCAAGGACGACGCCGGAAGCTACCCAGCCGTCTTCGGAGCCCTCATCCACGACCCGATCGTCAACTCCGGCGCCTCCTACGACGGCTCAGGACTCGACCTCGACCCCTTTATTGACGCTCTAAACACTGTTTTGACCGATCTCCCAGGCAAAACCCTCATCATCTCCAGCGCCGATCTCTCCCATGTAGGTCCCGCCTTCGGAGACCAACAACCCCTCGCAGGCGAAGAAGAAGCCCCCAAAGCCTTCCGTGCCCAAGTCGCCAAGCACGACCAAGAGATGCTCGCCCTCTTCACCGAAAAGAAGATCGACGATCTCATCGGATCCATCAGCTGGCAGCAGAACCCCACCCGCTGGTGTTCGGTAGGCAACATGACCGCCGCCATACGGCTCACCAGCCCAGAAAAGGTCGAACTCCTCAACTACGCCGCCGCCATGGACCCCCAAGGCAACACCTTCGTCACCTCCGCCGCTCTTGCCATGTTCTAATTGGTTCTAATTAAGATTAAGAGCCAAGCCGCTTCCCGTTTGTCACACGACTGTCACAACCACCCACAAGCCCGCATCTTGGGCTCGAATCTATCGTATGGTGGGCAGAGACAAACCGCACGAATACCATCATGATCACGCATCAGCACCGTTCTCAACCAAGAGACACCCGCTGAATCATTCAATACGGAGAAGTCATGGCTTCATCAAATGTATGCTGGGGAATCGAAATGGGCTACGGGGCAATCAAAGCCCTCAAGGTCGAGAATGACGGGGGCAACCTCAAAGTCCTCGACTTCGCAGTCGTCAACCACCCAAGAGTCCTCTCCACACCCGAGCTCGACCAGAACGATGCCATGCGCGTCGCCCTAGGCACCCTCGTCTCAAAGCACGACCTCACCAACGCCCGTGTCGCCGTCTCAATCCCAGGCCATGCCTCCTTCGCCCGCTTCGCGACCCTCCCACCTGTCGAACCGAAAAAAGTTCCAGACATCGTCAAGTTCGAAGCCGTCCAGCAGATCCCCTTCCCGCTCGAAGAAGTCGAATGGGACTACCAGACCTTCGTCTCCCCAGACTCCCCGGACATCGAAGTCGGCATCTTCGCCGTCACCCGCCAAAAAATCGCAGAACAACTCGCGATGCTTCACGATGTCGGACTGACGCCAGAACTCGCGACACTCTCACCGGTCGCCGCCTACAACTCGCTCGCCGTTGACCTCGGATTCACCGAAGACACCCCAGGCACCATCATCCTCGACATCGGCACCGTCGCCACCGACATGATCATCGCCGAAGCCGGCCGCGTCTGGGTACGCTCATTCCCAATCGGCGGCCACCAGTTCACCGAAGCACTGGTCAGCGCATTCAAACTCTCCTACTCCAAAGCAGAAAAACTCAAACGCGAGTCCGACCAGTCCAAGCACGCACGCCATGTCTTCCAAGCCATGCGCCCAGTCTTCTCCGACATCGTCGGCGAGATCCAACGCTCCATCGGTTTCTACCAATCAGTCCACGCCGACGCAGACCTCAAACGCCTCATCGGCCTCGGCTCAACCTTCCGCCTCCCCGGCCTCCGCAAGTACCTCAAGCAACAACTCCAACTCGATGTCTACCGCATGGAGCAGTTCAAAAAACTCAACATGGAAGGCCCACGCGCCGGAGAGTTCCAAGCCTCCAGCGTCAACATGGCCACCGCCTACGGCTGCGTGAACCAAGCATTCGGACGAGCCCCGCTCCGGGCTAACCTCATGCCCGTCACCGTCCTCAAAGAAGCCATGTGGAAACGCAAGGTCCCCTACTTCGCGGTCGGCGCAGGCCTCGCCGCCGCCGCTGCCGGTGCCATGTTCATCCGCCCGCTCATCGACTCCACCGCCTTCCAAGGCGCAGACCGCCCGCCGGTCATCGGAAATGTCGTCAGCGACGCCTCGAGTCTCGCCAACGAAGCGCGAGAAGCCAATGTCACCATCGACGCCGCAGGCTCAATGGAAGCCGCTGAAATCGTCGGCCTCGTCGACGATCGCGTCCTCTACGCCGCCATCCTCGACGATACCTCCCGCCTGGTCTCATTGGTCCAAGACACCAGCAAGTCCGTCTACGACGCAGATTCATCAATCGGAAGACAACTCGGCGACGCCGACCCACTCACCATGGTCTCCCTTGACACCGACTACCTCAACTCGCCTGAAACCGGCGACGACTCATTCGGTGGCTCAGACCCCAGAGACCCATACGGCGATCCAATCACCGGCGGCGACGACCTCGGCTCAAACTTCGCACAGAGCGTCGGAAACCTCCGCCGTGTCAAGGTCACCACACAGTTCGATGTCCCCCTCCCCGCATCCGTCCTCGGCGGATTCAGAGACGACATCATCAAGCCCATCCTCGAAACAACGCTCCCTCCCCAGCAATCCCTCTACGCCATCCAGTTCGACTCATCAAACTACTGGAGCATCGAAGGGGCGGATGCCTCAACACGCTCAAGCGATCCAAGGCGTGCACAGTCCGATCCGAGGCGGGGATCAACAACCCGGACTACAAGCGACTCGTCGGATCTCAAAAACCTCGCCCCATTCGAGTTCCCAGCCGAAGAAGAAACACCCCAAACAACCCGCGTAACCCTTACCTGGTACGCCGTGCTTGATCTCAATGCATACGAAGGAGATGAATAATGGTCGGAACAATCCTCGCATGGGTCAAAGCGAACCTGCTCATCGTAATTTCCAGCGCACTGATTCTCATCCTCCTGCCCACAGGATGGTTCTTCTCCAACAGCTGGAATAAGTCCATCCAAGAGAAAGCCACCCAGGCATACAACGAAGAGAAACGACGCCTCAACTCCGCAAGCACCATCGAGTACTCGCTCCCCGCAGTCCACAAAGGCGAAGACGGCCTCTCAGAACGCCGAGCACCAAACTCGAAAGTCACCGCCTTCTATAAAGAACGCAAAGCCGAACGAGAAGAGCAGGTCGCAGAGGTCGTAGCCCGAGGCACCGCCTTCAACAACGACGACCACATCGTCCCCGTCGACGGGCTCCTCCCAGAAGCCGAATCCCAAACCGAACTCAAAAAGCAAGGCACCCGCCTCAGCGAACTCGTCGCAGGCACCGAAGAAGCGCCCTCCCTCTACACCCGCATCCTCCGCAAGCTCAACGCCGGAGACGCCCCAGACCCAGAAACCCTCACCGCCTCCCTCAAGCAATACAAAACACAACAAGAAGCAGCCTACTCAGCCACAAGCTCCGACGGCCGAGTATCAGTAGAGCAAGCCAAACTACTCGATCAAGACCTCATCAAAAGACGACTCGGGGAATACGCAGGAAGAGCAGAATCCATCGCTTTCTACTGCCCCCTGAGCGCCATCCAAACCGACGCCCCAGAAAGCGGCTATTCCTATGTCCACGCAGACCCACTCGCCCAAGGCGTAGGCTACGACTCCATCACCGAATCCATGGTCTACACATGGGTCTGGGACTACTGGGTAATCTCAGATGTCCTCAAAGCAGTCGCATCAGGAAACATCGACGCCTCAGGCGTCTCCCTCGCTGTCCCAGACGCACCAGTCAAGCACATCGAAATGATCCGCGTCGCAGAGTTCGCAGCAGGTTCGGCCGATGACGCCGCAATCACCGATGATTTTGGCGGCGGACGCGATCCAGGATTTACACAAAGCTCAGGAAACGACGAGCCCAAAGCAACACAGTCCTACACCGGCCGAACAACAAACAACGCCTACGACATCCGCTATGTCGACATGACCGTCATCGCCTCATCGCAAGACCTTCCCAGGTTCTTCGATGCACTCGGCAAAACAAACTACATGACCGTCATCGACATGGACCTCTCAGAAGTTGATGTCTACGAAGCTCTCGCCAACGGCTACTACTACGGCGACGACCACCTCGTCAGAGCAACTATCAAAATCGAAACCGTCTGGCTCCGCTCATGGACCGCCGAACTCATGCCAAAGTCCGTCCGCTCGGCCCTCGGCATCTTCCTCGACTCAGACAACCCGGACGAATACGACGGCTAATCAAACCAGATCCATTCAATAACCCATATACACCATTCACCAATCACACAATCGAGATCAAACTATGAAACTCAAAGGTGTCAACCCAATCGCCCAGCACATCGAAAAAGCAGTGCTCGGACTGACCGCACTCGTCTTCCTCGCGGTCATCTCCATGCAGTTCGTAGTCGAACCCAACAAAGTCAGCACAGGCAACAGAGAAGTCAGCCCCGACCAGATCTACAACGATCTCGCCTCAACAGCAAACGCACTCCAGAGCCAAATCTCAGATCTCTCGCCCGGGCTCCCAGAGGTCCAACCAGTCGATCTCCTCTCGCGCTACAACAACGCCTTCACCACCGACAACCAATCGGTCACCGAACTCGCATCCGCCCTCGGCACGGGCTTCGATGCCGCCAAACAGCTGGGCATTGGCGACTTTACACCGACCGGTGATAAGCTCCAAGGCGATATCGAAGCATTAACAGTCCCAGCGACCTCAACCCCCCTCGCCTCCTCCACATGGGGAACCCTCGATCCCTACGCAATCCTCGAAGTCCCCGAGTATGCCGACTTCGTCCCAGCCGCGCAACCATTCGACTTCCCAACCGTCTCCATCGAAGCCGACTTCTCAGGAACCACACTCAACAACATCCTCGAAGGCAACGACGGATACTCCGGCGTCCCACGCCTCTTCTGGAAATCCACAGGCATGGCCATCATGGGACTTGAAGTCCAGCGCCAAGAACGCCAAGCCGACGGCTCATGGTCCAACTCCCAGACAATCACCCCGCCTCCGGGAACACCACTACCAACAAACGCCGTCACCAAAGACGACGGCCTTGTCCGCCTCAACAACATCATCGCCAGTGCACAAGAAGTCGCAGACGAAGTCATGCGACCCATGTACCCCCCAACCATCTCAGGCCCAGCATGGCTCCCCCCATCAGAACTCCTCGATTCATCAGACCTCGGGCTCACCGAAACCCAGCAACTCCAACGCAGGCTCACCAGACTCAACTCACAAATTGATGGCCTCAGAAACCCAGCAAGCACCCGTCAAACCACCACCCGCGACCCAGCCGGCGGTGGGGGAGGGAAAACGACTTCACGCGACCCAGGGAGCGACCCAAACATCGGCAGCCCACGGAGTTCAAGCAGCCGGAATAGAGACAAAATCGAAAAACTCGAAGAACAAATCGAAGCCATTAAAGAAGACCTCGAAAGACTCGGCGTAGACGCGCAAGACGCCCTCACAGACTCAGCAACCGACATCCTCAGCCAAGAGTTCATCCAACTCTGGGCACACGACATGGGCGTTGAGCCAGGAGCAACCTACCGCTACCGCACCCGCGCTGTCCTCAACAACCCATACTTCCGCAAAGGCCCATACCTCGACGAAACCGACGACGCCCAGCAAGCCCTCACCGTCGAACCCTTCGCCTCAGGCGACTGGTCCGATTGGTCAGACCCCGTCGATGTCGGTGCCAAAGAGTTCTTCTTCGTAACCGAGGCCACCCAGCCCATAACCGGCGCAGACCTCCCCAAAGCCAAGGTCGAGCTCTACTCAATGTACTACGGCTACTACCGCCGATCCTCAATGACCATCGAACCAGGACAATCACTCCTCGCAAACCTCCGCGTCTCCGGCGATCTCGTCATTATGGACACAGCCGAAATCGACGCCGAGGACACCGCGAAATACATCCAAGACCAGATCGATGGCACAAACACCGATTCCCAGCTCCCAGACGGGATCACCGACGCCCCAGACCGTCTCTCAATAAACCTCGGTGCCCACCTGCTCCAGATCGCAAGCGACCCGGTATTTGCCGCCCAGAACCCCGGAAATGCAAGCTCAAACCTCATCTTCCGTCTACTCGATGGCTCGCTCGAGCACCGCGACTCTGCCTCAGCCAAAGCCTCACAGCTCTACGCCCAAGCACAATCGTCGTCGGCCAAAGCGTCACGCTCACAGCTCCGTCCAACAGGCCAGCCAGCAAAGTCTGAGGCCGCCGAACTCTTCATGACCGCAGAGCCCTAAGTCAGCACATGAATCTCACAAAGCCCCATTCCCCGCCTTTGAGCGGGGTTTTTTGTGGACCCAATGTGCCGCCCTGTTCAGGCCGCGCCCGCGAACCACTCGAAGCGCATCTTCGGCACGACAACCCGGGATGAATTGTAAAGAATTGTGATCCCAATTGCAGAATTGTGGGGCATGAAATTTGATCAAAGGAAAGTACGGCCTAGTATCTCCCCGCGACTCAAACCGGGTCGCACACAAGTCAGTAAGGTTGATCCTTCTGACCTGGCATCTTTGACAACCGAATGACGACGAGCAGATACAGATGCACCCGGCCCACAGGTCTGGATGTAGACTGTATTGAGAATAAATAACTAACGAACGAGAAATCTCATTTATGCGTCTGAGCGGTGCCAGCAATGTGCAAGATACCCCTTATAGAGAAGGGCTTGGCGGGACTGGTTGGCTGTCCTGATCCCTCGGCAGAGGAGGGCAGTCATTGGAGATTCGATTGAAAACTGATGCGTGTTTCATCATTCATGGTGATAGCGGATCGGCGCTTGGTCGGGTTGATCAAACCACAAAGGGCACATGGCGGATGACTTGGCGTCAAGAGGCGATGAAAGACGTTGGAACCTGCGAAAAGCTACAGGGAGCTGGTAACCAAGCTGTGATCTGTAGATATCTGAATGGGGAAACCCACCCGCAAGGGTATCGTATACTGAATGCATAGGTATACGAGGCAAACCTGGGGAACTGAAACATCTAAGTACCCAGAGGAAAGGAAAGCAATATGCGACTCCGTAAGTAGCGGCGAGCGAAAGCGGATAGATGTGAACTTGTGAACACGAAGGAATGCGTGACCAAAGACGGTGAAAGTCCGGTAGCAAGGTGTAGCATCATAGCCCTCGATTAGGCTCGGGCTCGTGGAACCCGGGTTGAACATGGGAGGTCCACCTTCCAAGGCTAAGTACTCCTTGACGACCGATAGCGAAGAAGTAAAGTGATTGAAAGTTGAAAAGCACCCCTATTAGGGGGATGAAAGAGTCCCTGAAACCATGTGCCTACAAGCGGTCGGAGCCCTCCGGGGTGACGGCGTGCTTTTTGCATAATGAGCCCGCGAGTTAGTCTCAGTGGCGAGCCTAAGGTCTACCGGACCGGAGGCGGAGCGAAAGCGAGTCTGAATAGGGCGTATAGTCGCTGGGACTAGACACGAAACCCGTGTGATCTACCCATGGTCAGGGTGAAGGTGGGGTAAAACCTGCTGGAGGCCCGAACCCGTCAACGTTGAAAAGTTGTGGGATGAACTGTGGGGAGGGGTCAAAGTCCAATCAAACCGGGAGATAGCTTGTTCTCACCGAAATAACTTTAGGGTTAGCCTCAAGAAGCAACTATTGGGGGTAGAGCTACTGGATGCGTGGTGGGCCCGTCTAGGGTACCCCATGCAACCAAACTCCGAATACCAATAGCCAAGTCTTGGGAGATAGACCGCGAGTGATAATATCCGCGGTCAAAAGGAGAATAATCCAGATCGCCAGTTAAGGTCCCTAAATTATACTTAGTTTTTAAGGAAGTCAGATTGCGATGACAGCCAGGATGTTGGCTTAGAAGCAGCCATCATTTAAAGAGTGCGTAATAGCTCACTGGTCGAGGAATCTGGCGCCGATAATGATCGGGGATAAGTATAATACCGAAACTGCGGACTTCGTAAGAAGTGGTAGGTGAGCGTTCCATGGGCGGTGAAGGTTACCGGTAACGGTTGCTGGAGCGTATGGAAGTGAATATGCGGGCTTGAGTAACGATAATGCAGGTGAGAATCCTGCACGCCGTAAGTCTAAGGTTTCCTGGGGAAGGTAAATCCGCCCAGGGTTAGCCGGGTCCTAAGGCGAGGCCGAAAGGCGTAGTCGATGGAAAGCAGGTTAATATTCCTGCGCACATACAAAGATCAAAGCATAGTGCGGATCGATAAGCTCACCAGGACTGTTAGACGTCCAGGCCTTCGGGCCGTTGGTGGGGGATTTGGTTCCTAGAAAAGCTATGTGGGCGATGTATGTCTCGTACTAAAACTGACACAGGTAGACGAGGCGAATAGCCTCAGGCGCTCGAGAGAATGGTCGTGAAGGAATTAGGCAAATTAACTCCGTAAGTTCGCGATAAGGAGGCCCTTCGGGGCGCAGAGAAAAGGCCCTGGCAACTGTTTATCAAAAACACAGCACTGTGCTAACTCGCAAGAGGATGTATACAGTGTGACGCTTGCCCAATGCCCGAATGTCACGGAAGCAGGTTAGCTTTATGCGAAGCTTGTAACCTAAGCACGGGTCAATGGCGGCCGTAACTATGACGGTCCTAAGGTAGCGAAGTTCCTTGTCGGGTAAGTTCCGACGCGCATGAATAGCGTAATGACTGGGGCACTGTCTCCACGACCAACTCGGTGAAATAGTAGTGGCGGTGAAGATGCCGCCTACCCGCAGCAAGACGGAAAGACCCCGTGAACCTTTACTGCAGGCTTATATTGGTCATGTGCACAAGATGCGCAGGATAGGTGGGAGGCTTTGAAGCCGGTGCTTAGGCATTGGTGGAGCCGTTGGTGAGATACCACCCTTCTTGAGTGTGTGGCCTAACTTCGATTCCCGTGAATCCGGGCGAAGGACAGTGTATGCTGGGTAGTTTGACTGGGGCGGTCTCCTCCTAAAGAGTAACGGAGGAGCGCAAAGTTTGGCTCAGCACGGATGGAAACCGTGTGTTAGAGTGTAAGAGCATAAGCCAGATTTACTGCGAGTCCGACAGGACGAGCAGTCTCGAAAGAGGGCTCTAGTGATCCTGCGATCGCGTGTGGAAGCGTCGTAGCTCATCGGATAAAAGGTACTCCGGGGATAACAGGCTTATCGCTCCCGAGCGTCCATAGCGGCGGAGCGGTTTGGCACCTCGATGTCGGCTCATCACATCCTGGGGCTGAAGGCGGTCCCAAGGGTTAGGCTGTTCGCCTATTAAAGTGGTACGCGAGCTGGGTTCAGACCGGCGTGAGCCAGGTCGGTCCCTATCTGCTGTGGGCGTTGCAAACTTGAGAGGAGTCAACCTTAGTACGAGAGGATTGGGTTGGACTGACCCCTGGTGATTCTGTTGCGCCGCTAGGTGCACCGCAGAGTAGCTACGTCGGGCAGGGATAACAGCTGAAAGCATCTAAGCAGGAAGCCCCCCTCGAGATCAGGTTTGCTAGTCTATGACGAAAGACCCCTGGAAGACTACCAGGTTGATAGGCCGCGAGTGTAAGGATTGAGATGTCCTCAGCTGAGCGGTACTAACGGTCGAAGGTTTGATCTCCCGACCAATCGCCGATGAACACTAACCCACAAAGTTAGAATCATCACGATTCGTCAACCGTTCAAATGCATAAATGAATGCAAGTTCAATGTTTAATATTCTCAGGCGTGCTCACATCAGAACACGCCTCTGCTCGTTGTCGTTTATTCGTCAACATCCTGATCCGGGAAACCTGATCAAAGATGTTTGTCGGTGACCATAGAGTTGGTGTCACACCTGTTCCCATCCCGAACACAGTAGTTAAGCCCAACTCGCCGATGATACTGTTCAGCGGGAAAGTAGGTTATCGCCGACTTTACAGCCCTCCAAGCCTAAAGCTTCGGAGGGCTGTTCATTTTTACACCCTCTTTTACTCAACCACGCAACCAAACGACCTCTCCCGCCAATACTCCTACATGTACTGGTTCCTCGAGCACCCAATCATCACAGGACTCATCGCCGCACTCATCTTCGAGCTCCTCACAATTATCCTCCGTTTCGGTTTCATGCTCAACTCCCCGACCCACACAAGACCACTCGCAAAGCTCACCGCAGGATTCCGGATCCACCACGGCTACCCCGGCGCCGGGATGCTCATGCTTATCCCAATCTTCCCGTCACCAACAATCATCAGCTCAGTCCTCATCATCACAGGCATTATGCTCTTCCTCTCCGATCTCCTTCACCACGCCCTAATCCTCCCAATTTTCGCCGGAAACCACGAGTTCGATCTCAAATATCCACCTTCAGATTAATCCGAACATCGCCGATACCTCTTCGTATAGAATAGATCTACCCCAAGAGGAGCCAACATCATGCCATCCACAAAACAAGTCGACCTCTACGAAGGCCACGCCGCAGATCTGCTCGCACCATCCTCATACCCAGACCGGGTATCACTCCTCCCCGTTGACGACACCTCCCCAACTCCTGGAGACCGTGTCCGAATCATGTGGGGACAAGACCTCCTCTCCGATGTCCTCGATGGTCGATACCGCACAGTCGTCTGCTCCGTAAACGACGACGACAACGGCCACGGCCTCATCGCTCAGCTCGTCTCACTCGTCACCGCTTCACAATGGTCCTCAAACTCCGTCACCAGCTACGCCAAAATGTTCCACGACTCGGTAAACATCCACGCCGCCAGCGACCGCGAACCCTACATCCTCAAGTTCGACCTCGACTCCGTCCTTGTTCTCGCCCTTCTCCGACCAAAGAACCAAGACTACTTCACCCTCACCGACATGGCCCGAGGCTTCTCCACCGTCAGCAAAATGCTCCAAGGCCGACCAGACCGCCGGCCAGTCTGCTCCGTATCCTTCCTGGGCGCCAAATCAAACCGCCTTGTCATCGACAACGACTCACAATCAGAACCAAGCTTCGAATCAGTCCTCAAAGCAATGTACACCGCCGGTTTCCGAGGCGATGTCTACCCCGCCCCGCAAATGTGGGGGCACCCAGATGTCGGCGTCTTCCCGAGCTACCCATTCCCCGCAGGACTCGACCGCATGCGCGCCGGCTCAAGCTGATGCCAATTCAACCCACGCCGTTCAATCCAGACGCCCTCATCGACCGTCTCGCGCGATACGCCCATACACTCCCCGCGATCGTCCGAAACTTCGCCCCCGCAGACACCCAATGGAAACCCGACGCAAGTTCATGGTCGGTCCTCCAAATCATCTGCCACCTCGCCGACGAAGAAACCGAAGACTTCCCCGTCCGCGTCTTGAGCACGCTCGATGACCCATCCAAACCCTGGCCCCCGATCGACCCCGAGGGCTGGGCAATCTCCAGCGACTACCAGTCCAAAGACCTCAAGGCCGAACTCGCAAGATTCGTCGAACTCAGATTATTCAACATCGACAAACTCACCGCTCTCAAAGACCCAAACTGGTCCTCCACCCACAACCACCCCAAACTCGGCCCCATGATCGCATCCGATCTCCTCGCCGCCTGGTCCGCCCACGACGCGCTCCACCTCCGCCAACTCACCAAACGCCTCCACCAACTCGCCAATCGCGACGCCGGTCCAACATCAACAACCCGCTACGCCGGGGATTGGTAATCAAACACATGATCCCAAAGAAAGTTGTCATCTGGACATTCCTCAGCCTCGTCGCCCTTGCGATGCTCACAGGCATCGCCGCAGTAGTTCTTCCCAGCGGATGGGTTGATGAGGAGGTCATGATCACCATCCTTCTCGTCGGTTGTTATTCACTCGGCGGACTTATTGTCGTGGTGCTTGGGGGCACCAAAGGAATCGATGGACGCAAACAACGATGGACCCTCCGGATCAGCACCACGACACTCTTAATCTCACTAGGATTGTTTATCACCGGGATCTGGGTAGGCTGGAGATTTGATGACCAGTTCTTCAAATGGGGAGCCGTCTCAATCACTGTCGGGATCACATTCGTGCATCGCCTTGTCGTCATGCCACTCAAGTGCAATCACTTTGCATTTAAAGCCAACAAACTCTTTGCCCTTTTCACAGGCGCACTAACTGGCACACTCGTGTCCGCCGCATTCATCACACAGGGCTTTGGCACATACGACGAACTCATGTTCCGCATCCTTGCTATCAGCGCAATCCTCACCGCAGGAACCACCATCGCCGCAGGAACCCTCGCGTTCTTTGCCCCCAAACCGGGCGAAGACGAACAGTCCTCCTACGACACATCTCTCCCGGTCCAAATCACCTGCCCACGCTGTAATAACAGCATCAAAGCCCAATCCAACAAAGACTCCCGCTGCCCATCATGCAAGTTCAAAGTCCGCATCGAGATCAAAGAACCCCGCTGCTCCTGCGGCTACCTCCTCTACCAACTCGAATCAAACACATGCCCAGAGTGCGGAAAGTCAATCTACGACACATCTCTCCCGATCCAAATCACCTGCCCGCGCTGTAATACCAGCGTCAAAGCCCAATCCAACAAAGATTCCGGCTGCCCATCCTGCAAACTCAAAGTCCGCATCGAAATCAAAGAACCCCGCTGCGCCTGCGGCCACCTCCTCTACAAACTCGAATCAGACACCTGCCCTGAGTGCGGCAAATCAATCAACAACAAAGACCAATGGAATGCCCCACCAAACACATAAAAAACACCCCCGCCGCATCACGACGAGGGTGAAAGACCACTACCTAAAGAGTAAAGGCGTGTGGATTGTTAGCTCAATGATCCCGATACAGGACCAACACTGACCACATCGCCAGACTCAACACTCGGAGTCCCAGGGATGTCATCCGGATCATCGCTCGGTGAACGGAAAGTCACTTCCGCAAACCCAAATGCATCGGTCGTCATCGAACCGATGACCGAACCGTTGAGAAGAATGTCATAGCTCGTCTTGGGTTCCGCATCCTCAATGGACACATCAAGCCGAGACCGCACAGCCGGACCGCGAGCCTCAGAGCGGTAGCGAGCCTTACCGCTCGCAAGTGTGTTGCCGGAAAGATCGGCACGGAACTCGGTGCGTTCCCGCCGCTCCGTGGACGGACCATCGGAGTTAATCGCGACCGGGACCGCGGCAATCGCCGAGACAGCCAATGCCGAGATGAGTACTGCTGAGAGTGCTTTGAGGCGTTTCATAGTATGTTTTCCTTGCTATGTGTTATGTGCGAATGCACGGGTTAGATTCGAACCACGCGGTTCGATGAAACTCATTGCATACCACATGCCAAAACACACAAGCCCCGAAAACACTTCAAAACAAGGCGATTTATCCAAACTAGCCATCAGCAGCACGCCCAAGCCGGCCACAGTTTGCCGCAATGGCCACAGAGATAATCATCCCGCGAACCCCTAAACCCCAACCCCAATCAACGCGTCCACCGCTGCGCGATCGGCATCCGCCGCCCGCGGCCAAACGCAGTCGTCGTCAGCTTCAATCCCACCGCCATCTGCTGACGCTTGTACTCATTAATATCAATCAACCGACAGATCCGTTGAACGACCGCCGCATCAAATCCGGATTCCTTGGTAATCTTTGCCGCACTTTCATGTCCCTCGATATGCCGCTCAACAATCTCATCAAGCACCACATAATCAGGCAAAGAATCCGAATCCAACTGATCCGGCGCAAGCTCCGCACTCGGAGGCTTCTCAATAGTGCTCACCGGAATCGGTGCACATTCAAACCCAAGCTCCGCAAAGTGCTCATTCATATACCGGCACACCCGAAACACCATCGTCTTGGGCACATCGGCAATCACCGCAAGCCCACCGTTCATATCCCCATACAAAGTACAATACCCAACCGCGATCTCAGACTTATTCCCAGTCGTCAAGACAAGCGAGCCAGTCCGATTCGAAAGCGCCATCATCATCGTCCCCCGAACACGCGATTGCAGGTTCTCCTGCGTCAGATCAGGAAGCGACGTCCCCAAAGTTGATTCGCCGATCCCCTCAAACGCCGTATTCAAAGTCTCAGAAACCCCTGAAAAACCAGACTCAATCGGCATCGTGATGCATTTCATCCCCATATTCTCAGCAAGTTCAAACGCATCCGTCTTGCTCCCCTCACTGCTAAACCGCCCAGGCATCGAAACCCCCAAAACATTCTCCGCCCCAAGCGCCCGCACCCCGATCGCCGCAACAATCGCCGAATCAATCCCCCCGCTGAGCCCCAAGCACACCTTCTTGAACCCGCACTTGGTCACATAATCATGAACGCCAAGCGTGAGCGCCTCAACAATCGCCCGTTCATCATCGAGCGAGCAGTGGGGGCAGTGGGGGGCTGGCGAACACTGATCCAGATCAACAACCTCAACCGACTCCCCAAACGCCACCGACTCATGCACGGTCTTCGCGTCTGCATCAATCACACACGACTGCCCCGCAAAGATCTGATCATCATTGGCCCCCACCTGATTCACCGAAACTATCGGCACCCCGAACCGCTCCGCATGCCCCCGCAAAATCCCGCGATGCTTGTCAGTCTTCCCCACAACAAAGGGCGAAGCACTCGGCACTACAACAACCTCCGCCCCGTGCGTCACCAGCTGCGCCACATGGTCCGGCTCATCGTTGTACTTATCGCTAAACCCAGAATCATCCCCCCGCCAGAGATCCTCACAAATCGCAAGTCCAACCTGTTTCCCGCAAACACCTACAACCACCGGCGTGCTGCCACCAATAAAGTACCGGTTCTCGTCAAAGATGTCATAAGTTGGAAGCAGCCGCTTATCGTGATACCCCACAAACTTCCCGTCCTCATACACCACCACCGAGTTGGCAACCCCGCCCTCTACATTCAAAGGCGTCCCGATCACCACCGCAATCCCAGCCGTGTGCTTCTCCCCAATCTCCTGAACAGCCGACGCACAACCCTCAACAAACCCCTCCACAAGCAACAAATCCCGCGGCGGATACCCACAAATCACAAGCTCAGAAAACACCACCAGCCCAGCCCCCGACCCCCGTGCAGACTCAATCGCCGCCACAATCTTCGCTGAGTTTCCATCAACATCACCAACTACCGGATTCAACTGAGCCAAAGCAATCTTCATGCATCGATCATAGGTCGATCAATCCATGTTCCCATCCTGTCCGTCACCGCTCCCCCTCTTCTCAGGAGAGATCCGCAGCCAAGCCACCCCAAACCCCGCACACCCCAGATTCACCACCGCCTCCACCGCCGTCACAAAAACCACAGCCGCCGCAATCGGGCTCGCACCGCCTTCGCCAATTGCCGCCGCGCTGACCCCAAACAACGCCGCCGCCCCGATCGTCCCCGCCTCCCGAGTTCCAAGCATCCCAAACGGCGAAAGCACCCCGATGATAAAGTACACACTCCCCAGCAGCAACGCATCACTCCCCGAGATCGGCAAGCCCAAAACACTCGCCGCCACCAAGAATCGACCCGCAAACGCAAGCACATCCGCCATCCGAAGCACCCCCGCCCAAGCCGAAGACCAAGGCGAAGCGATCATGTCAAACCCCGCATGCAGCTTGGTAAACGACTCCCGCTCCGTCAATCCTTTCATAATCCCAACCGAAGCAATCCGCCGTACCCCCCGATCTCCATAGAACACCCGCGCAATCCCAATCAAGACCACAACGCTCACCGCCACCGATCCCACAACACCAACCCACCACAGAGCATTCACTTCCTGTAGCAAAAACGAAACCAACGCCATCGGCCCGAGCACCGCAAGCATCAACACCGCCACCGCCGCAAACCAAGCCCCGATCATCAGCACAGGCACCCCGTCCCGCTTCTTGTGGATCGTCACCCGAGCAATCAAAGAAACCTTAAACGGCAAGTACGCCAAAAAAGTTGCAATCGCATTGGTCGAGATCACATCCGTCATCCGGATCGAATGCACCGGCCGGATCACCACCCAAAACAAAATCCCATTGATCGCTACCGACCCAAACGACAACCCCACAATCGCCATGATCTGCCCCACCGAAGCGTTCTGCAGATTCTCAAGCTGCGCCCGGTTCTCCTCCCGCAGCGCCACCGAAACCGCCCACCCCAACGCCCCGATCGATGCCAAAAACCCTACAAGCTGCACCAACACCCGCAGAACCGACCGGCCAGGCCGCCCCTGGTCCCCATCATTCCCGCTGATTTCATCAAATGCATCGCTCATGAACTACCCTCATCGGCTCACCACAATCCGCCACACGAATCACAGCGATCCATTGTATTCATCATCGCCGCCCCAGCGGCCGCATAGAATAGAACATGTCCCTCCAGCCCATCAAGCCATCGCACACCGCATCCAACCAGCCAGAGTTCATCGAACCACTCTGCGCCATCTTCCGCCGCGCCCTCAAGTCCGAAGGCCTCAAATACACCCCCGAAAGGGCCCAAATCCTCGACACCATCATCGCATTCGAAGGCCTCTTCGAAGCCGACCAACTCCTCGACACACTCAAAGAACAACACCACTCCGTCTCCAAAGCCACCGTCTACCGCACACTCAAACTCCTCGAATCCGCAGGCATCATCCAGCATGTCCTCTTCGACCGCGAACAATCACACTACCAACTCGCCATAGGACAAACCGGAAACACCCTCCTCATCGATGTCAACACAGGCAAAGCCGAAACCATCACCATCCCAGAACTCGTAGACATCCGCAACAAAGTCTGCGCCGCCCGAGGCCTCAAAGCCGAAGGCCACAAACTCCAAATCTTCGTAAGCACCCCCCAAAGTTAAGATCACGCGGAACACGGTTTCCGTCTCCGCCGATTCATCCCGCACATCCCAATCGCTAGCGCCCCGATCGTCCCAGACCCAGGCACAGCGACCCCGGCCGTCGTCTCAAACCCCCAGCGCACCGGACGATACCCAATACTCAACGGCTCCCCATCAACAAACCCCGTCCGCGCCATCTCCGCAAACCCATAGTGCAACCCCCCATCAAGCTCAAAGCGGATCCCAAGCACAAACGATTCATCAACAAAGTGAATCCCCTTGCTCGGTGCCGTGCTCACGCTCGTATGCATCGTGACCCACGCGTCTGCCCAATGTGTCGATTCCCCGATCTCCCCCCCCTCATCAAAATCTTCCGGAGCAATATACCCAACCGGATGATTCGAGTACGGATCAATCACATCCACAAGCTCATCGGCCCGCCCGATATGCGTATTAAACCCGGGCCCCATGAAAACCCAATCACCCTCAACCGCGTTCTGCCCCGCCGCCCACATAATCATAAACGATCCCCGAGGCAACTCCCCAAACGCAGGCTGATCAAATGAATCATGCGTCACATCGAGCGCCTGCCCAACCACAGAAATCCCATCCCCGATCTGATAGTACTCAAGCGCCGTCAGCGTCGGATTCGAGTTCTCAAAGACCACAAGCTCCCCGCCCGCTCCACTCGTAAGCATTGCCCAAACCATTACACCAGCAGTTGATTGAAATAGTCTCATCCACCCAATATACCACAATCGAACCAAAGCCCCTCATCCATTCCAACTCTTTATAAAATCCCCTACCTCGATGTCCGCATCACAACCTTGACCCCGCGCTCATTCCACGCATCATGCACCGCCATCACATCCCCCATCGGGACCTCATCCCCCGCCCCCAGCCGCACCCGCAACGAGCCCGAATCCCCGATCTCCATCCCAGAAATAATCCCCGCCGCCCGCTCCAAAGCCACCCCAGTTTCCCCCGCAATCCCATACACAACCGTCCCCCCGACACCCCCACCAACAAGCTCAACATCAATCACCGCCGCAGGCAGCACAAACCGCGCCTCCTCGTCGACCGCCTCCGATTCAGCCGGCCCCTCAACCGCCGCCTGTAAAAACCACTCATATCCCGCGATCGTCGTGCTCGCCATAAAGAAAATCAGGATCACCAAAACAACATCAACCATCGGCGTCATCATCAACCCCGACCGCTGATTCGATCGATCAAACACACTCCGTCGATTCAGTTTCATACTCATCCGCCACCCCCATCTGCCCGCAGCGTCACAAACTCAACCCCACCAACCCCCGCCTCTTGCAGCGCCCTCAGCACAGGACGAACCGCCCCAAACCCCGCCTCCTCATCGGCACGCACTCTAACCCCCCCAAACAAATCACCCTGCCGAGCAACCAACCCCGTAACTTCTCCCCCGATCCGATCAACCTCAATCGCCTCGCCATTAAGCGTCAGCCCCCCATCCATCAAAACCCCGATCACCACCGCATCAGCAAGATCCTGATGCTCGATGCCAGTCTTGGTCTCCGCAACAACAATCGACGACTTCCGATCAAGAGCAAGCTGCCCGACCATCAGATAAAACACAATCAAACACATCACCACATCGATCATCGGCGTGACATTCACACCCGCGCCCCTTTCTCCACGATCAACCACCGACCGCATCCGCATCAAGAATCCTCATCCATCGAAGCCAGCCGATCCACCAACCCACCCGCCTGCTCAAACGCACGATTGCAATGCTTCTCGATAATCGACCGGTACCACCCATAAATCAGCAAACAAGGCACCGCAAGCATCAGCCCAAGCAAAGTATGGAACAACGCCTTCGAAATCCCAAGCGACAAATCCGTAGGCCCCGCAGTCCCCCCCGCCTGCCCCAAACGCACAAACGCCAGAATCATCCCCCAAACCGTCCCCGCCAAACCAACCAAAGGCCCGATCTCCCCAATCACCCGAAGCAAATCCAGCGTCCGTGTCCATCGGCTGCACGCATTGCTCGCCGCGATCTCCGCCGCCTCCCGCATCGCCGCAGACCCGTTCTTCCGAGCATTAAACGCCGCGACACACGCCGATCCAACAATCCCAGATTCATCCGACGCCGCCGCCAAAAACGAATCCTCATTCCCAGAATCCAGCTTCTTCGACAGCGAGTTCACGATCCCCTCAGGTGCAATCACCGCCCCCCGCGCATCCATCACCAGCCGAACAATCAGCGACACCGCGATCATAGAGCCAACCAAAAGCACCACCGAGAACACATCAAAGCTGTCCCGAAAGAGCGACCACACACTCGCATCCCCGAGCGATTCAGTCTGCCCAAGTGTCAACATCCCCACCGAATCCACCAAACCGTGTAGTTCATTCATACCTACACAATACCACCCCAGATGCCCCCACGCGCAGGATCACTCCTGCTCAAGATCCGCCTGATCCATCGGCCTCGTAATCGAGAACTTCCCGCTCATCCACCCGTGCAGATCGCTCATCCGCGCCCGCTCATCAATAAAAGGCCAACTCGCAGACTCCGGATGCACAACCTCACCCGTCGCCGGGCATTTCACCCGCTCCCGTGCCTTGAGCGCACCAGCAGAACTCCGCTCCATCCAAGACCCAGGCACCTCAAAGACAAACCCCCGCGACCCCTCATCCACATGCGAGATCGTTACCGTGCAAGGCTCTTCATCAGACAACTCATCCCCAAGCACCCCATCAATCCGCTCCGGCCACTCCACAAGCCGCACCGAACCATCCGAGCACACCCGGTCCCACCCCAGCGCCTCAAGCTCATCCTCATCCCCAAACCGGTAGCAATCCAGATGCGCGATCGAACCCTCTTCCCCATTGACCACGCACGGGTAGTTGTTCATCAGCACGAAAGTGGGGGAGCTCACCAAAGAAACATCCACCCCCATCGCCTCAGCAACCAGCCGCACAAAGGTCGTCTTCCCCGCCCCCATCTCCCCGACCAACCGCACAAGATCCCCCGCCCGCAAAACCGCAGCAAAGTCCCTCGCGATCACGCCAGTGTGTTCCAGAGATTCAGAAGATCGTTCAAATGAAGCGGCCATATCGGTCATAAACGATTGTTCGCATCCCGACCCACTATTACCACAGCATCCGCGTCCGGATCGACTCTTCAATCACATCCATCCGCTTCTTAAACGCCTCCGCCTGCGCCGGATCAGTATCCAGCACCACATACCCAATATCCCCCATCGTCCGCAAATACTGCCCGCTGATATTCACATTCAGCTCCGCAGCCGCCTCATGAATCTTCCCCAAAACCCCAGGCACATTCTTATGGAAGTTCAATATCCGATGCGTCCGCCCCGCCCCATCAACCTGCGCAGGCAGATCAACATTGGGCACATTCACCGCCCCAGTCGTCGCCCCCGTATTGACAAACCGGACCAGTTTCGTCGCTGCATCCACACTGATCGCCTCCTGAGCCTCAATCGTCGATCCCCCAACATGAGGCGTCAGAATCACATTCTCCGCCCCCTGCATCACGCTCTCAAACGCCTCCCCTTTCCCCGAAGGCTCATCAGGGAACACATCCACCGCCGCCCCCGCAAGATGCCCATCATCAATCGCCTTGCGAAGTGCCGCAAGATCAACAACCGACCCCCTCGCATTGTTAATCAGATAACTCCCCGCCTTCATCATCATGATCTGCCCCTTCCCGATCATCGCCCGCGTCGATTCCTCCTCAGGCACATGGATCGTCACCACATCACTCTGGCTCAGCACCGCCTCAAGCGACTGCCCAACCCGAGCGTTCCCCAAAGGCAGCTTGCTCTGCGTATCAAAGAAAACAACCTTCATCCCCATCGCCTCGGCCAAAACAGATACCTGCGACCCGATATGCCCATACCCAATTATCCCAAGCGTCCGCCCCCGAACCTCATGCGACCCCGCCGCGCTCTTGTCCCAGTTCCCCTTGTGCAACGCCGCCGACCGAGCCGTGATCCGACGGTGCAGCGCGATAATCTCGCTGATCGTCAGCTCCGCAACAGACCGGGTATTACTAAACGGCGAGTTAAACACAGGCACCCCCCCCAGAGTAGCCGCCCCCAAATCAACCTGATTCGTCCCCGCACAAAAACAACCCACCGCAAGCAGTCGCTCGCAATGCTTCAGGACATCCCCGCTCAGTTGTGTTTTCGAACGGATCCCCACCACATGCGCACGCCCGATCGCCTGAATCAAATCCTTCCCCTCCAGCGCGCCATGATGCACCGACACATCAAACCCCGCCTCCGAAACCAGCTCGGTCCCAGCAGGATGTGTCCCCTCCAACAGCACAACCTCGATCTGTCCCTTCGGAAACGATGTCGCCCGTTGACCACTCATGGCATTACCTCCAGCACTTCCTGATCATCACCAACAACATCAGACTCAGTATGGATAGTAACCACACCCATCCAGATCGCCCCGCCCAGCGCCACAGTCAGCACCAGCCGGTAATACCCAAACACCGCTAGCCCGTGCTTGGTCAAAAACGCCACCAACCACCGCACAGCAAGCGCCGCACTAATCGTCGCCACAACCAGCCCCACAACAATCGGCATCCACCCGATCACCTCAAACATATCAGGCCCCTCCCCATTCATCGTCTTATACAACGAATACACCGTCGCCCCCCCAAGCGTCGGAAGCCCCAGCAAGAAACTAAACTCGGCCGCACGCTTCGGACTCAGCCCCACAAGCACCCCGCCAGCGATCGTCATCATCGACCGCGAAGTCCCGGGCCACATCGCGATGCACTGCAAGAACCCAACAAACAACGCCTGCACAAGACTCATCTCATGCAGATCCATCCCCTCCTCAAACACCTCCCCCTCACGATGCTTCGCAAACTTCCACTTATCAATCACAATCATAAAGATCCCACCCAAAGCAAGCGCCGCCAAAACCGCAGGCGTATTAAACAGCTTGCTCTCAATCCAATCATTCAGCAACACCCCAAGCACCGCCGCAGGCAAAAACGCCACGATAATCCGCACCGCAAGCTTGAGCCCAACCGCGTCCTTCCCGATCAACCCCTTGCACATCTGCAAAACCCGCGGGAAGTACAACCCAAGCACCGCAAGAATCGCCCCCCCCTGAATCACGATATTAAAGGTATCAACCGCCGCCCGCTTATCCGCCGTCTCCCCAAGCCCCATCAGCTCCGACACCATAATCAGGTGCCCGGTCGAAGAGATCGGCAGATACTCCGTGATCCCCTCCACGAGTCCCAGCACCGCCGCCTGCAATAAAGTCATCGTGTCCATCAGAGTTCCTATTCGTTCTCAACAAGCGGCTCTTCCTCCCTCTCCCATTCTGATGGGAGAGGGCTGGGGTGAGGGCTCAGTACCCTCATCTTCCCCTCTTCACCCTACTCTTTCTTCCTCTTCATCTTCTATCCAATACACTTACTACCAATGATCGACCGATTCACCCCAATCCATGACCCCAATGACCCACGCATAGAGCCATACCGCAACCAAAAAGACGCCTGGCTCAAAGCATCCCATAACCCAAACGCAACAGACCAGCCCCCCAAGGACCCCCTCTTCATCTCCGAAGGCTCCCTCGTCCTAGAGCACCACATCAACTCCCCATACCCCCTCCACTCCGTACTCATCGCCGATACCAAACTCAAAGCCCACTCCGATCTCCTCAGCAAAATCCCCGCCGATGTCCCCATCTTCGCCGCATCCAGAGAAATCCTCGACGAGATCACAGGCTACCCAATACACCGAGGACTCCTCGCCGCCGGCTTCCGACCACCCCAAAGTGAAGAATCCCATTTTGACGACCTCCTCAAATCCGCCCGTGCCCTCGTCATCCTCGAAGACCTCGCCAACCACGACAACCTCGGCTCCGTCTTCCGCTCAACCGCCGCCCTCTGCGGTGCCGGAGTCCCCGTCCTCCTCAGCCCCAAATGCTGCGATCCCCTATACAGAAAAGCTCTCCGAGTCTCCATGGGACACGCCCTTACCATCCCCTTCACCTACCTCCCCAAAGAAAAAGACTGGCCCGCAATCGTCACAACCCTCAACGCCGCAGGCTTCACAACCCTCGCCATGACCCCAGCCTCAGATGCCCTCGATATCGACGAGTACATCCAAAACCGCCCACCAGATCAAAAAATAGTCATCCTCCTCGGCGCCGAAGGCCCGGGACTCACCAAACAAGCGATAGACGCATCCGATTTGAGAATAAAAATTCCACTCGCATCTTCTGCAGATTCATTGAATATTTCAGTAGCCGCAGCCGTTGCTCTCCACAGACTTATACCACCTCAGGGCTAATACCCGTGTATTAAAAGTGGAAGTCGAGACGAGGGGCTCGTTCACGCGCGGCTCAGTCGCGCATAACCAACCGTTCATTTAGGAGAACACCATGTCCCAGCTCATCGCAATGCTCATCGCCTCAACAGGCATCGCCCTCACCACCGCAGGCCCAGACTGCTCCGCCAAAAAAGACTGCCCGCTCACCGGCGACAAAACCGCCGCCGCCGCCTGCTGCGATGACGGCTCCTGCGACGGATGCAAAGCACACAAAGCCGAGGCCTACACCTCAGCAGACTGGCCAGCACACAACAAAGACCTCTACGCCAAAGACTTCCAAGGCCAAGCACTCCCAGTAGCACTCGGCACCGAAACATGGCTCTCAGATAAGGTCGACACCGAAGGCAAAGTCGTCGTCCTCGACTTCTGGGCAACCTGGTGCCCACCCTGCCGCGCCGCCTCACCAATCCTCGACGAACTCCAAAAAGAAAACCCAGACTCGCTCGCAGTCATGGCCATCGCCGGCCAACGCGACCCGCAAAACGATGTCTCCAACTATGTCGCAGAGCACGCAGTCTCCTACGCAAACCTCTACGACGCTGACCAAGCCGTCTACAAACCTTTCGAATCCAAAGGCATCCCACTGGTCGTCGTCATGTCCACCGACGGCATCATCCGCTGGATCGGAAACCCACACGAAGAAGGCTTCCTCCCAGCAGTCAACAAAACCATCGCCGCTGACCCCATCGTTCAGGACCGCCTGACCGCACAAGCCAGCGCCGACACCTACGGCGGCTAAAAACCTCCCACAGCCACTGCAACCTCTACACAATCGATGGGTACACCAATGTGACCCAAATTCCTACAAACAGTTCGATCTTCAAAGCTCCCCCAAACACCCGCCCTTAAAAAAGGCGGGTGTTTGCATTTTTTACCCCCAATTCCCATCACCCGCACCCAAAATATCGCATTCCCACTAGGGAAAACACCGATCATCGTGTACACTCTGATTCTCGGATATCCCGAGCCAATCCAACAGGAGCCACCATGAATCCCCGATCATTCATCACCCTCGCCGCCGTTGCCACACTCATCCCCGTACTAGGAATGGGCCCAGAAATCAAACGCGAGGTCAGCGCAAACCGCACAACCCTCGCCGATCTCGAAGCCAAACCATTCGACACCTCCGCCTTCGCCTCCCTCCAAGACTGGACACACCCAGGCACCCTCAGCGATTCAAACACCACAGGCAAAGTCGTCGTCATCGCAATGATCTCCGCCGGCGAACCCAAGTCCTACATGGCACTCTCCAAGCTCAACCGCGCACAACTCGACCACGGCGACGATGTCGTCGTCGCCGCGATCCACCCAGACACCGGCTGGGAACAAATCACTGAAAAAATCAACGCCGGACGCATCACCGTCCCCGTCGCACGCGACGCCGGAGCCGTCTTCGCCAAAGCAGTACACACCGACGACTACCCAGACCTCTATGTCATCGACCGCGCAGGAAACCTCCGCTACGCAGACCTCGACCAACGCTCACTCAAGCACGCCCTCAAACTGCTCACAGCAGAAACCACCGAAACCGCGAGCACAAACGCAAGCTACCAAGCCCAAGGCATCGAACCAGAAGCAGCACCAACCGCCGCCTCAATCAGCGCAGAAGCCTACGAAAAAGCACCCTGGCCAAGCCACAACGGACAAAAAATCTCCGCCAAAAACTTCCAAGGCAAACCCCTCCCCGTTCCAATGGGAAACGAAGAATGGGTCTACAACGAACGCTCACTCGAAGATAAAGTACTCGTCCTCGACTTCTGGGCAACCTGGTGCGGCCCATGCATCAGAGCCATGCCAATGCTCCACGACCTCCAAGAAGACTACCAAGGAAGACTCGAAATCGTCGGCATCGGAGGCTCAGAAGAAAAAGAAACTTTCGTCCGCTATGTCCTCAAGAAAAAGGGCAACTACGCACAAATGTTCGACGAAAAGAAAACACTCAACAACGCACTCGGCATCAAAGGCATCCCCCATGTCCTCGTCGTCTCCACCGATGGCGTCATCCGCTGGCAGGGAAACCCGCTCAGCTCAGAGTTCAAAACAGCCGTAGCACTCACCATCGCCGCCGACCCACTCCTCAACGCGGACGATTAACGAGTCCTTGCTCAATCAACGGTGCAATAATGCACCAATGACAAACAACCAGACAAACAACCAGACAAACAACCAGACAAACCCACCTTCAAACCAACCACCAAATCCCCCGGCATCACACACACCGCCGGGGGATCTTTCTGCGCCCAAACCCGAATCCACAACCGACCCCATCGCCCACATCGTCCTCCTCAACCCCGAGATCCCAAACAACACAGGCTCAATCGGCCGCACCTGCGTCGCTGCAGGCGCCGCCCTACACCTCATCCACCCCCTCGCCTTCGACATCGACGAGAAAGCCTGCCGCCGCGCAGGCCTCGACTACTGGCCAAGACTCAACCTCACCAACCACGATTCCCTCCAAGACTACCAATCCTCCAAATCAGCCGCCACCAACACCTGGTACCTCACCGCCAGAGCCTCCCGCTCCATCTACGACATCACCCCACAAAAAGGCGACCATTTCGTCTTCGGCAAAGAAAGCGTCGGCCTCCCCAAAGACCTCCTAAATGCCCACCCCGACCAATGCCTCTCCATCCCCCTCGTCCCCTCCGAACGCTCCCTCAACCTCTCCACCGCCTGCGCCATCACCCTCTACGCCTGCATCCAATCCCTCCTCAGCTCGGCCCAACTCAAGACCGACGACCAAGGCCGCCTCATTCCAACCGAAAACCCGAACAAGAAACGAACATAATACATTTTGAATGATTCGCAGGAACTCCACGAACCAAATTCAGCCTCCTGCGTATGGTACTTGTTGCAGTGATGTGTTTGGGCCTAGTGAACCCAGCCACCGCCGAGACCATCAAATCTTGGCAAAAAAGAGTTCTCTCCTCTCTCCAGAACAGTGTGCCGTGTTAACCCGCGGTACACTGTTTTTTGTTTTCCACCGTCCACAACCCAGGGCCAACCGAATGACCACCCCAAAGCCCATCAAGCCCCTCCCTAAACTCCGGCTACCAGCGATCGCCGCATCGCTCTTGGTCCTTTCCACCCTATGCGCCTGTCAAAGGACACTCCTCCACGCAGACGACGCCCGATCACCCTTCGATCGCTACAACCAAACCCGCTCCCAGCACGCGCCCCCATTCCTCGAAGACGAGTTCGGCCGCCGCACCCCAAGCCTCCGCGACCGCCTCGTCAAATCCGACGAATAGCGCCAACCACCGACCCAAACACGAGTGTCATCTCCCGATAGAAACACTTTGTTCGGGACCGGTAAGTGTCCCAAAGCACACACGCAGAAACCTGCGCACAAACATACTTAAATTACCGACCAATCCGCAAGAAATATCCGCGCATCGCCCGAATGAATATGATAATCTGTTCTATAGGAGCCAATCACCCGATGCCCGCCAAAGTCACAGTCCGAACAAACGCCAACATCCGCACAAAGATCGTGTGGGGTGCGCTTGCAGCGTCCATGACAGGCCTCGTCGGCCTCCTCTCCATCCTCGACACCCCAAACGCCGCACTCAGCGCCAAAGGCGTCTCGCTCTCACCCCTCGCAAGCATCACAGGCACCCGAGGCGTAGACGCGATCTTCAACACCAAAGCCGATCTCGAGTCCTCAGAATGGGACTCCATCGTCATCGTCCACTCAGGATCACCCGCAGGCTCAGCAGAGTCCATCGGCGCACAGCACAAAACCGTCGGATACGACGGCCTCAGCTACCACTTCCTCATCGGGAACGGCACAGGAATGGGCGACGGCGAAATCCACCTCGGAAACCGCTGGCTCACACAATCAAACGGTGCCCAGCTCGCAGGTCTCCAAACACCCAAAACCTCCAACGCCATCGAGATCTGCCTCGTAGGCAACGGCGATCGCAAACCCTTCACAGATCAACAAATCCAGTACCTCGCACAGGTCGTCAGCGCCCTCTCACAACGCCTAGATATCCCAAGCGATCGCATCTTCCTTCACGAAGACCTCGCCCCAACAACAAGCCCAGGCCGCTACTTCCCAAGAGCAAACTTCAACGAACTCCTCGGAAACTCCTGAACCACAGAACCTCATACCTTCCAGCCAAACCGCACCCACCGACCTCCGAAGCCAATTCGGAGGTTTTTCATTCCCCATCATCCAAGATCGGGAACCCCCGCCCCCATCGTCCTTATATTGAGTGTCAACGCCGCATTCCAGCAGCGATGATTTTGTTGCCCGATCTCGCCCGGGCGTTCTCATGGCTCTGGGTCTCTCCCGATAGCACATCCTGTTCACGCTCCGCCCAAACAGGCAGAGCTGTTGCCTTTCAGATCGGCCATTATCCGCCCTCTTTGCCGCTTCAGGTCTACCATCACCAACCCGATAATCGGAGATAACCGAATCAGGGTGCAAGACCAAGGGCGATGAGCCGAAATACATATGTGGCTCACTACCCAATGCTCATTGGGATCGACGGCCAACCAGGATGAATACCGCGGAATACGATTCATGACCGACGAACTCACGACATTCAAAAAGGGCGACATCATCGAAGGATTCCGCATCATGTCCGAAATCGGACGCGGCGCAGCCTCGATCATCTACCTCGTCCAAGACCCCAAATCAAAGCAGATCTGGGCGCTCAAGCATGTCGAAAAAACAGACGCAAAGGCACAGCGATTCCTCGACCAAGCAGAGATCGAATACAAAATCGCAAACCAAATAAACCACCCCGCCATCCGCCGCATCGAGAAGCTCATCAAAAAGGGCTCCCTCCTCAAATGCAAAGACCTCTACCTCGTCATGGAACTCGTCGACGGCGTCTCCATGTTCGATGAAACACCAACAGAACTCGATGTCATCATCGACCTCTTCGGACAAACAGCCTCAGGACTCGCCGAAATGCACGCCCTCGGATATGTCCACGCCGACATGAAACCACACAATGTCATCATCGGCTCAGACATCGAAGGCAACCTCACCGCAAAGGTCATCGACCTCGGACAATCCTGCAAAATCGGCACCATCAAAAAACGAATCCAAGGCACACCAGACTACATCGCACCAGAACAAGTCCACCGCCGTGAAATCACCCCAAAGACCGATGTCTACAACTTCGGTGCCATGATGTACTGGGTCCTCACCGGCAAGAACATACCCACAGCAATGGGCACCAAGTCAGACTCGCTCATGGGCTCCCTCGACGACGCCCTCATCGAAGAAGCAACCCCAATCTCAGAGCTCCGCGACGATCTCCCAGACCGCCTCGCAGAACTCATCATGCAGTGCTTCAAGGTCGACCCAGACGCTCGCCCAGAAATGGGCAGCGTCGCAAGCAAGCTCGACCTCATCCTCGGCATCATCAGAGCCCCCTCCATCCCCGTCGACGAAGTCTAACCAAACTCCACTTCAGGGTGCCTCGGCTTGACCGTCTTCGGTAAGCCGTGTCTTTCTCCCCCCCTCTCCCACTCAAAACCGCCTATCCTCCCTCTCACCATGTACACCATCGACATGTCCAACCCCGAAGAAGTCGCCCAAACCCTGCGCGATGGTGCCGAGGCAAACCGCTCAGCCTCCTGCCGCCAAGGCTCAATCGATGTCATCTCCCCCCCCGGACACCTCATCGCAAGCGGCGACACCCACGACCACCCAAGAAACTTCAGAGCAATCGTCGCCGCCGCAGGACTCGACGGCGAGTTCGGCTCAGAACCCAAACACCTCACACTCCACGAAATCATCCACCCAGATATGAAACAATCGCTCCCAGGCGATCCCCCTCCAGTCGACACAAGCTACCGCGGACTCACAAGAGTCGCCAAACTCAAAACCCAATACCCCGAGTTCGTCCACTTCCTCCTTGCCAACCACGAGCTCGCCCAAGCCATCGACTCCCTCATTGTCAAGAACGGCGTCCGCTGCGTCGAAGCATTCAACGCAGGCATCGACCAAGAGTTCCCAGACCCAACAGATGCCCAATCTGTCCGCGACGCCGTCACAGACTTCGTCTTCTCCATGCCCATCGGCCTCAGAGTCAAATGCCCCCAAGGCGACATCCTCTGCACCCACTCACTCCCAGGCCCAGGCATGATGGACCGCTTTGACACCACAATCCTCTCCCGCGACCTCACCGAAAAAGACTACGAACCAAGAGTCGGTTCAGCACACCTCCTCACCTGGGGACGCGGCTACGACGCAGAACAACTCGAAGACCTCACAGAACGCTGGGGCATCAACCTATTCATCCTCGGCCACGAACACGCCGACAACGGCTACGCACTCGTTGAACCAAACGCCATCGTCCTCAACACCGACCACGACAAAGGCGTCTACCTCCCCATAGACCTCGAAAACAAACCCACCCTCGCCCAAGCCGCAACAAACCTCGTCCATATCCAATAAAGATAAGGATGACCGAGCCCGCCGCTCCAATCTGTCCAAACTGCGACTACGACCTCCGAACACAGGTCGAGCTGCAGCACCCAGGCTACATCGCAGACGGCTCCCCCATCGAGATCCACTGCGACGACTGCGGACACTCCTTCATCTGGCCAAGAGTCACACCAAAAAAAGCCCCACGCATGACAGGCCTCACATCAACCGACATCCGCATATTCGCAATCATCTCCGCGATCGCCTTTCTTGCATTCCTAGTCTTTGCCTTCTGGGCAGCTTTAGCATTTTAAGAAGCAACCCATAGTGCTCCCATCGGTATCCCCTGCAACACAGGAGAAACCAATGCTCATCCAAACACTTGCCGCGACCGCCGCGACCGCCATGACCGCCATGACCGCCATGACCGCCATGACAGCAATGCTCGCAGTCCCATCTGTAGTCGAACCACACCCCCTCCAAACCCTCAGAGACGACGCAGAAAAACTCCGCGATGTCTACCACTCCCCCCAAGCCCAAGAAATGCTCGATCAAGCCGAGCACCTCCCAATCTGCGACCCTTCAACAGTCCACGCCGCCTGGAGACCAAACCGAGGCTACACCGACGCACAGTTCCAACTGCTCGAAGAATCAGATCAACAAGGCCTCCGCAAACTCGACCTCACCCCCGAAGACCACTACGCAACCTTCTACGGCTCCCCCCTCGTCTACGCAAGAACCCTCGACATCCTCCACACCCACACACCAGACTTCAAAGTACAAAACGCCAAAATCATGGACCTCGGCTACGGCCAACTCGGACAACTCAGACTCTGGGCACAAATGGGCGCAGATGTCACAGGCGTAGAAATCGACCCAATCCTCACCGCAATCTACACAGACTCAAAAGCAGTAGGGGACCTCGACAACAACCCAAAAACCCCCGGCTCCATCACCCTCATCGAAGGCGCATGGCCAAACAATGAATCAACCCGCCAAGAAGTCGGCGCCGGCTACGACCTCCTCATCTCACGCAACCTTCTCAAAAAGGGCTATGTCAAACCAGAAAAACGCAACCCAAACTTCCCGCCCCCCGTCGGCTGGGAAATGTCAGACGCCGAAATGCTCAACCACATCCACGACCTCCTCGCCCCCGGAGGCATCGTCGTCATCGAATCCCTAGGCCCAAAGCCAGACCCACAAAAACCCTGGTCCGACATCTCAAACCCCTGGCCAAAGCAAGCCTGGATCGACGCCGGCTTCAAACCCCTCGCCCACGACAAAGACCAATCCAAATACGCCAGAACAATGGGCACCGCCCTAGGCTGGGACGAAAACATGAACCTCCAAACCGACCTCTTCGCCGTCTACTCAATCTACCAAAAGCCATAACCGAGTTTCATACAAACCCGTGTAGCCCAAAACAATATATACTCTCCCGATGCCCCCAAAGCCGCCCACCCCGATCTGCCCCAAATGCGGCTACGACCAATCCGGCGAAATCGCCACCTGGTCAACCCAATGCCCAACCCAAGGCACCTGCAACGAATGCGGCCTTCAGTTCGACTGGCTCAACATCTTCAACCCACACCTCACCCGCCTCCCATGGTATACCGAACACGCCCGCTCCCCCTGGCAACTCCTCAGGCGAACGCCCTCGACGCTCCTTCGGCTTGTCCTTCCTAGTATATTTTGGAAGCCGATTAAGCCCACCATCATCATCAACATCAGAACCCTCGTCCTCTGGTATCTATTCCTCGCATTGACATCTCACCTCGCCGTCAGCGCTGTCTACGCCGTCTCCTACTACATCAGAATCAGAGCCCGTGCCGGCTGGAACTGGAATCGATTCATCAATGGCGGGTTCTATTCCTACGCCGAACTCGCATTCAACTCAATCTTCCGAGGCGTCTTCGAAATGTGGACCCCAGTAGGCGCGAGCGGGCTCAATACAGTGTCAGTCCAGTTGAGTGCTGCAACCGCGTTTTCAAATATTTACCTCAGACCCATAGCAATAAGCATCGGCATCAATCTCATGTGGCTCATTATTCTGCTGGTGATCCCCACAACCAGGCGTATAGCCAAGATTCGCACCGCCCATGTCCTTCGTGCATTCGTCCTGAGCATGCTCGCAACACTTCTCATCCTCCAACTCAGTCGTTACAGCATTCGGACAAGCAGTTTTTACTGGTACATGCACTTGGAGCTCCTAGGACAAAGCCCAAGTCACCAACTCATCGCTATTTGGCAACTCTTCTTCTGGCCCGCCGCCATTGTCCACAGCTGGAAGATCAAACCCGCCAAACTCCTCATCATTCTCGGCACCATCGCCGCCGTTCTGACCGGCTTGGTCCTCAACTTGGTCGTCTTCATCACCCCGGATTTCATATAATCTGCACTCAACAACAAGACAAGACACCCACTCCCAACTGACATACCATTCCCCCATGACCACCACTACCCAATCAATCGACCAAGCAATCATCGACACCATCGCCGCAACAGACCCCACAGTCGCGGCCATCATCTCCCAAGAACGCGACCGCCAAGAACACACCATCGAACTCATCGCATCAGAAAACCACGCCTCCCCCGCAGTCACCGTCGCCGCAGGCACCTGCATGACCAACAAATACGCCGAGGGCTACCCCGGACGCCGCTACTACGGCGGATGCGCACACCACGACCAAGTCGAACAACTCGCACGCGACCGCGCCAAAGAACTCTTCGGATGCAAGTTCGCCAATGTCCAGCCACACTCGGGCGCCCAAGCCAACACCGCCGCATTCATGGCCATGATGGAACCCGGAGACACCTTCCTCTCCCTAGTCCTCAAAGACGGCGGACACCTCTCCCACGGCATGCAACTCAACTTCTCAGGAATCTTCTACAACCCAGTCCACTACGCACTCCACTACGACAAACAACACCCCCAACACGAACAGATCGACTACGAATCCGTCCGCGCCGCCGCCCACGAGCACAAACCCAAAATGATCCTCTGTGGCTACTCCGCCTACCCCCGCACAATTGACTTCGCCAAGTTCAGAGAGATCGCAGACGAAGTCGGTGCAACCCTCATGGCCGACATCGCACACATCGCAGGCCTCGTCGCCGCAGGCGAGCACCCATCGCCCTTCCCACACGCCCACATCGTCACCACAACAACACATAAATCTCTGCGTGGCCCCCGCGGCGGCCTCATCATGACCAACGACGAAGAACTCAACAAACTCATCAACCGCAATGTCTTCCCCGGCGTCCAAGGCGGCCCCCTCATGCACATCATCACCGCCAAAGCCGTCGCCTTCGGAGAAGCACTCAAGCCAGAGTTCAAAGCCTACCAACAACAAGTCATCAAAAACGCACAAGCACTCGCCGGTGCCCTCACCGATCTTGGCTTCCGAATCACCAGCGGCCAAACCGAAAACCACCTGATGCTCGTATCCCTCGTAGAAAAAGACCCAGACCTCACCGGCAAAGAAGCCGAAAAATGGCTCGAAAACGCAGGTCTAATTACCAACAAAAACGGCATCCCCGACGACCCAAGATCACCAATGATCACCTCAGGCCTACGCCTAGGCACCCCCGCAACAACAACCCGAGGCTTCAAAGAACAAGAAATGAAACAAATCGCAACCTGGATCAACCAAGTCATCGAATCCAAAGGCGACGAGTCGACCATCAAAGCCGTCAACGCAGAAGTCATCAACCTCTGCAAACAACACCCCCTCGCCCACTAAAATGTAAAGTCCTCACCTCTGGGTGACCCGACTCGCCGTCTTCGGCGCAGTCGGGTCTTCAATTCACCAAGAAGTAGTTTCAAAGGGCACGAATTATGAACCTGCGAAACAGGAATTAATGCTCAAAATAGCGCATTTTAGACATAAAATAGTATTGTAACAGTTCGTATTTCCGAATAGAATGAATACTCGCACGAGCTTTATGAGCAGATTTTAAGATCACATATTCAATAATACGAAGGAGAGAAAAATGAAGACCGCCCTCACAACTATTGCCATCACAGCAACTTTCGCAAACGCCGGGCTGACCTATCAAAGCCAGGGCCGTTCAATCACGGCCGGCGCACACCTTCCCAATGGTCAGCAGAGCGAAACCATAAGCTCGAATGGGTTTGATGACTTTAACGAAATAATTGATCGAGGTTTCTCTGACATCGACGGCGGTGCCTGGGGAATGGCCTCGCAAGATTCCTCGTTTCATCAGTTTGGAATGGCCGCCACCGGGGCCGCAGGCGGCTCATGGGGCCCGCCCGCAGGTTCCAGTGCTGGCTTTGGTTATTCGTATTTCGCGGTTGATTTCACCATCGATGAAGCCACAGAATACACGCTGGACTTTAGCTACTCAGGTGACTCCAGCTCTTTCAGCTTTACAGGCACATCACTCAATCACAGCGGAAACGACATTGGGATCAATATCTCAGAATCAGGAACTCTCCAGGCCGGGGCTTACTCATTCGTCTTAGATTTCGGTGTAGGTGCTGCATTCTTTGAGGGATCATACGATTTCAGCTTCCAGGTCGTGCCCGCGCCAGCAAGCACCGGTCTGATGGCGATCGGCCTGCTCGCCGCCACTCGCCGTCGTCGTTGCTGACCCTACCCTCTACCAAGGCTTGAACTGAATACCGGGTGCCCCGACTCGCCGTCTTCGGCGAAGTCGGGTCTTTAATTCGCCAACCATTATTCAATGCAACTCATCCACCGAAGCCCGCGCCGCCTCACTTTCCTTCCGCACCTTGTCAAGCGCCTTGGAATCAAGCTCCACAGTCCCCTCCCCTTCCTCCATCACGATGTGCACGCTGTCCGTGTAAGTCCCCGCCTTCCCAGAGATCGCATCCACACTCATCCCGATCAAACCCCCAAACACCGTCTTTCCCTCCACCGACCGATTCAGCTTCAGCACCACCGACTTATACCCATCAAGCTCGATCGACACCATCTTGTCCCGCCCCCTCCGCGCGATCGGCACCTCACAAGGAGTCGTCCCCACCACCTCATCATCCAACGAAACCGCCGCACCGCTCGGCTCACTCGTAAACCCAACCTGCTTGTGCTTCTCATTCCGAATCGTCGCGCACCCACCCATCAAAGACAACACCATCCCAACACATAGAACCGAAAGCAATGACACACGCATAGAGATCTCCATCAGTCGTTGGTTATAACAATACCCGATCCTCAGGCCGGTCGCAAAGTTCTATCGGCACATCAACCCACCCAGTCCTCCCCAATCCCCTCGGGACATCCCATCAATCAAAATTCCTACACCTTCTCCAATCCCCGAAACCCAACGCAAGCCTATCAGTAAAAATAGTTCACTCAAACAATCATCCCATCAATCGGCCCACGCCCAGATACGGAAATACCAATGCCACGCATCATCACCCAAACCCTCATCGTCCTCATCACAATCTTCGCCGCATCATCATCCGCCGCAGCAAAAGACTACAAACTCACCCTCCAAGGGGTCGCCCTCAACGACTCCTTCGAGCAGGTCCAAAGCCTCATCGCAGACCATTGCGAAAGCCTGGAACTCATCACCCCAGAAACCCCACAGTTCCCGCTCGCAGAAAACTCTGAATCCCACATCATCTGTACAAACTTCCAAACCCCAGACAACCAGCAAATCGACGAACTCACCCTCTCCTTCGCCGATGGCCACCTCGTCATGATCAAAGCCGTCGGCGGGGAAACTTCCCCAAAACTCTTCAACACCAAAGAACAAACCGGGTCCATCGCCCACCTAGACATCCACGACGACATGCAGACCGTCCATGATCCAAAGAGCGACACCCTCTGGATTCTCAACGACGACGCCCAGCACGCTCACGCTTTTCTCTGGTCATTCACCCCAACCAAACAAGCCGATCAACAACCAGAACTGCAAGCCGCCGATGTCACCATCCCCGACCTCTTCGTCATCGGCTCAAAGATCAACCCCCTCACCAAAGAACTCAAAGCCCTCTCCCAGTACACCACCAGAGAACGCATCACGCCCCCCTCGCTCCCGACCCAGCCCAAACGCCAGACCCAAATCAACTGCTACGGATTCAACTATGCGGGCGCACCCAGAAAGATCGAAGCAGTCTTCGCCGACGGCAAACTCGCTATGGTCTGGATTCTCACCGCAAAGGCAGAAGAACAAAGAATCAGCAACGCCCTCACCGCCGCCTACGGCAAACCAGTCTTCACCTCAGACGCCGTCGAAGCATTCGACAACTGGAAAGTCATCCTCCGTAAAGACAAACCAGAAGTCCTCACCATCTCAGACGAACTCATCCCAATGATGAAATCATTCATGGGCGGCTGACAACTATGGCCGGTCCTGCAGCTCGTACCGGTCATCGATCTTCACAACCCCCCAATCAAACACCCCATGCGCCGTCCGAGGCGGATCATCATCGAGCCGCAGATATTCAATCCGCCCAGACTCATACACCCGGTACATCGTCTCATCCGTCGCGGTGTACGCAATCACCGAATCCTTCCCCTCCCGTGCCTGCCCCCCAAGCACAAGCCCAACCCCAAGCATCAACGCCCCAACGAGCCCAACACGCAGCCGCGCGTTTGTTTTCGCGAACCGCTCCATCTGTGCGCACAAATCAGCAACATCTTCCCGCCGCCCAACAACCGTTCCCGCCGCACCTGAATCGTTCATAGCTATTCTCCAATGTGATACCGCAATTGTTCCACATGGAACAATTGCCATCTACACCATAACCGATCCCCGCCATACCCCGCTGACAGAATCTGGTACTATCCAATCATGAAATTAACAATTCCCCTCCTCGCCGCCGCTCTCCTGCTCCTCCCAGCCTGCAGCTCGGGCCGCTCCACCACCCGCCTCCCCCGAGGCCAAGCCCTCCCAGCCAAAGCCCCCGCGATGATCGGCCACATCGTTTTCATCCAGCTCAAAAACCCCGGCGACTACCACGCCATCCTCCACGACGCCGACTGGATGCTGGGCACAATCAAAACGGTAGAATCCTTCGCCGCTGGCAAACACCTCGATACCGGCCGGTCAACCGTCACCGCCGACTACGACTTCGCAATCTATCTGGGATTCGAAACCGAGCACGGCCTTCGGCAGTATGTCGCCGACCCCCAGCACATCCGATTCGTCGAAAAATGGAAACCCAAACTCAAATCACTCAAGGTCTACGACATGCTCGATTGGCCGACGACGCGGTACAACTACATCAGGTAGCCGGCGGCCGGGGGCACCAAATCTATTCCAGCATCTCGGTATCCATGCACGCCTGTTTCTCGCGGTGGGTCACCACCAGGTCGCGTATGAACACGCCGATGGCGATCCAGATCAACACGAACGCGCCGAACTTGAGCGGGGTGAATGTTTCGCCGAAGAATATGACCGACAAAATAAGTTGCCCGGTCGGGGCGCTGAACTGCAGCAAGCCGACAGTGGAGAGCGGCAGTAGTCGGACGGCGTTGGTGAAGCAGATGAGCGGGACGATGGTGACGACCCCGCCGAGGAGCATGATCCATGAGATCCAGGGCACGGTGGATTCGGCGAAGAAGATGCCGGAGTCAGAGTTCCCGATCCAGATCATCAGCGCGATGCAGAATGGGAGCAGGACGATCATCTCGAAACTGATCCCGACGGTGCCGGAGACATCTACTTTTTTTCGGAGGAGCCCGTAGAGCCCGAAGCTTGCCGGGAGGAGCACGGCGATCCAGGGCCAGCCGCCGCCGGATTTGAGTTCGGCGATGGTCATCATGATCACGGCCGCGCCCGCGATGGCGATGGCGGTCTTCTGGAGTTTGGTTGGTCTTTCGCCGAGGAAGAGGTAGCCCAGGAAGATTGAGAATAGGGGGTTGATGTAGTATCCGAGCGACGCGTGATTGAGGCGGCCGGTGCTGACGGAGTAGATAAAGAAATACCAGTTGATCCCGATGAGGATGGTAGAGGGCAGCAGAATTTTCAGCGAATTCCAGGTTGTGCAGGCGCGGTAGAGGTCGGGGAGTTTTTTGGCGAGCACAAGAATGATGATGAGCAGCGGCAAGCCGAAGACGACGCGTTGTGCGAGGATCTCGAGCGGGTCGGCGCCGTGCTGGGAGAGGAGGCGGAAGTATGACGGGACGACGACGGCCCACCAGCCGAAGGCGCCGGCGGCGAACATATAGCCTTGCTTGCGATGGAGTTGCTCGGGAGACATAGAGGTTGGGATGGTAGGGGGGCTTGGTAATAGGAATGAGATCTAGAAGAGAGTCTACCTACTATTGTGAATATGAAAAAAACTACCCCTGTCATCTCATCAGCTCTGATCATCAGCGTCCTGATGACATACTGGATCTTCACCACCTTTTTTACCGCTCAGTCCCTGACCCAGGCTGAGGTAGCAATACTTTCGCCCGACTGGACAGATGCCACCGGGAGCAACTGGTCTCCTTGGCACACCACAACTGAGGGCACTAAAGAATGGAACCCTACCGCGAGTTTCAATGCGTGGATAGAGACAATTCCTGAGCACGACAAGGCGTGGCCGACCATCGCTCGGGTGCTGCTTGATCATGAAGAAATCGTACGACATGAGTGGCTCGGCACTGAGCCTCATGAAACGGATGAGTGGATCGATACTTTTTTGTTATTTCATAGAACTGATGCCCGGCTGGCTGTCGATGATCTTGTTCACGCCATGCACGCCCCAGCTCTGGGCGTCGTTGATCGCGAGGGGACCGACCCGGTCACGCATGAACTCATGATCGATCGTGGCATGGCAGACCCGGATTGGATTGAGAATCCATCTGAAAACCCAGACCCGTGGACCAACTACTTAGGTGTTCTAACTCAACTCAGGAATGTTACCAATACTCTCTCAACAGCCGCGTATTGTGCGCTCGAATCAGAAATGGATACCGAACGGTACATCGACATCGTATCGGGTATGTTCGATGGTGCCGATCTTTCACTGACGCGAACGCGGATGATCGATCATCTGGTTTACTTTGCTGTGTATAGAAAGAATCTGAGTGTCATGGAATGGGCACTGGTCAATCACCCGGACCAGTTTGACGAAGTAGATTTGTCCGAACTCGACTGGATACTCGAGGCGTATCCGTCAAAGCCATTTGAGGCGACTGGTCAAATGCTTGCTATCCACGATCGGTACCGGCGTGTGGATATCCGGTTCGGGGATATAGACGCTGATCGGATCTCTGAAATCCCCCGAAGCTGGATTCCAACCGAGTTTGCGCTGCCGTCACATAAGCCGATTGCAAAGCTTGATCCCAGACTTCAGCAAATCATTCTCTACAAATCGCGCCAGCATCGAAAGATCGCGGACAAATCCTTGCTGCCTTGGGATGGAACCGAGCTTGGCGACGACGACTACCGTGAGGGGCTCGATTTAATCCCTGTGCGCATGCAGGAAGAAGCAAATGATAGTGGGTTCTCGCTCTGGTACTGGGAAATCAATCTCGGTGTACAACTCAGGACGACCGCGCTTCGGATTGCTTTGGCGGCGGAGCGTCATAAGCGGAGGAACGGCGTGTATCCGCAGGGCATTGATCATATTGATACCGATTTTATTCACTTCGATATCAACGATCCGTTCACCAATGAGCCGTTGCTGTATGCGATGAGTTATGCGGGACCAATCATCTACTCTGCCGGGACCGATCGTGATGACGACGATGGAACTCCGATGCGCAGGCATTACATAAACCCGAACTATGCATCCAAGAAATGGCTCGTGATGTCGGCTACTGATGGTTCGATAAGTATCATGCCTCACTGGATATCGCGTGAACAGGCCGAGGGGATTGAGGATCAATCGCTTGTTGATGGCGATTGGATTTTGTACCCGGAGCCGGATTAATCGGTGGATTCGTGGTCCTCGCACACGAGATCGATATGTGTCATACTGGGGGCTGGTTAGTTTCTAATTGAAAGGCACACTCATGGTTGCTCGACTCGGCGCACTGCTCTCTAAGTTCTTTGCCAAGACGGCTCCTGATCCGTTTGTGATCGCGGTGGGGCTGACGCTGCTGACGGCGATCCTGGCGGTGACGCTCGGGTTCTCGGATCAGGCGACGGTGGGAGGCAAGGCTAACGCCATGCTCGATTCGTGGAGGGGCAGCGATGGGCTCTGGAAGTTTTTGGCGTTTGGGATGCAGATGTGTTTGATACTCGTCACCGGTCATGCGCTGGCGGCGAGCCGGCCTGTGCGGCGGATGATTGATTCGTTGGCGTCGATGCCTCGGTCGGCGGCGGGGGCGGCGGCAATGGTTGGGTTTTTCGCGATTGTGTGCGGGCTGATCAACTGGGGGCTGGGCTTGATTGTCGGTGCGCTGCTCGCGCGTGAGGTGGCGCGGTCGCTGCGATCGCGGGGGATCCGGGCGCATGGCGGGTTGCTTGCGGCGGCGGGGTACACGGGGTTGATCGCGTGGCACGGCGGGTTGTCGGGGTCGGCACCATTGAAGATGACTTCGCAGGCGGAGGCGGTGAGTGTTTTGCCTGCGAGTGTTGTTGAGTCGTTGACTGTTGATGGTGTGTTTGGTGGGGTGTCACTTTCGGAGACGGTGTTCTCGCCGATGAATCTGTTTGTGTCGGGTGGGTTGCTTGTGATTGTGCCTTTGGTGTTGTGGATGCTGACGCCGAGGGCTAGTGGTGACGGAGTAGATGAAATAGTCGAGATGCAGGTGACCGATGATGTGGAGTGGCGAGATCTTGATGAGGGGCGGCTCAATGGGTTCCCGGATTGGATCGAGCGGTCGCCGATTGTTGTGTGGGTTTTGGCGATTGGATTGCTGGCGGGGTTCTGGCGGTTTGCGTCTGTGTCGTCGGTGCTGAAGGTTGGGCCGAATGAAATCAATATGGTGATGCTCGCGCTCGGGTTGATCTTGCATGGTTCGGTGCGGTCGTATGTTGATGCTGCGGAAGATGGAGCGCGGGGGTGCAGCGGGATTATTCTGCAGTTCCCGTTGTATGCGGGGATTATGGGGATGGGTGTGAGCAGCGGTTTGGTAGCGGATTTTTCGCACTGGATCGGGACGCTGGCGACGGAGACGACGGCACCGCTGGTGACCTTTGTGAGCGCGGGGGTGGTGAATTTGTTTGTTCCCAGCGGCGGGGGGCAGTGGGGGATTCAGGGGCCGATCGCGTTGTCTACTGGGGCTGAGGTTGGGGTATCGCCGGGGAAGATGATCATGGCGGTGGCGTATGGGGATCAGTTGACGAACATGTTGCAGCCGTTCTGGGCTCTGCCGCTGCTTGCGATTACTCGTGTGAAGGCGCGGGAGATTGTTGGGTATACGGCGGTGGTGATGGTGGTTGCGGGGGGTTGGATGGCTGTTGGGTTGTTGGTGTTTTGAGTTGTCATTTCGCACCAATCATCCAATAGAAAGGTCCCTGCCAGATTCCTGCGCAGCATCCGGCTGTAAGAGCGGTTATGACGAAAAGTGCAAGGAGGGTTGTGAGGACCGGATGCTTGTTTGGGGTAGGAGTTGCGAGGGCATGGGCAAGCATTGTTGACTTGCCGCATTCTGGGCAGGTGATCTTTGCGGTGTCATCTGGATTGGCTTGATCTGTGGGGGTGTGCCCTTTGAGGGAGTAGGCACAGTTGGGGCAGATTGGATCGTGCTTGGGCATTGCGGGATGGTAGTAGTGGAAAGAAGTGGGAGCCCTCACCCCGGCCCTCTCCCATCAGAATGGGAGAGGGAGGAAGATCTGTGGTTAATTACAATCTGCGAATAGTGAACGCTGAAATGGGTCTGGCTATAATCTCGATGCACGCGGTCGCGAGCATGGCCGCTTTTTTAGGAGCGTTGTATGACCCGTTCTGCTGCTGCCGTGAATCCTCGTACGAAATACTTTGTTTTGGTTGGTGCGATTGTTGTTCAGTTGATTCTGGGGACGGTGTATGGGTATTCGATTTTTTGGGAGCCGTTGCAAGCGGATATCTTTCCGCAGGCGGTGACGGCTGCGGACCACGCGGAGATGGTTGCGGCGGGGGCGGATGTTTCTGGGGTGGCGGTGGTGGCTGATGAGGCGGCGCTTGCCGAGCGGGCATCGACGGAGCGGGGGTATCTCAAATATGCGTTCTCGATTTGTATTTTGTCGTTTGCGTTTGTGATGGTGATCGCGGGGCGGCTGCAGGACATCAAGGGGCCTCGGTTCACGGCGACGATCGGTGCGGTGCTGATGGGGACGGGGTTTATTTTGGCGGGGCTGATGAACAGCCCGATTGTGTTTACCCTTGCGCACGCGGCCTTTACTGGCGCGGTGGCGATTGTGCTTTTGATGGTGTTCCATGCGTTGTTTGGGAAGCTTGATCCGTATGAGGTGCCGATTATTAAATATATTCCGATGGGGATTATCGCGGCGGTGGTGACGGGGAGTGTGCTGCTGGGGCAGAGCTATGCGGGCGGCGGCGGGGGCGGGCTTGATAAGGTGTTTTTGTTGTGGGGGACGATCGGGTTTACGGCCGGGGCTGGGATTGGGTTTGCGTATGTGTGTCCGATCGCGGCGTTAATTAAGTGGTTCCCGGAGAAGAAGGGTTTGGTGAGTGGGCTGGCCGTGGCTGGGTTTGGGCTTGGGGCGTATTTCTTCAAAGGGGGGGAGAACATAATTTCGATCCCGGTTGGGGATTCGGATGTGTCGCTGCCGATCCCGGGGGCTTTGGGATTTATGCGGGACAACGGGGTGCAGTCGTTGTTTGTGGTGCATGGGGTGGTGTGCTTGGTGGGGATCTCGCTTGGTGCGATGTTGCTCAAGAATCCACCGGTTGAGGAAGGGGCGGCGAAGAAGGCGGCTGTGGAAGATGTTGATGATGAGACGACCTGGCAGCAGACGCTTCGGCGGCCGGCGTTTTATGTGCTGTGGCTGATGTTCTTTTCGGGTGCAATGGCGGGGTTGATGGTGATCGGGATTCTGAAGGTGTTTGCGGGGGAGCAGTTGATCGCGGCGGCGGGTTCGAGCGGGGAGGCGTTGTCGTCTGCGGCGAGGTCTGAGTGGATGAGCAAGGGGGCGGCGGCGGTTGGGTGGCTGGCGATCTTTAATGCGGTGGGGCGTGTTGTGTGGGGGTTTGTGTCGGACTTTGTTGGGCGGTATGTTGCGCTTGCGGCGATGTTCTTGTTTCAGGCGGTGACGATGTTCTTGCTTGTCAATGCACAGAGCGAGATGTCGATCGCGGTGGCGGCTTCGATTGTTGGGTTCAACTTTGGTGGGAACTTTGCGCTGTTCCCATCGGCGACGGCGGATCTGTTTGGGGCCAGGAATATGGGGGCGAACTATGGGTGGGTGTTTACGAGTTATGGGATCGCGGGGGTGGTCGGGATCGCGGCGGGGAATGTGGCCAAGTCGATGACGGGGTCGTATTCGGCGGCGTTTACGGTGTCGGCGGGGTTGTGTGTGGTTTCGGCGGGATTGGCGATCGGGCTTTGGAGGTGGAGCCGGCGGGGAGCGATGGGGGGTTGAAGATGGCTCGATTAGATTATGCCCAGGAGTTTTCCAAATACACGGAACAAATCCCCTGTAATACAGCTAATCGAGAGAATAAGGATGATGAGAGCTGCGATCAGCTTTGCTCTGCCTGGGTGTTTAAATAGGGGCTGAGAAGCAAATGCTTTGTTCACTGTCGTTGCTTTTCCGCATTCAGGACAAATGATCTTCGTTACACCATCTGGATCTAATGGGACATGACCGGTTAGTTAGTAGTCGCAGTTCGGGCAAATTGGATCGTTCTTGGGCATTGAGGGATGGTAGTAGATGAAAGGGAGAGCAGAGAGCCCTCACCCCGGCCCTCTCCCATCAGAATGGGAGAGGGAGGAAGTGCTACGATTGGGCCTATGAGTAATACCGCAGAACAGACAGAGCCGCAAAGTATTGAGACTATTTCGTTTGTGTCGCTTGGGTGTCCGAAAAACCTCGTTGATTCGGAGAAGATGCTGGGGTTGCTGGCGGCTGATGGGCTGCTCCCGGTGTCGGCGGAGGCGATGGATGATTCGGAGCATGATGATCTGTCTGTTTCGGGGTCGGAGCAGGATGCGAGTGCGGTGAGCGGGCGGGTGACGCCTGCGGACGCGGTGGTGGTAAATACTTGTGGGTTCCTCGAAGCATCGAAGGATGAATCGCTTGGGGTGATTAAGGAAGCGGTTGCGCTCAAAGAGCAGGGGCTTGTGAAGCGGGTTGTTGTAGCTGGTTGTTTGGTGCAGCGGCATCGGGCGAAGATGTTGGAGTGGGAGCCTGGGATTGATTCGATGGTGGGGGTGTTTGATCGGGAACACATTATTGGGGCGGTGCGGGGAGAAGCAGCGAAGCGGGAGAGTGATACGGAGGTGCAGGAGAAGGCACCGAAGTATTGGATTCACGCCAATGCGATGACGAGCGCGAAGGATCTGGGGATAGAGACTGTTGGGCTCACGGTCGCGGGGAAAGACGGGAAGGGGATCGGGTACTTTGAATCTGATAATGCTCGGCTGCGTTTGACGCCGAGGCATTATGCGTATCTGCGGATTTCTGAGGGGTGTAATCAGAACTGTGCGTTCTGTACGATTCCTTCTATTCGGGGGAAGATGCGTTCGAAGCCTGAGGATCGGATTGTGGCAGAGGCTCGTGAGTTGATGCGTGATGGTGCATTTGAGCTTTTGATGATCGGGCAGGATACAACGAGTTATGGGGATGATATTGGGGTTGGGCTCTCTCAGGTTGCGGGCAGCGACAAGTTCCGGGCTGGGCTGCCGAAGTTGCTGAGGTCGTTGTCGGATGCTATGAAGGAGGAGATTGGGCAGGGGTGGCTGCGTTTGATGTATGCGTATCCGACTTTCTTTACAGACGAGATTATTGATGCGATGGCCGAGGTCGCGGATCGGGGGAGTTTGCTGCCATACCTGGATATCCCGTTGCAGCATGGGTCGGATCGGGTGCTTGAGTTGATGAAGCGGAATGTGACGAGCAGCCATCAGACTGAGTTGTGCCACAAGTTGAGGGAGCGGATACCGGGGATGGCGATCCGGACAACCTTTATTACGGGGTTCCCTGGGGAGACCGAGCAGGATCATCAGGAGCTGCTTGAGTTTATCAATGAAGTCCAGTTTGATGCGGTGGGGTGCTTTCAGTATTCGAGGGAGCCTGGGACTGTGGCGGGGACGATGGAAGAGGATCCATCGCTTGCGGTTTCGGCGGAGGACAAGCAGCGGCGGCATGATGAGATCATGGGGCTCCAGCAGGAGATCGCTCTGGATCAGGCGGCGTTTGTTGCGGACCAGTTCGACTTTGAGAATCCGACGACGAATGGGGTGCAGTTTGATGTGGTGATTGATTCTGCGACTGGGTCCGAGGTTGAGGCGACGCCGGGCGTGACCGAGGGCGGGAAGTTATATAAGGGGCGGACCTACTTTCAGGCGCCGCAGATTGATGCTTCGACGCTGGTGGTGGCGAAGAACCCGGTCGCGGTTGGGGAGCTTGTGCGGTGCACGGTTGTGGGGAATGATGGGTACGACCTGATTGCTCGGCCGATCAGTGAGCTTGAGAAGAAGGTTTCGCTGAATCTGCTCTGATTCTCCTCTGAATTTGGGCGAAATCGGGTATTTATCCGATCGGTTTCTGATCCAATTTTGGTCTGATTCTCTGGTGGTAGCCGATGGTTCCTAGATGGTGCGATCTGGACAGATGTTGATGTTGTGCGCTCTGGCTCTGCTGATGGTGGGGGTGGTGATGGTGCAGAGTGCGGGGATGCAGATTGCTGGGCTTGGGGCTGATGCGGGGGTTGGGGGTGCGGTTGGGGAAGGGGTAACGGCCAAGTCGCTTTTAACATCACGGTCGGCGTTGTATCTGGTGATTGCGATCGCGGCGATGGTGGTGGCTTCGCGGGTACCGATCCGGAAGGTCGCGGGGCGGCTTGAACGGGTGGTGTGGTTTAAGCCTGGGGGGGATCTTGGGGTTTTGATTCTTGGGTCGTTGCTTTTGATTGGTCTTGTGGTGACGGTGTATGTACCAGGGCTGGCGCGGCCGATGAATGGGGCGCACCGGTGGGTGAACCTGCGGCTGCCTGGCTTGGAATCGATGCAGCCCAGCGAGCTGGCCAAGTGGGGGCTGGTGATTCTGGCGGCGTGGTACGGCGCACGGCTTGGTTCGTACAAGGTGAACCGGCTTGGGGTGTTCTGGAAGGGGTTGCTGCCTGCGGTGCTGTGCATCGGGGCGGTGGCGTTTGCGGTGGTGATGGAGGATTTGGGGACGGGTGTGCTGATGGTTCTGGCGTGTTCGGTTGTGCTGATCGCGGGGGGGGCGAAGATTAAGCACTTTGCGGCGTTTGTGCCTATTGGTTTGGCGGGGGTTGCGGCGGCGATTGTGACTTCGCCTTATCGTGTCAAGCGGATCACGGCGTTCCTTGATCCGTATGCCGATGCGCAGGGTGAGGGGTATCAGATGATCCAGTCGCTGACGACGATTTCTGGTGGCGGGTTCTTTGGGCGTGGCTTGGGGAATGGGCTGCAGAAGTTTGGGTACCTGCCTGAGGACACGACGGATTTCTTGTTTGCGGTGGTGTGCGAGGAGACCGGGTTTATGGGGGCTCTGGCGATCATCAGCGCGTACGCGGCGATTGTGTGGGTGGGGACTGATATCGCGAGGCGGGAGACTTCGGGGATTTTGCGGTTGATTGTGGTTGGGGTGGTGGCGACTTTCTCGATTCAGGCGGTGATTAACCTGATGGTGGTGACGGGGCTTGGGCCGACGAAGGGGATCGCGCTGCCTTTGATGTCGAGTGGTGGGACGGGTTGGATTGTGACCTCGGTGTGCTTGGGATTGATTGTGGCGATCGAGCGGACGCAGGAGTATGCGGCGGCGTATGACGGGTCGCTTGAAGAGGATATTTCGTTTGCACAACGGGACGGGGCTTTGCTTGCCAGCACGCTTGGGGGTGGGCATGAGATCGGCGGGCAGGAGATGGCCGAGTTGATGGGTGAGACCGAGGCGGAGTTTGTGGCTGAGGTTGTGGTGCCCAAGCGGCGGCGGGTGATGAAGATCGGGTTTGGTCGGACGGGAAAAGAGGATCACGGCGGTGAGGGCGACGAGTGGTTCGCGGATCGCGGGTGATGGCGGGGGCTGATCAATCGCGTGGGTTCGTCTTTGTTGGTGGCGGGACGGGGGGGCACCTGTATCCGGCGCTTGCGATCTTTGAACAGCTTGTTGAGATTGATGCGGGTGTGAAGGCGCACTTTATTTGTTCGGAGCGGCATCTGGACTCGGCGATTCTTGATGCGGCGGATGCTTCGTTTTCTACGATCCCGGCGACCTCCCCGAGCGGCGGGGTTCGGGGGCTTTTGCGGTTTGTAAAGAACTGGGGGCCGAGCGTGCGGGGGGTGCGGAAGATTGTTCGGGAGATGAAGGCGTCGTGTGATGTCGTTACGGTTGTTTCGATGGGTGGGTTTGTGTCGGCGCCTGGGGCGATGGCGGCCAAAGCGGAGGGGTGTGAGTTGGTGCTTGTGAATCTGGATGCGGTGCCTGGGAAGGCGAACCGGTGGATCGGGAAGCGGGCGGCCCGGGCGTTCACGGCGGCGCGGGTTGATGGATTTGGGGACTGGGTCTGGACGCGGCCGATTGTTCGGGGGTTTGCGGGGCGTCGGAGTAAGTCGCGGGCGCTTGCGGAGTTTGGGCTCGATGGGGATCGGAAGACGATGTTGGTGACGGGGGGATCGCAGGGGGCGCGGTCGGTGAATCGGTTTATGGTCGAGCTTGCACGGCGGTACAGTGCTGACTTTGGGGGGTGGCAGGTGTTGCATCAGGTTGGGGGCGGCGGCGATGGGGAGGAGATTGCGCTTGGATATCGGGAGGCGGGGGTGGATGCGGTGGTGGTTGAATATATTGAGGAGATGGGTGCGGCGCTTGCGGCGGCGGATTTGGCTGTGGGTCGGTGCGGGGCGGGGACGGTTGGGGAGTGCTGGGCGGCTGGGGTGGCGGCGGTGTTTTTGCCTTATCCGTACCATAAGGATGAGCACCAGAAGCACAATGCGGCGGTGCTGGCTGGGGCCGGGGCGGCGGTGGTGTGTGTGGACTTTGTTGATGCGGGGAAGAATGTGGAGGCGCACGGGGAGATGGTCGCGGGGCTATTGACTGATCGGGAGAAGATCGCCAAGATGCGGGGTGGGTATGGCGGGCTTGGTGAGGCTGATGGGGGCCGGGTGATTGCTGAGGGATTGATGGGGGGATGATGGGATGATGGGGGGATGGGCAAATGATGCGCCGGGAGGTGGGATATCCGGACCTTGGGGGTTGGCTGGTTGATGAGTTCTCTGGAATGGGTGAAAATCAGGGGGATTCGGGGCTGTCTTGTGGTACACTCGGATCATGGAGTCAGGTTCAGATCTGAAATCGAGGAGACGGTGCGTCGTGTGGCATCGGGACGGGGTTGCGTCATCTGCTGCGCTGCTCAAGGGGCTGGCTTCGCGTGGGCTTGGTTCTGGACGGGGGGTGGAGACGAGCGGGTCTGGGCATGAAGTGCTGGCGATGGGATGCGCTGAGCAGCAGAAAGGGCGGGGGTTGATTGTGGTTTTGGATGGGGGGGGTGTTGAGTTGGAATCGCAATCGCGGGTGATTGAGGCGATGGAGCGGTTTTGTCCGTCTGGTTTGGTGTGGGTGTATGAAGAAGGGGCGAACCCGCCTTTGCGTGGGCTCGTAGGGACTGGTGGGAGGCTGCGTGCTGTGGCTCCAGTGGCTCCGGTGGTGCCGAAGGGGAATGGGACTGTTGGGGGGGCTGGTGGGGGGCCTGCATTGCGGTTGTCGGGATTGAATGGTGGGGTGAAGAATGGTTCGGGGCTGACGGCTTCGGATGTGTTGGACCGGGATGAACTTGCTGCGTTGCTTAAGCCGGATGAAGAAGGGTGATTTGCGTTGATGCCGATTGATGAGGGACATGTTGAGCATGGGAGCGGGCTTGGGCTCAGTGGGCGCGTGGGGGGTGGTTCTGGATCTGGTGCTGGGTGGCGGGTGATTCTTGTTGGGCGGACGGGGCTTGATCAGGTGTTGCGGCGGGTGGCTGGTGTTGAGTTGATCCGGACGCGGGATTCGTTTGATGCGATCGGGGAGTTGAGTGATCCGATTGATGATGCGTCGCCTGCGCGGGCGGCGGTTTTGGTTTCGCCTGATGCGGAGCCGGGCGGGGATGAGCTTGGTAAGTTTGTTGATGCGCTCCGGATGGTGGATGCGTGTGTCAAGGTGATCAGGGTGGGCGATGCTCATCCGATGTATGACGGGGCGGTTGGAGCGCAGGCGATGGCGGCTGAGGTGATGGCGGCGATCGAGGGGGCGGTTGCTATTCCACGGGTCGAGGTTGTTGTGCAGAAGACTGAGGTTGTTGTCCAAGAGGTTGCTAAGCCTGTTGTTGAAAGGGTTATCGAAGAAGTTGTCGAAGAGGTTGCTGAGCAGGTGGCCCAAGAGCGGGTTGAATCTGTTGATACTCGGCGGGCGGCGAGTGATGAGGCGAATGTGCGGGAAGTGATGAAACTGCACCAGCGGGTGATGGGGGATGTGGGGGGTGGAGTTGGTTCGGGGATGGATGTAGACCGGTCTGGGCGGGTTGATGTGGGTAGCGGTGTGGGGACTGACGAAGCGGTGATCCGGGCGATGGGTGAGGGAAGGCCTGTGGTTGAGGCGGCGATGGGGTTGATCGCGGCGAGGACGGGGCGGGATGATCTTTCGTTTACGAAGGAAGCGGTGGATAATGGTGTTGGGGTGCACGCGGGGGGGCGGGTGTTTGGGGCTTTGCAGTGCGGGGATTTGGCATGGGCCGGCGGGGTCGGGGCGCGGGTGCTGAGTGAACACGCGGCGTGGCTCGGGTCTTGGCTTCGGCTCGAAGATCAGCAGCGGGCATTGCGTTTGGCGGCGTTTACCGATGAGCTCACCGGGGCGTGGAATAGGCGGTATTTTTCTCGGTTCCTGGATGCTGCTATTGAACAAGCGCGTGGGGCGCGGCGGACGCTGACCCTGTTGTACTTTGATATTGACGACTTTAAAGGGTACAACGATCGGTACGGGCATGCGGCGGGCGATGAGATTCTTGTGGAGACGGTTCGGTTGTTGGAATCGGTGATTCGGCCTGGGGATAAGGTGTGCCGGATTGGTGGGGATGAGTTTGTGGTGATTTTCTATGAGCCCAAGGGGCCGAGGGATCCGGGGTCTTCGCCGCCGGAGTCTATTTATGGTTTGGCAACACGGTTCCAGCGGCAGATCTGCGAGCATCGTTTCCCGAAGCTGGGTGATGAGGCGTGTGGGACGCTGACGGTTTCTGGTGGGCTTGCTTCGTATCCTTGGGATGGGAGTGATGGGGAGTCGCTGCTTGCGCTTGCTGATGAGCTTGCGATGAAATCGAAGCGGCAGGGGAAGAATGTGATCACGCTTGGGCAGGGGGCCGAGGGTGTTTGTAGGGTTGATTACGATCAGGATTGAGACATGGTTTGCCGAAGACGGTCAAGCCGTGGCACCCGGCGTATTGTGTTTGTATGCCGATGATTGATGTTTTAGCGATTGATCTGGATGGGACGCTTCTTGGGAGCGGGAAGGGTGTATCGCGCGCGAACATCGAAGCGGTGGATCGGGCTCGGCAGGCGGGGGTTGCTGTTTTGATTTGTACTGGCCGGGGGCTTGTTGAGGCGCGGTCGGCGCTTGATGCGATTGATCAGCGGGAGCCTGTGATGGTGGCGGGGGGGTCGATTGTTTCTGATCCGGTTTCGGGGGAGACTCTGCATCGGGTTGAGATGCTCGACGAGCTTGTGCATCGGGCGGTGGAGTTGTTTCATGGGGTTGAATCGCCTGCGATGGTGTTGAAGGACCCGTCGGCGATTGGGTATGACTATCTGATTGTGGATTCGGAGGATGAGTATCCGATCCATGACATCTCGCGGTGGTGGTTTGATGATCACGGGATCGATATTCGGCTGGCGCGGTCGGTGCATGAGGATGAGCATCCGGAGCATACGGTGCGGGTGGGGATGTGCTGTGAGGTTTCCAAGACCAATGCGGTGACAGAAAGGGTTTTGCGGGAGATGGGGGATGCGGTGGAGTTGCATGACTTTCCGTGTGTGAAGCCTGAGGGGCATGGTTCCGAAAGAGGCGGCGAGGAAGTTCATATTCTGGAGATCTTCGATAAGACGGCGACGAAGTGGAACGCGATCGATTGGTATTTAGAGAAGCACGGGATCGATCCGTCGCGGGTGGCGGCGATCGGGGATCAGGTCAACGACCTGACGATGATCCATGGGGCGGGGATCGGGATCGCGATGGGGAACGCGATCGATGCGGTGAAGGAACGATCGTGCTATGTGACGGCGGGGAATGATGAGGATGGGGTGGCGGCGGCGATCGGGTGCCTGCTTGATGGAAACTTGTCTGCTATGAGTTCTGGAATGAAGGGTGGGTCGTGATGCAGAGTTTGACACGGATCAAAGAGTTGCTTGAGATGGCGGGGCATGGGCCGAAGAAGGCACTTGGGCAGAATTTTTTGATTGATCAGAATCTGATCAACAAGTTGCTTGATGCTTCTGGGGTGCAGGAGGGGGATTTGGTTTTGGAGATTGGGCCTGGGACTGGGGCGTTGACTGTTGGGTTGCTCGAGAGAGGTTGCCGGGTTGTGGCGTGCGAGCTTGATACGGATTTGGCGAGGGTGTTGCGTGAGACATTGGTGGAGGAATATCCGGGGCGGTTGACGATTGTTGAGGGGGATTGTTTGGCGGGGAAGAAGGCGTTGAACTCTGAGGTGGTGGAGGCGTTGGGTGAAGACGAGTTTTGTATGGTGGCGAATCTGCCTTATCATGCGGCGACGCCTGTGATGATGACGCTGATGACGAGGCATGCAAAGTGCAACGGGATGTTTGTGACGATTCAGAAGGAGGTTGTGGAGCGGTTTTCTGCGGTTGGGGGGGGGGCTGGATCGAAGTCGTATGGGTCGATCTCTGTTGTGGCGCAGTGTTTGGGGGAAGTGAAGATGATCGCGAAGCTTGGGTCGGGGTGTTTTTGGCCGAGCCCTGGGGTGGAGAGCGCGATGATGGGGTGGAGGCGGGATGTGGGTCTTGTTGGTGGGGATGATGCTGATTGGTGGGTTCGGTTGAGTGAGATATCGCAGTTGTTGTTTCAGTCGCGGCGGAAGAAGCTGGGTGGGGTTGTGAAGAAGATTGTTGGTGGGGGGGAGATTGAGTGGCCTGAGGGGGTTTGCGGGGATGATCGGATTGATGGGTTATCTGTGGGGTTGGTGCATGGGGTGTGCCGAGCGGTTGAGGATGCGAATGGGGGTAGGGGATAGGGAAGACACTACTGCGCCCAAGGCGGCGAGTAGTGGCACCCGGAGCTGAGAGTTGCTATGGTGTAGTGGTCGTTGAGATGCGTTTGTTGGCGATGTTGATGTGTCGGAGGATGTATGCTCGATCGTGATTCTCATGGGTTGGCTTCGGCGCTTGGTGGGGATGTTATAGACGAGTGCCGGGGGCAGTTGGGGGATATTTCTTGGTTTAAGACGACCTGGCAGCACTCTGGTGCGGGGACGGGGTTTGCGACCTGGACGACCAAGAAGGGGGTTGAGATCGAGTGTGTGGTCAAGCTGCCTGTGGGGTATAGGGAGTACCACTGGACCAAGCGGCTTGGGTTGGTGCATGAGGATGACTGGGAGCGTTCAGAGGCGTTGAGTTTGTCTACGCCTCGGGTGCTTGCGGCGGGGTATGAGCTTGGTGGGCATGACTTTGCGTGGATTGTGATGGAGAAGTTCAAGAATCCGCCTTTGGCGTCGACGATTGATGCGTCTTCGATGTGGGAGATCTTTGAAGCGGCGGCGGAGTTTCAGGCGGCGGCGGTGCTTGAGGAGATTGTGGACCCGAAGAAGTGTCCTGATGATCCGCAATGGGCTGCTGAACTTGAGAAGGCGATCGGGGAGGTTGAATCGCACGATATGGAGCATGCGGATCGTTGGACCAAGGCGATCGAGCGGGTGCTTGGGGATTTGGGTGTGTTTGCGGACCGGTGGATTAACCGGTCTATTGACACCTGGTGCCATCATGATCTGCACGGGCGGAACGCGATGCGTCGGGTGTCGAACAACCCGGAGGTGCACGGGCGGTGCGCATTGATTGATCTTGCGATGATCGCTCCTGGGCACTGGGTTGAGGATGCGTTGTATATTGAGCGGCTGCACTGGGGGCATGAGGAAATGCTGCATGGTGTGGACCCAGTGGAGACGCTTGGGCGTTGCCGGGAGTCGCTTGGGTTGCCTGTGGATGCTGATTCTGGTGAGCTTGCGGATGTTCGGAGGGTGCTGATGTCGGCAACTTGCCCGAACTATTTACGAACAGAGGGCAATCAATTGTACCTGAATGCGGCTTTAGAGCGTTTGGAGCGCCTATTGGGGTCGTTTTTGGGGTAAGATGGGGGCGTGGCTGTGATGGATCGCAGTTTGAGATATTTGAACACTTATGCCGTTGATTCGGTGTAGCTGGGAAATGAGGTTGATAATGGATCTGCTTGAGAAGATGGAACAACTGCTTCAGGACTGCCGCGAGGACTACAACAAGGCCAAGGGCGGGAATAAGGCTGCTGGCACACGCGTCCGCAAGGTGATGCAGGATGTGAAGGGTGTTGCGCAGGATATCCGCAAGGAAATGCTCGGCTCACGCGAGGACTGATGTCTGGCCTGATGTCTGGCCTGAATACTGGGTGCTGATCCGGGTTGAAATCTTGTTGGCCTATGGGCCAATGGGTGAAGGAATGGGCTTTTGAGTACCACGCAACGGGAAGACAAGCTGAGTGAGGGTGTGTCTACACTCGTTGATCTGAGCGCGATCGATCTGAGCGCGACGCTTGCGACGCGCGATGAGATGTTCGAGATGATCCATCATCGACATGAGATGGCGCTCTTGGATCGGATTGTCTGGGCGAGCGAGGACTTTAACTCTGGGGTCGGTTCGCTGACGGTCCGGGGCGATGAGTTCTGGGTCCGGGGTCACTTTCCGAGTAAGCCGATGCTTCCCGGGGTGCTGATGGTCGAGGCTGGGGCGCAGCTCGCGTGCTATCTGTACAACCGATTTTACAACGAGCTGCATCTGGCGGCGTTCCTGCGGATTGAGAACTGTGTGTTCCGGCGGTCGGTGACTGTTGGCGAGGAGCTTCTGGTGCTTTGTAAGGGCATCAAGGTGACGCCTCGGCGGTTTGTGACGCAGGTCGAGGGCGTGGTTGATGGGCAGATCGCGTTTGAGGCGACGATTACCGGGATGCGGATCTCGGATAAGTGAGCCGGCCATGTAATGAATAACTTTGAACCCGGAGATGCTTGGTGTCTCCGGGTTTTTTTGCATAGAACACACCATGAATGAAGCCATCAACGAATCACCGATGTACCCGCTTGTGCTTGAACCGATCCTTAAAGAGAAGGTGTGGGGTGGGCGACGATTAGAGGGGTTTGGCAAGGTGCTGGCTGAGGGGGCGATGGTTGGGGAGTCTTGGGAGTTTGCGGATTTGTCTTCGACGAGTGCCTCGGGTGGTGGCGGGGACGCGGCGATTAGCGTGATCGCCAATGGAGCGATGAAGGGGAAGACTGTTCGGGATGCGATCAGTGCTTGGGGCGATGGGATGATGGGGGGCGTGGCGTTGAGCGATGCCGGTGGGTTCCCGTTGCTTGTGAAGTATTTGGATGCGCGTGAGCATCTGAGTGTGCAGGTGCATCCATCTGTTGAATACGCGGCAGCGCATGCTGATGCGCATCTGAAGACCGAGAGCTGGTATGTGCTTGAGGCCGAGGAGGGGGCGGTGATTTATAAGGGGATGAAGGACGGGGTGACTCGGGATGATCTGCAGGCGGCGATCGAGAACGGGACGGTGCCTGAGGTGATGAAGAGCATGCCTGCGGTTGTTGGGGAGTGTCATACGCTGGAATCGGGGACGGTCCATGCGCTGGGTGCGGGGGTGCTTGTTGCGGAGGTGCAGACGCCGAGCGATACGACCTACCGGGTGTATGACTGGGCGAGCGAGTATGGACGGGAGGGGCGGGAGCTGCATATTGCACAGGCTGTGGAGTGTGCTTTGTTTGAGGAGGCGTCGGATGGGGTGATGGCGGATTTGTCGATTAGTAGCGCGGAGATGGGGGCGGGGGGGCCTCCGAAGATGGGGTCGGTTCGGACTCGGGTTTCGGGGACTGATTTTTATACGATGGATGTGGTGAGTGCGAGTTGTTCGGAGGTGCCGCTGGTGGAGGGCGATTCATCTGGGCCAGTTGTGCTGATGGTGTCCAAGACGATGGGGGCTTCGGTGGCGAGCAAGAGCGGGGGTTTTGAAGAGGTGATGGTGGAGGCGGGGCAGACTGTTTTGATTCCGGCGGGGATTGTGGGGAATTGTATATTGCGGGCGGGGCCTGGGACGGTTGGGGTTATTGCAGAGGTGGTGTAATTGTCAGCATTGCCAGAGGAAGTTGGCAGCTAAGCCATCATTTCTTACAAATGCGTAGCCAATTCCACCGTCTCCGAAGTTGACATAGAACTCGGATTCTCCTGAGTCTATCTGGGCAATACAACTCCATAATCCGTCGCTGGGAGTTTCATCATACTGAAGCCAAACTGGTTCTTGAAGCAGGGTTGAGTGGAAGCATTCATCCTCATCAATCTCAGTTTCGTTCACCATCAGTTCTACATCCGCCCACCAAGTTTTTGATTTTTTCAATATACGATCGAGGAAGTTTTGTGGTCCGTTCATTTGTATTTGAATGGTTGGACCTGTTTGGTTACTAGAAGTTTCGCAGGTTGGTTCGAACGCGTGAGGCTGGAGAATCACTGCATTTTCGCCTCCATCGGGTTCCCATGTGCCGTCCACAAAATCTGTATCATCAACTGCCAATTCGGTCATGAAGATGTACGCCATTTGCTGTTCCGTAGTCGTGATAGATTTTGGGAGAGCTATTTGACAGATAAATCGCATCGGTTTGGATGTTGACCGAGAGAGCGGCCATTGTGGTTCAGCGATCCAGGTTGGTTGACCACCAAACTTGGTAATCGGAGCAGTAATGGGTTCCGATGTATTAGTGAACTTGAGTATCTTCATTTTTGAGAGTGTATCAAAAAATCGCTCCCTTGCGGTTGCGGCTTGTTGAAAAATTGGATTATCAATGTTGATTACTTAGCAAACGCGTCGGCGACCTTGGCGATTGCGTCGCAAATGCCGTTGGCTTGGTCGTCGGTGAGGTTCTGGTGGATGGGGATGCAGAATACGCAGGTCGCGAGTTTTTCGGCGACCTTTGGGGTGTCGCTGTTCTTGGCGATGTCGGCGAACACGGGCTGCTTGGTCAGCGGCTTGGGGTAGTGGACGGCGGTTGGGACGCCTTCTTTGTTGAGTGCTTCGCAGAACTCGTCGCGGGTGCAGGTGAGGGCGTCTAAATCTACCCGGCAGGTGTAGAGGTGCCAGGCGGGGTTTGAGTTTTTGGTTGGGATTGGGCGGTTGATGCCTTGGATGTTGTCGATGCGGTCGGCGTAGATGTTGGCGACTGCCCGGCGGCGGTCGGTCTCGGCACCAAGAGTTTCGAGTTTACTGAGGCCGATGGCTCCGGTGATGTCGTTCATGCGGTAGTTGAAGCCGATGGATTCGTGGAGGTACTTGCCGGTCTCGCCGTGGGAGCGGAGGAAGCCCATTTCGGTGGCGAGTTTTTCGTCATTGACGGTGACCATGCCGCCTTCGCCGGTGCCGAGGTTTTTGGTGGCGTAGAAGGAGTAGGTGCACGCGTCGCCGTAGGCGCCGATGCCTTTGCCGTTGTATTCGGCGAGGTGTGCTTGGGCTGAGTCGTAGATGACTTTGAGGTTGTGTTTCGCGGCGAGTGCTTCGATCGCGTCGATGTCTACGGGGATGCCGTAGAGGTGGGTGATTGCGATGGCTTTGGTGTTTGGTGTGATAAGGCGTTCGATGTCGGCGGGGTCTGCTTGGTATGAATCTTCGAGTACATCACAGAAGACGACCTTGGCTTGTGCTGCGACGAGCATGGAGACGGTGGCGATGAAGGTCCATGCGGGGGTGATGACTTCGTCGCCTGGTTCGAGGAGCGAGCCGTAGGCGAGTTGGAGGGCGCAGGTGCCGTTGGCGCAGGTGAGGCCGAAGTTGGCGTCTGATTGTTTGGCGAACTCTTCTTCGAGTGCGGCGCATTTACTGGCGGCTCTGAGCATTCCTGATTCGAGTACTTCTGTTGCGGCGGCGATGTCTTTTTTGGTGAGTCCTACGGCCATGAAGGGGACATTTGATTCGAAGGTTGGGGTGCCGCCGTTGATGGCGAGGTCGGATGCGGTTGCGGTGGTCATTTGGTGGTCTCCGGTGGTCGATTTGACCGGTTGTTGGAGGGATGTCGTGGTTTGCTCGGGAAGTTTATGCCGGAGGTTTTGGTTTTGCCGATAATTTTGTTTGTAGGAACTGGCGGTTGAAAGGGGGTTTTGGGGGCGTGAGGGGTTATTTTGATCGTTCGATAAAAAATAATGGGTAATGGGCTGGCATCTTCTCGGTCCTGATGTACTTTTTGGGGGCAAGGGACAGCAAACCTTACTGAACGGTTGAAAAGCCGAGCGACGAGATGGGCTCAAAGGCCTGTAAAGTTGATTTCTCTCTTTCTCTCTCTCTTGCCGTAAAAAGCAAAAACGCATGCCCCTCGACGGAGGGGCTTGTGTTTTTTTGGGCTCACGGCATTTCATCTATTTTGCTCACGCATGAGTTGCTTTACTTGAATTGAGTTGCAAGTGTGTGCTATCGTTCTAGTTACGAGAGAACGCCGATGGTTTGTCGGTTGATACTTAGAGAGCAGCTTTCATTTGATTTATGTATTTACAGCCGATTGTTTTGGTCTGTAGTTTGTGGAAGCGGGATGCTCTCTCAATTTGTTATGAAGAGAATGAGAGAACAGAAAATGAACAAAGCAGCAGTAATCGCAATCGCAGGGCTCGCAGCAGCCGCATCAGCCGATGTCCTTCTCAATGTAGACCTTTCGGTCGTTGATCAGATCTCCATCACCGCTACGAGTGCGGCATCATCGGGCGACATTACAGGCTCGGACTCAACCGGCGTGCTTCTCGCTGATTTCTTTGGCGGGGCAGGCGGCAATAGCATCTTCACTTCGGGCACCGGTGACCTTGTTGCCAACGGCGACAGTTCAGACGGCACCCCAGGCCTCTTCAACTCGTCGGGCAACTACGGTTTGAACTTCTGGTCATGGACATCCGATGATCCTTCGAGTTTCTTTACCGGCACCACCGCGTTTGTCGGCTCGGCGACTTGGGATATCGACTCAGATGACTACGCAGATATGCTCGCGGGCAACGCCAGTGGCGACATTATCGCTTTCGCAGACACTGACGACGACGGTGGCGTCGTCATTGGTCAATGGAATGTTGTTCCTGCTCCGGGTTCAATGGCACTCCTCGGCCTCGGCGGCATCGTCGCTGGTCGTCGTCGTCGCTGATATCGACTTCGATTGAATACGAAACTATGAAAGCGGCCGGGAGTGATCCCGGCCGCTTTTTCGATGACATGCAGGCACGGCGTGTGGGGTTGTTTTTGATTGTAAGTTCTGCAGCTGATCTGGAGTCGACTGATTCCATTTCTCATAGGACGGCAATGGATATTCGGTTGGCGTATGCTGGCTTGTGAAATCCACTCGCCCGATTATACTAAACGATGAAGTGCGTGAACTCCCTGATCACGCTGGGGCGGCGATGTCAAATCGCGCTATTGCGCGTATGCTTGACATTCTGCCGCATACTGGTGCTGAGCGGTGGCCGCATGAGGCAACAGAGCTCATGAATCGGCTGGTTGCCCAGTTAGAGATCATTGCGACCACAACTGACCTCGGACCAAGTGCTTTCGTTCTTGGTCACAATGGGTACAAAGAAAGCCAACAGATTCTCGAGGTTTTTGAGGGAGGCTCATATAACCGCGTCGCTTGGCTCTGTGTTCAAGCGGCTATGACTGCGAGTGGTAGTGGAGGGCAATCTTCTTATAGTTGGTGTGCTCATCTCACATGGGACATCACTCCCAAACCGGATAGCAGGCAGGCGACACGCATCGTTGAGAATGCGAACTGGGACGATTTTAAACAAATCCGGCTAGCGTATGAATCTGGCGAGCTCACTGATTCAACTCCCATTCATCCCGACGATCTCGGTCCGCTCTGGCCGAAGGGGCCGGCGGATTGGAGCGGGTTTGAGTGGAAAGATTTGGAAGCCGAGAGACTTGAGCAAGAAAGAGCAACCAAAGAACACGAAGAACTCAGAGAGCGGGTGCTCGGGAGCTTGGTTGCACGCAGTGAGTTGTTGAAGCAGCCGATCATTGATGCGATCGACAATATTTCTCGGTTTCACGGTGGTAAGTATCGGCAAGGATTTTGGGCTGAGGCAGAGCAGCCAACTCAGAAATGGCCTGCGGCGTTGCGTCATCCAAGCTCACCTTTTTTGCAAGACCTGCAAGATTTGTTTTCTGTGCATGAGTGGGGTGGGTTGCTGATTCTTGAGGGTCAGCTTGATGCATCGGTTTGGTTTGTGGCTCCAACGGATATGAGTGCCGCCAAGAAGATGTTATTGGAATGGGACAGTGCTCTCGATTGCTTTGATCCGGAGGCGATCGAAGAAACGAACAGGATTTCTGAGTCCAATGGTTGGGAGGCGGATGCGAAGTTAGCGCCGTGCTCAAAGCGTGATTTCTTGGTCTTTGCCACGGTTCATGAGTCGCCTGATTCGTTTCTGGTTGTGACGAAGGGTTCTGTCGCTGGGAAGGTGTTCTACTTTGATCATGAGACAGGGATCGACTTTGATCAACCAATAGCTGATTCGCTCGCGGGGTGGATCCACACGATTGCTGATCCATCACATGACTGGCTTTGGTTTGAAGAGTAGGTCTAGTCTTTGAGGAGGCGTTCGAGGTAGTGGATGTCTACGCCGCCTTTTTTGAAGTCTGAGTTTTGCATGAGTTGGGCGTGGAGGGGGATGGTTGTGTGGATCGGGCCGATTTTGTATTCGTTGAGGGCTCTGAGTGCTCTGGTGATGGCTTCTTCTCTGGTTTCGGCGTGGACGATGAGTTTGCCGATCATTGAGTCGTAGTTTGGGGGGACGCGGTAGCCTGCGCAGGCGTGGGTGTCGATGCGGACGCCTAGGCCGCCGGGGGCTTGGTAGGTTTCGATGAGGCCTGCGCTTGGTCGGAAGTCTTTGGTGTGGTCCTCGGCGTTGATGCGGCACTCGATGGCGTGGCCCTTGACATGGATGTCTCTTTGCTTGTAGGGGATCTTCTCGCCGGCGGCGACCTGGATGGACATTTTGACGATGTCTACGCCTGTGATCATCTCGGTGATGGGGTGTTCGACCTGGACACGGGTGTTGACTTCCAGCATGTAGAAGTTCTGGTCGTTGTCCATCAGGAACTCGACGGTCGCGGCGCCTGCGTAGTCGGCGGACTTGATGAGTTTGGCGGCGGCTTCGCAGACCTTTTCGATTTTCTTGCGTTCGATGAGTGGGCCGGGGGCTTCTTCGATGATTTTCTGGTGGCGTCGTTGCATGGAGCAGTCGCGTTCCCAGAGGTGGATGGCGTTGCCGTGCTTGTCGCCGATGGTTTGGACTTCTACATGTCGTGCGTGTTCGAGGAATTTTTCGACGAAGACGCCGCCGTTTCCGAATGCGGCGAGTGCTTCTTGTTGCGCTTTGGCGACATTGGTGCGGAGGGAGGCTTCGTTGCGGCAGATGCGCATGCCCCGGCCTCCTCCGCCGGCGGAGGCTTTGATGATGACGGGGTAGCCGATTTCTGCGGCGACCTCTACGGCTTCTTCGAGTTCTTCGATTTCGCCTTCGGTGCCCGGGAAGACGGGGACCTTGGCGGCTCTTGCGTATCGTTTGGCTTCGATTTTGTCGCCGAGTTTGGCCATGGCTTCTGGTGATGGGCCGATGAACTCGATCTTGCATTCGCGACAGATTTCGGAGAAGTCGGCGCGTTCTGAGAGGAAGCCGTAGCCTGGGTGGATGGCGTCTACATCTGCGATCTCGGCGGCGGAGATGATGCGTGCGATGTTGAGGTAGGAATCTTTGGAGGGGCCGGGGCCGATGCAGATTTTTTCGTCTGCTTGTTGGAGGTAGGGCGCGTCTTTGTCTGCGGTGGAGTAGACGCAGACGGTTTCGATTTCGAGTTCTTGGCAGGCCCGCATGATGCGGAGGGCGATTTCGCCTCGGTTTGCGATGAGCACGCGTTGGAACATGGGGGAGTCTCTCGGGTCTCTATCAAAACTACAAGTCACGCCGGTTCTGGGTGTCTTACTTTGGGGGGTGGGGGGTGGGTGGGTTAGTTTGGTTTGATCATGAAGAGTGGTTGTCCGAACTCAACGGCGTCGCCGTCTTTGACGCAGAGCTTGGCGATGGTGCCTGATTGTTCGGCTTTGATTTCGTTGAAGACTTTCATGGCTTCGACGAGGCAGACGACGGAGTCTGGGCCGATCTGGTCTCCGACATTTGCGAAGATTGGAGATTCTGGGTTTGGTCTTGAATAGAAGGTGCCGACCATTGGGGATTCGATGGCGATGAGTCCTGCGTCTGCGTCTGCTGTACCGGTGTCTGCGGCTGGTGCAGGAGCTGCGGCTGCTGGAGCGGCGGCGGCTGGTGCTGCCCCTGCTGGGGCGTGGTAGATGACCGGTTCTTGGTCGCCGCCTCTTTTGATGGTGACGGTTTCGGATTGGTCTCTGAGGTCGAGTTCTGAGAGTTCATTTTCGACCATGAGTTTGACGAGTTCTTTGAGTTTGCGGATGTCGATCATGTGCTTGTATCCGTGCCGCGGCGATTTTGTATCGCGCGGGAAGTGATGCCTCGGGTGGGGAACCCATCGAGTCCCGTGGCTTGGTGAGGATTCTACCCGATTCAGAGACTTGGTGCGAACTTTGGTTATCTTGTTCTGAATTTACTCGATCGTGCGGGGGTGGTTTGTCTTTGCGTATCTTATTATACAGCGATGAAGAAGCTGAATGGTCAAGTTGGTAGTGGGGGATGGGGTGTGGTTGGGGGTCTTGTTGTGGTGCTGGTCGGGGTGTTCGGTGTGGTGGTGTTTGGGGCGGCTTCGGCGGTGGGGATTGACTCGATTGTTGAGGGGGTTGGGCTGATTGGTGATCGGGGGATTGGTCTGTTGATTCGGACGGTGTTGATCGGGGGGGGCATTGGGGTGCTTGCGGTGTTGATTGGGATTCCGATGGGGCGGGGGTTGATGGGGACAAAGAGGGCGTGGCTTTGGGGGGTGGTGCTTGTGCCGATGTGGATGCCGAGCTATGCGATCTACGGGGCGATGAATCTTGCGAGGGCGCCGGACACGGTTGTGGGGGGGTGGTTGGTTTCGTATGCGACGAGCGATGAGGGTCATCGGTGGGTTGCGGTGTGGGCGGGGTATCTGATTGGGGTGGTAGGGATGGCGGTGTGGGGGTCGGTGATCGGGGCGGTGGTGATGGCTGGGGGGGCGGGGAGTGCGCGTGATCGGGGGATCTACAGGGACATGATGGAGCTTGAGCCTGCGGGGATTTTTACGAGAGCGCGGGTTGGGGGGGGGTTGCATCGGGGGGCGCTTGTGCGGGCGTGGGGTGTTGTGTCTTTGGTGATGCTTGGGAGCGGGGTGCCTTTGCATTTGGCGCAGCTGGAGACTTGGTCGATCGGGGTTTGGCGTGCGTTGTCTGAGCGGGGGGTTGACGGGTGGGGTGTGGTGTGGGTGATGGGTTCGCCTATGGTGTTGATTGGATTGGTTGGGGCTTGGTTTGTGACGCGGGTGACATTGAGGGGGGCAACGAGCCGGGGGATGGTGGGGATGGGTGTAGAGCAGGAAAGTGAACGGCGGGTTGGGTTGGTCGGTGCGGGATTGGTGTGGGGGCTGGCGGTTGTAGTGCCCATGATTGTTTTGTCGGTGTCGATTGATGACTGGCGGGTGATGGGGTTGTTTTGGAGTGAGCGCGGGGATGCGATCGGGCATTCGGTGTTGATTGGGTGTGTGGTTGGGTTGATCGGGACGGGGTTTGCGATGGGGGTTGCGTTTGTGCTTGGGCACTCGGTGAAATGGGTTCGGGGGGTTGGGGTTGTTTGTGTGTTTGCTTCGGTTGCGGGGGCGCTTGTGCCTGGGGTACTTGTTGGGGCTGCGGTGGTGCAGTTTGGGGGGCAGGCGGGCGGGTTGGGGGTTTTCGGTGAGGTTGTTGGGTTGTTGGCACGGGTATTGGTTGTTGGGGGGATTGTGGGGGCGGTTGTTGCTGGGCGGGAATCGGGGGAGTTGTTGTCGCAGCGGTGGTCGCTTGGGGGAGGTTTGGTTGATTGGTGGGGAGTGCATGGTCGGACGGGGGCGGTTTCGTGTTTGGGGGCCGGGGTGCTGTGCGGGCTGCTGGCGGTTCATGAGATCGAGGCGAGTGTGATGATTACGAGGGCGGGGGTGTCTACTTTGTCGCAGGGATTGCTGGCGGATCTTCATTACGCTCGGCTCGAACGGTTGTCGGCGGCGTTGTTGAATCTGATGGGGGTCGCGATGGTGGTTGCGGTCGTTGGCGGGATGTTGATGAACTTTGGGGGGGTGGGCAACCGGCGGGGCATTGAGCGATAGAACCCACTATGATGGTTGCTTCATGATGTTATTTCGATTCTTAAATCTTGTATGGGGGGGTATCGGGATTTGGGCTGTCGTTCTTGGTGGCTGCGGGGAGAGGTCTGCGACGGATGAATCCGGGCGGCTGGTTGATGCGGTGGTGCTCGGGGAGACGGGGACGCATGCGGGGCAGTTCATGTACCCGCGGGCGATGGATGTGTATGTTGATGACCAAGATCGGACGATCGCGGTGATTATCGATAAGACGGCCCGGATGCAGGCGATTGATCTGGCTGACGGATCGATGGTGGGGTCGGTGTTGATGCCGAGATTTTCCAATGGGATGCCGACGGGGGTGACGGTTGGGGTGAGCTTGCTGAACGCGGATGAGATGGCGGTGTATGTGCCCGATACGCATGAGCACCGGGTGCTGGTGTATTCGTTGCCGCTGGATGAGGGTGTTGGCGGGGCGATTGAGCCGGTGTTTTCGTATGGGGTGTTCGGGAAAGAGCACGGCGAGTTTGTGTACCCGACGGATGTGGTGGTGATGACGGATGACGAAGGGTTCGTCGATGAGCTTCTGATTTCTGAGTATGGCGGCAACGACCGGATCACGAGGCACGCGGTGGTGCGGGACGGGGATGCTGTTCGTTTGCAATGGGCGGGGCAGATCGGGATTGCTTCAGAGACTGTGGACGGGTCTGATGGTGAGGTTGCGTTGTCGCGGCCTCAGTCGATCGGGGTTTGGAACAACGCAGGGATCGAAGAACTGATTGTGCTGGATTCTTCGCATCATCGCGTGGGGCGTTTGGCTCTTGGTGGAGAAGAGGACGGGGAATTGATCGAGTGGTACAGCAGTGATCATGATGCGGACTTCGCGGCGATGAAGTTTCCGTATGGGGTGACGGTTTTGGATGACGGGTCGGCGTTGATCAGTGAGTTTGGGGGCAATGTGGTGCGGCGGATGGATCTGGCTTCTGGGATGACTATGGAGATGTTCGGCGTTGGTGGGCGCGGGGATGGGGAGCTTGCGACGCCTTGGGCGAGCAGTGTGGTTGATGGGAAGCTTGTGATTCTGGATTCTGGGAATAACCGGATTCAAATAGTTGGGTTTGAGGAGTCGGTGCGGGTTGCGGGGGGTGATCGATGATGATACCTTCTGTGCAGCTTGCAGCTTTACAGGTCGGGCCGATTGAGTTTGGGCAGCCGATGATGTTGGTTGTGCTGGCGGTGTGTGTTCCGCTGACGATCTTTATTGCGAGGAAGAGTCTGGCGGGGCTTGGGAAGTCTTCGAAGGTTGCGGCGCTTGTGATCAGGATTTTGGCGTTGTTGCTGGTTGTATCGGCGCTGGCTCGGCCTTCGTATCGGGACGAAGCAACCGATGTTGCGGTGACGGTGATTAATGATGTGTCGCGTTCGATTCCGTCGAGTGTGCAGCCGAGGGTTGATTCATTTGTGGAGCTGGCGCAGGAAGGCTCGCGGGAGCCCAATGATCGGTTGGGGGTAATCACGGCGGCGCGCGATCCGATTGTGCAGTCTTCGCCTTCGAAGTTTGTACGCGGGGTTGAGCGGCAGTTTATTGGGGATACCGAGGCGACGGACCTGGCGTCTGCGGTAAATCAGGCGATTGCCAATAGGCCGAGTGATGCGGCGTTCCGGATGCTTCTGGTGACGGACGCGAATGAAACCGAGGGGTCGTTGTATCAGGCGGCCCAGCAGGCCAAGGCGGCGGGGATCCCGATCGATGTGCTGCCGGTGGAGTTTGAGTACGCCGAAGAGATCATGATGGAGTCGGTGCAAGCGCCGGCCAATACGCGGGTTGGGGAGACTATTGGGATCCGGGTGGTGATTACCAGCACGGTGCCTGCGGTTGGGCGGCTGATGTTGTCGCGTGGCGGGACGCCGATTGATCTTGATCCGGCTCCGGATCAGCTTGGGTACTACACGGAGCTCAAAGAAGGCCGGAATGTGATCCGGGTGCCTGTGGCGGTGCAGCAGCCGGGGCCTCAGCTGTATGACGCGGTGTTTGAGCCGATTGCGTCTTTGGATGATGATGGGACGACGGGGACGACGATCGGGGATTCGCTGAGGGAGAACAATAATGGTTCCGTGATTACCTTTGTGGGCAGCGAGGGTCTGGTGCTTGTGGTTGCTGATGATGCACGCGAGGCGGTGAGGATTGAAGACGCACTCCATGCGGCCGAGTTGCAGACCAAGCGGATCACGCCCGCGGAGTTTCCGGGGACGCTGCCTGAGCTTGCTTCGTATGAGGCGGTGGTGCTGCTGAATCAGTCGGCGTATTCGTTTGCTGAAACGCAGCAAGAGATGATGCGGCAGTATGTCCACGATACCGGCGGCGGGATCGTGATGATCGGTGGTCCCGAGTCGTTCGGGGCTGGGGGATGGATCGGGTCGCCTTTGGCCGATGCGCTGCCGATCCGTTTAGACCCGCCTCAGAAGCGGCAGATGCCGAGGGGTGCGTTGGCGTTGATTGTGCACTCTGTGGAGATTCCCAAGGGCGTGTTCTACGGGAAGCAGATTTGCAATGCTGCGGTCGATGCGTTGTCGCGGCTCGATCTGGTTGGGATTGTTGAGTATCAGGGGATCGGGGGGACGGACTGGGTCTACCCGATGTCGGCGGTGGGGGATCGGACGGCGGTTCGTCGGGCGATTAATAACCTGCAGTTTGGGGATATGCCGAGCTTTGATCCCTCGTTGCAACTTGCGCTTGCGGGGCTGCAGAACGCGGCGGCGGGGCAGAAGCACTGTATTATTATTAGTGATGGAGATCCTTCGATGTCGCGTAGCTTGCTGCGGCAGTTCAAGCAGTCTGGGATCACGATCTCAACGGTTGGGGTCAATCCGCACTCGGCGGGGGATACCAATACCTTGCGGACGATGGCGCGGATGACGGGTGGGACTTACTACTTTGTGAATAACAACGCGCTGGCAACGCTGCCTCAGATCTTTATTAAGGAGGCACAAACGATTCGGCGGGCGTTGATCTGGGAGGGTGAGGCGTTTAGTCCTGCTCGTACTGGTGTGCCGACCGAGACGATGCGTGGGATTAGTGGGGTGCCTGCGATAACGGGGTATGTGGTTGCGGCGGAGCGTGAGGGGCTGTCTTTGGTGACGCTTCGCGGGAAGGAAGAGGATCCGATCGCGGCCCAGTGGCAGTACGGGCTCGGGAAGGTGATGACCTTTACGAGTGATGTGTCTTCGCGGTGGGCGCCTGATTGGGTTGGGTGGAGCGGGTTTAACCAGTTCTGGGAGCAGCATGTGCGGTGGACGATGCGGCCGGGTGGTGACTCGACGCTTCGGGTGACGACGGAGAATGTTGGGGAGCGGACGCGGGTGGTTGTTGAGGCATTTGATCCGACCGGGGAGCGGATGGATTTTGCGAACTTCAAGGCACGGGCATCTACGCCTGATGGGGTTGGGGAGCTTGTTGAGCTTCGGCAGGTGGGCCCGGGCCGGTACGAGGGGGACTTTGATTCTTCGAAGCCTGGGTCGTATGTCGTGAACATGCAATACAGAGCGCCTGGCACCGAGGGCGATGTCTTCCAGGGATCGGCGCAGGCGGCGGTGATCCGGCCGTTTGCTGATGAGTACAAGTCGCTCAAGACGAATCTGCCTCTGCTTCGACAGGTCGCTTCGATCACGGGTGGTCGGGTGCTTGATGCTGATCCTGGTGTTTCGGACTTGTGGACTCGTGAGGGATTGACAATGCCTGTCGCGCTGACGCCGATCTGGATGCTGATGGCGATTGTGGGGGTCGGGATTTTCTTGCTTGATGTCGCGGTGCGACGGGTGCGGATTGATCCGCGGGCGATTTTTGCGTTTGTGCAGCGCGGGGCACATAAAGAGACGGACCGCTCGATGGACGCGACGGCGGCGATGCGGGCTGCCAGGGTCCGGACGGATTCCCGGACGGGGGACGATCGGAAGAGCGGTTCTGAGAAGAGGGCATCACGCAAGTTTGAAGCCGACGAGTCTCTCGCGGTTTCGAGCGAGCCTGTGGCGCTTTCGGGACAGGAAGAGAGCGGCTCTGGAACCGGGGGGCCGTCGATTGGTAAGCCTAAGAAGGCGGAATCGGCTGAAGATGAGACGATGGATGCGCTCAGTGCGCTTCGGGCGGCCAAGAAGCGGGCGCGGGATGAGTATGACGGGAATGAATAGTTGATACGATAGAGACACCACGGCCGAGGATTCGGCGAGGAGTTTGGATATGAGCATGAATGAGAATCTTGAGACACCCGCTGAGGTCAAAGCCCAGTGCGAAGCGTTCCGGGCGGCCTTTGGTCAGCTCCGGGGCGAGATCGGCAAGGTGATGGTTGGCCAGCAGGCGGTGGTCGATGCGGTGTTGGTCGCGTTGTTTGCGGGCGGTAATGTGCTGCTTGAGGGCGTACCTGGGCTGGGCAAGACCTTGCTTGTGCGGACGCTTGCGACGACGCTGCATCTGCCTTTCTCTCGGATTCAGTTCACGCCTGACTTGATGCCTGCGGATGTGATCGGGACGAACATTGTTTCGGAGAATCCGGACACTGGGCATCGGTCGTTTGAGTTTCAGAAGGGGCCGATCTTTGCGCAGGTTGTTCTGGCTGATGAGATCAACCGGGCGACGCCCAAGACGCAGTCGGCGCTTTTGGAAGCGATGCAGGAGCATTCGGTGACGGTGGCGGGGGAGACTTATACGCTGGCCGAACCATTCTTGGTGCTCGCGACGCAGAACCCGATCGAGCAGGAGGGGACCTATCCGCTTCCTGAGGCGCAGATGGACCGGTTCTTGCTCAAGGTCGATGTCGGGTATGCGGGGCTTGAAGATTTGATGGAGATTATCGATCGGACGACGGGTGCCGAGAACCCGGAGGCTGCCAAGGTGCTCGATGGGGCGGCGATTCTCGAATATCAGGAGTTGGTGCGGCAGGTTGTGGTGGCTCCACATGTGAAGCAGTACGCGGCTCGGCTGGTTTTGGCGACACATCCGGAGACGGATACGGCCGCGGGGGGGGGCAATGGGCCTACGAATCGGTATGTGCGGTGCGGGGTTTCGCCTCGTGGTGCGCAGGCGTTGATCTTGGCTGGCAAGGTTCGTGCGCTGGTTGATGGGCGGTTCCATGTGAGTTATCAGGATATTCAGGATGTTGCGATGCCGTGTCTGCGGCACCGCGTGCTGATGAACTTTGAGGCCGAGGCGGATCGGGTGCGGGCGGATGATCTGGTTCGGGAGGTGTTGAAGCTGACGCCTACGCAGCCGACGGCGATGGTGGGGGCGAAGGGATGAAGTTCTTTGTTCTTTGTTCGATTCAAATGATGCTGATTGCAGGGTGTACAACTACGCCGGAGTATGGATCCCGTGGCCCGGGTGAACAATGGCAGGTCGTTCATGCAGATGATCCGGATCGTGTTGAGTCTTGCGAGGATTCTGTTGAGGAACAGCGATCATGGGGCTGGGCTTCTCAGCTTGTTCTGGTGAACGATGACAGATCGGTTGATGAGTTGATCGTCGGTCCTGTTGCAATTTCTCAAGATAAACAAACGATTGAAGTGCCGTATTTTATCGTTTCCAAACAAAGAGTCTCCGGCTCTTTATCATTTACAGCATCGCCGGCGAACGGGTACTCGTTGCCAGAAAAATGGGTTGGTGGTATCAAGCATGAGTTGGAAGTGCTCAACGGATCGATATCAGGGTATTACATTCTTCCTGTAATCGGTGTCCCCACAGATGGTGTGCTCGCTACATGGTCAAAGACCGAGTAGTCAGAGAGGTTTTTATGCTGAGATCTGAGAATCCAACCCGGCCTGCGACGATTGATGAGTTGTTGTCTTCTGAGCTTATTGGGAAGATTTCGCATCTGGATGTGTCGTCGCGGAAGATCTTTGCGGGCAAGCTCAAGGGTGAACGGCGTTCAAAGAAACGCGGCGAATCGGTCGAGTTTGCGGATCATCGGCCGTATTCGATGGGGGATGACCTGCGGCACATCGACTGGAATATCTACGCACGGCTCGACCGGTTCTTTATGAAGCTGTTTATGGAGGAGGAGGATCTCTCCCTCCACATCGTCATCGATGCCAGCGCAAGCAGTGATTGTGGGGAGCCCAACAAGTTTTTGTATATGCAGCAGGTGGCGATGTCGCTCGGGTATATCGGGTTGCTGAACCTCAACCGCGTCGCGGTGACGGCGGTGGGTTTGCGGGATGAGTTGGTGATTCCTGGGGGCGAGCAGTCGATCGCGGGTACGGTGCGGGATCTGCGGGGACGAAGAAGGACGCATGATCTGGCGCGGTTTTTGTGTTCGATGACGCCTGAGGGCGGGAGTGATTTTTCCCAGGCGTGCAAGCGGATCGCGATGTCGCGGCGGGGCAAGGGCGTGATGATCGTGCTGAGCGACTTCTTTATGAAGGAGGGGTACGAGACTGGGCTTCGGATGCTTGTTGGGCGAGGGTACGATGTGTTTGCGATCCAGGTGCTTTCGCCTCAGGAGGTTGAGCCTGATATATCGGGGGATCTGCAGCTTCGGGATATTGAGGATGGGGACATGGCGGAGGTGACGATCTCGGCGCCGCTGTTGAAGAAGTACAAGGAGAACCTGTCGGCGTACTGCGCGGAACTGCGGGATTACTGCGCGAGGCGGGAGATCACGGGGCTGACGATTCAGTCGGACACGCCGATTGATACGCTGCTTGTCGAATACCTGCGGAAGCGTGGGTTGTTGCGGTAAAGAAAGTGACCATTGGACAGGAATTGTGCAACGGAATGAGTGATTTTCGAGTATGTTTTATTGAAGTCCTTGTTCTGAGGGCTCTATTGAGAGAGAACCATACTGAGAGGGAAATCATGAAAGCTATATCTGCAATCGTTGTGTTGTCTTGTGCCGCGTCCTTTGCTTCGGCTCAGTCGACTGTTGATTACACCACGACCGACTGGATGGACTTTGGAACTTCCAATACCACAGGTGTTTCGGGGAACTTCCTTGCTGGGTGGACGACGATCAATGCGTCGCCTGATATTGGTGTGAATCTGTTCTTTAACCCCAACGAGACCTTGTCGGGCGCGGCCGATGATGCGGCGTTGTGGTTTAATCAGAATGATCTCGGTAGCGCCGGTGCGGTCTCCAATGAGGTTGCCAGGCTCTCGCTATCGGGGTTCTCGATCGGGCAGACCTATTCGCTGGATTTCTCGGCCACCATCATGCACTATTCGTTCTCCGGCTGGATCGGGAACAACGATGCGCTCGATGTGTCGATTGTTGGGGCGAGTATTTCGGATTGGGACTCGACGATTCTAAGTGATCCGGGCGATGCCGACGGTATAAATGATTGGGTCGCCCAGTCGTTGGTGTTCACGGCGACAAGTTCGATTGTCGAGTTCGACTTCGGGGGGAACGCCTCGTACCACACCGACATCGGGACTTCCGCGACGCGGCTGGGGATTGATGGGTTCAGTGCCCGCGTGGTGCCTGCGCCTGCTGGGGTGGCGGTGTTTGGATTGGGTGGATTGATGGCGGGGCGTCGCCGGCGTTAAGTTTGACAAACAGATTTGGATCAGCAGCGGGCCGATTGGCCCGTTGTTTTTTGATTGGGCGGGGCCGGCGGTGCATCGAGGGGTGGAGGGGTGCTGTATACTCTTGTCAGTTGATATTTGATTGATCGGAGTGTGATTTTTAGATGATTTGGGCAACTCCTTTATTGGCGGGATTGGTGGCGGCTAGTGCAATTGGTGGGTGTGCAACCAATCATGCAAAAATCGGGCACGGGATGCAGTTTGCCCAGATTGAAGATATGACGCAGCAGGTCTTTCGGATTGGCATGACTCATGGCGATGTAGAACGGATCGCCAATGATCAACTCAAGCTGGAATTGAGCGAGATCCATGAAACAGGCGAGTCAGAACTTGTTTATCAGCTAAAGCCGAAAAATGATGGATGGGGTTATTCAAAGCATCGCTCATATCTTGTGTTTGATTTCGATTCAGATCGATTGACCCGTCTTGCATATCGGAACTACATGGTCACAGGTCAGATGCCACAAGGCGAAACAGAGATTCATTTGGTTGAGGTGACACCATGATCTGGGCAACTCCTTTATTGGCGGGATTGGTGGCGGCGATCGCGGTGCCTTCGCTTGTGATCCTGTACTTTCTCAAACTCCGTCGCATCCCGCGCGAGGTGTCTTCGACGCTCCTCTGGAAAAAAGCGATCCAAGACCTCCAGGCCAACGCGCCATTTCAGAAACTGCGGCGGAATCTGTTGCTGTTTTTGCAGCTGATTATTCTGGGGTTGATCCTGCTTGCGCTTGCGCAACCCCGCTCGACAGACACGGCTTCGGCGGGGCGGAAGCTGGTGATTCTGGTTGACCGGAGCGCATCGATGCGGGCCGTTGATGGGGATGCTACTCGTCGCACGCCAATAACACGGCTTGAGATCGCCAAGGAACGGGCGATCGGGCTGATCGAAGGATTGGCAGCGCCCTCGTTGTTCGAAGATTCGGAGAAGGCGGACGAGGCGATGGTGATCGCGTTTGACCGGTCGGCGGAGATCGTCTCGCAGTTTACTTCCGACAAGCAGGCACTGATCGCGGCGATCAACGGGATAGTCCAGACCGATGGGCCTTCGTCGATCGAAGAGGCGTATCGGCTTGCCCAATCACAGCGGCCCAACCGGATCTTTCTCGATACTGGGCCTGCGGGCGAAGGGACGGACCCCGTAGAAATCGAAGGCATCAAGGGCGGGGATGCGTATTTCTTCCACTTATTTAGCGATGGGCGGGTTTCGGATCTTGATGTCGTGCGGGCCGACGAAGATACGGCTGATGCGCCGAGTTTCGAATACCACTCGGTTGGGGATGCGGGGGCGGTGAGCGTTGGGCTGACGGCATTGCGTGCCGAGCGGGATTATGAAGACCCGACGAAGCTGAGTGTGTTTGTTGGGGTGCAGTCCACGGATGTCAATGCTCGGTCGGTTGATGCGGAGTTGCTTGTTGGTGGTGCTGTGGTTTCGGTTCGGTCTGTGGTGCTTGCGGGGGCGGAGGTCGATGCGCAGAGCGGGAAGAAAGAGGTCAGCACTGGGGGTGTGGTGTTTGAGCTCAATGAGCCGAATGGTGTTGTTGTTGGTGTGCGGTTGTCTACTGGGTATGGTTCAGATGCATCTATGGATGTGCTAGGGACGGACAACGAGGGGACACTGATCGTCCCCCCGGCCAAGCAGGCGACCGTGGCTCTGGTGACGACGGGGTCGTTGTTCTTGAAGGAAGCACTGGCGGGGCTCTCGATCTCGGATTTGCAAATCATTACGCCCGGCGAGTATGAAGAAATGCGCGACGCCGGGGAGGCCGGGGCGATTGATCTGTTTGTGTTTGATGGGGTCATGCCTCGGGCTGGGGATGGGGGGGTTGTGTTTGATCCGGGGCGGTATTTGGTTGTTGGGGATGTCTACACCGGTCCTGGCGGGGTTGTTGATAAGGGGGATGGCCCGGGGACGCAGATCATCAACTGGCGGCGGGTGCACCCGTTGCTTCGGGATTTAACTTTGGATGCGGTGGTGATCGGCAAGTCGCGGACTGTTGAGATTCCCGATGGCTCAGAACTGGTCTCGCTTGCAGAGACGACCGAGGGGCCTGCGATTGTGGAGATGAGCACAGGGGATGTTCGTGCGGTGATGGTGGCGTTTGATCCGGCGTTTTCCAACTGGCCGTTTGATGTGAGCTTTGTGGTGTTCCTTGCGAGTGCGGTGGATTATTTGGGGACGCAGGTGGGGACGGATGTTGATGTGAACGCGAGGCAGATCACGCCGGGGTTTGTGCTGGCGGATCGTGTGCCGAGCGATGCGAGCAATATCCGCGTGCGGCTGCCCGATGGTTCGATGAGCGGCGAGGTCGTCGCTGCCCCCGACGGCGGGATCGTCTACGGCCCGATCCACGAGACGGGCGTGTACAGCGTGCAGTGGACCGGGAGCGCGGGGGTGAGCGATATTGAGGACGACGGGAAAATCCTGCGGTATTACGCGGCGAACCTGCTCGATGGGCCTGAGTCTGATCTTGGGGCGTCGGCGAGTTTGGATCTATCGAACCGGGTGGTGGGTGCGAGCAATCAGGGGGAGATCACGCGATTGAAAGAGTGGTGGCCTTGGCTGCTGCTTGGGGCGATCGGGGTGATGATGTTTGAGTGGTGGATTTATAATCGGAAGGTGTATTTGTGAGCATGGTGTTTACGATTCATCGGGACAGATTTGCTTGAGATGCTTTCTGAGTTTGTAGAAGTTCTTAAAATATGACGGGATGACGAGTGTTTTTTTATCTCCGTGCCGGATGTGCATGTAGTCGAGTGATTTATCGACACGGGTAATTTCATCGAGGATGACGCGGTGGGTGCCGAAGATCGATTGAGAGACGATGTGATCTGTATAAACATCGACACGGTGTTTGTACGAGATCACGCCAAATATGCAAGGGGCGATGCATACGCCTACGCCGATGAGAATGGCAGATAATCTAGGGGGCTGGGAGGCTTGGAACTCATCGACAATGATGAAGACGCCTCCCGCAAGTATCGCTGCGAGAAAGAGCCAAGATAACACTGATGTTTTGAGGATGAGGATTGCCTCTTCGGTTGATGTGACGTCAGGATCGGGTTCGTTCATGAGAAATGATATGCATATCATCAATCTATGCGACTTCGATTTTTAGGGACTGGCACATCGGCGGGGATTCCGATTATCGCGTGTGATTGTTCGGTGTGTACATCGACAGACCCACGCGACAACCGGACGCGGACCAGTGCGGTCGTTGAGTTTGTTGATGCGAGCGGGCAGGAGCGGGTGATTTTGATTGATGCTTCGCCTGACTTCCGGGAGCAGGTGCTGCGGGAGGGGCTCAGGCGGATCGATGCGATCCTGATTACGCATAATCATGTCGATCATGTCTGGGGGCTCGATGAGGTGCGGCGGTTTAATGAGATCCAGGGGGAGGCGATTGAGGTCTGGGCCGACGACCACACCCATGGCTCGTTGCGGCGGGTGTATCAGCACATCTTTGAGCCTGAGAAGAATATTCAGAAGTCGTTTATTGCCAAGCTGACGCCGAGGGAACTCAGGGCGGGGGAGGCGATCGAGTTGTTTGGTATGAAGATCACGCCGATGACGCTGATGCATGGGGTGCAGGCGATTTTGGGGTTCCGGTTCGAGTCTGAGACTCTGGATGATCCATCTGGGCTTCTGCCCCTCGCCTACTGCACCGATGTTGTCGAAATCCCGGATTCTTCTCGGGAGCATCTGGGCGGGGTCAAGACTCTGGTGCTTGATGCGCTTCGGCATCGGCCTCATGCGACGCACTTTACCGTCGAGCAGGCGTTGGTTGAGACGGAGCGGATCGGGGCTTCTCGGACTTACTTTGTCCATATGACGCATGATCTGGGGCACGCATCGACGAATCAGGACCTGCCGGATGGGGTTGTGCTGGCCCATGACGGGTTGATTGTGGGGGATGGGGCGGATTCGTAGGAATTCGCTTGCGTTGGGTGGGCGGTGGTGTCATTGTGTGGATGGAGATGCTTGGTTCTTGATGTGCGTGTTTGCTGTCTTGGATCGGGCTCATAAATAGAAGAGAGGTTTGTTATGGCTGAGATGGGTAATTCGTCCAATTCTGATCACCGAGGACTTCCAGCCAAGGCCACGCCGACACCAACCTGTCTCCCGAAAATTACTGGGCTCTCGACCGCATTTCCTATGGAAGTGGAGTCGGTTGATGAGCCATCGAGCCCGCAGCGGCGTGGGGACGGTGCCCTTCGGGGGCGTCAGCCCAGACGGCACGAATCTGGGCGGTAGAAGGCCTCCTTTCGAGCCCTGAATTGACCAATTCAGACCATCGCGGCCCCCCCTCTTGCTGACGCACTTTGGGGGGGGGGCTATCATCGCCTCCTATGGGTAATGCACGCGATATCAAGAAACGGATGAATGCGGTCGGGAACATCAAGCGGATCACCCGCACGATGCAGATGATCGCGACGAGTAAGTTTGCCAAGGCACAGCAGACCTCGCTGGCGACGCGGCCATACACGGACACCTTGTTCGGTTTGGTTGCACAGCTTGCTGATTCTGGTGTCGGCGAGGGGCACCCGCTGCTCACCGAGCCATCGGCGGACGCCAACGAACTCACCCTGCTCATCTCTGCGGATCGCGGCCTCTGTGGCCCGTTCAATGGATCGATGGTGCGGACGATGCTCAAGCATCTTCGTTCTGAGTCTGCTGCGGGCAACGGGACTATCGAGGTTGTTGGCAAGAAAGGTGCATCAGCACTCAAGTTCAACGGCTACAAAGACTTTACCCACCATACCCACATCGGTGACAAGCCCGCCTTTGAAGACATCGAGCGGATCGCTGACCGGTTCATCCAGATGTTCGTCGATGGTGAAGTGTCTGCGGTTCGCATTGTGTACATGAAGTACTTTAGTGCGGGTCGCCAGAAGCCTGAGGTGATGCAGTTGCTTCCGTTCTCGGCTCCTGAAGTCGAGAGCGAAGAGAGCACCACCGGGATGCAGGATGTCTACGAGTTCTCGCCTGACGCGGATTCGCTGCTGGATACATTGCTTCCTGCTGCGGTCAAGGCTGTGCTGTTCCAGTGCTTCAACGACGCGGTGGTTTCCGAGCATATCGCACGGATGGTGGCGATGAAGGCCGCGACTGATAATGCTGGCAAGATGGGGCACTTGCTCAAGCGTCAGTACAACCGTGTCCGCCAGACACAGATTACCACGGAACTCACCGAGATCATCTCGGGTGCCGCGGCTCTGGAATAGATTGACATTCGTATCGAACTTTGAACGCTCCCAGCTGGGAGTGTTTTTTTCTGGGTGCCCCGACTCGCCGTCCTCGGCGCAGTCGGGCTTTTGGTTGTTGGGGGCTGATCGAAGACCCGACTGCCCTCAAAAGCCGCGAGTCGGGGCACCCGAAGTTGGTTCTATTCAATGAAGACGCTGATCTCGTCGAGAGGCTTCCGGCTCAGGTCCGGGACATGGCAGTCGTCGCTCGGGTATCCCAGCGGGATCATCATGTAGGGGCGTTCGTTTTCGGAGCGGCCGAGGATTTCGCGGAGGAACTTCATGGGGCTCGGGGTGTGGGTGAGGGTGGCGAGCCCGGCTTCGTGGGCGGCCGTCAGGAGCATGCCGGTGGCGATGCCCACAGATTCGTTGAGGTAGTAGACCTGCCCGCCGTTGTCGGTGGTGCGGAGTGCCATGACGATGATGAGCCAGGGGACGGTGTCGATGTAGGATTTGTCGGGGTTAGTCTCGAAGGGCTCGAGGTCTTCGAGCCAGCGGTTGGAGGCTTTGTCCTCATAGAACTCCCGCTCGACTTCTTCGACGGCCATGCGGATTTTGTGCTTGGTGTCGGGATTGGAGATCGCGACGAATCGCCAGGGCTGTTTGTGGGCCCCCGATGGTGCGGTGCCGGCGGCGAGGAGGACCTGCTCGATAACTTCTTTGGGGATGGGCTTGTCTGAAAAACTGCGGACGGTGCGGCGTTTTTTGATGGTGTTATAGAAGTCGGTGGCGGCCTGCAGGGTTGAACTTTGGGGGGTGTGGGCGTCGAGGGGGATCCATCCTTCGGGTTGAGAATGGGGATTCTGTGTCTGGGTCATCGATCTGGTCTCCTAGGGCATCGTATTCGGTTCGGTGGGCGGGTGTGCTGGATGGCTATTCCGGGGCGGGAAATGGATGGGGATGGGCCAAAGTGCCGATGTTTTGGGGAGATGGCTTTCGGCGTGAGAATCATTCCCAGGTACAGCCCATTTATTTGGGGTTCTGTCGTTTCGGCGGTGGTGCTGTCTGCTGGTGGGATGCAGGGGAAGGATGTGGAGGATGGGGGGACGATCACGCGTCCTGAGTTTGCCGGGCGGGTGGCGCGGGCCTTTGACTTTGAAGAGATGTATACCAACTCGCTGCCTGTCCCCAAGGGATGGATCCGTGCCCAGCACGATCCTGAGGTGCCTCGGGATCGGCCTGGGTTCCCGATCTGGAACCGTGCGAGTTTGGATTATGGTTCCCCGGCGTATTCAGGTCGGGGGACGGTGCGCCTCCCAACAGAGGGGGGATCAACGAGCTTAATCCTGAGGCATGGGGAGCTGACTGTGTTCCCCAAAGCGGACTACATGATCAGCGCCCGCGTCCGGACGCAGGGGTTGCTGCACGCCAGGGCGCGGATGGTGGCCAAGGTGGTGAATCGGTCAGGGGAACTGATCGAGGGGTCCGAGGTCTCGACGCGGCTGGTGCGGACACGCGGGGAATGGGATCTGTTGTCATTGAGTATTGAGGGCACCTTTCCGGACGCTGCGTTTGTGCGTGTGGAGCTTCAGTTGCTTCAGCCCGAGCAGCAGCCTCGGGAGCGTCCTGTCAAGCCATTCACGGTGTGGGCGCAGGACTTTGAGGGCGGGGCGTGGTTCGATGATGTGGTGGTGGCGCAGGTGCCGATGATTAGTCTGAGAACGGGGACTGCGGGGAATGTTGTTGCGGGGGATGAGTCGCCGGTGTTGAAGATGTCGGTGCGGGATCTGACTGGGGATGATCTGAGCTCGTACATTCGGGTGTTTGATGCATCGGGGATGCTTGTTGATGAGCGTGGGTCTGGTGGTGGCGCGGGGATCGAGCGTCTGGGCGAGGACTGGCGGCCGGAGCTTCCGGGGTATGGGTGGTACCACGCGGTGTTTGATGTGCTGTCTGGTTCCGGGCTGGTGGGACGCGAGGAGCTTGACTTTATCTGGCAGCCTTCCAGCGAGAGGGGGGAGCTGGTCGGCGGGTTTGGGGCCAAGCGGCTTGAGCCTGAGAACTCGTCTTTCTCATTGCGGACAACGAGTATGAGTCCTCGGCTGTTAGAAGCATTCCCTGCGCTTGCGGGGATGATCGGTGTCAAGCACGCCGAGATGCGCGTGTGGGATATGTACTCAGAATCTGAAGATCTCAAGAAGGGGTCCGCGTTGCTCGATGCGATCGACGGGACCATCGAGCAGGGGATCAATGTGAGTTTCACGCTCAGCGAGGTGCCGATGGTTCTTGCGGACCAGGCGGCGATCAATCATGATGCGATCTTCGGGTTGTTGTTGGAACACGAGCCGATCGCGATGCCTGTGCTGGGGCCCTTTATGGATCGGTACGGTCAGCAGGTCTCCGACTGGCGTCTCGGGATGGGAGTGACCGAGGACGAGGGGGGGAAGCTTGCCACTGAGATTAAATCTATCTCAGAGATGATGGATCCCTATGTGCCCGGGACTGTGATCGGTGTGCTCTGGCCGATGGACCGCCCGTTTGAAGGGTCGGTTTTGGGGAGCCCGATGCGGCTGATGGTTGAGGATGATCCGAGCTATCCCGATGATGCGATTTCAAATGTAATCGATTCGTGGGGCCAATCTGGGGGGGATGATGGTCAGCCTGCGAGTCGGCTGAGTGTGATTTATCGTGCGCACCCGGGGGACGAGGGCGGCGGCGATGAGTCAGTGTGGTCGCGGGTCGGGTGGTTCGGACGGCGGGCGATCAATGCGTGGTGGGCGAGCAAAATGGCGAGCCCGGGAAATGATGAAATCGAGATCGTGCTGAGTGATCCATGGACGATCGAGAAGGGATCGCGCGGGCGGGTGATGCCCGGCCCTGAGCTGTTGGTCTGGCGGACGCTTGTTGAGTATCTCGGCGGGCGGTCCTCGATCCAAGAGATCGATCTTGAGCCCGGGGTGCGGATGTTGTTGTGCTCAGGTGAGGATCTCTCCGGGGATACTTCCGACGGCGCGTTGGTCGTCTGGCTCGATGAGGCATCGCTGGAGGATGTGATGATCGAGCTCCCGCTGAGCATGGGTGCTGTTGAGGTGGTTGATCTGTTCGGGAACTCGACCGAGGTGGGGTTGAGCTATGAAACCGACCTGAGCCTTCCCATGCATCGGATCGGGGTATCCCGCACGCCGATGATTATTACCGGAGTCAACGCGGAGCTTGTTCAGTTCTTAAGCAACATCCGGCTTACACCCGACTTTCTCGAGGCCACAAGCGGGATCCACAAGCACGAGCTGGTGGTTCAGAATCCTTGGGAATCTTCGATCCGCGGTCGGGTGTATCTGGTTGAGCCCGGGGGGTATTCGGAGCCGGGGTCCTCGATTGTTGATCGGTCATGGGACATCCAGCCACGGGTGATGAACTTCTCGGTGACCGGCGGGCTCGAAGAACACTTTGATATTGATGTGTCGTATTCGGCGGCCAAGCTCGCCGGGATGAAGAAGCTGGTGTTCGATGTCGAGCTGATCGCGGATCAAGATTACGGCTTGATGCGCGTCGAGCGGGAGATCGAGCTGGGCACGGATCTGATCGAACTCGAACTCGCGTTCCGGCAGATCGACGACGGCTCGGGCAAAGACCTGGTCGAGGTGGTCGCTCAGGTTACCAATATGACCCCGGACCAGATGTCGGTAGACCTGGTTGCGATCGCACCCAAAAACCCGAGGCGGGAATCGACTATTAGTGTGGTCGAGCCGATGCTCGGGGGGACGCGGACATTCGTCTTTGAGGGGCTCGACAGCGGGGACGAGGTCGTGATCAGCGTGCGGGTGGCGGGCCAGACGATCCAGCTCAACAAGTCGGTGACCATGCCTTGATCGGCGTCGGACACCGTTGGGAATAATCCCGCGTCGGGGAGTGTTCAGCGTATAATCCTATTGAATGCACCTTTTTCCCAGGAGTTGACCCGCTGTGGCCCGTCCCAAGTCATTTGATCCCGACACCGTCCTTGCCAAGGCGATGGGTGTGTTCTGGGAGAAGGGCTATGACGCGGCGAGCATCTCGGACCTGACTGCGGCGATGGGGATCAACCGGTTCTCGCTCTACGACACCTTCGGTGATAAGCACGAACTCTATCTCAAAGCGCTCGATGCCTACAGCGATCGGGTGGTCGGGGCGATGGTCGAACGGATCAACGGGATCGAGACTCTGGACGATATCAAAGGGCTATTTACGGCGATGATCGATTCACAGCACTGCAGCGAGACCTCGCCTTGTTGCATGATGCACAGGGCGGCAATCTCGCTAGCGGCGGTCGATGAAGAGGCGCGCAAGCGCGTCGAGCAGGCGCGGGACCGGTTCCATGGGGCGTTTCATGATGCCTTGGGGCGAATCAAAAGAGGCGGGGGACTGCGGGTGGATCTGGATCTGAATCAGGCGGCTTGGCTGCTCATGATCACCAAGTCCGGCATCGCGAGCTACAACGGATCGCCGGTTCCTGAGGGCGAGGCCAAGGGTGCTGTAGACGCACTAATTGCACAGTTCAAGGCGTGAATCCGGACGGATCTGAGAATATCAGACCAGATAGTTAGAAATATTTGCTAGTTTCGGAACAATCGGTTGGGAATGATTGTTGTCATTTGTATCAGAGCCGAGTGTGTTTGGTTCTGTGGACCACACCGCCCCAGAGAGGGCCGAAAGGAAGACAACATGATCAACGGATTTACACTCAGCGACCCATCAACAGTCACCGGCGAGCAGAAAGATGTTTTTGAGAAGGCGGAGCAGGGGTTTGGGTTTGTTCCCAATATCGTGAACGGCTTTTCGGAATCGCCTGTGCTCGCTGAAGCGATGCTCGAGTTGTACGGCAAGTTCGGCAAGACGAGCTTTGATCCGATCGAGAGCCATGTTGCTCTGCAGACGATCAATGTGCTCAATGAGTGCTTGTACTGTGTCCCCGCGCATTCGACGGGGGCGCGGAAAAACGGTGTAGCGGAATCGCTGGATGAGTCGCTGCGGAAGAACGAGTCTTTGGATGATCCGAAGCTTGAGTCATTGCGGGTATTTACAACACAGATGGTTGAGCAGCGTGGGCATGTTTCGAGCGAGCAGTTCGAGACCTTTCTTGATGCGGGGTGGACACGGCAATCGGCGCTTGATGTGGTGTTCTTTATCACTGTCAAGACGCTGACAAACTACGGGAATCATATTACGGGCACGGATATTGACGAGGTGTTCCAGCCGTTGGAATGGTCGCCGGCGGGCGTTGTCTCATAAAATGGACCAATGAACGGACCAATGAACGGACCAGTGAACGGGCCCTCTCCCCTCGGGCTCATTCGAGCCGCCCGGCGCGTGTGCCCGGGCGGCTCTTTTAGTATACTGAGTGAACAAGGAGAACGGAATGACGATTACTGATCCGCATGCTGTGATGATTGCCCACGACCGGTGGGCCAATGGCTTGATGTACGAGGCGTGCAAGGCGCTGAGCGACGAACAGTTTAACCACAGGTTCGAGATGGGCGAGGGATCGCTGCATGATAATCTGGTGCACAATCTGGGGGCGATGCGTGGATGGACCGATGTGCTCAACGAGGTGCCCAACCGTGACCGGCTCGAAGAAAGCTCGCACACGCTTGACGAGATCATCGCGTTGCACGAATCCGTTACGGCAGATTTTGAGAAGGCGGCGTTTCGGCAGCCGTTTGATGTGATTATCCACCGGGACCGGGGGGAGCGGTCGTATTCGTTCCCCGTGGGTGGCATCCTGAGCCATGTGATGACCCACTCGATGCATCACCGGGCGCAGTGCTTGAACATGCTCCGGCATCTTGGGGTCTCAGAACTGCCGATGTCGAGCGTGATGGAGTGGATGCTGTTTCGTGAGATGCAATAACACATGATCCGGTGCGTAATGCGTGCATCGCGACCAGGGGTATCTTTGTATACACTTGGGATTCATTTACACTTGAGCGTCGAAGAGCGCAGATTGGTACGACATGAGTTTGACAATGCAACGCAGAGCATTTTTGGCCGCGGGCGCGGTATCGATTCCCTCGATCGCCTTGGCCGGCGGGTCTCTCGGCCGAGCAGCGGCGGGGTTGGAGTTTCATGATCTGATGGAGGAGGCGGGGAGGCATCTCAAGTCCATGCGGGGGATGATGAGCGATCTTGAGGGGCCCGGGGCCAGAGATGACGCGGCGTTCCTCGCCAATCAGGTGACCATCCTGCTCGCCCAGTGTGTCATGGTCGCCGACCAGGCGCCCATCCCCGAACGATCGGAAAAGAAGTACGATGGGGACACGGAACGATTTGCCAATGATCTTCGGGTGAAGCTGACGATGGGGTTGTCCGAGTCGGTTGCGTTGTGCCGGGCGCTTTTGATGGGTGATGATGAGGAGGCGATTTCTCAGTACGGGAAACTCCGGAAGCAACGCAAAGAGGGGCACGGCGAGTTTGAAGAAGATCATTGAGATGGGGCTGATTCATGTTTGAACACCTGATTGAGTTCATTGGTCGGACGCACATTGTTTTCCTCCACTTTCCGATCGCTCTGGTTGTGGTCGCGGCAATCTTTGAGTTGTGCCGGGCGTTTGCCAAGAGCGACCAGGCGTACAGACCGAGCGGGGCGGGAGTCTTGCTGTTTGTCTTTGCGCTCCTCGGGACCATTGCCGCGGTATTGACCGGATTGGTGCTCGGGTTTGATGGCGGGGAACGGGTGGATCTGCACCGGATCATTGGGATTGTGGGCGGCGTGCTGATGGTGGTGACTTGGTTTGCGATGCTGAGTGCGATGAAGAAGGATTCAAACTCCGGCAAGGTGTATCTGGTGCTGTTGTGTATTTCGGCAACAACGATCGGGGCGGCGGGGCACTTCGGCGGAGAGCTGACGCACGGGGATGGGTACTTGACCAAGCCTCTGAAAGAGATGGTTGGGATCGAACCCGAAGTAGAGATCAGCCCCGATGTGCAGGCACTCGGCGTATCGCAGCAGGCGGTCGATGTGTTCAACGATGCGGTGCTGCCGATTCTTGAGCGGTCGTGTGTTGAATGCCATGGGCCTGACGAAGCAGAGGAAGATATCCGGCTCGATACGCTCGCGTTTGTGCTCGATCGACGGGTACAAACAGTGCGGCGGGGCGATCCTCGGAATAGTGAGTTGGTGTTTCGGATTGAGTTGCCTCATGGCGACCCGGACATCATGCCTCCGGAGGAGGACGGGGATCCGTTGACTGATGGGGAGATCGGTGTAATCAGGGATTGGATCGTGCTGCTTGGTACATAGTTCTCACGGCATGATACTGGAATAGCAAGTGTTGCTATCATTGCTTATGACCGAATCTCTAGAACTTATTGACAGCATCATTCCATACATTATCAAAGAGCAACCTTCGCTCCAGCAAGCCATGACGCATTCGGCCAATGTACTCTCGCCTCACCTTTCTCAAAGTGCTCGCCGGATCGTCAACGAGTTCAACTACAAAGAATGTGAAACCACGCTGCTGGTTTTTACTACAGGCATGATCACGAGCGAGCCGCCGCCGTCGACTATCAAGGCTTACTGCTTCGGATTGTTTGATATGCAGGGCGGGATGCTCAAAAAATATGAATACCAGCGACTTTACCTGTCCGGCTCGGAATGCTTTGACCCGGATGACGAAGACTGGGCTTGCGATCCGACATGGTTTCCTGCATCTCGGTACTACAAAACTCCGCTGCTTAACAAAATCGGAAAAGCGCAACATGCAACTGATCCAACAGCCGCATATCTGCTCTCGCTCTCATTCGCTGCTGCAGTCGCGACCAATTTTGGTCCGTTGATAGCAAGCCTCACAGATGATCGTACCCATCCGATCCCAATCGCAGTAGGTCACGATTCTGGTGATCTCTTCGTGCTCGGTTACGCTACCCCAGAAGGCATTCAGCGGCCGTAAATCTGGTCAGATTCCGATCGCCCGATCTGCTACAATGGACCACTGCTCGGGGCGCGGGTCTGATGATCCGCTGAGATGGACCCGTAGAACCTGATCCGGCTCGCACCGGCGGAGGGAATGCAGCCAGTCCATCTGTTTTGACTGACGCGTTCACTCCCGGTGCTTCACTTGGAGTTTTTTTGATGACGACCTACCCCAAATCGACACCCGACCATCTTTCTATTACCTCCCCAGCGGGCAAGGCCGTTGCGCTGACGACCAAGTACAAGACCGCATCGGACATGAAGGCGGCGTTCAGAACAGTTCAGAGCGGCCCTGCGATCGATGGCGGTGAGTTCGCCCTCCCCGTCCACGGCGCGTTCAACCCAGGCACCGACGACACCGCCCCAACCCCAGGCTCCTTCGCCCACAAAGCCGATATCGGCGGCCCTTACACCTTCTCCTCCCCAGACACCCCAGGCATGCCCGCGCCCTCCAAGAAAACTGCATGGGACTTTCTACCAATCGGCTGGTCAACCGAGATCCTCACCACCGCCTGCGACGCAGCCGATGAAACCCCAAGCAATGTCTACACCTTCACCGAAGCCCTCGGCGCGACCCGCCGTGTCGTGACGACCGAAGGCTTTACCCCGATCACGCAGATGGAATCCGCACGCCTTGGCATCATCACCCCAGAGATGGAACGCGTCGCTGAGCGCGAGCCACACTTGACGGCGATGCAGATCCGCGATGAGATTGCATCCGGTCGGCTCATCATTCCCGCCAACATCCACCACTTGGCGCGCAACCTCGACCCCATGGCCATCGGCCGGGCCTCCAAAACCAAGGTTAACGCCAACATGGGGGCAAGCCCAATCTCCTCAGGTACCGAACAAGAAGTGGAGAAACTCCAGTGGGCCGAGCAGTGGGGCGCCGACACCGTCATGGACCTCTCCACCGGCGGCGATCTCGACGCATGCAGAGAAGCGATTCTCGAAAACAGCACGGTGCCCATCGGGACAGTCCCGATCTATTCCATGATCATCGGCAAGAAGATCGAGGACCTCGATCGTGAACTCATCATGGACACCCTCAACAAACAAGCCGAGCAAGGCGTCGACTACTTCACCATCCACGCGGGCATCAAGCGGGCGCATCTTAAATATGTCAAAAACCGAGTCATCGGCATCGTCTCCCGAGGCGGCTCACTCCTCGCCAAGTGGATGCTCGTCCACAACGAAGAAAACATCATGTACACCATGTGGGACGACATCTGCAAACTCATGCGAGAGCACGATGTCGCCTTCAGTATCGGAGATGGTCTCCGCCCCGGCGGCCTCGCCGACGCCACAGACTTCGCCCAGCTTGCAGAACTCCAAGTCATCGCAGAACTCACCGAACGCGCCTGGACCCACGGCCTCCAAGTCATGGTTGAAGGCCCGGGCCATGTCCCGTTTGACCAGATCGAATACAACGCCAAACTCCAACGCACCCTCTGCCACGGCGCACCGTTTTATGTCCTCGGTCCCCTAGTCACTGATGTCTTCCCAGGATACGACCACATCACCTCCTGCATCGGTGCAACATCAATCGCCTACCACGGCGCATCCATGCTCTGCTATGTGACGCCAAAGGAACACCTCGGTCTTCCCAAGAAGGGCGATGTGAAGGAAGGGTGTATCGCTTACAAGATCGCCGCCCACGCCGCGGATGTGGCGCTTGGGATTCCAGGAACCCGCGACTGGGACGATGAACTCACCAAAGCTCGTGCTGCGCTCAATTGGAAGAAGCACTTCGAGCTTGCTTTCGATGAAGACACCGCCCGCGCCTACCACGACGAGGACCTTGATGTCGACACCGACTTCTGCGCCATGTGCGGCCACGACTGGTGCTCCGTCCGCATCAGCATGGAAATCAAAGAGTTCCAATCCGGAAACGCGGAGGGTTTCGAGCGCGGCGCCGTCGTCAAATCCGCCGCCCTCACCCCAGAACAACAACAAATCCTAGAGCAACGCGGCTACCTAAGCCCCGAAGAAATCCACAAACTCGCATCCAAAACCAAAAAGGCGGTCGGAGCCGAGGAATCCAAGGCGTCGTGTCATTCAGACTATGTGGATGACGACGCGGCCAAGGAAAAGCAGGGCGAGGTCTTTGTGCAGCTCAATACCGCCCCGGCGCATGGAATTGGGAGTGGGGATCGGTTGATCTAATCAGAAGTTTTTAATACACTGTTATATTGTCAATATTAACAAGGAGAATCTTATGGAAAAGCTTGGCGGAATTATAGTTGCATTACTCATCGGCGGCGGCATCCTTTGGATGCGCACAAGCGACAAGAGCGAGAATAAACAAGAACTCAGCAATGTCGCTTATGAAGTGCTTGCGACCATTCCAAACTACAGCGATCACGAATCAGATTACGATTACTACTTCGAGATGTACCACGACGATGTGTTCGAAGATCACTACTCGATCGGCAGCAAACGCGTCGCCCCTTCGTTTGACGAAGACGGATACTGGACTGTGATGTTCACTTCGATGATCACAACCGCGACCGCCGATGGCGAAGACGAGGTTGTTGAAGGGCTCGAGCAGCTCCGAGACGATATGTTTTGATCCATGCGGCTCAAAGAGATATGTATATCAAGAATCACTCCCGCTGGTCGGGAGTTTTTTGTGATTTGTGACAAAAGCTGGTACAGTGGTGGAAACAAATCTACACAAGGGATTCTTCATGGGACGCAAAGTGCTGGCAGTGATTTTGGGGTATGTGGTGTTGGCGGTCATCGCGATGGGGGGCTGACGGCAATCTACCTCGCTCTTGGGCCGGACACTGTGTTTGAGGCGGGGACTTATGAAGTGACAGGGATTTGGATCGGGGTGTGGGCGGCGACTTCGGTTGTCGCTGGAGTTGCGGGTGGGTTTGTGTGTGCCAAGATTGGGAAGGCCAAGGGGCCTGTGATTTCTTTGGTGGTCTTGATCGGGGTACTCGGGGCGGTGAACTCTGGGTACATGATGACCAAGGAGGCACCCGCGGAGGATCTGATTCGGGTTGGCGATACGCCGTTTAATGAGGCGATGATGAACGCACAGGCACCGACTTGGATGTTTGTTGCCGAGCCGCTGATCGGGATGGTCTTTGCGATGGTTGGGGCGTCGCTTGGGTGCGGGTGTCGGAAGGACGGTTGCAGTGTTGGATCTGGCGAGGAATAAACGCTGCGATGGGTTGGTTATGATCCGGTATGAATGACAATAACACCGCGACCGTTACGATTGGGACCGACCAGTACCGCACCGAGATTGTTGCCGGCGGGCATACTTTTTATGTCGATGAGCCGGCGTCGATGAAGGGGACGGACACCGCGCCGGATCCGTATGGGATGCTGCTTGGTTCGATCGGGGCGTGCAAGGCGATCACGGTTCGGATGTACGCGGACCGGAAGGGCTGGCCGCTGGAATCTGTGCGGCTGGATCTGGAACACTCGCGGCCCAACGGGCGGGGGAACCCGGAGTTGATTGAGGTTTCATTGAGCTTTACCGGGGATCTGACTGGCGAGCAACGCGCGCGGCTCAAAGAGATCGCCAATGCGTGCCCGGTTCAGAAGACGATCCTTGGTGAGCTTGCGATGGAATCGTTTCTTGAGGATTAGGAATGATCGACTTTGCAGGAGCCGTCTTTGCATTTGTGGTTTGCGAACCAGCGGAGGCGGTTTTGGGCGAAGACTTTGTAGCTGGTGTTTACGATCGGGCGGATGATGGGGAGGCCCGTCCATGATGCGGTGTGTTTCTTTCCGAGCACGGTGAATGCGTGGCGGATGGCTTCGGGGCCTGAATATTTGGTGCCGTCTGGGGCGACGGCGTGGATGGAGGCGGCGAGTGCTGATGGGGCGATGTCCACGGATTCCATGTGTTTGGTGTCGCTTCGGAAGTCGATGCAGATGACGAGCCCGCGTCCTTTGTCGAGTTTGGTGAAGAGCTGGGCAGACTTTGTGCAGGCGGAGCACCAGCCGTCATAGTAGATGTAGGTTGGAAGGGTCGGTTGCTCAGGCATGGTGTACTTTAGAGCGTTCGAGATGGGGAAGATCAGCCGCCGGGTTTGGTGACGACATCACCGGTGTCTCTGTCGATCGCGTCGCCGCCGACCTTGAAGGTTCTCAGGCCGCTGGTGTGGTCGGGTTCGATGAGACCTGAGACGGTGTCGTAGCGCCAGCCGTGGGTGTTTGCTCCGGCGGCGGCGCCGTCGATACGGATGGTGGGGATGCCGTTGTGGAGGTTTGTGGGGATGCTGTTGATGTATGGGCCGTAGATTCCGGAGGCGTTGACGGTGCCGTCGAGGTCTGATTTTTTGAGGAGGCGGAAGTAGAAGACCTTGATGGTGGCGGCGCCGGTATGGAGCATCACGCCCTCGTGCTCGATCTCGTAGAGGTCTACGGCACGCTGAAGGGTTGCGCGGTCTGCGATGACGGCGTTGACAGCCGCGTTCTCGGCGCTGCTCGACATCCTTGGGATCGCGATAGCGCCGATGATCCCGATGATCACAACCACAATAACCAACTCGATGAGCGAGAACGCTGATCGGGTATGGGGTGATGTATGAGCATGGAGATCGGATCGATTCACGACTTTTGGATCGGCAGTTTGGCCACGGGGCGTGACGGAGTTCGCTCATTGGGCTCAATCGCGGGTGGGCTGGGTGATACATCCCGAGCGGGAAGGCCCGAGAACTCACCAGAGTCGTTTGGCGACGGTGGGGATGCACCATGCGCCGATGCCGGCTGCGATTCCGGATTTGAGGAGCATGCCTGGGATGAAGACGACCATGCCGTAGTGGATCGCGGTGGACCATGACATTGGGTCTGAACCTGAGTCATTGTTGCGGACAAACCAGAGCCAGGGGACGCCGATGGCGAAGATGACGGCGTGGACGACGAGTCCTGCGGTGAAGATGGCGAGCCAGCCTCGAATAGTTTTGTCCTTGCGGCGGATGATCCAGTGGGCGAAGGGCTGGCAGGCGATGAAGCCGATGAGATAGCCGCCGGATTGGCCGACGACGGTGAGCCATCCGGATTCACCTTCTGCGAAGACCCCGACGCCGATGGCGCCGGTGACGAGGTAGAGGAGCATGGAAATGGAGCCGAGCTTGGAGCCCAGCATCATCGCGGTGAGGAGGACGGCGAGGGATTGGAGGGTGATGGGGATGCCGAAGGGCTGGGTGGGGATCGCGATCTGCGCGGCGATCGCGGTGAGCAGGGTCATGGCGGGGACGCTGAGGAACCGGAGGCTGGCGCGGTCGATTGAGTGCGTGCCTGTGAGGGTTTCGGAGTTGGTGAGTTGTTGGGATTGGTGGATACTCATGTGCCGTTAGGATACGACGCGGAGCTGGGCTTGTCTTGGACCTTCGTTGGTCGGATAAATCCGGGCGGCGATGTCCTGATTGTTGGAGATGGGTGCGGTGAGGGGTTTGAGTTCGATTTGGGCGGCTTGGCCTTTGCCTGGGGCGGTGCGCATGGCGGTGTCGACATCGATGATCCCCAGTGCGCTCGATTGGGTTTCGATGAGGCAGCCTCGGATGGTGGCGCCGGGCTGGAGATTGAGGTGCGAGGTTCGGATGCCGCCTTGGATGTCGGCGGTGTCGGCGATGTATGCGTTGTTGCCGCAGATGCACATGGCGTGGACCTTGCCCGCGATGGTGAGATTTCCGGAGCAGATGATGAGGTTTGTGGTGACCTGTGCGTGTTGATCGATGAGGACATTACCTGTGGTTTGGATGGAGGTGCCCCAGTGTCCTGTAGTGATGTGGACATCACCGATGCAGAGTCGTCCGGCGCAGTGGGGGCAGGTGGCGGTTTCGGCGAAGGGGCTGTGGGTTGATTGCTTTGCGCAGCGGTAGCAGGTGACCTCGACGGGCGCGGTCGATTGCGGGCGCGGGGCAGCGCGCTGGCGGATGAGGAATCTGGGTGGCTTAAAGAATGTGGCCATGGAAACGGCCGGCTCGGTGTTGACCGAGACCGGCCAGGGATGGGTGGTCCGTGTCGGGCTTTGCCCGTTGAATATTGGTAATCGCTTCTTAGGCGGATTGGGTTTGAGGGGTTTGTTGGTTTGCCCAAGGTGGGGTGAGGTCGACCTTGGCGGCGACATTGCCCTTGATTTCATGAGCGGACTGTGAGGTGCTCTGGGTGTTGTTCATCATGTCTTGGGCGGCTGGGCCGACATTGCAGTGGCCTACGAAGCTGGCGCCTTGTGCGACAACGAGGGTGCCTGCGGTGAGGTCGCCTTGGACTTGTGCGTTTGCTGTCAGGGTGAGCTGGCCGTGGGCGACGATTGGTCCGGTGACCTGGCCGTCGACTGTGACGGACTGTGCTTCGATTGCTGCGTTGCACTGTGCGCCGCTGGAGATTTGGACTTCGCCTTGTGCGGTGATTTTGCCTTCGAACCCGCCAAGGATTTTGGCTGATTTTTCGAAGAACATTTCGCCTTTGATGCGTGTGTCTGTCCCGATGACGGTCATTTCTGGGCTCGTCTGCTGATTGGACTGCTGATTGGACTGTTGATTGGCTTGATTGCTCATTGTCATGTTCCTCCCGATCCCTGGGATTGTGCGTTTTGTGTACGCGGTTCGCACCGATGGCCTGATGCGGAGGGTTCCGCACTTTGGTGGGTGCATAGTTTGTTGCTGGTCGCCGATTCCACCGGCTTACGCTGCCATCCCTGGCATTTGTGGTATCGGTGGAGTTATGGGGCGACTTGAGTTGGGGTTGTGACGATTGGGAAAAAAAGTCGGATTGTGCCGGGATAGTGCCTGATACGGCCAAAGAGCGGGCAGGGAGAGGAATCGGGCGGATTGTGGGGAAATTGGGGCGATCTGGTCGATGGTGGTTGGTTATGGCACAGTCTACAAAGAAGCGTACATCCAAGAAGCCTTACAAGGTCAAAGATCGGTCCGAGCCGGCGACTGAGGGGCAGATTCTGGCCAGTCGGGTGGGGTGGCTTGCCTTAGGGGCGGTGTGGCTGTTTCTTTTTGCTGGGTTGGTGAGTTTCAATGCTGGGGATGCTCCGTCGCATGTGGTGTATCCGCACAATGCGGTTACCCAGAACTGGACGGGGCCTGTGGGGGCTCATGTGTCGTATGGCATCCTGCGGCTGTTTGGGTTTGGGATCGCGGTGCCGATGGTGTTTGCGCTTGTGATGTTGGTGCTCAAGATTGTTGGGAGGCCGATGACGCAACCTGGGATCCGGGCGGTTGGGGCCCTTGTGTTGACGGCTTCGCTTTGTACGCTGATGGGGGTGTCGCTTGCTAATGTGGGGTCGCTGCCTGGGATGAGTGGGGGGACGATTGGTCGGGTTGGTGCTGGGGAGTTGGTGCCGAGGTTTGCGGTGCCTGGGACATTGGTGTGGGTTGGTGTGCTGACGGTTATTGGGTTGCTTGTGACTTGTGACAAGTACCTTTGGGAGGTGCCGATTGCGGTGTGGAACAAGGTTGCACCGGGGCTGGCGGTTACTGGTCGCGGGGCCGGGCGGCTTGCGGGGAGTGTTGCGGGGCAGGCCAATAGTGCGGCTGATGTTGCATCGGTGGGGACACGCAAGGCTGGCGGTGGGCTGCTTGGCGGTCTTGCTGGGTTGATGCGGAAGACGAAGCCTGTGATGGTGCGAGTGAACGATATTGATGATCAGATGGTGGAGATGAAGCCTGAGATCGAAGAAGTGCCGGCGACTCCGCGGGGCAAGAAGCCTCGGCGGGTTGTGACGCCTGTGCCTCAGCAGGTTGATGAGGACGAGGAGGAGGATGTCGTGGGTGCGCCGCAGGTGTTTGATCGCGAGAAGCTGCGCGAGAAGATTGATGCGCTGCCGGTGCGGTTTGCACAGGAAAACAAGGAGATGGCGACCGATGAGGACCTGGCTGATTTCCAGGATGCTCAGTCGCTCGAGGGGTACCGGTTCCCGACGATGGAGCTGCTTGAGGAGCCTGAGGTTGGGTTCAACCAGAAGCTTGAGGATCTGGTGCGTGGCCAAGCCGAGGCGCTTGAGCATGCGATGACGCAGTACAAGATCGATGGGGAGGTTGTTGATATTGAGAGCGGCCCGGCGATTACGCTGTACCACATCCGGCTGGCGCCAGGGACGAAGGTTTCGCAGATCAATGTGATCGAGAGCGATCTTGCGCGTGCGCTCAAGGCTGTGAATATCCGTGTGGTCGCCAATATGGAAGGGCGGGACACGATCGGTATTGAGGTCCCGAACCCAACCAAGGAGAGGGTGCGTCTCAAAGAGCTGATGAGCAACCGGAGCAAGTTTGAGGATATGAAGCTGCCGATGTTCCTTGGTAAGGATGCTGCCGGGGATCCGATGATTTCGGATCTGACGAAGATGCCTCATATGTTGATCGCGGGGACGACGGGTTCGGGTAAGTCGGTGTGCATGAACACGATCATCATGAGCTTCCTCTATACGAAGCGTCCGGATGAACTGAAGCTGGTTTTGGTTGATCCGAAGATGGTGGAGATGTCGCAGTTTAAGGATATCCCGCATTTGATGTGCCCGGTTGTGACCGAGATGCCCAAGGCTGCGGCGATTCTGGAATGGGCGATGACGAAGATGGACGAGCGGTACGAGCTGCTGGCTGCTGCCGGCGTGCGGGATATCGCGGGATATAACGAGCTTGAGTGGGATGAACTCAAGGAACGGCTTGATATTCAGACTGAAGAAAAAGCCGCTCGGACTCCGAAGCAGCTGCCTTACATGGTGTTCATTATTGATGAGCTCGCGGATCTGATGATGACGACCAAGGAGGTCGAGGGTTCGATTATCCGGATCGCTCAGAAGGCGCGTGCGGTGGGGATCCACTTGATTCTTGCGACGCAGCGTCCGCAGGCGAATGTCGTGACGGGGTTGATCAAGTCGAATATGCCTTGCCGGATCGCGTTTAAGGTTGCGTCGGGGATGGACTCGCGGATCGTGCTGGACCAGAAGGGTGGGGAGTTGTTGCTTGGTCAGGGCGATATGTTGCAGTTGTCGCCGAGCAGTCATAAGTTATCGCGGGCGCAGGGGACGCTTGTTGATGACAAGGAGATCCGGCGGGTTGTCAAGTTCCTGAAGGATATTGCCGCACCGAGCTTTGAGCGGTCGCTGATGCAGGTCAAGGGCGAGCAGGGGTCTGATGAGGACCGGTTGATTGCGACGGAGAATAACTCCTCGGCGTCGCTGGCGGCGGCGCAGGAAGACCCGTTGTTTGATCGTGCGGTCGAGATTGTGCTCGAGACCAAGCGTGGATCGGTGTCGCTGCTGCAGCGGCGGCTGGCGATTGGGTATACGCGCGCAAGCCGGTTGATTGATCTGATGGGGATCGCTGGGATTATTTCTGAGCATAATGGTTCGCAGGCTCGGAATGTGATGATCACGGTTGAGGAGTGGGAACTGATGATGGAGATGGCGGCGGAGATGGAGGCTGAGCAGCAGGGGGGCGGGGCTCAGGAGGATGTTGCGTATGGCGGCGATCCAGAGGATGCGCATCAGTCGACGATGTTTGTTGAGGATGAGCCCGAAGCGGAATCGGAAGTGGACGGTGAGGAACTCGCTGCGGCGGATTCTGATATTGACGAGGTGCCGTTTGAGGTGGTTGCCAATCAGCATGCCGTGGAGGTGCACGGTGCGATCGAAGAGGCCGAGGCCGAGGCCGAGGCTGAGGCTGAGGCTGAGGCTGAGGTTGAATACGAAGAAGATGAAGAGGGGTATGAAGAGGACGAGGGTGAGGAAGTCGATGAGGTTGAGGAAGAAGAAGTAGACGAAGACGGGGAAGTTTGCGCAGAGGCTGAGGGGGAGCTTGAAGAAGACGAGCTTGAAGAGGACGAAGAGGAGGAAGAAGTCGTCGAGTACGAGTATGTCGATGAGGACGGGAATCCGATCGATCCTGAGGATATGGATGATGACGAGTACGAGGTTGATGATGAGGCTGAGGACGAGGCGGAAGAAGAATATGAAGATGAAGAAGAGGAGTCCCTGGCCGAGACCCAGCCCAATGGGGCTTAAACGCTGATAACTGGGTCTAAAGGCGGCGTGGCTGGGGGATTGTGCTGTCTGGGGCGGGTTTGGGGGTAGAATTCTCTTCTGAGTTGTGAAACTCGGGCGGTCTACTTCCTATAGAAATACGATAGAGACTGTTGCAAGACCGATCCGGCGAGTGCCGGGTGGGATTGTGGCTTACGAAACACTGACCACGATCGTTCATACGAAAGGGCGCTCACAATGCTGACATCACTGAAATCTACTTCCTTCTGCCGCTGTGCCGCGATTGGTGCGGGCTCGCTGGCACTACTGACGCTCCCTGCGCTTGCCGGGACACCCGAGGCGTTGACGATGGTGCCTGGGGATGCTGAGATGGTTGTTGTGCTTCCAAATCTTGGGGAGATCCTCGGCGATATGGACACGATCAATGCGATGATGGGGGACATGGGCAAGGGGGAGATCATGATGGTCACCTCGATGGTCCGTGGGATGCCTGGGCTGAACCTTGACGGGTCGGCGGCGATTGTGCTTGATATGACTGATGACTGGGAGGGCGAGCCCGATGCGGTCGTGATTGTTCCGGTTTCGAATTTTGGTGATCTGACCCAGAACCGCGAGGCGGTTGATGGACTTGTTGAGTTTCCGATGGGCGATGAGCCGATTTTCTTCCGTGACATCGGTGGTGGGTTTGCGGCGATGAGCAACGACACTGGAGTGCTTTCGGGGTTTGTGCCTGCGTCGAACACGATGGATGAGATCCGGTCGACGCTTGGTGCCGCGGGCAGCCGTGTTGCTGAGGCTAATGATGTGATGATCTATGTGAATCTTGATTCTGTCCGCCCGATGCTTGAGGAGTCTTTCGGGGAGCTCGAAGAGCAGGGTGAGATGATCGAGATGATGGCGGGCGCCGAGGCGGCGCAGGGGTTTGATACCTTTATGAACCTGTACAAGACCGCGGTGGGTGACGGCCAGGCGGTTGTGGGCGGGGTGAGCTTTGATGCCGATACGGGTATTGCCTTTGACTTTGGTCTGCAGTTCAGCGAGGGGAGTGCATCGGCGGGCTTGTTTAACAACAACGGCAACGCGGGATCGTACTTTGATAAGGTCCCGCAGATGGACTTCTTCTTTGCCCAGGCGTTCGATCTGAGCGGCGAGGGCATACAGACGATGATCGCGGGCTACATGGACATGATTCAGGGATTCGATCAATCCGGCATGATCGCGGGTATGGATCTGGTCAATATGATGAAGCAGTTCCAGGGCGGGGCGCAGGTCGTTGGGGCAGCGGATGTCATGATGATGCAGGGCTTGTTGTCCAACTCGGTGATGTATACGGAGGGGGTTGACGCTGATGAATGCATCAAGGGTATCCAGGGGATGTACAAGGGCATCGGTGAGATTGATGAGGGGGGCGTGTCGATCTCGGCCTCGTTCTCTGACGAGCCTGAAGCGGTGAACGGGGTTGACGCTTACACGCACTCGATGTCGATTAACCTGGATCCGGCGATGATGGGTGGCGGCGGGGGCTTTGGTGCCCCTGATCCTGCGATGATCATGAACATGATCTATGGCCCGACGGGTGGTCCTTCTGGGTATGTTGCCAAGGCTGGGGACGGTATGGTGTTTACCTTCTCGCAGAACGCGGACCTGTTGTCCAAGGCGTATAAGGCTGCCAACGGTGAGAACACGATGATGAGCGATGCGGGGATCGCCTCGGCGGCGGCGATGCTGCCTGATAATCGGGTGATGGAGGCGTACATCGGCATCGAGGACATGCTCAATACCGCTGGACCGATGCTGATGATGTTCGGTGTCATCCCTGAGTTTGAGCCGATGAGCGGCTTGACGCCTGTTGCATTCGGTGCGACGGCTGATGGGGGCGGGATGCTTGTCCGGACGGTGGTTCCGATGAATACGCTCAATGCCGTGATGGAGATGGTCCCGCCGGAAGCTCTTGGGATGATCGGCGGCGGGGGCGATGACTGGGACGATGAAGAGGATGACGGCGAAATGGAGTTCTGAACCATTTTCGCTCGGCTGGTTGATTCGGCCGATCGGTTCAGGCACAATCCGGCATGAGTACCGGTGCCTCTCAACAATGGAAACTCTTAGCCACACGGGCGATCGACCTCGATCGCCCGTGTGTTGTTTGTATTGTCAACGCGACGCCCGATTCGTTTGCTGATGGTGGGGCGTACAACACGGTGGGTCTTGCGGTTGAGCGGGTCAAGCGTGCGGTTGGGGACGGGGCGGACATGATCGATATTGGTGGTGAATCGACGCGTCCGGGGGCCGAGCGGGTTGGTGAGGATGAGCAGATCCGCAGGGTGGTGCCGATTATTGAGGCGATCCGGTCGGGCGGGATGGATGTGCCGATCTCGGTTGATACGACTTTGAGTGGGGTTGCATTGGCGGCTCTCGGTGCGGGGGCCGATGCGGTGAATGATGTGTCGGCGATGACGGAGGATCCGGCGATGCTGGGGCTTGTTGCTGATCGCGGGTGTGGGGTGGTGCTGATGCATCGGCTGACGACTTCTGATCGAGATTCGTATTCAGATCGATACGAGGCAGACCCGGAGTACGGGGATGTGGTGGGGGCGGTGCGGGGGGTGCTCGGTGAGCGGCTCGATGCGGCGGTCGCGGCGGGGGTGGAGCGGGACCGGATCGTGCTCGATCCGGGGCTGGGATTTGGGAAATCTGTGGAGGATAATCTGGCGTTGATCCATGGGACGGGGGAGATAGCAGCTCTTGGGTGTCCGGTGATGAGCGGGCTGAGCCGAAAGAGCTTTGTGGGGCGGATCGGGCTTGGGCGGGATTCTGAGCCGAGCGAGCGGGTTGATGCAACCGTTGAGTTGTCGATTGCGCATCTTGAGAGCGGGGCCCGGGTATTCCGGGTCCACGATGTGGCGGAGCACAGGGAGGCTTTGGATCGGGCTTGGGCGTACTTGGCGGGTGATAGTGGCTGTTGATTGGGGGAATCAATTGGCTAATTGGCGGGGGTATGTGCTACGATTTGAGTCCGCAGGTGGAACTTGCGCATCGGCGGTGTTGTCGATGGTTCTGGGGACTATTTGAGCGACTTCAACTGATGAGAAGCGAAAGGGCACACACCTATGGCTGGTGCAAACACACTCGAGTTCAACGACGGCAACTTCAGCGACAATGTTCTGGATTCCCAGCAGCCCGTGCTGGTTGATTTCTGGGCGGAGTGGTGTCAGCCTTGCAAGATGCTGGCGGCGACGATCGACGAGGTCGCTGACACATACGAGGGCAAGGCCAAGATCGGCAAGCTCGATATCGATAACAACAAAGAAGTCGCGATGAAGTTTAACATCAGCGCGATCCCGACGGTCCTGATCTTTAAGGGCGGCGAGGTCGCCAAGCAGTTTGTGGGGCTGACCCGTAAAGAAGACATCGTCGAAGCGATGGACGCGCTGGTCTGAACTGCGGTTTGAGCCGTCGCCATATCCGATGATCCCAAAGCACGACATATTCTGAGGAGTTGAGTTTATGACTACTACACCAAGCACCCCGTTGAAATGCGGCGCCGTTGGCGTTGGACGGATGGGGCAGCACCATGCCCGCGTCTATGCCGAGATGGAAGGCGTTGAGCTGATCGGCGTTGTTGACGCCAACTTTGATCGGGCCAAAGAGATCGCTGAAAAGCACGGCTGCAAGGCCTTCGCCACTGAGCAGGAGCTGCTCGAGGCGGGTGTTGAGGCGGTTTCGATCGCGGTGCCTACGACCTTCCACCTCAAGAGTGCTGAGCCGTTCCTGAAGGCTGGCGTTGCGTGTCTGATCGAGAAGCCTTTGGCGCAGGGCGCTGATGAAGCCGAGAAGATTAAGCTCCTCGCCGAAAGTCACAATGCTTGCCTTATGGTTGGTCATATCGAGCGGTTCAACCCGATCATGCGCGCCATGCAGACCGCGACGGCGAGCACGGGCGAGCCGATTACTCCGCGGTTTATGGAAGTGCACCGTGTGTCACCGATGACATTCCGCTCGATGGACATCGGCGTGGTGATGGACATGATGATCCACGACCTTGATGTTGTCCTGATGCTGATGGGCGGGCGCGAGCCTGATGAGATCCAGGCGTCTGGTGTTGCGGTGATTTCTGAGTTTGAAGATATTTGTAATGCTCGACTCGTTTGGAACATCCCCGAAGACGACGGCGGCGGGCAATGCGTTGCCAACATCACCGCTTCGCGTCTTGCGATGAAGACCGAACGCGTGACCCGGATCACCGGCGAGGGCGGGTATATCAAGATCGATTACGCGGGCAAGACCGGGACGATCATCCGCAAGACCGCCAACGAACTCCAGATGCGTGAGGTCCGCGAGCAGTTGAGATCAGGCAAGGACCTGACCGATGTTGATTGGACCGAGCTTGTCAATATTGAGCCTTTGACGATTGATGGCGGCGAGCCGATTGTCAAGGAAATCGAGGCGTTCCTCGATGCAGTGCGTACCGGCGAGCAGCCTGCGATCGATGCCGAAGCCGGGTTTGCCAATGTGCGGACCGCTGAGCGGATCGTCGCGGCTATTGGAACCTCGCTTGGAGCCAAGACCTCGCCTGCGTTATCTTAGTAGTAGTTGTTTTTAACAAGTTTCATTTGTACAAATGTTCACCATTCCCCGGCCACCCAGGACCCATCAACAATGACCGATACACCGAACCCGACCCCTAAAACACCGACCCCGTCGACATCACCTACCGAGCCGGAACTCGCTTCTGTTGTTCAGCCAGCGATGACTGAGCCCAAGCCTGAAACGGTCGCGGTGCCGGTTTCATCAACAGAAAATGAAACCAAACTCGATGCGCAGACCGAGGCCGAGATCGAGGCGGCGATGTCTGAGCTCTCAGAGCTGGCTGGTGCTGAGGCGCCGAAGGCTCCTGGGAAGATCCGCGGGCCACGCGAGGTCAAGGGCGGACGCGAGCACCGGACCGGCAAGGTTGTTTCTGTCGGGGCGACGGATGTGTTTGTTGAGTTTGGTCCCAAAGAGCTCGGTGTTGTTGATATCACGCAGTTCAAGGACGCCAAGCCGGCGGCGGGCGATCAGCTCGAGGTTGTGGTTCAGCGGTTTGATGCGGGCGAGTCGCTTTATATCTGTGTACTGCCCGGTTCGGTCCAGAAGGCTGATTGGGAGATGCTGCAGGTCGGGCAGGTTGTTGAGGCTCGCGTGAGCGGGACCAACAAGGGCGGGCTTGAGCTTGAGGTCGCTTCGCACCGTGCGTTTATGCCTGCGTCGCAGGTGGATCTGAATCATATTGCTGATCTGGGCGTCTATGTTGGTGAGAAGATCACTTGCATGATTCAGAAGATCGATCGGCGTGGTGCGGGGAACATTATTTGTTCACGCCGCGAGATTCTGATGAAGGAGCGCGAGGGAGCGATGGAGAAGCTCAAGGAGTCGCTCAAGGTTGGCGATACGCTCGAGGGGACTGTCCGCAAGATCATGGACTTCGGCGCGTTCGTCGATCTCGGTGGTGTTGATGGCTTGATCCATATCAACGATCTCGCCCACGAACGCATCAACCACGGCGCCAAGAACATCGAACGCTTCGTCACCGAGGGCAGCAAGGTGAGCGTGCAGATTCTGAAGCTCGACTGGGACGAGAACCGGATCGGGCTCGGGATGAAGCAGCTCCAGGCCGACCCGTACAGCGCGGTCGCGTCGGAAGTTGTCGAAGGCGCAGAAGTCACCGGCAAGGTTACAAAGATTATGGACTTCGGCGCATTCGTCGAGGTCGCCCCTGGTGTTGAAGGGCTTGTGCATATTTCTGAACTCGACTGGAAGCGTGTCAACGCGGTCGGTGATGTGGTTCAGGAGGGCGAGGTTGTTCAGGTCCAGGTCCTGAGTGTCAATGCGGACGATCGCAAGATTTCGCTGTCGATGAAGCAGCTCAAGGAACGCCCACAGCAAGAAGGCGGCGGCGGGCGTGGACGCGGCGGTCGTGGCGGACGCGATGAAGCGGTCGTCAAGGAAGAGACCCCGGAACTGCGCCGGATGCGTGAGAAGGCCAAGCAGAACCCGGTTGCCCAGAAAAAGGGTGGCGGGCTCGGGAGCTCGGGCGGCATGGGCATGGGGCTCGGCGATCTGAAGCTTTGAGAGTGGGTTGAGAAACCGAATATTATATTGCCGCCCGTGATTTGATTGCGGGCGGTTTTTTGTTGGGTGTATACTTGCGGCTATGAAGTATGTGCATCCGGATATTGTGGTTGGTGAGGCGATTCCTGAGATTGAGCCGAGGGTGGATGCTGAGGTGCTGACGGTTGTGCGGAAGTTTGTCCGGGTCGGATATGTGATCATCCCGATCTATGTCGCCATCGCGATCGGGTTTGTATTTATTCACCCAAGCATCTTTGTATTGATGGGCACCGTGCTGGCCGGGTTCTCGATCTGGCTTGCTCTGGTCACCTGGCACAAAGAATCACTCAAGACGTTGAAGAGTAACGAATGGTGCATACCGCTTGCTGACGTGATGAAATACCGCGTTGTCTCTGTGGGGATTTGGATTTCAATGTTTTTGCCGACATTGGCGTATATAGGGTTGTATGCGATTCCGCTGTTGGGTGGTATGTTGCTGCTATTTAGTGGCTTTGCATGGATTTCGATTTCTCGCCGGGCACGCCAGCCCGGGCAGATTAGTTGCGATGCCTGTTCGTATCCGCTCGTTGGGCTCGTGCTTCCGTGCATGTGCCCTGAATGCGGGGTGTCCATTCTTGATGCCCAATACACCACATATTGCCCGCGTGTTGATTCCCCGTGGCTGTCAAAGTTTGGGGTATTGCTCGTATTCTTTGGTGCAATGGGGTTGTATGCCAGCTTTGATCATTCGGAAATATTTTACAATGTTCTGCCTGGGCCGGCTATGAAAGCAATGGCGATCACCGATGACGAAGCGTTTGAGCGATATACACAGAACCCGATGTCGGCTGAGGAGTCCAGCGAGTTTACGGAATCGCTTATCAAATGGGGCCAAAGCAACAGGCTGGGATCTTTTCAACAAGATTGGCTCATGCGTCTAAGGGCGGCTGGTGAGTTGACAGGGGGTCAGATTGAGACGATCATGGAGGGTGTGCCACCGATCCGGATTGCGGGGCCAACGGTGATGCGTGTTGGTGATGAGACTGAGATTAGTCTTGAATCAACGAAGTTGAATACGCCGGGTATTTCATTCACACCCTTTTACTTCTTTCGCGGTTTCAAGATTGACGAAGACCCAACACTTTATTCGGGGAGCGATGATTATCGATGGTGGATGCGTTTGCACGCGGACTTGTATCGGTCTGAGTCGGTTGCTGATGATCCATCGAATCGCCCGTTCTATACCATCAAGGCTGAGCAGCCCGGGGAGATCGTGGTGCGGGGGCGGGTTGTTGTGGTGCTTACCTATGAAAAAAATCTGCTGACCTTTGTGTGGGACGGTGATGGGGAGGGTGTGTTTGAGAACGAGCCTCTCTGGGTTCGGACGATTGATCTTGAGCACACCATTGCTGTCGAATCAGCCGCTGAGGGCGATGGGGGCGGGTAGGAGTTTCCTGCCCAGTCAAAAAAAACTATAAACAACGGGCCTAAAGGTGGATTATTCTTGTCCTGTGGACAAGGATTCTTGTATGATCGAACTTCTGCACTACCTCCCGATCGGTTCTACTGTCATTTCTATTCTCTTTGTGGTCGCACTGACGATCCGCGCTAAGAAGCGGGAGTGGCCGCCGCACTTGAACTGGTGGATCTTTGGGGTTGCTTGCTATGGGCTCGGGACATTGCTTGAATCCATCATCACGATCAATGGCAACACGCTTGCGCTCAACCGCTGGTGGTACTGGGCGGGGGCGATCCTCGGCGGGTACCCGCTGGCGACTGGGTCGGTGTATTTGCTTCACAAACGCAAGACCGCCAATATCTTGACGGGCCTTTCGTTGATCGTTGTGATCGTGGCGACGGTTGCGGTGTTTATGACGCCTTTGAATGCTGAGAATTTGAATGTTGCTAAGCCGAGCGGGAATGTGATCGAGTGGACCTGGATCCGGGCGTTGACGCCTGTGATCAATCTGTATGCTGCGTTCTTCTTGATCGGCGGTGCGCTCCAGTCGAGTCTGCACTTCTTCGAGAATCCTGCGATGCGTCAGCGTGCGTATGGGACGGCGCTGATCGCGTTTGGTGCGTTGCTCCCCGGGATTGGCGGATCGATGGCGAAAGCCGGGTATGTCGAGGCGTTGTACCTTGGCGAGTTTCTTGGGATTATTTTGATTTGGTGGGGGTATGAGTTGTGCACGCGGGATCCGAATCCGTTTAAGAACCCGATTGCCAAAGCCGAGCAAGAGCCCGAGACCGAAGCGGCTTAGATTGAGCTTGTGTTGTCTTAGTGACCTGTCGACCCGAAGCCGCCGGTGCCTCTTGAGGTTTCGTCGAGGGTGTCGACTTCTACAATAGTTGCGTGGGAGACCGGTGCGATGACGAGCTGGGCGATGCGCATGTTGTGTGTGATGTCGATTGATTCTTTGCCGAGGTTTATGAGGGCGACGAACATTTCTCCGCGGTAGTCTGCGTCGATGGTTCCCGGGGCGTTGGGGACGGTGAGGCCGTGCTTTGTGGCAAGTCCTGAGCGGGGACGGACCTGGCCTTCGAATCCTGCGGGGATGGCGCAGGCGAATCCGAGCGGGATCTTGACGATCTCACCGGGGTTGGCGGTGACGGTTTCGGCGGCGTCATGGCGAGGGAGGCACGCTGCGAGGTCGAGCCCAGCAGCGAGTTGGGATTGGTATTGCGGGATCGTGGCGCGGTCGTCGAGCTTCATGAAGCGGACTGTGGCGATAGATTGGCCATCGGCTGGGGATGGTTGGGGTGTGGCTTTGGTAGATTGAGGTGTTGGAGTCATGCCCGGACGATAGGGCGATGGGGAGGGCTGGGGATCTTTAGTGGATCGCGAGTTCTTCGTCGCTCAGGTTGCGGCGGAGGTCGTCGATGACGCGGTTGAAGGAATCAATGAGCTTGCGGGTTGAAGTGATCGCGTTGTCCATCGACGAGTTGCCAGTGACGCGTTTGAGGAGATCGTCCTGATGAATCGCGGCGAGGTTGCGTTCGGAGACTTTTTTTGCATCGAGGAGAGAAGCGAGGAGCTTGGTTGCTTCGTCGCGGCGGTGGGTGGTCTGGGAGAGGATTTGTTTTTTATCGAGATCGAGTCGGGTGCTATCGGCGGGGTTTGAGTCTATTTCCGACTCGGTGAAAGCTGGGGCTATGGATGTAGTTTTCAATGGTTTGGTAATCGTGGACATGTCGCCTCCGTGTGGTGTTGGCATTGTGTCTCTCTCAAAACCTCTCCCAAGGTATCGGTCCGTTCCGAAGAGGTAATTGTCCCATGTTGAGTGCTCAGAGTCAAATCGGGATGAATCGTCGAGCGAATCTTGCCTATTTCGTCCGGCATAATCGGTCAATACCCCCAAATTAGGGCGATATATCAGGGATTACTCTTCGTCATCGTCATCATCAGGTCTGGATCTTGCAGGTTTGAGCGTTTTTTTGCCTAGGAAGCCGAGCTGTACGAACAGACCCAGAATCGCGATGATGATCCATGCGGCGGCCCAGACCACGGCGGAGCGGTCGAGAATTGCCGGGATCTCGCCGTTGCGGGCGGTGAGCAGGGCGATTCCGGCGCCGATCCATGCGGCTGATCCGGTGAGGCTTGTGACGAGCGCGGCGGCTCTGGTGGGCATGACGACTCCGATGAGCAGCCCGAGCCCGATGCCTGCGAACATGGAGGAGAAGGCGATCATCTTGTCGCGGGCTGGTCGTTTGTCGAGGTCGTTCTGGACGGTTTCTACAACTCGCGCGACAAAGGCACGGGAACGCTCTGCGGCGTCGAGGATATCGCTCTTTGTTTCGTCGTCGATGAGCGGGTCTTCGCTCCCGGAGTTGAGCATGTCTACGGATCGCTCTGCGGCTTCACGCGCGATGGCGTCGGTGGCGGAGTCGATGGCGTTGAGCCCTGCGTCTGTCGTGTCAACGACCGCGGATTCAGTGGGGGTGATCTCGGTGGTGGTTGTTGGGTTGAAGCTCAGATAGACCATGGCGCCCAGCAATCCCGCGGCTCCGAAGGCGATGGCGGCGGTCAGTGTGATGACCATGCGGAACATGGCGAGCATGACGAGCCCGCCGATGATCGCGCCGGCGAGGAGGCCGGTGACGCCTGGGGTGACGGTGACGGCACCGAGGTCGAAGGGTGGGAGTCCGGTGAGGGGGATGATGGTGGTGCCTACGAAGCCGCCGATGGCGAGTCCGAAGAGGAAGAAGACGGGTTTGACGATCTTGGCGCCGAAGAGCCAGAGCATCAGCCCGCCTGCGAGGAGGAAGAAGAGGGGGACGGAGCCGCCTTCTGGGAGGGACTGTGCGAGGATGAGGTGTGGCGTTGGGTCCATGATGTGTTCTTGGGATTTATTGGGGGGGGATTCTGGACATGAGTTTCTGGGGCGGTCTGGGATCAGAACGCTGAGAAATGGATGAAATATCGGACAATCATACACGAATCGGGCATGTTCATTGACGATTGTGGGCTGCAATGGCGATATGGTCGTATCTATGGCGAAAAAGAACACCAACAACAACGCAAATAAGGCCGGCGAGGAATCCGCGGTTGATTCGGCGGCTCTGAATGATCTGCGCACCAAGATCGACGCGATCGATAAGAAGCTGGTGTCGATGCTCAACGAGCGGGCGGGGTTTGTGGTTGAAGTGGGGGACATCAAGCGCGGATCAGATACACCGATCTATGCGCCGCACCGCGAGGCGGCGGTGCTCCAGCGGGCTTTGGATAACAACGATGGGCCGTTGCCCAACCGGACGATCGAGGCGATTTATCGAGAGATGATGTCTGGGTCGTTTGCCCTTGAGCGTCCTTTGAGCATCGGGTTCCTTGGGCCTCCGGGGAGCTACTCGCACCAGGCGTCGGTTAAGCAGTTTGGGTCGTCTGTTGAGTACACGGATCTTCGAAGGATCGGGGCGGTGTTCTCTGAGGTGCGGCGGGGGCATGTGCACTATGGATTGGTGCCGATCGAGAACTCGATTGGTGGTGGGATCACCGAAACACTCGACGCTCTGCGCGAGAATGCGGGGAAGGTACGGGTGTATGCGGAGATTCAGATCGCGATTCACCACATGTTCTTGAGTGATGCAGATCCGAAGGATATTCGAAGGATCCATTCGAAGCCTGAGGTGTTTGAGCAATGCAGGTCGTGGATCAATGCGAACTATCCAAACGCGGTGCTGTGTCCCGATGCGTCGACGAGCCAGGCGGTCAAGACCGCTCTTGAAGAGAACAAGACGGCCCGCGAGATCGGGGCCGAGCCCGGCGCGGCGGCGATTGCTTCGGAGCTTGCAGGTGAGCTGTATGGGTTGCCTTGCTTGCAGAACAGCATCGAAGATAACCCGGACAACATCACGCGGTTTTATGTGATCTCGCAGGAGAAGGCGGGGCGTACCGGGGACGACAAGACCGCGATTACTTTCGTTACAGAAGATAAGCACGGGGCGCTTGTCGAGGTGCTCCAGTCGTTTCATAATGCGGGCGTGAATCTGAGCCACATTGATAAACGGCCATCGGGTCGCGAGAACTGGAACTACACATTTTATATCGATGCGACGGGTCACCGTGATGATCCTGAGATGGTCAAGGCTCTTGCGGATGCAGAGGTCCATTGCAAGGAGATCCATGTGCTCGGATCGTTCCCGCGATCGCTGCGGATACTTTGATATTCGATCCGGTCACGCTCCTGTGCGTACAGTTGTGTAGATGAACACGCTCCCGACCATTTCGGTTTCGATGGGTGACCCAGGCGGGATCGGGCCTGAGGTTTTGGTGCGGGCGCTCTGCGAGAACGGACGGCGGAAGCATGCGCGGTACATGATCCATGGGTCGGCGATGGTGATGCACCACGCGGCTCAGGTGTGCGGGGTGGACCCGTTCTGGTGGCAGGTGGATGCGAGATCGCCTTTGGCGTCGACGATCGATGCTCATCCGGTGGTTTTGATGGATTCGGACCCGCAGATGAAGGACGAGGGCGTCGAGCTTTCGATGGCAGCTAAGGCGAACCATGTGTCGGGGGCGATGAGCTATCACTGGGTGATGGAGGCGATTGCGGACACGATGCGGGATGAAGATGATCCGCTCAGGGCCAATGCGATTGTGACTGGGCCGATCAACAAGCTCGCGTGGTCGATGGCGGGTAAAAATTACCCTGGGCACACCGAGTTGATCGCCAAGACCCTCGGCGAGCGGCGGTTTGCGATGATGTTTGTGGGCGATAAGCTCCGGGTGGTGCTGGCGACGGTGCATATCGCGCTCAACGATATTCGGGATGTGCTGACGATTGGGAAGGTGCACACGGCGATCGATCTTGGTAATCAGGCGTGCTTGGATCTTGGGATCAAGCGTCCACGGATCGCGGTGTGTGGGTTGAATCCGCACGCGGGCGAGGACGGGTTGATGGGTGATGAAGAGCAACGCCTAATAAAGCCAGCGATTGATCTTGCACGAGGGACGGGGATTCATGTTGATGGGCCATTCCCTGCCGACACGATTTACAGGCCTGCGATGGACGGGAAGTTCGATCTGGTCGTGGCGATGTATCACGATCAGGGGCTGATCCCGATCAAGTTGCTTGAGCGGGATCTTGCGGTCAATGTGACGCTTGGGCTCGGGGATGTGGTGCGGACATCGCCGGATCATGGGACGGCGTTTGATATCGCGGGGCAGGGGATTGCTGATCCGGGGTCGATGGCGCATGCGATTGATCTTGCTGTGGAACTCAGCGCGGCGCGGTGCCATGCGCATGTTTCGTAACTGATTTGTGGGTATCGATTTGACAAGTGCTTGTTTTCTGGTACCATCGGTCACTATGAAAATGAATCGCTGACATCACGACCCGTCAAATTTTGACAAAAATGTGAACGATCCCGCATCTCTGTTGCAGCCAGATGCGGCGAGCGTCGGTATCAGCTTTCATATCCCCTCGATATTTTGGAATAGAAGATGACAGAAGCACACGAACCAACTTCGGTTGATCGGTCCGCCGATACGCCGTCTATAGAGCCGTCTCCGCCTGGAACTGGTGGGAGTAGTGGTGGGGGAGTCGAGAACTCCTCTGCGATCAGAGAGATGCTGACGATCGCGATCCCTTCGGTCGCGACGATGACTTCGTACACGATCATGGCGTTTGTTGACAAGTTTATGGTCAAGGACATCGGTGAGGACCCGGTCTATATCTCCGCGCAGTCCAACGGCTCCATGTTTGTCTGGATGTTTATGGCGTATGTGCTTGGGATGAACGGGGTGATCAACTCGTTTGTGTCTCAGAACCTCGGCGCGGGTAAAGCCGAGCGCGGGGCGGCGTATACATGGAACGGGCTCTGGATCGGGCTGTTGTACTTTGTGGTGCTGATGGTTCCGATGTACTGGATGCTCCCGGGGCTGTTCTCGCAGTCTTGGATGTTCGGGAACGATCCTCAGCTCGCAGGCTTGAGTACGGACTACGCGCAGGTTGTTTTGCTCGGCGGGGTGTTTGTAATCGCGGCGCGGTCGCTGCATCACTATTTTTACGGGATGCACCGGGCCAATGTGGTGCTGGTATCTGCGGTCGCGGGGAACCTGACGAATGTGTTTGTGAACTTGCTGTTGATCTTTGGTGACAAGGGGATGCCTGTGCCTGAGGGGGTGCTCGGGGATTATGTCATCGGGCCAATCACGCAGCCGATCGCGGCGCTTGCATCGTCGATGGGGATTGAGGCGATGGGGATCACGGGTGCTGCTCTTGGTACCTTGGCGGGCAGTGCTGTGGAGTTTGTAGTGCCGTTCTTGCTGTTTTTAAGCCCTAGATATGCCAGGCTCTTTGGGACGCGCAAGGCTTGGAAGGTGAGCGTTCAGTGTATCAAGGACCTTGTGAAGGTCGGCACGGCTCCCGGGTTCATGTTTATCAATGAGATGGTGTGCTGGACGATTCTGATGGTCTGGCTGGTCCCGCGTGGTGGTGAGGCGGTGGGGGATGATCCGGTGCTTCATAACACGGTTGGATGGATTGCGCTCCAGTACATGCACCTGAGCTTTATGCCCGCGGTCGGGATTTCTATTGCGACACAGGCGATGGTCGGGAAGGCGATGGGGATGGGGCGTCCTGATATCGCTCTGGCTCGGACGATGCTTGCGCTCAAGATCACGCTTGGGTATATGGGGTTGTGCGCGCTGTGCTTTGTGGTGTTCCGTGAGCCGCTTATTGAGGTGTTTATCAATGAGGGGACATCGGCCGAGGAGACGGCGCGGCTGATCGAGATCGGTGTGCTGATCATGATCGCCGCGGCGGTGTTCCAGATCTTTGATGCGGTGGCGATTACGCTGACCGGTGCTCTTCGCGGGGCTGGGGATACGGTGTGGCCTGGGGTGGCGACGATTATTTTGTCGTGGGTGTGCATCCCGGGGATCGGGTACGCGATGATCAAACTGGCCCCGCAGTTGGGTTCGATCGGGCCTTGGATCGGGGCTTCGTTGTACATCATCGGGCTGGGGATCGCTCTGGCGGTCCGGTTCTATGGCGGAAAGTGGAAATCCATGACTCTGGTTGATCCTGATGCCAAGCCTGATCTGGACCCGTTTGATGATGTTTTGCCAGAGCCGACCCTGACAAGTGGCTAATGCGTTGGCTGCGTGAGACTTGCGTTTGTGGGGTTGTGGGCCTAGACTTACGACCGCCTGAAGGAGATTTCGGGCTTATTTGATAAGAATGACCTGGAGAACACATGACCAACGATCCAATGGACATGGTTGTCGGGGCTTCGGCCGCCGCTGCCGACGCTCAGACCGCCCTTGATCTTTTCGAGAAAGCCAAAGCGATGTTTAACGATGGGCAGCGTGTTGAGGGCATCAGCACGATGCGTTCTGCACTGGCCGCCGATCCGCAGAGCTTGGACATCGCGTTCCAGCTCGCGTACCAGCTCGATCTGTCGGGCGATGAGGACGAGGCTCTGGCGCTTTACGAGCGTGTCTGTGAGCATTCGCCGGCTCCGATTAACGCACTGATGAACCTCGCGGTTCTGTATGAAGATCAGGGCGACTATGTTCGCGCTGAGCGTTGCCTGCGTCAGATCCTTGACACCAATCCCAACCACGCACGCGCTCGTCTGTTTATGACCGATGTGCTCGCGTCCAAGGGGATGATGGTCGAGGAAGAGAACGAGCGTGATGTTATGAAGCGTCGTGCCCTGCTCGATACTCCGGTAACCGACTTCGAGCTGACTGTCCGTGCTCGTACTTGTCTCAAGAAGATGAACATCCGTTCGCTCGGCGATCTGATCCGTATCAATGAGTCGGAACTCATGAGCTACAAAAACTTCGGCGAGTCCTCACTCGACGAGATCAAGCGGATGCTGAGCATCAAGGGTTTGAAGCTCGGCCAGGGTCATGAAGATGCCCACCGTGTTGCCCGCCGTCAGATTCTCGAGAAACTGAAGGGTTCGGGTAAGGAGCAGCTTCTCGGCAAGCCTGTTTCGGAGCTCCAGCTTACTGTTCGTGCCCGCAAGGCGCTCCAGATGCTCAATATCCAGAGCATCGGCGATCTCTGCTCGCACACAGAGGCGGAGCTGATGGGTGTCAAGAACTTTGGTTCGACCTCGCTCGTAGAGATCCACGAGAAGCTGACCAACTTTGGTTTGTCGCTGCGGATCATTGAAGACGACGAATAAGCACTATTGAACTTTGACTTACAAAGGCCCGGTTATGCCGGGCTTTTTGTTGCGTAGATGGTTTTTATCTGGTACGATGCACTCGTATGTTACCTATTGCCTGAAATCCTTATTGTCTATGACATGCCAATGAGCGGAGCCCGATGCGGCTCGCTTTGATGATGGTGTCGCTGCGTCTTTGTTGAAAGCGCCGGCACGACAAGGATTCACAGTTGAAATATCACGACAAACACGCCCGCCAAGACGGCGGCTTTCAGTGTATACATTGCAAAGATTTCGTTTCGCATCAATCATTCGGTACCAACCAGCGCAACCATTGCCCGGGGTGTCTTTGGTCGAGGCATGTGGATGACTACATCGGGGACCGGCGATCATCCTGCGCCCAGCCTATGGAGCCGATCTCGATCGCGGCCCGGGCCGATGGCGAATGGGTTGTTGTTCATAAGTGCACCGGGTGCGGGCAGCTCCGGACGAATCGGATTGCGGGGGATGACGATGAGCTTGCGCTCTTGGCGCTGGCCCTGCGTCCGATTTCTTCGCCGCCGTTCCCGATGGATGCTTTGCCCAGGCGCGGGATGTAGATGGGAGCACATACTGATGATGTACATAACACCGGGCGGGCCCCGGTTTTTTATTGGATTGTGTCGTCTCGTTTGCCGGATTCTTTGAAAGACAGCCGGCCTTCGGTGTATTCCTGGGCGGTGCCCTCGATGGTGGGGGTTTGTCCTGATTTGTGCTGGGCGTGGAGGTCTTTGAGGTAGGGGACGCACCAGCCGCAGCCTGTGCCCGCACCGAGGCACTCTGAGATGAGCGAGGCGACCTTTGGGTCCTCGCGGGCGAGGTAGGTCCTGATTTTGACGAGGGGTACATGGAAGCAGAGGCATACATCGTCGTTGGGCTTCATGGGGGGTCCTGTCTGAGTTGGGGTGTGAGTTGTGCTATTGTATGGGTGTCTATTGGGGGGCGTTATTGGGGGTGTGCGTCGTTGTGGCGATTGGTTGGAGTTTGAATGGTTCTTTACTTTATAGCTACTGTGTTTCTCTCTGCGACGCTGTTGTTCTCGGTTCAGCCGATGGTCGCCAAGACGCTTCTACCTGTGTTTGGGGGGAGTTCGTCGGTTTGGACGACTTGTATGCTGTTCTACCAGACGGTGCTGCTTCTTGGATACCTATATGCCCACTTTGTGATGAAGCGGGTCTCCCGGCGGATGCAGCTGCTGGGGCATGTTGCGATGCTGATCGTTGCGTTGGTCGCAGGGTACATGTTTGATACACCCGAAGCGCCGCCAAACGCCTCGACTTTTCCTGTGCCTTGGCTGATCTTGCAGCTCGCGTTGGTGTCTGGGTTGCCGTTCTTTATGATTTCGAGTGCGGGGCCTTTGGTCCAGGGTTGGTTTGCGCGAACGGGTCACAGCCGGTCACATGATCCGTATTTTTTGTATGCGGCGAGTAATGCGGGGAGCTTTGTTGGGCTGCTGGCGTACCCGTTTTTGATTGAGCCGATGATGGGGCTTGATACACAGCGATCGGTTTGGCTCGCGGGGTTCGGGTTGTTCATTGTGCTCAGTGCCGGTGCGATCCTGATGACCCGCAAGGGGCACACGGAAGACCCGCACGCTCCGCCCAGCGATGTGCTCGTATCTCCTGAGAGTGAAGAGCAGGCTCATGCGCCTGACCGACCGATTGATTGGAGTCGTCGGCTCCGATGGACTTTTTATGCTTTTGTGCCTTCTTCGATGCTGCTCGGTGTAACGAGTCACTTGTCGATGGATATCGCTTCGTTCCCGTTGTTGTGGGTGCTGCCGCTGGCGGTGTATCTGTTGACGATGATCGTGGCGTTTGCTGTGGATGCGAAGAGGCTTGTGGAATCGATCCGGCGTCCGATGGTGATTGCGATCATCGGGGCGACGATTCTTGTGCTGGCTTCTGAAACCCAGGCGTATGCGCCGATCAAGGCGCTTGTGGCTGTGCAGTTGCTGGTGCTTGGGGTTGTTGGGTTGATGGGGCACGGGATGCTCTCGAGCGACCGGCCGAGCGCCAAGCACCTGACGGAGTTTTATCTGATTATGTCGGTCGGGGGGGCGCTTGGCGGGCTGTTCAATGGTGTAGTCGCGCCGCTTGTGTTTGAGTCGACCGTTGAGTATCAGATCGTGTTGCTCTGTGCGGTGGCGTTGCTCCCTTGGCAGAAAATCAAGGATATTGGTGATCCGAAGAACAAAAAGAAGGCCCGGCTGGTTCGGTATGGGCTGCCAGCGTTGAGCGTTGGGTACATGCTTCTGGTGGGTATGTTTGCTGAGGAGTTTTTGCAGGCGGTTGGTATTGGTCTTGTGAATCAGCCGATCTTGATGTTCGGGCTCATGATCTTTGTGCCTTCGCTTATGATTTATCTTGCGTGGAACGACGGGCTCGCATGCATGCTTGTGCTGGCGGTGCCTTTGAGTGCGGCGGTGTATGACGGTCTGACCGACCCGGCTGTCCGGTTCCGGGGGCGAACATTTTACGGCGTGCTCAATGTTATTGATGCCGCCTTCTATGACCCCAATATTGATAGAAACATGAAAGTTCGAATGCTTTTACACGGGACAACCAATCACGGGGTCCAGTTTCTCAACCCAGAGATTGCCCATGTGCCTTTGGGGTATTACCACATCGATGGTCCCTGCGGGATGGGTATCAACGCACTCCAAGAGATCCGCCCCAACGGCGCCCGCATTGGAATTGTGGGGCTTGGGTCTGGCGCGATCACCGCGCATGGGAGGGTAAGCGACACGATCCGATACTTCGAGATTGATCCCGAGGTTGCCCGCATTGCAGAAGACCCGCAATATTTTACTTATCTAAGCGAAGCCAGTTTTCCTGTTGATGTCGCGCTCGGGGACGGTCGGCTGTTGCTCGAAGAAGAGCGGCGGGTTGGCGAACCGGTCTATGACATGATCCTGATCGATGCCTTTAGCTCAGACTCAATCCCGGTTCACCTGTTGACCAAGGAGGCGATCGGGCTATATTTCGATCGGCTTTCCGATGATGGGATTATTATGCTGCATATCTCGAACCGGCATCTCGATTTGCAGCCATTGGTGTATCGTCTGGGCGTAGAGCACAAATCCTTTGTGATGATGTACGATCAATCGGGGAGCGAGATCGAAGAGCACATGCGGGACTATTGGTTCCCTTCAGTATGGATGGCGCTGAGCAAGAGCCCGGTGTCGGCTCAGGCTCTGCTCGATGCGGGTATGTTCCAAGAGGGGGAGCCAAAGTTTGAGGTCAAGATGTGGACCGATCAATACTCAAACATCCTCTCGCTGTTTAATAAGTAGAATCAACACGCACCCTGAATTGACCGATCGGATGATCAGATGACCCAGCACGCACAACGACTCTCCTACCAGACCGCCGGTGAATCCCATGGCCCGGCCCTCGTAGCCACCGTTCTCGGTGTCCCCGCAGGGGTTGAGATCGATACAGACATCATCAACCGCGAGCTCGCTCGCAGGCAGGGTGGGTACGGCCGGGGGGGGCGTCAGAAGCTCGAGACTGATACCGTCGAGATCTTGACTGGGGTTCGGCTTGGAAAGTCGATCGGGGCGCCGATCACGATGCTTATCAAGAACCGCGACTCGCGGCTTGATGACCTGCAGGCGACGCCTCCGGTATATCGACCGAGGCCGGGGCATGCGGATCTTGCCGGGTCGATCAAATGGCTGACGACGGATTGCCGGGAGACACTGGAGCGGGCCAGTGCGCGGGAGACAGCGGCTCGTGTCGCGGCGTGCTGCATAGGGCGGCTGATGCTCAAGCAGGTCTTCGGTGTTGAAGTGTTTGGGTTTGTGCGTTCGATTCTGGATGCTCGGACTGATGTGGTTGTGACTCACGGGATGATGGGTGAACTCATCATGAATCGTGATGAATCTGCGACCTACACACTCGACCCACAAGCCACCGACAAGCAGTGCGAGATCATCCGCCAGACCAAGTCCGACAAGGACACCGTTGGGGGCGATGTTGAGTGCCATGTGTTCAACTGCCCTCCCGGGATCGGGTCTTCGATGAACTGGTATGAGAAACTGGACTCGCGGATCGGGGGCGCGGTGATGGGGATCCAGGCGTTCAAAGCGGTGGGTATTGGGCTTGGGGCGGAATGCTCCAGACGGCTGGGGTCACAGCTTCATGACCCGATCGCATTTGATCAGTCCAAGATCAACACGCCATCGCTCGGGTTTGAGCGATCGTCCAACAACGCGGGTGGCTTAGAGGGGGGGATGACCAACGGGCAACCGATCGTCGTCACCGGAACAATGAAGCCCATCGCGACGCTGCTCAAGGGATTGCCGAGTGTTGATCTCAACACGAAAAAGGCTGAGGATTCGCAGTATGAGCGGAGCGACATCTGTGCGGTGTCGGCGGCCAGTGTGGTGATGGAGAATGTTGTGGCCTTCGAAGTGGCGGCGGCGTTCATGGACAAGTTTGGCGGCGACAGCGTCATCGAGACTCGGGGCAACTACGACGCGTTTCTCGATGTCGCCCGAACGCTCCCGCTGGATCTACCCACCGACGATCCCGACACGGTCATCGCGTAGCAAGCAACCCCCCCTCCCCCCCTCCCCCCCAATCCCCCCTGATTTATACAAACGCGGTGCGAACATGGCGGCAGTTCCTGCCGAGTGTTGTTGTTGAAGTGGAATTGGTCGTTCAAAGGTGGCCGGTGCGGGCGTGGGGGGTCGATTTCTAGTATTCGCACCGGATGGTGCGGTGGCAGTGTTTGTTCACAAACGCTCTCTCTCGTGCGGCTTCGTCCTTCGGGGCTTGAAGCCGTGCTCCTCATTGCCCCCGTCTGCTCCCACAGGCGGGGGCGTGCTTTTTACTTGATTCGCTCGAGGAGTTGCTCGCTGATTGCGGGCCACTGATCGGGGACGATCGAATATGTTGCTGAGCCTCGGAGGTGGCCGTCGGGCATGATGATGTGGTTGCGGAGGATGCCCTCAAACTCGGCGCCGAGTTTGAGGATCGCGGCCCGCGACTGCGCGTTGCGGGCGTCGGTCTTGAGCTCGACACGGATCGCGTGGAGCTCTTCGAACGCGTGCTTGAGCATGAGGAGTTTCATTGCGGGATTAATCTTGGTGCCACGCGAGGCTTTTGCGATCCAGGTGGATCCGATCTCGAGCCCATAGTGATCTGGGCGGATGCTCATGTAGCTGGTCGATCCGATCGCCCGTTTGGTCGCGTTGTCGATCACCGTGAACACGACGGTATTTGCGCGGGCCATCTGGAACTCGATGTAGCGGCGGACCTCGTTCTTTGTCCGTACCGATGACCGCATGGGCATGTAGGCAAAGACCGAGTCATCCATGGCGTCCACAAAGTCATCAGTGTGTTTGAGGGCGATGGGCTCGAGGGTGACGGTGCTGTTGGAGAGGGTCACGGGTTCGACGGTCATGGGATTGAGCCGGTGATGAGAACTTTGCATGCACCACTTTAGTGCGGCATGCAGTGTGTTCTGTTTGATCTTGCAGATTTTAACGGCGGCGTCGCGATCCGATAAGACCGGCGCACAAGAAGATTCCTGCTGATCCCGGGGCCGGGATGATTGTGGTGTCGACCGTGAACTCGATGTATGCATCGCCGACGAATGTTCCTCCGCCTAGCCACTGGGCTCCGAAGCGTCCGGGGCGGATGACGCCGTTGTAGTCGTCGGAGACAAACGAGTGCGAGAAGCTGCCTTGGCCAGACCAGCCGAGCGATTCGCCGGTGAGAAAGATCTGCTCAGAAACGGAGTCTAAGACGGGGACATCGAAGGTCATGAGGAAGTCTGATCCATCGAGCGGCCCGGTTGCCATGTAGCTGTCGATTACCAGCGATGTTGAAATCACGCTCCCGGTGACCGGGCCATGGTCGTTTCCGAAGAAAAACCAGTCGAACGAGACCCCGGCATCGGCCGGGAAATCGTACCGGACATCGAGGATTTGGGCATTTGAGGAGTGTGAAAGCGATGCAAGCACTGCTATTCCGGCAAGGGGGGTCATTCGATTCATTGTGTTCTCTCTTTCAGTGTGCCCAAACTGTCGTTGGCGAAGGGTTTTTAGTTGATACGGGAGCAGTGTACCAGAAGTTGCACTGATTTCAAATCAGATTTCAAAATATTCTCATAGCGGCGTTTCCGAGGCGATATCGCAGTTTTGTTGTAGAATCAAGGGGAGTGTTTGAGTTGGATTAGTGAAGAACCCTGAAGACTTCGGCCTCGTCTGTAAGTCCTTGTTGGACCTTTTTCATTGCGTCGATCTTCATGGGCTCGAATCCGGATTCGACCGCGGCTTCATAGAGGGTTACGCCGTCGGCTCGTTCTGCGGTGAGTTTGCGGAGGGTGTCATTCATGAGCATGAGTTCGTGGGCGGCGAGGCGTCCCTTGTAGCCGGTCCCGAAGCAGGTCTGGCACTGGTCGCCCTCGTGGGTTCCGATGCCGTTGCAGGTCGAGCAGATCCGGCGCATGAGCCGCTGTGCGAGGACACCCAATAGCGAGCTGGTGACGAGGTATGGCTCGACACCGATATCGAGCAGGCGTGGGATCGCGCTTGGGGCATCATTGGTGTGGAGGGTCGCGAGGACAAAGTGGCCTGTGAGTGATGCTTGGATCGCGAGTTGGGCGGTTTCTGGGTCGCGGATTTCGCCTACCAAGATGACATCGGGGTCTTGGCGGAGGAGGGAGCGGAGCCCGGTGGCGAAGGTGACTTGTCGTTTGGTGTTGACCTGCATCTGTGAGATGCCGTCGAGGTGGTATTCGACAGGGTCTTCGATGGTCATGACATTGCGGCTTGCGCGGTCGATGCGTCCGAGGGCGGCATACAAGGTTGTCGTTTTACCCGAACCTGTCGGGCCGGTGACAAGCAGGATGCCGTTGGGTCGTTCTACGCAGTCCATGAGTTTTGTCTGCATGGGCTTGGCCATGCCGACCGCGTCGAGATCGAGTTCTTGGTTGGATTGATCCAAGAGACGCAGCACAATTCGTTCGCCGAAGATCGTTGGGATCACGGACAGGCGGATGTCGATTTTCTTTGATCCGATGCGGACGGTGGTCTGGCCGTCTTGAGGGGAGTGGCGGTTGGCGATGTCGAGCTCGGTCATGACCTTGAGGCGCGAGGAGATCGCGGGGGCGAGTGTTTGCGGCGGGGAGAAGGCGTCGACGAGCATGCCATCGATGCGGAGGCGGATCGCGAGGCGTTCTTCCATTGGGTGGACATGGATATCGGAGGCGCCCCTTCTGAGGGCCTCGAACAGGATCATATTGACCAATCGGATGACCGGGGTTTGGCGGGCCTGGGCGAGCAGGTCGGTGGTCTTCCCGATCGCGCCGGCGGCGCTCTCGATGGCGGATTGATCCATCGGGATGTCTTCGACGATCTCGGTGACGAGGTCGCCGCGTTGTTCGTATCCACGGTTGATGAGATTCGCAACGGCGGCTCTTGGACACAGGACCATCCGGATCGGCGCGTCGAGCTCGTCTTCGAGCATCGAGAACACGCTGGGCTGCATCGGACGGGAGGTCGCTAGGACAAACACAGGGCCTTCGCGCTCGATGCACGCGACCTGCACGCTCCGGGCCTTGGTTGGATCGATGAGTTCATAGAAGCGTGAAGAGGATTCAGAGAGCTTCGGGTCTTGTTCGTAGGCAAGGCCTGTGCGTTCTGAGAGTAGTTTGAGGGCGCTGGATTCGTCGAGCGCCAATGACTGGAGCATGACATCCCAGGGCTCATCGTCTGAGCCGTCGATTGAGGCGAAGGCTTTGAGCTGATCGCCGCTGAGCTTGAGCGGCCCCAGTGCGCGCGCGGCATCGTCCCATGCGTCGATGACCACGGGGGCCGCATCGCTTGAGCGTGCGAGTCCTCCTGCTCGGTTCTTCTCTCGTTTGGCCAGTCCGTTGCGTTTACCCATCGGTTAATCCATGCTCCCGTTGGGGTCGATCAGGACGGGTGTGAGAGCTGGGGCGTCGCCCTTTGGATCTGGCTGCGGTGGGAGGCTCTGTGGGTCCATCAAGAACTGCTCTTCTGCTTGTTCAATCGCCTTGCCCGTGGGTGATGCGTTGATGGTCACGCTTTGGAGCTCGGGGACGCGTGGGTCTAGATTCATCTCCGCGTATGGTCCTTCGGACATCAGCTTGAGGTCGATGAAGTTCGGATCGGTCATGATGCGGGGCGTCAAGAAGACATAGAGCTTGGATTTGGTGTTGATCTTGCTGGTGTTTTTAAAGAGCTCGCCGACAAGCGGGATGTCTCCGAGGAGCGGGACCTTGATGACGGTGTCGCGGACATTATCGACGGTGATCCCGCCGATGACAATAGTCGCATCGGACGGAGCGGTGAGTGCGCCCTGGATGGTGTTGCGGTCGCGGGGCGGTGGTGAGCCGTCGGTGCCCGAGGCGGCGGTGAAGTTCGAGAGTTCGATGAAGTAATCGAGACGCACCGAGCCGTTGTCTGAGATCGAGGGGGTGACGCGGAGGGTGGTGCCCGCTTCTTCGAAGCCGCCGAAGGATGCGACGGTGCCGCTGTTACTCGGTGTGATGGTCTGGAATGGTTGTTCTGAGAGCGAGACGATCTCTGATTCTTGGTTGTCGTTGACCAGGAGCTGGGGTGTTGAGAGGATCCGGACTTCGGAGTTGGTCTGGTTAGCGTTGATGATGATGGGGATCTGGTTGGTCATGATGACCGCGGCGGTCATCCCAGCGAGCCCAGGGTTGACAGTTCTGAGATCCCCGAAGGTCGCGGCATCTGCGAGACTCGAGAGCGTGCTCCCGGTGTTCAACCCGAACTGGCCCGCGTTGATCTGTGATTCAAAGGCGAGCGTGAAGTTCTCGGTATCCGAGACCGACACGATCATCGCCTGCAGGAAGACCTGCGGCTTGCGTCGGTCGAGCCGGTCGATCAGCTTGGCCAGATCGTCTTGCTGCTTGATCGGGGCTCGGACAACGACCTGGTTGTTGTCGGGGTCGGCGATCACCGCGACGACATTTGGATCAAAGGCTGCGGTGACATCCGATCCGCTGCCTTGCCCCAAGAACGCGGAGAACTCGGATTGCCCGGTATTGCGGCGGCTGCCGGTTGAGCCTGGGAGGAAGTCTGAGTCGCCTGTTTGTTGTTCGCCGGTGATGATGGCGGTCATGAGTTCTGCGACGATATCGGCGTCGGAATGGTTGAGCACATATTCTTTGATGACGACGCGTTCGTCTTCGGTGCCGAGTTCTTTCATGAGGTCGGCGAGCTGCTGCTGCTGGGCGGCTGTGCCGTAGTAGATGATATTGCCGCGGTTGGTATCCACGACCATGACCGGGCCGCCGGTGCTCGATGTTTGCTGCGATTGGAACCCGCCCTGATTGTTGAGGCGGATGTTGTTCTGTGCGAATGGATTCGTGGATTCATCAGTGATGGAGATGACCTCTCCGAGCCCGCGGTTTTTGGCGATGTCTGCGATCTGGGCTGCCGATGATCCTGCGAAGTAGTTTTTGGGTTCGAGTGTGTTTGGAACATCGATGACATCGAGGACCTCTTCGACCCGCGCGATCTCGGCTTTGGTACCTTTGAAGATCAGCGCGTTTCCCTGTGGGTCAACGGTGATGCGGTCGGAGAGATTGGAGAGAGACGCCGACGATAAACCGAGGTTGGGCTGTCCGCCGCCGGGGTTCTGGGCGATGCGTGATTGCCCGGAGTTGCTCCCGCCGGTGAGGCCGATGGCTCGCTCGAGTGCGGTTGGGGCGGCGATGTGCTCGAGCTCGAAGCGGATGTATTCTTGGTTGTCATCGATCCGGAGGAGTTCGGCGACGAGTGCTTTGATGCGTTGGATATCGCGGGGCGGCGCGTTGACGATCATCACCCCGAGTTCGTCGAGCGGTTGGATTGAGCTGCCCGCGGCTTTGTTTGCGGAGTTGCCACCGAGAGCCGCGTCGAGTGCGGGCTTGATGAGCGATGGTTTGATGTTGGGCGTGGGGATGATCTGGGTGCTTGGGCGATCTGAGCCTGGGGTAGGGCGGATGTCTGAGATCGGTTGAACGATCCAGAAGTCGGAGATTGGTTCGTGGGAGATGGTGAACGAGTATTGCTCGAGCATGACATCGAGCAGATCGATGAGTTTGTTTTTGGGGACACTGATCGGTGCGCTGAAGTTGATTTCACCCGACGGGGCGCCCTTGATGACGATATTGATATCGAGTGCTGATCCGACAAAGTCGATGAGTGTGCTGAGCTCGATGGGCTCGGAGAATGCGCCGAAGGAAACCGTTGGCTGGGTTGTGTTCTTGCGGGAGTTTGGCGATCCCCGGGTGACCGCTGATTGTTTGCGGGGGGTGGATTTCTTCACGCCCCAGTCCATCGCCGGTTCGATCTCGGCTGGTTGATCGGCCGGCTGATCGGTTGGGTCGTTGGCGGGTTGATCAGCGGTTTGGGCGATCGCGAGCCCGCAGCACAGGAGCCCGGTACAGATTGCTGCGATCGCAGCTTTCTGGATCATTTGTATTTGCTCAATCACGGGCCAAACTCCCATATCAGTTTGCTGGTTCTATGTCTGTGTCATCGTCGGTTACTTCGACGGTTACTTCGTCAATATTCATTGGCCGCCGAGTTCCGCTTGGCGGCCAGAAAGGATCAAATCTCGGCACAGGGGCCGACGGGTCAGGATCGTAGACACCCCGGGCCAATTCGCTGCCCGATACTCTATTTTCGGAGCGTTCGGATGCGTGCCGTGAGTTTGATCTTGTATGCGGTTGAAATCATTGCGCTTTGTGGATCTCGGAGCGGCCGAGAAGCTCCCGCAAGTCGTCCTGCACGGCCCGATCCGATCCCAATATTGACAAGCCCCAATCCAGCTCCCAATCCAGGGTGCGGCCGAGCTCGCAGCGTCATGGCCGGCAGCATCCATGTCGCGCGGTCGCGATTGGGGTCGCCGCATCAGGCGGCGTAAAATGTTGGCAAATATAGACTTAGTCATTTTGTTGGGGGGGTGGGTGTATGCTGAGATTCATGATTGGGGCGCGAAATCTGGCGGCAGCCGGCGACATCGCAGGCATTGATCAACAGCATGCCCAACGCACGGCATGGTGATCCATTGCCGCCGGTAGAGTGGCCCGGGGCTGATTTTGTCGACATCCCTAAAAAAACGCCCAATGAGTATTGGGCGTTCCGAGAACATTCATCATTATTCAGCATCCGTCTTGGCCGGTTCTTTGGCTGAGCTCTCAATCGGCGGCTTGGGTGCCTTCTTCGTACTCGATCACGACATCGGCCCCGTCAAAGGAGATGAGGTCGATCGGGAGTCTTTCTGGGAGGGTGGGGTCCGGCGACTGCTTAATTTCGGTCTGGGTCGCAGGGTCAGCGGTGGGGGGTGTCTTGGTTGGTGCGGGGTTATCGAGTTCCATCACCTTTGCCTGGACCCGCTCGACACTCGCGAGGGTCTCGGCGATGGCGCTGGATTCGGGCACACCAAGATCACGACCGACCTGCTCGGCGCGGGTGATCAGCGATCCGAGCCAGACACCCGCCTGCTCGACGCGTTGGGTGAGCCGATGGAGTGAGCCATCGAGCAGCGCTTGGAGCTGCGCGGATTGGTTGGTCAGCTTGTCGGTTGCTCTTTCTGCGAGTATTGAAGATGTGTTGATTGATTCCTTGAGATCGCCGGACTGTGTGTTGAGGTGTTCGAGTTTGTTGGAGGCCAGTTCGATCTTGTCTTCGAGGTCGGGGCCGATCTCTCCTATTCGGACGGCGGCGTCGTGGATCGGGCCTTGGAGCAGATCCTTGCGTGCTTCGAGTTCGTCGAGCTTGGTAGCTGAATCCAGCAGCCACATCCCGAACTCGCCCTTAACGCCCTCGGCCTGGTTGCGGAGCTCATCGAGCTGACGGAGCAGGCGGTCTACGCCCGCGATATGGGACTCGCCTCGTTCGACGAGCGATTCGATTTTGGCGAGCGGTGAGTCTTCGAAGCGTGGGCTCTCTGGGTCAATCCCGAGTGCACGCATCGCTTGTTCTGCAGCGTCTTTGAGCGGTTCGATGGATTGGCCGAGTGCCTTGACACGGTCTTCGGTGAGTTCGCTGGCTTCTTTGACGCGCTCGTGGATTTGCCCTGTTGCCTCGTGTGCACGCTTAACGACATGCTCGATCTGGGAGCTGATTTCTTCTTGGAATGACACCAGCCTGCGGTCGATGAGTCCGATGGTTTGGCCGCTGTGGTTCTGGGCTTCTTCCATGCGTTGCTCGATGGCGCTCATGCGCATATCAAGATCGGCGTTGAGTTCTTCGAGCTTGGCGGTCCGGTCGTCGGCGCGTTGCATCGCGACGCGGGCGCGGTGCTCGGCGGCCTGGGCGCGGATGTCGGCATCCTTGACCATCCCGTCGAGTTGTGTTTGAGCCTTGTCGAGGGCCTCGTTCATGAGGGCTTCGATCTGATGACGGATCGAATCAGAGCTTGGCAGGATCTCGCGGACTTTGTCGAGGGCTTCATCGGTGCGGTCGACCCGCTCGTCGATCATCCGGAGCATCCGGACGCCGGCTTGGAGTCGTTTGTCAAGGATCGCGCCCGACTCGCCGGCTTTGCGGACCATCTCCTCGGCGTCTGCTGAGAAGTCTTCGAGCGTCCGCCCTTGGGTGGTTGCTTGGGCGATGATGGACTTGAGCATCTCCGAATAGCGTGCGAAGGTCCCCGCGTCCATGACGCGAGGGGACAAGAACATGTCGTCGCTTGTGGGCAGTGCCGCCGGGGAGCGTGGCTCGATGAGCATCTCGGCTTTGTCACCGATCAGGGTCGCGGTGGCAGTGGGGGGCGTGCTTGGGAGTGGAGTATTCATACCAATACCTCTGGGGCGGTGGGGGGTCAAATTCGAACGACGGGTTGCAGATCCCGCGCGTAACCGTATATCTCGGCGATCACGACCGAATAACTCGAAAAACAAGCCCCAGTAAGGGCTCCTGTGCAGCGACTTGCGCCATTCGAGAGGACCCGGGGCGTACACTCATCCGTGAGCAATCAATCCCGCAAACCGAACTCCAGACCATCCAAGAAGGTCGCCGATCTCCGAGACGCAAGCCGAGGCGAGCGGCTCCAGCGCGTGATGGCGGATGCCGGCGTCGGATCTCGCCGAACATGTGAAGCGATGATCGAAGCCGGAGAGGTTTCCGTCAACGGCAAGATCGAGACCGATCTCCCGATCTGGGTTGATCCTTCGGAAGACCGTATCGTCGTGCAAAATAAGGTCTTAGAGCAGGCTGAGCGGTTGTTGTACATCATGCTCAACAAGCCGCCGCGTACGCTCAGTGCGGTCAAGGACGAGCCGGGCTACGACCGGCGGACCGTGACCGAGCTGGTCAATCACCCCGCCGCGGCTCGGCTCTTTCCGGTCGGAAGGCTTGATTACGAGACCGTGGGGCTGATTCTGCTGACCAACGATGGCGAGCTTGCAAATAGGCTCACACACCCCCGATACGGGGTGCCCAAGACCTATCGAGTGACCGTCAAGGGCAAACTTGATCAGGAAGCGATCCAGGAACTTGAACGAGGCATCTTCCTCGCACAGCGAAGTGAAGGTCGGACCCAGGGGGCCAAGCGGACCGCGCATGTCGAGATCAAGCTGATTGCGCAGGACCGTGGCAGCACGATCATGGATCTGACCCTCCGCGAGGGGCGGAACCGTCAGGTACGGCGGATGCTCGCTGCGGTCGGATTCCCTGTCCGCAAGCTCGAACGCGTGGCGATGGGACCTGTTGAGCTCAAGGGGGTGGCTCGTGGTGCTTGGCGTGAGTTGAGCCGCGATGAGATCAAGCTGCTCAAGAAGGCGGCGGCGATGAAACTGGGCGAACATCAGGATTCTCCGTCACACAGGGGCGGAAATAAGCCGAAAGTTCCGTATGTCGATCCTCGTTCTGGACCGGCCAAGGGTGTCCGTCGTCGCTCGATCAAGAACGCGATCAACCGGGCCTCTCTTGCCCCCGAGGGTGGGAACACCAATACCAGCCGGGGCCCGAGGGCGGCACCGATCAAGCGTCGCCCGCCCAAAGACAATCACTGAGTACGGAAGCGCCAATGACCACTCCAACCCCAGATTCCACCAAACCCCAGCCAACGGTTAAGCGTTGGAAAGAGGAGTGGCGTCGGCTCAGTGCTGTGTGCAGGCTTGGGATCGGTGGGCTGTATAGATCGCAGATCCCGCGGATGGCTGCGGCGATGTCGTACCGGACTATTTTTTCGATTATCCCGGTTATGGCGATCGGGCTGTTGATCTTCGGGTCGTTTGTGTCTGAGGACGAAGTCGATACCGGTGTTCGGCGTGTGCTCGATTATGCCGGTATTTCGCAGATCGCTGCTGCTCCTATAGAAGAAGTGCCCGACGAGCCCGATGAGATGGGGCCCGAGCCGATCGACAACCCACAAGACATCCAGCCGATGGTCGATGAACAAGCCAGTGATCCGGCTCAAGAGGCTGTGAATCCGTCGGCCAATATCGAAGAGTTGATTTCTGATCTGATCAACCGCGTCAACACATCGCTCCGCAATGTACCGACGGGGTGGATCGCGATGGCGTCGTTGATCGTGCTGATTTATGCGGCGATGTCGATGCTCATTGAGATTGAGAAATCGTTTAACCAGCTGACGGCTGCGCCGTCGGGGAGGCCCTGGCTCAGGCGTTTGATGCTGTACTGGACGATGCTCACGCTCGGGACGCTGCTTCTGGCTGCGACCTTTATCGTCGGCGATGCGCTCGGGAGATGGATCTTGTCAGTCTCAGGAGAGGGCGGCGGGACCGGGGGGATGATCGGGGCGACCTTTGCAAGTTTCGGGGTTTCGGTGCTGATCTCAACGATCCTGTTGCTGACCGCGTTCTTGACGATCCCGAATACCAAGATCATGATCCGCCCGGCATTGGCGGGTGCGTTTATGGCTGCGGTGATGTGGGAGCTTGGGAAGTCCGGGTTCACGCTCTATCTCAAGTCGGCGACCGGGTACACCAAGTTCTATGGGTCATTGGCGATCCTCCCGCTGTTCTTGTTGTGGGTTTATGTGACCTGGGTCATCGTGCTCGTTGGGATGCAGATGACCCACGCGCTCCAGCACTTTACCCGATTGGTCAATACCGGTCTGGCGGCAATCTCGGGCGAGGCTGATCCGGGGGATCAGGTGCTGCTGGATCCATTGATCCTCGTTGCGACAGGAGCCTTCATCGGGCAGCGGTTTGTCGAAGGCAAGACGACGACGCCCGACCAGCTCGCGGGGGGCCTGGACATTGATCCGTCGCTTGCCGCCAAGCTGATGGATGCGCTCCAGAGCGCGGGGCTGTTGAATCTCATCGCTCAGGGCGATGATTCGGATGATGCGTTTACGCTCTCAAGGCCTGGTGATCAGATCCAACTCAGCGATCTGCTTGATGCTGGGGTGCACCTGGATCGGTTCAGGGACCAATCGCGGGCCAAAATCCCGGGTTCGATTCTTGGGGCCGCGCGTGCGTCTTTAGGACAGCAAACATTGTCCGAACTTTTGGCATAAATCTGATTGCTACACAGGTGAACCGGAGGGGTATCCGAAGGGTATATATGAACCCAAGTTCTCGTGTTTATCCCTGTTTAACGGGAAGAGAGCCGGGTTTGTGCCTAGAATCAAGGTTCCTATGCAAAGAATACAGATGTCAGAATTTAGCGTTTATTTACAACAGCGTCCGGGCGAGCTCGCCGGGGTGCTTGACGCCGCCAAAGCCGCGGGCGTGCAGATTTCTTCGATTTCAACGACCGAATACCAGGACCGTGGTTGCGTTCGTTTGCTCGGAACTCCGGAGCAATCCCTGAGGCAGATGTGCGAGTCGCTCGTCGATGCCGGGATCGGTCCGATCGTCGAAGCACCGGTGATCGGTGTGAGTGTCGAGAACCGTCCGGGCATGATCCGTGACCTCTCGGTGTTGATGGCCGACAATCGGATCAATATCCGGTACTGTTACCTGATCCCTTCGGTTGACGGGATTGAGGGTCCGGTGTGTGTGATGCGATTTGATGAGCATGACCGTGCGATGGATCTCATTAATGACGCCGATTGGCCTGAGACTGAGATCGTGGCCGCTTCAGATAATGATTCCGCGGGCGAATCTGCTGCGTAATCGGGGCGTGATCCGTCCCATTGTGTTGTTGCTGTGCGTACACTTGGCTGCATGCAGATCATTTGCAACGCGTGATGAAAGGGCGATGCTATGGGTATTGAAGCCGCGATCCCGACCGACAACTTCCTGACAACCCAGTTGCGGCATGTCGTCAACTGGGGTCGGCGTTCGAGCCTTTGGCCCATGCCTTTCGCGACCGCGTGCTGCGGGATCGAACTGATGGCAACCGCGTCTTCGCGTTATGACATCGCCCGTTTCGGTATGGAGCGGATGTCGTTCTCCCCACGCCAGGCGGACCTCTTGATTGTTGCCGGGCGGATCTCTGTCAAGATGCTCCCTGTTCTGCAGCGGATTTATGAGCAGATGACCGAACCCAAGTGGGTAATCTCGATGGGGGCTTGTGCTTCGACCGGCGGGGTGTTTGATACCTATGCGACGGTGCAGGGTGTGGATCAGTTCTTGCCTGTGGATGTGTATGTGCCCGGGTGTCCTCCGCGTCCGGAGATGCTGCTCGAGGGTGTGATGGCGATCCAGCGGTATATTGAAACTGAGGGGATGCCACCGATGAACGGCGGGAAGCGGGCGCCTCTGGGTGTGGTTGTTGAACCGACCCATGCGGTGAATCCTCAGCCGGTCGGGCTGACACAGTCCTGAATGCAGTGGCATATTGATGAATGAATACAGGGTGCTACGGCACCCTTTTTTGGTGTGATTGATGAGTCTAAAAAAGAACAGGCCCTTGGCACGGAGCCAAGGGCCTGAGTGTGTTCGTTTTGTCGAACCCTCGGTATACGACCGAGTGGGTCAGGTTCGAGCAACAAATCTGATACAGCGGATGCTGTATCGGTCACCGATTACCGGCGACGACGACCAGCGACGAGACCGCCGAGGCCGAGCATTGCGAGTGCACCTGGAGCAGGTACAACGTACTGGATCTGCACGGACGAGCCGGAGAGGTACGAGCCATCGACTGCGTCAGCGACGTCGTCGAAATCTTCGAAGAGTTCCATGCGGAGCATGCCGTCAGCGCCGAGGAAGAAGTCGAGGCCGGTGCCGACGAGATCGAAGATGCCGCCTGAGCTGTTGGTCTCGGTACCTGGAGCAGCGGTGCCTGAACCAGCGAGGAATACGCCGCCAGCTTGAGCGCTGTCTTCGAAGGAGATGGTAGCTTCTGAGAGCCATGATGCACCAACGGTAGCGAAGGTGAGGTCCCAGCCGATACCGACGATGTGTGAGTTCGCACCGATTGCGGTGTTGAGAACTACGTTATCAGCGTCAGCGAAAAGGTCCCATGAGTCCATGCCTGACAGGTCGATGGTCACGGTAGCGACTGCGCCAGCAGGAGCTTGGCCCTGGCCAACGTAGCCGTTTGCACCGGTGAAGTAAGGTGATGCGGTTGCAGCACCAGCGATTGCAGCGATTGCAGTGATTGCGATCTTCATTTTTTGTCTCTCTTTCGTTTGAATCAAACACACTAGCAAGTACAGGCAACACACCTGAACTTGACACAAACCCGGGGGTAGCCCCACAAAGGGCAGCACTTCAAGTTGTTCGTGGTTCTCTCTTCTCTCTGGAACACACTGAACGGATGTTGTGCGACCCAAGCACTGGGTAACAAGCGTGCCGGGTCAAGCATAGAATAAGCGAAATCCTGTCTCTGTCAATACCCTTGACCGGAATTGACGCAGGAATTCAGATAATTCAGCAAGTCGTTGTGTCTCCATAACTTTCGCAATTTGGGCCATCTTGCCTAGATTGACATGGCAACCCGTCTCACGCTCAAATTATGGGTAATTTGATCTCGATTTACAATAAAAGACCCCGCCGGTAACTCCGGCTGGATCTGGGGAAAAATCATCAATATCCAAGATTATCGGACGAAATTTGGACAGAGATTTTCGCATCGTGGTTACATTATTGGCCAGAGTTCATCAGCGTTTTCTGCGGGTGGAGATGAAGCCTCCGAGTCCAAGGACGGCAAGAGCGCCGGGGGCTGGGACATACTGGACCCGAATGAATGAGGCGGTACCGAATGTGGCATCAACCGCATCGTCTACATCGTCAAAGCTCTCGTAGAGTTCGACATGCAACTGACCATCGGCGTTGAGTGCAAAGTCATCACCTGGGCCGACGAGATCGACAAAGCCGCCTGAGCTGAAGGACCCCGTGCCTGGAGCGTCATTCCCGCTTCCCGGAGTAAGATTGAACGAGCCTGATTTATCCGTGTTTGAGAGGTTGATATTGACTTCTGAGAGCCATGAAGCACCGTGGGCGGTGATCATGAGGCTCCAATCGATGGCAATGATCTGTGCAGAACCGAAGAGCCCGAATGAGAGCAGCGTGTTGTCGGGGTCTCCAAAGAGATCCCAAGATTCCATCCCGGAGAGATTGATTGTCAGGGTTGAAACCGCAACTCCGGCGGTGTCCAACTCGATATCGAGTGATTGGTGCTCGCCCGATGTGATGTAGGGTGAAGCGGATGCGATGCCTGCGAGTGCGGCGACTGTTGCGAGTGTGAGTTTCATGCTGATGCCTTCCTTTTCCATGCCCCGTGTGGGAGGCGGTTCGAGAGTTTGATCAGGCACGGCACGGTGCCCGGCCGCCACGAGAATGGAGGCGTGCCCAATCAGGATTCGGATGGACCGATAAATCGGTATCCGTAAACTCAAAGTACATCAGCATTCCGGCATGGCCAGAAATATTGAGATTTGGAAAGTGCATTTTTGAGCCATAAATAGGGACAAGCGGGTCTTGAAATGCTCTGTTGGTCTTGGTATGCAATGGTTGGGGCAAAAAGAAAAGCCTCGGATTTTCCGGGGCTTGTGTTTCAGTTTGTGTGGGGTCAGATCAGGTCGGGTGCTTATTTGCAGCCGACTTTGCGACCGATGCGGCGACGGCCGTTGATGATCTTGCGGCCGCTCTTGGTCTTCATGCGTGCACGAAAGCCGACGGTGCGGCGGCGTTTGATGTTGCTGACTCGTCTTGGGTAGTGTATTGCCATCGTCAAATCTCCAATATCCGCACCGACTCTATGAGGTCTGGTCGATTCGGGCTCCGACTGTAGACCGTGCTCCCCCAAAGGTCTAGCACCAGATCGCGGGCGCGATCACAATTTAGAATCTTGACTGGAAATTAGATTCGAATTCGCCCATACTGATAGTAAAGAGCCCTCGCTCGGCTGATCGCTGCGGGTGCTCGTTCGTCGTCCTTTCCATGTGTATACATGCCTATACATGCCTATACATGCTTATTCATGGACGCTGAGCGAGTGATCGTTGGATCATAGACGGCGGCTCTTGTTGATTGGGCTTTGTTTGGGCGGCGCCATTTTGGTACGCCAGCGGCTCAACATGACAATCCGGAGCCGCCATGCTGAATCAAGAGCAGTTGGATCAAGCCCAATCGATTCTAAAGCACACTTTCAAAGATAAGGATCTGCTTCAGCGGTCCTTTGTCCATGCCTCGGTCACCGACACCAGGCTCGAGTCCAACGAGCGGCTTGAGTTCCTTGGCGATGCGATCCTGGGCATGGTTGTCTGCGAGCGGATATTTACGAAATACCCGGATTACCTCGAGGGCGAGATGACCAAGATCAAATCCCATGCGGTTTCCCGGGCGACCTGCGCGACGCTGGCGATCGATGTCGGGCTCGATCAGCTCATCCGGGTCGGCAAGGGGATGCAGAGTCAGCCCACGCTCCCGTCGTCATTGGCGGCGGCGATCACCGAGGCGGTGATTGCCGCGTTGTACATCGATGGCGGGATGGAGGCGGTTCGCAGGTTTTTGGAGCCTTTGATCGATCCGTTGATCAATGCGGCTGTGGATTCTGGGCACCAGCACAATTTTAAGAGTGTGCTCCAGCAGCATGTCCAGAGATTGCACGGGGTCTCTCCGAGCTACCACATCCTTGATGAGAAGGGGCCCGACCACGCCAAGTCGTTTCAGATCGGGGTGGAAGTTCAGGGGGAGAACTACGAACCGAGCTGGGGGCAGTCCAAGAAGCAAGCCGAGCAGGAAGCGGCCAAGAACGCGCTCCATGCGATGGGTGTCGTGGATATCTGCGACGAGGGCAACGCCCACATGGCGGACTAGATCAGGCGGTTTGTCCCGGCCAAGAGGTCCGGCGGCGGCGCGAGACGATCAGTCCCCCGAGGGCGAGGGTCATCGCGGCACCGGGGGTGGGGGGGGTGAGGATGTATTGGACATAGATTGCAGAGCCAGCTGCATACTGTGCGTCTGCTTGATCAGCGACATCATCGAATGATTCAAAGAGTTCAAAGTTCAAGATGCCGTCAACGCTCACCAAGAAGTCTTGTCCGGTGGCAATGAGGTTGATATAGCCGCCGGAGCTATAAGTTCCGGTACCTGCAAAGTCATCGCCTATTCCGGGTGTGAGGAAGAGTTCGTCTTCAATGTTAATGACTGCTTCGGAGAGCCATGAAGAACCAAATGTTTGAATCGCTAGATCCCATCCGATTCCGATGACTTGTACGCCGCCAGCACCGACCAGCATAGAGAGATGCTCATTGTCTGGGTCGCCCAAGAGATCCCAGCTGTTGGATCCTGAGATATCAATCATATGGGGGAAGCCGGCTGGGTCATCCATGATTGGGGTCATTGGTTGATGGTTGCCATTTGAGGAAAGATACGGCGATGCCGTTGTGATTCCCGCGGTCGCGATGAGTGTGATGGCGGCGATTCTCATGGTGATTCTCTTTCTGAAGTTAAATAATTATGGATTCAATGGGTTGATTTTGTGGAATGGATCACCGGCTCACTTGCGCCGACGACCCGCGACGAGGCCGGCGAGTCCGAGGGCGGCCAATCCACCCGGGGTTGGAAAGATGTACTGGATCTGGAGCGTTGAACCCGCGCCGTATATTGCATCGATACCGCCATCGACATCATCGAAGGATTCGAAGAACTCGATGTCGAGTATGCCGTCAGCACCGACAAAGAAGTCGAGGCCGGTGCCTACGAGATCAATGATCCCCCCGGAGCTAAAGGTTGAAGTTCCCGGAAAATCATTGCCAGCTCCGGGGGTCAAGGTGAGCTCGCCTCCGAAATCGATGCTTGCTTCTGAGATCCATGAAGTGCCAACGGTTTCGATGGTGACATCCCAACCGATGCCGAAGACATGAGCGTGTGGGAGGAGGAATGGTGACAGAATAGTATTGTCGGGGTCGCCTAGGAGGTCCCAGCTGCTGAGGCCGGAGAGGTCGAGGGTGAGGGTGGGCCAGGCGCCGGCCGCAGGAACGGAGCCGGTGCCCTGATGGCCGTCGGGGGAGGAGAGGTAGGGCGATGCGGTTGTGATTCCCGCGAATGTGGCTATTGCTGTGATTGCGATTTTCATGCTGATTCTCTCGTATTGGATAAATGAATATAAATTGGAACGACAGTATATAAAGTAGTCGATTCGGCGCATGAGTCAACACAATTCTCTTGTATCTTTGCCGAAGCCCTATTCGTATCCGTATTTAGGTGGACGCTATTTGGCGGGGATCAGATCAACCACGATCGGCAGGTGATCGGTCGCGCGGGAGTCTTCACGCTTGAGCCCGGAGTCTTTGAGGACCTCGTCGCTCAATCGTGCGGTGTCGAGACTCCACGAGCGGATTGGGGTCCAGGCGTGGTCATCGATCAGGAACCAGTCGAGGCGGCCTGGGGTGTAGGGGCTGTCGGCGTCGGTCCAGGTGAGCATGGACTGGGTGCCTAGGACGGTGGTGGGGACGGGGACGAGATCTTGTTTGTCGGCCCCTAGACCGGCGGCCATGATTTCGAGGGGGTCGCGGGTCCCGACGAGGTTGAAGTCGCCCCCGATGACGACGCCTGCGTTTGGGTATTTTTCACGGAGTTCGCCGATGATCTTGTTGATCAATCGGGCCTGGGCGATGCGTTTGATGTCAGCGTCTGAGCCTGCGCCGCCGCAGCATTTGAGGTGGAGGGAGACGACGATGAGCGGGAGGGGCTCGGTTGAGTTGTTTTTTGATGCATCAAGAACTGCGACGGCGATGCTTCTTGAGCGTCTTGCGCCGGGCTCGCTGATGATTTCGATCCCGCCTTCGATCAGAGGAAGGCGGGAGGCAATGGCGATGCCGCTGTCTGCGGCGATGATGCTCTGGGTCCAGTCGTCGCCGAGGTTCTCATCAAACCAAGCTTGGACTTCGGTATCGGTGGTCCTGAACCATTCTTGATACAGGATGACATCGGGGTCCAGTGCATCGGTGACACGGACGAACGGCTCTGGGTTTTTGAGGGGTGATGAGAACAACACATTGGTGCTCATGACGCGGACGCCGTTGGTAGGGTTTGGGGCGATCGGGTCGTTGATGGGTTTGCTGGGCGCGTAGTGGGGAAGGGTGGTGGTGAAGGACTGGGTTTTGAGGATCTCGCCACCGATGGCGATGTGTTCGATGACGACGCTCATCGGTCCGTCGTGCTGGAGGGCGGGGATGGTGGACCGGTCTAGCCGGGCCTCGTAGCGGGCGGCGTTGTGTGTTGGGAGGAAGTAGAACCCGACTTCGGAGTGGTTGACTTGTTTGGTTGCGTGGTCGGTGTGGAGGCGTGTGCTTGATCCGCCGCGGAGTTTGTCGAACTCTTTGCCTGCCGGCGAGATGTCGATGGTGAGATCGACGCCTTGGGAGAGCATCATGCTTTCGACCCCTGCGCTGTACATCTGGCGCATGCCTGTGGTCGGGTTTGCATCGGCATCGATGCGGATGCGGGTGGTGAAATCGGCGGCTTGGATTGCTTGAGACTCGTCGTAGGAGTCGAAGCAGATGAAGAGTTCGTCGGAGTCTGCGCGGAGGCCGGTTTGGCCGTACCAGTCGTTGAGTTCGCCATCGAGGATGATCTGGACGGGCGGTGGGGTGGTGGTGTGTGTGGGGGTGGTGGGGGTTGGCTGATTGTTGTTGATTTGTGTGGTGGCGCATCCGCCGAGGGTCAACAAGATGGCGAGTGTGATCTTTGTGAGCATGTCAAAGGGTAGCCTATTTTGGGGGAGAGCCGGGGGTGAAATATCGCATTGTGGTGATTTGATCTGGATTCGGCAACCCGGGTCTGGGCATGAAATATGACGATTGATGAAATACTGAACCCGATACCAGTGTTCTGCTATCCTCATCTGTTCATCAAGAATCACATTGGCCTTTTGGTCATAGCAAAATAGGAATCATCAATATGAAACGCACACACACAATGATCGCATCGGGAATTGCACTCGCTGGGCTTGCATCGGGGCTCGCGGGCTTCGGGCTCTCAGGGGGGGCCATCGAGGTTTCTCAGGGCATCACCTCTTTCGAAACCGCGGGTGCCGAGACCGAGACGAAGCTTGGAACAACGACCTACACCGTCGATCCGGTTCACTCCAATGTACTCTTTAAGATCCGCCACGCGGGGGTGTCGAATTTTTATGGGCGATTCAATCAGGTCGATGGGACCATCGAGTTCGATGCTGATGACATGACCAATTCTTCAATGAGCTTTGAGATTCCGGTTTCTTCGGTGGATACCAACAGCAAGACCCGGGACGGGCACATCCGGGATGCGGAGTTCTTCAACGGGCGTCAGTTCCCAGACATCACCTTCGAATCTACCTCGATCGAGTCCAATGGCTCTGAAGACTACACGCTTACGGGGAATCTGAAGCTTCATGGAATCACCAAAGAGATCGAGGCCGATCTTATTCAGGTTCACACCGGGAGCTTCCGCGATCGTCCCGTCTTGGGATTCGAGGCCCGGTTCTCGATCCAGCGTTCGGACTTCGAGATTATGAAGTACCTTGCCGATGATTTGTCTGATAATGGTCCTCTCGGAAACACAGTCGAGTTGATCGTTGCCGTGGAGTCCGGCGTTCAGTAAACATTCGATCTGAGCAAAGTTGATATTCGAGGGGGACACGATGGATCCACAAGTCCAGCAACAACTGATGATCTGGGGCGGGGCGATGCCTGCAGGTCTGAGCATTGTTCTGCTCCTGATTTTCTGGTCGATCCATACGCGCAAAGCGATGTGGGTGGACGATGAATCCGGTGAAGAGGTCACTGCCAAGCCGGGGCCGGTATGGCTGCTCCCGTTTTTGATCACGGTTGGGTTTATTGGCGCAATCAGCGCTCAGTTCCCCTCGTTCCAGTGGTGGCCGAGCGACAACTCGTACCGCCTGCGGCATGCGATGATCCTGATTGGGTTCTTGGGAGTGCTCGAAGGGTTCGTCCAAGTTTCAGTGCTGACTGGCTTTGTGCTTCGTGCAACTGTGTTTGCGGGCGTGTACTGGGTGCTGACTTCGGGGTACCGATCCAATGAGATTGTGTTTGCTGATGACTGGGCGTACTTCGGATGGTGGGCGATCGCGTCTCTGATCCCCGCGCTACTCTCAACACTCCACGAACAAAGCTCAACAAAGATCCCCGGCTGGGTGGATGCGGGGTGCTGGATGCTCGTGCTTGGCGGGATGATGCCAACGCTGTTTTTCAACGGCAATGCAACAGGATCGACCGCACTCCCAGGATTGCTGGCGGTGCTCGGGCCAGGGGCGGTGGTGGGGCTGATCTGCAAGCCAATGCAACTCTCGAGAGGGGCGGTGACCGTTCTGGTAGGGGCCGTATTGGTGGTGATGATCGGGTCGAGTGTGCATTCAGAACTCAGGTCATTTCCCGCGGCGGTCTTGCTGCTCGGCGCCGTGTGCACGGGGCTGCTGCACTTTGATGGCAAGTCGGTGTTCAAGTATTTGCTGCTCCGCGCTGGGATCGCGGTGTTGCTGCTGGGGGGCGCGGCCGCGTTGTCGTACCACGAACATGATCTGATCGAGAACGGCGGGGCAGTCGATGGCGAGGTTGATCCATACGCGGATTACCAAGAGTAGCGATGGCAAGTATCAATATTTCCTCATACAAAAAACCCGACCAAATGGCCGGGAGATTGAGGAGTTTGCTGATGGAACGGTCGCTTAGCGGCGGCGACGGGTCATGCACGAGATGCCGACCAGAGCAAGCAGGCTTGATCCTGGTGCTGGGACGCCGACCATGTCGGAGTTGCCATCGGTGAGGCCGCGGAAGCGGACATAGAAATCGCTGTCGCTGCTCAGGAAGCTCGAAGCGGAGAGGAGATCGGCGTCTGACGCTGTGATCGAGAACTCAAAGGTTCCGGTGCTTCCCATCGCGAGGCCTGCTGATGGGGCGCCTCCGCCGTTAAAGTTTGCACCGAGTGCAGCCCCGCCATCGAACATGCCGAATGAGCCGGCGGATTCAATGCCGGTATCCAAGAAATCAGGGTCGGATGTCGACAGCAGTGACGCGGATGCACCGGCGTCGAGGCTGTCGATATTGAAGACAAATCCTGTGAGGAATCCACCCACGCCGGCGTCGGTCGTGTTGGTGAGCGAAACGGACAAGATGCCCAGATTCCCTCCCGAGAACACATAATCGAGCGTGCCCATGTAGGCGGACCCGGTTGCTTCGGAACTGTTGTTGCTGTTGCTCACGATTTCCAGCTGATCAGCCATCGCAGATCCAGCCAATGCGGCAATTGCACAAATGCTCAGTGTTGAACGAATCATTATTTTCTCCCTTTCTCGGTGCCATCCGCGGCTCTCTATTCCGCAGCGGCGATTCTCTCTTATGTTGGTTGTTTCGTGCAACCAACGATCTCTCTTGAGCCTTCTACCCTATTGCGGAACTTTCGCCCAGCAATACCCCGGCTGACCCGGGGCTACATATAGAATACGAATGGACAATGGTCTTTGCAACTTGTAAATGCTGAAGTGAAAAGGATTTGTAGAAAAATTATCTTGCAGGCAGGCAGGTCCGGGACTCATTGGACTTAAACGCGGTTTTAGATATTCAATGAACTTATTAGCGGACCATAAACACGCAAACCGTTTACGAACAAATGATAAGCAGACACCGAGTATAATATGAGTATGTTCTCGTCCGTAAATCCACCGATCCCGGTTGCCATCGGGAATCGGCTCGTCCTTCGGCACCTCGCGATTGATGATCGCGAGGCGTTTGTCGCTCTGCGTCTGGCTTCCCGCGAGCACCTAGAGCAGTGGGAGCCGATCCCACCTTCGGGGCTGGATCTGTATTCACCCGAGGCGTTTGATCGCGAACTCGAAACCAGCAACACCGAGCGCGAGCAGCGGTGGTTGATGTGTTTGAAAGAGACCAACGAGATTGTCGGGCGGATAGCGCTGGGAAATATTGAGCGGGGGCCGTTCCAGAATGGGCGGTTCGGGTATTGGATCGGCGCGGGGTTTAGTGGGCAAGGGTTGATGAGCGAGGGGCTGTCGCTGGCGGTTGGGCATGCGTTTGCCGGGAGCGATGTGGGAGGGTTAGGATTGCACCGGGTGTGTGCCAATACGCTGCCTCGGAATGTGGCGTCGCGGCGGGTGCTGGAGAAGGTGGGGTTTGTGCGTGAGGGTTTGTCGGAGAAGTATCTGCAGATTCAGGGGGTGTGGGAAGATCATGAGCGGTGGGGGATGACTGCTTGTCAACATCTTGGAAGATAAAAGAAGAATACGCTTGAAAGCGGTATATGAAGCAAGATGAGTCCACACAAACACAGTGCCGTCAAATATAGGTGCATGTTTAGACTTCTGACTCGAGATTTGTATAGGCTCCGCACTTGAATAAGCGTGGTCAGCAGAATGACCACTGCAATTGCACTGATCCAATTACCTATCAAATTGAAATCGATGATTTTCCTTGAGACTATCCAGTCGCATGCATAATGATTTTGGATGGCCTGAGATGCGATTAATATCCCAATCCAGTACATACATGATCGGATACAGATCCATATTGCCGCAGCTTCGGACTGCATTGCAATCAAGGTATCGGCAGGGGCGCATCCGCATTCTGGACAATTCTTAGGTTTATTTAGCCCACTCAAATCGTACCCGCAACTCACGCAAGTTGTCGTCATGTCAAACTATCCGCAAGCAATTGGATATGGTTTGCATCATTCCCACTCAATCGTCGCCGGCGGTTTACTGGAAATGTCGTAGACAACGCGATTCACGCCTTTGACCTCATTGATGATCCGGGTGGAGATCCGGGCGAGGACATCGAAGGGGATGCGGGCCCAGTCGGCGGTCATGAAGTCTTGGGTTTCGACGGCTCGCAGTGCGATGACACGCTCGTAGGTTCGGCCGTCGCCCATCACGCCGACGGATTGAATCGGGAGGAGGACTGCGAAGACCTGGCTTGTTTTGCGGTAGAGTCCTGCCGCGACGATTTCTTCGAGCAGGATCTCGTCTGCGTTGCGGACGATCTCGAGTTTGTCTTCGGTGATGTCACCGAGCACACGCACGGCGAGTCCTGGGCCTGGGAATGGATGCCGCCAGACGATCGAATCGGGGACGCCGAGGACGGTGCCCAGGGCTCGGACTTCATCCTTGAACAACTCGCGGACGGGTTCGATGAGTTTGAAGCCGAGTTCTTCGGGGAGCCCGCCGACATTGTGGTGGAGTTTGATGTTTGCGGAGTTTCCGGAGTGGCCGTGCCCGGATTCGATGACATCGGGGTAGAGGGTGCCCTGTGCGAGGAAGTCGGCGTCTGGGATGCTGTCTGCGGCTTCTTTGAACACATCAATAAACCGGTGCCCGATGAGTCTGCGTTTCTCTTGCGGGTCATCGACGCCTGCGAGGTCGGTAAGGAACTCATTGGATGCATCGACGACGCGGAGGTCGATATGAAAATGGTCGTTGAAGGTGTGTTCGACGAGGTCGCGTTCTTTTTTGCGGAGGAGTCCGTTGTCGACGAAGACGCAGGTGAGTTGGTCGCCGATGGCTTTGTGGAGGAGTGCTGCGACGACGGAAGAATCAACCCCGCCTGAGAGGCCACAGATAACGCGTTTGTCGCCCACGGCTTCTTTGACCTTTCGTGCCGCTTCTTCTGCGAAGTCCGCCATCTTCCAGAGCCCGGAGCATTTACAGATTTCATAGAGGAAGTTGCGGAAGAGGTCCGGGCCGTGGTGGGTGTGGGTGACTTCTGGGTGGAACTGGACGCCGACGAAGTTGTGGTTTGCGTTGGTTGATCGGACGGCGGCGTTCGGGCAGGTGTCGGTGGAGGCGATGGATTCGAGGTGTGCGTTTCCGAGGTTGTCGATCTGGTCGCCGTGGGACATCCAGACCTGTGTTGATTCGGGTACAGCTCCGAAGATGCCTCGGGTGTGTGATTTGATTTTGAGGATCGAGCGTCCGAACTCGCTGTGGTCTTCTTTGGTGACGGTGGCGCCCAGGAGCTTGCAGCTCAGTTGCATGCCGTAGCAGATGCCGAGGACGGGGATGCCGAGTTCGAGGATTTTGGGGTCCATGGTGGGTGCGCCCTCGTCGGTGACGGAGGAGGGGCCGCCGGAGAGGATGATGCCCTTGGGGTTCATCGCTTTGAGTTCATCGGCGGTGATGGTCGGGGCGACCAGGATCGAGTGGACCCCGGCATCACGAACACGGCGGCAGATGAGCTGAGCGGTTTGTGATCCGAAGTCGAGAACCGGGATTGTTTCATCGTGGATATGCATGGTGGATTCCGTGCTTAGGTCCGATAATGGGCCTTGTGGGTTCTTTTGGGAGCTAGGGGAGAGTCTAGGCGCGAACCGGTTCTGCTTTGGCGGGGATGAAGGTGGGAACTGGTGGTCGGTTTGGTCCGAATAGACGCTCTGGATGCAAGGGGCATAGCATTGCCGCATGTTGAGCATTGATCGTGGGTTGCGAGTGGTGGGATTGATAGGGACACTGTTGATAGTGTTGATCATGTTGGGTGGATGCCCGAGCCCGCAGGTGGGGTTCGATTCACCCGCACCAAGCAAGCGGCTCGATGCGATTGCCCTTGCATCACAGGAGGACGACCAGCAGTCACGAATCCAGCTTGTCGAAAAACTCGGGTCCACCGACCCCGCCGAGCGGATGCTGGCGATCCGGGCTCTTGAGAAGCGGGAGGGCACGACGCTCGACTATGACCATGCCGCCCCCCAGTGGGAACGGCTCGAAGCCATCGAGCGATGGCGGGAACACATCGGGATATCGGACAATTTATCGGACAATTTATCGGACAATGGCGAGCCGGGAGAAGATTCGCCGATGAAATCCGAACCAGATGAAACAGAAACCGGTACACATAGCGATTAAACCATTGCCTGCAAGGAATCCTGATCGGCCGACTGATCAGAGCACACTCTCAGAGTTTCTTATGAACACAGAACCCCAACCCAAACCGATCAAGATTGAGATCGTCTCCGATCCGATGTACCTCTGCGGTGCTCGTGAGCTGGTTTCGTGCATCGCCCATCGTGTTGGGTTTGGCGATATGGAGTGCTCCAAGATCGCGCTTGCTCTTGACGAAGCGATGTGCAATGTCATCCGCCACGGGTACAACAAGGCGACTGATCGTCCGATCTGGCTGACGATCTACCCACAAAAACCAAATGAAAAATCCTTCGGCGGCATTGAGATTGTCATCGAGGACGAGGCCAAGCAGATCAATCCCGATACCATCGAGGGACGGGATCTAGCGGACATCAAGCCCGGGGGTCTCGGGGTCCACATCATGCGTGAGGTGATGGACGAGGTGCTCTTCGAGAAGCGTGAGAGCAAAGGAATGCGGCTCAAGATGAGCAAATCCGCCCCCAGACCCGAAGAAGAGCCACGGATTGGGCAAAGATCGTCCGGTCGTGGGCACACACAACGCCAAGTTTCCTGATACCATCAAGAGAACCCCCTAATCATGCGGCCCTCCCTATGGGGCGTCGTTGGACTATGCGGTGAATTTTTCAGCGGTTTGCTTTCAAGCCGCTGAGGAGCACATCGGGCATGAGTTTGGGTCAAGAAGGGACACGATGGCTGCTTCAGACAATGAGTTCGTACGCACAGAATCACCTACTACCGGGGTGATGATCATTATCCCGACGGCTGATATTGATATGAGCCGCTCTCCGGTTCTGCGGACCGCGATCAAGGGGGAACTCAAACCCGGGCTCGATCGGTTGATCATTGATCTTTCTGAGGTCCAGTACATGGATTCATCGGGGCTTGCGACATTGGTTGAAGCGATGCGGCTGGCGAAGAACTTGTCGGTGACGCTCCATCTGGCGTCGATGACCGCCAAGGTGCGTGCGATCTTCGAGATCGCCCGGCTCGATGCGTTCTTCAGTATTGTGGACACCCGCCAAGAAGCACTCGATTCTTAACCTCATTGCCTATTGACCAGCCGGGAGCGACCCCGCTGGACAAACCGGGCGGATCATGCGACAATATCAACGATGAGCACAAAGACAGAAGAGACTCAAAGGAAGATCCCGCTGCTTGTGCTGGTGGTGTTGTATCCGATTGCGATGATCGGGCGGCGGGTCCTGGGCATCGTCACGCACACGGGTGAAGTGTTCTACATGCTCGCTGAGGCAAGTAAGTGGCTCTGGCGCGGCGTGACCAACAAACGGTACCGGCTCGGAAAGAACGCGATCATCTCTCAGGTGGTGCGCATCGGTGTCCGGTCGATCTTTATTGTGATGATCGTCTCGGGAGCGGTGGGGCTGATCCTGGCGCTGCAGTTGTCTCCTCCGCTTGAGGAGTTTGGGTCCAAGGACAAGGTTGCCAATATCATCGCCGTTGCGGTGCTCCGCGAGCTTGGGCCATTGATCGGGGCCATTGTGCTGACCGGCTTTGCGGGCGCGTCGATCGCGGCTGAGATCGGGACGATGGTGGTGTCTGAAGAGATCGAAGCACTCGAGGCCCACGCGCTCAACCCGGTGCGGTTCTTGGTTGTGCCTCGGGTATTGGCATCCACCATTTCGATGACGGCTCTGGGTGTGATGTCGAGCTTTGCTGCTATCGTGGCGGCGATGGGGATCTCGGTGCTCGTTCTCGAAATCCCGTACGAGACATACATGGACAATATGCTCACGCAGGCCAAGCAGGTCGACTTCTGGACCGGGGTCGCCAAGGGCGGGGTGTTTGGGACACTCATCGGGATCATCGCGTGCACCAACGGGCTCCGTGTCACCGGTGGGGCGGCGGGTGTGGGTCGCGCGACGACCTATACAGTGGTCGAGTGCATTGTGGCGATCGTCGTCGCTGACCTTGTGTTTACCGCGATCTTCTTTGCACTCGAGCTGTTCTAGGGGTTAGAGCCGGTATCCGACGGGCTGTTCGATCAATCCATAGAACTCACGCAGGCAGGCCATGGATACGAATCCGAGCAGGCTGAGTCCGGCCATGAGAACTGCGGCTTGGTAGTGCTGGGCGCCCAGGAGCCATCCGCAGCCGTAGAGGGTTGGCCAGATGGCGCCGTAGCGTGAGATTCGTTCGCCGAGCTTTGGTCCTGTGCCGTGGCGTTTGGTTCTGCGGATGATGAAGATCGCAAAGAGGACGACGCAGATCCCGGGGTAGATCATCGCGATCATCGGGACGGCGTCGGGCCAGAGTCCGTCGGTGCCTTTGCGGTCCCACGCCAGCGCCAGGAGCATCAGCGAGCAGACCCCCCAGCCAACGCCTGCAAAGATTGCGGCTCTTCGAGAGATCGGCGGGGACCGCCGCCCGAGATACTGAGCAAGCGCCACGACGACCATCGCGTGGGTCATGACAAGCCAGACGGGGAGCATGAATCGCATCCAGACATTGGGTACAAGCATGTGTCCCGCGTAGATGAGACTGAGCAGGACCATCCCGACGCCTGGGACATACTTTCCGAGGGCGTTGAAGATCAGGATCGCGACGGCGAGGACTAGCGTGAGCAGGATGGCACCGGTGCCGAAGAAGGTCGCTCCTAGGACCGCCATCATCAGGGCCCCGGCAACGGCGCAGATCGCCAGTTCCAGAGACGCGGATCCATCGACGATCGGATGGCCGGGGGTTCCCAGCGCCCGGTCCTTGTGGAGGTCGAGGAGATCGTTGAGCGTAGCGCCAAAGGCGTAGAGCCCGAGACCGACAAGGAACCCCCCGATCAATGCGGCCCAGAGCGGTTCTTGGCTCAGGTAGGCGGGCAGGTGCTCGCCTGGGGTGGTTCTCGACCAGAGGATCACGAACCACAGGTTGCCCACGGCTCCGAACCCGGTGGTCACCCGGGTGAGTTTGAGCATCGGCGCGGCTTTGCGGACCCAGTAGAGCATACGGTGATGGTAGCAATTCCAACATCGCTTGGGGGTTGGGGGTCTACCATCCCCCCTATGACCTCTGATTCCTCCAATCCAGCCAGCAGACCGGGACCGTGCGCCATTGTGGTGTCCCGGTACAACGACTCGATCACTTCGGTGATGCTCGACGGGGCTGCGGGGGCCTATTTGGCGGCTGGCGGGGAAGATGGGTCGCTGGCAGTTCTTGAAGCGCCCGGAGCCTATGAGCTGGTTTCGATAGCCAATGCGGCGGCTGGAACCGGGATGTACGCATCAGTCGTCTGTCTTGGGTGTGTGATCAAGGGGGAGACGGATCACGATGTGCATATTTCCAATGCCGTTGCCAACGGGTTGGTTGAGATTACGATCAAGACCGGTGTGCCTGTGGCGTTCGGGGTGTTGACGACCAATACAATCGAACAAGCACGGGCCCGCGCCGGGGGTGATGTGGGGAATAAGGGTGCCGAGGCGATGGCAGCGGTGCTTGGTGCGGCGGGCGCGATCGACGCATTGAATGCCGCAAAGAAAAACAACACGCCGGGGCTTCGTTACGCTCCGGGCTTCAAGGTTCCTGACAAGGCCGGCGTCGCCGGCGAGGGTGTTTGATACATGGGTTCACCGAGAGACATCCGAAGATTGGCCTTGATGGCGTTGTACCAGCTCGATGCCCGAGCGGGGCTCGATGCCGAGATGATCCGCAGTTCGCTCGACGACACGGACACTTTGTTGAGCGAGGGGCTCAGCTTTGCTGATCCTTCATCGAAGCTCAGCGACAAGGATCGTGACCGTGCGTTCGAATCGGCCAAGGGTGCGTATGCGAATATCGAGATTGCCGATGCGGAGTTCAATGAGCTTTCGACCGAGTGGGCGGTCCATCGGATGCCTGCTGTGGATCGGGCGATCCTGCGATTGGCGCACTACGAGATGACGATGATCGCTGACCCGAAGCCCAAAGCGAGTGTGAACGAAGCGATCGAGCTCGCCAAGCAGTTCTCGACGGCGGAGTCTCCAGGGTTTGTCAATGGGTTGCTCGACAAGGTGCTCAAGCGGGTACTGGCTAAGACAGACAAAGCGGCAGCTGAATCTGCGGAGTTGTGACCCATGGCGATTTTCCGCAAGACACTCGATAAACTCAAAAAAGGATTGGGGAAGACCCGCGAGACCTTTGTGTCGTCGTTGCGGTCGGTGTTGTCTGGGAAGCAGCTTGATGACAATCTGATTAACGAGATCGAGAAGCGGCTGATCGAGTCCGATGTTGGCGTGGCGGCGACCGCCAAGCTCATCGACGGGATCAAGGCCGACTACAAAGCCGGCACGCTCACCAAGGGTGAGGATGTGATCGAGTATCTCAAGACCGAACTCAAAGCGATGTGGCCCGCGCAAGACCGGACGCTCAATACTTGCGATACCAAACCGATGGTCATTCTCATGACCGGGGTCAACGGCGTGGGCAAAACGACTTCGATCTCGAAACTCTGCAACCAACTGACAGGTGAAGGCAAGACCGTGCTGCTCGGGGCGTGCGATACATTCCGCGCGGGGGCTGTGCGGCAGCTTGAGATCTGGGGGGAGCGGCTGGGCGTTGAAGTGATCAAAGGCCAGCAGGGCGGCGATCCCGCGGCTGTTGCGTTCGATGCGTGTAGTGCCGCCAAAGCTCGCGGGGTTGATGTGCTGATTATTGATACGGCCGGGCGTCTCCAGACCCAGTCGGGGCTGATGAACCAGTTGGCTAAAATCCGACGGGTGATTGATAAACAGATTGAGGGCGCTCCGCACGAGACACTTTTGGTGCTCGATGCGACCAGCGGCCAGAACGCGCTGCGGCAAGCCGAGGAGTTTGATGCGGCGGCGGGGGTGACGGGGATCTTCCTGAGCAAACTCGACGGCACGGCCCGCGGCGGGATTGTCGTGGCGATCAAAGAAGCGACCAATATCCCGGTGAAGTTTATTGGGCTGGGGGAGACGCCTGAGGATGTCGAGGCGTTTGATCCGGAGCAGTTTGTTGAGGCAATGTTCGCAGAATAGCCCGTTCGTTGCTTTTATAATAATCCTGAATGTCCAACCGATCTGATATTCCGAGCTTTGAGATGCTGCTTTGTGAGCGGTGCGGGTATGTCGTGGATGGGCTTGATATGGCGGGGGTATGTCCAGAGTGTGGGTTTGCGATTGGGGAATCGCTGCCTTGTGAGCGGGAGGGGTCAGCGTATCAGAATCGGCGGGGATGGAAGAGTCTGGCACTGACATGGGCGGAGACGCTTGTTCGGTCCAAGCAAATGTTTACGCGGCTGAGGATTGATGAGAAGGGCGGGAAGTCACTCATGTGGCGGGGATTGATCGTGGCGGTGTCGTTGCCCGTGGCTTTGATTGGGGTTGCATATGTAGCGTTGGTAATCAATCAGTGGGAGTGGATTGACATAACGCAGAGAGTGATACCGTTTGTATTTCTGGGAGTCGGGTGGTTTGTGGTTTTGTGCGTGGGTGTGGCGTACACGGCGCTGGCGGTGCCTCGAGTGAAGTATGTGGCAAAGAAGCGTGGGATGCGGATGAACAAATCGATTGCATGGACTGTCGTGGGACAGGCGTCGATGGGATTGACGCTATGGCCGATCTGCTTGGCGTTGTGGGCACTGGTGGCGCTGCCAGTGATGGTGTATGCGGAGTGGAGTGGCGATTATGATATCTACAGTGCGGGTTGGTATGAAGTCCTCGGAGTGATCTTCTCGGTGCTGTTGTATGTAAGCTTTGTGTTGTCGTTTGTGGAATTCGAAGTGTTGTTGTCGAGGGGGATTCGCCGTTTGCGGTATCGCAATCTACTTGCTGAAAGCGAGGATGGGCTCTTGGATCAGGAACCGTCCGGTCTGCATCCGGATCAGAGCACGGCGTTCGACATTTCGTAGTGGTCACCCATCGCCGTCGCCTCGGGCTTCGTATTCTGAATCAAACTCCTCAGCAAAGAGGACCGCGCCGGGGAGTTCTTGTTTCCAGGGTTGTTCGCTGGTGATCTCTCGCGCGGCCTTGCGGCCATCGAGGACGGAGCGGCGTTCGGCGGCTGAGTCCGGGGCGTCCATTGGTGAATGCAGCTGGGTTGGGTCGTCTTGGACCATGTGCAGCTTCTGGGTTGGGAAGGCGAACTCGACGCCTAGGCGGTCGGCGAGGCGAACGACATCGAGCATGAAGCGGTGTTTTTCGCGGAGTTCGATCGACCAGTCCGGGCATTCGAAGAAGATGTAGACGAGGATGTCGAGGGAGTGGGGGCCGAAGCTGTTGAGCCAGACATGGTAATAGTCTTTGCGGGTATATGGGTGGAGCTTGACGATCTCGCGGATGCCGGCGCAGAAGGCTTCGATTTTTTCGGGGTGGGTGTCGTAGGTGACATTCAACTTTGTGGTGAAGCGTCGGTACTGGCGGCGGCCGTAGTTGTCGACCTTTGCGCGGACGAGGGTCGCGTTGGGGACGGTGACGAGGGAGTTGTAGAAGGTGCGGATCCGTGTGGAGCGGAAGCCGAGGCCTTCGACGGTGCCCTCGACATCGTTGACGACGACCCAGTCGCCGATCTCGAACGGGCGATCGAGGATGACGGCGATGGAGCCAAAGAGGTTTTCGATGGTGTCCTTGGCGGCGAATGCGAAGGCGAGGCCTCCGATGCCGAGGCCTGTCAGCAGGGGCATGATTTCGATCTGGAAGGCGTTGGCGATGTAGATGAGCCCGATGGCGGCGATGAAGAGCTTGGCGGTGCGTTTGACCATGGGGACGAGGAGGTCGTCGAACTTGGTTTCTGTTTTGGCGGCTTGGGCTGAGAGCCAGTCCCCGATGAGATCGGTGACTCTGAAGGCGGCCCATACCATCGAGATCATGAAGAACAGGCGGACCGCGACGAGCAGGATGGTGGTGGCGGTGGGGGGGAGGAGCCCTTGATCGAGGGCGAAGTACCAGACCCCGGCGGCGGCGAGGAGTCCGAATGGGCGGACGGCTCGGCCGAGCGATTTTTTTTCGACCGACTTGCCCCGTTTGGTTTCAAACCGATGCCAGCCGGTGCGGAGGATGGCGCGGATGATCTGATCGGCGATCATGCCCATAAAGATGACCAGGAGGATCCCGACCCATTGCCATGCTTCGAGCCCGAGGACGAGCTTGCCTTTGAGGGCGTTGGGGACCGAACCCCGGATATTCTGGATCAGTGGGCGGTCGATGTCGGTCTCGACGGCCGGGGCTTCGCCCTCGGTGGCGATCCAGAGGGCGTGGATGGTCTCGACTGTCGATCTGGAGAACCGCCATGAGCCTTGCTCGTCGCGGATCAGCCGAATCTCGCCGGCGTCGTATTTTCTGGACCAGGCGAGGTGTCTGAGGGATCGGGTGGTGTCTGGATAGAAGAGATAGGAATCGGCGTCCAGATTGGCGGGGTGATCGCTGTAGGAGATGTATTCGAGGCGGTTGAAGACCTCGTAGAGCTCGTTTGCGGTGGCGGATTTGGCAGATTGGAGCAGTCCAGAGGGGAAATCAAAGCATCGGAGGGCGTCGCCTAGGCCTCCTGGCTGGCTTGTAATGCCGGTGAGGAAGGTGCGGAGGGTGTCTTGGGGGGACTGGAGCCCGGGTTCTGGGGTGTTGGTCGATGTGGAGTTGTGGGCTTGGGTGTCTGGGTCGGCTCCCTGGGCGTGGGCCTGGGATTGAGACCCAATGAGGGTACCAAGAAGGATCAGGAGGACCGGGACAAATCGGTTGAGGAAGGCCGGGCGAATTGGGTGTGTTTTTTGGTTCATGACGCCTTCATGCTAGGCAATAGACAATCCGGGGCCCTATCGTTGGGGCCCACTGGGTTGCGCGTGGAATGCACCCCAGATGTGAGAGAATCACGCGATTTCACGAAAGGAAACCGCTATGGCAGCTGGCACCAAAGGCACCATCACGCAGGTCATCGGATCAACATTCGATGCACAGTTCCCCGAGGGGGACCTCCCTGATATCTACAACGCGATCTACATCGAGTTCGAGCTCGGTGGTAAGAAGATTGAGCTGACCGGTGAGGTTCAGCAGCACCTCGGTGGCGGACGAGTCCGCGCTGTGGCGCTGGGAACAACCGACGGCTTGACCCGTGGCATGGCAATCACCGACCTCGGTGGACCGGTTACGGTTCCCGTTGGTGACAAGGTGCTCGGCCGCGTGTTCAACTTGCTCGGGAATCCGATCGATAACCTCCCTGCTCCTGAGGGTGTCAACCGCATGCCGATCCACCGTGATCCGCCCGCGTTCTCGGCACTCAACCCAAAGACCGAAATCCTCCCGACCGGTATTAAGGTCATCGACCTTCTTTGCCCGTTTGTTCGTGGTGGTAAGATCGGGCTCTTCGGCGGTGCGGGTGTGGGCAAGACCGTGGTTATCCAGGAGATGATCGCTCGTGTTGCTCGTGAGTTCGATGGTTACTCCGTGTTCTGTGGTGTGGGCGAACGCACCCGTGAGGGCAATGACCTCTGGCGTGAAATGGCGGAGGCTGAGTACACCGATGCACAAGGCGAGACCGCACACGTTCTTGATAAGGTAGCGATGGTCTTCGGTCAGATGAACGAACCTCCGGGATCACGCCTCCGCGTTGCACTCTCGGGCCTGACTATGGCGGAAAACTTCCGCGATGAATCCGGTAAAGAAACCATGATGTTTGTCGATAACATCTTCCGCTTTACCCAGGCGGGTTCGGAAGTGTCGGCACTCCTCGGGCGTATGCCATCAGCGGTGGGCTACCAGCCGACCCTGTCAACCGAGATGGGCCAGCTCCAGGAACGCATTACTTCGACCGCCAAGGGTGCGATCACCTCTGTGCAGGCGATCTATGTGCCTGCGGATGACCTTACTGACCCGGCACCAGCGACCGCGTTTGCTCACTTGGACGCATTTGTTGTTCTTGAGCGTTCGATTGCTGAAAAGGGTATCTTCCCAGCGGTTGACCCGCTGTCATCGACTTCCCGTATTCTTGATCCGGGTATCATCGGCGAGCGTCACTATGCGGTCGCCCAACGGGTCCAGAAGATCCTCCAGCGTTACAAAGACCTCCAGGACATCATCGCGATTCTTGGTGTTGACGAGCTTTCGGACGAAGACAAGCAGATTGTTGGCCGTGCACGCCGCATCGAGCGGTTCCTGTCCCAGCCGTTCTATGTTGCCGAGATCTTTACCGGTTTCCCAGGCATCAATACATCACTCGAAGAGACCATTGAATCGTTCGAGCGTCTGTGTGACGGCGAGGGCGACGACCTCCCAGAATCAGCGTTCATGTATGTTGGTACGCTCGAAGACGCACGGGCCAAAGCCGAGAAGGCAGCCGCGAGCGTCTGATCCTGGTTCGGATATTGGTTCAATAGTTCAATGTAAGGCACCCGCTTCGGCGGGTGTTTTTTTGTAGGCTGTTCTAGTGGGTGGAGAATGGGTGCAAAAAAATCCCGCGGCTTTAGCCGCGGGATTGGAGAGATATCAATCTTTGATTGATTTATCTGCGCCGTCGAACTGAGAAGAACCCGCCAAGAGCAAGCAACGCCATGGTGCCCGGTGTTGGGACCGGTGCATCGAAGCCAGCGAGGCCGAATGCCCCTGACTCGGAGACTTCAAAGGCCAAGATTTCTTCTGTAGCACCGGTGAGTAGGTCGATGGTGAAGAGGTGCATGACCATGTTTGCATCAACGATGCCGTGGTAGTAGACGCCGTCGATGATTTCGCCACCCGATGCACCGATGATCCCGCCGAAATCTAGGTCGGCGATTTTTTGTGTCGTGAGTGAGCTCTCGGTGGTTGGATTGATATTGAACCGGTACAGCTCGTCAATCTTGAGCCCGTAGAGCGCGTCGGTCTGGGCGTCGTAACCTGATGATGCGGGTGTAAACGGGAGGTCGGCGTATGAGCCCACGACTGAGAATGTGTCATTCTCATGATCGAGCGCGAGGAGCTCTCGGCTTGCATCATTGAATGCGTGGAGTGTGCCGCTGACATTGGTCATTGTTGAGTTGTAATCCACCAAGAAATCACCCTGCATGGTCATGACTGGGGTGGTATTGATATCGTCGAAGCGGTAGAGGGCGTGGAATCCGTTTTCATTGGAATCGTATCTCTCGGTGCCCCAGAGTTCGCCGTTGTCACCCGATGTAAGTGAGACGATGAGCCGGTCCATCTGGAACACGCTGACCTGTGGGCCGCCAACTTCGCCGCCTTCGATATCGGGCTCAAGGCCTAGATCGATTCGGTACATCTGGTGGCCGCTTGTCATATAGAGCGTGGGGTTGGCCATCGCCAATGAAGTGATGGAAGCCAGCCCTGCGAGTGTGGTGATTGTGCGTGCATTCATAGTGTTTCTCCAAGTAAATCCGGTATCCGGACCGCTCACTGATTGGTAGGTCCGAATATCTACCACAGATATACCCTATAAAAAAGGCGATACCAGCCGGTTGTGGGGAATTGCAAACAATTGGTGTTTAGAGGCTTAAGAGGCTTGTGAATTTGCGAGTTTGCCCTGATCTACGAAGAAATGCGTGGTTGTGATCTTCATGAAGCGATCAAAAAAACACCACGGCACTCAGAGGTGCCGCGGTGGTGAAACTACATGATGTCGATGATGAAACCGGACCAGCTAGTCTGTTGAATCACCGGCGACGGCGTGTTGAAACCAGTCCGCCGAGTGCGAGAAGAGCTGCTGAGCCTGGTGTTGGAACGGAGAACCCTGCGAGCCCGGTTGCCCCGGCTTCGTGAACCTCGAAGGAGATGACTTCCTCGGTCAGCCCGGTGGTCAGGTCGATCGCGAAGATGGACATAGTGAGGCCGCTGACATTGGCGTGGTAGTACACACCGTCGATGACTTCTCCGCCCATTGGTCCTTGGTCTATTTCACCGAAGTCAACATCTGCGACTTTGGTTGCGTTGAAGCTGCTTTCGAGGCTCAGATCAAAGCGGAAGAGTTCTGTTCCTCTGATCCCGTATGCACTCTGTGTGAGGCTGTCGTAGCCGGAGGATGCGGGCGAGACCGGAAGATCTGCGTATGACCCGATGACGGTGTATGAACCGGTGTCTGGATCGATGGTGATCATTTCTTTGGTTGAGTCCATGAACCCGTGGAGTTCGCCTTCGACATTGAGGATCGAGCTTGTTGGGCCGTCGAGGAAATCTCCCTGCTGAGCCATGACCGGGGTAGAGTTGATGTTGTCAAATCGGTAGAGGGCGTAGTTGCCGTCTTGTGATGAATCGTGTCGTTCTGTGCCCCAGAGTTCGCCGTTGTTTCCAGCGGTGAGTGAGACGATGGAGTGGTCGAGTTGGAATGAATCGATGCTCGCTGGAAGGCCATCGTTTGTCAGGCCGACACCAAAGTCGATCCGGTACATGTAGCTGCCGCTGGTTGCGTAAAGGACAGGGGTTGCCATCGATGGGGCTGCGATACAAGCAATGCCTGCAAAAGCGCATAGTGCTTTGATATTCATTTCTCTATCTCCTATTAGATTGGCAAGACGGATGCCACCTACCCTGGCTATGCAACCGTGTCTCTAACTTGATATACACCAAGGAGTTCGGGATGCCAGCCGGAAGGAGAATTGTTCGGTAGAATGGGCGATTTCATCGATTCTGAGCGTGTGAGAAGGGCGATTATCAGACCTCAAGAAATGGGAAAAAGTGAAAAAGATCTATTTGGTTTTAAGTTGAATGTGATAATCGCGCATAAAGCCCATGCTGGTTCATGGAGATGAGCCTTGCATGTATGCGTGGTGTTTGGGGGGTGCTTGGCAGGGGAGAATTTGTGGGTGCGGGATCTAGCTGGCTGTGGGCGATTCTTGCTCGATGGTCCAGGTCAGTTGCTCACCTTGGCAATCTATATGGATGCAGAAGAATCCTGGCCCGCCGTCGGCGCCGGTGTTCTCGTGCTTGTTGACCATCGGCCAGATGATCTCGCGGTCGGTGTTGGGGACGGGGAGTGAATCAAGCTCGTCGAGGGTGTGCCAGCGGAGTTCGCCCTCGTTCATGTGACCGTCAACGACTTCTACAGGGACCATGACCCTGTAATAGAAGAGGAGCCAGTGGGTTTTGCCTTCGAAGGCGGTTTCGGCGATTAGCCCGATAAGGCGGATGTCGTTGATATCAACTTTGATGCCTGCTTCTTCTTCGATCTCTCGCTGTGCGCACTGGGCGGGGGATTCTCCGATGTGCATCTCGAGCTTGCCTCCGATCGGGGAGCAGAGACCTTTGTTGGGTTCTTTGATGCGGTGGAGGAGCAGGATGCGGCCGTCCTTGTCGCGGAGATCACACAAGCAGGCGAGCTTGTAGGGCAGGGCGCTGTTGGCGGGGTCTTCGGTGAGACCGGGCAAGATATTGGCGGCGTCGCTCATGGGCAACGGTAGGCTTAGGGAATCGTCTATGCGATATTGCTCTCGAGGTCCTTCATATCGTGCATCTGCTTATCGAGCACACTGAGGATCCGTCCAACGGAGGCCACGGTTTGTTGCGAGACATCCTGCATTGCTGATACATTCAACTGAATGTCTTGGGTGACCTTGCTGGTCTGGGTCGCGAGTTTGCCGACTTCATCAGCAACGACGGCGAACCCTCGACCTGCCTCGCCGACACGGGCGGCCTCGATGGCGGCGTTGAGGGCGAGGAGGTTTGTGCGTTTGGCGATGTCGCTGATAATTGTGAACATTTTCTCGATGTCTTGGGTTGTTTCTACGAGTTGCTCGGTGACTTCTTTGGTGGTGTTGATGTCATCGACGAGGTCGTTGCGTTCTGACTGAGCTTTGTGGATGAGCATGGCGTCCTTGCCCATGCCGTAAACCGCATCGGTGATGATTGACGCCGTTCTTGCGTATGTTCCTTTGAACCCTTGGGGGAGGATCCGGCGGAAGTACTTGCCCTCTGCTGTAAAGGCGAGCGATGCTCTGGATTCGCGGACAAAGGCGTCGGTCATGTCGAGCATGTGATTGATCGAGTGGAGCAGTTCGGCCATATCTGAAGTTTCGTCGATGTCGATGATCCGTGCTTCGAGGTCGCCGTTCGCGGCTCTTTTGCAGGCTTCCATTGCTTTGGTGGCCCACTTGCTGTCCTTGCGTTCAACCCAGTGGGCCGGTCTTTCGAACTTCTCTTTGTCAGGCATGATCTTCTCCTATGTGACCTAGGCTGGATTGCTGCGGCTTTGCGTGAGTGGGTTTGTGTGGTTGGGATTGAGGGATTCAGGGGTAGGGGGGTTGGGGGGGGGGTTAGGCGCAGATTTTGAAAATGAACTCGTCGTAGCTCATGTTCAAGGATTCGAGTTTGTCAACGAGAACCGGGAGCGAAGCTTGCCATTGCTCGCGTGGAGTGCGGTGCCTGGCTTCTATAGCGAGGAGCTCGGCATAGATCGGTTTGATTGTTTCTAGGGCTTCTGGCTTGGGGACTCGGCGGCTTGAGTGGTAGCCAACGATCCGGTTATGTTCGCCAAAGGTTGGTGTGACATGGGCGAAGACCCAATAGTGATCGCCGTTCTTGCATCGGTTGATGACATAGGCAAACACCTCGTGTCCCGCTTCGATGCGTTCCCAGAGAAAGCGGAACACACAGCGGGGCATCTCCGGGTGGCGGATGATATTGTGGGCTTGCCCCATCACTTCAGACTCTTCGTATAGTGCGATGCGAAGAAAGACCTGGTTTGCGTAGGTGATCCGGCCTTTGGTGTCGGTCTTTGAGACGATAAGCTCATCTTCTGCAAAGAATCGTTCGTTCCCTGTTACTGATATCTCGCTTTTCATATGTGTGATCTCCCTGCGGCCAGTTGTCTGGTCGATCGGTGTACAGGGCTATCTATCGGTACACGGGTTTTGGAAGTTCAGTAATACAGGACAAAGTGGTGGGCTTATGTCGCGAGCGTGGATTTTACTGTTGACAGCTTTGCCCGAAAAATTTGATAATCGCAGCTTTAAGAGTGCTTAAACGAGGCGAGTATGCAGTTTGATTTGACTGCTCTATCAAAGTATTTTTCGCGGACACGCTTGTAGCTCTCGTTACCAAAGAATTGATCTTTGGTGATTTCATCTGGGAACGAGATGACAAACACCCTGTTGAGGGGGTCTTGAGAATCGCCTTGGAGCATCTGGCTGACCCTGAAGTCATAGCGGAAGTAGCCGCCGTGTTCATTGAGGATCGGTGTCATCCCGGCTCGGTACTTGTCGTAGGTTTCGTCGTCGGTGACGTGCAAGCCAACGAGAATTTCGAAGCGTGATTTATCGTCCATGTGTGTAACCTCCATCAACTTCGAGCACGGTGCCGGTGACGAACTCTGCTTGTGCAATGTACGCAACTGCATCGGAAATGTCTTCGACCTCACCGATACGACCGAGCGGGTGAATCGGTGCGAAGGAATCGGCACCGTCACCAATCAAAGGCGTGCGGATGATCCCCGGCGCGACCACATTGACGCGAATATTGTGCTGGGCAAGCTCAGCAGCGAGCGACACCGAGAGCGCATGGATCCCGCCTTTGCTTGTCATCGGGGCGGTGACCGGTGCGCTGGCCATCCCGTGATTGACGAGTACAGTTCCGATGCTGATGATCGATCCACGCTTGGCTTTGATCATTTCGGGGACGACCGCTTGGGAGGTGAAGAATGTGCCTCGGAGATTGGAGTTATAGAACTGATCGAGGTCTTCTGCGGTGGTATCGAGGAATGGCTTGACGGCGAACTGCCCGGCGTTGTTGACCAGTACATCGATTCCTCCGAAGCTTTCGGACGCGGCTTGGGCGAGCCGTTTGCCGGTGTCAGGATTACCGACATCGCCTGCGACGGCGATGACACGATCTTCGTGCCCGAGGGACTTACGAGTGTGTTCGAGTTTCTCTTTGTTTCGTCCGTTGATGACGACGCCGGCTCCGAGTTCGAGGAATCGGCGTGCGATGTCGGCCCCGATTCCGCTGTTTGATCCGGTGATGATGACGGATTTGATTGGTTCTGGCATGAATCTTCTCCTGTTGGAATGTGATTTGGCATCCTTGTTTGGGTGCCTGTAGAGGATTGAACCAATAGAGATCAAGAAGTATTTGCAAACTAAGTCACTTTTAGTAAGATATGGAATAAATGACGATGAGGTCACCTTATTACCATTAGGTAACCACGCTCATTTCTGAAAATCGACCATCACTAACGGAAGGAACCCGCGATGCCCACCGAGCCACCTCCGAATGATTGTCCGCTTGGAGAATGCCTGAGTCTGATCGGCGGCACCTGGACACCCAATATCATCTGGTATCTCGGAGACGGCCCGCGCCGGTTTAGCGATCTCAAGCGCGTTATCACGGGCATCTCATCAAAGGTGCTTACGACTCGATTGCGCAAACTCGAACGAGATGGCACCGTGCTGCGAAAGGTCGAACCCACCTCGCCGCCGACGGTGACTTATGAACTTACCGAGCATGGCCGGGAGCTTCGCCCGGTGATCGATGCGATCGTTGAAGTCGGGCAGAATCTCAAAGCTGCGAGAGAAGCTCGGCTCGATGCAGGGAAAGTTCAGTTTGCAGATGAATCATCGGTTGGTTGATCAACTGGCTGATCAACAGCCGGCTCATCTTCTTGCTCGATCCTTTGCCCGAGCCCCTTTCGTGAGCCGTCGTAGAGGTCGTAGCTCAGGAGCCGGCATTCGATCTGGGCGTTGTAGAAAATGTGACGAGTCGAAGTTTTGAGTCTGATCTCGTGAGAAAGCCCGCGACTTCCTGTAAAGACATGCCCGGTCCATCCCTGGCAATCTGTTTTAAAGAAGTCGCCGATCCGGGAATAGATCTCTTTGAGTTCATCCGTTTCGCCCAGCCGTAGACCGTACTCGGGGTTGAAAATCACATGGCCCGGCTCATCGGGGACATAGCTTTCAGCAAAGTCACAGCATTCAAAGTCGATCAGGTGCTCGACGCCTGCGGTCATCGCGTTCTTTCGGGACGCCTCGATCGCGCGGGGATCGATATCGGTGGCGATGATGGGCTTGGCGACTCCAGGCGGGTTGGATTTCTTGGCTTCCTGGCGCATGCCCATGTACAAATCGTCGATGTCCAACGCGGTGTGCAGGCAGCTCGCGTTATTGCGGAGGAGACCCGGTGCACGGCCGGCGGCCATGAGTGCGGCTTCGATCGCGAGGGTGCCCGAGCCGCACATGGGGTTGAGCAGTGGGGTGGTCCCGTCGTATCCCATTCCCATCAGGACCGCGGCGGCGAGGGTTTCTCGCATCGGCGCGTCGTGTGGCATCTTGCGGTATCCGCGGTCGGATAAGCGGACGCCGTTGGTGTTGAGGTAGATCCAGGCGCGGTCGTTTTTCCAGACCAGGTGGACGACAACGCACGAGCGGTCCGGGCCTGTATCTGGTCGTTCGCCGGTCTTGTCTTTGATGCGGTCGACGATCATGTCCTTGAGGAGCAGGTTGGGGTACATCGAGTTATCGACGGAGTGGTGCTCGATGTTGGAGGTGATGGTGAAGTATGAGTCGTTGTCGATCAGGTCTTCCCATGGGAATGCGCTTGCATGTTTGGCCAGCGCATCAAGCGATGGACAGCGGAAGCGGGTGAGGAGCCAGAAGGTGTGGTGGGCGGTGCGGAGGTGGAGGTTGAGCCTCATGCAGTCTTCGAGGTTGGCCCCGACATGGACGGCGACATGGTCCTCTTCTTGGATCTCGTAGCCGAGGGCTTCGACTTCGCGTTTGAGGAATGGGGTGACATGCTCGGCGCAGGTGATCCGGGTGAGCCGCTTTTTCATTGGGTCGATCTGGGACATGGTACTGACGGCTCGCTGCTTGATTTCTAGGGGGATTGATAGCGCGGTGTATTGTAGGTGCTGAATGCTGGCCGGCGTGTCTTGGGTCGTGAGTTCTAAAGAGACACGGGGCCCCTCGATTGAGGAGCCCCGCAGAGAATGTGCTCTATTCCGGTAGCCGTTGGTTATGGGCAGCCGTTGGCGTAGATGCTGAGGAACTCGCTGACATCGAAGAAGTTCCATGAACCGTCGGGGAAGAGGTCCGCTGATGGGTCCTGATTCCCGAACGCAGCAAGGAACGCGCTGACATCGAGGAAGTTAAGTGAGCCCAGTGGTTCTGCGAAGTCTGCATCTGAGCAGCCGGGGAACTCTGGGTTGTGCTGGAGGACCATGAACCCGTAGGCGGGGATCTGGAGTGTTGTTTGTTGGGGGAATCCGTCGCGGGCGATGGGCTCGCTCTGGAACGAGCCCGAGGTGCCGTAGCCGCCGCCGTCGTATTTGACCGCGTCGTTGTTGATCATCACGCCCCATTCACCGGCTCGTGGGAGCCCGAGGATGTAGCCGCCAAGGTTGTTTGGCGAGATGTTGGCGATGATGACATACGAGCGGCCGTCTGAGCCTGAGCGTTCGAAGGCGATGACATCGGTGCCATCGTTAACATGGAAGATGTCTACCGGGCTGTTGGCGTAGAGGGCTGGCTTGGATGTGCGGAGTGCGATGAGATCGCTGTAGAACTGGAACACGCCGGCGTTTGTGATTTTGTGTGACCAGTCGATTTTGTTGGCTTCCCAGCCATCGTCTTCGAGCCACTCGGTGCCTTGGAGGATCCCCGGGACGCCTTGGGCCATGATGGTGACGCCGTTACCGAGTGTTTGGAGCCCGCGGGCTTCTTGGTTGTTACTCGGGAGCACGGGGTCGAACTGTCGCACGGCACGCTCGTGGTTGTTAAGGGGCCACGCGTCGTCGTGGAGCTCGAAGTAGTTGAATGCTTTGTCTGCGGTCGCACCGTTGGTGCCGTTGATGGCGGCGGCTAGTGAACCCATGTTCGGGAACCCGCCGAGACCTTCAGCGAAGACCGCGCCGCGGATGGAGTCTTTGAACGCGTTGTGGTACTGGGCATCAAAGCCGATGCCGAAGGAGGTGTCCCCGACGGTCCAGGTGTCATCGTCGTATTTTTCAGCGATGGTGTGCTTGTCGACATAGCGCTGGTCGATGAGGTCATTGAGCCCGCGCATGATGGTCTGGCCCGCGAGGTATTGCGGGGTCCAGCCCGAATCGACCATGGACATCACCGCGTCAACGCGGTAGCCGTCGAGGCGGTAATCGCCCATGAATACATTGATGCTGTCGATGAAGTGATTGCGGACCTGGACACGGTCGAAATCGTGCTGAGCGCCCCAAGGGGTATCAATGACCGGGTTATCAAAGTAGATCTGGGTTCCGTCGTAGTTCCACTGGTAGTTCTGGTTGCCGTCGAAGTGGTTCCAGACGATGTCGAGGAGTACGGCGATCCCTTCGGCGTGGAGCGCGTCGACCATGGCTTTGAAGTCATCGACATCGCCATGGATGCTCTCGATTGCGTGGGCGCTGATCGGGTTGTAGCCACCGGAGTGTTCTCCGGGGAACTCGTTGATTGGGTTGAGCATCACGGCATTGACGCCCAAGTCGGCAAGGTGGCTTGCGCGGGCGGCGACATCAATGTATCGCGATGGGTTTGGAGCGGAGCCCGCGGGGTCGTTGCGGCCGGCGAAGGTGCCGACATGGAGCTGGTAGATCACCATTTCTTCCATGGGTACCGGGCTGAAGTCGTTGGTGTTCCAGACATAGGCGTCTTGGTCAACGATCACTGTGTTGTAGTTGTCGGAGGGGACGAGGAGCTGGGCGTTGGCGTCTGGTTTCCAAACGCTTCCTGGGAAGAAGTATTTGTACATCTGGCCTGCGGTTGCGCCCGGGATGAAGGCGACGAAGTTTTCGCCTTGGCGTGTCATTGGGTTGTCCAGCGACCAGCCGTTGAACTCGCCCCGGACATGGCAGGTCGCCCGGCTGGGTGACCAGACCTTGAAGACGGTGCCGCCGGTGACGGGGGTTGAGCCGAGTGGAGCGTGGACCAGAGTGACCGAGTCCATCTCGAACTCATCACCGGCCGATTCATCACGCACGCCACTGGGGGAGAGGTAGTCGATGTCGGTGCCGTCTTGGACCTCGATGAGGTAGGACATCGCGGTGGCGACGGTCGCTGGGATCGAGGCTTCCCAGATGTCGTATGGCCCGCGCGAGGAGATGACCGATGCGGCCGAGGATTGTGCCACGCCATCGTCCCAGAGTACTCGTGCGCTGGTCAGGTCATTTCGGTAAGCCTGGAACCGGACCGTAAAGGCTTCGCCATTCATGGGCACGCGCGGGGTGCGGTCTTGTGACTGGGCGTGGCTCAGGCCGTCCCATTCCACAGAGTTGTCATTGGTCGCGGCGATTGCGGTGGATGCTGCTGCAGCAACAATGAAACTGATGGCGGCGTTTGAATAACGCATAAATAAGTCTCCAAACTGAAAAATGAGTATCGGCACTGATTCCAGAGCCAAACAGCCTTGAGGATACTGCACTTATGGTCTAAGAGCAATGTTTGTTTGCTGGAATCGAACGAATAATGCCAACTCGGGAAAATGCCCGCGCCGCTCTGCGGATAACTCCCATAAAACCGGTCATTTCGTTGAATCAGAGGGGGCCTACGGTGAGGCCTGCCCCCTCGATGATCTCAAACCGTAAAAAACCCTTGCATACAACTGTGTTGCAGTGCAAGGGCTTATTCAGCGGAGTGTGTTCAAACATGTGGCATTCAATCTCTCTAAAATTTCCCGACCTTCACTCTCCGGCTTTTCAATCACTTCAATCGTCTGAAACTCTGTACAGTCCCCTTGCTTGGCAATATATTAATGAGGTCCGCATCGACTGAGGGAAAGTATTCCAGGGTGTGGCGATCACCGTCGCGGTCGATCATTAGGGAGACCTTTCTTGCGGGATCCCCGAATCGAATGCTCCCACCTAAGATTTGATCTCCGACATGAAGCCCTGCCTTGTCTGCGGAAGAATCCGGCGAAACATGCACGACCTGACCAGAGATTGGGCTCCCTTCGGCGGTGTAACCCAGATCAAACTTTGGTGTAGACTTCCTTTCATGAGACACACCGAACTTATCAAACAACCGTTCGAACGGTAACGCCTCGGCGCCCCAGACATACTGATCAAGAAACGCTCGCCAATCCTTCCCAGAGAGTTTTGCGAGACCATCGCTGAGGTCTGATCTTTGATAGCCGTTCGGGCTGGACTCAACCGCGAGTGATTTCACAAAGTGAATGAGTCCGAACTCTCCGTCCGTTTCCTCTCTCATGCGAAGATCAATGAGTAGCGCCGCCGCCGCACCCTTGACATAGGGCAGACGCTGGTGATCGCTGCTTGCCCAGTAGTGCTCGGCGAGATCATCTGCGGTAGCGGTAAAGGCGATAGGGCTTGTTTGGTATTCTTGGAGCACATTGTTGGCCCACCGCACAAACCCCTCATCGGACATCAGCCCTGCTTTGTACAAAGTCCAGTTGGCCACATAATCCGTCACACCCTCGTGGAACCAGTTGTAATACCCTTCGCCATGATCGGCGGACGGGTGAAGGTGCTGCCCGTTCCAGACATGAAAGTTTTCGTGTGATATCAGTCTCAGTGTGGACAGTTCCTCATCTTCGAGTTGGTTCTTCGGGTTTGGGTAGATGAACATGGCGTGGCGTCCGACCGAGCCACCGGTGTGACTGTCATTCCCCTCCATCAGTGCGATCATGAGCCGAGGTGCTGGGTAGAACCCCATCGAGTCGGCCTGCAACTGCAGGATCTTTCCCACGGTTGATACGAACTCTTCATCTGTAAAACGCCAGTTGCTACCCGAGGCAAGAATCGTCACCGGGGTGTTCATAATTTTCTTCACAATCGTTCGGTAATCGCCTGCGGCGAGCAGCCCATTGATCACATCATTCATCGGCTGGGGCTCATTTAGATCCCAACTGGCTTGCGGGTTTGCGTATTCGGACGACGAGATTGAAGTCCTTACCGGAAGATCGAATAGCGTATCGGAGGTTGGGTACAGCACAAACGAATGGCCCCAGAGCAGGGCCCTCTGCTTTATCAGTGTTGGCTGGTACGCCCCTGTTCGACCCTTGCCGATGAAACTATCCTTGGGAGAGGTCACCTGATAGCTCAGGTTGAACGGCTTCCCATCGTGGTGCACAACCCACGAATGACTTTCCGGGTGTTCAACATGAAACGCCTCGCCGTCTTCCCCTGTAGCGAGCACCCCAGAGATATTTTCATTAAAGTCGGGAACCCCGGCCCAGTCATCAACCATAAATGTCGTCGATTGTTCCTCTTGAGCAGGGTAAGACCAGAGGACATCAAGAAGCCCCGAGCGAAGCGAGAGTTGCAGGGAACTCGAATTTTCAAGGGGCCCGCCCGCACATCGCATTGTTATTGCCGCGATGGCAAAGACTGCACAGAGAACTCCGATCGGTAGATCTTTCATTGGATTCCTTTCATCAACCTCATAGCTGTGCCCAATATTGGGCAATCCCTTCCTCGCAGGGATCGCACCAAGGCTCATAGAGATCGCATAGCACCTTGAGACGCTAGCCATCTTTGTACTGGATATGTTTCAGCATGTAGCAAAGATGCATCTTGACTGAGAATCTGTCACACAGTTTCCATTTTAATGCTTGAAGCCTAACTAATTCGTCGCCATATGAACTTCAGATAAGGCCGGGCACTTTAAGTGTGGGTAAAGACAGTCAAATGACGGTACACAAAAAGAACAAAGCCGCGTTTCCTGCAAACCCTTGAGTAAATAGGGTTTCAAGCAACACGGCTTCGTATTAACGGGGTGAGATCCCGCATATGGCATCCCGTCTCTCGTGCTCTCTCGGCTCACGGTATTACGAGCCTCTTAGCCCTATACCGTGGGGGGCCAGCAGTTTGTTGTGGGTTTTGATGTCCGTTTTGTCCGGTTTTTTGAGCGACAATCGGCGTTGAATATCGCTAAAATCGCCCATGAATGGGTCAATAACAACGATTTCTGGCGATATGAACCCTGTCCAAACGCCAAGACCTGGACATCGCAAAACACGGCGTGTGCCGCCTGATTCGCGGAGTTTGTGGCACCTGATTGAGTCGATTGCTATCGCCATGGCTCAAGGATACGGGCTCGCTCGCACCCGTGCACTCTCCCATGCAGCTCCAATGACGAGAATGTTGGGGCAGCGAGATCATCTCTATTCAGAGACGGCATTGCTTGAGCGAGAGGTGGCCATATTTCGGTCGCAACGGATGGCGAAAGCACCACGAAGGCGGACTCAGTTTGATCCCAGACAACGGGCTGAGATCTTGCAGCTTTCGGTCTTGAGAGGGTGGAGTTCCAAGCAAACAGCTTTGAGGTTTGGGGTACATCCCAACACAATCCGCAACTGGCGCCGATCCCTGCGTGATAAAGGAAGAGCCGAACGATTACTCGGCGAGCCGCCTTGGAATCGACTTCATGAAGCGGTGCGGTGGACGGTTCATGAGATCCGCAGGCTATGCCCCGAGCGCGAGTTTGGGACTCGGACCATTGCTCTCCACATGATCAGAGCAGGGATCCAGATCAGCCGAACATCGATACGACGAATCCTTGAAGAAGAGCGATGTAAAACGGATCGATGGCAAAGGCATGTCCCCACACCGGATGCTGGGGATGCCACCCACCTCATGAATCCGAAGGCCCCTCATTTCGTCTGGCACACTGATATCACTGAAGTCAGGGTACTTTGGAAACGGTTTGAGATTGCAGCGGTGCTGGACGGGTACTCGCGAAAACTGCTGGGAATCAGAGCGTTTGATCGGCGGGTCACGACGAATGACATGGTCAGACTTATCAATGAAACTGCGGACCAATCAGGCACAACACCTCGGTTCTTAATCAGTGATCGGGGCTCACAGTTTCGTGTGCAGTTTACGGATGCATGCCGGGCTCAGGGCATTGTGCATGTCCGATGCAAGGTGCGCGTTTGGCAGCTCAATGCGAAGATCGAGCGATTCTTCCGCACGCTCAAGAGCTGGTTGCGACCGAGTTGTCTCATCCCAACTGAAGCCCGGATCCAAGAACGGCTCGATGAGTTTCAAATCTGGTACAATGAGCACCGGGTACATGGATCGCATCCTGCTCATACGCCCAACGAACAACTCCGAGGCATCGAACGAGCTTCGATTCGATACACACAGAGAGGATGTGCAATACCAGCTATCCGAATCAGCAGACAATCAATTCGAGGTGATCCGAAGCTCTTCCGACTCGATATTAGAGTCAGAGAGCAGGATAGAGCCGCATGAAGGCTGAATACAATGCCTTAAGCATGCTACATAAACTCGCTGGCCCCCTACTTCTACTCATTCTCTTCTTTCAGCAGGACAGATACATCGATTTTTCTCGCTGCAAGCACATTGAGAACTCCCAACCGTGTCGGTTGTTGGGCAGTGACCCTAACATTCAGGCTCCGTGGATCAGGCTGTGCCTCAGGCAGTGGAGAGTCACTCTTGACTGCTTCCATTTCAAGTTTAATCGCATCCAATAGACTTTGCTTATCCTCATCCGATGCGTCAGCCCAATCAACCGAGACTTCTGATTTCCCAGAGCGGAAACCAAACAGATGCTTGGCCTCGGCAACAAGGATACTCGACGCATTAGTATATGGCCATTGCAAAATGGCAAGCCCATGTTCACGCCCCAAATACAGAGACCAGTCTCGGCGACGATCAGCTAGCTCCCATCGCTTCTTCTCGAATATCCATTCCAGAAACTCCGATCTTCGTGAATCTGGAATAATCAGAACATCCGGATTGAACTTTTCTTTCCGTAAATCTTCGATCGCCAAATCAACAGCCGTACGCACATCCTCTTTCGATTCAATTTCATAAAACTGACCCACAGATTGCTCTGCTGACCAGAAACCCTCCATGCTGTTTCGCTTGCCAATGACATCACGCAAATGTTTTCCAAAACCTGAGGCCCAGCAATTCCCTTCAGCGAAATAATCCCGAGGCACCCCCATCGCCGCTGCAACAGAAGTCTCTTCGGTCTTGATAACAGCATTCTCGGCAACCTTCAGGTCGGTCAATATTTCAAATCCAGGAAACGGCATGCCCTCTACATCAGAGACGCTTGAAATCAGTTCCGTCAGCCGAGGAACTCTTTCAATATCGAGTTCTGCAATACTTTTGGCAAACTCTGCCAATCCCCATCGCTCTCGCCTCCAAAGCATGTCTGTGATCTTGGGGATCAACTCCTGTTCCCGGGCATCCAAATTCAATAACTCTGCAATCTTTTCAAATGCCGAACTCACAACTTTGTTATCCCATGAGTGCTTTGGAGGAGGTTCAGAGAAATATTGTCCAAGCCGACCAATAGGTGATCCTGCTTTGAGCAACAGCATAAGCAATCCCTTGAGTCCCCAACTCCCATCCACCTTGTGAGCAGATGACATCCCAGGCCGCTCAGGCTGGTCTGTTTCTGTGTCTGGATCCCACTGGCGGAGCAACAACTTGACATCCGCTTCGGAGTCTCGACCAATCCCGCCGTATGTTTCCCAAAGCCAAAGCAAGTATCTTGAATCAGTCACTGGGCAGCGAAGAACTTCGAGCACAGCCTCTGCAGCATCCTGGCGGCTTGGCAATTCGGTTTTGCGCTCCATCATCGCGATACACCAACCCTGTAAGGCAATGATGCCAAGAATTACATCATCCTTAGGAGATTTTCCATCTGGAGCAACAAAGCTCCGATCAGGTTCACCATCCCAAAAACATTCATTCAACCGATTTGCAAAGCTTCTCGCAGCTTCGACTTCACCCAACTCGATTGCTGTCTTTGTAAGCGATAATCCAAGTGAGAGAAACATCCTATCGGTGGCATGAAATTGGGATTTACTCCAGTACTGCATAGACAGCTTTGATTTTACAAATGAGTCTAGTTGCCGCTCTGTTCGTGAATAGAACTTCTGAGAACCGTTTTTTTGTCGCGGGTGAGCCTGATAGTGGATGTATTGCAAAACCCCAAGTGCCCGATCAACCAGTATGTGGTCATCGTGGTTCTTCCCCGCAATTGCAGCACCTTCTAGAAACTCGATAATCGCATCCAAGGACAATGGATTGGAACTGATCAATACAGCATCGGCAATAGCATGGATATCAACCCAGAGCGGTGGATCTCCAATAATTCCTGAACGAATCATTCGATCAGAGTGCATCTCCTCCAATGCTTTTTTTCCTGATATTTCTGCTATTAGATCACTGACCCAACCAAGCCGCAATTTGAACTCACCAGATCGACCGCTGTCTGTGGCATCAATGAGGTCGTGATGCCAAATCGAAAGTGATTTCAGCAATAGTTCGCTTGTCTGGCCTTGTCGAGGCTTTGTTCGAAGCACCTTCTTGAATTTTATTGACGCTTGTTCCTTAATGCTGGCGGAATCGGTTTGGATGCTTTCGCTTCCATCTAAGGCCTTTGGTCCACTCGTAGCCGCCTCAATCGTGATCTCTGATTTATTCTCAGACTCATTTGGTCTGAGTATCAGTGCCGCCACACCATCATCTTCAATTGGAATATCAACATGGGAAATCTCGTATCCATAGGATTTCAACCAACTGATGAGTTCCTTTACACCTGACTCATCTATACCAACGAACCATTTCCCAGGATCAACTGAAGCCACTATTTCGATATCATCAGCATGAGAGGAAGTTCGAAAAGGCAAAGTTTGTATTGAGCCAAATGCATTTCGCACCCCATTGGTTCTGCGAACTAACTCAACACGCTCTGCCAGTGCTTTGGGTGCAATGCGCATCACGAAGCCCGCCATGTCAAGAGTCGCATCGCTCGCCGTCATGTATAGAAATCGAGCAATCAGACTCGCGAGCAAGATCACACTCAGATAATTCGTCGCCGATATACCGTGCAGTGTAGCTGGAACACCCACATCGAGCAATACAAGAGCAGCGAAGTTCGCTACAACAACTCCGAGCCCAACACCCCAGTTGAAATACAGCCAATGCGTACGCACAATGAATGGAACTGCAACGGCCGCCTCATTCTCAGCCCTACCTGCATGAAGCTGAATGCTCAGCGTACTGAATCCCAGATATACACCAACAAGACCTACAATAACAGCGACCTGTGTCGGCCCAAACTCGGCTAGGTGCAGATGAGGCGCGATCAGAAACGAGAGCAACCAAAACCCTGCGTAAATACCGACAACACTTAATGCCATCTGAAGCATTCCCATAGGGCGGATGGATTGGCACCAACGATCAAAACGTTCAAACCATTTGTATGTTTGAGAATCCCCACTTCGCAGTTCTGTTTCGACTCGTCGAATGTACGAATCATCCCGCCCTGCAAGTGAGGGCCCATGTTCTTTCTCTGAATCGGTCACAATCAATCATAGCGCAAAGCTCTGTTAGAAAAGAACCCCCACCCATTTCTGAGCGGGGTTTTCAGTGGTTCAACCTCAATGCTCAGAAGCCAGATAGAGCGTCCAATGCTTCCCAGAAAACGATGCGATCAAGTTGAAAATCCGTGAATGGAATACTTTTGGTGGTCTACATCTAATTCGTTGACCTCTGATCCAAAAGCTCTTCTGACTAATCATCAATGTGAACGAGCTAGGGAAATACGCATGAATACAGATCAGATTGCCTCAAACATGCCATACAAACTCACTGATCAGCTACTAAAGTGGCATTTATAACAAATGAATTAGCACCCAGACGCCTGAACATTGAAGGCAAAATCTTCGTTGAATTCTCTTGAAGGGCATTTGGAAGCTTCAGTCACAGATTGATCTAGAAGGTATAATACTAAACTTGTGAAAAAGAAAGTGCCCACCAATCCCATGTTCCGTCGTGCCGCTACTCAGCCAGTAAGCATGTCGGTGCTTACGCCTCCTCAAGTCATTACGCACTTCGACGCAGACGAATGGGAAATGTTTGTCCTAGAAGCTCTCGGTGCGTCTGAACCCAAATATGCTCGCATTGAGCGGAGGGGAGGCGCAGGGGACAAGGGGCGGGATGTTATCGCTTGCACCGCTGACACGCCGCAAGCTGGACCAATCGATATTTTTCAATGCAAGGCGTACGGAAAATCGCTCGGCATGAGCAACGTTTGGATTGAACTTGGCAAACTCTGTGTGTTCACGCATCGTGGTGATTTCCCGGTACCGCGAAAATACCGATTTGCGGCACCACATAACTTGACCACTCAACTTGGGGATTTGTTGGACAAGCCTGCTGAACTCAAATCCACTTTGATCGAACGTTGGGCATCTCAATGCAGCCGTAAAATCTCAAAAGGACAATCATTCCCACTCACAGGCGACCTCAAAGCATATGTGGAGAATTTTGATTTCAGTATTGTGCATTACTGCCCGGTCAACGAACTCCTCGACTTGCATAGGCAAACTACGCATTGGCATACACGATTCAAACGGGACTATCCAGATCGGCCAAAGGCCGACGAGCCGACACCCGATCCACAACCGAACGAGATGCGATACATTCGCCAACTATTGGATGCATATGGGCAGCACATCGGTATCACACTTGCTGACGCTTCCGCACTCGAAAAGGACCAAATACTACTGAAGCACTTTGATGGTTGCCGAACAGATTTTTTTATGGCAGATAGCCTCAATAGGTTCTATCGCGACCAGTTTCCCGAGGGGGCCTTCGAACATGTCAAAGAACAAGTAGAGCAAGGCGTCCGCAACACGGTACTTGCACCACACGCGAATGGATACCACCGCGTCTGTGCCACGCTAAGCCAAGCTGCCGGTCTCGCGATGGTACAAACTGAGTATGTCTACTGTGTGCAGCCGGGTGACAAATCAGGGCTTTGTCACCACCTTGCCAACGACGACAAACTTAAGTGGGTTCAGCCATGAGCATTCCGCACTTCTCGCCAGATGCTTGGCAATTCGTCTATAACACACCCCTTGAGTGCGGCTTGAGATGCGCAGCATTGCTCCTTGCTGCGTACCCCACACATTGCGACCTACAACGGCTTGTTCAGTATGAGTACCTCCTTGTTCACTCGGGTGACGTGCCAGAAGGGCCAACGAGTCTTCACCCAGCGGCACCTCACCGATCGGGCGAGCTTCTCGTACGACGGGCATTGGTCGAACGCGGCATTTTATTCATGATGTCGAGACAGGTAGTATGTCGTGATCTCTCACCGAGCGGCGTCGGTTACTTTGCCGGTGACATAGCCCTTCCACTCTTCGATTCGCTCGAATCGCTATACACACGAACGCTCCGTAAGCGAGCGAAATGGGTTAACGAACGGTTTGGAAGCATGGGCAGTACAACACTAGACCGCTTTATGCAAGACAACTGGTCCAATTGGGGAGCCGAGTTCACCCGTGAGGCCTTTGTGCGAGGGGGCAAAATATGAACACGACAGGATTCACCATCGCCAAGATGGTAGTTTCGGGAACTGGGAAGCCTGATGCGGTTTTGGAATTTGGACCGGGCCTGAATGTAGTCGCCGGCGCATCAAACACGGGGAAGACCTATGCATGGCAGCTCATCGATTACATGCTCGGCGCCTCAAAATCGCCAAAGGTCGTTCCATTTGGCGCAGGCTACGACCAATCAATGATTGAAGTAGCTCTTCGCAAAGGCGGATCGCTCACACTTGAGCGGGCATTAGCAGGCGGCGGCGCAAACGCATATAAGATGTCGATAGACGACATCGCCGGTGATACTCCGTCGGATACTCTCGGCGAGAAACACTCTGCTCAAAATCCACTCACAATCTCTGGCCGTCTATTGGCACTGTCTGACCTCACCGGCAAGCAGATACGCAAAAACAAAGATGGAGTCAAACGGTCGCTGTCGTTTCGGGATGTGGCGTGGCTAGCCTTTGTTGACGAAGAGCGGATCATCGCAGAGCGTTCGCCAGCTCTCTCTGAAGTGCCAACGGCTGACACTGAAAAGAAATCATCGTTTTGGTTCTTCCTAACCGGCTCTGATGACTCCGCTATCGTGACTCAGGAAGCACCCAAGGATCGCAAGAATCGAATTGCCACTGAGATGTCCATCCTCGCGGGCTTGCTCGATGACCGGGAAGCTCAGTTCAAAACTTACTCGGTAGATTCCTCAGAGCTGACTGAGCAGAGACTTAGGATCGCCCGAACGGTGGAAAAGGCAACCTGCCTTGTGGCAACTCGTCAGAATGAACTTGACAACGCGGCCGCAACCCGTGATGAAGCATGGGAAGCAATTCAATCGCTGAGATCCAAGCATATCTATGTTACAGAGCAGTTGAGTAGACTCGAATTATTGGATCGCCACTACGCAGCGGACAAGGCCCGCCTTGAATCCTCACTTGAAGCGGGTAAGTTCTTTGAACAACTCCCTAGCGGCGAATGCCCCGTGTGTGGCCATGCTGCAGCGAGCGAGGAGGAACCAAACGCGAGTAGTTTTCGCTTGCAAGAGTTCCAGGAAGCCTGTAGTGCCGAACTCGTCAAGATTGCCATGCTTGTCCGCGATTTGGGCATCACTCTTTCATCCATGCGGAACGAGAAGCAGGCTTACGAGTCAAAGCAGGCCCAACTCCAGGCCACACTCGACCAAGCCAATACAGCGCTGACTGGACTACTTAACCGAAAGGTCACATCTGCCAACGAAGAGTTGTCTCAACTGCTCGCTCAGCAGACCCAACTTGCCGAAGCGACCTATGTGGCTGACACAGTCTTGGACCTGCGCACTCGCTACTCAAAAGTCGAACAACTCAGCAACTTCAAGACTCCCAAGTCCAAGATCATTCCCAAGGTTGGCGCTGCGGGCATGGTAGAATTCTGCAAGGTAGTTGAAGAAACACTGCGAGCGTGGAAGTTTCCTGTCCAAGGCAACGTATCATGGGCCGACAAAGAGTTTGACTTGGTGATCGGAAACGAGAAACGCGGAAGTATGGGCAAGGGCTACAGGGCAGTAACACACGCAGCATTTACAATCGCAATCATGCGGTACTGTCGCCAAAAGGGTCTGCCACATCCCGGAGTCGTAGTGATTGACTCACCACTCAATCCATTCAAAGGGGCCGATCAAGACGGCGAGGAACGGGTCAATACCGAAGTACAAGAAGCGTTTTACGCGGATTTAGCCGCTGACAAGTCCGGCGATCAAATCATCGTATTCGAAAACACTGAGCCCCCAGCCCCCCTTCATAAAGAAATGAGGTACACGCATTTCTCGGGGAATGCATCCAATCCAAGAGCGGGGTTCTTCCCAATTCCGCTGCCGGCTAAAGATGCTGCAAGTCTCGGGAAGAGTGAACAATAACTGGGACTGCTGCAATCAGAGGGCATCACCCGATAGTTGAGTTGTTATCAGTTTCGACTGGTATAAGTTTTCGCCGTCCTCCATACCAACTATACTTGATGGTTCGCATGTGACCTGCCCCCAAAACCTAGCCCATTCTTTATGCGAGTCATCTCGTAGAATGGGCGTCTTTGGGAAGGCAGATCACTTGGCCATCGATCAAGAACAACGGCACATATAAATTCTGACATTTTACAGCCCTCCGTTCATGAAGAAACTCCGCATAGCGTTTTTGAGTTGCCGTACTAGACTGTAAAATTCGCCCTGAAAGAGGCGGCAGGACATTATCCTCATGGTATGTGTTTCACTGTCGTATTGATAGATAGTGGCATAGCTAGGGATCACTGCGTATGATTGGGTTCTAGTCGGCTTGCGGTTTCTGTGTCATGCCCACTAGATTTAGAATTCGCATTCATAAATAATTTTGGTTCGGAGAGTTATGTCACAAGAATTCTTTAATCGACCGATTTTGAACTCTCCGTACACCTGTCCAGTAAGGCACTGGGAACTTGATAGCAGTGGGCAACCATCCACTCAGATTATTGAGAAACGGCGTAGGGTCGATCTAGTCACGCCAATTCCTAAACCAAAAAAACAAAGCGGTGGACAGAAAGAAATCATTTTTGATGAGGGGATGGGATTATCGACTGAAGATCAACAGTACGATCCAACGTCGATCATTAATGAAGTTCGGAAGCATATTGACCAGTGGCGGGCATATCCAAACCCTAAAGAATGGCGTGTGACCCCAGAGACAGCAAGGCTCCTTCAACATTGGCGTCACCATCAGTTCGCCGACATCAGACCATTCTTCTGTCAAATCGAAGCAGTGGAAGTTGCTATCTGGTTGACTGAAGTTGCACCGAAATTGGGCAAAGAATGCCGTAGCCTACTTCAGCATCTTGAAAATGCAAACGAGCAAGCAAACTCAGGATTGTCACGACTTGCTCTGAAACTCGCGACAGGTGCCGGAAAAACGACAGTAATGGCGATGCTCATTGCCTGGCAAACAGTTAATGCAGTTCGCCGTCCAAATAGTCAGAAATTCACCCGTGGCTTTTTGCTTGTCGCTCCAGGAATCACCATCCGCGATCGACTTCGTGTCCTCCAACCAAATGACCCAGATAGCTACTACAAGAGTAGGGAGCTTGTGCCAAGCGACATGTTGGGAGATTTGGATCGTGCTAAGATTGTGATTACAAACTACCACGCATTCAAGCTTCGAGAGACAATGGATTTGTCGAAGGGTGGGCGGCAGTTACTTCAGGGGAGAGGCGAAGAGCTGTCAACAACTGAAACTGAAGGCCAAATGATTCAACGGGTTATGCCAGATTTGATGGGAATGAAAAACATTGTGGTGTTCAATGATGAAGCTCACCATTGCTATTCTGAAAAAACGGATGATGCTGACGAAGATGATTTAAAGGGTGATGACAAGAAAGAGGCCGATCAAAATCGTGAAGCTGCTCGGCTTTGGTTTAAAGGATTACAAGCGATTGATCGTAAACTGAACATCAATCGAGTATTTGATCTTTCCGCAACTCCGTTCTTTCTCAGTGGTTCGGGATACGCAGAGGGTACTTTGTTCCCATGGACGATGTGTGATTTTTCGCTAATGGATGCGATTGAGTGTGGAATCGTAAAGCTCCCACGAGTTCCTGTTGCAGACAACATTCCTGAAGGTGAGATGCCTATGTATCGCAACCTTTGGGAGCATATTCGAGCCGATATGCCTAAAAAAGGGCGAGGGAGTGGTGCGGCACTCGATCCATTGAGCTTGCCGCCACAACTTCAGACAGCACTCGAAGCATTGTATGGTCACTACAAAGCGACTTACGACCTCTGGGAGAAAGCAAATGTCGGAGTGCCGCCGTGCTTTATCATCGTATGCAACAACACTTCGGCATCGAAACTCATCTATGAGTATGTGTCTGGGTTTTTCAGAGAGAACGATGACGAATCGAGCACTCTTGAAAATGGTCGATTAGAACTATTTAGAAATTTTGACGAGCATGGAAATGCACTCGCCCGTCCGAACACTCTTTTGATTGACAGCAAACAACTTGAATCAGGTGAAGCTTTAGACAAAAATTTTCGTTCGATGGCATCAGATGAAATCGATCGCTTCCGGCGTGAAAAAATTGAACGAGGAGAAGATCGGGTTCAGGCAGAAAATATATCTGATCAGGATCTACTGCGAGAAGTCATGAATACCGTGGGTAAGAAAGGGCGATTAGGAGAATCTATCAGATGTGTCGTCTCTGTATCGATGCTCACAGAAGGATGGGATGCAAATACTGTCACTCATATCTTGGGTGTGAGAGCATTTTCAACACAACTCCTATGCGAGCAGGTTATTGGCCGGGCACTTCGCCGTCAATCGTATGACTTGAACGAAGACGGATTGTTCAATGTTGAGTACGCGGATGTACTTGGCATTCCGTTCGATTTTACGGCAAAGCCTGTGATCGCTCCTCCACAGCCGCCTCGTGAGACAATTCATGTAAAAGCGATCAACCCGGAGCGGGATGCCCTGGAGATTTCCTTCCCTCGTGTGGCCGGATATCGTGTTGAGTTACCGAGTGAACGGCTTACTGTTGAATTTGATGAGAACTCAACTCTTGAACTCACGCCCGATCTTGTTGGAGCTACACAAACTGAAAATGCTGGGATCATTGGTGAGACAATCAATCTCAACTTGATCCACACGAATGACATGCGCCGCTCAACCATCCTTTTTCATCTTACGAAACGCTTGATTGAAACTAAGTGGCGTGACCCTGGAGAAGAACCAAAGCTTCACCTCTTTGGACAGCTCAAACGCATTACTAAGCAATGGCTCGATAATCATCTTGTCTGTAAAGGACAGACTTATCCTGCACAGTTGTGCTACCAAACGCTCGCAGACATGGCATGTGAGCGGATCACCAAGGGGATCACAAAGAGCTTGATAGGCACGAGTCCGATCAAAGCTGTACTTGATCCCTACAACCAAGTTGGCACGACGACTGATGTGAGCTTCTATACATCGAAGACTGAGCGATGGGAAACATCGCCGGACAAGTGCCATCTCAACTGGGTGATACTCGATAGTGCTTGGGAAGCAGAGTTCTGTCGAGTGGCAGAGGCACATTCAAAAGTGAAGTCCTATGTCAAGAATCACAACATCGGGCTCGAAGTGCCGTACCAGTATGGATCAGAATCTCGCAAGTACATCCCCGACTTCATCGTGCTCATTGATGATGGTCACGGCGAGGATGATCTCCTGCACTTGATTGTTGAGATCAAAGGCTATCGGCGTGAAGATGCCAAGGAGAAGGCGAGCACGATGGAAACCTATTGGGTCCCAGGTGTGAACAACCACGAGCGCTTCGGGCGTTGGGCATTTGCAGAGTTTACTGATGTGTATGAGATGCAAGACGATTTTGAATCAGAAGTAGAATCCAATTTTGATGAAATGATCAAATCTGCGGTCGCCAGTCACAATTGAACAGTTGAGAGAGGATTATTATGCTGACACAACTGATTCAGAAATCATCCATAAAACGAGCGATGAACACAATGCAACGCCATTTTGCAACCGGCGCTGCTATTGAAAGACGCAATCTCGGATATCAAGCTGGTGCCGTTTCGCACAAACTGTTTGTACGTGAAGATCTAGGAATTTGGAAGGCAAAGCACCAAGAGGGACAAAATCACTTCTGGTGCCCATTTGGCATTCTTCCGTTTAGTGCCAAAGGCAGCCAGAATATGACGGTTGAATTGAATCCTCAAATTGGTCCGGAATCCAAAGCCACAGCGACTCTTCTTGCAACGGATCAACAAGGCAACTGCTTTATTTGCCACACCGGTGGAATCGGTGGTGGAAGACCAGGTATTGGAAAGACAAAATTTCTTGAATGGTTAGGTCAACCGACAACGGAGATATCACGCCCAGGCAAAAAATCCGTTGAGACTTTAGTGCTTGCAGAAATCGATAGCCCACGCCTAGGCGCACTGTTGGCACGCTATGTGAAATCGGTTGCTGAATTTAAAGCAGGCAACAAACCTGCAATTCCATTTGCACGATCGCCACAGTCTAATAAATCGTCATATGAGTTCTCGGGCACCAAAAACATACCGGCCAAGGATTCGTATGTGGCCCAATGTGATCACGGGCTCATTCATCGAGCACTACATGATCTCATCGCTAGATCAGGCAAGAAAGTCTGGCGTGACCAGCAGCGAGATCTGATGGTTGGTCCAAAGAAATCGCCCGAAGTTGAGTTTGAAATCAAACCATCGACAAACACTCAAAGCATTTACACCGCAATTGGGCAACTTAAACTTCATGGCGCGTATCTGCGACCTGAGCGAAGTGTGCTGGTTGTTCCGTCAGACCTGAGTAAATCGGCAACAGCCAAGATATGCTCGCTTGGCCTTGAAGTGCTCACATACAGCATGGATGATTCCAAGATCAAGTTCAACGGGCTTTCTCGTATCATTCCCGGAACTCGAAATACAATTTCACTGCATACACAAAGTTGATTCCTCCCATGGCTAAGAAAACCACGAAGAAGAAATCCCGCAAGCAAGTCGCCACGCTTACGCATGATGAGGCGAAGCGGCCAAACATCCCGACGGCTGAATTTCAGTCTGTGATGTCCAAGGATGATCAGACGCCGATTGAAGTGGCGTATGAGCGGCGGAATCGGGATCTGGATCCGCAGTTGGTGTGGCGGGGAAAGGATGAGCAGGATTGGTCGGATCTGGTGGTCAATGCGCCGCCGTTGTTTATTCAGGAGAAGGTCCATCCCAAGGTGCTCGTTGATGATCTGCTCCGCAGGACGCACAAACAGGATCAGGCCAAGGAGGAAGAAGCGGCTCCGATGCTCTTTGCGGACCTCTACGCCGACTTCAACGGCTTGCCCGATGACGATGCACGCACCGAGTTCTATCAGCACGACACCAACTGGACCAACCGTCTGATTCTCGGTGACTCGCTCCAGGTCATGGCCTCGCTCGCCGAGCGTGAAGGGTTGCGTGGGAAGGTGCAGTGCATCTACTTCGATCCGCCCTACGGCATCAAGTTCAACTCAAATTTTCAATGGTCAACGACAAGCCGTGATGTGAAAGATGGGAACGCAAACCACATCACTCGTGATCCAGAGCAAGTGAAAGCATTCAGGGACACTTGGCGAGATGGGATACATAGCTATCTCACATACTTGCGGGATCGGCTTACAGTGGCACGCGATCTCCTGACTGACTCTGGATCAATCTTTGTACAGATCGGCGATGAGAATGTGCATCGAGTCCGTGCAGTTATGGATGAAGTGTTTGGTGAAGATAATTTTGTAAGCCTAATTTCATATGCCAAAACAACAGGGTTTTCTGGGTCATATTTATCGTCTGTAACGGACTACATACTTTGGTATGGCAAATCAAGTGCTGTAAAATACAGAGATTTATACACAGAGAAAAAACCCGGCGATAAAGGTGCGACTAAGTACAAGCCAGTGGACACAATTACGGCTCTATCAAATTCCGTTTTTGACGGTGACCTAGTTGCAGTTTCTGACCAGTTGACATCGCAGGGCGCATCAGAAAATTCTGACCAGCAGTTCGCATTCCAAAGTCGGAATTGGAATCCGCCTTCTGGATTACACTGGAAAACAACAGTGGACGGCCTTGGCAATCTCGCCAAAGCTAGCCGGATCATGATCGAAGGTTCATCGATCAGATATGTTCGATTTATCAAAGATTTTTTACTAAACCCAAGGACAAATGTTTGGCTTGATATCGGAGGGATTCAAAGCCGCTCAGACCCCAAAGTCTATGTTGTTCAGACATCTACAGAGGCCGTGAAGCGATGTATGCTAATGACAACAGATCCGGGCGATTTAGTTCTTGATCCGACATGTGGATCAGGAACTGCTGCCCATGTTGCAGAGCAATGGGGACGCCGATGGATCACAATAGACACATCTCGTGTCGCTCTTGCACTTGCTCGCGCAAGAGTGATGGGTGCGAAATTTCCATACTATCTTTTGTCTGATAGTTCTGATGGGAAGGCCAAGGAAGCCCTCATTACCAGAACTGCCCAGTCAGAGAAACAAACTCATGGTGATGTTCGTCATGGGTTTGTCTATGAGCGAGTTCCGCATGTGATGCTCAAAAATATTGCAGACAATACTGAAATCGAAGTCATCTGGGACAAGTTTCAAGAAACGCTGGATCCACTTCGCGAGCAACTCAATAAAGTCGTGAAGCAGGAGTGGGAAGAATGGGAGATCCCGCGTGAGGCCGAGGACAAATGGTCGGATGCTGCGAAGAAGCTGCACGCCCAATGGTGGGAGCAGCGGATCGCTCGGCAAAAAGAGATCGATGCGTCCATCGCGGCTAAGGCGGAGTTTGAGTATCTCTATGACAAGCCGTACGAGGACAAGAAGAAGGTGCGAGTTGCCGGGCCGTTCACGGTCGAAAGTCTCTCGCCTCACCGCACGCTTGGCGTGGATGAAGATGACGAGCTGATCGACCCTGCCAAGCAATCCAATCGCACCGACAGCGAAGCAGACTTCGGACAGATGATCTTGGAAAACCTCAAGACCTCCGGCGTGCAGCAGGCCCACAAGGAAGGCCGCATCAAGTTCTCATCGCTCACCCCTTGGCCTGGGAGATACATCTGTGCCGAGGGTCGGTACATGGAAGGCGATGACGAGACCGGCACCGAGAAACGAGCCGGGCTCTTCATCGGCCCTGAGTTCGGGACGGTATCTAGGCAAGATCTCGTCACCGCTGCGCGTGAAGCAGGTGATGCCGACTTCGATGTCCTGATCGCTTGTGCATTCAACTACGAAGCCCACGCAACAGAGTTCAACAAGCTCGGAAGAATCCCAGTGCTCAAAGCACGAATGAATGCCGATCTGCACATGGCCGACGATCTCAAGAACACCGGCAAGGGCAACCTGTTTGTGATTTTTGGCGAACCGGACATTGATATCCTCGATGCCGAGGACGGCAAGATCCAAGTCAAAATCAACGGCGTCGATGTCTTCCACCCCCAAACCGGCGAAGTCCGCGCCGACAGCACCGACGGCATCGCGTGCTGGTTCATCGACACGGAGTACAACGAAGAAAGCTTCTTCGTCCGCCAAGCCTACTTCCTCGGAGCGAATGATCCGTATAAGTCACTCAAGACCACCCTCAAGACCGAGATCAACGCGGATGCCTGGGCGACACTCAATAGTGACCTTTCAAGGCCATTCAGCAAGCCGGAGAATGGTCGGATTGCCGTGAAAGTGATTAATCATCTTGGTGATGAGGTGATGAAAGTATTTCGGGTGGAATAAGAGGATAGACATATAGTTTTTAGCCGATATAATTGCGGTGGAGATCAAATATGGGCATACCGCAATGGACAGCCGCTGGGCTGCTTCCGCCAATCCGACCGGAGTTGAATGACGGAGCCCATCCGGATCGTTCTCCATACAAATCACAGATTGACGATCTGGTGTCACGATTCGGCACAACCCCTGAACGGCGTATGATCCTTGATGGATTGTTGCGGTTCAGGGCAGCACTACACGAGCTCGGTATGACTGGATTTCAATGGCTTGACGGAAGCTTCATGGAGGACATCGAGACCAATGACAATCGTCCACCAAATGATATTGATGTTGTGATTTTTTACACACCTCCGGAAGGCGTGGACGAGTCTGCATTAGCCGAAGCAAATCCTGATATATTTAGAAATTCTAAAGATGCTTACAGTGTAGATGCATATTTCTATCGATTGGGTTTACCAATGGATCAGTCTGCTGTAGAACGGGTTTCTTATTGGTACAGTTTGTGGTCGCACAAGCGTGATCATAGCTGGAAGGGATATATTCAAATTGATCTAGATCCTGAGCATGATGCTGTGGCAAGAGTGAATCTAAATGTACTTCTCGAAGAGGAGGTAGCACATGGGATCGCGTAAAGAACACCTGAGCCTGTTGGCAGAGATCAAGACAGTCAGAGGATTACTTGAGAATATCCCAGAAGGTCGTGTAATTGAAAAAATAAGCCTTGAGCGTCGGTTAGAAAAGCTGACTCAAGAAGCCGTTGGAATTCAGTTGGCTTTGTTACCTCGTCGATTAGTGGTTACCTATCGAGGAAGACCGATCGTTGGAACGGAAGGTTTTTTCTCTGATTTTGCAAGCGATGCGACGGCACGATTGACAGATGCAGTGAAGGCAGTCGTTGCTGGACTAAGCGGAAATCTAAAATACTCCGGCCCAATTCCAGGTGCTGAGAATACGAATTTGATGATAACAGGAGTTGCGAAAGGGTCGTTCGGATTCGAGTTCGAGATTCCGAAAACGGGAAACGGAGATGAAGGCCCACTGTATGATGGGTTGAACCCAACTGAATTTGCAATTGACAAAATTCAACACCTACTGAATGTGGCGGTTTCAAATGATGCGAGTGATGAGAGTCTAGCTGACCTTGTTGATGAGATTCACCCACGCGCTGTGAAGAAGGTCAAGGAGTTTTTGGATGTGCTCGACGAACGCGGAGCACTTTGCGCAATGGCGTTCAACGATCACTCATTTCGATTTATGGACAAAGAGCAATTAACTGTGGGACGCAATAAACTCGATGATTCCAATATACACGAGACGGATTCGAAGTTCACCGGTGAAATTCAAGGTGTTCTTCCCAAAAGCCGGACATTTGAATTCAAAGTATCCGGTGATGAAACAATCCTTCGAGCAAAAATCGGTATTGAGATTGAAGACCCTGATATTCTCAATCGTGAATTCCTTCATCATTCATCTACGATTACTCTCCGTGTAGTGCAAGTTGGCCAAGGTCGGCCAAGATATATGTTGCGTGTACTCTCTGATTTGAGTAGGCTAGACGGCTGATGGAATTTCGAATAGCAGATACATTTACCGATAGCCTGTCGAAGCTCAATGGAAACGAGCAGAAGGCTGTCAAGCAAACTGCATTTGATCTTCAAATGGATCCGTCCAACCCCGGCCTGAGCTTTCACAAGCTCGACCGTGCGAAAGACAAGAACTTCTGGTCGATGCGGGTGAGCAGTGACATCCGCATCATTGTCCATAAAACGAGCAGTAGCCTCTTGCTCTGCTATGTAGATCATCACGACAATGCGTATCTCTGGGCACAGCGACGGAAGATTGAGCGACATCCAAAGACTGGCGCGGCTCAACTCGTCGAGGTGCGTGAAACCGTTCGTGATATTGAAGTCCCTCGATATGTTGACGCTCCAACTCCATCAGAGATTCCCGAAGCACCAACCAAAGAGCCATTGTTCGAATCCATGACTGAGGATGAGCTGCTTGGGTATGGCGTGCCACCAGAATGGATCGACGAAGTATGCCAAGCCACAGAAGACACGCTCTTTGATCTTTCGGATCATTTACCCAGCGAAGCTGCTGAAGCACTCCTTGAGTTGGCTGTAGGCGGCTCCCCATCTCCTTCTGTTGAGACTACGGATGATACCGACCCGTTTGCTCATCCAGATGCGCAGCGCCGCTTCCGCTTGATGACGGATTCAGAGGAGTTGACTCGGGCTCTAGAGTATTCATGGGAAAAATGGACGGTATTCCTCCATCCAGATCAACAAGGCATTGTGGAGCGGGATTTCGGAGGCCCCGCCCGCGTATCAGGATCCGCAGGAACAGGGAAGACTGTCGTTGCCTTGCACCGGGCAGTGTATTTGGCGAAGGCGTACCCAGAGGCAGAGGTACTCCTGACTACATTCTCCATCACGCTTGCGAAACATCTTCGACGCAAAATCAATAACTTGATTGGGGATGATGAGGCTCTTCAAGATCGCATTGTTGTTCGATCAATCAATGAAGTCGGCATCGACATGTATGAATCAGAATTTGGGAAATCGCAAATCCCTACTTCATCAATGATCCGCACGCTTATCAAGGATGCCTCAGAAGCTTCCGAGTCTCATCGTTTCACCATCCGATTCTTGGAGACAGAGTGGCATGATGTTGTTGATGCATGGCAGCTCGATTCTTGGGAATCATACCGTGATGTGGCACGCTTGGGTCGAAAAACAAGATTGGGTCCTAAACAACGCGAACTGCTTTGGTCGATTTTCAAGCAAGTCAGAAAGTCGCTGACAGATCGAGGTCTTGTGACAATCCCATCAGTATTTGCAGCGATAACGAAACAAATTGAAAATGGAACTGAGAGTGTTGCGAAGTTCGTTGTTGTTGATGAAGCCCAAGACATCAGCGTACCTCAGCTCCGATTCCTGTCGGCGCTAGCAGGAAACAATGCTAACGGACTCTTCTTTGCTGGTGATCTTGGTCAACGAATTTTCCAAACCCCATTTTCATGGCGGTCACTGGGCGTTGATATCCGAGGTCGATCCAGCACCTTACGGATTAACTATCGAACTTCACATCAGATTCGACAACAAGCAGATCGCCTGCTTCCCAATGAGATGGCAGATGTGGATGGAAATTCGGAAACCAGAAAAGGGACAGTCTCTGCATTCAATGGCCCCAGTGCGACGATTCAGGTTGTTCAATCCACTGATGACGAAGCTGCATTCATTGCCGATTGGTTGGAATCTCGTGTTAATGAAGGCATGCTGCCGCATGAGATCGGCATATTTGTTCGGTCCCCAAATGAACTCCCAAGGGCGCGAGCGGCCATTGCAAAGACCAACCTCAAGTTTATTGAGCTTGACCCCAACACTGAATCAGCTGTTGGATCAGTTTCGATCTGCCCTATGCATCTTGCCAAAGGCTTGGAGTTCAGGGCTGTAGTAGTCGCAGCATGTGATGATGAGGTTATTCCCCTTCAATCACGAATTGATGAGATCGTTGACGAGGCGGATCTAGAGGATGTCTATGAAACTGAGCGGCACCTTTTATATGTAGCATGCACAAGAGCTAGAGATCACTTGTTGGTAATTGGGTCTGATCCTGCTTCAGAGTTCCTGGATGACCTACTCGATTTCTAGTTGAGCATAGAATACATACGTGACAATTGTCCCAGATCGCCTGTTTACAGGCCGTTGCTTATATGTTCAACCCTGCCTAGCCGAGCACATAGACGACTGCAATGCGTGTGATTTCTGCTAGATATGCGGCTTCCTGCCACTCAAATCAAATCCCCAAGAAGAATTATCCCGTTCTCTATTTGATTTGAGCCATTCATTGCGCTACGATCGAACGCAGCATGATGAAATCAAACAATCCTCAACCCGTTTCAATCTCTCTCCTCGATGTGGAGTTCCGCTGTAGTCATTGGCCTGTCGAATCCCCCAAGGAAGACCGAGAAAAACTTCGAACTTTCCTGCAAAATCTGTCTTCAACTCATCAGGGCCCAATCAAGCGTCAAGGACGCACTCGATGTACCTATGTCGATGTGCTCACCGATGTTCATTGTGGCCGCCCAACTGATTTTGGTGACAACGACGCGTTCAAGCTTGCTACGAAGCTCGCCTGCGAGATCCCCCGGGGAACCATCTCTTCAGGCATGATCCTTACACTCATCAACTACTCGCCAATTAACACAATGCAGCAAACATTTCGATACCATCCCGAAAAACAAACGGCTTCAAAAGTGATCACAACTCCTGGGCTCACTATTGAACAGATCAAAATCACACCAAGTGATCGACAAGTTAAACATGAAGAAATACAACGGCATCTGATCATCAACATGGATGAGTACGCCTCATCAAAAACTGAAATCAACTGGAACGAACTGGCCATCATTGCCGCTCTCGCACACCTCAAGTGCGACATTGAAGTCATGATCGACACTGGGTTTTTTCCAATACGAATGTGTGATCGCGAACGCTGCCATGCATTCTATAGACCTAGCCATATGGCAGGACGATCTCGATTCTGCAGTGATACCTGTCGGGCATGTGCGCCTAGAGAGCAAGGAAAGAAACAAGAGAAGTACTCGTCTAAATAACTAAACAACAACCCAGAAAGGACATCATACACAGAAAGAACCATCTCAATCACACAGTTGTATTCGATCGAAGCAAGAATCGTTTCGATCAACCCGGGCCGAGGAAAGGAATTCATACCCGAGCTACAAAGGCTGAATCGCATTTGAACGCTCAGGACAGGCTCCGACAAACTTATTTAAGGAGTCGGAAAATGATTTTTCTTCCTAAATCACAGACCATTTCTGTCAATCACATTAACCCCGCCTCATACAACCCACGAAAAGATCTCCACCCAGAGTCAAAGACGGCTCAACAACTGCTTGCCAGCATGGAAGAGTTTGGCTGTGTGGAGCAACTTGTTTGGAACAAGCTGACTGGCAACCTCGTCGGTGGTCACCAACGGCTCAAGATCCTGATTAGCCAAGGGTTCAAGAAGATCCCTGTCACCGTAGTAGAACTCGATCTGGAAGATGAAAAGAAGCTCAACCTTGCTCTCAACAAAATCAATGGTGAATGGGACAATTCCTTGCTCTCAGATCTCCTTACCGAGCTCACGGCTGATCATGACTTTGACTCAACCCTTACAGGATTTGGCTCGAATGAGATCGATCAGTTGCTTGAAGAGCATGCTCAGGTAGATCTGATAGCCGTTGAGGAAGATGCGGAGCAGATTGATTCTGAAACGGATGTCCCGATCACTCGCCATGGCGAGATCATTGAACTCGGCCAACACCGCATCGCATGCGGAGACTGTACAGATCCATCAGTGCTTGTTGCACTCATGGGTGATGAGCGTGCTCATATGCTCAATACGGATCCGCCTTACAATGTCGCGTACAACACCTCCAATCGCCCGACTGCTCAAAAATCAAAGAAATCTTCACGGGCAATCGCCAACGACAAGATGTCGCCCGAACAGTACCGGGTATTCACAAAGAACTGGCTCGGAGAGGTGAAGGATCTTCTCAAAGCAGGTGCGAGTTACTACATCTGGAACGGCCATGCCAACTTCGGTCACATGTCGGACTTACTCACCGAGCTCAAGATGAAGCCTCGGAATGTGATCACTTGGGCGAAGGAATCGTTGTCGCCTGGCTTCAGCCACTATAACCAGCAGACGGAGTTCTGCTTATACGGGTGGAAGATTGGCAAGAGTAAGCAGTGGCATGGACCGAAGAATGAGTCCACGCTCTGGTCTGTCACGCGTGATCGTGGCAATCTGTATCGCCATCCGACACAGAAGGCGTTGCCGCTAGCGGAGCGGGCTATTCGCAACTCCTCCTCCCGTGGCAATCTAATCCTTGATCCGTTTCTTGGGTCGGGGACGACGCTGATTGCGGCGTCTCGGCTCGGACGCCGATGCTTCGGGATCGAACTCGATCCTCGATACTGCGATGTGATCGTTCGACGATACATCGCAACCGTTGGCCGCTCAGCTGTGGATCAATCGATTCTATCCCGATGGGCTCCAGAGCAAGTTTCTAAAGGAGGTGATTCATGAGCAAGCCGCGTAAGAGTGCTCCTCGAACAACGACCCAGTTCGTTCATCAACTCAAAGCCGGAAAGATCATTGGCAAAGGAGTCCCAATGGAATCTCGGCGTGAGTGTGTTCAATGGTTATGGCTCGAGGGCCTATCCAACGCTGAGATTGCGGATCTGTTTGAGAAGTGCGAAAAAACCATCCAGCGTGATTTAGTTGTGATTCGAGAAAGGAATGCGATTCAACCTTCTTCCAAAATTGTCGCAGAGATACTCGGAGAGTATTGGCTACAGGTCCAAGCCTTAGCACAAAGGATGCGGCGCGTAGGTCGGGATTCAAGGACGAATCCATCGGATCAGATCGCTGCAGAGCGAGCAATTGTGGAATCGTATAATCAACTCTTGCACCGCCTCCACAGCATCGGCCTAACCAATGGAATGGGATCCGTGCAGGAAGAGCCTACGGATCTTGCTGAACTGCTCCATGCGGTCACCGTGATCGGGACCGAACTCGGTGAAGATTCTGAGATGGGCATCCAAGTAATCGCCCTGCTGGAATCAATCCGAGGCTCGATCGACAAGGGGAATACAGCATGATCAACACCAAACTGGGATCAAACTCGACTCTCAGTGCGATCCGGCGCCAGACCGGCGCCGGATCGCTTCTACCGTTTATGAAAATGTACCTTCGCCACCGTACCACTCTGCCCTGGAGCAGGATGCACGAGGAGATAGCCACTGATTACAAACAGATCGGATCTGACAATCCGCTCCGCTTCGTCTTGGCTGCCCCCGACGGCTATGGCAAGACTACCATGACGACATTCGCCTTGGTTTTGTGGTCATTGGCTTACAAACATTGTCGATGCATCGCCATTGGTTCGCACACGCGCACAGCAGCTGGTGAACTTTTGCGATCGGTGGACCATGAGCTCAGCACCAATAAGATGCTCCGTACCGATTTCCCTCACCTTGCCGCTCTTCAACGCGGGTCTGGATCCAGCGGGTCACGAGCATCGCCGCCACGGGATATTTATGTACAAGGCGTTGCTCGACTCACAACCTTCGGCCCAACATCGAGCTTGGGCGAGATCAACTTTGAGGGCTCGCCGCCAGACCTCATCATCCTTGACGGCTTTGAAGCAAATCCAGAGGAGAATGAAAATCCAAATGGTGGTAAGAGTGTCAAACTCGAAAGACATATCCACCGCAAAATCCTCTCGAGATACACGGGCGCCTCGGTCATCGTCCTCGGCACCCTCACCCACGCCAACAGCCTGATCGATCGGTTGCTGAAACTAAATCAGTCCTCGATGTGGACGCAGCGGTTCTATCCAGCAGTGGATTCGTATCCAGCCAACTTTGATCTTTGGTTCGCATGGGCCAAGCACTTGCGAGTGGATCGGACTCAAGCCCAACACTACTTCGATACACATCGCGAGCAACTCCTCGATGGTGTTGAGGTGCTATGGCCGAAACACGAGCCGTTTGAGCAGATGATGTCACTTCGGGCACTCCATGGCTGGGAGTGGTTCGACCGCAATAGGCAAGGCGCCCCACTTGGCGGATCATGGCGTACATGCTCACCAAACGGAGCCGTGATTCAGCCACGGAGCGGGGGAACGGAAAAGCCGTACATCCTTGATCATGCCGGATACCGGAGGGAATGGCGGCATCATTCTGCAGGTATTGATCCAACCGTCACATTGCGTATAGAGGACGAATCACCCCCACAGGGCCGCACGGTGCCCATATCGCAGAATGTGGAAGATATAGGATCCGCATTCTGATTCCTATTCTCGCTTGACACCGGGGCACCCCAAGCCATTACTTCATGTGAGACGGCGTTTGATCGGGATTGCCCCGATTTGCCGATACTCAAGGAGAATTACCACTTACTGGGCCACGAGGCCCGACATCCCGTTGACGCGCGAGCGTCTTGCTGTTTCCGGAGAATCCGCCAACTTGGGCTTACGCCCTCGAACAGGAATTGCAGCACAGAGCCGCGCCCCCGCAAGGGGGCGCCGGCCATGTGTTGTTTTCCTGTGCCCCTTGGCGGGGGCCTCCGGAGTGACCTTGGTTCGGCGCCTCTTTTATGCGCTGATTCCACAGCTTGCCTCCGCGACCAACATTGGAGGACACAGCATCATGCGCATTAAACCATCCCAACTCTTCCTCATCCTCACGGTCGGATTCCTCGCGTCATGCGGTCAACAGGAAGAGCCAGTCCATGCGAAACCCTCTCAGCCAACGCCCATGAAACTCATCGCAGAACCGGAGCCTATAGAACAACCGGCCGACCCTGTAGAATCAGTTCCACCGCAGCCCGAAACACCACCACCCATTGTTGAACCTGAAGAACCCGAGCAACCCGAGTACGCATTCATCGGTCGACCAAAGCCATTCCACTATTCAAACATTCGCCGATTTGGTATCCGCATCCGAGTTGAGCGAGATCACACACGCGAAGAGATTGAATCAATCCTTGAGCAAGCTGCTCGTGCTACCAAAGCATCAGTAGGTGGGCATGCAATCGATGTGATGGCCTTTGCGCCTGGCGATGACTCCTCCGGCTCCGCCTCTGTAGGCCAAGGCGTGCTCGCCCCGAACGGGCGATGGGCCGACGCCGGCTCATCAGACCCCGTCGCGTTCCGTATTCTGTTTTTCAGCGATGTTTATTTTCAGCCGGAAGCTGAAAAACAAAGCTGGCAACCTGGCGATCAGGTTGTTCTGCAAGACGACGATGGCGATCCCATCCGACTCACTGACCGTTGGGACAACTGGAGCCAAGCCCATGAAGTCACCTCCGTACCTCACGGTACTGAAGCCACTATTCTGCAGAAGCACATCGAGCCAATGGGCGATGGTTCTGCATTGATCCGCTATGAAATCAAAGCCGTGATCGACAGCAAAACCGTTCGAGGCTGGGTTCATCGGGAAGCTGTCGAGGGATCGACCGCTCCCTGAACACAATCTGCAGATAGTCTCTCGAATAGCACGATACTCGCTTGCTATCTCCCCGAGATGATGGCTATATGGGGTAAGCGGATTCCCCGCCTTCACTACCCCGGCCACGCCCTGCGGCCAGCCCCGGATCCAACGCATCACGCACCCTCTCGTTGAGAGAAATGTCTGCATGCCCGGGGCCAGCCCGAACAGGCACATCAAGGAAGCCCGATGACCATCGAACTCCACACCCTGACCAATCTGACTCCAGCCCGGCTCCAACAGGAATGGGCAAATCTCGGCATCCGTGGCGATCCCCCGCACTTCAAGCAGGCTCTCGTCCGAGGCCTTTCGTGGCATCTCCAGAAGCAAGCCCATGGCGGGCTCGACGCCGACACACGCCGCCTGCTCAGAACCGCCATCCGCAACGCCCCAACACCGTCATCCAAGCAGAGCGTCGCCGGACAGCGGAAGCAGCGGGACCCAATCAAACTCCCCGAGGGCACCACCCTCGTCCGAACATGGCGCGGGCACCACCACGAGGTCACGGTCCTCGAAGATGGAAAACGCTTCCGGTACCGGGAGACCGAGTTTGCAAGTTTGTCCGAGATCGCTCGCGAGATCACCGGGGCACGCTGGTCCGGACCGCGCTTCTTTGGCCTCAAAAAACTCAAGCAATCTGCATAAGGAATCACCATGAAGACCACCCGCTGTGCAATCTACACCCGCAAGTCCAACGAAGAAGGCCTCGACATGGCATTCAACTCACTTGACGCTCAGCGCGAAGCAGGCATCGATTACATTAAGAGCCAGAAGCACGAGGGTTGGCTGCTAGTTGAAGATGAGTACAACGACGGCGGCTTCTCTGGCGGCACCATGAAACGGCCTGGGCTCAAGCAGCTGCTTGATGACATCGACCGAGGCCGAATCGATGTCGTCGTGGTGTACAAGGTCGATAGGCTGAGCCGCTCGCTCAGTGATTTCGCTCGGATGATGGATGTGTTTGACGAAAAGCAGGTCTCGTTTGTTTCGGTGACGCAGCAGTTCAACACCACGACCTCGATGGGACGCTTGACACTCAACATGCTTCTGAGCTTTGCCCAGTTCGAACGCGAGGTGTCGGGCGAGCGTATCCGCGACAAGCTCGCCGCGACGAAGAAGAAGGGGTATTGGGTCGGCGGCACACCACCGCTCGGCTACCGGCTCCAGACGGGCGAAGAATCCAAGGGCCTCTTCATCATTCCAGAACAAGCGGATCTTGTTCGCACAATCTTCGAACGGTACATTGATGCCCCTTCACTCGTTGCCGTGGCGAATGAACTCAACGAATCCGGATACACCACAAAGCAATGGACGAGCAATAAGGGCATTGTTCATGGTGGAAAACGACTCTCTCAGAAGTACATCCACGGCGTCCTGACCAACCGGATCTACATCGGCAAGATTACCCATACCCGGGGCGACCACACTGAAATCTATGAGGGCTTGCATGAATCCATCATCGATCAGGCTACATGGGACACCGCGCAGAAGCTTATGACCAAGCAGGACCGCAAGAGCCTGCACCGCTGGACACACCCGCATCTACTCAAGGGCAAGCTGCGCACGAGCGATGGATTTGCGATGAGCCCGACCTCCACGCACCGGCCGCTGACCAAGAAGAGTGAAACCAGCCAGAAGCGGCTCGTGCGGTACTACATCAGTCAGAAGGCAATCAAGCACGGCTTCAAGAGCTGCCCGATCAAGACCATCAATGCAGTGCATCTCGATGAACTGGTCCGAGGGCTGGTGCTCGGACACCTCAATCACAGCGATCTTGACCAGCAGTCCACCGAAATCCGGGACCGCTGGATCCGAAAGGCCATCCATGATGTCACGCTCGCGCCAGACTCCATCACGGTCCAACTTGATACCAAAAAGATCGAGCAACTCCAACGGCATGCCTTCAGATCACCGCCGAATGTCATCCCGTCGCGTCCGGTCTGCTTGCGAACACCAGAGGTCGAAGACCATGGCGAGCACATCGAGCTGAAACTGCAGCTCCAAATCAAGAAGCTCGATGGTCGCCGGTTGCTTCTCAGCCCCGATGGGCATGACCTGATCATCCCCTCTGAACCCGAACCTAGGCAGCACATAGTCGACGCAATTGGGCTGGCCTATCGATGGCATGATGAACTAATCAACTCTGACTCACAGATCACAGAGTTTGCCAAAGAACAAGGCATCGCACGAACACGGATCATCAAACTTCTCCCCCTCACCCAGCTCGGCCCGGAGGTCCTGCGCCATGCTCTTGCTGGGACACTCCCGAGCACGATCACGCTCGACGATTTGCTCACCGCGTCGATGCAACTTGACTGGAATCGGCAAGCCGCTGAACTCGGGATCAATGCCGCAACAATCGATCAGCACAATGTGCGATCGGCGGGCTGATTCCCTGCTCGTTCCCTGTTATCTCGCGCGGGGAAACCCGGACTTACCATGCCAAATGATGCCATTTCCATGCGATGGATAATCGGCATCTCTGGGATGCCTGCAACTTTGCTCCCTGATTTTGCAGAAAGTCCCTGTTTATACCGCCCGAACAGGGAACTCGATACACGCGCGGGGACATCCCTAACATCGCCACGAGAGACACTCGCTGCAATTCGGGCAGATGTTGGCTGATCTGGACAGAGTGGGAAATCTCGGAGACGCGCCGAACCGCGTAGTTCGCTCCAAAACGGGCGAAACGACGCCTTTGTGGGGACGCCGTTTCGTATACCGATTAAGTCAACGGAGAGGGGGGGATTCGAACCCCCGAGAGGATTACTCCTCCACACGAATTCCAATCGTGCGCCTTCAACCGCTCAGCCACCTCTCCAGAGATCGAATCGGCTCAGTTTGGGGTTTGAGCCGCGGTCGGATGGATAGTGTAGGCGATCTTCGATCCCCCGGCCTTGAGACAAGCGAGATCATGAGAGCGGGAGGTTGGGTGATAGGATTAGCTCGATATCGCTGTTGCCAAGGCCCGGATCAGGTCCTCGGGCTCGCTCATCCGCCCGGTCCCGTCGTGGCGGCAGGCCTGCCAGCCGGTGCCTGGGCCGACGATGATGTTGCCGTCGTCTTGGGCGAGCTTGATATTCCGCTGATTGGCGGGTTGGGACCACATCGAATCGTTCATTGCCGGAGCGATCAGGACTGGGGTGGTCTTTCGGTTGATGGCGCTGGTAATCAGGGTCACGACCGAGTCGGTCTGCCCATTGACGATGGCGCTGAGCGAGTTCATCGTGCATGGTGCGATCAGGACGGCGTCGGAGCGGTCCGCCAGCGAGATGTGCTGGGGGTCGGATGATTCGAGGTGTTCCCAGGGCGAGGTGTAGACGGGGTTCCCCGACAAGGCTTGAAAGGTCAGCGGCGTGACAAAGCGGGTCGCGTTTTCGGTCATCGCGACGGTGACTTGTGCGCCTGCTTGGGCGAGGCGGGAAACCACAGCGCACATTTTATAGACCGCGATACCACCGGTGATGCCGACGAAAATCCTCGCGCCTTCTTTGGCGTCCCCTTGGGGACCAAAGATCGAAGCGAGTTTCTGTGGGTTCAACCAATCCTCAGCGATGGCAAACTCCGGGTGGTTGGGGGTAGGTGTCATCTGAGCGTATTAGAGAAGGGCTTCGCTGCTTGCGGCGGTTTCTTGGGTGTCTGAAGTGTCTTGGTCTTCGACATACTCAAGTGTGATTTTGTCCTGCAGGATTTCTTCGACGACCAGCTCGAGGTCTGTCATACCGTCGCGTGCGACGAGCGGGCGGGCGCCGTCGAGGAGTTGCTGGAGTCTGCGTTGGATCAGTGCGCAGAGCTTGAACTTGCCTCCGACTTTCTCAACGATTGCATCACTTTTCAATGCTTCGATCATCTGCTATCCTTCTGGGTAGCCGCGGGCTTGCTCGCGGGTGGGATGGATTTGATTTCTCGCTGGACCCGCGATCATCAAGGCCTGATGGCTCTTGAAGCGTGGCAGGGGAGAGTTTAGGCCTATGCAACCGGTTGGGCGACAACCGGTTGGGTCGGCGGGGTGTTTATCTAATCAAAGGCTCTGAATCGAGCCCAATTTGAGGGTGTTTGCGTGAAACCGACCGGCTCGACAGAAATTCAGCGATTCCAGATGGGCGACCGGGTGGTCCATAGCTCCAAGCCAGAGTGGGGGGTCGGGATCGTTTCGACCTCTTCAATGGGTGATCACGAGGGGGTCCCGTGCCAGCGGCTGGTGATCCGGTTTGACCGGGCGGGGCTCAAAACGGTATCCACAGCCTTTGCCAAGATCGAGGCCGCAGGTGACCGGGTGGGGACGGTCCCAGAGAAGGAATCGCCCCAGGCCCAATCAGAGGGTGAGGCCAATCCGATCCTCAAAGCGACGCTCCGAGAAGTTCAGGACATCATGGTGAGCATCCCTGAGGCCGCCCGTGACCCCTTTGCGACCCCGGCCCAGAGGCTCAAGGCGACCCTGGGTCTGTACAGATTTACCAGTTCTGGTGGGCCATTAATAGACTGGGCGGTGATGCAGAGCGGGCTGAGCGATCCTTTGACGAGGTTCACGCGTCACGAGTTGGAAGATTTCTTTGGGTTCTTTGAGAAGATTCTCTGGAAGCATCTTGGTAAGATGGTCCGTGAAGCTCGGGATGTACCAGCCTCTGAGTTGATACAGATCCGGGATTCGGCCCCGCTTGCGGGGCAGCAAGCGTTGCAGCGGCTCCACCGCTCACGTTGATTCTGGGCATCATCCGGCACAGCCGGACCCATGATCCCACCAGAGGCGAAGGACGCATCTGGACCCAGAATCACCACGGATGACACAAAACGGATTGATTGGATCCCAGGAGGGGATATTTTCGGACGCTTATGGCGTTCGTCGGTTTGGCACGGGATCTCGGCGTTTGTTGGCCGGGCGTGTGCAACTGGGTTTGGTGTCGGCATGCTTGCCGGCGTCAAAATCTAAGAAAGGAAATTTACCATGACCGAGAACGAATTCCAATCACGCCTCGCCACTCTCCTTGGACAGATCGATTCACTCCCAGAGGACCAGCGTCCCAAGCTCGCGAAGCTTGCTGCCGAAACCCAGGGTCGTCATGATCGCATGAAGAAGACTGTTGCCGAGCTCCAAGACTCACTCGATCACCTCCGCCTGAGCGTCAAGTACTTGGTCTTTGATCTGGAGGCGACCCGCCGAGAGAACAAATACCTCCGCAATATGCTCGAAACCGATAGCAACGAAGGCAACGGCGCGGATTGAGATGATGTGTTGTCCGGGTAGGACGATTCTGAGGATAGAACAAAGCTGATTGATCGGGTACCCCGCCGGTGGGTAGCGGGGTGCTTGATTAAGACGGCAACGATCGAGGGATTCTGGCCTGCAAGGGCTCGGATCCCTTGTTCAATTGGGGTCTGGGGTCTACGCTTGCCCGATAGCGGGCACGAATATTTGCTCGCTCTGGATCGGTGCCCGAGAGGCTGAAGGGGCCGGATTGCTAATCCGGTGTACAGGGTAAACCTGTACCGAGGGTTCGAATCCCTCTCGATCCGTTTGGGTAAAGGCAATGGAATGGCATCTCGAAAGGGTGTCGTTTCTGCTGTTTTGGGGCAAAGACAGTCGCTGCGCTGCTCAGCTTCTTCACTTCTTCACTGTTTCACTGTTCCTGCCAGAACTCGAAATGTGAGTCAAAAGTAAGTTGCTGTCTCTCCGGGAGATTTGCGGAAAGGCATGGTGCGGTCCTTGCTATTCCAGTTCCGGAATGTGTCACAGGTGATCTATGAACATCAGGGTGAGAATCGGTCAGTTGCCCCGATCAAACTTTGGTTCCCACTCAGAGTTGTTGATTGTAAAGAGAGCTTTGAGGGGTGATTGCATCCCTGGAAATGCGAAACCATCGTGGGTTTCAGCCAAATGTAAAGATGGCTTACTGCTTCTTTCAACACATTTCGAGGCAAGGATATTCTTTAGACCGTTCTGGTCTATTTCGTAGTACACCCGCGGCTGTATAGCCTCAGGAACTCAGAAACATCAAAGAAGTTGAACTCTCCGTCAGTAAAGAGATCGGCAGATTCGCTTTGGGCCACAAAGGCGGAGAGGAAAGCGCTTACATCTAAGAATGAGAGTTGGCCAAATGGCTCTGCGAAGTCTGCCGGGTTGCACAAGGCTGTCTCAAGTGAGGGCACGCGTGCAATACTTCGTGAAGGAGTATCAAGAATACGATCGAAGTTGCCGCCGACAATCAAGTCTGAGCTTTCGAAGGCAAGGTCGTGGACTGAGCCAACAATATTGATCTGGGTACTGGTTGGGGTTGGCATCCATTCATCAATTGGTGCCGCATCGCTTGCGTTTAACGCGATGGCATAGGGGGCAATCTGTCCGTTTACACGAAGAAAGTTGCCGCCGAGATATACAGCTGAGTTCCCGGATTCAATGGAGAGTACATTGCCTTGGGTGATGTTTGGCGCCCAAGGAATTGGTGATCCGTCTATGGCGGATACTGCGGCTGCCGCGGAACGATCTTGATTTGCAACTGATCGTATATCACCCCCGATGTAGACACGGTCAGAGTCCACATGAATAGCGTGGACGGTTGCGTTGAAATCGACCTGAGGATCCCAGTCTGCTAGTGAGTTTGAGGTGGTGTCTATCGCGCTCAGGGCAGGGCGTGTAACTCCTTGGATTGTGACATAAAAACCGCCGACATATACTCGTTCTGAAGCCGAGTCATGGGTGAGCACATGGACCGATGCAGCTGAGTCCATACCTAAGTTTGCTGATGTGAGTGTGCCTGTATTGCGGTCAAGCTGGGCGAGTGCGGGTTGGAATCGGCCGCCTATCACATCCCAGTGGCCTCCAATGTACACAGCTTCGCTTGTGGCTTCGATTGCTTGTATAACAGGGAAGTCTACAGGTGGTGCGGACCAGTTCGTTGCATCGCCAGTGATCGCATCAAGCTCAGCTGCATAGAGTCGGTCTCTTCCACCGGCCTCTGCAAAGCCGCCAGAAATGAACACAGTGCCGTCTGCATAGTCAATATCAACAATACTTCCGTTTGCTCTCGGGTCCCATTCGGTTGCAGCTCCGGTTGTAAGATCGATGGCTGCACCAAAGCCCCGGGGTTGACCTCCTACACTTTGCAGCAAGCCACCTACAAACACATCACCGAAAGAGTTCGCCAAAGTAAAGACAGGACCATTTGTATTTGCGAGCCAGTCTGTTGCTGTTCCGAGCACTGGGTCAACTGCTGCTGCATGATGGCGTGTGCTGTTGCCTACAGTTTCAAACTCTCCTCCAATATACACGGCATCCAGTGTAGCATCAATAGACAGGACAGAGTTTGGGAAGACATCTGGATCCCAGTTCAGAAGATCCCCTGTGGTCCCATCAACCGCCGCGGCTCCAAACCGCTCTTGATTGTTGGCTTGCGTAAAGAAGCCCCCGGCATAAACAGCACCATTTTCTGCGGAGATCGTTCTGATCTGACCATTGAATATCGGTGCCCAAGGTAGAACATTCCCGGTCTGTATGTCGAAGGCCGCCAGGCGAGAACGCGGCTGGTTGCCGGCTTCAGAGAAGATTCCGCCGATATAGAGGACCCCGTTGAGATCATCAGCTTCAAAAACCGCAGAGTTTACGCCTGGATTCCAAGGCAGAAGGATGCCGGTGTCTTGATCAACGCGACCTAAGTGGCGTTGAGAAGAACCACCAATACCAAGGAATAAGCCAGAAACAATCATTGTCTCATCCAAAGGATGAAGATCAAACACCCCGGACGGGCCACCTCCAGAGAATCGGGTTACTTCAGGGTCCCACGGGAGCAGTTCTCCGGAGGGGATATCTATAGCCGCACCATTCCCACGGGGTTGGCTTGCAATTGTGTCGAACGCTCCACCTATGAAGAGTGTGTTGCCGACGCGTTCAATCGCTCGGACTGGCCCATCGGGTTGGGGGAGGGGGGGCATATTTAGGGTTCCGTCTGGCAAAAGATGTGCTAGGTATACATATAGCCGGCGGAAGTATGGATCTGGTCTCCGCCGATAAACCATCCGCCGTTCCCGTCAGACACTGCAGCCTCCACAGATCCTTCGAAAGCTACCGATTGTGGTTTGAGATTGCCCGTTGCATCGTTCACGATCGCGGCAGCTCCGGTAGGTGGGCCGATGTACTCGAAATCACCACCGAGATAGAGACGGTCTCCGGCTACCTCAACTGAGCGTACTCGCTCGTCAGTCATCCAAAGGGGGACAGCTACATTCGCAGACACAGGAGCAACCGCGACCGCGCATGTGGCGATGTATGCTGATGCTAGAAGTGGTTTTTGAGTATAGCGAGGGAGTCTGTTGGAACGCAAATGTGGCATCTCTTCTCATCTCCTAGTATGGTGGCCCCTCTTGATAGACCGAACACCCGAAATGGGCTGGGTATTTCAGATAGTTGAAAGAAATATGTTTGGATAAGCTCGGTGATACTGTGATCTCTGCACTGAGATGAAGCGTAATAGGCAGAATCGAATCTATGAAAGAGATAGCAGTGCCATCTTTGTGGTTCAATAAGTCAAATGGAGGGAAGGCAGAGATTGTTAGTGAACTACTGTTTTTAGGCGGCTTCTTGGTTTGGAGGCCTGATTTGTTGTGCTTTGGTGATCTGAGAAGCACAGTCGTTGATCAATGAGATTTTGTCGATGGGCTTGGTCTGGTAGGATGTGCAACCCGCCTTGAGACATTTATCACGGTCGCCCGACATAGCGTGGGCGGTCAGCGCGATGATCGGAATTTTCATTCCGCGTTGACGAATTTCGGTTGACGCGCTGTACCCATCAAGTACGGGCATCTGCATGTCCATGAGGACAAGGTCATAGTACGAAGAGTCTTGTGCGGTGAGCATATCGATCGCGATCCGGCCGTTTTCGGCGATCTCGATTTGTGCACCCGCCTTTCCGAGGTGGAAGCTGATGAGTCTTTGGTTGTCGGGGCCGTCTTCGACCAGCAGGATCCTGCGTCCTGAGAGTGTGTCTTGTTTCAGAGATTCGGGTGTTTCTGCTAGGGCCACCGGGCGGCTGATTCTCTGGGCGTATTCCTCTGCACCAATATTGGTTTTGTTGTCGATATTCCCAGGGTCGATCGAAATACGGAAGCACGAACCAAACCCGGGCTCGGATTCGACTGAGATTTTACCGCCGAGCATCTGGATGATCGAAGAGGTGATGTTGAGTCCCAACCCGGTCCCCCCGAACCTTCTTGTTGTTGAGGTATCGGCTTGTGTAAAGGCCTCGAAGATGCTTTTGCATTGATCCTCGGTCAGCCCGATGCCTGTATCGATTACTTCAAACTGGAGCTGCGGGTTTGGTGCGTTGGTCAATGAGGATCGAAGAGTGATCGATCCGGTTTCCGTGAACTTGGCGGCGTTTCCAACAAGATTCAGCAGGACCTGACGGAGCCGGGTGGGGTCGGACTGGATGGTGCTTGGGATCTGTGTACCGAACTCGATATTGAAGTCTAATCCCTTGCCACGGATCCGTTCGGACATCATGGAATCGATATGGTGGATGATATCGAGCGGGTGTATATCCAAAAGCTCTGAGGTCATTTTGCCCGCCTCGATCTTTGAGATATCGAGGATGTCGTTGATGATTGTTAGCAGGTGCTGCCCGTTGTTCCTGATGGTGTGGATCGCCTCGGTGCGTCTTTGCGGGGCGAGCAGAGAATCGCCATCTTCTTCGAGGAGCTCTGCGAAACCCAGGATCGCGGTCATCGGTGTGCGGATCTCGTGGCTCATGTTTGCGAGGAAGTCGCTCTTTGATCGGCTGAGTGATTCTGCCAGCTCGGCGGCTTCGCGCAGTCGTTCTTGGGAGGCGTTGTGTTCGAGCTCGACAGTGACGCGTGCTGCAAACAGTTTGAGCGCGGTCATGGGATCAACCGGGGAGCTCAATGGCTTTGAATCAACAACCATCAGTAGGCCGATGTCGTCGCCCTTGCTATCTGTGAGTTTGAGGCCGGCGTAGCCGCAGGCTTGCATCTCGGCCAGCATGTGGTCATCTGGGAATTTTTCGACTACGCCGTCAGGGTAGTAGCAGAAGTTGTTGTTGACGACTTGATTGCATGGTGTACCAGCGAGGTCGTATTCGAAGGGATTGACAGGCTGTCCATTATTTGAGCCGGCAACGAGGAGGGCGGATTGTTTCCCGTCTTGCTCGACTAGCCGAGTGACACCGGCGAACTGTGTTTGGGTGGCGTCGGCGAGAGCCGCACACAGGTTGGTAAGTGTTTCTTCCTCGGAACTTTCGGATTTCAGTTCTAGCGCGGTGCGGATGGCGAGATCAAGGCGCTTGGCGGGATCGATGTCGAGGTGCTGGCCGATGATGCGTTTGGCGGTCCCGTCTGGGTTTGATTCGATCACCTTCCCGGTCCACCTGATCCAGCGGTAGTTCTCTGCGTTGCAGAGGAGCCTGAACTCGGATTCGAACGATCCCTCGTTTGCTTCCATTGCCGATTGGATACATCCCAGGAACTCGGCCCGGTCATCGGGATGGATTCGGTTGTGGTAGTAGTCTGCCGGGATCGGGTTTGGGACTGCCTTGTCGCCAAGCATTGTAAAGTACCGATCGTTGGTGTGCAGCATGCCGCTCGAGATGTCCCAGTCCCAAACGCCGGCCTGGGCGGCGTCAATAGCCATGGCGAGTCGTTGTTCTATTTCGACAATTTCTGTGATGTCGGTTGCAATGGTGACGAGTCTGCTGAAGTAGCCTCCGATATCGAGCATCGGGATTTTGTCGATGCGCATTGTGCTGTGCTGGCCGCTCGGGCTTATAAATGAATCGATGACCCCCATCTTTGCCTCGCCGCTGACCATCACTTCTAGGTCGTCTTCGTATGAGGAGATCGGATCTTGATTTGTTAGGAACTGGCTGGATTTGTTGCCGATGATTTCATTTGGATCGAGCCCGATGGTATCCGAAGCGTGCTTGTTGAGGCGCAGGATTTTGTTGCTCTCGTCTTTATAAAGCACAATTGAAGGCAAGGCGTCAAGTATCGTGTGTAGCTCATGCTCCGCCTCTTTCTGACGGGTGACATCGATTCTGAGTGAATAGTACCGGAAGATTTCGCCGTTCGAATCGAGCATCGGGACAATTGTTGTGTCGGCCCAGAATATGCTGCCGTCCTTACGCCGATCACAAATCTCACCTCTCCAAATATTCCCGCCTTGGATTGTTTCGTACAGCTCTTGGAAGAACTCTGCGGAGTGGTGTCCCGAGTTCATGATTCTCGGATTTGCACCGACCAACTCCTCGCGTGTGTACCCTGTAAACTCGCACATCCGGTCGTTGACCATTGTGATGGTGCCATTGAGATCTGTATTGAGAACAATCGCGGCCAGGTTTGTCGCTCGCTGCTGAATACTGAGCAGTTGCTCAGAGAGCTCGGCGCGTTTGGCGTAGTCATTGGACTGGAGCAGGACCTTTCGGTATGCCCTGATCCCCGGCTCGACAACAAGAACAAGTGTTCCGATCCCGGCGATGCCCATCAGGGCAAACATCGCCCACCCGATCGATCGCGTGTTCTGGTTTTTGTCGATAGAGTTTTTGGTGAGTTCTATCATAAATGAATCGAGATCCTCAAGAATCTCGTATTCAGATTTAGTGATACTCTGGAGCTGCTCGGTCAGCTTTGACTCGTTTCGGGCCTCTGCGAAGTCATGGACTCTTGTTGCGGTTTCTAGATATGAATCAATTTTGGGTTGGATCGCTTGAATCTGTGAGTACAGGGTGTGCTCTTCACCGAACCGATTGATATTTCGTTGGAGATAGTCGCGTATCTGAGCGTGCCCAGTATGCAGCTCGTCGCTGGCTTGGTCGGTGTGGGAGATGTATTGGTCCATCGAATCCCACATCTGGCTTTCGAGAACTTCATCTATCCGGAACGCTTCTTTGGCGATCAGCTCGATCAGCATCCGTTGACGCCCGGCGATATTTAGAATTTCGATGTCGAGTTCAGAGTTTGCTATATGCTTGCTGATCGTGAGCTGGCCGTACAGGCTGGCTGTGAGCAATATGAGAAGGGTAATGATAAAGCGGGTCCTGAGACTTGACGAAAAGCGTTTAAGCAGCCCATCGTTTTTCAGGATCATGCACGACCCGATCGATGAGCGGTACTCAGTGTTCTTCTGAGGTTCAAGTTGGTCCTCTTTCAGTGATGCCATCGGGCCGGAAGTCCTTCGTTATTTGACACGAGAATCTTCTAGTGATCGGCCGATCATGCACTAAAATAAGGCGAAAGAACAGCATGGCAAAGAAAAACACAATGAGGACAACGGTGTCTGTAATCCGAAAAATAGTAGTTCAAAGGAGTTATTGATCTGCTGGGGCCATGGTGTCTCGATGGGAGGTTATAGAGTTTGTCAGGTGATTGCACAGCTGGCGTGGATCAAGGCCTGATTGAGAGTTGGTTTGTGTTGCCCATTGCTGGCCGCTGGAGGCGTGTGCGTCAACGGCAATACATGTGCTCGCAAAGAGATCGATATCGGGGTCGTCCACACATTGGGCGGCGAGTGATCCGATAACTCCCGCCAGGACATCTCCGGTGCCTCCGGTGGCCAGGCATGGGTGGCCATTTTTGCAAACCCAAACTCGATCCTGATCGCAGACAACGGTGCCCTTCCCTTTCAGGACGACAACGCAACCCAAGCGTGTGGCGAGCGAGGCGCAGGCTTTGATGCGTTGGTTTTCAGTGCCGTCGGGAGTGCCTTGGATCTCGAGGGCATTGAGGAGCCGTCCTGCCTCGCCCGGGTGGGGGGTCATGACGGTTGGTGTGATGGTGTGGTCGGCATGGCTGCTGAGTTTGCAAAAGGCGTTGATCGCGTCGGCATCGACCACCAGAGCTTTGCATCGGCTTGGCCTCTCCATAGACACCGCACTGTGAACAAGCTGCTCGATTTCTTTGCCCGCGCCCAGCCCGGGCCCGATGACAAGGGTATCGGATTCGGACATCAGCCGGTCGAGTACCGACTTGGCATGGGTTGGAATGAGGTTGCCCTTAGGAGCGATCCCGATGGGGAACCCGGTTGCCATTGGCGCGATGGTGAGGACTGCATTGAGGATCGGTTCGGGGGCACCAACTTTGACAAGCCCGCATCCTGCAGCGTTTGCTCCAAGAGCTACCAGCGCTGGGGCTCCGATCATCCTGGGTTTGAGTTCGTCGGGGCCACCCGGATTGCCGGCAGAGCCCCCAATGATTCCGACGGTGCCGAAGGTGCCTTTGTGCCCGTCGATGGGGCGGGCTTTAAGTCTTGGGAGTTTGGGGTTGGGAAGGGGGGAGCCGTCCATAGTGTATTGTTGCCGGTTGGATCGGCGGGTGATGGGTGTGGGGTGGATTGAAGCCCTATATTCTGGAGTGATTGATACGCATTGCCATCTTACATTTTCGGATTATGCCGGGCGGATTGATACGGTGCTTGAAGAGGCCGCCGCTTTGGGTGTGACCGGAGCGATCAGCATCGCGACGACGACCCAGGATTCGGTTGACACGCTCCTGCTTTCTCGTGAGCATGAGTTCGTCTGGTGCACCGCGGGGGTGCATCCGCTGTACGCGGACAAGGGGCCCCATGATTGGAATGTGCTGTCGAATCACGCGAAAGATCCAAAGTGTGTGGCATTTGGCGAGCTCGGGCTCGACAATCATTACGATGACCCCCCAAAGTTGATCCAGCGGACGGTGCTTGCTGAACAACTGGCGGTGATCGAATCGTGCTGGGATGATGGGTTGAAGTTGCCGATCGTGATTCATTGCCGCAAGGCGTTCGCGGATCTGATCCCGATTCTTCAGTCAACAAAGCTCGATGCGGACCGGTTCGTGTTCCATTGCTTTACGGGCTCGCCCGAAGAAGCGAGGATGGTGCTGGACTTTGGTGCGAGTATTTCGTTTACCGGGGTCGTGACTTATAACAACGCCAAGGAGGTCGCCGAGGCGGCCAAGCTGGTTCCGAGCGATCGGATTATGGTTGAGACCGATGCGCCGTTCTTGTCGCCCGATCCAAAGCGGGGCAAGCGTCCGTGCATGCCCGGGTGGGCACGGTACACGGCCGAATATCTTGCCAAGATTCGGGGCGTGTCGTTCGCGGAGTTTCATGATCAGATCGATGACAACACCGAACGGTTCTTTGGGATCCGTGCGCCAAAGCCCTCGTCCCTAGTTCTTGAGAGTGTTCTATGAATTTTGTGCTTGCAGAGAGCGGGTGGTTTCATACCTTGTCGCCTTATGTGTGGCGGATCTCGGGTGACTTTGGGATCCGCTGGTACGGGGTTTCGTACTTGTTGGCCTTTGCGATCGCGTATCTGATGCTGCGATGGCTGGCGGGCAAGGGTGTGACTCCGATCCCTCGTGACCGGGTCGCCGATGCGATGATGCTGCTGGTTGGGGGCGTGATTGTCGGGGGCCGGCTCGGGTACATCGTGCTGTACGATCCTGCGTTGCTGATTGATTTCTCGGGATCGGCACCGTGGTGGGGGGCGCTTCGGCTCACCAACGGTGGGATGTCCTCGCACGGCGGGTTTCTCGGGGTGATGGCCGCGTGCTGGTGGATCGGCAAGGGGTTCAAAGACGAGCATGGCAACCGGGTCCGGGGGTGCCCGGCGATGCATGTGATGGACATGTGCGCGATGGTGGCTCCGCTTGGGTTGATGCTCGGGAGACTGGCCAACTTTGTCAATGGAGAGTTGCTTGGGAAGGTTGTTGCATTACCCGGGAAATCATCGCCGTGGTATGGGGTACGGTACCCGCAGGAGATTCTTGAGCGTCCGATCGACACACTGCCACAAACACAGGAGGAGCTCGATCAGATTGTTCAGTTGTCCGTTCAACACATGCTCCCCAGCGAGACATCGTGGGAGCTGGGTTATATGCGGGTTCTTGATCTGATCCGCAGGGGCAACGAGGATCTGCGGGCACAGCTTGAACCGCTTATATCCGCTCGGTACCCGACACAGCTGATGCAGGCGTTCTTTGACGGACTGCTGGTGTTCATTGTTGTTTGGGCGATCGCCTACAAGCCTCGGCGGGTCGGGGTACTCGGGGCGTGGATGTGGATTGTCTACGCGCTTGGACGCATCCCGATGGACCTGGTCCGGCTGCCGGACGCGGGGGTTTCGCAGTTTGGCCCATTGACCCGCGGTCAGGGGTATTCGCTATTGATGCTGATAACCGGGATTGTGGCGTTGATCGTGATTCATAGGGTCAAAAGACCATATATGGGGGGATGGGGGAACCGGAAGAGCGAGGGGTCACTTCTCGCGTCCGAGGCGGGCGATGCCGAGGGTGGCGCCGAATCCGAGCACGATGATTCCAAGTGATCCTGCGATCTGACCGGAGTTTGGTGCAAAGGCTGATTGATCCCAGTCCTTGGCGTTGTCGTCGGCTTGCATGTCTTCTAGATTCTCGGCTGTCACCAGTTCGCCCTTGATCGTGTCGCCGATCTGTGGCATGGTTCCATACCGGAATGGATAGAGACCGGCGGGCGCGGCGACGATGAGCCCGAGCAGCACGCCGAGGGTGACGCGTTCGTATTTGTGGAGGACCCACCGGAGGATGTTGCTGACGACCACGACTCCGAGCACAACGCCGATCCCGACGGGGATGACGATGGACATCTGATCCATAACCGCAGAAACATCCGCGGCTTTGAGCGCGCTGATGGAGTCTTTGATCGCGCCGATGATTGTTTCGTACATGCCTAGCAAGAGCAGAAGAAATGCTCCGGAGACCCCCGGGAGGATCATCGCACTGGCGGCGGCGGCCCCGCCGATGACCATGCCGATTGGGCCATCAAGCCCCGCTGAATCAGCGCCAGATTCTTGGAGGTACACAAGCCCGCTCATAAGCACGGCTCCAACAACCACGCCGATACATACACGGGATGAGATCGGTTTGGCCATTTTGTAGAGGATGGGTACACCACCAAGCGTGAGCCCAATGAAGAGCGAGAACATGACCCAGCGGTGGTTGACCAGCGACCAGTGGATCGCCGACGCAAGCCCACCAATTGCGACCACGGCTCCGATGGCGACACAGCCCAGGGTGAGCAGGTCGTTCTTGGTGAACTTGAGACGGGTCAGATCAGAGACGGCGTCGATGAATCGGGTGTAGATCCCGCAGGCGACGAGCATGGTGCCTCCGGAGATCCCCGGGACGAGGTTGGCGAGCCCCATGAGGACGCCGCCGAGGAAGCAGCGAATAACCGGGACGCGGTCTTGATTGGTGCTTGTATCGGATTGGGTGTCTGTTGTTGGATTCATGGTTGGCTGGACGATAGGTCAGGTGGATGCTCAATCTGCGGTATGATGTTTGGATGAGTTTATGAAAGGTATATCCATGAGATTGATCGGACAATTCCTGCTGTTTGCTTTGGTGATCGGTGCGGCTTCGGGTTGCCGGAGTGTGCATCCCAGGTCGGTGGTTCCCAGCTCGCTTGCTTCCCAATCCGATGATTCTGGTTCAATACCGGTTGACGAGACCGCTGTCCCGTCCATCTGGCCGGCGAGGTGGGGGGTGGCGGCGATGGCTCCGGGCGTTGCCGCGGGGGTGATCAAAGAGCTCGAACACCCGGTCTCCGAGCTTGGGCGTGCACACCTTTCTCGGTTCCACCGTCTCCGGGTCGGGCCGACGGAATATGAGGACATGGCATCGTTGGCAGGTGGTCTTTCGGTGGATCGTTCGTACAAGTTCCAGGCCGAGGGCCCTGGGAGCTATTTGTTTGTGCATCAGCCGTCGGTTGATGATGAAGAGACTGATGCACCCAAGAAGAGCAAGGACGGGGAGCCCGAGCTTGTGTTCAAGTTCATCAGCGCCCAGTTGACCGGGTTTGTCCAGACCGGTCAGGAGTATGAAGAGCAGCTTGAGCTGGAGCGGACCTGGTTTACCTACCGAGTGCCACGGGGGGAGAAGGTCTCCATCGGGACGATTGTGCTGATGCCTGGGATGTTCGGGACCCCGGAACCGGTGATCGATGGGGTTGAGCGGTATTTCCGGTCCAAGGGGTGGTCTGTGCTTCGGATGCTCTCGCATCCATCACGGTTCACCGAGCGGAAGCAGTTCGGGCTTGACGAAGGCTCCGAAGCGAAGATATCGAAGCAAATCGCCGAGATGTTCGACACACGGGCCGCCGAAGCGGCGTACGCGACTTCATCAGCATTGCGGTTTGTCCATGAAAGGTTCCCCGAGAGTTCGGCCAAGCCCGCTGTGCTCTTTGGGATGTCCGGGGGGGCGATGATTCTCCCGAGTGTGTATTCATTTGATCCGTCGCTGTACAGCGCTGGGGTCATGATTGCCGGCGGGGGGAATTTTTTAGAGATCAATACCCGGTCCAACTACGCCAAGTGGATCGATGCGATGGATATCGATGCGGATCCGTCGGATGAGGAGATCCAGAAGCCTGAGAAGAAACAACTCAAGGAACTCGTAGACCTGTATCTGGCGATGTCGAATCTCGACTCGCTGCACACAGCAGAGTCGATGCACGGCCTGCCGATGCTGATGCTTCATGGCAGCAGCGACAAAGCGGTGCCCGCATCGACGGGTGATGCGCTCTACGAAGCGCTCGGCAGACCCGAACGGTGGGTGTACCCGGTCGGGCACGAGTTGATATTCGCGGCTCTTCCGATGCAGACGCCCAAGATCGAGAAATGGATCCGGGTCCAGGTGATTGAGTCCGGCGAATCGGACGAGTAGTCTTTAATCCCCGAGTCTGAACTGGGTGAGTAGCTTCGCGGATCCGAGCGGGTTGGACTGGTTAATTTCAAGCGCGATGAGCTGGCTGGGTCGCATCGAATAGAGGTTTGGGGCCGAGGGCCCGGCGCTGAGGACATCGGCGGTGCGGCTGATGATGGGGTTGTGGGAGATTATCGCCAGAACGGGGACTTGTGTGGTCGTGATGACTTCGAGGATATCGGGGACGGATTTGTGGGCCGCGAGTCGTTCTTCGGATTGCACTGGATGATCCATCGCGTTCCAGATCGGTGTGGCGGTTTGTTGTGCTCTGGTGTAGGGCGAGGCCAGGACTCGTGTTGGTCTGGCGGATTCTGGATCGTTCAAGAACATCGCGACGGCTTGGGCTTGGCGGTGTCCGAGGTCGGTGAGTTTGCGATCGGCGTCCAGGCCTGAGTCAGAATCGTTCTCGGCTTGGCCGTGGCGGATGAGGTAGACGATCATGAGGATATTCCTGTTGCAAAGGCCGCGGTTCCGATGGCGTATCCGCCCAGGACCCCAAGGAGCCCGAGGGCGAGCGACATGAGGACATAGACGGTCGCCATCCCGATGCGTTGGTTCTGGATAAGCTCGATTGTTTCCCAACCGAATGAGGAGAAGGTTGTGAATCCGCCAAGGACGCCGACGACGAGGAAGATCATGGCGGGTGATGTTTGCTGGCCGCGGGCGATGGCCCACGCCCACACCCCGCCGATGATGGCGCAGCCGATGAGATTGACGAGCATAGTGGCCAGCGGGTAGAGGTCGAGCCAGTGGGCAGCATGATCTTCACTTTGGGGGGTAAATCGGGCGACGAGTTGGCCGATCCCGAAACGGGCGACGGATCCGAGCCCGCCGCCGAGGAATACAAGCATGAGTTTGAGCATGATCTACTGTACCCAATCTGAGTGTGTTATGTGCCCGGGGCTCTGGGGCCTGTTTCTGAAGTATGGCGCCATGCGGTGAGTATGCCCAGGACGGCGTAGACGATCGAGGACGGGGCCAGCAAGCCGTGGATAGCGCCCTTTCCATTGTGGTAGAGGAACTCTCGGGTGGTGTCGTTGGGCGCAAAGTTCCAGTTGATGACGGTGATGGGGAACGAGACGATGATGAAAACGAGGAGCGTCAGGATTGCCGCGGCGAGACCGAGCGGCTTCGATCCGCCACCGGCGGCCTTGACTGCGAGAAGCCCGATCACGGAACCCGCGACCCAAACGAGTTGGTCAATTCGGGGGCGGTAGTCTGGGAAGGATTGTTTGATGATCCAGATCAGCCCGATCCAGAGCAGCCCGCAGGCGATGGTTGTTCCCAGGGCAACAAGTATCCCAGACCCGGTCCGGGGCGGGGGGCTTGGATGGGCAGGGGTTGGGAGCGTGGCAGCCTTGATTTGGGGTTGAGCTGGACGGAGCGATCTGAGATGCTCGATGGATGCGGGTTCGGAGGTGCTTGGTGTTCCCAGGTCGATATCGGTGTGCGGCGGGCGTTGGTAGGTGCCCAGATCGCTGAGATAGCTTGAGATGGAAGCTTGATGCTGATCGCTGAATCCGAGCCCGAGCGTTTCAAAGCTCTTGCTGAGTTGGCCGATCGGATCGGCGATGAGATTTTCATGGGTAATGAACGCGATGCGGCCCTCATCAAGAGACTGGGCTTGGGCGATGGTGGCGGTTTCTATTTCAAGATACTCTTCGACGATCCGGGCGCGGAGGGTAGATGCATCGAGTGGCTCTTCGAGCAGGTGCGACGAGAGGGCGTCGTGCATTCGGATGTTGGATTCGACGACTTTGATTGGATCACGCGAGACATGGAGGAAGCGGACATGATCGCCGAAGACCTTGACCAGCTCGGTGATGTGCGCCCCGTGATTTGGTGATTTGAGGACGAGCATCTGGTCTGGATGACCGCGGGTGACTTTCCAAGCGAAACCGGCGAGGGTCTTTCGCCAGCGTGTTCGCTCGGCTTCTGTGCAGTTTTCGAGTGTGTTCCATTTTTGCCATTTGGCCCATCGGCTGGGGAAGATCAATCGGCCTGGGAGCGTTGAGCAGTTGACCCATCCGGCGAGTGCAAAATCATCTTCGCCGGGCCACTTCGGCCCGAAGCCCACACCGTCTTGCGGGCGTGAGGAACTGAGGAAAGGGACCAGCAGGAACCGAGTAACAGCCCAACTCATCCAGAATCCCTGCCCGAGCAACGATTGATACCAGCGCGGGGTGATGGTATCTGGATCACACGCGATGAGGTTGTGGGCGTGGGTGGTGCCCGAGCGGTAGTAGCCCACGATGACCAGCACCCCCGGCGGGTGCTCGAGTTGTTGATTGTCTTTCTTGAAGATCGTCCAGCTGAGCCCGAAGATAATCCGTTCTGGCAAGGACCAGATTGTGCCTACCAGACTGGTGAACCCGATCCCGAGCAGGCGGAGCCAGTATCGTGGATGGGGGAGCGTGCCCCAGAGTATCCTGAGCCAGACATCAAGCGGTGCCAGCGCCAAGAGATGTGCAACGGGCATGGCCAGTGCCTGGGGGGCATTGGGGTGGCGTTTGGGTGTTGGGTTTGATCCATCGTTGGCAGTCACAAACGAGCATATGCATCCGGGGAATGAACTACCTTGTTTGACCGGGGATTCGTGCTTGGAGTTGCTTGCCTGTATATCCTCATCCAATGACAAATACCACGACAACACAGCCGCATCCACTCCTCATCAAGCTCGGCCTGGCCGATCACCCGCGCGTGGTGATGGATATCACTGGGAACGAAACCCCCGAAGCCGATGGCATTATCGTTGTGCGGAGCCCAGCGACCGGGTTGCCCCTCGCGGGCGTCAAGCTCGATGACGCGGCTTCCTACGAAGCGACCACCGCCAAAGCCGCCGAGGCGTTCAAGAACTTCCGGAAGGTACCGGCTCCGCAACGCGGCGAACTGGTCCGTAGGATCGGCAACGAATACCGGACGGTGCTCGAAGACCTTGGCTCGTTGTTGTCCCTTGAGATGGGCAAGATCAAGGCTGAGGGTATCGGCGAGGTTCAGGAGACGATTGATATTGCTGATTATGCGGTGGGCATGTCGCGTCAGATGTGCGGGATCACGATGCCATCGGAGCGTCCCGAACACACGATGAAAGAACAATGGCTCCCGCTCGGGCCCGTTGGCGTGATTACCGCGTTCAACTTCCCCAACGCTGTCTGGGGCTGGAACGCGATGCTCGCGGCGATCGCGGGCGACACGACCGTCTGGAAACCATCACTCCTCGCGCCGCTGACGGCGATCGCGACGAGCATGATCGGCGAGAAGATCGCTGCGGAAATGGGCTTTGAGAATATATTCCAGCTCGTCATCGGGACCGATGATGTGGTTGGTGAGACGATGATCGCGGACAAGCGGTATCCATTGATCAGCGCGACCGGGTCATGCCGAATGGGACGCCGGGTTGGTTCGGTTGTGGCGGGTCGGTTGGGCAAATGCCTGCTCGAACTCGGTGGCAACAACGCGGTGATCATCGAACCAGACGCAAATCTGGATCTGGCACTCAAATCGACGGTCTTTGGTGCGGTCGGGACGGCCGGGCAACGGTGTACCTCAACGCGGCGTCTGATTATCCATGAATCAATCGCTGATGCGTTTACAGAAAAACTCGTCAAGGCGTACGAGACGGTCAACATCGGTGACCCACTGGACGAATCGGTGCTGATGGGGCCATTGATCAATGAAACTTCTGTACAGCAGTACGAGCACGCAGTGAGCGAAGCCGTCAAGCAAGGCGGGACATTGCTGACCGGCGGCGAGCGGGTCAAGCTGGATGGGGAACTCAGCGGCGGGCACTTTGTCAAGCCGACGATTATCAAGGTTCCCGCGTCCAACGAACTCCCGATGGCGTACGAAGAAACCTTTGCTCCGATTTTGTATGTGTTCACTTACAAGACACTTGAAGAAGCGATCGACATGCAGAACAGCGTGGACCAGGGATTGAGCAGCGCGATCTTTACGGGATCATCCAACGCCGCTCAGCGGTTCCTCGCCCCGACGGGTGCGGGATCGGATTGCGGGATCGCCAACATCAATCTCGGGACCTCGGGTGCTGAGATCGGCGGTGCGTTCGGCGGTGAAAAAGACACCGGCGGGGGAAGAGAGTCAGGTTCTGATGCTTGGAAGGTATACATGCGCCGTCAGACCTGTACAATCAACTATGGTGATGAACTTACACTTGCACAGGGGATCCGCTTTGAGTAAGCAACAAACAACTGTTGATACCATGGCCAACGCGGCCGTCTCCGAGATAGTCTCCGGCATGACCGTCGGGCTTGGTGCAGGACTGACCGCAGCACGCGGCATCCACGCGCTGGCTCAGCGGGTGATTGATGAAGGCCTTGATGTCAACTGCGTCGCGGCTTCCGAAAGAGCAGAGGATTTGGGAAGATCGCTCGGGCTCAAGATCATTGACTTTGCAATGCTCGAAGAGATCGATGTGCTGATCGACGGCGCCGACGAGGTGGACCGGTCGATGGTGGTGCTCAAAGGATCGCGCGGGGCGATGACCCGTGAGCGGATCCTGTGCTGGGCGTCCAAGCGGACGATCTTTATGGTTGGGGGAAAAAAAGTCGCCGAGGCGCAGGTTGGTGCATCGAGCCCTCTCCCGATCGCAATCATGGCTTATGGGGTAGCGTCTACCCGCAAAGCACTGCGTCATATAGGGATCAACGGTGTTATCCGCCAAGATATGGACGGGCGTCTGTTCCTGACCGACAATGGGAATCTCGTGCTCGACGCGACCATCAACGGGCTCGAAGACCTACCCGAGCTTGCGATGGGGCTCAACGACATCCCGGGCGTGATCGATCACGGCTTGTTCATCGACGAGGCCGACACGATCCTGATCGAAAAAGAAGACGGCTCAATCGAGCGACTCAACCGTACAACCGGTTCGTAATCAAACCGGGTAGCCGTGGCGCTCGCAGATTGTGTTGAGACGATCGAGTTGGTCGCCCATGCACTCTGTGTACGGTGCCCATTTGGCGACTGATCCCGAGTACACACCTTGGGCGGCTTGGTGGGGCTGGAGTGTGGGGACGATCCGTTTGCGATCCGCAAAGTTCAGGCACGCATCGTCCCACGGGAGTCCCGCGAACTCGACGAGCTCGCGCGTCTGGCTCTCGGGTTCTCTGACAACATGTTCGTAATCGGAAGTGGTGAGCCCGAGCCATGGGGCGCCTTCGGGGATCACCTTGAGCCAGTGTTCGTGGAGCTGGAGCCGGATCTCGATCATGTCAACGATGGATTTGAAGCTGTTGGTCCAGCCGTGGCCTCGGGCGAAGTTTCGGAAGAAGCAGGAAAGGGCGACATCGCGGGGGTCGCGGCGGGTCAGGATCATCTTGGCACCCGGCGCGATCGCGGCGAGCAACCCGATCTGTTCGTCGTTGCTTGGGTGCTTGTCAACGATATAGTCTGAGCTACCCGACGCTGCTTGGAGGTCCTCGACGAGCTGGCCGCCGAGTTTGGTTCTTTTGCTGCGGGTCAGGCGGCTGATGACTCTTTCAGATGGATCGGGATACATCTTGATTTTGAGTGCGGTCTGGATGAGAAGCGGGGATTCACCGGCGCTTTCAGCGAGGGGGTGGGCCGAGAGGATCTGTTCGTAGAGCGTGGTGCCCGATCGGGGCATCCCAGAGATCATCAGGATCTGAGGACGCTTGTCTGGGCCTGAGTCTTCTGGTTCGAGTGTCTTGAGAAAGTCGACGGTGAAGATTTCCATGATCTTCTTGATCCGCTCGACATCTTTGGTAACCGAGGTGTTGGCTTTAACTTTTTTAGCGCCCTGGATGGCGTAGCCGCCCATCCCTCCCTCGTACTTGAGTTCGTTGCCCCGCTTGGCGGCGTCCCATGCTTTGGTGTGCTCGCCCTGCTTTTCGAGCAGGGTCGAGAGCATGTACTCGAGCTCGATCCGCTGAGCGCCTTTGACATTCTTGTCGGTGAGCCTGCGTTCGATTCGTTCGACGGCCTCATCAACTCGGCCCGCCATCGGGGCGAGTTCACCGAGCGTGAGATCGAGATCCCATGCATCAATGCCGCGATCGTGGGCGTCGTTGAGCAGCACAAGTGCCTCATCTCGGCGGCCCTCGTATTGCATGACGGTCGCGAGACGGGCGATCGCTGAGGGGTAGTCCGGGTCGATCTTGAGTGTGGTGACCAGGGCGGCGTGGGCGTCTTCGAGCTTGCCCGCGTAGGCGTTGGCCTGGGCGAGGGTGTACATCATCAAGAGGCTTTCGCGTCCGGCTCCGCCTGCGTTCTCGATGAGTTTGATCGCTTCGAGATACATCCCCTGCATCACGCAGAGCTGGGCGGTGCGGATGCGTACTTTGACGGCGTTGGGGTGCGAGCGGTGCTTGGAGAGAAAGCCTTTGTAGGTTTTGATCGCGCCGGCGATGTCGCCCGCCAGTTCGAGTTTGTTTCCGTCGGCGAGAATAGATTGAGGTCCTTTGGGTGCCATGGGGTGACGGTAGGCTCCAAAGGGTGTTTATTCCGGTGCCGGAAGGTCTCGAAGAAACTCGATGAGCCGTTCGCGGGTTGGGGATTGGGCGTCGCGGACATACGCTCCGGCAACGCCGCAGGCGACGGCGAGGCACTGGCCAAGATTCAGACCGGCGTTCTGCGCAAAGCTGAAGCCCCCGCCGAAGTGATCGCCCGCACCGGTCGAGATCCGGGGCTTGCGGGTGTAGGGGCCCGCGAACCAGCCCGAGTCACCCTGATCGTCGGCGGCCCCTGCCCCGGTGTGCTGGTGGATCACGATGCAAGACAGTTCGAGCTTCTCGCGGATGCGAGTGGCTGCTTGGGGAACCATCGCCGCCAAGGTCTGGTTGTGCTCGTCGTCGTAGACCTCAACCCCGATGACCTTGGCGATCCGCCCGCTTTCGGCGAGGTTGAGACCGAGGGTGACCGGGATGTGCTTCTGGAGCTGCTGAATCAGATCCATCGCGCGGGCGATGTCGGCATCGGTCCGCTTGGCGGGGTCGGAGAGATCAAGGAACATCCGCCGGTTTGGGTTTGATGAGAGCTTGGGGAAGATGTCGTTGCAGAGCCCTTCCCAGATGCCCTCGACCCCCGCGACGAGTGTCCAGTTGACCACGGAGATCAGCGTGACCTTCTCGAACATCTCGATGAGTGTTTCGAGGCCGAGGGTTTGTTTGATGAGGTCCCAGGTGACGCGCTGGACATTCTCCGGTTTGCCGAGCATGATCTTGCCGTCCTCGAACTCGAGGGCGTCGGTGAGCCCAGGCGGACAGATCGGGATCACGCGGTCGCAGCGGTTGACGAATGGTTTGTAGATTGGGTCGACTCGGTTCCAGTCATCCTGGAGCGCCACGGCTCCGATGTAGGTGACCGACGCGCCGAGCGATCCCAGTGCACTCGAGAGCAATGGGCCGTTTCCGCCGAACCGGACATCCTGGACGACCATTTCCAGATTGGCGCTCTTGTTAGCGGCCGCGCCGCAGCGGGCGGCGAACTCTGGGATGGTTTTAATCCGGTCGTAGTCGTCCGGGGCCATGGAGTGGCGTTGGTTGACGACATGGATGATTGAGTCGATAAATCCGTCGAATCCGACGAGAGCGTGGATGACAGGCATTTCCTGTTCAATAGCATTGGAGGCTTGGATGGCGAGCTCGGTCCGGTCTGGATTCATGCCTTGAGCATAGACGGTTTGGGTCCATATAGTCTCCCATGAGCACCATCATCCTGGCAACACAGAACCCCGGCAAAGTCGTAGAACTCAGGGCCCTTCTCGGAGGGACGGGTATCCACATCCTCGGGCTCAGCGATATCGAAGATTCGTTCCCCGAACCCGTTGAGAATGGGGACACCTTCTTGGACAACGCGACGATCAAGGCGATCGCCTACGCCAAGGCAACGGGTCGGCCTTGCCTTGCGGATGATTCTGGTTTGGTGGTTGATGCGATCGGTGGCCGGCCGGGGGTGATTTCTTCGCATTATGCGTTCAATGGCGAGACAGATGGAACCGCTGCAGGAATGAGCAGGCAGCAGCGGGACGATCACAATATTGATCGTGTGCTCGCTGAGCTCGATGAGTTTGAACCTGACGAGCGCACCGCACGGTTTGTGTGCGTCATGGTTCTGGCGGACGCCGACGGCTCGATCCTGGCGACTAGCGAGGGCAAGTTTGAGGGACGCATAGGGCTGCCCGTTGATCATCCGCACGCGACGCCAAGTGACAGTGTGCCTCGTGGTGGCAATGGCTTTGGGTACGACCCGATCTTCCTCGTCGGTCCAGACTTCATCCAGACGAGCGCGGAGCTGGATTCAGACGCCAAGAACGCGATCTCGCATCGCGGGGACGCTGTCCGAGGCATGATCGAGCAGATCAAGACCATGAACCTAGACTGACCCCTCCTATCCGTTGAGAAGAGTGAAGATCACGGCCAATGGGGAAACCTAGAATACCTAATGACCACAGCAGTTCTTCCAAATCTTGATCCTGCCTTATTACCAATCTCAGAAAAAGTCCGCAATGGGCAACGGCTGTCGCTTGATGATGGCAGAGTGCTCTATGAAACCAAGGACATCTGGACGGTCCTCGAACTCGCCAAGATGATCCGCGACCGGATGCATCCCGGCGTCGCGTACTACAACATCAATCGCCACCTTAACTACTCCAACATCTGTGCCCTGTCATGCAAGTTCTGCGAGTTCGCCCGCAAGAAGGGGGACGACGGGGAGTACACGCGGGATATCGAGTACATCAAGGAAGAAGGTCGCAAGGCGGTTGAGAGCGGCGCGACGGAGATGCACATCGTGGGGGGGCTGAGCCCGTACCTGCCGTTTGAGTATTACACCGATATGCTCAAAGCATTGAGCGAGGTTGCACCCAATGTCCACCTCAAAGCGTTCACCGCTGTTGAGCTTGTCCACCTCGCACGGATCGCCAAGGTCTACAAGAAAGACGACATCAAGTCTGGCGTGCGCTGGGTGCTTGAGCGGCTGATGGAAGCAGGGCTCGGATCGCTGCCGGGGGGCGGGGCGGAGGTGTTTGATGAGCGTGTGCACAAGGAAGCGTTTAAGACGAAGATCGGCGCCCACGAATGGCTTGATGTTCACTTGGTTGCCCACGAACTCGGATTGAACACCAACTGCACGATGTTGTACGGGCATGTGGATAAACGCGAAGAACGGCTGCGGCACATGGAGATCCTGCGGCGGTCGCAGGATCAGGCGTTGCATCGGTTGGGGTATGCGGGCGATGCCGAGGGGTACATTGCTGATGGCGTACCAGAGTCCGCAGAGATCACCGCGCCGGTGATTACGCTTTCTGGTGAGGGTGCAACGCTGCCAACGCCTGCGATGTCGTCGAAGGGTGGGTACTACCAGACGATCACGCCGCTGCCGTTCTTTCCCGATGGATCGGAGCTCGAACACCTCAGCGGTCCTGCGGGGGTCGAGAACCTGCGGACGATCGCCGTGACCCGGTTGATGCTCGACAACTTCCCGCATGTCAAGGCGTTCTGGATCATGCAGTCGCTGTCGATGGCTCAGGTGATGCTCGAAGCGGGGGCCGACGATATTGACGGGACGGTGGTGTGGTACGACATCACCAAGGCGGTGGGGGAGGGGACGCACCAGGAGACGACCGAGCGGGATTTGATCGTGGCGATCAACGAGGCGGGGTACGAAGCGGTCGAGCGGGACACGCTGTACCGACGGGTGAAGCGGGATGGGAGTCGTTGGTGCGTGACGGAGTAGTTCAATCTGCGTCACCGAGTGCTCGATCGAATGCTGATTGCAAATTGCAAGTTATGGCTGCCTATGCGGCGGTGAGTGCCGTAGTTGGTATTTTGCTTTCAGTTGGGATGGTGTACCTCGAGGATTGGCCGTGGGTTCTCTTTCTTGGTGTCGCCCATGCGATTGTGTTTATTCCTGCGATGGTCATGTCTCACGCTCCTATGTGGAAGATGATCGTAGCGTCAGTTGTTTGTGTTCTATTTCCAGTATGGGGATTCATGGGAGTGATGTTTATCGCAACCATCGGCTCGCCATTTGTGTGCTCATTTCTTTGGGGCTTGGTGGTTGCATGGGCGGTCCGGAGGCCGATTGCGATCCTGTTCTTTGCCATCACAGGTGGACTTAGCAATGCAGGTATGTTCATTTCGGCGGAGATGTTCGCTACGGCTATGGATGATTGGGCGATGATCCCACACAGTATTGGTATCTGGCATCTGTTGATGTTTCCGACCTATTGCTGGATGATGTCATGGAGCCCAAGGCCATTGCCTTGGAAGCCTATTGACTATTCGGTGTGCCAGAGCTGTGAGTATCCGATAGCAGGCCTGCCAGAGAACTCACCGTGCCCGGAATGCGGCACCGAACTCCTCCAGTGCCAGCCGCCACCAGCAATCAAATACACAGATTGATTTCGTTTAGAACTTCCAGCCGACGCCCATGTAGTAATCGACATCGTTTGGTCGGATGCCTGTGCCTGATTCGGAGTCGTGGCGGTGTTCGAGGCCGGCGTTCATGGTCATGCCGGTCTCGGCGTCGAGGACGATCTCGATGCCCATCCCGGAGTTGAGACGGAACTCGCCAAAGTTGTTGAAGCTTGGGTAGTAGGTCGTGTTGGCTTTGAGGGTGGTGTTGGGCGAGAGCTTGTGGGACCATTCGAGCCCGAGGAGTCCTTCTGGGACGAATTTTTCATCGGCGTTGGACCCGAACTCATAAGAACCACCAACACCAGCACGCCCGATGAAGGTGGTCTTGTCGTTGTTGATGAACTCGTACCCGAAGCCCGCCGCGCCGCTGACACGGTGCTGCCACGCTTGGAACTCTTCGTACTCATACTTGCCCTGCGCGAAGTACCGCCATGGGCCGTCGAGGAGCCAGTCGTTGTGGATGTTGAGCTCGCCTCTGGATGCGGAGCGTTGGCCTTCGGAGGTGGAGTAGAGATATGAGGCGCGGGCTCTGGTTTCCATTGTTTCGGTGAGGCGTTCGCCGCCGAGCGACACACGGCCAGAAAAATTCTCGTTATTGCCAGAGGCGCCAGAAATCCCGGCACTGAAGCTGTACTTCCATCCCTCGTTCCATGCCAAAGACTTGGAGGCTTCAGCTGCTTCCTTGCCTTTGGTTTCGGTTGGCTGGGATTGGGCGGTGCTTGCAACAGCGGACGAATCTGTCTGTGCGTACTGAGCCGCCTCTGCTTGGGCTGCGGCGAGTTCCATTTGAGCGGCTTGGAGTGCGATCTGGGCGGCCTTGACTCGTGCCAAGGCTTCACTTCGCTCGCTCGCGAGGACGGCTGAGCCATTGAGGAAAGTGAGGGCGATGGCAAGGGCACCGAGACGGTGGGCGATGAGCTTCATAACTGGAATCCTTATGCTTTCTTCGTGAGGTATTCCCGGTCCCCACCGGGACAGAGAGCAAAGCCTACAAGCATGGGTTTGTCAAGGGGTTGGGTGCTTGAAAGAGCGGGGGAATTGACGGGATAGACCACCGGTGTAATTGAAATGTCCAATTCCCGTACAATGTGGTACTCGTGCCCAGATCTCACATTTGCCCATCCTGTATGACAGAGCTCGCCCGGATCCGGGCGGTCCCGGACCCGCATTACGGGCTCGGGGTTGTTGTGTGCCCGTCGTGCGAGATGGCATGCGTGCGGACGCGGCATCCAGACATCCAGTTCTGGCGAAACTTCCGCCGGCTCCATCTCTCCATCCGGCTATTGATTTTCAAGGTCCTGCTCTCGATCGGGCTCGGGGCACTCGTGTTTGGGCTGGTGATGTGGGCGCGAGAGTTTGACTCGTCAAGCTTCCAATCGATCGATCCAGGGAGACAGTTCGGAGCATGGGCCACGGCGATCCTGATCCCGGCTCTGGCGTGCGGCTCGGGGTGCGTGATCCGATTGGTGTATCGGCATCATCACGCGGCGGTGCCGCTGGCGACTTTGATTGTCTTCGGTGTATTCTTCACTTGGATCGATTACCTCTTTCAAGGTATGGCGATCATGCTCTCCAAGATCGGTGGGTTTGACCTGAACCTGAACGCATGGTTGATTGACGACATAATCCTCCGTGGGCGGCTGTTCGCATTTGTCATCGGGTGTGCATTTTTTGGTTTCTTGCCGGCGAGATTCCTATCACCGTTTATGTCCCGTTCCCCGCTCCGAAAGTTCCGCAAACTCCGAAGAAAGCGCCGCAAGAGCAGTGCGCGAAGCGATTAACTCCAGAGAACACTCAATATGACAGATCAAGAATCAACCCAGACCGATGCGTATATGCCTGACGAGATCCGCGCCGACCGCGCGTGCATCGGGTGCGGGTTTAATCTCTTCGGGCAGACCGTCACCAAAGAACCGCACTACGGCATGGCGATTACCCGGTGTCCAGAATGCGGAACGGTTGCTGCGTTGCAGACCTACCCCGCAATGTCGCACTGGGTGAATCGGTTCCGGTCGATCATCGCCGCGGTCTGGATCGTAATGCTGCTGGGGGCCTTTGCGGGAAACACAATGATTCTTACGGGGTTCTCGTTGAGTGCTGTCGAGCTTTCGAGCGAGAATCTTGCTGAGATCATCGGGGCTTCACATGAGGAGTGGGGCAAGGCCAAGGAGGCCCAGGCCGCGGCACTGAAAGACGCGGGGGGCACCACGCCGACTTCCACCCCGACAACTACGCCGACTGCCGCTTCTACAACGACGACAGTATTTAATGGCTCGACAACATTCACCACTGCAACCGGTGCCACGGTTGTCATTCCAGGGGCTGGCTCGAGTTCATTTCGATGGGTGACGATTTCCGAAGAGTGGCGGAAGGATCATCTCGATTCAACCATCGAGCAGGCGGGCGGTGTCTGGGCCAATGTCGATGCAGAGTTCCTTATCATCATGATCCCAGGCGTTATCGTTGGCGTGCTGTGCGGGGTTTTCTGGAGTGTTACGCTCTTGGGGGGGACCAAGAAGCGGGCGATGTTTGTTCCGCTGATTGCGTGCTTGATCGCTGTTGCGATGGTGATCGGTATCAATAACGCCGATAGTTCGTTCCAGTGGGCCAGGGAGATTGCTCGCGGGTACTACGCCCCGATCATCGCACCCATCATGATTTCCATCCAACTTGCAGCCCTTTGTTTCGGGGTGCTTCTAGGAAGAAAGATCGCCCGCTTTGTCGTCGTCATGGCGCTCCCCGCTCGCAACCGTGTCCCGCTCTCGTTGCTCTGGACATGCGAAGGGCATTCGCTCCCTACAGCAAAATAAAAACCCGCCCCAGATGGGGCGGGCTTAAATACTCAGTTGATCCGACGATTACTTCTCTTCGTCGTTCACTTCAAAGTCGGCGTCGATGACATCGCCTTCGACCTCGGCCCCGTCGTCTGCTGGTGCAGCGTTCTGGGCTTCGGCAGCGGCTTGCTCGTAGATGACCTTGCCGAGTTCCATTGAAGAGTCTTCGAGTTCCTTGAGGGCTGGCTCGAGTTCTTCCTTGGTGATGTTCTCGTCCTTGATCTTCTCTTCGAGCGCTGATGCGGCGGTTTCTATCTTGGAGCGGACATCCGGGCCGACCTTGTCGCCGTGCTCTTCGAGCGACTTGCGGGTCTGGGCGACCATCGCGTCTGCACGGTTCTTGAGGTCCACGAGCTCGCGACGCTTCTTGTCTTCGTCGGCGTGTGCCTCGGCGTCAGCCTTCATCTTGGTGATCTCGTCATCGGACAATCCGCCCGAGCCTTCGATCCGAATGTCGGCCTTCTTGCCGGTGCCCTTGTCGGTCGCGGAGACTTCGAGGATGCCGTTGGCGTCGATCTTGAAGGCGACCTCGATCTGAGGCGTGCCTCGCGGGGCCGGTGCTATATCAGCGAGCTCGAACATCCCGAGCGTCCGGTTGTCCTTGGCGAACTCGCGCTCGCCTTGGAGGACATGGATCTGGACCGATGGTTGGTTGTCAGCCGCGGTCGAGAAGGTTTCGGTTTTGGTCGTAGGAATGGTCGTGTTGCGTTCGATGAGCTTGGTCATCACGCCGCCCATGGTCTCGACACCGAGTGACAATGGGGTCACATCGAGGAGGAGGACATCCTTGACCGATCCGCTCATCACGCCGCCCTGAACCGCGGCACCGAGTGCAACGACTTCATCAGGGTTGACGGACTTGGATGGTTCCTTGCCGAAGATTTCTTGAGCGATCTCTTGGACCTTTGGCATCCGGCTCGAACCACCGACGAGGACGACTTCATCAATCTTGCTGATGTCGATCTTCGCGTCGCTCAGTGCGTTCTTACACGGAGCAATTAGACGATCGAACAGATCGCCACAGAGGGTCTCGAACTTGGCACGGCTCAGGGTCTCCTGGAGGTGCTTGGGGCCCGAATCGGTCGCGGTAATAAACGGCAGGTTGATCGTGGTTTCTTGTGATCCCGAGAGCTCGATCTTGGCTTTTTCTGCGGACTCTTTGAGTCGTTGCATTGCCATTGGGTCGGCTTTCAGATCAACACCTTCTTTCTTGCGGAACTCTTCTGCAAGGTAGTCGATCAGGCGCTGGTCCCAGTCGTCGCCGCCCAGGTGGGTGTCGCCGTTGGTTGAAAGGACTTCGAAGACCGAGCCCCCGTCGCCGTCGTCGCCAATCTCCATGACGGAGACATCAAAGGTGCCGCCGCCGAGGTCGAAGACCGCGATCTTCTTGTTTGATTTCTTTTCGAGCCCGTAAGCGAGAGCAGCAGCTGTTGGTTCGTTGATGATCCGCTTGACAGTGAGCCCAGCGATTTCGCCTGCGTCTTTGGTTGCTTGGCGCTGCGCGTCGTTGAAGTACGCCGGGACGGTGATGACCGCTTCGGTGACTTCTTCTCCGAGGTAATCTTCGGCGGTTCTCTTGAGTTCGCCGAGGATCATCGCGGAGATCTGTTGTGGCGAGAACTCATCGCCACGGACCTTGACCTGTACGAAGTCATCGGCCGCGCCTGTGAGCTCGTATGGGATCAACTTCTCTTCGGAGGAGACCTCGCTGTGGCGACGCCCCATGAAGCGTTTGATCGAGAACACGGTGTTTTGCGGGTTCGTCACCTGCTGGTGCTTGGCCTGCTGACCGACGAGCCGCTCGCTCTTGTCGGTGAACCCGACGACGGACGGGGTGGTGCGGTTGCCCGAGCTATTGATGAGGACCTTTGGGGTATCCCCCTCCATGACGGCAACAACCGAGTTGGTGGTGCCGAGGTCGATTCCGATGATTTTTCCCATTGCTATTCTCCTTTCACCCCCCAAAGTGAAGACCTGTAAAGATCACGGCTTGGGGGACATTGTTCATATTTGCGGTGAACTATTTGCAATGCCCGTGCCAATCCAATTGGGACAAATTTCCCTCATGAATGGGGGCTGAGATGCTCAGGGGGAGGTTTCTTATGCCCGGCGGGTGTAAGTCTGCCAGACTGGCAGGATCAGTCCGGCTGGTAGCTCAGGGCGGCATCGAGGACCGGGTCGCTGCCCGCGAAGAAGTCTTCAGATCCGACCTCGATGAGGACGCTCGGATGGACCGCGTCCGGGTCGCCCTCGACCTTCTGGAACCATTTGGTTGAGTGGTAGATGGTGAGCTTGGAGTTGGGGAGCTGGAAGGATTTGATCTCGCCGAAGTGGTTGGGTTTGCCGCCGGTGGGCTCGCCGATCAGGATCGCCCCGGCCCGGTCGCGGAGTTGGTGAGCGTTGCTTGCTGCGGAGCTGTAGGTGTAGCGGCTCGTCAGGGCGATGATGTCGCCGGGATCGCTGAAGCGTTGTGATGCTTTGAGTGCGTCGATGAAAGGCCAAAGAACGGTTTCGTTGCCGCCGCCGTTGAAGCGGAGGTCGATGACCATGCGCTGGGCGTCAAACTCTTCTGATTTTTCAGTCAGAAAGGTAATCAGGAGTTTCATCGGGAAGTCTTTGGCGTCCTCGCATTTGTTGTAGGCCATGTACATGGTCTTGGATTCGCTGAGGAACTCGGTCTGGTAGTTGCCGCTGCTTTTGCGGTACATCAACGGCATGCCGTTCTTGAAACTCTGTGCAAAGCTCACCCATTGCTGGGGGATCTCGGGCGGCTCGCATTTCAGGGACACGGTGCGTGGTCCCTCTTCATTTTGAACAGTGATCTGGAAGGTGTCCGCGTCCCACTGCTCTGCAAGACCCACAGCCTCCAGTGCGGGCATGAGTGTGATGCACGAGCTGCCAGCGTTGATGAGCCGGGAGTTGTTCTCGTACCCGAAGAGCACGCTGATTTGTTCGAATGCGGCATCAGCTTCTGCATCTCCAAACTTAAGGATCTGCTTGCCGACGAGTTCTTGGTAGGGTGCTGTGGCTCCTGAGATAAACACGCCGTCGCTCAGAATGATGACCTGTATCGGGAGTCGATTCATGGTCTTTGCAAATGCGCTGAACTCTGCACTGGTGTGCGAGTCACCGCCCTTCGCGATGAGGCGGTTGATCTCCATGACGATCTGGGCATCGGTGAGTGAGCCGAGCTTGGAATCAAGGGATTCGACAGCGCCTTCGAACTCTTCGACTGTGTGGGTCGTGAAGAAGTTGGGGTGTTTTTCAAGCAGGTTCTCAGCGAGGGTGTCGATGTCCTGGCGCCATTGGTCTGGGGTGATCTGGGCGAAAGCAGGAAAGGAGAGGAACCCGATGGCGACGGTAACGAAGAGAAACCGGTTGAGTACATGTATCATGTGTAGAGTATAGATCGAGTTGTGATGGCACCCATATTTATTTCAAGAGTTATGGGTGATTCAGTTGCCCGGACTCGGGGGAGGAAATTTGTACCTGTTCATTTTTTCTGCTGATTGCTTAAATCTTTCACGTTGTACGTTTTTGCAGTGATGCCATTCTTTTCTGAGCTTGTCCGCGTCTTGCAATAGTTCGCTCTCTTCGACTCCCAGCACCCGATTGAGTCTGCCCAAGTTGACTTTGGTCCATCCGGCTTCGTCGAGCCACTTGATTCGGTACGCAGTGATGTAGTCTTCATAGCTTTGTGACCAATCGCGGAAGGGTTCGTCGTCATAGCCGCCATGGAGACTGCATCCGCCGCAAATATGATCATCATTCGGTCTGCCATTGGAGGCGTAGATTGGAAAGTTACGATGAGGTTCGGCGCACACTGGACAATAAAACCCTTCGCTGTCATGCGGCTGGCGTAATGTGTGACTAGGGCTTATGTTGACAACTTGATATTTCAATACATCGCTCCAGACTTATACTAGTCAGGGAACTTTGCAAGCAATCTTGCTGAAACTACACACATCCTACTGCCCTTGTGCGAGCGAGAATCCTGGTATGCCGTCGTACATCCGGATAGGGATGAACTCGGTGCACCCTGAGCGGGTTCAATGCAACACCCAATCAATCCACGATGAAGCTGTTGCCGTTGAGACTGAAATACTCGTTCGAGTTCATACTGGATGTGCTGAGAATCCGACCATCGGGGTGGAGTTCAAAGCGGTGCGGGCTGAATCCATCAAAGTCAAGCGATCGGTACGCCTCGAAGGTCAAGATGATCCGTTCACTCGGGCGCATGCCCACAGGCAGTGTCACCAGTGTCTCGACGCCCAAGACTTGTAAATAGGCATTCGCGACCCCACTGAGGTAGACGACATTGCCAACGCGTGCCGCCTTGGGCACCGCATAGGGTGGCCCGTACGGCTCAAAGGGCTTGTCAAGCGTGAGGGTCACGGTCTGGTCGTTGGTGAGTTCATCCGCTTGCATTGCGGTGATCGCCTGAAGAGCGAGTTCTGAGTTCTGTGCATTGATCGCAGTCTCCGCGAGCGACGCGCTCTGAGCGAGCTCGCTGGTCTTGGAGTGCCGGCTGTACCACGCGCGAGGGGTGTACTGCACCGGGATGTTGGCGATGAGGGCGCCGCCGGTCTCCGTAATCTGGAGGTACAAATCGGCATAGTTGCTCATTATTTCAGCATCACCCAGAGGCATATCGACCTGGAAGCGTCCAAACGCGTCCGGGGTGACGGTAGTGTCCAACGACGAATGCTCGAATACGGCGATGCCGTTTGAGTAGAGCGAGAAGGACAAGCTGACCGGGCCTGCAACAGGATCGCCATTGATATCGTTGAGTACGCCTTGATACACAAAGACCGAAGTAATCCCCTCGTTGGTCTGACCATCGTCGAGCGGTCCTGGATCTGGAGCAGCCGTAGGCTCAAAGCGGACCTCGTTGTTGATCAGGACAAGCCCGGATGAGGCCGGCTGTTGGCTGATCGACACGCCGAGAACAAAGGATGCGATGATCGATGTGATGAAGATCAATCCTGTAACGCTGATTGTGAGAAATGACTTTGACATATCCAAGCCCCTCTGATGTGCTCTGTTGAGATAAGAAACTCAGAAGAGAATATCAGAATTTGAGGATCGAAGGAAGCGATCTTTGGGCAGATTCTGAAAATGACACGCCCTGAGACGGACTCCGGATCGCTTACTGGCCCTGCGCCAGCGAGAACCCCGGGACCCCGTCGTACATCCGGATGGGGATGAACTCCGTCACCGTGAACTTTTCGGCGACCTTCGCCAGCAAGTGGACCGTTGGGCCTTGGCCGATCTTGGTGCCCTCATTGAGCTCGAACCGCACGCAGCACTCGTTGACGATCTCCGTGTACGGCGAACCGGTCGGCCAGACTTGCGTGCCCCGGTTGGAGATCACGGTCAGGTGGAATGGGGTCGATTCGGTGAGCCGCTGGAGTTTGGAAGCGAGTTCGGTTGGGTTGAGTGTGGACTCGAGGAAGATGTCGCAGCCGCAGACAGTTGTTTCGACCTGTTCGTGGGTGGTCATCATCTGGTTGACGCTCGGGCGGACCGGGAGCTTGTGGCTCAGTTCGTCCTTGGCAGGAACAGTGCAGCCCTCGATTGTTTCTGGGTTCTTGCCGAGGTTGGCGGAGATCGCTGCGGCGAAGGCCTTGGTGCCTACCGCGTTTCCGACGCCCTTGACATCGCCGGTGTGAACACCGGATTCGAGGGTGTAGAGGAGTGAGTTCTCGATGATCGCCGCGGTCTTGCGCATCCCGATGTGGCGGAGCATGATGAGCCCCGAGAGCAGGAGACTGGTTGGGTTTGCGAGGTCTTGGCCAGCGATGTCCGGTGCGGTGCCATGGACAGCTTCGAAGATGCTGATCTGGTCGCCGATGTTGGCTGATGGGGCAAAGCCCAATCCGCCTACTAAACCAGCGGCAAGGTCGGACACGATGTCGCCCTGCAGGTTGGTCAGCACGACCATCTTGTACTTGTCTGGACGCAGCACGAGGTTCATGCACAGCGCGTCGATGATGACATCTTCTGTTTCGATTTCTGGGTAGTCCTGGGAGATGAACTTGAAGCGGTCGAGGAATGTGCCGTCGGTCATCTTCATGATGTTCGCTTTGTGCCCGCAGGTGACCTTGTCGATGCCAAACGCTTTAGCAGTTTCAAAGGCGAAGCGGTTGATCTGATCACAGCCCGGGGTGGTGATGATCCGCTTTGCGGTGTAGGCGTCGGGTGTGAGTCGGTGCTCGATCCCGCCGTAGGTGTCTTCGACATTCTCGCGGACGACATAGAAGTCTACAGGGACTCCGGCGCGTGAGTAGACGGTTTCAACGCCTGGGAGCGTCTGGAAGTGGCGGAGATTGGCAAACGCACCGAAGGTTTTGCGGAGGGTCACATTGATCGACTTGCCGCCGCCGCCGATCGGGGTGCCCATCGGACCTTTATACAGGATGCCGGTGTGCTCGATGGTTTCGATGGCTTCGTCGGTCATGCCTCTGGTTTCGCCTTGCTCGAAGACCTTGCGTCCCATGTCGACTTCTGTGAACTCGACATGATCAAGCACGCCCGCGGCATCGAAGATGCTCATACAAGCGGCGGTGATTTCAGGACCGATCCCGTCGCCGGGGGCCATTGCGATGGTGATTTTGTTTGGCATGTCTGAAACCTGACTTGGTGATGATTGATCTTGTGTAAGCATTGGTGTGAACTTTACTATGAGGGGGTTGGTGGGTGACAAGCTCTGTTTAATCGTTCCATAATCGCAGCCCACAATAAGGATTGGGCATCCCCATCCTCATCGGCGGATTCTGGTGGCCGCTCGATCCAGATCTGGGAAGCATCCGAAAGCTCAGCATCGTGCATTGCTCCGTATAAATCGTGGGCGTATCCGGTTGGATCGCTGGGCATGGCGGAAAAACCGCCGGCTGAACCAGCATTCTGCGCGGACCACGAGATGATATACACGCTCTGGCCAGAATCTGCCAGCGATGCGGTGTCTTTGAGCAGGGTGGGTTTGGAGGGCTGATAATGTGCGCCCAGCACTCCCGGCGAGCGGGCAATCTCAGCGTCAGCTTCTGAGGATACTCTGACCGGTCGATCGAGGACTTTGGCGATCTGGGTGTGTGATACGACCCCAAGCCGAAGGATCGTTGGTTCGTCTGTAGTCAGGTCCAGCACGGTCGATTCGATCCCGGCCCGGCAGGCGCCGCCTTCGATGATGAGCAGGTCCTTGCCATCAAACCCACGAGCGACATGGTCGGCGGTGGTGGGGGATATCCAGCCCGATGGATTGGCGCTTGGCCCGACGATGGGTTTGCCCAAGGACTCGATCAGTGCGAGGGCGACAGGGTGGGCCGGGCAACGGATCGCAACGGTTGTTCCCTCAGCGGTGACCACATCGGGCACTGTTTCGGACTTGGCAAGCACCAGTGTCAATGAGCCCGGCCAGAACGATTCGGCGAGTTTCTGGGCGTCATCGGTCCATGATTCAACAAGATCTTCCGCCATTTCCGGCCCCGACACATGAACGATCAGCGGGTTATTAGCGGGGCGTCCCTTGAGTGTGAAAATCCGTTCAACTGCATCGGCATCGGTGGCGTCTGCACCGAGTCCATATACAGTCTCGGTTGGGAACGCGATGGGTTCGCCGAGCCCGAGCCGGGCGACGGCCGCGGCAATCGCTTCGGGGCCTTCAAGGATTTCAGTCATCATCTGATTCCATGTCTTGGCTGTCTGTGTCGTATTCAGCAACCGATTCTCCAGGGGCGAGCTGGTTGGCGTCTGGGACAATGAAGTCGATCCGGTTGCGATCGAGTGTGGTACCCATCGCCTGGTAGAGATCGACCATCGCGGTGTTGTAGTTGACGAGGGCCAGTGCTTCTGAGATCTCGGCGTTTGCGAGCGATTCCTGTTGGTTGAGCTCGAGGTTGAGACGCTCGACCGAGTATCCCGCGTTGGTGAGTTCCTTCTCGACGATGAGCGCCCTGAGTGCTTCGCCCTGCGCAACTCGCGAGAGCGTGGTCTGGCTGATGAGTGTGTGGTTGGTGACAACCGAGTTGAGCGCGTTCTTGATGTCCAGGACGATGCCTTGGACCGTGCGGCGGTATCCGACGATTGATTGCATCCGCGCCAGCCTAGCCTTGCGGAACCCGGCTTCGCCGATCCGGTTGCCGATCGGCTGCTCGAAGGTCAGCCCGACCAACCAATCGTCGATGAACCGGTTGGACACTGAATCGTCATACGAATCTCCCATCGAGTCGTCTAATCCGAGGAGCCGGGCCTGTGCAGTGAGGTTGAGAGATGGAAGTCGGGCGTTCTTGGCGACATTCTCGCGGATGGTTGAATCGTCAATCAACAGGATGGATTGCTCGATCTCTGGACGATGTGTGATCCCTGAATCGATCGCATCGAGCAGCGAGATGGACAGCGTCTCTGCAATAGAGGTATCCCCGGGCACAAGAAGGATCTCAGAACCTACGGGCATCCGATCGTCGTTCATGAGCCGTTTGAGGTTGTCGCTCGCGTTGCGGAGCGCGGTCTTGGCGGTTAGCAGATCCGAACGGCGACGCTCAACACGGGCCACCGCATCGGCGACCTGTGCTTGGCGAGCGTCTTGGACACGCCTTGCTTTGATGTCGTCGCGGACCTCGATGCCCCGGTCAAGTAGTTTGGCGCGGATGATGACCTGCTTGTAAGCGAACACCAACTGCCAGTATGCCCGCTCGGTGTCTGAGGCTGAACTGATGAGCTGGCCCTTGAGGGCTGAAACAGCAGATCGCTCTGCGTTACGAGCGAGATAGACCTGTGCCATCACCCGGCTGCGACCGAACCCGTCGAGCAACGGCTGGTCATAGCCGACCACAAAGTTCGACGAGCTCGATGGGTTGGGGCTCGCCGTTCCAAAGAACGAGGATTCGACATTGGTGTACCCGATATCATGCTGGATACTCAGTGCACCACCGGTGGTCAAACTCCGGCGAACCCCGAGGGTCGCGGCTGCCGAGTCGGATTCATTGCGAATCACACCGCCCGAGCCAAGCCCGGCGGCTCCTGTTTGTGGGGTGATACTGTCCTGCCCTTGGGCGCTCCCAAAGAGCGACCAGTCAAACGCGGCTTCAGCCTCAACAAGCGACGCCTGCGAGATCGCGGGGCCGTACTGGGCAAACTCCACATCGAGATTCCCCTTGACACTCGCCTGGACAACGCTCTGGAGCGAGACCGGGATCAGGACCGTTTCGCGTCCGAGGAGGTCGAGCCCGATGAGTTCTGCGATCGGGTCGTTATCAAGATTCTGAGATTGGAGTTGTTCGACATAGCCATCGGTCGAGAACTCTTCTTGGATCTGCTGGAGGTGATCTTCTCGGATCTCGAGTTTGGTCAGGTCTGTGGTGGCTTTGAGCTGGATCGCGGGGGAATCGTCGGAATCGCCTCTGGCCGCGTCTATTTCGCGCTGGACCGAGTGGACCATCGCGTCGCGGAGCTGTTGTTCGCTGTTGCGTTCAAAGGGTGATCGGCAGCCACCGACGCAGAGCGACAGAGCCAGCCCTAAACCCAGTGGTGCAAGGGGGAAATCACGCGGACTCAGACGGTGGAGCGGTTGAAAAATGATCATCACCCAAGGATAGGAGGGCATGAATCGATTGGTCGCATCTGGCGCAGGGAACATCAGGTCTTGGACGCATCAATCGAATACACTACAGCGGGCAACAATCGCCAAATAGCCCGGGAGACCATCATGCAGATCAGCCAACTCACTAGATTGAACTCAGTTCTGAGCACTGTAATCCGTAATTCTGGGTTGCTGGCACTGGCTGCTGCGATGCTGGTGCTTCCTTCGTTGGCTCATGGGGCCGAGGATCCGGCGTGGTTCGTGGTTGTTTCGGAGACCGAGCCGGTCCGCTGTGGTGATCAAGAAATCTACTACACCATCGAAGAGTACCAATCGGGCACCATGCTGGCCGTCGACGGCACCTCGGGCGACTACTCAAAGGTCCGCTACCCCGCGGAGCTCGGGGCGTTTGTCCCGGCTCGCGATGCCCAGAGCATCAAATCGGGTTCCCGAATCAAGCTCTCTGCAGACTCCCAGCTCAGCGCCGCATCGATGCTCAGGGGGCTCGAGGGATCGTGGTGCCCCGTCTTTGAAAGCCCCGTGAAGGCCGGCACAGAGATGATGGTGCTGGAGATCGTTCGTGACGAGGAGAGCAATGAAGTGCAAGGCTACAGAGTTGCACCACCCCGCCCGCCGGTTACCGATTCCTTCCCGTATGTCTACATCCGCACCGATTCACTCCGCCCTGCGACTCCCGAAGAGATCAAGCAGCACCAAGGAGGTAAGCAGATTACGACAGGGCGTCCAGCATTGAGAGCAACGCCAAATGCTGAAAAGAACCAAGCCTCCGAAAAGAAAGCCGCCGAAAAGAAAGCGGCTGAACAGAATGCTGCGACTGAAGAACCAGCAGAGGAAGTAATCGATCTCCGCGAAAAGATGGTTGTCCCAGAAACAACACAGCCAACAGAAACGAAAGAGCCTGTAGCGGCTGACGACGAACCCAAGACCGAGCCAGCGGTGATCAAAAACGCCATTCCTGTCGTGGTCTCGTCCGAAAAATCGGTCGGTGCAGAGCTGACCCCCGCAGGGCTCGAAGCACTCGAGGCTTCATTTAAAGGTGCCCGTACGATGCCACGCGAGCAGCTCGATGAAGCACTCCCCGAGCTGCTTGCCGAGTTCACCCGCTCGCGGCGTGCTGCTGGTGATGATGAATCTGCCGCCCGTCCGCTCGATCAGCGCATCGAATGGCTCAAGATCCGCATCCAGACCCGTGATCAACGCCGAGCAATCACCCGGGCGCTGGCGAGTGCTGATGAGCAATCGCTCGCGCTCAACAGCAAGATCCAAGAGTGGAACGATTCACGGGTTTACACGCTTGTCGGACGATTGATGCTCTCGGGTGTGTACACCGGTGAACATCTTCCGCTGCTCTACCGTCTGCGGGCGCCCGATCCAATCACCGGCATCGAACGCACCATCGGTTACATCGCACCAAACGCGGATCAGGATCTCCGGAAGTATCTGGGATCGGTTGTCGGGGTGATCGGTGATCCGGTTCATGACGACGCGCTGGCGCTCACGGTGCTGAGTCCGGTGCGTGTTGATTCGATGCCGGGCCAGTAAGCCGGCGGGCGATTCCATGACCGAAGACAAGAGACGAAATCCCGGCACTGACAATCGACTTTCGATGGCTTCGGGTGTCTCCATGCTCCCGGATCCGGTTGATGCTGCTTCCCAGGCTGCTCGTTGTGTGCGTGATAGCTTTGTTGGGCCCGCGGATATTGTGATCGGGTTCGTGACGCCGTCGTTTGCTCAGCGTGTGGGGATGATCGCCGATGCTATTCGCAATCAGCTTTCGCCCAAGCACCTGCTATTGGTATCCGCGGCGGGGATCATGGGTGATGATACAGAAATCGGCGGTGGCACAGGTGTGTCGCTGTTGGCAGGGCACATGCCCGGCGTGCACATGCACCCGTACATGCTCGATGCAACCTGGGGCTCGATGGACCCCGCGCAGCGAGCGGCCAAGGTCAGCGAAACAATCGGGGCATCTGAATCGATGGCGGCTTCGTTCTTCTTTGCAGACCCGTTCTCGGTGCCTTTGGTCAATCTCGTCCCCGCGCTTTCAGCGTCGCGCGTCCAATACAGCGACGCGTACGGCAACACCAAACGCATCGGGACGGTGATCGGCGGGATGGCTTCAGCCGGGAACACACCGGGCAACAACACCATGTTCCTTGATGGAGAGATCCGCAACTACGGCGCGGTCGGCATCACCTTATCGGGAAACCTGCAGGTCGATACGCTTGTTTCGCAGGGGTGCAGGCCCATCGGGGAGCCGATGGTGGTCACGCGTGCCCGCGGGAACCTGATCCTCGAGCTTGGTGGCAAGCCCGCGATCGAGGCGATGCGCGATTCGCTCCAAGATATCGATGACGAGGACAAAGTGCTGCTTGACAACGGATTGCTCATCGGGCGTGTGATCAACGAGCAGAAATCCCGCTTCGGAAGGGGTGACTTTCTGATCCGCAACATCATGGGCGGCGACGAGAACTCCGGAGCCGTCGCGATCGCTGATCTTGTCCAAGCGGGACAGACAATCCAACCACACCTGCACGACGCGCAGACAGCGCGAGAAGACCTATCGCTGCTCCTTGATGCCCAGCGACTCTACGACCGCCCGGCCGGTGCACTCGTGGTTTCTTGCACCGGCCGCACTCAGGAATTTTTTGGAGATCCGGCCCACGATGGGCGTGCCATCCGCCACGCGTTTGATCGACCGGTCGAGGGGCCGAAGCTTGCCAAAGCGGGTAGGGAACTCAATACGCCTGATCAGGGCATCCCGCTCTCTGGATTCTTCGCCGCAGGCGAAATCGGTCCGGTCGGGGACACCATCTTCCAGCATGGGCACACCATCGTGTCCGCTCTCTTCCGTGAACCCGAGCTGATGGATATCTGAGTTGAAACTATCGCCCGATGAGTTGTTTAGTGGGTTTGAGCCGCACCTCGAAGAGGTGTGTGTCGCGCTGCGGGCACTGGTCCGCAAGACGATCCCAGACGCTACCGAGTCTGTGCAGGTCGGGTGGTCGGTGGTTTCGTACAAATACAAAACGATGTGTGTGCTGATTTCGCCAAGAGATTCGGTGGTCAGATTGATGGTTGATCCACGCGGCGAAGATCTGGATGATCCTGCGGGGCTGCTCGTCGAGACCGGGGTGCGGTATATGCATATCGAGTTTGATAACTCCGATCAAATTATCGAGAAGAATCTGGTCCCGATCATCCTCAATGCCGCCCAACTCAGCGGCCGGTCTGTCACCTAGAATGACCGATGCAATCTCCGTCTGATACCCAACAGCAGAATACCAAGCGTCAGCCCAATGAGCTGATCAACTCAACCTCGCCTTATCTTCTCCAGCACGCCCGCAATCCGGTGAACTGGCGGATGTGGTCTGACGAGGCTTTCGCCGAGGCAGCAGAGCGTGATGTGCCGGTTTTTTTGTCGATCGGATATTCGACTTGTTATTGGTGCCATGTGATGGAGCGTGAGTCGTTTGAAAATGATGCGATCGCGTCACTGATGAACGAGAAGTTCGTATGCATCAAGCTCGATCGCGAGGAGTATCCCGAGATTGATGAAATCTATATGGCCGCGACGACGATTACCACAGGTTCGGGCGGCTGGCCGATGTCGGTGTTCCTCGAGCCAGAGCAGCGCCGGCCATTCTGGGCTGGGACTTATTTTCCACCCGAGCCAGCTTACGGGCGTCCATCCTTCCCGCAGGTGCTCGATTCGTTATCTGATGCGTATAAAAACAAACGGGACGAAGTTATTCAGCAGTCTCAAGCGATCTCTGAAGCGGTCGGTCAGCAGATCGCGACCGACCAGCAGCCGGTCTCTGTAGGAATCAAGCACATCCAGGGGGCGGTATCCGGGTTGCTCCGCAGGTTCGATCGCGTCAACGGCGGATTCGGGGGTGCACCCAAGTTCCCACAGCCCGTGTTTATGGAGCTGCTGCTCGATGCGCGTTTGTTGGTTGATGCCGATACCAAAGCCGCGATCGATCAGAGCGTAAAGATGACGCTCGACCGCATGGGTACAGGCGGGATATTCGATCAAGTCGGGGGTGGATTCCATCGCTACGCAACCGACGAGTTCTGGCTGGTGCCGCACTTTGAGAAGATGCTCTATGACAACGGGCAGTTGTTGAATCTGTATGCACGGGCCGCCGAGATCTATGACGATGCATTCTACAAACGCATCGTCCGGCGGACGGCCGACTATGTATTGCGTGAGATGTGCGATCAATCGACCGATGCAGGAACCACCGGGTTTTACAGTGCTCAAGACGCCGAGGTGAACCGCCGCGAGGGTCAGAACTACCTCTGGACCCCGGACCAGATCCACGAGGCACTGGGCAATCAAGACGACGCCGACTTTGCAATAAAAGTCTACGGCCTCGACGCGGGGACTAATTTTCAGGACCCGCACCACCCAGATGAACCGGCGAGCAATGTGCTCCGCCTCGACAAACGCCCCGATCTCCTTGCGGCTGATCTGGGTATAACACCCGAAGAGTTCCATGCCAAGCTCGATCCGATCAACGAACGGCTCTATGCTGCTCGCGCATTGCGGGACCAGCCGAGCTTGGACGACAAGGTCATCTGCGCGTGGAATGCGTTGTTGATTTCTGGGATGACCCGTGCTGGCGTTGTGCTCGATGAACGCCGATATCTTGAAGCGGCTCGTCATGGGGCTGATTTCTTGCTCGACACCATGCGGACTCCCGATGGGCAACTCGCTCGATCGAGACGAGATCACCAGAGCACCATCTCCGCCGGGCTCGAAGACCATTCGATTTTGCTCGAAGCGCTCATCAATCTTGCGGTTGCTGAAAGCGACGATTCTCTCTGGACACCGATCGAGCAGCTCTTCATCTCCTCACGCAAGCTCTTTGAATCAAACCCCGGCGTGTACCACGACACCCGCGAGGATCGGGCTGATCTATTCATCCGCCCACGAACGCTCCATGACGGGGCGACCCCATCGGGCGTCGGCGTGATGGCACTGGTCATGGCTCGCATGATCGAGATCTCCGGCGAGGATCGTTGGAGTGACTGGGCGGTCGATACACTCAAAGGCGTATCCGCGTCGATCGCGGCCAACCCGATCAGCGTTGCCAACTCCACGCGCGCGTTGATCGCGATGGTGACGCAGAAGGATCTCATCGGCGATCGGTATGCCTTTGCGGGTGCCGCATCGGATGAATCGCATCCCACGCCAAAGAGTCCAGTGACGGTGTTTGTTTCCGAAGAAGAGGTTGTTGTCAACGATGACACGCCTGCGTCATTCTCGGTGGCTCTGGAAATTGACAAGCCTTTCCACATCGTCGCCTCTGATCCCGGCAACACCGAAGCGGCAAAGCTGCTCATCCCGCTTCGGGTCGGGCTCATCCAAGGACAAGGCGTGGCGGTCTACGCCCAGTACCCAGACGGCGATCCCTTCGGAGAAGGCGAGAATCTGATCTCCGTCCACCACGGGCGAATCGAGTTTGAGGTCGCGATCGAAAAAGCCGATGGCATCGGGCCCACCCCCGGAGAGCCCATCCTGGGCATCACCTTCCAGCCCTGCGATGAGGCCCAGTGCCTCGCCCCGGTCACGGTCCAATTGCCTGTGAAACTGAAGATCGAATAGCCGGAATGACCCGTCAGCGGGCCACTTTGGGGGGGAGTTCTGATATACTGCCCCTATGGACCAGAAGTTTGAGCATCCCGTGCGCACCATCGCGTTGATGAACCAAAAGGGCGGCGTCGGCAAGACGACGACCGCTGTCAATCTCGCCGCCGCGATCGCCCAGACCGGGCGGAAGGTGCTGCTGGTGGATCTTGATCCCCAGGCCCATGCGACGCTCCATCTCGGCATCGAGCCCGACGACGAGCCGACGATTTATGACCTCTTGCTCGAACCAGAGCACGGCATCGCCGGCTGCATCCGAAATATCGACGACAATCTTGATTTGATTCCCGCCGAGACGGACCTTGCCGCGGTCGAAACAGAGTTGAGCGGTGCCGCTGATCGTAACAATCGGCTCGCACGAGCACTCGCCCTCCGCGATACTGATCATGAGTTTGTGCTCTTCGATTGCCCGCCCGCGCTCGGGTTACTGACACTCAACGCACTGGCTGCGGCGAGTGAAGTCTTGATCCCGATGCAGGCCCACTTCCTCGCATTGCAGGGCGTGAGCAAGCTCCTAGAAACCGTCGGGCTCGTCCGTCAGCAGGTCAACCCGCAGCTCCGCGTCGCGGGTGTTGTGCTTTGCATGCACGAACAACAAACCACACATTCCCGCGAGGTCGTTGCCGACCTCGAACGGTTCTTTGAGTCAGGACGCGAGACCGGCAGCGCCTGGGCGAGCGCCCGCGTGTACCGCCCGCCTGTCCGCAGGAACATCAAGCTCGCAGAGTGTCCGAGCTTCGGGCAGACGGTTTTTCAGTACGCCCCTCAAGCGCCGGGTGCGCTTGATTACGGGCAACTCGGCGCGTCGATTATCGCCGAGTGGGATCGGGCGCTGGCTACGACAAAAGCACCGGATCTCAGCGAAGCGGAGATCAATGTCCTGCGTGGTTCAGTTGAGCCGAGCGCGGCCAAGAGCGAGTAATCCATGCCGCTCGCGACCCCGCATCGGATCATTCTTCTCCGTGCGTTTTTTGTCATCTACACACTTGCTCTGTTGACGGCGACTCACTGGCCGGGGCTTGCGGTCAAGGGACCCTTTAGCAGAACGGATCTCATTATTCATGTCGGGGCATTCGGGCTCTGGACTCTATTGCTGGGAATGTCTGGACTGATTCGTTCTTCGTGTTGTATCCGCAGGCAGGCGTTGATGGTTGGGCTGATCGGGATCGGGTTTGGCTGGGCCGACGAGCTCACCCAGCCATTGTTTGATCGGGTCTTTGATTGGCTCGATGTCGCCGCTGATATGACGGGGGCGATCCTCGCGAGTCTGGTGCTGTTGTTCATCTGGTACCGGAAGAACGGCTGGCAATGCCGAATCGATGGTGATTCATTGGCCCAGCCGGCTACGGATGCCCGATCTTGAGTGCTGTGGATACCAAATCGGAACATCAGAATCTCGGTCGAAATACCCGCACCGTCGCTGGTCTGACGCTCGTATCGCGTGTGCTGGGGATGATGCGTGATCTGGTGACTGTTCGCGTGTTCGGAGATACGGCCGTGGGCTCGGCGTTTGCCGCGGCCTTTGCGATCCCCAACATGTTCCGCCGCCTCTTCGGTGAGGGTGCATTGTCGGCGGCCTTCATCCCCGAATATACCCGCATGAGCGACGACGACCCCGCCAAGGCCGATGCGTTCGCCTCGCTGACCATCGGGCTCCTTGCGATGGTGACCGGCGTCATCACAATCATCATCGAACTGGCCTTACTGCTGGCGGTGGTGATGTCTGCCGACAATCCCGACCGCGCGTACTCGCTCAAACTCGTGATGGTCATGCTCCCATTCATGCCGATGATCTGCGTCGCAGCGATTCTTGGCGGGATGCTCCAGAGCCACGGGCGGTTCGGTCCTTGGGCGGCCGCTCCGATCCTCTTAAACATTTGCATCATCGGTGCGTCGGTGCCGTTCTTCTTTGTTGAGAACGCAGACGCTGCGGCCTGGGCCTACCCGATCGGGATCGCCGCGGTGTTCTCTGCTGTATTGCAAGTAGTCTGGTCCATATGGGCCTTGAGCGGAAGGGTCAAATGGACGCGGGGCGTAAGCAGTGCAAAGAACGATGCGTGGCAGATGCTCGGGCGGATGGTCCCGGTGCTCATCGGTCTTGGGACACTCCAGCTCAACTCCTTTGTTGATACACTCATCGCGATGTACCCCAACTGGGTCGGTCCAACCTTCTTTGGGCACGACTACCCGCTCGACGAATCATCAAACGCGATCCTGTTTTATGCCCAGCGTTTGTATCAGTTCCCGCTCGGGGTCTTCGGGATCGCCGTCGCGACGGCCGCGTTCCCGGCGCTCTCGCGCGTAGCCGAGGACAAGGAACGATTCAGCGAGATGCTCAATCGCGGCGTTCGGCTGAGTCTGTACATCGGGCTCCCGGCGAGTGTCGGGTTATTGGTGGTGGGGGGGCCGCTGGTCCGGGTGTTGTATTCAGGATTCGGTGATGGGTTCTCCGAATCAGGTGTCATCCGCGCATCAACGGTTCTGGTTGGATACAGCATCGCCGTCTGGGCCTACTCACTCAACCAGCTCTACACCCGGGCTTTTTATGCCCAGAGCGACACCCGCACGCCGATGCGGATTGCGCTGGTTATGGTCGGGATCAATATCTCGCTCAATATCGCCCTGATCTGGTGGTTTAGGGAGGCCGGACTCGCGTGGTCGACCGCGATCTGCGCCATCCTACAGATGATGCTCCTCGCACGGGCGGCGGGTCGTAAGATGAGTGGCCCCAGTGTATTGAGTCGTCCGGTGTGGTTGATGCTCGCCGGATCTCTGATCATGGGTCTTGGAATCTATGGCATCGCTCAGATATGGGAAATGCCGACGCAATGGTCGATGCAGCTTGTGCGTGTGCTGGCGATTTGTGCGATCGGTGCAGCGTTTTACACGATCTGGTCGATACTCTGGAAAATGGAAGAACTCCGCTGGATCGGAGCCCGCTCAACGGAAAGAGCGGATACACCCAGCGGCAACGACGGAGCATAACGATGAAACGCACCACACTGCGTGAGACAATCAAAATCCTGGCAGCGATCCTCTTCGCGGGTGGGATACTCGCGCTGACCGCGTGCAACACCGTCCGGGGCGTTGGCAAGGACATTAGCTCAGCCGCCGATGCCCTCGATCCAAACGAGAACTAACCCCCCAAAGTTAAGACACACTTCGGGTGATCAATCTCATTGACAAACCCATTCTGATCAGCGGCGCGTCTTCGGGTATCGGAGCCGCGACCGCGCTCTACTGCGCCCGCGCCGGGATGCAGGTCGGGCTCATGGCACGAAGAGAAGACAGGCTCAGGCAGATCGCAGACCAAATCGGGATTGACCAGTCCTGCATTATCGTCGGCTCGGTGGACTCGGACGAAGACTGTGCCCGTGCGATCCAAGAGTGCGAATCGAGGTTCGGGCCTCTGCATGCCGTGCTCGCCAACGCCGGCTACGGCGGCGAACAGCCCTGCCACACGATGAGCATGGAAGACACCCGCGCCATGTTCGAGACGAATCTTTATGGCTCGCTCCGCCTCGTCCTCCCTGCGATCGAGGGGTTTAAACACCGCGACGCAGGCCACGCAATCATGGTGTCGAGTTGTTTGAGCAAGATCGGACTCCCGCACTACGGGGCGTACTGCGCCACCAAAGCCGCCCAAGACCATTTCTGCCGGGCGATGCGTCTGGAACTTCATAACACCGGCGTGCGTGTTTCGAGTGTTCATCCAATTGGGACCAAGACCGAGTTCTTCGATGAAGCCGCCAAACGCTCGGGCGGGTCGCTCAAACTCACGGGCTCGAGCCAGCGGGGCATGCAGTCCCCCGAAAAGGTCGCCAAGGCGATTGTTCGGTGTCTTGGCAAGCCAAGGGGCGAAGTTTGGACGAGCTTGCCTGTCCGGGTCGCTGTGGCGGCAACGGTCGCGATGCCCGGGCTGACCGACTGGGGGCTCCGGAAAGCCATGCGGAAGCGGACCCAGGGCCGTTAATAGAGGGTTGGTATATTATATTGAAAGTTTTTGGCAACTCGCCGGCGGATTTATACGGATGTTCTGGTGGACAATGTTGTGGATTTTATATGTATGGATTATTTTTGAAAGGGTTTCTAATGCGTTGTAAAGCACGGAGTGGTTTTTCACTGATTGAACTCACGGCGTTGGTCGTTGTCGCCACAAGCATCACCGCGGTGCTGGGCCCAGCGATGGGTCATATGCGGGAGCAGATGCAGGGGGTGACCAGCGAGGGGAATCTCGCGTCGATCGGACAGGTCGGAGCGATGTATGGCATTGACAACGACGATCGGATCTTTACATTCACTTGGCAAGGTGGTGGCACCTACATAAACTTGAAAACCGGGAATTATTCGACTGCGACGGATGATTTGACTGCTGCGGCATGGCAAGTTCGGAATATTCTTCAACGAGCGACCGGGAGAGTTCATGGGGTTGGTTCAATTCTTTCTCCAAGTTCTCGATTGATGCACAGAAGGTACTCGCATCTGGTGCTGGCGGATTATCTTGGCGGAAATGTGACCGATCCGATGTGGGCTGATCCGGCGGACACCCATCAGTTGAGCTGGCAACTCAATCCGCTGGAGTACATAGATGATGACCCCAACACGCTTCCATATGGCAATGGGATGCCCGATCAATCTGGATACGATGACGATAACAACTGGGCAACCAACTCGATTCTTCAACTTTGGCCCTTCGCTTCGAGTTATCAGGTTGTCCCCCATGCTTGGATGCAGGACTTTGGGAACCAGTACATCCCGGTCGCGGACACGCCACACCTCTTCCAAGGCGGCGGATCGATCCAACTAGGCGAACGCCGTTTTCACGAGGTCCGGTTCCCATCGGCTAAGGTCCATATGTTCGAGGAGTTTGATCGTGAGCAGGCGGGGTCGCCGTACTTCGCCTACGACCATGCTCAATCCGCAAAGTTGATGTTCGACGGCTCGATCAACACGATGGCGAGTGGTTTATCCCACAGTTCGGTGAGCCCGGATGATTATCTTGATGGCAACAAGTTCGTCTGGGAACAGACCTATGTCCCGCTCGACACCTTCCCCATCCCGCTCGGCGGCTTGGGAGACCCGACTCTCCTGAACCAACGATTCCGCTGGACACTCGGCGGGCTTCAAGGTGTGAACTATCCGCAGACGGTGATGCGGAGCCGGTAAGCGGTTGATGTTGGTTGTGTCGTTCGGATAAGCCATGAATACAAATGAGAACAGGGTGGTTCTACCCCTTTGGCTATACTGCTGTGAACCTTTGGATGATCAATGCAGCATACCACCACACCCCGATATTTAGGTGCTCAGTCCCGCCTTCCCGGCAGCCAACTTCTCTGGGAAACGGTTCTCAACCAGAGCGACATCTTCGCATTCAACACGGTACACCAGGGCAAGGGTGGCCCGTTCGGGGCGCAGCTCTGGCTCGTCAATCAACCCAAAGACCAGTACATCCTGATCGGAACCGCCGAAGCACTCGAAGACTCCAACGCGGTGGTCTCCAAGGGGCGAGCGAGTGCTCACGCTGAAGCGGAGAGTCTTTGCCTAGAAAACCGCACAAAAATGGTCGTGTTCCTCGAAGGGCATCGTGATGAGGGCTGGCACATTGTCCAGGTTTCGAGCGGGGAGAGCTGCCCGAGCTGCCGGGCCAAGCAGATCGTGTTCGCTGATGAACTCATCGAGCGGGGATTGATCCCGAGCGATGGCTTCCATGTCGTCTTCAAAGCAACTTATGAACAGACCCGCAGGGATGCGGGCTTTAATGACGCCCCGTACGACCAGGCGTTCCGTGCGATCGCCGCGTTGCGTGTTCTCGATTCCAAAGACGGATTGTTCACCCTAGAGGCTGCTCTGCAAGGCGGAAGTGATTGGGCATCCCAAGCCCGATCGGGGGAGCTGGTGTTTATCCCAGTAGACCCAGTCTCAGTGGCCAATGCGCCCAAGGAGATCATCGATCTGCTCAAGCAGGCTCAGGATCAGCCGGTCGCCGTCGTTGTCCGCACCGATGGATCAATCTTGAGCATCGGATATGACGACCGTGATGCTGTCAACGATGCGATCAACGCGCCCGAACGCACCGCGATCGTCAGCGCACTCTACAAAGCCGCGGCTGAGCTCCGGGACGAGGGCCGATTCGAAGCGTGGGATCTCGATGGCGCGTGCCTGTACACCAACATCACCGAGATTGGTCCCATGGCGTATTCCGAATCGCTCTGGTACAACTTGTCCGGTATCAAGGTCGTGAATGACTTTGCAAGCACCATGGTCAACGAATCCGCACAAGAACTGCCCGGGATGACCAACGCGGAACTCTTCACGCAGGTCGCTGGGGAGTACGGCGCACCATCTTCGCCGCTGAGGGTGAGTTTCGGCGGCGACCCCGATCAAGCGAGTGTCGCTCATTTGCTCTGGAAAGCCAAGATGAGGATGGAGGAACTCAAGAATCAGCAGGCTGACCGATTGTTGGAACTCGCCAAGCAGAGCTCGTTGAATATCCAGCTCGTCGATGGGACCACGATGCCTATCGCTGAGCTTGTCAAAAGCTCAACGCAGAGCAGCAACTACGACGGCAAGCAGGGCTCCTAGCGGCTGTTGGTGTATCTGAAGCCGATCACATAAGTACAAAAGAAAGCCCTCCCGGTGGTGGTCGGGAGGGCGATGTTTCGTTCCGAGTGCTTGGTGGCGACCCCTGCCGGGGTTGTGTCCCTGACCGCGGTGCTTCCTTGCACCATGGTCCCGTCCTTGGTGGGGCGTGGGGGAACAGAGCCCCGCACCTACCATTGCTCGGTCCGGATTGTCTCGATGGTTGAACGGCAGTGTTCGTTTCATCGACGCTTGTGCCTTCGGGTTCGTCTGTGAACCCTCGGGCGTGATTCATTGGGCCCCGTTTACTGGGCCTGGTTCGTGCTGATCTTCTCAGCAATCTCGTGCATACGGGCTAGTTTGTCGTTGAACGACGCCTGCCAGGATTCTCGGTCTCGGATCTCCAGACGATCCCCCGCACCGATCACGATGATGTCGCGTGGGAGCGAGAGCGTCTCGACCTGCCATGCGAGCAAACGGATACGGTGGTTGGCATCCACATCCACTTCCTCGGCTGCTGAGTACAGAATCGCATCCAGCTCGGCCTGGTCTGGAGAGGGTGTCAAACTCGGCGCCCTGCGGCCCGCCGAGTACAGTTCGTTGAACATCGAGTGTGTGTAGAGCCGAAGACACTTGGTCTGGGGCCATGGAACGCAGAACCATGTGGTCCCATCTCGGTTGGGATCCCAGCGATTGCGGAACTTGGCCGGGATCGCGAGGCGCATCTTGGCGTCGATCGTCGCGTTGGCTTGTCCGGTGAATGGCACGGGTTGAGGCCTCGATGGGGTTCATGCATGGGATTATGTCCCACTTCGGCCCACAACGCAACCCGCTTTACCCACACTTCGCCATTTTGGGGACTGATTGTGGACAGCGCGAGGCGTGTTCAATGCGCATTAATTGCTTGATATGATCCATAAGCGCAGAATCCACAAAAGCTTGTGGCTTTATCAGGGTTGAATGATGGTGCGGGAGTCAAAATGCGTGATCTTGTGTGAAGATGGAGAAGTTTGAAGCCTTGGAGGTCGATTTTGGTGTGTCGGTGATATCGGATCATCGCATTGAACGTTGGAGTGCCTCGGTGAATGAATCGAGTCAGCATGTGATTGATCAGGTGATCGCGCGGATAACGCGGGAGCGTTGTCTGATGACCGCGTGTCACGACGGCACCCGCGCGGGGGTCCTGGTCGAGTCTGTTCAGTGGTTAATGACAGAACCCTTGCTGATCGGGGTCTCTGTACGCAAAGGGCATGAGATCGATCCCTTGATCAGAGATGCGCGGTCCTTTGCGATCGGGTTTATTGATCAGGGCGATTCCTTCATCACCCGTCGGTTTGGTCAGAGGCTCAACGGGATAGATTCAGCGATCCATGTCCCGGGGCTCGATCCGTTTGACACTCTTAAGAGCAGCGTCATGGTGACCGGGAGCCCGCTGCTCCCGCAGTGTTCAACATGGGTCGACTGTGAGGTCCTCCGCAGGGTGGATCTGGAGAATGCGTACGAGTTCTTTGTGGGATCGGTGGTGGGGCTGAGCCAAAATGGAGAATCAGTCCGGATCGAACGCACCGAGTTCGTCGAGGATGAGAGCTAGGGCCGGATCACATTGAATCAAGCACCGACTCGATGACCGCGCCGAGTTTGGCGTTGAACGCTTCATAAGAGAATCGCATCGCATTGGCGCGGCAGTTGTCTGCTGTGTCCGCATCGTTTGGTATTCGATCAAGAGCATCGGCAAACTCCCCGGCATCGGGAGCGTCGAAGAGTGTGCCTGTCTTGGATTCAACGACCGAATCGAGCGCCCCGCCTGCTCGGCGAGCCACGACCGGGAGCCCGCACGATTGGGCTTCGACCGCGGTGATGCCGAAGTCCTCGATCTGGGGCTGGGCAAACGCGTAACTCGTTCGGAAGAACTCGCGGACTTGTGTGTCGGGGAGATGTTCATGAAAAACGATCTCAGGACTTTCTTTGTAGGCTCTGGTAAGCGAGGCCAGCTGAGATCCGGTGCCGATGATGTCCATTGGTCGGCCAGCCAAGATCGCCGCTTCGATAGCCAGATCAACCCGTTTATAAGGCTCAAGCGCGCCGACATAGAGCAGATGATTGTTCCGTGCCGTGTTCCTTTCGGGCGGTGTGAAATAGTCGGTCCGCACCGGTGGGTGGATAACCACCGCGTCGCGGCCGTAGGCTTGCTTGATCTGCTGGGCAATAAAGTGTGAGTTTGCGACGAACTGGGAAACTCTAGATGCGGTCCCTTTGTCCCATTGACGCAGCCGATCGCCAAAGTGATCGAGCCCCGCAGCACGGAGCTTGGACTTGAGACCGGGCTGGGTCGTGTATTGATCCGTCTGCGACCAGAGGTACCGCGCTGGTGCGTGGCAATAGCAAATGTGAGGAACACCATTGGGCGGATTGAGTGCTTTGATTGCTGCTGAGGATGTGGAGATCAAAAGATCGATGGGCTGATTGGATGTGTCCGCAGCGAGCTTGGCTGAAAGCTGCTCAACAGCGCGTGGGTACCTCGGGAGCAACCACCGTCTGAGCGGCTTAGGGAGGTAGTTGAGCGTCGAGGTCGTGCGAGAAAGCGTGTCGATCGCGGGGGTGATCGGGTTACCCGAATCGAACATGGTGTAGAGCTGGGAGATCGTCGCGCCCGAGTTGATCAGATGGGTCGAGATCGCATCGAGGACCAGTTCCCCGCCGCGCCGTGCGATGAGCCAGTCGTGGGCAAGGGCCACGGTCAGGTTCTGAGAGGAATTGGTGCTGGATGTTGGCATTGTGGGAATAACTGAACGATCGGTTGGGTCTATGCTCATTGAGCTTGGAATATGGCTATTGAGATGTGGCTTCAGAGGAGGATAGACAGATGACTGAGCAAACCAAGATGACCGCCGCCAATCGGCTGGGGTTAGATTACCGCCTCGAAGCTCAGAAACTGGGAACGCCTGTGACCCCGATCATCGATGGGCATGTGCATATCAATGGTGAGCACGCCGCGAGGGTCTACAAAGAGGTCTGCGATCTCTACGGCATCGAGCGGGTCTACTCCCAAACGCAGCTCGCCCAGGCAACCAAAGTCAAACAAATCCTCGGAGACCGGATCAGATTCGTCGCGATCCCCGAGTACATGCACGAGGACCGGGCATGGGCGTTTACAGAAGGCTTCTTAGAAAATCTCGAAGAATGGCACAAACTCGGGGCTCGGATGGTCAAGTTCTGGGGGGCTCCTCGGCTGCGCGATTTTGCCGGATCGATCGGGCTGGATCCCGACGAGACCGCTCCTTTCGATTCGCCATGGCGCATGAAGATCGCTGAGCGCGCTCATGACCTCGGCATGTCGCTGATGGTGCATGTCGCCGACCCCGATACCTGGTTCTCGTCTATGTATAAAGATGCAGCGGTCTATGGCACCAAGCGGGATCAGTACGAATCCCTCCACAGATTACTCGAACGCACCGGTATGAAGTGTCTGGGAGCGCACATGGGTGGGTACCCAGAAGACCTCGGATTCCTCGATGGATTGCTGAGCCGGCATCCGGGGCTAATTCTTGATTCCAGCGCGACCAAGTGGATCGTCCGAGAGCTCAGTAAGCACCCGACTGAGGAGCTCGTTGGATTCTTGAAGAAGTTTGAAGGCCGGATTATCTTTGGTTCAGACATCGTGACCCACGACGAGCATCTCGAAACCACCGACCCCGACAATCCCGGATTCGGAAATCAGCTTGCGAGCAGCGAGGGCGAGGCCTTTGATCTGTACGCATCGCGGTACTGGGCGCTGCGGACGATGTTGGAGACTGAGTACCGCGGGGAGTCGAATATTGCGGACCCGGATCTGATGATGTGCGATCCAGACCGGTTCGACACGATGAGTGCTCCGGTGCTCCATGGCCACAACATTGATCCGGCGATGCTCAAAGTGCTCTATCGGGGGGCGTGCGAGGGGACGCTAGACCAGTGGTATGGCTCCTGATCGGTGAGAATGGGTGTTCGCTGGGCTTTTTCGCGTAATTGCTCTCAGTTCAAAAAACAATGCTTGTATCGGACTATCCGAGCGGGTAATCTGCTTGAATCGTATTTTTTGGACTTGACGCGTCGTCTTTGTGGGATTGACGGCTGGCAAGATAAACTCTGGTATTTGTGGATCACGCGGTGTGTTTTTAAGAGTCAATCTCAAGACACCCGCGAGGAGGATGGTCTTTATGCGGTCAGTAATGGTTCTGTTGTCGGCTTCCGGTATTGCAATGTCAGCTCTGGCAGGAGCAGACGAGGTATCAGGAGCGTCTTGGGAAGATGCACCTGTTGAAATGCTCGAATCTCAGCACCGGCAGATCGAGTACCCCGTCGATTCGGGAGCGGTCGTAGGGTTTGCTGAACTTGGGGATGAGTCTGGCTCACAATCACAAGGACGCCGGGCGGCTCAAGAGCCTTCCTGGTCAACGGTGGTCCGCGTCGAGGACGCGGATTGGCTGCGGCTCGAGTTTGCGCATGTTGATCTATCATCCGCGACCGACAACACCCGAGAGAGCTACCTCCGAATCACCTCACTGCTCGATGGCCACGAGCAGTACCTCGACTTTGATGCTCTGCAAGTCTGGGGGAACACCACCGCGTATTTCAATGGCAATGCTGTCCGCGTCGAGATCATGGCGTCTCCGGGATCGATGACCGCGGACCGGGTTGAGATTTCAGGGGTCCAGGCTTCGCCGCCTGTGAACCCGGCTTCGATTTGTGGGCCAATCGACGACCGTGCGTTGTCGAGTGATCCACGCGATGCGCGGCTGATGCCCATCGGGTGCTCTGCGTGGCTGTTTAGCGATCACGGCAATACATTCCTGACCGCGGGACACTGCAACCCAGCAGGCGGGAATGTTGTGCAGTTCAATGTCCCGCTCTCGTCCAACGGCGGGGGATACCGGAATCCGCCGCCTCAGGATCAGTATGTGATCGATGGGGCCTCGGTCCAGACTCAGGGCGGGGGGCTCACACTCGGGAACGATTACGGATTCTTCGGTGCATTTGACAACACCGGGACCGGTCTCTCGCCTCTGGCGGCTCAGGGTGATTCGCACACTCTGGCTTCGTCGCCGATTTCAAACGACGGTCGCCCGATCCGGATTACAGGGTACGGCACCGTGTCCTCGCCGGTCTCGCCTACATGGAACGGCGTACAGAAAACACATGTCGGCCCGTTCCGCGGCTACTCGGGTAATGTGGTCCGCTACACAACCGATACCACCGGCGGCAACTCTGGCTCGGTCATCCTCGATGACAACAACAACCAGGCGATCGGGATTCATACCAACGCTGGTTGCAACTCAGGCGGTGGGTGGAACAACGGGTGCAACCTGTTCAATGCGGGCTTGCAGAATGCGTTGGCGAATCCAACCGGGATCGCAGCACCACGGACGATCCAGGGTGACCCAACACCCGCGCCGGACTTTGTCTCGCCCGATGGCGGGGACATGATTCAGTTGGTGATCTCCAACTACCACGGACGGACAATCGTCGGCTCTCCAACGCTGCTGGTTGATACTGGTTCGGGATACAGTCCTGTAGCGGCAAGCATGGTCGATGCGGTGACCTTCGAAGCGCCGCTGCCCGCGACTGATTGTGGGAACGATGTTTCGTACTACTTCCAGATTGTTGACACCGACAACAACACTACCGAGTATCCCCAAGGCGGGGCGTCGGCGGCGTTGCACACCATTGCGCTGGATGGTCTGGCCGTTGCCGTCGAAGATGATTTCCAGACCGCGAGCGGGTGGCTCGTGTCCAACTCCGGTGTCACCGATGGCGCGTGGGAACGATTGAGCCCGATCGCGACAACAAACAATGGCGGCCCGGCAGCAGATGCCGATGGTTCAGGGGTGTGCTTTATTACTGGACGCGGAGTCATCGAAGACCTTGATGGCGGTTCGACCCAGATTGTCTCGCCGTTCTACGACACCACAGGGATTGATGATCCGATCGTGAGTTTCTGGGCGTGGGTCAACACCTCGGCAAGCGAGCGGATGACTGTTGAGTTCTCGCCAAATGTCGGGATCGATTGGTTCCCTGTCGATGAGATCGACGACACCAACGGCTGGGAGATCAAAAGATACCGCATCGCAGATTTCACAGATCCTACAGCGATCTTCAAGGTTCGCATCACCATCGCTGACGAGGGCGGCGACTCACTCGTCGAGGGCGGGGTCGATGGGTTCAGTATTGAGTCGCACACTTGTGGGGGGGCTTGCGTTGCAGACTTCACTGGCGAGGGCGATCTGAACTTCCTTGATGTCTCGGCGTTCCTTTCGGCCTTTGGGAACCAAGATCCAGCCGCGGACCTGACCGGGGAGGGTGACTTCAACTTCCTCGATGTCTCCGCGTTTCTCGCGGCATTTGGGGCCGGTTGTCCGTAAGCCGAACTCTTTCAGTTGAACTGATAAACAAGCCCGTGCAGGACGAATCCTGCACGGGCTTTCTGTTTGTTTCTGTCTATCTGTAGTTCGGTTGTTATTGAACTGGCAATGCGGCCCCGGCGAGTGCTTCGACGCGCGAGGCGAGTTCTGTGGCGCTCTGCTCATCGAGCTTAGTTGCGAACTTGATGTCGATTTCCGGCGTGACCAGTGGATCAGAGAAGCCTGGGGTCTTGCGAGTCAGGCGCATCGGTGCGTTGCGGATCGAGCCCGATATTGAACCCTTGGTGACCTTGCCGCCCGGGAGCATGAACCCAGCGCCGTCGTAGACCCCGATCTCTCCGCCTGTGATGACAATCCAGCGGACCGAGGCCGACGCGGCGGTTGGCTCGATGGGGGTGCGTCCCGGCTTGGGATTGAGGAATAGATGGACCTGGGCGATGGTGCCCGAGATCTGAGACCAGTCACGCGATTCGGTAAAGAACGCGGAGAGTTCGTCATCGGTGAGGTCGGTCAGATAGACATCGGCGGTATTTTTGTCTGCAAACTGGTATGCGCGTGTGGGGTACTTGGCATTGAAAGTCATCCCCTCCGAGTCCCGGGTGATGCTCGATCCCGAGGAGCCTCCGGTCAGCCCGACGCTCGAACACGATGCGAGAAGCATGGGGGCGAGGAGTGCAGAGGCGAGAGTGCTGATTTTTCTTCCGTGAGCATGCTTTGTGGCGTTCATGAGGTGACTGTAGGGGGTGTCCTGACTGATTGTGCAACCGGGGAATAGTTGGTACGGATCGGGTTCTGATTGATATAATCTTGTATATGAGGATGGTGTGCTATGGATCTACGGAGAACTCAACAACTGGCCGGGATGCTTCTTCTGCTCTTCGTCTGCGGCGGTGCCAGCGGGCAGTGTGATTCTGGGGCGTTTTATACGCCTTCCGGGGGGAAGGTTACTTGGTCGAGATGCACTTCATTCATTGGATGGTCGAATCGGACAGGGTATTACTTCACAAGACCCGCCGAACAACAGATTATTGAAGGCCTCGACCGGGAGCTGGTAAACTCGGACAATCAAGAGATCGATCACCCCAACGCACGGATCGTTGCCTACGAAACACTCAGGCGTGCCCGTGATGAGATGAGGGGGCAAACATGGCCTCATCCACATCTGGGAGTCCATCAATGTGACAATCCTGATTGCCCTTATGAGGTTGAGCAGCGAAAGCCTCATCCTTTGGTGAAGAAGATTGCTGGGTGGGCGATCGGTTCGTATGGGACTTATCTCCATGAGAATCCCGAGGACTGGTTGGTGCTGAGGGAGTTTTCGATTGCCGTCGCGTTATTCAATGATTTTGCTCTCGCGGTCGAGTTCATGCATTCGGCGTATCTCAACAGCCCTGAATTGGGGGGCGACCCGTTCGATGAGAAGTTCCTGAGTATCGATGACCGGACACTTCGGGAACTTGTGGTCAAAGCCGTCAAGCATGCCCATCGTGATCCGTCGGACCAGGCGTGGCTGATGGTGGCGATTCTGATGCAGAGCGAGGGTCGGCTTGAGCGTGCGGCAGAAATGCTTCAGCGAGCGGTCGATCTTGGGCTCGATGAGGCAATAGCCCTTGGGTTTGAGGGTGTGTTGCCTTGAATGAGGCTGGGGTTTGTTAGGGGAGGGGGCGGTAGATCTGTGTTCGCTTCCGAACTGCTGAATTGACAGGAGAATAGCGACTCGATTGTGGAATGCTCTATCTGGAGGGTCTAGAGTCGTGGCCCGGCACATCGCGTGATGTGGCGGGATCGTTGTGAACCGTATGAACCACCCGTGTGCTGATCTTGCCAAGATCGGATTTCCATAGGGGTGGGAGGTGGAGATCAAATGGCTAAAGAACTTATCGAAGAGTTTAAGATCATGGCACCAGGGGGGCAGGCAACGCCGGCTCCGCCACTGGGTCCTGTTCTCGGTGCCAAGGGTGTCAATCCTGGGCAGTTTATTCAGCAGTTTAATGCCGCGACCGGTGCGCTCAACGGCAAGGTCGTTGGTTGCATCATCAAGGTGTACAACGATCGCTCGTTTGAGTTTGAGATCAAGTCTTCACCGGCTTCGGTATTGATCAAAGAAGCTGCTGGTCTGGAAAAAGGTTCGGGAGAGCCCCAGAACATCGTTGGTTCGATTACTTCGGAGCAGTGTCGCAAGATTGCTGAAGAGAAGTTTGAGGATCTGAACTCACACGACCTTGATGCCGCGATGCTTGTTATCGCTGGCACTGCCCGTTCAATGGGCATTACGGTGGGGGCTTAATCATGGCGATGACAAAGCGTGCGAAAGCAGATGCTGCGATGGTTGTTGAGGGTGCTGTGGAAGCTCCTGAAGCACTCGCTGCTGTGAAGAAGTTTAAAGCAACCAAGTTCGATCAGTCGGTCGAGATTTGCATGCACCTTGGTGTTGATGTGAAGCACGCGGACCAGATGGTTCGTGGCTCGGTGTCGCTCCCGAAGGGTATCGGCAAATCAAAGAAGGTGATCGCGTTCTGTGCTCCTGAGCATGTCAAGGACGCACTCGCAGCCGGTGCTATCGAGGCTGGCGGCGACGAACTTGTGAATAAGGTCAAGGGCGGGTGGTTCGACTTCGATGTCGCGATCGCTTCACCCGACATGATGCGTGTGATGTCGATCCTCGGCAAGGTGCTTGGTCCGAAGGGTCTGATGCCTTCGCCGAAGAACGGGACCGTGACTCCTAAGGTGGCAGACGCTGTCAAGGAGTTCTCGGCTGGTAAGCTCGAGTACCGTGCCGATAAGGGCGGGAATGTCCACGCGATTCTCGGCAAGATGAGCTTCTCAGAAGCCGATCTGCTCGAGAACTACAACCATTTCGTTGCCACGATCGAGAAGGCCCGTCCTTCGACGCTCAAAGGCAAGTATGTCAAGAAAATTACGCTCAGCGGCACCATGACCCCAGGGGTCCAGGTTGCTGTTGCGAGCGAAGAAGAATAAAGGGATCATCCGATGAGTAAACCAGTCAAAGAAATGATGATCCGTGACTACATCGAGCGTGTCGGCGAGACCGGGGACGCTCTGGTGATCGGTCTTCGTGGGATTAGTTCCAATGACACCAACGCGATCCGTACGGGTCTTGCCAAGAAGGAAATCCGTGTGACCATCATGCGGAACAGTCTTTTCGGTAAAGCGTTCGGCGAGACCTCTCTGGCGCCTCTCGAGGGCGTGATGAGCGGTGCGAGTGCTCTGACCTACGGGGCGGAGTCTGTTGTTGATGTCGCCCGTGAAATCGTTGGTCTTTTGAAGGAGTTCCCGGATATCGAGCTTAAGGGCGCGGTACTTGATGGGATGCTCTTTGAGGGCGATGCCGGCGTGAAGGAGCTTAGTAAGTTCCCAACACGCGAAGAGGCGATCGCCAAGGCAGTCACCTTGGTGCTCAGTCCTGCACGCAATCTTGTTGGTGCTGTCAAGGGTCCGGGTTCGGGTCTTGCGGGCATCCTCAAGAGTATCGAAGAGAAGCTGGAAAAGGGCGAAACGATCGCGAAGATCTGATTGTCTTGTTTATAAGCGGCGGGGCGTGTTGCTCTGTTGCTTGAATATGTATTGATCCGCTTGTGTGATGATGCATGAGTGGTTAGTGAAACAACCCGTATTCACCCGACTGGCCCTGGGCTCTTTGATGAGCAGGGTTAAAGAACCGAGCGGTTCGGTCCCTCTTGGGTGAGCGAGTCTGGCGCATTGAAGAATGTGCATTACGAAGAAGGAGTTGGGCTATGTCCGACGAAGCAACCAAAACATTTGACGCAAAGATTTCTAAACTCGGCGACGAGCTCGCAGGTTTGACCCTCAAGGAAGCCGTCGATCTCGGCGACTACATGAAGGATACCTACGGCATCGAAGCAGCAGCCGGCGGCGCAGTCGTCATGGCTGGCGGCGGTGACGCTGGCGGCGCAGCAGCCGAAGAGAAGACTTCATTCGATGTCATCATCAAGGGCCCTGGCGGCAACAAGATCCAGACCATCAAGGCGATCCGCGAGATCACCGGTCTGGGCCTCAAAGAAGCCAAGGCACTCGCGGAAGAGTCCGGCGCCAAGGTCAAGGAAGGCGTTTCCAAGGACGAAGCAGACGAGATCAAGGGCAAGCTCGAAGAAGCTGGCGCCGACGTCGAAGTCGCTTAATCGATCATTCTGGTCCGGGACTCGTGCAAACGGGCCCGGATCTGTAGGACAATGTCGGGCGTCCCGGGTATTCGGGGCGCCCGATTCTCTCATGCAGGGTTTCTTTGATTGGGCCTTGGCATAAAATTGCGGATTGAAGACTTTCCGACGGGTAGGTCTTTGATTGGGTACTGGGTGTGATAGTGGTGTTCTGGATTGGCGTTCGGGTGTTCAAAATAGTGTAGATTCACCGGATTTGTCAGGCTCTGAGAGGTGTTTGGCGGGTCGGAGACTGGTTTGTAGGTCTCTGTGTGGCTAGACTTTGGCATCGGCCGGCAATCGGGGCATACCACAATTTAAGAGTTCTTCATAAGTGCGTCATCGCAGAGATGGTGCGCCAATGTTGAGAACCACAACGAGGTGTTGGATGGCAGCGACCAAAGTGCGCCAAATGGAGCGTGAGCGATTGGTTCGGAGTTTCGCCAAAAGAGGCGATGCAACGGAAGTCCCAGATCTTTGGCAGGTACAGAAGGCTGCATACAGCCGCTTCCTGCAGGTGCATGAAAACCCTGATGAGCGTGAGGCCAAGTATGGTCTTGAATCGCTTCTCCAGGAGATCTTCCCAATTGAATCGTACGACGAGACGATGAAGCTTGAATATGTAAGCTACTCGCTCGACGAACCGAGATACACATCGGACGAATGCCGTCAGCTCCGGCTGACCTACGGGCACCCGTTCAAGTTGTGTCTGCGCCTCAAGCGCGAAACCCACGGCGATCTGCCCGAGGAAGATATCTACCTCGGTGAGTTCCCGATCATGATGGGCGGCGGCGAGTTTATCGTCAACGGTGCCGAGCGCGTGATCGTTTCGCAGCTTCACCGCTCCCCTGGTGTGGACTTCTCGATCGTCTCATCCGAGGCCGACCGTCCGCTCCACTCAGCAAGAATCATCCCGGAGCGTGGCTCATGGATCGAGCTTGAAGTGACCAAGAAAGATGTGCTCGCGATGCGCATCGATCAGTCCACCAAGCTCGCCGCGACCACCTTCCTCCGTTGTTTGGACGAGTCCGTTGCATCGACCGATGCGATCATTGGTTTGTTCTACGAGGTTGCTGAGATCAAGGCCAAGGATGTCCATCCTGAGGACTGGGCAGCCGCTTCGATTATCGACACCGAATCGGGCGAAGAACTCGTCCATGTCGGCTGTCAGGTCGGCGAAGAAGCAGCCGAAGCCATCAAGGCGTCGGCACTCAAGACCATCCGTGTGGTGCAGAATCCGAGCGACTCGCTGATTCTCAACACGATCGCTGAAGAGAACCTTGAGGCCTTCGATGAAATCCCCAATGTGACCAGCGATTACGACCGTGCGATGCTCAAGATCTACTCTCGTTTGCGTCCGGGCAACCCACCGCAGGTCGAGAAGGCCAAGCAGTTGTTCCACGAGAAGTTCTTCGATGGCAACCGCTACCGCTTGGGCTCTGTCGGTCGTTTCCGTATCAACCGCAAGTTTGATATGGACATCGATCCGGATCAGTTGTTCTTGCTTGGGCTCGATTTCTTGAAGGTCATCCAGTACATGCTGGATCTCCGTTCAAACCGTCTCGACCCGGACACCCAGCGTCCGGTCGCTCTTGTTGATGATATTGATCACCTCGGAAACCGGCGTCTGCGTACGCTCGATGAGCTCGCGGTTGAAGAGATCCGCAAGGGTCTTCTCAAGCTGCGTCGCACGGTTCAGGAGCGCATGAGTGTCAAGGACCCTGAAGAGGTCGCCAAGATTGCTGACTTGGTCAACTCCAAGTCGATCAGCTCGGCGATTGATTTCTTCTTTGGTCGCAGTGAGCTCTCTCAGGTTGTTGACCAGACCAACCCGCTGTCGTCGCTCGTTCACGAGCGTCGTCTTTCAGCGCTCGGGCCTGGTGGACTCAACCGTAAGCGTGCCGGCTTTGAGGTTCGAGATGTTCACACCTCGCACTACGGCCGCGTGTGTCCGATTGAGACTCCCGAAGGGACCAACATTGGTCTGATCGTTTCGCTCGGTATCTACTCGACAGTTGACGAGTACGGCTTCCTCCGTACACCGTACCGCGAAGTCGAGAACGGCAAGCTGACCGGGAAGATCGTGAACCTTCGCGCAGACGAAGAGATCCGTTCGGTACTCGCGCCTGCGGATGTCCTGAATCCAGAAGGCGAGTTTAAGGACAAGTATGTCCTGGCCCGTATGGATGGCGAGCTTGCAGAAGTGAAGCCCAAAGAAGTGAACTACATTGATGTATCGCCCAAGCAGTTGGTCGGTATTTCGGCGTCGCTGATCCCGTTCCTCGAACATGACGATGCGAACCGTGCCCTGATGGGTTCGAACATGCAGCGTCAGGCCGTGCCTCTAATCCGGATCGATCCGCCATGTGTGGCGACCGGTATGGAGAAAGAAGTCGGGCGGTACTCGGGTATGTTGGTCAAGGCCAAGCGTGGTGGGAAAGTGACTTATGTCGACTCCCAGCGCATCGTGATTGACAATGCCGACGAGTATGTCTTCCGCAAGTTTGTTGGACTCAACGAACGCACTTGCCAGAACCAGCGTCCGATCGTCAAGAAGGGTCAGAAAGTCAAAGAAGGCGAAGTCATCGCCGACGGCGCCTCGACTCAGAACGGCGAACTGGCGATCGGTAAGAACGCACTCGTGGCGTTCAACACTTTCGACGGGTACAACTTCGAGGACGCGATTGTGATCTCAGAGCGTCTCGTCAAAGACGACGCGTTCACCAGTATCCATATCAACTCGTACGATGTTGAAGTCCGCGAGACCAAACTCGGCCGCGAAGAGTTCACCCGTGACATCCCCAATGTTTCCGAGCGGATGCTCCGGAACCTGGATGAGACCGGCGTGATCCGGATCGGTGCCAAGGTTGGTCCTGGCGATATTCTCGTTGGTAAGGTCTCGCCCAAGAGCAAGACCGAACTGACACCAGAAGAGAAACTGCTTCACGCGATCTTCGGTCGAGCGGGTGAAGATGTCAAGAACGATTCACTCGAGGTCAGTGCCGGCACATCCGGTATCGTCATCGGGACTAAGAAGTTCTCGCGTCGCGTTCACATGAACGACGCCCAAAAGAAGGCGCTCAAGGCCGAGATGGCCGCCTACGAGGCCGAGCAGGACGCCCAAGCGATCAAGCTCTTCAAGGAGATGACCGAAGAGATCAACTCGATCGTCGGTACCGAGATGGTTGACCCGATGACCCGCCAGAAGGTCGGTGCATCGGACATCCCTGAGGTTATCATCGAGCAGATCAAGACCTTCAACGCCAAGTGGATCAAGGGCTCGAAAGAACTCAAAGAGAAGGCGGAAGTATCCTTCCGTCAGTACTGGCCACGCATCGAAGCCGTCGAAGCGGAGAAGCAACGGAAGATCGCTCATATGAAGCGTGGCGACGAGCTCCCCAACGGCGTCCTCGAGATGGTCAAGGTCTACATCGCGTCCAAGCGGACACTCTCCGCTGGTGACAAGATGGCGGGTCGTCACGGGAACAAGGGTGTAATCGCCCGCGTGGTTCCTGAAGAAGACATGCCGTTCATGGACGACGGGACTCCTGTCGATGTGATGCTCAACCCGCTGGGTGTGCCTTCACGCATGAATGTTGGTCAGATTCTTGAGACCCACCTCGGCTGGGCCGCTCAGGTACTTGGTTTCCAGGCGGTTACTCCTGTGTTTGACGGGTGTACCGAAGACGAGATCCATGCGGCTCTCGATGAAGCCAATCAATACTGCCGGGATCGCTGGGCCAAGTGCGAAGAGGACGGCACATGGCCGCACCATCGCGAGCTGCTCGCCGAGATGCCCGCTGGTGGAAAGATTCAGTTGTACGACGGCCGCACAGGCGAGGCGTTCAAGCAACGGACCACTGTTGGCTTTATGTACCTGCTCAAGCTGCATCACCTTGTCGATGACAAGATCCATGCTCGTGCGACGGGTCCATACTCGCTCATCACCCAGCAGCCGCTCGGTGGTAAAGCACGGACCGGTGGTCAGCGGTTTGGTGAGATGGAAGTCTGGGCGCTCGAGGCGTACGGGGCTTCATACATCTTGCAAGAGCTGCTGACGGTCAAGTCTGATGATGTTGAAGGCCGTACCAAGATCTACGAGTCGATGGTCAAGGGCACCAACAAGCTCGAAGCCGGCATGCCGGTCGCGTTTGATGTGCTCTGCAACGAACTCAAGGGCCTGGGTATGAACCTGACACTGGAGAAGAAACAACTTGAGGGAGGCAGTCTCCTTTGAACCTTGTCAGCAATGACAATGTGATTTTTGCTTATGCCGGATGCAATGGATCAACAAGCGGTGTTCGAGGAGTTGCGCACGATGCGCAAGGACTGTTTCGAGCTAAAGATGTTGGGTCGATTAGCAGATGGTGCCGGCGACGAGCTGGGAACATTGTTCTTGGTGCCGATTATCCTGTTGGCAGGATTGACACTCACGCCACTAGTGGCGTTTGGGAGTCTTGGTCCAGCAATTGCTTTGCATCAGTTGGTCGGCGGAGCTGTCAGTGGTTTCCTTGGGATTCTCTTCGGAGTCACGCTCTTCATTTTCTCACTGATTCTCGTGATTGTCTTCGCAGTCCTCATGTTCAAGGTTCTGCTCAAGACACCGTCACGTTGGATTTGGTACGAGCGACTGAACATCATCTGCGCGATGCCGATGGGGTTCGTTCTTGGGTATTTTTTCGCGGATCTCGCACGATCGCAAGGGCAGAGCGCAACGATGCCGATTGCGGTGGGATTCGTGGTTGGATTGGTTATGACAAGTCTTCACTTCTTGCTGCGCAAGAAGCGGTTGCTACGGCTCCACGACTTGCAGCATGAATATAGAAACTCCACCTTGGGCTCCGCTGGAGTCTGCTAAGGAAAGGTGTATTGAAATGAGCGAAAGCGTCTTTGATCGTGTAAACGACTTCTCGAGTGTGAAAATCACGCTCGCTTCTCCAAACGATATCCGTGCGTGGTCGTATGGCGAGGTGAAGAAGCCCGAGACCATCAACTACAGAACCTACCGCCCCGAGAAGGATGGCTTGTTCTGCGAGCGGATCTTTGGCCCTGAGCGTGACTACGAGTGCTCCTGTGGCAAGTACAAGGGCACCAAGTACAAGGGGTACATCTGTGACCGTTGTGGTGTCAAGGTGACCCACTCGCGTGTCCGCCGCAAGCGGATGGGGCACATCAACCTGGCGTCGCCGGGTGTGCACATCTGGTTCTTCAAGTCCATGCCTTCGCGCCTCGGTACGCTGCTTGGGATGAAGACCTCGGATCTCGAAAAGATCATCTACTACCAGGATTATGTTGTTACTAAGCCGGGCGATACCGAGCTGACCTTCAAGCAGGTCCTGACCGAGGACGAGCACCGCGCCGCCCTCGAGCAGTATGGCAACGAGTTCAAGGCCGAGATGGGCGCCGAAGCCATCCGCACTTTGATTGAGATGCTCGATCTTGATGCAGAAGCAGACGAGATCCGTGCCGGTCTTGCCGCGACCCGCTCCAAGCAGAAGACCAAGGACTACGCCAAGCGTCTCAAACTGGTCGAAGCGGTCCGCCATTCCGAGAATGACCCCGCATGGCTCGTGATGGATGTGATCCCCGTGATCCCGCCGGACCTGCGTCCGCTTGTGCTGCTCGAATCGGGCAACTTCGCGACGAGCGATCTCAACGATCTCTACCGCCGCATCATTAACCGGAACAACCGTCTCAAGAAACTGATGGACCTCAACGCTCCTGAAGTCATCATCCGCAACGAGAAGCGCATGCTTCAGCAGGCGGTCGATGCACTCTTTGACAACAACCGTTGTCGCCGTCCTGTGCTTGGTTCATCGAGCCGTGCACTCAAGTCATTGACTGACATGATCAAGGGCAAGCAGGGCCGCTTCCGCGAGAACCTGCTTGGTAAGCGTGTGGATTATTCCGCTCGTTCGGTGATCGTTGTTGGTCCGAGCCTCAAGATTAACCAGTGTGGTCTTCCAAAGAAGATCGCGCTCGAACTGTTCCAGCCGTTCATCATCCGCAAGCTCAAAGAGCACGGCCTGGCCGACACGATCAAGAGTGCCAAGCGGATGCTCGAGCGTCGCGACGCCGAAGTCTGGGACATCCTCGAAGAAGTGATCTACCAGCACCCGGTCATGCTCAACCGTGCACCGACGCTTCACCGCATGGGTATCCAGGCGTTTGAGCCTGTGCTTGTTGAAGGCAACGCGATCCGCCTGCACCCACTGGTGTGTGGTGGGTTCAACGCTGACTTTGACGGCGACCAGATGGCGGTCCACCTGCCACTGTCCGTTGAAGCCCAGGCCGAGGCGCATGTGCTGATGCTGTCGACGAACAATGTGTTCTCGCCTGCAAACGGTGCTCCGATTATTAACGCTTCGCAGGACATCGTGATGGGTGTGTACTTCATCACCACGACGCTCGCGGATGTTGAGAAAACCAAAGAGCAAGATATCCCACGGTTCAAGGATCGTCACGAAGCAATCCTCGCCTTTGACAGCGGTAAAATCAAAATCCACCAGCCCATCAGTGTGCGGCTCGGCGGGTTTGACAAGCTTGTCAAGAAGGAAACAGGTCCCATCGGGCCGATGCCGGAGCACGGCCGTTTGGTTACGACCATCGGGCGTGTGCTCTTCTCCGAGATCCTCGGCGACGGCATGCCGTTCTACAACTGCGCGATCGGTAAAAAGGGTTGTGCCCGCGTGATCGATGATACTTACGAGTACTGTGGACGCGCCGAGACCATCAACATCCTCGACAACATGAAGGAAATCGGGTTCAAGCAGTCGACCATCGCGGGGCTGAGCTTCTCGGTGACAGACCTTCGTATCCCCGACGAGAAGCAGCATATTCTCGACGAGGCCCAGTCCAAGGTGACCCGTGTCGAGAAGAACTACGACCGAGGCATCATCACCGAACGCGAACGCTACAACCAGCTGCTTGACATCTGGTCGCACTGTCGTGAAGAGCTGACCGTCAAGCTGATCGATACACTCAAGAACGACCGCCGTCACCCAGACGGCTCGTACGCGAGCATCACCGAGAAAGAGGGCGAAGCGTTCCTCAACCCGGTGTACCTGATGAGTGACTCTGGTGCTCGTGGTAATGTCTCACAGATGCAGCAGCTCGCAGGTATGCGTGGTCTGATGGCCAAGCCATCGGGTGAGATTATCGAGACCCCGATCCGTGCAAACTTCCGTGAAGGCCTGCACATCCTCGAGTACTTCTCGTCAACCCACGGTGCTCGTAAGGGGCTGGCTGATACCGCACTCAAGACCGCGGACTCCGGTTACCTGACCCGTAAGCTCTGTGACATCGCTCAATCAGTAATCATCGGCGAGCACGACTGTGGCTCCCGCCGTGGTCTCATGAAGCGTGCGATTTACAAGGGTGAGCAGATCGATGTCCCGCTCAATGTCCAGATCTTCGGCCGTGTTTCAGTAAACGCGGTTATGGATCCGGTCTCGGGCGAGAAGATCGTTGATGCCAACGAGATGATCTCCGAGGAAGCATCCAAGCGGATCGAAGAGATCGGCATGGACGGGCTCCTCGTCCGCAGCCCGCTGACCTCCGAATCATCCACAGGATGTTCGGCACTCGATTACGGCATGGACATGTCCACAGGCACCCTTGTCGAAGAAGGCATGGCCGTGGGCATCATCGGTGCTCAGTCGATTGGTGAGCCTGGTACACAGCTGACTATGCGTACATTCCACTCCGGTGGTATCGGTACGCGTGACATCATGGATACCGAGTACCGTGCACTCAACAACGGTACCGTCGAGATCCGTGATTGTAATGAAGTCGATGTCAAGGACGAGGACGGCAACGACTGCCGCGTCTCGCTTAAGCGCAACGGTGAGCTCGCGATCCTCGATGATTCCGGCAAGGAACTCGAGAAGACCAAGGTACCCTACGGTGCGTTCATGTACATCAAGAACGGCGACACCATCAAACGCGGAGCCGAGATGATCAAGTGGGACCCGCACCGGACCCCGACCCTGGCCGAGAAGCCGGGTACGGTCCAGTTCGTGGACATCGAGATCGGCGAGACTGTCCGTGAGGAGGACGCCGGTCGTGGACAGAAAGCGCTTGTGGTCATCGAGCACAAGGGCGACAAACACCCACAGATCAACATCGTCGACACCGATGGCAACATCCTCGACTTCCACTACCTGCCAGCGAAGGCTCGTCTTGAAGTCGTTGATGGCGAGGTCATCGAGTCCGGTCACATGATCGCTCGTCAGCCTCGTTCGGCAGCGGGCTCAGCGGACATCGTCGGTGGTCTCCCTCGTGTTACCGAAATCTTTGAGGCACGCAAGCCCAAGGATCCAGCGGTCATGGCGGAGATCTCGGGTATTGTCGAGATTCACTCCGACAAACGCAAGGGCAAGATGACGATCCGCGTGATCTCCGATTCGGGGATCGAGAAGGATCACCACGTGCCAAACGACAAGGCACTGCTCGTTCACGCGGGCGACTTTGTCACGGCGGGCGATTCGCTCACCGAAGGCCCACAGATCCCGCACGATATCCTCCGGATTAAGGGTGAAGAGGTCCTCTGGCAGTACATGCTCGACGAGGTCCAGAATGTGTACCGCGCCCAGGGCGTGCCCATCAACGACAAGCATATCGAACTGATCCTCTCGCAGATGCTCCGCAAGGTCCGCGTCGAGAACATCGGTGACACCGATATGCTGCCTCATGATGTTATCGATAAGTACAAGTTCCGTCAGAAGAACCTCGAGATTGCGGGCTTGCTCAAGGTGACCGATGTCGGTTCGACCCCGCTCCGTATGGGCGAGCTGTACCCCAAGGACGAGGTCAAGGAAGCCAACGCCAAGGCCGAGGCCGAGGGCGGAGAAATCGCCAAGACCAAGCGTGCACGCCCCGCGGCTGCTCGTACATTGCTCCTAGGCATCACCAAAGCCGCGCTCTCGAGCGATTCGTTCCTCTCGGGTGCATCGTTCCAGGAATCGACCAAGGTATTGACCGAAGCATCGCTCCGCGGTGCCGAGGACGAGCTGATCGGTCTCAAGGAAAATGTCCTCCTGGGTCACCTGATCCCGGCGGGTACCGGCTTCCGCAAGTACCAGGACATCCGCGTCAAGACTCTGGTGAGCCCCGAAGAACTCGAAGAGTCCATGATGGACGACGAGTACTACGACGAGGCGGAACTCGAGGCCGAGCTCATGGGCGATGGTCAGCTCGAGACCGCAGAGGTCGGGGCCGGCGAAGTCGGTGGACAGAGCGGTGGCGAGAGCCCGCAGGTCGAGATCCGAGATGTGATCGTCGGCGGCGAAACCTCAGCCGAATCCCCAGCCGAGACCGGTGCCGAGGGCTGATAAGCTTTCGGATTCAGTGATAAAACCACAGGGCACCCTTTCGGGGTGCCCTTTTTCTATGCAGTTTTTGAGTGTATGGGAGAGTGCGCCTACGCTCGATCTATGCCAGACGCAACCCTATTGGAACTCTTCGAGACCCCGTCGGATACACCCTTTGTGATCGAGCACATCGCCGAGGAGTTTACCAGCGTGTGCCCGATTACGGGTCATCCCGACTTCGGCGTCGTCACGCTCCGCTACGAGCCCCGCGCTGCCAAAGACAACGGCAAATGCATCGAGCTCAAGAGCCTGAAACTCTACTACCACTCGTTCCGCAACAAGGGGAGTTTCTTCGAGGCCGTGACCAACACGATCCGTGATGATCTCGTCAAGGCGATCGACCCGGCATGGCTCCAGATCGAGACCAACTGGAAGGGGCGTGGGGGCATCCGCTCGGTGATCCGGGCTGATCATGGAGATGTGCCGATCCATTTCTTGAGGGGTTGATCGCTTAGGGGTATTCCTGCCGCGTTGATCGGATCACGACATCAGAAATGTGCATGCCCGCGGGCTGGGAGATGATGAACCCGATCGTGCGGGCGATGTCCATTGGGGAGAGGACGGGAGAAATCGTGTCCATAAGTTCACCGAACTTGCCCTCGTCGTACCCCGCGACCTGCTGAAACTCGGATTTGACGATCCCGGGCTCAATCAGTGAGACGCGGACGCCTTTGGGGCCGAGCTCTCTGCGGGCGGCCTCGGCGAGGGAGTTGACGGCGAACTTGGTTGAGCCGTACATCGAAGAGAACGGTGAGATATGGCGTCCGACAGTCGATCCAAGGATGACGAGGTCTGCTGGGCCTCCATCTGGCCAGTCCCGGGATTGCTGAAGATCAACCAAAGCCTTGCCCGCGGCCCGGATAAGAAGGGCCGCCCCGATCAGGTTTGTGCGAACCATCTCCTCCCATTGCGTCGTATCAGAGGTCATGACCGAGCCATTGAGCCCGCGACCGGCATTGACAACCACGATATCCGGGATTTTATGTCCCCCTGACCCCTCTCCTGACCTCAGTTGTGCGGCGGCGGCCATCATCTCGTCGATAACAGACTGGTCAGCCGCATCACCCAGCGACACGACCGATCTGGGTGAGCCATCGCTGGTTGGATACTGCTCTTGGAGTTGCTGGGCGAGTTTGGCGAGCTTTGGCTCTCTTCGGGCGTTGAGGACGAGTTTGGCCCCGAGCGAGGCCATATGGAGGGCGCAGTCGCGACCGATCCCGGCGGAGGCACCGGTGATCAGGGCGATGCGGGATTCGAGCGGTTTGTCAGTTGAATGCACAGCAGAACTCCTTTGGCCAGTGTACGCAGGCAATTGAGCGAATAGGATGGTCCATGATTCAGAAGAACACGAGAATAATCCCGCTGACCCGATCCCGAACCATAGGGGCGGTGCTGGTTGCTTCCATACTGATCGCAAACGCCGGGGGCTGCAAAGCCGTGCAGAAACACCGCGAGCGGAAAGCTGCTGAGCGTGAAGCCAAGCAGATCGAAAGCATGCAGTCGGATCCGGCGCCTGTTGAAACAGCTCGGACAGAGCCGAGGAACCAAACGGAATGGATCCAAGAACAGCGTCCGCGCGAGGGAACGCAGGAAACGGTTCAGGAAACAGCACAGGAAATGAAAGAGCCGGAATCACTCGACCAAGTAGTGATGGAGATCATCGACGAGCGACCATCGGCAACCAACGAATCGCAAGCACAACAACCCGCCGCTGAACCACTGATCGATCTGCCAACGCCTAAGACGCGCGAAGAGCAGAGCATTGCAAATGCTGTAGAATTGTACGCCAGCGGTGATCTGCGGGCGGCCCTTCGCGAACTCGAACGCGCCATTGCCTACAACCCCCGCTTCACCCGAGCCTTCATCGAATCGGGTGACATCTATATGGAGCTCGCCGAGTACGAGCTCGCCGAACGGCAGTTCGCCGCCGCGGTCCGTACCGAACCACGCAACTACATGGCCCAGTACCGCCACGCAAGTGTGCTCCACAAGCTCGGATCACTCGAAGAATCCAAACGCGCTTACTTGCGTGCACTCTCGATCCGCCCGAGCGCTTTCGATGCAAACCTCGGGCTCTCGATCGTTCACCTCGAAGCGGGGTCCGCTGAGCAAGCAATCCCATACGCCCAGCGTGCGGTCCGTGCGGATCCACCAAGCGGGCGGGCGCGGATGCACCTCGGGAATGTTTACGCGGCGATGGATCAGCACGAAGATGCGATCATCGAATACCAGCAGGCCGCCGATATGCTCGAATCCCCGGGCACCGGGCTCCTGCTCAATCTTGCTGATTCGCTCAACCAGCTCCAGCGTTACGCGGAGATGGTGGGGGCCCTCGAGCAGCTGGTGCTCATTGAACCAGACACTGTGGCCTATGAACGCCTCGGTTCGGGTTACTTCCGGCTCCGGCGGTATGAAGAGGCCTTGTCTTCGTTCAACTCGTCGGTGGATCTTGATCCGAACCACTACCCAGGCCTCAACGGGATCGCGGTCTGCGAGCTCAACAACTACCTCTGGAACGGCAAGACCGATGGCGGAGCCCGAGAGCGTGCGGTTGACGCGATGCGTCGCTCGCTCCGGATCGAGCGTCAGCAGCCGAAGATCGTTGAGCTGCTCCGCCGCTATTCGCATGCCGCCGGCAGCGAGCAATAAGCGACATTCATCTGGCACCAATGAATCGATGCTATAAAAAAACACGCCCCGAAGGGCGTGTTTTTACTTTGGGGGGGGGTGGGGGTTAGGGGAAGATGCCGCGGACTTTGTAGACATCGCCGATGTGGTCGAGTGCCGAGGCGAAAGCCGCGGTTCTGAGCGAGCACTTGAGTTCGTTACGGCGAGCGAGTGTTCGCTGTGCAGCAACAACCATGTGGCGGTTGAGTTCGCGGTCGACCTGCTCTGCGGACCAGGTAACTGCGTTTTTGTTCTGAACCCATTCGAAGTAGGACACGGTTACGCCGCCCGCGTTTGCGAGGATGGCAGGGATGACCTCGATGCCTTTTTCGTCGAGCTTGCGTTCGCCGGATGGGTCACAAGGAGCGTTCGCGGATTCTGCCATGACTTTACAGTCGAGCCAGTCTGCTTGCTTCTCTTTGATCATCTGCTCAAGAGCACCGGGAATGAATACATCAACCGGGGTGCGGTAGAAGTCTTCTTCGTTGATTTCATCTACGCCGCCAGTGAATCCGCCGACGCCGCCGGTTTTCATGTTGTAGTCATAGAGTGCTTTGCAATCGATGCCCTTGTCATTGCGGATCGCGCCGGTGTGGTCCATGACGGCGACGATGGTCGCGCCCATGTCCTGAAGGATCTGGCCTGCCCAGCCGTTCACATTACCGAACCCGAGGAGCGAGACCTTCATGCCCTTGACGGAGATGCCTACGCCCGGGAGCATTTCAGCGAGGGTATCTGCGACACCCTGGCCGGTTGCTTTGAGGCGTCCTTCTGAGCCACCGAACTCGACTGGCTTACCGGTGACGACTCGGAGGGCGTCATGGTGTTGGTGGGAGGATGACATCATGTAGGTGTCTGCGAACCAGCCCATGATCTCGGCGGTGGTGCCGACATCGGGTGCGGGGATGTCTACATCTGGACCGATCTGGTCCATGATGGCGCTGCAGTAGCGTCGTGTGAGTCGTTGGAGTTCGCCGTGCGAGAGGCCACGGGTGTCGACTTTGACGCCGCCCTTACCGCCGCCGAATGGGATACGGACAACAGCACACTTCATGGTCATGAGGAATGCGAGTGATTTGACATCGTCGAGGTGGACATCATGGTGGAAGCGGAAGCCGCCCTTGTATGGACCGCACGCATTGTTGTGCTGGATGCGGTAGCCTTTGAAAAGTTGGTGGTGCCCGTCGTCCATTTTGACGGGGAAGTGAACCATGATCTCGTTCTTCGGTTGGGCAAGGATGATGCGCGTGCGGTGCTTGAGGTTGACGGCTTCTGCCGCTTCAAGCATCGTGTTGACGGTCTGCGTGTAGAGGTTGTTGGGGTCATCAGGGAAGCCGAGTTCTTGGGTGACCGATCCGCGGGGGAGCTCTGTGGTTGCTGCTGCAGTCATGGTTTGTGCATCCAGTCATGCGTCCGGTGTCAGCCGGGCGGGCGTTATGACGCCTTTGTTTTGCAGCATCCCGATCGCACAGATCCAGTGACGAGCTGCCCATCGTCATAGGGCGGCTAAGAACATAAGCCGCCGGGGAGGAATCATACCCACGATCAATGGCGTTGAGCCCCTTTTTTTGTTGCATTGGGGGGGAAACTTCAGAGATTTCCCGGCAGGATTTTGAAGCAATTTTGGCCTGTGATCACTCGTATGGGAGAGAAGTATTCAAATTGTCTAAAACTCTGCTCTGACTGGTTTTCTGTGCGTCACGAGGGCTCTATCCTCTCCTCCCCGCAGATAGGTGGGATAGGCCTATATGTGCCCGGATGGATGGTCCATCTGAGCCACAAACTGAACCCCAAGAGTTCTCTTTTACGGGAACACCCGCCGAATGTCTTTTTTGGCGGTGATCGAGGACGCGGTACTCAAGGCCGGTACCGCAAGACCCCGATCGATCTGCCCCGTTTCGGGCAGGGAAGGAACTGCACAATATGATCGATGAAAATCTAATCGCTTCACTCGGAATTAATGACGATGAAGCGATGGCACTTCTGGGCGAGGCCTTCGGCGAGACCGCTGGGACCGAGGACCAGATGGATTCGATTCTCGCTGACCAAGCCAAGGACCTGACCTCAGGCAAACTCATCAAGGGCACCGTCATCGGGTTTGCTGGTGATGATGTCGTTGTTGATGTCGGTCTCAAGAGTGAAGGCCTGATCGCCAAAGAAGAGTTTGAGGATATGGCCGGTCTCAAGATCGGTGACGAGGTCGATGTACTTCTCGAATCACTCGAAAACTCAGAAGGTATCGTCGAGCTCTCCAAACGCAAAGCCGATCGTCAGATCGCTTGGCAACGCATCGTCGACACCACCAAAGAGGAGGATGTCGTTGAAGGTCTGGTCATGCGGAAAATCAAGGGCGGCCTGCTCGTCGATATCGGCGTGCCCGTCTTCTTGCCTGCCTCACAGGTTGATGTCCGCCGTCCACACAATCTTGATGAGTTCGTCGGTCGCAAGATCCGCGCCGAGATCCTCAAGATCGATACCGAGCGTCGCAACATTGTGATCTCGCGTCGCCGCCTTGTCGAGACCGAGCGTGCAGACGCCAAGCGTCGCCTGATGTCCACCCTCGAAGAGGGCCAGATCGTCAAGGGCACCGTCAAGAACATCGCCGATTTCGGTGCGTTCGTTGACCTAGGTGGCATCGACGGCCTCCTCCACATCACCGACATGTCCTGGGGCCGGATCAACCACCCATCCGAGATGCTCCGCATCGACGACAAGGTCGAGGTCAAGGTTCTCAATATCGATCACGAAAAAGAGAAGATCGCACTGGGTCTCAAGCAGACCGAGTCTTCCCCATGGGAAGAGATCGAGGCCAAGTTCCCTGTTGGGTCACGCATCAAGGGCGAGGTCGTCAACATCATGTCCTACGGCGCGTTCATCCGTTTGGACGAAGGCATCGAAGGTCTCGTGCACATCTCCGAGATGTCATGGACCCGCCGCGTCAACCACCCGAGCGAGATCGTCAATCCGGGCGATGAGATCGAAGTGGTTGTCCTCGAGATCGACAAGAACAAGCAAGAGATCTCGCTTGGTATGAAGCAGGTTGAAGTGAACCCTTGGGAACTCGTTTCCGAGAAGTACCCTCCCGGGACCATCGTCACCGGCGCAATCCGCAACCTCGCCAACTACGGCGCGTTTGTCGAGATCGAGCCCGGCATCGACGGCTTGCTGCACATCAGCGACATGTCGTGGACTAAGAAGGTCACCCATCCAAACGAGTTGTACTCCAAGAACGACGAGGTCCAGTGCGTTGTGCTCGAAGTCGATCGCGACAAGCAGCGCATCTCGCTTGGAATCAAGCAGCTCACCGAGGACCCATGGGTCGATGCGATCCCTGGTGCCTACCAGCCCGGCATGGTCGTCAAGGGCAAGGTCACCAAGATCACCAACTTCGGCGTGTTCGTCGAGCTTGAGGATGATCTCGAAGGCCTGCTCCACATCTCCGAGCTCGCTGATCACAAGATCGAGAACCCGCAGGATGTGGTAGCCATCGACGAGGAACTGGAAGTCAAGATCCTCCGCGTGGACATCGACGATCGCAAGATCGGCCTGTCGCTCAAGCGTGCCCAGTGGGGCGACTCGGGTGATCTGGGCGAATCCGGCGGCGGCGAATCCGGAGGCTCCGGTGGCGGCATGAGCGGCCTGGGTGGCGGTTCGCCATCACGCGGCGGCATGGACGAGCACGGCTCGATGGGCACCGACAAGATCTCGCTCTGAGAGCGGATCTGAGACAGCCTCACCCAAAACCTACACACCCCGGCCAGCAATGGACCGGGGTGTTTTTTATGAGTTCCCAGCGGGAGTTGTATCGGTTTGCAACCAATCTGGATCGGAAGCGGATACTGCTTCTATATCGAGGCCAATGATCCAGAGGCGATGCACTGTCCCCAGACACGCATCGCTATTGGCTCTTTGTATTGGGTCTAGCAGAGTGCGACAAAGCACAGGAGACTGAGGATGGCGACACGCTTGCGGAGATCATTGACGGCGAAGATGAGTTCAAAGCTTTTCATTTGTAAATCCTTTTTTCAGTTGTCTGACCAAAAGATACCCCGGGCAGGGATTTGTGCAAGGACAAAGCAAGGAAGTGAAGGAAGATCATCCATGAAACGACAAGTTTCGATTCTCGGACCTGTCTGCACGCTCCGTCTGGGTAAACTGGCGAACTTTGTGGGCGCACGGCCCATCATCGCGGTTCTGTGTCTCGCGGTTCTCGGACCGCAATCCGCTTGCGCTCAAGAACTCAACGCAACCGATGCGATGGGTATTTACCGGACGGTCGATACATGGGTTCGGAATCTGGAAGTTGGAGATCAATCGACACACGCGTTGTCATGCGTTTCTGTCACGCTCCGGATCGATGGCCAGGTCATCGGCCGCGGGCAGATTATCAATCCTGACGCGGATCCAATGACCGCCGCAAACGCATCGCGCAGCGCTATTGCTCAGTCGCGAGCGTGGGTGCGAAAGCAGTTTGATCAAGAGCCCACCGATGAACTCTGGTCTTCGCTGGCTTCGCGCCTGACAGTGAGTGTCGAGCTTGTTGATCGCGTCGTTCCGATGAGCGATGCAGAACTGGCTCTCCCCGGGCTGGGTCTATCGCCCGGAGTCCACGGCTTGGTGATGCGGCTCGGAGAACAAACTGAGATCATGACCCCAGATGAAATGGCAACGCTGGGCATGGGCATTGAGAAAGCCGCCTACGCGATGGCGACCGGGCTCTCGGGGGACGGCGCGATGGCCCTGGCGTCTGTCGGGGAGTTGATCAAGCGGGGCTACAGCTTCGGACGCTGCACGCCGGTCTGGATCGCGCAGGGCGGCACGGGCAAGGGCGGCGTGTTCCTCGACCGCGGCGGGCGGATTGTCGAAGAATCAAGTGTCGGGGCAAGGTCTGTACGCCAGATGGGCGAGCGGATCGCAGAGTATCTCCTCGTCCAGCGCTGGCCCGGAAGCGAACGCTACGGGATGGTCGGGACGCGGGACATCGTCAGCGGCAGAGCGTTGCCTCAGGTCGCCCCGGTGTATGAACAAGCGATTGTCGCCACAGCCCTGCTGAGATTCAGCCAGGCAGGAAGCAAGAAAGTTCATGCCCAGAGCCATGATGAAGCACTCCGCCTGCTCCGTGACCTGGGATCGGTCCAGCCCGGAGAACCCAGTCCGTGGGGCATCGAAAGCGGGATCGATGCGGCCGCTTGCGTCATCGCGCTGTCTTATCTTGATGAGGGAAAAATCGCCGAGAATGAAGACCTGCAAAGGTTGCAATCAAACTGTCAAGAATCGCTCGCTGAACTGTATTCGTCGATAGATGGCTACTCAACAAAGGTCCCGGCGGGCGCTCGTGGGCTTGTCGCTTGGGCATTGGTGCGGGGCGAGAATGCCAACGCATCGGCTGCTGTCCGGGCGGTTTTCCGTGACACACCTCAAGGGTTGATCGTTGGGCAGATGCCGTTCTTGGGATGGGCAGAGCTTGATCTTGCTGCCGGGGCAGGAGCCATCCCCGCATCTGGGGCGTTGACACAGATGCGATCACGGATGTGGGATCACCAGCTTGGTAAATCCGATCTCGATTTGCATGATCGAGATTTCACTGGAGCTGTCGTGTTTACCAAGGGCGCAACCGGGCTCCCCACAAGCGGCAACATCCGTCCCATCGCGATGATCTGCACAATGCTCGGTGACCCCCGTCTCACTCCGGGCACGGTTGCGGATCCTGGGATGGGCAGCGAGATCCGCAAGTCCGCCGCCGCGATGCGATTCGTGGACCAACTCATGATGACCGAATCGAGCGGGTTCCTCAGCAAGGCCCCGGATCGGTGCATCGGCGGGGTCCGCTCGTCGCTCTGGGAGTGGAAAGTGAGCCCCGCATCAAGCGCGATCGCGCTTCTGGCGGCTGTGGAGTTCGAGCGGTCGGTCAAGGCGATCCAAACGCGGGCGATACCAACCCAGCAGCCATAAAAAATCAGAGTACCTGCAGCCGTAAACGCCTGTGGGGACAGGGGTTTTGGCGGGTTGTATTTGGCCGTGTTTTGGGGTGTTTTTAGGGCGAAAAATCCGGTTCGTGCCTATGATTCGCATCCCCAAAATGCAGCTCAATCCGAGGCCCATGAGCATGGGTTTGGATGGTGCTGGAGCCCATGTTGGGGGCGGAGAAATGATCCATGAGCGATGATCAAGGAACACCACCGCCGAGCGGCGATGCAGATCAACCAGAGTCAGCCAGCACGCCTGTCAACGGCGGGGCGGTGCTGGATCTGGATATCGAACGCGAACTGCAGGACTCCTACCTGACCTACGCGATGAGCACGATCATGGACCGGGCCCTCCCTGATGTCCGTGACGGCCTCAAACCCTCGCAGCGTCGCATCCTCGTTGCGATGAACGATCTCAACCTCCGTCCAAACAAGAAACACCTCAAGTGTGCCAAGATCTGTGGCGACACCTCGGGCAACTACCACCCGCACGGCGAATCGGTGATCTATCCCACGATGGTCGGGATGGCGCAGCAATGGAAGATGAACACCCCGATGGTCCAGCCTCAGGGGAACTTCGGTTCCATCGACGGCGATCCGCCCGCTGCAATGCGGTACACCGAAGCCCGCATGACGCATGCTTCGATGGACATGATGCAAGATTTGAAACTCTCGACGGTCGATTTCGTCGCCAACTACGACGACCGTCTGCTCGAGCCAACGGTCCTCCCGGGCAAGTTTCCGAACCTCTTGGTCAATGGAGGCATGGGCATCGCGGTGGGGATGGCGACGAGTTTGCCGCCGCATAATCCGACCGAGATCCTGGATTCAATCGTTCGGCTGGTAAACAAGCCCGAGATCGAGATCATGGAACTCATGACTGACGAGCTCGATGACGAGGGCAATGTCGTCCGCCGAGGTGTGCAGGGCCCAGACTTCCCAACCGGTGGCCGGATCCTCGGACGCAAGGGCATCATGGAGGCCTACACCTCCGGGCGTGGTCGCGTAACCGTCCGAGGCAATGTGCATGTCGAAGAGATGCGCAAGGGCCGCGACCAGCTGGTGATCGATGAGATCCCGTATTCCTTGGTCCAAAATACACTGGTCGAAAAAATTGTCGATGCGGTCAAGGATGAGCGGATCACCGATATCGCAGATGTCCGCAACGAGTCTGGTCGCAACGCCCAGACACGGATCGTGATCGAACTCAAGAAGGGCGCGGACCCGGCGGTTGTCGAGAACCAGCTCTACCAATGCACCCCGCTGCAGCAGACCTTCTCAATCATCAACATCGCGCTGGTCAACCGTCAGCCCCGGACGATGGGCATCAAGCAGATGATGGAGTGCTATGTCGATCACCGCGTTGAGGTGATCACCCGCCGCACCCAGCACCTGCTCCGTGAAGCCAAGAAGCGGGCCCATGTGCTCGAAGGCATGATCTACGCGGTCGTTGATATCGACGAAATCATCAAGCTCATCAAATCGTCCAAGACCCGCGATGAAGCGATCACCAAGCTCATGGAGCGCCGGTACACGATCCCGAGCGATCACCCTGCAGCAGCAGTTATCCCGCAGCGTCTGATGGAGATGGTCCGGGCCGCCGACGACCTTGGTGGGACCGCGCTGACGCGGGTTCAGGCCGAGACCATCGGTGCGATGCGCCTGCTCCAGCTCGTCGGTCTTGAGATCGAACGGCTGGTCAAAGAATACTCCGAGCTGGTTATCGAGATCGAAGGCTACGAAGCGATCCTCGCCAATCACCGCATGATCCTCGACATCATCGTCGAAGACTGCGAAGAGATGAAAGCCAAGTTCGGGCGCGACCGCCTGACCTCGATCGAAGACGCAGCAGGCGATATTGATATCGCGGCGATGATCCAAGAGCAGGACATGGCTGTGACAATCTCGCATCAGGGCTATGTCAAGAGAGTCCCGCTCGAGACTTACCGCGCCCAGGCACGCGGCGGCAAAGGGATCAAGGCGTCTGACTCCAAGGATGACGACTTCATCGAGCACCTGTTCGTTGCGTCGACGCATGACGACCTGCTGTGCTTTACCGATTCAGGCCGAGTCTTCAAGCTCAAGGTCTACGAGCTCCCCGAGATGACGCGGACGAGCAAGGGCCGGCCGATCATCAACTACATCGATCTCAAAGCCGGCGAGCGGACTTGTGCGTACCGGGCGATCAAGGACTTCGAATCCGGGTCGCACTTCCTAACCTTCGTCTCACGCGGCGGGATTGTCAAACGCACAGCTCTCAAAGAATACCGGAATGTCAATCGCTCGGGTCTGATCGCTGTCGGACTCAAAGAAGGCGATGCATTGTTCAATGTCCGCCTGACTACGGGTGTCGATGACATCATGCTCATCGCGTCCAACGGCATGTCGATCCGCTTTAACGAGCAGGATGTCCGCCTCATGGGCCGCTCGGCCGCCGGAGTCAAAGGCATCGAGCTCGGGAAGGATGCGGAGATCGTTGGGATCATCAGGGTGCCGATGATTGCTGACCAAGACGATGCGGAGATAACCCATACCTCGAGCGATGCGATCGATCGTGGTCTGAGTGTGCTAACCATCTGTGAAAACGGCTACGGCAAGCGGACGCTGGTCGATGAATATCGTGTCGCACCCGAGACGGGACCGATGCGGAGCCAGTCGCGCGGCGGCAAAGGCCGAGGCGATATCAAGATCACCGCCCGCAACGGCCAAGCGGTTGTTGCACTCGGGGTTTACGACTCAGACGATGTTGTCGTGATCTCGCGCGGTGGATTGCTTGTGCGGATGGCTGTGGAATCGATCTCCAGAATCGGTCGTGGGACGCAGGGCGTGCGTGTGGTGGGGCTCAAAGGCGATGATCGTGTGATTGCGGCTGCTCGTGTTGAAGAATCTGAAGATTCTGATGGCGAGCCGGGGAGCGAATCTGGTACGATGGACGGGCAGGCGTGAGCCCCTATTGTTGGACGGGTTTGTGCGTTCAAGAAGACGCTCAAGGAAGGACGGACGCAAATGTCCATTGACTGGTCTACTGACATCGCGATTGCCAACCTGGCCGATGAGCCGGCGTTGTCAGATGAGCTCGGGACACTGATCGAGCGGATCGAAGAATCGCAGGCGCCGCCGCACATTGTGCTCGACTTCCACGAGGTCAGCTATGTGAACTCCTCGAATATCGCTCAACTGCTCAGGATCAGGAAGGTGCTCGATGAGAGCGGCCACCGATTGGTGCTGTGCTCGGTCACCGATGAGGTGATGTCCGTGCTTGTTGTTTCTGGGCTCCACAAGCTCTTCTTGTTTGCCCCGGACACCTTGACCGCGATCGCGTCTGTTCAGATCGAAGACACCCCCGCGTCCTGAGTCTTGAGGGATCCAAACAAGTTCAAGAGTTTGCCGAGGTCGTGCGAAGATCATTGACCAGATCGTTCGTTGCGTTTGAGCGCTTTGACTTTGGAGCGATGAATAGAGCCGTGATGTCATCAGGCTGGTGAAGCGAACCCATCTGATGATCGAGATTGTCTTCCAGGATCTGGATCGACTCATCGAGTTTGCTCGCGTCATTCCCGGCGCTTGAGAGACGGGCTATATAGGTCATGGTGGGGCGTCTGCGTTCGTGTTCATCGTCCTTGTTGCTTGGGAACGCGACCTCGAACCCGTCAGAATAGAAGACAAGCACATCACCCGGATCGAGTTTGATCGTGGTCTGCCCGAATTCTACATCACTGAAGATCCCCAAGAGAGGCCCCTGAGAATCGACCATCTCGGTTTCACCGGTCGCCGCGCGAACAACAATCGCGGGCGGGTGTCCGGCACCGGCAATGGTAACCTCGTTCTTCGATTCGTCATACACCGCGTACATCGCGGTCGCAAACCGGGCGTTGTCCCCGGCATGCTCGGACATGGTATTGTTGAGCCTGCGGAGTGCCTCGGCTGGTTCGATGATCTTGGTGTCCTCGCCCGATCCGTCGAGCTTACGGAGACCTTGCGTGATGACCATCGTCATCAGCGCCGCCGGGACCCCGTGACCCACAGCATCGGCAAGAAAGAACGCCGAGCGGTTCTCGTCGAGCTGGGTGATGTCATAGATATCGCCCGAAACATACGATGCGGGTCGATAAATAATGCCCAGATCGACCCCGTGGATATCCGGGATACCGTCGGGGAGGTACTCACGCTGGATGCACGCGGCGGATTGGAGCTCGTCATGAAGTTTGTTGACCTCGGACTGCACCCCGCTGATACTCAGCTCGCTCAGACGCAGATCTGAATTGAGCCGCTGGAGAGCGGGCTGGCGCTGGGCCAGTGTCCGGAGAATCATTGCCGCATCATGCGGGGAAGTCGTGAGCGGCTCGCACATGATCCCCTCGGCTTGCATGAAGGAACGCACGCGTTTCTGATTCGCGTCAACCAGGACAAGCGCTGCCGCGAGCGTGTGTGTCAGCATGTCCATCACTTGGCTAATCATCCGGTCTGAGTGCGTATCGGAAAGCACGATGAGTGCCGGGGAGTTTGAGACACTCGTGCTCGGGCCCGCATCGAGTAGCTCTGTGAGTTCCGCGGGGTAGAGCCCCAGGCCGTTCTTCGCGAGCTCTGCGCGGAGATTCGTCGACCATCCCATCAGGGATTGATCCATGATTTCGAGTCCAGTCCCGATGACCATCGGGCCATCGAACCGCTGAGTCTGTGTTGATCCGGTCAAACGCATCGGCATGAGGGAGTCCTCCGAGGTTGGCTCCATAGCCAAGTACTCAGGAGAATCGGCTCAATCGAAGGGTGAATGCCTCATGTCGTGTTCGATCCGCATTGGTCAAGATAGACCGCTCGCCCAACCCGCATCCAGCGTCCGATGACCGGCTCAGGGCGGCCGATAACAGACAAGAGCGTGCTATTGGACGATCGATTTTAGATACTCGGCATCGAGCTTGATCAGCTGACCTTCCTTTAGACCCATCGTTTCAAGCCTCCCCCCGATGATCTCAATGGCGAACTGGGCACTGTACCGGCTCGGGTATTTCTTGAGCCTCGCCTCGTATTGCCCGGGCGTTTCATCGTCCTTGCGGAGTTCCTCAGCCGGCATGTGGTGCATCGCGACAATGCGCCCGGTCGGATCAAGGAAGATGATATCAATATCGATCAGGCAATCCCGCATGACAAAGGCGCGGAGCCGGGAATCTGGGAACACAAAGAGCATCCCCCCATTCTCCGGAAGAGAGTCGACGCCCCCGAGCCCGCGCTCGCGTGTCTTGTTGTCGGCGACGATGTCGAGTGTGTACGAAGTCCCTTCAAGATCAACCACGGCCTTGCCGTTGACAATCGTTGGCTTAGAACACGAGGCGAATAGTACAGATACAAACACGATCGCCATGAGCGTGAGCGTACGAGAGAGTGCGGTGATTACGAAGTGAGCCATTGATCGTCCTCAGGGGTAAAGATGATGTCGTTGCGGGGAAGTGTATCGAGATCAAAGCCCGCAAGAAAGTCCCTTGTTGACATCTCGGTTCTTGTGTCGCAGACCCCGCACCAGAACCCCAAGAGCCCGATGATCCGCTCGTGGGTGACGCCTTGGTTGCGGTAATGGTCGATCCGGGTATCACCGTGACGCTTGGCCAGCCTGCGGCCGTCTTGGCCTCGAACAAGCGGAAGGTGGGTGTACTGTGGCGTGTAGGGAATCCCGAGAGCTCTTTGAAGGACTATCTGACGAGCTGTGGAATCCAAGAGATCATCGCCCCGGACGATGTGGGTGACCCCTTGATGTTGGTCATCAACAACGACCGCGAGCTGGTAGCTCGGGCAGTTGCGCCGGGTCCAGACCACGAAGTCCCCGACTGACTCTGACGGATCGATGGATTGTTCATGGAGGAATGTGTCAGTGAAATTGAGTTTGCCTTTTTCGACAATCAACCTCCAGTTGGTCCCCGCATCGTTAAACTGGTCTGGAATATCTGCTGGCCGGAGTGATGGGTCAAACCGTGTTTCATGATCCCCTTCATTGGGTGCACTGGCGGCCGACTCGATCTGCGACCGCGTGAGCGAGCATGGGTAGATCAGTCGTTCTGAAGCCAGCGTATTCATCGCGGCGTGGTGATTCGGCAGATCGTCTGATTGAATGATTGGGCCTTTATCCCAATCGATGCCAAGCCAGTGGAGCGTGTCAATCGTCTGATCGATCATGCCGGGCTTGATGCGGGGTGTATCGAGGTCCTCGATCCTCAAAAGGATGTCCCAAGAGTTCTTTCGAGCAATCGCCCAGTTAATCATAAATGTGCGTGCATTGCCCAGATGCAGGGCCCCAGTGGGGGATGGAGCGATTCGGGTGACCGCTTTGGTGGGTTGTTGGTCGGTGATCTGTGTGCACACGCTAGATTGTGTGTACACTGATGGTGACAAGCAAGCGTCCGGAGAGAGGATTCTTCGGTTTGCGAGTATTCGATGAACCCGTCGTTCGTGTGCGGGTATCAAGGAGGCATCTGTGGCCGAGCAAGCATTGGGCAAACTGAACGAAGATCAGATCGCCGCACAACTCGAGAAGTTCCCTGAATGGGCTGAACTCAACGGTCAGATCCAGCGGACCTTCCAGTTCCACGATTTCGACCAATCCATCGCGTTCGTGGGTCGGATTGCAGAATACGCCGAGCAGGTCCAGCACCATCCGGACATCCTGATCCGCTACGACAAGGTGACCCTCACCATCTCAACACATGATGCAGGCGGGATCACCCACAAGGATTTCGAGCTCGCCAGGACCGCCGATGCAATGGTCTAAGCCATAGGGACCCCAGGGCTCCCCCGTTCGTGTATATTGATTGCATGAACCAAGAACAGTCAAGGCGTACATTTTTAGTCTCCGGCGGTGTCGTTGCAATGAGTGCCGCAGGGATGGCAAAGGCATCCGCTGCCGTTGAACGCCGCCCATCAATCGCCAACGCCCCTGATCAACCGATCGTCATATCTTCAGGAAACGGTCTGCCGGCAGTTACCAGAGCACACCAGATGCTCAACGATGGTGCCGATACTGCTGTAGCAGTGGTGAACGGTGTCGGGCTGGTTGAAGCGGACCCCGACGACATGAGCGTCGGGCTCGGCGGATTACCCAACGAAGACGGCATCGTCCAACTTGACGCCTCGGTGATGCACGGGCCAACACACAAAGCAGGGTCCGTCGGAGCACTCTCCGATACCCTCCATGCCGCTCAGGTTGCCCTCAAGGTTCTCCAAACGACAGACCATGTCATGATCGTTGGAGATGGGGCGAGACGATTTGCAAGAGCCCACGGATTCCCTGAAACGGAGATGCTCACCGACCGCGCCCGCCAAGCATGGGTACGATGGAAAATGAACCGATCCGAACGCGATGATTGGCTCAACGAATCACAGAGCGACTGGAATCCAAAAGGAACCAAAATCACCAAAGCAAATCTTGACGCGCCCGATCCATATACTTACGGCACAATTCATTGCGCCGCGGTGAACCCGTTGGGCGAGGTCTCAGCATGCACAACCACCAGCGGTTTGAGCTACAAAATCCCGGGCCGAGTCGGGGATTCGCCGATCATCGGCGCGGGGATGTATGTCGACAATGAAGTGGGGGCTGCGGGCGCAACCGGTCGCGGTGAAGCGGTGATCCAATCCTGCGGCGCATTCTCGGCTGTCCGGGCGATGGAATCCGGCATGGAACCCGTAGAGGCTTGCCTGCATGTGCTAAAGGGGATCGCATCCAAGTCAATGTTGCAGAAACGGCTCATCGGGAAGAACGGCCGCCCGAACTTCAATGTTACCATGTACGCACTCCGCAAAGATGGCGTGCACGGGTCCGCAGCAATATTCCCCGGAGCCAAGTACACCGTCGCAGACGGAAATGGCAGCAGAAAGCTCGCCTGCGCTTCGCTCTTTGATTAAACTAGGCTGAGATTATTTGAGCTCAACGGACCAATAGGCTTCGTCCAGGAATGTCTTCCAAGAAGCGTACCGTTCGCTGTTGAGCCGCATGGAGATCAACGGATTCCGTTTGGGCTGGATCGGTTTTTTGATCAGCTTCATATGCGCCTGCTCAGGAGTGCGTCCGCCCTTCCGAGAGTTGCACTTGACGCACGAGCATACCAGATTCTCCCAGGTGTCCGGGCCGTCCTGGGTGCGTGGTCGGACATGGTCGATCGAGAGTTCGGAAGTGGAGAACTGCTTGCCGCAGTATTGGCAGCGGTTGTGGTCGCGTGCAAACAGGTTTCGGCGGTTGAGCTTGACGCGTTGTTGCGGGAGCTTGTCGTAGCCGACCAGCCGAATAATACGAGGCACAGCGATGTCAAAGCGGACGGTCTTGACCCAGTCGTAGCTGTCGGGCTCGAACTCTTTGCGGATTTCAGAGAGCTCGGCCCAGGTTGAAAAATCGTAGTTTGCAAACGAACCGTCGTCGGCATGGATGACTTCTGCGATCTCGCGCGAGAGCAGTACGAATGCACGCCGAGCGGTGACCACACGCACAGCCATATAAAGTTTGTTGAGTACAAGCACCTTGGCGTCAAGGCCGCTGATGAGATGGTTGTAATCAAGAGCCCCGGCACCTGCGTTCAATGTCAAATCCGAACCAATGCCGCCTGATATACCGGGCAAAGACTCGGCACGCTGTCCCCGGCCCGAACGGAGGGCCTTTGACCGTCTCGACTTGTTCTTGGGACGACGGGGCATGGCTATGCCTCATTTATACCAGTTTTTAACGATTTCATCAACTCAATACGCACCGATCGCGCCAAAGTTTTCGTCAAGTTCTGGTTATAGGCAGCTTTGTCAGTGACGGAAGTGTCGAACGCCTGTGGTCAGGCAAGTGACATTGTGCCTGTTGCACAGCTCGAAAGTGTCGCCGTCACGCTTGGATCCGCCCGGGTGAACGATGGTGGTGACACCCGCATCGATCAAAAGCTCTGGCCCATCGCTGAAGGGGAAGAATGCATCAGATACCGCAATGGCACCATTGCAAAGATCGCCCGCTTTGCGTATCGCGCCAAGGCAGGATGCAACACGATCCATCTGTCCTGCTCCTGCTCCGAAGAGCCGGACCGATCCATTCTCGATCCCGCCGATGAGAACTGCATTCGAAGAAAGCGCTGTGCACACCGGTTCTAGAACACCAGCCGCATTGAGCAGCTCGTCTGATGGCGCAGGCCCCGCTGCGTGTACCCATGAAGACGGATCAGGCACAACGAGATCGCGATCCTGAACGAGCATCCCACCGGGGATCCATTTCATCTCGCGTTTGATGTCCGGCGTGTCAGTTCCAGCCTCAAGAATCCGAAGATTCTTCCACCGGCTGCGCAGCAGTTCTAAGGCATCAGGTGCATACGAGGGTGCGATGACCACTTCAAAGAAAGTCCCCTCAGCCGTGATACGCTCGGCGGCTTGGAGATCGATCGGTGTGCTGGTCGCCAGGATCCCGCCGAAGGCCGCCATCGGATCGCCCGCGATCGCGGCATTGACCGCTTCGTGATTCGTTCCGCCACAAGCAGCACCGCACGGGTTGGTATGCTTGAGTACACACGCGGCATGCTGATCCGGTGATGCAGCTTTAAGCGCCCGGACAAGTTCAAGGGCGGCGCTCGCGTCATTGAGATTGTTAAAGCTCAGCGGCTTGCCGTGGAGTTGCTTGGCGCCGATGAGCGACCCCGACTGCAATTGCCCGGCTTGGTAGAGAGCCGCGGACTGATGCGGGTTCTCCCCGTAGCGGAGGTCTTCGATCTTGGTCATCCCAACGGTGATTTTCTCGGGGAGCCCCTCGCTGTCTTTGTTCATCCATGTGCTGATGGCCGCGTCGTAGTGTGCCGTCGCGGTAAAAGCATCGGTGGCCAGCTTCCGGCGGAGCTCGTAAGTCGTTCCCCCATTATGCTGGCGGAGTTCGGCGAGGAGTGCTTCGTACTGCGATGGATCGGTCACAATCGCGACCGACTGGTGATTCTTTGCCGCAGAGCGGACCATTGAAGGCCCGCCAATATCGATCTGCTCAATCGCCTCGGCATCGGTGACACCCGCTTTGGCGATCGTGGCTTCAAACGGATAGAGGTTCACACAAACCAGATCGATCGGCAGAATCTCGTGCTCTTTCATGGAGTCCATGTGGGTTTGCAGATCCCGCCGTGCTAGGAGCCCGCCATGGATTTTGGGATGGAGCGTTTTGACCCGCCCGTCCATCATCTCAGGGAACCCGGTGACCTCTTCGATCCCTGTGGCAGCGATACCCGCGTCGGTGATCGCTTTGGCGGTCCCGCCGGTCGAGATGATCTGGACACCAAGATCCGCGAGCGATTGGGCAAGCTCGATAATCCCGGATTTGTCGGAAACAGAAATCAGGGCGCGCGTGACACGCACCACCGAGTCGGAGGTGTCTTTGGCGTGGGCGGTCATCATGGTGAGGTCCTTGCCGGTTTGGTGTTGGCTCTTTAGCGGAGACTGAATCGGGCGATGGCACCGTCACTTGATATGACATACAGGTTGCCATCAACAAACGCATCGGCCCGCACGCCCGCGGCTCCGTCGAGATCCGCCGCAGCGATAATCTCGCCAGAGTCGATGTCGACCGCGACGAGCGTCTTGCCCGTCCAGACCATCAACTCATCACCGTTGGCCAGCGATACGACCCACCCCGCGATTGAGTTGTTGCTCCAGAGCACATCGCCCGAGATCGAATCGATTGCAATCAGGCCATCGTCAGCGGTCGAGGCGTACATTACGCCGTCATGCATCACAGGCTGGACAAGCACGGGCTCGCTGGTGCGCTTGCGCCAGTAGCGGTACCCATCGTCGATCGAGAATGAGTAAAGTGATTGGTCTGTCGAGGGGACAAACACGGCGCCGTCATCGACCACAAGCGACGCGATGGCGCCGCCCGCGATGTCGGTTTTCATGATCGAGCCGCCGTCGTAGGTCGCCAGCACGCGGAGATCGCCGCCAGCGGAGATCATCGCGATCGACGATCCGTCAACATCAACAGCAGGAGATTCGATCTCGCCATCAAACTTGTACGACCAGAGCGTGAAATCATTCTGAAGCTCAAAGGCGAACAGCTCGTTCCGGGTGGTCCCGAACAGAGCAAGGTTCCCCATCACGAGCGGCTTGGTATTGATGATCGCACCAACCGTATCACGATCGAGCGTGTTGCCGTTCTTGAGGTTGATCTCATGGAGTTCGGTATCCGAGCAGATGAAAAGAGTCTCGCCAACGCGGGTTGGTTCAAAGAGCTGCGTCGTCGGACGATCGAGCTGCTTGGCCCAGCGGACCTTGCCGGTCGATGACTCAAGGCAGGTCACGGTCGTGTCCGATGCGGTGGTGACGATCGAGTCGCCATACGCGACGGCATCGGTCAAACCCGCGCCTTTGGACATCAACGGGTAACCCGTCCATTCCCAGCGGTAGCCAAGCTCGTGCCAGCTGTCGTGGTCGATGGACCATCCGTCGGAGGAGGATGGCTCAGAGGCGGTTTGCGTGCTGGTATTGCTGCTGGTAGTTTGGGTCGTCGAGCATGCCGAGACAGCCCCCGCCAGGCTCAGAGCGAGCAACGATACACAGCATCGGGTCAGATCAATCTTCATTGTGAGTCCATCTCCATAGTGGGGCCAAAGTCAGGCCCAGACGCGTCAGGTAGGATAGGGGGGTTGGGGGGCAATTTGGCGGGTCAGAGGGCATTGCGGCAGAATTGTCACATCCGATGACCATCCGCACCCCAGCACACCATGATCCCTCTCAATGCATAAGGTTCACCATGTTTACAGGCATTGTCCAAGCGATCGGGACGGTTCAATCCATCACTGCGACACCCAACGGGGCAAGGCTCGTGATAGACCCCGCCGGATGGGCCCACAAGCCCGCAAGCGGGGATTCCATCGCCAACAACGGGTGCTGCCTGACACTGGTGAGCGATGAGGGCGGATTGTGGGCCTTCGACGCGATCCCAGAGACTCTAGAGAAGACCACGCTCGGCTCATGGGAAGCCGGGGAGCGGGTGAATCTGGAGCGATCGCTCAGTGTTGGCGATGGGCTCGATGGACACCAGGTCCAAGGCCATGTTGATGGGGTCGGCAAGGTGATCGGGGTCACTGACAGAGATGGCTACCGCGTGAAGATTGCTCTTGGGAAGGATCTGATGAAATGGATGATCCCCAAAGGCTCAGCAGCGATCGATGGGATTTCTTTGACCATCGCGGATCTGGATGTTGATGAGTGCTGGATCGAGGTTGCACTAATCCCCGAGACCCTTGAGCGGACGACGCTTGGGGATCGGATGGTGGGGGATTTGGTAAACATCGAGGCCGATGCGATGGTCAAGGCGATTGTGCATACGGTCGAGCGGATGAATATCCAGAACTGAGAGTTGAATGAAACGAGTTATTTGCTTCGTGTTGTTGGCTGTAAGTATGCTTCCTCTCTCAGGATGTTTGCAAGCACCGCCTGCCGGTGCGACGCGGGGGGTCGTAGAGATCAAAAACATGCGACTGTGGGATGATCCCGAAGCATTTCTGCCGATCGGGACATTGACCGGAATAGCCATCGGGGAACATACCGTTTTAACAGCGGCTCATACTTTTTTACATGATCCCGAGCCAGGACATCCACTCAAAATCAATGGGGTTGCGGTTGAATACAGCATCATTGATGATGGTTGGAGCGGGAATCGTCGTCATCGTGAGCGGGGGGATAAAAAGGTTATTGGTGAAGAAATACAAGGGGACTATCTGTTCTTACACATCGAAGAATCCATTCTAGATTATGCCCAGTTGGTGCCGCTTGAGTATGAGCGTGTAGATGACCTGCGGAACTTGACACTGGTGACACGCCGAGCTGGGAACGAAGAAGCTGTTGCTATCCCCCTGAAGTCTTGGATGATTGATAGCAATGAAAGATTTATTCTTATTTCTCTCTCGGAGAAAGAGCATTCGGGGCTTCGATTGTCGGGGAGCCCGCTCATCGGCATCTATCCTGATGGCACGCTTGTGCTTGTCGGTATCGCCTGTGCGAATGGTGATGCCATGATTGTAAGAGATCAAAGTACAGAATCGTTAGAGAATCATACCTTCATTCTGCCTGCATATCGGATACCGTTTGATCAGATCAACAAACCCTGAATTATCTACTATACTGATCCCATGCGAGTCCTCGGCTTCGATCCCGGCTTATCAATCACCGGCTACGGCTGTATCACCGGCGACTCCATCCGCCCCTCCATCATCGAAGCCGGGGTCTTCCGCCTCACCAAGAGCGGGCAGCCGGTACCTGACATCGGGGACCGGCTCGTTGAACTCCATACCGATGTCTGCGAGCTCATCGAGCGGGTTAGCCCCGATCTGATCGCCATCGAAGGTATGTTCGCCCACAAAGACCACCCAGGCACCGTCATCAAGATGGCCCATGCACGCGGGGTGATCCTCTTAGCAGCTCGAGCCGCCGGGATCGAGGTCATCGAGCTCAAACCCGCGGAGGTCAAGAAGGCCGCCACCGGGTCTGGGCGGGCGACCAAGGAGCAGATGCAGCTCGCGGTTCAGTCGATGTTTGATCTCCCAGAACTCCCCAAACCAGCGGATCTGGCGGACGCTCTGGCGATCGCGGCCTGTGCCCTGCGAAGGCACCAGCTCGGTGTGTTGTCTCTCTGATTGCACCTATCATCTACGCAATGGCAGAAACCGACACCAAACACGAGCCTGTGATTGCCCAGGTGCTCATCGTCGAAGACGAGATCGAGCACGCCGATGTGATCGTCGACGCACTCCGCCGCCCCGGTCATGTGTGCACGACCGTCCACACCGTCGAGCGGGCTTACGAAGAAATTATCAACGGCAAGTTCGATGTCATCATCACCGACCTCCGAATGCCTGAGAGCGCCAATGTCCACGGCGTCAGCAACGACGGCTCAAACGCAGGTATGAAGGTTCTTGAACTCGCAAGCGAGCACCAGCCCGACGCCGAGACCATCATGGTCACCGCCCACGGCGATGTGCCTACGGCCCGCGATGCGTTCAAGCACGGGGCCTTCGACTTTGTTGAGAAGCCGCTTGATTTAGTGGTGCTTCGGTCTGTGGTCCAAAGAGCGGCCGACCAAGCCGTCCTGCGGAGCGAGTCCGAAGAACTCAAAGACCTTGTTCAGCACGAGGGATTCGAGGGGATCATCGCAGGTGCCGAGTCCATGCGGAAGATCATCGAGACTGTTCGGACTGTTGCGCGGTCCAATATCTCGGTACTGGTCTCCGGCGAGAGCGGCACGGGCAAAGAACTCATCGCTCAAGCGGTCCACCGGAACTCCTCGCGGGACGGAAAGAAGTTTAAATCGATGAACTGCGCGGGCCAAGCGGAAAACCTTCTCGAAGACGAGCTCTTCGGTCATGTCCGCGGCGCGTTTACCGGGGCAGAGAAGGACCGCGAGGGGGTCTTTGAATACGCCAACGGCGGGACGCTGTTCCTCGATGAAATCGGCGACATGCCGCTGACCATGCAGGCCAAGCTGCTGCGTGTGCTCGAATCCGGCGAGGTCGTGCGGCTCGGATCCAACGATCTCCGGAAGGTCGATGTCCGTCTCGTCAGCGCAACAAACAAAGACCTCGAAGAGATGATCAAAGAAGGCACCTTCCGCCAAGACCTGTACTTCAGGATCAAGGGCACGATGGTGCATCTCCCGGCGCTGCGAGATCGACGCGAGGATATTCCGAGGATCGTGCGTCACGCGGTCAGCAAGTTTGCCGGCGAGTTAAATCCAGGTCGGCCCATCCCCGAGATGTCCGACGCGGCGATGCTCAGACTGACGGCTTACGATTGGCCCGGAAATGTGCGACAACTCCTCAATATTGTGCAGACCATGGTCGTCATGAGCAGCGGGTCTGATGGCGGTAGAGCCATCGGTGTTGAGCATGTTCCCGATGATGTCCGAGAATCAGAATCCGGAAGCATGGCCGGCGGGGCGAGTTCTTATGCCATAGGATCTCTGGCAGGGACAAGTCTTGAGCAGCTCGAGCGCCAAGCAATCCGAGAAACTCTCAAGCTCACCGCGGGAAATCGCGAGCAAGCAGCCAAAATGCTGGGGATCGGAGAGCGAACGCTCTATCGCAAACTCAATGAGTACGGGCTCCGATAACAGGGCATTCCGAAAGGGTCGTTGTTTAACCAAGCGTTCCTGCTCAATAGGAACTGTCTTTGGGTTGTTTTGCTTCAATTTCATAAGGCAAGACTCAATATTGGAATCGAGATCACCGAATCTGGGGGTAGAGGGTGCTTGGCAAGACCGGTGCCAATCTTGTCTGCCAACACCAAGGATCTCACGCAATGAGTCAGATGTTAATAGAAGATGTTCTCAACTGTCCGTCGTTGCCGACGCTCCCGGCGGTTGCCGCAAAGTTGATCGAACTGACGGCGGACCCGGATGTGCAGATCAGCGAGATCGCCAAGGTGGTTCAACAGGACCAGGCGCTGGCTGTCAAAGTTCTCAAGACCGTCAACTCGAGCTACTACGGGTTGTCCAACAAGTGCGGGTCGATCGATCGCGCCATGGGTTACCTCGGGCTCAACACCGTCAAGTCGCTCGTTCTTGGGTTCTCACTGGTTGAAGTAACTTCCAACTCAGACCACGACGGATTCGATATGATCGGGCACTGGCGACGAACACTCTTGGGGGCGACCGCTTCACGCTCTATAGCTGAGAACTTCAAGCTCTCCGATAAAGACGATGTCTTCACCGCCGCACTGTTTCAGGACATGGGCATGCTTGCGACTTTCACAGCGATGAAAGAGAGCTACAGCGACACGATCAAAGGCATTGATCACGCACAGGTCTGTCCGGCCGAAACTAAATCGTTCGGTTTCACCCATGAGAAGGTTGGGGCAGAGCTCGCTCGGAAGTGGAAACTCCCGGACAATATTTCTGCTGCAATCGCGCATCATCACCATCCGGATCAAGCGACCGGCGGTGATATGGAGATGGTCCGAGCCGTATCTCTCGGGACACAGGTTGCCGAGGCGCTCAGCGAAAGCTCACCGGCCAAGGCCATTCAAAGGATCGAAAGCCAGACCGCGACCTGGTTCCCCAACCAGAAGATAGATATCCTGGCGCTCTTTGAAGAGGTCAATGAATCAGCTAAGGAACTCGCTACGCTCTTTAATACCGAGATCGGCGATCTCAAGGATGTCAAGCTGCTGATGTTGCAAGCACAGGAGCGGGGGCTTGAGCATCAAATCTTGATGCAACGACAGACCGAGGATCTTGAAAAACAGGCCTTGACAGACGGGATGACCAAGATCCCAAACCGCAAAGCGTTCGACAATGAAGTAACCAAAGCATTCAACGAGTATAAAGAATCAGGCGCCGCGTTTGCGGTGCTTTTCTTTGACGCCGACAAGTTCAAGAGTGTCAACGACACTCTCGGCCACGCCGCCGGGGATGCGGTGTTGATCGAACTGGCGAAACGGGCTGCCAAAACCGTTGGTGATGAGGGCACGGTGTGTCGCTACGGTGGGGAAGAGTTTGGCGTGGTTTTGCCTGGCTATTCGGCGACCAAGGCGGCCGTGCTTGCCGAGTGTTTGCGGTTCGATATGAACGCGACGCCGATAGATATAAGCGAAGCCGGTGAGGCCCCCGGCGAGATCCTGGTTAGCGTGAGTGTCGGAGTTTCAGCGACCGATGCGGGACCGGCTGATCGGTTGATCAAACCCGAGCAGATGGTCATCGAGGCCGACCTTGGTGTTTACGCCGCAAAGGAGTTTGGCCGGAACACTGTTCAGATCTGGACTCCAGAAATGGGCCAGAGCTTACAAGGTGGAGTGGCCCAATGCAGTACGCCCGCGGGGGCCATCCCCGATGGTGACGGGGCGGTTCGAAAGATTCTGCTGATCGAGGACGATTCGTTGGCCGCAACGCTCGTGATTACACTCTTTAACCGGAAGACTGATGTCGAGATCCAATGGATCAAGGATGGCGAAAGAGCATGCGGGTACTTCAAGGAATGCATCGACCGGTCCGAGCGACCTTGCGATATCGTGATCAGCGATCTGAATCTCCCGGGGTGCTCAGGGTTTGATGTGTTTGAAAGATTCAAAGAGTTCGGGCTCGATCAACATATTGAGTTCTATGTACTGACGGCTAGCGAGTGCGATGAGACTATGGGCAGGGTCGAGAGCTGCGGGATCGCCAAGTGCATCACCAAGAGCGACTTCACCAACAACATCGGCCATTGGATCAAGACGCTCACGCAGCCAATCTCCAAAGCGGCGTAAGCCTCTGATTACCAATCAAGCGTGCCACGCCAAGCCGCGGTGAGTTGTTCGACACCGAGATCGATTCCAGACCATGACAAACGGTTGGAGTCATCGAGCTTCCCAAGAACCCGTGTCGGGTGATTGCCGAGGGCTTGGGCGAGCCTGTCAGGATCACTGGTCTCGATCACATAGCACGACGGAGACTCCGCGAATGCCAGCCCCAGATCAATATCAGTCGTTCCAGAAAATCCGATTGGTGAGCCTGTGGCTGAACCAGCGATGAGCATCTCTGCGAGTGCTGCGAGCATCCCTCCATCAGAGACATCGTGGGCGCTGATAACGAGCCCCGAATTGATCGCTTTGTGCATAGATCGAGCGAGTTCCGGACCAACATTGAGATCGACGACCGGGAGCGGGGAACCAGAGGAGGTCATCCCGAGTATTTCCGCGTGGGAGCCGCCGAGCGATCCGCTCTGGTGCTGACCAACTAGCACAATGGTATTGCCGGGGGTTTTGGCGTCGCTGGTGATGACATTGTCCAACTCCGGGACAATGCCCATGCCGGTGATCAGAAGAGTGGGGGGGATCTCTATTGTTTCGCCGTCTTTGGTGGTGAACTGGTTGTTGAGCGAGTCCTTACCGGACACAAACGGCGTTTTGTACGCCTTGGCCCCGTCGTAGCACGCGTGGGCAGCACGGACAAGCGACCCAAGATTCTCAGGCTTCTTGCACGATGGCCAGCAGAAGTTGTCGAGGATCGCGACCTGATCCGGATTGGTACCAACACAGACAAGGTTGCGGATGCACTCGTCGATCGCGGCAAGCGTCATCTGGTACGGGTCGCCAGCAAGCCCGGTCGCCAACCCACAGCCAACCGAAAGTCCGCGTCCAGAACCCGGGACCGGATCGATCACCGACGCATCGCTGGGACCAATCCCACGAGGTCCAACCAGAGGCTTGACTACCGTATTGCCCTGCACCTCGTGGTCGTACTGACGGATGATCCAATGTTTACTGGCGATGTTCGGATGGGCAAGCAGCTTGAGGAGCGCATCGCCAAGATCGAGTTTGTCATCGATCGGTTTGGACGGCTCAACCGCTTTGGGAGTCCATGTCGCGGTGCGTGTTGGTGTTGGGATGCCGTCGTGAAGGAACTTCATGGGGAGGCGGCCGACTTCGGTGCCGTGGTAGTTCAAGATCAGCTCTGCGCCGGGTGTCCCGAAGTGACCGAGGTCGGCCATCTCGACATGTTCTTGTTCGCAGATCTGGCGGAGCTTGGTGAGGTGTTTCTCGGGGACCGCAAGCACCATGCGTTCCTGGGCTTCGGAGATCCAGATCTCGTCGTAGGTCAAGCCGTTGTATTTCAAAGGTGCCCGGTCAAGGTGGACATCAGCCCCGATCTGTTCGCCCATCTCGCCTACGGCTGATGAGAACCCGCCAGCTCCGCAATCGGTGATGGAGGTATAGAGCGGCCCGCCTTCAAAGTCACGGGCGCGAAGGATCGCGTCGAGCGTGCGTTTTTCTTCGATCGCATTACCGATCTGCACCGCGTGGCTGAACTCGTCTGCGTGGGTGTCGGTGAGTTCTGCGGAGCTGAAGGTCGCCCCGTGGATGCCGTCGCGTCCGGTGCGGCCGCCGAGGGCGATGATGCGGTCGTCTTGCTGGGCGTCTCCGGAGATGAGATCACTTGGCATGATCCCGATGCACCCGCAGTACACAAGCGGGTTGCCGATATAGCGGTCATCGAAAGAGACCGCGCCGTTGACGGTGGGGATGCCCATGCGGTTGCCGTAGTCGCGGACACCGCCCACGATCTCGGAGAGAACACGCTTTGGATGCAGGCACCCGTCGGGGATGTCTTTGATATCAGGCGTGGCGACACAAAAAACATCGGTTGATGCTATCGGCTTTGCAGCCAGTCCCGTGCCCATGATGTCGCGGATACACCCGCCGATCCCGGTGGCTGCACCGCCATAGGGTTCTAAAGCACTTGGGTGGTTGTGGGTCTCGACTTTGATACACACTGAGTGATCATCGTCGAACTTGACGATCCCCGCGTTGTCTACAAATACGGATTGCGTCCAGTCCAAACCCTCTTCGATCAACTCGAAGGTCGCCGCGGCAACTGTGGCTTTGAGGAGATTGTGAATGGTCACCGAGCCGTCGTCATGCACCTCGTGGTGGGGGCGGGTGGACCAGTCGATGCCTTCTATAGAAGGACCAGTGTAGTGAATAGTCGCTTTGAGTGTTTTATGGACGCAGTGCTCACTCCAGGTCTGGGCGAGGGTTTCGAGTTCGATGTCCGTCGGCTCGCGTCCGAGAACTTGGTACTCGTGGCGGATCGCTTGCATCTCGTGGAGGTCGAGGAAGAGGTGCCCATCTCGGGAAAGGGTTTCGAGCTGATCGTCGGAAAGCTCTCGGATGGGGACATGCGTGAGGTCGAACCCGTGATCGTGGCCCTTGGGGAGCTCGTCTGGTGAATAGGGCTCCATGTGAACCGAAGAGACAATCGGATTGGCCAGAACCCGCTGAGCGATGGACTGGGCGTCATCAGCAGCCAGCCCGAAGATTTCGTACCGGTACCCGGTCGAGACCATAGCGTCGACCCCGGTCAAAGCCTTGATCGCCGCGGCGGTCGATTGGGCTGGCGGATCCATGACGCCCGGGAGCGGGTGGACCTCAGCAAGGACCGCATCGGGGTGAGGGGCTGATGAGCCGTGGGTGACGGTTTCAACCACTGGATTGCAGAGGAGTTGTGTAACCACGGCGTCGAGCTGCTCGTCCGAAAGATCGGCTTCTATGAGATAAATCCGCGCGCTGGTAGCTCTGGATATGGTGGTTCCCAGAAGTCCGGCCCGGTGGATGAACTCGCTGGCGCGTGGGTCGCCGGCATGGTCCGTTGGGTGGATCTGGATGCGATGAACACGGCTGGCGGTGGCGGATGCGTTGCTCATGAGCGATCGTAGACCAACTGAACTGAGTTTGGGGGGGTATGATCCGCGCGATGCCTGATACACCAAAGAGCAAGGTTAATTTATTCACCGATGGCGCCTGTTCGGGCAATCCTGGTCCTGGGGGATGGGCATATCTGCTTGTGCATCCGCGGACGGGCAAGTCGCGAGAGATGTCCGGGGCTGAGCCCGACACGACCAACAACCGTATGGAACTCCAAGCCGTGATCGAGGGGCTCGGGGACCTGCAATCGCCGAGCATTGTCGAGCTGTACTCGGATTCGCAGTATGTCCTCAAGGGTCTTGAAACCTGGCTCGATGGGTGGAAGAAGCGTGGGTGGAAGACGGCCGCCAAGAAGCCTGTCAAGAATGTGGATCTCTGGCAGAAACTCGATGAACTCCGCAAGATCCACCAGATCAGCTTCCACTGGGTCCGAGGCCACGACGGGCATCCAGAGAACGAACGGGTCGATGTACTGGCGGTACAAGCCCGCGAGGCGATCGCTCAGCGATAACTCTTAGGACCTAGATGCGCTGGCATTATCGGGTTTGGCTGTCAAACAATGACGGGTGTAATGATGCGTCAGTTCTGGTGTGGGGAGATTTGCCCGCACAGACGGCCCCGCTTTCCCATACTCAACACAGTCTTGGATCATCGATTGCCCCATTGGGCCGATGATTCGATAGATGTCGGTGCTCTGTGCACCTACTCAGACGCCTTACCGCCAGCGGGAGATACTGCCGTGGAACTCGATGCCATCCTTCGTCAAGCCCATGAAGCCGACGCTTCGGACATTCACATCATCGCCGGCGAACCACCAATGGTTCGCATCCACCAGGTGATCACCAAGATGACCGAGACCGCGCTGTCTCAAGAGGTCGTCTCCGCGATGTTCGAGCGGATCGCCAACAAGCATACACGCCAGGCGTTCGAAGAAGAACGCGATGCGGACTTCTCCTACGAGGTCGAGGGGCTCGCACGCTACCGCGTCAACGCCCACCTTCAGAAGGGCAAGATCGGTCTTGCGATGCGTGCGATCAAAACCAAGGTCCCGCCGCTCGAAGCGCTCGCGCTCCCAGAAGTGATCGCCCGCTTGACCTACCTCCCGCGCGGCCTTGTCCTTGTAACCGGCGACACCGGCTCGGGTAAGTCCACAACGCTCGCCGCGATGATCCAGGCGATGAACGAACGCTACGCCAAGCACATCATCACCCTCGAAGATCCGATCGAGTACATGTTCGAGACCGAGCAGTGTCTGATCGAGCAGCGAGAGCTGGGTCGAGACATGGCCTCGTTCACCTCAGGACTCAAGCACGCGCTGCGTCAGGATCCGGACATCATCCTCGTTGGTGAAATGCGTGACCTCGAAACCACCTCGCTGGCAATCAGTGCCGCTGAAACCGGTCACCTGGTCCTCTCAACGCTCCACACGGTCAACGCTTCGCAGACGGTCTCTCGTATTATTGATATGTACCCCTCGGGCCAGCAGAACCAGATCCGCTCGATGCTCTCGACCACGCTCCAAGCGGTGGTCTCGCAGACACTCTTCACGCGTTGCGACCGTCCAGGCATGGTCCCGGCCGTCGAGACACTGCTGTGTACCCCCGCTGTCCGGAACATGATCCGCGAGAACAAGATCTTCGAGATCCCCAATGTGATCGAGACGAGCCGGGCCATCGGGATGTGCTCGCTGGACTCTTCGATCGCGGAGCTGTATTTCAACGGGACGATTAGTAAAGAGGACGCGATCGCCAAGGCCGTGTTCCCAGACAAACTCGAGCGTCAGCTGGTTGCTTAATAAGCCGGACGGAGATTCTAGATGCCAAGCTATAAATACCAGGTCAAGGCACCAGACGGCAAGCTGAAGACGGGGATCCTCTCCGCAGACAGCGCCACATCCGCAGCGGCGGTCCTGCGCAATCAGGGTGTCCATGTCATGTCGGTCGACGAAGCCAAGGATGGCTTCGCCGAGTCCGGGTTTATGAAGACCCTGAGTGATCTCAACTCCAAAAAACCCACACAGAAGAATGTCCTCGATTTCACCACCCAGCTCGCCGTCATGATCCGAGCGGGGATCAACCTCAGAGCCGCCCTCGACGGCATTGCCGACCAGACCGATCATAAAGTGTTCCGCAAGATTATTGTTGAACTCAAAGCTGATGTTGAATCCGGTAAGCAGTTCTCCGATGCGCTGGCAAAGCACCCAAAGCTCTTCTCGCCGCTCTATGTCAATATGGTCCGTGCATCAGAAATGTCCGGTTCGTTCTCTGACATGCTCGTGCGGATCGCCGGGTACATCGGTCAGCAGATCGAGACCCGGAAGATGGTGATCGGGGCGTCGATCTATCCCGCGATCATCGGTGGCATGGCGGTGTCGGTGACGATCTTCCTGATGACCTTTGTGCTTCCAAAGTTCTACACCGTGTTTGAGGGCAAGGAGGATGTGCTGCCATGGGCGACCAACTTCCTGATGATGCTCTCCCAGACACTCCGCTCAGAATGGCCTTTCCTCATCGGTGGGCTGCTTGTGATCGCGGGCGGGTTCTTTGCATTTTCAAAGACCGAGATCGGTGCATTCTGGATCGATCGGACCAAGCTCACCATCCCGATCATGCGGGGGATGTTCCGTTCGCTCTATATCACCCGTTCGTTGCAGACGATGGGTCAGCTGATCAACGCCGGTGTCCCGATGCTCGACACACTCAATATCACCGGTGATATCTCGGGCAACAAGCTCTTCGAGGGCATGTGGCGAAAAGTCCACGGCTCAGTCAAACAGGGCCGCAAAATCGCTGAGCCGCTCCAGAGCAGTTCGCTTCTACCCAAGTCCGTGGTGCAGATGATCGCGGCGGGTGAAGAATCCGGTAAGCTCGGCGAGGTGCTCGACGAGATATCGGTCTATTACGCCCAGCAGCTCAAGGACCATATCAAAGCGGTTACCGGAATGATCGAGCCCATCATGATCATCCTAATGGGTTCAGTCGTTGGTTTCATCGCGATGGCGATTATTCTCCCGATCTTCAAGATGAGCCAGATCGTTTCGTAAACGATGATCTTTATAGAGACCAGCCGTTATTGATTCGGGGCCGGAGGGGGAAGGTGCAGGAGCACACGATGTCTAAGCGTTCACTCAACCCAGCTCAACTCGCCCAGATACGAAATCAGGGCGGCTTTACACTGATCGAATCAGCGATGGCGACCGTGATCATCGGGGTCGGTGTCCTCGCGATGGTCGATGCGCAGTCATCATTTATCACCGCAAACTCCTGGTCCTCGCACGCCGCCAGCGGGACCTACCTCGCCAATGAGATCCGCGAGATGACCCGGAATCTCCCCAAGCACGACCCGGTGGTCGGGCTTTATATCGAGCCCGATGCAGGCGGGGGCGTCCTCCATGGCTGGGGCCCCGATGCCGGTGAAGTGGGGGTGGATGACTTCGACGATATCGACGACTTCGATGGGATGACCTTCTCCCACATCGGGACCGCGGGATTCATAGACGGTGATCTTCCTGGTCCGCTCAATGCCTACGGCGAGATCATCCCCGCGATCGATACCCACGGATACGAGATGGGCGGGACCACCGCTGATGTCTTCTCGGGTGATCCGATGTACGGCTGGTCGCAGCAGATCACCGTTCAGAAAATCAATCCATTCGATCCATCAGTGGTCTATGCGGACAACTTCACAGAGGTTGCCAACGGCGATTTCCCAGGACGCCAGGTCCATGAGTACCCGCTTCGTGTAACCGTCCGTGTTTTCTATCAAGACGCCAACGCGATCTCACCCGACCTCGTCGCCGAGGTTATGTGGGTAGTGCCCTAATGCTCGGCAGCAAAGGAACCCTCCTATGAGTAAGCCAACGAGTACACAAGCACGCATGATCCGATTGCTCCGAACCCATCGCAGAGGGATCGCATCGGTTCTGGCGATGATGTTCTTGGTATTGTTCGGATCATTGATCGCCGCGATGGCGGTGTCGTCGACAGGCAATATCCGCACCGCCAATATGCACCTTCAGGTCATGCGAGCGATGAGCGCCGCCGAGACCGGTCTGGCGGTCGCCGAGCACCGCCTCCATGAAGCCTCCTCACGGTTCGTAGTCGCAGAGAGCGAAATCGATGCCGCCATGGCGTGGGCCCTATGGACCGGCAACGGCACCGACATCGGTGTCCACACAGTACTCCCTCCAACACTTGGTTACACAGAATCGGTCCCCCCTGCAGGGATCGCCGAAGCTCTCCTGAACATCCACGGCGCAGATGTAAACTTCATCACCGGGCTCGGGTACCTCGAAGCCCCAGAGATTCAAGCCGCCCCAGGCGGTCTTGACACAACCGTCTACAGCTCCTCCAACTGGGTCAACACCCCCGCCATCATGGTCGATGAGTGGGACACCACAACGATGACCAGCCCGCCCCCGGCGTACCAGATCCGCTACGCCCCGCTGGTCGGTGGTCAGTTCATCCGAGTCATTGTCGAGGGCATCGTCTACGACCTCCAACGCAACAGCCAGCCGATCCGCCGCACCATCATCCGCGATTACCAGGTCACCAAATCGGTTGATCAAGCGATTCTCGCGCATTCCAAAATCCTGATCGGGAAGAATGTCAGCATCGAGGGCGACCTCGGAACACGCTATGACGAGGTGACCTTCAATCACGGCGACCCGATCGTCATGCGTTCAGATTTCCATGGCATGGACGCCGATCTCGACACCAAGCTCGAAGATTTCTGGGCGGCCCTATTGGCCTCCGATGTCGATCTCGATAACCGCCTCCGCTTCGGGCACCCAACAGAAGGTGCCGGGATGCCGGCCGATGTGGACATGGATGGTGATTTGATCCCAGACGGCGCGTTCAATGACGCGACCGGTGATGGGTTTCTCGATGAGTTCGATATCTTCATCCGACACTACGATACAAACGGAGATAACCGAGTCACCCTGTCAGCCGCACTGATCGATGGCACCCCCGCAGGGACAGCGGGAAGTACCCCTGAATTCGATGGTGTAGACGAAGACCTCGCGCTGCTGATGGACTCAAGCACCCCCGACCGCAACAAAAACGGGGTCTACGGCTTTATCGATCTCAACGCGAATGGAACCTACGAACCAGTCGACGAGAACCCCGCCGACCGCGACGACATCCATGGCGTCTGGTCGGATCTCGAACTGGGCTGGCGCGACGGCTATATCGATTTCATGGACCGCTACGCCAAGGTCGATGGCTCGCTCGTATTCAGGGTCGCGATGTCCGCATGGGAAACCGAGCAAGGCCCCGTAGGTGATCGGCTCCACGGCCCGATCATTCCAGATGATGACGAATCCGCATTGGTCTTCGGTGCCGGGGACGATCAGCTCCCGGATATTGATGCATCAAGCTTTGTCGATACAGAGACCGCGTTGATGGCCGCCGCAGATGGCGATCCGTTCTGGCAGCAGGTCGCCGACCAGCTCGGTGTCGCGCTTGCGACGCTCGATACATGGACCCTCGCTCAGAACTCACCCGACCTCAGCAACCCGCAGTTCTCGCCGGTCTACAGCGACGGGGACTATGACGGTCTCCCGGACAATCACGCCGAGGCCTATTCAGAAAAAGCCCCCTTCAACTCGCCGACCTTCTCTGATGTCTACTGGCGCCCAGTATTCACCAATATGGTGTTCCGCAATGTGCAGATCCCGATGGGTCTCAATGCACTCTTCGATGATTGCACCTTCGTCGGGGTGACCTACATCCGCAGCCATGACGACAACACCCACCCACTCTGGCAGGAATACGGGCTCAACCTCTATGACGGCCTCGGAGCGGTCATTCCCAAGTACAACCGCATCATCTATGGCGACGATGCCGGCGAAGACGCAGCAAACGCACCGCCGATGCTTCCGCTATCCGCGATCCCGCCCAGCGAGTTTATCCTGATGATTCAATCGGGCTCGTCACCGATCGACAAGGGCGATGTTCCTAACTCAGAGATTGGGTCTTACGGAGCCGCATACAACACGCTCCCAGAGCCACTGGTGATCAACGGCCTGCGTGTTGTCGATACCAAAGACTACTCCAACAACATCCGCTTCCATGACACGCTGTTTGTAGGGTCGATCGTATCAGACACACCAATCAACTACACCCAACTCCGTAACAAGATCCAGTTCACCGGCGCGACCAAGTTCGCAACTGTTCACCCCGACGAGCCGGCAAACGCGTTCCTGAACCCAGATTCGGGCGATATGGATGACATCGAGACCAGCTCGATGATGCTCCCAAACTATTCTGTGGACCTTGGTTCGTTCAACTCGCCGCCCGAGCAGGACATCCAGCTCCAGGGCGCGATCATCGCGGGGGTTCTGGACGCACGCGGGAATACTGATATTACAGGTGCCCTGCTCCTGACATTCGATCCCGAGTTCGGCGTCGCCCCGCTGATGGATTACGCCGGCGCGCCCATCGGGAACCCCGCAGGGTTCAATACCTCGCTCGGATATTTCGGAGATCAGGACGGCGACTTTGAGTCGATCGATCCTGCGTCGCTCCCGATTGTCGGAGGCGTACCAATCGTCGGATATGACACGACCGGCGATGGGCTCGCTGATGCACCCCATGACCAGCCACAACCTCCGGGCTCGATCCCGATCCCCTTCAACGGATTCGGTAAGATCCAGATCAGGCACGATCCAGATATGCGTCTGCCTTCAGGATTGATGCTGCCCTTATCGATGCCTCCGGTCAGGGGTACCTACCAGGAAGGATCGATCCACTAATGTCACGCAAACCAAACCCAATGCGATCCCGCAGGAACCGGCGAGCATTCAGCCTGATTGAAGTGCTGATCGCGATGATGATCACCTCAACCCTGCTCACCGCAACCATGGCCGCCCTCGACGCCTCGTTCAAGGGGTACAAGGTCACCACAGAGGGCGCTTCGACCAATGTTGTCGCTCGGATCGTGATGCAGCGGGTGACCTCGATGGTGCGGACCGGCGAGGACTTCGGTCCATACCCTGTCAATCCGATCGCGACTCCAAATATCGAATCAACCTGGATGGAGTTCGTGTCGTACCGAGACCCGTTTGCCAATACCCACCGCGTGACACGCCTTGAGCGTCGCGATGGGGACGCGAACACCGGCCCTTACGAGCTCTGGTATGTTGTGACAACCTTCATCAACGATATCCAGTCGGCGCAATCCGAAGCCCCGCTCCTGATTGGGCTCAATAAGGTGCAGTTTGATATGGAATACGATGTGGGCCCGCAACTCAAGCGTGTCACAGTCGACCTGATCATCCAACCGGACGATATCCAGGATGTCGCGATCGGATCGAGCCTCGAAGTGCCCACCATCCGACTTGTCGCCAGCGCCTCGCCGAGACAGTTCAACGATTGATGAAGTTCGATCTATGAACGACCCGCGTACCCATTGGGGTTGGCTTTCATCCAGTTGAACGCGGTCGAAACGATCTCGTCGATATCCGTAATCTTTGCATCCCAGCCCAGTGTGGATTGAATCCGCTCTGGGTTGTTGTACAGCGCGATCGCATCGCCCGCCCGCCTTGGCGCGTCGTGAACCGGGAAATCGACACCCGAAACACGCTTGACCGAATCCAGAATTTCCCGAACAGAATAGCCCTTTCCGATCCCGACATTAAAAGCTTGGATCTCGCACGGCTTGGTGGTGTTCATCGCCAGCACATGGGCGTCAATCAAATCTTCGACATGGACATAGTCGCGGATATTGGTGCCGTCGGGTGTTGGATAGTTGGTTCCGAAGATGGAGAGGGATTCTCTCTTACCCAGCGCCGCTTCGATCGCGACTGGGATCAGGTGGGTCTCGGGCGTGTGGTCTTCACCGAGCATCCCCGAGCGGTCGCTGCCGGCGACATTGAAGTAGCGGAGCATGGTCAGTGCGATTGGGTTGTGGTCCATATCGCGTTTGGTCGCGTAGTCCTTCAAGATATGTTCCATGTGGAGCTTGGTATAGCCATATGGAGAAGTGGGGGATTGGGGGCAGTTCTCTGGGACCGGGATCATGCCCTCGGGTGGGTCGCCATAGGTGGCACAGGAGGAGGAAAAGATGAAGCGGCTGATCCCTTTGCCGTTGTGACACTGATCGCAGGCATCGAGGAGGCCGATGGCGGCGGCGATGTTGTTCCGGTAGTACCACAACGGGTCTTCCACGGATTCGCCGACATACGCGAGGGCCCCGAAATGCATGACGGTGTCAAGATCGTGGGTATTGAGTGTTTCGAGTACAATCTTGGAATCGCCGAGGTCAGCATGGACAAAGCTGAAAGTGTCGGGATGTGCGGATTTGAGCATGTCCATCGGCTCTTGGTGTCCGCGATGGAGGTTGTCGAGGGCGACGATATGGTGCCCGTCTCGCAGGAGCCGTTGACAGGCGTGGGAGCCGATGTAGCCGGCGCCGCCGGTGACCAGAATTCGCATACAGAACCTCCGATGATCGTTCGCAGTGATCGTATTCAGCCCGGATCGAGAATGTTGGGAACCTTGCTCTGAGATCGCTGATGATGAAATCCCGAGCCCAAAATCCGGTACAATGGACGGCGGACATCAATCTCAGGGTCAGCAAAGGAGCCTAGATTCCATGGCGGATTCATTCGGATCAGACTTTAAACGATTCTTCGGCAAGGGGCTCGCGATCCTCCTGCCCACCGCCGTCACACTCTGGCTGCTCTGGCAGGCGTTCGGGTTCATTTTCAATAATGTTGCCCAGCCAATCAACCGGGCAACACAGATCGTCGTCATCTGGGGTGTCCCGCAGGTTCTCAGCGAAGAAAAACTCCCTGACTGGTTCAGCATCACCGATGACGAGCTGGTTCTCGAACGATTCAACCGTGAAGTCCCCGATTCAACAACCGACGCGGCACTCCGGCGCGAGATCCGGAGCGAGTACCTCAGTGAGTTCTGGTCCAGCCACTGGTACCTGAACCTGACGGGTCTGGTCATCGCGATTATGCTGATCTACCTCGCAGGCGTGCTGCTCGGGAACATTGTCGGTAAGACTGTTTATAACTGGCTTGAGAACCTGATTACCCAGATCCCGGGATTCAAACAGATTTACCCGCATGTCAAGCAAGTCGTCGACATGGTCCTCGGCGAACGCAAGCTCGCCTTCTCGCAGGTCGTCCTGGTCGAATACCCACGCGAGGGCATCTGGACCGTCGGGTTCCTCACCGGCAACTCCATGCGCGAGATCGACCACACCGCCGGCGGGACCGTTGTGTCGGTCTTCATCCCGACCTCGCCGACCCCCTTCACAGGCTTTACGATCAATGTCCGCAAAGAACAAGCGATCGAGATGAACATGACCATCGAAGAAGCCCTCCGGTTTGTCGTCACTGCCGGGGTCTTGGCTCCTGATGATGTCAAGAAAATCCAATCCAAGTCCGATCAGCCCCCAGCCGATCCACCCAAGATTGAAGATCAGCCAGCGACTTAGTCCATCGGCTTGTACCGGATGTAATCAAGCCCGATGTTGACACCAGCCATCAAGCCAGTGTTTGCTCCTTGATAGATGGCAATCCCGTCATCGAAGAGTGCCAACGCGCTGCCGCCTTCATCTCCAGCGACGGCAACCGCGTTGGTGGAACCCTCCATCTGGTTTTCCATGAACTTGTTGAGGGTGTATTTATCCTCGATCACGATCAGCATCTTGAATCCTTGGACTCCCGCTTGGAGCCCGATGGACCCGGTGTTGACCGCGGCCCATCCGATCTGCGAGCCGTCGGAGTTGTTGAGCATCCCGCGTCCGAACTTGCCGCCGCCGAAGATGATCCCGAACTGGCCCACCTTCGGGAAGATGATGTAGGCTTCAGCTCCGTCGATCTGCTGATCGAGATTGCGGACATTGCTATGGAACCAAGCCATGGCCGCGTCGGATTCGCTGATAAACGATTGGGTATCTCTTGGAGCGGGCGAAGTTGAACACCCGTTTGCAAAAAGCAGGGCGAAACCAGCGAGCAACAATGTGGTGGTTCTGAGTGTGTTGATATGTGCCATGGGTATTCCTTCCGATGCATGGTCGTGCGTCCAAGTAGGACTGTGTTCTAGCTCATACTACCAGATATGCGAGGCGATTGTCATTCGCGTATGATCCGCTAAAAAATGAGGATATTGCTGTGAATCAACCAATCGATCTGCGATCAGATACCGTCACCCGCCCGACCCAAGCAATGCGCCAAGCGATGGCCGATGCCGAGGTAGGGGATGATGTCATGCGGACCGATCCCACGGTCATCGCGCTCGAAGAACGGGTCGCTGAGATGTTCGGCAAAGAGGCGGCCTTGTTCGTGCCTTCGGGAACGATGGCGAATCTGTTGGCCATCCTGTCGCAGACATCACAAGGCGATGAGATCCTGACGCATCGCGAGAGTCATATCTTCTACTACGAAGCCGGCGGGTATGCGGCCGTCGCGGGGTGCAGTATCAAGTTTGTTGATGACGCCGATGCCCCCAAGCGTGGGCTCATGACCGCCCAGTCGCTCAAGAACACGATCCGCCCAACCGATGTCCACTTCCCAAGCCCCAAGCTCTTCACAATCGAAAACACACACAACAGAGGCGGCGGGATAGTCTGGCCCATCGATTTGCTCCGCGACACATGCGCTTGCGCAAAGGAAGCCGGCCTGCGGGTCCATACCGACGGCGCCCGGATCTGGAACGCATCCATCGCGATGGGAATTAATCTCAAAGATCTCGCCAAAAGCACTGACACGATCTCGGCATGCTTAAGCAAGGGCCTCGGGTGCCCGGTCGGTTCGCTGCTCATAGGTGACCAAGAAACAATCGAGATCGCACGGCACAAACGCAAGATGCTCGGCGGCGGGATGCGGCAGGCCGGGATTCTTGCGGCGGCTGGGTTGTATGCACTCGATCATCATCTCGATCGGTTAGCAGAGGATCACACAAGGGCTAAGCAGATGGCCAATGAGCTTGCCCGGTTGTCGATGTTTGATTTCGATCCCTCGACAGTTGAGACAAATCTGGTTTACGCCAAGCTCTCGAAAGCTGCGATCAAAGATGGCGGGGATGCGTTTGTTTGGGAACAGAAACTTGGCGAGATCGGCGTACAGTGCTATGCCGAGAGTTCGGGAACGCTCCGGTTTGTGACACATCTAGATCTCGACGACGCGATGGTCAGCGAAGCGGCGGGGCGGATCAAAGCACTTTAACGGGCATTCTATCTGTCTGCCTTGACTGGTTGGGGGATTAAAAATAAACAAGGATCAGCATGAATGCTGATCCTTGAAGCTTGGATCATCATGTTTCCAGAGGATGAAAATGGGCCTGGACAGACTCGAACTGTCGACCTCACCGTTATCAGCGGTGCGCTCTAGCCAACTGAGCTACAGGCCCTCGGGTCACGAGTATACCCCACCGAGGGCGTTTGGTCACGCATTTAGGCCCTCAGATTGGTGCAGGAATCAGGAATCCACATAGATTCTCGCCATCGGCGTGTTCTTCGGACCAAACGATCGTAAAATGGGTAAAGTGGGGGGCAGGTGGGGGGTGTAGATAACTAAGGAGCCGGCTATGCGAGCAGATATCACATACAACAACATCATCGATGGCGACGATTTCGACCGGGCCCAGAAAGCTGCAGACGATTCGGCCGGGCTCCCGCCGGAGCAGATCGACACCGAGGGGTTCTATGTCACCCAGCACTACAACCGATACACCGAGGAGAACCACAATGTCTGGAAGACCCTCTGGGAAATGCGTTGGGATGTTCTGGAGCAACAGGCCTCAAATACCTATCTCGAAGGTCTCCGCGCCATCCGCCTGACCCCAGATCGCGTCCCGTTACTCTTCGGCGAAGTGGACGACCCCTACGAACCTGGCCGAAAGATCAAAGGCATCAACGAGTATCTTAGAGAACTCACCGGCTGGCAATCCCGTCCAGTCCCAGGCTACCTCCCAGCAAAGGCGTTCTTCAGTTGTCTATCTCGCCGAGAGTTCCCCTCAACTGTTGTCATCCGCCCGCACGAAAAAATCGACTACCTCCCAGAGCCAGATATCTTTCACGATGTCTTCGGCCATGTCCCGCTGCACGCAGATCCGGTCTTCGCGGACTTCCTCCAGACCTATGGCAAAGCGGCCCTCCTCGCCGGGCCGGAACACGAAGAAGCACTCGCGCGACTCTTTTGGTTCACCGTAGAGTTCGGATTGATTTCAGAAGACAACAAACTCAAGGTCTACGGCTCAGGAACCATCTCGTCGCACGCCGAGTCCGAATACGCGCTGGGTGCCCCCGAAGGCAAAGGCGGGCGACATAACGGGCAGATCGAACGCCGACCATTTGATATGGAGAAGGTCATCAACACCCCGTTCGAGATCGACCATTTCCAGGACATCGTGTATGTTCTTGATAGCTTCGACCAACTACGGGACGCGATGAATGACTACGCCAACAGAGTCCTCGAAGACGCCGGATCGCACGCTAACGCCTAATCCTATAGAATGTACATGCAGCTTAAATGGACTACGAAAGGAATCAGCTATGAAATCAAATGAAGGCGGCGCGGACCGCACCGTGCGCGTAGTACTCGGAATCCTTGCTCTTGTCGCCTCTTACATGTGGCTCGGGGTGATGGACGCCGAGATCTTCGGAATTATTATCGCCGCAGTGGGGCTCATCATGGTCCTCACCGGTGCATGTGGCTTCTGCCCCGCATACAAACTCGTCGGCCTGAGCACTTGCAAAAAAGAATGCTGCGGCGACTCCTGTGGTTGCAGTAAAGAATAAAGCCCGCCTGCTGACGCTTTGTATTCCAACTGAATGGATTCTCGAAACATGACTACCGATTCGGTTGATATCACCTCATACCTTGCACGCATCGGGTATGACGGCCCTGATTCTGTGCCGCCCACCCTCGAAACACTCCGTAGACTGCAGCTCTGCCACGCGTGCTCGATCCCTTTCGAGAATCTCGATGTGCTGTTGAATCAAACCCCGGATCTCGACATCAACAGCATACAACGCAAGCTCATCACCGATCGTCGCGGCGGGTATTGCTTCGAACAGAACGGCTTGATGACCGAGGTTCTCAAAGCCCTCGGCTACGAAACGATCGGGCTTTCCGGGCGCGTGTTATTCTCAGCAGCCAACGACGCGCTGGCCGCCCGCACTCACCTCTTCGCGAAGGTCATGCTCGATGGGATCCCCTGGCTCGTCGATGTCGGGGTCGGAGGGTTTACCCCTTCTGAGCCGCTCCGGATGGATACCCCGTCTCCGCAGCAAACCCTCCACGACACCCGCAGGATCATCCGATCAGAGCAACCAACCCCCGACGGGTTCGACCATTGGTTCCACCAAGTGCTCATCGGCGATGAATGGAAGAGTGTTTACGAGTTCACCGGAGAGCAGATGCTCGGTATCGACCGCGAGGTGGGCAACTGGTGGACCAGCGCCAGCCCGGCATCGACCTTTCGGGACAAAATAATGGTCGCGATGGCCGCCCCGGATGGCTCTCGGCACTCACTGGCGACGCGGAAGTACTCGCACCGTAAAAACGGCGAGCCGATCGAATCCATCGAGATCGAATCCAGCCAACAACTGCTCGAACTTCTCGATCAACGCTTCGGATTGCGAATCCCATCGGGTACACTCTTTGGTATTGATGGGCTGTAAATCAGCATCCATTCAACACCCAAAGATGGGCAACAGGCATGAACGAATCACAACTCCACGACCACATCTACGCCCGCTCCATCGGGCTCGCTCTCGGCGGTGGTCAGGAGATCGTTGTCGGTCCGGGCGATGACTGTGCGGTGATTCGATCCGCCGCCGGGGATATTTCACTCCTGACCGTCGATCAACTCGTCGAAGGACGCCACTTCGAATCCGATACAGGCATCGATCTCATCGCACGCAAGGCCGTCGCTCGATCAGTCTCTGACATTGCCGCGATGGGGGGCGTGCCGAGCTGGGCACTGGCGACCGGCGTGCTCCCCAAAGATTACAAACACGCCGATGATCTTTTTGATGCCATGAGCAACTGGGCTAAGCACTGGGGCTGCCCCTTGGTTGGTGGCGACATCGCATCACACGGCTCAGCCGACCACCCGCTGACACTGACCGTCACCGTCGGAGGCACCATGAAAGACAACGCATCCCCGGTCCTCCGATCCGGAGCAATGCCCGGCGATCATCTCTACCTGACGGGGCAAGTAGGGGGGAGCTTTGAGTCGGGCTGGCATCTGCTCTTTGAACCAAGGCTCGACGCAGGGCAATGGGCTTCAGCAAACGGTGTTCATGCGATGATGGATTTGTCCGATGGGCTCGGACGCGATGCGGACCGAATCGCAAAGTCTTCGGGCGTCATCATCGAGATTGATGCCGCCAAGCTCCCCATCAACCACCGCTGCAAAGACTGGCGTCAAGCCGTCAGTGAGGGCGAGGACTACGAACTCCTGATGTGCGTCGACCCCAAGACCCAGATCCCCGAGATGGAGCCGCCTTTGCAAGGGTCCATTGGCAAATGCCGGTCATGCGATCCAGGTGAGACCCCTGGCGCCTATATCACTGATCCCCACGGGCAAAGGCACGCGCTCGCCGATCTCGGATGGGATCATTAGCTATTACGGCTGCTTGGGCTTGCCGTTGCTTTTGCCCTTGCCCTTGCCGCCGCCCTTGCCTTTGTTCTTTTTCTTGTTCTTTTGACCCGGCCCGGCCTTGCCCGCCGCGTCGCGACGGTAATCGGTCTTGCCCTTGTCACGAGATTTCGACTTCTGGCTCCGGCGCTTCCCGCCCGGGGTCTTCTTGAACCCGGCGCCCTCGCCAGCGGTCTCCCCGAGCCCGCCTGCTTCGTCGCTCCCGAACTTGAGCCCCGCTGCGAGCCCCTTACCCTTCGCCTTACCCGCGGCTCGGCGGTTGGGATCAGCGATCAACAGATCCATCCGACGCATCGCAAGATCAACCTGAGCGATCGTCACCGTCACGCGATCGCCAATCGAATAACTCCGGCCCGAATGAATATCAACCAGAGCCCCCGTGCGGTCATCAATCTTAAAGGACGGCGGCCGCTTGTCGCGGGTTGTGTCGCCCGGCAGATCATGCTTGGCGATCATCCCATCGGCGAGATACTTCTCGATCTGGACATACACACCCTTGGGTGTCACTCCTGTGACAAAGCCATCGAACTCTTCGCCGATTTGCTCCGACATGAGCTGGAGCACCAAGAACGCCCGGAGTTCTCGCTCTGCCTGGGCCGCGTTGACTTCGGTATTGGAACAGTTGTTGCCAATTTCTTTGAGCGTCTGCTCATCGGGGCACAGCGGGTTGTCCTTGAGGACCTTGCCCATCGCGACCTTCGCGTCATCGGTCTTGGGGAAGTTCTTGCCGTTGTCGGTTTTCTTGAGATACGCAAACATCGCCCGGTGGAGCGTCAGGTCGGGATACCGCCGGATCGGTGAGGTGAAGTGCGAATACGCGTGCGACGCCAGCGCATAGTGCCCGATGAGCGCCGGCGAGTACACCGCCTTGGTCATCGTCCGAAGCACGGCCGTATGCACAGCCCTAGCGGCGCCAGTTCCAGCAGTCGCATTCAGCAGTGTCTGTAGTTCCTCGCGTGACGGGTTCTTGGGAATCCGGTACCCCGCAACCATCGCGGTCTTTTTGAGTTCCTCAACATCACCCGGGGTTGGTTCCGGGTGCGTTCTTCGCAGCACAGGCACGCGCATGTCACCAAACAAGGTCGCCAATGCTTCATTCGCTTCAACCATGAACATTTCGATGATCGTGTGCGTAAAGGCGTCGTCTTCTTGCTCTGCATCAACCACCTTGCCGGTGTCGTCAAAGATCAGCTCGACCTCTGGGAGATCAAGATGGATCATCCCGGCTTTCTCACGCCGCGCCCGGATCAATCTTGCCAGCGAATCCATGTCCTTGCACACATCAATAATCTCTTGCGTGTGCTCCGAATCCGTCTTGGCATGCTTCTTGGCTTCTTCCATATCCCCATCAATGAGCGCCTGGGCCTCAAGATAGGTCATCCGCTTACGGGATTTGATGAGTGACTGGCACACGCCACGCGATTTGACATACCCCATTTTGTCATAACGGATAATCGCGGTCTTGGCGTAGCGGAGTACGCCTTCTTGGAGCGAGCAGATGCCATTAGACAGCACCTCAGGGAGCATCGGGATTACCAGCCGAGGCAGGTACACCGAGTTCCCGCGTTCCTTGGCCTCTTCGTCCAGTTCAGTCCCCGGCGCGATGTAATGCGCGACATCAGCAATATGAATCCCGAGTTCCCAGTCCCCATTGTCGAACCGCTTGAGCGAGATCGCGTCGTCATAGTCCTTCGCGTCCGGCGGGTCGATCGTGCAGATCAGGTCCCCGGTCAGGTCGCGGCGCATATCGAGCGCCTCGATCCCCTGTGATTCGTAGAGCGACATCTCCTCATCGAACCGCTGCGTCGCCTCGCGGGCCTGCTGGACGCAGGACTCGGGGAAGTCGTTGCTCGGAAGCCCATAAGCAGCAATCACGGCTTGCGTTTCAACATCCGGATCACCGGCTTCGCCAAGCACCTTGGTAATCACGCCCTCAGCCAGGTAGTCGCCTTCGGGATAATCAATGATTTCGACAACGACTTTGTCGCCCGGCTTGACATTTTTAGAGTCCGCATCACGGATGATGATCGGGTCGGTGAGTTCGCGTCCGTCGGGGTAGACGAGCCAGCGGCCATCGCGTTTGTCGATCTCGCCGGAGAACGCCGCCCGTTTGCGTGCGACGATGTCGATGACCTCGCCGGAGTACTGGCGTTCGAAGGTCCCAAGTTTGCGTTCGCGTCTCTGGTCGCGCTGGTAGTAGATCCGCACGGTGTCGCGGTCCAGGGCACCCATGGTTGAGTGGGCAGGGATGAACACATCGCCGCCGTGGGTGACTTTTGATGGCGAGAAGAACCCGAACCCGCTCTTGGTGGACCGGAACTCGCCGACCGCTTCGCCCTCATCCTCGCGGAAAGGCAGGGTGATCTTGCCCGCGTCATCAAGAGCCACGATTTCCTCGGCGGCCAGTTCCCTGACCGCCACACCAAACTCCTTAACATCCTCGATGTTTAGATCGCGGGCGACAATGGGAATCTGGGCGGGTTCATAGGACGAATGCGAGATGTGGGCGACCAAACGGGCGCGGTATTGTTCTGCCATGGGCCACTGTATCGACCGATGCAGGCATATGCGGGCATAATCGGCAACCAAACCCCCATCTTGTTCATATCATGTTCATATGCCTCTGATCGGGACCAATCTGTCGTTTGCCTATCCCAAAGGACCCAAGGTCTTGGATGCGGTGAGTTGCTCCATCGAGCCCGGCACCATCACCGCGATCGTCGGCCCAAACGGAGCCGGCAAGTCCACCCTTATTCGCCTCTTGGCGGGGTTGGTCAGTCCAGGTGATGGACAGGTCCAGATTGACCAAAAAAACCTAGCAATCCTGAATGGATCTCAGCGTGCATCTCGGCTTGCCTATATCGCCCAGCGATCATCGCTCGCCTTTGATTTCGATGTCCGCCTTGTCGTGTCCTTCGGGCGATTGGCGTTGCCAAAGGACCCCGCAGCCGTCGAGCGTGCCCTCGAACGGTTCGATCTTCAAGACCTCGGCGGACGCCCAATGGGCGCGCTCTCGGTGGGGCAACAGCAGCGTGTCTCGCTGGCGCGTGGGTGGGCTCAACTCGATGGCATAAACAACGCCTACCTGCTCGCCGACGAACCAACCTCCGCGATGGATCCAAAGCACCAACTCGAAACCATGCACGCCTTCCAAGACATCGCTTCGCGCGGGGTCGGTGTTGCCCTCGTAGCCCATGATCTCTCTCTGAGCACCCAGTTCGCAAATAGAGCCATCGTGCTGGATCGCGGGGGATCTGTCCATGCTCAAGGAGCCGCAGCGGATGTCCTGACTCCCGGAATTCTCAGCGAAGTCTTCGACACACCCTTCGCCAGCGGTGAGATTCAGGGCCATCCGGTCGTCATTCCTCTCTCCAGCACCCCCAAAGCCCCCCAAGCCTGATACACTTAAACCAGCCATGAATCTTCAATCAATAGTTGGTTTCCTCACCAGTCCCTTTGGGATCGTGATCCTTGTCGGGCTCTTCTCGACTGGGGCGCGGATGGTCAAATCCGCCCAAGAGCAACAAGCCAAGAAACGCGCCAATCAGGAACTCCGCCAGGCTCAGCAGGATTCACTCCGCACCGGATCGCAGCCATCCGCTTCGAGCAGTCCTTCACCGACCCCCACGCTCCAAGCGCAATCGAGCAGCCAAGCGAAAAATGCAAACTGGGACCAAAAACAACAGATGCGAAAGGACCGCATCGAACAACTCCGCGCCCAACGCATCGAGCAACTCAAAAAACTCCGCCAGCAAAAAAGCGGCGGCCAACTCCAACAACCAGTTCAACAAGCTCGGCGTCAGCCCCCAGCGCAGGCCAAGCCAACACCACGCCCGGTTCAGACCGCTGCTCTCCAGCAACCATCTCCCCGCCGTCGCCCGCGACCACAGGTCGTCCAGCAGCGACAAGCCACGCCATCAGATCAGAGCAGACGCGTATCTCAATCGAAGGCCCCGTCGGAATCCTCGATCGCATTCGGAACGGTCAAAGATCCAAAGAAATCCCAAGGCACCAGCGCCCGCGCCCTCTTCCGTCAGGATATGAGAAGGGCAATCATCGCCAGAGAAGTCCTCGGCCCACCCGTCGGGCTCCGTTCAGGCTCTGAGACCATGGGAAACCTCTAAATCAATCCCAAAGCCTCCCCGCGACCCGATATACTCCCGAGATGATCCCACACCATTCATACATGCCGTTTGCCACCCGCAGCCCGCTCTCGATGGGCCTGTGTCTCCTTGCAGGGATCATGCTGATAAGCACCGGATGCGGCACTATGGGCAACGCCCCACGCGGGGCCAAGAGTCTCCGCGACATCGTCACCCCCCAGACCTCCCCAACAACAGCCGCGATCCTAGCCACTGACGAGTACAACGCCGAGAACCGGTACCGAGGCACAACCATGCTCGCCGCCGCCCCCTTCGGCGGAGATCCGATCTATCTCGAACTCTACATCGATGGCACCGACGACGAAGACCCCGGTGTCCGCGCAACCTGCATCCGCGCACTTGGACGACACGGCGACCCCGCCCACGCGTCGTATCTCATCAACGCACTCGAAGACGATGATCGCAAGGTCCGCATCGCCGCCGCTCGTGCCCTCCAGCGTGTTCATACAAATGAGGCCGTCCCCGCACTCATCAGAGTGATGAGTGAGGACAACGAGCCCAACGCCGATGTCCGCGCCGGTGCAGCAGACGCACTTGGACAGTATCGTGAGCCTCATGTCGTACAGTCGCTCATTTCTGCATTGCGTGACACACGCCTCGTGGTCAACAACCGCGTCCAGCACTCCCTCAAAGTCATGACCGGCCAAGACTTCGGTCTCGACCTGGGCGCCTGGCAAGCGTGGTACAAATCCACCGACGACCTCTTCGCAGCAGGCCAGGTCTACACCTACCCAGTATTCAACAGAAAAAAACGGATCGTCGAATACCTCCCGTTCATGGGCTCGCCTCCAAACGAGACAACCTCCACCCCGGTCGGCCTCAACCCCATCGAAGACTAATCCAACTCCTACAACCATCCTCCAATCGTCCGAGAATCAGCGGGTTTCTGATCCGCACTGGCGTTATAGCCCCAAATACCCGATCTTGACCCAGTGCGTGCACTTGCAATCAATAACGGCCAGCCGGTCCTGACGACCGACCATCCCGACCCGACTCCGCAACCGGGTCGAGCGATTGTCCGCCCGTCACTGGTATTACTCTCCCAAGCGGATATCCACACCTGCAGAAACCCTGACCAGTCCGGCGTGCTCGGACACCAGTTCGTAGGCGTGGTCGAATCAGCCGACAATGAATCCCTGATCGGAAAGCGCGTCGTGGGTGATGTCAACATCACCGATGCCGATTCATCCTTCGCCAAGCGTGGTATCGGCCACCACGACCCTGACCGCAAAATCCTCGGCCTCCGCGATCATGACGGGTGCCTGTGCGACCGCTTCGGGATTCCAGAACGAAATCTCACCATCGTCCCTGACGAAATCGAGGATGAGCGTGCGGTCTTTACCACCCAACTCGCTGCCGCGATCCATGTCTCGCGGGTCCAGCACATCGAGGGCAAGACCTTCGTCACCATCCTTGGCGGCGAACTTACCGCCTTGCTCTGCGCTCAGGTCATGGGCACCCTCAACGCCTCGGTGCGGATGCTCACAGGACGCAGCGACCGCCTCGAACTCTGCGCCAAGTGGGGGATCAAGCACCGCCACCTCGATCAGGTGGGCCGCCGAGCTGACCAGGACATAATCATCAGCACAATGACCGAGCCCGATTCGCTCAGCACCGCTCTCCAGATGGCACGCCCGCGCGGAGCCGTTATCCTACAGAGCCACCCAATCTCGGTCGTGGAAGATCAGTCTCTTGACGCCGAGGACCTCTCGCTCGTCATAGAACGCGAGCTCAAGATCTATGGCTCCCGCTGTGGTCAAGTCACCGACGGCCTCGCCGCTCTCCAATCAGGGCGAATCGACCTATCAGGACTCATAACCAAACGCGTCAAGTTCAATGATGTCATGACCGGACTGCGCGCAGCGATCGAGCCAGAACACATCGGTGTGCTTGTTCAGATGGGCTAACAGCGGTTTAAGGCATTCCAGGGATCGCAGCGGCTGCGCCCTCGGGCCACATTGCAGCGAATACGCCGGCGGTTATGAGGGCGAAGACGACACCGTCGATGAAACATGTAATCATAAACCGTGTAGGCTTGCCCATAAAGATATCGCCAGCCAAAGAACCCATGCAGTATCCAAGAACGGCAGCGGTCCCAACAGCACGGAAGACATCCATGTACTCAGCGCCGGGCATGGTCCCGATCCCGGCTAAGTATCCTGCCATCGCCGAGATGACCAAATAGGTGATAAAGCACTTGATCAGATTCATCCCAAAGTTCGGTTTAGCGCCAAGCACATTGATTGTGCCCCAAGGGCCAGCATCGTAGCGGGCACAGAACTCATCAGACTTGACATCTTTCCCGTGACATCCAGGGTACATATAAAAACCGGGTTTGATGTTCATCGGTTTGATTGCGGCATCAAACGCCTCTTCATCCGGAAGAGTCTGGATGTCTGCTTTGTGATGAGGAAGAACCATCCAGATGAGTGAGCTTGCTACAAAGACCGCAATTGCTGAAACAAGAATCGGGAGCCAGAGTTCTGCTAAACCAACCATGACGAGTTCCTTTCGGATGTGCGGATTCCGCCCTCAGAAATCCAGTTGTGCGTAGAAAGGGCGATTACCAACAGTGTACCACAAGACCATTGGTCCCGGTCAACCACGAAAAAACCCGGCCTGAACCGGGATTTTGAATAGTTTGAGATATTGGCTGATCAGCCAGCGTTGACAGGCATCGACTCAAGAACCTCGTCGATCAGCCCGTATTCGACCATTTCTTTATCATCGAGCCAGAGATTGCGGTCGCAATCTCGATGGATTTTCTCTTGGTCTTGACCTGTTGCATCGGAGTAGATCTGGTACAGCCGATCACGCAGACGGAGCATTTCCTTCGCCTCGATCTCAAGATCGGTCGCCTGCCCTTCCATCACGCCAGAGATCAAAGGCTGGTGCATCAGGTTGCGTGCGTTGGACAGAGCGTACCGCTTGCCCTTGGTGCCCGATGATGCGATCACCGATCCCATAGACGCGGCTTGTCCGATGATGTAGGTGCACACATCCGGCTTGATGTAGTTCATCGTGTCCACGATCCCGAGTCCGGCCGTGACCGAACCCCCGGGTGAGTTGACATAGATATGGATATCAGAGTTGCCATCTTCGTTGGCAAGGAACAGGAGCTGGGCAACAATGAGGTTGGCCATCTCGTCCATCACCCCGCCGGTGACGAAGATGATGCGGTCCTTGAGAAGCCGCGAGAAGATATCGTATGAGCGTTCCCCTCGACCTGTTTGTTCGATGACGATGGGGACCAGATGGGCGCTTGGGTTGGACATTTTCAGTTCACCTATTGGGGTGTATGGGTCTATGTGTACGGATGATCTCGATCTTTATGCCGGGGCTCTGCTCGGGTCTTTGGGTGGCTCGACGAGAACTTCGTCAACCAGTCCGTAGTCCTTAGCTTCCTGAGCATCAAAGTACCGATCGCGCTCTGAATCCTCACGGATCTGCTCAGCGGTCTGACCGGTGTTCTCTGCAAGGATATCGATCATCGTCTGTTTGGATTTAATAATCTGCTCGGCCTGCAGCTTGATATCCTCGGCCTGGCCCGTGATCCCGCCGTACGGCTGGTGGATCATGACCTTCGCATGAGGCAAGATAAACCGACGGCCCTTGGTCCCGGCGGTCAGCAATACCGACCCGCCCGAATATGCCCGGCCGATGCAGTAGGTCGCAATCGGCGAACTCAGGAACCGCATGGTGTCATACAGAGCGAGAGTGTCGTCGACAACGCCGCCAGGCGAGTTGATGTAGAAGTTGATTTCCTGGTTCCGGCGTTGATTTTCCAGATACAGCATCTGCATCATCACGCGCGATGCTGAGGCATGGTTGATCTCACCGACGAGGAACACGATCCGGTTTTCGAGCAAAAGCTCGTCAATTCCCATCTCGCGGGTCCGTTGATAACTTACTGAAGCTGAGGCCATAAGTCGTTCCCTGACATGTGTCAAGAGTGCAGTTTCAAAGGTCCGGCGGACCTTCCAATTACCCCCTCTGCGGGGCGTAATCCAGTATATCTATCGGGAATCGACCATCACAGCATGATATTCCCTCCCCAATAACACTTAAAAACAACCCGCCACCTGCGCTATCTTCGGATTCCGAGTATCGAAGCACCGATTGGGCTCCATGGAACCCTGTTTCACGCCCATTTCATTGCTCTTTGGGGGTCAGGTTTCTACAGTTGATGCCCTACGATCGGGCTGTGTAAGCCCGTAAAAATATTTCCCTATATAAAGGTAGGGATGGTTGAGAAAAGAGACGATCCCGTGCGAACCGCTGTTCTGAGTGATATACATGGAAACGCAGTCGCCCTCAAGGCCGTCCTCGCCGACATCGAGAAGCGAGAGATCGACCAGATCGTCTGCCTTGGCGACATCATCGGCTACGGCCCAGAGCCGCTCGAGTGCGTCGATCTTGTCCAAGAGAAATGCGACTGGGCGCTCATGGGCAACCACGACTTCGCCGTCGTCTACGAACCCACAAACTTCAACGCACCCGCCGAGTCGGCAGCATACTGGACCCGCGAACAGTTTGATGCAGAGCCCGACGAAGCAATCCGCGCCCGCCGCTTCGAGTTCCTCGGCTCACTGAGGGTCAGAGCAGTCGAAGACCTGATGGGCGACGGGACAAACATACTCTCTGTCCACGCATCACCGCGACGCCCGGTCAACGAATACATCTTCCCAGAAGACGCCAACGACGCGCCCGACAAACTCGAAGCGATCTTCGACCGCGTAGAAAACATCGCCCTCGTCGGTCACACACACCAGCCCGGCGTGTTCTCAAACGAGCCGGATTTCTACCCCCCATCAGAAATCGGCACCGAGCCGGTGTTCAAGTTTATCGAAGACGAGAAAGCCATCGTCAATGTCGGTTCTGTTGGCCAGCCCCGCGATCACGACCCCCGCGCCTGCTACACGATCCTCTCCCCGGGACAGGTCGAGTTCGTCCGCGTGGAGTACGACATCAAACAAACAGCCGACAAAATTAAATCCATACCCCAACTCCACGACTGGCTCGGCGACCGCCTCTTTGAGGGCCGTTGATTTTCCAGTCCATTCCCCATCCATTCTCTCGGCCGACCGGCCCGAGCAAAGCGAGACACCAGTTGCGCATTTCTACCCTCACCATCGCGTGCCTTTCGATCCTGCTATCACTCGCTGCCTTTGCGAGCCCAGCGATCGCCATCCAAGACGACGCCGATACCCAGCCCGTCATTCAGCCCGACGCCTCGGTCACGGTTCAATACACCGCCAAGCCAATCCCGAGCGAGGCCGGCGCCGACTGGGAACCCCTCATCGACGACCACGGCGAGATCGAGATCCGATTCTCCAAACTCGGCGCAGGCATCGAAGAACTGATCCTGCTCGATGAGTTCGAGACCGTCGCGCTCAAGGAGCACATCAGTCTTCAACAACGCGTCGAGAGCGATTCAGGCATTTCCGCTGTCCCCTTTGCCCTCCTCGGGCTCGAGATCGATGGCTACACCGTCGACCTGACCGGATCGGCATTCACATCACCGGTCTGGCAGCAACTCGGCCCAGGTGTGTTTGAGGCAGTGATCGTCGATGCCCAAGGCAGCGACATTGCCCGCGTCACCCGCACCTACACCATGCGCGACACACCCCACGCGTTCAAGCTCGAGCAAACCGTCGAGAATCTCACCAGCGAGCCGCACAACTTCAGGTTCATGGGCACCGCGATGATCGACATGCCCAAAGCCAAAAATGGCTACGCCGGCGACCGCCGCCGCGTCCGCTTCGGCTCGCTGCATTCGATCGAACAGCAGGGCACCTCGATCAAAGTCACCGTCGACGAAAAACTCGCCAACCGGTCCAAAACGCTCGGTTCGAAGCTCAAAGACGCCAACGCCAACAAGTACTATGCTCCCTCGATGGCTGTCTGGCCAACTGCCAAGACCGCCGAACAAGGCTCACGCCTGAGCTGGATCGCGTTCTCCGACCGCTACTTCAGTGTTGTCCTCCACCCAATTCTCGATCCCCTGAGCACCAACCCGGATGATCGCTTGATGAGTTCGTCAATCGAATCAATCGATCGTCTCGTCCTCAACACCTACGCCAACGCTCCGGACGCCACAATGGTCCTAGCGGCCACAAGCCCGAACATCACCGTCGAACCCGGATCAAGCGCATCAATCGCCAACGGCATCTACGCCGGACCGCGCACCAAACCCGTCTTCGCCGCCGACCCCATCCTCGCGGCCCTCAACCTCCCGGACATGGTCGTCTACAACATCGGCGGCTTCTGTGCCGGCTGTACCTTCGATTGGCTCACCAACATCCTCATCGCAGTCCTCCGGATCTTCCATTCAATGGTCGGCGACTGGGCCGTCTCGATCATGCTCCTCGTGGTTCTCGTCCGTGGAATCCTCCACCCCATCACCCGCTGGTCACAGATCCGCATGCAACGCTTCGGTGTTCAGATGCAATCTATGGCCCCAAAGCAAAAAGCACTCCGCGAAAAATACAAAGACGACCCAAAGCGGATGCAGCAGGAAATGTCCAAACTCTGGAAAGAAGAAGGCATCTCCCCGCTGGGCATGCTCGGGTGTCTCCCCATGATGCTCCAGTCCCCCGTCTGGATCGCCCTCTACGCAACCCTCTTCTTTGCTGTTGAGCTCAAGCATGAGCCCGCCTTCTACGGCATGTTCCAAGATCTCACCGGTGGAGCCTGGATGTTCCTCAGCGACCTCTCCAGCGCCGATCGCGCTATCCCGCTCCCATCTGCGATGCACTTCTCCTTCCCGCTCTGGGGCAATGTCGATTCCATCAACATTCTCCCCCTCCTCCTTGGTGTCGTTTTCTTCGCTCACCAAAAATACCTCACCCCCCCAACACAGGCAACACTCACTCCCGAGCAAGAATCCCAGCAAAAGATGATGAAGGTCATGATGGTGGTCATGTTCCCCGTCATGATGTACACCGCCCCGTCCGGACTCGCTCTCTACTTCCTTACCAACTCCACCATGGGTATCGTCGAGAACAAATGGATCCGCGCCCACATGAAAAAGCACGGCATGCTCGAAATCGAGAACATCCGCGCCGACAAGAAAGCCAAAGGCCCCGGCTTTATGCAACGCATGAACGAGGCCGCCGAAGCCAAGAAGCAGCTCATGGAACGAGGCCCCCAAGCCCCCAACCCCAATGACCGCCGAAACCAAGGCAAACAGAAGTAGCCCCCCAAAGTAAGCCCTCCCATGCCCACCGGCGGAACCATCGCAGCCATCGGATCACCACCCGGTCAGAGCACCCGGTCAATCATCCGGATCTCTGGTCCAGAGGCTCGAACCGCCGTGGAGTCATTGACCGCGATCGCCGACCCGACCCGGGGTATCCACAATGCCAGAATCCAGTTTGGAAATGGCCACACCATCCCCTGCCTGCTTATCTGGTTTGACGGTCCCCGTAGCTACACCGGAGAAGATGTCGCCGAGCTGCTCGTCGTCGGCAACCCCGTCATTCTCGAACGCATCCTTGATCAACTCTTCCAGATCCCGGGCGTCCACCGCGCCGAGCCTGGCGAGTTCAGTGCCCGCGCCTATCTCAATGACCGATTAACCCTCGCCCAGGCCGAGGGGGTCGCTCTCCGCATCGCGGCGGTGGGGGATCAAGCACTGGGCGCCGCCGTCAAACTCCTCGATGGCTCCCAAGGCGATCGCTGCAGAACATGGGCAGAGGAACTCGCCTTGCTCCTTGCGCTCGTTGAATCCGGCGTGGACTTCACCGACCAAGACGATGTCGTACCGATCGCACCCGACGATCTGCGAACCCGGCTCGCCAATCTCAACGATCAACTCACCGCCGAGATCGGCAGCGCAACCGGTTCGGTTATTCATGCGACAGAGCCCGAAGCTGTGATCTGCGGGATGCCCAACGCGGGCAAGAGTTCGCTCTTTAATGCCCTGATTGGTTCTCAGCGTGCAGTCGTGAGCGATTTGGCGGGCACCACCCGCGACGCGATCAGCGAAGCTCTCAATCTCGAACACGACATCCCAGGTGCCGGAAAGGTACAGCTCACCGACCTTGCAGGACTCGCAGACACTGCAATAGACTCGATCGACTCCTCCGCCCAAGAACTCGCCCGCGATCGGATCAAGTCCGCCGACGCGATCGTCTGGTGCGATCCGTCTGGTCACTTCAAAGATCAGGAAGGACTCGCAGCACTCGATAAGCCCATCATCCGTGTCCGGACCAAAGCCGATCTCATCGTGAGCCAAGCCGAACAGCTCAACTCCATCAGCGTCTGCGCCCTCGACGGCCACCGTATCGGTGTCCTGAAGCGTGCAATCGCCGACGCCGTGTGCGACCGGACCGGCATCGGTGTCGGCGCGTTCGTCCCCAGGCACCGCAGAGCGATCGGCCAAGCAATCACTGGAATCGACGGTGCGATGCACTGGATAGAACCGGGAGCACGCTCGCTCAACACCCCAGAACTCGTCGCCTGCGGCCTCAGAGATGCCCTCGATGCTTTGGGAGAGCTCACAGGCCAAATCACCCCAGACGATGTCCTCGGGCGTGTCTTTGCGACCTTCTGCGTCGGTAAATAGCATGGTTTTATCGGCAGCCGCTCTCTAGATACAAGATCCGCATTGCAAACCAATCCGCCGAAATATTCGGTGATTCTTGGCCATCAAACACGCCTGCGCCGGGCATATCAACCACGACGACCAAGAACGAAGTCCATGCGTAAAACATGCGACCAACGGTCGATATGCCCACCGTGAGCACCGAAATCTATTGCATAGTCATCATTCAGACGGCTGCAAAGGATTCCGATCGGCACTCAACCAGGAATCCCGAACGAGGAGTAGCGACAATGGCACTAAGGCTCGGCGATCTACTGGTCCAATACGGCGTTCTCACAGAAGAACAATGTGAACTGGTGGTGCAGGAACAGCAAACCAACCCCATCCCCTTCGGGATGCTCGCCGAGGAGCTCTTCGGCATCGATCCCAGCATTATCGAACACGCATGGGCCGAGCAGTTCGCCATGATCTCTCCGCGGGTGGACCCATGCACCATCGAGTATTGCGATAATCTGCATTCAGTCATCACCAGCCGGCAAGCGTGGCAGTTCGGATTCATCCCGGTCGAAAGGCTCCACGACGGGATCGTCTGTGTGACGTCGGTCGAATGCCTTGCAAGGGCGCTCAGGTTTGTCGGATGGCGGGTTGAAGAGCCTTGCTCATTCGTGATCTGTGACCACCACAGCCTCGAAGTAGGCCTCTCGATGCACTACCCAATGGAAGGCGTCGATTCTGCAATGATGAACCGCTTCCTCAGCCGCCCCCCCGCGGCTTAGTCCCAGTCCAACAAATCCCCTCCTACGCGTGATCTTCACTTTGGGGGGTGTGGGGTGTGGGGGGTGGGTGTAAAAAAACGGGGCCGACTGTGAATCGGCCCCGTGGAAAGGCATTGGGATAGGCCCGGATCCGATCATTTCTGATCAGATCAGGGTCAACTCATCGACGGGTCGCCTTGCGACGGGTCGCTTTCTTCTTGGTAGTACGCTTCTTAGCGGCTTTCTTCTTGGTCTTCTTCTTTGTAGCTTTTTTCTTAGTGGCTTTTTTCTTAGTAGCTTTCTTCTTGGTCTTCTTCTTGGCTACCTTTTTACGGGTCGCTTTTTTCTTGGTAGTTTTTTTCTTGGCTTTCTTCTTTGTAGCTTTTTTCTTAGTCGCCTTCTTCTTGGTGGCTTTTTTCTTGGTCTTCTTCTTGGCTACCTTTTTGCGGGTTGCTTTCTTCTTGGTGGCCTTCTTCTTGGTTTTTTTCTTTGCTACCTTCTTACGGGTTGCTTTTTTCTTGGTGGCCTTCTTGGCGGCTTTCTTCTTAGTAGCCTTCTTCTTGGTTGCTTTCTTCCGGGTTGCCTTCTTGGCTACCTTTTTGCGTGTTGCTTTTTTCTTCGTCGCTTTTTTACGAGTTGCTTTTTTCTTAGCCATGTTGGCTCTCCGTTTCGAACCCAAATGCTGTGCTGTGGATCCGAGTGTTCGAGTTCGGGACCACATTCCGTTATTAGACACTTACATGCTCATCGGAGCCGTAAGGTCGACGACTTGAGCAAACCGTGCGAACAACATGCACATCACTCACCAAAATCATACCTGAAGTGTTGAACACATGCGCAAAATTTCAAGTTTGTACAAACCTGTGCAAACACGCCACAAGCTTTGATCATCATCACGGAACTTGATTCTGTTGCTGTGTATCCGTGCCGTTGATTCATTGATAAGCAGTTTTGTGCGCGCCACTTCGCGCATTACGCATGTCATTGGTGTTGAATTGTCCCATCTTCATCAAAAACGGCGCGCAAATCGTTCAATACACATAAAACCCGTGATCGCACCAAGATCGATGCAGTTCGCAGCGCAATTGGGGCGCAATCACGAAAGATCGAGGGTGCAACACAATGCAAACACAAGACTTTCACCCATTACGAGTGAAGAATCACTCTATCAGCATTCAATTCTCGTACTCAAACACCCGGACCATGCATGAACACAACACACGACTCAATCACACTCACAAAACTCGACAACGGACTGCGCGTCGCTGTTGAACCAAACGATTCGATGCGATCTGTTGCGATGCGTTTGATGATTCCAAGCGGAGTTATCCACCAAGAAAAAAATGAACTCGGAATTGTCAGTATTTGCGCTGAATTGCTTTTACGAGGTTCAACAACTCGCGACTCGCAACAACAAGCAGATGATTTTGATCTCGCAGGCGCCGTCCGCGACGCATCACCCGCCGCAAAATCAATCGGTGTCTCGATGACAACACTCGGCAACCGGTTCGAAGAAGCAATCGCACTCGTCGCCGACATGTCGCTCAATCCCGCGATGACCGACGACTCGTTCGAAGCCTCCCGCACCATGGCCCAACACGCGCTCGCATCACTCGCAGACGACCCCCAACAACGCGCCGTCCTCGCCGCACGCGAGCGCCACCTCCCCGAACCATACAACCGCAGCACCTATGGCACCGAATCCTCCCTCGATTCCATCACCGCCCAATCAACCCGCGACTGGTGGGCCGCCCACGCCAAACCAGACGGCGCGATCCTCTCGGTTGCCGGCGCCATCGAGCCGGGCCAAGCGATCGAGCTTGCAGTCAAGCACTTTGGAAGTTGGAGCGGAAAGGCCCCGGCCCCAAAGATATCAACGGACGCACCACGCGGCTACGCCCACGAAGAAGACGACACAAACCAAGTCCAGATCATCGTCGTCAACGACGCGCCTCACGCCGGTGACAAGGACGAGATGAACGAACTCCTCGCAGTCAGTGTTCTATCGGGAGGCATGTCCGGGAGACTCTTCACCGAGGTCCGCGAGAAACGGGCGCTCTGCTATTCGGTCTCGGCAAGCTACCGGGCCGCCAAAGAGCACGGCCTCGTCACCAGCTATGTCGGCACCACCCCGGAACGTGCCCAGGAATCACTTGATGTTTTGTACGAACAACTCGGCGCAATGCAAGCCGGGGATGTCACCAGCCAAGAGCTCGACCGTGCCCGCATCGGTCTCAAGAGCCGCGTGATCTTCAGCGGCGAGTCCACCGGTGCACGGGCGAGCGCACTCATCGGCGATCTGGTGAATCGGGGGAAACCACGAACACTTGCGCAGGTTATCGAGCAGATCGAAGCCGTGGATCTTGAATCGTTCAACGACTACCTCCGCAAACGAACACTCGGGGATGTCACCATCCAGACCCTTGGCCCAGCCGCACTCACCCCGCCCTGTTAACCAAACCGATCGATTCTCAGCATTCATCCATTTGGTGATGACAAAGTACCGATCAGGACGATACTGTGGATGATGATGACCCACGATTCCTCCCCAATCCCCGGCACTTCCAGCGATCAAGCAAACTCCACGCCCGGGTTCTCAATCGGGGGTACTACCCCATTCATGATCGGCATCGGTGGCTGCGGAATGTCCGCGCTCGCCCGTATGCTCAGCGGAGCCGGTCTCAGTGTCCAAGGCTGCGACTCCACACCGTCCCCAGTCACCGATGCGCTCAAAGACTTCGGGCTCGATGTCTGCTTCGATGAATCAGCAGATCAACTCCCCGAAGAAGCCGACATCGTCCTCGCATCGGCCGCCGTCGCGCCGGACCACCCGATGGTCCTCGAAGCGATCAACCGCGGGCTCACCGTGATGTCATACCCAGAAGCCCTCGGCGCATGCATGACCGGACGCACCGGCATCGCCATCGCGGGCACCCACGGCAAATCCACAACCACCGCCATGCTCGGCTGCGCCCTCACCGACGCCAAACTCGACCCCTCCGTCATCGTCGGAGCAACCTGCCAGCAACTCGCAGAAGGAGCACTGTCCACCGGCGGCCAGCGCGTCGGCTGCCGGGTCGGCGGTTCAAAGATCCCGCAAGGCGATTGGCAAGGGAAATCTGGCCTGCTAGTCGCCGAAGCATGCGAGTTCAACCGCTCCTTCCACCATCTCAAACCCACCAACGCCTCGATCAGTTCCATCGAAGCCGACCACCTCGATGTCTACGGCTCCCTCGACGCCGTCGTTGAAGCCTTCGCCGGCTTTGCCAAGCTCGTCCCCGATGCGGCCAATGGCGGCAAACTGATCATCGGACACGACGGTGCGTATAGAAGGGAAGTCACCGCCGGGCTCAAATGCGCCGTCGAAACCATCGGGTTCAACCCTGGTGCCAACTGGGTCGTCGGATACACCGATGGAAAGACCACCATCCAATCCCCAGACGGCCAGTCACATTCATGGACCCTCTCGCTCCCCGGAGAGCACAACGCCATGAACTCCGCCGTCGCCTTCGCGCTGGCCCGCTCAGTCGGAGCCGATCCGGACCTCTTGGCCAAATCCTTCGACGCCTTTGCCGGTCTAGATCGCCGTCTCCAACTTCTGGGCACCCGCGACGGTGTCAAAGTCATCGACGACTACGGCCACCACCCCACCGAAATCGACGCCACACTCCGCGCACTCCGCACCTCCCAAGACCCTGCCAAGCACGGCGGCCGCCTCATCTGCGTCTTCCAACCCCACCAACACTCCCGCACCCGCTTCCTGCTCGACGAGTTCGCAACAAGCTTCGAGAACGCCGATGTTGTGATCGTCCCGCACATCTACTTCGTGCGAGACTCCGAAGCCGAGCGCCAAAAAGTGAACTCCCAGGACCTCGTAGACCGCCTCCGTGCCCGTAATGTCAAGGCGATGCACCTCTATCCCTTCGAGGCGATCATCGAACAACTCGAAAACATGTGCCGCCCCGGCGATCTGCTTGTCGTCATGGGTGCGGGCCCGGTTTGGCAGGTCGGACAAGGATATTTAGACGCAGGAATCAACCGATGACCCCCCAAAGTTCCGAAATCAGTACCGATCAACTCCAGATCGAATCAAATGCTTTAATTTCGATATGGTTCCGAATCGGTGGCCGCGCGGATCGTCTCGCCCGTCCCCAATCCAAAGCCCAGCTCGCTCAATGTCTGGAACTGGACCCAGATCTCAAAGTCCTCGGCGATGGAGCAAATCTGCTGGTCCACGAAGACGGGGTGGGCGACCTCGTGGTCTCTCTACAAACCGAAGGCTTCAAGAACATCGAAATCGATGAAGCAACCGGGCTCGTCTACGCCGGTGCAGGCGTCGCCCTCCCAAGATTGATCACCCAAACCGTGAACTCAGGGCTCAGCGGACTCCAAGGTCTCGCGGGTTTCCCAGCCACTATTGGCGGTTCATGTATCATGAATGCGGGGGGGAAGTTTGGCTACTTTGGTGACAACATTGTCGAGGTCCAAGCCATGGACCGTGCCGGTCGCATGCACGATATCAAACGAGCCGACATCGACTTCGACTACCGCCACAGCGGCCTCAACCACCTCCTCATCTGCTCGGTTGTCCTCCAACTCCAAAAAGGTGAAGCCAGCGAGCTCAAAGCCGAGCTCGCAGAATGCATGGCGTACAAAGCCGCCTCCCAGCCAATGAGCGAGCAATCCGCCGGATGCGCCTTCAAAAACCCAATACTCACCAGTTCCATCGAATCCCTCGGCGAAGCCGGCGAACGCGTCAGTGCAGGAATGGTCATCGATCATGCCAACTGCAAAGGCATGAGCGTTGGTGGAGCAACTGTCTCAGATCTCCACGCAAACTTCATTACTACAACCCCAGACGCCAAAGCCGCCGATGTCATAACGCTCATGAACCAAGTCCGCACCAAGGTCCAAGACACCATCGGCGTTACACTCGAAAACGAAGTCGTTGTCTGGTCTCGTGACGCGGAGAATCAAACATGACCTCCGTCATCGTCCTCGGCGGAGGTCCAGACGCCGAAAGAGAAGTATCGGTCGCAAGCGCCATGGGTGTCCACCAAGGATGCCTCGATGCCGGGCTTGATGCCAAACTACTTATAGTCGATGAGCCCACTGCCGAAGAAATCGCATCCTGGCAAGCGGATGTCATCTTCCCCGTCCTCCATGGCAACTTCGGAGAGGGCGGCCTGCTTCAACAACGACTCGAATCTACCGGACGACCGTTCGTTGGAAGCCGATCACAAGCCTCCCGCATCGCGATGGACAAGATGGCCACCAAACTCTGGGCCGCCAAGCTCGGGATCCCAACCCTCGATGCTGTATTGCTCGATCCCGTTTCAATCACCGATCCCGGCCAAGCAGTCATCCCGATCCAGCCGCCACTGGTCGTCAAACCGGTCGCCGACGGCTCAAGCTGCGGGCTCTATTTGTGTCCAGACCTCGCCGCCTGGCATGCCGCCCTGCAATGCATCGCCCGGTTAGATCGCCAGCAAATCTTCATGATCGAGCCCATGATCAAAGGGCGAGAGCTCACCGTTGGTATCATCGACGACGGTCAAGGCGGCCATAATCCCCTTCCAATGGTCGAAATTGCTCCCATATCGGGTACATACGACTTTGAAGCCAAATACGAACGCAACGACACGATTTACACCGTGAACCCCGATCTAGCCGATGACTTGGTGTCCGATCTCAACGATTGGTCTAAATCGCTGTGCAAAGCGATCGGCGTTGTGCATCTCGCCCGCGTCGATTTCATGCTCGACCAGAATGGAAACCCCTGGCTCCTCGAAGCCAACACCATGCCCGGATTCACCCAGACCTCGCTCCTCCCCAAAGCCGCAGATGCAGCAGGGCTCCAGATGCCCGACCTCTGTAAACTACTTGTGAGTGCCGCGCTCAGAGAACACGAACCAATCCGGAACAGTTAGAGAGATACACATGGCTAAGAAGAAGAAAAAGAAGAACCCGGAGATCGCAGAGCGCAACAAGAAGATCGCGATCATCACCGCCGTAGTCCTTGGCGGGGCAGGAATCTTTGTCAGCGCAGGCATGGGAATCAAAACACTCGACGACCGAGCCGCATCGCTCATCACCGACCAAGACCCACAAGTCCACATCAACTGGGGCCAAGGCGGATCGGGTCATATCTGGATGCCCATCGCCGAACGCGATCGCATTGAAAAGAACATCCAAGCATCCCTCACCGGAGGCAAAGCCCTCAGCTGGCACCCGCTCTACCAAGCCTCCAATGCACTCGCCTCAACAGGATGGGTCAACGGCGAACCAACCGCCCGCTGGAACGACGACGGCTCAATCACCCTCGATGCCGAGTGGCGTGTCCCGTTTGCCGCCGTCCGTGATGGCGGCCGAGACTATGTCATCGACTTCGACGCCAATGTCCTCCCCCTCGACTACACCCAAGGCCAGTCCAACCAGTTCGTCATCCATAACCCTGCACTGCCATTCCCCGGTCCCGGGAATCAATGGAACGAACCCGAAATCCACGACGCCCTCCGTCTGCTCGCACAACTCGAACAGAACGACCTCCTCGCCCAGATCATCGGCATCGACCTGGGCACCAACCGAGAGCACGGCATCCTCCACATCCTGACCAACGGCAACGCCCGCGTCATCTTTGGCGGAGGGCCAGACCGCTCCCGCCCAGCAGAAATGCCCTCCTCGGTCAAAATCGAACGCTTGATCGCCCTCCAATCCAAAACAGGCCGCATCGACGCCGGTGCCATGATCCTCGATGTCCGAGGCCCAGATATCACCATGCAACGCCACGAGAACTAACCCCTCAATCCAGGCGTAAACTCGCAAGTGAGCGATCAACCCGCCAATCCAGCCCCCGACCCTACCGATGGGCCATACCCATTCCCAGCGCCACCGCCCCCGCGCGAAAGAGACCTACTGGGAAACGAGCCACCCGGAGAACTGATCGACTGGTCCCACCGCAAAGGCGAGCCCCGCATTTTCGCGTTGCTCTGGATGATCTTCCTGCTCTCAGCAACCGCGATGATGTTTGCGCGCCTCTCTACGGGATACTCCATCTCCCCATCCGTATCCATCCCCGCATCACGACAGATGCTCGTCATCGTCGTCTTCGGCATGAGCATCCTCTGGCCGATGATCCGATTCTCACAAGCGATCGCACGCCCCAGCATCGTCGCCGCATCCATCCGCGACATGATCGTGATCCTCGTCCCCATGCAAGCCGTGCTCTGGCCGCAAAGGCTCATCGTCCTCGGCGGTTGGTCCACCGAGGTTGTCATCGCCCTCGTGCTCCATTGCGCCGCCTGGGGTCTGGTCATCGCAGGCATTGTCGCCATCGGTTCGATCCTGATCGCAGGCTCCACCAACCACGCCCGCATGCGCGTGCTCGTCATGCTCGGGGCAATCGCGATAGTCATGGGCATGCCTCTAATCGAGCTCGTCACCCTCAAAGGTGCCCCGATCTCCGAGGCCCACGCAAACCTTGGCTGGATGCTCTCGCCCATCACCGGGGTCCTCGAAATCACCGCCGACCGCAGCGTCCTAGGCCAGCCCGCAATCGTCTACAACGCCCATTTCCGGATCATCGCCGCTGTCGCATGCGTTGGATTGGCTTTTTTGATCTTCGGAAGGGCCCTAGAGAACGCCAGATGGGTGGCACGCCGCAGGATCGAGCCCTAAACTACCATCTGCGCACAAACGCACCAAATGCAAAACGCCTTGTCCCGAGTAATGGACAAGTACGGACGGAGCCAATCATGGATGTCATCACCCAAGATGAACAAGACAATATCAGGAAGCGTTGCGAAGCACTGATCGCCAACCGCTCGGTCATCACCGAACGCATCGCAGAAGCCCGCGCGCTGGGTGATCTCAAAGAGAACGCCGAGTACCACGCTGCCCGGGAGCAGCAGGGTATGGAAGAGGCCGAGATCAAACGACTCGAAGAACGCCTCAGCTCCGCCCATGTCGTCGATGAGGCCAACCTCGCAGATGGCGTGGTCTTTATTGGTTCAACCGTCAAACTCATCGAAGAAGACGAGGACGACGACGAGTTCGAGCTCTACCGCCTTGTCGGAGACGCTTCGGGCGGAATGGACGGCGACATCGTTGAAGTCACCGCAACCTCTCCGATGGGCGAGGCTCTCATGAAGGCCCGCGTCGGTGAAACCGTCCGCGTCAACGCCCCCAGAGGCGTCAAACGCTTCAAAATCATCGAAATCATGTAATCGCTCCCCATTCGATCGAAACGCCCCGCAAATGAATCCCACAAAGTGTCAGCCGGTATCAACTGATGCGGTACGCTATCGTTGACAGACACACCACGCAGGAGCCAATCATGCCCCGTTTCGCAGCCCTCCCAGTCCTCGGACTCGCCGCCACGATCTCTATCTCATCACTCGCAGGATGCGAATCCCTCAGCCCTCGCGTCTACGACTACCGAGTCATGAAGGTCGACCATGTCCCGCACTCAGCGCTCGACATCGTCACCGCCAACGGCTCAATCAAAGCACACCAAGAATCACGCGAGAATGTCGCCGTCGAGGTCGAACTTTTCGGCAGAGACGCCGAGCGGCTCAGCTTTGCCACCGTCAACGCAGACCGACTCGGCGACAACTCCCTCCGTATCTGGATCGACTGGCCCGGAGGCAAACGCCACGGCGGCGAAGGCGCCAAGATCGAAGTCTACATCCCCGACGCAGATGGTATTTCCGCCAAAACCTCCAATGGCTCAGTCATCCTCATGGGCCTCGCGGGCGAGGCCAATATCGATACCTCCAACGGCTCGATCCATATCGACAACCACCAAGGACCGATGAACATCGACACTTCCAACGGCTCGGTCCGAGTCGAGAACTCCTCAGGCGATATCAGGTTCGACACTAGCAACGGCCGCATTATCATTGATGGAGCGGACAGCCTCGTCGAGGGCGACACCTCCAACGGGAATGTCTATGTCTCAACCCTCGACGGCGCAGTCGGCCCCGTCCGCGTCCGCACAACCAATGGCCGCCTCGAACTCGATCTGGGACACGGATTCGAGGGAATTCTTAGGGTATCCACATCTAACGGACGCATCAAAACCGACGGCCTCGTAGACGCAAACCTCATCGAATCCTCGAACCACACCCTCGAACTCCAGATCGGTGAAAGCGACACCATCTCCGCGGTCAGAACCTCCAACGGCTCCGTCCGCATCCATGGCCGCTCAGACGACTGATTCAAGACCAGACCCGTTCAAGCCGCTTTGCGTATCTCGTGTTCAGCCTTGGGATCACTCATCACCCGATGAATCCGCAACGCCCACGCAGGCGTGTGCTGGTTCAGTGTGCGCACCCGTCTCGTCTTCCGCCAGTAGTACAACGCAGTTCCCCCCTGCATCACAAACGCAACAACGATCAACACCCCAGCCACACCGATATTGAGTAGATACTCAAGACGGCCGAGTTCCTCGAAAGTCCCCGCCATCTCAGGCATTGATGCGAGCGTCGGATCAGAACCCAGCGACCCCGCAAGAATCCCGTTGTCGGCATCAAAGGTCGCGACCTTGAACACCGCATACCCGATGAGCACCACACCAAGCGCCAACTGATTGAGTGCAAGCGCCCCCGGTGCTTTGATATCGAGCGCATCGAGCCTCCGCGCCATACCGAGTTCCCGCATCCCGATCGCGGCCAGCGCAACCCCCAAAGCCATCCCAGGAATTGATCCGATCGAGAACAGCACGCTGACAACCCCCGCCAGTAGCGTCATCCATCCAGAAATCTTCGCATACCCCGCTGCCTTCCGCACAGGCTTGGCGCTCATCACGCTCGACCCAAGCGTCTGAAGTTGCAAATCGCTCAATGGCGACTCCTCATTATGTGTAGATTCGCGAGCAGTGGGGGATGGAGAAGGGGATCTGGACCCCTGATGCTGATAGTTCATCTCGGCCAAATCGGCCTTTCGATGGGCATTCTGAGCAGTGAGTTGCCCGTTTGATTCTTCGCTGGGGAAACCGTCTGCGCATCCCGTCATTGAGTTCCGAGAATGAATAAATCAGCCGAAAAACAGACATATATGGGTAGCAGAGGTCAAATCAGCAAGATTCGTAAAATGTAAGGGTAAAAACAGAGTTTATTGCATCAAATGAGACTTATTGTATAAAGCGGACAATCTCATCGAAAATACAACAATTTATTGACAACAGAAAATATACTGTTCTACGATATTTGTCAAAGACAGATTTTGGGGTTGTTTCTTTCGGCATTTGAGGCCGTCAGCCCCATGAATCAATCAATGCCATTTACACTAGCGGGCACAGTGGGCGCGTTGTCCATCTACCCGCACAGTTGCAATATCTGGAGAATCACAGTGTCAGAGCACGCGGTTCAAACCGACTCGTCAAAAGAGGGACTCGAGTCCTTCGTATACGACGACAAGATCGTACGAATGTTCTCATGGGCAACCATCATCTGGGGCGTCGTAGCCCTTCTAGTTGGTGTGATCATCGCCATCCAGCTCGCGTTCCCCGCTGCCGGTTTCGGTATCGAGTTCCTGAGCTTTGGGCGTTTGCGTCCGCTGCACACCAACGCCGCGATCTTCGCGTTTGCGGGTAATGCGGTCTTCGCTGGGATCTATTACTCCACTCAGCGGCTCTGCAAAGCACGCATGTTCTCAGACCTGCTCTCACGCCTCCACTTCTGGGGCTGGCAGCTCATTATCCTCTCCGCCGCGATCACTCTTCCACTCGGCATCACCCAAGGCAAGGAGTACGCCGAGCTCGAATGGCCGATCGACCTGGCAATCGCCGTCGTTTGGCTCGTCTTCTTCGGTGGCAACTTCCTAGGCACACTCATCAAACGCCGCGAGCGTCACCTCTATGTCGCCCTCTGGTTCTACATCGCCACCATCGTCACCGTCACCGTGCTCCATGTGTTCAACAACATCTGGGTTCCAGCAGGCCTTGTCCACCTCATCAAAACCGGCGAGTTCGCTGGCCCGACTTTCCTCATGAAGTCCTACCCAATCTATGCGGGTGTCCAGGACGCCCTCATGCAGTGGTGGTACGGCCACAACGCCGTGGCGTTCTTCCTGACCACGCCGTTCCTCGGGATGATGTACTACTTCATGCCCAAGGCCGCCGAACGCCCCGTATTCTCCTACAAACTCTCCATTATCCACTTCTGGTCGCTCGTCTTCCTTTACATCTGGGCCGGCCCGCACCACCTCCACTACACCGCGCTCCCAGAGTGGGCAACCACCGTCGGCATGGTCTTCTCGGTCATGCTCTGGATGCCCTCATGGGGCGGCATGATCAACGGCCTCCTCACCCTCCGCGGAGCATGGGACCGAGTCGCACGCGACCCCGTCCTCAAGTTCTTCGTCGTCGGCGTGACCTTCTACGGCATGTCCACCTTCGAAGGCCCATTGCTCTCGATCAAGGTCGTCAACTCACTCAGTCACTACACCGACTGGACCATCGCACATGTCCACTCGGGCGTGCTCGGCTGGAACGGCTTCATGACCTTCGGCATGCTCTACTGGCTCATGCCTCGCCTCTTCCAGAACAAGCTCTGGTCCACCAAACTCGCCACCATCCACTTCTGGATCGGCACCATCGGCATGGTCCTCTACATCCTCTCGATCTACACCGCGGGCATCACCCAAGGGCTGATGTGGCGTGCGTGGGACGAGACCGGCCGCCTCGCTTACCCAGACTTCATCGAAACAGTAACCGTGCTGATCCCGATGTACTGGATCCGCGTCATCGGTGGCCTGCTCTACCTCGCAGGTGCGATCATCGCTCTATACAACTTCTACATGACATGGAGAGGTCGTCCAGACAAGTACGAAGAAACTGTCCACTACGCCGCGCCGCTTGCTGCCAACTACGCCGGGGACCCATCGGCCAAGTCACGCCTGACCGCAAACGCGGGCTTTGGCCACTCGGGCGACAAGTTCCTCCAAGGCAACTGGCACCGCAACTGGGAACGCAAACCCGTGCGTTTCACCATCTATGTGTTGGTCGCCGTTGGGGTCGGTAGTCTCATCGAGATCCTCCCGATGTTCATGATCTCGTCCAATGTCCCGACCATCGCGTCCGTCGAGCCATACACGCCGCTCGAACTCGCAGGCCGTGACATCTACATCGCCGAGGGCTGTTACAACTGCCACTCGCAGATGATCCGTCCGTTCTACTGGGAGACCAAACGCTACGGCGAATACTCCAAGCCGGGCGAGTTTGTCTACGACCGTCCGTTCCAGTGGGGCTCGCGCCGCATCGGACCGGACCTCGCTCGCGAGGGCGGCCGCAAGAGTCACCTCTGGCATTACGAGCACTTCAAGAACCCTGCGGACACCTCGCCGGGCTCGATCATGCCCCGCTACCCGTGGCTGCTGAGCAAGGAAATCAACTTCCCAGCGATCCAAGGGCGAGTTGACGCCAACGCAATGCTCGGTGTTCCTTACGGGGATCTGGTCCTCGACGGCGCTGCTGTTGAGCATGCACAGTTCCAAGCCGCGACCATTGCAATGGAACTCCAGGAACAGGGTGGCCCGGCGTATGAAGAAACCCAAGACAAGCAGGTCATCGCGATGATCGCCTACCTGCAACGCCTCGGGATTGATCTCTATAAAGATGCTCCCGTATCAGAACCAGTATCAGAAGAGGAGGCCTCAGAATGAAGTTTACTGATATCGTCTCAAACATGAATCTGGATGTCTACCCGATTATCGCACTGATCCTGTTTCTCACGGCCTTCTCACTCATTGTGTGGGGAGTGCTCAGAACGCCAAGGTCAATAACCAGTCAGCAGGCCCACCTGCCGCTGGAAGACGACTTTGATATCGCAAAGGGAACAACCCAAGAAAATAAGGGGGTGAGCCATGGCTGATCCAACCAAAAAATCGCACCAAGAAGAACTCCTCGAACACAACTACGACGGCATCCAAGAATACGACAACCCGACACCGGGCTGGTGGCACCTCATCTTCTGGGGCACCATCATCTGGAGTGTGCTCTACTTCGTAGTCGTTCAGATGACCGCGTTGGTCCCAAGCCCGCACACCCGTCTCGAATCGACCCGCACCGCCGCGGTCGAAAAACAGTTCGCCGCACTCATGACCATCGAAGACGACCTTCAGAAAGTCCGAACCGTCATGGGCGACGAGAACTGGCTCGCCCAAGGCAAATCGGTCTTCGCGGGTACCTGTACCCTCTGCCACGGCCAGAACGGTGAAGGCCTCATCGGCCCGAACCTGACCGACGATTACTTCAAAAACGCCACCGACCTCGCCGGGATGATCGATGTCGTCACCAACGGGGCCGCCAACGGCGCCATGCCCGCCAACAAGAACCTGCTCACCGATAACGAGATCGCTCTCGTCGTCGGCTATGTCGCTTCTCTCCGCGGACAGAACCTCGAAGGCCCACGCGGCGTAGAGGGCGAAGAAATCCCTCCATTCCCAGAACCAATCTCCGCAGACCAAGGCGGCTGATCCCAATCTCTCTTTCCGCTGACGGGTTGGAAACAACCCGCCAGCGTTTCCCTACTGCCGGCAGGACAGAACAAGGACCCCGGGAATCTCTATGTCTGAATCCCTACTCAAGCCAAACGAGCGCGTTCTCTCAACACTTAACGACGATGGCTCTAGGCGTTGGCTCAAACCACGCCTCTCGCCTGGCCGCTTCTGGCTGCGCCGCCGCGTCGTCGCCTATCTCCTCATCGCGCTCTACTCTCTCCTCCCCTTCATCCAAATCAATGGCAAGCCCGCCATCCTCCTCGACCTCATGAAGAGAGAGTTTACATTCTTCGGAAAGACCTTCCTCTCCCACGATACCCTCCTCTTCGGCCTCTTCATGATTATGGTGTTCTTCACCATCTTCCTCGTCACCGCACTCTTCGGACGCATCTGGTGCGGCTGGATGTGCCCCCAGACCGTCTACCTCGAGTTCCTCTACCGCCCAATCGAACGCCTCTTCGAAGGCGCACCAGGCAAGAAAAAACCAAAGAAACACCTCGGCTTCCGCAGGTTCTTGAAGTTCGTCATCTACCTCATCATCTCTCTCCACTTGTCACAGACATTCCTCTCCTATTTCGTAGGCACTTCCGTCGTCCACTCTTGGATCTTCGGTTCCCCCTTTGACCATCCCGTCGCCTTCATCCTCGTCATCGGCACCACCGGCCTAATGCTCTTTGACTTCGGGTTCTTCCGCGAGCAGGTCTGCTGCGTCGTCTGCCCATACGCAAGACTGCAGGGCGCACTCACCGACCAAGACTCTCTCATCATCACCTACGACAAAGAACGCGGTGAACCCCGAGGCCGAAAGACAAAAAAACCCCCAGCCCAATCCGCATCAGACATCATCTCTCTCCCGGTCCTAGGCGACTGCATCGACTGCACCCTGTGCGTCCAGACCTGCCCGACCGGCATCGACATACGAATGGGATCCCAGCTCGAATGCATCGGCTGCGCCCAGTGCATCGACGCCTGCGATGCGGTCATGGATAAGATCGATCGCCCCCGTGGGCTCATCCGCTATTCCTCCGAAAACGCCGTCGAGCACAAGACCCAGCATCTCCTCCGCCCGCGCGTGATTATCTACCCCCTGATCCTCGTACTGGTCTTCGCAGGGTTCATGACGGTCCTGCTGAGTAAGAACCACGCCAATATCTGGATCGGTCGCGAAGCCGGGCTCCCCTTCTACACGCTCCCCTCAGGCGAGATCACCAACCAACTCCGCACACGCATCACCAACCGTGAATCAGTTCCCACAGCCTACACCATCTCCATCATCGAGCCCCAAGGCGTCGTCGTCAGCGGTGGTTCAGCCACCATCACCGTAGAGCCCGGCAAAGAAGGCTCTCAAAAATTCGTCGTCATCGCCCAACCAGAAGCCTTTACATCAAGCCAAATCGAGATCGTCATCCGTATCACAGACCACGATGAGTTCACCAAGGATACGATCTTCGAGATGAAGGGCCGCAAGCACAACGCCCTGCCGGAGACCGCTGATGACTGATCCAACACTCGACAAACGCACTTTCTTTGAGCGAGGTCTCCATTGGCCCCTCGGGCTCGTCTGCATGTTCCTCGTTTCCGCGTCATTCGTGCTCGTCACCGCCGTGTTCGGCGCCGGCAAAGGCTCTAAGGCCATTGAACCAGACTACTACGCCCGCTCGCTCGAATGGGACTCCGACAAAGAAAGACTCAAAGCCGCGGATCGTCTCGGATGGGATGTCCAGATCTCCGCAAGCCCAACACTCGACCCACTCGGATCAAGATTGGTTTCGGTCATGATCGTCGATGCCGACCAACGCCCGATCGAGGGTTCTCTGGTCGAACTTATCTGTTTCTCGCAAGCCAACGCCCATCAACCAATCAGCCAGGTGCTCCCCGAAGCCGGGGCAGGCCAATACCAAGCCCGCATAGAGTCCATGCACACCGCCGGTCTCTGGGAGTTCCGAATCTCAATCCGCAACTCCGGTGAGCAAGCACTCCTGATCAAATCAGCCGAGCTGGAGGGCTAAAGACCCAATGATCGAATATGACCCCATGTTCATCCTCATCGGTACCGTTCTGACCGCATCGCTCGTCGGATCACTTCACTGCGCCGGCATGTGCGGCGGGCTCATGCTCTTCGCCCTCGGAGCCGACGCCAAAGACCAAACCAAACACTCAAAGCTCAAACTCCAATCCGCATACCACGGCGGACGACTCGCCACCTACACACTGTTAGGCATTATCGCAGGCTCAATCGGCCAAGCGCTCAACTTCGGCGGCTCGTTCGTTGGCTACCAACGCGCCGCCGCCATGTTCGCAGGCGTCTTCATGATCGGCTTCGGACTCATCGCCCTGGCCCGCATCAAAGGCCTCCGCATCAAGCACCTCCGCCCACCAAAGTTCATGCAAACGGCAGTCGAGAAAGGCCAGCGCCTCGCCTTCTCGCTGACCCCCTTTAAACGCGCCATGACCATCGGACTCCTGACCACCCTCCTCCCTTGTGGCTGGCTCTACGCCTTCGCCTTCACCGCCGCTGGCACCGGTTCGCCAATCTGGGGCGGGCTCACAATGGCCGTCTTCTGGCTCGGCACCCTCCCCGTCATGGCCTCGCTCGGAGCCGGAATCCAGATGCTCGCCGGTCCACTCCACGCCAAGATCCCAGCCATCAGCGCCTGTGCCGTGGTCCTCGTCGGTGCCTTCACCGCGATGGGCCGCCTCCAAGCCCCCGAGATGTCACGCGAGAACCTCAACATCACCGACGACTCGGTCCCAACCGATCCAGACGAAGCGTGCCCACTCTGCGAACTGGGTCTGCCGATGGACGATGCACAACCTGAAGAAGCCCCGTGACCGTTCCCAAATCCAGCACCGAATCGATCTGCGACCACTGCGGCCTCCCCGTTCCTGACGGCCTCTACGAACCCGATGCTGAGCACCAGTTCTGCTGCAATGGATGCAAAACGGTCTACAACATCCTCCACGGCTCAGGTCTCGAAAGCTACTACAAAATCAAATCCGCCGTCGATTCAAATGCACAGCCCGCCGCAACCACCGGCAGCAACTACGAAGAACTCGACGACCCCGCATTCCAATCCACATGGGTCACCGAATCCGACGAAGGCACCGCAGAAGTCGAACTCCTCCTAGAAGGCATGCACTGCGCCGCCTGCGTCTGGCTCATCGAACGCCTCCCCAGGGTCGCCGATGGAGTCATCGACGCAAGAGCGAACATCCGCCGCCGGACAGTCTGCGTCCGCTACAACCCAAACGACATCAAACTCTCATCAGTCGCTCAGTCCCTCGACAAACTCGGATACGCCTCCCACCCAGCGAGAGGCAAAGAAGCCCGCGAGATCAGACTCAAGGAAGACCGCAGATTCCTCATCCGCGTCGCGGTCGCAGGCGCTCTGGCGGGCAACATCATGCTCCTCTCCATCGCCCTCTACGGCGGAGAGTTCGACGGCATCTCCGAAGCATGGCGCACCACCTTCCGCTGGTACTCAACAGCCCTCGGGCTCGCCGTCCTCATCTGGCCCGGACGCATCTTCTTCACCGGCGCACTGGCCGCCCTCAGAACAAGAACCGCCCACCTCGACATCCCAATCGCACTCGCCCTCCTAAGCGCCGGAATCTGGGGCACCCTCAACACATTCCGAGGCATCGGCGAGATCTACTTCGACTCCGTAGGCGTCCTCGTCTTCCTCCTCCTCGTCGGCCGATGGATCCAGCACCGCCAGCAGCGTGCCGCCTCAGACTCCGTCGAACTTATGCTCACCCTCACCCCAAGCAGCGCAACACTCATCGACGACGATGGCAACACCAAACGCGTCCCCATCGAAACCATCGAAGCAGGAATGTCCGTCCAGGTCGCCGCCGGCGAATCCTTCCCAGCCGACGGTACCATCACCGCCGGCACCACAACCATCGACAACTCACTACTCACCGGTGAATCCGTCCCCATCACCTCTGGCAATGGCGACCCAGCCCTCGCCGGCGCAACAAACCTCTCCAGCCCGGTCACCGTCCGCGTCCAAGCAGTGGGGGAGCACTCCCGCATCGGCAAGCTCATGGACCTCGTCGCCCAAGCCTCCGAACACAAAACCCCCATCGTCCGCATGGCCGACCGCATCGCAGGCTACTTCGTCATCGTCGTCATCATCCTCGCCATCGCCACCTTCATCGCATGGGCCATGATCGAAGGCATCACCATCGGCATCGAGCATGCGACTGCTCTATTGATCGTCACCTGCCCTTGCGCCCTCGGACTCGCCACGCCCACAGCCATGTCCGTCGCCCTCGGACGCTCCGCCCGAGCAGGAATGCTCATCAAATCCGCAACAGTCTTAGAGCAAATGGCCAAGCCTGGCACCATGCTCCTCGACAAGACCGGAACCCTCACAGCAGGGCAAACAACAGTCGTTGATTCCTATGGCAACCAAAACCTACTCACAGCCGCCGCCGCAATCGAGCAATCCTCAAACCACCCGATCGCCAGAGCCATCGCCACCGCCTTCGATACTGATCTAGCTGCAACGGACATCACCCAAACCACCGGCCAAGGAATCACAGGCACCGTCAACAATCAACACATCCTCGTCGGCTCCGTTGATTTCGTCCTCCGCTCAACAAACTCAGAAATCCCCCCAGAGCTCCAGCCCAAACTCGTCCGCCTCCTCGACCGCGCCCTGACCCCCATCCTCGTCCACAACGCTGAGACAAACACCTTCGCCCTCATCGGCGTCGGAGATCAACTCCGCACTGATGCGGCTACATCAACTCAATCCCTCCAAAGACGCGGCTGGAACCTCGAAATCTGCTCCGGCGATCATCCTCGAATCGTCGAATCCATAGCACACCAACTCAACATCAAAACCCACAACGGCGGCGTCACCCCAGAAGCCAAAGCCAACCGAATCGCAGCACTCAAAGAAAGCAACACAGGCTCATCACCAATCGTCATGGTCGGAGACGGCGTAAACGACGCCGCAGCCCTCGCCAGTGCTGATGTCGGGATCGCAGTCCACGGCGGCGCAGAAGCATCCCTCGAAGCCGCAGATGTCTACCTCATCGAGCCCGGCGTCGCCCCCATCGTCAAACTCACCGATCTCTCAAGATCCACCATGTCCACCATCCGTGTCTGCCTCATCTTTTCGCTCACCTACAACACCATCGCCGCCTCCCTCGCGATGGCAGGACTCATCTCAGCCCTTATCGCCGCCATCATCATGCCGATTAGTTCCCTCACTGTGGTCGCCATCTGCACAAGGGCGGGCAAGAATGTAGCACCGACCAAATCATCTACTCATTCCTTGGAGTCAGTCTAAATGTCCGTCGTATACATCATGATCCCGGTCGCCCTCCTCCTCGCCGCCCTCGGCGTTGCTGCATTTATCATCGCCGCAAAGAAAGGCCAGTTCGACGACCTCGACACCCCAGCCCTCCGCGCCGTCTTCGACGACGACGAAACACCACCCGAATCAATCAAAGAAAAAAGCGTCACCAATGATGATGACGCCGCCGTCTAAATGGAGCGAAGGAGATTCGAACTCCCGGCCTTTCGATTGCGAACCGAACGCTCTACCAGCTGAGCTATCGCCCCGATTCCACCCATTCTATGCCTCACATTTCACCGAATCAGAACCCGCGATCAAGTCGAGTTCTCCATTCGCCCGCTTGTTTCTTTGAAACCCAATCTCAATAATCACCCATGCCGCCACACGAGCAACCCCCCAAACAATCCGCCGTCGAAATTGACCATGTCTCCTACACATACCCCGCGACAGGATTCGACACCGATTCAACACATGCAATAGATGATGTAAACTTTTCTATCGAACAAAGCACCAAACTCGGAATCCTCGGCCCAAACGGCGGAGGCAAATCCACACTCATCAAACTCATCCTCGGCATCCTCCAACCAACCAATGGCTCCGTCCGCGTCTTCGGCCAAACCCCCGCCCAAGCAAGACAGCAAGGCCTCATCGGATACCTCCCCCAACGCATCGAGGCCGACCTCGACTGGCCAATCAGCGTCCATCAAGTCGTCGCCCTCGGCCGTGCCTGCCGCATCAAACCCTGGAAAAAACTCTCCGCAGATGACAACGCCGCAATCGACCGCGCCATCCAACTCGTAGACCTCCAAGACCTCGCAGCCAAGCCCATAGGAGCATTGTCCGGCGGCCAGCTCCAACGCGTCATGATCGCACGCGCCATCGCAGGAAACCCCAAACTCCTCGTCCTCGACGAGCCCACCGTCGGCGTAGACATAGCGGGCCAACAACGATTCGGCAATCTCATCGACACCCTCCACAAAGAACTCGACCTCACCGTCATCCTCGTCTCCCACGACATGCGAGCCATCGCCGCCACCGCCGACCGCGTAGCATGTCTCTCACGCAGCCTCCACTTCCACGACACCCCAGACGGCCTAACCCCCGCCGTCCTCGCCCAGGTCTTTGCTCACGATGTCGCGGGAGTCTTTGGCGACATCCACATCGACGCCCACCTCGCCGAGGGATGCGACGACCCAGACCACGCACATCAACACCAACACGACTATGGATGTACAGACAACAGTGGGGGGGGCGAATCATGAACGACCTCGCCCCAGCAATCCTCGCCGCCCTCGTTATCTCTATTATGGGTGGAGCACTTAGCGTCTTCGTCGTCCTCAAACGCCTCGCGTTCATCGGCCAAGGCATCTCCCACGCCGCCTTCGGTGGTGTCGGCATCGCCCTCGTCTTGGGAGTACACGGCGCAACCACCATGGGCACCATCGGTCAACTCTCAATCGTCGTCGCCTTCTCCATCGCCGCCGCCCTCTGGATCGCCGCACTTTCAAGATCACACCAAGGCCGCATCGACACCGCCATCGGCGTCGTCCTCTCCGCATCCATGGCCCTCGGATTCGTCCTCTTCACCCTCGCCGAATCCAAACACGACCACGACGACCACGGACACGCAGCCCACGGCCACGAAGACCAGCACCACCTCATCGAAGACATCCTCTTCGGAAACATCCTTGCAACCGACTGGACCAAAGCCGCCATCGCCAGCACGGTCGCCGCCGTAATCCTCTTTGTCACCTGGTTTAACCGCCGCCGATTCATCTTCTGGGCCTTCGACCAGCCTGTCACCGACGCCTATGGCCAGAGCTCTAAGCGAACAACAAACACATTCCTCGTCCTCCTCGCCCTCGCCGTCGTCATGGCGATGCAGATCGCAGGCGTCGTCCTCGCCGCCGCCATGCTCGTACTCCCCGGCGCCGCCGCACTCAACCTCTCCAGCAAGCTCCGCCCCGTCTTCATCTACTCAATCCTCATCGGAACCACCGGTGCCGCCCTAGGCATGACCATCGGCATAAACGCCGGCTACCCCGCAGGCCCAGCAATCGTCCTCACCCAAAGCATCGTGTACCTCATCACACTCATCACAAAGACGCTCGCCCCCAAGCTGCGTTCATAACCGGAGCGACTCAATGAAAGCCGAAACCCTTCTCGCAGAACTCAACACCATCCGCAAAGACCTCGACGAGGACAAATCCGACCTCGAATGGATCACCCTCCACCACGCCTTCTGCTTCATCTCCTACAAAATGGGCGAGTTCCAGCAGTATGTAGACGACCAAGAAGCCCGAGGCGCCTTCGACGAGCTCCAAGACTAAACCACAACCGCGATTTTGACCCTCCTAGGGCGGTTCTAGACCGTCAAGGCGATCACATTGCACCCAGACTTGCACTCTGACCGAAAATACATCAAGATAGTTACATCGTGATCGCCCGCCGGGCACCGCAAAGGCCAAAAGCCCACAGCGAATCCGGATGGCGCCACGACGACTGGGATCAGGACGGTCCCAGGCGATGAGCCCCGAGCGACGGCGCGGGGAAAGAAACCCGAGCGGCGGCCAACTGATCCGCGACGGCCCGGATAAACAATGTACTCAAAGGAGGTGATTCAGTGAACGATTCAGTCTGTACCAAGGGGCTACGCCTCCTATGAGCACATGCTCGACGGAGAACATTGATGCTCCGGCGTAGTCCATGCAGAAAAACCTGCTGATGAAAATCAGCATCCTACGGCCACCTCCCACAAGGAGGTGGCTTTTTTTGCGACACAACTACGGCGCATGAAAAAACCCCGACGCCGAAACGCCGGGGCTTGAAGAACAAACTTTCGAGATCAATCAGATCCCGAGGATGCCACCGAGCACGTCGCCGTAGGCGACGATGAGACCAGCAAACACAACCGATACAATCGAGATCAGCTTGATCAAGATGTTCAGTGCAGGACCGGATGTATCCTTGAACGGGTCACCAACGGTGTCACCAACAACGGTCGCCTTGTGATCGTCTGAGCCCTTGCCGTAGACGATCTCGCCGCCATTACCAGCAGCAACAGCGTCCTTCGCACGATCCATGATCGCACTGCGGACGGTGTCAGGAATCTTGACCGAGTTGCCTGTACCAGCAACCATTTCATCAGCGGTGGTTGCACCGAATGACTCGAGCAGCTTCTTGGCGTTATCCCAAGCGCCACCAGCGTTGGCCATAAAGACCGCCAGTGCAAAGCCCGAGGTCAAACCACCGACAAGCATCCCCATCACGCCGGCGACCGACAAGGTCAGGCCAACGATGATCGGTACCGCAATCGCAAGAACCGAAGGCACAACCATTTCCTTCTGAGCACTCGATGTCGAAATCGACACACACTCAGCGTAGTCAGGGTAGTGATGGCCATCGAGATCGACGCCCTTCATAGGCCAGTTGTCAGGATTGGCAAGATCGTCTTCCGACATACCACCATTCCGCAACGCCTGACGGATAAACCCGAACTGACGCCGGCACTCGCCCATCATCGCGTAAGCAGCACGGCCCACAGCGTTCATGGTCAAAGCACAGAACAAGAACGCCAGCATCGCACCAATAAACACGCCGCCGAGCAGTTTCGGGTTCGCCAGTGTCACATCATAGAAAGCAAGCACATCCTTCACACGGCCTCGCTTCGTCGAAGCAAGCGTCGCGTTCCAGTCAGCACCAGAAATCTCGTAGCGTGAGTCATGGCTCGAGGTCAGAGCAAACACATCACCCTTCTCGATGCCATCAATCTTCGAGCTGTGATGCCCGTCGTTGCTCACAACATCAAGCAGCATGCCGCCATCGACCATGTCGCCCTCGCCATCAGGGGTGACTACAGCAAACTTGCCGAACCCCTGGTGAACCGCGAACCCGATCTCCGAACCGGCAGGCTCAACAAACGCCGAGCCGTCGCCGTAGAAGTTCGCCGCCTGGTTGCCGATCTGAACCTGAACGATCTGGATGTACGCCGCAAAGAGCGCCATCGCGGTCAACGCCGCAGAACCAATCGCAAAGCCCTTACCGGTCGCAGCGGTCGTGTTCCCGAGCGAGTCGAGCATATCGGTACGCTCGCGAACGATCGGCTCCTGGCCTGTCATCTCAGCGTTACCGCCAGCGTTGTCCGCGATCGGGCCATACGCATCAGTCGCAAGGGTAATACCCAAGGTCGAGAGCATACCAACCGCCGCGATACCCACGCCGTAGAGACCCATCAGGAAGCTATCGCCACCACCCGCAAACGAGAAGGCCGCGATGATCGCCACAACAACAACAATCAATGAGGCCCATGTGGACTTCATGCCTTCAGCAATACCAGCAATGATGACGGTCGCAGGACCGGTCAATGCCTGCTCTGCGATCCGCTTGGTTGGTGGGTGCTCATACGAGGTGTAGTACTCGGTCGCGTGGGCGATCAAGAGACCAGAAGCAAGACCGGCAACAATCGAGAACCCAAGGCCATACCAAGTGGTAATGCCCTCAAGCTCGGTAGCGTCCTTCAGAATGAACCAGAGCAACGCGAACGCCCCAACGGTGATCAGTGCCGAAGCAACATACACACCCTTGTGCAGACCCTTGAGGAGCTGCGAGAACGAAGCATTCTCTTTCGCCTTCACAGCGAAGATGCCAGCGATCGAGCAGAAGATGCCCAGGCCGGCCAATGCCATCGGTGCAACAGCGAGCTTAAGACCAAACGCGTTGGCCCCGTCACCGTTCGCAAGCGTCATCGCAGCCGCGGCACCAAGTGCCATGGTCGCGAGAATAGATCCGTAGTACGATTCGTACAGGTCAGCACCCATACCCGCAACATCACCAACATTGTCACCGACATTGTCAGCAATCGTCGCAGGGTTACGAGCGTCATCTTCTGGGATACCAGCCTCAACCTTACCAACAAGGTCAGCACCAACATCGGCCGCCTTGGTGTAGATACCACCACCAACACGAGCGAACAACGCCTGCGTCGATGCACCCATGCCGAAGGTCAGCATGATCGTGGTGATCTCGGTAATCCCGCCATCAGCGAGCCCGAACTGGTTGAATACAAAGAACCACGCCGAGACATCAATGAGCGCAAAGCCCACAACATTGAGCCCCATGACCGCACCGGAGCGGAACGCAACCGTGAGCCCTTCGTTGAGCGAGGTAGATACAGCGTGCGTCGTGCGCGCCGAAGCGTTGGTCGCCATCTTCATCCCGAACCAGCCACAAAGACCCGAGAACAGGCCCGCGACAGGAACGCCGATAAGCGCCCAGATCGACTGGAGGTTCAGTGCATACATGACGCCAAGGAAAACGATCAGCAGGACGAACACGCCCGCAACGACTTTGTACTGACGAGTCAGGTACGCCATCGCACCATCACGGACCGCCTGCGCGATCTCGATCATGTCTTCGCTGCCCTCGGATCTTTTCATCACCGAGCCCTGGAACATCTTGGCCATCAGCAGGGCAAGGATGCCCCCGATCGGTGCAAGGTAATACGCCGGTGTCACATCCGACATCGATGCCAATGTTGGCATGAGTTGCATACTCATAGTGTGCGTGCCTCTGGGTGGTGGTGGGATTCCTGCTCTTCCTGCGTGTCACCCAAGTCACGATCAGGAATGGATTTGAACTCTCAAAGTTTGAACAACATTCGACCCCCAAACAGGGGTCGCGATTCTAGTGCATGCTTACCAATAAAATCAGATCATGCCTCTAAAAACGGCAATCCATCATCAATCTCAACAAAAAAACCTCATTAAAAAACCGCCCCATTTTCAGGACGGCATTCAATCACTTCATTCAAGTATCTATCAGTCGCGTGCAGGAGCACGCTTAGCAGCACGGCGTTTCCGCTCTGAAGGCTTCTCGTAGTACTCTTTACGCTTCACATCCTTGACCAGACCCTCTTTTTCGCACAGCTTCTTGAACCGACGCATCATCTGCTCAGCACTCTCATTACCACGCGTTTTGATCCGAATTGCCATCAGGGCTCCATTCTCTTCAAGGATATCAACCTACAACACTCGCCGCAGGGCCCCTATCAAAGGCACCCCCGCCCCGATGGTCAAGCAATCCCACCTCATCACCCTGCAATTGCAGCCAAACCCCTCAAATCGCCGATCCTTTCTCCCATGCTACCCACCACACCCCCAAAGCCGCGCGATCAGTTCCGCCGTACTTCAGCCCTCCTCGCCATCGTGATAGGATTTTGTTCGCTTGCTGCCCTCCAAGGCTGCGAATCAGTCCCCGCCATGCGCAAATCCACCGCCTGGCAAGGCCAAACCCCCATCTCCGCCTCATACCTCTGGGGCACTCTAGAAGCCGAACTCCCCCCAGGTATCCGCACAGAATCCGTCCTCATCGCAGCGAAGTCAGAACTCCTCCGCCAAGGACATGTCATCGAAAAATCAACCATCTCCCCCCAAGGCGGCAAACTCCTCGCCCTCTCACAACCCGGATCGCCATACAGCCGAGTTCATGTCAACACCTCCACCCAGCCCTCCGGCGGCGTCAAACTCACCATCAACATCGATCCAGACTCCGAATCCCGCACCCGCCTCGTCCTCGACGCCATCCTCACAGAACTCGGAATCTAATCCCTCCCCGCATCAGTGCGGGAGCGAGTTCCAAGCCCACTCCGTAATCCGCAGCTCACCCAACGCAAGCCGACGCGCCCGTGCCATCGCATCAAGCCGTTCCTCCCGAAGCCCCGGATTCGCAAGCGCCGCCTTCACGACCTCAACCCCCGCCACGCCCAAATCAGGAATACGAACAAACGCATCGCTCGGGATCAACGAATCCGCCGCCCCAGATCCAAAGTACAACGGCAGCGACCAGCACAACAACGGATCCCAAAGCTTCTCACTCAGGTACCGATCATTACTCGCGTCGTTCTCGATCGCCAATGTAAACTTCGCCCCCCGCAAGATCGAGGCCTTCGAAGTCACAGGCCCATGCGTATCAGGGTGAGCCGCAAGATCCGCAGGAAGCCCCCGCCCATACAACACGACCCGCACCCCAGACTTCCGTAGCAACCGGATAAAGTTCAACCGATCGCTGTGCCCCTCCCAAAGAACCTTCCCGCTGGTTATGCAGGCCAGATCAATCGGGCGATCCTCGTCCGGCTCCTCTGTACGGAGCAACCGCGCCGGCTCAGGGAACGACCAAGTCGAAGGCAGCGTGATCGGATACCTCGCCCGGTCATCAGGGGCAAACACACGCTCCGAAAGCGCATTGGCCGCCTCAAACCATTCATCAGACGAGAACATCACAGGCTCATACGCCAATATCGATATCGATCCCGGGTCCCGCCCAATATGCTCAACGGCAAGCTCAAGCTCCCGCGCATCGAGCCGCTTCTGAAACTTCGCAATCTTCTTCTGTATATATGGCAGCCTGGGCCCACCATACCTCGGCAGCAGATTCCCAAGCAATAAAATATGATCCGCCTTGTAGTCATAAGGCCGGAAGACCAGCCCCCGATGCCGCCCGCAGGTATGCTCGCACGCCGGGAACCACAGGTCCCACTCACGCATCCCAGTCCAGAACAGACCAATGCTCGTCGGTTTGTCGCCGCCATCGGTCATCGTGTGCTCTTTCCAAACGGGTTCAGTTTCATGATCTCGTTTCCATATTTCTTAATCCGGTTCACGATCAGGTTGCCCCAGTACACGGGCAGCGCCCGCACTCTATCCCCGAGCCCAGATTCACGCATATACCCAAAATCCCCCAATATCCCGCTCCCGACCGAGGCCTCAATCGTCGCGATCTGGGTCCCACTCAACCTCTCCCGGTACATCGAAATCCGCGAAGGATCAGCACTGCTCACCCGAGGCCGAAAGCTATCCGAACTCGGTTTCTCGTCGTCAGATTCAGACATACAAGGATCGAACTCAATCCCCAAAAACGAACACGCCTTCTCAAGCTCACGCCCAGGCTCGGTGATGAGCCTTTCAAATGAGATATGGATAAACCGATCCGCCCCAAGCCGCTCCTCCCACTGGCCGCAAGCCTTGAGTGTCTTCTTGCAATATCGAGCGGTCCATGTGATCGATTTATTATGCCACCAAGGCATCCGCAGCAGCGCCTCGGTCACCGCCCGCGGATCACGATGGATATGAATAATCTTCGCATCAGGAAACAAAGTCAGAATCCGCTCGATCTTCATCCAATGTGCAGGCGTCTTCTCCCCGACAATCTCGCCGCTCTGATCATCAGTCGCGCGGTCGATCAACCAAAGAAACTGCTCGCGGGGGGATCTCAATCCGCCAGTTACGGCCTCAAAATATTCATCAATCAAACCCTCTTGATACCCAAGGTCCCCGAAGGTCCGATTCGATCGAACGCACTGAAAATACCGCTCGATATCCGAGTCGCCAACCGGGCATGCAATCCCATACACCGCCGGGTCAAGATGGAGAAAGTACTGCGATTCATGCGGGATACGGATATCCCCATGCCGGCTGAGCATCGCCTGAAAGAGCGTAGAACCGCACCGCCCCGTCCCAACAATAAAGAACGGCGTCTTCAACCCAATGCTCCCAATGACAAAATCAACCTCGCCAGAGATTCACATCCCGGCCCGAACTCACCGCTTCTCAATCGGTGTGTACGGTGCATCATGAGGCCCAACATAATCCGTCGTAGGACGGAACAACCGGTTGTCCTCAAGCTGCTCGATCACATGCCCCGCCCAACCCGCGATCCGTGCAAGCACAAACATCGGTGTGAACAGATCGAGCTTCAAGCCAATGCAGTGGTAAGTCGTCGCCGAGTAAAAATCGACATTCGGGTAGATCCCCTTGGATGCATACTCACGCTCCATCACAAGCTCGATCGCGTGCGACTTGTTGTACAAATCCATGTTCCCCGTGTCCTCAGCAAGCTGCTTGGCCAATGTCATCAGCTCGCTGGCGCGAGGATCCTTCGATTTGTACACCCGGTGGCCAAAGCCCATGATCCGCTCTTTGTCAGCGATCATCTTCATCACATGATCCTCAGCACCATCAACGGTCGGGATCTTGTTGAGCATCTTCATCACACCCTCGTTGGCTCCGCCATGCAAAGGCCCGCGGAGCGAGCCAACCGCGGCAGTAATCGACGAGTACACATCCGAAAGCGTCGAGATCACAACCCGAGCCGCGAAGGTCGAGTTGTTCAGCCCATGATCCGCATGGGTAATCATGCAGATATCAAACGCCCGGATCATCGCGTCAGTTGGTTTCTCACCATTGAGCATGTACAAGAAGTTGCCCGCAAAGTTCAGTGTCGGATCAGGATCGACAATATCAAGCCCGCGACGGTGACGATCAAACGCCGCCACAATCGCAGGAGCAGTCGCCAGAATCTGGAGCGACTTCTCGCGAGCCGCCTCAACAGAGTTCTCATTCGGAGATGAATCATCCATCGCCATCGAGCTGATCATCGTCCGGATCACATGCATCGGCTCAGCATCCACAGGGCACGCCTTGATCCGCTCCTTGAGCGCATCGCAGACCCCGTAGTTGGACCTCAGATCGGTCGTAAACGCACCGAGTTCCTCAGCAGAAGGCAGCCGCTTGTTCCACAGCAAGAACACCGTCTCCTCGAACGAGCTCTGCGAGGCCAAATCGCCGATCGCAATCCCTACATATTCGAGAATCCCCTCCGAGCCATTGATAAACGACATCTCAGTCTGCGCGGCAATAACGCCCTCAAGACCCTTGGAGAAAGTACTTTGCGCGGTGCTCATGTGGCATCCTTTCGAGTTCAAACAAATCGGGTAGCCTGGCCTTGTCTCGCCCGTCATCGTGACATGGGCTTAGGTCCAGCGCGAATGCAACTATAGGCTCCACAAGCCTTCAATGACGCCAAAAACCCCTCGCCACCGGTGTACCATCACCGATGCTCATCCCCCTGGGAACAAATCGCCCATTAGCACGCAAGACCCGCGTCATCCCCGTTATCATCGGGCTCAATCTCGCCATCTTCGTCGCCCAGATCCTCATCCAATCCTCAGACCCAGACCTCGCCCGCAAGCTCATGAACCTCGGTCATGTCTGGGGCCAAAACCTCACCCCCTGGGGTCCCATCACCTCCGCCTTCCTCCACGCAGACTTCTGGCACATCGCGGGCAACATGCTCGCCCTCTTCGTGTTCGGACCACAAGTCGAAGACCGCCTCGGACGCCTCGGATTCTCCTGCTTCTACATCCTCGGCGCCATCGGCTCAGCCTTCGTCCATATCGCCGTCTCAGACCACCCCGCCATCGGTGCTTCCGGAGCCATCGCCGCCGTCACCGGAGCCTTCATGGTCCTGTTTCCTAATACACGAATCAAATGCCTCTGGCTCCTCATCATCATCACCGTCATGCAAGTCCCCGCATGGTGGCTCATCGGACTCTGGATCGTCATCGACCTCTTCTCCCAAACCTTCCAAGTAGACAACGGCACCGCAAACGCAGCCCACCTCGGAGGCTACGCCTTCGGCATCTCAGTAGCCCTCTTCCTCCTCGCCACAAAGATCCTCGACCGCGAACCCTACGACCTCTTCTCCATCCTCAAACACAAAAACCGAAAACGCGCCTTCAAAGCCGCCACCCAATCCAATTCTTCAAAACTCAGTAAATCAGACAAACCCGAAGACCCAAAGTCCGCCGAACTCGCCCAACGCCGTGCTGCTATCTCAGAACGCCTCCATGAGGGCAATCTCGAAGACGCCTCCGCCCGCTACCTCGCCATGGTCGAATACTTCAACCAAGACCGCTCCACAACCATGCACCGCGACGCCCAGTACCAAATCGCAAACCACCTCTACGCCACCGGCCAACGCAAAGAAGCCCTCCACGCCTACCAGGCCCTCTTAGTAGCCTACCCAACCGACAACGAACGCGATGTCATCTGCATCATCCGCGCCCGAATCAACAGCCAAGACCTAGCCAATCCAGAGGCTGCAAGAGAAATCCTCACCACCCTCCTCGAAAAAACCACCGACGACAATATCAAAACACTCGCACAGTCCGAGCTCGAAGGCATCGCCGAATAACCATCCAAAGCAATCATCTTCTCTTCCTCCCTCTCCCATTCTGATGGGAGAGGGCCGGGGTGAGGGCTCTCTGCTCTCTCTTTCTTCTCTTCTTTCCTTCAGTTCATTCTTCTCTTCCTACCATCCCCCATGCACCAAAGAACCCGAATCAAAATCTGCGGCATAACAAACCACGACGACGCACAAGCCGCCATCAACTGCGGCGCAGACGCCGTAGGGTTCATCTTCGTCAAGGACACACCAAGATACATAGACCCGGATGAAGCCGCCGCCATCATGTTCGAGCTCCCCCCGATGACCTCCGCCATCGGAGTCGTTCAAGTAGACGACATCGACCAGTTCTGCCAAATCGAACTAGCCTGCCCCTGCCACACCTTCCAGCTCCACGGCAAAGAACCCGTAGACCTCGTCAAACAATGCGGCCCAGGCGTCATCAAAGCATTCAAATACGAAGAGGTCACCATCCAATCCCAACTCGACCGCTGGGCCAAAGTCGCAGAAATCGACGCCCTCCTCATCGACGGCTCAGACGGCGGCCAAGGCCAATCATTCGACTGGACCAAACTCGCACCCCTCTTAGAAGGTTACAACAAAGACATCATCATCGCCGGAGGACTAGACCAAACCAATGTCGCCGATGTCATCAAAGCCTGCCGCCCCTACGCCGTAGACATCTCCACCGGCGTCGAATCAGAACCCGGCATCAAAGACCACAACAAAATCGAAGCCCTCTGCAACGCCGTCCGCGCCGCCGACGCAAACTGAATATTTCTGGGTGCCGTGCTTTGACCGTCCTCGGTAAAGCATGTCTTCTCTTCTAAACCCCAGCCTTCGCAATCGCCAAAAGCGCCGCCAAAACCGAATCCTCCGAAACCCCATCGGTATGAACAATGGACTCGGCGATCCCCATATAAAACGGGTCCCGAAGCTCAAATACCGCCCCAACCTCATCAACAACATCCCCCCCAGTCAGCGATGGCCGATCCGAGTTGTCAGCCTTTGATAGCCGCTCTCTCAGCGTCTCAGGCATCGCCTTCAGATACAAAACCCGGCACCCATCCCCCGAAAGAAGCTCCTCGCACCCCGCAGCAGTGGGGGTCCCCCCTCCAAGGGCGATCACCTGATCCGACTCTCCAAGCACCGACCCCAACGCATCGCATTCCGCCCTGCGGAACGCCTCCATCCCATGATTAGCAATCGCATCCCCCGCGCCGCTCTCCCCAAGCAACCGCGCAGAAACATCATCAAGATCCACAAACCCGCGCCCAAGCGATTCAGCAAGCCGAACCCCAAGCGTTGATTTCCCAGACCCACGCAGCCCAATCAAAACCAGATTGGGCTCAGCACCGCTCATATCAATCGTCCTTCACCCGCGCCATGTACGACCCGTCCTCGGTCGAGACCCGCACCTTCTCACCATTGGCAATAAACGGAGGCACCCGAGTCTTCAACCCAGTATCACACTCCGCTTCCTTGAGCTGGTTCGTAGCCGTCGCCCCCTTGATCCCAGGAGCAGTATCCGTAATCGTCACCGTCACCGACGAAGGCAGCTCGATCGCAACCGGGTTCCCCTCATGGAACAGCACATCGCAAGTCGAGTTCGCCGCCATGTACAACAGCGTGTCCCCAAGCAACGCGCTCTGCAGCTCTACCTGGTCGTAGTTCTCCATATCCATGAAGGTGCCCCCGCCCTCACCGTCGCCGTACAGAAACTCCATCTCGCGCTTATCAAGCGTCGCCCCGTCCACAACATCCGATCCAGAGAACCGTTGTTCCTTCATCCCCGACCCATCCACAGCCCGCATCTTCGCCTGAATATACGCCGGCCCCTTCCCAGGCTTCACATGCCCGATCTTGGCGACAACATACAGCTTCCCATTGAGATTCAGAGCAATACCCGGACGGATTTCATTGGCTTTCATAGATTCAGATTCCTGGGAATGATCGCATCGCGATCAGAGTTGTTTGCAGTGCCCGGGACGGTCCCCAGATCGACCCTATCGTAGCCCAGCCACGCCCTTTGCGCACAGGAATCATCCCATGAACACCCACCCAGCCGATCTCTCTCGCCGCCAGTCCCTCAAACTTCTTGCCCTTATCTCCGCCGCCGCAGCCCTTCCCTCCCCTCTCATTGCCGCAGCCCGCTCCAACGCCGCCTCTCCCCTCCTCGGCTGGACATCCCTCCCAAACCCCACAAAGGGCTATCACCTCATCGCGGATCTCGCAACCGGAGGAAATACCCTCCTCGCCACCCAAAACCAACACGCAATTCTCATCGACACCAAGTTCGCAAGCTACGGGCCAGCCCTCCGCGCAGACGCCCAAACCCTCAATCAGGGCAGCCCGCACCTCACCCTCATCAACACCCATCACCACGGCGACCACACCGGAGGAAACGCATTCGTTATCCCCTACACAACACACTCCTACGCCCAGGACAACGCCGTCGCAAGAATCCAATCGCAAATCAACCAAGCAATTGGCGAAGCCAAATCAGGCCCAGAAAAATTCGCGAAAGCCAACGCCCCGAAAGAACTCATCGCCCTCGCCCAGCACGCCGCCGATTCAACACATCAGATCACAAAAGACACGGTTACACCAAAGCACTCCGTCGAAAGCTCCAAGATAATCGCCCACCCCGGCGACCAAGTCTCCCTCCATCACTTCGGATCAGGCCACACCGACAATGATCTCGTCGTACACTTCGAGAACGACAACATCATTCACACCGGCGATCTCATCTTCGCAAGCCTCCATCCCTTCTTCTTACCCTCAGGCGGCGCCACAGCACTCGGCTGGATCAAGTCGCTCAAAGAAGTTCAGAAACTCACCGACAAGCGCACCCAAGTCATCCCAGGCCACGGCCAGCCCGGAGGCCCAGAGCTCATTCAAACACAAATCGATTATCTCGAACAACTCGTCGAACAAGTCCAAAAACAAATCAACGCCGGCACCTCCAAAGAAAACACCGCCGAAATGGAATGGGACTTCATGAAAGACCTCGGCTTCGAACGCATCCGCCCAAGAGCCATCAACGCCGTCTACGACGAGCTCTCAAAATGATCCCAGGGTTCCCGTTTCAATAGATATAAATTCTAGACTTATTGCCCCCTTCCCGGTTTGCATGGCCTCGAAAAAGAGTACCATAAGCCCATGCATGATCGAATTGGGCAATACGAAATACAGCGAGAAATCGGCCGCGGAGGCATGGGTGTGGTCCACCTCGCCCGCGATTCACGCCTTGACCGCGATGTCGCAATCAAAGCCCTACCTGAGGACATGGCACAGGATCCGGATCGCCTCGAACGCTTCGAACGAGAAGCAAGGGCAATCGCCGGACTGAACCACCAAAACATCGCCGGAATCTACGGCCTAGAAGAACTCGACGGCGCAAAGTACCTCGTCCTCGAATACATCGATGGTTTGACACTCGAAGACCGCCTCGACGCAGGGCATCTCCCTGCTGACGAAGCGATAGAGATTGCAGTCCAAATCGCCGCCGGGATCGAAGCCGCCCACGATGCCGGGATCATTCACCGAGATCTCAAACCGGCCAACATCAAAATCGACTCCGATGGCGTCGTCAAGATTTTGGACTTTGGACTCGCCAAATCTGATGAAGGTATAAGCTCGACAAATGCGGATTTCGGAGGCCCAACGATGCCTCAAAACTCCCCGACCATCGCCGGCGCAATCCTCGGCACCGCCGCCTACATGAGCCCGGAGCAAGCCCGAGGCCGCCGTGTAGATAAACGCACCGACATCTGGGCATTCGGGGTACTGCTCTATGAAATGCTCGTTGGGTCGAATCCATTCAAAGGGGAGTCCGCAACCGACTCAATCGGAGCAGTGATCCACAAAGATATTGATCTCTCAAGGCTTCCCAACGGGACGCCAGCCCATGTGCGCGGGGTTCTTGATCGGTGCCTGCAACGGGACAAGTCGATGCGGTACCGCGATATCGGGGACGCTCGGCTGGACCTGCTGAACCCGGCGCAAGCTATTGCGAGCGAGCCAGGCCGGAGCGGGATTTTCGCGTGGGCATGCGCGTGCGTGGCGATCCTGATCGGGATCGCCGGGCTGATCTTTGGAGTCACCAAGCCAGTTTCCTCAGGCGTGACGGCGATGCAGCCCGAGCTGCCCATAGTCGAGTTTGACTTCCGGGTCTCACTGGTCCGTGATCGTTTTTCAAGCTATGCGGGTATCGCAATCAGCGACGATGGTCGCTCCATCGCTGTGCAAGCCGACGATGATGGCGATGATCCAATCTTTGTCAGGCACCTGAATCAGAACGCGCTCCGGCGTGTGGAGACGCCGTGGGCCAGTGAACCGAAACTCATTCGCTGGACACGAGACGGACGCTGGTTGATCGTGCGTCAGAGCGGCCCGATCAGGGGGGAACTCTGGAAGATCAGCCCGTACGGCGAGGCACCCAAGCTGATCTGCCAGTTGCCGGGGGCGGGCTTTATCTGGGGGGACAGCGTGGACTATATAGACGACAACACGCTGATCGTTGGGCTTGCGACCGCGGGGCTCTGGACTGTCCCCGAGGGTGGCGGACGGATGACACGCTATCTGGAGCCCGGGGGAGAGAATGAGATTCTTGTCCAGCCGCGGGTCTTGCCCGGAACAGATGTCCTGATGTTCCTTGAGATTACTGGCGGCACCATCGAGCTGCTTATCGACGGAGAGCGTCGGACTGTCTACGACTTCGGAGGTGACCGGCTTGCGAATCTCGATCTTGCTCCCGATGGGACGATCCTGATCTCCTGTTATTCGGGCAGTCTGTCACGGGGCACATACAGGCTTGTGTTTGATCCGGTCCAGCTCAAGACCGCCGGCGACCCGCTGCTGATCGCGCCGCAGGGCGACTTCGATATCGCAGAGAACGGGACTCTGGCCATTGCTCCACGCATCATTTCAGACCCAGTCATGCGTGAACTCGTTTGGGTCAACCGAGACGGCACCATCGCAGAGACCGTGGCCACCGGCTTGCCTAATGCAATAGATGTTTCTCTGTCTATTGATGCCAACCGGGCCGCGATGAGCATCATCTCCTCGGCTACGCTGGGCACCCATGAGACCTCGCACGATATCATGGTGATCGACCTTGCCACGGGGGCACGCTACGAACTCGGGGACACTGCTGGTTCAGACTTTTACCCCTTCTGGAGCGCCGACGCCGAAAGATTGATCTACTCGACTTACAACGCGGGGATACGTCGATCCAGCCAGCGTGCGGCGTCTGGTGCGGGGCAGCCAGAGATTGTTTTCCCTCGATCGCTCATCACGCGGCCTTCCGACGACGGACGGTACTTGCTCAGCAGCATCGACGCGATCTACTACAGAGTGGTTGGCGATTCAGAGGATGTTGTATTTAATGAGAATCCATCGAGTAACTTCGACCTCACCTCGGACAGCCGGTACATCGCGTACACACCAGGAAGCGCCGGGGATGGGATCTGGATCGAGCAGTTTCCCGATGGAGGCGCGATCACAACCGCCACCACGATGGATGCCTGGGGTCTGAGCTGGGCTAACGATAACTCTGCCTTGTATTTCTGGGTCGATGAAGCCTTCTGGGAAGCCCCTGTGGATGTGTCCGGCCCCCAACCGGTTGTTGGACAGGCACGCATGCTTTTCACTGTTGAAGAAACCGGTATTGCCAAATCCCGTATCTACGGCATCGGAGATGACGGGCGTTTCCTGATGCTGAAAAACCCTGACGGTACTCAATCAGATCCGGGTGAAATCACAGTCAATGTGGTGCAGAACTGGCTGCGTCAATCTACGCGAAACTAAACAGAGATACGCCTCGCAATTCGGAGTAACCCTTGAATCCCCGAAGCTACAAAGAAAGACCCGGATTTACCAGGACTTTCTTTGTGGCTTCAACTCAGTTCATCACATCGAGTAGTAAAACCGCTCTCGGACAATCTTTCCGTTCTTCCAATCCTGGACCACCACCTGCTCAACATGAATCTCATCCCCATCCGTTGAGGTCCAGTCCATCACATTCTCATACGACCCAGAGTTCCCTCCGATAAGCACAGTCGGGGTCTCGAATCCTCTAAACTCCGCGACCGAATCGACAAACTGCTGCTCGCGAGCAAGGTTCGCCGCAAGACCAACAGTCGCCCCATACGCCGGCTCTTCCATCACTACTTCATCCGCATAAAACTCATTCATCGCATCCATGATCCGCCCCTCGCGGATGTACCCGAGCAACTCTTCAAGCCGGACATTCTGTTCAGTAGTCATATCAATTCTCCTTCGTTTCATCGTTAATGTGTCAAGCAGACTCACCAGAGCCCGCCAAAATATAATTCGTCAGACCTACGCCAGATCAAAGAACAACAACTCGCTGTCCTCGTCCGCAACGATCTCCAATACCCCTTGCCCCGCAAGCGAAACAGCATCGCCGCTGCCAAACTCTCCCTCGCTGATCCGAACACGCCCGCGAGCCACATGCAGGTACCCGTGCCGCCCTTCTGCGATCTCGGCCTTGACCGTACCCCCCGCGCCGAGTTTGATCACCGATACAAACGCATCCTGATGAACCCTGAGCGACCCGTCTCTTGCATCCGGACTCGCGATCAACTGCCAGCGATCTACGCGCCCTGAGGCATCAAACGATCGTTGCTGATACCCCGGATTCACACCCGCAGTCCCAGGCTCAATCCAAATCTGCAGAAACCGAGTCGTCCCGTCATCAAGCCCGTTGATCTCACTGTGCTCAATGCCGGTCCCCGCAGAGATCAACTGGAAATCCCCCGGCACGATCTCTCCGCTCGCCCCCGTGCTGTCGCGGTGCGCAAGCTTCCCGTCCAGCACCCATGTCAGGATCTCCATCTCCTTATGAGAATGCCTCCCAAACCCGCTCCCCGCCGTGATCACATCGTCATTGACTACGCGCAGCGACCGGAACCCGCTCCTGAGCGGATCAACATATTGCCCAAACGAGAACGAGTGCAGGCTCTTGAGCCACCCGGTCTTGGTCAGTCCTCGCTCGTTCCCGTTCCATACCTTCATATCAGTCGTGGTTGTCATGTCAGTTGTCATATCAGTGGTCCTTTCTGTGCTCCCGTCATCTGAAGGGTGCTTCAAGAGAACAAAATGTGTTGCAACACATATTATTCCAAATAAAATAATCAATCTTCTATTCGCCGATCCCGTGCGCGTGTCAGCAGCTTATTGAGATCCTTGAGTTCTTTTCTGGTCATATGTCCCAGCTGATCCACATGTAATCCATCAACCTCCTTGCGGAGTTTCTTGAGAACTTTTTTACCCGCCCCTGTGATCCGCACGACAAAGCATCGCCGGTCGCCATCAAGCCGCGATCGCTCGACAAGTCCTGCTCTTTCAAGCCGAGCGACCAATCGGGTTGTATCAGGATCATGCGATACCATCATCTCCCCGATAAGTTCCATCCGAATCCCCTTCGAGCCCGCACCCGCCACGATCCGCATTGCGTTGTATTGTGATTCGGTCAGCCCGTGCTCGCGGAACAGCCGAAGGAACTCACGCGACATCGACCCCGTAGTCCGAACAAGATTCAGATACGCCTCCTGCTCAGGGATCTCAAACGGATGAGCTTTCCCGAGTTCGTCCTGGAGTCCTGCTGTGTTGGTCTTTGGCATAGACAAAGTATGTGTTTCAACACATACTTTGTCAACCCAAATCGCATGCGAATCAGGAAATTTGTAAAATTGCTACCAACAAGGTGTCAAACCAAGGCTGGCGGACCCTAAACGGCATCTGGCTCAAGAATCATCAGCCGCTCAAGATGCCCACGCATCTGCGTAGCCGTGCATTTCTTGTGATCGATCTGCTCAGCAAGCCATCCAAACGCACGGGCGGCCTCGACATGCTCAACCGAATCATCAAAGAACAAAATCTGAGGCCCTGAAGCATTCACACGCCGCTCATACGCCGCGAACGCTTTTTCATCAGGCTTAGCGAGTCCGAAAAGATGACTCCCATGCTTATGCTCAATCGCAAACGCGCTCGGTGAATCTTCTTCCATCCGGTCCCAGTGCAGCACATTGGTGTTGGACAGCAGCCCGGTTGTCAGGTCGGCGTACTCGTTGAGTTCGTCGATCAGTTCACCAACCCCATCATACTCTTCGAGCAGCCACGCGTTGTGAATTTTCTCGACATCCTCGATGCTGAACTTCTCGTCGCTGACCTTAGCGATCGAACGAAAAAACGCCTTGTCGCTCATCTGCCCGGTCTGGTAGCGGGGTTCAATTGCGCGCATCTTTTTGTAGCACGCCGCCCCGACCTTTTTGGTCTGCTTGGGAACACCCGCCTGGATGCAGCCTTCTTCCCAGGTACGACAAATTTTGAGAATGACGCCGCCCCAGTCGAAACAGATGTGCCGGATGTCGTCGCTCATTGCTCGTTCTCCTGCCCGTCGCTACCTGCGTCGGCTCTAACTTTCATCACTTCGTCCATCACCGTCGTGGCAAAGGAACCACGCGGAAGTTCAAAGGCGCACCGGATGTACGCCCCGTGCTCATCGACGCCGCCCTCGACTTCCGGATCGATCACCGGAATCCGCAGCGGTCTGCGGTCGCCCCCGATCATGGGTAATTGATCACGGGCTTCGCTCGATTCTAAATCTTTCGTCGATACTCCCGTGTTTGCAAGGGCTTGGAGTTCAATCGGGTCAATTTCCTCAGTTGCTCGGGTCATGGTGGTGCCCCACATGGGGCCTGAGGCACAGATCTCGCCGCTGGCCAACCGGTCCAGAGTCTCTGCTTGTTCGGTATCCGATTGTTCCACATGGAACAATTGCCGGGATTTGAGCACGAAACCGACATCGCCGGGGAGGAGTTGGTCATGGGTGCCAGCTTCGACGCGGGTGTTGAGGATCTGGTTGAAAATCGCGGATTGGAACGCGGAAATGAAGAATCCGGCGGCGGTTGGATCGATGGCTTTGACCGCGGCGGCGGGGTCGGCGCCGTTGGCGAGAAGTTTGAGTGCTCGGCGTTCGACTTTGTAGAGTTTGGGCATGGCTTCGTGTGCGGCGAGAAAGTTTCCTGCCGCGTACAAGTCGCGTGCCTCGGCTTGGTTGGCGGGGCAGGGTTGGGATTCTGGATTGGTTGGGCCGCAGAGGAGGTCGAGGGTGCGTTTGGGGTCGCCCATGATGAGGGCTCGGCCGATCTCGTGGTTGTTCTGGAGGATGCCGAAGCGTTGGGTTCCGAAGCGGTTGGGGACGCCTTGCCTAGCGAGTTGTTGGAGTGCGCGGTTGGCGTGGATGACGGAGGTCGGATCGACATCTCGGACTTTGATTGAGAAGCGGTTACCGGCGAGGTGGCCTCGCTTGAGTTTGTTGGTGTGGAGGTCGACCCATTGGACGGTGAGTTTTTCGTGGACGAGTGCGGGGAAGTCTTCTGGTGTTTTGCCTGGGGTATGGATTGAGATGAGTTGTTGGGTGATGGCGTGTTTGTCTTTGAGGCCGGCGTGGCCGATGGCGCGGCGGTGGACTTTGAAGTGGCGTGCAAGGATGTCCCGGAGCCCGAGGGTGGACATGCCTCGTTTTTCTACGAACATGTAGATGTGCTCGCCCTCTCCGGCGGGCTGGTACATGGGGATTTCTTGGACCTGGAAATCTTCGGGTCTGTTTTTGAGCGTGCCTGTGGTGCCGGGGATGTCGCGGGTGAGGTAGACGGGTGCGGCTACGGCGGCGTTGAAGTCTGGAAGTTTGGTGGGGGGAGTGGGCATCTGGGGATTGTAGGTGGAGTAAGTGGGGAGGTTTCGTGTATTTGAAGACCCGACTGCGCCGAAGACGGCGAGATCGGGGCACCCGGCTACAATGTAACTACAAATGATTACAAAGGCTATAAAAGATATATCAAGTGGCGATCTCACAGCCCTAGTCTCGAATAGTGTTGAAGAGGGACGCCAACTTGAATTTAAGCGTGAGCTACCCGGTTCGGCTGACTCAGACAAGAGAGAGTTGTGCGCGGATGTTTCCTCTTTTGCCAACACAGCCGGCGGATATTTACTCTTTGGTGTTGATGAGGAGAAGGGGGCGGCGTCTGCAATCCCGGGTTTGCAAAGCATCGAACCAGATGAAACAATTTTACGGATCGAGCAAATCCTCGCAGCAGGTATTGATCCGCCGATCCCAGGTGTTGCATGCCGACCTATTCCGATAGATTCCGGTCAGAATGTAATTGCAGTGCACATCCCTAGGAGTTGGCGATCGCCGCATCTAGTCAAGCATGGCGTTTCCTTTCGAATGTATGCGCGTACAAGCCGAGGGAAGCAGCCACTTGATTCCCAAGAGATCCGGCGGGTATTTGAAAGCACTGGGAGTGTGGTGGAGGCCATTAGACGATGGCGGGACGACCGTGTGGCCAAGATCCTTGCAGATGACACGCCGGTCAGATTAGAATCAGGCGCAAAATTGGTATTGCATATTGTGCCAATGGAGTCGCTAGGTGATCCAATTCGCATTTCGGTAGCTGACCTAAATGAAAATCCTATCCCATTTCAACCACTTGGCGTGAGTGGGTGGGACAGCCGGATCAATCTCGATGGCTATGTTACGCGAGGCGGTCGTGGGTACCCAAATCCTGATAGTAATGATCATTCATATTGTCAAGTTTTTCGATCAGGTCGGATTGAGGCTGTTTTTTCTGATTTGGTCAATGAATCAAACGGTCGTCATGTGATACCTGCTGCTTGGTTCGAAAAATCAGTCCTTGAAGCAACGGCAAGATATCTCAAATCGCTGGCAGAACTCAATGTCTCGTACCCAATTGTCGTTATGATGTGCTTCCTAGAGGCGCGAGGAGCAGTAATGGGGGTCAAAACACATCACATTGGACGTAACTTTAATACCATTGATCGGGATGTTGTTCTTCTTCCAGATGTCGTTCTCGAATCAATGCCTACAGATTTACCTCGCGCTCTGCGGCCAATGCTTGACGCCGCTTGGAACGCGTGTGGGATCGTTCAGTCACTCGTCTACGATGAAAAAGGCAATTGGAATGGCGGAAATCTTTCAGGTGTTCCAATGGAAGTGATCGAGTGAATAATTTTCTGGGCACACCTGACACTTTGCCAGGTGCCCCGACTCGCCGTCTTCGGCGCAGTCGGGATCGGATTGATATGAGTGAATCATATTTCTCAACTCTCCGGCTTTCTGATCTGATCGATCGGTATTGAGCCATCTCTGATTCCAGCGTACCACATCGCAGACGACCATGTCCAGACTTCGGCTTGTTCTACCAATCCTTTCCGAACCGGATTCATGTGGATGTAGCTGATTTTCTCGTTGATTTCGTCTTGTGAATGGATGTTTCGGTCGTAGCCGCCGCCTCGTTGCCAGAATCGGGTTTGGGCGTTGGGAGTTTTGAGTTCTTTGAGAATGTCAGCATCGAGTTCATGCAATCGCTTGATGACATGTTTGGCAAAATTGCGTTTGATCGTCCACGATACCTTTGACACTGGGTACTCGGGTAGTTTCGGCCAGATTAAGAGATGGACATGTTCTGGCATGATTACCCATGCCAAGAGGTGGAAGCCAGTTTTTTCTCGTGTGGATTGGAGTTGATTGACGAAGGCGTCTTTGATTTGATCGTTGTTGAAGAGTGGGAGTTGGTGGTAGGTGGAGAATGTGAGGTATCGGGCGTGGTTTTCTTGTTCGATTCGTTTCATTTTTTGGTGGTTGGGCACGGGTTATTGTAGCGAAGACCCGACTGCGCCGAGGACGGCGAGATCGGGGCACCCTTGCGGGGAGGGGGTGTGTGGTTGTCATGGGCGGTTTATGGGGCGATGATTGGAGGGGTTTGAAATGGATGGGGAGGTGGGTTTTTGATTGCTTTTGGTGGGGATTCAGGTATTCTCTGGGTCAGATTTGGTGTTCGGATGAGAGTCGGCTTGGGCTGAGGAGTATGCAGATGTTTCAGAGGGTGATTGGTGTGTGCGTTGTGGCGTTGGCTGGGTTGAGTGGTTTGGTGGGGGCTGAGCCTTATGAGGTGACGGGGGGGTATGGGTATGAGGGGTATGAGTCTCCGGTGCTTGAGCATGTGACGACGGGGGGGGTTGTGACTTATACGGTTTCGTCGCCTGACTTTGTGGCGTTTCGGGGGGTGGATTGGGATCGGGCGAATCAGCGGGTTGTGTTTATGGCGATCGAGACAGGGGAGGCGCGGATCGCTTCGGTGGATGAGTCGCTTGATCCGGCGAGTTTGGTTGTGATCCGGAGCGGGCTTGGTGTTGGGGCGTCGAAGATTGATGTTGATCCGGCGACGGGGCGGATCTACTGGTGGGAAAATGGACAGATCCTGAGTGCGAACTCGAATGGGAGTGGGTTGCCTGTGCTTGAGGCGAGCAATGTGCCTGAGCCTTTGGCGATGGAGATTGATGCTGGGCGTGGTGTGTATGTGATCACGGATCCGACGGATCCAACTTCTTTGGGGATTGGTCAGTTGGGTGATTTGGGCGGGCCGAGCTATGTACCGATGGTGAGTGCTGGGGGGGCGAACGCGTTTATTGGGGATGTGTGTATTGATCCGGTATCGGGCGATTTTGTTTGGACTGAAAGTTTTTTCCATGCACTCACTGGGTATGCGAAGATGATCTTTCGGTCTGGGAACGATGGTCTTGATCCTGAGATGATCTTTGGGAGCGGCACGCCGACGCCTGTTGATGAGTGGTATTACGGGGTTGGGGTGATTGATGATCAGGTTGGGGTGATCCGTGCGCCGGGGATTTTTGGGACTACGCCTCCGAAGCTTGTGCGGATTGACTTGACAACGGGGTTGTCGTCTGAGATTGATTCTGGAAACTACTACAACCTAGAGATTGAGTATTCTGTGGATCCGATTATTGGGCATCCTGAGAATGTGATCGTTGATGCGGGGGAGACGGGGACATTAAGTGTGGTGCCGAGTGATCCGGGGTCAAGCTTTGAGTGGCTTCGTAATGGAGTGGCGGTGGTTGATGACGGGCGTGTGAGCGGGAGTGATTCGGAGATGTTGGTTGTTTTGGATTCGATGTCATCGGATACGGATACATACAGGTGTGTGGTGACCGATGGCGCCGGGGTGATTCAGGAGAGTGATATTGCGGTGTTTGCGGTGCGTGGGAGTGGTGAGGCGGCGTGTGTTGTAGATTTGAACGATGATCAGTCGCTGAACTTCCTCGATATCTCACTCTTTCTCCAGCTGTACGGGGCGGGGTGCCCCTGAGGGTGCGTCGGTCGGAAAGGGCGATTGGCGGGGTGGAGTGTTAGTGGCGGGGGTGGTCGTTTGGGTTGATGAAGTCTTCGTCGTTGGATTGGTCCGGGGGGGTGGTGACGCAGGCTTGTTGGATGACTGTTTCGTCGGCGAAGATGGGGGTGTTGGTAGCGATGCCTAGGGCGATTGCGTCGGAGGGGCGTGCGTCGATGTGGACGAGGTGGCCGTCGGGGCGGGCGATTGAGAGTTGTGCGATGAAGGCGCCGTCGATGAGATCGGTGATGGTGATGGCTTCGAGGGTTGCATCGAGTCCTTCGATTATTGTGCCTAGGAGATCGTGTGTCATTGGGCGTGGGGCTTCGATGCCTTCGAGGCGGCGTCCGATTGCGGCTGCTTCGACGATGCCTATTACGATCGGGAATGCGCGGGGGGACTCGAGGTTTGGATCGAGTTCACGGAGCTCGATGAGTTGCTCGGGCTTGCGCTCGTGTATGAGTATTCTGGAGAGTTCCATTTGGACCAGCATGGCTGATTGCTCCGGGGTTCTGGGGATTCTAGGAGCGATATCTGTGCTCTGCCGGGACCCGAGGCAGCGGATTGGGGAGGGATGCTGGCGGTTGGGTTATGGGCATCCTGCTCCGAAGGCGGCGAGGAATGCGCTGACATCGAGGAAGTTGAAATCGCCCTCGCCTGTGAAATCTGCGATTGGGTCGGCTGCTCCGAAAGCAGCGAGGAATGCGCTGACATCGAGGAAGTTGAGGTTTCCATCATCGGTGAGATCTGCAGGGCATTCTACTTTGCCAATAAGGTTGTATGCATATGCGGCGCCTGAGCCTGAACCAAAGCGGTCTGCATTTGAGGCGCCGGTGATGGCGAGGCTGCCGGTAATTGCAACAGCGCGGCCCATGTCGTCGTTGCTGTCACTGTCGGAGGCGGCGAGTTTGATGAGTTGTTGTCCTGTGGTGGCGTCGAAGACATAGGCGGATCCGGAGTTTGAGCCGCGATCATCGTCTTTGTGTGCTCCGACAACTGCGAGATTGCCTGAGATTGCAACCGCGAGTCCGAACTCGTCGTCGGCTGCTCCGTCGTCAGGTGTGAGTTTGTGGAGTTGTTGACCGGTGGTGATATCGAAGATGTATGCGGATCCGGACTTTGAGCCGTTGTCGTCGTCGCCGTGAGCGCCGATGAGTGCAAGGTTTCCGGAAACGGAGACTGAGAGGCCCATGTTGTCTGCGAAGGCTCCGTCATCGGCGGTGAGTTTGCGGAGTTCTTGTCCGGTGGTCATGTCGAAGACATAAGCGGCGCCGACTGAGAAGTCGTTTTCGAACTCGCCGTTGGAGGTGATGACGGCGAGGTTGCCGGACATTGCCACGGCGCGTCCGAACTCGTCGCCAGATGCGCCATCAGATGGGGTGAGGTCGAAGAGGCCTTGGCCTGTTGCGGTGTCGAATACATATGCGGTGCCTGAAGTGCCTGCTTTGGGTGTTCCGACGACTGCGCGCGGTCCTGAGATAGCAACGGCGTAGCCGAACTCTTGAAAGGTTACGGGTGTGGAAGAGTGGAGTTTGTGGATAACCTGGCCGGTGGTGATGTCCATGAGGTATGCTGAGCCGGTGTTGGTCCCATCGTCGTCGTCGGCGCGCGAGCCGACGATCGCGGTTGTTCCTGAGACTGCGACTGACCAACCGAACTGATCTGAGGCGGCGATGTCGTTGGGTTGCATTATCCGATGTTCGTGGCCGGAGATTGCATCAATGACATAAACCGCGCCTGGTGCTCCGCCGCCGGGGCCTTGGTTGTACGCGCCGATGACCGCGATGCTGCCTGTGACGGCAACGGCGTGGCCGAAGAAGTCGCTGGTTGATGCGTTTGAGGCGTATAGGGCTCGATCTTCGAAGGTAACCTGTCCGATTGCTGGCAGGGTGGCCAGTGAACTAAATCCCAAGCCTAAGACGAGTGTGATTGATCGAGTAGTAGCGTCGTTGATTCGCATTGCTTAATTCCTTCAAGTGGACTCCCATTTGGGGAATGAGTTGGGAGGCTAGTAAGAATGTTAATAGACTTGAGCGTGTCTTACAAGAACATACTCAGGTTTGGCTCTGAATCGGCTTTAATGCGGATTCATGGGGGTGTGGAATGTGTTCTAGGCGATTTGGATTGATCCACCTGTGTGGCCGTTGGCGAAGACGCCCCGTTGGTTGACGAGGATGGTGTCGATGTAGCGGGTGAAGTCTGGGCTGGCGCGGTGGAGGTGTCTTGTGCGGTTGTGCCAGACTTCGGAGACGAGTTGGGTGTTGACGATTCGTTTGATGTCGGGCTGCCAGATGTTCCAGACGCGTTTGTCGAGGATGCCGAGGTCTACGAGGGCGTGCTCGTGGGCGAGGAGATCGAAGTATTCACGGATGGCGACGGCGGTCTCTAGATCGCCTTGCCAGTGGTCGTTGAGGCGGAGGTCGGCTTCTAATCTACGGAACTCGATGAGGGATGCATGGCGCTGGGTCAGGTTGAGGAAGACCTGGGCGTTGAGTGATTGCTGGTGTGATTTGAGTCCTCGGAAGTATGCGAGGATGGCGCAGAGCGAGCCGGTTACGATTGCGCAGGTCGTGACGAGTTGGAGCAGGACGGGTAATGGCATCGCATTGGTCCGTCGCTGTTGCTTGATTGTGTTGATTGCTCGTTTTCCATGGCGGGTATGGTAGCCGGGGGTGGTTATTGAATCTGAGTCGGCGTTGAAAAAGCCGCAGGTTTCCTGCGGCTTTTGTGGGGAGCGGATTTGGATGAAGATCAGCGGCGTCGTTTAAGGCCCATGAAGCCACCGATGCCGAGGATTGCGGCGGTGCCAACGGCCGGGATGGTGAGGGGGGCGAAGGCGAGGGATTCGATGTCGCCGGATGGGGCGTCGTATTCGCCGAAGTTGGTGAGTTCGTAGGTGTCGAGGTTGATGTTCATGAGGGCGAACTTGTCGTGGCCGGACTCGATGCCTGCGAGGAGGTTCCCGGCTTGGTCGAACGCGAGTGATTCGACGCCGTGGCGGAAGAGGTCGCGTGCGAGGAGTTTCTTGCCGTCGGTATCGTTCCATGAGTAGAGCGATTTTTGATCCATGAAGTAAAGCAGTGAGCCTTGGGCGTTCCATGCCATTGCTTCTACATTTTTGTTCAGGCTGTATTCTTTGGTGAGCGAGGAGAGGTCGCTGGTATCGAAGGAGTAGAAGCCGTCTCGCTCGCGTGCGATCCAGAGGCGGCCTGTTTGGTTGTTGAAGGACGCGCCGACGACTTCGCGGCGGCCGTTGGTTGAGTCTGAGAAGTTGAGTGTGCCGAGGTTGGTGAGTGAGCCGTCGAGTGTGCTTGCGAGGAAGACCTGGTCACTGACGTCACCGTTTCCGCCGCCGATCATGTACCATTGGCTTTGGGAGTTGATGCTTGAGGCTTCGAGGTCGTAGCGGTGATATGAGCCGCTGGAGAGGCTGGTGACGGAGCCGTCGTTGGTGTCCCACATGATGAGTTGTGAGTTGTTATGTCCGGTGTCGTCGATGCCGTAGGCGATGTCAGCGGATGCTGAGGAGGCGACGAGGCCTGCTATGGCGGTGAGGAGTGGTGCTTTCATGGTGGTGTTCCCTGTGGTGTTGGCCGCTCGGGGTGGGCGTTGTTGAACGCTTCCCGGGTGGTGAGTCCTTACCCTATAGATGTACATATTGGATTCTGAGGAGCAAAGAGATCGCGGGAATAGGCTTGCAGAGTTGCTGGGGTTGCCCATGTAATCGTTACATTGTCACGCACGCGGGGTGAGCTTTTGTGTGGTTATTGGACATTGATTGTGCATGCAAAAACACCCGCAGCCGAGATGCTGGTTTTGGGGTGCTGGGGTGGATTGATGCTTTGGTTAGCAGCCTGCGGCGAAGGCGGCGATGAATGCGCTGACATCGAGGAAGTTGTGTTGGCCGTCGTTGTTGAGATCGGCTTGTGGGTCTGCTGATCCAAAGAGGGCGAGGAATGCGGAGACATCGAGGAAGTTGAGGTTGCCGTCGTTGTTATAGTCGACGCTTGTTGGGGGGGCGAAGAGGAGGGTGATATTTGTTGCTCTGAACATGCCGTCAAAGAAGAAGTCGTTGTCGACGATCCATGCACGCCAGGTACCTGCTGAGGGTTCTCCATCGAACTGATTGAGTTGGATGGAGTAATCACCTGCGGGGTTGCCTTGGATGAGTGTTGCGACGGTGCCTGATGGAGAGCGGAGGTAGAAGCGTCCTTCTGGGACGGCCCAGTTTGCGTCCCAAGTGAAGTTCATTTGGAGTGTGTCGATGGTGCCGTAGTCTGGGACGGTGAACTCATCCCAGCCTGCTTCAGTCCAGGAGTTGTACCAGTAGGTGTTGGGTTGGTTTGGGAGGGGGGAGTTGGTTATGGCGATGACTCCGGGTGCTCCGACGGATGCGGGGATTGAGGGCTGGGAGATTGATTTGGAGTATTGGGCGGTGACGGTGTAGGTGTATGTGGGTTGGCCGCAGAGTTGGTTGTCGGTGTAGGTTGTTTGGTTTGGGGGGAGGGTTGCGATGGGTTCGGGCTGGTCTTCGCGGTGGATGAGGTATCCGCTGAGTCCTGTTGCGTGCTCTGGGGCGAGCCAAGCGAGGTCGATGTGGTCATCGACTGTTTGGGCTGAGAGTTGGGTGGGGGTTTGGTAGTCTACTTCGAAGCTGATGGTGGTGTTTGAGACGGAGTAGTAGCCATCGCCGAAGATGTCGCCGTCTTCGAGCCAGACTTTCCAGTCGCCTTGGGCATCTTCACCTGCGAAGTCTGAGATGTTGAAGGAGAATGGGCCGTCGTTCATTCCGGAGTGGTGTGTTTCCCAGAGTGTGCCTGTGGGGGATTCGATGTGGAGGGTTCCGTCGTGGTAGCCGTTGTCGTTGTGCCATGTGCCTGTGATGGTGACATCGGCGAGGATTCCTTGGTCGAAGACATGGAGGTCGGTCCAACCGTTATCGAAGTAGGAACTGTAGCTGAACGAGTCGGCGGGGCCGTCTTCTAGGCCGTAGGTTCCGAGGGGGAAGACCTGTGAGCAGATGGTGTCGGTAGGGGCAGATTCGGCACCGGATTGGATGGCGACGACTTTGTAGCAGTAGTTTCCCAGGGCGAGGGAGGAGTCGGTGTAGGTGGTTTGGTTCGCAGGGACCTGGGCGATTGGGGAGTTGTCGCGGAATATTCGGTAGCCGGTGAGGTTGGCGGTGTCTACAGCATCGCTCCATGTGAGGGTGACGGAGTCTCGGTGTACTGAGTTGACGAGGTTGAAGGGTTGGATTCCGTCGATGAGGTCGAGGGTCCAGGTGATGTCGACGGCTCGTTGTTCTCCGAAGAAGTCGATATCTTCTACGATGAAGATCCAGTCGCCGTCGGCCCATTGTTGATCGAAGTCGGTGAACGATTTGGAATAGGTGCCTGAGGCTTCTGCGAATCCGATGTGGATGACGGTGCCTTGTGGGGATTGGGCGTAGAAGGTGCCATAGAACCCGCCTGCGGGGTCGATGGTGTCCCAGGTGTAGTCGAGGGTGAATCCTGCGACGCCTTGGTGTTGGGTGATTGTCTGGGCGTGCCAGCCGAGTTCGGTGTAGGTGTTGTTGGAGTAGGTGTAGTGCTCGGGGGAATCTGGGATGGGGATGACGAGGGGTTGAGTCAGGGCGGGGGTAGATATTGCTGCGAGAACGGTGGCGAGAGCGCAGAGTTTGGTGAGCATTTGACAATCTTTCGGGTTCGAATCGGCAGGTGGTCGTGGTGAATCGATTCTCATCGATCGGGGTGTGTATAGACCGTACCGGATATTGAGAGGATGGTCAAGATGTAAATGTCCGGTTGATGGATTTCAAGGGCGTGTTTTTGCACCGATGTAGTGGTGGGGCGGTAGAGGAGGGGTGGGGGCCAATTCTTGCTTGGGGGGTTCCTAGGATTGGTTTGGAAGGGATCAAGGACGGCTATGCCCAACACAGCGCTCGATATTTTGATGTTTGTATTGATCGTGGGATCGGTTGGGTGTGTTGTGTACTGGGGGGCGGTCGCGGGGGCGATCTTTAAGGCACGGCGGGGGCTTCCTACGGCGAGGGACGGGATCGCGATCGCGGATCGGTCGCCTCCTAGTGAGCGGGTGTGTGTGATTGTGCCTGCGCATAATGAGGCGGGGAATATTGGGCGGCTGATCGAGTCGCTTAAAGCGCAAGACTATGACCGGCTGACGGTGGTGCTGGCGTTTGACCGGTGCACCGATGACACGGCGGGGGTGGCGGCTGAAGCGATCGGGGGGGATCATCGCTTCGAGATCGTGGGGATTGATGAGTGTCCGGAGGATTGGGCAGGGAAGGTACACGCGGCCCACAGCGGGGTGACGCGGTCAGAACATGCGCAGGACGCGGAGGTTTATCTTTTTAGTGATGCGGATACATGGTTTGATCCGGCGTGCGTGCGGGCGACGGTTGCGCTGGCCAATGATCGCGGCTTGGATATGTTGAGTTTGCTCTCGACGCTTGAGGGGGAGCGTTGGTTTGAGCGGTGGGTGCAGCCTGCGGCGGCCTTTGAGCTTGCGCGGCAGTTCCCTCTGCTTCGGGTGAACCGGACTGATAAGGGGCAGCGGCCGTTTGCCAATGGGCAGTTTATGGTGTTTAAGGCGGAGGCGTACCGGGAGATCGGTGGGCACGAGGGTGTCAAGGACGCGGTGCTCGAGGATATTGCCTTTGCGCAGCGGATGAAGCAAGAAGGCAAACGCGGGGGTGCGCTGATGGCCGACGGGATTCTGCGGTGCGGGATGTATGGGAGTTGGGGCGAGTTTGTGCGTGGGTGGAAGCGGATTTATACGGAGTCTGCGAATCGTGAGGTGCGGCGGCTTCGGCGGTACGCGGTTCGGGTGCCGATTCTCAATGCGGGGCTGCCTGCGATGTCGCTGGCGTGCTTGGTGCTTGGGCTTGCGATGGGCGATCCGGCGACGCAGGTTTGGGGTGGAGCTGTTGGGGGGTTGGGGCTTGTGGCTTGGGTTGTTGGGGTCGGGTCGATGCTTCGGGTGAGTCATGCGCCGCTGTGGCAGATCCCTGGGTTTGCGGTGGGGTCGTTCTTTGTCGGACGGATCTTTCGTCAGGCGGCGGAGGATCTGGAAACGGGGACGCCTACGGAGTGGGGCGGGAAGTCGTATGTGCGGCGGGTTGCTGATGGGGGTAAATCATGAGGCGTTTGCGTCGTCATGAGGAAGATGTGCGGGTCGAGATCACGCCGATGATCGATGTGGTTTTTTTATTGTTGACCTTCTTTGTGTTTTCGATTGTGATGATGGTGCGGGCGGATGTGCTCAATGTTGAGCTTCCTGAGCTCGCGTCTGGGGTGCCTGCGGAGCGGGTCGAGCCGATTACGATTGCGGTTGGGGATGATGGGGGGCTGCTTGTCAATCGTGAAGAGGCGGAGATGGAGACGGTGGTGGGGATGGTTGCTGCGATCCGGGACGAGTTCCCTGAGGCACCGATTGTGCTTGCGGTGGATGTGGGGTCGAGTTCTGGGGTGTTGATTGAGCTTGCGGATCGGCTGACTGGCGGGGGGCTTGGGGCGTTTTCGATTCTGGGGCAGGTTGCTGAACAAGCAATTGTGGAGGATGGGGGGGTTGAGTGATGGGCGGAGCTGGGTTGATTGTTGTTGAGGACCGGCGGGGGTTGGTTTCGGTTTCGATCGTGGTGAGTGTGTTGTTGCATTTGGTGGCGGCGGGGGTGTTGTTCTCGGTGCGGCTTCCGGGTGGTTCGATGTCGAAGCCTCCGGTTGCCAGTGAGCGGTTGATTACGCCGGTCGAGAAGGAGGACGAGCTTCGGCTTGGGCTCAATGAGGCGGAGTCGGCTTCGATCGATTGGCTTGGGGTCAAGGAGCCTGAGGCGGTGGTTGGGGAGGCGGCGATCTCGGAGACGGATCAGGCGGCGCAGGCGGTTGTGGTTGGGGAGAGTGTTGAGGTCGTTTCTGAGGAGGCACCGGCTGAACCTGTGGAGGAAGCGGTTGAAGTTGCGGCGATTGAGCCTTTGGAACAAGTTGTTGAAGAGGCGGTCGATTTAGAAGAGTTGGTTGAGCGGATTGCATTGCCTGTAGAAGAGATAGAGGTTTCGGCGGAGGAAGGGGTTGTGATTGCTGAGGCGGTGGTGGAGGAAGAGGTTGGGGAAGAGAATGAGCAGACCGAAGTGAAGCAGGTTGAGGTGAGTGAGGTTGCTGAGCCAAGCGAGGCGAGGGAGCCTCTGGTGCCGCAGCCCAAGCCTGTGCCTGCGGGGACGAGCGGGGTGTTGTCGAAGCGGGAGGTTGTTGCGACGCGGATCGAACGGGCGATTGAGATTGATCCGCATAAGCCCAACACGCCGATCGTTGGGAAGGGGTTGGAGATCTTGACGGTGCGGCCTCGGTATACGGCGGCGGTGCGGTTGTCTGCGGTGCCTGCGAATCCGATTGTGGTGATGTGGTTTGATGCGAGCGGGAAGGTGAGCAGGGCGGAGTTTTTGCGGGATGGGAAGAAGCTGTATTCGTCGGGGGTGGTGGGGGTGGATCAGCCGCTGCTCAATGCTATTTATCAGTGGAAGGCGAAGGGGAAGCGGATTGATGCTTTGGATGTTGATGATCCGAAGTCGCTCGTTGAGGTTTCGATCAAGATAGTGTTCCGCACAGAGCGGAAGGGGAGTTCGGATTAGTCTGATGCGCCGACGGTGAGTTGGGCGGTGCCTAAGGGCTCGGCTGATTCTTCGGCGCTTTGGATGTGGAGGCGTTTGGTTCGGTGCTCGGACCAGTCTTTGACGAGGAGGTCTGGGGAGTTTGCGTCGGTGTGGGTGCGGATGATGTCGTATTTGGAGTCGCGTTGGGCGGGGGTGAAGCCTGCGGTGCGGATGAGGTTGCACAAGACCGGCTCATCAAGGCAGTAAGTCGTGCCTGCAGAGGAGACGACATTTTCTTCCATCATGACGGAGCCCATGTCGTTTGCGCCGTAGAAGAGGGCGGTCTGTCCGATGTGTGGGCCCATGGTGACCCAGCTTGAGCCGATGGTGTAGATGTTGTCGAGCATCAAGCGCGATACGGCTTGGGTTCGGAGGTATTCGGTGGGTCCAGCGAGTCTTAGGCGGCGGCCGAAGTTTTTGTCGTCGTCCTTTGTGCCGGAGCCGTCGAGTTTGGCGACGGTGTCGCCGGGGAATGGGAGTCCGAGTTCGAGGTCTTCTTTGGTTGGGTAGTGGGGGAGGCGGCCTAGGGAGGTGTGGTCTGGTTGGAAGGGCCAGGAGTGGAAACCGAGGTAGTGGCCTCCGGTTTCTGGATTTTTGATTGTGGGGTCGAAGGCGACGGCGTCTGGGAGTTCGCCTGATCCGAAGTCTTGGATCGCTTTGTCTTGCCATTGGCGGACCATGTGCATGTGGTGGATGCGGTCGGCGTGGCCTTCGATGTGGCCGTACATCATGGAGGCGGAGGTGAACATGCCGAGTGAATGTGCGGCGTACATGACTTGGAGCCATGCGTCCATGTCGCATTTGCCCATGCCGATTTTGGTGCGGACGGGGTCTGCGAAGATTTCGCCGCCGCCGCCTGGGAGTGAGCCCATGCCGGCGTCTTTGAGTTTGATGAGGACCCAGCGGACCTGGTCTACGAGTGTTTTTCCGGGGGGGTTGAAGAAGTTGACGAACTCGATGAGTTCTGGAGGGGAGAAGGCGTGGATGTTGACATGGGGGAATCGCTCGCGGATTCCATTGAGAAGCTCGAGGTACCAATCGAGTGAGAGGTTGGGGTTCATGCCGCCTTGCATGAGGATTTGTGTGCCTCCGATGTCGGAGAGTTCTTGTACTTTTTGATAGAGTTCTTCGTACTCGAGTGTGTATGCGTCGTCCTCATGACCAGCTCTTTTGAATGCACAAAAGATGCATTTGGCGGTGCAGATGTTGGTGTAGTTGATGTTGCGGTCGATGATATAGGAGCGGAGGTGGTCGCCATGGATATCGCGGCAGCGGGCGTCTGCGTATCGGCCGAGGGTGTGGAGGGGGGCGGTTGTTAGGAGTTCGAACCCTTGTTCAACTGTGAGGCGGGCCTGACCCGCGGCGACGGCGGCTAGTAGGCCGGGATCGGTGGCGTCTTTGGTGGGGTGTTCTGGGAGTGGTTGATAGATGGTCATGGGGAATGCTTTCAGGGTATGTATGCTCGGCAATTGTAGGTCGTATTATGGGTGGTGATGCGTGTTGAGACAGAGTAGGAGATTGGTATGAAAGTGGCGTATGTGAGTTGTTTGGAGCTGCCTGAGGCGGATATTGATGAGGGACCTCTGGTTGGGGCGTTGGTTGAGGCGGGGCATGAGGCGGTGGTGGCGGCGTGGGATGATCCTTCGGTGGATTGGGCGGGGTTTGATGTTGCGGTGGTGCGGGCGACCTGGAACTATATTGATGATCTTGGTGCGTTTGAGGCGTGGATCGATCGGGTCGATGGATTGACCAAACTGCTCAACCCTGCTGAGACGATGCGGTGGAATCTGCATAAGGGGTATTTGTCTGAGCTTGAGGCGGGCGGGGTGGAGGTGGTGCCGACTGGGTTCTTTGGGGTTGGGGAGTGTGTTGATCTTGCGGATGTTTGCGGTGGGCGTGGTTGGGGGAAGGTTGTGGTGAAGCCCACGGTTTCGGCGGGGTCGTTCGGGACGCGGGTGTTTGATCTTGATCGAGGGGAGGGGGAGGCCGCGCAGGCGTTCTTTGATGGGATGATCGCGGAGCGGGAGATGATGGTTCAGGTGTTTATGGAGAGCGTGGACACGGTTGGGGAGACGGCGATTGTGGTGATTGATGGGGGGATTACCCACGCGATCGAGAAGCGGCCCCGGTTTGATGATCAGGAGGAGAGCGTTTTGCTTCGGGAGACGATCAGTGATGAGATGCGAGCGTTTGTATCGCGGGTGCTGGAGGTGGCGGGGAAGGAGAATCTGTATGCGCGTGTGGATGTCATGCCTGACGGGGACGGGGCGTTGATGCTCTCGGAGCTTGAGATGCTTGAGCCCTCGCTGTTCTTCCCTTATTTTTCGGGGGCTTTGGATGTGTTTGTGCGGGGGCTTGGAAAGTATGCACCTGTTTCCGATTAGTGTTTGCCTGTTTTGGCGAAGTTGAGGTCATCTTTGACGCCGGAGAGGTTGGCTTGGCCTTTCTTGTCGAGCAGGCTGACGATGATGGCGACGAAGAAGCCAATCAGGAACGAGGGCAGGAGCACATCGAGCTTCGCGATGTACTCGGCGATGTCATTGTGCCCCATCGATTTGAGGATCGGGCCTACAGCGAAGCTGAAGAGCGGTACGCCGAGGAACCCTGCGACCATGGCGCACTTTGCCCCGTTGGCGGTTAGTTTGGACCAATAGAGCGAGAGGATCATGGTCGGGCAGAAGGTGGCGGCGATGCCGGACCAGCCGAAGATGACGATCCAGAAGATCTGCTTCTCTTTATTGTTGAGTAATAGACCCATCCCCACAGCGAAGGCGACAAAGGCGAGGATAAAGGTCAGCTTTCGGCTCGTCGACACAAGTTGCTCGTTGCTCATGTCAGGATGCTTGGTTTTCTGCCAGTAATCACGGACCGCTGCTGACGATGCGAGGACGAGCAGTGAGTCGATGGTGGACATGATCGCCGAGAGTACCATCGCGATGAAGATTCCTGCGAAGAATGCGGGCAGATAGGTATCCGACATCAAGGGCAGAATCGTTTCTTCGTTGGGAAGGGATATTTGGTCATTCATCAGTGCCCTGCCAACGATTCCGACAAGCACCGCGCCAGAGTCTGCCAGGATGGTCCAGATGAGCGCGACGGCGGTGCCCGGGGCGATGCTCTTCTCGCTCTTCATCGAGATAAACCTTACAAAGATCTGAGGCGATCCCCAGAACCCAACACCGATCGCGATAAGCCCGGCGATTGCAAAGATGGTCAGTGTGTTCCACCCGCCTGAACTCGGCTCAATAACGCCGGTAACCGCGTCCTTGGCTCCGGGGCCGTGCCATGTGAGCAGGTGCGGGTCGATGGATTTGAGTGTTTCGACGACATTGGTCACGCCGCCGATTTCGAGGAGCCCGACGATCGGAAGGATCACGAGCCCGAGGAACATCAGCGAGCCTTGGAAGATGTCTGACCAGACGACGGCGGTGAATCCGCCTTGGGTGATGTAGATGAGGACGATGGCGAAGCCGAAGGCGGCGCCCCAGTAATGATTCCAGTCAAGGAAGTTATGAAATGCTCCGCCTGAGGCGAAGACCTGGGCACCGGCGTAGATGGGGACGAAGATAAGCAGTGAGCCTGCAGCGATCAGCCGAAGCCAATGCCCTGTGTCGCGCAAACGCGATTCGAGATAATCTGGGACGGTAATGGAATCGTATTCATCGGTCAATCTTTTGAATCTGCGGGACATCAGCAGCCAGGCTCCGCCAACACCGACAACCTCACCGATGACTACCCAGAACGCCTGAACCCCGAGAGCAAAGCCCATTCCGGTGAGCCCGAGTAGGAGCCATGCGGATTCGCCTGTGGCTCTTGCTGAGAAGGCGACGGCGAGGAAACCCATTTTCTTCCCGCCTGCGAAGTAGTCCTTGATGTCGTGCATTTTCTTAGATGCGAGGTATCCGATCACAAGCAAGATGAATGCGTAGAGCGCGATGGCAATGATTTTTTGTGTGTTGGGATCGATGGGGCACCTCGTTTTTACAATTGATTGAATGTCCACACTAATCGAACGGGCGGGGAACTGCAACTGCATATGAAAAACCGGCCCGGGATGCTGTTCCGGGCCGGTTGAGATGGTTGGGGTTGATGCTTATCGCCGGCGGCGTGATGTCATCGCGGCGAATCCGAAGAGGGCGAGTACAGAACTCGGTGCCGGGACGAGGTTTGCGTTGACCCAGTCGACGGCGGCTTCGTGTGCGGGTTCGTTGTGGATGCCGAAGCCATGGACGAAGAAGATGGGGTCCGCTGACGCCCCGCCTGCTTCGATGGTGAATGACCAGAGGTAGAAGCCGTTGGCGGATGAGGAGATGTCTGATAGCCCGAGATCGATGTGTTTGTGGAGGAAACCGTCGGAGGTGGTGGTGTCGATATCGAACCCTTCGACACTGGTGTCTGATCCATCGAGGAGCGCGGAGAAGAGGAGGGAGGGGGCTTTGGAAATGGTGAGCGTGTTTGATGAGGCTGCGAAGTCGACAGAGCCTTGGCCGTCCCAGTGGTAGAGGTTTGCGGACATGTTGCCGATCTGGAAGGTGTTGGCGTCGAAGCTCACTGGGATATTGGAACCGAGTGCCTGAAACCCTGTCGGGATGTTCGAAGCCGAGAGCGCATTGAATCCCGGCTCGTCGGAAGTGCCGAAGGCGTCGAACTCGCCTTCGTAGACGCGGGTGTTGGTGTCCACGATTTGGTTTGTTCCAAAGTCGTATTGGCCGGTGAGCAGGTTGCCGGCGTCGTCCTTGATAAGCAGGAGGTCTGCGTGTTGTGCTGGTGCGATGGATGTGATTGAGAGTGCTGCGATTGTTGTGATTGATTTGATATTCATTATTATTTCCTTTAAACGAAAGGTGTTGATATTGATATGGGTTATGGATTGGCATCGGGATCAAAGCGATTTTTCTCGATGTCTGTGAAGACCTCGTCGAAGCTCATGAGCTCGGCGTGGCCGTCGAGGAAGCCCCAGTTTGACTGGGCTGAGTTTGTAGCGGCTTCGCCGCGGACTGCGTTGATCTGGACCTGTTGCTGTGCTTTAAATGGCGGAGAGGGATGGTCGAACCAGCTCTCGACATGGGGGTGATCCGCTGCTGCGAAGCCGCCATCCTGCGCCATGTGTAGGAAATGGATCACGGAGCTTGGTCGCGGGACCGTGTGCATTTTGTACCCTTGAAAGAGGATCCGATAGTTCGGTCCCCAGGGCACGGTTGTTGTGTCTAGGAAGTTATTTATGCCGTAGCTTGTGACTCGTCGCTGTTCTGTCGGCGCGCCTGGGACGGGTTCACCAACTGGGTATGGTCCCCAGTGTGGCGATTGGTCAAGCGGCGAACGGACGATGAGCTCGGAGCTGTAGTACGAGCGGAGTGATATGAACCAGGGGTCGATTTCGCCGTGTGTCACACCGCCGTGGGCGAGGTTCGCTTGGATTAAGCGAGCGTCGTTATCCTCGGCGTACATGGTGTGGGCGATCTCCATCTGTCGCAGGTTCGAGAGGTCGACCATTGCCTTTGCGCTGAGTCGGGCGTTGCCGAGCGCTGGCAGGAGTATTCCAATCAAGAGAGCGATGATGGCGATGACGACCAGCAGTTCGATCAGGGTGAAACCGGATCGGGGGCGCATGGTGTCCTTTCCACGCTGGCATTTATTGTTTGCGCAGCGATGACATGAAAGATGTGGAGTTCAGATTCAGGTCGGTGTGGATCAGGACAGCGGGGGCGCGCGGGCCGGGCGGTCTGAGAGGTGGAGGGTGGTCGGTATTGCTTGATCTAGGCAATCCCATGTGAGTGTTCTGGTTTGGTTCAGGGCTGGGAGTTGGGTCGGGTCTTGAAGGGTTGGGGTGATGGTGTGGAGCGTGAGGCAGAGGTCGCAGTCGGTGTCTTCTCTATCTTCGTCTGGTGCTGCTGGTGCTTGGTTTTCAGTGGTTGACTCGGTCGTGCACGCATGAGAATGCGAATCTGAGGCGTGTTGGGTCAGGTTGTGGTAGGTATTGAATAGGCCTGCGCCATGCATCGCGATGAGCATGGTGGTGAGCAAAATGATGGCGCGGTAGATTTTCACAGCACCCAAATATACACGCGTAAATGCGTATGCCCATAAAAACAGGATTTACAAGTCGCTAAAGTGCAGGTTTTTATGGTGCGGGGGTTGGGGTGTGTGTTTATGGGAGAGGTTTGGGGTTGCGGGTCCAACTGAAATCTCGGGTTCTAGTTCTGAAGATGAGTTCATTCACTTGGTCGGAATCGTCTGGGACAAACTCGATTTCGATGAGGGTGTCTTTGAGCATGAAATGGTTTGGGGCGTGGGGGATGAGGAAGAGCCCCATGCCTCCGATCCGTTGGGAGAAGAGGCGCCCTTTTCGGATGCTGATGTGGCGTTCGTTGCCGTAGTTGTCGCTGTAGATGCCGGTGAGTTTTTTGAGCTCTTCTGGGTCGTATTCGATTTCTTTGACTTGGTCGTAGGGTTCATCGAACGCGATGGCGGCGATTTTGATGGCGAGTTCTTGGATGTCGCCTGGTCTTGAGTTGCAAAGGATGGTGACGAAGATTTCTTGGCTTGGGATATAGACGGCAAAGGAAGCGAAGCCGGCGATGCCTCCACCGTGTTCTATGGAGGGGTGGCTTTGTACTTGGTGGAGGTCCCATCCGAAGCCGTAGTTGATTTGTCTTCCTGAGGGGAGGATGGTGGGAGTGTGGGCTTGTTTGAGGGATTCTTTTGAGATCAGCTTTCCTGCGTAGAGGGCGCGGGTCCATCGGTGGAGATCGGCGGCGGTGGTTTCGATGCAGCCTGCGGAGAATGGCCAGGTGAGACTGATGTATCCGACTGGTTGTGGGCCTTTGGGGGAGTTTTGGTGTCCGGTTGTGAAGCCGAGGGTGTCGTTGTGGTCTCCGCCGGCGAATGCGATTTTCATGCCGGCTTTGGCGAAGATGTGTTCTTGCATGTACTGGGCGTAGGTTTGGTTTGAGGTTCTTTCGATGATGATGCCGAGGAGTGCGTAGCCGGAGTTGCTGTAGGAGTGATGGGTTCCGGGCTTGAAGCCGAGCTCGATATTGTTGAAGAAGTCCATGAGTTCATCAGGGGTGACATCGGTTGCTTCGAGTTCGGGATTGAAGTCGGGTAGGTTGGTGAAGTTTCGGATTCCTGAGGTGTGGTTGAGGAGCATTTTGATGGTGATGAGGTCGCCTCGGGTGTCGAACTCTGGGATGTGTTTGTTTATGTTGTCGTCGAGGTTGAGTTTGCCTTGTTCTGCGAGCTGGAGGATAGCGACGGCGGTGAACTGTTTGGTGACCGAAGCGATGCGAAAGATGGAGTCGTTGGTGAGGGGGTTGCCGTTGAGTTTTTCTGTACCGATGGCGGCTTGGTAAATGATTTGATCTTTGTGGGCAACGAGCACTATGCCGCCGGGGGTACCATTGTTGAATGTACTTTTAACGAGTGTTTCGATTTTGTTGATTTGTTCGTCTGTTGGCAGCGCCTGGCAAGTGGTTGCGATAAGAATAAGTGTGGAGAACGCGGTTCGGAATGATGTGAGTGCGGACATTAAAATCCTTTATGTTGATTTGATGTGTGCGGGTTTTACGCTCTACGCCACTGCGGAGTGGATATTGCATGGACGGTGTTGGTGAGTGTAGATTGTGGTGGATTAGCCGCGGGGATGGAGTTTTTTAATAGTGTCGCGGAGTTTGGAGCGGTCGACATGGGTGTAGATCTGGGTGGTGGTGATGTCCGAGTGCCCTAGGAGGTCTTGGACGATGCGGAGGTCCGCTCCGCCAGCGAGGAGGTGGGTAGCGAAGGAGTGGCGGAGCATGTGGGGGTGGACCTTATTGAGCCCGGCTTGCTTTGCCCAGTGTTTGACGAGCTGCCAGACTCGGACGCGTTCGATGGGGCGGCCGGTGCGGCTGAGGAAGAGCTTGCCTTGGTCGCGTCGCTCGGCGGCTCGCTCGGCGGTGATGAGCATCGGGCGGCATTCATTGAGGTACCGGTCGAGGGCTTTTACTGCGGGGGTGCCCATCGGGACGAGGCGGTGTTTGTCGCCTTTGCCGAGGACTCGGATGACGCCGACGCGTTCGTGGAGATCTGAGAGAGAGATGTTGCCAACCTCGCTTGCTCGGAGACCCGAGGCGTACATGAGTTCGAGGATGGCGCGGTCGCGGAGGTAGAGGGGGGGTTGGTTCGTTGTTTTTTCTTGGGGTTGGGGGGCGGCGAGGAGTTTTTTCATCTGATTCGGTGACAAGACGCCTGGAAGTTTTTTCCATTTGGCGGGTTGGTCCAGGTGGTCGGCTGGGTTGTCTTGGATTTTGTCGTTTGCATAGAGCCAGCGGTAGAAGACTTTGATGGTGGCGATGTGGCGTGAGACCGTTGTGCCGGCGTAGCCGCGGTCTTTGGTGAGCGAGCGGATGTGAGCGATGAGATTTTCTGGGAGGGAGTTGTGGGCGTCAGATACGCCCCGGTCTTGGAGGTCGAGGAGGAGGGTTTCGAGGTCTCTGGAGTAGGCTTCGATGGAGGCGGGGGCGAGGCCGCACTCGGTGCGGATGAAGTTGATGAAGCGACGGCGGAGGAGTGTGTTGGGCTCTGAGAGCTGTTCTATTCGGGTGTTTTGGGCGGTTGGCACTGTGTTTTCATCGGTTCAAGAGTCGTGGGCGCATGAAAACGCCCCGGTCTGGAAGGACCGGGGCGTTGAGGGTCAGCTCTATGAAGGCGTCAACCTTGCTTCAACTTTCGGGATTAACCGAGGAGCTGGAGCACGTTCTGAGGCGACTGATTGGACAGTGCCAGAACGTTGGTGGATGCCGAGACAAGGACCTGGTTACGGGTCAGTGCTGCGGTTTCAGCTGCGAAGTCTGCGTCACGGATGACGGACTCTGCGGCGGTGATGTTTTCCAGAGCGGTGCTGAGTGAACGCTGGGTTGCACCAACAACATTCTTCTGGAACGCACCGAGACGACCACGGGTTTCAGAAACTTGATTGATCGCCTTGGAAACGATTTCCTGTGCGGTATCAAGATCTGCCCCGTCAACGACATTGAATGACTTGCCTGCGGCGAGGTCGTCAAGGAAACCGAGTGAGGACTCACCGAGTTTACGGGACGAGAGGTCGCCGACTCCGAGCGACACCTTGCCAGCGATGCTGACTTCTGATGCGAGCTGGAAATCTGCACCACCACCGGTGATTGTGAGTGCTGCTACGGCACCCAAACCCTGTGAGGTAGCTGTGTTGAGTGTAAAGGCGACATCAAGGAAGTCGGAGTTTACCGAAAGGGTTTTGCCCACGCCAACGCCTGTCAGGCCATTGACGGAACCTTCGATGTCTTGGCCTTCGTCGCGGATGCCGTTGGTGGCAAGGGCGAAGGTCGATGCGGCTGCGGTTCGGATGACATCAAAGTCTGTCGTACTCATTACATGGATGCCGTCGCCTGCTGCGATGTTGCCATCGTCAACAACGGTCACCTCAGTGAACTCGTTTGAACCAAACTCTTTGGACCGGAGGACGACGCCAGCTGTTGCTGCCGATGCCACGATACCTGTCACATCTGTGAAGGAGTTGACTGCTGCGGTGACCTGTGCGAGTGTTGCACCTGAGGCGAACTGGAACTCGCGTGATCCCTTGGAACCAGCCACTTCAAACACGAAGGAGTCGGTTGCTGCGGTAAGGTCAACGATGCCGCCGCCGAGTGAGAGGTAGAGGCCGGCTTGCTGAGCAGAAAGGGTAACGATCGCATCAACCGAGAGGTTGTTTGATCCGTCAAGCTTTGCACCACGGACTTCGAAGTCGGTGACTCCCGTTGCGACGGCGGTGGTTTGATAGTCAAGGCTGCCGTTGAGGAGCTTGGAGCCCTGGAACTCGGTTGCACCCGAAACGCGGTCGATGGTCTGCAGGATCGAATCAATCTGAAGCTGGTTTGCTTCTTTTTCTTCTTGCGAGAGACCAGCGGTGTTTGCTGATGTGGTGACGAGGCCCTGGAGTTCAACCAAGAGGCTTGAAACTTCCTGGAGGCCGCCTTCTGCAATATTGACGACCTGCTCGGAGCGGTCGGCGTTGCCGATTGCTGCGTTGAGGCCTGCTTTTTCTGAACGCAGGGCTTCTGATGCGATCAGACCGGCGGGGTCATCCTTACCACGGTTGATCCGGAGACCAGTGGAAAGGCGTTCGAGAGCGACGCCGAGTGATTTGTTGTTGCGACCGAGCACATTCTGTGCGATCATTGATGAAACATTGGTGTTGATGCGTGTCATTGGCTGACAACCTCCGTGTTATCCCCGAGCGAACTGCCGGGGTTCTTTGAACGGGTGACTTTCCTTAGCCGCCCGATTTGCCTTGCCGGTGTTTCCGGCTCGGCGTGCTTGCGATTGGTGCATCGCAAAGCTGACCTTCCATCTGGATACACACCCAGATGACGATTCACGGATCGGCGTAGATTTGGAGCGGGTTTAGTCGTGTCGTCGGTTCTCAACCAATTTTTTTTGATTTGGTCGATTGTGTGGGCCTAAAGGGGCGTTATTGCCGTTTGGCGCAAGAAAAACCCCTCAAAGAGGGGTTGTGAGGTCTTTGAATTTTTATCTATCTAAAGCCTATCCGAGGAGCTGGAGGACCTGCTGGGATTGCTGGTTGGCGAGTGAGAGGACGGTGGTACCTGAGGATTGGAGGATCTGGGCACGGGTCATCTCTGAGGATTCGAGCGCGAAGTCGGCGTCTCGTATAAGGCTCTGGGACGCTGTGAGGTTCTCGAAGGCTCCCTGTAATGATCGGGAGTTGGCATCGAGGACATTCCGCTCAAAGGCACCGAGGCGGCCTCGGAGGATTGAGATCTCATCGATGGAGGCCTCGACGATCTCTGAGAGGGTGGAATAGTCCCGGCTTGAGTCGGCAGCGGCGAGGGAGTTGGCTTTTCCTGTTTGGAGGGATGAGAGGAAGTTTGCCACGCCGTTCTTGAAGACTCCGCCGAGGGATTCGGAGGATGTGGACTGGATGCCGATATTGGACTGCTGGAGGGCGTTGACGGTTGGTCCGAGTTGGTAGAGCGAGCCGCCTCCTGTGATGTCGAAGGTGGTGACCGTAAGGGTTGGGTCGATGGCGTATGACTCTGCGAGATCGAGTTTGAGGGCGAGGGAGGGGGAGCCGATGGAAACTGTCAGTCCATCGCCGCTGGCGACATTTCCATTGATGAGGGCTGAGACATCGAGTCCCTCGTCCCGAGTTGCAGTGATAAGAGCTGCATCAGCCCAGACTAGGGCACCGGTCGCGGGGATCGCTGCGTTGTTATCGAGCTTGAAAGTGCGGAAGTTGTCGTCTGCTGCGGTCTGCGGCTTGTCGAGTCGTTCGACCGAGACAAAGCTGTTTGAGCCGTACCCTGACGAGTTGAACACGATCCCGGAGGTACCGCTGGTGCCCGGAAGGAAACCTGCGGTGACCCCTGTGAGTCCGGTGAGTGCGTTCACGGCGTCTTTGACAGATGAGAGAGTGGCACCCGCGAGCAGATCAAGCTCTCTGACCCCGAGTGGGCCCCGTATCTGGATGGTTGTCGCCGAGGCAATGGTCCCGTTTGGAGGTGTGCCCGCTGTTGCGGTGTTATCCCCGGAGAGGTAGATGCCTCCTTTTTGTGCCGAGGCGATGACATCAATGGAGACATTGACCGAACCTGCATTGATGAAGCTGGCCGCGGTGATGTTGCTCTTGGTGATGGTAGAGACTGAGATGCCCGAGGTGATGTAGCCGAGTGATCCGTCGAGGAGCTTTTGGCCGCCAAATGTAGCGGTGTTTGAGATCCTGGTGATGGACTGGATGGCCGAGTCGATCTGGAGCTGGTTGGCGTCTCGCTCTTCATCTGAGATCGCGCCGGAGTTGGCGGCTTCAACTGTGAGCGATTTGATCGAGTTGAGCAGGTCGTTGATCTCGGTCAGCGAGCCTTCTGTGGTTGCGATCACGGAACTTGCGCGCTGTGAGTTTGCGATTGCTTGCTCGATGCCTTTGAGCTCTGTGCTGATTCGTTCTGAGATGATCATCCCAGCGGGGTCGTCTCGGCCTCTGTTGATTCTCAGTCCTGTTGAGAGTCTTTCGAGTCTGACCTGGAGATCTTCACCCGAACGATTCAGGTTTTGGCGAGCGATCATGCTGGGGACATTTGTATTAATCCGTGTCATGGCAATCCTCCGTGATTGCTTGTTGCGGTCCTGTGAAAAGCGTCACAGGTGCGGGGGGGGTGGTTAGGCGGTGTCCTTCTTCGATGAAGATTTTTGGGAACTGGTATTGATGAGCTCGGTCGCCGAGTTCACCTTTGTGGCGGGCAGCGTGATTGCTGCGGGTGATGTGATGAGATTTGTTGTCCGTTGTCCTCGTCTTGCCGGCCCTGGCTTTATTGTTTGGGCGAGCGTGTCGAGGTCTGTGGACCCGAGCCTTGCGGCGTCGGTATTTTCTCTCTTGATCGCGTCGTAGACTTCCTTGCGGTGAACCGCAATCCTGGTCGGGGCGTTGATACCCAGGCGGACTTTGTCGCCCCGGATATCGACGACTGAGATTTCAATCTCATCCCCGATCATTATTGTCTCGTCGCGCTGCCTTGAGAGCACAAGCATGCGTCAACTCCTTGCACACGAATCCATCCCGGTGCACACGCACCGAGCGGAAGAGTCTTTTGATTCCAAGGTTTGGAACAGATGGCCTTGGGTTATGTTGGCATATCGATCACGCTGGCACTCTGTGCGCCTTGTGGTGTGATTGATCTGCCCCGTGCGTAGGTTGGTGTTCCCTACGCTGTCTGCGTGGATTCCTCGGCAACGCGCATGAGCGGGTGCCTCGTAGTCCAGCGTTTGTCTGAGAGGACGATCTGTTCTCCGAGCTTGTCCATGGTGTTGATGATCAACGGTCCTTGGAAGTTGCCGGTGAGCTGGTCATCGATTTTGTTGACGATGACAAAGACCTGCGCATCTTCGAGTTTTTGGATATTGAGCGAGCTCATCTGCTCTGGGCGGATGGGCACGGAGTAATCCTGCTCGAAGAAGGTTGGGTCGGTGACGACGAACGCGAGGTTCGGGTCGTCCAGGCACTGGAGCCAGAAGAAACAGGCGTCGTCTCCGGGCTGGAGCAGACAGAATCGATTTCTGTCGCCAAAGCCAAGGAGACCCTCGGGGAAGGTAATCACGCGGTCCTCCGCGATATCGATTACACCAAATCTTGTCGTTCGCACTTCCATTGTGTGCGCTCCGATTGTCGGTCAGACCAAGTTCAGATCGACGCCGGTATCCATACCGGGCGACATCCTGTCTTGAGACCCTCTCGCGACCGACTGCGAGTGGGCTCTCGATCCAATCTCCGTTCCCGGCTTTCGCCGGGTCGGGCTTACTTCGCTCCTCGGCTATCCGAGGAAGTCGAGCAGGGAGAGTTGTTGCGTCTGGGATGCAACGGTAAGCCCTGCTTGAAGCTGCACTTGCAGCTGCGAGAACTCCGAGGATGCGGACGCGTAGTCCAGGTCTCGGAGTTGTGATCTGACCGCTTCATCGAAGACGATCCGATCTTCCTGGCGACGGGACTCGTCGCCGATCCGTCGTGCGTAGCCGCCGACGGTGGACCTTGCTTGGATCACATGATCTTGGCTCAGTCCGAGTCTCCTTGTCGCAATTTCGATGCCAAAGGTGTCGTCGGCTTTGAGTGCCGCCGAAAGGTCCAGAAGATGGGAGAAAAGGTTGTTGACACGGATGGTGGCGCGGTCTTCGGAGCGCAAAACAGTGTTGCCTCCGCCTGACTTGGCGTCCATGAATCCGAGTTGCTCTGCGGCTTGGGAGTTGTTGACCGGGCGGATACCGATTGAGCCGCTTGCTCCGAGCGTTGCTGGTTGGTTGAACTCGATGCCGTTTGTGATGGCGCCGACATTGGCGGTGAAATCTGTCACAGGGCGGGCAGCGGCGGCGAGCTGGGTATCGGCTTGCGTATTGATGGCGGCGACGACGGTGTCAACATTGTTGAGGTCTGATGGGCTCAGGTCGATGCTGATGGTGAATCCGTCGCCGAGTTTGATCTCAAAGTCGGTGTTGAGGGCGGGGTCCACAAGGCCTGTGATGGGATCGGTGCGTCCAGAGACCACATCTACGCCGTCGCCATCATTAAAATCGGCGATTTTTGTGGTCCCTGTGAGTGTGCGGATACCGAGGATGTCCGCGGTGCCTCCGCCTCCAACGACCTCTGAGATTGACAAGGCGTGGGTCTGGGTCCCCGCGCTTTCGGTGACGATATTGAAAGATTGTTGATCATCGGAGATTATGACACGGACGCCTGTATTCCCTGCTTCGATCGAACTTTTGATGTCGGCGAAGGTTTGTGCTCCGGATAGATCGATGGTGTAGCTTGCGCCGTTGTTGTTGAGTTGGATGGATCCGAGAGGATTGCCTGCGAGTCCGGCCATGACCGAGACTGGGGTGTTGAGGGTGAGTTTGGGGTCAAGGTCTTGGCCGTCTGGGGAGGCTGCGGTGAAAGGGGTGGCTGGGGAGGTGGCAAGGCCAAGATCTGAGGCGACGGTGGAGCCTGCGGTGTCGAAGAACTGGAGGCTGCCTCCGGGGATGTCGGCGCTGATGGTGGCGCCGCTGATCGAGAATGCACCCGGGCCGAGCACTGTGACGGCGTTGTCTGCTTCGTACTGCTGGACGGTTGCGTTGAGTTTGTCGAGTACATCACCGACGGTGACTGATCCTGCGAGGTCGACTTGTGCGACTTGCCCGCCGCTGAAGCTGAACTCGATGATCCCGGTGGTGACGCCGCTGGTGTTTGCGCCGTTGAGGTCTGAGAGGAGTGTGTCGGGATCGAGTCCTGGGTCGAGATCGACGGTGCCTTCCATGCGGTTTGAGAGTTCGCCGATGGCGCTCCCGACTCCGAGGGTGAGGGGGACATTTGAGGCGGAGCCTAGGGCGGCGGTGAGGCCGCCGATTTCTCCGACGAAGCGGTAGGCTCCGCGGTCGTAGATAATGGGTTGGCGTCCGGGGGCCGAGCCACCGAAGACATGGCCGATGAGTGATTCTTGATTGGAGAGCGAGAAGAGCGAGTCGATGAGCGAATCGATGATGACCGCTTGGCCCTCGCGGGTTTCTGGGTCTGAGTTGATCTGGGAGGACGCGATAGAGGCGGCCTCGTCCACGAGGTTTTTGGCGTCGCCGAGGATCTGATCGAGCGTACTGACTGAGCTGTCGGCGAAGTTGAGGTTCTGGAGGAGTTGGGTAGTGCGTTCGATGCGTGTGTCGAGGGTGGAAATGGAGGCGCTGCGGATTGGGTCATCGGATGGGCGCAGAATATCGAGCCCGGTAGCGAGCTGATTGCTGAGGCGGCCCATCGCGATATTGGTGGAGTTGATATTGCTCAGGCTCTGCATGGCGAACATGAGCGAGGGGGCGCGACTGAATGAGGTTGGGAAGCTGGACATTTTTGGTCTTTCGAATGAAATGAAAGAATCGTGATCTGTGCTGTGTTTATACGAGTGAGAGGAGCGTGTCGAACATTTCTTGGGCTGCGGTGATGACTTGGGCGGCGCCTTGGTACTGACGCTGGAATGTCATGAGGTTGATGGACTCTTCGTCGATGCTGACGCCTGAGACTGCGGCGCGTTGGCTGTCGAGGCTCTGGCGGACGAGGAAGGCGGAGTCGGCTTGGACTCTTGCGGAGTTTGACTGGACGGCGACATCTTGGGTTTGGATTCCCCAGAACTTGCTGATGCTGTGGCCTCCGAGGGCGGCGATTGATTGGTCGCCCATTGCTCCCATGAGGTTTGCGTTTTCGTTTGCGCTGAAGGAGGAGCCGTCTTCGCTGAGCCTTCCGAGCATGACCTCGACATCGCTGCGTACGGCGATGTCGGTGGCGTCGGAGCCCTCGAAGAAGGTGTTGATGCCGAGGGTTGCCAGTGCTCCTGATGAATCCTCGGAGAATGAGAATGAAAACCCGGCATCGGCGGTGATTTCCATGCGTCCGGAGGGGTCGAAGGTGGCGTTGAGTCCTGAGATGGCGTCGATGGCGGCACGGATGTCTTCGGCGCTGGTGTCGTCTGCGACCGAGGCGGTGCCGAGTGTGTCGATGCCGTCGAGGTCGACAGGGACCCAGATGCGGTCCGAGGTGTCGTTATCGTTGCGGATGTTGACATAGAAGCCACCGTTTTCGGGGGCGAATGGGAGTTCGCTGAGGGTATTGTTGAGGGGGTCGTTGAGGGGGCGTGTGAGATCCGATGATGTGATCTGGAGGGATCCCATCGTGGTGGTTAGCCAATCCTCGTTAATCCCGGTGGAGTGGAGTTTGTTGACCTCGAAGATGAGATTGGAGGCGATGGTGTCGAGTTTTTCGATGGTTTGATCGATGGCGCCGTCGCGTGAGTTGAGAAGCCCGCCGATAGAGCCGGTGGTGACGGTGAGCGAGTCGTTGTTGTCGGCGGTGTTGACGGTGACACTGACGGTATCGCCGACGGTCTGGCGGTCGATCTGGATGCCTCTGGAGAGGTTGCCCTGGACGATTGGTGTTGAGCCGACGAAGATGTCGTAGCCGCCCTGGTTGGTTTCGATCGCGGTGACTTCCATGAGCTGGGCGAGCTCGGTGACGATTTGGTCGCGTCGGTCACGGAGCGAGCCGGCTTGGGCTTGGCCGAGTTCGCTGCTGGAGATTGTTGCGTTGATCTCTGCGATTTCCGAGAAGAGCGCATTGGCCTGGGTGGTCTGGGAATCGATTTGATTCTCGACTTGTTGGCGTTGGTCAACGAGGTCGCTACGCATGTTCTGGATGAAGACGGACATTGCCTGGCCTTGGTTGACAATGGTCGAGGAGGAATCGAGGAGTGTGGTGGCTTCGGACCAGACATTGAAGAAGGTGGAAAGTTCAGATGAGAGGTCGTACTCGGTGCCCTCGTTGAGGATCGCTTCGAGCTGGTTGAAGACATTGAGCTGCTGTGCTTGGCCGAACTCTTGGGAGTTTGCGTTCCAGAGGCGGCTTTGGAGCGCGGTGTCGATCTGGCGGCGGACATCGTTGATGCCGACACCCGAGCCGATCATGAATGGGTCGGTAGTATTGCCACGGATCGCGTGGAGGAGCGCCATCTGGCGTGTGTATCCGGGGGTGGCGGCGTTTGCGAGGTTCTGGCTGGTGACCTGCAAACCGATTTGTGAGGTGGCCAGCGAGGAGTTTGCGATTTGGAGAACAGATGTCAGACTCATGATTGGCTCCTTTCTGTGTTGCAGGGATTCATTGAACGGTGTCCAGGCTTGAAATGACTTGCGACCGGCCCGGATCGACGGCTCCGCGCCTGCCGTAGGTCCCGGTGTGGGAAAGTTTGGCGCTGACCTGTTCCATGAGGCCGTTCATGTGGTTGCTCAGCGCGAGCGATGCGAGGCGGACGGCTTCGTGTTCTTCCTTGACGCGGTGCATGAGCTCGCGGAGGGAGGTTGATCGCGTGGTCAGGGTGTTGGCGTGTTGGTCGTCGTGGAGTTCTCGGAGTTTGGTCGTGATCTGGTCGACGGTCGGGATGGTGCCGTCGGGGAGCCTGATGACTTTCCGGCGTGTGCTTTCGATGCCCGCGATGCGACCGAGGGTCTGGGTTGTTTGTTCAACGACCTGTCCGAGTTCTTTGCTGTCGGCGTGGATGATGGCTTGGCGTTGAAGCCCTGCAAGTTCGAGGAGACGCTCGTGCTCGGATTCGAGATCGGCGAGGAGCGAATCGAGCGTGTCGATGTCGAAGCCGATGTTCGCGCTTGTGTGATCCGGGCGGGTGCCCGTCGAGGCTTTATTTGCAACGGGGAGATTGATCATCCAAAGATGTCCATTGGTTTGTGTGTGGGTGGGGTTGGTTGCTCGGTGACGGGTGAGTTTTTGAGGATCTGGTCAGCGATGCGCTGGGCGATGGGGAAGCTCGATGCTTTGGAGATGTCGTCGGCGATGCGGTTGTCGAGCAGGGCACCGAACTGTTTCTCGGCCTGGGTCTGTCCCCACGGGGCGGGGGCGTCGCGGGCGGCACGCGCCTGGGCGAGGATGGGCTTGATCAGCGTTGTGGCGACCAGCTTCTGGGCGGTATCGTGAGCGGTGGCTACCTGCGAAGGGGTATGCGATCCGGCGTGGGTTGCCGCTTCGGAGTCTTGGGTGCTTGATCGGATGGGGCTCTGGCCGGGATCGGGGATTGTCTTTCCGCCGGCGTGGGTTGAGTCGGGGTTTCCGGTGCGGAGTTCGCTGCTGTTGTCGGGGTGGGCGTCACGGATGACCGGGCCTGGGGTGGCGTTCTTGCCGTCGGTTTGGGTGGTGCCGGGATTCCCGGTGCGGAGTTCGCTGCTGTTGTCGGGATGGGCATCACGGATGACCGGTCCTGGGTTGGCGTTCTTGCCGCTTTGGATGACGGATCTGATGCCGAGCGAGCTTGAGGTGTTGATTGAACTCATGGTGTTTTGCTTTCCGATTGTTTCATCAGTTGTTGCGGTTATGTATTACGCGTGATCTTTACTATTTGGCGTGGGGGGGCGTGGGGGGGGTTAGCCGACGCCGTCGATGATGAGGCGGGCGTGGAGCTTCCCTGCTTTGTGGATGAGCTCGAGGATGCGGATTTGTTCGACCGGCGGGACATCGAGTTGGTCGAATGCTGAGATCAGGTCTTGGAGTTTGGCCGTGGTTGAATCTGAGTCGACGCCTGTGTCTGTTTGGACGGCGGCAAACTCGGAGTCGCTTTGCAGATTTTGAGTCAGCGGGTCAATCAGTGTCGTGATGACAAGGTCTTTGTGTGTGATGACGGTGGGGGAGACCTCGACATCGCCTGTCATCACGATGATGCCTGCTCGGGTGTCGCAGATGACTTGTGCGGGGAGTTTGCGGAGGGCGCCGGAGATGTTGGTCTCCATGACATGCCCGAAGAAGGATCCCGGATCTGAGCGTTCGTTGTGGGGGACGGTGACGCGGATGGTGCGTGGGTCGATGACGCGAGCGAGCGGTTCACCGAGGCGATCGGAGGAAAGGCGGTAGTTCTGGTCGATTTCAGAGGCCATTGATGAGGCGGGGCCCCACCCAGAGAACGGCGAATCGATGATGAGATCGAATGATCCGGCGATGTTGGGCATGGTGTTGATGTCGCGGACGATCTGCGCGCCGTTGGTGATGGTGGCGACGGTTGGGTTGTCTTCTTCTGGGAGGGTGAGCCGCCCGTTGGCGAAGGCGTAGACCGGGGAGTTTGGCCTTGGGGATAGCGGGGCCATGAGGAGGATGCCGCCCTTGAGTGACTGGGCGGAGTTGATGACGGAGATGGTGACTTCGTATTCGTCGTCGATCTTGGCGCCGTCGCGGGGGATCGAGCAGGTGACAAGAACGAGTGCGGCAGACTTGGTAGAGGCGAGCTCGTCTATAGAGACGGGGTTGCCCATGTTGGTCAGCGCAGCGGCGAGCGGACGGGCCATGGCCAGTTCGGTGCCTTTGTCTCCGGTGCCGTTGAGTCCGACGACCAGGCCGAGACCTTGGATCATCGAAGCGCCCTGGCCTTTGACCCGGGTGACATCGCGCAGTGTTTTGCCTGCTTGCGCAGGTGCCGCGCTGAGTGTTGCGCAAGTTATGAGGGTGACAATCCATCGCCACATGATCGGACTCCTTCCGTTGCGGTACCTACGCGAATGGTGTGCCAGAACGGGGGAATCCGGATCAGGCCTACACTTGGGGATGAATGATGATCAGACACCACTGACCCACGACCCCTCCAATCTGGCGGCTTACTTCTCCGGGCTCAATGCCTCGGTGATCGACAGGGAGGACGACCCGGGGGTCGATGAGGATGGGCATGTGATCTCGGGGACAATTATCAATCGGCCGGACTCCGAATCGTCGATCGCTCCGGTTCGGGTGCGGGTCGGGCACGGGGTGGGGGCGCAGACGGCGAGCCAGATGCTCCGGAAAATGGCGGACATGATCGATCTGAATCCCGAGTTCTTGTCGGATCGGCCCGGATCGGCGATCCGGCGGATGCCTGACGGGACGAACCAGAAGAAACAGCTGACGATCGAGGGGATGCTGGCGGTTGCTGAGCAGATGAGCGAGGACGACCGAAATCGGCTGTTTAAGATGCTGGACCAGATCCGGGTGCAGATTGACGATCAGGACCGGCGAGACCCTCCAGATACATCGGATGACCCCTATTACACACCCCCAAATAGGGGATAGGCAATATAAATCATTGCTGTATAGATAGATACAATGAATCATGGCCAATATTGAACCAAAACCCGGTAGTAAGGTCCTCGTCGCGATGTCGGGTGGGGTCGACTCGTCGGCAGCTGCGGCAATTCTGGTTGAACAGGGATTCGAGGTCGTCGGGTGCTTTATGCGGCTGGGCTCCCCAGGCGAGACGCTCGATGAACTGCAACCCTTTGATACAGCAGGGGTTTCGTGCGATCCGACGCAAGTGAAGATCGGTCATCAGGGGTGCTGCTCGGTTGGGGATGCGCATGACGCGAGGCAGGTGGCGGCTGCTCTTGGGATTCCGCTGTATGTGCTGAACTTCAAAGAGGACTTCGGGCGGATCATTGATTACTTTGTGGATGAATACGCCAAGGGGCGGACGCCCAACCCGTGCGTGCGGTGCAATGACTGGCTCAAGTTTGGGAAGTTGCATGAATACGCCCATCAGATCGGGGCGGAGTACATCGCGTCTGGGCATTATGCGCGGATTGATCGTTCTGGGGATGAGCCTCGGCTTATGCGCGGCTTGGACGACGCGAAGGATCAGAGTTATGTGTTGTTCGGGGCGAGCAAGTTGCGGCTCAATGAGATGATGCTGCCGATTGGTGAGTTTGCGACCAAGGCGGAGGTCCGGGCGATTGCGGAGCGGCACAATCTGCCGGTGTTTGATAAGCCGGACTCGCAGGAGATCTGCTTTGTGCCTGACAATGACTACGCGGGGCTTGTCGAACGCCGACGGCCTGAACTACGGGTCAATGGGAAGATCCTCGATGAGTCAGGTGAGCAAGTCGGCGAACATGGCGGACAGCACAGGTTTACGATCGGGCAACGCCGGGGGACCGGCGTGGCGTTGGGGTACCCGATCTATGTGACCGGCAAAGACCCGAAGAGCAACACGATCACGGTTGGCGATGGCGAAGCGCTCATGTCGTCGCGGTGCGTGGCCAATGAGTTGAACTTGCTGATTGATCCAGATTCAATGAAGGACTGGCGGCGGATGCTCGTGCAGCATCGGTACAACATGGCTCCGGTGCCTGCGCGGGTTCGTGTTATTGATGTTGAAGGTGGTGGGGTGAGTGGTCGTGTTGGTGGTGTGGAGGTGGAGTTTGATGAGCCGCAGCGTGCGGTGACTCCGGGGCAGGCGTTGGCGATGTATGACGGGGAGGATCCGAGCTGGGTGCTTGGTGGGGCTTGGATAGTGGGAGCGAATTAGGGAACGCTATTTTTAAGTTGACTATCAGGTTCATACTCGGATCCGAAGGAGTCAATGAACGCATAGATGTGTTCTTTAATCGTTTCATAGAAGGCATCAGAAGAAGGAATTTCAGTCTGAAGTCCTGTGTTGGATTCGGTGCTGTTCCAAAAATGTCCGATTACGAGCCCATTGTCAAACAGGTATGCCGGATACGAAGGCAGAGTGTTGTATGTCAGGATTCGCACAGAGCCTTTGTTGTTTGATTGGCATTGAGCAGCGAGGTCAGTAAAGTAGTCTAAATTCTTCTTTATTTCATTTGGGACATAAGTACGATTGCGTTTTCCGATCACATCAGATCGATCTCCTGCATATCCATTCTCGTCAGGAGTTAGAAGACAGACAGTGAGCGAGCCGTCATTGTTCAGAAAGTCCGTGAACGCATTTTTAAGAGCGGTTTCGTCGGGTGTCCATGTCTGCAGGATAGTTGCTTCAGATGAAGTGGCTAGATAGCGTTCTATAGTGTCCGTTCTCAATCCTTTATAGTTTAGAATTTCAGAAGCATCAGGGCCCAGCGGCGATGGCATTACGTGAGGGACCCATACTTTACTCCAGTGTGCGTCTAAGGCGTTTTTGTTGTCGCGATCTTTGATGATGGATGGTCCAATATCATCTATCATGTGCTTTGAGAGTATAACCGGCCGGACGATTCGCTGATTAGGAACATAAGTTTCGGCAATTGCAATGCCAGCAATTCCCGTGTCAAGATGAATCTCCTTGGTGTCAGGATAAACATGGACTACAGTTTGTTCAGCCGACGGTGTTGGTGACTCAGTGATTATAAGCCGCCTGTCATTTGTGAGGTATGCGTGCGGAATATAGGTAGCAGATCCACTTGCTTGAACTCTTTCAACTGTTATTCCATCAAGGAACATATTATTCACATTGAAAAGATTTATTTTTTCGCATATCCAAATAGCTTCGTTATCTTTGTTGTGTGTTTTTCTGTAAATATAAAAGTCACCTGTAAACGGCTCTAGCTCACCAGGATTTTGTGTCAGTGATGACCGAGCGGAAACCATTTTTCTGATTTTATTCAAAAGCTGCTCGTCATGGTTCAGTCCTGCTGCTTTAGTAATTATGGAGCCTATGGAAGCTCCGAATAAACCAGCTGCGGACAAAATTAAAACTTGACCTAAAAAAAACTCAGTGCTGGCTGGCTCTGCATCCCCTTGTAAAAACAGTCCGAATGCTAACATTCCGACGCAAGAGGGTATTAATAGTATTTGGATAAATTTTTTATTCATAACTCTATATCGTATGCTGTGTTGTTCCCAAGGACAAATTTACCTTGGTCAACCACTCCTCGTACCCTTCGCGTCCCATCAAGCCAAAGGTCGCCTTCTTTCCGGTTTCGACGGCGGGTTGGTCGTAGGGGTCGATGTTGAGCATCAGCCCGGCGTAACTCGTGGCGATCTGCCAGAGGGCGATGAACTCGCCGATGTGGTGCGCATCGACCTTCGGGAACTTGATGGTCAGGTTGGGACGGACGGAATCGAGGAGTGCGTATTCGGTTGCCCGCTTCTCTGCATTGAGCAACTCGGACATGCTCTTGCCTTCTAGATAACTGATCGCTTCGACGCCCATGCCTGTGGGGATGGTGATGTCCGTGTCGAACTCTTCGACCTCGAGGAACATGAAGACCTTGTCGTTCGGGCCTTCGCGGTAGAGCTGGACCTGTGAGTGCTGGTCTGTTGCGCCGAGGGCTTTGATGGGGGTGAATCCTGAGAAGACGATCTCGTTGTTGAGATCGAATTTTTTGCCTAGGGACTCGGCCCAGAGCTGGCGGTACCAGTCGGCCATGAGGTACAGCGAGTTGCAGTACGGCATCATGACATGGTTTGGTTTGCCCTTGCGGGTGCCCATTTCTACGAGGAGGAGGGCCAGCATCGCGGCGGGGTTTTGGTGGAGGTCTTCGGTGGAGCAGCGTTCGTCCATGGCTTTCGCACCGTCGAGCATCGCGTCGATGTCGATGCCTGCGACGGCGGCGGAGAACAAGCCTACTGGTGAGAGTGATGAGAAGCGGCCGCCGACACCTTCGGGAACAGGGAGAGTAGTGATGCCTTCCTCGTCGCAGATGGTGCGCATGGTGCCTATTTCGGGATCGGTGATGGCGACGACATGGCTGGCCCATTTTTTGCCGAGGGCTTGTTGGAGGCGTTCACGGATGATCATGAACTGGGCGGCGGTCTCTGCGGTCTCGCCGGATTTGGAGACGACATTGAAGAGGGTTTTCTTGGGATCGCACACCTTCAAGATCGAATCGAGGTAGACGGGGTCTACATTGTCGACGACGAAGACTCTGGGGCCGTTGCGGTCTTTGGAAGATTGGAGGTTGTGAGTCGCAGGGTTGAGTGCGGATTGGAGGGCGATGTTTCCGAGTGCGGAGCCGCCGATGCCGAGGACGACGAGGCTTTCGTATTTCTGGGCTTCTTTGGCGATGGGCTTGATTGCGCTCACATGCTCGGATCGCATGGGTTCTTGCCAGAGGTTGTACCAGCGTTCCCAGTTGGTGCCTCTGGTTTTGGCGAGGGATTGGGTGAGGGACTTGATGCCTTCGGCGGCGGCGGATCCTGGGGCGATTCTGGCCTCGTCGAGGCCGTGAGGACCGACGCGGGCGGAGAGCATGTTGGCGTAGTTGATGGTGATCATGTTGATAGCGTATGCCAATTGTGGGCATTGCGGGGCGGTCTATGCGATACCATTAGGAGATGGTGATGCAGCACGCACATTCTGATGAGGCGGGGGACGCGGGAGAGCGGGTGATCTTTGATGATCGGCCTCATCCAGTGTTTATCGTCACGCAGGCGTGGCGGTGGATTGTGTTTGGGGTGTTGCTTTGGGGGGTGATGATCTGGCTCGATGGGCGGGTACAAGGGTACGGGCTGGCGTTCTGGGCTTGGGTGGTCTTGGGGATGGTCGCGGTAAGGGTCGTGGTCGCGGGGATTGATCGGGCGGTGCGGGTGCATCGACTGACGGAGAGTCGGATTATCGCGCAGTACGGGATACTCAACACGGTGCGGACGGAGATGCCTCTGTCGCGGGTGCAGCATCTGGTGGTGGTGCGGACGCTTATCGAGCGGCTCTTTGGGATCGGTTCGATCGGGATTAGTAGTGCTGGGACGGGTGGGGTTGAGCTTGTGTGGCGTGGTGTTGAGAAGCCTGAGGAGGTTCGGGAGATGATCCGGAAGGTGATCGAAGGCGAGGGTGGGAACGGTGGCAAAAGGATGGCGGTGATCGGATTGGTTGGGGGGATCGGGTCTGGGAAATCGACGGTGGCTTCTGCGTTTGCGGATCTGGGGTGTGTGGTGTCGGATTCGGACAAGGCGGGGGCGGCGGTGTTGACGAGGCCCGAGGTGGTCAAGGAGTTGGTGCTGTGGTGGGGGGATGAGATTCTGGATGTGGAGGGTGCTGTGGATCGGAAGAAGGTTGCGGGGATCGTGTTTCGGGATCGGGAGCAGCGGGAACGGCTTGAGAAGTTAGTGCATCCGTTGATTCATGCGGATCGGCATGCGTTGATCGAATCATCGAGGTCCGATGGGGGAATTCGCGCGGTGATTGTGGATGCGCCGTTGTTGTTTGAGGCGGGGGTGGATTCGGAGTGCGATGCGGTGGTGTTTGTGCAGACCCCGAAGCGAATTCGGGCCCAGAGGGTGCAAGAAACGCGTGGTTGGGACGAATCTGAGCTGGATCGGCGAGAAAAAGCACAGCTTGGACTTGAACATAAGCGAGAACGGGCCGATCATATAGTGACCAACGGCGGGTCGCTCGACGAACTGCTGCCGCAAGTCGCCCAGATCCTCAAAGATATCGAAAGTACGCTTTGAGGAATGGATGGGGCTTTGGGGGTCAACGCTTCCCACTTGATATTTGAATACGGCCTTGCAAGAAAGTTTTGATGGCCGTTTCTGATTTGTGTACCACTTTCCTTTTTACATCAAATAGTCCAGTTCTGATTCCGGCTGCGGGTGCTCTTTGGTTGAGCGTGCGGCACAATGGGGTGCAGGACACACGGGGTTGACTCACAATGAGTAAAGCTACAGAAGTTGCTGAAAAAGGTGCTAAGGCACCCGCATCGTCCAAGAAGAAGGCAGCCAAAAAGGTTGCCAAGAAGACGACCAAGAAGACCACGACCCAAAGCTCCGCTGCCAAGAGCAAGTCGGAAGCCGCTCCAAAGTCGGAGACCAAAAAGCCGGCGGCTGAGAAGGTGGCGAAGACCGCGCCGAAATCAGATGTGGAGTCCAAGTCATCAATTGGTGGCGAATCGAGCCAGTCCAGTGGAGCAGGATCGAGTGGGTCAAGCGGTTCGAGCGGCGGGTCGTCTAGCCAGAGCAATGGCGGCGGTTCGGACAACGGTGATGGGGGATCACGCAACCGACGCAAGCGCAAAAAACGGCGTGGATCCAGCGGTGGGGGTGGCGGCGGCGGCGGTGGCGGCGGCCAGCAGAATAATAGAAACAACGGCGGCGGGCGATCTCGATCGAGCTTTAACTATGGCGTGCTGCCATCGGATGAAGAGCTCGAACGCGAAGCAGAAGAGCTTGAGCGGATCATCGCTGCTTCGGACGGCACGATGGTCGATGAGGGGATCTCGCTCAATGACCTTCAACGGATGAAGATCGACGAGGTCTTCGAGGTCGCCGAGAAGGAGGGGCTCGAGGACTTCCACCAGATCCCGAAGCAGGACCTGATCTTTAAGATCCTCAAGGTCCGGGCGACCCGTCAGGGCATTATGTTCGGCGAGGGTTCGCTGCAGGTGATGTCGGACGGGTTCGGATTCCTTCGGAGTCCTGAGCTTTCCTACCTGCCCGGCCCGGATGATATTTATGTTTCACCTTCGCAGATCCGTCGGTTTGGGCTGCGTCGTGGGATGACGGTTCGCGGTGCGATCCGGCCGCCAAAGGAATCGGAGCGGTACTTTGCCTTGCTCAAGGTGGAGACGGTCAACGACCGTGATCCGGCACAGATCCATGATCTTGTCAACTACGAGGACATGGTCCCGATGCACCCCGAGGAGCGGTTCCTGCTTGAAAACGAGAAAGACGCGATCGAGACTCGGATCGTGGATCTTGTTGCGCCGATCGGGAAGGGTCAGCGGGCGTTGATTGTTGCGCCGCCTCGGACCGGTAAGACTGTGCTCTTGCAGAAGATGACCAAGTCGATCTCGGAGAACTATCCGGAGTCGAAAGTCTTTGTGCTGTTGGTTGATGAGCGACCCGAGGAAGTGACAGATTTTAAGCGGAATGTGTCCAAGGGTGTTGAGGTTGTCGCCTCGACCTTTGACGAGCAGTCGTCGCGGCATGTGGCGGTCGCCGAGATGGTAATCGAGAAGGCCAAACGGCTCGTTGAGTACGGCGAGGATGTTGTCATCTTCCTGGACTCGATCACGCGTCTGGCGCGGGCGTACAACTCGGAGATCACCCACTCTGGCAAGATCATGACCGGTGGTCTGGATTCCAACGCTCTCCAGCGGCCCAAAAAATTCTTTGGTGCTGCTCGCGCGATCGAGCGGGGTGGTTCGCTGACCATCATCGCGACGGCGCTTGTCGATACCGGGTCCAAGATGGACGAGGTGATCTTCGAGGAGTTCAAGGGCACGGGCAACTCTGAGCTGCATCTTGATCGTCGTCTTGTTGAGAAGCGGATCTATCCGGCGATCGATGTTGCGGCCTCGGGCACGCGGCGCGAGGAGCTGTTGATGGATCCCAAGGAACTCGAGCTTGTGTACCGCTTACGGAAGGTCTTGGCCGATATGAATGTGGTCGAGGCGATGGAGCTGCTCAAGACCCGGCTTGGCAAGCACAAGACCAATGCTGAGTTCCTGATGGCGATGGCCCTGAGCTAGTTTGATGGTGAAACATCGGGCGGAACATGTGAACCCGGCCGGGCTTGGTGTGGTACACTCATAGTGCCTGCCAATGCCTATAGAGATGATTTGGGCTTGGTTTGATACACAGGCAGGGAGCCAGTATTTATGTCCAGTATCCACCAGCATCACAGCCCGCTCAATGACGGGATCGGGGTGCGCGAGGGGGTATCGCGTGGGTTGAAGATGCTCGGCGCGGGGGTGTGGGGGCTTGCGCTTGGGGTGATCGGGATGTGGATTCTCTTTGACCCAGGGCTTCCGGGATTTTTGGGGCGGCTTTCTGGCTTGGAGCGGGGTCTTGTCGGGCTTGGGATGCTTATCGGTGGGCAGTTGGTTTTTTTATTGTTTGTTGCCGAGCGGATCTTTGTGAGGACGCCTCGGATGATGACTTCTGTTGTCCACTGGGTGCTGTTTGTGCTGGGCTCATTGTGTGTTGTGCTGGTTGTTGGTGCACGGATGTTTTTTGGAGGGGCGTGATGGATCACAAGCTTCGTATATTGAAATATGTCACAGCCGCGATTGTTTCGGCGGGTGTAATCACACATGAGGGCTCGGCGCAGATCAGCGGGGAGCGGGCCGCCGATGCGATCGAGACGGTTGTTGGATTGGACCTGTCGCTCAACGAGTCGGTGTCGCCCGCGGATTACACGCTTGGGATGCACCTGTTAAATATGGCGCTCGATCTGGATCCATACGACGCGGATCTTGCGAGATCGACTGTTGAAGCCGCGTGGTCTGCGGGTGACCATGATGTGTTGATCCATGCAACGAGAGCGATCGTTCGCAATGATCCGAGTGACACGGTTGCCCAGTTGAGATTGATCAGCGCGATTATCAATCGTGAACAGACGGTCGAAGCACGGCTCGTGGCATACGAACGGTTCCTTGGTCAGCAGGGCGAATCGATTGATGCTTCGGTGCGATCGAGGCTGACGCTCGATATGGCGCTTCTTGAGCGGGAACGGGGCAATGAGCCCGGTTTCCTGTCGGCGCTGCGGAAAGCCGCCAAGCTTGATACCGCCAATAAAGAAGCGCAGTCTTTGGTTGCTCAGCACTATTCGTTAATCATCCCCGAGGCGTCAACGCGGATGCGTTTGCAGATGCGGGTGTTGTATGCCGATCCGCTTGACCCGCATGTGCACATAGCGATTGCTCGGATGTGCGCTGCCGAGGGGGCTACGGATGCGGCCTGGCGTTTCTTGAATAACGGGATCTCGATCTTTCGGATCGATGCTGGGCAGGTCCCGCCGATGCTTCAGGAGCAGCAGCTCTCTTTGCTCTGGCAACACGAGGGTCCGCAGGCGATTCTTGATCAACTCAACCCATCGCTCGCTGATGAGCGGGCGACGATGCAGGCGCGGATCGATGCGCGGATCGCGGCTGACGAACCGATAGATGATCTGACGCCGCCGGAAGAGATTTTGTATGAACCCGGGACGGACCGGATCCGGTTGCTCGCGGCCTTTATTCTCAACGATCAGGAAACTGTTGACTCGGTGCTGATGGATTTGCAACGGGGTCTCGTGACCTATTACTCAGCAATTAAAGAGCAGATGCAGGTGCGTGGGGCCAACCGGGGGGCATTGCTTGGGACATATCTCAATGAGGTGGTGACCTTCCAGACAATGCGTGCAATTGTGGGTGTGGATGCCGAGATTATTCGTCGCGACATGACAGACATTGTTTCGAACGCGCCGGAACTCGAGCGGTTCTTTCAGCCATTCGAGCCCTTTAGTCAGTATGCGGGCGGTGAATATGCGCAGGCGACTCAGAGTGCAATGAGTCAGCTGGCCGTGTCTGCGCCTCGTGATTTGTTGATTGCCCTTGCAAGCGAAAAACTGGGCAAGGTCGAAGAATCGATCCGGCTCTACACACAACTCACACTTGATTACCCTCTGCAGGCGACCGGGGCACTCGCTCGGTCTCGGCTTGAAGAGTTGACAAACGGGGCGGACCAGACCACAGCCGAGGGGAAGCTGATGGGCGAGATCGCTGAGGCTATCCCTGTCTGGCTCGACAAAATGATAGTTGATCCAGAGAATACCATGAGCCTGCGCATCGATCCTACTAATGGGAGTTATGACGCGGGGGAGGCGGCTGGGCTGGTGATCCGGCTGTCGAATCTGACAACGCTTCCGCTGTCTGTTGGGAATGCGCACCCGATCGATTCGAATCTGCTTATTGTTCCCGGGTTTCGTGAGATCGATAGCGGGTTCTCTGGGTTTGGCAAGGCGAAGGTTGTTGATCTTGGCCGTCGTTTGCGGCTGATGCCTCTTGAGGAGATGGTGATTGAGATCAATCCGGATTCGATCCAGACACGATGGTTGATTCAGACGCAGCCTCAGGCGGTTGTGCGTCAGCGATGGCGTGTGTTGCAGGGGTTCAAGCCGTTGCCATCTGGGGGGATTGTGAACTCGCCGTTTGCGTTGGTGAGTGAATCGCCTTTGATTGAGAGGCAGGTTCTTGGGGAGGCTTCGGATTCAGTCGCTGAGTTGACCGATGGTATTGGATCGTCGAATCCTGATGAGTTCAGGCGGAGTCTCATGGGTGCTGCGGCAGTTTTGTACAAACCCGATTCTCGTCCGGATCTGACCGAGGGTGATCTTGGTAAGATTGTCGACGCAATCCAAGCACGGTACGAGATCGCCGACACCGAGACCAAGATCTGGATGATGGGGGTGCTGCCGACCAAGATTGCAAGCTCACCGATGGGGTCGTTTGACGAATATGTTCAGCAGACCTTGACCGCGGATTCTCTTGTCGACATGGAGCTTGAGCCCGCGCTTGTTGCGATGGTTCTGATGACGCGTGTTGAATCAATGGCGTCGCCTGTGTTTGATGTCGCGCGTGCTCATTCGGATTCCCGGCTTGGTTGGATCGCCGATCTGATCGCCGAGCGGATCAATAATATTGAACCGATGTACGCCGGGACTGATACCCCGTTTGAAACCTTTGCTCCAAATCCGGCCGATACGGACGGGTATTGAGGGGCCAAGGCACGCCGATGGTGACGACCAAGCAACCGATTCCGGACGCGCCCGATCAAAGCCCTGATGGGGACATTGCGCCCCGCAGGCAGACCTCTAAGACGCGGTCTCTGGTGACCTTTGCGATCAGCCTGCTGCTGCTTGGTGGGGCGGGGTACTTTGTGTATGACGCGACCAACGGGCTCGAAGGGGTTTGGGAATCTGTACGATCGGCGCCGTGGTGGATGATCGTACTGATTATCATCAGCCCGCTCGGGAACCATTTGTCGGTCGCGATGTGCCTCCATGCTCTCCAGTCCAGGCACGGGAAGCTTGGTGTCCGAGAAATGATCGTGTTGATCGGGAGCGCGTGGTTGTTCAACTATCTCCCGATGCGGCCCGGTTTGATCGGGCGGATCGGGTACCACAAGGCGATCAATAAAATCCGTCTGCGTGATTCGCTCGAATCGTCGATCTGGTCGGGTGTGCTTGCGGGGGTGGCCAACTGTGTGCTGCTCGGGGTTGCTTTTTTGATGATGCGGTTTGATGGCGGGTGGGTGTTGTTGTTGCCCGCGGTGCCGGTTGCTTTGATGTTTGTTGTTTCAACGATGATGCCGGGCAAACGATCGCGATTGATGATGCTGGCGCTCGCGTATCGTCAGATCGATGTGATCGTGTGGCTTGGTCGCTACTGGCTCGCCTTTGAGGTGCTTGGGCTGGATCTGAGCATCGGGGATATTGCGGTGATCAGTGCGGTTTCGCAGCTGGCATCGTTGATGCCTTTGACTGGGTCCGGGCTCGGGTTCCGCGAATGGGCGGTGGGGCTGATGGCTTCTGCGGGCGGGCACGCGATGGGGACCGCGATGGCTGGGGATCTGATCAACCGTGCAGCCGAGACCTTTATTGTTGTTCCGGTCGGGCTGGTGTGTACCGCTCTGGTGGCGAGGCACTGGCGGCGGGTCAACAACGGGGCGGGTGCTTTAGCCGAAGATAATCCGCGAGCCGATGCCGAGGGTGATGACCAATCCGGGGACACCGGCGAGCAGGATCCAGCGGAAGGTTGAGAGATCCGACGGGGTCATCGGGCGGATCGTGGCGATTGGTCTCGCTTGTATCCCCGGTGCGATGAGATCATCGAGTCCCGCGAGCCAAGCGATCGAGCTTTCGAGTATCGCCAGGTTGCCCGGGAACGCGGTGGTGATGCGGCCGTCGACGAGATGTCCTTGGCTGAAAGTCAACGCGTCGTATATCCATGAGTTTGAACCGACGACGATGATCCGCTGGGTTTCATTGCTTTGGTTGCGCTCAGCGCCCGCGGCAAGGATCCACCGGTCCCGGCGCAGGTCTTTGGATTCATCAAAGATCGGCTGGTCACGGAGGTACTGGCGCGACTGGGCGGGTGTTGACCAGAGCTTGAGCCAGTCCCGCTCGGCCCAGAGGTCTTGCGATCCAGTATGGGTGAGGATCTGGAGTGTTTCGATCCCGACGCGGGGGTCAATCGTGATGGGGACCGACCAAGGGAGCATGGTCGAGAGCCCGCTGACGGCTTGGCCAATCGGATGGATTTCGGTATCGCTGTTGACGGCGGGGATGATGACGGTCGCGGGATCGGTTGTGCGATTGGTCGCTTGGAGTCTCTGGGTGAGCAATGTTCGTGACGGGTCCGGGATAATGCCAAAGGGGTCGAGCGCACTCACCAGCGGATCGGTGTCACCGATGGAACCAAAGATCGAGGGGGTGATCGAGACCAAGACGGATTCACCGGCTCCGATGAGCTGCTCGGCGATCTGCGCCAATGAGAGAGCTCTGCGTGCGCCCGTGATGCCGGTGTCGCCTCCGCCTGTTGTGGAGTCTGCGGCGAGGAAGATATAAACGAGGGGGCGCTGGCCGAGAGGGTCGAGTGTGCTCAGGGAGGGGCGGTCTGTTTCGTGGAGCGCGGCCCATTCGACGGCGTCGATGCCTCGTTGTTTGAACCGCGAGATGACTTTGGTGAGAAGGTTGGAGGTGCCGAAGAGTTCGCCTGGGTTGGCGACGTGAACGAATACCACGATCGGGTGCGACTGAATAACGAGCTGCCCCATCGCGGTGGCGATGAGCTCCTGGGCACGCGGACCGATGACCCCGGCGGGGGAGATCCCGGCGTCTTGGAGGATTTTGGCTGAGGGGAGCAGCGCTTCGAGATCCACGGCGGCGATCCCGAGCTCGGGTGGGCCGATGATGATCAATGCTTCGCCCGTCTGCAGTACAGTCTCTACGCGGTCGGCGTCGATGGGGGTTATCCGAGTGAGCCGATCAGCGGCTACGGCGAGCTCGTCGATGATCGGATCGAGGGTGTTTCCAAGTGACTTAGATGAAGCACGCGCGAGCGGGGCGATCTCGGGGGCCTGCGCAAAGGTGGCGAGTTGAGACCTGAGGCTTTCGAGTTGGAGGAGCTGGGCGTTGATCAGGGCGAGGCTCGAATCGAGTTCGGTATCGAGCACGCCTGCGGCGGTCGCGAGGTCCTGGGAACCCAGGCGGACGAGGGTGGCGCGTTGCTGGAAGAATGCGCGGTTGGTCGATGCGTTCTCTGACGAAGGATCGATCGCATCGCGGATGGATTCGAGACCTGGTGATGTTTCGAGCAGTAGGGTTGCCGAGTCGCTGATTGATTGAGAAACTTGTGCAAGGATCTGGGTATTCTGAGCGATGGAATCTGCTTCGCGTTCTCGGAGATCGGAGATCAATGCAGTGATCTGGTCGGAGCCTTCCGGGGTTGAGAGATCGATGATCTGAGCGGAGAGCGATTCAGAGGCGCGGTCGTAGGTGTCGAGGACATCGGCGACCAGGTCGAGGGCGAGGCGGTCCGTCTCGGTTTGGTTGAGCGCGAGGACGATCCGGGTCTGCCCTGGGAGTGCGCTGACCATGTTCTTGGCACGCGGCGAGAGCTTGTGGGCGCTGGTGGCGGTGACATCGATGCGGAAGTGGTGGTTGTTGGTGAGCACGCCGGCAAAGATCGCGGCTGATCCTGTTGCGGTGACAAACGCTGCTCCCATGATGATCAGCGACCAGCGGGATCGCGCAAGGCGGCGGGATTCGAGGACCCCGGCGGTCAGGGCGATCATCCAGGCGCTGGCGATGACGAAGAAGAAGACGGTTGCTGAGTCGATCACACCTTTGCCCAGTTCCCCTGCTCGGCCGATGACCGAGAGCTTGCTGAGGATCGGGGCCAGCGTCGAGCCGGCTCTCGGTGCCAGGACCGAGGTGATGACCATGAAGAGGACGAGGACCATCATGGTGCCTAGGAATGCGAGCGTTTGGCTTGATGTCGTTGAGGATGCGAGGAGACCGATAGCGAGGTAGAGCGATCCGACAAGCAGCAGCATCAGGTAGCCCGCAAAGATCGGTCCCGGGTCAGGCATCGGGTCGCTGACGATTGCGAGCACGATCGGGTAGGCGAGCGATGGGAGGAGCATGAGGGCGAGGAAGAGGATCGATCCGAGGTACTTGCCGCAGGCGACGGCCCAGTCTCCGGCGGGGGTGGTGCGGAGAGATTCGAAGCTGCCGGTGCGGTATTCCTCGGACATGAGACGCATGGAGATCGCGGGGGCGATTGGGATCAGGAGCCACGCCGAGGCGGAGAAGAAGTACCGCATCGAGCCCGGGCTTCCAGGGATGAGGGTCTGGTTGACAAAGAGCACGGCGGACAAGAACGCGAAGAGCGCGATGATAATCCATCCTGCGGGGACACGGAACATCGATACGAGCTCGCGGACCGCGAGGGTCCAGATGAGCTTCCAGGCGACAGCGAGTTTGGTGAGCAGGTCTCGCATCATGGCGTCACCTCACTGGGGGTGGTCATGTTGGGGGCGATTGGGGTGGGGTCGATCAGGCTCATGAAGATGGATTCGAGCGTTGGTTTCTGCTGGGTGAGCTCGCGGATGAAGAGGCCTTTGTCCTCGGCGGCTCCTGCGATGGGTTCGCGGAGATCGCCCTCGTTGGGGAGCGCATTGACGACAACGCGGGACCAGCCTCGGCTGGCATCGTCGGGCTGGGTGTCTGCGGCGATGGTCGAATCCACCCCCGGGACCGCGGCCAGAACGCGCAAGGCGTGCGCGATACCTGCGGTTGGGTTGGTTCGAATTTCGATGGTGTATTTGGTCGAGCCGGGCGAGGCGTTGATGAGGGCTTGGGGCGAGCCGTCGGCTTGGATCTGGCCTTGGTTCATGATCATGACACGGTCGCAGGTGCGTTCGATCTCGGGGAGGATGTGCGAGCAGACGAGCATGGTCTTGTCTTGGGCGAGGTCGCGGATGAGGGATCTGGACTCTCGGATCTGTGAGGGATCGAGCCCGTTTGTGGGTTCATCGAGGATGAGGACGGGTGGATCGTGGATTAAGGCTCCTGCGAGCCCTACGCGTTGTTTGTAGCCTTTGGAGAGCTGACCGACGCGGCGGCGGGCGACATTGTCGATATGGCACATGCTCATGGCGCGATCGATGGCCGGTTTGATGTCTTTGGTCTCGACCCCGAAAAGTTTGGCCCGGTGCTTGAGATAGCCTCGGACGGACATTTCTGGGTAGATGGGTGCTTGCTCGGGCAGGTAGCCGATTTGGGACTTGGCCAAGGATGGCTGCTTGGAGATGTCGTAGCCCATAACCGTAATAGACCCTGAGTCTGGTGCCAAAAACCCCGTCATCATGCGAATAGTGGTGCTTTTGCCCGCTCCGTTTGGTCCGAGGAGCCCGACAACCTGGTTATCCCCGAGTTCGAAGGACACTTTGGTGACGGCTTTGAGCGGGCCGAAGGATTTCGAAATATCTCGGACCAATATCATAGAGTTCTGGGGGCTCCATAGGGTTCAATGCCGATACTAGCGTGATAGTCTCGTGAAAGAAGGTTGATTGTTGGACCCGATGGCCAGGCACATACGAATAAAGGTTTTAGAGCAGGTACTTTCATAAGGGCGATCGCCTTTCCGGCTTGAAGTAATGCAGTTCTCGATGGTGAAAACACAACCCAAACTCGTGATCGTTGGTGCCTCCCCGGAGGAAACCGCCCAGCTCAAAGAGACGCTGGGAGATCGTTACGAGATTGTGGTTCAGCCCGATGAGTCGAGCGTTGCCGCGGTGCTCAAGGCTCTGGGCGAGGGTGTGTGCATTGTGAACCCAGAGGGCGAGGTGCTTTGGTCAAACGAGTACTTCGAGCTGCTGGATGAATCTGTTCGGAGGCGGGTCAAGGCGTTGTGCCTCCAAGCGGCCGATGCGATCCCCGGCTCGATGCACGACACGAGCAGAAGTGGTGGGGCGATGGTGACCAAGCATCGGGTCGAGACAGACGAGAGTGTCCGCTCGTTTGATGTGTACATCACCGGGATCGCCAGGGTCGAAGGAGAGGAAATCCAGACCGGGCGAGTAGCGGCGATCGTGCGCGATGTGACCATCGCACAAAGGACCCAGAAGAAAATGGACGCGATCGATCGCGCAGGGTTTGAGCTTGTGCGGATGGATGTTGATCAGATCCGCGAGATGAACGCGCTTGAACGCCTGCAGCTGCTTGAGCAGCGGGTGATCAAATACTCGCACGAGCTTCTGCGATCGGATCACTTCGCGATTTTCTTGACCGATCAGAAAACCAATAAGCTCCAGCTGGTGATGCAGTCTGGGTTGCCTGTCGAGATTCAGGATCTTGATTTGTATCTTGAAGCCGAGGGCTCAGGGATCTCTGGGCGAGTGGCGACAACCGGGAAGAGCTATGTGTGTTACGACACGCTGTCCGACGAGATGTTCCTCCCGGGATTGACCGGGGCGAGGTCCAGCTTGACTGTCCCGTTGCGGGTGTCAGACAAGATTATCGGGATCATGGATATCGAGAGTCAGCAGCCTGGGGCGTTTGATGATCAAGACCGTCAGTTCGCTGAGATCTTCGGTCGGTACATCGCGATGGCGTTGCACATGCTGCAGCTTTTGGTGACCGAGCGGTCCGCGACCAATCAGACTGTGTCGGGTCGGTTCGAGGGCGAGATCAATGAGCCTCTCGAGGACATTATACAAGAGATCGACTGGCTCAAAGAGCATCAGAAATCGGCCGATCCCGAGACAAGCCGGCATATCGATCGGATATTGAGCGATGTTTCTTCGATCAAGGATCGGGTCAAATGTGTTTCTGAGGGCCCCCAGAATCTGCTGGGCGTGGATGAGGCGCTCACGCAGCGGGAACAAGACCCGCTGCTGATCGGGAAGCGTGTGCTTGTGGTTGACGACAATCCCAAGATCCGCAAAATCATCGGCGATGTGTTGAGTCATCGTGGGTGCGACACAACGGTTGTCAACGATGGGGCGAGGGCCATCGAGATTCTCGAAGAGATCAAGGAGCATGGGACCGAGCCGTTTGATCTAGTGGTTTCTGATATCCAGATGCCCGACCGAAACGGGTACGAGGTCTTTAGTGCGGTCCGTCGGTGCAACCCTGAGACACAGGTGATCCTGATGACGGGGTTCGGGTATGACCCACACCACTCGATCGTGCGGGCGTCTCAGGAGGGTCTCAAGAGTGTGCTGTTCAAGCCGTTCGAGATCGAGCTGCTGATGACCCAGGTGCGTGAGGCACTGGAAACGAGTTCCAAGTAAAGACTATTTCTTTGTCGCGATCAGCACACGGTCGAGCCCGTCGGCGTCTTTGGCGATGCGGGCTTGGGTGAGGTCTTGGTGGTTGTTTGCTAGATCGAGAGCTCGGGGCGTGCAGACCGAGGCGAGCTCGATGAGTAGGAGCCCGCCTGGGGAGATCAAGGCCGGGCCGCGTTCGATGAGTGGGGTGACGAATTCCATGCCGTTGTCGTTTGCACGGAGGGCCATGGTGGGTTCGTGGTCTTTGACATTGGGTTCAACGCTGTCCCATTCGGAGTCTGGGATGTAGGGCGGGTTGCTTACTAGATATCGCAATGAGCCGGCACTCCCCGCGACGGGATGGTTCTCGATGGGATCGAGGAGATCGCCTTGGACAAGCTCTACGCGATCGGTGAGTTCGTGGAGTTCGATGTTTTCTTTGGCGACATCGAGTGCGTCTTGGGAGAGGTCCGATGCGATGATGCGCGATCCGGGCAGGTGTTTGGCGAGGGCGGCGGCGATGCAGCCACTGCCGGTGCAGATGTCAGCGATCATCATCCCGATCCCGGCGTCGGATTCACGCAGCGAGTTGCTGTCCGGGTTCTTGCGTGCGTGCTGGAGGACCTCTTCGACAATCGTGAGTGTTGAGGGCCTCGGGATGAGGACGCGTTTGTCAACCTTGAACCGCATGGTGAAGAACGATTCTTCGCCGACGAGGTACTGGATGGGCTCGTGGTTGAGTGCGCGTTTGACGAGATCGCGGAGGGAGTCGCGTTCGAGCGGGGTGCTCGGGCGGTCGGGGTCCATGTAGAGCTTGAGTCTATCAACACCGAGGATATGGGCCATGAGCATCTCGGCCATGCGGCGGGGCGAATCGAGGTCCTTCTTGACGAAGGCGTCGTTCATCCATGCGAGCAGATCGCGGGTTGTCCATGATTGATTTGTTGCTTGAGCCACAGCACAAGTGTACCCGCATTGAACGCTTTTCGTGCTTTATTTGCCGCCGAACCAGTCCTTTGAGACCTGGGCGTCGACCTTGAGCGGCACTTTGAGGTCCATCGCGTCCTCCATGCGGGCGATGACCAAGGGCATCACGGCGTCCACCTTGTCATCGGGGACTTCGAAGACGAGTTCGTCGTGGATCTGGAGGATCATCTTCGTGCCATCGAAATCAGAGCCTTTCTTTGCATCGGTAATGTCCCGATGCAGGTCGATCATCGCGATCTTGATGAGGTCGGCGGCGGAGCCTTGGACGACGGAGTTGATCGCGACGCGCTCGGCGAGGGCACGGCGTTGGGGGTTGCGGGCGTCGATCTCGTTGATCGGGCGGCGCCGTCCCATCATGGTTTCAACATAGCCGTGGGCTTGGGCGTAAGTCACGCACTCTTGGAGGAAAGTGGTGATGTTTGCGAACTTGGCTTTGTAGTCGTCGATGATGGTGGCGGCTTCGCCGTTGGAAATTTTGAGTCGGCGGGCGAGGCCGTAGGGGGTGACGCCGTAGACGATCCCAAAGTTGACCATTTTGGCGCCCGAGCGTTGGTCCTTGGTGACCTCGTCGAGCGGCACATCGTTGATCTGAGCCGCGACGGCTTGGTGGATGTCCTCACCCGCTTCGAATGCGGCGATGAGCGCGGGGTCTTCTGAGAGATGGGCGAGAATGCGGAGTTCGATCTGGGAGTAGTCGGCGGTGATGAGTTGATGGTCAGCGGGGGCGACGAAGGCCTTGCGGATCTCGCGTCCGATGTCCGAGCGGATGGGGATGTTCTGGAGGTTTGGGTCGGAGGAACTGAGCCGCCCGGTCGAAGCGCCTGTCTGATGGAAACTCGCGTGGATGCGGCCGGTTGTTTCGTTGATATCCTCGGCGAGTGCTTTGAGATAGGTCGATACGAGCTTGGTGAGTTTGCGGTATTCGAGGATCTGTGTCGGGATTGGGGTGATGATGTCGGGGTCGAGGGCGAGTTTGTCGAGGACCTCGGCGTCGGTTGAGAATCCGGTTTTGGTTTTTTTAACGGGTTTGATGCCGAGGCCTTCGGGCTCGTCGTCTTCCTTGTTGAACAACGCAGCGGAGAGTTGCTTGGGGCTATTTAGGTCGAAGGTGCGGCCGATCGCGTCTTTGGATTCGGCGTTGATCTCTTCGATGAGCTGATCGATTCGGGCTTGGAGGCGGGATTCTTGCTTGGCGAGTTCTTCGCGGTTGACGATAACGCCGTTGCGCTCCATGGTGGCGAGGACATCGACGAGGGGCATTTCCAGTTCCCGGTAGAGTTTGGTGAGGGAGGGTTTGTCTGCGAGGTCTTTAGCGAGGATGTCGTTAAGTTGGAGGGTGACATCAGCGTCCTCAGCGGCATACGGCCCGGCCTGGGAGAGCGGGACCTGATCGAAGGTTCGTTGGTTCTTGCCCTTGCCGATGAGGTCTTTGATCGAGATATTGGTGCGTTCGAGGAGTGCGAGGGCGAGGTTGTCCATCGAGTGGCTGGAGCGCGAGGAGTCGATGATGAAGCTGGCGATCATGGAGTCGCCGGCGGTGGGGTGGGCTGCTGTTGGGAGATGCCCACGCAGAGTGATCCCGGCGTTGTGCAATACGGTCAGATCGTATTTGAGGTTGTGCCCGACCTTGGCGATGGATTCATCTTCGAGGATCGGCTTGAGCGCAGCGATGACAGTCTTTGTGCTCAGGTGCTCGTCTTCATCGGGGGCGAGGCAGGGGATGTAGTAGGCGGTGCCGGGCCTGTGGGAGATCGAGATGCCGGCGAGCTTGGCGCGCATGGTGCGGATGTTGGTCGTCTCGGTATCGACGGCCAGCAGCTCGGCACCCTTGATCTCTTTGAGCATGGTGTCCAAGTCGGATTTGGTTTGGACGGTTATGTAGTCGCCAAGGGCCGTTGTGGTGGGGGAGTCGGTGGAGACTTGGTCGAAGAGTGAACCGAAGCCGCCCATTGCGGGTTGGGCTTCTTTCTTAGGGGTTTCAACTGGCGAGTCCAACCCGATCATCTTTTTGATGTCGTCTTGGTAACGGTTGAAGCCGAGCTCTTTGCAGATGGGGAGGAGTTTGTCGAGGTTGATCTCTTCGACGGCAGATTTTGCAAGATCCAGTTCGATCGGGACATCGTGGTGGAGGGTGACGAGGTCTTTGCTTAGGGGCAGGAGTTCCTTGCTCGCAATCAAGTTCTCGCGTCGTTTGCCTTTGATGGTGCCCGCGTCTGCGGCGGCGAGGACGGCGGGGATGTCGTTGTGTTCGACGAGGAGTTTGGCGGCGGTTTTAATTCCGATGCCCGGGACGCCGGGGATGTTGTCAGCGGTGTCGCCCATGAGGGTCAACAAGTCGATCATCTGGTCGGGGCGGATGCCGAGGTCGTCCATGAGGTGCTGCTCGGTGATGAGTTCGTCCTTGTGGAGGTCGTACATCTCGGTGGGCGGTGCGCCCTCGCCCAACAGTTGTTTGAGGTCTTTATCCTTGCTGATGATGCGGACGCGGACATCGGGGTGCTTGCTCGAAAAGTCCGTCGCGATGGTCGCAAGCACATCGTCGGCCTCGAAGCCCTCGCACCCGATCACCGGAACGCCGATTTCTTTGAGCAACGCAAGAGCGCGTTCGACCTGCGGGAAAAGGTCCTCGGGTGGTGCGTCGCGGTTCGCTTTGTAGTCTGGGTACAGCTGGCTGCGGAAGGTGCCCTTGTCGCCTCCGACATCGAGGGCGACGGCGAGGTAGCTGACTTTGCCGTCGTTGTTGAGGTGTTTGCCGTCGTTGCGGAGGAGCTTGAGGAGCATGCCGACGAAGCCGTAGGTCATGTTGGTGGGTTCACCGGTGACGGGCGAGGACATGGGGGTGCGGATCGCGTGGTAAGCGCGGAAGAACTGGGCGAAGCCGTCGATGAGGTAGAGTGTTTTCACAGACGGAGGATAGGGGGGGTTGTGCTATGATTCTGACTGATCTGTCTGTTCTTGGTAGGTGTCGAGCTTGGGTCTTCCACGCAATAACCAGATTAGCCAAAACAATGGGGTGTCGATAATCGATATATCAAGGCAGGCGACAATGCTTGCCATGACGAATCGATTGAAGGGGTACTCAACAGGCAGGAAGAGTGTTCCCAAGAATAAAAATGGGGCACCCATCAAGGGAAGCCTTGATCCAAGATAGATTGTTCGCTTTCTGAACCATTTGTTGTAGTACCAGACGATGGGTATGCCTGTATTTGTGATGGCGATGATGAAGCCTACGAATAGAAGTGCAACGCTAATGATCCACAGAATGATCATTTATGAATCCTGATTCACCAGATGCTCCATCGGTTTGCCCGGCCAGTTCAATCCTGAGTTCACGCCCGTCACCTGTTCGTGGAGGATAGTCAATCGCCGCGAGTACGCCTGCGATTGGGTGATGCCTCGGCGGCCCATGACGGACATGGAGATATCAACAAACTTGCCGAGCCTAAAGGATTTTTCGCCGGCGTCGGTGATCCAAGCGAAGGCGTCGATGGTGCCTGTCATCGCGCTGCTCGCGGCGTACATGACGCCGGTGCCGACGATCGCGCCGGTCATGATGCGGGTGCCGATGGCGGTTTTTGCGTGGTCGCCCATGGTGACGCCGAGGAAGGTTTGGCCTGTTTTTTCTATCTTTGAGTTTTTAGATGCGCGTGCGTTGACCTCGGCGTAGGTGTTGAGCAGGTTCGAGTTGGTCGTGTCGGCTCCGAGATTCGCCCACTCGCCGATCCAGCTGTCGCCCAGATGACCGGCGTGCGCCTTGTTGGCGTAGCCTTGGAAGATTGTCCCGCCGATCTCGCCGGCGACCTTGCAGATCGGGCCGATCGCGGTGTTGGGCTTGATGTTGGCTTGTTCGAGGACGGTCGAGCCCGGTCCGATGTAGGCGGGGCCTGTGATGATGGTCCCGGGGCGGATGGTCGCGTTTTCTTCGATGACGACGGGGCCCAGTTCGGAGTTGAGGATCACGCCGGGCATGACTTCGGCGTCCGGGTGGATCGCGACGCCTTGTTCTCCGAGGATCATGACGCCGGGGGGGGCTTCTTCGACCTTCTTCATGTCTTTGGCGATGGCTTCGAGGTCGTAGGCAAGGCAGCGGTCGCGGAAGGCTCGCCAGTCCCACGGGGTGCGCATCAGGACGGTGTCATCAACCTCGATCGTTTTCATCTCGGGATTCCCGCCGCTGAGGAGCTTGGCGACATTTGATGAGGTGAGACAGACAGCGATCATGTCGTTTGTTTCTTTTTCGATCAGGACCTCTCCGACCTTGAGATCGGCGATTGCCTGGACCGGGAGCGGGCACCGGCCGTTGATCATGAGGATCTCGTCGTCGGTGTCTGCGGGTGGTTCGTTGACGGGTACGCCCGAATGCTCTGCGGCGAGTTCTTTGATGGGGTTTGGGACGACGATCCCGACGGGCTCAAGGTTGAAGGCGTGGGTGAGGCGTTCGGCGGTGGTCATCGCGCCGGTGCGGATCGCGTGGGCGGGACGGAGGTCGTTGAGGGGGCTCAGGGTGCCCTTGGCGTCGTTGAACAGGATGGATTTGCGTGCTTTGGTCATGTGACCAAATCGTAGGCGATCGTTCATTGAGTAGACAGAACGGGGCTATTTGATGTGGCGAGCAAAGCGCGTCGCGATCGCGGTGTGGAACCCGAAAGCGGGGGTCAGGGCGAAGAATATGAAGGAAAGCACCAAGGCCCCGGCCCCGGTGTAGAGCGACGATAGGGTGTGGTCCATCAGGGCATCCCCCGCGTCCCAAGCGATTTTGTCCCCGGCCAAAGCACGGATGGTGATGATCGAGACAACCAATATTTCAGCGATCAAGGAGGCCAAAATCGAGAGGAAGGCGATGGTGAGCGGGTTCCTGCGGATGACCATGCCCCGGACCGAGAAGATGAACTGGGCGGCCAGCAGGTACCCCAGCGCGTAGGGGCCGATGAGGGTAACCGGACCGCCGTTGTGGTGGTTGATCGGTGTGAGGAGGTCCATCGAAACCCCGAGGAAGATGGCGCACCAGAGGGCGTGCTTACGCGGGGCGTAGAGGGCGACAAAGACCAAGAGCGGGAGGACGACACTCGGGTGCACGCCGCTGGCACCGGCATCAAAAACAGGCAGCAGGGCGGTCTCTAAACCAAACCCGATCCACGCAAAGAAGAGCAGCACAAACCAGTTCATGGGGTGCCCCCCTGTCCAGATTGGCCCAGGTCTGGGACCCGGAAGAACACCTCTGGGACCGAGCGGAGATCAACACTCGGGCGGACGGTGATACGCTGGCGGAGCGGCTGGTTTGGTGACGGGGCGACGCTCTCGATGTGCCCGATCAGGAGCATTTGTGCGTGGCGCGGCCATTGATCGTCGAGCAGGCGGACTTCCATCCCGACGGTAATCGCGGGGGTGCTTTGCCCTGCAGTTGCTGGCGTGTTTGTAGGCATCGTGACATCGCCTTCGAGCAAGCCCTTGCCGATCGGCGAGAGCATGCAGCGGGCCGTCAGTTCGCCTGAGTTGTCGAGCATGACATTGCCCAGAAGCGGCTGGGCGTCCTTGGCGGTGATCGGGAGGACCAGGGCGGTCCGGTCGTTGGATTCAGCGACCCGGCCACAGAGCTGGACCGCGTTGACGACAACGACGGTCGATCGGTTCACACGCTCGTGCCCGCCCGATCGCACGAGCAAGAACTCGCGAGAGAGCCCCGTCACCGGGCGGGGGATCTGTGTCACCGCAATATCAGGAGTAAGAGCGGCACCAGATGAGAGCCGGTCTACCAATCCAGAGAGTTGGGTGTTTTCTTGCTGGGTGCGGTAAAGGAGTGTCCGGTATCGGTCGAGCTCGGATTGGAGTGCGTTCTCTCGCTGGGTCGCGTTCGGGTTAACCACAGACTGTGGGATGACGATGTTCTTGGTCATCGTAATAGGATGGGCGATCGGGTAGACCACAACCCGGGCTTGGGCACGGAACCAGCCTGTCCAATCGAGCCACGCGGAGGGGAGCATGCACAGGATGATCAAGGTTGTCACGCATATCGGCATCGACCAACGAACAATCGCGGGTTGATGATGCATGGCAGGACTCCCAAAAAGAGAAACGACGACAACTCACCACAGTCTACACGAACCGGGCGGGCTATGCCGGGAATAGGGGGGGGAGTTTGGGGGCGAATCAGATGTCTGAGTTGTTCTCGAGTGTGTCCTTCCAGACATCGATATTCTCGAGGTAAATCGCGGTGCCCCGGGCAACACAAGTCAGCGGGTCTTCGGCTAGGGTGACATCGAGCCCGGTGGCTTTGGTGATCTGGACCGGCAGACCGGTCAAAAGTGCGCCACCGCCAGCGAGGGTGATGCCGTTCTCGACGAGGTCGGCGGCGAGCTCGGGCTCTGCTCTTTCGAGGGTCCGAGTGACCGCTTCGATGATATTTGTGATCGGTTCAGAAAGTGCTTCGCGGACTTCCTGCGAGGTAATCGTGGTTTTGCGGGGCAGCCCGGAGACCATGTCGCGGCCACGGACTTCCATCTCGGTCTCTTCGCCTGTTGGTGCAGCGGATCCGATCTGGATCTTGACACGCTCGGCGGTTTGCTCACCGATCATTAGCGAGTAGTTTCGTTTCATGTGCGAGATGATCGCCTCGTCCATGTCATCGCCGGCGACGCGGACCGATTCGCAGTTGGCGATGTCCGCGAGCGACATGATCGCGACTTCGGTTGTGCCGCCACCGATATCGACAATCATAGATGCGGTTGCTTCGGCAAATGGGAGCCCGGCACCGATCGCGGCAGCGATGGGTTCTTCGAGCAGATAAGTCTTGCGGGCACCGGCGTGCTCAGCTGAATCAAATACGGCTCGTTTTTCGACAGCGGTGATCCCCGACGGGATCGAGATGACCACACGCGGCCCAAGCATCCGAACGCGGCCGGTGACTTTGGTGATGAAGTAGTTGAGCATCGCCTCGGTGATCTCGAAGTCCGAGATCACGCCGTCTTTGAGCGGGCGGACAGCGGTGATGGAGCCGGGGGTCTTGCCGAGCATTTCCTTGGCGACCCACCCGACTGCTTGGCCGCCCTTGAGGACCTGATTTGTCCCCTTTTTGACAGCAACCACGGATGGTTCATTGAGAACAATACCTTGGCCTCGGACCGCAACGAGTGTGTTGCAGGTTCCCAGGTCAATGCCCATATCGACGCCAAGCGGCCCTAAAAATCGTTCATACCACACGAGGGGTAGATCTCCATGCGTAAATCGTCCCAGCTTCTGTGCAGGACGAGGGTTTGATCATCTTATGCATAGAGCATACCGAAAGTTGGGTCAGAACGCCACCTGAGCCCGAATGGCTGAACTCTTGTGGATGGATCGTGGGAGACAGGGGGCGCAAAAACAGCATGCCGCCCGTCGGACCGGATTCCGATGGGCGGCATGCATGGTGTGGATTGTGATGGATCACGATCCATTTAGAGAGGAGTCAGTCACTTAGTTGCTTGCCACAGGACCGGTCGACTTCGGGGTTTCAGGTGTGATCTCGATGATCTGTGGCTCGATGTTGAATCCACGGACATTGTCTGGGGTGCCGAGGGTCATGTCGTCCTCGAACTCCTGAACGAGTCCTTCCTGATCGATCAAGAACTCTGCTTCGTCAACATAGTTCTTGTCGGCATCGCGTCCCGCGATCGCTTCGAGGCGTGCACGCTGCTCGGTGCGGATGCCCGAGAGGCGTCCATTGAGCTGGTCAAGCGAGTTGGCCTGGAAGTTGGAGTGGGCGTCGATGGTGTCCTGACGGTCTTCCATCATGTCGATCAGACGCTCGTTGCGGGCGATCGTATCAATCTGTGCATCGAGCTGGAACAGCTTGGCTTGGAACTCTGTACGCTCTGATTCAAGGCGTTCGAGGAGTTCTGCGAGTTGCAGTTCCTGATCGTTGAGGTAGCCAAGGTCGGTCTGCAGATCGGTCGCACGGGCCGCGTACATGTCACGGGTTTGCTGGATCTGGTTCCGCTTGGCGTAGGCGTCATCGAGGTCGATGGCCTTGTTATTGAATGAAACACGGACGATCGCACCAGGGTTGGACTCTTGGGTGTAGCGGGCCTGGGTAAGCTGGCCGCTGACTGTATCAAGATCCATGGCTGCGAGGTTGACGACCTTGACGGCGACCTGGAGCTCGCGGTCGAGCTGTGTGATCTGAGTCTGGACCTCTGTGAGATCGGAGCGGACTTCAGCGATCTTCTGTGGGTACTGTGCTTCCAGATTCTTGATCTGGGCACGCAGCATGATGGGGTCTTCGATGTTGTCATCGATGACGCTTACAACATTGGCCTTTGTTTGATGGATCATGTAGCCGACCCGTTGTGGGCCCGCGACCGCAACCAGTACGCCGCCGGCCAGGGCGGTGATCACGACGCCTCGAACGATTGTTTTTCCAAAGCAGCATCCCATGGCAGTCTCCTAAATACTCAATGTGCCGGACCATTCCGGCGTGTGTGGTGATCGGTTCTCTGTGTGAACCGTGTGATTTCCTTGGTTGCCGGTTTGATGTCCCGACATGTACTGACTGGGATTTAGTTGCTGAGAATTTCAGGTCGTCCAAGAAAATATGCAAAATCAGCGATTAGAGGCTTGAATCGGGGGTAGTTTTGGATTTTGCAACGCAGAGCGGGTCGGTCCGGGTATGCTTATAGAGATCAATGCAAGGTGAAACCCACGAGACTGGGTACCGAATAAGGTGATCCCACCACCTATCACCTCCCCATCTCATATGTATTTGCAGGAAAAGGGTCTCATGCTTACGAATATGACAACCAGCTTTATTGCTCGACTCCGCGCCAATGACGAAGCCGCGTGGTTTGAGCTCTGGGAGACCTTCGGTCCGGTCATCCGTATCCAGCTCACACGCTGGGGCAAGGGCCGGATCGGTGTAGAAACAGCGCGTGATCTCTCGCAAGAAACACTCGCGGCACTATCCAACTCAATTGAACGATACGACCCGGCACGCGGCGCCCGGTTCTCGACCTGGCTCCTCGCAATTGCAAAGCATGTGCTGGGTGATGAGATCGACCGCAGGATGGCTCTCAAACGAGGTGCTGGGAAGGCGAATGCCGAGTTTGATGAACGCTGGATGGTCGCCGATGCCTCTATGGGGGTAGACGAAGAATACGAAGCGTCGGTCTTCAGGGCAAAGGTGGAAGCCGCGATCCGGAAGGTTGAGTCCGAGTGCGATTTCATGGATTTTTCAATCTATCGGATGCGTGTGCTCGATGGGCAGAGCGGCAAAGAGGTCGCCGAGTCGGTGGGCGTGTCTGAGCCCACGGTTTCAAGGCGTCTGAGCAAGGTCCGCGACATGTTGCGCAACCGGCTTCAGGAAGTAATCTCGATTTATTCGTTTACCAATGAGGAACTCGATGAGGCCTCGCGAAATGGACTCTTGCTGAATCCCAACAGTGAGAGTGGCGGGCAGGCCGGGCCCGCGGACAAGTCCACCGATGTTTCATTCGACGAGGCAATCGGGGACATCTATCACCGGCAGATGGAGCTTCGGGCGGTTGACGAGCAGAACCTGATTTAAGGTCTGGCTCGAGCGTCCGAGAGAACGGGGCAAGTAATGGCACCTATAGCGACAATCATTGGGATCTTCCTCGCCATCCTCGCCGGGGCATTTGTGCTCGCGGCTGTGGTCTTTCTGTTCAGCACGATCTTCGGGCTGACCTTCAAAGCCCTCAAGGGGATCTTCTACATCATCGGTATGATCATTTCCAATATATTCACCTTCATCGGCTCGACTATCGCCGATTCGCTCCGCCTGGTTGGTGCGATTCTGGCAGCTGTGATCTTTGCTCCGCTGACCGTCCTGGCGATCGTCATCGGTCGGTGGTCGCGTTCGAAGCACCTCGCCAGCGCGTTCTCACTCGAATGCCACTCGGCGATCCGGTGTGTCTACCGCCTCGCGATTGGGAACCCTGCCCGTTTGCTGGGCTTGTCGAAAGCACTCGAAGGTGTCGAGCAGCGTGTCCCCGAAGCGATGGCCGCGGCTCCAACAAGTGACAAACCAAACAAAAAACGCGTCGGCGTATTCGACGGCTACACCATCGTCGGCTCCCTCAAGGGTGGCGGTTCGGGGGGCAAGCTCTACATCGCCGAACCAGACGAGATCAAGCAGGCCTCGTTTACCAAGCGGAGCATCGATGTTGAGCAGGTGGTCATCAAGGTGTTCTCGCTGCGTGATGGCTCTTCGATGCCTCAGATCGTGCGTGAGTCGCGGGCGCTTGATGCGGCCCGCAAGCTCGGGCTGGTCCTTGAGCACGAACTGACAGCAGAGCGATTCTTTTATGTCATGCGGTATGTCCCAGGCGAATCGCTTTCAGCGGTCACCCAGCGTATGCACTCGCTGAGCCCACGCGAAGGTCTCGATGATGCGCAACTAAAATATACCATCGGGTACGCAGATGATCTGTTGACCATTCTTGACACCTACCACCGCTCCGGTCTCTGGCACAAGGATGTCAAGCCCGACAACATCATCATCGACGGCAAGCACGGCGCCGCCAAGGCTCACCTCGTGGACTTTGGTCTCGTCACCCCGCTCCGCTCAGCGATGACCCTGACCACCCACGGCACCGAATACTTCCGTGACCCAGAACTGGTCCGCCAAGCCCTCCGTGGCGTGAAGGTCCACCAGATCGACGGATCGAAGTTCGATGTGTACGCCGCCGGTGCGGTGCTCTATTCCATGATCGAAAACTCGTTCCCGGCTCATTCGGGTCTCTCACAGATCAGCAAGCGGTGCCCAGATGCACTCCGCTGGATCGTTCGCCGCTCGATGGCCGAGTACGACCGTCGCTACCCGAGTTCCGCGGCGATGCTCGCGGACCTGCGAGTGGTGATGACAGCCGCAGATCCGTTTGCAGTCAAGCCTGTTGATCTTCCAAGTGTGAAGCTTGGTGACAATGTCGAGCCGGAACCTATCCCAGAGCCCATGCCGATCTACGGCGCCGCACCGAGCGATGCCGCGGGTTCGCCTGTTCCGCCTGCCGCCGCTCCGGCACAAGACGCTAATCCAGGGCATCGTGTTGGTCGTCCCAAGGTCAATTTGGTTGGCTGGTGGTCGGGCAAATACGCGGTCACCGGGCAGGTTGTGCCTCAGAAGAAATCAAAGGCCAAGAAGGGTTTTGTTGTTGAAGCAGGGATCGGCGATAACGGGCCGTTCGCAAATGTTGAGCATTCAGTCGGTCGCGAGCGGCTCACTCCTGTTGATGGCCGGAAGTCCGCCAAGGATCAGGTACGCGATGCACGCGGGCGTGCCCAGTCGATGCGTAACCGTGCCCAGTCGCGTCGGTGTGGTGGTCGCAAAGTGAAGGGTGCGTATGCCAATAAGCCCGGTCCGGGTGTTGTCCTTGCAGGGCTGCTGGGATTGATCGTGCTCTTTGGTGTGCCGGTTATTGTTGTGGGCGTGAACGATTCACGGAATCAGGCCACAGTAACAGTCCTGCAATCGCCTTCTGTCGCTGAGCTTCCTGAGTTTATTGAGAATCTGGACGACCACATCCCCGGCAATCTGCTTGTCGGCTTTACCCCGGATGAGCTCCCAAGAGTCAAGGCCAATGTATTGCTCGTCTCGCACCTTGCCAACTCCATCGATATCCAGACGCGTGCTGATCTCGCTGCTGGCCTGGCCATGCTCAACGAGCAAGGCATGAATACATTTGGTGAGTTTGGCCAAGACTCAACGGATTCGGACATCGAGTTCCTGGCCGACTTCCGCAACTCGATCGGCGCGATCCCGAGCGATTCTGATGAACTGATCATCCGTTCGCGTCAGTGGATCACTGAGCATGACGCCGCCGACGCGGTGATGCTTTTGACGACAGATCCTGAGAGCAGCGAGCAGCGGGTCATCCTGGTTGCTGAAGATTTCCACACCACGCAGTCTATTGATCGCGAGGCCGTGCCAAATATCCTCGGCCTGTTCCATGAGAACGGGTTCGCATCGATCCCGGATTGATTTAGCTGTTTGATATCGTGACGAGCGCATCGAGTGCTGATCGTGCCTTGCCTGAAGACAATGCTTCGCGCCCGAGTTCAAGACCCTCTCCGAACCCGTCGCACGCACCAGCGACAACAAGCCCGCCGGCAACAGTCAGCAACGCCATATCCGCAAACGCGGATTCTTTATTATCCAAGATGGATTGGATGATCTGAGCGCTGTGCTCGACATCGTTGGCTCGCACTTGATCAACAGTCACCCGTTCAAGCCCAAACTTGGTCGCATCAACAATCTCCTCGGCAAGCCGCCCATCGACCGCATGAACGACCCGCGTCGGTGCGGTGGTCGAGAGCTCGTCGAGCCCGTCGGTGGAGTGGACAACCATTGCACGCTTGATTCCCAGGTTGAGCAGCGTCTGGGCCATGGGGACAACAAGTTCGTCCTTGTAGACCCCGATGTGCTGGTAGTCCGCGCCCGCGGGGTTGGTCAGCGGGCCGATCGCGTTGAAGATCGTCGGCACCCCGAGCGCCCGGCGCGTTGGCATCGCGTGTTTGATCGCGGGGTGGTGATTGACTGCAAAGCAGAAGCACACGCCCGCTTCGTCGAGGCACTCGGCTTGGGTTTCAACTGATGCATCGACATTGACACCCAGGGCGATCAGAACCTCTGCTGAGCCGCGTCCGGTGCGAGAGCGGTTGCCGTGTTTGGCGACTTGCAGACGCTGGACGCCGCAGGATGATGGCGGGGTGACCCCGGCGAGGATGATCGCGGCGGCGGTCGAGACATTGAAGGTTTTCGGGGCACCGCCTGTGCCGCAGGTGTCGATGAGGACCGACCCTGGGTGGCGGGGGTACTCGACGCGGGTGACCTGCTCTCGCATCGCTTGGGCAGCCCCGGTGAGTTCGTCGCTGGTCGAATCGTGCATCGCCAGGAGCGCTAGGACCGCGCCGATCTGGGAACCATCGAGCTTTCCTTCGAGGATATCGCTGAACAAGCCGTGGCTGGTCGCCCGGTTGAGCGTTTCGTGGGCGAGGAGATGGGACATTGTGCGTTGAAAGTGATCCATAGAGCACGATAGGTCGAACCTTACGGCTTCGTTGTTTGTAGAATCAGGTATGCCCAGATCCAGCGAACTCCACATCCCGAAGACCACCGCTCTGGCGGGTCGCGTTGCCCGGGCGTTGCTGATGCGGTCGTGGGGGGGGATTCTGATGCGATCGCTGCCGATCGCGCTTGGCGTGGCATTGGTGCTCGTTGTTGCTCAGCGATGGTGGATTGGGGATGACTGGTGGTGGGGGATTGGGGTTGGGGCGGCGGTGATCGTTGTTGTGGGTTCTGGGGTTGTAGCTTGGCTCAAGCGGGTGGGTGAACTGGGTGCGGCGGGCTGGCTCGATGAGTCCGCTCAGACCCAGAGCCGGTACAGATCGGCCCTCGAACTTGTCACCAACAACCACACCGACCCTGCGTTCGCCTCTATTGCTGTTGCGCAGGCGGAGCATTCAGCTGCGGGGATCAAGTTGCCCTCCGATCAAGCGAAGCCCTGGCACGAGCAGAACAGTTTTTACCTCAATGCCGTATTGATTGCGATGATTGTAGTGGCTGGGATCTACATGCCGGCCCGGCCATCGCCTAATCCGATCGCCGCGCCGCCATCGCCGATTGCGATCGCTGATGCCCGGGAGCAGATCCAGCAGCAGCAGGATGACCTCGAAGAGTTGGCCGGCGACCTTGAAACCAATGACGAACTCGTTGAAGAGGCTCTCCAAGACCTCGAAGCACTCGAACAAGAACTCACGGCGTCCCAAACCGCGTCCGATCTCGACTCGACTTCAACGAGGGCGGCCTCGCGCGTTGAGCAGCTCGCAGACGAACTCGACGAGCGGGCTCAAGAGCAACAGATGGAAGAGCAGGCTCTCCGCGACGAACTCGACAAGCTCAAATCCGAGTCGTTGTCTGATGAGTCGGATCTCGATCGTTTCCGCGAGCAGCTTGCCGAGGGGAACTACGAGGATGCAATCGAGGAACTTGATGCGATGAATGAATCGCTCGATTCGATGAGCGATGCCGAGCGTCAGCAGGTCGCAGAAGATCTGGAGTCGTTGGCTGATGCGATCGAGTCTGAGTCGCTGCCCAATTCTGAGCCGTCATCAGAGCAGCCGCGAGAAGATCAATCGGCCAATCCAGAAGAAACCCCTCCGAATGAAGCCGAGGAGTTGTCCAAGGCCCTCAAAGACCAGGCCGAGCAGGTCCGCGAGCATGAGCCCGATCAGTCTGAATCGCAAGATCAACAACAAGAGACAGCCGAAGAGAGCCCGCAGCAATCCGAGGAGGGCGAATTCCAGCAAGAGCAAGCAGATGAATCAGAAGATGGTTCGGGTGACGAGGGCCGGACCGATCCTGACAAGGTGCAGCCGGGCGATGAGCAAGAGAGCCAGGAGCAACAGGGACAAGAACGGCAAGGACAAGAGCAGTCAGGACAAGAAGAGACTGAGCCTGAAGGCAACGGGCAGCGTGAATCCGGGCGGGATCAATCAGCTCAAGAGCAGTCTGAAAACGGAGAGCCTCGAGAGCAGCCGAACCATACTGAGCCGGGTTCCGAGTCCGACCCAGAGTCTCAGAAGCAAGATCAGCAAGGCGATCAAGAGAGCGATCAAGAAGACCAGCAGGAAAGCCAGCAAGAGACTCCGCAAGAAGATCAGCCGGGCGATCAACCAGACCAGCAGCAACAAGAAGGCGAAGAACCAGACCAAGAGCAAGGCACAGAGCAAGACGCCGAGCAAGAGCAGCAATCACCGGATGATTCCCCAACTGAACCACCCAAAGACAACTCGATGCTCCGCAAGATGCTCGAAGAAGCCGCGAAACGATCCGAGGGCGCGCAGGACGATCGCGAGATGGCCGAGCGGTTGAGGGAGCGTCTCCAAGACCAGCAGCAGAATCAAGATCGGCCTCCAATGCAAGACCCACAGCAGCAGCCGGGCGATCTGGAGCGGCCCGAACAGCAGAGTCAGAACCAGCCGGACCAAGGGCAGTCTGAGTCAGATCGCCCCAATCCAGACCAATCGATGCCGGGTGGGTCGCCAGATCCTGAGAATCAACAACCAGGCGAGGGCCCGGGCGGCGAAGAATCATTCGCTCCCGACCAAGCGAGCGACGAGCAATCAGATGGACAGGAGTATGTCCCGGTCCAAGCCGCCGACGAGCAGGCACAATCAGATGAAGCATCGACCCCCATCGGTGAATGGTACAACCCCGACGGCGAGCGTCCAGAAACAGCCGGGCAATCCTCGAGCACCGCTGATCGATTCCGACAAGCCGCCAAAGACGCCCGCGAGCAGGTGGACGACCGGCGGGTCCCCCGGCGGTACCGCGATGTGATCCGCGAATATTTCAAGCAGCTCGACGAGCGGGCATCCAAGCTCGCTCCCGCCCCATCGTCTGATGGTGCCGACGCGCCCGCTCCCAAGAAGAGTTCTGAATGAACCTCATCCTCGACCAACCAATCTGGATGCTCGTGATGGCTCTCGGGTTTTTCGCCGCCGTCATTGGCTGGCGGGTCTTGTGCGGGCTCCCGTCATCGCGTCGATTCATTGTCGTCGGCGCTCGGTTCGCTTCCTTTACTTGCCTTGCCCTTGCACTCGCTGGTTTGCAGCGCGTCACCAAGACCGACCGGCTGACCGTTGTTGCTGTGGTTGATACTTCGGGATCGATCGAGGGCTTTGCGGATCTGGGGATTGATGACAACGGGTACCCTATCGACATCGCCACCGCCGCAAGGCAGTTTGTCGCAAACAGCTCAACCCAGCACCTGGACGATGATCGGCTCGGGATCATCGCGTTCGATGGTCACAGCTCGGTGGTGCTCCCGCCGCGAACGATCAACACCAACACTGAAACATCATTCGATACCACACCCAGCGACGGGACCAACATTGCCGCGGCTCTGGGAAGGGCCCAGTCGCTCGTCGCGGGTGATTCGCGGGGGCGCATTGTTCTGATTTCCGATGGGGTTTCGACCGATGGTGCACTTGGTCAGGTCATCCTCGATACCCCTGTCGATGTGGTCCCGATCGAGTATCAGGTTAGCCGGGAGGTATTGATTCAATCCGTCGAGATCCCCGCGCGGGTCGCAGAGGATTCGATGATGCCCGTCCGTATCACCATGCGGTCCACCGGCCCCGCCAACGGCTCACTCAAACTCATCGTCGATGGACAAACCATAAATCTTTCTCCGGACACCCCGTCCGGCGGGCTCCCGCTGGCGCTCAAGGGCGGCATCGAGCCGATTTCTATCAGCGTCCCCGTTGGGAGCGGTCGCGTCCACCGCGTCCGTGCTGTCTGGGAACCAGAACTCGGTTCGGCTGGAAACCCGATCGGCGACACCAACATACTCAATAACGAATCCACCGCGCTCACGCTCACAAGCGAACACGGGCGAGCACTGATCGTCACCAGCGATCCCGACAACGAAGCGATGGCGATGGTGCGCACGCTCGAATCGAGCAAGTGGTCGACCGACACACTCCGCCCCGGCGAGGTCCCGACCGATGTTCTCGGGCTCGAGCCATACGACCTCGTCGTGCTTGTCAATACCCCGCGTGACGCGTTGATGCCCGGCATCGAACCCGCGTTGGACAACTATGTCCGAACCCTCGGCGGCGGGCTCCTGTTCATTGGCGGCTACGAAGCACTCGGAGCCGGCGGCTGGAACGCGTCGCTTATCGACAACGACGAGGACGAGATAGGGCTCATCGCCAATCTGCTCCCTGTGAATCTTGAGATCCCTGATGATGTGGTGACAACCCATGCCGCGGTGATGCTGGTGCTTGATTCCTCGGGTTCGATGCGTCGCCCGGTGATGGGGTCGTCCCGATCACAGCAGTCAGTGGCCAACAACTCGGCCGCCGGCGCGATCGAGGTGCTCGACCCGACCGACATGGTCGGGGTGATCGCGTTCTCGGGCAGTCCTCGCCTCGTAGTACCCATCACCAAAAACGACAAACCCGACCCAGTCCAAACCAAAATTAAATCCATCGCTTCAGGCGGAGGCACCAATCTCGCCCCCGCCCTCCGCATGGCCGGGGAGCAACTCCTAAGCGTCGAATCGAAGACCAAGCACATCGTCGTCCTCTCCGATGGCGAATCCCAAGACGCGCACCTACTCCCGTCGCTTGCCAAGGAACTGGGCGCACAGGGCATCAAGGTCTCAACGATCACCATCGGCGACGAGGCCGACGAGAAATCGATGCGGATCATCGCGACCGACAGCGGCGGGGTCTACTACCGGGTTGTCAATCCGGCCGTCCTCCCACGGATCTTCCTCAAAGCCGTGCGCGTACTGCGGCGGCCGATGATCCGCGAGGGGGTCATTGAACCCATCGTTGTTGATCCGGCCTCGCCGATGCTTGTGGATTCTGGTTCGATCAGTATGCCGAACCTGACGGGGCTGGTGCTGACAGAGTTCAAGTCCGCTGATCCCCGTGTCATGGTGCCGATGGTCAGTGCAATGGGGGAACCGATTCTTGCTGGTCATCAGGTCGAACTGGGGCGCGTGGCCGTGTTTACAAGCGACACCTCGAACTGGGCGGGTGATTGGGTCGGTACGGAATCGTTTGGGAAATTCTGGGGGCATCTTGCACAATGGACCGGGCGAGCCGCGGACCCGGGGGTGGGGGAGTTGTCGACCAACCAGTCCGATGGCGGTTTGGCGATCGGCTATACCGCGATCGACGACGCGGGCGTGCCCATCGATGGGCTGGCGATCCAAACGAAAGTCTTTACCGAGGGCTCAACTCAAACAATCGATCTCGTCCAGATCGGCCCGGGGCAGTACGCAGCGGAGTTGCCGTCGGTGCCCTCGGGTGATCATGTCGTCGTCGCAACCCCCAAACGCGACGGCAAGCCCATCCGCCCAACCATCGGCGCGGTGCACATCGACGACCAGACCGAGTTTGACACGCTCAGTTCCGACCGGGCCGTGCTCGAAGACCTCGCGTCAAGATCCGGGGGGCGTGTATTGTCGCTTGCCGAATCCGCCGATCTCTTCACCCGCGACGGGCTCGCGGAGGTATCGAGCTACGAGTCCATGTGGCGACAGATGCTCCTGCTCGGGTTTATTCTGTTCTTGATTGATCTGGGCGCAAGGCGAGTCGCGTGGGACCGCTGGATCGCCCAGGCGCGAGCCGAGACGATTGCGGTATCAAGAGCTATTGCAGCCGATCAGATCGCGGCCATCTCCCAACGCACGAAGCAAAGCGAACCCGACATCCACATTGATCTTGAACCCGTCCGCAGACAATGGCCCCAGCAGACCAAAGAACGGGTGGAAGACGATGCGGAAGTGGAAGAACTGAGTTCGCTCATGGCCGCGAAGAAACGGGCACGCGAGCGCATGGACGAATCCTAGGAAAATGCCGAAGGCCAAATCGATTGAATGTGTTTCAATTCACTATGTGGAAGATATCCAATCCATTCATTCTTGAGAGCATCGATCGAGTCTGTTTCATCTTCATACATTACGCATTCAGCATCAAAGGCCAAGAACCGAGCAATGCTGGTGCATTCTTTTGTAGTAAAAAGCGAATATCGCTTTCGTTGATACGCAATGCGATCCGGATCGTGACGAATGGTTGCGTTGAGTGAATAAATCAAATGATCGAAGCAGTTTGAGTCTACCCACGGATCGCCAAGTGCATCTGGGTACGCGTTTGTGAGTGCGTAGGACATGTATGCGGGGACATAATATCGATAGCCAATAGGATCGATAAAGTTCAAGCATGAGCCGCCAGGATCGAGTCCTTCGACATCAACTTCTGACCAATGGGAGTCCGTTTCGAGTGATCTCGCCTTTGCTCGTTCTTCTTCGGTTCCATAGTCATCAATAACACGCGCTTCCCGCAATGAAATACCGCCAGATCGGGTGACCCCGCTGAAGGCAGATTTAATTTGCTCGATGAGATGGTCGCGTCGATTTTTGAGTTCATTGCTGGACTGCTCGATCCGTTTGAAATGAAACTCATAATCGGTCACGAAAGCGCCTCCGTATAGATCGGATTAGTTGTCGACAAGTATCCCATTGAGTGTCAGCTTGTCAGCACTAGTAATTTTTGTCCGCACAATCTGCCCTATGTATTCGCTCGGCAGTTTCACAGCGTCCGTGGGCACATCAAAGAACACAATTAGATCCCCATCCGTCCTGCCGGACATCTGAACAGTCGGACCCTGTATCTCAGGATCAAGCACCGCGATCTCGGCTTGTGGGCTTTGGGGGGCGGCACCGCCGATGGTGATGCCGACCATGCCGGCCCCGGGTTTGACATCGGTGCCGCGTTTCTTGTGTTCGCGCCGGCTCAATCCTTCGACGAAGATATCGAACTCGCCGCCGATCTGCTCTCGGCCAATCGAATCAGAGATCTCGGTCTGCAGGTCGAGCAGTTCGTTGTTCCGCAGGCGTTTGACGGCATCGGGGATGTCGTCGGGAATCTTGTCGTAGGACACCGTCCCAGGGCGTGGAGAATACTTAAAGATATAGCAGTTCTTGTACCGGCTGCGCGTGAGCAACTCTTTGGTGAACTCGTGATCTTCGTCGGTCTCTGTTGGGAACCCCACGATGATGTCCCCGCCGAGCATGAGTGGTCGCCCGATCTCCGGCTGGTGTAGATACTCATTACATCGAGCAATAAAGTCGTAGTACTCCTCGATCGAGTGCCCGCGATTCATCATCTTGAGCATGCGGTTCGATCCCGTCTGAGCAGGCACATGAATAAACCGGCAGATCCGAGGGCAATCGCGTATGACTTGTAACACATCGTCGCCAAAGTCGCGTGGGTAACTGGTGAGGAAGCGGAGCCGTTGGATTGATGGGACTTCCTCGTGGATCCGGTAGAGCAGGTCGGCAAAGGTCGTCGTATTGGCACCCTCGAAAGAGTCCCGGTTGTGCGATCCTTTGTACGCCCGGCCTTTCTGAGGTTGGACAATCCCGTCAAGCGTGACCGCTTCATCGTGCTCGAAGCGGTAGTGATTGACCGTCTGCCCCAATAGTGTAATTTCAACAATCCCCGTCTCAGCAAGGGCTTTGATCTCGTCAATAATATTCTGAGGCGGGCGATGAATCTCGGCCCCGCGAGTATGAGGCACCACGCAGTAGGTACAAAACTTGTTGCACCCACGCGTGATCCGGACATACGCGGACCGTCGGCCATCAAAGTCCACCGGCGAGATCATCCGCCCAAGGTCGAGCGATTCGAGCGAGTCCCCAGCAGCCGCCAAGGTCGATGATCGGCGAGACGCGTTCCCTTGAAGGGCAACCTGCTTGGCAGATTTGCGGATCGCAACTTCTGGAGATGAATCTGCGAGTGATGCCTTGGTTCGGACCGCGTTGTCGAGGAGTTCGGGGAGCTTGTCGAGTTCTGACGGACCGCACATGATGTCCACAACAGGCATCCGCGAAATTAAATCCTGCCCGTCCCGCTCGGCCATGCATCCCAAGACCCCAACGACCAGATCGGGCTGTTTCTTTTTCTTGTGCTTCATCTCCCCGAGCCGGGACCAGACTTTCTGCTCGGCGCGCTCGCGGACCGAGCAGGTGTTGTACAGCACGATGTCCGCCTCGTCGGCATCAGCCGTGAACCGGTAACCAAGCGCGCCAAGAGAACCAGCAACCAACTCCGAATCGAGCTCGTTCATCTGGCATCCAAAGGTCTCTAAATACACGGATTTGCTGGGCATAGGACAAAGAGTGTACGCCCGGATTGTTCCTAAAACCCGGCAAGAGCTTGCAAGCGGTGATACACTCGCCCTGTGACCACTATTGATGACATTCGGGCATGGTTCGCCGATCTTGCGCTTGCGAGCAAGTGCTTGCTCCTCTTTGGCGCCGCCTCGGCTCTGATCATCACCATCGCTCTCTCGCTCCCGCTCCTCCGCATGAACGGGCTCGTAGGCTCGGGCGAACGCGAACTGGCCAAATCCGTATACGCGACCTGGATGCTCAGCGATCACCCAAAGACCGGAAAGCCCGTCGACGCGGGAGGTGCGATCATCACCTCCATGACCCCCGCCCAGTCCGAGGCCAATCGGACCGATTCCCCATTCCTCGATCGGGCCCTGGAACGCTTCGAGCGTTCAACAAGCAAATCAGATTACTTTGATGCCGACTGGGTCGGCTGGAACCGGGTGTATCGCTACGCGAGGGCAACACGAGACGAGAACGCCCAAATCACTGGCGTCGTCATGCTCGAGCACAGGTCCGCCGGCGCTGGCTGGCTGATGGTCGTCAACCTGCTCTATGTGGTGGCCGCGGGTGTGGTGGTGCTCGCGGTGGCTCTTGTGGTCTTCGCATGGATCACCGAGAAACTTATTATCAAACCCGTGCTCTCGCTCCAGAAAACCGCAGAGAAAGTCCGCGAGGGTAATCTTGATATCCGCTCAGCCATCGCGACAGGCGATGAGTTTGAAGAGCTCGCAGAGACCATCAACCTGATGCTCGGCGAGCTCCAGCGCCAGCAGGATCAGCTCCGCGGCGCCAACGCCGCGATGGATATCAAGCTTTCGGAACTGGCGCAGGCCAATGTCGCCCTCTTCGAATCGGCTAGGCTCAAGGGCGAGTTCCTCGCGAGCGTTTCTCATGAGCTCAGAACACCCCTCAACGCGATCATCGGGTTTGCCGAGCTCCTCCTCGAGATTGCCCGAACCGACATCGCCGATGCCGCCGAGCATGCCGATCCCCCCTCTGGATTTGATCACGACGAGATGACCAAGCGGGAGCGCTACCTCGTCAACATCGTCTCGGCCGGTCGTACATTACTCGAGATGATCGAATCGCTTCTGGAGATGGCCAAGATCGAAGCTGGCCGGGTCGAGCTCAATGTCGCTCCGATGAACATCACCGACACCTGCCAAGCCCTCGTCGGTCTGATCCATCCCCTGGCGAGGAAGAAAGACATCAAGGTGATGCTCGATCTCGCCGAAGACATCCCACTGGTTGAAACCGACGCGAAAAAATTCCAGCAGATCGTCTTTAATCTGCTCTCAAATGCCGTCAAGTTCACCGGTGACAACGCATCTGGAACGCCCGGCGAGATCACCCTCCGTGCTGAGCGCCTGCCCGACGATGACACAGGCACCGATCGTCTCCGCGTCTCGGTCATCGACAACGGACAGGGCATCGATCCCGAGGACCAAAAACGGATCTTCGATAAGTTCCAGCAAGTAGATTCGGGCCACACAAGAGTCCACGCGGGCACCGGGCTCGGTCTTGCGATCGTTTCAGAACTCACCCGCCTCCTCCAAGGCGAGATCCAGCTCGTCTCCGAAGTCGGATCGGGCTCGATGTTCTCGCTGATCCTGCCTTCAAAGATCGATCAAGAACTCCTCGAAGAAACCAAGCTCGAAGCAAAGTTCAGGGGATCGCTCAAGCCGCCAGGATTCAGCGGGTCCGCCGCCATGCCAATCGAATCTCAGACTGCTGATTCATAATGCCGAAGCTCGATCGGCTTGCGTGACCCCTCCTCAAAGACCACAGCAACCACATCGATCCGGATCGGGCGGCCGTGATACGCCTCCTGCTTTGTCAGAGCCATTGTCAGCGTCCGGAGCTTCGCCTTCTTGGCCGAGGTGATGTTCGCTTCAGGATCAACCTTTCGGGCGTCACCGGTCTTCCGAAGCCTTGCCTTCACCTCGACCACAATCACCGCCCCGGTCTTGGGATCCTCGCACAATAGATCGATCTCACCCATTCCCAGCCTGAGATTCCGCGCGACTACTTTGCACCCGGCTTTACGCATGTGCTTGGTGGCCCAGTCCTCACCCCGAATCCACACCGATGCTTCACTCGCCGTCCCCGGCATCAGCCGCCCCAGCAATCGCCCGAACTGATTCACCCTGTAGGCCCGTATTGACGCTCAGCGATATAGAGCAACCGGAGCAGAATCTCATCCCGGCTCGAAACCCGGGCACGCTCGATCAACTCCTCAAGATACTCGGCCCGTTCGATCTCCCGTCGTTCCTGGGTCAACTCACGGAAGATCTGCAGCTGCGCTTCATAGAGCGTCTGGGATTCCTGCCGGTGTTCAAGATACTTGATCCAAACATTGTTGCTTCCAATCAGTTCCGGACCGGTCCACTCACCGACATCAAGTGTCCATGCCGCCTCATTCATAATGTCCATTGCATAGAACGGGGTCTTGCCAAACTCATCGGTCAGCGCACGCTCGATCTTTCCGTCTGTGTCATCAAGAAAGTTGTTCTCGATGGACTCAGCGATCGCCGAGAAATCTTCCCCGGCCACGAGTCGGGCTGTGATCGAGTCAACGCGCTCTCCTTCTGGCTCGCGCACCATAATCACCTGCAGCACAACCGTCGGCGGCGGCTGGTACCGATCGATGTCTCGTTCGTACCGCTGCTTGATGTCCCGCCATGATATATTGATCCCGCGGTTGATCTCTTGGTACAGCGTCAAGCCGACGAGGGTATCGAGTTCTTTCTGGCGGAGTGCTTCATCAAGAGTCACGCCTTGCTCTTCTAGGATCCGGCGGTTGGCAAGCTGTGCACTGCCCAGGTTCTCGGAAAGGATATTGGACCGGAAGTCTTTGAGGAACGACTGGAGCCCGACGCGTTGTTGCGGGGTCAGGGCCGCGATTGTTTCGGCGCGGAGCAGCTCGTCATAGATAATCCCATCAAGCCGGCCTCGGATAATCTCGATCGATTGCCTTCGCCAGGTGCTCAGGTCGACCTCTTGGCCGATCGCGGTCAGCCGATCGCTGATCGGGTCAAAGAAGCTCGACACATAAATCGGGTGCCCGCTGATATCTCCAACCTTGGCATCGAGGAACTCAAGCCCATCATCCCCGCTCAGGATCGCGGTACGGGCTGGCTCTCCCCCAGTGATGGGAACGAGTGTCGTTTCGCTTTGGTCTGTGGGAGGAATGTTTGATACTTCTGGCAATTCGCCCGGTTGAGCGGCTGATTGGGCGGCTTGCCCATTGGGGTTGCCCCTGAAGTCTCCGATCCGGATTTCCGTTGGGTCGTCATGCTGGTTTCCAGCAATTTTGTTGCTCGTACACCCGCCCATGTTCCAAGCAAGAACCCCAAGCCCGACCACCGCCGAAAGCCTGCACAATGTGGTACTCTGATCGTGTATATTCAACCTTAAACTCCGTTTCATGTCCTAGCATATACCAACAAAAAGGACCACCTATGACCGACCCTGATCAGCCAAAGATTATCATCGATGACGACTGGAAGTCGTCCGCGCAGGCCGAGAAAGCCAAACTCGTCGCCCAAGAGCAAGAAAAAGCCGAAAAAGAAGCAGAATCCGGCTCTATCCCAGGCCTACCCGAAAAACTGGGCTTCAAAGAGCTCATCTCCATGCTCGCCACACAGGCACTCATGTATATGGGCGCCTTCCCGGACCAGTCAGGCAAAGCCATGGTCTCCCTTGATGTCGCACGCCTCAATATTGAGCTGCTCGGTGTCATCGAAGAGAAAACCAAAGGCAATCTGAGCGACGAAGAATCAACCATGCTCACCCAGACGATCTCAGAACTTCAGCACCAGTTCGTCGAAGTGTCTAAAGCCGTCGCCCAAGCGGCACAAGACGGCACGCTCGAACAGATGGGCGATGCGCCTGGTGTCGGAGGGGCTGGTGGGATCAGCGGCCCAGATCTCAAAATCACCTGATCGACCATCCGTGGCCCAAAGCACCCGGATGAACCGATATAAGTTTTGAGAGAAAACATACAGAATTGACAACTTAGACCTCGGAGCAACAGCCGTGAGCACCAACCCCGCGACCCAAGCAAGCTTCATGCAACGAAACCAGTTTCTGATCCGCAGGCTCCATTCTTTGAGCGGCATCCTTCCGATCGGGGTCTTCCTGACGATCCACCTGATCACCAACTCTTCGCTCGCATGGGGCTGGTTCGCTCTCAAAGGACGCGGGCAGGCCGGTGAACTCTCTGTCTCCGAAGGCGGCGTCCAGTACTTTGCCCACGAGGTCACATGGATCAATACCCAGGTCCCGCACCTCTACCTCACCGAAGTCACCCTCTGGCTCGCCATCGCGTTCCATTGCATTCTCGGCGTGTACTACGCCACCGGCGGCAAGGGCAACCTCCAGCACTACAAGCACCAGGACAACTTCCGCTACACACTGCAGCGTTTGAGCGGATACTTTGGCATTTTCTTCATCTTCTACCACATCGCCACACTCCGCTGGGGGTGGACATTCTTGATCCCCAACGGCACCCAGTGGTCCCATGAGTTCAGCGCCTCAACACTCGCCGCCGCACTCCAAGGCTCAACCGCTGGCTGGACCATGGCCGGCGTCGTCGTCTCGCTCTTCTACCTCGTTGGTGTCTCGCTCCTCGTCTTCCACTTCGCCAACGGCTTATGGACCGCTGCGATCACATGGGGCCTGACGGTCTCTGAACACGCCCAGAAACGCTGGGGCTATGTCTGTGCCGCATTCGGCGCAGGCATGATGCTCGCCGCGTGGTCCGCACTCGGCAGCGCCATGTTGCTCGACTACGACACCGCCCACAGCGTGGAAGCTTCGATGCACGAAGGGCACATCGAACCGATGATCGATCACCAGCTCGGCGACGAGGTCACCCTCGAAGCCAACGCCATCGACCCCGAAGGCTAACCCACCCAAAGTAAAGATCACGGCGAACACAATCAACTGACTAAGCAAGACGAACTGAGGATACGAAATGACTGAGCAACGCGTAATAGTCGTCGGAGGCGGATTGGCAGGATTGGCCGCGTCGATCCGCATCGCCGAAGCGGGCGTCCCCGTCGATCTCTTCTCGATGGTCCCCGTCAAACGCTCCCACTCTGTGTGTGCCCAGGGAGGCATCAACGCCTGCAACGAAGTCGCACGCCAGCAGGGCTACTCCGAATACCAGCACTTCGACGAAACACTCATCGGTGGCGACTTCCTCCAAGACCAGCACCCAGTACTGGAAATGACCAACTGGGCCCCCAAGATCATCGATCTCCTTGACCGCATGGGTGTCCCCTTCAACCGCTCCTCAGAGGGCTACCGCGACCTCCGCCTCTTCGGCGGCTCGCTCTTCCGCCGCACCCACTTCTCCGGCGCAACCACCGGCCAACAACTCCTCTACGCACTCGATGAACAAAACCGACGCTATGTCTCCGAAGGCAAAGTCACCGAGTACAACTTCTGGGAGTTCCTCTACCCGATCACCGAAGGCGAAGGCGACAACAAACGAGCAGTCGGTATCGTTGCACAAGACATGCGGACGATGCAGATCCGTTCCTTCCGTGGAGACGCCGTCATCATGGCGACCGGTGGTTGCGGGCTTGTCTTCGGTAAGTCCACCAACTCCGTCATCTGTACGGGCGGCGCAGCATCCCGCTGTTATCAGGCCGGCGCATGGTACGGCAACGCCGAGATGATCCAGGTCCACCCGACCGCTATCCCCGGAGCCGACAAATGCCGACTCATGTCCGAGTCCGCTCGCGGCGAAGGCGGACGCGTCTGGGTACCAAGCACAATCGGCGACACACGCAAACCAGCCGACATCCCCGAAGACGAACGCTACTACATCCTCGAAGAACGCTACCCCAAGTACGGCAACCTGGTCCCCCGAGATATCGCGACCCGCGAGATATTCGATGTCTGTGTCAACGAAGGCATGGGTGTCGATGGCATGAACCAGGTCTACCTCGACCTGACCCACATGGACCCCGACTACCTCACCGAAAAACTCGGCGGCATTCTCGACATCTACGAAAAATTCGCGGGCGAAGACCCACGATTCAACCCAATGAAAATCTTTCCCGCCGTTCACTACTCCATGGGAGGCATGTGGACCACTTACACCGCCGGCGAATACCAGCCAGCCGAACCTCGCACAGAGCACAAGCCCAATGGCGAGATCCCCATCGGCACCGAAATCGGCCACGGCCTCAAGCAGGGCGCGCCAAACAACGCGATGACAAACATCACCGGTCTGTATGCCTTCGGCGAGGTCAACTTCGCGTACCATGGCGCAACCCGCCTCGGTGCAAACGCATTGCTCAGTTGTATCTTCGACGGCCTCTGCAACGGCGTCTCCGTGGTCAACTACATCCGCGATGAGAACTTCAAGCCTGCTGCAGATGTCGATCAATCGGTCTTCGATGCCGCGGCCAAGCAAGAGCAAGACAAGCACGACGCCTTGCTCGCTACGACCTCAAAGGGCACCGGCAACAAAGAAAACAACCCCTACCAGATCGCCTTCGAGATGGGCGAGATCATGAACGCCCAGTCGACCGTCGTCAAGACCAAGGCCGGGCTCGAAAAATGCCTCGCCAAGCTCGAAGAACTCTCCGCTCGATACAAAAATGTCGAACTCGGGGACGGCGCGATGTGGACCAATCAGTCCCTGAGCTTCACCCGGACAGTGGGGGACATGCTGATCTTGGCTGAGGCGATCGCCAAAGCCGGGCTCCTCCGCGAAGAATCGCGCGGCAGCCACTACCGGACAGACTTCCCAGACCGCGACGATGACAAGTTCTGGAAAGCATCACTCGCCAAGTTCAACGCAGCGACCGGGAAATCGGAAATCGAGTTCGTCCCAGTCAAAGCAGGGCTCGTCAAACTCCGCCCACGAACCTACGGCAAAACCGCACCAGAAAAGACCGAAGCAAAGACCCCAGAGCCCGCCAACGCATAAAGCATTCAACAAGAGACTATTGATCTTGAGATAAAGGATTGAATCATGGGAGCAGCCCAAGCAAGCATCATCGGATCAGACGAGCGCAAGGCCAACCGCAAGGTCGCCGTCGCTGGCCGCAGTGTGATCTTCAAGATCAAACGCTGCGACGGCCCCGGCAAGCCCTGGCGTTGGGAATCCTTCAAGGTCCCCACAGAGCCGGGATCCAATGTCATCTCCTCGCTCAACTGGATCGCTGCCAACCCCGTCACCACCGACGGCAAAGCAACCACCCCGGTCGTCTGGGACTCCAACTGCCTCGAAGAAGTCTGCGGCGCATGCACCATGGTCATCAACGGCCGCGTCCGCCAATCCTGCTCATGCCTGATCGACGAATACGCCCCACGGGAAGGCGATGAGATCACCCTAGAACCAATGGTCAAGTTCCCCGTCATCCGCGACCTCTGGGTCGACCGCACCCGCATGTTCAATGCGCTCGAACGCGTCAAGGCATGGGTCCCCATCGACGGCACCTACAACCTCGGCGCAGGCCCGCAAGAATCACACGACCAACAACAAATGCGCTACGCACTCAGCGAGTGCATGACCTGCGGCTGCTGCCTTGACGCGTGCCCGCAGTTCACCAAGCAAGACGATGAGAAAGACTGGGAATCAAACTTCATCGGCCCGCAAGCTGTGTCCCAGGCCCGCCTCTTCAACGAGCATGGCACCGGCAAACGCCTCAAGGGCGAACGCATGGACACCCTCATAGGACCAGGCGGAATCCAAGACTGCGGCAACTCCCAGAACTGCGTCAAGGTTTGCCCCAAGGGCATCCCGCTCACCGAGTCCATCGCCGCCATCGGACGCAGCGCGACGGTCCACTCGATCAAGAAGTTCTTCACCGGCAAATAGTCGCTGAGGTAGACGGTCTGTCTAGATAGAGCGCATAAGACTCCGGAATAGGTGCCGTGGTTCAATACTGCTTTGAACACGGCATTTTGCATATATATAAGCGGGGCCGAATAGTCTTGCCAAAACCACTCGTTTCCGGTAGTTTGTACCCTCAAGACACGCCGCGATACAGGTTCGAATCAGCCGGCGTGATCGCTGCACTGATCCATAGGGAAGAAAGAGGACGCAATGAAAGATTCACAATCACAAAAAACATGCTTGTTCGTTGGAGCCCTGTTCGCTGCCGGCCTAGCCGCCACCACGCCCCATGCCGCCGCCCAGGATATTCCCGTAGCGGTGCGAACAGTCGGCGGCATCAATGCTCCAACAACCCTGACCGCGGGCGACTTCAACGGCGACGGCGCTCACGACATCGCCGCGACAGACGGCTCCACCACGGCGCACGGTTTCCTCAGTAACGGTGGCCAGCCGCCCGCGTTCAAGGGCACAAACTTTCTCAACTCGTTCAACGAAAACAACCTGTACTTTGGCACCGAGGCGTATCTCGGCGCCGATCTCGACGGCAACGGGTACGACGAGCTCATCGTCGGCGGCTGGGACTGGCAAGCTGTCGGGGCCTCCTCGCTGAACCTGTCGTACTACAACTTCGCATCTGACAGCTACGAGAAGTGGAATCTCCCCGGCCCTTCATCGACCGACACCCAGATCATGGGTTTCGCCGCGGGTGACCTCGACGGGGACGGCGACCTCGACATTGTCGGCATCACGAGGGACCCGAGCGACTTCGGGGCCACCTCAAACACGGTCTTCTGGCTCGAGAACAACTCGACCGGGGATGTCGGCGCCGGAGCGGGCGGCTTCTGGTTCACGTACCGCAGCATCGGAGTCCTCGCCGGCAGCCCCGTGAGCGTCGCTCTGGGTGACGTGAACCAAGACGGCACGCTCGATATCGCCGTCGGCGTCCTGAACTCGGTGCAGGTCTTCCTGACTGATCAGGACTCACCCCCACAGTTCACGAGCCTAGATCCGATCACGGGCTTTGATGGGTTTGTCCACGTGGCGTTGGGCGATGGCGACGGCGATGGTGATGACGACATCTTCTTCGCCACATCCGGAAACTCCGGCGCCGGTTGGCTGAGAAGCGACAACGGGTTCCCCCCGAGCTTCACCAAGCAGATTGTCTCATCGATCAAGGTGTTCACCGCCGCCGACGTTGTCGCAGGGGACTTCGACGCCGATGGCGACATTGACTTTGCCGCAGCGACCAGGAACGGGAAGGGCGCCGCCGAGTCGGTCCGCTGGTGGGAGAACGACGGGGAAGAGGATACGGCGTTCACAGAGCGCGTCCTCTACAACTGGGGTGACGGCAGCAACTCCAATCCATCGAAGCTGATCGCCGAAGACTTCGACGGCGACGGCGACCTCGACTTCGCTGTTACTTTGTACAACCTGGCCCGGGTCGACTGGATCGAGAACATGACCAACCCCGCGCCGATCATCACGCAGCAGCCCGTCGGACAGTTCGTGTTGCCAGAAGCGACCGCCGTGCTCTCCCTCGTAGCGTCCGGCGGGGCCACCTATCAATGGTCACTCAACGGTAAACCACTCGAGGATGGCAAAAGCGTCAGCGGCGCGAACTCACCCTCCCTCAGCCTGATCGCGTCCGCCGAGCTCGAGGGCGTGTACTCCTGCGTCGTATCCAACCCATTCTCCAGCACGACCAGCACGCCGGTCGTTCTGGGTGTACAGGTCGAGGGCAACAATGATTCCTGTGTGGTCGATCTCAACAACGATGGCTCACTCAACTTCTTTGATGTTTCATTGTTCTTGCAACTCTTTGGAATGGGTTGTCCATAACACCCGTTTCGTCCGTTTCTAAAAACAAAAAACGCCTCCATCACGGAGGCGTTTTTATTTGGTTGAAATCTGAATCACGCGTTCAGATCAAGCCGCGGCTTGTCATCACCACGCCTGCCGGGCCCGCCGTTCGGGGTGTACCCGATCTGGTGCTCCTGACGATCCTCATTGGCTTCTTCTTGATCAGCATCAGCCAAACTCCGTACCGCTTCGAGTTGCTCGACATGCTCGACCGCCGCCTGATAACTATCGTGGACCCTGCCGCGACGACGCGACTTATCCGTGTCCTCAGCTTGCTGCTTCCGCGCGGCGGCATTGCTCGAAGCCGGTGCGCCAGCAAGACTTGAGGCCAGGTTGTTGATTGCTCCGGTCATAAATAAAGTATCGGATTCACCCAGCGCACGCCGCCACCTAAATCCACAATCAATCCACAAATTTTATGGTTTGTTAGGGTGATTTGGCCCTGCGGCCAATCTACGCCCCGATGATATTGACGCCGCAATCGACGAACAGGTTCTCGCCCGTCACCCCGCTCGACAGGTCCGAAGCGAGGTAGACCGCAGATTTACCGACATCTGAGCCCGCAGTGGTTCTGCGGAGCGGAGCCTCGTTGGCTGCCCGTTCTTCGAGGTCGTCGGTCCCGCCAACAGCAGAGCTCGCCAGCGTGCGGAGGTACCCGCCTGAGATCGTGTTGACCCGGATGTTGTCAACCCCAAGTTCCGCCGCCAGATAGCGTGTGGAGGTCTCTAGGCACGACTTGGCGACCGCCATGACATTGTATCCGAGGATAACTTTCTGGGCCCCGTAGTAGCTCATCGCCATGATCGAGCCGCCACCGTTCTTGGCCATCAATGGACGCGCCCGATGGCTCATCGCGACAAGGGTGTACGCGGAAATGTCCATTGCATCCAAAAACGCCTTCCGGGGAGTCTCGGCAAACTTCCCGATCTGCAACCAATCCCGGTCCGCATAGGCGATCGAGTGGACTAAGAAATCGAGTCGATCATGGTCCTTGGCATAGTTCTCAAACAAGGCGTCAAGATTCTCATCGGACCCCGCGTCGCATTCGTAGAGTACCGGATCTGGAGCAATCTTCTCGGCCGCCCTGCGTGTTCGGCGTGCATTCTTTTCGCCCGGGATATGGGCGTAGGCACACTGCCCGCCGTTGGCGATGATCTCTTTGGCTATGTGCCACGCGTACGAACGATCGTTCGCAACACCGACGACCAGCCCAACTTTACCATCCAAAAGGCCCATGGAAAAATCCTTTCATGATACCAAACACCGATCCTAGCCCTCTAGATCCGGTGTTTGTATCTCGAAACCGATGATAGGGCCTGCAATTGGTCTACAGTTCACCATGACCAGCCCCAAAGTTGCAGACACCAAGTGCCCATCGGAGAGCCGCCAAATAGGTGCGCATAATCTGCCTCTGCATGAACTTGCGTCATCCATCCGCCAGACCGGATTGGTCCAAAGAACCCTCCAAATCGCCCACGCAGAAGACCTCGGCCCAGATGGACAAGACTGGACCGGCCAACTCATGTTTACGCCGGATCAAACCTCCACCGCCAGTCTCGTGATGCGCGATCCCGGCACCGTCGCAGGTCTTGCTTTTATACCAGACATCCTCGCCATATTCGTCCGCCCTGGTGAAAGCCTCCAATGGACCCCCAAAAGTGAAGATGGTGCTCTGGTCGGTCCCGGCGACATTCTCGGCACACTGACCGGCTCGTCGATCGCACTCGTCCGGGTCGAACGAACCTTGCTCAACCTCATCTCCCGGATGAGCGGCATCGCCACTCGCACCAACCAACTCGTTCAACTTGCAAATGGTACCAATGCCAAAGTCTGCGACACACGCAAGACAACACCAGGTCTGCGCGTCTTCGAAAAATACGCCGTCCGCTGCGGCGGCGGAACCAGCCACCGCATGGGACTCTTCGACGCACTCCTCATCAAAGATAATCACCTCGCGGGCCTTGGCGAAGCCGCATTTAAAGATCGCATCGAATCCGCATCAGCCAAAGCTCGCCAGCAGAACCTCGAGTTTGTCCAAGTCGAAGTCGACACACTCCAGCAACTCGAATGGGTGCTCTCGCTCAAACAGGGCACCGTCGACATCGTCCTCCTCGACAACATGCCCCCCGAGACACTCACCAAAGCCGTCGCGATGCGCAACGATGCCAATCCGAATCTCCAGCTCGAAGCCTCCGGCGGCATCAACGAATCCACACTTCCCGCAATCGCCAAAGCCGGCGTAGACCGCATCTCCATCGGCGGATTGACCCACCAAGCCATAAGCCTCGATATTGGTCTCGATACCAAGTGAGTGTCTCAGAAGATATCACGACTTGGCAGGATCGTCTTGAAGCTGCAGCCAAGGGCACCATATTCGATCGTGTTGTCATCCTCAGGGAAACCGCAAGCACCCAAGACGCCGCCGCGCGAGCTTGCATCGGTCAGCCCAAAGACCACCAAGCGACTTTTGTCATCGCATCCAATCAAACCATGGGCCGGGGCCAGCGTGCCAACAACTGGTACGACTCCAGCGGCCTCTCTCTCCCCTGCTCCTTTGCCATCGGCCCCGAGTTTCTGAGCCTCAACAACCCAAATCTCGCCGCGCGTGCAGGACTCGCAGCACTCGATACGGTGCGGCATTTTGCCTATGACCACCCAATCAAAATCAAATGGCCCAACGACATCGAGATAGCAGTGGGGGATACGCAGAAAAAAATTGCCGGCGTCCTCATTGAACACTCCAGAGATTCAACTGTCATCGGCATCGGAATCAACTGTCTGCAAACCGAACTTGACTACCACCCATCTATCAAAGACTCCGCTATCTCCCTTGCCCAACTCCGCTGCCGATCAGCCCGCATCGACATCGCATGCAAACTGATCGATTCTCTCAGCTACTGGTTCAGCGTCGCCACCGAAGAAAAAATTCGCCAGCACTGGGCAGAGCATGATGCACTCGTAGGGCTTGATAAAAAATTCGTTTACAACAACCAGCCAACCACCGGCAAAGTCCTCAGCATCGATCCGCTCAAAGAAATCTGCGTACAAACAACCGCCGGAGAGACCAATCTCCCCGTTGAACAATCCCGTTTAGTCTAAACGATCAGAGCAGCCGCTTGATCTGCTTGCCAAGTTCAAGGGCGCCCTCTTGCGATAGATCCCCAGGCTTCCAGCCAAACATCAGCCCCTCTTCAGCACGATCCGGGAACCGCGGGATGATGTGGAAGTGCACATGGTCCACCGCCTGTCCCGCAGCAGCACCGTTGTTCTGCAGAATATTGACCGCAGTTGCCCCGGTGACCTTCTTGATCGCCCGAGTAATCCGTGGAAGCACCCGACCAACCGCCGCCGCGTGTTCGTCAGAGAGTTCGTCGATCGTCGCCGCCGGTTCCTTGGGGATCACCAGCGCATGACCTTCAGACAATGGCCCAATATCCAAAATCCCGATGACGAAATCGTCCTCGTAAATCCGGTGTGCCGGAACCTCGTTGCGGATGATTTTAGAAAAAATGGTGTCGCTCATGCCCGTATCCTAGTTCCGATCTCCCAAGCCGACCCGAATAGATGCGTATGATCTCCCGTGACCGAGATCGCCCACTCCAACCCCGTAATCCGCCAGCTCCCGCCGCTGCTGGTCAACCAGATTGCTGCCGGCGAAGTCATCGAACGCCCCGCATCAGTCCTCAAAGAACTCGTTGAGAACTCCATCGACGCCGGCGCAACAAAAATCACCGTCGAACTCGAAGCCGGAGGCATCGAACTCGTCCGCATCACCGACAACGGCTGCGGCATCGCCAACGACCAAATCCGCCTCGCCCTCTCCCCGCACGCAACAAGCAAGATCATCGAATCCGACGACCTCGACCGGATCTCAACCATGGGATTCCGAGGCGAAGCCCTCGCTTCAATTGCTTCTGTAGCTCGGGTTACCATCCACTCAAGATCAAACGAGTCCGACACGGGCCAGTCCATCCACGCCGCAGGCGACGAGATCCATGAGCCAATCCCCGCAGGCTGCCCGGTTGGCACGATGATCGAAGTCCGCAACCTCTTCTACAATACCCCCGCCCGCCGCAAGTTCTTGCGTACCCCAACAACAGAGCAAACCCGCTGTTTAGAGTGGCTCCGCGACCTCGCGATGGCCAACCCATCCATCGGCGTCCGCTGCCTCGGTGACAACAAGGTCAAGCTCGACCTCCCACCGAACCAATCACCACGCGAACGCGCCCTCGCAATCGTAGGAAAAGAACTCGAGTCTCAGCTCGTCGAAGTCAATGTAGACCAGTTCGACAATGCCCGAGGCGTCCTCATGTGGGGACTCGTTGGCCTCCCGTCCATTGCTCGTGCAACATCCAAAGCCCAGCATGTCTTCCTAAATGGCAGAACGATCCGAGACAGAACAGTCACTCACGCGATCCGTGAAGCCTACCGAGGGCTCATCGAACCCGGCAAGCATCCGACCGCTGTGCTGATGATCGAGATGGCCCCCAGCGCTGTCGATGTCAATGTCCACCCGGCCAAGCTCGAAGTCCGCTTCCGCGATCAGTCCATGGTCCACAGGGCCGTCTACCACGGCATCCGCGATGCCCTCGCCCAAGCCGATGTCACCCCGTCGGTGATGTCAATCCTCCCAAACGCAGGCGGCCCAATGGCCATCATCCCTCAGGCGCAGCCCGTTGAACAACAAGTTGATCGGATTGTCGAATACCTGAATACGAATCCGAAGCCTGCGGCCAACCCTTCCGATCTCCGGTCACAGATTACGAAGGTCCTCCAAATCCCGGACCTCCCGAACTTCAATCCACTCCCAATACCAAAGACCGAAGAACGACTGCTGCCACCACTCGTCAACAAGACCAAGGTCCTCCAGATCCACTCCAGCTACCTCGCGATCCAAGACGAGCAAGGCATGCTCATCATCGATCAGCACGCCCTCCATGAACGCATGATGTTCAACAAGCTCTTGAGCCGCGTCACCAAAGCCGGGGCTCTGGAGCAGCAAGGACTTCTGACCCCGATCGTCGTCGAGGTCGCACCTGGGATCATCGATGAGTTCGACGAGCTCGAAGAGCTCTTCACCCGCATCGGCATCAGTGCCGCGCCGATGGGCCCAAGATCGGTTGGGGTCTCCAGCGTCCCGACCTTCCTGCTCTCACGAAATGTCGATCCGGGAGCTTTTTTAGACGACCTCTTCGAACGCATCGAGCGCGAGGGCTTCGTCCCGTCGAAAGAAGAAGCCCTCCACGAGATTCTCGACATGATGTCCTGCAAAGCCGCGATCAAAGCCGGCGATAAGCTCAGCGAAACCGAACTCGCAGAGATCATCGCCCTCCGCGACACCACAGACCGAGCCGCCTCCTGTCCCCACGGCCGTCCAACAACCGTCCGGCTCTCTATCGAAGATCTTGAACGCCTCTTCGACCGCAGATAGGCACAAAATCGATATTTAGTGCCCGTAATCGTCCGTTTGCAAATAGCCAACCGATTATTCCGAAATCGGGAATATCTTGCGGTACCATCTGTTCAATCTTCAACAGAGACATCAAATTTATCCAACAGGAGATCCGTCATGGACACCCTTGAAGCCATCAAGTCCCGCCGTTCGATTAGGCACTATGACCCTACACACGAGCTCACTGATTCCGAGGAACGCACGCTGTTCGAGCATGCCATTCTTTCTCCGACATCATTTAACATCCAGAACTGGCGGTTCGTTGTCGTCAAGGACACAGAACAACGATCCAAGATCCGTCAAGCCGCATGGGATCAAGCCCAGGTCACAGACGCATCGCTTCTTATTGTTATGACAGCAGATGTCAAAGCGTGGGATAAAGAGCCAGCCCGCTACTGGAAGGATGCTTCAAAGGAAGTGGGGGAGCTCATGGTCGGCATGATGGGGCCCTTCTACGAGGGCAAAGAACAACTCCAACGAGACGAGGCCATGCGATCAGTTGGTATCGCAGCCCAAACAATCATGCTCAGCGCAAAGAGTCTTGGATACGACTCTGGTCCAATGATTGGGTTCGATGCAGATCAAGTAGCAGAAATCATCAATCTCCCCGCAGACCACACTATTGGTATGATTATCGTTGTTGGCAAGAAAACAACCGATGCCTTCCCGAAGCCGGGCCAGCTCCCGTTTGATGAAGTTGTCATCCAGGACAGCTTCTAGCCATCAAGCATCATCGAGCAGTTCCATCGCCTTGAACGATTTGCCTTCGAGCATCTCAAGCGATGCCCCGCCGCCAGTCGACACATGCGACAACCGATCCGCGACGCCAAAGATCTCCGCCGCCGCCGCCGAATCTCCGCCGCCAACGATGGTGACCGCGCCGTTCTCGCTCGTGGAATCAGCGACCGCCTCGGCGACAAGCTTGGTCCCCATCTTAAATGGTGCCCATTCAAACACACCCATTGGCCCATTCCAGATCACGGTCTTTGAGCCCTTGATGATCTGGCTGTACCGAGCGGCGGTCTTGGGGCCGATATCGAGCCCCATATACCCATCCTTGATCTGGTCATCAAACACCTCGATATCACCCGCCTGCTCGGCAAAAATCGTCGAGCAGATATGGTCTTCAGGGAAGTGCAGATCAGTCTTGGATTCAGCCGCGAGCTCGATGATTCGTTTGGCTTCCTTGACCATCGAGTCCTCAACAATTGACTTACCAACCTCGTGCCCAAGAGCAATCAAGAAGGTATACGCCATCGCCCCGCCGACCAGAATATGGTCCGCCTTGGGCAGCAGATTCTCAATCGCAGGCAGCTTATCGCTCACCTTGGCCCCACCCAGGATCACCGTAAACGGCCGCCCCGGGTCCGCGAGCGCATCACTCAAATACGCGATCTCCTTCTCAACCAAGAACCCCGCCACCTTGGGTTTGTTGCCCATCGCCTCAGGAACACCGACCATCGAGGTGTGCTCGCGGTGGCAGGTCCCGAATGCATCGTTGACATAGATATCACCAAAAGCCGCGAGCTGACCGGCAAAGTCAATCTCGCACCGCTTCTCACACCCATGGAACCGAAGGTTCTCGAGCAAGACCACATCGCCGTCATTCATCGCATCAACGGCAACCCCGATCGCCTCGTCCTTGCAGTTCTTGGCAGGGATCAGCACATCTTTGCCCATCAACTCCCCGAGCCGTTTGGCGATCGGCGCCATCGAATACGCCTCTTCGTACCCCTTGCCCGCAGGACGCCCAAGGTGCGACATCAGCACGGCCTTCCCGCCTCGATCAATCACAGATTTGATGGTCGGGAGCGCCGCAACGATCCGCCGGTCGTCAGTGATTTTGTCCCCATCAAGCGGCACATTGAAGTCCACACGGATCAGGACCCGCTTGCCGGAAACCTCAGTATTTGCGATCGTTTGCTTGGCCATCATGAATCTCCAAAAGTGATGCGTTTCTAACGCCATTCTAGGTTCAACAGAAAGAAAAACCGCGACCCAAAGGCCGCGGCTCAATCATTCTTGCTGTTATTGATCACTCAGTCATTGAGCATGTCGTTCGACCGGCCGCGGACCTTCGCACCGCCGTCTTTGAGCAGGTTGTCCCGCAGCGTACGCAGATCGGCCTGGATTGACGCATCGATGAGCTGATCGCCCATCCTGATCTTAATCCCGCCGAGCATGGTCGAATCAGTGTACGGGTGGATAATCACTTCCTTGCCGAGCGATTCGCTCAGCTGGTGCTTGACCGAATCAAGCGCGTCAGGCGACATCGGGGCAGCCGTGAACACATCGACCTCGATTCGTCCGAATCGTGCCTGGACCAGTTCGTCGAGAGCCCCAACGATCGGGATCAGGTGTCCCAAGCGGCCCTTGGCATTGAGTTGACGCAAAAAGCTGACGGTCAGCTGGTCGCACTTGCCCTCGAGCATCCGCACCAGTGATGCGTCCCGCTTGCCGCCGTCTATTAGCTGTGAAGCGAGCAACTCGTTAAACCCACGGTTGTCGCGGGCGATCTCAAGCAAGTCTTCGAGCTGCCCAAGAAGATCCTCAGGAGTTGTCCCATCGGTGACCTCGGCAACATCAAACACCGCGTGGGCGTAGACCTTGGCGAGGGCATCGGGCTTTGTTTCAATTAATGGCATGATTGAATCTCCACCAAAGGGTTACGAGTTTACGGTTTTGAGTTCTGCGAGCGACTCTTCCATCAAACGCTGGTCGTCCTGAACGGAGACTTCGCGTTTGAGGATCTTGCCGGCCATTACGGTCGCCAGGTTAATCGACTCGCTGTAAAGCTCGTTGAGCGCCTGCTTCTTGGCCGCCTCGATGTCGGCCTTGGCCTTCTCGCGGAGTTCATTGAGCTCGGTCTCGGCCCGTGCCTTGAGCTGAGCCGCAAGGTCGCCCTGCGTCGCCTTGGTCTCTTCAAGCATCTGCTGGGCCTGTGCCCGTGCATCAGCAAGGTTCTTCTCGTACTCGTTCAAAGCTTCCTTCGCCTGCTGACGAGCATCCTCAGCAGCAGCGATCTCGCCCTTGATCTTCTCGTTGCGTTCGTCAAGACCCGAGACAATCTTGGGCCAGACAGCGACCGAGAGGATCCCAAAGACAACGAGGAACAGGATGATCGCAGTCAACCCCGTTGCAAGCCCCTCGTTGGGCTTGGCAATCGGATTGGCAGGCTCGGCCGCAGCGGTTGCAACGGCGGTCATGCAGGTGTTGGCAATCAGAACAGTAATCAGAGCGAGTCGGTTCATCGCATATTCTCCGTTAAGTTTGGAAACCAGATTCCAAAAACCAGGTTCCAGAAACCGAGGCGTGCCGTGTTTCATGCACGCTCCGGGTAAGTCATTTCGTCAGTACCATTAGCCGCCGAGGAACGCAACAACGATCGCAAACAGGGTCGCACCTTCGATGAGTGCGGCCGCGAGGATCATGTTGGTACCGATGGTGCCCGATGCCTCTGGCTGGCGAGCGATTGCTTCAACAGCACCCTTGCCAACGAGACCGATGCCGATGCCACCGCCGATGACCGCGAGACCGCCACCGATTGCGGCGAGACCGCTACCGATGTTGCCTGACATTGCCGAAGCGCCGTCTTGTGCCATTGCCATTGCTGGTGCGCTCATAGCGAGTGCGCCGGTTGCCAATACGATTTTCTTCATGAGCTTCATATCCGATTCCTTTCAATGGCCGAGGTGTATTTGGCCAGAACCATTTGAACTGCGGGGAGCATCCACTGTCGATCCAACCCGGATCGCAATGGCCTTGGGTGCCGCCCCGCGGAGCCCCAGGCCCAACATTTATAAACACATCACGCGTGAGCGGGTTCCCCCTCATGAGCGTGATCATGATCGTGGTCACCATGATGCGCAAGCAACGAGATGAACACGGTCGTCAAGAACATAAACACAAACGCTTGCAAGAACGAAACAAACAACTCAAGGAAGTAGATCGCGATAATCCCGAGTGACGATATCACACCGACAGGGAACCCCATCAATGGACTGTCGCTCGTGAATCCGCTCGATGCGAATCCCAGAAGCACCGCCACAAGAATGTGGCCAGCGGTCATATTGGCAAACAAACGAATCATCAAAGCCGCAGGCTTGATGATCGTGCCAAGGATCTCAATAGGAATAATGATCGGCCATACAAAGATCGGGGCCTCTGCGGTCAGGTGCTTGATGTACCCGCCGATACCCAGTTCCTTAACGCCCGCAGCATTAATCACGATCGCGGCAATAAACGCCAAGCCACCGGTCACCCAGATGCTCTGCGTCGCCGTCCCACCAATAAACGCCTTGTGCTGGGCAACCATATCCGAGCCCATTGCCCCGGCCATGATGTTGTGCAAATCAAGAATCGGGATCAAACCCATCAGGTTGTTGATCAAGATAAAGAAGAAAATCGTCCAAAGGAACGGCATCAACTTATTGGTCCGCTCGCCAATTAGCGGGCGAACCGTGTTCTCACGAAGGTAATCACAGATCACCTCGATCATGTGAGCAAATCGGTTATTGGTGACCCAGCGTCCATGACCTTCGCCTTCAGCTCCCGTCGAAACCGACTTGGCAACAAACAGCCCACCAATCACCATAATCGCCGCAACGATCACCATATTGGTCTGGGCAGCCGACCACAACCAGTAGCCATTCTCATTGATGATGAATGGGTGGTTGATCACATGCTGAACCGGATCAGCAGCAGCAAGAGTAAAGCTCGAAGTCATGCCTGAACCTCCGGAGCATTCATCACAGATGCATGCTCCACCGAGTTATCTACAACAGATTTCTCTGTAACAGTTTTTACCAACGACAACACTGTCATGACATCGATCACAAGCACAGCAAGCACCGACATCAACAGCGTCATTAAGAATATGTTTTTCGATGGACCGAATGTCAGGAAGATCCCGAACCCGATCACAATCACAAGCCCCGCACGGATCATCGTCCCCGCCAAGACAGGAACAGCCCACAAACCCGCCGAGCGAGCCGGGAGCATATTGAGCGTCATCAGCGTCAGAATAATCCCAGGCAGCACCGCCCCGATTGACCACGCCCCATCGGACATCGCCAGCCCCTTGGTCGTCGCGATCCATCCGCCAGCAAACCCAATCACCACACACGCAACCACGCTCATCGCCGCCATTTTCAGGATCGGTAGACGGACCGGATCCAGCAGCGGATTGGGCTGTGGATCGGATTGTGGATTGGACTGTGCGTCGGTCATTGCTTCGATGCCAAGTGGATAGAAATAAACCCAACAGAGGGGCAGAAGGATAGCGTTCACTCACCCAATCGGCGAGCCAACAGCCCAATTTTCAGCCCATTCTCCCCCCAAAGTTTCTGCCTTTGGAGCCACCCCCTAAGAACCCAAAAGAAGACCCCTAAGTCTCAGGGTCCCCGTCGGTCCGAGCCGACGATCTCGTCTGCTCTTTGTTCAGGCTCATCGCTTCCTTGATAAACAGGTAAAACCCGCCCACAAGCCCCGTCAACGCCAAAATCGTCGTCCAGAGCTTCCCGGTCCCTACCAATGAATCGATCATAAACCCAATCAGCCCCATACCAATCAGCCCATAGACCGGATCGAGCGCAATCGACCACGCCTTGGCCTGGCGCGTCCGATTCGCCCGCTCCTGAGCATCGCTGGGCTTGACATACGGCGTCGCCGCTTGCTCATCCATCTTGAGCTCGTCGGGGATCTCGGTATTCCACCGCTTCGAATCGCCGTGATCTTCACTTTGGGGGGGTTGGGGGGTCATCCTTGTACCTGTTTATGAGCCCACGCCCGAGCGTGCTCAGCCGCGTCCTTAATCTTCCCGACATCCGATCCCGAACCCTGGGCGCTATTCGGACGGCCACCGCCCTTACCGCCCATCACAGAAGTCGTCTCCCGGATCCAATCGCCGGCTTTGAGGCCCCGCCCAATCATCGATTCGCTTACCGACGCCATCACCGCCACCCGCCCATTCTCAACATCAGACGAAAATACCATCACCGCCTTCTCAGGCACCGCCTGCGAAATCGTAGAAACCGCCGCCTCAAGAGCCTTCCGATCAGACCCTAAATCCAGCGTTGTAATAATGATGTCCTCGCTCGAACCCTTCGCAGCATTGGCGATCCCCATCGCCAGCTCCTGTGCTTTGCCCGCCTTCGCCGCGGCCTCGGCCTTGGACGATTCCTTGAGCTTCTTTGCAACCGACCCCAGTTGTTCACGCAAAGCATTCTTCTTGGCCGCGGGCAGTTCCATCGCATCGACATCATTGCCAACCTTCTGGAACGCATCTTTCAACTCACCAAGTTCAAGCGATCCCAGCGATTCAACCCGCTTACCCAGTTCATCAGCGGCCGCGAACGCCTCGCCGGCAAGCTCCCCGGTCAGCCCCGTAATCCGACGGATCCCCTTAGCGATCCCCTCTTCAACAGTCAACGCAAACCATTGAGCAACACCGGTCGTTTCGATATGCGTCCCGCCACAGAACTCGATCGATGCTATTTTCCATGCTTCATTGGTCGGGTTCCCAACAAGCTGATCCACCTCGATCCCGATCGACACCACCCGCACCGGATCGGGATAAGTCTCATCAAACACCGCCCGCAGCCCAGCGATGTCCTTCGCTTGCTCAAGCGGGGCAAGCTCGCCATACACAGTCAAGTTCTGATCGATCTGATGGTTCACGATCTCCTCGATCTTGGCGATCTCCTCGGGAGTCACCGGCGAGCTGTGCACAAAGTCAAACCGCAGCTTCTCGTCGTTGACCAAAGACCCCCGTTGATCCACGCTGTCCCCAAGCACTTCACGCAACGCAAAGTTCAGCAGGTGCGTCGTCGTGTGGTTGGCCGCGACCTTCTCTCGGCGTTTCGAGTTCAGGTGGCAGATCACATCACACCCACAAGAAATCTTCCCCTTGCTGATCCGCCCGATATGCAGCACATACCCACCAAAGCTCTTGGTGTCCTCGACCTTAAAGACACCGCCGGACTTAGCGCACCGTAGCTCGCCCGTATCAGCGACCTGCCCGCCCATCTCTGAATAGAAACAGGTCTTGTCCATCACAATCCCGACCCGGTGCATCCCCGCGCTCCCGGAGGTCGCGTGGTCATCGAACTTCTTCCCGTTCCAGATCGCCTTGACCGTCGCCCGGACCTCATGCCCAGAGAACTTGTGCGAATCGTCGGTCGCTTTGACATGCAGCACCCCAAGCTTGGCAATCTGCTCGGCCCGGAGTTCAACAACCCGCTCCCCGTCATCTTTCTTGCCACCGAGCCGCGACCGCTGCTTCGCCTCGGCCATCGCGTTCTCAAAGCCCTCGATATCAACGCTGAGCCCTCGTTCCTCGCCCATAATCTGCGTCAGATCAATAGGGAACCCGTAGGTGTCATAAAGCTTGAACGCATCCTCGCCAGAGACAGTCCCGTCCTCGGTGGTCAGGTCTTCAAACATCTTGATCCCCCGATCAAGCGTCTTCCCAAAGCTCTCTTCTTCATCAGCAATCAGCCCAATCACCCGACTCGGATCATTGGTCAGCTCAGGGAACGCATCGCCCAGCAGTTTAATAACAGTGGGGGCCAGCTCCGTCAAGAACCCCTGCGGGGCCCCGAGCTTCTGCCGTCCGTACCGAACCGCCCGACGCAAAATCCGACGCAGCACATACCCACGCCCATCATTACTCGGCGTCGTCCCATCCGTAATCGCAACAACCAGCGTCCGGATGTGATCCGCGACGACCCGGTACGCCTCGTCCACCCCGCCCGCGTCCTCAGCCCCAAGCTTCCCCGCGTACGCCCGGGCCCCGGTCAGTTCTTTGGTCTTGGCAAAGATCGGCCCAAACAGATCCGTGTCGTAGTTGCTCCGCTTATCCTGAAGCACCGAAACAATCCGCTCTAGCCCCATGCCCGTGTCAACATGCTGCGCAGGAAGCACACTCAGCTTCCCGCCCTCAAGCCGATCAAACTGAATAAACACATTGTTCCAGATCTCAAGCACATCCGGATCATCCATGTTCACCAGCGACGCTGCATTGCGTCCACCGATACGGTCGTAGTGCAACTCCGAGCAAGGCCCGCAAGGGCCGGTATCGCCCATCTCCCAAAAATTATCCTTCATATTCCCAGGCAGGATGTGATCCTCAGGCAGGTACTTCCGCCAGATCGCCTTGGTCTCAAGGTCTGCCTCAAGGTTCTGCTTGTCGTCGCCCTCAAAGTAGGTCGCGTACAACCGATCCGGATCGATCCCCCAAACCTTCGTGAGCAACTCAAACGACCACCCGATCGTTTCCTCTTTAAAGTAGTCCCCGAACGACCAGTTCCCAAGCATCTCAAAGAATGTATGGTGATAAGTGTCCTTGCCCACATCATCAAGATCGTTGTGCTTCCCGCCCGCCCGGATACATTTCTGCGAGTTCGTCGCCCGCTTCACCCCATGCAAAGGCGAAGTCGGATCAAGCGTCCCCTGAAAGATCGGCTTGAACTGGTTCATCCCCGCATTGGCAAAGGTGTCCCGCAGCGATGGGTCGTTGGTCGGGCAGGTCGTAGACGAAGGCACAAAGTCATGCCCCCGCTCCTTAAAGAACTCAATAAACTGCGTCCGGATCTCGGCTGCGGTGGCGGACAACATATTGGACGGAACAGATGAGGGCATGCTGAGATTCCATTCTGGAAAGTGGCGGATCGACCGTTCCCCGCTCTACTAATGATCGGTATACAAAGGATCGGCAATCCCATAGTACGCTCTGCAAGCCAATTTGCCCGCCCAAACCCCCTCTCATTCCGTCCGAGAACACAACAAACCCCCCAACGATCCACCCAGTTCACTGGCCAATAGACCATTCTCGGTGTCTCTTATAGACAACGGCACCCATCGCCACCGGCGGTTGTTGTGTATGAACACCCGCCAAGACGACAAGGAGTCAGATATGAACCAACCAAAGCAGGCCATCGGACTCCTCCTCATCGCAGCCATCGGATCGACCGCCAACGCCGGTATCCGCCGCCATGACCGTGACGACGCCCTCTACCAATCACTCGCAAACGAGTCCCAGTTCCAGTCCTCCGCACGCCTTCAGATCGGCACAACGACCTGCTCTGCCACCCTCATCAACTCCGAGTGGCTCATCACCGCCGCCCACTGCTTCGACAACACCTCAAACCCGATCACCCTCGCCTTCCTCGATGGCGGGGGGTTCGCATTCGTAGAAGAAGTCGTCATCCACCCAGAATGGTCCCAAGGCATGCTCACCCAAGGCGGCGACCTCGCACTCCTCCGCCTCTCCAATCCGGTCACCAATGTCACGGCAGCCAACCTCTACACCGGATCAAACGAACTCGGTGCCATCGGCACCGGCGTCGGCTACGGCCGCACCGGCACCGGGAACACCGGACACCTCCCAGGACTCGGGGTCAAAAGAGCAGGAACCAATGTCATCGACGCACTCGGCTCAGACCGAGGCTTCGATGAATCTATCCTCCTGACCGACTTCGACAACCCCCTCCGCGAATCCGACTCAACCTACGGCTCAGCCCTCCCTACAGACCTCGAATACCAGGTCGCCCCGGGCGACTCGGGTGGCTCACTCTTCATCGAAGAAAATGGCCAGTTCTACCTCGCCGGCGTCACCTCCTTCATCAACTCCATCGACGGCGACCCCGACGGCGACTACGGCGATATGTCCGCCTACACCCGCCTGAGCGACTACAACGCCTGGATCAACTCCGTCATCCCCGCCCCCTCAGGGCTCATGCTCCTCTCGCTGGGAATGTTCGGTGCAACCCGCCGCCGCCGATCACTCTGATCCCCTATCCTTCAGGTGCATGGCCAAAAAACGCACCACCAAAAAGAAGCCGGTCCTCAAGCGACTCCCAAGCGACAACGCCGCCCCAGCGATCCCCACATACCCCCCGCCCATCCCGCTCTCTAATCTCATCGGTCAATCCCACGCTCTCGACATCCTCAACCGATCAATGCAATCAGAACGCGTCCACCACGCCTGGATCTTCCACGGCCCCAAGGGTGTCGGGAAGTTCACCGCCGCCATCGCATGGGCCAGCATCATCCTCGACCCATCTTCGGCCCCGGACCTCAGCGGCAACATCGCCGCCGACCCCGAATCCCAAACCCAGCGGCTTATCAACGCCGGAACCCACCCGGACCTTCATGTCGTCCGCAAAGAGATGGCCCGCTATCACGACGATAAAAAAGTCCGTGACGCCAAGCTCGCCACGATCCCGAAAGCGATCGTCGAAGAACACCTCATCCACCCCGCCACAATCGCGGCTTCGATGCAAACAAACTCCATCGCGTCTAAGGTCTTCATCGTCGACGAAGCCGAACTCCTCGACCGCTCCCCAACCAACGCCCCGGTCCAGAACGCAATCCTCAAAACACTCGAAGAACCCGCCCAAGGCACCGTCATCATCCTCGTCACCTCAAACGAAGACCGCCTCCTCCCAACCATCCGCTCCCGCTGCCAGCGTGTCGCTTTCGCCCCCCTAGACGACGACGCGATGCGTGCATGGATCACCACCTCAAAGATCGAAACCACCCCCGAACAACACCAGTGGCTCCTCTCCACCTCCGGCGGCTCCCCCGGTCAATACCAGAGCGCACACGCCGCAGGCATACACCAATGGGCCACCGACCTCGAGCCGCTCTTTCTTCAGTGCGACCAAGCCCACTACCCCCTCACCCTCGGGGCACGCATGACCCAGCTCATCGACGACTGGGCCAAGGCATGGGTCAAAGCCGGCGAAAAAATCGGCGAGAACCGTTCGAAGCTCGTCGCCAACCAGATCGGCTCACAGCACATGCTCGGGCTCATCGCCAACCGCTACCGTAAAAATCTCACCAACCCCGCCAAAGCACAGCACGCGCTCAATGCGATCGACATGGTCACCAGAGCACAGAGCGAGCTCAACACCAATGTACAACTCAGATTTGCAATGGATCATCTCGCCGCGGGACTCTCAGAGCGCGTCCACGACTTCGCCTAATGAGGATTACGCCTGGATACTAAGCGAAGGCGTATCAAGATCAGGCAGACCAGGCGCCGCCACAATCCCCGCCTTGCGGTCTTCGATAAGCTGCACCATCAACTGGGCCCAGGTCTCACGCTCATACTCAAGCAGCTCGATCGCTTTATCTAGCTGCTTCACATCCTTATTGATGCTCGCAGAAACCAGCTCCCCGTATAGGAACACATAGATTCCCTTGACATTCTCAGCAAGCTCAGGATTCGGCCTTGGGTCAATGGTGTTGGTCAGCTCCAGCACAATATCTCTGCACTGGGTAAAGCCCTCATAGATCTTCTCGTGATCCTTGTTCTCAAGCCCAAACTTGGCGGTATTGGCAAACCGGATCGCCCCATCGAGCAGCATCATCCGGAGCTCTTCAGGGCTCGCGGTCATGACCTTGGTCTTGAGGTACGCATTGGCTGTGTTCTGGTCGTTCATGCCCGAGGTATCGGTCCTTCAATTGGCCATCTTCAGTGGAGAATCAATCATTTCCTGATTTGGTCCATGCCGATTTATCCGATCGATTGAATCTGTGACAGAGCCGAGCCCTGGGTCTGGAAGCTCGCGATCGCCTGCTCCATCGCAAGGAACTGCCTCTGCAGGACTTCCCGCTTTCGATCAATCCTGGTATCAATCGCAGCGATCCGAGATTCCTGCAACGCGATCTGGTCATCAAACGCAGAATCTCGACCGGTCAAAACACCGGTAAGCGAATCCGTATACGCATCAGCGAACTCTTCGAAGAGCACCATCACCCCCCGCTCGCTGTATTCAAGCTCGTTCTCGGGATTCAAGAATGTGGCGTCTTCATCCTCTTCAGTCACAAGCACGGTACGCCTCGAGAACAGATCCTCGACCGCCTGTGAGTCCTCAGCGTACGCGTCCCGGAACTTGGCCGAGTCAAACTCGAGCTTCGATCCCGAACCAATCTTGATCCCAACATCCGAGAGTCTAGAAAAGTCCGAAGAGAACCCGTCGTTCTGGCGCAGGATCGACGAGAACATCGCCCCCCGCAGCCCGATCACTGTGCCGTCACCGAGCAGCGTCCCTCTTTCCTCGGTCTCCTGGTCATACCGGGTCTGGAAATCGATCTGCTCGATCGCCGTATTGAACGCGTCAACAAACTCCTGAATCTTCGATTCGATCGACTCGGTATCTTCTGTGATCGAGACCTCAACGGACTCATCGCTCGTCGAGAGCAGATCGATCGTCACCCCTTGGATCACACCGTCGAGCTGGTTCGTAGACGAACTGATCAAAATACCGTCGGCAGGATCAGTCGCTCCATAAAACACCCGCGAGTCATCCCCCGCATCAATCGTGCTCATTCCCAGATCAAAGCTCCCGGAATCAACCAAGAACCGGCCCGCTGACCCCGTGTCATTAGACGCCAGCGACAACCGGAACGGCGTTGAACCTGTCCCGGTATCAAGCAGCGAAGCGCTCACCCCAGCATTGGAAGCATTGATCGCATCGATCACTTCAACAAGAGAATCGTTGGCATCAAACTCAAGGGTTGTTTCAAACGACCCGTCAATATAGTTGTTGTTGATGGGGTCCAAGGCTAAAAAATCTGCATCCACCTTCCCGGCGATCCGAAGCTTCTTAGCGACCGTCCCATCGGTGTCATTAATCTCAAGAACCCCGCCGAGTGTGCCGTTGTCTTCGATAATGAGCCCGTCACCAGTATCATTAATCCTTGCGGTCACCGAGATCGCCGACGACTGGTTTATCCGCCGGATCACATCGGCCATGGTCACATCGCCGCCCGAGATCGTAAACTCGGCCCGCTGTCCATCCGAATCAATAATCTCAAACGAACCCGTTCCAAGCCCGGCTCCATCAAACATGTCATCCAGCTTCGTCGCGGTCCCAAAGTAGGCTAGATCCTGATCAACCCCCTGCGCCGTCCCGCTGGTAAACGAACCAGAAACCCCAAGCAGAGCCGCGGTATCAAAGCCCCCGGTACCAGCGATCGCAAATGTCGAACCTCCTGTTGTCAGGTCCTTGATTTCGAACCCATTGCCGGCTTCGTTCAACGAAGCCGACAGCGTCGAGCCACCATTCGAGTTGTTGATTGCTTGGATAATGTCATTGACATCATCGAGCCCTGAGATATCAACTGTAAAAAACGAACCGTCTTGTGCCGTGAACGAGAGATTGCCATCTGTCGCTCCCAGCCCGGCCCCACCGTTCAAGCTCGAAACCAGCGTCGTGTTCATCCCCGCAAAGATCCGCGTCCCGCTTGTCGCGCCTCCCATATGCAAGCCCGCGATCCCAAGATCCGCCGCCGCTGAACTCTGCGAACCAGAAGCCGGGGCGTTATCCGCGACCTGTATCGCGCGGCTACCAGTGAGGTCTGTAATCTGAATAGTCCCGGTTGTCGCATCAATCGAAGCTTGTATATCGCTATCAAGACCCGCATCGGTGATCGCCTGATTGATCCGATCAATCGCACCACCAACTGTGGTTACAGCGCTGCTGGTCACAACCAACTCGCCGTCAACCATCTCTTCAATATCACCAAGACGAACCTGTATCATCTCGTCTGCTGTAAACAGTAAATCGTTACTGAGATCAATCTCAATTGAGATATCCCACACGCTCTCGCCAGAGGTGTTCCGAACCCCAAGCCCCCTCCCGTCGTTGATCGAGCTCAGCGCCGTATTGGTCCCCAGCGAATACACCGAAGTCCCCGTCACCGTGTTGCTCACAATCGTGCCATCAAGACCAAGCGACTCAAGCACTTCCCGCCCGCTCGCGTTGGATATCGAGGTTACCCCATCAATGACAAACTTGTCGTTGTCAACCCGAGCGCTCACCCCGCCGCCTACCGCATTGATCGCATCGAGTACTTCGGAAACAGAACCAACGGTTGAGAGATCCACATCTGTCCCGTTGATCGTAATCACCCCCCGCGTGATCCCGTCCCCGTTATTCAGATCAGCAAGACTCGTATCCCGATCCAGCCGTGCCTCGGCCCCCTCGAAGGTCAGCGAGGTCAGCCCCGCCGCCGCATCGCTTGTCGCAAACCCACCAGAAAGCATCTGCTGCGTCGAAACGAGCTTGTTGACGATAAAGTCATAACTACCAGGGAGCGCATCCTGCGAAGCGTTGGCTGTCATGATCGCCTCATTGGAAACCAGCGACTTCTTGTTCTTGAAGACATTGTCCGTCCGGAACGCCTTGGCAAGATTCTGGATCGCGGTGAGCTGCGAGTTGATCGAAATGTACGCCGCCTGCTGGCTCTGGATCTGAATGAGACGAGTCTGCGCGAGCACCTTGGGCCGAGATTCGATCGAGAGCAACTGCTCAATCAGTGACCCCGTATCGATACCCGAAAACAGACCAACACCAGTCGTGATACCGCCCATAGCGAATCCTTTCAAGCGGCATTTCATGAGAGCAGCCGCCGCGCTCAAAGCCCATTCCATCCATGAACCGGGCTCTTTGGTCAGTATCGGTCTATCGCCTGCAGATGCTCGAACCGCATCCAAACTCCAAACCGATTCTGGACCTCTACTTATACAATCGGGCCATCCCCGCGCCCGCTGAGCCCAAATCTCCAAAATCCGCGCAATTATTACTTGGCGGACTTTGTGACCAAACATCCGAGAATCTCACATTTTCTTCGATCCAAAGACCAATCAAGGCGATAATCATCACTGTGAATACATCAGACCACCAGCCCATCCCAGAACTCCCAAACCCTCCAGCCCTCTGCCGCCTCGGTGTCGGGGTCATCGGCATCATCGTTGCCGTCTCGGCCCTCCCCTGGATATGGTTCTCCCTCGACCGCTTCGGAGGCTTCGCCTGGGGCCTCTTCGGGTTCGAGCTCCTCACAGCCGTCGCAGGCGTCTTCGCGATCCTCTTCGCGATGGGTAAGTTCAAAGAAGGCTGGGCCATCGGCGTCACCGCCATCGCGGGCTCAATTCTCGTCGCCCTCGTCTTCGGCCTCTACATCGACTTCATCATGTCAAAGAAAACAGACTTCCCAGATATCTACCCCCTCGCAAAATACACCTTCCTCGCTCGCGGTGCCATCATCGCCGCCCTCTTCGCCCTCGCTTCTTTCGCGGTCTTCGTGAGAGATTCGCGGTCGATCTCCTACATCATCAAAGCAGCCCTCTGCGCCGCACCCCTCGCCGCAATCGTCGCCGTCATGTATTTCAACTTCGGCCCAGGTGTCTGGATCAACTCCACACTCAGTAATGCAAACAAAGGCTCGGGCGCACTCCAGTCAGTCCTCGGACTCTCCATCGGGCTCCTCTTCATCATCCTCATCTCAGCCGCAGGCCACCTCCTCATCCGCGCCTACGAATGCGGCCGCCCCGCTGACCCCCAATCTGAATAAAGCGGCACCGCCAACAAAAAACAACGAAAACCAGCTCAGAAACGGCGTTTGAACCCCAAGATCTAAAATCCGTCACCCAGAAACCCCAACAAGGTTTCTATGACCGACCTCATCCTCCTTATCGTCGCCCTCTCCCTCGCCGCTGTTGTTGGCGCGGGCATCGTCTTCTACCTGCTCTCCTCGCTCAAACGCGCCAGAACAGGTAAAGACATCGATAAAGTCTCACTCAAGATCATCACCGAACGCGTGCGTGCCGTCGGCAAACTCGTCGGCCTCGAAGTCCACGCCAAAGAAATCGCCACCGCCACCTCAGGATTCTCCTGGCTCCCGCCAATCCTCCTGAGCCAAGCAAAGATAGCAATGATCTTCCAGTTCGAAAAACAGTACGCCATCGAACTGGGCGCCATCACAGAGTTCGATGTCACCGAGATCGGCGAAGCCACCTACCGCATCACCCTCCCCCCGATCGCAGGCTCACTCCGTCTCATGGATGTCGAACCCTACGACATCCAGCAGGGCCGCGTCCTCGGTCTCATCGATGTCATCAACATGAACGCCGCAAGACAGACCGAACTCATGCGGACCGCCCAAGACCAGGCGGCTCTGCTCTTCGAGAAAAACGACGACCGCTACATCAACCAAGCCCGCGAGACCATCGAGCGTCAGCTCAACTCCATCGCCAAACTCTTCGAGATCACTCTTGAAATCGAGTGGTCAACAGACTTCGTCAACTCCCAGCCAAGAATCGAGCTCGACGAGGCCCTCAAAACCGCCCCCGCGCTCTCAGCCTAATCAAACCGCACTCGGATGCCGGGTGCCACGGCTTGACCGTCTTCGGCAAGCCATGTCTTCAAACACCAAACTACATCGGGTGCCCTGCTTTCGCCGTCTTCGGCTAAAGCAGGAAACGGAAATCTCAAGTCAAACAGCACTCGGATGCCAAATAGTCTTAAACTCCACAAACGGATCAAGCCAGCTCGGCCCGCTGCACGCCGCGTCGTCAAAGTAATCCAGCGATCCATCACGCAGGCACACCCGCTTCATGTTGACCGCCGCCCCCTCGCGAAGTTCGGCCCGGTGTCCATCGCTGACAGAACCAGCATGAATCCCGATCACCTCACGGTGCGAAGCAAAGTGGGGGACCAGTTCGTCTCTAAACCCAGTTATCAGGTTCACCACGCCGCTCGGAAGGTCACTCGTTGCCAGTGCTTCAGCAAAAATCATCGCGGGGATCGGGTTCGATTCAGAAACCAATGCCACAACCGTATTCCCCATCGCCACCGGCCCCATGATCATCGATATCAACCCAAGCAACGCAGGCGAGTCCGGACAGATACACCCAACAACCCCCATCGAGCCGGGAATCGTAAAGTTGTGGTAAGGCCCACTCACCGGGTTGGCACCGCCCATCACCGTAGAATATTTATCCGTCCACCCCGCAAAGTGCACCACTCGATCGATCGAAGCATCGACTTCTTTCATCCCGCCATCTCCAAGCGCCGCAGCAAGCTCCGCCCGCTTCCCCTCCATCATCTCAGCAAGCCGGTACAAAATCTGCCCCTTGAGGTACCCCGTCGAGCCGCACCATTTCTTGTGTGCACCATGTGCAACTTCTACGGCCCCGCGAACATCCTTCCGCGAACCATGACAGATATGCGCCTTCAGCCCAATGGCGGCATCCTCAACAAGCGTCGACCGCCCAGACTCCGTCCGCGGAAACTTCCCGCCAATAAACAGCTTGTAGGTCTTCGAAATCGGCAATCGTTCAGACATGAATCATCCTCTATAGCCAAGTAAAAAACTTTGGGGGGTCACAGTTCATACTCCATCTCGATCTCATGACGGATCGGAATCCCATCAAGCCCAATATCGGGGATACTCGATTTGATCTTCCGTGACTCGCTCACCGCATCGCGGTGCAACGCCACCAGTTCAAAGTCCCGCCGCTGATAGAACCGAAGCGCGGGCGTGTTGTCGTTGGTCGTAATCAGCCACAACCTCTTGCACCCGTGCTCGCGAGCCTTGTTCCGAACACCCGTAAGCAAGCAAGACCCGATCCCCCCGTGCCCCGCCATCGAGTTATGCGTCACGATCTCGCACGCATCACCCTCGATGTTGTAGGTCAACAACCCCACCTCGGACCCGTCCCGCACCGCAACAATCCCAGGAAGCTCGTCGGCCTGAAACTTCCGCCCCTTGGTCACTTGTTCTGTAGACGCCCAGTACTGCTGCAGCACCCGCTGCACCCAAGGCTTGTCCTCAGCGGTCAGATCACGGATCTCAAATGTGTGTACTCCAGGAACAGTGCTCATGATCAGTCCTTTCAATCAAATGCTCTTTCATCAACCATCATTTCAGATACGCCGCAAGCCCGTGCCGACCGCCCTCGCGTCCAAACCCAGACTCCTTAAACCCACCAAACGGCGACGCCGGATCAAACTTGTTGTAAGTATTGAGCCATACCACCCCCGCATCGAGCTTGCTCGCCATATCAAATATCTTCGATCCCTTATCCGTCCACACACCCGCCGCCAATCCATAAGGCGTGTTGTTCGCCCGCGACAACGCCTCGTCCGGTGTCCGGAAACTCATCACCGCAAGCACAGGACCAAAGATCTCCTCCCGAGCAATCGCATGGCTCGGCTGCACCCCAGTAAAGAAACTCGGCTTGCACCAATACCCCTTCGATGGCACATCAGACGGACTCGGATCATGCAACTCCGCCCCCTCAGACTTCCCGGTCTCTAGGTACTTGTTAATAATCGTGAGCTGCTCTGGCGAGTTGATCGCGCCAAGATCAGTGTTCTTGTCAAGCGGATCGCCAACCCGAAGCGACGCAAGCCGGTTCCCAAGCTTGGCTATCACCGTATCAAGAATGCTCTCCTGCACAAACACCCGCGAACCCGCACAACACACATGCCCCTGATTGAAATAGATACCCTCGACAATCCCCTCAATAGCCTGATCAATCGAAGCATCCTCAAAGATAATGTTCGCGCTCTTGCCACCAAGTTCGAGTGTCAATCGTTTATCAGTCGCCGCCGTCGCTTTGGCGATCATCTTGCCAACACCCGTCGATCCCGTAAACGCGATCTTGTTGACATCCGGATGATTCACAAGTGCCGCCCCGGTCTCCCCCGCACCGGTCACCACATTCACCACACCCTTGGGCAGCCCAACCTCTTCACAAATCGCCGCAAGCCGCAGCGCTGTCAATGATGTCGTCTCTGCCGGCTTGAGCACAATTGTGTTCCCACACGCCAGCGCCGGTGCGATCTTCCAAGCAGCCATCAACAGCGGGAAGTTCCAGGGAATAATCTGCCCGCACACACCCACCGGTTCGGGCTTCCGACCAGGGAACGCGTATTCGAGCTTGTCCGCCCACCCCGCATGATAAAAGAAATGCGCAGCCGCAAGAGGCACATCCACATCCCGAGATTCCTTGATCGGCTTCCCACCATCCATGGTCTCCAGAACCGCCAGCTCCCGCGCCCGCTCCTGAATCCGTCGGGCGATCCGGTAAAGATATTTCCCGCGAACGATCCCAGGCTGAGCACTCCACGCCGGAAGCGCCGCCTTGGCCGAAGCAACCGCGCGATCGACATCCGACCCATCCGCCGCCGAGATCATCGACAGCGTCTCCTCGGTCGCCGGGTTCACCGTCGCGAACTTCGTACCGTTGGATGGCTCAACAAACGCCCCGTCAATAAACAACCCGTACGAGTCGTCCATCCCAGGCTTCACAGACTCCGGAGCAGGATCATAATCAAAGATCCCCCCTCCCAAAGCACCACGGAAATCCAAACGACCCCCGCCCTCTCCGGAAACCGAAGAAGGATGATCGGACCGTACACCAGTATTCATCGTGCTGCTCATCCCCCATCCTACGGCCAATAAACCTCTTTCGCCCCGCCTATACCGTCTCAGAACACAAAACAACCCCATTCCAGCCCATCAGACTCACCCCAAGCCGCCATCAAACCGTTGACAAACGCATGGGCAAAGACTTCTCCACGCGCACAGACACCCGCATCGAAACCGAAGGCGTTAGCTGTTCTACAGACTGCTCCATCGGCCGTGTCGCAGATCTCACAGGCCAAGGCATGCGCCTCGTCGTACAGAACGAGCCGCTCCCCGCCGTCGATGACATCAAAGAGTACACCTTCACCGACGAAGACTCAGGACACCAGCTCACCATCCAAGGCACCGTCCGATGGGTCCGCAAAGGATCCCCCCTCACCCGCCGAGCCGAGATCGGTATTGAGTTCGTCAACCTCCCCCCATCCCACCGCGACGCCCTCCTCCACCTCGCCGTCCTCGGCCAGCTCGTCATCAGCAACGACCCCAACGCCCCCCAAGCCACCGACGAAGAACAAACCAACGCCTTAGAGCTCAACCTCTACGAAGTATTCTCAATTAGCCCCTACGCGACCGATGGCCAGATCAAAGCCGCTTTCCACAAGCTCGCCAAAAAATGGCACCCCGACCACAACAACTCCAAAGAAGCCCCCGCCCGAATGGAAGAACTCCACAAAGCCTACTCAATCCTCAAAGACCCAATCCTCAGAGCCCGCTACGACACCCGATTCGAGCAAGACCATAAATCGGACTCAGCCGCCGCATAGATTCACGCATCCGAAAAATCATGCCCCGCCGCATATTTCCCGGTCTGCAGCTTCTGCATACTCCGAAGCACATCATTCAAAAGCGAACTCGCCCCAAACCGGAACCACTCGGGTGACAACCAGCCCTCTCCGAGCGTTTCGTTGACCATGCACAAATAATGCCACGACTGCTTCCCGGTCCGGATCCCCCCCGCAGGCTTCATCCCGATCTTCTTCCCGCCTCGCCCGATCTCATCCCGGATCGCCTCAAGCATCACCAGCGTAACAGGCATCGTCGCTGCGGGAGAAACCTTCCCCGTCGAAGTCTTGATAAAGTCCCCATCACGGATCTGCGCGATCGCGATATCGCTCGCTCTCCGAACATTGTCGTAGGTCTTGAGTTCCCCGGTTTCCAAAATGACCTTCAGATGCGCATTGCCGCACGCCTGCACAACGGCCGAGATCTCTTCCGCAACAACCTCGTAACGCCCGGACAAAAACGCCCCCCGATTAATCACCATATCAATCTCATCAGCACCATCAGCCACCGCCCGCTCCACATCGCGGATCCGGATATCGATCGGATACTGCCCCGACGGGAACCCCGTCGCCACAGACGCCACATTGATCCCCGTCCCCTCTAGCAGTTCCGCCGCATAAGGCACCATCGACGGATACACACACACCGCCGCCACATGCCCAAGCCGTTTCCCAAGCAGTTCTTCATCCCGCTCCCAAGGCCGCACCGCCTTGCGGCACAAACTCCGAACCTTCTCCGGAGAATCCGCACCCTCAAGCGTCGTCAGATCAATCATCGACACCGCCAGCTCCAAAGCCGCGAGCTTCGAGGCTTTCTTAATCGACCGCGTCGTAAACGAAGCCGCACGCCGATCAACCATCACCCCATCAACAGTGGGGCTATTACCAAGCACAAACCCCATCACTCGTCCTCCTCAATCTCATAGGTCAAATCTAGATCAAACGGCAAACCAGAAGATTCCCACACGACCCACCCACCAAGGAACAACCGCACCCGCGTCTTAAGGATCGTGTTGTACCCCCCCTCGATCATCCGCTTGGCCATCGCCCGCGCGCTGGCCGATCCGGGATTCTCGCCATAGACAATCAGATGGTCATACTCGAGCAGCTCAGGATCAGCCTCGTACCGCAGGTCGATCTCATTGACCCGGATATTCCGGGCCCCCTGGATCCGCCCGTCTGCAAACCGCTCAGCATTCCGCACATCAATAAACAGCACCTTCTGTTGGTCCTGCTGCCATTCATCATGCAGTTCCATCGCCCGATTCAGATCAATAAAGTCGATCTTCTTGTCCGATACACTCCCCCGGCACCCACCAAGCCCAAGCCCCACCAAAACCAGAAATCCAAAGAGAAATACCCGCATCCCAGTCAACTGTCCCATACAAGTGCATCCTTCTTTGCCATCGGCAAGAATAATAAAGCGTCGGCACCCATTCTAAAGAGCAGGCCCCCAAATCGTATGCAGGCACATCCCCACATGATTCACCCCCCAAAGCACCTCATTTTACTCGCCTTCGCACTCCTCACCGTACTGTTGTCCCCCCAAAGCCCCGCCGCTCCACCAACCGAGCCTGATAATCACATCACTGCAACCCTCCAAGCATCAACCAACCCAGTCCCCGGCCAACCATTCATCCTCGCCCTCACCCTCACCATCGAAGAAGGCTGGCACACCTACTGGCCCGGCATCAACGACACCGGCTACGGCATCTCCCTCACCTTCGATCCAGTTCCAGGCCTCACCTTCAACGACCCAGTCTTCCCAACCCCCAAACGCCACATCGCCCCCGGCAACATCCTCGATCACATCTACGAAAACCAAATCACAATCTACATCCCCGCCCAACTCGACGACACCTTCGCCCCAGGCGATCAACTCACCATCAACACCACCATCGACTACCTGATCTGCAAAGAACTTTGCATCCCGGAATCAGCAACCGCTTCCGCTGCACTCAAAGTCGCTGACAGCAACGATCCGAACCCCCATACCAAATTCCTCGCCAAGCTTGCCAACAAACACCCAACCAATCTGACAAACGCCAGCCCCCGATGGTCAATCAGCCAGCTCCAGCTCAGCATACCAAACGCAACCCACTACATCTTCTACCCAGACAACAACTGCACCAACCCCGCCGACCTCATCACCCAGGGCGACACCGAATCTCACGCCCTTACCATCACCTTCGACCGCCGCTATGAAGTCGACCCCACAACCCCCGCAGTCCTATCAGGTCGCCTCCGTGCCAAAATCAACGACACTTGGCACGATTACGATATAGACTACACCCAGCCAACCAGAACGGAGACAACACCATGAAAGCATTGAAATACCTCGTCCTCGCCGCAATCATCGCCATACCAGCACTCATGATGGCCGCAGCAAGCACCGAAGCAGCCGCAGCCGCCAAACTCAAAATAGGCGACACCGCCCCAGACTTCACCCTCACCGACCTCGAAGGCAATACCCACACCCTCTCCGACTACACCAAAGCAGGCAACATCGTCGTCCTCGAATGGTTCTCCCCAGACTGCCCCTTCGTCCGCAAGCACTACCGCTCAGACACAGGCACCATGACCAATCTCCAAAAACAGTTCGCAGATGACAATGTCGTTTGGATCCGCATCAACTCAGCCCACGGCAAGCACCCCTCCGCAGACCTCAAACACAACAGTAAAACAGCAAAGAGCTGGAGCATCACCACCCCTATCCTCATGGACACCACCGGAAAAACCGGAAAGGCATACGGCGCCAAACGCACCCCCGACATGTACATCATCAACCCAGACCAGACCCTCGCCTACCACGGCGCCATCGACAACCGCTCAGATGCGGCCGCCCCGGGTGATGACAACTATGTCGCAAACGCCCTAGCCCAGCTCCTCGCCGGCGAATCCGTCACCAAAGCCGAATCCAAGCCCTACGGCTGCTCAATCAAATACGACTAACTCCTCTATTCCTCCCTCTCCCAGTCTGCTGGGAGAGGGCTGGGGTGAGGGCTCCGAGTCCTCTGGGCTTCCTTCCCCTGATCCTTCTTTCTTCCTTGTTTTTCCATATTTGCTGTCTTCACTCTTTCTTCCTCCCTCTCCCTCGGGGAGAGGGCCGGGGTGAGGGTCTTCTATTCAATTCCTCGATTCTCTCCCCCAAACAAACCGATACACTACAAACACCAGTCCCCGCTCCGGAGCACCCAATGTTCGATATCCCAGGCCCCCTAGGCACCCTCTTCAACTTCCTCGTCATCGCACTCGGCTTCGGCTCCATCATCTTCGTTCACGAACTCGGTCACTTCATCGCCGCAAAGTGGGCAGGCATCCGAGTCCTCGCCTTCTCCATCGGCTTCGGGCAAGTCGCCTGCTCCTTCCGCAAAGGCATGGGCTTCCAGGCCGGCTCCTCAGAACCCGAATACCAAAAACTCGTCCGCGACAACGACGGCGACCACACCACCCTCAATATCTCCCCAACCGAATACCGCCTCTCCTGGCTCCCCCTAGGCGGCTATGTCAAAATGCTCGGACAAGAAGACCTCAACCCCGACGCCGTCTCCACCGCCCCAGATTCCTACCAGAACGCCCCGATCCCAAAACGCCTCGTCGTCATCAGCGCAGGCGTCATCGTCAATGTCATCACCGCCGCCCTCCTCTTCATCCTTGTCTTCAGCGTCGGCCTCAAAATCATGCCCCCGACCATCGGCCAGGTCCTCCCAAACAGCCCCGCAGCAATCGCAGCACCAAGCGATACCCAGTACGCAACCGGACTCCAACCCGGAGATCGCCTCCTCTCCATCAACGGCAAATCCATCGCCGCCTTCAGAGACATCCCCACAGAAGCCGCGATGTCCAACCCAAACAAACCCGCGATCATCATGATCCAGCGCGACGGCATCGACCACCCAATTCAATACAACGCCGACCTCAAACACGGCGGCCAGCTCGGCCTCCTCGACCTCGGAGTCACCCCCCTCCGCTCCACAGAACTCATCCTCACCGACAACCTCGATCTCTGGAACCAGAGAGCCGACGACTATGGCTTATCCCAAATCCCACCCGGTTCAACAATCACCGCCATCAACAGCCAACCCGTCACCACAACCGTCGACATCCAACGCCTCGCAGCGACCTCAGGCGAACTCCTCGTTGCCTATACAACCCAACAAGGCGATCAAAACGCCCTCACCATCGCCCCACAACAACAGCTCATGACCAAGCAGGTCACCATCGACGACGCAGCTCTCCAAATCCAGCACATCCTCGGCCTCACCGGCCTCATCCGCGTCCACCCCGATGTCACCCCAGCCGAAACCAAGCAAGGCCTCATGCCCGGCGACATCTTCACCAACATCGCCGGAACCCAGTACCCCTCCCTCGACGCCGGCATCAAAGCCATCCGCCAAAACAGCGGAATGCCAATCGACATCCAAGTCCTCCGAGGCGACCGCCTCGTAGACCTCACCGTCCAAGTCTCCGACGACGGCCGCGTCGGCTTCTACCCAGACACCACCACCTACGCCTCATCAATGGTCGCCATCGCGCCATCCATCGACAACCAACTCGCCACAACCCTCCCCGCCGGCGCAACCATTGTCTCGGTCGCAAGCCGCCCAATCAACTCGCTCGACCAAGCCGTCCAAGCAATGTTCGATCACAACGCCGAATCCATCCCGGTTACCTACACAACCCAAGGCAACCCAGAACCTCAAGAAGCAACCATCACCCTCACCGCCGATCAACTCTCGCAACTCGCCGCCCTCACCAAACGCTGGCCCGGCGGCCCAGACATGTCCACCCTCTTCCTACCCATTCAACAAATCGACAAAGCAACCTCACCAATTGGCGCAGTCAAACGAGGCTTCCACGAATCCCGCCGCGTCATGCTCCAAACCTACCTCACTTTCCTAAGACTCTCCCAAGGCACCGTCAAAGTCGAACACCTTAAAGGCCCCGTAGGGATCGCACACATCGGCACCCAAATCGCCGACGAAGGATTCATCAAGGTCCTCTTCTTCATGGGTCTCATCTCCATCAACCTCGCCGTCATCAACTTCCTCCCCATCCCAATCGTCGACGGCGGACAGTTCCTCTTCCTCATCTACGAATGGGTCCGAGGCAAACCAATCCCCATCGTCGTTCAAAACGCCGTTACCATGGCCGGGCTCCTCTTCATCGCATCCATGTTCCTCCTCGTCACCTTCAACGACATCAAAAGCTTGGTAGGCTTCTAACCCATGCCCGTCTGGCTCGGCCTCCTCCAACTCCTCACCATCGGCGCCCTAGGGTTCTGGATCATCACGGTCCTCTACACCGCATGGTCCCTCCTCCACCCACCAAAGCGAACCTACGCCTACGCCCTCCACCGCGGACACCCCGGCGACCCCTCAGAACTCGACACACCCCTCGACTACGAACAAATCGAGTTCAGTTCAAACAACCAAACCCTCACCGCCTGGAAAATCAAAGCCCTCAACCCATCAGGCCCAAGACTCCTCCTCATCCATGGCTGGGGCTCCTCCTCTATCGGCGCACTCAAAAGAATCCCACACATCACAAATCTCGCCTCCGAAATCATCACCCTCGACCTCCCAGGACACGGCGAATCCACCGGCACCTCCCAAATGGGCGCAACAGAGCACACGGACATCGACACACTCTTATCTTCCCTAGACGAATCAAAGCCAACCATCATCTACGGCTGGTCCATGGGCGCCGGCATCGCCCTCCGATTGGCAAGAGACTACAAAGACCAGCACAACATCAAAGCCGTCATCGCCGAATCCCCCTACACCCACGCCATCACCCCCGCAAGAAATGTCATCCACCTCAGAGGCCTCCCAATAAAGTTCAACCTCAAACCCGCCATCGCCCTCATCGGAACCCTCAAAGGCCTAGGCCCAAAGTGGACCGGCTTCGACCGCACTCAAATCGCCAAAGACCTCCAAGTCCCCCTCCTCATCATCCACGGCACAGAAGACCCCGTATCCCCAATAGCCGACGCCAAAGCAATCACCGCCGCCTCCCCAAACGCAACTCTCCTAGAAATAGAACACGCCGGCCACAACAACATCTGGACCACCCCAGACTTCACAGAGCAAGCCTGCCAAGCCATCCAGGATTTTATCGAATCCAAACCTACGACCCCACCGCAAACTCCATCGCCCGCTCCGCAATAATGTCCGAAGCATCATAAAGCGGCAGTGGCGAAGTCTGCGCCGAAATCATCAACGGCGCCTCGCTGCACCCCAAGATCAACCCCTCGCATCCCTTCTCAACAAACCGATCCACAACCCCCATCACCTTGGCGCGTGAGTCATCGCAGATCCCGCCATAGATCAGCTCATCAAAGATGATCCCATCAATCGCCTCCGCGTCCTCATCGCTGGGTCGAACGAGCTTAATCCCCTTGATCCCAAGATCCGTCTGGTACACCGACCCCGAGGTCACATACTTGGTCCCCAATACCCCAACAACCTTCCGCTCATCCCGCGAGATCGCATCGGCCACCGCATCGGTCATCTTGATCCAAGGGATCGGCGAGTTCACATCCGCGAGCTGCACCGCGTGCTGCACCGCATTGTCAGGCGTAAAGCAAAACTCCGCCCCGATATCAGCCAGCTTCTGAGCCGACTCCTGAAGCATCTGCCCAACCAGCCGCCAGTTGTCCGACCGCACCGCCTGGATGTAGAGCGCCAGCGGGATGTTATAAATAGAAACCACCGGATGCTGATCCGCAGGCAGCTTCACCGATGCATGCCGAAACAGCTGCCGGTAGCAACACGCCGCCCCCTCAGGGCTTACCGCCACAATGCCAATATGCTTGGTCAAGATCAAATCCTTTCAACCCAACTACACGAATAATCAATCAGAATGCACGCCGTCAATCACGCCAGGCCTCACTGCCCAACACCCTATCATCCCCGATCAAGACCCATCTGTCAAACCTATACTCCCACACATGACCAACGACCCAACAAAAACTCCAAACCCTTTCAAAATCCTCGGTATCGAGCCAGCTTTCTCCGTAACTCCAGATCAGATCCAACGCGCCTACCTCCAAATACTCTCCACAGCACACCCAGATCTGGTGACACAAGATTCAGCCGCCCTCGACCCCGCCACCCTCAACCAAGCCCGCGACACATTATTGAGCGACGAGTCCCGCGCCAACCTCATGCTCGCCCTCATCAACGGCCCCTCCCCCAAAGACAAATCCCTCCCCGATGGCTTCCTCATGGACATGATGCAACTCCGAACCCAGATCGAAGAAGAGTTAGAAGCCAACCCCACCGAAGCAAGACCCCGCTGGCAGCAATGGGCCGCCGATCAACGCCAACAAACCATCGCCACCATCACCACCCTCTTCGATTCCCTTACCACCGCCCCAGACCCAGCCACCATCAAGCAAACCATCCGAACCCACCTCAACGCCTGGCGCTACACAGAACGCCTCATCGAACAGCTCGACCCAACCTACCACCCATCCACCGCCGATTTCTAATCTTCCTCCCTCTCCCTCGGGGAGAGGGCTGGGGTGAGGGTCTTTCTTCCCGACTTCTCCTCTTCCCACTTCCTCTCATCTTCTTATCTACCATCCCTCATGAAAAAATGGATCATTATAATCACCACCATATTCCTCCTCGCGATCCTCGCCGCCGGCTTCTGGACCTACAAAACATTCTTCTACACCACCCCCCTCACCCAACAAGAACTCAAAGGCCTCACCCCAGACTGGACCAAAGCAACCAACGGCAACTGGTCCCCTTGGCACACCGAACCCGATGGCACCAAAACCTGGAACCCAGCCGCCAGCTTTAATGATTGGGTCGCTGATATCCCAAAGCATGACAAAGCATGGCCCACGCTTATCGACATTCGATATGAAAACTGGGATTTAGTGTTGAATCAGTCCATTGGGTCGACACCCGAAGACGGCGAGTATTGGGATGAAGTCATTGAACTCCTCAAGCTTCAAGATATCCAAAAAATCATCACTCAATACAGCGAACTATTGCAGCGGCCATACATGGGATGCGGCTTGTACAATGGCACATGGACAAGGATGGCTGGAGACCCCGTGTCAACAACCCGTAAAACTCGCGATCCAGATGAGTTCGCGGCTATGAAACAACATGGTGTTGACAGTGCGGAGTTGGTTGGGAATGGTGTTGCAAATCTAGATCTAAGGTCTGTTGATTTATCGCCTGCCGGAATGCTAAGAAGCATTGCAAATCTTCTTACTTCAGATGCGTACTACGAGTTCTTGAACGGAAATCAAGACCGCTTTGTTGAACTTCAAGATATAATTTCAATGTCAACCAGATTCAGCGACGAATTCCCTTCGTACTTGTACCAGCTGGCATCTCTGTCTATAGAAGGGCAATCCAATGGATCAATTCATTGGGCTCTCAATCAATCCACAAAATTCAACGAGGCCCAACTCGTAAATCTTGATAAGATTCTGGCTCGTCATGAAAACCGATCGTTGTTATGGGAAGGGGAATCGCTTGAGTTCCATGATACTGTTCGACGACTGGTCAACAGCAATGGGAAACTCATTAGTCATGATTACGAAAATAGAGTTGGTGATCTAATTGGAAAGCAGTTCAACGGCACGGATTTAGAACTTGATCCCTCAGTGCAGAGTCTGATTATGGTACACGACAGCAAACAGAAACTCCTCTCGCTGAGTATTAGCCCCTCAGAACAAGATCTAACTGACGAGATCAATGTGTTTGTCAATAGAGAGAGGCCATTGCTCAATCGACGGGCTGAGCTTCTGCTTAGTCATCAGATTTCAACATTGAGTCTTATTCGGGACGACTTTGTTAAACATCGATTCGAATCAAGAGAACTTCGGATGAAGATCGCAACCCAACGCCACACACTCCGCCATGCATCACCCCCAGCATCCCAATCCGACATCGACCCCGACCTATTACCCAATTGATCATTACTCTTCCCTACCCTCCCTCCCCCAACAAAGCCGATAAACTACAAGTAATGCCCCCACCCATCCCAGACCCCACAACCCTCACCCAAACCCCCCTCATCATCACGATGGCCGTGCTCCTCGTATGCTCCGCCATCGCCTCCGCCTCCGAAACCGCACTCTTCGGCCTCTCCCGCGCAAAGCGATCAACCCTCCGAAACGACCACCCCAAAACAGCCCTCGCCGTCGATCGGCTCCTGGCAAACCCACGCCAACTCCTCCTCCAGGTCCTCCTCCTCAACATGGTCGTCAATGTCGGCTACTTCATCTCCGCATCCATCCTCACCCTCCACGCAGAAACAGCCACCGCCCGAATCACCATCTCCCTCGTCTCCCTCTTCTCCATCATCCTCGTCGGCGAAGTCTTCGCCAAACTCGCCGCAGTCGCGAGCCCAACGCTCTGCCTCAAAATAGTCTCCCCCATCCACATCATCATCCGCCAGCCCCTCCGCCCGCTCATCGCGATCCTCGAGCGCTTCTTCATCCTCCCCGGCACCCGCCTTCTCGTCCCCGGCCCGCCCCCGCCCCCGGGCATCACACCCGAAGAAATGTCCACACTCCTCTCGCTGGGCACAACCGAAGGCCTCATCGACCAGTCCGAACAAGACCTCCTCTCCGCCATCGTCATGCTCTCGCAACGCAAGGTCGAAGAGATCATGCGTCCACGCGTAGATTTCACCTGGCTCGACGCCGATGCAACCACCGAAGACATCCTCGCCGCCTGCAAAGAATCAAACGCCACCCGCTTCCCCGTCTTCGATGGCGGAATCGACGGCACACCCATCGGCATGACCGACGCCAAAAAAATCCTTGGCGGCGCAAGCATCCGCGATGCCCTCGCTCCCCTCCTCTTCATCCCAGAACAAGCAACCCTCGAAACACTCCTTAACCAACTCCGCGACAACGCACAAACAATCGCCCTAGCTGTAGACGAGCACGGCACCGTCGCCGGACTCGTCACCCTCGCCGACATCGCAGACCAACTCTTGTCCGGCATCGCAGACCAACAATCCACAGAAGCCCAAGACATCCAGATGATCGGCCCCGCGACCTGGTCCGTCCCCGGACGCATCGCCGTCCACGAATGGTCCACCCTCTTCGGCGGGCTCGAACTCTCAAACTCCCCCGCCAAAACCCTCGCCGGACTCATCATGCACACCCTCGCCCGCGTCCCCAAAGCCGGCGACGAAGTCAACCTCGGCTCAGCAACCCTCAAAGTCCACTCCATGAACGACCTCGTCGTCGAAACCGTCGAAGTCACCCTCAATGTCGACCCACCAAAGTTAGACACAGAACCAGCAGTGGGGGATTCTAAATGAACACCCCCGAACTCATCATCTGGTCCGCCCTCGCCCTCATCGGCATCCTCGGCTCCGCCCTCTGCTCAGGACTCGAAGTCGGTCTCTATTCCGTATCCAGAGTCCTCGTCCGCGTCCGTTCAGTAGACCAACCCAAAGCCCAAACCCTCCACAATCAACTCCAAAAACCAGCCCCCCTCCTTACCACCCTCCTGGTCTACAACAACATCTTCAACTACCTCGCCACCCTCGCCATCACCGCGCTCCTCTCAACCACAAATCTCAGCGACACCCTCATCATCGTCATCCAAGCCATCGTCCTAACCCCCATCCTCCTCATCTTCGCAGAGTCCATCCCCAAAGAACTCTTCCGCTCCCGCGCAAACTCCCTCATGGAACGCCTCGCAAACCTCGTCGTGGTCATGCGGACCTCCCTCACCATCATCCCCATCACCCCGGTCATCACCTTCATCGCCACCACCGCATCCAAACTCCTCGGCGCCGACCTCACAGGCTCGGTCTCAAACGCCCGCCAGCACATGGCTGACCTCATCAAACACGCCGACGAACAGATCACCAAATCCCAAACAGAAATGATCGACCGCGCCCTGACCCTCAACCAGACCCCCATCCGCACCGCGATGGTCCCCCTCACCCGCGTCATCAAAATAAACACCCACACCTCCCGCAAAGACGCCCTCGCCAAAATCCAGCAATCCAACCACTCCCGCTACCCCGTCCACTCCCCCGAAGGCCAGATCATCGGCTCCGTCCACGCCATCGACCTCTACATCTCGACCGAAGACTCAATCAAATCCATCATCAAACCAATCGTCCGCCTCAACACCGAGGTCCCCATGCGCCAGGCCCTCACCGAGATGAACGCCGCCGGTGCCCACCTCGCCATCGTCACAAGATCAGGCCAAGACGCAGGCCTCATCACCCGCAAAGACCTCCTATCACCCCTTATCGCCACCACACACGACTGGTAATTCTCAATCCATTGGAATACAACACCACGAAATGCCATTCTCTAGCTACGGAGTCATCATTATGAAAAATGCAAAGAACCATTTCGTCACCATCCTCTTCCTCGCCCTCATCGCCTTCATCATCGCCCCCAAGGTCATGAACATCCTCGCAGGCCCCGCAGACACCCCGTCCATCTTCTCCGCCAACCTCTCCATAGAGCAAGCCTCCCTCAAATCCGAATCCACCGGCAAACCAATGCTCGTCCTCGTCACCGCCGACTGGTGCCCACCCTGCCAAACCCTCAAAAAAGGTGCCCTCTCAGATTCGGAGGTCACCCAGTGGGTCAAAGACAACATGATCCCCGTCTACCTTGAAGAAGGCACAAACCCAGACCAGATCCGCATGCTTCCCGTCAACTCCTACCCAACCACCCTCGTCATCAAAGACGGCGACATCCTTGGTCAGTTTACAGGCAATCAGTCCGCCTCCAAGTTCCTCAACCGCATCCAGGCCCTCTCAAACCAATCCTGATTCCCTGAACCGCTCCCCCATTTGGCCGGTATAGATACCTATCAAGCTATCGTTCTAGCCCCACAAACCCGATCTAATCGCGTATTGTGGTCTACAGACCAATAGCCCAATTCAAAGGCGGAACCAGAATGTTTAAATCACGCTCCTCAGCCCTCATCGCTATCCTCGGCATCGCAGTCCTCGGCTCCGCCGTCGCCGTCACCACAAACGCCTCACGCTCTGCCGCAGACTACGGCTTCTACGACCCCATCGTCGATGTCCACAACATGATCGAACACCTCTTCGTCACAGAACCAACCGACGAAGACATCCAACTCGGCGCTATCAACGGCATGCTCGAACAACTCGGCGACCCACACACCGCATTCATCCCCGCCAGCCACGAACGCGACTTCAACAAAGACATGCGTGGCCAGTATGTCGGCATCGGAGCAGAAGTCATCATCCGCGACGGCTGGCTCACCATCGCCTCACCGATGGACGACTCACCCGCATGGAAAGCCGGCGTCATGGCCGACGACAAAGTCATCAAAATCGACGGCGAAACCACCGAAGGCTTCTCCATCGACGATTCCATCGATCTCCTCTTAGGCGAACCCAAAACCAATGTCACCATCACCGTCGAGCGAGACGCCGAAGAAATCGACATCCCAATCATCCGCGACCACATCAAAGTCCAAGCCGTCAAAGGCTTCATGCGCAGCGAAGGCGGCGAAGGTCCCTGGCGATACCTCATCGACGACTCAAGCAACATCGCCTACATACGCCTCACACAGTTCATCCCAGACTGCGCCGCAGACCTCGAGGCCGCAATCCAGACCGCTACCGACAACGCCGGAGGAGAACTCGGAGGCCTCATCCTCGACCTCCGCTACAACCCCGGAGGCCTCCTCTCTGAAGCCGTCAAAATGGCCGACCTCTTCCTCGAAGACGGCCTAATCGTCACCACCAAAGGCCGCGCCTACGAAGACCGCTCAGAAAAAGCACACAAAAAAGGCACACTCCCAGACTTCCCGATCATCACCCTCATCAACTCAAACTCAGCCTCAGCTTCCGAAATCCTCTCAGGCGCTCTGAGCGACCACAACCGCGCCATCGTCATCGGCACCCGCTCCTTCGGCAAAGGCTCAGTCCAAACAGTCCGCCCACTCGAATCCGGCGCAGGCACACTTAAAATGACCGAGCAGTACTACTACCTCCCCTCCGGACGACTCATCCACCGCCAAGACGACTCCACAATCTGGGGCGTTGACCCAACCGAAGGCTACTACCTCTCCATGACCAACCCGCAGCGCGCCGCCATGCTCACAGCCCGCCGCGAAAACGAGGTCATCCACAAGATCGAAACCCCAGAACTCACCGAAACCACCGAGATCATCGAAGCCCTCGACGATGTCCAACTCACCGCCGCCATGGCCGTCATGACCAACCGCATCGATACCGGCGAGTTCGAGCCAGTAGGCATCGAGTCCAACCAACCAGACGACGCCGCCTACGAAGAACTCGTCGCCCTCCGACTCCAAGAAGAGCGCATCTATCGTCAGCTCGAACGCATCGCCAAACGCGTCACCGCGATCGAAACCGTTACCGAGAGCGACGAGAACCCTCTCGACCTCTGGGACGACGACCGCGCCATCGCAGGCGGCCAACTCGAAGTCCGCGACGCGGATGGCAACATCGTCACAACCCTAGAAATCACAGGCCAAAACCTCGAACGCTGGCTCATCGACGCAGATGTCAAAGTCATCGACGATGAATCAACAGAAGAACCGGATTCAGACCAGTGATCGTCCTAGGCATCGAGTCCTCCTGCGACGAAACCGCCGCGTCAGTCGTGCGAGATTCGACCAAAGTCTTGTCCTCCGTCGTCGCTTCGCAAACCACAACCCACGCCGAGTACGGCGGAGTCGTCCCCGAAATCGCATCAAGACTCCACGAGATCAACATCCTCCCCGTCCTCAACCAAGCACTCGCCGATGCCAGTGTTTCGTTCAAAGACCTCGACGCCATCGCAGTAGGGCACCGCCCCGGACTCGTGGGCTCCCTTCTCGTCGGTTTGTCCGCAGCCAAAGCCTTGTCATGGTCACTCAATAAACCCCTCATCGGCGTAGACCATGTCCACGCCCACCTCTACGCCCCCTTCCTGAACTCTCCTCTTCCTCCCTCTCCCATTCTGATGGGAGAGGGCCGGGGTGAGGGCTCACCGACTTCTCCTCTTCCCTCCCCCCCCTCCGACTTCTCTTATTCCACCCCAACCTTCCCCGCCCTCGGAATAGTCGTCTCAGGCGGCCACACCTCCCTCTACAAACTCACCTCCCCAACCAACCTCATCCGCCTCGGCGCAACCATCGACGACGCAATCGGCGAAGCCTTCGACAAAGCCGCCTCCATCTTGTCCCTCCCCTACCCCGGCGGCCCGCACATCGACAAACTCGCCCAACACCCAGAAGCCAACGACCGCCTCATCGACTTCCCAATCTCAAGACTCAGCAAAGACTCCCTCGATTTCAGCTACTCAGGATTGAAGACCGCCCTCCTCTACGCCGCCAAAGGCAAGCCCAACCCACCAAAGCTCCCAGGCAAACCACAACGCACCGCAGAACCAGCCCCAGAACTCACCGAACAACGCACCCGCGACCTCGCCGCAAGCTTCCAGCGAGCAGCCATCCGAGCGCTCACCATCAAAGCCCAGCGCGCCCTCGACGCAAACCCCCATGACCAATCAGGCTTCAAATCCATCATCATCGGAGGCGGCGTCTCCGCAAACACCCTCCTCCGCGCCGAGTTCACCAAACTCGCCAGCAAAAACAACCTCGCTCTCCACATCCCCGAAATGCAATACTGCATCGACAACGCCGCCATGATCGCCGCCCTCGGCTCCGTCATGTTCGAGCAAGGCCACACCGACGACCTCACCCTTCAAGCAACCCCAACAACCGCCTGCTAACCAAAAACCCGTGGCACAGGCGTACCGCCTGTGGTTTTCTCTTCCGCCTCCCCCGGCCCTCCGGTGGAGGTGTCGCGCAGCGACGGAGGGGGTCTTTCTTCGTCTTCCTCCCTCTCCCATTCTGATGGGAGAGGGCCGGGGTGAGGGCTCCAAATCCTCCTGTCTACTTCCCCCTCTCCGGCTTTCTTCTCTTCTTTTCTCACACATACAATCCACCAATGCCCCCGCACCCCGCCTCCATCCCAGTCGAAGAACTCCTCAAACACTGCACCATTGCCAAAGGTCGCTCCCAAGGCCCAGGCGGTCAACACCGAAACAAAGTCTCCACACACATCACCATCACCCACAAACCCACCGCCACCACCGCCCAAGCCGGCGAACGCCGCAGCGCAGCCGAGAACGAGAAAGTCGCTATCTCCCGCCTCCGCCACACCCTCGCACTCACCATCCGCCACCCCGTCCCCACAGGCGACGCCCGCTCGGATCTCTGGAAATCCCGCGTCCAAAAAAACAAAATCGCCTGCTCCCCTAAACACATCGACTACCCCGCCATGCTCGCCGAAGCCCTCGACATGCTCGAATCAACCACCCACGACCCCGCCAAAGCCGCCCTGCGATTAGAGTGCTCCTCCACCCAGCTCCTCAAACTCCTCGCCGCCCACCCCCCGGCCTTCGTCCTCCTCAACAACAACCGATCCAAACACAACCTCCACCCACTCAAATCCTAATCTGCCAACCTACGATTCTTATCCATGCCCGAACCCACCGACCGCCAATCCATCAAAGTCCAAGCCGAGCGCACTATGCTCGCCGCTGTCCGTCTCCCAGACTCCACCTTCGACCCCAGCAACCCCTTCGGCGAACTCACCGAGCTCGCCGTCCAAGCCGGCGCCGTCATCGTCGGCGAAATGGAACAACGCCTCCAAAAACCCATCGCAGGCACCTACATGGGCAAAGGCAAACTCGAAGAACTCAAAAACGCCGCCGCCGAGCTCAACGCCGCCACCATCATCTTCGACCACGACCTCTCCCCAAAGCAGATCGCAACAATCGAAGAACACACCAACTGCAAAATCCTCGACCGCTCCGAACTCATCCTCGACATCTTCGCCTCAAGAGCCATCTCCCACGAAGCCAAACTCCAAGTCGAAATCGCTCAGCTCGAATACACCTACCCAAGACTCCGCGCCATGTGGTCCCACCTCGAACGCATCGTCGGCTCAGGAGGCATCGGGGGCGTAGGCACCAGAGGCCCCGGCGAACAACAACTCGAAATCGACCGCCGTCTCGTCCAACGCCGCAAGTCCATCCTCCAAAAAGAACTCGAAGAAATCCAGGCCCGCAAACGCAGAGCCGTCGAAAAAAGAAACACCGACCACTACACCGTCGGCCTCGTCGGATACACCAACGCCGGCAAATCCACAATCTTCAACACACTCACCGAAGGCGGCGCCTACGCCGACGACCGCGTCTTCGCAACTCTCATGACCCGCACAAGAGAATGGAACCTCGGCGGCGGACACAACGCCATGCTCTCCGACACCGTCGGCTTCGTCCGCGACCTCCCGCACCACCTCGTCGCCTCCTTCCGCGCCACCCTCGAAGAAGCCATGCACGCCGATCTGATCCTGATCGTCCTCGACATCGCAGACAAATCAATCGAGCTTCACTACGAGACCGTTTTAACAACACTCGATGAACTCTTCGAAGAAGTCGAAAAACGAGAAGACAAACTCTCCGACACCGCCAAACGCGAAGGCAAAGAGTTCACCCGCTACCAGCGCCCCGAGTACCAGGTCCTCCTCAACAAAGCCGACAAACTCACCGACACCGCCGACCTCCTCTACTGGCAATCCAGAATCCCAGGCTCAATCCCCCTCTGCTCCCTCCCACCAAAGGAAGGCCAACCGACCCCCCTAGGCCAAGAAGACCTCATCGCCCGCGTCAAAAAACTCTCCATCGGCACCATCCAAGAACTCGACATCGTCGTCCCCCTATCCGACTCCAAAACAATCCACACCATCGAAAACCGAACCGAAGTCACCGCCCGCGACTATGTAGACCAGTTCGTCAAACTCCGCACCAAAATCGGCTCAAGACAACTCGCCCACCTCCGAGCCAGAGCCGCCCAAATGACCGTCCACACCCTCGACGGCGAACTCATCGACGCCCCAAAACGAACCCGAGGCTGGACCGAAGACTCCGACTCCCCCTACGCCAAAAAATACGACTTCTAACCACCAAACTCCTCATAGTAGATATCCGCATCTTTCTCCTCCCCCGGGCCTCCGGGGGAGGTGGCCGAGTCTTCGAGGTCGGAGGGGGTCTTTCTTCTCTATTCATCATCCACAAACCAGAAAGACCCCCTCCGCCCTTCGGGCACCTCCCCCACAAGCGTGGGGGAGGAGATAAGATAATCCATGCCTGATCCGAAATCATTCCGATCACAAACAGAAGCGACAACACGGGCATCAAAGCAGGCCAAGCAACTCCGCCGAGAACTCTCCCCGCCCGAACGCAAACTCTGGCACGCACTCAAAGCCAAAAAACTCAACAACCTCCACTTCCGCAAGCAACACCCACTCGGCCCATACATCGCCGACTTCTACTGCCATGCCCCAAGACTAATTGTCGAAGTCGACGGCAACCAACACCAAGCCGACCAACTTATACACGACAACCGCCGCGACCAATGGATGCAATCCCAAGGCCTCACAGTCCTCCGCATCCGCGCCCGCGATGTCTTCAACAACCTCCAAGGCGTCGTCAACGCAATAGAAAAGACCGCCAATGAATGCTTAGCCAAACGAGAACACGACCAAAAACATAAGGCCTAACCCTCCTCCCCCGGGCCTCCGGGGGAGGTGGCCGCGCTTCGCGGTCGGAGGGGGTCTTTCTTCTCGCATCTACAAACGGGTGCCCCGACTCGCCCTCATGAGCGCAGTCGGGATGATCAAAAGAACAACCGCAATACAGAACGATACACGCAAGGATTCCAGCAGTTGATTCAGTTTATATTCGCTGGCGTCTTTTCTATCATCCACTTCAACCAGTACACCAAGCACCCGATCAGTCCCGCCGCCCAGATCATCCAATACTGCCAGCCATACCCCTGAGCATCCTTAAACAAAATCATAACTGGAATACAAATCGCAATCGTGACCTGTACATATCCGAAGACCTTCTTCTGCTCAATAAAGGCGCTCAGTAAAAAATAGACCAACAGGAACAAAAAAATGTAAGCAATCCAAGGTGTCTGAACCATACGCTCCAAGATTGCAGCACCGCCACCGCGCCCTCCGCCTGGAAATCTTCCCATATAAAGAACCTCCTCACCCCAACGGATTCAACCACAACCCCGTAGCCAGCTTCGGATAAAAGAATGTCGACTTCTGAGGCATCAACTCACCCGCACGCGACACATCCCGCACCGCCTCCAAAGGCGTAGGCCGAACAATAATCGCCACCTGAGGCTTCCCGCCACCCGCGATCGAACTCCCCGTCTCCTCACCACGACCGAGAGCCAAAACCTCATCAATCGAATGAGGGAACGCCCACTTCACAGGCTCCCCGTTATTCAGTTCAGGCGAACAGATCTCGTCCACAATCAAGTGCTGGATAATCGCCACATCAAGATGCCGCCACGCATCAGACTGATCCGGGAATTTCTCGGCCAGCGGATCCTTCATCGTCGGCCAAGCCCCAAAGCACAGCCCAGTGTCGTAATCATAAATCCCGAACACATTCGTCTTCTCACGCTCAGCAAGATCATCCATCTGCGAAAGGAATGTCTGCGGGTCATTGTCAATCGGCTCAATATTCAAGAGCCCAGCCGCCGCATTCCGGAACTCATCAATCGAGTAACCTTCCATCCCGCCCAGAACCCTGTGCGTAGGCCCGATCGCCAATCCCGGATCAGCCATCGAAACCAGCACCATCATGGTCCTGCGTGCCGGGTGATCCGCTTGCACATCGCCCAGCGCTTCAAGATAGTTCAGCGCGGTGTTGTACCGATGGTGCCCATCAGCAACAAAGATATCCTCTCCCGACAGCGCATCCTGATACGCCGCGATCGTCGATTCATCATCAACCGCCCAAACCTCCTGCAGCACCCCATCAGCAATCTTCGCCGTCACATCGGGGCTGCGCGACGCCATGATGTCGCGCACGATCTTTGTCGCTGTGCCACCCTCATCCTGATGCACCCCAAAGATCGGCGAGGTCTGACACGCCGTCGCTTCCATCAGCGCCTTGCGGTCTTCCTTGGGTCCACCGAAAGTCTGCTCGTGCGCAAGGATCCCCCCGCCCTCGCGTTCCCCGAACGCAACGGTCTCAACAGTCACGCTCATCCCGCACCGCTCGTACTGCTCGCCCTCAAACTCGAACGACTGCCGATACGCAAACATCGCAGGCGTTGCCCGCTTACGAAGCTCACCAGATTCCAGCATCCCACGATACGATTCACCCGCCGCCGCGTAGACCGCCTTGGGTCCAAGCTCCTTGGCAGGCACATGAGGCAGATCGATCCCCACGATATTGCTCGAATGTCCATCAAGAAGCGCCTGCTTCTGTGAGATATCCAGCACATCATACGGAGGCGCGATCACAGCCGAGACATCGCCCGAACCCTGGTTATATTCAACGGCATGAAACGGAAAAACTGCAGGCATGGGAAGATCCTTTCAACAAATCTCAATATCCGATCAACCCTATGTCCAAAGGGCCGACCTTCTCCGATTATACGCCATCAACAGGTCTACGATCTCCCCATGACCACCCCGACCACACCATCGGCCCTCGTCATCCGCACCGCAGGCACCAACTGCGACGCAGAGCTCGTCCGCGCCTTCTCCATGGCAGGCGCAACACCCCGCTCAATCCACCTCGACGCCCTCTGCGACGACCCAGCACTCCTCCAAGCCTACGACCTCATCGGATTCCCCGGCGGCTTCTCCTACGGCGACGACATCGCCTCAGGACGAATCAAAGCCATGCACGCACGCAAACACCTCCTTCCAGAACTCAAAGCCGCCGTTGACCGAGGTGTCCCCGTCATCGGCATCTGCAACGGCTTCCAAGTCCTCGTCCAACTCGGACTCCTCCCCGGAGATTCAGACGAACCCTCAATCGCCCTCGCCCAAAACGAGCACGGCCGTTTCATCGACGACTGGGCAGTCATGGAACTCAACAAATCCACCAACTGCGTCTGGACCCAACAACTCGCAAACTTCAGCGATAACACAGAACTGTGCAGATTCCCCTACGCCCATGCCGAGGGCAGACTCGTACTCAAGGACAACTACCAGATCGACCCCAACCTCGTGCCCCTTCGATACGCCGAAAACATCAACGGCTCCCACGACCGCATCGCCGCCGTCTGCGACCCTACCGGCCTGGTCTTCGGACTCATGCCACACCCAGAACGGATGCTCGACTGGAACCGCCACCCATTCGCCACACGCCTCGACGCAAAAACCAAATCCGGCCCAACCCCGGGACTCAGCATCTTCACCAGCGCAGTCAACGCTGTGCGCACATCGGCGGTCCCATCATGAACGGCACAGCGGTCTACGCCGGCAGCTTCGATCCACCAACCAACGGCCATGTCTGGATGATCCAGCAAGGTGCCCAGCTCTTTGACGAACTCATCATCGCCGTCGCAAAGCACCCCGAAAAAGAGTACACCTTCGAAATCGAAGAACGCATCGCCTGGCTCGAAGAAATTGCTGCCAAGCACGAAAATGTCAGAGTAGCCTCCATCCAAAACGAGTTCCTCGCCCACTACGCAAAACGAGTCAATGCCAAGTTCGTCATCCGAGGCATCCGTCATGAGGACGACTATCAATACGAACGAGGCATGCGCTATGTCAACTCCGACCTCAACCCAGACCTGACTACCGTATTCCTCATGCCGCCGCGGGCGCTCTGCGAACTCAGTTCGAGTTTCGTCAAAGGCATGATCGGCCCGGAAGGCTGGGCGCCGGTGGTGAAGCGGTATGTGCCGAGTGCGGTGTTTGAGCGGCTCAAATTGTTCCACGTGGAACAATTGGGCGAGTGATGAACTAGTCCGTACTAAGGACCGCTTTTGGGAGCACAAATATGGCACTCGCAGATAATCATCCGAAACCCGAAGGCGCACTCAATGACCCGGCGCTTTCGATGCGGGTTGTGGCGATGCCCCGGGAGACGAATCCCTACGGGACGATCTTTGGCGGGATTATCCTCAGTTACATTGACCAAGCCGGATTCGTTGAAGCTCGCCGGCATGCTGATATGGCGTGGGTGACGGCTGCGGTCGACCGCGTCGAGTTCCATGCGCCAGTGCATGTCGGGGACATAGTCAACTATTACACCTACACGACCCGGCTTGGGAGGACGAGTCTGGATGTGCGGATCGAAGTCAGCGCTGAGCGGTTCCATACACACGAGTCTGTGCATGTGACGACGGCCAATATGACGCTGGTTGGGATGCGGGACGGGAAGCCGTTCCCGTTTGCGGAGTGTGCGGGGAATCCTGAGAAGTGCCGGGACTCAGACGGTGGCTGAAGAACGCTCTCAACCTGTTGCGAGGTTGGCCGTGCTCCTGTCGGGGTCGGGGCGGACGCTGGATAATCTTATTGAATTTATCAATCGCGGCGAGCTTGATGCCCAGATCGCGGTGGTGGTGGGGTCGCGGGATTGCTTGGGTGTGGAGAAGGCGGAGCGTGCCGGGATTCCGACGCTCGTTTGCGTTGGCGGTGTTGGCGGCGATGAGCTTGATCGGGTGTGCAATGAACACTCAATTGATTGGGTGATCCTTGCGGGGTATCTGAAACTGGTGCCGATTACGGATCGTGTTCGCGGGAAGGTGATCAATATTCATCCGGCACTGCTGCCAAACTTCGGAGGTCCCGGCATGCACGGCATGGAAGTCCACCGCGCGGTCGTCGAAGCGGCGAAGCGCGGGGAGATTTCGGAGACTGGTTGCACGGTGCATTTTGCCGACGAGGAGTTTGATCGGGGGGCGATCATCGAGCAGCGGCGGTGCCGAGTTTCGGGTGATGATTCGGCGGAGGATGTTGCGGATCGGGTGTTTGAACTTGAATGTGCGTGTTTGCCGAGTGCGATTCAGGGATTGATTACGGGCAACCCGCAGCGAACTCGATAAGAAACGCAGTGACATCATTATAGTTGAAACTGCCATCGCCGGAGAAATCTGCGATGGGATCTTGGGCGATAAAGGCGTTGAGGAATGCGCTGATATCTAAGAAGTTGAGATCTCCGTCGAGGATTATATCCGCATTGCAAATCAATCCGTTGCATTGGTTGAGCAGCACGCTGATGTCGTTGCTATCCGAATTGGCGACGACCATGTCGAGGTCCCCGTCGGCGTCGAGGTCGCCCAGCGAGATGCTGCCTGGCCGTTCGCCTGCGCCGAAGCGTGTCTGGGCTGCAAAGGAGCCATCGCCGTTGTTGAGCAGCACGCTGGCGTCGTCGCTACTCGCATTGGCGACGACCATGTCGAGGTCGCCGTCGGCGTCGAGGTCGCCCAGTGAGATGCTGATTGGCTCATCTCCTGCGGTGAAGCGTGTCTGGGTAGCAAAGGAGCCGTCGCCGTTGTTGAGCAGCACGCTGGTATCGTCGCTATTCAAGTTGGCGACGACCATGTCGAGGTCTCCGTCGGCGTCGAGGTCGCCCAGCGAGATGCTCACAGGCCTATCGCCCGTAGAGAGTAGTGGGCCTGGGAACATTTGCGTTGTGCAGTTTTGTGCGTTGGAAAGGGCGGGGGTGATGGATACAAGAATCAGAGCGATGATCATGTGCAGGTATTGGGTATTCATGTATATATGATAGTAGAAAATCGAATTAATTGGATTCAGAAAATGGGGATTCTTCTCGTTTTGTATTTATGTCGGTTGCGTGTGTTGCTGATTCATGATGGTTTGGTGCAACGGGGGGCGGGGTTTGGCCGAATACATTTGTTATGCAGAGAACTATGTGTCGAAAATGGAGTTTGGTATTGGCTGTGGTTGTGATGGTTGGGGCTGGGGAGAGTGTGTTTGCCCAGAGCAGCCGGGGCACGACGAAGAACAGTTCATCTGCCAAGGCGCCTGTGCGTGAGACGGCGGCTCAGATGGAGGCGCGGGGGGTTCGGGCGATGGGGGAGGGGGATTGGGCGGGGGCCGAGGATGTGTTTTTGGAGTTGATTGAGCGGCGGCCTGGGAGCTTTGTTGGGTATTACAACCTGGCGAGTGCGATGTCGCGGCAGGGGAAGGTGGAGGGGGCCGTCGATGCGATAATTCGGGCGTTGGGGCTCGGGTTTACGGACCGGAGGCAGTTGGCGCGTGATGCGGATCTGGTGGCGTTGCGGGGGAGTGCTTTTTATGCGGATCTGATGGACGGGTGGGGGGAGGTCGTGGAAGCTCGGCGGTCGGCGGATCTGACGCGGATGGATAATCTGGTGCATGCCAAGATAATGCAGCATCGGACGATCGATGATTTGAGGCTTGAGGTTGTCAGTGCGCATGACCCGATATCGACGGATCAGGCGGTGGCTGAGCTGGAGTTGATCACGGCATGGGCGGAGGGTGAGGTCTTTGGTGGACTGGAGAAGACTCTTGGGATGGGCGGGGGCGAGGATTCGGCTTGGGTGATGGTGGGGCTGCCTGAGCGGCGTGGGTTTGGGAAGTGGGCTTTGGAGACCTTTGGGCCTGGTGTTCGGGGGGGGATTTCGAGTGTGGGGGGGGCGTATGAGCATCAGCAGCGGCGGTTGGTGGCGCAGGATCTTGGGGCGACCTTGCGGCATGAGTTTGTGCATGTGCTGCACTGGCGGGATATGTCGCGGTTGGGGCAGAACCATGCGCCTTGGATACAGGAGGGGCTGGCGTCGGTGGTGGAGGATTATGACACGGTTGGGACTGGGGGTGGCGTGAAGTTGGTGCCTATGGCTTCTTGGCGGACGAATATGGTGAAGCGGCTGTTGAAGGTTCGGAAGTTGCCGAGGATATCGGAGTTGGCGGGGATGGATCTTTCGACCTTTACGGGGCGGAAGCCTTTGGCTCGGTATGCCCAGGCGCGGACTATTTTGATGTGGCTCTTGGACCGTGGGGAGCTGGGGGCGTTCTACGAGACATATGTAGAGAGCTACAGGGAGGACCCGACTGGGGTGCTTGCACTTGAGCGGACGGTTGGGATGGGGATTGATGATGTTGAGGTACTGTACAGGGCGTGGGTGGGGGAGTTGATGGAGGTGCCTGAGACGGGGAGTGATTTAGAGGCGACGCTTGGGGTTTCGATAGAGAATGGGAGTGGGGTTGGGGTGGTGATTAAGAAGGTGTCCGGGGAGGCGAGGCGGCGAACGGGGCTGCGGATGGGGTCTGTGATTACTGGGATCGAGGGGCGGGCGACTCGGGATCTGCATGAGTTGATCCGGGTGCTGGGGAGTTATGGGGCGGGGGATGTGGTATTGGTGTCGTGGAGACGGGGGACGATTCATGGGGAGAATGAGGTGGAACTGCTTGGGCGGTAGGGGGGAGGGTGTTTGGGGGGTAGGATGGGGGATGAAGAATGAGCGTGCGAAGATTGGGCTGATTGTGGCTTGCAGTGAGAACGGGGTGATTGGGCGTGATGGGGATCTACCATGGCGGCTGCCTGATGATCTGAAGCATTTCATGCGGACGACCAGGGGGCATGCGGTGATTATGGGGCGGAAGACCTTTGAGACGCTGGGGATGCCTGGGGGCTTGGCGGGGCGGCTCAATGTTGTGGTGTCATCTTCTCTATCTATAGAGGGTGGGGTTGGGAATGATGGGTGTGGGGTGGTGGTTGCTCGGTCGCTGGATGAGGCGATTGAGATCGGGCGAAGGGCTGATGTGGGGTTTGGGACTGGGATGGTTTGGGTTGCTGGGGGCGGTGAGATTTATCGTCAGGCGATCGGGGGGGCGGATGTTGTGGTGCGGACACGGGTGCATTGTGAGGTTGATGGGGATGTCAGCTTTGATGAGCTTGATGCACAGGAGTGGGTTATCGAACGGTCTGAGGAGCATGTTGCGGATGAACGGCATGGCTTTGGGTTCACGATTGAGTGGTGGGTTCGGAGATGCGGTGAAGTTGGCTAGATGATTTGGGGGCATTCTTTAAAAAAATGAGATTGGACGGGAGAAATGAGAGGGCGAATTATGGATAAAATGACGGATTATGAGGGGGTGATAGGGTGCTGAAAGGTGTATTTGGGAGGTATTCATGAAAATTGACGAATTCGATTGGATATTCCACTTGCATGAGCATCGAAATTGGATTATTGTTGTTGCGGGTCAGGAACGAGTCGTTCGTTTCCAAACTAGGTATTTCTGTTAGAAAACCATAAACTGTTTCCAGATGAGGAGATTTGAAATGAAGAACGCTATTGCGCTCGCAGCTGTTGCCGGAATCGCTTCCGCCGCAGCCGCACAAACTGGGGCACTGAGCATCGTTAGCTCGCACGCCACCGTCGATTCCACCATGACTACTTCCTTCACCCTTTCGGTGTACGGCGATGCTGATTTCGGCACTCACCTCACCGGTGCTGCATTCAACCTTGGTGCAGTCGGTGGCGGAATGGTGACCGATATGGTCGCTTCGGGTGCTGCATGGGGCGGCCTCGGGTTTGAAGATCTTGGTCACACTGGCGGTGGTAACACCGGCATGATCATGGGTCAGATCACCTTCCTCCCATTCATCGCTCCAGATGCCGCTTCGGCTCTCGGCAACGGTCCAGTCTTCCTGGGTTCGTTCGCTGTGACCATCGCTGCTGACTCAGCCGGTCAGATCGACTGGACACTCGCTGGTGGCATCGGCACCTTCGCTCTCGAAGTCATCGACGTAAACGCCAACCCAGGCGGCAACCCTCCAGGTGAGATCACTGGCCTCGCTTCGCCTTCATTCGGCAGCGTTTCAGTGAACGTTGTTCCTGCTCCATCCGCTATGGCCCTTCTCGGTCTCGGTGGCTTGGTTGCTGGTCGTCGTCGCCGCTAATCGCAGCGATGTAGACAAGAGTTGCTTGCAACTCACTGCATAAAGCAAAGAGCATCCGCCCGGTTCGTCGGGCGGATGTTTTTTTTAGATTTTCTAACAGCTCTGTTTGTTGAGCGGTGAGTGGGTGGTTGCGGGGGGGGTGGAAAGTGGGTAGGGTGGGATATCTGGATTGGAGCCGTCCGTTCAGATTTCATCCTGCGTCGTGGGATGGGAAGAGATGAGAAGAGAGTTTGAATTAAAAAGGAGAGAGAGATGAGAAAGGCTTTTTTGGTCGCTGCTGTAGCTGGGCTTGCCTCGGGTGCTGGGGCGCAGAGTGCGTCGTTGAGTATTGTTGCTTCGCAGACGCTTGTGGTTTCGACTGTGACAACATCGCTGACCCTTGCGATCTATGGCGATGCCGATTTTGGCACTCATATTACTGGGGCCGCGTTTGGGCTTTCGGCGATCGGCGGTGCTGGTGTCGTTGATGGGATGGCTCTGGGGTCTGTGGCGTCTTGGGGGGCGTTGGGGGAGGATGATCTGGGTGACGGTGGTGATGGTAATCACAACGGGATCATTATGGGGCAGATCGTGTTCCTGCCATTCCTTGCACCGGATGCGTCATCTGCTCTTGGCAGTGGTCCTGTATTGCTTGCCAACATCGATGTGACAATCTTTGCCGGGTCAAACGGCGTGATTGATTGGTCACTTGTGGGTCTCTTCGATGCGGACTTTGCTCTTGAGGTGATCGATGCGGATGCCAATCCGGGTGGAAACCCTCCTGGCGTGGTTACTCAAGTGTTGAATCCGAACTTTGGTTCGGCGACTGTGACTGTTATTGATGTTGTTCCTGCACCTTCGTCGTTTGCTCTTCTTGGGCTTGGGGGTTTGGTTGCTGGTCGTCGTCGCCGCTGATCGCAGCGGGGGTGGCGTGAGTTGCTTGCAGCTCACAGAATTAAGCAAGAGCACCCGCCCGGTTTTACGGGCGGGTGCTTTTTTGGGTGTTGGGGTGTGTTTGTGGGGGATTTTGCCATTGTTGAAATCTGGGATTGGTTGTATACTTTGGTATTCTGAATGTCAGAATGTATATACAGGAGGAGAAGATATGAGTAGGAATATTGTATTGGCGGCTGTGGCCGGTCTTGCGTCTGGTGCTGCGGCTCAGAGTGCTTCGTTGAGTATTGTGGCTTCGAACTCATATGGGGGGCCTTCAAATTCATTTACCTTGTCGGTGTATGGGGATGCTGACTTTGGTACGCATATCACTGGTGCTGCGTTCTCACTGAACGCCACAGGTGGCGGGGATATTGAGAGCATGACCGCGACATCCGCGTCATGGGGTGCTCTCGGCTTTGACGATCTGGGTCACACCGGTGGTGGTAACACCGGCATGATCATGGGTCAGATCACCTTCCTCCCATTCATCCAGCCAGATGCCGCTTCGGCTCTCGGGAACGGACCAGTCTTCCTGGGATCGTTTTTGGTGACCGTTGCTGATGATGCCGGCTACGGCGTTGCTACTTGGACGATTGGTGGTGGCATCGGTACCTTCGCTCTCGAAGTCATCGATGTAAATGCCAATCCAGGCGGAAATCCTCCAGGTGAAGTCACTGGTATCGCAGCGCCTTCATTCGGCAGCATTTCAGTGGTCATCGTTCCTGCTCCATCCGCTATGGCCCTTCTCGGTCTCGGTGGTTTGGTTGTCGGGCGTCGCCGGCGGTAGTTTGAGAGAAGATTGAAACTATTCAAATAGGAGATTGAGATATGAGAACGAATATTGTATTGGCGGCTGTTGCCGGTCTTGCGTCTTGTGCTGCGGGGCAGAGTGGTTCTTTGAGTATTGTGGCTTCGCAGAGTGTTGTTGACACGACAATGACGACCTCGTTTACTTTGAGTGTCTATGCGGACGCAGACTTTGGAACGCATATTACTGGTGCTGCATTCAATCTTGGCGCGGTCGGCGGTGACGAGTCCGTCATCGATATGGTCGCTACGGGTGCTGCATGGGGCGGGCTTGGCTTTGAAGATCTTGGTCACACTGGCGGTGGCAACACCGGCATGATCATGGGTCAGATCGTATTCCTTCCATTCATTCCACCAGCGGCCGCTTCGGCTCTCGGAAACGGTCCGGTCTACCTGGGTTCGTTCGCAGTGACCCTCGCAGCAAACTCGAGCAATAATATCGACTGGACACTCGCTGGTGGCATCGGGACCTTCGCATTGGAAATAATCGATGTGAATGCAAATCCGAATGGGAATCCGCCTGGCGAAATCACACAGCTTACGGATATTGAGTTTGGAAGTGTATCTTTAGTATACATTCCGGCGCCGTCTTCGCTGGCTCTTCTTGGGCTTGGTGGGTTGGTTGTTGGGCGTCGTCGGCGCTGATTGCGGATTGCTTTGTGAAGTACTAAACGCCCGTCCGGGTTGCTGGGCGGGTTTTTTTGTGGGTGATTTGGATGGGTTCTTTAGATGGATTAAGCGTGGCGGGGTGCCGGGGTTGGTTGTATACTTTGGGTATTCAGATGGTTGAGTTGAATTTTGGAGATTGCGATATGAGAACGAATATTGTATTGGCGGCTGTTGGTGTGATGGTTTGTGCGGTGCCTTCGGTGTTTGGGCAGCAGTATGCTTCGATGGAGATGGTTGCCGATGGGGTGTGGGATGGTGATAATCGAATGACGCTGAGCGTGTTCGTGGATTCGGATTATTCGGCGCCGTCGTTTGATCCGACGCATGTGCTCACCTCTTCGTTTTCATTGGAAGCGATCGGGGAGAACTCGACGGTTGAGGGGGTGTCGCTGTTGGAGAGTCCGGGGTGGCAAGATGATGTTTTTTTGTTTGATGAGGGGTATGACGGGGCGGGTGGGCATGCCGGATTTTCGGCTCTACAGCGCGCGTTTGTGCCCTTTGTTCTACCTGATGAGGCGTCATCGCTTGCTGGTGGGCCGGTGTTTGTGGCGAGCTTTGAGATTATTTTGTCGGAGCCGATTACTTTAGAGACGGAGTTGGGATGGCGGTTTGCGGGGTACGACAGGCCGGAGGATAATCTCACTGGCTGGTTACCGTTGGAGATGATCGATATCTATGCAAATCCTGCTGGAGTTGGGGGTGAAGCGAAATGGTTCTTTGAAGATGATATAGAAATGGGCTCGTTTTATATTCCATCGCCATCGGGGGTGATGGTGCTGTTGGGGGCGGGGTGTATTGGGACGCGGCGTCGGCGGTTGTGAGTGAGATTTGATGAAAGGGTTTGATATGAAGAACTGTATTGTGCTTGGGGCTGTTGCTGGTCTTGCGTCGGGTGCGTTGGGGCAGTCGGCTTCGCTGAGCATTGTTGCGTCGCAGTCTGTTGTTGATTCGACGGTGACGACGAGTATTACGCTTGCGGTCTATGGGGATGCCGATATCGGTACTCACATCTCCGCTGCTTTTTTTGGGCTATCGGCGGCTGGTGGTGCGGGCGTTGTTGATGAAATGGCTCTTGCTTCGGTTGCTTCATGGGGAGTGTTGGGGGAGGAGGACTTCGGGCATGCGGGAGAGGGCAACTACAACGGTGTCGGCATGGGACAACTTGTGTTTTGGCCCGCTATCCCGCCAGACCCTGCCTCGGCTCTCGGGAACGGTCCTGTTTTACTCGCTAATTTCAGTGTGACCATCGCTGTGGGATCGCTGGGTGTTATTGACTGGTTGCTGGTAGGAGCGCCAGATTATCCTTTGTTTGTTTTGGAGACATTCACCCCACATCCGGCGCATGAGGGGGATTTCCATCCTTTTGCGAATCCTGACTTTGGATCTGTGAGTGTTTATGTGGTTCCGGCACCTTCTGGGTTGGGTCTGCTGGGTCTTGGTGGGTTGGTTGCTGGGCGGCGTCGGCGGTAGGTGATTTTGATGTATGTATAAAAACACCCGCTGAATATAAGCGGGTGCTTTTTGATTTTGTGTTGTGGGGGGTTATCGTTTGGGGATGGCGTCTTGGTTGAGGATGACGATTTCGGGGTGGTTTCGGTAGTAGCCGTCGTAGTCGAGGCCGTAGCCTACTACGAACTCGTCTGGGATTTCGAAGCCGACATAGTCGCATTTGACATCGATGGTCCGCGGGGTTTGTTTGTCGAGCATAACGCCGAGACGGAGTGAAGCTGGTTTTTGCTTGAGGATGATCGCTTTGACCAGGGCGAGGGTCTGTCCGGAGTCGAGGATGTCGTCGAGTACGATGATGTGCTTGCCTTCTAGGTTGTCTGGGAGGTCTGATTCGAGGTGTGCGCCCTTTGAGGAGATGGAGGCGCCTGGGTAGGAGCGGACGGAGGTGAGGCCTAGGGAGAGCTTGACGGGGAGTTCGCGGATGAGGTCTGCGACGAAGATCATGGCGCCGGTCATGATGGGGATGATGATGACGCGGTCTTCGTCGAGGCGGGAGTCGCCGTCCTTGGCGAGGTCGCTTTCAAGGTCTGTGACGATCTCGTCGGCCATGGCTTTGACGCGGTCGGCGATCTGTTCACGGGAGAGGAGGGTGCGTTCAATTTCTGGGAACATGGGGGAGGGTAGGATGGTGGAAGGAGAAATGGTATGAATGACGGGAATGGATTGGTGGCGATTGTAACCGGGGCTGGTTCCGGGGTCGGGGAGCAGGTGGCTGTCCAGCTCAGCGAGCGTGGGTATCGCTGTGTGTTGGTTGGGCGGGGGCTGGGAAAGCTTGAGCGGGTGGGGGCTTTGCTTGCGGGGGAGTGGGTTGCTGTGGCTGGGGATGTTGGGGTGGATTCTGATCGTGCCCGTATGATTGATTCATCAATGGCAAAGTTTGGGCGGGTCGATGCGCTGGTTAATAACGCTGGGGTGGCTGAGTTCTGCAAGATGGGGGAGATGGCCTTCGAGCAGATGGAGGCGATGTTTGCGGTGAACTCGATCGGGCCTGTGGATCTGGCGCGGCGGGTGATTGGGGGGATGGCTGAGCGGGGATCTGGGGTGATTGTGAATGTATCGTCGATGGCGCAGGTGGATCCGTTTGATGGGCTGGGGGTCTACGGCTGCACCAAGGGTGCGGTTGGGGTGCTGGCTAAGGCGGTGGCGAATGAATATGGGGAGATGGGCGTGCGTGGGTATTCGATCTGTCCTGGGGCGATTGAGACGGGGATGCTGCGGTCGTTTGTGAGCGAGGAGATGCTGCCGACTGAGGCGACGCTTTCGGCTCAGGAGGTTGCGGGGCGGGTTGTGGGGCTGGTGACAGGGGAGTCTGATGCGGAGAATGGGGCGGTGATTGAGATACCGAGCGGGTGAGGGATTAGCCGGCGTTTCCTGCGAAGACGAAGTAGCCCAAGCCGCACGCGAAGGCCCAGATGCCGTAGAGGGCGTGTTCGAATCCTGCGGCCAGCGTTGAGTTGGTTCTGCGGTAGGTCCATGCGAAGATCGCGCCCGCTGGCAGGGTCATGATGAGTGCGATCGGATTCCACATGGGGGCGTGGAGCCATGAGAAGCAGAGGATGTTGATGATGAGGATGGGGGTTCCGGAGCCGAGGATTGGGGCGTAGCGGTGGAAGAAGAATGCGCGGTGGGTGACTTCTTGTGGGTAGGCGCTGATCCAGGGGTAGAAGATCGTGATGGCGAGCATGAGCAGGGGGATCTGGCGTGGGAGACGGAGGAAGCCGGACTCGGGGAGGAGGGTGGTGTGGTGGGCGAGGAACCAGCTCGCGAGGAGGATGACGGGGGCGGCTAGCGCGAAGGTGATTAAGATCCTGCGGAGAGCGGATTTGAGATCTGCTAGATTCCAGAGGTTGCGGTTGTCGAAGGTTGGGTCTTTGCGGAGGATCAGGAGCATGACGACGAAGGTGAGGATGAGTAGGGGGAAGATGAATAGCCCGGAGGGGAGCCCGGTGTCCATTGAGATGAATCCCAGGCCAATGCTGTCTAGGAGAGGGTCTGCTCGGTGTGGCTGGGTGATTCCTGCGATGATGGGCGGGGTGAGGATGTAGAGGGTGATCCATTCGATCCAGAGGCGGAGCTTGCGTTTTGGGGGCGTGTGTGGGGTCAATTCAATGCCTGGGGATGTGGGTCGGGTTGGTATTGTGTGATTTTGTACCTAGGATTCTGACCCTCAGAATACACTGAAATCACTCAATCTGGAGAATGCCTTATGTCGAATCAGCCAGTTATTGTTGCCGCTCGCCGGACGCCTGTTGGAAAGTTCTTCGGTTCGTTTTCGCGGGTGGCTTCGCCTCAGATCGGGGCGTTTGCGATTGAGGCGGCTTTGAATGATGCTCCGGCGGCGAAGGATCATGTTGATGAGTGCGTGATGGGGTGTGTGCTTCAGGCGGGTGTGGGTCAGAACCCGGCTCGTCAGGCGGGGTTGAAGGCTGGACTGCCTTCGACGCTGAGCGCCAAGACAATCAATAAGGTTTGTGGGTCTGGCTTGGAAGCGGTCATGATGGCGGCTCAGTCGATCAAGGCGGGGGACAACGAGTGTGTTGTTGCCGGGGGTATGGAGAACATGACGGGGGCTCCGCACTTTGCGCATGTTCGTCAGGGTGTGAAGTATGGGCCGGGGACGATGGAAGATCACATGGCGTACGACGGGCTGCGTTGTGCGTTTGAGGGGTGGCCGATGGGGAATGCTGCAGAGCATACGGCGGGCGAGCATGGAATCACGCGGGAGGATCAGGACCGGTTCTCGGCGCAGTCGCATCAGCGTGCGGCGGCGGCTTGGGACGCGGGGCACTTTGATGGCGAGGTCGTGAAGCTGACGGGGGAGCAGCTGGGGAATCGTCGTAAGCCGGGCGCGGACGGCGGGATTCAGATTGATGAGGGGATCCGTGGGGACTCGACCGCCGAGGGGCTGTCGAAACTCCGTGCGGCGTTTACGAAGGACGGGACGATTACCGCGGGGAACGCATCGCAGATATCCGATGGTGCCGCGGCGACGGTTGTGATGAGCGAAGCAAAGGCGAGCGAGCTTGGGTTAGCTCCTTTGTGCAAGATTGTTTCGTACAACACATCCGGTGTTGATCCGAAGAATATCTTTACGGCTCCGATTGATGGGGTGAAGGGGGCCTTGGATAAGGCGGGGTGGTCGATTGATGATGTGGATCTGTATGAGATCAATGAGGCGTTCGCGGCTCAGTTGCTGTGCAATATCAAGGCGTTGGGGATCAGCGAAGACAAGCTCAACATCTGCGGCGGCGGGGTTGCGATCGGGCATCCGATCGGGGCATCGGGTGCTCGGGTGCTGGTGACTTTGATTCATCAGTTGAAGCGGACTGGAGGGAAGAAGGGTGTGGCGGCGTTGTGTTTGGGTGGTGGGAATGCGGTGGCGATGTGCGTTGAGATGTGCTGAGCCCACCAAAAGTGAAATGAAGACATGGTTTGCCGAAGACGGTCAAACCATGGCACCAGAGAAGAAATGAATATGAAGAACCGGCCTTTGGGCCGGTTTTTTTGTGGATATGGGTTGGTTGGTGTTCCGGAATTGGGAGAATGCCGATAGACTGTGGGTGTCGGATTGGGGGCAAGGAGACTGGTATGTCGAAGCAGATTCGGAATGGGTTTACGCTGATTGAGTTGTTGGTGGTGATCGCGATCATTGCGGTGTTGATGGGGATCTTGCTGCCTGCGCTGGCGAGGGCTCGGGATTCTGCGCGGCAGGTGAAGTGCTTGGTCAATGTGCGGTCGATCGCGACCGGGCAGACGATGTATGCGGACGACAATAAGGGGTGGTATCCGTACTGGTCTGGGTGGCAGGTGTATGGGGGGGATGGTGATGGGGTTGGTGGGGATGAGCCTGGGTTGGGGTGGACGGAGTTGCTTGAGGATTATTTGGATGGGCGGGAGGCGTATCACGATCCGGCGCGGCCTGATGAGTATGCGCCGACTTCGTATTTTAATGCGGCGCGGTTTAGCTGGGATCGATTTCAGAGGCAGTTCTCGTCGGTGCGTGAGCGATATGTGTACTACCCGAGTCGGTTTGTGATGGGTGGGGATTGTAACTTCCCGGGGTTGTACTTGTCGCCTTATGGATCGGTGGAGGATCCTGAGCGGGAGCCTGATTGTGATCTGGATGATGCGTCGCAGCCTGCGGTGTTCTTTGAGGGGGAGCTTGTGCCTCATTATGGGAAGAGCAATCTGTTTTTCTTTGATGGGCACGCGGCGGCGTTTGAGGAGTACGAGGCTGGGTCGATGACTTGGCACGGTTCGAAGATGCTGCCTTGGTCGCTTGAAGCCGAGTGAGTTGTTGATCGAGTTTTAACTGGAGATTTGCATGTTCCTGAAGCAGAGTGTTTGGTTTGGGTTTGTTGTTGCGGTTTTGGCGATGGGTGCTGGTGCGCAAGAAGATACAAGGCCTTGGGACGAGCGTGGGTATCTGGGGCTGACGGTGCGTGATACGGTGGATGGGCTTGTTGCGAGCTGGATTTCCCCTGGGCCTTTGGGTGGGTACTCGTTTACATCCGAGTCTGGGATTCAGCGCGGGGACAATATTGTTTCGCTCAATGGGGTGGCTGTGGATGCGGATGGGTTTAAGGGAATGGTTGAGTCGATGGGGGTTGGGGACGATGTGGTGATTGTGCTGCGGCGGTCGCCTGAGGCTTCGATGAGCGGGTCGGTGGCCAAGGGCGGACCCGGGGGGGAGGAGTTTGTTGTTGAGGTTGAGATGTCGAGCAAGGATGAGTGGTCGGGGACGATCGGGCGGGGGCTTGGGGGCCGGGAGATTGGGGAAGTGGAGGGGGGTGAGTTTGAGGGGATGATTCTTGAGCGGGCGAAGGAACTCGGGGTGCTTGATGTTGATGATGGGCTTGGTGCGTTGATGGAGAACTTGCGGAGGGTGCAGGATGAGGCGCTTGATCCGGGTTCACTTTCGGCGGTGGTGCAGGTGTTTGAGCGGCCTTTGAGCCTGGACCGGATTGAGGCTGATGTTGCGGATGTGGCCAAGGGCTTCAACAGGATCGGTGAGAAACGGAAGGATGGGGATCTGAAGAAGATTGCACGCGGGATTGAAGAAGTTTTGGGGCTGCCGAGTTTGATGGGGGTGTCGGCGGAGGAGGTTGTTTCGGCGACGGTTGCGAGTGCTGAGGGGCAGGTTGAAAGTCAGATGTGGACCAAGGCGACGGCGTTGGTGGATCAGATGCGGGGGGACTGGTCGATTTACGGAGCCAATGCTGAGGACCATATCCGGGTGATTCAGGGTGCGGCAGAAGAAGCTTCGATTGGTGTCGCAGTGCGAGCGTTTGCGATGCAGCAGCACGGGTATGCGTGGGAGAAGGCGGTGCGGGGTGGGCTGATGATGAATCGGAAGGCGATGGGGGATGGGGCGCTTCCTGCGGATTTGCGGGCGGCGGTCGAAGGCGATGTGCTTGCGTTTGATGTTAATGAGAGTGGGCACTACCGGGTGCTTGGGGGGAAGGGGGATAATCGGTATGACATGTCGAAGATCGCGGCGGTGGTTGATGCGGGTGGGGATGATGTCTACGACTATCCGGTAGGACCATTTTTAGATCCTGACAGCCCGACTCGGAATCAGTCGATTGTCGATTGGGGTGGGAATGATACATACGAGGCGGCGGGGAGTTACTTCGGGCCTGCGACGGGGGTGTTTGGGTATTCGGTGATTGATGATCGTGGGGGTAACGATGTGTATGTGACCAAGGGGCATCTTGGGATCGGGGCGGGGTTGTTTGGGGTTGGGGTGCTGATTGATCGCGGGGGGAATGATCAGTACGAGAACGCGGGAGTAGATGCTGGGTTTGCGATGGGGGTTGGGTACTACGGGGCGGGGGTGATTCTGGATAAGGGCGGTTCGGATACTTATATCGGGGAGAAGTTGTGTCAGGGGGTTGGTGGGCCGAGGGGGTTTGGGTTGATTGTGGATTCAGCGGGGCATGATTTGTACCGGGCCAATGGGCCGAGCTTTGGATCGGCGTATGGGACGCCTGCGGTTTTTCTTGGTATGAGTCAGGGGTTTGGGGTTGGGATTCGTGGGTATGCGTCGGGTGGGGTTGGGGCGATCTATGACTTTGGTGGGAATGATCGGTATGAAGCAGGCGAGTTCTCGCAGGCGGGGGGGTACTACTTCGGGCTTGGGATCATGCATGATTACAGCGGGCATGATTTGTACTATGGGAACCGGTACGGGCAGGGGTTTGCGGCCCACCAAGCTGCGGGGATTCTGGTTGATGATGCGGGGGACGATACTTACTGGTCGATGACGGCGGCTTCGCAGGCGGGGGTGTGGGATGAGTCGATCGTGATGCTGATCGACCGGGCGGGGAATGATTCGTACCGGTGCGATGGGCTCGGGCAGGGGGCGGCGTCGATGCAGGCGATCGGGATCCTGATTGATCTTGGGGGGGATGATCGGTACTCGGCCAATCCCGGTGCGACGATGGGGCAGTCCGGGGGCAATAACTATCACTACGAGGAGGATAAGGTGATGAGTTTTTCGGGGTTCTTTGATCTTGGTGGGGGGCGGGATGTGTATTCTGGGCAGGAAAGGAAAGACGGGGAGATGAGGAGCACCGGGAAGGCCAATGAGGGGGATCGGGCGAACTCGACGCTGTATGGGGTGTTTGTGGACGAGTGAGATGGGTGGGGTTTTTGGGGGAGTTCGGGCTATGATTCTGTCCTGTTTCTGGGTACTTTTTGTGCCTTTTTCAAACACTGATAGAAGGAATCGATATGTCAACTTCGACTGCTGCTGATACGCATGTGACTCTTGCTGCTGATACCAACCAGGCGTTGGGGATCGCGCAATACGCGATTGATTTTTTGAGTGATGATCCTGCTAAGCGGGGGGAGCCGTCGGCGGCCGTGCTTACTCGGACGAATCTGTTCTTTACTGATGCGGTGATCTGTGGGTTGTCGGCATTGGCGCTCAAGACGAACTCGCCGACAGTGCTTCGTGACGAAGCGTTGCAGTACCCGGTGACGGATGCAACGCACCGGCTTGGGAAAGCTGTGAAGCGTGGAGCGACCGTGTTTGGGAGCGATGTGCAGGTGCAGCCTGAGAAGGCGATCCTTGCCAATGGTGCGGCGGTCCGGGAGTGGGACTCCAATGGTACGAACTTTGGGTACAACCCTCGGCTTGGCAATATTGCCGGGGAGTTTGGGCATAATGATTTCTATGGGGTGTGTGTCGCCGCCGCTCAGATGACGGAGGCTGATGGGGCCAAGGCCTTGAAGGCGATGGTGTGTCTTGATGAGATCCGCGGGCGGTTGTCTGAGGTGTTCTCGCTCAAGACTTATAAGGTTGACCATGTGGTGCACGGTGCGATCGGTTCGGCGGCGGTGTTCGGGGCGATGCTTGGGGCGACGGCGGAGCAGATCGAGAGTGCTATTGGTATGGTCGTGGCGCACTTTATCCCGTTCCGCGCGATCCGTGCCGGCAAGCAGCTGAGTGATTCGAAGGGGGCGAGTGCGGCGATTTCGACAGAGGTTGCGATTACGGCTGTGCGTCGGAGCATGTCGGGGTTCATGGGGCCTCGCGATATCTTTCGGAATCCTGAGTCGATCTTCCGGATCTTTGAAGGTCCTGGGCAGTTCTTTGAAGCGGTGGGGACTGATAATGCCAATACCAAGGAAGCCGATGCGTCGCCGTTTGAGTTGACGCTGGCTCAGGGCGGGGATGACTTTGCGGTGATGGGGATGCACTTTAAGCTTGGTTTGTATGAGCATCAGAGCGCGGGGGCGCTCCAGGCGATGCTGGATCTGCTTGAGAAGGCACCCCATCTGCTTGATGATGAGACGGGGTCGAAGATCAAATCGATCAAGATTACTGCTTATGAGCCTGCGTTCGGGATCATCGGTGATCCGGCCAAGCGGAATCCGACAACGCGGCAGAGCGCGGACCACTCGATGGTGTACATCGTCGGCACCCTGCTCCGCAAGGCACTCTCGCAGCAGAAGGCGGGCTGGACCGAGTTGATGCTTGAGCCTTATGACTACGCACCGCAGGCGATAGTTGATGAGCGGACGCACTCGCTGATGGAAAAGATCGAGTTCTTCCATGGGGGGAAGGAGTACGACGATCGGTATCCTGATGGCATCCCGACCTCGGTTGTAATCGAAGATACCGACGGGACGGAGTTCGAGTCTGGGATGGTGATGTACCCTGCTGGGCACGCACGGAATACCGAGGCGGACCTGCTGGGGATCTTGGCTCACAAGTTTAACTTGCTTGGGAAGCTTGCGTTTGAGGATCCGTCTGCGGTTGTTTCGAAGTTTGAGAATCTTGGTGAGAAGTCGAGCGGGGATGTTGCTTCGATGAACTGCTTTGAGATTCAGACTCGGGATGGGTACGAGTAAAGCGATTGATTAGTTGATTGATTCGAGAGCCGGGCTTTGGTCCGGCTCTTTTGTTTTTGGTGGGGGATGGGTCATGTCGTAGAGGATCCAGTCGCCGTCGGGGCCGGTTGGGGGGGCGAGTTTGGGGTTGCCGGCGTTGTCGAGGATGATGTTGCCCTCTTCGTCGAGTTGGGCGGGGTAGCGTTCGATGAAGGACCAGCCTGGGCCTCTCTGGTCGTCATCCATTGGGCGTGCGTTGTCGTCGTCTCCGTCGGAGCCGAGGGAGTAGAGGATGTAGCCTTCGTCTGTGACTTTGTATTGGAGCGGTTGGTTTGGGTTGTGGAGGTCTTGTGGGAGGGCGGGGAGGTAGTTTGGGGTGAGCTGGGATAGGGTTTCTGGGAGGTGGCCTGTGTCATGTTTGTAGATTTCGATCGCGAGGACGGCGGCCGCGGCGTCGTTGGTCATTGTTGATTGGAAGGATCGGTTGACGGCTTGAGCGAGGGCGGGCATGAGGATTTCAATCGGCGAATAGCGGATGCCTGGGATGTTCTTTGCATTGTCAGCCAGGAGTGAGTCTTGATATGTGATCTGTGAAATGCTTTGTGGTCCAGCACTCGAAACATGCTTGACGGTGATCATCATTTTGTTATAGAGCGTTGCTTGTGATTTGCGGTCTGGGGATGCGGCGAGCGTGATTGGTCCGGTGGCTATTTGGAGCGGGGTGCTTTGTAGGCCTGGTTCGCTCCATCCGCCATCGGTGTACATTGCAAACATAAGCGAGCCGTGCTTTGTGATCCTTCCGTTTCCGTGACCGTCATCGGTGTAGGCGCGTTGGAATAGGTCCTCGAACATCATGATCTCGCCCTCGAAAGAGTATTCGAGGGTGGGGGTTGTGATGGCGAGTTCGTGGGAGAGGGCGACGAGGTGTTCGCGGGTGAGGATGCCGGGGTGTTCGCGGAGGACTTGGGCGATCAATTTCACTGTCATATCAGCGATTGCGGTGTTGACGAGATCGGAGATCAGGGTCTGATCGAAGTTTTTCTGGCGTGACATGGCGAGCATCGCAGAGAGATTCTCGTAGGTGCGGTTGCTGTCGGATTCTCTTGCGGCGATGAGGGTGTCGAAGGCGAGTGTGTTGGCGAACTGTCTCATCTTGCCGAGATGGGGGAGGAGGAGGTTGATGAGGCTTGGGTTCTCATCAGGATTGTCGCTTGGTGGGATTGTTGGGGTGGAGTTTGACCAAGCTTGGCCTTCGATTTGCTCGTGTTTGAATCCAAGCTCGATGCCGATGATTGGGCGGTGGGCGGCTTCACGCAAACGCTTGAACTGTGGTTCGAAGTCTTTGAAGAGTTGGACGGTTTCTTCGTAGTCGTGGTGGTTTGTTGGGATTTGGGGGTACATGAAGAGGCCGGCGGAGATGCTCTCGGTTTTTTCGGGATCGATGTTTTCGTTGTATTCTTTTTCAAATGCGACTTGTCGATCTTGGGTCTCTTGGATGTGTTCTTTCCATGCTGGGAATACTTTTTTGTAGACGGGCCATGCTTTTTGGTCTTCGGTGTAGGCGTCGTTCTTTGCGTTGATCATCACTGCGTAGTTTTTGGTGATATTGGGTTTTCCGGTGTAGAAGCGGGCGGCGAGGGAGCCGTAGGTGATGAAGATGAGGAGGGTGAGGGTTGCGACGGCGCGGCGGATGTTGCGGAGGGTGCGCCAGTAGAGGGGGCGTTTGCGTTTGGTTGCTCGGCGGAGGAGTTTGGCGACTTTCTTTGGTGCGCCGAAGCTCTCGATGATTTGTTCTTGGGTGCGGCCGGCATCTAAGGCGTCTTGGGTGTGGGCGATGAGTTCTCTTGCGATGTCAGCGCGTTCTGAGCGCCAGAGTTTGGTTTTGGTGACGGTGGTGTCGATGAGTTTGGCGAGTTGGTTGGGGAGCTTGGCGGCAGAGATGAGGTCACGGGCTTGGGTGTTTGGGTAGCCTCGGGCGATGATCCAGCGGGTTGCGTTGAGGAGCGGGGAGCGTTCGACGGACCAGGTCCAGGAACGCGACAGCGACGAGTTGGTGTTGGTGGTTTGGGTGCTCATGCGGTGGCTCCGCACGAAGCGCCGGATGGGACGCCTTCGAGGACGCCGATGTTGGTCATGGCTTGGGTGAGTTTTTTCCATGCTTCGAGGTCGGCTTTGAGTTTCTTTTTGCCTTTTCCTGTGAGGTTGTAGTACTTGCGGTCGCGGCCGTTGGGGGCGGCTTGCCAGTCGGCTTCGATGAGGCCTTTGGCTTCGAGGTTGTAGAGCATGGGGTAGAGGGTGGATTGGCCCATCGCGAGTACGCCATTGGATTGTTTGGCGAGGGTTTCGACGAGTTGGTAGCCGTACATGGATTGGGTGGAGAGGAGTTTGAGGACGGCGGTGGGGCCTGCGCCTCGCATGAGTTCTCGTTCGAGTTTCATATTTGGGCTCCGGATGGGTGGAGGGGGTGATGGTTGCCTCTGCATACTATGTACGGCATAGTAAGGGGTGTGGTTTCGACTTATTGGTGAAAGATTGAAATTTTTAGTTTTCGGTGTCGGCTCTGGTGAAGGTGAGCATGGTGATGGCGTTGGTGGAGAGGGTGAGGGTGTTGGGTTCGGCGTGGTAGGCGTCGGTGTTTGCGAGGAGGTGGAGGAAGCGGGATTCTTGTTGCATGGTCCCGTTGGGCTGGGCGCAGTGCATTTTGGTTGCGGCTATTTGGGTGATTTGGAGGCCATCGATTCCTCGGCGGTTGTAGCTTGCTGAGAGTTGGTTGCAGCCGGCCGAGCCTGACATCCAGGTGTGGTCTTCGAAACGGATCCAGAGGGAGGTGTTTTCGAGTGGTGCTTGTCCTTCGATGGAGGTGATGGTCCAGGTGGTGCCTGAGATCCAGGTCCAGTCTTCTTTGGCTTGGTTTACGAGGTTTGCGTGGGGGGTTGCGTCTACGCGGATGAGTTCTTGGTCGCGGTCTGCGTTCTCGCAGCCTGCGGTCAGGAGGATGGAGAGGGTGCAGAGGGCGGAGATGAGTTTGTGTGTGTTGCGCATGGTTGATCCTACGGCTGGGGAGTGGTCTCGGATGCAACTGGTTTGGGATTGGGTTGGTCGTATTGGTCGGGGTGCTCGAGGGAGTCGATTCCTGAGCCGAGGGCGAGGGTTTCGAGGGTGACTCGGTAGAGGAGTTGCATCTGTTCGAGTGCGATTTTTTGACCGATGAGGGATGCCCAGTACATGGCCCCGGCGATGGCGGCCAGGACGATGATGAAATAGAACGCCCAGGGGGTGTTTCCCATGACGAGTTGGGAGACGCCGAAGATGGAGGCGAGGAAGGTGAGGACGGCGAGGGAGGAGTAGACCAGCATGAACCCTGTCCAGACGGAGGGGTTTGGCGAGAAGCGGCCTGTGATGTGGGTGATGGAGCTGTAGGTGTCTGAGCCTGATCCGACATCTTTGGCTTCGATGTTGAGCCAGGGCGACCAGAAGTGGCGGTCTTTGATTGGGATGACGAGCATGAGGTGGTTGCCTGCGGTGCGGCCTTCGATTGGGTGATCGTCGTTGTCCATGACACCAATGAGGAGATCGAGGGCCTTATCCTGGGCGATGGGGAAGTCGAAGTTGAACTTGGGGCGCATTGGGGGGAGTTGCACTGGGTGGATTCCGGGGTTTTTGGTGTGTGATGGACTTGGATGATACCGAAAATTGGGTTTGGACACAAGAGGGGCACGAGAGGGCGAGGGGAGGGGAATAGGATGGGTGGTCTATATGGAGATCTGGTATGCATGTTGATGCGGTGAAGCGGTTGGATGGGTTGATCCGGGATGTTCCTGACTTTCCGGTCGAGGGTGTGGTGTACAAGGATTTCACTCCGTTGCTTGGTGATGCGGGGGCTCTTGCGCTTGCGGTGGAGTTGATGGCGAATCCGTATCGTGGGAAGGGGATTGATCTGGTGGTAGGGGCGGAGTCTCGGGGGTTTATTTTCGGGATCGCGATTGCGCAGGCGTTGTCTGCGGGGTTTGTGCCTGTGCGGAAGCCTGGGAAGCTGCCGATGCCTGTGCACACGGCTGAGTATGCGCTTGAGTATGGGACCGATACGCTGGAGATCCATCAGGACGCATTGGCGTCCGGGGCTCGGGTGTTGATGGTCGATGATTTATTGGCGACCGGCGGGACGATGGAGGCGGCGTGCGGGTTGGTGGCCAAGACTGGTGCGGTGATTGAGGCGGTGGTGGTCTTGATTGAGCTGGAGTTTTTGAAGGGGCGGGAGCGGCTGACGGACTTTGGGGATGTACATACGGTATTGCGGTATTAGTCTGTCGGGGGGGCGCGGAATAATGGGACTATGATTTGATCCGGGTTGACCGGATGGGTCCGGGTTGATTTGAGTCACTCTCTGGAGAGCTGATATGTCGATGACTGGTGTAGCTGCAGATGTTGGATACGGGGAGTTTGTTGCTCGGCATGTTGGGCCTGGGGATTCTGATGTTGCGGCGATGCTTGCGGCTGTTGGGGCGGGGTCGATGGATTCGTTTATTGACGAGGTGGTGCCTGCGTCGATCCGGATGGAGCGAGAGCTTGAGCTTCCCGCAGCGCGGAGCGAGCGGGTGTTGCTTCGTGATCTGCGGGAGATCGCTGATAAGAACAAAGTGTTCCGGTCGTGTATTGGGATGGGATATGTTGGGACGGTGACGCCTGGGGTTATTGGTCGGAATGTGTTTGAGAATCCGCAGTGGTATACGCAGTACACGCCTTACCAGCCTGAGACGGCGCAGGGTCGGCTTGAGGCGTTGTTGAACTTCCAGACGATGGTGTGTGATCTGACGGGGTTGCCTCTGGCGAACTCTTCGATGCTTGATGAGGGGACGAGTGCGGCCGAGGCGATGGCGATGTGCGTTTCGATATTGCGTAATAAGCGGAAGACTTTTTATGTTGCGGATGATTGTCACCCGCAGACGATCGGGGTGATGCAGACGAGGGGGGCGTCGATGGGGATCAATGTTGTTGTGCAGAACGCGCAGGACTTTGATATGGAGAACCCGGATGTTGCGGGGATTCTGATTTCGTACCCGACGAGTGATGGGCGGGTTGAGTGTTGGGAGAAGTTGACGGACTGGGCGCATGAGAATGGTTCGATGGTGGTTGCGGCTGTGGATTTGCTTTCGCTTACGCTGTTGACGCCTCCGGGTGAGTGGGGGGCAAAGGGGGCTGATATTGTTGTGGGGAGTGCGCAACGGTTTGGGGTGCCGATGGGGTTCGGTGGGCCTCATGCGGGGTTTATGGCGACGCGGGAGGCGTATGTGCGGAAGATGCCTGGGCGGCTTGTTGGGATGTCGGTAGATTCGCAAGGGGAGCCAGCATTGAGACTTGCGGTGCAGACTCGGGAGCAGCACATCAAGCGGGATCGGGCGACGAGCAATATATGCACGGCTCAGGTGCTGCTGGCGGTCATAGCATCCATGTACGGTGTGTATCACGGGCCCGATGGTTTGAAAGCGATTGCGCAGAAGATTCATTCGATGACGGAAGCTGTACGGGAGGGGCTGGGTGATCTTGGGTTTGAGGTTGCCGGCGGGCTTGATGGGTTGGTGTTTGATACGCTTCGTGTGCAGGTTGGCTCGGATGCAGAGAAGGTGTTGCAGGCGGCCCGGGATCTACGGATCAACCTGCGTGATTTCGGGGATGGGAGTGTTGGGGTCACGATGGATGAGACAGGGGATGAAGCGCTCGTTGTGGATTTGATCAAGGCGTTTGGGGGGAGTGGGTCGTATGAGGAGTTGCGAGAGCGGGCGGATTCGGAGATTACTGGTGGGCTGTCTCGGACGAGTGCGTTTATGACGCATGCTGTGTTTAACTCGCATCGGTCGGAGACGGAGATGCTCCGGTATATCACGGAGTTGCAATCGCGGGAGTTGTCGCTGGCGCATTCGATGATCCCGCTTGGGTCTTGTACGATGAAGCTCAATGCGACGAGCGAGATGGTGCCTGTGAGCTGGCGGGAGTTTGCGCATATGCATCCGTTTGCGCCGGTGGATCAGTGCGAGGGGTACTTTGAGTTGTTCGAGCAACTTGAAGCGTGGCTTGGAGAAATCACTGGTTTTGAAGCGGTTTCGTTGATGCCCAATGCGGGATCGCAGGGGGAGTATGCTGGGCTGCTTGCGATTCGTGGGTATCACGAGAGCCGGGGGGATGATCAACGGAATGTGTGTTTGATTCCGCAGAGTGCGCACGGGACGAACCCGGCGTCGGCGGTAATCGCGGGGATGAAGGTCGTCGCGGTGAAGGTCGATGAGTCGGGGGCGATTGTGTTTGATGACCTCATTGCACAAGCAGAGAAATACAAAGGCACACTGGCGGCGGCGATGATTACTTACCCGTCGACCTGCGGGGTGTTTGATGACAATATCTGCGAGATGATCCAGGTGGTGCATGACAATGGCGGGCTGGTGTACCTCGACGGTGCGAACATGAATGCCCAGGTGGGGATGTGTCGTCCGGGGGATTATGGTGCCGATGTGTGTCACCTGAACCTGCACAAGACTTTTTGTATCCCGCATGGCGGGGGCGGCCCGGGGATGGGGCCGATCGGGGTCAATAGTAAACTTAAGCCGTTCCTGCCGGGGCATGGGGTTCGGGAGCCTTCGACTGGTGGAAGCGGTGGGGCTGTGAGCGCGGCTCCTGAGGGTTCGCCGAGTATTCTGCCGATTTCTTGGGTGTACATCGCGTTGATGGGCAAGCGTGGGTTGACGCGGGCATCGCAGGTTGCTGTGCTCAATGCGAACTACATGGCCGAGCGGCTCAAGGATGAGTATGACATCTTGTTCCGTGGGTCCAAGGGTCGGGTGGCGCATGAGTTTGTGATGGATTGCCGGGCGTTCAAAAAAACAGCCGGGATCGAGATTGATGACATCGCCAAGCGGTTGATTGACTTCGGGTTCCACGCGCCGACGATGAGCTGGCCTGTGGCGGGGACGCTGATGGTTGAGCCGACGGAGTCGGAATCCAAGGCGGAGTTGGATCGGTTCTGTGATGCGATGATCACGATCCGTCAGGAGATTCGGGATATTGAGGAGGGGGCGATGCCTCGGGAGGATAATCCGCTCAAGGGCGCTCCGCACTCGATCGCGGCGGTGGGGGCGGATCAATGGACGCACCCATACTCCCGCGATGTCGCTGCGTACCCGGCGGAGCATCTGCGGCGGTTTAAGTTCTGGGCTCCGGTTGGGCGGGTGGATAATCCGTATGGGGATCGGAATCTGGTGTGTTCGTGTGTGAGCGTGGATGAGGTTTGTGAGGGTTGATTTCAAAGGAGAGTTGATATGGGAAGAGGTGGATCGAAAACCAAACGAGCTCGGTGGATGTTGTATGTTCCCGCAGTGATTTTCATTGTCTTCTTTGTGTGGATTGTCAAGATCGCGTTCGAGATGCTGCCGGGGTAAGGGAAAGCACGCACCTATGTTTGTTGAGCACACCATGCTGATACACGCGTCGCCCGAGCGGGTGTGGGCGGTGACGGTGGATGTGGAGCGGTGGTCTGAGTGGACACCAACGGTGACGCGGGTGACTCGGGTTGATGATGGTGACTTTCAGGTGGGTAGCGTTGCTCGGATCAAGCAGCCGGGCATGCGTGAATGTCTGTGGCGTGTCACAGAGATGCGGGATGGGGTTGGGTATACATGGGAGACGCGGGTGTTCGGGATGACGATGATCGCTACACATGAGATCAGTGTGCATGCGGATGGTGCCATGAATACACTCCGGCTGACGATGCGAGGCGTGGTCTCGCGGCTGTTCTGGCCGATGATCCGAGGGAAACTTCATCTGACCCTTTCGCGTGAGAATGCTGGGCTCAAAGCAAAGATGGAAGAGTTGGGTGCTCTCCTTCAGCCGGTAGGGTGAAGGAGGAATTGGGGGTGTTTGAGCGACGAAGACCTCCTTTGCCGGGGACGGGCAAAGGAGGGCACCGAAGGAAGAAAAGACCTCACTGCGCCGAAGACGGCGAGTAAGGGCACCCTTGGTTTGGGAGGATCACAGGCGGGACGCCTGTGCCACGGGGTTATGGTTGGACGAAGGTGCCCCGTTCGCGGTCTTTTTTGGGTCCGGGGAAGGGGAGGGCGTTGCCGTGGGCTACTACATAGATTCCTGGGGCGAGGAGGCCTGCGGCGAAGATTGCTTCGTTGAGGTTTTGGAGGGCGTCGGAGCGTTTCATCTCGAAGGGGCGCATGGCGCCGGTGAGGATGACGGGGACGGTGAGGGTGTCGCCTAGGGCTTGGTGGAGCCATTCTCCGGTTTCACACAAGGTGTCTGTACCGTGGAGGATGATGACGCCTCTACAGGAGTTGGGGTCTGTGATGGGGTCGGATTGGGGGTCGGTGGCGGGGCCTACGACGAGACGGACGGCGTCGAGGATTCTTTGGCGGTCGGCGTCTGTGAGATCGAGGGAATCCTTCTGCATGAGCTGGAGGGTGTTGATTTGGGTGTCCTCGTGGCGGAGGAGGCGGAGCATCTCTTGGACGACCGAGGAGCGGTTTGTGAGGGTTCCTGCGTGTTCATCGTAGGTTTTCTCGATGGTTCCGCCTGTTGAGATGAGCGTGATCTGGCGCATAGGCATAAGGTTATGCCGTATAAAGGCCGATGGTTCGTTGACGGGCCTGATGGCGTGGTTTGTTTGGTGTCTGGAGGTTGGTTATGCCGGTTGTGAGTACAAAGGAAGCGTATGAGCAGGCGCGGACGCTGTACGACCAGGGGGCGTATCGTGCGGCTTACCGGACCACGAATCAGTTGTATAACAAGAACCCGCACTTCCCGCCGATCGTGGCGTTGCATGTGAGTGTGCTGCTCCGGCTTCAAAGGCCTGAGGAGGGGACACGGATCGCGAGGCGTTCGCTTCGGCATATCACGCATAAGCCGCACCGGGTGGCGGTGCTCAATACACTCAGTGAGGGTCTGACGCAGACGGGTCATCTGGACGATGCGATCGAGCTGATGCGCGACGAGATCATTCGCCAGCCTGGGGAGGCGTCGCTGGTTTCAGGGCTGGGTCATGTGCTCCTGATCGGGGACCGGAAAGACGAGGCGATTGCGCTTGTCGAGGACGCCAAGGAGCGTGGGATGATGACGCTCTCGATCGCGGCGATCTTTGGTCGCGCGGTCCTGCGGAGCGATCGGCTCAACGAGGGGATCGAGCTGATCGAGGGGCTGCTTGCTGATGGGGAAGGGGACGACAACTCTTCGGGCAAGGCGCAGAACGCGCTTGGGCATATGTATGATCGGGCCAAGCGGTACGACGAGGCGATCGTTGCGTTTACCAAGGCCAATGACTTGGTGCCTGCGATGTATGTGGAAGAGAAGATTGTTGCTCAGGTCAAGCACCTGAAAGAGTCGTGGACTGCTGAGCGGTTTGAGGGGATTGAGCGTCCCGCGACGGGGATGCCGAGGCCTGTATTTATTGTGGGGATGCCTCGGTCTGGTACGACGCTGACGGAGCAGATTATTGATGCCCATCCGCTTGGGTTTGGTGCGGGGGAGTTGGGGCTGATCTCGGAGTTGTTCCGTGATGTGGCGCCGGATCAGTCGAACCCGTACCGGTTTGGTCCTGATGAGTACGATATGAAGAAGATCGGGGAGCTTGCCAAGATCTACCGCCGCGAGACCATTGCGATGGCCGACAACCCGGCCGTCGAGGTGATTACGGACAAAGCGCCGATGAATTTTTGGTATATGGGGATGATCGCTCTGGCGTTCCCGGATGCGAAGATTATCCATTGCCGGCGTGAGCCTCGGGACAACTGTTTGTCGTGCTTCTTCCAGGCGCTCAATCCTGGGCACTCGTACAGCTTTGATCTTGGGAACTGTGGCCGGTTCTATCGGCATTATCGGGAGATCACGGATCATTACACCGGGGTGCTGGCTGATGATCGGGTCGGGATGCCTGTGTTTGAGAACCATTATGAGGACACGGTGGCGGATCAGGAGGCCAAGACCCGGGCGCTTCTGGACTTTGTTGGGCTTGAGTTCGACGAGTCTTGCCTGAACTTCCATGAATCCGGGCGTGTGGCACTGACGCTGAGTAATGATCAGGTGCGTCAGCCGATCTATAAGACCTCGACCAAGCGGTATGAGCGCTACGCTGGTCATATAGATGGGCTTATTGAGGGGCTTGGCGATGTGATCGCTGAGCCTGTGACTGATTGAGAACGACTTTGACCTGAGCCGACGATTCGGCTTCTAGATACGACCGTGAGAATAGATATGCAACCGAATCAACAAGCGAGCCAACAGACCCCGAAGGACATGTTCGAGCACGCCAAGAGACTTCTGGCGGCGGGGGATGTGTTCGAGGCGTCCAAGCGTGCGGGGAAGCTGCGAGCACACTTTCCTGAGGAGCCACCCATCTTGGCGATTCATGGGTATGCTCTTGCCAAGCTCGGGATTCATGCTCCGGCGATCAATGACATGCGTGCGTCATCGAATCTGACGCTGCAGTCTCTTAAGGACGGGGACGAGGACAATCCTGCGAGGCCTCGGATTGTTGATCAGTTTATTCATCTGCAGTCTGAGATCGGGCGTTCGCTGACTGCGCTCGGGGAGTTTGACGACGCCAAAGACGAGATCCAGCGTGGTTTGGATATGGACCCGGATCGCGCCGATGCGGTGACGGCGATGGCGGAGCTGAGTTCGGCGATGGGGAACACGGACGAGGCGGTGGGGCTGATTGAGGACGCGCTGAGCCGAAAGCTCGACGAGATCCCGTTGTATGTGAGCTTTGCGAAGATCCTGGATGATGCAGCGAATGCGGATGGGGGTCGGATGAAGGAATGTGCGGGGAGGCTCGGGGAGCTTTGCGACGAGGTTGGTCTGGCTGCGGGTGAGCTGATGGGGGTCTTGCGGGCGCACGGGCGGCTTTGTGATCGGTTGGGTGATTATGTTGGGGCGTACAACTCGTTCCGGCGTGCGGCCAAGCTGCGTCGTGGTGGGTTTAACCCCGAGATGCACGCGTCGATTACCCGCAAGATTATCGAGAACTGGACGGCTGAATCGATCGATTCGTTGATGCGTCCCGAAGAGAAGATCGGTGAGAAGCGGGTGCTGCTTTCTGGTTCTGTTCATTCTGGGATGGTTGAGGTGCAGGAGTTGATCGAGCGGCTACCCAATGCGGTGGTTGTTGGTCCGACTGAATCACTGGGCACGCTTTGCGCGACGCAGCTCAACGCGGCCAAGGGTGTACTCCGGTCCGTGGTGCCTACACCTGTCGGACACCGCGGCGATCAGCTTGGTAAGCTGGCGATGGGGTACAGTCAGCAGTGTGACGCGGCGGCGCGGATGAGCGGGATGATTACAATTGATACACATCCGCATAATCTGAAACTTTTTGGGTGCGTCGCGACGGCGCTGCCTGGGGTTTGTCTGATCAACTGCCGGCGTGATCCTGTCGAGCATGCGCTCGCGCTGTACTGCGATGAGATGCCGGGGAACCATCCGTATGCTGGGGATTTGATCGCGGCGGCCTCGTATGTCAAGGACTGCGAGCTTCTGATGGACCACTGGACGAGCGTGCTCAACGATGAGCGGGTAGGGGCCAAGGTGATCAATGTGCAGTACGAGCAACTGATGAATGATCCGGCTGCGGTGCTTCGTCAGCTTGGCGAGGCGGTTGGTGTTGAGGTTGGCGATGATCTGACCGCTGGTTTGGAGGGGGCCGCTGCCAAGGGGCCGGGGGCTCATGCGACTGAGTATGGTTCTGCGAGCAAGCAGCTCCGGGAGTTCTTTGGGGTCGGTGTTTAACTCGGTTGAGTCTTTGATTTAGCTGCCGTGGACACATTCGCACCCGGGCTTGCCGCAGCCTCCCGAGTCGCAGGCTTCGGGGACCGGGCGTGGTCCCAAGAGTTTTTCTGCCTTTGCGTTGATAAACCATGCGTGGCGTTCGAGGTGCCAGCAGTTGTAGACTGCGAGGGTTTGGATGGAGACCGGGCCGTGGTCTGGGTGGAGACCTGTGCGCTTCCAGTCTGATTCTTCGAGTTGATAGAGGAATGCGATGAGCCAGGATCTGAGGGTATGGATCGCGGCGATGTCGCCGCCGATCGGTGGGGACATTGTTGAGCCTTGGGTGCAGCCGTAGATTGCGGAGTCGACGAATGCGTGCTCGTCGAAGAGCTGGAGGGTGGGGCTTTCTTCGGCGTAGATCTTGCGGATGCGTGTGGCGAAGACCATTTCGACATCGGCGAGGTGCCCAAGGACAACGCGGATGGGCCAGAGGCCGGTGTTGGCGTCGGGGGTCCAGGCTTGGTCGAGCTGGTCGTCGGTGAGTTCGAAGATTCTGGGGTCGATGCATTCGACGCCGACGCGCATGCGGGCGACGAGTTCTTCGGTTGAGAGTTGTTTGAGTGCTTTGATCGAGGTTGGGGAGGGGTTTGCTTTGGTGTTCATGGGGGAAGGATAGTCTCGATTACTGGACGAACCAGCGGAGTCTGTAGTTGCCACGCTCAAAGGAGGCGTCCATCCCGATCCAGAGGAGTCCGGGGCGGCCTACGCGGGAGACCTGGAGCCGGAAGATGTTTCTGCCGACGGTTGTGGGGTAGAGCCCGGGGGTGCCCTCGCCCATGGGCATGAAGTGGAAGAGGCGGTAGACCTCGCGTTTGCGGGTGAGGAGCTCGTCGAAGGCCATGCCTGGGTCGAGGCCTCGATCTTGGAACTCTTCGACAGTGATCTCTGAGAGGATCTGTTCGACGAAGAGATCTCGTTCTTCGTATTCGAGGGCGTGGATGATGTGGTTCATCAGGTGCTTGATGGATTTGGCGTAGAGGGTGACATTTCCTTCGGGGTCTTCTGATCGGATTTGTCCGCCCGGTACGCCGAAGACGGGGTGGATATTTTCTGGATCGATGCGGTTGCTGGTGCCTTGCTGTTTGTCTTTGAGCTTTGAGAGCAGGCCGGTGCGTTTGACTTCAGTCTGGTAGGGTGTGCAGGCGGCTGGGAGTGTCAGCATTAGAACAGCTAGGACTGGCAGGGCCAATCGTGTTGGAATTTTGGGGGGTGAGGAGAATGGGCTGCTGGGCATTGTTATTCAGATACGGGCGTGGATGCTTGCGGTTCGACCGGGTGGTAGGTTGGTTCTGGAGAATGACGGGACCAACTCGCGTGGAGAGCTGCGTCTAGGTTTGGGGTGTCTTGTGATTGGTCGGGTTGTTCTGAGTCTGGGGACTGGATCCAGTGGGTGCCTACGGAGGCGGGGCGATTGAGGGCGGCTCTTGCTATCAGACGAGCTGTGTAGAGCAGGTTCTGGACTTCCCATCCATCCGGGGTGTCGAAGACCTTGTCGAGTGTGTAGCGGCCCCAGAGATCGAACATGTCGCAGGCGTCGGCAAGTTTGGTTCGGGTGCGAGAGATCCCGGCGTTGTACCACATGGTCGAGCGTAGCGATGAGCGGACATCGGTGAGGTCGAGTTGGGCGTGTGTGCTGGGCTGGATTGAGGAGATGATTGTTGTTGGGGTTGGGTGTGATCCGCTGCGTTCGGCGGCTTGTTGTCCGGCGATGGCGCCCATGACGAGGCCTTCGAGTAGGGAGTTTGATGCGAGTCGGTTAGCGCCGTGGAGGCCTGTGCAGGCGGCTTCGCCGATGGCGTAGAGGTTTGGCACATCGGTGGCGGTGGTGAGGTCGGTCTGGATGCCCCCGATTTGGTAGTGGGCGGCGGGGTGGACGGGGATGGTATCGGTCGCGGGGTCGATGCCGAAGGATTCGAGGGTGGACCAGATGCCCGGGAAGCGGGATTTGAAATGTGCAATGTGGCGGCAATCGAGCCAGACATGCTTGCCGCCCTGTCTTGCGAGTTGTTGGGAGATTGCTCTGGAGACGACATCGCGTGGGGCGAGCTCTGCGAGCTTGTGGATCGCGGGCATGAAGCGGTTGCCAGAATCGTCAAGGAGGTGAGCGCCTTCGCCACGGACGGCTTCGGAGATGAGCGAGCGCGGGGCGCCCGGGATGTACAAAGCTGTTGGGTGGAACTGGACGAACTCCATGTCTTGGAGTGATGCGCCGGCGCGGTAGGCCATGGCGATTGCGTCGCCTGTTGCGATAGTGGGGTTTGAGGTTTCTCGGTAGACCTGTCCGGCTCCGCCGCAGGCGAGGATTGTTGTGCGTGCCCAGATGACCTGGAGGCCGTGCTTGGGGTGCCAGGTGATGGCGCCGAGGACGGGTGCTCCGGGTTCGTTGGATGGCGTGAGGAGGTCGATGGCGAAGCAGTGGTCGAAGAGGCGGATGGAGTTGTGTTGTTGTGCTTTGTTGGTGAGGGTGCTCTGGATTTCGAGTCCGGTGGCGTCGCCTCCGGCGTGGTAGATGCGGTTGGCGTTGTGGCCGCCTTCGCGTCCGGTGCTGAGGTTACCGTTGGCGTCTTTATCGAAGGTAGCTCCCCAGTCGAAGAGCTCTTGGAGGTGGGTTGGGCCTTGGGTGCAGATGAGCTTGACGGCTGCGGGGTCGCACATGCCTGCGCCGGCGGTGAGGGAGTCTTTGATGTGGGCGTCGATGGAGTCTGTGGTGTTGGTTGGGAGGACGGCGGCGATGCCTCCCTGTGCCCATGAGGTGTTGGTGGTGTTGATCTCGTCTTTGGTGCAGACGATGACTTCGTTCGAGTTTGGTCCGGCACCGGCGGCGGTGATGGCTGCCCTGAGACCCGCGACACCTGATCCGAGGACGAGGGTGTCGCAGAAAATTTGAGGGAGGAGCCCGGTCCGGAAGGGGATGAGGTATCGTCGGGTTTCAAAGAGGGTGCTCAAGTGCGCTCCGGGCATGGGGGATGTGGCGGCTGGATTCTAGGTTGTTTCTAGGGGGTACGGTTCGAGGGGGTGAAAGTTGCTTCTGAGTGATCTAGAGTGGGTACATGGCTAAAAATGCAAGCAAAGTTCAGAGTGCTATGAGGCGGGCGCATGCTGAGATGCAGCAGGAGCATCTGGGGTCTGCGATCCTGTTTTTTCGGAAAGCGTACTCGATGGATAAGAACGATCACCAGATCATGTTCCGGTTGGGTCATGCGCTGGTGATGGCGGGGTTTTCCGAGGAGGCGGTGGAGATTCTTAAGCGGGCGGTCAAGAAGAAGCCTGGGCATATGGATTCGCTGGTGCTGTTGTCTGAGGCACAGCTCAAGTGCGGGGATATTGATGGGATGCACGCGACGCTTGATAAAGCGTTGTCATGGGATCCAACGCACGGGCTCTCTGTGCTGACGAAGGTCGAGGCGTATCTTGATTCTGGATTCATTGAAGAGGCGCGAGGGGTTCTTGATTTGATTGCAGCTCTGGAAGAACCCAGTGAGTTGATCTGGATGGCGCGGGCGCGGTATGCTCGGGACACCAAGGCGTACGGTGAAGCGGTGGATATATTGCACGGGGTGATCGATCGCGGGGAGGCGTCGAAGACTTCGAGCCGGACCGCGGTGTATGAGCTTGGGTATGTGCTCGATAAGATGGGGGAGTACGACCGGGCCTTTGAGTACTTTAAAAGGGCCAACGCCGGGCAGTTGATGGGCAAGACAGCGCATGTTGAATCACTCCAGAGCACATGGTCTCCCGAGGTGCTCTCGTCGGTTCCTCAGTCCACGATTCATGATGAGCGTCCGGTGATTATCGCGGGGATGCCCCGATCAGGCACAACACTGACCGAACGGGTGATCAACGCCCACGCACTTGGCGGGAGTGTCGGGGAGTGCCCGTTGTTGTTGCAGCAGTTGAGCCGAACGCTTGCGAAGAATTTGGATCAGGATCGAGTCGATTCGTACGCCAAAGAGTACCTCGAGATGCTTGATGATCGTGTGGGGCCCAGCGGTCAGCGCGTGATTGATAAGCATATGGGAACCGAGAAAAATCTCGGAATGATTAGTCGGGTGCTTCCCGGGGCTCGGGTGATCCAGGCGTTGCGTGATCCGCGGGATTGTTGTTTGAGTGCTTATTTCCAGAACTTCGGGGCCAATGTGACCTATTCGCGTGATCTTGGGATGCTCGGGAAGCAGTACCGGGTGCACCGTGAGATGCTGGACTACTGGCGGGAGCAGGTCGATATACCTATTTATGTGAGTGTGTACGAGGAGTTTGTGGGTGATCCTGAGCATCACACGCGGGCGTTGCTTGATTTTCTTGGGCTTGAGTTTGATGAGGCATGCTTGAAGTTTTATGAGAGCAAGGACCATGTCAATACGCGGAGCTCGATGCAGGTGCGTCAGCCGGTGTATCAATCGAGCAAGCAGCGGTGGAAGAACTATGAGAAGCATTTAGGGCCGTTGCTCGATGCGCTCGGGCCGTATGCCGATGGGGTGATGGCGGAGAGTTCTACAGGTCGTGCTGATGGGAGCGGTTCATCATGAGTTCGTTTGGTAATCCGATGTCGTCGCATGCGGGGATGATTGAGCGTGTTCGTTCGTTGTTGTCGGCCAACGAGTATTCTCCCGCGATCGTATTGTTGCGTGAAGCTCTTGAGCGGACGCCGAAGGACCCGCAGATTTTACGGATGCTTGGGTACTCCTTGATGCTCTTTGATCACAGCACCGAGGCGGTCCGGCATCTCGAGTTTGCTTCGAAGCTGAGTCCGGGCGATCCGGATACATTGTGTGATCTTGCGATGGTGTACCGTCGGCTTGATCGGCTTGGCGATGCGCACAAGGCGCTCGATCAGGTGCTGGGTCCCGATCCTGCCAACGGGCGAGCTGTGGCGCTCAAGGCGCGGGTGCTTCAGGCGCGGGGGCAGTCGAAGCAGGCGATGGTGATTGTTGAGAATGCGCTGGCGATCTCGAAGGATCCTTCGATCGTGATGATCTATGGCACGCTTGCGCGAGAGCTCAAGCAGCAGGGGCCCGCGATCGATCTGATTCGGGAGTCTCTTGATAATCCGGGGCTTGAGCGTGTTCGTCGGAGTGAGTTGTTGTTCTCGCTTGGGCATCTGCTTGATTCGGTCGGGGAGTATGACGATGCGTTTGGGGCGTTTGATGTTGCCAACAAGATGACTGATCCTGGGCAGCCGGTGGACTTTGATTTGCATCTCGGGCGCTGGACCAAAGAAGCGGTCGAGGGGTTTGCTGTCCAGCCTATCGATGGGTCGCGGAGTGTGCTTGTGGTGGGGATGCCGAGGTCTGGTACGACGCTGACTGAGCAGGTGCTCGGGGCGCATCCTGAGGCTGGTGGGGTTGGGGAGAGCCCGGTGATTAATGAGATTCTGGGTTCTAAGGGGCCTGAGGATTTGTGTGATGATGATCTTGCGGCGGGTGGGGCTCGGTATCTGGAATCGCTTGCTGAGGTGTTCCCTGATCCGAAGATTCGGCGGGTGGTTGACAAGATGCCTGAGAACTATTTGTTCCTCGGGCCGATCATGCGGATGCTTCCTGGGGCGAGCATTGTGCACTGCCGAAGGAGTGCGCGGGATACCTGCTTGTCGATTTACTTCCAGCGGTTTGGTCCTGCCCTGCGATACGCGAACGATCTCAATGCGTGCGCGACGCAGTACCTTGGGTACCTTCGGGCGATCGAGCATTGGGCTGGGATTCTGGATGTGCCGATCTTTGAGTCTCGGTACGAGGAGCTGACGGCGGACCCGGAGACTCGGGTTCGGGCGATGCTGGATCATGTCGGGCTCGGGTTTCACAAGTCGTGCCTAGAGCATCACAAGAGCAAGTCTTCGGTGCACACCGCGAGTGCGGGGCAGGTTCGCCAGCCGTTGTATAAGACGAGCCAGGCGCGTTGGAAGAACTATGAAAAACACCTCGGGCCGATGCTCGAGGTGTTTGGGGATATTGATTAAGTTCTTTGATTAGTCTTCGGAGGCCGGCTCGGTTTCTGCTGCTGGAGTTGTTTCCTGGGCTGCTTCTTGGGCTTGGGCTGCGGCTTCATCGATCGCGGCTTGTTGTGCTGCGGCGGCGGCTTCGGCTTCTGCTTGAGCTGCGGCTTGCTCGGCTTGGACCTTGGCGGTGATCTCTTCCATGGTTGGGAGGCCGAGGTGGATTCGGAGGGTGTCGGTGAGATCGACGGCTTCGGGTGGGGTGACCAGTGGGCGTGCGAGGATTTCTTGGGTAACGCCTGTGAGGGTTGTGGTCTGGACGAGGTCGGCACCGCGGCGGGTGGCGAGGACGAAGGTGTAGCCTTGGTCTGCGGAGATCTCGTTAACCGCTGCGTGGACGATCTGGTAGGCCTCTGCGATCTGTGTTGAGAGGAGTCTTTGGTAGTCACTGTTGATTTTGTTGGTGGTCTGCTGGATCGCTTGGGTGATCTGCTGGTACTGGTTGTAGAGCTGGGCGGCTTGTGGGTCATCTTGGCTCATGGTTGCCATCTGGTCTTTGATGGTTTCGAGTTGTTGTTCGTAGTTGAAGATCGCGGCGCTGCCTGCGTTTTCGAACTCTGCGCGTTCGTCGCTTGCTTCATCGGACATGATGAGGATGTCGACGAGGTGGTAGATGTCAACGACACCGATTTCGCCTTGGCCAACGGAGATTGCTTTGGTGCCCATCGCGGGGCGGGTCCAGATGGAGCCGGCAACGATGAATGCGCCCAAGAGGATGGCGATGGAGAGTGAGCGGGGGGATGTCATGGTGTTTATTCCGTTTAGAGGGTTTTTGTGTTTGGTTAATTGAGGGCAACTGTACGCATGCCGAGCCTCAATGTTACTTGGTGTATACGCTTGAATTCTTGAGAAGATTCGCCCAAATAGCCCTGTTGCAGAAGGAATCGCCATGCGTGACCAGAGACTCGATAAGCTCGCCGATGTAATTGTTCGATATTCGACCAAGGTCAAGAAGGGGGATCTGGTCGCGATCGGGGCTGATCCGGTCGCGATGCCGATGATCGAGGCGGTTTATGAGGCGGTCCTGAAGGTCGGCGGGCACCCGTTCTGGTCGATGCGCAACAGCACCTTTGCTGACATTCTCTTTGAGCACGGGACCGAGGAGCAGCTCAAGTATCTCAATCCGATTGATATGTATCTGACTGAGACCGTGGATGTGAACATCGGGCTCTGGGCGGATGTGAACACCAAATCGCTCTCGCGGGTCGATCCGTCGAAGGTTGCAATGAAGCGGGTTGCCAACGGGCCGGTGATGGATAAGTTTTTGAAGCGGGCGGCTGATGGGAATCTCCGCTGGTGCGGGACGCTGTATCCGACGCTGGCATCGGCGCAGGACGCGGAGATGTCGCTGACGCAGTACGAAAAATTCGTGTTCGAGGCGGGGCTCTTGCACTTGCCTGATCCGGTCGCGGCGTGGGAAGAGATCCACAAGCGGCAGCAGTTGGTGTGCGATTTCTTGCAGACCAAGAACGAGCTGCACTTCAAGGCCGAGGCTCGCGATGGACACGATGGGACGGATCTGAAGGTTGATGTTGATAAGAGCAAGTCGATCTGGATCAACTGCTCGGGCGGCGAGAACTTCCCGGACGGCGAAGTGTTCTGTGGGCCGCAGAGTGCCAATGGGCATGTCAACTACACCTTCCCCGCGGTGTACAACGGCAGAGAGGTCGAGGGCGTGCGGCTTGAGTTCAAGGACAACCGCGTTGTCAATGCGAGCGCGAAGAAGAACGAGGAGTTCCTCTTTGCGATGCTCGATCAGGACGAGGGGGCGCGGAACATGGGCGAGATCGCGATCGGGACGAACTATTCCATCAAGGAGTTCAGCAAGAACACGCTGTTTGATGAGAAGATCGGCGGGACTTTCCATGCGGCTTGTGGCATGGGGTATCCGGAGTCTGGGTCAACGAATGAGAGCGCGCTGCACTGGGATATGGTGTGTGACCTGCGGCAGGGCGGGGAGATCTCGGCTGATGGGGAGGTGTTTCATCAGGATGGGAAGTTCTTGAATCCGGATTGGCCGGGGAATGGGTGATGTGCGAGATATTTGTTCTACGACTATGATGTGCTATGACCAGCAAGTTGGAACTGAACGCATCAGATGACTTAATTCAAGAACTAGAGCAACAACTCAAGCAGATAGAAAAAACTATTGCGGACTTATCAGTTAGACAATTTCAATCACCGGATACTTATGAAGCACGTTTCAAAGGTTATTCTTGGTGTGTGTTTTGTGTTGAGGGGTGGGTCTCATCTGTAGATCATCCCAATGCTATTGGAGACGATCTTTATGCGGAGTTATTTTTACTTAAAGATCAAATAGAATCTAGTTCTCCAGAAGCTTTTTCAGATTTTGAAATCAGAGACGAAGAGATGCTCGGAGTTGAAGTCGGCTTCGCTTTATGTTTGGATTTAATCAAAATGCGATCTTCAGGCGATGATCCTTCGTTGACAATTGAAACACTTCTTTGGGATTGTGTTGGTGCCGATGATTATGACCACTCGCTTCCAAGTTTCAACGCGCACGGTTTGTTTATGGAGAAATCTTCTAGTGGTAGCATAGCGCCTCCCGCAGTCTCGATAGAAACAGCTTCCGGCAGCATTAGTCAGAGAATGGTTCCTCAGCCGGATCTTCCAAATCATGGCGACGATAGTGCTTCGCAAGCTACAACTGGTTTGGCGATTCGTGCGATTGCGGCGGCCCCTTTTGTATTGCCGTTATTTTTACATATTAGTAGTTTTGGTGGCATGCTAGTCAGATACTGGGCGTGGTTGGTGGTTTTTTTTGCAATCGGAATTTACTGTTCATGCCGGGAGTACAGGCCTGTAGTGGGTTGGGCTGTTCCGTTCGTTGTTCTTGGAATTGTCTTTAATCCAGCTTTGCCATTTTACTTTGATCGCTCTACTTGGTTGATCCTAGATGTCATTTTCGTGGTTCTCTTGTTTGTAACTCCGACACGAAACTCCGGCATTCCAACATCAATACGAATCATGCCACCCGCAGAGTAAGCGCACCCAGAGTGGCCGGGTGCCCCGACTCGCCCTCTTGGGCGCAGTCGGGATTGAGGGCTATTCGACAATCGAAAGACCCGACTGCGCGTAAGAACGCGAGTCGGGGCACCCTCCGATTTACGCTTGTTTCAGTTTCAGTGTTGGTTGTTTGAAGACGCCCATGCCGCCGGTGTCGGGGAGGTCGAGGTCGGGGACTGTTGTGAAGGGGATGCGTCTTGGGGCGGAGTCTTTGGCTTGGTGCATGGCGCCGTAGTAGATGGAGGCGTGGCCGTGCTTGCGGTTGATTTTGTCGAGGGTGTGGGCGAGGGTGGTGTTTTTGCGGTCTTGTTCGAAGAGGGGTTGTTCGATTTGGGTGTCTTTGACGAGCCCGCCGAGGGTGACGCCTACGCAGAAGATGAACGCGTGGGGCTGTGGTTTCCAGAGCTGGTCGAGGTGGTGGAGGAGGCGGACGGTGTCCTGGCAGGGTTCGAGGTTGACATACGCGACCCACGACGGGGCCTCGACGGGTTTGATGTTGAGGGTGAGTTTGGTGCACCAGAACCCTTCGTAGCGCATGCGGGCCGCGGCTTTGTGGAGGAGACGGATCGCGACGGATCGTGCTTTCTCGGCTTGGCGGAGTTCGGGTGCGAGGACATGCTGGTGGCCGCAGTTGCGGCGTTTGGTGGTGGCGATGTGCGGCTCATCGCCTTGGAGCCAGTGGTACCAGATTTCGCCGAGGACGCCGCCCCATGCGCGGCGGAGGGTTTGTTTGGATGCGCGGCAGAGTTGGTAGGTGGTGTGGATGCCGTAGCGGTGGAGGCGGTTGCGGATGCCGTCGGCGATGCCGGGGAAGTCGGTGATGTCGAGGGCGCAGAGTCGCTCGGGGATGTCTTTGCGTTCGATGACAACGAGCCCGTCGGGCTTCATCATATTGGATGCGGTCTTGGCGAGCATGCGGTTTGGTGCGATGCCGATGGAGCAGCGGAGGTATTGGCCTGCGATGTTGCGGATGGCTGCTTTGAGGGCCATTGCGAGTTCTCGCGCGCGGTCGATGTTGCGGTCCGGGCCTGTGAGTTTGAAGCTCATTTCGTCGATGGAGTAGACGCCTTGGACGGGGTAGACGGTGTCGACGGCTTCGAGGATTTTGTGGTGTGCCTTGATGTACTCGTCTGGTCTCGCGAGTACGAGGGTGATGCCTGGGCATTTTTCGTGTGCTTCCCGCACGCCGCAGCCGGTTTTGACGCCGAAGTGCTTTGCTTCGTAACTCGCTGCGATGCAACAGGTTGAGTTGCAATCGTTGGGGATAATCCCGATCGGGCGGCCTCGGAGATGGGGCTGGAGCTGCTGCTCGACGGAGGCGAAGAACGAGTTGAGATCAAGGAAGAGGACCATGCCCTAAAATATACCGAACAAAAGGCAATGTGTCAAGGGAAGTTGTGTGGGAGTGTCCCAGCTCGCCGTTTTCGGCGCAGTCGGGATCGAGGGCTACTCGGCATTTGAAAGACCCGACTGTGCGTAAGAACGCGAGTCGGGGCACCCTTGATTTGTTGCAAGGGCACAGGCGAGACGCCTGTGCCACGGGCCTACCAGCCGGCGGGGGTGTAGTCGGCGTTGTGGAGGAGTTTCCAGACGGCTTGGAGGAGTTCGTCGGTGCCTTGGCCGGTGGCGGCGGAGATCGGGAAGACCTCTTGTTTGGCGTCGAGCTGGAGCGCAATACGGAGGTTGGCGATGTGCTCGGCGTGCTCATCTTCAGGGATCAGATCGAGCTTGTTGAGGGCGATGATCTCTGGTTTCTCGGCGAGCATGTTGGAGTAGTCCACCAGTTCCTGGCGGATCGCCGTGTAGTGCTCGGCGGGGGTTGGTGCGTTTTCGGGGTCGCCTTGGGGATCGTCGGGGAACGCGTCGAGGACATGGATGATGACGGTGGTGCGTTCGATGTGTCGGAGGAAGTCGTGGCCGAGTCCGGCACCCTCGGCGGCGCCTTCGATCAGACCCGGGATGTCCGCGATGACAATGCGGCGCGAAAGGTCGAGCATTGCGATACCGAGCTGGGGTGACAATGTTGTGAAGGGGTAGTTGGCGATCTTTGGTTCGGCGCGGGTGACGGATTTGAGGAGTGTGGATTTGCCGGCGTTTGGTAAACCAACGAGCCCGACCTCGGCGATGACCTTGAGTTCAAGAATAAGCTGTTTGGTTTCGCCCGGTGCGCCGGGGGTTGCGGAGCGTGGGGCCTGGTTGACGGAGTTTTTGAAGTGTTCGTTGCCGTAGCCGCCCTTGCCGCCTTTGGCGATGACGAAGGAGTCGCCCGGTCCGAGGTCGACGAGGATTTCGCCGGAGTGTTCGTCGTGGACGACGGTGCCCGCGGGGACGCGGATGACGCGGTCATCGGCATCGGCACCGGTGCATTGTTTGGAGCCGCCCATGTCGCCCGGGAGTGCTTTCCATTCATAGATGCCTCGGAAGTCGATGAGGGTGTTGAGCCCTTCGTCGACTTTGAGGATGATGTCGCCGCCCTTGCCTCCGTCGCCGCCGTCGGGGCCGCCCTTTGGCATACCTTTGGCTCTTTTGAAGGAGACTTTGCCGTTGCCGCCGTCGCCGGCGGTGACCTGAATTCTTGCGCGATCAATGAACATGGGGAGGAAGGGTATGGGGGTGCAGTGGCCTTGGCGCGGAAGTGGGGGTGGTCCGGGGGGATTATCGGGAGAATCTGTGCCGATCGGGGGTGTGAGAATCAAGCGGGGGGCGAGTCGGGCCGATAAGAGCAACTCCGAAGCACTACAAAGGAGGCCCAGATATGGTCAACAATCCAGTGAACCGCCGCGACCACGAACGATTCCAGCTTGCACCCGGGTACACCGGGATGGCTCTCCGCCGTCACCCTGATGAGACCGAGTTCAGCCTTGAGGGGCATGTCTACGATATTTCTGAGGGCGGCGTGTGCTTCGAGCTCGATATGCCGATCGATCCGGGTCAGACCGTATCGCTTCGGATCGACCTCCCGATGACCGGGCGTGATCATGGTCCCGGACGAGCGATCTTTATGACCGGCAATGTCGTCTGGTGCGATCTCGAAGAGCCGGGCGCAAGCCGGATGGCGATGGTGATCACACGGTTCGATCGTGCGGGCGACCGCGAGCGGCTGATCCAGTCGCTGACGACCGGGCATCATCTCCGCGTGGCGTGAGTGATTCGGATATTTGATTTGTACTGAACGAGCCGTACCCGAGAGGGTGCGGTTTTTTTTATTTGAGGTGATACACTCTCGCCATGCATACACGATGGAACTCGGTTGAAGATGATCGCGGGATACGGTTTGAGATATGTACAATCAAAGAAGCCGTGGTTTCGAGTGGTATTCAGAGAGTAGGATTTGTCAGGCGTGAAGATGCGAGTCGATTCTGGGTGACATTTTTTTGGACAGGGCTTTCATTCACTGTGTGTATGCAGATCTATTTCAGTATCGTTGGATTAGTGGATCGTTCAACTATTTTCACGCTGTTCTGGTTTGCAAATGCGCTGTTTATGTTTATCGGATTTGGCCTACCGATGGGATTGGTGGTCAAGTTCTCAGGATGGCGAACCCCTCAGCGTGCGAAAAGAGCGGTGCTAGCGATTGGGCATTGTCCGTCATGTGCATACCGGATCTTTGATATTGAAGCAGAACCAGACGGGTGTACGGTGTGCCCGGAGTGTGGTGGGGCTTGGAAGATTCAAGAAGCTATGAACTCGGCGTGAGCAACACGAGCCATTCTGGGTTGCCTTTGCCTTTGTTTTTGCGTTTCTTGTTGCGGGCGCTGCCGAGGATTGGGGATTGGGTCCAGCCGAGGACTTCCCAGCCCATCTCGGGGAGGGTGTCTCTCACACGCTCGGCGATGGTTTCAGCAAGAGCAGGATCGAGGATCATGCCTTCTTCGAGTTCTTCTTTGGTGGCTTCGTAGTGGGGCTTGACGAGGGAGATGACCCGCCCGTCGTCTTTGAGCCATGTTCTGGCGGCGGCGAGGGCTCGTTCTTGTTTGGTCCAGCCGAGATCCATGACGATGAGATCTACACCGCTGGTTTGGACGACTTCGGGTGGGGGCGGAGTGTGCAAGGCGTTTGAGCGTTCGTGGACTGTTGTTCGTTCGTCTTGGCGGAGTTTCCATGCGAGTTGGCCGTAGGCGGTGTCGATGCAGTGGACATGTTTAGCGCCGTGGTGGAGGGCACAGTCAGTGAAGCCTCCGGTGGAGCATCCGAAGTCGGCGCAGATTAGATCGGTTGGGTCGAGGTTGAACTCTTCGAGTGCGTGATGGAGTTTGAGCCCGCCTCTGGAGACATAGGTGTATGCATCGGCCTCGGATGGCTTTGGGGGGAGATCCATGGCTATTTAGAATGACTACTTGAGTTCGGTGGTCGAGGTGGAAGTCAATGGGTGGTGGGTGACGGGGACGCCGACGATGGCAATTTTGAGTTCGTCGGCGCGTTCGATCATCTCTATGCGGTCGAGCATAATGACATCGCCCGCGGCGATCGCCAGGCAGGTCCCGCCGTGTTTGGCGAGGTTCTCGATGGTCTGGAGACCGACGGTGGGGACATCGGATCGGCGGTCGTGCTGGGCGCGGGCGCCCTTGGCGAGGGTCCAGCCGCCGCGTTTGCAGAGGGAGGCTGTTCGCTGGATCATGCGATCGGTGCCTTCGACGGCTTCGACGGAGACTACATCCAGATCGCGGACTGCGAGCGATTGCCCGATGTCGAGTCGGAGGAGTTCAGTGAGCATGGGCCAGACGAAATCGATGTCGGCTTGCTGGGAAGCGGTCGGCTGTGTGAGGGTCATGACGCCGGGTTGGGCGAGCTGGCTCTTGATGGGGATGGTCGAGTCGATGAGTGAGACTCCCTTTCTGTCCAGTTCTTCTGCGACGGCCTTGAGCAGCGCGTGGGAGCGTCGGTCGTGGCGGAGGTGCTTGAATATGACCATCATCGTCGTGAGGTCCGGGATGTTCTTGAGAAAACGCCAGCGGCTGTGCATGATCTCGGACTTGTCGACATTGCCGACCATGATGGCGTGGTGGACGCCTTTGCTCTTGAGTCTACGCCCCCATGATCCGATCCGGAGGATGCCCGCGTCTTTGAAGCTGTCGCAGAGATCGGGGAGCTTTGGGTCATACCGGTTGTGGAGCCCGACGGCATGGATCGGGTGACCCATCTCCCTGAGCCCGTTTGCGATGAGGATGGGGAGCCGGCCGCCGCCTGCGATAAGCCCGACGGGGGCGGGGGCTGGGGGGGGATCTGGCAAGATGGAGAGTTTACCGGCCATGGATTGATTGGATTCTACCAGCAATCGGATGTTGGGTGTGGAAAGGGGCGGTTTGTGGGGCGGGATTTGATGCGGGGAGTAAAGGTCGTTGCCGGGGCGGGACGATAGAGGAGGTATGAGTTTGAGAGCAGTTCCCGGGCCTCCGCCGCCCGGGGAGACCCATCCCAAAGCGAACGAACGCCCATGGTTGGGGGTGCGGTTTACCTGCAGCGGGCAGTACCAGCGGGTGTACCGAAATGCGGAGGGGACCGAATACAACGCCCGGTGCATGAAATGCTCGAAGTGCATCAAGTTTCGTGTTGGTGGTGGGGCTGAGGCAGTGGATCAGCGGTTCTTCAATGTGTCATGCTGAATGAAGCCGGGTTAGATCGCGTATACTCTGTGCATGAGTAGTTCAGCATCGCCGTATGAGATATCCAGATCACAAGAAACCTGCGCCGGATCGGGGCGGGAGCTTTCGGTTGGTGAGGTGCATGTCGCGGCACTGCTCGAGACTGCTGGGGAAACGACCCTGAGCAAGGTGTTGTATTCAATGGATGCATGGGATGCAGGTGCCCAGTTCCCAGATGGTGCGACACTCTTCGGGTTCTGGAAACGGCGTGTTCCCGAGGCCGGGGAATCCAAGAAGACGCCTCTGGTGTCTGATGATGAGATCTTTGATCTTTTCGAGCAGCTCGGGGAAGCGACCGAGGACAAACAGATCGGGTTCCGGTATTTGTTGGCGTTGATGCTGATGCGGAAGAAGAAAATCGAGCTTGAGCGGGCATTGCCTGCGGACGACGATGGACCGTCGCGTCTGGTAGTCCGTCAGAAGATCAAGGGGGGCGGTGGACCTGTGTTCGAAGTGGTTGATCCACAGATGAACGATGAGGCGATCGGTGAAGCGATCGAGGAACTTGGGCAGGTGATGAACTTCGAGGAGTCCGGGGCATGAGGGGCCGGGCGATCAATCGTGTGGCTGCCGGGGTGCTCTTGGTTTCGGTACTGATAAGCGGTGTTGGGTGTCAACTGGGCGGGGACAAGCGGCCGTCACCGATGAGTGAAGAACTTGTTGCTCAGCTAATTGAATCGCATAACGAGCGGGTGGGGTCGATCGATCGGCTCTGGGCACGAGTATCTGTGCGGATTAAGGGGACCGATGCGCGAGGCGACGGGTTTGAGGAACAGGGCGAGGGGCACCTGCAGGTGACCCGGCCTGAGCAAGTATCGCTGACGATCGGGAAGCTCGGGGAGACCTACTTTGCGTATGGCTCAAACGCTGATCGGTACTGGATGTTTGATTTGTCAGATTCGGACCGTCGGGTGGCTCTTGTTGGGGGGGTCAAGAATCTGACTCCAGAGCGGGCTGATGAGATCGGGCTGAGCGTGCATCCTGGTGATCTGATTTCTTCAATCGGTATCGAGCCGATTGATCCTGAGCGGGTGATCGAGACACGGTGGGAACCTGAATCGGAGCGGGTGGTGATATCGATCCCGTCACGGTGGGGGGTTACTGAGTACTGGTTTGATCCGGATCGGGGATTGCCTGGATTGGTACGGAGTCTGGATGGTTCTGGAGGAGTGATCGCGGATTCTGAGTTGTCTCGGTACAAGGCTTTGCTGGATGATCAGCGGCAGCGATCGGGAGTCATGGTGCCGGGGAAAGTTGAGATAGCACGGGGGGGGCAGAGCGGTGATTTTGTGCGGATCGAGCTCTCTGAGCCGTCTCAGCGGGCGATCAAGGCGATGGTCTACAGCCCGGATCGGCTTGTGCGGGCGTACCGGATTCATGAGATCGTGGATCTGGATGCGACGGATCAGTGAGTTGATTGTGTGAATCTGGGCTTGGTTGGTCCGAGAACTTCAGTTGATCCTGATTTTGAGCCGACATAAGAGGTATACACCCCCGCGCACCACGATGGTGCGGGTTGTTGTGTGTGAGGACCTCTGTGAGCGAAGAACCTGTACAAGATGGAGCGTTGGAATCCGAGTCGGATGCTGAGGCTGTCGATGCGATTGATCCGGTCGAGACGCTGCGGAAGGATTGGAAGAGTTTGTGGCAGACGCCGGCTCTTCTTGCGACGGCGGGGGTTCTGCTTCTGGGGCTCGCATATACGATTTCAACCAAGCCCGATCCGGTGCTGAGGCCTGCGCTCGAACATTCTGATGCACTACTCAAGGCCGAGCAGTATGAACAGGCGATCGAGTTGCTCAACACCAAGGTGTATCCGTTTGTGATGGAGCCTGAGGGGACATCCGCGGGGGATCGGATCCACTATCATCTGAACAAAGCGCGGGCAATTGATCGCGGCCAGCGGGCGGCTGGGTTTGAGGATGACCGGAACTTTGTCTCGATTATTCGGGAGTATTTAGAGGCCGAGCGTTTGGGGGCGGTGCTCGATGCTCCGGATCTGGCGGCGTTGGCCAAGGTTTATCTGGCGCGTGGGGAGCTTGAGACGGCCAAAATCCGGGCATCGCAGATTCCGATGGCGCGGCGTGACCTGCGGGATCGGTTGAACCACCAGATTGTTGATGACCTGCTCGATCGTCCGGTTCCCGAGACCGAATCGGCGATGGAAGTGCTTGGTGTGATGCTGGCCGACAGCGAGCTCGGGATGGACGAGCGTGTGTGGGCGATGGAGCGTCAGGCGCGGATCCAGCTTGAGAACGGGTTTGTTGACGAGACGATTACACGGATCCTTCGTGAGATGCCGAGGCTTGAACGGGCTGAGGCCGACGGTCGGTCGCGGTTACATCTGCTTCTCGCGCGTGGGTATCTGGAACTCGGGGCCAACGACCTTGCTCGCAAGCAGATCGGGCACGCGTATGACCAGGCGGGGGCGGGTGATCCGCATTATTCAGAGATCCTGCTGGCGCAGGCGCAGCTCGAAGATACCGAGGGGAATATCTACGAAGCGAGAGATCTGTACGGGCAGATTACGGACAACTATTCGCGCGACCGTGTGTACCCTTGGTCGCTCGTCGGGCTCGGAGAGACACAGGCGGCGATCGGTGAATCCGAGCTCTCGATAGAGGCGTACGATACTTTAGTTGGGAACTACAACTCGTTTGGGATCGAGTCTGAGCCGAGCCGAATGCAGGTGCTTGATTCAGTGCTCTCTAGGGCCTCGGACTCATTGGCGTCTGGGATGCCCGAGGATGGGCTGCGGTATACCACGCTCGGGGAGCGATTGTTTGAGGGGCAAGAGATCCCCGCGGGGATTCTTTCGATGCTGGTTGACGGTCACAAAGCGATGGCCGAGAAACTGCTCGGGAACCCGCTCGATGAATCCAGGTCGTTGCTGCACCTCGACCCATCGACGCGTGCGCAGGTCCAGCGGCATCTGATTGCCGCGGCGACCAATGCGCGAATGCATTCTGAGCGGTTTGTGGTGTCGAATCTTCCCAAGCACGCCCAGTCGCTCTGGACCGCGGCTGATTTGTATGATCGGGCTGGCGATCAGCACGAGGCGATTATCGCGTTCCAGACTTACGCCAACTCGATGCCTTCTGATCCGAGATACGCCGAGGCGTTGTTCCGGCTTGGGGAATCACTGCGGGCGGTGGGGGACTTCCAGAAGTCTGCGGAGATTTATGAGCAGTTGATCCAGGACCGTGAGGGTGTGCTGGGGGCTGATATTGGGCCGTTTGCCGATGCGAGCTTTGTGCCTTTGGCGCAGGCGTATCTGTATGATGAGGATACGGAGAATGATGCCAAGGCCGAGCAGTTGTTGCTTGTGGCACTGAGCGGGACCAAGGTCTCGACTGAGACGGAGTTGTACCGGACAGCGCTCCTTGAGATTGCGGGGCACTTTGATTCGACCGGCCGGGCCGAGCGGGCGATCGAACGGTATGAGGAGTTTGTCGCGAGGTACGAGGGGGATCCCGAGACGGCTGTTGTTATCTATCGATTGGCTGAGGCGCACCGCCGGCTTGGTGATCAGATCGAGATATCGCTTGTAGAGGCGATGCCCGCGGTTGAACGGAATGAGCGGCTCGCAAAGATGCGGTCGCACCGAAACAAAGCGATCGGGCATTATGAGAACGCGATCCGTGCGTTGAGCGCATTGAGGCTGACGCGGCGGGGGATCTTTGAATCCATCGCGCTGCGAAATGCGTTCTTCTACCTCGGAGACTGTGCGTTTGATCTGAATGAATACGACGAGGCGATCAGGTATTACGACATCGCGAGAGATCGGTATGCCGAGGACCCGGCGTCGCTTGTAGCGATGGTGCAGATCGTGAACTCGTATATCGCCAAAGACGAGATCGGTCGGGCGGCGACAGCCAACGAGCGGGCGCGGCGGTTCTACTCGTCGATCCCGGATGATGTGTGGGAAGACCCGAATCTGCCGATGGACAGGGGAGATTGGGAGCGTTGGCTCGATTCGAGCGCGATGCTTCTGAGTGGTGTGACCAACCCATAAACGAAGTGTAATCTGGGTGATCGCGGGTTCTTGCGCGGATTGTGGAGTGATGCGCACAAACAGCCGATAACTAGATCAACAACGCGGAGCGTTGACGCTGGATGGATCCGGCGGGATGTATTTAGGAGGTCACGGATGACCCAAGATCGAGCAATCGGTTCGCAGAGCGAGCGTGTTGATGCCCTGCTGAGGCAGATGCGGTTGTTGTGCTCGCAGATCGATGCGATCGGTCTTGAGCAGCAGCGGCTGCTCGATGAAGACATGCTCGAAGAGTTTGTCGCGTCGCTCAATAGTCGGAATCCCAAGATTGAATCGCTGGCGCATGCCGGGAAGCTTGTCGAGGACTTTCTTGAGTCTGACGGGATTGGTGCTGAGCAGGTGCGGCAGGCGCGCAAGCAGCTCGACGAGATGTCCACCACGATTGCTGGGATACTAGAGCGAGATGCCAAGCAGCAGGTTGTTGTAGAGGAACGAAGGCGTGAGTTGTCCAGGCAGCTTTCCGGGGTCGACAAGGTGAAAAACGCCGTCCGGGCGTACAGTGGTGGGGAACGCCAACCAAATCCAACCCTTCAGGATCGGGAGGGCTGAGCGTGGAACAAAGCACACAAACTTCCGTGGTTCAGGAGCAGGGCGGCCCATCGTTGTCGGCGGGGGATCTCGCCGAGTTGATGAGCTCGTTCAATGAAGTGACCGCAAAGCTTGAGCACACCCACACGCAGCTCCGCAGCGAGGTGGTCCGGCTCAACACCGAACTGACGCAGGCCAACGAGGCGTTACAACGTTCCAAGCGGCTGGCGGCACTCGGCGAGATGGCGGCTGGCATCTCTCATGAAATCCGTAACCCGCTGGGGTCAATCCGGTTGTACACGCGGATGCTGCAGGAAGATCTCGCGGAGATGCCCGAGCAGTGCACGATTGTTGGAAAGATTGGGCGTGCGGTGACGGGGCTCGATCAGATCGTGGGAGATGTCCTCGCGTTCTCGCGTGAACTCCGTGTTCGGCGGGCCGGGTGTGATTCTGCGATGTTGCTTGGCGACGCGATCGATGCGTGCGCGGCTGAGCTTGATGGCATTGAGGTTGATGTGCAGATCGATGAAGCGTGCGTGGAGGTGATGGGTGACCCGTCGCTTTTGCACCAAGCGTTGATCAATATACTCCGGAATGGGGCGCAAGCAACGCTCGACAACGGCGGCAAGTCGTTAACGCTTGGGGTTGGGATCGATGGCGATCAGTTCGCGATCTTTGTGCGTGATAGCGGGGGGGGGATCGAGGAAAGTGTGATCGAGCGGATATTTAATCCGTTCTTTACGACCCGAGCCGCGGGGACCGGGCTTGGGTTGTCGATTGTGCACCGGATCATGGACGCCCACGGCGGGTCGGTCCGGGTTGAGAACAATACAGATGATTCTGATTGGGCGCACGGGGCGACGGTGTCGCTGCTATTGCCGATTCGGGTTGTCGAGCGGCTGGCTGGTGAGAGCCAGCCCGAGATCGTGGTCAGGGCTGGACGGATGTCACAGCCAAAGGTAGAAACAACATCAACGGCACGCGGTGTGCCCACACTGATTGAGCCTGTGGCTCAAGGGGATGTAGCGTGAGTATCAAATCTGTTCTGGTAGTCGATGATAAAGAAATGATGCGTGATTCGGTCGGTTCGACGCTGACCCGGGCGGGCTTTACGGTCCGGACGGCGGTTGACGGGCGGTCTGCGCTCAAAGAGATCGCGTCCAAGCGTCCCGATGTTGTGGTGACGGATCTGAACATGCCCGGGATGACGGGGGTGGATCTGACCGGGGAGATCCGGTCGATCGATGACGAGCTCCCGGTGATCTTGATGACCGCGTTCGGGACCATCGAGACGGCGGTCCAAGCGATGAAGAACGGTGCGTATGACTACATCACCAAGCCGTTTGAGGGTGATGAGATGATCATCGCGGTCAAGAGGGCGATCTCGCACGCGGCGGTGCTCAAAGAAAACGCGATCCTCCGTGCCAATGCGCGGACGGTCCATTCGCCGGCGGGACCGCTTGGGCTTGACCGGATTATCGGGAAGTCGACAGCGATCCGCAAGGTCCGCGAGCAGGTGCGTGCGGTGGCTTCGAGCCACGGCACGGTGCTGATTACCGGTGAATCCGGCGTAGGCAAGGAAGTGATCGCCCATGCGGTCCATGATCTGAGCCCTCGGAATGAATCAGCGTATCTCGCGGTTAACTGCGCGGCTCTGAACGAAAGCCTGCTTGAGTCCGAGCTGTTCGGGCACGAGCGTGGGGCATTTACTGGTGCTGATAAGATGCGGAAGGGACGCTTTGAGCTCGCGGACAATGGTTCGTTGTTGCTCGATGAGGTTTCCGAGATATCGCCTCAGATCCAGGCCAAGCTGCTTCGGATCTTGCAAGAGCGTGCGTTTGAACGGGTGGGATCGAGTACGACGATCGGTGTCGATGTGCGGGTGATCGCGACGAGTAATCGTGATCTACCCAAGGCCGCGGCGATGGGCGAGTTCCGTCAGGACTTGTTCTACCGGCTCAATGTGCTCCCGATCCAGATCCCTCCGTTGCGTGATCGGCTCGAGGATGTGCAGTCTTTGGCTGAGCACTTTATTGGCAAGATCACTTCGCGTGACGGGCGGCGGTCGATCCGCATGAGCGATGATTCTGTGCAGCTCATGGAGTCGTATCCTTGGCCTGGCAATGTGCGTGAGTTGCAGAATATCTGCGAGCGGGCGGTTGTGTTGTCTGATCCCAAGGCGACCGAGATCGGGCGTGCGACGCTTGAGCCTTGGTTGATGGAATCTCGCCCGATGCCCAAGGCGATGCCTTTGCGTGCTGCCGGGAACGGGGTTGTACAGGATGTGTCGGCCCCGGTGTCCGCGTTCACGCAGCCGACCCAGATGTCATCATTTACCGAGCCCAAGATGGAATACCGGCCTGGCGATAAGACACTCTCAGAGATCGAGCGTGAAGAAATCGTGGCGACCCTCGAGCGGTTCAACGGGCACCGCCAGAAGACCGCCAAGGCGCTCGGGATCGGTGTGCGGACACTTGGCTTGAAACTAAAGAAATGGAAAGAAGACAGCTTGGTGTCGCCAAACCTGTAGTTTGGTTCGGGTGGCATAGGTCTTGCGAGGTCATTGAGTTATGAACATTGGTGATTTGAGCAGTTCGGGTTCGATGCCGGCGGCGGAGATGCTGTTGAAGTTTGCTGGACAGCGGCAGAAGATCATCGCCCACAACATCGCCAACATCGATACACCCAACTTTCAGACCAAGGATGTCGATCCCAGAGCGTTTCAGGAAATGCTCGGGGACGCGATCGATCAGCGACGGCACAAGAACGGCGGGGCGTTCGGTGCACTGGAGTGGAAAGAAAGCAATGAAATCCAGCGGGTCGGGGGTTCGAACGATTTCAGGCTCAATCCTACGACGAGCGGTGGGGGGATCCTGTATCACGACCGGAACGACCGCGATCTTGAGTGGATGATGCAGGACATGGTCGAAAATGCGACGGCGTATCGTGTGGCCGCGGATTTGCTGCGGAGTCAACGGAATCAGTTGCAGAACGCGATTGCACAAAGGGTGCTCTAATGGAAAGGGACCGGTAGGACATGTACGGCGCACTTGATGTATCAACCAGCGGCATGATCGCTCAGCGGACACGGATGGAGGTCGTTGCATCCAATATCGCCAACTCGAGCACGATCGAGAACGAGTTTGGCGAGTATGAGCCTTACTTGCGTCGTGCGGCGATGCTTTCCCCCGTTTCTGCGGGGAATGGTGTGGGGATGGGCGTGGAGATCAGCAATATCGAGATTCAGGAGGGGGCTACGCGTGCCGAGTACCGTCCAGAGCACCCGTATGCCGATGAGAGCGGGTATATCCAGGTGCCTGATATCGATCCGACGGTTGAATGGGTCAATGGTCTGCAGGCGTCTCGGGCGTATGAAGCGAATATTGTCGCAGCTGAAACAACCAAGAACATGATGGCACAGGCGTTGCGACTTCTGGCGTGATCGGGTAGGGTAGAGACTGGCTTGGAGTATTGATCGTGAGTGATCCATTAGGACTGATAGGTTCGGCAGGTGGCATGGGGCAAATGCCCGGTGGTGTCGGTGGGTCTGCTCAGAAACCAACGGGGAACGGGCCCGATTTTAAGTCTGTGCTCATGGGGAACCTGCAGGAAGTCAATGCGTTGCAACAGGATGCGACGCAGGCGGCCGAGGATCTGATCACCGGGAAGCGGGACGATATCGAAGGCGTGATCGCGGCGACTGATAAGGCGGACACGGCGTTCAAGATGCTCCAAGCGATGCGGAACCAGGTCATGCAGGCGTATGACGAGGTCAAGCAGATGCGTGTCTGATGGGATCGGCATTTGGTCCTGATGACGGGCCGAATCGGTGGGGCGCAACAAAGTACACTTTCTGAAACTTGAGGCGCAGATCGTGCGTTTGGTAGTCAAGGTTTGCGCCGTGGTCAACCGATGTTGATGGGAGCCGCTCTTTCTGGGTGGTGGGTGTCAGGATGACACCGTCAACGGCATGGAGGCCGAGGATTCGATGAATCAACTGCGCAGAATAATTGAAAACGCGAGCGTATACATCGGGAAGATGACGGCTTCACAGAAGCTGCTGCTCGGATCGTTGGCGGTGATCGCCGCGATGACGATGTTCTTGGTCTCGCAGTACGCTTCTAAACCAACACTAGTCGACCTGATGAGTGAATCGGGCGATGCGATGACCATGACGGCTCTCCGGTCGGCGGGGATTGATGCACAGGTGGTTGATGGGAAGATCCAGGTGCCGCCTTCGCAGCGATCGTCGGCCGTCGCGGTGCTCGCCCAGTCCGGGCAACTCCCTGGGGATACAACACTGCTGTTCAGGAACCTGATCCAGTCTCAGGACTGGAAGGCCTCGAAAGAACAAAACCGCCAGCAGTTCTTTATCGCGAAACAGAACGAGTTTTCGCAGATCATCTCAAAGTTCAGGTTTGTGAAATCTGCGAGTGTGATCCTTGATGTGCCCCAGTCGTCGGGGCTCGGTCGTGCGGTTCGTGTGCCCAGCGCCTCGATAACCATCTTTGGTAGCGGTGGGGTGCCGCTTGCGCAGGACACGGTTGATGCCGCGGCTTCGCTTGTGATGGGGGCGGTGTCCGGGCTCTCACCAAAGAATATTCAGGTGGTCGATGGCTCGACCGGTCAGCCGCGTACGGTTTCATCCGCAGACTCTCGGCTGTCCTCAAAGTTTATGGATCAGGCACGCTCGGTCGAGGATGGTAAAAAACAACAACTCCAAGAGATGCTCGGGCATATCCCGGGCGTGATCATCTCGATCTCTGCGATGGTGGATGTGACGCGGGTAGATAGCACAGAGCGGTCATTCTCCAAGATTGATGAAGGGTCCGTCTCTGCGGTCCGGTCTCAAGGGACCAACGAAGACACGATGGAGCAGGCGTCACGCGGGGCCGAGCCCGGTGTGCGGGCCAACCAAACCGCGAGTATCAACACCGGCGGGAGCAATGGGAACTCCTCAAACTCTGCCGAATCGATTAAAGAGTTTGAGAATCATATTGGGTATATCGAAAAAGCAACAATCGATCATCGCGGGATGCCCACGCATATCCGTGCCTCGATTATTGTTCCAGAAGAGTACATCCGCGAGCTGCTGACCAACGCTCAGGCCCCCGCCGAGGATGGGAGCGAGCCCGAGCCGGTTTCCGCTGAGGATATCCGCGAACGGTTCGAGGGGATGGATGGGAACTCCGGGTTTAAGTCGTTGGTGGTCAAGCAGGTGACGCCTCATCTGATGGGGCAGGCGGCTGATGGATCGCGGATTGATGGTGATGTCATCGTGTCGATGGCTCCGATTGGGGACGCGTACCAGAGGGTCGGGCAGGTGCAGTCGGCCGGGTTTATGGGGTCGATGCTTGGTGGCTCTGGGTCTGGCGGTTCGCTGATGCTCGGGAATGGGAATCTTGTTGAGACGGCGTTGGTCGGGATTCTGGCGGCGGTTTCGGTCTTGATGATGCTGATGATGGTTAAGCGTTCGAGCAAGAACATCGAGCTTCCGACTGCCGAAGAACTCGTAGGGCTCCCGCCGCAGCTTGAGGGCACGAACGATCTGATCGGCGAGGCCGACGAGAGCGATGCGGCGATGGCTGGTATTGAAGTTGATGATGCGGTGATCCAGGTTCAGCAGCTGCGTGAGCAGGTTGGCGAGCTGATTACAGCTGACCCCGAAGGCGCGGCCGGGCTCGTAGAGCGTTGGGCTGAAGTACACGAATAAGGATCAGTCATGGGACGCAAACCAAACGAACCACTGCCGACCGATGTACGAGAACTCGAGGGTGTCTCCAAGGCGGCGATCTTGCTGCTCTCGGTCGGCGCGGACCAGGCGTCAGAGGTGCTCAAGCACCTGCCTTCTGAGAAGGTCGAAGAGATCACCCGCGAACTCGCATCACTCGGGCGCGTGACCGATGCAATCCAGAATGAGGTGATCGAAGAGTTCTATAATATTTCTGTCGCGACGCAGTACGCCAACGAGGGTTCGTTGTCGTATGCCAAGCAGCTCCTGCAAAACTCGATGGACCCCGGTGACGCCGAGCGGGTGCTTGGGCAGATCCAGACGCAGGTCCAGAAGACGCCATTCAGTTTTTTGCAGCGTGCTGAGAGTGACAACCTGCTGACCTTTATTCAGGAAGAACACCCGCAGACCATCGCGTTGATCCTGTGCCACTTGACGCACCACAAGGCGTCTGAGATTCTGGTTGGACTTGCGATGGAGAAACAGCTCGAAGTGATCAAACGGATTGCCAATATGGAGCAGACCAACCCCGAGGTCATCAAAGAGGTGGAGATCGGGCTTGAGAGCCGGCTCAGCAATATGTTGATGCAGAGCATGGAGAAAGCCGGCGGCGTGCCGACGGTTGCTGAGATTCTCAACCTTGCTGATCGTGCGACCGAGAAGACGATCATGGAAGGTCTCGAGTCTGATGATCCGGATCTGGTCGAAGAGATCCGTAGATTGATGTTCGTCTTTGAGGACATCAAGCTTGTCAACGACAAGGGGATCCAGGCGGTGCTCAAGGAGGTCGAGAACGACGAACTCTCCGTGGCACTCAAGACCGCGAGCGAGGCGCTCAGCGAGAAGATCTTTACCAATATGTCCGAGCGGGCCGCGGAGATGGTCAAGGAAGACATGGAGTTCATGGGACCGGTTCGTGTATCGGATGTCGAGACAGCGCAGCAGCGGATCGTGGATATTGTGCGCCGGCTCGAAGAGGCCGGGGATGTGATGATCGAAGGCCGAGGCGGCGATTCGGAAATGGTCGTCTAAGGACGGCAAGAAGGACGGCTAGAAAGGTAAAGCGATGGGCATCATCAAACGAGCCGACCTGGAGTCGTACACGCGTGACGCGGTCCCGATGGACCTCGGAGATCTGAAACGCAGGGGCGAATCGATCGTGGCCGCCGCCCAGAATGAGGCAGCCCAAATCCTCAAACAAGCGAGGGAAGACCGTCAGCGGTTGGTCGACAACGCTGACAAAGTCGGGAGCGCCAAGGGATATAAAGATGGGCTCGCCAAGGGGCTCGTCGAGGGGATTGATAACGGGACCGAGCAGGCACACGCCGAACGCGGCCAAGAACTCGCAACGCTCGTCGATCAGTGGACGCTGTCGCTCAAGGAATGGGAGCATGATCGCAAGGAGTTGGTGCTCAGCGCGCGGAACGAGGTGATCGAACTAGCCGCTCAGATTGCGTCGCGTGTGATTAAGCGTGTTGTTGACCTAGATCCTGAAGTCGTTGTCGATCAGCTTGAGTCGGTGATTGAGACATTGGTGACGCCGACTGATATCCGGGTGCGTGTGCATCCGGGGGATATCGAGCTGCTCAAGCGGGTGATGCCTGCGATGGTTGAGCAGTGCGCTGCGTGCAACTACGCGGAGCTGGTTGAAGACGGGACGCTGATGCCTGGTTCGTGTGTGATTTCTACAAAGGGCGGCGGCGAACTCGACGCGTCGATATCGACGCAGCTTGATCGGGTGGTGGCGACACTGCTCCCGGCGCACCGAGGACCGTCGTATGACAAGCATCTTGATGAAGATGTGAAGCCTGATTCAGAACCAGAATCCAAGGACGATGCCGCGTGAAACTGTTTTTTCGCGAGATGGAGATGGTGAGCCGTGTTTGCCCGCTGGGGATCTGCGGGCGGGTCCAGTCCGTGCGGGGGATGACTATTCTCGCTTCGGATCTTCCGGTGCCCATCGGGTCACTGGTCGAGATTCATGGGCTCGATGATTCAAGGATCGCGGGCGAGGTGGTTGGGTTCGATGGCGGGCAGGCGATCGTAATGCTTCTTGCAGCGACGACGGGGATCGTGCCGGGTGCAAAGATTGTGATGGCGCAGGTCCACCAGGTTGCGCCGGTCGGAGATCATATGCTCGGGCGGGTGATCGACGGGCTCGGGAGACCGATCGATGGATTGGGACCGATCTCAGAAACAGTGCAGAGGCCTATTAATCCGACCCCGATCGGGGCGATGCAGCGAAGGCGGATCCAAGAGCCACTTCGGACCGGTGTACGGGTGCTGGATCTGATGACCCCGATCGGACGCGGGCAGCGGCTCGGGATCTTTGCGGGTCCGGGCGTCGGAAAATCCACGCTGCTGGGACAGATCGCGCGGGGGACCGATGCGGATGTCAATGTGATCGCGTTGATCGGTGAACGCGGGCGGGAAGTCAGGGACTTTATCGATCATGCATTAGGTGAAGAAGGATTGAAGCGATCGGTTGTGATCGTGGCGACGGGGGATGAATCGCCGCTGCTCAGAATTCGAGCCGCCAAGCTCGCGTGCACCGCCAGTGAATACTTCCGGGATCGGGGGCAAGATGTGCTGTTGATGATGGACTCGATTACTCGCTTTGCCCACGCCCAGCGTCAGGTTGGGTTGTCGGTTGGTGAGCCGCCGACGACCAAAGGGTACACGCCGAGCGTGTTCTCGTCGATGGCCGAGTTGCTTGAGCGGTCGGGGACGATCGAGCCCAAGGATGGCGTTGGTGGGGGATCGATCACGGGGCTGTTTACGATTTTGGTTGAGGGTGATGATATGACCGAGCCTGTAACGGATGCGGCTCGCGGGATCCTCGATGGCCATGTGGTGCTCTCAAGGAAGATCGCGCACATGGGTCAGTTCCCGGCGGTCGATGTGCTGGATTCTGTTTCGCGCGTCGCCGACGATGTGACCGACGATGGGCACAAGGCATCGCGTCAGCAGATCTCGAAGATGATCGCCAAGTATCGAGAGATCGAGGATCTGGTTCAGATCGGGGCGTATGCGCAGGGCGTGAATCCCGAGGCGGATACCGCGATTGATCTACACCCGGTGATTGTTGAGTTGCTCGGCCAGCGGACCAATGAGCTGGCACCATTCGAGCCCGCCAAGGACATGATGATCAAACTCGCGCTCCAGTCTGGGGAGATGATCCAGCAACGCCGGGCGTTTGCGCAGGCGCAGACTCAGCAGCAGGGTGCTGCACCGGTCGGGCCGCCTGCAGCAAAGATGGGCGGGTGATCTGAATGGCAGGGTTCCAGTTCCGTCTTCAGCCTGTGCTTGAAATGCGAGAGCGCGAAGAACGCGAGAAGAAACTCGCGCTGGGCGAACTCGAACGCGAGCGGCTCGGGCTCGAGCAACAGATCCGGGGGTACCAGCGGAATATCGAGACCGAGCAGGCAAGCCTGGCCGAGATGCTGGTTGGCAAGGGCGGGATTGACTTCCGTGGGGCACGCCTGCAGGCCAATGCGGCGCTCCACAACCGTTTTTGTGCTCAGCGAGCGGTTTTAGAGCTTGCTGGGGTGCATCACTTGATTGAGCGGGCCCGGAGCGAGCTCGCCGAGGCTTCTGCGAGGCGGAAAGCGGTCGAACTGCTCCGGGATCGGCAGCGTGAGGCGTATGAACTCGAACAAAGCCGGAGAGAGTCGATCGAGTTGGACGATATTTCCATTATGCGTCATGCTCGGCGTGAAGGAACCTTGATATGAAAAAGCTTATCAAAGCGTTGATGGTCGTAGCCGTGATCAACCTGCTCGCTGTATTGGCCGGTGCGGGATGGGTCTTTGCGTCGGGCCGGGTGGACAAGCAGCGGGTTCTGGAAGTGGTCGATATGTTCACAGAGACGACCGATGGACGCGACCAGCGGATCAAGGCGGAAGAAGCAGAAGCGGCGGCGGCACAAGCTGTTGAAGACATAGAACTCCCCGAACTGGCGATGAATGCGGACGAACTGAATAATGTTCGGCTCGAGATGACCCAGATCGACCGCGCCAGACTCGAACGGATGCAGCGGGAAATCACCGATCTCCAGAACACCCTCAAGAGGGAACGGGCACTCTTGGCGAGCGAGCGGGTGGACTTTGAGAATCAACGGGACGACTTCAACGCGATGCGGGGGCGGCTGGCAGAGATCGAGGGATCGGACCAGTTCGGGAAATCGTTGTCGGTGCTCAAGGAGTCCAAAGCGAAGGATTCCATGGCGATGCTCAGTGTCATGATCCAGCAGAGCAAGCGTGAACAGGTTGTTACATATTTGAGTGCGCTGAGCACCGGGGTGCGGACCGAGGTGATGGCGGAGTTCATTAAGGCGGGGGAAGCGGAGTTGGCAGCGGGTTTGCTGGAGTCTATCCGGATGCGTGGCCAGGAAACCACGCTGACGGATGCTACGAGCAATGACAACACTGCAGACACTCTCAACCCGTAACATACACAGCGCAGATCCATCGGATCTTGGCGCACAATCTGTCAACATTGGCGCAGGTGATGCGCCAGGCTTTGCGGGAGTGCTTGAGGCCTTTACCGAGCCTGATGACGCGATCGAACCACTTGATGAATCGGTTGCTGAGGATGCCGCAGAGGACGCGGGGTCAGATGAGGTTGTTGCTGAGAGCTCAGATGGTGCTAAGTCGGGGGATGGAGAAGTAGGGGACGAGGGATCTGAAGGGCAGATTGCGGAGAAGCATATTTCTCAGCGGGTGAGCTCGTCTGGAGACCTAGCGATGCTGCTGACCAATGCCGCGAGCATCGATCTTGCGGCACTGGCATCGGGGCAGCTCAAAGTGCAGGGCACAGAGAATCAGCAAGCCGAGCCAAAGAGTGATCAAGCCAATCCAACAGGCCAGAAATCATCGGATTCCAAATCTACTCAGCAGACACTGGGTACGGTTCCAGACACGCCAGGGGTAGAACGAGCTGACGGGCGATTCCAGTCGGATTTCGCGCAGCGTTCGATGAAGAACAATGAATCAGCGGGAGCACGGGCAGAGGGTTCGGCGGGGGCGAAGGTCAACGCGCATGATCAGGCGGCACAGAAGCAAGCGGAGCAAGCTGCGAGCGATTCCAAGCAGGTTGTTCAACCAGATAAGGCCCAGATTATTCAGGTATCCCAATCGATTGTTGCGGATATGAAGGGGAACAGTCGTCGGCTCGAAGGGCTCAAGCCCATGAGCGAGATCGCAGAAGGCGCCAGCAAAGCCCGTGCAGTTTCGGGGAGTGAATCTGCGGGCAAAGCCGGGGGCGAGCAGGGCGGACTTGATCTTGGAAAACGCTCGCAGAACGCAAATCGGCTCACCGATTCCAAGCCAACCGATGACCGTGCGTTGATGCGTCAGCAGGTGATGGCTCAGGTCCAGCGTGGGCTCGCCTCGATCATGAACACTCAGGGCGGGACGATGAAAATCCGGCTCAGCCCGGAACATCTGGGGGAAGTCAAAATACAGCTCTCGACCAAGGATGGTCATGTGCGCGTGCAGATCGATGCCAAGAACGATGAGGCACGGGGCATGCTCAAGGATGGGCTCGAAGGATTGCGCAGCGCGATGGAATCGCGTGGCGTGACGGTTGACGACCTGAGTATTCAGGGAAGGCAACAGTCCGAGTTTGATCGGTTGTTCGGCGGAGGTGGTCAGGGCGGAGCCCGGGATCAGAATCCGGGGGATCGCCCGCAGAGCGATGATCAGAGAGCGAGTCAAGACAATGGCGGAGAAGATCAGGTAAGTGAGACTGGTGAAGAAGCAAGCAGCGAATCACGGGGCGTCTGGACCGAGCTCGGTCTTGATGCGATCGCGTGAGTGAAAGGATCGAGTCATGAGTGCGATTGGTGATTTCTCGTCGGGCAACCCGGTGTCTTCAACAGACGATGCGTTCAACACGCTTTCGAGCTCGGAGTTTTTGCAGATTATCTTTACCGAGCTGCAGAACCAGGACCCGCTAGAGCCTCAGGATTCGCAGGCGATGCTGAATCAACTCTCGGCACTCCGGTCGATTGAATCGGACACCAATATGGTCGCATCGCTCGAGAATCTGGTGGCTCAGAACGAGTTTGCCGCGGCTTCGCAGCTGATCGGATCGTTGGTCTCCGGTGTGACGGTGGATAATCAACGGATGGCCGACCTAGTGGTTTCGGTTTCGCAGACCTCGGAGGGGCCTGTGCTGAATCTGTATGGCGGATCGCAGATGTTCTTTGATCAGGTCGATGAAATCGCGGGACCGATCGATGACCTGGTCCCCGATGACGATGATGACGACGACGATGTTACTCCGCCAACCGACGATGATACCGGTGGGGGCATCGAGTTGCCCAAGCCGATCATCGGTGATATCGAGCAACTGATTCTGGACCAAGGCACGCGTGGTACTCCCAGCGACTCGCCTTCGCAGCAGGTCGTTTCACCCGCGATCTAAGGATTGACTTGTGGCAATATCTGGAAACCAACTCCTGTCGGCATTGGGGTCTGGGATTCTTCCCGGCGAGGGATCGCGTGCCGAGAAGAAGCACGCCGATGGTTTGAGCTTCGAGGAGATCCTGTCCAAGGTCAAGCGCGGGGAGCCCAGCGAGCTCGGGGTTGAGCTCGGTAAGGGGATGCAGCCGGATAGTGTGAGCACCGAAGCGCGGGAGCAGATAGGGATCGCGGCCGACCGCGCGGTGATCAGCGGGATCGGGCGGGCGGTTGTTGATCTTGGTGAGTCAATCGTGCGCCTCGATGTACGGAATCGCGTGATCGAGGCGCAGATCGAGCCTGGCGATGGGGAAGTTGTTGATCGGATCGACGGCTTTGTATCGTTGCGGCAAGCCCAGGAAGTGCCCGAGGGGGAAGATGGGGCTGAGCCGGAAGCCACTCTCTCAACTCAGACCGGTCCGGCACGCATTGTGCGAAATGTGTCGCTGGCGGATGTGCTCTCTGCACACCTTCCATGATTCGAAACGACTCGCCGGTGTTTGCTGCCGGTGATATGAGGTTCTCTCTATGGCATCAACCAGCTCTCTGTTTATTGGTTTGACCGGGCTCAACACCCACTCGCGCAAGCTCGATATCATCGGTAACAACATCGCCAATGTGAACACCACCGCGTTCAAGAGCTCGCGGATCATGTTCGAGACGCTCTTTCAAACCAACCTCGGGTTCGGTACAGCCCCCACGGCATCGACCGGCGGCGTAAACCCTCGCCAGATCGGCAACGGGGTGGGCGTGGGCGCGATCCAACGGAACTTTAATAACGGCACAATCAACGCGACCGGGGACCTCCGAGATCTGGCGATCGATGGGTCTGGGTTCTTTATGGTTGAGAACAATGGTTCGACTTTTTATACAAGGGCCGGGACTTTCAGGCAGGATACCCAAGACAACCTCACGACCGCGACCGGGGAACGGCTGCTTGGCTACGCGGTTGACGAGAACTTCAATCTGGTCACGGGTGCATTGGTCCCGCTGAATATCCCGGTCGGTCGCCAGACCATCGCCGAGGCGACCAGCAATATTTCAATGGTGGGGAACCTCAACAAAAGTGGGGATATCCCGACGACCGGATCAATCATTAATCTGATGGCCTCGACTTTGTCCGGACCGACGATCCTTGGTGGCGGGTTTATTAACTCTTCGACGCCACTGGTGAATATTGATGACCCGAACAATCCCGGGACCGCTCAGTTCGTCTCGGGCCAAACGATCCGGCTCACAACAGATGCATCCAAGGGTGGGGGGGCGCTCCCAGAAGCGGATCTTGCGATCTCCGCGACCACATCTGTCCAAGACCTGATGACATTTCTTGATCAGGCGTTGGGTATCCAAGATGTCGGCGGGACCAACCCTGATGGTTCCACGCCAGGTGTGACCGTCGATGCGACAACCGGGGTTATTACCATCGTGGGTAATGTCGGGACGGAAAATGATATCACGATCGCGACGGGTGATCTTCGGCTCGTTGATGTTGATGGAACAACTTCACTCGGGGCGGCGTTCGAGACTACTCAAGTAGCCGAGGCCGATGGGGAGAGTGTCCGGACAACGGTCTCTGCGTTTGATTCGCTCGGGACTTCCGTGCTTGTTGATGTGGTATTGGTGCTGGATTCAACGCCAAACACTGGCCCGCGCTGGCGGTACTTTGTTGAGTCTGGTGCCGATACGGATCTGGATTTGTCGGTTGCGACGGGCATGCTCCAGTTCGATACCGAGGGGCAGATCGATCCTCTCTCGAACAGCACACAAGTGACGATTGATCGTCAGAACACGGGCGCGAACACGCCGTTGTCGTTTAATCTCAACTTCCTTTCAGACACCGGGCAGACCACCTCGCTTGGAACGGGCTCGTCGCTGATTGGTTTGACGACCGACGGGCTTCCGCCGGGGACCCTTGAAAACTTCGCGACCGGCGATGATGGGACCATTATGGGCCGGTTCTCTAATGGCGCGATCCGGACCATGGGTCAGGTTGTTCTTGCCAAGTTCTCGAATCCTGCGGGGCTGATTGATCAGGGCGGGAACCTCTTTGGGACCGGTCCCAACTCCGGGCCAGCCGCGATCGCAAGCCCGGGACAGCTCGGGCTCGGTGCGGTTGTATCGGGAGCGCTCGAAGCCTCGAATGTGGATCTGGGACAAGAGTTCACTCAGATGATCCTGACCTCAACTGGTTACTCGGCATCATCTCGGGTCATCCGGACAACCGACGAGCTCTTGCAGCAGTTGCTGGTCCTTGGCCGATAGTGATCGAGTGAGGGCCGATAAAGAGGCGGGTTCTCGGAGGTAGTCATGATCTGTGTCACACGACTCAATGACAAGAAGTTCATCCTCAACGCGGAGATTATCCGGACAGTCGAGGAGAACCCAGACACCATAATTACGCTTGTTTCAGGCGAGCATATGGTGGTCAAAGAGTCCATGACCGAGGTGGTTCAGCGGACCATCGAATATGGCAGGCACCTGCGGAAGCTCACCGAGCCCACATAACCCTACCTGGCCTCCTCCCAATCCCCATAAATCCACATCACGCCTGAATACCCCGATCTACAGGGTCGATACTCATCATGCACACCCACGGACGGGCTGTGCATGGAGGACGACGCGTGGATATTGCAACCGTTGGTGGACTCATAATGGCAGGGGCGTGCTGCTTTTTAGCGATCCTCCTCGGGGGTGGGAATCCCATCGGGATGATAAATATCCCTTCGGTGATTGTCGTCTTTGGTGGTTCTACCGGTGCGGTTATTGCAGCTTTCCCCCTTGCCAGTTCGCTCGGGCTCCCGAATCTTGTCAAGAAAGCAGTGTTCGGTGTTTCTGCTGATCCTGCTGAGACCATCAAAGACATCGTCAAGTACGCAGAGATCGCACGCCGCGAGGGCATCCTCTCACTCGAAAATCATGTCGGCGAGATGACCGACGAGTTCATTATCCGTGGCATCAAGATGGCCGTGGACGGGACCGACCCCGAACTTATCCGGGTCATTATGGAGACCGAGCTCGAAGCGATGATGGATCGGCATATGCAGGGCAAAATGGTCCTGGACAACTTCGGCAAGTACGCCCCCGCCTTCGGCATGATCGGGACACTCATCGGTCTGATTCTCATGCTCGGTTCCATGGAAGACCCATCAACGATCGGCCCATCAATGGCGGTGGCCCTTATCACGACCTTGTACGGAGCGATCATCGCCAATGCATTCGCCGGCCCGATCGCAGACAAGCTCTACGCAAATGATCAAACCGAGACCCGCCTCAAGACCATTGTCATCGCGGGTGTCATGGCGATCCAGTCGGGCGACAACCCACGCGTTGTCGAGAGCAAACTCTTGACCTACCTGCCACCTGCACAGCGCGATGCGTTCCTCGAAGAACAAGCGGCGTAAACACAACGGGTGAAAGGAGCACGCGATGGGTAAGAAAAAAGAAGCTCCCAAGGCCGAGGTACCCGAGTGGGTGGTGACCTTTGGTGACCTGATGTCGCTGCTGCTGTGTTTCTTTGTGCTGCTGGTGTCGTTTTCAGAAATGAAAAAGCCCCGCGAATACCAGAAGGTCATCGATTCGGTCAACGAGGCGATGGGCTTCAAGGGCGGGATGGGGCTTGCGCATCTGATTGAGTCGGCGAACAACTCCATGGTTTCCAACCAAGAGGAGCGAGCCCGGCGCGATGGTGATGAGAAATCTACCGACAAGAACCAGGATCCGAATGTTGAAGGCCGAGAAACACTGGTCAACATTGTCCAAGAGGGCGCCCGTCACGCGATCGGGGGCTCGATTATGTTCGAGGTTGGGAGCTTCGAGCTCTCAAAGCGTAACCAGGACATGATCCGTGATTCGGTTGCTCCTAAGATCCGCGGGCTCAACTACATTTGCCCGATTGTTGGGCACGCATGGGGGCTCGAAGAGAAGCGTTCCGGGCTGGGGTTTGATGAACTGGGATACAGGCGTGCTCAGGTGATCAAGGACTTCTTGGTCCGGGAATGTGGTGTGGATGCAGCGATCCTGCGGGTTGAATCGGCTGGGGATGCGGAGCCCATGTCGCTGAGCGACGGTTCGGGCGGTGCCGGGCAAGCGAGCGGTTCCAATCGCCGAGTTCAGGTGTATCAGACCGGCCGAACGGTCTCTCAGACGCACCCTGACCCGAACTTTACCGGGGCGGACAACTGATTTTTTTGCTGCTTGAATAGGGCGGCTGAGTAAGGATGAATCATGTCGGATGAAGAAACCAAAGCCGAGAGCAGCGAATCGTCTTCCGGGGGTAAGGGCGGCGGGCTCAAGATGATCATCATCATCGCGGTGATCATGGTCGTCGAAGGTGCTGCAGTGTTCTTTCTGGTCAACATGATGAGCGGTCCCAAGGGGGCAATGGCCAGCGAGATGGCGTTGCTCGAAGGAACGGGCGAAGACGCGCCCGTCGAGATCGGGCTCGTTGAAGACGAACGATTCCAGAATATGTCCACAGGGCATGTTTGGGAGTGGCGCGTAGAGATCGTGCTGCGCGCCCGACAGAAGAACGAGGCCCACATCGAGACCATCAAGGAACGCGACGCGGCCTTGCTCAAGGAGGGCGTGGCCCTGATTTTCCGGAGAGCGCAAGATCGGCACCTTCGGGAACCGGGTCTAGAGACGATTACCCGCCAGTTGACCACCTATATCAACGAGGTATTCGGGGTTGACGCCGATGGGATGCCGCGTGTTGATCGCGTCATCATCCCTGAGTGTAAGGGTTTCCGTTCGGATACCTGAGTCCGGCAAGATCGTCAGGACGCCCAGGATCGGGCCTGAATTACAAATCGTGCAATATCTGCGCATTTGCGCAATGTGTGGACATGGATGCCGCTGTGGACCGATAAATCGGTAAGCGCCGGGAGTCGGCGTGTGTTTATGCTGAGCGGGCGGAGCCCGAAGGAATCCACGATGGCCGACGAAGCCGAAAATACACAACCAGAAGAACAATCCCAGGAGCCTGAGGCTCCGGTGGACGCTGACACGAGTTCGGCTGAAGATTCAGCTGGCGATTCGGGTGCCGAGGAGGCTATTGATCAGGCCGCGGCAATCGTCGATGATGTCGCTGCCCAGGCCGAAGAGGGTGCTGGTATGAGCGACGACGAGGCGGCGGCAATGGCCGCCGCGATGTCGGCGATCAGTTCAATTAAGAATGATGCAGCTGATGCCGAGGTTCCAGAGGCCCCCGGGGCGGCAGAGGTTGCAAGCGGGGGCGAAGGGGTTGCCTTTGAATCGCCAGAGCTGGGGGGCGGTATTTCGGATGCTCAGCGGAGCGATCTAGAGCTGCTCTCTGATGTGCATATGAATGTCCGGATCGAACTCGGGCGGACTCGCATGTTCGTAGAAGATGTGCTCCGGCTCGGTGACGGGGCGGTCGTTGAACTCGACAAGCTCGCTGGTGATCCGGTGGATGTCTATGTGAACGACCGCAAGGTCGCCCGCGGCGAGGTGCTCGTGCTCAACGACAACTTCTGTGTGCGTATCAGCGAGATCCTCGATCTGCGTGAGGTCTGATTGACGGTGTGAACCCGTTCGGGGGTTCAAAGAATGTGTACCGGGCGGAGGATCCGCCCGAGAGAAAGGCCAGGATGGCGACATGTGTACGGCTTCACGCGTGCTACTCAGCACCCTGCTCACGCTCTTGATCATGAATGCATCGGCGATGGCCCAGCACGGGCCTTGGGTTGACACAGCTGTTGAATTGGCGGAGACAACGGACGATCTCGTAACAGGGCTACAAGACTCGGCGTCCTCCGCCAATGAGTCAATCGAAGAAGAAAATGTCGATTCGCCAGCCGGGGGAATGTCTAGCGAGTCCAAGCCGCTCGGGCTGCCTCGGGTTCGGGAAGAGGACCAGGCGATCGGAGGCGATGAAGTCGCCACGCCGATGGTGCTGGGCAAGGACTTCGCCCGCACGGTCGCGGCGCTCGGTGGTGTGCTGCTGCTGATCTTTGCTCTTGCCCATGTGTATAAGCGTCTTGCTCGCTCGCGTGGCGGGCTCAGTGGTCAGATCGGTGCCGGCGGCAAGGCCCCGTCGGGTCTCGTTGAGGTGTTGGGGCGGTACCCGATATCCTCTGGTATGACGCTGGTGGTGCTGCGGTTTGATCGCAAGGTTTTGCTGCTCTCCCATGCGGGCTCTGGGCGTGGCAAACGCGGCGGGGTTGGTGTCGGGGTCATGCAGACCCTATGCGAAGTGAGCGGTGCAGAGGATGTCGCATCCATACTCGGGAAGGTCAGGGACGATTCGGGTGACTCGATCGCGGCTTCTTTTGAGCGGGCTCTCCAAGACGCCGGGGCCGCGACCGATCAAGAAATATCCAAGGCGATGTACCAGCCCGCGCCGGGCGTGCATGTCCAGGGGCCCCGCCGGATCGCGCCGGGGTTTGTGAGCAATGACGAGGGCGACCGGCTCGAGCTGACTTCGATGAACGATTCGCCCGCCGCCTCGCAGGTCCTGCGTCGTCGGCTCGGCGCGATGCGAAGGGGGCGTTGAACGGTGGGGAGAATTCGTTCCATCTTGATTGCTCTGGTCATTGGGATGCTGGCGGGCGTAGCACCTGCCCAGCTGGGCCCGAGTGCTACTGGGTCTCCGGATTCAGCTAGGTCATCGAGCGATTCCTTTAATCCATTGTTGATGCTCGATGAGGCTGGGTCGGCGATCAATGCTGCCGGGTCATTGGGCTCGGGCGTCCAAGGCGGCGGGGTGCAGTCGTCGGGTGATGGTCCTCCGCGCTCGGGATTGTCGGTCACGCTCAATGTGATGCTGCTGCTCACGGTGATCGCGTTGGTGCCTTCGATCATGCTGATGACGACCAGTTTCATCCGCATTATGGTGGTGCTGGCACTGCTCCGCCAAGCGATCGGCACACAGTCGCTTCCGCCGGGGCAGGTAATCACGGGTTTGGCGTTGTTCATGACTGCATTGGTTATGAAACCAACGATTGATCGGATCTGGTCCGATGCGGTGGTGCCCTATCAGAACGGCGAGATCCGTGACATGGATGTGCTCTGGGAGAAGGCATCGACTCCGATGCGTGACTTTATGTTCGACCAGATCGAGGCGACCGACAACTGGTCGTCTTTGTACATGATCCTCAACTATCAGGGCGTTGATACCTCAGAGCCACAATCCATGACACGGTCAGACATTCCGACGACAACCCTGATCCCGGCGTATATGCTCAGCGAGCTCAAGGTGGCGTTCCTGATGGGGTTCCGGGTGTACCTGCCGTTCTTGGTGATTGATATGGTCATCGCATCGTTGCTGATATCGATGAGCATGATGATGTTGCCCCCGGTTCTGATTTCTCTGCCGTTCAAGCTGATGTTGTTTGTTCTCGTCGACGGGTGGACGCTGATCGTTGGATCGCTGCTTGAGAGCTTTGTTCAGGAGGGTAACAGTTCTCGGCTCAGCGCGACGGCTGCCGCGGCCTTGCCGCTCTTTGTGCTTGTGCGGATTGTTCAGAAGGACAAGATAAAGAAGCGAGATGAGATTGGGGGGGCTCATGATTGACGAAGCCTCGATGCAGATGATCCGCGATGCTTTATATGTCGTTCTGCTGATAGCGACACCGTTGCTCTTGGTGGGCATGGTGCTGGGTCTTGTGATTTCGTTGATCCAGTCGGTGACCTCGATCCAAGATCAGACGCTGACCTTTGTGCCCAAGATTATCTCGTTGCTGGTTGTTGTTTTACTTCTATTGCCTTGGATTCTGACGGTTCTTGGTGACTTTGCCAAAGAAATGATGAAGCTGTTCTGATGGTGAACTTTGAGTCCATGCTGGTTCATGTGCTGCCGTTGATGCTGGTGGTATCCCGGTTGACGGGACTGTTCTTGTTTACACCATTGCTGCGATCTTCGACGATCCCAAGGACATTCAAAGTAGTTGTCGCGTTTATGTTTGCCGTGGCCCTCTACCCCGCGATCCCTGCGATTGATCCGATGGCGAGTCTCGACACTGTTCAGCTGGTGCCGTTGCTGTTTGCGGAGTTGCTGATCGGGATTTCGATCGGTTTGATCGCGGCGATGCCTCTGTACGCGATGCAGATGGGCGGGTTTGTGATGGGGTACCAGGTCGGGCTGTCGCTTGCTGAGTCGTACAACGCGGAGCTGGATTCCAATGGCTCGGTGATCGGGTTGCTTTTGTTCTACTTGGCGGTCTTCGCGTTCATCGGGATGGGCGGGATCGAGCTGCTTTTCTTGGCGCTCGCCGAATCCTTCCATACCGCACCGATCGGGATGTTTACGGCTGGCGATGTGCCTCTGGAGATGTTTGTCGAGGTGGTAACCTCGGGGTTTGAGCTTGCGATCCGTGTTGCTTCTCCGGTGATCGGCGCGGTGGCGATGTCTCAGGTCGCGATGGGGTTGGTCATGAAGACGATGCCTCAGGTGAACATTATGAGTATCGGGTTCGCGATCCAGATCCTGACGGGCTTGATTCTGCTCATGCTGATGATCAATGTGATGGGAACGGTTGCTACCCAAGAGATCGACCGCGTGATGGACGGGCTCTCGCTCTGGATCCAGGACTTGGCAACTGATTCTGCTCACGCAAGAGCTCTCCAAGCAGCAGGGGGGGGCAACTAAATGGACGATCTAGGCGAACGCACCGAAGCTCCAACCCCCAAGAAACTCGCCGATGCCCGCAACAAGGGACAGGTACCCAAGAGCCAAGATTTGTCAGGCGCGGTTCTAATGCTCGGCGGTGTTGTTGCGCTCATCGCACTGGCCCCGATGATCGGCGAGATGTTCCAACGGATGCTCCGCACCATGCTCGGCGGGAATATCAGCGTGGATCAACTCTCGACCGCTTCGATTCAAGCCGTGTCGTCAATGGCAATCTATGAAGTCATGCGGGTCATGCTCCCGGTGCTGCTCATCGTGATGGTGGTCGCGTACGCATCGCAGTTCATACAGGTGGGGTTCCTGATCAGTGGTGACCCTATCCAGCCCAAGTTCAGCAAGCTCTCGCCGATGGGAGGGATCAAGCGGATCTACGGCCGCAAGGGGATCGCCAAAGCGATTATCAACACACTGAAGCTGACACTACTGATCGCGGTCTCGATTCTTGTTATCCGCTCGCAAATCGACACGATCTCAACGCTCCCGATGCTCACCGCGGTCATGGCAACCACCGCGATCCTCCGCATGGTGATCACCATCGCGTTTATCCTGATCGTGCTGCTGCTGATGCTCGCGGTGATCGACTACATATTCCAACGCTGGCAGCACAATCAAGAAAACAAAATGTCCAAACAGCAGGTCAAGGATGAACGCAGAAATATGGAGGGCGATCCCCAACTCAAAGGCAAGCGCATGCAGATGGCCCGCGAGATCGTCATGCAGCAGATGGCCCACCAGGTTCCCCAGGCTGATGTCATCGTGACCAACCCGACCCACTTCTCGGTCGCGATCAAGTACGATTCCGATGGGATGGGGGCCCCCAAGGTCACCGTTAAGGGCGCGGATCTGATGGCACTCCGCATCCGGCAGATCGCGCGCACAAACAAGGTCCCCATCGTTGAACGCCCGCCCCTCGCCCGGGCGTTGTACTGGGGCGTCAAGGTCGGGCAAGAAATCTCGGCAGAGCACTACGAAGCGGTTGCCGAGCTCCTTGCGTATGTATACCGCCTGGAAGGCAAGGCACAGAGTCAGATGAAGCAGATGGAACCAGCAGAAGTTTAAGATAAGGAACAGACGAAGCAGCAATGGCAGACGAAGCAACCAACACAGTCCTCCCCGCATGGGTAGAGCGGTTTAGTAGGTATCGCGGGCTGATCGTGCCTGTGGGCTTTGTGTTGATGCTGTCGGTGATTTTGCTCCCGCTGCCTCCGGTTGCGCTCGATATCCTGATTTCTTTCAATATCTCGCTTTCGGTTATCATCTTGCTGACCACACTTTATATGAAGAAAGCACTCGAGTTCTCGGTGTTCCCTTCGTTGCTGCTTGCGACCACGCTCCTCCGTCTTGTTTTAAATATCGCATCAACGCGTCTCATCCTGACCGCCGATGCCTCAACTCCCGACGAGGCGATCGGTGTCGCTGGTGAGGTCATCTCTGCGTTTGGTGTATTTGTCGCGGGTGATTCGCTCTTTGTTGGTGTCATCATCTTTTCGATTCTGATGATCGTCCAGTTCATGGTGATCACCAAGGGTGCCGGTCGCATCGCAGAGGTCGCCGCTCGGTTTACGCTCGATGCGATGCCCGGCAAGCAGATGGCGATCGACGCGGAACTCTCCAACGGCATGATCAACGAGAACGAGGCCCGCACCCGACGAGATGAAATCGGACGCGAGGCGGATTTCTACGGTGCGATGGACGGTGCTTCCAAGTTTGTCAAGGGCGACGCGATCGCGGGCATCATCATCACGCTGATCAATATCGCCGGTGGTTTCGCGGTCGGTACGATTGACAAGGGCTGGCCCGCGGGCCAGACCGCTGAGATCTTTACCAAACTGACCATCGGTGACGGTCTGACCAGCCAGATCCCGAGTTTCATTATCTCCATGGCTGCCGCGCTTATCGTGACCCGCTCGGGTGACAAGGGGAATCTTGGTACCGAGATCACCGGCCAGCTCGTCTCTCAGCCCAAGGGCCTCGTCATCACCGCGGTTTTCCTCGCGGTGCTCGCGTTCTCGCCGCTGCCAACAGTCCCACTGCTCACCATCGCAATCGCCATCGCGGTGATCTCATGGCTGCTGACCCGTGCGTCGAAGGACCAGCAAGTTCAGCAGCGCGAGCAGGCCGAGGCCGAGGCTGCGCAGGTTGCTCCCGAGCCGCCACAGGTCGAAGACCTCCTCAAAGTCGATGTCCTAGAACTCGAAGTCGGGTACGGGCTGGTTCCCTTGATCGACACATACCAAGGCGGCGACTTACTCGATCGCGTCAGTGCTGTGCGCCGTCAGCTTGCTTTAGAGCTCGGGCTCGTCATGCCTCCTGTCCGGATCCGCGACAACATGCAACTCCCGCCGAACGAATACCGTGTGAAGATCCGGGGCAACACCGTCGCTTCGGGTCAGGCCGATCCGGGAAAACTCCTAGCGATGGATTCCGGATTCGTGACCGGCAAGGTCGACGGCGTCCACACCGTCGAGCCCGCGTTTGGGCTCGATGCATGGTGGATTGATGCGGGCATCCGGTCGCGTGCCGAGAGCATGAACTACACCGTCGTTGATCCGACCAGCGTGCTTGCGACGCATATCACCGAACTGGTCAAGACCTATGCGGACGAACTCCTCACACGCGAAGAAGTGAACAATCTGCTCGAGGGTCTCAAAGAGAAGGCCGCCAAGCTGGTTGAAGAAGCGGTGCCGGGGGTGATCAAAGTGGGCGAACTGCAGAAGGTACTTCAGTCTCTCCTCCGCGAGCGTGTTCCTGTCCGGGACATTGAAACGATCCTCGAAACCTTGGCCGACTGGGGCACCAAGACCAAGGACCTTGATGTGCTCGTTGAATACGCTCGCAACGCGCTCCGCCGCACGATCTGCTCGCTCTATGCAGATACCAACGACGATGGCAAACTCAGCTTGGTGTGTGTCACGCTCGACCCTCGGCTCGAAGACCAGATCAACGCGTACATCGACCGCGGTGCTGCCGGCACGGTACTCAATGTCCCCGCGCGGGTCGCCCGAGACATCGCTGGCTCGGTTAGTAATGAACTGGGCGCGGTGCTTGCCCACGGTCGGCTGCCTGTGGTCATCGCATCGCCTCAGGTCCGCAACGCGGTCTGGCAGATCCTCGAACCCCATATTCCGGGTGTGGCGGTGCTGGGATACAACGAGGTGGTCAGCGGGATCGATGTAGAATCTGTAGGGCTCGTCGGTCCGATGGGGGCGGCTCCGAGCGATCCAGTTAGCGGGACCGAATCGGCAGCGGTGGCCAATACATCGGCTCCGGTTGGGGCGGCGTAAATCGGCTGATCGATTCGTTGTGGACAACTTGTCGGCAAGTGGCCAAACCCCCGCTGGGACGGTACATTACAGGTGAACCAATCTGTTATCCACATCACGCCAGGACGGCCGATCATGAAACTGAAGACCTATACCGCTACGACGATGGCACAAGCACTCGCACAGGTCCGTAAGGACCTTGGTACCGACGCCATGATTCTACACACCAGATCCTACCGCACCGGGTCGTGGCTCGGGCTCGGCGGAAAGCCCATGGTAGAGATCACCGCTTCATCGCCACAGCCAACCAAATCACGCAAATCACGGCGCGTTCGGCGTGCCCCGGCTACAGAGCCGGTCCGCCAGCAGGAGTTTGTTGAAGAGCCGATCCCCGAGATCGTGGTTCAGCGGAGCCGGGTCCCTAAGCAGGTCCCTCAACCGGTTCTTCAACCGGTCGCTGAACAAGTACACGAGCCCGCTCACGCAGAGGCTACTGCCCAGCGTGTGCCATCGGTTCAAGCCCCGGCTGATGACAGGGCGGCCCTGCTCCAAGGCCTTACCGGAGGCACAAAGCCCTTGATCCGCGATCGCAGATTTGAATCTGCCCGTCGCCGTGCCGCTGATCTTCCTGAACAACGATCGGGGCAACCTCCGATCGACGACGGATTCGAAGCAACCACATTTAGAACACTCGATCCTGTTGAGGATTTTGAACCAGAGGCGATCGAAGAAAAAGCAGTTGTGGCGGAGCAGCAAGAAGCGGTGCTGATTGAAGAGAAGTCTCTCGATACCCTTGAAGACGAGCTATTTGAAGAACAAGAAGTAGTTGTTGAGTCTGAGCCGCTTCTGCCGCAGGGGGCCGAGGCGGGCTTTGAGTTTGTGATGCCGATGGATGACGAACTGACTGTGGATGAGTGTGAGCCTGTTGGAACAACTGGTGCAGTCGTAGCAGAACGCACATCGATTCAAGAACCAATCCTGTCTGAATCCAAACCTGCTGAAACGAAGCCTGCAGAGACAAAGCAGGCTGCTCTTGAAACCCAGGCGCTTCAAGAACAGATTGACACACTACAAAAGATGATGGGGCAGGTGCTCGACACCACGCGCCGAACCGCTGTCGCGGTCAACAAGACCAATCCAGACGGGGCTCTCCCCCCGGTCGAAATGTCTGCCCCGCTTCAATCGCTGTATACCGGGATGATTGACAACGATGTTGCGGTGGATCTGGCGGACCGGTTCGTCGGTGCGGTCCGCGATCGGCTTGATGCCGATGAGCTCGGTGATGCATCTGTCGTGCGTCATGCGCTCCTGCGAGAGATCGAATCCTCGATCGGGACCGTCTCAGAATCACTGCTGACCGCGGCACCAATCAGCGATGGCGGTGATGTTTCGAGGCCTCAGGTGCTTGCGCTGATCGGCCCAACAGGTGTCGGCAAGACGACAACCGTCGCCAAGATCGCGGCAACCGCCAAGCTCCGCCAGGGAAAACGGGTGGCACTCATTACATCTGATACATATAGAATCGCGGCTGTCGATCAGCTCAAAACCTACGCCTCGATCATCGGGCTGGATTTTCGGATCGCCAACTCCCCTGAAGAAATGAGCAGTGTGATCGAATCGCTCAAGGATATTGATCTGGTTGTGATCGACACCGCGGGTCGTTCCCAGAACAACCACTCAAGGCTCCAAGAGCTAGGGGATCTCATCTCCGCAGCTCAGCCAGATGAGACGCATCTCGTGCTGTCGTCAACAGTTGGAGAAAATGTTCTCCGAAAGACCGCTGAACGATTTACAGAACTCGGCCCGGACCGTTGCATATTGACAAAGCTTGATGAAGCTGTGACCGCAGGGATGATTGCGGGGATGAGCGAGCGGATCGGGCTGCCTTTGAGCTTTATCACTGTTGGGCAGGAGGTTCCCGAGGACATCTTGCCGGCTCGTGCCGAGCGATTGGCGCGTGCGGTACTTGATGGGCCTGAAGCCGTGGTCCCGGGTCTATAAGTGTCTACTATTGCGGGTATTCCTTCCTACGAAGAACACTTGTCTACTGACTCGATTCATTGCGAGGTTGATTGATGACTCAGTTTGTTCCGGCATCAGATGCCCGCCCCCCTCAATCAGGTGACGAAGCCTTGAGTCATGATGACCAAGCGTCGCGATTGAGACAACTGGTTTCAAAGTTTGAACGCGACGATGATCAGACGGTAACAACCCAACAACAACCAGATGGGTGGACACCCCCAGTTCGGCGCATCCCGGTCATCGCGATTGCATCGGGCAAGGGCGGGGTAGGCAAGACGACAACATCAGTGAATCTATCAATCGCGCTGGCTCGCCAGAACCGCCGAGCGGTATTGCTTGATGCGGATCTCGGTCTGGCAAACGCCGATGTGCTCTGTGGCTTGATGCCAAAGGCAAGGCTCGAGTCCGCGATCGATTCTGAGGAAACTCCATCGCTCGAAGACCTCGCGATCGATGCACCGGGTGGGTTCAGATTGATTCCGGGATCGGTCGGGATCGGTCGGGTCGGGGAACTCGACGAGCACGAACGCTCTACCCTGCTCCACAGGCTCGAAGATCTTCAGCAAGACAACGATGTTGTCCTGATCGATACCAGCGCAGGGCTCGGTGATTCGGTGACGACCTTTATTGATGCTGCCGACCTTGGGCTGATCGTTGTGACCCCCGAACCAACGAGCGTCGCCGATGCGTACGCGTTGATCAAGGTTCTTGTTATGGGGGCCGATGGTCAGGACGGTGAGCAGGCAAAGCGTTCCCGCCCCAAGCTGGCGATGATCATCAACCAAGCCTCCAACGAGAAAGAAGCCAATCAAGTGTACGAACGCATGGCGGGCGTATGCGACCGGTTCTTGGGATATCAGATCCCGATGCTCGGCTATATCCGCTCTGATAAGCGTGTGGTCAAGGCGGTCAAAGCCCGATCGCCATATATGATCCAGACCCCGAAGAGCCCGGCGGGCAGGGATATGACTCGCCTGGCGACCGCTCTGACCGAGTGGGCCGGGATCGAAGGCCGCGCGCTGGCGGCTGGAACGAAGCAGCGATTCTTTTCAAAGCGATAAACACGACGGCATGATCGACCGATAGGTTCATCTGGGTCGCACTGGCGCGGTTTTTGCGTCAAGAGCACCAGGCCGGTTCTGTGCGCATCTTCTGCGCAATCCCGGTCTGCGATGTGACTCGAATGTGCACGAAATGTGGATCGGAGATCCCAATGAGCGATGACAAGAGCGATGTTGAGATTATTCCAGATGAAGAGATTCATGCTGAAGGCGATGTACAGGCCGATGTCCCCGCTCGGGTGATCTCGAGCGTTTTGGGGTTAATGGGATTCTTCACGGCTCTCTTGGTCGGGCTCGTAGTTGGGAATCCTGGGATCACCATTGTGGTCAGAGCGCTGCTTGCGATGGCGATATGCACTATTGCGGGACGGATCATTGGCAAAGCCGGCGAAATCTGTGTGCGCGAGTTTCTCAGGAACTACAAGACAGATCGTCCGACTCCAGAGCTCCCTGTCCAACTCAAACGGCTCTACGAGGTTCGCGCCCAGGACGAGGCTCTTCGGGAACAAATGAAACGGACAGCATCATGAAAAAAAGTTTGAAAAAAACTATTGAAACGCTACCACAAGCGTCTCAGGGATTTGATATACTGTGGTGTAGGGCAAGGACTGCCCTCTCCATTGATTGCCCACAGACATGCACGCTATCGGACATAGTGCTCAAGCCTGAAGCAATCACAGTTCAACGGTCAAACGGTCAAGGAGTCGACCAATGACGGCGATCCGATCACGCGCACGAATGTCTTCCCGGGCCAGCGCCCGCCACGCGATGCCTTCAGGTGTTGCTACGCGATTCGATGAAATCGATATGGCCGAGATCTGGGTGATGTACAAGGAAGACTACACGGAAGATCTCCGGAACTTCCTCGTCGAAAAATACCTCCACTTGGTGCGTTACAACGCCGAGCGGATCTACCAGCGATTGCCCGATGAGGTTGATATCGAAGACCTTATGAGTGCAGGGTTGTTCGGGCTCATGGACGCGATCTCCGCGTTTGATACCGAGCGAGGCGTGAAGTTTGAGACTTATTGTGCCCCGCGTATCCGTGGCGCGATTCTCGACGAGCTCCGCTCGATGGACTGGGTCCCTCGTCTGGTCCGCCACCGGACTTCAAAGGTCGAGGGGGCACGCCAGCAGATCGAGATGGCGGTCGGACGAAAGGCGACCGATGCAGAAATCTCAGACAAGCTCGAGGTCGACGACGACGAGTTTGCCAAGTTCAAGCGTGACTCAAGCGCTGTCTCGGTAACCTCGATCACCCGCAAGTGTTTCCAGTCCGATGGGTCCCGCGAGCTCCGCGAGATCGATGTGATCCGTGACAACACGCAGGTCGCACCTGTCAAGGTGATCCAGCGGAACGATCTCAAGGACCTGATGACCAAAGGGCTGACCCGTGCAGAGCGGCTGATCGTGATCCTCTACTACTACGAGGGCATGACCATGAAAGAGATCGGGACAACACTTGATCTCTCAGAATCCCGCGTTTCTCAGATGCACTCCTCGATCCTTGCCCGTCTCAAAGCCCAGATGCAGCACCGTATGCGTGAGCTAGAGCCGATGAAGTAAATGAATTTCATATGATCTCTCTCCAGAAGCCCGTCCGTTTGACGGGCATCTTTATGCGCTCGCTGGACTCAAGCGGTCTGCGGGCCTTGAGTGAACTGTGACGCTAGACGCCTACATCGCGATCGGATCGAACCTGGGGGATCGCCATGCCATCATCGCCCAAGCGATCCAAGAGATCGGGGAGTTGGATGGTGTACAACTGCTCGAGCAATCAACCATCATCGAGACCCCGCCGGTCGGAGGTATCGAGCAGGGGCCGTATCTGAATGGTGTGGTTCATGTCCTGACTTCTCTGGGGGCCCGTGATCTACTCAAAGCGCTGCTTGGAATCGAGACTGCACACGGGCGGGACCGGAGTATTGAAGAGCGGTGGGGGCCTCGGACGCTGGATCTGGATCTGATTGTCTACGGGGATCAGGTGATCGATGAGCCCGGGTTGCAGGTGCCGCACCCCCGGTTGCATGAGCGATTATTTGTGCTCATCCCGCTTACGGAGATCGCCCCTGATCTATTGCTCCCGGTTCAAAACGAAACACCCCGCCATTTGCTTGAAGCGCTTGGCGGGGCTGGGTAGGTCGGTTTTGTTGTTTGCCGCAATCTTAACTATGGGGGGGTCATCCCGCTTCGGCGCGAGGGTGGGACTGTTTGTAGACATCCTCGACCCGCGTGGTGGAGAGGTGGGTGTAGACCTGTGTGGTCGAGAGCGACTGGTGTCCCAGGAGTTCCTGGACCGAGCGGAGATCCGCACCGTTCTCGAGGAGGTGGGTCGCAAACGAGTGACGCAGGGTGTGCGGCGAGATGGTTGAATCAAGCCCAACCATTCCGAGGTACTTGTCGAGTTTACGGCGGACCGAGCGGGACGAAAGCCCCTTGCCGTGCTTGTTGAGGAAGAGCGGGAGCGGGTTCTCGCCGTTGGCGCGGTTGGCCCAGATTGGGCCAAACTTTTGATCAGCAGAGAGCAACTCAACATAGCGCCCGATCGCACGGATTGCGTGTGACCCGAGCGGGACGATGCGTTCCTTGCGGCCCTTGCCTCGGACATGCATCGCTTCGTTCTCGATGTCCAGATCGTCGTAGTTGATGCCAACGAGTTCAGAGACGCGGATACCGGTGGAGTACAGGGTTTCGAGCATCGCGCGGTCACGGCGTCCGAGGACATCGTGATCGTTCGGAGCCGAGAGGAGCCGTTCGACCTGCTCGACGGAGATTGCTTTGGGGAGCCGCTTGGACTGGCGAGGCGTGCGGATGAGTGTCATCGGGTTGTTGACCGAGAACTCGTTGCGGTGTGCCCACTTGTAGAAGGAGCGGAGGGTTGCGATCTTGCGTGCCATGGTTGCTGGTGAGTAGTTTTGTTCGCCGAGGAACCCGAGGTAGGCGCGGATGAGATCCGCATCGGCTTCGCAGATGGTTTGTGTCAGCGTGGAGCCTTTGACCATCTGGAGGGCGCTTGAATCGGTGCGTGCCTTGAATGCGAGTTCTTCGTTGGATTGATCAATCGGATGGCCCGCTTCGTCTACCAGATACTCGATAAACTGACGCAAATCGGCACCATAGCATCGCGCGGTGTATGGGCTGAAGTGGCGTTCATCAGTAAGGTAGCTCGCGAAGCTCTGGGTGATGGGAAGTGTGGTCATCCGTGATTCTCCAACATATATGGACACTGTGGTCGGGGGCTTTATTCGGTCTCTGGAATGTGCTATCGGGCGTGTTTAGGGTCGGCTTGAGTCCGATCACCACCATGATGCAGAACAATTTGTGAAGCAATTAGCTCGGCATCATCCCATGTCAGGGGCGACTCCTCGGTATCAGCTAGATCAGCGAGGGTTTCGAGCAGGTCGCGTGAATCCCCAGCGGCACACGCGAACCGCCAAAAATGTGGCGGGCGTTGCAGGGTCACACAAACCATCTCGGCCCCGTTATCTGGACTTTGGTTCGGGGAGGTTCGGGAATGCGGGTAGTTGCTTGGCTCGGGCTTGTGCGGCTTGTTCATTGCTCTTTCCTCGATGCACCCGATTCAAAGGATCGGGGATGCTCACCGAGGAGAGAGACTACCGAGTCCTGGCAAATCGAAGCCATTCCTCGTCAATGAGTCTCCCGACCGTATGGTGGGCAACAAACTGTGTGTACAGGTCCATGCTCGCGATGTAAACACGCCAGCGCAGGGCGCTGGAGTTGTCCGACCGCCCCTCGGCGTATCGCTTGAGATCCATCAACACCGCGTGGTCCCTCGCATCGAGATGCTGAGAGACGGCATTGACAGGATCGCCTGAGAATCGTGATCCATCGAACTTCCCGAAATCGGAATACGCCATCGTGAGGGCGCGGGGATCTAGATTCGTCTTTGGGCCTCGTTTCATAGTACCCGGGCGTGAGTAGAGCGCCAAAGCCAAACCCAGTGTCGGCGGATCGTATGGGTCGTATGCGGTGATGGAGCCGGCGATGATGCCGTCGACTCCCATTGCGTTTGCCAGTGCGATCGCTTCGTTGGTCGAGGTGATCTGATGGATCCCGGTCTCACGCATCGCTTGGAGCGTGCGATTGATCGGGAGGCATCGGACGCCCCGGATGCCTTGGACCGCGGCGACAATTTGGTCACCGATCTCGTCCTCGCGGACACTCGAGACCCCTGACTCGTTCATGGGCGGGATGACCGCCCAGAGGACTTCGCCGTTGCGGGTGTCGTAGGGCGCCACGATGACGCCTGGGACATCAAGCCGATCTCGATGGTCGGTGGTGCTGCAGCCGGTGAGTCCTATGAGGACACACGAGAGCAGCATTGCAAGCATGGTCTGTGCACTTGTCATGGCGTCCTTGCCGGTTTACGAACGAGCCTCCATGCTCGTCCAAAGCTTGTTACCCCCCAAAGTAAAGATCACGCCCAACACAGCATCGTATTTGCCGTGATCTTCACTTTGGGGGAGGAAACGGCGAGGTCGCGTCTTTCAACGCGACCGCCGGGTGGGTGGATACTTGTTTATTCGCCGGCCTCTTGGGGGCCCGTTGGGACATTGGCGAAGGAATCTTCAAACGCTGGATTTCTCAAGCTGGCCGCACGGACAGCCGGTGATAGTTCCATCGACCAAAGGTGGTCTTGGCCATCCATATTGGAGACAAAGAAGATGTTATTGTTGCGTCCCCATGCAGGCATGAGGTCAACAGAGGTGCCGTCGGTCAGCTTGACCTTGTTGGTCCCATTGACCGAAACCATCCAGATTGTGGACATATCCGGGCGGGCGGTCGTTGAGTTGACCCATGATTGTGAGTAAGGCACAGCCGCGAAACAGACGAACTGTCCATCGGGCGACCATGTTGGGTTGATCAATGCTTGGTCGGCACCCGAAGCGATCTCGGTCTCGCGACCTGCGGTGCCTGGGTTTGGTGTGTAGTCGATGGTCCAGACAGAGAATGCACGATCGCCGCGTTCGCGTGAGCGTTGGAAGAGGATCTGGTCGGCCCCGTCAACGCCGGTGCTCGCGATCGGGCACCATTCTGGGAAGAGCCCGAATCCGATGAACTGAGCGCCGTGATCCGAAGCGACATCGGTGACCCACATCTCCCAGCGGCCGGTCTGCTGACCGAGGCGTGAGAATACGAGCTTGGTGCCGTCGGGTGACCATGATGGGTGGAGGTCGTGAGCGGATTCATTGGTGATCTGGATCTTGTTTCCGCCCTCAGCAGGCATGATGAAGATATCCCATGAACCATTTCGATCGGTCGCAAACGCGATGGATGAACCATCAGGCGAGACCGAAGGCATGACATCTTGCCCTGGGTCGTCGGTCAGGCGGGTGACGACCGCGCCGTGGATGGACTTGGTGTAGATATCAGCGGTGGGGCGGTGCTGGGTTGAGGCGTAGATCAGGTTCCGTCCGTCAGGTGCGACGATCGGGTCAAAGTCTGAACCGGCGTAGGCGTCGGTGATTTTGCGGACATTGACCGTTGCGCGTGTCGCTGGTGATGCGGATTCGGTTGGGAGTTCGATGCCCATCGCGTTGGAGTAGATCCAGGCGCTCAGGTCCCCGCCTGCAACGGAGTTGGCCTCGGGTTGTGGGATTGGGGCGTAGGGTTCTGGAGCAGCGCTTGTGATGGGTTCATCGGAAACGATTGTTTCAGGCGAAGCGCTTGTGGTGATTGAAGCGGGGGAGTTTGAGTTGAGCCCTGAGGTGTCTTCAAAGCTGCCTGTGTCGAGCGGTGTTGCGGATTGTGCGACCGGCTCGGTGGTTGCCGAGACAGCTGTGTTCTGGATTGTTGACCCCGATTCGACATGCTCAGGAGTGAAGTAGGAATCTGAACGAGAGTTCTGGCTTGCCTGTGCTTGTTCTTGTTCAATTTGGTGTTGCTGAGTCCGGTCCCAGTACCCGACGCGTTTGGCGCAGGCGGGGAGGGTCATCATCGTGCCTGCGAGGGCGACGAGCAGAACTGGACGGGCGGCGGTTGATGTATTGATCGGCATGGAGTCAGCTCCGTTCACTGCCCGAACGGGGCAGGCACGCCCAAGTGAGCGCGATTGTGGTGTTTTTCTGGGCCGTGCGGGCTCCGCCCTGCTCGATCCGCGTCTATATATGGATCCCTCCGTGGACCCCATTCCGGGTCGAATCCCGGCGTCTGATAACTGCCTTTATCGGACGACTTGATGCGCCGACTTGAAGTACATGGCTCAGAACATCACAAACATGTCCAATTGGGGGAATTGGTACATTTGTAATCGATCAAAAAAGACCGGCGGGCCCCACCACAGGCCCGCCGATACTCAAGATAGAGGTAAATGGAATGAAATCAGCGGGTTAGACAACTCGGCGTCGGACCATGATCGCTGGGGCGTCGCCCGGGCGGTCCCAAGCGGACTTGCCACAGCGTGGGAGTTCAGTGAATCGTAGGTGATCGAGGTATTTGCCCAGGAGTTCTTCATCGAACTGGGCAAGGAACTCGGAGGTTGCTGAGGGGTTGATTGAGATGATCTCATCGACCGTCTGCTCACGGGTCAGGGCGACAGGCGGTGCTTGCGAAAGGGGCTCGCGGTTCTTTGTGGTGTTGAATCGATTGGTACGCGCGATAGAAAACAAATCCGGCATAACGAGTCTCCCCCCCAAAGTGAAGATCACGGCTTTTGGGCCGATCCCTGATTGGGGGTCTAAGAAATGCAGCTTGTCGCGGGAAAGAAATCCTTTTCTTACCCGTGGTGCTTGCCTGATATCGGGGGGGTGGGTCGAAGATGATGAGCGTGTAATGCGCGCGGACCTACAATTGTCTGCGCACCGGGCGCAGGATTGGCCTTCTTAGATTCTCACACGAAGTCGGCGATGGGCTGATCCGCATTGTCCGGGGAGCCCGGATCGGTCGCGGGGTCGTAGTCAGGGTTGATGTTGATAATCGGCTCATCGCCTTCCATATCGATCAACACCCGTTGATCACGCACAAGCACCAACAGAGCAAGGAACATCCCGACCATCTGCTGGCGAGGCTTGTTGGTAATCAGCGTGCGGAGCGTCGTCGGAGCATTTGCAGACAGCGATGTCTTGAGTACATCAACTATGTCGTTGGCGTAGACCTCGATCGGGGTGTCGTCGGTCATTACCTCGTGCTCGCCGAGTCGATCGAAGTTGACCGATTCGACGATGACACGGAATGCCGCGACCAGATCGCTCAGGTCCAGATCTTCGATTTCAAGTTCGCCCATGTCGTCCATCGCCGCCCGGACCGACTCGTCATCAATCGCGGCACTATGGACCGGCGCCCGGCGTTCCCAATCAGACTTCCGGTCTTCAAGCATCGACGCGGCGTCGCGGTACTTTTTGTACGCGAGCAACTGGGCGACCAACTCGGCGCGAGGATCTGCTTCGGGGTCCATGACCCGGTCGTCCTCAGCAGCATCGTCATCACTGAGACCCGCCGCCAGCATCCGAGACTTGAGCTCCATCAGCGTCGCGGCGGTGACGAGGAACTCCCCGGCCAGATCGATGTCGATCGAATCAAGCTCCTCAAGGAACCCGAGGTACTGATCCGTGATCAGCGAGAGCGGAATATTGTGCAGATCAACCTCATGCTTGCGGATGAGATAGAGCAAAAGGTCCATCGGGCCTTCGAAAGCGTCGAGTTGTACGCGGTAGAAATCGCTCATAGCACAAGTGTAGCGGGTTCTTCGGGGTCTTGTATCCTATCGTTGACTATGAGCCCCCAGACCGACCAATCAGCAGGCCAATCGACCAGCCAGGAGCGTGAGTTCATGTCACGGGCCCTCACCCACGAGGCCGAGGCGATCGCCCGGATCGCCGCCCGGGTCGATGAGGGGTTTGTTGAGGCGGTCGATCTGATCGACCGCTGCGCCGATCAGGGCGGGACCGTCGTGGTCTCCGGGCTCGGAAAGAGCGGCTACATCGGGTCCAAAATCTCCGCGACCCTCGCATCGCTGGGCATTCCATCTCACCCGGTCCACCCGACCGAGGCCGCCCATGGCGATCTTGGGCGTTTCCAGTCGAAGGATGTCGTTATCTGCCTGAGCCATTCGGGGGAGACCGAAGAACTGGTGAATCTCGCCGCGATCCTTCGCCAAGACAATCTGCCGATCATCGCGATCACCCGTGGCATCGTGGACGGCTCACCAGAATCCGCACTCGCCCGGTTGGCGACCGTCGTATTGAGCGTCGGTGTTGTCGGTGAAGCAGGCGACGGTGATTATTTAGCACCGACAAGCTCTACAACCGCGGCTCTGGCGATCGGTGACGCACTTGCACTGGCCGTCGCTCGTCGTCGCTCATTCAGCCACGAGGACTTCCACGCAAGGCACCCAGGCGGGCAGCTCGGATCGTTGCTCCGCCCCGCGATGGAACTGGTTCGATTCAAAGCCGGCGAGAACCTGCCGCTGGCAAAAGAAACCGACACCGTCCGCGATGCACTCAATGATGCATCGAAGGTCGTTCGTCGCCCGGGTGCTCTGCTGGTCACCGATGGATCAGGCAAACTCACCGGCATCTTCACCGACTCGGATCTCCGCCGATTGATCCTCAATAACCCAGAAGATCTCGGTAAGCCCATGGGCGATGCCATGTCGGGTGATCCGCGTTGCCTCGATGGCGACGCCAAAGCGAGCGATGCCGTGGCGATGTTTCGCGAGTACCGGGCCGATGAGATCCCGATTGTTGATAGCGACGGCAAACCAATGGGCTTGCTGGATGTCCAAGACCTGATCGCCATGAAACTCGTCCGGGAGTCAACATGAGTCACAGCGACCCAGAATCAATCGAAATGATCATCTTCGATGTCGACGGCGTGCTCACCGATGCATCCGTAAACCTCGACAACAACGGCACAGAGATCAAAGGGTTCAACACCCGCGACGGTTTCGGCATGCGCCTCTGGCTCAATGCCGGGTTCAAAATCGCCATCATCACCGGCCGCGGCAGCGAAGCACTCACCCACCGGCTCAAGTCACTCCGGGTTGATATGGATCTGGTCATCCAAAAATCATCCGACAAATCCGCATCACTCGATGTGATCCTCAAAAAGACCGGCATCGATCCATCAAAGATCGCATACCTCGCAGACGACTGGCCGGATCTGGTCGCGATGCACCGGATCGGTTTCCCGATGGCGGTGCATGACGCCGAGCCCGAAGTCATCGAGGCCGCGGCATTCGTGACGGCCCGCAAGGGCGGGAGAGGCGCCGCCCGCGACGCGATCGCCCACCTGCTCAAAGCCAAGGGTTTGTATCAACCTTGAATAAATATGGATGCCGAAGTTGAGCGAGTGTCCCGACAAAGCACTGAAGCTGTGGAAGTCCCTTCGGATTTCACATGTTGTGATCACGCTGCTCTCAGCGGTGATGATGTTCGAGAATATTTCTCGGCGAGTGGGCTCTAAGTGGGACGATGACTCATTGCCAATGATCCTTATGCCACTGCTGATTCATGGAACGATCGGATTCGTCTTTTTGTGGACAGTGCGATGGTCAGAGCCACGCAAACTGAGTGGGGCATTGATCATTAATGTCGCGTATTGCATGCTGGCATGCCTTGGTTTGGCAATCGGTGCGGTGATTGTGTTCTCAGGTGGCGGCGGGTTGGGCGAGCACGGAGCTTGGTATGCACTGATCGCGCACTTCTTGCAATTACTACTCTGCGCGGCCAATGTTGTTTATATCCAGCAGATTCAGTCATCGATTGGAACTCAGAAATAGAGATTGAATAGTGAATCTTGAGCTTGTGCAACAGTTGTTTATCCGTCTCAGACACATAATGGAATTTTGAGTAAACACATGATCCATATCCGTCAAGAAACCCAAGCGGATCACAGAGCGGTCCACGCGATCAATTTCGCCGCGTTTGAAACTTCTGCCGAAGCGGATCTGGTGGATGTACTGCGAGTGCAAGCGGATCCGGTTGTGTCATTGGTCGCCGAGATCGACGGCCAAGTAGTTGGGCACATTCTGTTTTCTCCCGTCACACTTTCGGGGCATCCAGAGCTCAAAATCATGGGACTCGCACCAATGGCGGTGCTGCCGGAGCACCAACGGCAGGGCGTTGGGTCATCGCTTGTTCGTGCCGGGATCAAAGAGTGTTCAGAGCGTGGAGCAATCGCACTGGTTGTGCTCGGGCATCCAGAGTACTACCCGAAGTTTGGATTCGTGCCATCATCACGCTTCGGCATCGGCTGTGAATACGAAGTCCCAGAAGAAGTGTTCATGGTGATGGAACTGCACACAGATTCACTCAAAGGTAAATCTGGCTCCATCAAATATCACTCTGCATTCTCGGAGTTATGAACTGGTCCGGTCGACGATCCGGTAGTCTTCGCGCTCGCCGCGTCCACGCAACGGATAATCCTTGCGGAGTGGGTGTCCGGGGTATTCTTCCCACAGCAAGATGCGGCGGAGGTCCGGGTGGTTGGCAAAGCGGATGCCGTACATGTCGAAGACCTCGCGTTCGGGCCATTCAACGCCAGGCCAGAGATCGCATACTGAGTCAACAACCAAAGCCGGATCGTTCTCGATGCCGTCGGTTGGGCATGACGGATCAAGAAACACCTTGACAAAGAACCGATCCGTGCGGGAGTAGCTGCAGAGGTTGTAGATCACGGCAAAGCGGCCCTGGGTCTTGGCGGGGTAGTCGAGGTAGTCGATGCCGGTGACATCGGAGCAGAAGTCGTAGACGCACCGCTCGTCGTTCTTGAGGAAGGTCATGACCTTGTGGAGATCGGCAGGCTCAACGATCAGCGTGGGCTGGTCGCGAAACTGGGTCGCTTGGAAGGTGCTGCTGGGAAAGGCGGCTTTGACGAGTGCGAAAGTTGGGTGATCGATCGTTTGGGTGGTCATGAGCGGATTGTAGTCGATTCAATCCTTCAAATACACTCGATCGACCTCTGGGTTGGGATCGTCCGGATTGTCCGATCGAGCAGTTCATCGGTGATCAGGCCCGCTCCGATCGGGGCGTGGATCAGATGCCCATCGCCGTCAATCTGGACGGACCGATCTGCCACGCCCCAGATATTTGGGATCTCCATGCAGAGGCTCGCAGAACGGATCAGATGGTCGGTCAGGTCGGTCATCATCGAAGGGGTCAACCATCGCGCAGGGTCGATGAGAAGGGGGATATCGGGGTGGGCATTGGACCAGGTGACGGTGCAGATCGCGTCGGAGAGCCGCCCCCCTGCGCCCGGGAGGATGACCAGTTGGGTGTCCTTGGAGGCGGCCAATGCGATCAGTTCTTCTACAGACGCGTTGAATGGCTCCCATGAATCTTGTGACCATTGGGCGAGGAGATCGGCCGATGGTTCGGGATCGGTCCCTTTGTGATGGCCGCAGGGCACGATGAGCGTTGAGGTTATGAGATTTTGGGGCCAGTGCTCGGCGAGGGTCATGATGTCGCCATCGAAGACCTCGGCGGCCGCGGCTCCTGAGTCGTCAAGGATTGTTGCTGTCGATGGTGCCCATGTGAGTGATTTGGTGGTCATTGAGCAAGGGTAGGGGGGCACAGTGAATGGAGGCTACAATTGAGACATGCCCGGACCTACTGGACCATCGCCAAAGATGCTCGGATTGACTGTCGCGTCAATCATGTTTGTGACCTTCGCGACCATCATCTGGCGATCAATGAGCTCCGGCCCGGCGCAGACGACCAACCAGGGCGAGTTGTTCCCTGAGGATCCCAGCGAGATCCCGGATCTATCGGATCTTGAGCAGGGCGCCCGGATGTTTGTCACAATTGTGGATAGAGATGATCCGACCCGCGTTGCGGGGACGCTGGAGGCGGATCAGTTCGAGCCGATCGGCGGGGGCCAGCGCAGGCTTGTGAATCCCGATGCGTGGATCTACATGCGCGACGGCAGACGGGTGCATATCACCGCGAACGATGGGCTTGTTTTGATGCCCGATCCCAACGAGGCGCCGGACTCTGGAACGCTCGAGGGCGATGTGACGATCAAATCGTTTGATGCTCCGGTTGATGTGATGTCTTCAACACTCGGGATTAAAAGCGTTGCGGATGAAACACCATCGTTGATCGCCAAGTTTGATGAACCTGTCGAGTTTGAACGCCGCTACCAAAGGCTGACCTCCGAAGGTCGATTCACGATCAACTCTCCAGGGCTTGAGTTTATTGGCCACGATCTGACGGTGATGCTCAACGAAGTCAAGGGGCGCGTCGAGCTCATCGATGTCCGCCGCGGCGAGCGGCTGGTGCTGCGTCCAGATGCCCAGAAGAAAGATGTGATCACCAGATCCGAGCAGAGACAGTCTCAATACAGGGTCGCGACGGTCGCATACCCCAGTATCGCTGTCACACAGGATGGCCAGCCGGCTCCTGAACCCAAGACAGAGAAGAAGACCCCGTACCACATCGAAATTCAGGACGATGTTTTGGTTGAAATGATCGGGACGGGGACACTCAAGGCCGAGGCGATCGATATCTGGGCGATGCTGATCGATGGCTCGCTGAGCCCAAACGCGGTCAAAGAGATTCAGTTCGCGGCAGCAGAGAATGCAACCGAGACTCCAACTGCGAAACCAACACAAACATCATCGGCCGCTCCCGCCGAACCCGCTGCAGCAAACCCTGTTGCACCGACACCCGCTGCTGAACCGGTACCCGGTCCACCGAGTGATGGCGAGGTGGTGGTGACATGGTCTGGGCCATTGATGGTGCGCCCGATTGAAGATCCTGAAGCGACCGCTCTGTCAAGCGAAGAACTTGCAATGGCGTTTACTTCGACCCAACGGGTCGAGTTTGAGGCTTCCGTGCAGGGGGTAAATGGGTCAGCCGAGAGTCTCCGCTACGGCGCGACCAGCGGGGTGCTTGAACTCGTTGGTGCTGCAGATGCACCGGTCGAAATCATCGCGGATCAGGCGGGCTCGTTGCGAGCTGCGATGCTCAGTGCGGACCTGGATTCCGGATTGATCAGTATCGAAACCCCAGGGCAGCTCGAATCGGATCTGGCAGCGGACGGGCCTCCAGCAAGGATTGACTGGGGCACGAGCGCCGAGTTTGCACTCCTCAAAACAGAGCAAGGCGAGTTGTCAGGGCGTCTGGAATCGGCGTACTTTGAGGGGCAGGTCATCGGGACCCGCGCCGATGCGGTTCTCCGGACCGATACGCTCTTGGCCGAGTTTGATGATGAAGGATTGATGGAGACCGCGCTGCGGACAATCACGCTCAAGAACGGTTCGATGAACGCGGATACGGGATCGCTGGCCGGCGATGAACTTTCGATCGGGTTCGTTCCTATGTATGACGAATCTGGTGTGACGCCTGTGTCACTAACCGCAACGGGGTCGGTGCTTGGTATCTCTGAAGATGGGCGGGTAGAAACCGACAGCCTCGATGCGATTCTTGTCCGCGAGTTCGACGGGCAGACCCGGGTCCGCAGAGCGACCGCTGTGGGGAGTTCCAGTTTCCTCGGCGAGCGTGAAACGATGGCCTCGGGTGATCGCCTTGAAGTCAACACCGACAACGACACGGTTCATATCGTCGGGCAAGGCAATGAACAGGCAACGGCAGGACAGGGCGGGTCGCTGATTCATGGGGATGATATCTGGATCAACACGCGATCACGATCGATCACGGTCGATGGTCAAGGTACATTCGATCACGATATCGTCACCGAGGGCATTGCGACGGGCGGGCATCTGCGTGTCAAGTGGAACGAGTCAATGCGGTTTGATGACGCGCTGGGGAGCATCCTGTGCAGCGGGGATGTAGTCGCGGTCTCGACCCCGGACGCCTACACGATCGACACGCTCAAAGCGGATCGGCTTGAGATCGACTTGACCCCCGCTCCGGGGACCGACCAGATCGATGACCCTGACGCCTTGGATATTGATGGCGGGGGTGATCGCGAGTTCTACGAGGCCCGCGCCTATGGGCGAGCGGTGCCCGGCGGAGAGCCCGTGCTGGCGAGCGTCGAATCTCGGAGCTATGACCCCAAAAACCCAGAACGGGCGATCGGGGTGATGTATCTGGAAGGCCCTGTGCTGCTGGCTGATAATCGGAATCAGACACTGCGTGTGCCCTCGGCTGGGATGATGGTGCTCATGGACCGGAGCGAGGATAATGGGCAAGCTCAGACTGAGGATTCTGCATCGGTGATGCCGAGTACTTCGGGTCCCGGTCTGACTCGGATGACCTGGCAGGGATCGATGATGTTCGATCGGGCCGGCGGGAATGCATTGGTGCTCGACGAGGTCAGCATTCGGCATAAATCCTTAACAACCCAAAGAGTTTCCCAGCTCGGCTGCGATAGGCTCGACGCCGAGTTCAACGCACACGGGAGCGAAGATCAAGTCGGTGCGATCGCGATGCGGCGGGCCGATGCTTCTGGCAATGTTCGGTTCACGGATCTCCAGCGGACCCTGCTCTCCGACCACGCGATCTACGACGCGGTTGGCGAGACCATGTTCGCGTTCGCCGATGACGATCGGCTCGTGACATTGAGAGATTCAACAGAGCCCGGGCCGGTCTCAGCCAAGACCTTGCTGTGGGATCTCAAGAAGGATCTAGTAGAGATCGACGCCCCGAGCCCGGTCAGAGCTCCGGCGAGGCCTTGAGTTTCAGAATCGGTTTGTTGTTAGCCGCAGTTGGTGACGGTCTTTCGTCCATTGCACGAAGGGCAGGGGATCGGATGCCCAGTCGATGGCTGAAGAGCCGGAACAGCGTTAAGTCCCATCGTCCGCACCGCGACTGTCTGCGGGCATGGGACAGAACCAGCCCCAGCGCAGGTCGGGCAGCATTTGAGTTCGATATCACCTACGAGTCGGAGTTGCGGGGTTGAATGATCGAGGTCCATGCCGGGTTATCGGCTGAATCCTTGCATCAGTTCAGTGAATCCACAAACTTCTTGAACCGGTCCATCCCCGCATTGATCTGTTCGTCGCTGCACGCGAACGAGATCCGGACATGGTTGCCGCCGCAGCCGCCGAAATCGTTGCCGGGGACGAAGGCAATGTGGGCCTCGTCGAGCATCGCCTCTGACAAGCTCGGGGCGTCGGTGATCTTCGCGCCCTTTGGTGTGGTCTTGCCAAACAGCCCAGACACATCCGGGAAGACATAGAACGCCCCGGTCGGTGTGGGGCAGGTGACCCCCGGGATCTCGGCGAGCCGGCTCATGATGAGCTTGGCTCTTGAGGCAAAGGCGAGCCGCATCTCTTCGACGGTCCCCGCGACCGATGCGTCTGTCAGTGCACACCGGATCGCGGCGTAGTTGAAGCTGGTGATGTTCGTCGTCATCTGCCCTTGGAGGGTGCCCATCGCTTTGATGAAAGTCTTTCCGAAGTCGCCGGGCATGGCGGCGTAGCCGATACGCCATCCGGTCATCGCAAAGGCCTTCGACATCCCGTTGAGCGTGATGACCCGGCCGGCGATTTCGGGGATCGAACCAATCGAGAAGTGGGGGTGCTGGCCATAGACGATTCTTTCGTAGATTTCATCGGTGAGTACAACAAGATTCGGTGCGATCTCGTGGGCTTCGTGGATGACCTTGGCCAGATCACGCAACTCCGTCTCAGAATACATTGTCCCGCACGGATTCGACGGCGAGTTCAATATCAACAGCCGAGACCGAGGCGTGATCGCATCCTGCAACTGCGCCGCTGAGATCTTAAAGTCCGCCCCAGGCCTGGCGTCGATCTCGCGGACCTTGCCCCCGGCGAGTTCGCAGATCGGACGATACGAAACCCACGCGGGTGTCGGTAGCAGCATCTCCCATTGGTCCTCGCCCGGCGCGGGCGGATCGAACAGGCAATGGATCGCCGAGTAGAGCACATGCTTCCCGCCCGCGCCGATCGCGACATGCTCGCCGGTGAGTTCGGGGATGTTGTTTTCATTGGACAACTTGTCAGCGATGCATTGGCGCGTCGGCATGTCTCCGAGCGTGGGGACATACTTGGTCTGCCCGTCTTGCATCGCCTTGATGGCAGCGTCTTTGATTGGTTGGGGCGTATCAAAGTCCGGCTCACCAGCGGCGAACCCGAGCACATCAACCCCCGATGCTTTGAGCGCTTTGGCGCGATTATTGAGCGCGACGGTGATCGAAGGCTTGAGGTTCGATACACGCTTAGAGAGGGATAGCTGGGTTGTGGTGGTCATGCATGAATCATAGTCGATTCCGGGCAGCTCCGGACTACTTTGCGTTCAATTCTTGGAGCAATCGAGCGGTCAGGAGTTCGACTTTTTTGACCTCGCGTGTGATCGCGATGCGTTGCATCTCCATCCAGAACCAGATCTTCATGAAGCTGATCATGAACATCCCCAGCAGGAATCCGAAGCCATAGGCCAGCAGATCTTTGGTCTCCTGAGAGCCAAAGAACCGGAAGGCGCACCAGATGGAGACCCCCATGACGATGAGCGAGACCACGACCATCGTGCCGGTGATCAGCCAGTTTCGGCTGCGGAATGTTGAAAGCACCAGCTGATCGATCCGAAGCCCATCGTCGGGGCCTCCGATCATTTCGGCGTCTTGGCTGCTCAGTGCGTTGCGGATTTGGTCGTCGAGATTTTTCATGATGTGCTCCTTTCGAGCGTTCTTTCAAGGATTGGTTTGAGCTGCGACCGGGCCCTGACGAGCCGGGTCTTGGCGGTTCCGGGTGGGATTCTGAGCACCACTGCGATCTGATCGATCGTGCAGTTGTCCATGTAGAACAAGTACACGACCTCCCTGAGTCTGGGGTCCAGATGCCCGATCGCGGTTCGAATGACATGGGCGTTGTCGGGCGTTGGTTCGGGGGTGTTCTGCGGATTCTCATGGAGCCGGCTCGTGAGCGAACGGTCTTTGGTTCGCTGCTTGATCCAGTCTGCGGCTTTGAACTGGACAATCCGATACGCCCACCCTCCAAAGTGCGAGGGGTCACGCAATGACCGGAGGCCTTTGGCGATTCCGATCCACGATTCCTGCAGTACCTCGCGGGTCCCGTCGTGGTCCCCGGTGAGGCGATACGCACGATGGGTCAGCCTTGGTGTCCACATCTCGACGAGCTGAGAAAGGGCGTCCTTGCTCCCGCTCTGGGCGTCGAGGACGAGGTATTCACTCAAAATTGCATTCTGGGTGTGGGTCATCTCAAGAGATATTGTCCACGATCAGGATCACTTGGTTTTTGGTTCTCAGCGAAATCTGAATAATTCAACGATTTCAGCCCAAAAACAGTCGTTCAACGGGTCATCTGAGCTCAGAATTTGGACATCTGGGCCCAAGTGTCTATCATTCCTCGAAGCCGCATTGAGCAGCTCACAATCTGGTTTGGCGGACGGTGGAGTGATGCCAGTTGCACCACACCCTGTTACGCGACGGAAGGACATGAAACCATGCCATTGACCTCTGAAGAAACATCACAAATCGTCAAAGACTTCGGCCGCAAGGACGGGGACACCGGTTGCCCAGAAGTGCAGGTCGCTCTTTTGACCGCCCGCATCAAGCAGGTCGCAACCCACCTGCGTGACAACAAGCAGGACATGCACAACCGCCGCGGCCTCGTCATGATGGTCGCCAAGCGCAACCGCTTGCTCCGCTACTTGGCCCGCACGAACCGCGATTCGTACCTCGACACGATCAAGCGTCTCGGCCTCCGCAAGTAAAAGAACCACGACCCGTGTGTTGGAAACAACACGCGGGTTTTTGTTGTTAGATAACGAACCCCTGTTCAAAGAGCGGCAGTCGGCGATAGACACCCGCCTAGGCTTGAAAGCAAGCTGCGAGTGTCATTCGCCTTCTGCCTCTTGAGATGCGAGGGCAGGGTTCATAAAGACGGGAACCGATCAAGGCGCCGTGCGCGAGATCGTTCCACACAACCCGGGCACCTCGCGTCCGAATCACCCATAAAGGGGTACTGATATGTCAAATAAAGTAGTCACCGTCGAAAAAGAAATCGGCGGCCGCATGATGCGGATCGAAACAGGCCGGGTCGCAAAGCTCGCAACCTCAGCACTTCTCATTTCTTACGCAGACACAACAGTCATGTGTACCGCGATGCGGGCAACCCCGCGTCCGGGTCTCGACTTCTTCCCAATGCAAGTCGATTACCGCGAAAAACTCTCCGCAGGCGGCAAGTTCCCAGGCGGCTTCCGCAAGCGTGAAGGCGCTCCGAACGAAAAAGAAGTCCTCACCATGCGGATGATCGACCGTCCGATCCGCCCGCTCTTCCCTGACGGCTTCATCGAAGAAGTCCAGATGCAGTGCTGGGTCATGAGCCACGATGGCGAGAACGACGCCGATGTGCTTGCAGGCACGGGTGCCGCAGCCGCTCTCTCGATCTCAGACTGCCCATTCGAAGGCCCACTCGCAACCATCCGCGTTGCACGCATCTTCACCGATGACGGCGCCCAGTTCATCATCAACCCAACAGTCTCCCAGCTCGACTTCTCCGACATGGACATCGTCCTCGCCGGTCACAAGGACGGCATCAATATGATCGAAGTCGGTGCGGCTGAAGTTCCAGACGAAGATGTCCACGCCGCGATTGCTTACGGCTACGAGAACGGCATCAAGCCGATCCTTGAACTCATCGAAGAACTCGTCGAGAAGTGCGGCAAGGAAGTCCGCATGGGCGACCACATGAATGTCATCCCGGATGACATCATGGCTAAGGTCACCAAAATAGCAGAGAAGGACCTCACCAAGGCCCGCCAGATCAAGTCCAAGCACGAACGCGGCGATAAGGTCGGTGAAATCAAGAAAGCCATGATGGAGCAGTTCGCCATCAATGACTCAGGCACTCCTGGCGAGTGGGAAGCCACAAAGGCAGCCAATCGCCACGCATCGGAAGCTTTCCGAAAGCTCGAGAAGAAGATCACTCGCAAGCTCATCGTTGAGAAGGGCATCCGTGCAGACGGCCGGGGCCAAACCGAGATCCGCCCGCTCGACATGCAGGTCGCTCAGTTCCCGCGCACCCACGGATCGGCGTTCTTCCAGCGGGGAGAAACCCAGTCACTTGTCTCCTGTACCCTCGGAACCGGCCGCGACGAGCAGATCGTTGACGGCTTGCTCCCAGAGTACTCCAAGAAGTTCTACCTCCACTACAACTTCCCGCCGTTCTCGGTTGGTGAAGCCGGGCGGATCATGGGCCCGGGCCGTCGTGAACTTGGTCACGGTGCACTCGCTGAGCGTTCATTGCTTGGTGTGCTCCCATCACCAGAAGAGTTCGCCTACACCATCCGTCTCGTTTCGGACATCACCGAATCCAACGGCTCATCGTCGATGGCATCGGTCACCGGCGGCTGTCTTGCACTCATGGACGCGGGCGTTCCTATCACCAACACTTGTGCGGGCATCACCGTCGGCCGGTTTGCTGACGAGAACGACGAGAACGAAGTCCTCGTCACCGACATCATCGGCGAAGAAGATTTCTTTGGCGACATGGACTTCAAAGTCTCGGGTACCAAAGACGGCATCACCGGCATCCAGCTCGATCTCAAAGCTCGCGGCCTGACCCTCGACCAGATCGAAGTAATCTTTGCACAAGCACGCGAAGGGTACATGGACATCATCGGTCAGATGGAGAAAGTCATCGAAGCACCACGCGGCGAGACCTCCAAGTACGCTCCGCGTCTGCTCCAGCTCAAGATCGACCCAGAGAAGATCGGCAAGCTCATTGGTCCTGGTGGCAAGACCATCCGCGCCCTGCAGGACAAGTACTCTGTCAACATCGATGTCGAAGACGATGGCAGCGTGATCGTTTCGTCGTCCAACGCGATGAATGTCGAGAAGGCTGAAGCCGAGATCTCAGCGCTCTGCGAAGATGTCAAGGCCGGCACCATCTACGACGGTAAGGTTGTCTCGACCAAGGATTTCGGTGCGTTCATCGAGATCGCTCCAGGGACCGACGGCATGTGCCACATCTCAGAACTCGCCGACGGTTATGTCGAATCCGTCGCCGATGTCGTCAAGGTCGGCGACGATGTTAAGGTCAAGGTCCTCCTCGTCGATGACCAAGGTCGCATCAAACTCTCGATCAAGCAAGCCGACCCAAACTGGGAAGAAAAGGCCAAGGCTGCCAAGGAAGAGCGTGCATCAAGAGGCGACTCAGATGACTCAGGTGATGAAGGCGAGGGTGAACGCAAGCCTCGTCGCCGTCGCCGCAGCCGTCGGACTGAAGGTTCTTCCGCCGAATAAGAGCCAATTGGCTTCAAAATATAAGTAGTTACCCCCAAATAAGTCCGGGACTTGTTTGGGGGTATTTGACGCGCTGGCAAAGTCTGGTATGCTATCTCTATGCATAGGGGCTTCTTGTGGTCTTTGTGTGATCCGATGTTACGATCCTGGTCTTGTGGGCTTTTCGTGTATGTCGGCGTAGGAGACCGGGCCGGTTGGCTTGGTGATTGACATGGGTGATGAAAGCAGTGAACTCGTTGATATCCAGGGGTCTGTGAAGTGGTTTGATCCGCGCAAGGGTTTCGGCTTTATCGTCGGCCCTGACGAGCAAGATATCTTTGTTCACTACACAGTAATCGAGGGCGAAGGCTTCCGGGTTTTGGCCGATGGATCACCGGTAACCTACAGCGCCGAGAACGGTGATAAAGGCTGGCGTGCCACTAAGGTTGTCGCACTGGAAGTTCCTGAATCAACAGGGTCCGACTCTGAATCTGATTCCGAAGCAGAGGTTGTTGTGCCCAAGCGGACCTACACAAGAACACCACGCCGGTAAGGCAAAATTCAAGCTTCGTAGTTTACACCATAACTGAATGCGCGGGTTCTATGCTCTTGCGATGGTTTCTTGAGTTCACTGAGTACAGGGCATGATGATACTGATCTGGATATTGCTCGGGTGTGCGATTGGCGCATTGGTCGCGGCGATGGTTGCGCGGGTTGCGGTAACCCGAGCCGCGGCTCGGGCGCGGGTCTCCCAAAAACGAGCGAGGACCGCCGAGCGGCTTGCCGAGATCGGATCGATGACCTCGGGGCTCGCCCATGAGATCAAGAACCCGCTCTCGACCATCGGGCTCAATGCCCAGTTGCTCGGGGAAGCAATCGAGGATCTCTCAATCGATGAGCAAGAAAAAGGTCGGATGAGCCGGCGGGTTGGGGCGCTCCGTGGAGAGACCGATCGGCTCCGCGGGATTCTCGAGGATTTTATGGAATACGCCGGGGAGTTACATCTCGATAAACGCCCCTCAGATCTCAACGGGATCATCGAGCAACTCGGGGATTTTTTCCATGTCCAAGCCCAGTCCAGCGGGGTCCAGATCCGTCTGGACCCAGCCCCGTGGCCGGTGGTTCTGGAGATCGACTCTAATCACATCAAGCAGGCGATCCTTAATCTGATGATCAACGCGGTCAATGCGATGAAAGACGCAGAGGGCAATGGCAAGGAGTTGATCCTCCGGGTTGCTGGGGACTCAGAATCCGGGGCGTCGATCCATGTGACAGACACCGGCCCGGGCATTTCGGCAGAGGACCAGGACCGGATCTTCCATCCGTATTTCACCACGCGGGCCTCGGGGACCGGGCTCGGGCTGCCCACAGCTCGCCGGATCGCCGAAGCACACGGCGGATCGCTCGAGCTCCACTCCGAGCCCGGGAAGGGCTCTGCTTTTTCGATCGTGCTGCCCGCGGCCCAAGATCACACGATCTAGACCGATCTTGGTCGCTCTGACCGGGCATCGACGATACACTCTTTGGACGGACCAGCACCACGAAGGACCCGTAAAGGAACCAGTTATGAAGATCGCATATTCGACGGCCGTGTGCCCGGGATGGACTCTGGATCAGGCGATTGAAACCGCTTCGGATCTCGGATTTTTAGGGCTTGAGATGCGATCCTTCTTAGAGCCAGATTCAGCGATGATGTGCGATCCGATGCGGCTCGACCCCAGCGATGTCCGCGCCAAGTTCGACCGTGCGGGCGTGACACCCGTTGGTCTTGCGACCGGCGTTCGGTTCGACAAACCGATCTTCCCGCCTGTCATCGGGCATGTGTTTGTCAACGAAGAAGAAGGCGTCGAGGACGCCAAGCAGTTCGTGGACTTCGCGTGCAAATCGGGTATCAACTATGTCCGTGTTTACGGCTACCAGCTCCCGCATGTCGAGCCACGCGCCTGGGGTATCCGCCGAGTCGGAGAACGCCTGCAACTGGCGGCACAAACCGCACGCAACACCGAGACACGCCTGCTCATCGAAAACGGCGGGTCGTTTGCTCGCGCCAGTGATCTGCTCGAACTGATCGAGGCCTACCCGAACCAGTGGCTCGGTATATGCTACAACATCAAGGCCGCCAAGCTCGCAGGCGATTGCCCGGTTGAAGGTGTCAAGCTCCTCAAAGATCATTTGCATTGCGTCAAGCTTACGGATGTGGACCGCGAGCACAATCCGGTTCTGCTCGGTGATGGTGTCATGCCCTGCCGGCAAGTCGTGGGGGCGCTCGACGAGATGGGCTTCGGCGGCTGGATCGTGTACAAATACCCGAAACTCTGGGTGCACGAAGACGGCCGCGACCCACGCGAGGTGCTTCGCCACGCGAGCGACACGCTCTACGAGTGGATCCAGGCCGATGAGTCGGCGTGTGATTCGGGCTGCGGCTGTGCATCGGCTAGCGCGTAAGACTCGCGGTGGATGAATCGCAATCAAACCAACTGATCAAACGGGCAATCTCGTCCGGGTTTGCACTCGCTGGTATCGCGGGTGTTGAGCCATCCGCGTTTGGTGAAGAACTCTCCGACTGGTTATCCGAACACAAGCACGGCGAGATGGCGTGGCTCGATCGCAACACCGAACTCCGACAGAACCCGGGCCAGCTCATCGAAGATGCACGATCGGTGCTGATGGTTGCGGATCTGTATACGAGCCGGGCGGACAATGTGGACACGCCGCTCAACAAAGGCCAAGGGCGGATCGCCCGCTACGCGCGGGGCAAGGACTACCACAAGGTCATGAAGAAACGGTTGATGGCTCTGGCTGATCAGCTCCGCCAGGATCATCCCGAGGCGGAATTCAAGGTCTTTGTGGACACCGCCCCGGTGCTCGAGCGAGAGCTCGCCCAGCGGGCCGGGCTCGGATGGACTGGCAAGCACACGCTGCTGATCCATCCGCAGGCCGGGTCGTACATGCTGCTCGGTGGGATCGTGACCACGCTTGTCTTTGAACCTCCAAAGTCGCAGCGGGTGGAAGCGGATCATTGTGGATCATGCACACGCTGCATTGACTCGTGCCCTACCGATGCGATCACGCCATATTCGGTTGATGCCCGCAGGTGTATTTCATATCTGACCATCGAACTCCGGACAGAAATCGAGCCAACGCTGGCGTCCAAGATCGGCGATTGGATCTATGGCTGTGATATCTGCCAAGAAGTCTGCCCGCACAACTCGCTGAGAGATGATGCCGCGGCTGCCAATCCTGTGTACGACTCTTCACGCGATCGTTTTGATCTGCTCGAAGTTCTTGGGTGGACCGAAGATGATCGAAGGGGCGCGTTCACTGGTTCAGCCATGAAACGCGCCAAGCTCGACATGATGCACCGAAACGCACGAATCGTGGCTGCCAATCAGGGGCTCACACCTGGATCGTAGATTCGTGCTTGCCCTTGAGCATGAACGCCCCGCACACGACAACAACCATCCCCGGCCCAAGCCAGATCGATTGCCGCTCGATAAACCCCATCCAGAACATCGGCATCGCGACCCCCATCGCGAGCCACATCATCCATCGCTGGAGCGGCACATCGGTCGAGTGCGATCGGATGACGCGGTAGAGCATGTAGCTCGGGAAGACGAGCCCGTAGAAAGTCAGGAAGCAGCGGTAGACGATCTCGCCCGCCGAGAGTTCGGCGTGTCCCGCGAGATTGGGCACCGCGAATCCAGCAAGCCCTGAAACTAGCGCAACCAAGAACATCGCCCGCTGTCCGAGCATCGGGCGCGGGGAAAGTGAACGCATCCGGTCAAGATGGACGCGGACGGTGAAGATCCATTGGCACAAGATATGAACAAGAATCCCCGCCGCCAGCCAGGGCGTTGTGATGGCGAGCAGTGAGCCGTCGTCGCGCATCCCGCTCACGATGACCCCCGCGTAGCGAGTTGTCAGCACAATCATCAATGCGAAGAACACACAGAACCCGATGGTGAATCCGAGCCGCCCTGATCTTTGAGTCGTCAAGTTCTGGCGGGCGTGGTGGAAGGTGATGTCGAGGTATGGGCACAGCAGGAATCCAAATATCGAAACCGGGATAAACCACTCAACCCCCGCAGAGGCTCGTGGGGCTTCGATAAGTGCATCAATAGATGGCTGCACATCGGGTTTGACGAAGAGCGCGATCAGTACTGCTGCGCTGACAATCCAGAGCAGCGCCGCCAGTTGCGGGGCTTTGCCATCTCGGATGATCCGTCCAGACGAGAATATAAAGGCTATTGCAATAGCCCCAGCGCCAAACAGATACTCATCAGGCATCGGGAGTGCATCTTTGAGGAAAGAGAAGATCCAGAAGATCCAGAAAACATGGAACCCGATCGTGATCGCCGAGAACCACCACAGCGCGGTCGGGTGTCGATCTACGAAACTGACGGAACTCTCTCGCGACTTGAGCACCCAGCCCATCGCTGCGGCGCCGAGCACATTGGGGATTGCGAAGGCTGCAAAGCCCGGCCAGCCAAAGTCACGCAGGAGTAGGACCGGGAAAAACATCCCGATGCACCAGGTCCAAGAGCATCCGAGGTAGGCGCCCCAGAGGATCGGGTTGGTGGTAGATGGGTTGCTTCCGATTGGCGATTGCTCGCTCATGCCTTCTTGGTTCCGCGGAGTTTTTTGGCTTTGTGTTGGGACTTGGGCGTCACATGGAAAGTGGCGGTGCATCGCCCGACGCGTTTGGGTTTGCTGGGCTTGGTGTTGGGGTCATCCACCTCGTCGGCCATTTTTTTCTTGCTCAGTGGCACCAGCACCTGAACGATGTCCATCCGCACGGAAATGTTAAACTCGCCGCCCGCTGCAACAAGAGCATGAAGGTCATCGAGCGGGGTCATGCGGTATTCCGCCGGGCCATGGCACGGGCGCAGGAACTTGTATTCAAGATGCTTGCAGACCACGGTGTACTCGCCGCCGCACACGGAGAAAACATAGTTGCCACCAGCGATCTCAGAGTTGCCCAAGAGAGCGGCCCCCGCCATTGCGCTGTACCAGTTTTTGTTAAACCGGCGGAACGGGAGCGTTGCGCGGTAGGTGTTCTCATCGGTCGACATCGTGATGCCAGAGCGGAATGCGTATGGGAGCCAGATCATCGAGCAGACACGGTTCCAGAAGTTGTTCCGCATCGAGAGCTTCTCAAAGAACGCCTCGGCCCGCTCAAAGAAAGTCTTTTTGACCTTTTTAGGCTTCTTCGCTGGTTCAGTTTCAGGAGCTGCCGGCTCGGTCGCCGTCTCGGTTGATTCAGCAACATCCGCAGGCGGCGTAGTCGCGTCCGGGGCAGAATCCGAGATGGGGTGGGTCGTGTCTGTGGTCATGTGGCTCGGTAGATTATAGATCGAAAAAACCGATCCGGATGGGTCAGATCTTCTCTTCGACCAGTTCGTACCAGCCATCTTCCGTGCTCTTGACCTTATAAAGCGGGTTGCCCGGCTCGTGGTCAAGCAGCAGGGTCCAGTCCAGTTCAGCAGCATCGGCAAGGAACCAGTTCTTGGTCACCATCGATGTGAACGGCTCAACATCGTACGCCAGCGAGTACGCCTGCCCGATGTGGTAATGCGTAGGAATGACATCCGGCGTGAAGACGATGACTCGTCCATCGGTGTCCTCAAACTGAATCGCCTGCTGACCCCAGGTATGGCCGGGCACAAGGAATGTACGGATGCCCGGGAGCACCTCGCTCATCCGTTCCTGGATCGGGGCTTTGGGAAGCTCGCCCTTCGATGGTTTGCGGTTCTGCGGGAAGGCGCGGGGGGAATCAATCAGTCGCAGCCGAGGACGCCCGTCATTGAGCGGCATCCGGTCGTCCTCAAACGGAAGGATGTGGTCGCGGTAGTAGGTCCTGGTCATCACCGAATCGTTGTTGCGTGCATCAACCCATTCGCGGCGTTGAACGATCAGCTCCGCGTTGGGGAAGGTGAACTTCACATCGTCGTGATCGCCCGAAGCAGCCCCGGGCTTGGTCGCGGTCCAGTCCGCTTCTTCCCCATCCCGGCATCGACGGGTCAGGCCGCCCGCGTGGTCGAAGTGGAGGTGCGACACAATCGTCGCCTCGATGTCCGCCGGATCAACACCCGCGGCGATGACCTCAGATTCCACCGTCCGACCATCAAGCCCGAAGATGGACGCCATCTTGTCATCGAGTTTGTCCCCCGTGCCGGCTTCGATCAGGTAGCGGTGGACCTTGCCCGTGATGGGGTCCGGCTTCTCGGATTCGAGCAGAACACAGTTGTGCATCAGCTCGATCCGGTTCTTGTCGTCGGTCTCGATTGATTTCGACCAGACGACGCGTGGGATGACCCCAAACATGCCGCCGCCGTCGAGTAGGAATCGTGAAGCCCGCAGGATTGTCCATTTGTATCGCATAGTCGGGAAGGATACGCAGGGCAGCGATTAAAGCTATGATTCTGGAGTAATTCGGAGGTTGAAACATCGGGACTTTGATTAATATCGAGTCCCTATTTGGAGTTTAGATGAATCTTTCAATATCCAGCGTATCCCTCATCTCAGCCTCGTTTTTGCTGGTTGGGTGTGATTCGAAAGAACAGAAGCAGAAAGCCGCCGATCAGGTGGCGGCCGATGAGTTTGCTGAGTTCAGCAAGCAGAATACAGAGCGAATCGCTGAGCATATAGAAGCCGAGGGGAGTTATCTTCCAGACTCCACTGACTCGATTGATCAGTATGTTGAACTGGTTGAAAGAACATCCGATGAAGTCTCGCCCGAGCTTGCAGCACAGCTCAAATCACAGGCTGAGGTACTGAAGGAGATTCAGGGGTTGATTGATCCCTATCTTGAGCTCAATAACAAGCTACAACTTCTCGGAGGCATGGATGCGGCAACATTGGCATCCGTTGAGGACCTTGACAATCGTATCTCGATCATCCAGCAACTCGCGATCATGAACGATCAGATCGATAGCCGCTACCCTGAGTTGTTCATGCAAATAACAGGGTCAGATTCTCCCGAGGGAGACCGCCAACTCGCAATGGCCAAAGAAATCCGCCAAGCAGACCGTGATGCCTACCCGCACATGATGCAGAGCCTTCAGATTGTTAGAAAGTACTGGGACACCTCGGGCAACGCCGACGATGGCCTCTTCTACTTCGGGAATGATGTTCCAGAAGATGTGATTCTACGCTACAACCAGCACCTCAGCGCGGTTGAAGCGATCGGTGAGAGGCAACTTGAAATCCAGAAAAAGTATTATACTGAGCCGTAATTGTCAATTGGAGCGGGTCCTATTTGAACCTTTCCTTTTCGCCCATCATGTGACACAAATAATAAAGCCGCGATAGATGGAGCCGGCACCGGTGAGAATCTATGTAGCCCAAAAAGTGGCCATCCGTAGCGCATGAGTTACCGTTGGTCTGGTCAAAAATATTTTCATCATTAGGATAGTGGTTCTGGTTGTGAATTTGATCCGATTATGCGATACTTACATGAACTCGGGAGACAAGACAGATGGAGATACAAGCAGATGTAGTCATTGTGGGAGGTGGTCCAGCGGGCTCTACTACTGGGTGTTTGCTCAAGAAGTACATGCCTGAGTTGAATGTGTTGATTCTCGAAAAAGCAAAGTTTCCCAGAGACCATGTTGGCGAAAGCCAGCTCCCGATGATCGGGCGCGTTTTGAAGGAGATGGGCTGCTGGGAAAAATGTGAGCAGGCAGATTTCCCGATCAAAGTAGGCGCAACCTACCGATGGGGGAACTCGGATGAGTTATGGGATTTCAACTTTGTTGACCCTAATGCAGTCGAATCTCTGGCAAGGCCGGGAAGCTATGAGGGGCCCAGAGTCTCTACGGCGTGGCAGGTAGACCGGGCAAAGTACGATGAGATCCTGCTCGACCACGCCCAAGAATGCGGCTGCGAGGTGCGCCAGCAGACCCAGGTGATTTCAACTGTGCTGGACGATCAGAATCCAGACTCGATCGATCATCTGGTGGTCCGCGACGATTCCGGTGACGAATATGCTGTGAAAGGCCGACACTATGTAGATGCCTCGGGTGGGATTGGTGTGCTCCGTAAAGCATTAAACATCAAGGTTGATTCTCCGGCGGCATTGAAAAATGTAGCATTCTGGGATTACTGGGAGAACGCCGAGTGGGCGGTCAAGATTGGTGTGGGAGGCACACGCGTTCAAGTGCTCTCGATCGGCGCTGGTTGGTTGTGGTTCATCCCACTTGGGCCCACCCGGACGAGCATCGGGTTTGTATGTCCTGCTTCGTTCTATGCCAAAGCTGGGAAGTCGCAAGAAGAGCTGTACCAATGGGCAATTGAGCAAGAACCCAGGGTTCGGGAGCTGACCAAGAACGCAACACAGCGGGGCGATGTCGAAGGCACCAAGGACTGGTCCTTCTTGGCAGACCGTCTTGCAGGCGAGAACTGGTTGCTCGCCGGAGAGAGCGCGGGGTTTGCGGACCCAATCCTCGCTGGAGGGATGATGCTGACCCAGACCGGTGCTCGCCATGCGGCCTACACGATTCTTGAGCTCGAACGCGGCGAACATGATTCAAAGTGGCTCAAGGAACACTACGACCAAACACAGAAAAGAAGAATAAGCCAACATATTCGCTTTGCAGATTTCTGGTACGCAGGCAACGGCCAGTTCACGGATCTCGAAGAGCACTCATCGATCATCGCGAAGGAAGCCGGGATTGATATGGATCCCAAAGAAGCATTCCAATGGCTCTCGACTGGTGGATTTGCCGACGATGCACAGGGGGCGCTTGGTATCGGTGGTGTGGATCTTGGTGGGGTCAAAGCCCTCGCCGCTAGATTCGGTGGGTCAGAGCAACTCGGATGGGAACTGAGCAGATTCAACAGCTTCAAGCTCAATATGGACGGCGCTACAAAGAGTGCTACGCCGTACTTGGACGCCGGAAAGATTGTCCCAGCGATGACCTTTGAGCGAGACGGGAAGCAACTCCCAAACTACGGGCTCAACAGCGTCATGCTTCAGATTCTCAACAAGCAATCCGAGCTCGAAGAAATCATGGAGATGGTCCAGAAGTTCTGCGCCAAAACCTTTGGGAAGGACGCGGCTCTCCATGAGATGGTGTGCTATCAGGTATTGGAGTCCTTTCTCATTGACGGGTGGGTCAAAGGATTCACAAATGTTCTCCGGCCATTGCGGGAGTTCTCAAGTTCAGCCGTGAGCGGGAACTTTTTGCCTAATCAAGACGAACTGACCGAACGCATCGAAACCAAAACAGATGAAACATAAAAAACACCACGCTGGTGCGTGGTGCTGGTGTGATCTGAAACTCAGTTATATTTGAGGCGGGGGCTTTAGAGCCCGTCTTTCTCGCCCATCATGCGGAACATATCCACGCACCGATTCGCGTAGCCCGCTTCGTTGTCGTACCACGAGACGATCTTGAAGAAGTGCTCGTTGAGCTCGATGCATGCGCCCGCGTCGTAGATCGATGAGTGTGGATCGCCGATGAAATCTGACGACGCGACATCTTCCTCGGTGTACCCCAGAACGCCCTTCATCGGGCCTTCAGCGGCGGCCTTCATGGCGGCGTTGATTTCCTTGAGGTTCGTTGCCTTCTCTGTACGGAAGGTCAGGTCAACGGCAGAGACATCCGCGGTCGGAACGCGGAACGCCATGCCGGTGAGCTTACCGACAGTGTCGGGGAGGCACAGCCCCACAGCCTTCGCGGCCCCGGTGCTCGATGGGATGATATTCTGGTATGCGTTCCGCCCTCCACGCCAGTCCTTCTTGGACGGGCCGTCTTGGGTTGGCTGTGTCGCGGTCGCCGCGTGGACAGTGGTCATAAGCCCTTCGACGAGCCCGAAGTTGTCCATGATGACTTTCGTGATCGGCGCCAGGCAGTTGGTGGTGCAGCTCGCGTTGGAGATGATCGTATCGGTTTCCGGGTTGTACTTGCCGCAGTTGACGCGGTGGACATAGGTGGGGACGGTGTCGGGGGTCTTTGTTGGAGCGGAGATCATGACCCGCTTGGAGCCGTTGTTGTCGATGTGCTTCTGGGCATCCTCACGAGTGGTGAAGAACCCGGTGGCTTCGAGGACATAATCCACGCCCATATCGCCCCACGCAAGGTTGGACGGATCACGCTCGGCCATGGTCTTGGTGACATGCCCGTTGACCGTGATGGTGTCATCAGTCGCAGAGATTTCCGCGGGCTTGCCATCGATCAGGAAACGGCCATGCATCGTGTCGTATTTGAGCAGGTATGCAAGGTTGTCCGCTGGGACGAGGTCATTGATCGCAACGACCTCGATGCCTGGAGTGTTTGCGGCGATGCGATAAACAAGGCGTCCGATCCGTCCGAACCCGTTAATTCCGATTTTGATGCCCATTCGTGGCTCCATTCAAGGGTGTATCCAAGGGGAATTTCCCTTGGCTGTTCTGCTCGGCGATTCTAGGTCACCCCCCGCCTCCCAGCCACTATCTCTCAAACAACCGTTGAGAATGCCCGCTCATTGCGAATCTGCCCGCCCACCATGGTCATGACGGACCGGGTGCTCATTGTCCATCCAAGGAACGGCGTGTTCTGGCTTTTGCCCACGAGATCGGTTTTTTCGAGTGTCCACTGGCAATCCGGATCGATCAGGGTCAGGTCCGCTGGGCCTCCGACGGCGATGGAGCCCAGCCCCAGTGTGTCGAGGCCGCAGAGCTTGGCGGGGTTGATTGTGAGGAGCTCGATGAACTTTGGCCAGTCGATGACCCCGGTCTCGACCAAGGCCTTGTGGTAGAGCCCTAGGGCGGATTCAAGCCCGATGATCCCGAACGGGGCACCGGCCATTGTGTCGCGTTTCTCGTCGTTGGTGTGTGGGGCGTGGTCGGTCGCGAGGATGGTGATGATTCCGTCGGCGATGCCCTGCTTGAGGGCATCGATGTCGGCCTGTTCGCGGAGCGGGGGATTCATCTTGGCCATGGTGCCATGCGTCTCGATCGCTTCGTGGGTGAGCAGCAAGTGGTGGGGGGATGCCTCGCAGGTGACCGGGATGCCTTCCCTTTGCGCCCTTGCGACGATCTCGACAGAGTCCCCCGAAGACATGTGCTGGATGTGGTAGCTGCACCCGATCGCTTTGTTTAAACGGATGTCCCGCTCGATGATGATCTCTTCCGCTTCGCGTGGCCACCCCTTATGCCCCAGCTTGGCCGAGACGGTTCCTGCGTGCATCACCGCATCGTTGGTGAGCGTCAACTCCTGACAGTGCTGCATAAAGCACTTACCAGTCGCCTTGACGGCTTGCAATACTGATTTCATCATCGACGCCGATTCAACCACATCCCCGTCGTCAGAATACGCGACAGCCCCGGCATCAAGGCACAGCCCGATCTCTGCAAGCCGTTCGCCTTTGCGTCCTTTGGTCGCCGCCGCAACACTAAACACCCGGCAGTGTCCGGCCTGCTGCGATCGCGATCGAACGAACTCCACCATTTCCGGAGAGTCCAGCGCGGGCGAAGTGTTGGGCATGCAGCACACTGTCGTAAACCCACCAGCAACTGCGGCTCTGGTTCCCGACTCAATATCTTCTTTGTGCACCTGCCCCGGCTCGCGGAGGTGGACATGGGGATCAATTAACCCCGGAGCGAGGATCATCCCCTCCGCCTCGACGATCTTGTCATACGCCGTAGCATCCAGATCCGAATCGATGGCTTTAATCAATCCCCCTTCAACACCGACATCGGCAACCCGATCCATCCCAGAAGCAGGATCAATCACACGCGCGGCTCGGACCAAGACGGAATGGGGCTGTGTCTCTGTAACCATGCACAACGATAGGTGCGATCAACCCGATTGATATGGAGTTAAGGGTGATGCAGCTTCGTCAATCACCCGCCGCACTGTTTCATTTATCAATCCCCCGCATTCCGGGCATTCCGGGTCCGGGGCGCCTTCCAGCAGATAGCCACAATATTGGCATACCGGCACCCCGCACTCGAGCAGTTCGAGCCTGAGGTGCTTGGCGAGGTGCCTATTGAGCATCCAGAGGGGGATCAATGATGCCCCGAGCATGACCGGGAACATCAGAATCAGATTGATCACGACCTCGCTGATCGGGAGCCCGAGCCCGAAAGCCGTCTTTCGGAGAACAACAGTTGCAATGAGTGACGATGCGATCGCGACCAGCACCGCAAGAATCCAGGGCCATCGTCCTACAATCTTCCAGCCCGCCCGCCGAGTAGCCTGAGAGGCGAGTTCTTTCGAAGGGAAGAGATCCTGCTCAGGCAGCGCCTGCACTTTGAGCCAGTTTGACCGGCGTGGCCGATTCTTGGATGGTTGAACAGGCATTTATGAATGATAGAGCAGCAGTGATGGGGTGGAGCGGTAGGGGAATGGTCTGGGGAGCCGATCGCGGCTATGCTTCACACCGGCCGAGATATTGGCCATTTCCGGGGTGTAGCGCAGTTTGGTTAGCGCATCTGACTGGGGGTCAGAAGGTCGGAGGTTCAAATCCTCTCACCCCGATTTGAAACGGAAGTTCTTGCATTGCAAAGGCTTCCGTTTTTAAGTTCAAACGGCGAATGTGAGAACCAATTTTACACGGGGTTTCGACTCCAGCGATTGGTATGTTGTAACCGGGCTGCTTGGGTGTATAGACACTCAGGAAAAGCCCTCAAAGCACCCCTTAGCTTACCTCCATGTCCAGTAGTGCGTGCAAACTATTCTTTAAACTTTTGTGGCACCAGCTTCAATCTCGAAGATACTTTGGGTAACTCTAGATCCCACTACTACAGCTACACAGCACGGGTGACTTGAGCTTTGAAGATAAAATCCTTGAGGAGGCTTGTTCATGATTCGTTTCACTACAGCGTTCGCAGCACTATCGCTCGTGGTCAATACTGCAACCGCAAACATCGTTGAGAATGGCGACTTTGAGGATCTATCCTTGGCGGGTATCAGTTCTGATTATGTCCATACACCCGGCGGGAATGCCATCGAGGGATCGTGGTGGGTGAATCCATGGGATTCAGGTGGGCCATGGGATAGCTCTCAGCACACACCCGGCGGCGTTGCAGCTATGAATGTAAATGGGGACGACTCCAGCCAGGCCGGCGTGAAGCAGGTGTGGTATCAAACGGTTACTGTGGTGGAGGGAGAAGAGTACGAGTTCTCCACTTGGGCATTGGGTACCGCCAGTGGGTTTTCTGGCTACTCACTCAAGTTCGCCTTCAACGGCGATCAAATCGGTGATGTTTTCTCGCCCTCAGAAGCAAGAACCTGGGAGCAGTTCTCTACAACATTTATCGCGACTTCTTCTTCAATCGAAATCAGTATCGTGAATGTCAGCGGCATAACTTTCCCTAATGACTTCATGCTCGATGACATTTCGCTTTCTCGTCAGGTTCCATCACCATCGACAGCGGCGTTGCTTGGACTGAGCGGGCTGCTGGTGTCCCGTCGTCGGCGCCAAGCAACTCATATCTGAGTTCGTCAACAAAAAGCCTGAGCTCGGTATAAAATAAGCCCGGTGTGTTTATGAGTCTTCGGAATCGCCATTCAGTTGCTCGCCACATCTTTTGCAGAACTCCGCGTCGGGATCGTGCCCCTGGGCCATGCACGATCGGCAGGATCGCGTGGTGATCCTTTCGTGAGCATACTTGCCGCTGCTGATCTCGGCGGTGAGGATGCCGGTGGGGATTATGATCAGGGAATATCCGACCAGCACAAGCGCAGCCGTGATGACTTTCCCCGCCGGGGTGATGGGGATGATGTCGCCGTAGCCTACGGTGGTCATGGTGATGACCGCCCAGTACATCGCGCTGGGCATGGACTCGAACGACTGATTCCCTGCATTGCTCTCGATCACATGCATCAGTGCACTTGCGATCAAAACCACGATCAGGACCGTGGTGATAAACACCCCGATCTTGTGCCGGCTTACAAGCAGGGCTTCTTTGAGTGCGGTCGCTTCCGAGAGGTACCGAGCGAGTTTGAAAATCCGGAAGATGCGCAGCAGCCGTAATGTGCGGACAACCAGCAGGTGCTCACCAGACGGAATGATGATCCCGATAAACGCGGGGAGGATCGAGAGCAGGTCGATGATGCCAAAGAAAGAAGTTGCGTACCGGAGAGGCCTGCGAACAACGATCAGCCGCATGATGTACTCGATCGAGAAGACGATGGTAAAGACCCACTCCACCCCAAGGAAGTAAGATTTATAAGGCTCACCTTGGGCGCTCTTGAGAGTGCTCAGCACGACAACCGCAACCGATAGGCAGATCGCGATGATGAGCCCGACATCGAACGCCTTGCCGGCTTTGGTATCGGCCTCGAAGATAATCTCGTGAAGCTTGTCTCGCCATGGAGCAACTTGGGGAGGCGGGTTCTCGTTCTCTGGCGTGGACATTAATGGCTCCCCTGATAACCGCGCAGGCAAGGAAGATTCAAGAGCGATTTCATACCTATTTATATATCGGCACAGAGCACCCATATCACTTGATCGACAGGCCAACATTATCAAAATCGACCCCCAGCTACCACAGCACGCGCTGCCAATCACCCCAGATTCGGATATCATCACCCGGTTCAAACCGGCCGGGAGATTGAATGAACGCAGCACACAAAGCACTCGATCAACTCAAAGAAGGCAACCGCAGGTTTGTCGCGGGCAAAGCCAATCAGCTCAACCAGACCCACAAGCTCATCGATAATCAGAAACCTTTCGCTATCGTGCTGGGGTGCTCGGATTCACGAGTGCCACCAGAAATCGTGTTTGACCAAGGCGCGGGCGACCTGTTCGTCATCCGTGTCGCTGGAAACATCGTCTCACCTGTCGAACTCGCAGGCGTGGAGTTTGCCGCGTCCAAGTTCGGGTCTAGATTGGTCATCGTCATGGGCCATTCAAAGTGCGGTGCGGTCCAAGCAACAGTTCAAGCGGCCCAGAGCGAAGACAAGCCGGAATTCTCCCCGGGCATGCAAACCATCGTCGATTTCATCGCAGGCTCGGTCGACACCGGGATCTCCGACGACCAGAGCGCGATCGTCGACCATGCGATCTGTGAGAATGTCAAAGAATCGGTTCTGCGGATCTCGAAAGACTCCCCGGTCGTCCAGCAACTCATGGCCGAGGACGGGATGATGGTCGTGGGGGCCAAGTATTCGATCGAGACCGGCGAGGTCGAGTTCTTCGAGTAGGCCCACAAAAAAACCACCCGTATCTCAGGTGGTTGTCATCGCAATCAATCAGACGATTTAGCGGCGGTAGGTGATGCGACCCTTGGTCAGGTCGTATGGCGAGATCTCTACGGTGACAGTGTCGCCTGGGAGGATCCGGATGTAGTGCTTGCGCATTTTGCCGGAGATGTACCCGATGATCTCGGTCTGCTGCTCGTTGGGGAGTCGGACCCTGAACATGGCGTTTGGGAGCGCTTCGGTGACGATCGCGTCCATTGTGATTTTGTCGTCTTGCTTAGCCATATTTCTTTCGGTCTCCGTTGACTCTATCGAGCCGTCATCGCGGGCTTCTGGGCTCAAAGGATACGCGTCCGGTGCGGTCCAGTCATTGAATTGGGGTATCAACCCCAAGATTTGGCCGCTTTCTGGATGTATTGGTTGATCAATCCGAGCCGTCACCAGTCCGCAGAGCATCCCTCGGGCACACCAAGAACAGGTCATTCAGGTTCGTCCCGGTCGGGCCCGTATGGATCGTGGCGTGGATCGAGTTCAGGAACGGGAGCGTGTCATGGTTATCGAGCGCCCTGCGAGCATCCAGCCGCCGAACAGACCCAGAAAGCATCTCGCAGGTGATCACAGCTCCAGCGGCGTCTGTCGGCCCGTCAACTCCATCGGTCGCCAGACCCAGAGTGACCCAATCAGATTGGTCAGACTCAGCAAGCTCAAGGGCACAGGCAAGCGTCATTTCCATGCATGGGCCTCCAACACCGGCGGTGCCGCTGGCATCGACAGTCGTTTCACCTGAAAATAGGCACGACACTGGATTAGATTCTTGGTACGCCCTGGTGAGGTCTCGCCCACGCTCAGATGAGTCTCCGCTGATCCCAGGTTTGCAGATCCCAACCCCATGCCCGCCAACAAACTCCTCGGCGGCTGCCAAAGCCGTTCGATGATTTCCGATGATCGTGTGCTCAACCGGATATCCCGGGTTCACCATCGGGCCAGAGGCGATCGTGTTCAGATCGTCATCAAGCACATCAGAAAGCACAGCCGCCTCGCAGTGACCGACCCGAACAAGGATATCGGCCAGCCCACCGCCCTTGAGGTTTTCGAGAGATCTACGGGCCTCGTTGAGTTCATGGATGCTCGCGCCGCCAGCGTTGAGGGTGTTTGTGGTTTCGATGATCTGATCAAGCGTGACGCCCGGCTTTGGGCTGCAGAGGTGGGCCGAACCGCCGCCTGAGACGCAGACGATGCAGTCATGCTCAGCGGGGATCAACCCTGCGTATTGAGCCAGAGCCTCGGTAGCGATCATATTGCGGGCTGTTGAGGCCGGGTGATCGACACCAAAGTACCGCAGTGCATCATGGGGTGCAGGGTCAGGAATCAAGGCCTCCGGCGTGAGTACAACACCGCCAGCAAACCGAGGTCCAAGCTCTTGAACGCACGCCATGGCCATCTTTGCCGACGCCTTGCCAAACCCGAGAACATGAGTCGGCGAATCAAACCGCGTGAAATCAACCGATTCCGAAACCAGCTTGCCCGGATCACACCGACTCAGAACATAAGTGGCAAACGCCCGGGTGAATCTTTGGACCTCAGGATCGAGCTTGGTTGAGAGATCTATAGGGCTCATGATCGAAGGGCGGCTTCCAATCGCTTGATCGATTGGTCGATGGTGCTCATCTCTTTGCAGAACGCGAAACGCACAAACCCCGCGCCGTGCTCCGGGTGCTCATAAAACGCGCTCGGCGGGATGGCCGCCACGCCCGCGTGCTCCGGGAGCCAGGTGCAGAGATCAATGTCGGTCTTAAGCCCGAGCCGCTCGCTCACGGCTTGGTGCTCGGCCATGATGAAGTACGCGCCCTGGGGCGTGTATACCTTGAACCCAAGCCCGCTCAATGCATCACCCAGGACGCTCCGGGTCTTGGTGTAGTGCGCCGAGATCCGATCGATTTCATCGCGTGCATTGTCGAGCAAAGCCGCTGCGCCCATTTGCATCGGTCCCGGGACTGAAAAGGTCAAAAACTGATGAGCCGCCCGGATTCCCGCCGAAAGCCCGGCAGGGGCGATCGCCCATCCAACCTTCCAGCCCGTGAGAGAAAAAGTCTTCCCAAGCGACGACATCACAACCGTCCGATCCCGCATCCCCTCGATGGTTGCGATGGAGCGGTGGGTGTTTCCATCAAAGGTCAATCGCTCATACACCTCGTCGGAGAACGCGAGGGCGTCGTGCTTTTTGCACAGATCCGCGATGAGGGTGAGCTGGGTATCGGTCATCACCATCCCGGTCGGATTGTGAGGCGTGTTGACAAGGATCGCGCGGGTTTTATCGCTGAACGCCGCCTTGAGATCCTCAGGGTCAAACGCAAACCCGCAATCGGTCGGCTTGATCGTCACAAACTTCGGAGTCGCCCCCGCCATCGCGACCGCTGCACGATACGAATCATAAAACGGCTCGAACAGGATCACCTCATCGCCCGGGTTGACGAGCCCCAGCAGCGTTGCCGCGATCGCTTCGGTGCAGCCGCTGGTGACCGTGATCTCGGTCGCTGGGTCGCATGGCAGGTCGTTGTAATCCACCGACCATCGGGCGATGGCTTCTCTGAGCACCGGGAGGCCCGCGAGCGGGGCGTACTGATTCACCCTGTCATCGATCGCTTGCTGGGCTGCCTTCTTGCCGAGATCGGGCCCGTCAAAGTCTGGGAATCCCTGAGCGAGATTCACGGCTTTGTGTTTATTGGCCAGCGCGGTCATCGTCGTGAAGATGGTGGTGCCGAAGGGCACAAATCGTTTTGCAGTCTGGGTCATAGACCAACGATAGTGCATCGCGGCGCGGTTCGCTGGGTTGACCCGATCACTCCTCAATCCCAAGCAGCCGGGCCGCCTCCCACGCGGCGTCAGACCAAGGGGCGTCGATGGTGATCTGGATCAGGATCTTCCGAGATTTGGCATCTTCCGCCGGCCCCGATCCAAGCCGTTTGAGGTACCCATCAAGCGACCGCTGTGCTTTGCTGGAGGCTTGCTCGATCCGGGTCTGTTGGAGTTCATCGACCCAAACCAGAGCATCAGCGAACTGCTCAGAGCTCGGCATCGTGTGTCCCATCCCGTCGATGATATCAAGGCGGATATTGATCTTGTCGTCCTTGAGTTGCTGGGTGCGAGTCTTCATCTCGGGGGCGTTGAAATCCATCGAACCCGTAATCGCGGCGATCCGCCTATTAGCCAGCAGCCTGAACAACCTGGCCGCGGGTTTTGCAAACCGTTCCGGCCAGTACTCATTTGGTTTCCCTGTAGGTGCTCTGTGGTAGGTATCCATCCCCACGATCGGGACCGCCCCCATGAACACATCGGGAAACGCGAGCTGCAGGATCGACGAGCAGCGTCCTCCCCCGGACATCCCGGTGATATAGACCCGTCGTGGGTCGGTCCGGAAATGGGCCTGGACAGTCGTGATCGAATCGAGATGGACCTGAAGCCGATCGGTGAGCGAGCGGGGATTGCCGTTGTTGTCCACCCCAACGGCGATGAGGTTGAGCTCGTCGCATGCATCATGAAAGATCCGCGGGATCTGCCCGTTGGGTGTCGGGCTCACCCAGACCAAGATCCCGGGGAGGGTGTCCGTATCAGTGTTGCGTGGGAGACGCAGACGCATGCTCTCATCATCGAGAACCCGCGCTAAATCCGGAAATATGTGCTTAATGCGCGATCGGCGCGTTTTAAAGTCCAGCACGACCGGTGAATCAAAGTACGCAGAATTAAATCGACCAGTGCCCACCGCACTGTGCGGGTTCCCCTGCTCGATCCCTTGCAAGAGTGCTTGGTCTAGCTTCAGAAACTCGTAGACCTCTGGATCTATGACCCAGCCCTGATCAGGATCAGTCTCTGAAAGTACCGCAAGCGAGCCGTTGATGTCCCGTGCGAGGACGAGTTCTTTGGACGAGCCGGTCCTGCTCAAGCTCAGTGATCCTATGACCCGGTGCCCCTCACCCAGCGACGAAAGCATTCCAAGTGATCGTCGCAGTTTGTTCAATGATCTCGCGTCGAGCTCGCCCGCGATCCCTGCAAGCTTGCAGAGCATGGGAGACTCAGCAATATCGCTGTTTTGAGTATGAGCTTGGCCAATCCAGATGACTCCAGCGGTGGGGGCCTTGCCATCAATGCGGAAGGGATCAGAGCTCCCCCCGGCTGGTATAGACTGGGCCAGTATGGCCTGGGAAGACAAGGCGAGCAGGAGGAGCTTCAGGAGTACCCAATCTCCAAGGGCTGATAAGTCAATCTTCATAGGATGGTGTACGGGCCCAAAGCCCAGCGGTTGAGTCCAATGGACGAATCTGGTCCTTAAGGGCCATTGAGACTTGACACCGACGATGCGAAGGCTAGCATTTTTTCCTAACTGATCCTCCGTAGCTCAATTGGTAGAGCGAGCGGCTGTTAACCGCTAGGTCACTGGTTCGAGTCCAGTCGGAGGAGTTGCTAAGCCGCTTGTCTGCAAGGTATTGCAGCCAAGCGGTTTTTTTGTGCATCGCCCAAAAATCTTGAAAGCTACGCCCGAAGATAGGGTAGTGTGATCGTATGAAAACGATTCTGATCGCTGTGGTGACGCTCTGTATGTTCGTTGTTCGTGCATCTGGACAGGTCCAGTCCGACGGGCTTGGGCTCACGCTGGCAGACAAAACCCATATCGCCAGTGATACACCGGTGCGGGTCGGGACGATGAGGATTTGGGAGAATCGGTCCGCGCAGGCGGGACGGATCATCTCGCTTGATGTGATGGTACTGACCGCTCTTGGCGACGACCCGGCTCAGGATCCGATATTCATCTTTTCGGGTGGACCGGGGCAGAGTTCATATAAGGCGATGAACATGTGGGCGACGCACCCATGGCGGCACCAACGCGACATCGTGCTCATCAGCCAACGCGGGACCGGGGGCGACAACAACCTCTGGTGTAACCTGCCAGGATCCGACGACAACCTGCAATCATATCTGGAGCCCATCTTCCTCGAAGATATCTTCAGAAATTGCCTCGCCAAACTCTCGAAAAACTTCGACCTGACACAGTACGGCACCGCCAACGCGATGGATGACATCAATGATGTGCGCGCGGCGCTGGGATACGACAAGATCAACCTCTATGGCGGCTCATACGGCTCACGGGCAGAACTCGAATACATCCGCAGGCACCCAGAGACCGTGCGGACCGCGATCCTCAACAGCGTGGCACCGGTGTCGTTTATCAACCCGCTCTACCACGCGTGGGGCGCCCAGCATGCTTTGGATCTGATCCTTGACCACTGCGCCATCGATCCCGATTGCTCCAGAGCCTTTGGTGATATCCGAGCGAGCTACAACAAGGCCATGGCGGTGCTCGATCAGGGGCCTGTGATGACCAGCGTTGGGCACCCGCAGACCGGCGAGCGCGTCGAGGTGGAACTCTCGAAGGATTCGTTCGGCGACGCCTTGCGGATCATGATGTATTACGATCGTTCACAGGTGCCGTATTTGATAGATCAGGCGAGCAAGGGAAACTTCTCACCTTTCGCCGAGCAGGGGATCCGCAGTGAGCGAGCCATTCGAGGGGCATTGTCGCTGGGGATGCTTTTGTGCGTCACCTGTGCTGAGGATCTGGATCGGATCACCGAAGAGATGATCGTCACTGAGACGGCAGGAACATTCATCGGCGACGGGCGTGTCAGACGCCAGCTGGCGATCTGTGCGTTCTGGCCAAGATCAATCCTGCCCGCTGATGCGGCAGATCCGGTGACACAGGATGTCCCTGTGCTTCTGCTCAGCGGCATCTATGACCCGGTCACACCCCCGCGATGGGGCGAAGAGGCGGCGAGCCATCTACCGCAATCTCTGCATGTTGTTGGCCCATATTCACACGGGCAAGGTGGGCCGTGCATCGGTTCGATCATGGACCAGGTGCTCGAACTCGGCACGGTCGAAGGCGTGGATTTGGACTGCGTTGACGGGATGGAGCCAACACCATTTCGGGTGGAATGAGAAGAGCAGTCTTCATTGACAGTTCCTTTGCCAACCCTATTGGACAATTTTTAAAATAAATTCTACATACGCCTACACGACTACTTGCAAGAAATCATTGCACCCTAGAATCGATGTGAACGCAAACGCGTCTTTTGGAAGGATTATCCAATGACAAAGACCAGCAGTTCCTACGACAGTTGTGGATCCAACTCCCCACTCCTCGGGTTGACGATCGGCCAATGCCTCGATCAAGTCGCCGATGCCTATCCGGATCAAGAAGCGGTCGTCAGCGTCCACCAGGGTGCCCGGTTCACCTACCGCGAGTTCAACCAGGTGGTCAATCGGGCCGCCAAAGCGTTCTTGACGCTTGGGATCGAGAAGGGCGACCGCGTCGCGATCTGGTCCACCAACAACTACGAGTGGATTGTCGCCCAATACGCCACGGCCAAGATCGGCGCGATCTTGGTCAATGTAAATCCCGCCTACCGGACCCATGAGCTCGAATATGTGCTCAAAGAATCCCGGTGCAAGGTTCTGATCCTCATCGAGTCGTTCAGATCGTCGAACTATGTCGAGATGTTTTACGAGGTGTGCCCCGAAGCTCGGGAGAGCGATCCGGGGCGTCTTGAGTCGTGGCGATTCCCGCACCTCAAGGACATCGTGTTCATCGGATCCAAAGAATACCCAGGCATGTTCACCCGCCGCGCCTTTGCGGAACTCGGGGACGAACTCTCTGACGATGCACTTATTGAGCGCCGCGCGCAACTCGATGTGGACGACGATATCAATATCCAGTACACCTCGGGGACGACCGGTTTCCCCAAGGGTGTCACCCTCACCCACAACAACATCCTCAACAACGCCGCGTCGGTTGCCGAGATCATGCGTCTGACCGAAAGCGATCGGCTCTGCGTGCCCGTCCCGTTCTACCACTGCTTCGGGATGGTGCTCGGGAACCTCGCCGCGATGACCAAGGGCACGGCGGTCGTGATCCCAGGCCCATCGTTTGATCCCGTCGAGACGCTCAAGGCCGTCGAAGAAGAACGGTGCACCGCCCTCCATGGCGTACCGACCATGTTCATCGCCGAGCTCGATCACGAAGACTTTGGGAAGTTTGATCTGTCGTCATTGAGAACCGGGATCATGGCCGGCGCCCCGTGCCCGGTCGAGGTCATGAACAACACGATCAGCCGTATGCACATGAGCGAAATCCTGATCGGCTACGGCCAGACCGAAGCCTCGCCGATCACCAACATGACACGCCCAGACGATTCCATCGAGCGCCGTGTCTCGACGGTGGGGCGCGTCATGCCCTGGCAAGAGCAGAAGATCATCGACCCCGCCACCGGTCAAACAGTCGAACGCAGCGTTCCCGGAGAGATCTGCTTCCGCGGCTACAACATCATGGCCCGCTACGACAACAACCCAGAAGCCACCGCCGAAACAATCGACGAGCAGGGCTGGCTCCACTCGGGCGACATCGGGGTCATGGACGACGACGGCTATGTGAAAATCACGGGCCGCATCAAAGAAATGGTCATCCGGGGCGGCGAGAACCTCTACCCCCGCGAGATCGAAGAGTTCCTCCACACACTCGACATCGTGTACGATGCCGCGGTCATCGGCATTCCAGACGCCAAGTACGGCGAAGAACTCTGCGCCTGCATCAAACTCAAAGAAGGCGTGATCCCGCCAGAAGACATCGAGTTCAAGGCCCTGTGCAAAGGACGGATCGCCCACTTCAAGATCCCTCGTTACTGGATGATCGTCGAAGAGTTCCCCATGACCGTGACGGGCAAAGTCCAGAAGTTCAAACTCCGCGATCAGATGATGGGCATCCTCGGGCTCGCCGATCCCGCCATCGCCATAACGAGCTGAATGATCTCGACCGACCGGTCGAGCGCATGAAAAAACCCGCTGGATTTCCAGCGGGTCTTTGTTTGTCTAGAACGAACGGGCTGGTTTACCAGTTGCCGCCGCCGCCGCCGCCTGAGCGACCGCCGCCACCGCCGCCGTAGCCACCGCCGCCGCCTGAGCGACCGCCGCCACCACCACCGTAGCCGCCGCCACCGCCGCCGCCACCGTAGCCGCCACGGCCACCGCCGCCGCCGCCACCGTAGCCACCGCCGCCGCCGCGGGGACGCTCTTCGCGTGGGCGTGCTTCATTTACAACGAGTGCACGGCCGTCGCAGTCTTGGCCATTGAGTTTTTCGATTGCTTGGTGGCCGGCATCAGCGTCGGCCATCTCGACGAAGCCAAACCCGCGTGAACGGCCGGTTTCGCGGTCGCTCATCACCTTAGCTGATTGGACATCGCCAATCTGTGAGAAAAGTTCATTCAGTTCTTGATCGTTCATCGAGTAAGGGAGGTTCCCTACATACAGGTTCAACATTGCAGTCTTCCAATTTGCCCGTGAGTTTTTTCAGATCGAGAGAGAGAGCCGGGCTTCTTCTTTTTCGACTGCAACGCCTCATGGCGATGCCCGTAAGTCTAGACCCGACAAGGGGGAGGGCAAGAGAATAAAATGAAATGAAATTGCCCATATACAGGGCTTGAGCGTGAATTGGCGTCATTCAACAGGGTATCAGGCGATCTCTCAGGGGCCGCCGGGAGTTCTGCGGAGGTGTTCAGGCTGCCGGGGTGGTGTGCCGATGATCGGGTCCGCGGAGACCCGGACATCATCGACATGGAGCACTGAGTCCTGAGATGTTGCTGTGATCCCGATCTGGACATAGTCGATCACGCTGTCGGCGGTGGGGAGTGTCCGCCCCCGCTGGTTGATGACGCGGACCCCGTCTTGCCAGATATCGATCTTGCCAAACTCGTCTTCTGAAAACACCACACGCATACGGACATGGACCCACCGGTCTAGTGGAAACAGCACTTCAGTACCCGGCTCCTGAAGGTACTGCGGCTTGTCGAGCCATTTGAGTTCCGCACTGATGGCCCCGTTCCGAAGAGTGATCCGGATGCCAGGGCGATGCACGATCCCGGAAGTCTCAAAGTCGAGCAGCGTAAACGGAAGCCTGTCCTCAGCTTTGTACCATCCAGAGAACCAAACCGAGTCCCCCTTGCGGAAGAAGTACAGGCCGCGCTCCACCAACGACTTGGCCGTGATCATCTCAGGCGTAGGGGCAACTGAAAGGAACCGAAGCGACTGGCTCTTCTCGCGTCCCTGCCCGGGCGCAAAGTCGATCCGGTTATCGAGGAAATCGCATGTCCCCGCGATCAGACAGTTCCGCAGCGCGTTGTATTCCGGGACTGTGGGTGCCGATGGTGAAAGGAGGACCAGCGAGGTGTAGCGGGAGCCGTCGAGGTTAATGAGATCGGCGACTGTAGTGCCGGACTCGAAGTCGTCTGCGAACTCGGTGCTCGTCGGGATCCAACCGCCCGAATCCAGTCGGCGGTGCCACTGCCCATCGTGGAACGAAAAATTGTCCTCATAGTACGAAGGGTCGTACATGCTGAGTGCAAAGTCCCATTCGCAGGATCGTGAATCCTGCGTCCAAGCGATGCCATCGACAACAACTACTGGGGTTCCCTCGATATAAGCGAAAGAATCAACGATCCCAGAGCCGGGCAGCCCCGGGAGCATCCGCACCTGAGCGATGGTCGATCCTGATTCGACACAGGGGGACCCTGCACCCTTGCAGACCCCAGCCGTCAATATGCAAAGAACTATGGTGAGGATGTGGTTTGAGTATCTCAGTGTGTTCTCTGGCTACGGTTTTAGTTGGCAAATCGGATCTCGATCGAGTGTACTTGATTGTTGGTATGGATACAAGATCAATTTCACTCATCATCAAATCGGGTACGATTCAGTTATGAATGACGATACTCCTGAACTTGTCTCAAAGAGTCTGGCCGGGCTATGGGACTTTGGCGATCCAAAGGCTAGCGGGGAACGCTTTGAACAACTCCGGTCTCGCGCGGCAGAATCCAATCTCGACGAGTTGGCCGCAATGGCATCCACCCAGATCGCACGCTCGCTCGGACTCCAAAGGTCTTTTGAAGATGGTGCCGCGATACTCGAGTCAGTTCTGATTGATCATCCAAAGCCTTGCGGAGAACTCGCAGTCCGGATAGACCTCGAACGAGGCAGACTACTAAACTCGTCGGGGGATAAAGGGGCGTCAATTGCTCACTTTGTGAGCGCATGGGATGAAGCTCGGAAGGCCAAGCTTGACGGGCTGGCGGTCGATGCCGCTCATATGCTCGGCATTGTCGTTGAGGGCGCAGGGGGGATGGAATGGAACGAACGAGCACTGGAACTTGCGGTGTCATCAAACCAGCCAGCGGCAAACAAATGGCAAGGCTCGCTCTACAACAACATGGGCTGGTCGTATCACGAAGCAGGAAACTTCGATCGCGCATTGGAGTTGTTCGAGGGTGCCCTTGGATTGCGTATTGAGGATCAGGAGGCCGGGCCAATCAGGATCGCCCGCTGGTGTATCGGTCGGTGCCTGCGATCGCTCGATCGGATTGATGAGGCACTGGCCATTCAGCGGATGCTGGAGCGTGATCCGGATGCCGACGGGTATGTCTACGAAGAACTCGGCGAATGCTTGCTCATCCAATGCAAGAGCGATGAAGCAAAGCAATATTTTATAAAGGCGTACGAGAAACTCTCGGCTGACCCATGGCTCGTAGCCAATGAATCGGATCGGTTGAATCGTCTCAATAACCTCGGATCTGACTGAAACCGCTGGTCAGGTTCTATTTAAGCAAGAATCGCAACAATACACGAGTCGCCGATTGGCGGGCCCCAGATTAGGGGGTTGTCTCAAAGTTGATGAGAGATCGCATCTCTTGAGCCGACCAATGTCACGGCATGGTCAGCCCGGGGTTATTTTTGATTTGCACGGCAAAATGGAGAGTCTTGATACTTTATTGAAACGCATTCAGCCCTCCGAATCAGCGACGGGCATCGGGGGCTGCACCGCTTGACCAAATGCTCAACTTCCCTCGTAAACGATCCCAGACTACTTGATCCACAATCGGCGGAAGTTCTGTAATTTTCCTCAAATAAGGCACATTATGGGCCGATACTGGTGGCATCTCAACCCATGGAGATGCTATGAAGATTCAGATCCGAAAGCTGATGGCATATTTACATAAGCCGCGAATACTCACATCGATCCCGATGTTTCTTTGTCTTACTTCCTCGCTGGCGTTCGCTGATCCCGAAGTGGCACAGAGCGAACAACCAACCGAGACAGTTGTTGCAGAATCAGCCGCGCTGAGCGGTGATGTAACGGTCGAAGAGGCTGTATCAGATCTTGATCCAATCGACGACGATGTATTGCTCGATCCGAGCGATGAGATTGAATCATTGGATCTCGCTTTGGATCTGATGTTTGAAGACTTTGATGTAGTGATTACTGCCGGGAGAAGCAAGCAGCGTGTCAATCAGGCCGGGGCCGCGGTTTCAATCTTTACCGCCGAAGATATCCATTATTCAGGCGTGACCAACATCGCCGAGGCACTCGAGTTCATCCCCGGGATGAATGTAACCCGCCTTGATCGGAACCGGTACGCGATCGGCGTGCGTGGGATGGGCGGCGAAGTCAACGATCGCACACTTTTCCTGATGGACGGGCAGCAGATTGGAGGCCCAGTCGCCGGCGGTGCAGACTTTCAGCGGTTCCCGATTCTTCCCGAAGACATCGAACGGATTGAGGTCGTCAGAGGGCCCGGCGGAGCGGTCTGGGGAGCCAACGCGTTCAACGGCGTGGTCAATGTGATCCGCAAAGACCCCCGCGACCAGATCGGATTCATGTCATCGACAACGGTGAACGAATACGGGGATTCCTCCAGCTACCTCCGGCTCGGCGCAGGTGACGAGAAGTTCGGATGGAGACTCAGCGCACAATATGATGACCTCGAAACATCCGAGGATGCGATCAATAACGACATGATCACATCAAGGGACTTCTCTCGCAATACCCGCGTCGATTGGCAAGCTGGGTACTCTGTAGACGCGTCCACCGACATGCGGTTCGGTGTTTCATTCTCAGACATCGAACGCGGCGATTTCGAGTTTGTCGGGTACCAGCCCGGTGCAGACGAAGAGATCCAAGCGACACGCTTCAACTTCAAGCTCGATCACGAGATCGACGAGGAAACTTCATTTATGATCCAGGCCTACGGGCTCTACGAGGATGTAACCCGCCCGTCAGTATGGCGTCACAAATCCTCCGATTGGAACATCGATGCTCAGTATTCATTTACGCCAGCGGACAATCACACCGGATCGATCGGGGCGTCGTTGCGGTTCTCGTTCTATGACTTTGATCTTCAGGACCCCTTCTTTTCAGTTCGTGAGCTGAGCGACGAAGAGCAGTGGGCCGGTTTCTATATTGTTGATCGCTGGGCGATCAACGACCGCAACTCGCTCGAATCACAGGCACGGATCGATTGGTATTCAGGAACCCATACCGATTGGTCGGGACGGATGAGCTGGATCCATGCACTCGACGACGAGGAGAGTCACACACTCCGTTTCTCAATCGCCAAGGCATTCCGTGCTCAACAGGTGTCCATCCGTGAACTTGGTGCTATCCGCTCGCCGCTACCAACCCCTCCATTCCTTCCGGGTTCATTCGGATTCACCCTGTTTCCCGCCGGGGATCTGGACAATGAACAGATCTACTCCGGTGAGGTTGGCTACTACGGCAAACTCTCAGAAGAGGTCACCGTCAGAGTAGACGGCTTCTATAACCGGTACGAGGATCTGGTTGGTGTTGTTACCATCGCCGATCCGACGGCTCAGGGTCTCATTGCAAACACACTCGCCAACGGCTTCGGTGGAGAGGCCTACGGCTTCGAAGCCGAGATCGCCCATACAACAGAGAATCTCACGCTCTCCGCGTGGTACGGGTTCAATCACTTTGACTTCAAACACAGGGATGACCCCGATCCAAATATCCGTGCGTATCGCCCGACCGAAAACAACGCTGGCGTCCGCGCACGCCTCAAAGTCCTTGAGGACCACACGCTCTCGATGAACTACCGCTACACCGGCGAGGGCGAAACCGATGGCTTCGGTGACGGCAACTGGCCAGAACGCCACCGCCTAGATCTCACCTGGGCGATGGAAGTGTTCGACGGCCGCGGAGAAATCATGGTGGGGGTCTCAGACATCCTCGACGAAACTGACATCGTTGTGTCTCCGGTAGGCACTTTGTTTATAAACGCATTCGAGACACCAGGCCGCTCAATTTTCGGGCGTGTTCAGATCAAGTTCTAATCCAGAGCCTCAAACAACAGGATTCATTGAGCCATTAATCACCGACCAGCACAACCCAGGACCGGATTTATCAGCCGCATCGCGATGATGCTGGTGCTGTGTCTCTGTGTCCTCGATGCGTCGGCGGCTCGGAAGGTCCTCGTTGTGCTCAGTTCCAATTCCAAGCAATACCAGATCAGCGGTTCAAGAGCTGAGGCCATAATCAATCAAAACGGCCAATCCGAGGTTGTGATCAAGCTACTCCCGCAGCTCAAGAAATCGGATTACGACGCGCTCGGTGATGACGATGTGTGCCTCGCGATCGGGGCAAAGGCGGCCCTTTCCGCCTCCCGCAATCTCGATGAGTCCGTGCCCTTGGTTTATTCGATGGTCACCAATCCGAATGCACTCGGGCTCGACACGCGTCCAAACACAACCGGCATCAGTGCCGATGTTACCCCTGCAATCCAGTTTGAGCTTATGAGAAAGGCCCAGAGTTCCACCCGCTCCGTGGGGGTCCTTTACCGGTCAAGCTCTGAGCGATCAATGGATCTGTTGAATCAGGCCAGAAATCAGCTCCCCAGCGGATGGACCCTCAAAGAGGTTGATCTCGACACATTCAGATCAGATGCTCAGGGGGTTCAGGCGCTTATCGATCAGCATTCAGACTTTGCCTGGATGATCTCAGACCCGAAGGTGTACTCGTCAGCAACAGTCAAAGCGCTTCTAATCGCATCGATCAGAAACAAACTCCGAGTCTTTGCATTCTCTCCGCAAGTCGTTAAGGCAGGAGCACTCATCGGGATCGGGCTTGATCCCGGCGAGCAGGGCGATCAAGCCGGAAAGCTTGTATTACGCGTACAAAGTATCGGAATCGAAATCGTAAGCACGCAACCGATTCCCGCGCCCGATCCGCATGTCGCGATCAACAAATTGGTCGCCGATCGGATTGGTGCTGTGATCTCACATATCCTCTTGAGTGAGGCGGACTACCTCTATGAATAAGGAATCAGGGATTGTGTTCTTTAAGCGATTAACGCTTCAGCGCAAGGCAACACTCGGTGCCCTGATGATCGTTGTGCTCTGTATCGGCGCTATGTCCGCACTGAGTATCCTGCAGATGAATCGATTCGCATCCCGCGATCAGGACAAATCAGCCCACACACAGATCGAGGGCATCTCCCTCGCCTGCCAGCTCCCGATGGATGTAGGCGATTACGATGAAGTGAAACGGATACTCAAATCCGTCCTAGACAGCGACGACCAAATTATCTCGTGCAACATTTACGATAACCATAATCAGCTCATCGCAAGCGTATTCAATGAGGATTCTGACCGGCGTGGACTCACCTATGAGCACATGATCAAGCCCGTGGACATGGATCTGGGTCTCGGACTGGGATTTGATCAGGGTCTGGGCATCGATGACTTTGGTGAGGATTCAGCAGGCAGCAACAATTTATACACGGATACCTCGGATTCGCATATCGGTAGGATCGAGCTCAAGCTCTCTACCGATGCAATCATGAGCGCCCAGCGGGATCAGATAATCTCAACACTTACGATCGGATTTGTATTCGGAGTCATCGCGTTGTTGATCGGCTCTGTGATTGTAAAGCGTGAACTTGCCCGGCTCGATACCCTAGTCGCGGCGGCCGACACGCTCTCAAAGGGTGATTACACCCACCAGACCCCATTCCTGGGGAATGACGAGATCGGTGAACTCGGCTGGGTGTTCGAACGGATGCGGCTCGCTGTTGAACATCGCGGCATGGAACTCAAAGAACTCAATGAATCGCTCCAGTTCATGGTCGAAGAACAAACACGAGATCTCTTGGCGGCCATGCAGGCAGCCACCGAAGCAAACAACTCCAAGACCGATTTCTTAGCAAACATGAGCCACGAAATCCGCACACCGATGACCGCGATCCTCGGCTGCACAGAACTGCTCGATATCGGCGGGAACACTGAGCATGAGCGTCAGGACTATATCAAAACGATCCAGAGAAACGGCGAGTTCTTGCTCTCGATTATCAATGACATCTTGGACATCACCAAGGTCGAAGCCGGGAAGATGACCATCGAGCGTATCGAGTGCGATCTCGCGGTACTTATCGAAGAAGTGATGTCGTTGATGCGGGTCAGATCCCAAGCAAAGGATATCGAACTGGAACTCGAATACGCCACCAAGATCCCACGCCAGGCCATGATCGATCCACTCCGTACCCGCCAGATCATGACGAATCTGGTCGGTAACGCGATCAAGTTTACAGATCAAGGCTCGGTAAAGATAGTTGTTGGCTGCGATCCGATCGATGGCACAGTGGAATCCCCGCTCTGGGTAGAGATACACGATACCGGGATCGGGATATCGCCCGAGCAACTCGACAAGCTGTTCAACTCATTCCAGCAGGCTGATTCAACCATGACCCGCAGGTACGGCGGCTCTGGTCTCGGGCTCTGCATCTCTAAATCACTGGCAACGCTCCAAGGCGGGGATGTCTCCGCTCGGTCAATTATCAACCAAGGCTCGGTCTTTACACTCCGCCTCGACCCGGGTGTGTCGTGTGCAAAGGATTGGTACAAGCCAGAAAAATTCGGATCAGATCCCAACGCCCATACCGAATCTACAGAAGAAATCACCAGTTCAAAAAAGATCAAGCCATTGATCGGCATCCGGATCCTGCTCGCAGAAGACGGTCCAGACAACCAACGGCTGATCTCACATGTCCTCAAAAAAGCCGGGGCATCAATAACGGTCGCCAATAACGGACGGATCGCAGTCGACGAGTTTAATCAAGCGCTGTCAACCCCAGAGCCTTTCGATCTCATCCTTATGGATATGCAGATGCCAGAAATGGACGGCTACACCGCCACAGCACTCCTCCGAAAGCAGGGCCATTCCATACCGGTCATCGCATTGACCGCCCACGCCATGACCGGCGATCGCCAGCGGTGTCTCGATGCGGGGTGTGATGAATATTCCACCAAGCCAATCAATCGGCTTGAGCTCATCGCAAAGTGCAAGATCTGGGCCAGTTTCGAAGAGCGTCGGTCTGCTTAATCTTTGTATCAGTCAGCGGAGCCGGACCTTGCCGGTGCCTTTGGTGATCTTGCCCATGGCGAATACAGTTTCGCCCGCCTTCTCAAGCTTCTTCTTCACCGCTTGAGCGAAGGTCGGGCGGACGATGAGGCAGTAGCCAACGCCCATATTAAAGACCTTACGCATCTCCTCGTCGTTGATGCCGCCCTTCGATTGCAAGAAGTCAAAAATCGGCGGTGTGTCCCAAGAGCCTTTCTTGATTGATGCGTCAACATTCTTCGGGAGCGCCCGATTGAGATTGCCTTCAAGCCCACCACCGGTGATGTGGGCCATGCCTGAGACGACCTTCTTGACCTTGTACGACCGCAAGAGTTTCACAATCGGATCCGCATAAATCCGGGTCGGTGTCAGCAGCACCTCGCCCAGCGTCTGATCCGGATCGAGTTCTGGATAGACCTTATCGAGCTTGAGCTTTGCGTGCTTGAGCACGCTGCGGACCAGCGAGTAACCATTGGAATGAACCCCGGAACTCGCAAGCCCGAGCACAACATCGCCCGCCTCCACCCGCATGGGATCAGTCGCCCGCTTGAGTTCCACAACCCCAACACTAAACCCCGCCAGGTCATAATCGCCCGGCTTGTACAGATCGTTCATTTCCGCGGTCTCGCCACCGATCAACGCGCATCCCGCCATCTGGCACCCATCCGAGATCCCCCTCACGAGCGCGTGCAGGACCTCCTGGTCCACCGAATGGACCGCAATGTAATCCAGAAACAGCAGCGGCTCAGCCCCTTGGACGATAAGATCATTCACATTCATCGCCACCAGATCGATCCCAACGGTGTCGTGCTTGCCCATCTCGATCGCAAGATGCACCTTGGTTCCCACGCCATCAGCACAAGCGACCAAGACCGGGTCCGTAAAGTTGTGCTTAAAGAGCTGCTCGTTGTAGTCCAGCCGGAGCAAACCAGCAAAGCCGCCAGGGTTATCAATGACCCGCTGCCCGTGAGTCCGGCGCAGCAGCGACCCAATAGAACCCACAAACCGGTCCCCGGCTGCAATATCCACACCAGAATCGGCGTAGGTAAGTGACCGGGGCTTGCTGTTTGAGCGTTTCTTGGTCGGTGTAGGCATGCCTAAGCGTATGCGGCATCGGGAGAAAATACGAAAAAGAAATCAACCCATTGGGAATGTGTTCAGCCCCGGATTTGTTCGTATAATACAGCATCCACAATCTGACTTAGGAGCATACATGCCAGAATCCCACTTCTTCACTTCCGAATCCGTCTCGATGGGCCACCCCGACAAGGTGTCTGATCAAATCTCAGACGCCATCCTCGACGCGATGCTCGAAAAAGACCCCCATTCCCGCGTAGCGGTCGAAACCATGGTCTCCACAGGCATGGCCGTCATCGCAGGTGAAGTCACCACCACCGCGTATGTAGACATCCCAGGGATCACCCGCGATGTCATCCGCGACATCGGATACACCGACGGTGACATGCGTTTCGACGCCGAATCCTGTGCCGTGCTTGTTTCGATCAACCAGCAGTCCCCTGACATCGCAATGGGTGTCAACAAGGAAGGCGCAGGCGATCAGGGCATGATGTTCGGATTCGCCTGCAAAGAAACCGAAGAACTCATGCCGCTCCCCATCATGCTGAGCCACAAGCTCGTTGCCCGCCAGGCACATGTCCGCCGCGACGACATCATCCCCGGCCTCCGCCCAGACGCCAAGAGCCAAGTCACCGTCGAGTACGACAACGGCAAGCCAGTACGAGTCGATACCGTCGTCATCTCAACCCAGCACGACAAAACCTGGAACGATCGCCAAGACCAACTCAAAAACCAGGTCATCGACCAGATCATCAAACCGGTCCTTGGAAAATGGTGGAACCCCGGGATCACCGTCCATGTCAACCCAACCGGACGCTTCGAACTCGGCGGTCCACACGGCGACGCTGGTCTCACCGGTCGAAAGATCATCGTCGATACCTACGGCGGCCGCGGTCGTCACGGCGGCGGTGCCTTCTCAGGCAAAGACCCAACCAAGGTCGACCGATCAGCCGCCTACATGGCCCGCTACATCGCCAAGAACATCGTTGCCGCGGACCTCGCCGACGAATGCGAGATCCAGCTCTCCTACGCAATCGGCGTCGCAGAGCCGACCAGTGTCCATGTCGACACCTTCGGCACCGCAAAGGTCTGCGAGGACTCGATCGCCAAGGCCGTGCGTGAAGTCTTCCCGCTGACCCCGCGCGGGATCATCGACTCGCTCGGGTTACGCAATCCCATCTATGTCAAGACCGCCCGCCACGGCCACTTTGGTCGAACCGCGGTCGAAAAGAACGGCAACTGGTTCTTCCCATGGGAACGCACCGACAAGGCCGACGCACTCAAAGAAGCCGTCAAAAACGGTGAGCCCTGCATGGCCTAACCGCCAATCTGCTCAGACATAAAGCCCGTGCTCAAAGATATAAGACTGAACACCCGGATCGAGTCCCTCGATCCGGGTGTTTCTTTGTCGATCCACCATTGCGAGCTCTGCGCGGATAGCGGTCGAGGACCAGGGCACCATCGAGAGCGAAACGCAGCACGACCGCCAGTGGCTCAGATCTTCTGGGCTCCAGGTACCCAACTCGTCAAGCGATTGCACAAGCGTGTCCTCATCCTGTGAATCCCCCCGCATCATCACAACCGCGGATTTCCAGAACTCCGTGTACCGGTACCAGCGGTGCATCGACAACGCCTGGTCCGCGCCGATCAAGAATCGGTTGGCCGAACCAGGGAGCATTCGATTCGCAATCGCCCAGGTATCAGCCCAGTAGCTCGGTCGCCCCGGGTTCAGTGGTGCATCATGAAGTTCTTGGTCCCAGATGGTCCAAGGCCGATCGAGATCCTCAAGAGCGAGTTTTAACATCGAGATCCGATGCTCATCAGCGGTGGGGGCCTCGTCCTTGTGCGGGGACCTCGCCGCCGGGACAAAAACAATCCTGCAAGATCCCTCATCCAGCCCCAACCGATCATCAATGCACGCAGCAGCTTGAGCCGGCAGATCCGCATGCCCGATGTGCGGCGGATCAAACGAGCCCCCAAAGAACAGATACGCCGGAGCGGTATCGACAAGAGGAACCGGAAGGTGCTGTCGTTGGATTGAGGTCGGTTCGTTCACGGCAGATTCTTGGGGCCTCGGGACCGGGGGAGGGGGTTTGGGCTATAATCCCTGCCGGCTTTTGTCAGATTGGTCTTCGGATCTTCTGGCGGGGGCCGGTGCGTTGGCCCCATCGTCTAGCCTGGTCCAGGACACCAGGTTCTCATCCTGGGAACGCGGGTTCAAATCCCGCTGGGGTCACTTCTTGAACGCTCGGAGCCAAAGGTTGCGGGCGTTCATTCGTTTTCAGACTCTGCCTGAGATTCGATCGTCTCGACAACCCTTCGGACCACATCAAACTCAAATCCTCTCCGGGCGAGCCTACCAGCGAGTCTTCTCTTTCGGACTTCGGGTTCGAGAGTCTGTGTCAGCGATCGGCTCATCCGCTCGGCGAGTTTGAGGGCGTCCTCGTACGGGTCCCGATTTTCGAGTTGCTCGTCAAGGGTTTCGGTGATGATCTGGCGGTCGATGCCTTTGGTGCGGAGCTTGGCTTCAATGAACCGCCTTCCAGCGGGCTTGGCGCGAATGATCGACCGGGCCGCCATCGTGGCGTACTCCGTGTCGTTGATCAGCCCCAGCTCAAGCAAACGGTTGACCGCCCAGTCGATCGCCTCGGGATCGTTCCCTTTGCGACGCAGCGATTGCTTGAGCTCAAAGGCGGACTTGGCGCGTGCACCGAGCATTCTCGCAGCGGACAAGTAGGCGCGTGACCGTGTGAGTTCGGTGTGAAGCTCTTGGCTGAGTTCTTGGGTCCAAGGCGTGTCGATCGCGAGCCGATGCCTCGCTTTGGTTGAGAAGCTGATTCGTCCCATGAGGCATCTATTGACTCTGACTGTCAACTGGTCGGGCTGATCCGAACACGCACGGAGAGATGTAATCACAGCCGTCCCATCAGTCGGGATCTCAGATGGTGTCGGCTTTCGAGATCGGTACGCTCGGCTCATGTAAGCATTGTACGGTACATCTTGATCTCGCTGATGCCCTTCGTGTCTTTTGTATGAATAGCGGCTTCGAGCCCGTGATCAAGCACAACTTTGGCCTCTTCGATACGATGGAGCGCCTCAAGAGAGCGGGCCATGTGGTAGTACGCATAGCAGTTGTCCGAGTCAGCCTCGATCGTTTTCTCAAAGAACTCAAGCGCTTCCCTATGTTCATTTTCTTTCGCGTGATCGGTCGCCATCGCGTAAAGAATAAACGGGTCGTTTGGTTCAAGGTCAAGTAATCTTTGTATCTGCGCACGGCTAGGCATGCACTCACCTTACTCGAAAAGAAAGCGAGTTCAAGAGCGCGCGAAAGAAAACCAAATTCGGATTCCGGACTCGTTTATTTGGAGTAGTCGAAAACACCCATGCCAGTTTTGTTCCCCAGTCGCCCCGCCGTCACGAGTTGTTTGAGCAATGGGCACGCAAGGTAGCGCGGGTTGTTCAGACCCTCGGCCATCACTTCCATGATGTGCTGACATGTATCAAGACCAATAAAGTCCGCAAGTCGCAGCGGGCCCATCGGGTGCGCCATCCCGAGCTTCATAATATCATCGATATGCTCGGGCTCCGCAACCCCTTCCATCCAAGCATAAAAAGCCTCATTAATCATCGGCATCAAAATTCTGTTTGATACAAAGCCCGCACGATCGTTCGCCGGAACAGCAACCTTGCCCATCGCCGAAGAGAGCGCGAGTACACGGTCGGTGGTTTCTTGAGAGGTCGCAAGGCCGTTGATTACTTCGACTAGTTTCATCACCGGGACTGGATTAAAGAAGTGCATCCCGATAAACCGATCCGCTGCATCGCCGACGCTTGTCGCCAAATCTGTAATCGAGATCGAGGAGGTGTTGGATGCGATGATCTGATTCCCGGTGAACTTGCTCGCCAGCTGTCCGAACAGGTCCTTCTTGATCTCGGCATTCTCAACGATCGCTTCGATCACGATGTCGGACTCTTCGAGATAATGCAGGTCAGTGACATAGGTCATCCGATCCTTCGCGGCTTTGGCCTCGCCGGCGGTCATCCGTTCCTTCTCAACCGCACGCCCGAGCAGCTTGTCATGGAGCGATTGGCACTTAGCAATCGCGTCCGAAGACTGGTCGAAGATCACCGTAGTGAACCCAGATACAGCCCCTACCTGAGCGATCCCGCCTCCCATTTGTCCTGATCCGATGATGCCGATGGTTTTGATGCCGTGGTCGATTTTGGGGGTTGTCATTGGGATTCTCCTCGTGAGTTTGTATGTTCCTCTTGGACCTAGAGCATAGGAGGGGAGTCGATTTGAGACCCCATCAAAGGGGTGGGGCGGAGTGAAATTGAGGCATAGAATCCCCCCCAACCCCACAGAGAAGGAACATCAATGGCTCAGCAACTCGGATCAGCAACCAGTGAGTTTGAAAAGAAAGACCGTTGCGGCGATCTCGACCACCGCCCCCGCGTCTTGCTGGGCAAGATGGGTCTCGATGGGCACGACCGGGGCGTCAAGGTCATCGCACGAGCCCTCAGAGACTCCGGCGTCCATGTGATCTACTCAGGGCTCTGGCAGACACCCGCGTCGCTCGCAATCTCTGCACGCGACGAAGATGTCGATGTGATCGCCGCCTCAATGATGTCCAACTCCCACCTTGTGCTTGGGAAGAATCTGGTCCAGGGGATGAAAGATGTAGGCCGCAGCGACATCCCGGTGCTGATGGGGGGGATCCTCCCAGCAGAAGATATCGAAAAACTCAAACAGATGGGTGTGCAGGAATGCTTCCCCACCGGGACCGGGCTGCAGGATATTGTCGACGCCGTGCGTGCAGATGTCCATAAACAAGACCTGGCCGTCGCCTCCGGGCACGGCTCGGCCCAACTCGCACGCGACATCTCGCTCATGCACGACGAGAAAGAGATGAGGTCAGACGCGGTTCGCCGTCGACCCAAGCGGGTGATCGGGTTCACTGGCGCGCCCGGCGCGGGCAAGAGCACGCTGCTCGCTCAGATGGTCCGCGAGCATGCCAACCGTGCGAAGAAGGATCCATCGATCGGACGCTGTGCTGTGATCGCGTTTGATCCAAAGAGCCCGATCACCAGCGGGGCGTTGCTCGGCGACCGGCTCCGTGTTGATTTCAACACCATCGGTGAGCATGTCTTCTACCGCTCGCTCGCGATCCGAGGCGAAGACTACCACGGGCTCAGCGAAGCGGTCGAACTGATCGGCGGGGCGTTTGAGGGCGATCAGGCATACGACACGGTCTTTGTTGAGACCGTCGGTGCCGGCCAGAACGAGACCATGATCCGTGACTTCGTAGATTCAACGGTCGTCGTCCTGACACCAGGGGCAGGCGATTCGGTCCAGATGGACAAGGCTGGCATCCTCGAAATTGCTGATGTCTTTGTTTGCAATAAAGCCGACAATCCAGGCAAGGACATCCTGATGAGCGACCTCCACGAAATCGCGGGCAAGACCCCGATGTTCGAAACCATCGCAACACACGCGCAGGGCATCCCTGAACTCTTCGACGGATTGTTTGCACAATGAGTCTGTTCGCCGAAGAAATCCTCGAAGCCGCGACTCAGGTGATCGGCAACGCCAAAGCCCAAGGCATCACACTCGGGTGCGTCGAGTCCTGCACAGGCGGGCTCGTAGGCGGCGCACTCACCGCGATTGAAGGCGCATCAGACGCCTTCTCAGGCGGTCTGGTGACCTACTCCAACGACATGAAGAAACGCCTCGTCGGGGTGCAGCAGGAAGCTCTCGATCAGCACGGGGCGGTGAGCTCGCAGGTCGCGGCACACATGGCGATGGGGGGGATGTCCGTCCTCGGTGTCCACCGATGCGTCTCTGTCACCGGCATCGCAGGCCCGGGCGGAGGCACCGAAGACAAACCCGTAGGCACAGTCTGGTTTGCGCTGGCGATTGGTGGCTCAGAAGAGGTCAAGTGCTCGCTCGCACAGTTCGAGGGCGACCGCAATGCGATCCGCATGCAGTCTGTCCTGACTGCCCTAGCCCTCCTTGATCCGGGCGAAGGACCAGGCTCATGAACTGCACCGTCAACGGCGAATCCAAAGAACTCCCCGACAACCTCTCTGTCGAAGCACTCATCGAACTCCTCGGGATGAGCGATGCGATTTGTGCTGCGGAGGTTGATAAAAAACTCGTCCCTAAAAAGGAACGAGCTTCATGTATTCTTCAGGATGGACAGCAGATTGAGATCGTCACCCTCATAGGTGGCGGGTGATTCTTTGAGGGGTCAGCTCTCAGCGGATTCGGTCTCTGATTCAGTATCTTGAGCTTCGTCCTGTTGATCCTTGCGTTTCTTCATATTGACATACCCGTAACGATCGGCAAGCGATTCAAGCGAGAACGGCGAAGCACCCATCTCGGCCAACGCCTCGCGGATCGCGGCACCAGACTCATTCACCAAGATCCGATCCATCTCGGCCCGGAACTGATCCAATGTCATCGGGCGGGGTGCGATGACCTTCGCGATCCCGATGCCCTTGGAGCCCGGAAGTGCCGTGGCAACAAGAATCGGTGATTGGGTCACGGCCTCGGGGGTAGTCAACTCGTTGAGCCCCTCAGATGCACTGAGGATCGCGTCGCGGAACAACGCATCGTTGAGCCCAGGCTCGACGAAGGATGCCAATCTCCCCGCAGCGATCCCTTCAGCCCGAACAAGCAGGTTGCGAGCAACGCCCGGGCGGACAATCTGGTCTTGACCAAGCGCCAGTGCCGCATCCACAGCAGGGGCCAGGTCGTTTGCTGATTCAGCGGCACTCAGCAGACTTTCGAGATTCTCGCTGAGCATCTCGAAGGCCTTGACCGTTCGGTAGTCATTAAGCACCGTATCGCGGCCGATGTCTTGGATGTTGTCAGCAGGACCAGCGACCCGGATCTCGTAGACGACCGGGTAGTACCGATTTCCAAACTGATCCTCAGCCGCGGGGTCAACCAGTGGAACACGCGGCTGGATGGTGATCAGGCCCGCGATCTCTTCTGAGCCTTCGGCCTCTGGAACGGCATACACCGGGAGCATCTTTGAACCGATCCTGAACGAGGATGTCCCGAACCCGGGGATCGATGAAATATCAAAGCTGTTGAGCCAGCGGTCGTTGCGGAGTTCGACTGCAGGCAGCGGGATCGTCACCGAGAGTTGCTCCTTGAGCCCGTCAACCACAGCTTGTGCCATCGCCTCGAGGGTTGGACGCTTGGTATCCCAATCCTCTGGGAGGACAAAGAAGTCCCCGTCTTTGGAGAGGCCGCGTGTCGCCTTGAGGACCTGCGAGCGGATGATCTTGTCGGCTTCGATCATGATGTCCTGCGCCCGGTTTACACGATACGCCGACTCGATGTTCAGGCGTTCGCCGGCGAAGTCACCTGGGTATTTGCGTGACCCCTCTGGGAGGTTCCGATCGGTGCGCCAGATCTTGTTGAGTTCAACCCGGTCAATCTCGATCGCAGCCTCAACAGCGGGCTTGCTCAGGGTCAACCAACCAATCTTGACGCGTGAGGGTTGGGTGTATCCGATTTTGTAATCGTTGTCGCCCGCCGCGTCTGCTTTGTAAATATCAAAGAACGCCTCAAGCTCGTCGTCGCTCGGGTACGGGATCGAGTCGGCAAAGAGCTCGGCCTTGACTAGCACCGCGTCAACCGCAATGGCATCAAACCTGTCCTTGGCCGCGAGCATCGCACCCAAATCCGAATACGCCGGCAGCGAGGTGAAAACCCGGTAGAGCCGTTCGATCCCGCGAGCCGTGGCAAGTGTCCGGTAGACATCGTCCTCGGTCATCCCCCGCATCATCCCGGTCGCCAACGCGACATTGCGGCTCAGCGCGTTCTCAACCTGAAAGGTCATATCGCTGAGCATCTGGACCGCTTCTTCATTTGATGAAATCAACCCTTGCTGAATTTGCTGCGAAATAAGCGTCTGGGCTTCTCTCTGTGCGATCAACGGGATCCAGTTGCGACCTTCGCCCGAGTCACCAATGAGCCCCGCGTCGTTCGCCTGCTTGGAGAGCAAGAGCCAGTGGCGTTCGGTGTCGTCGCCGTTGCCCGCTTGAAGCCCGAGCCCGCCCTGTTCAAACGACGCAAACACACGCGGGTACACCCGCTTGAGCACCGATAGATCGAAGCTCGCCCGCTGGAAGTCGAAGCCATTGAAGGTTGTGCCGTCGGTCAGCTTGGCCACCGCAGCTTTGCGGGGGTCGGGCGAGAGCTTGCCCAGGATCGGCTGAAACAGGAACACAACCATCAGCAGCGAACCGCCGACGGCCAAGATAATGAGCTGGTACTTGCGAATGAACTTGAGCATATCGACTCCGTTGGTCGGTTGTATTGCGATCGAAACAGCAAATCCCCGGCGTTGGCCGGGGATTTGCATGATTTGGCATGTTCATCCCAGACCGTCGCGGACGACGGAAGGGTTTGTGTTTTGTATTACCGGTAGAATTCGATGATGAGGTTCGTGTTCACATCGAACGGGATCTGGTCCTTCGTGGGAAGCGACGCGACCTTGGCGTTGAGCTCCGAAGGGTTGAACGCGATCCAACCCGGGACCTCGTGGCCGCCCATGGATTCCATGTTCTCGCGGACGACTTTCTCGATCCCGGTCTTGACGGTGACAACATCACCAACATCAAGGCGCCGTGAGGGGATGTCACATTTCTTGCCGTTGACAAGAACATGTCCGTGTCCGACGAGCTGGCGTGAAGCCCAGATGGTGCGGACCATACCGGTACGACGGACAACATTGTCGAGGCGGCGTTCGAGGAGTTGCATGAGCACATCGCCCGAGTTGCCCTGCTTGCGCTTGGCATCGTCGACGGTGCGGCGGAACTGCTTCTCGAGGATGTTGTAGTGGTAACGGAGCTTCTGCTTTTCGAGCAGACGGATGCCGTAGTCACGCAAACGACGGCCGCGGAAGCCGTGCATACCCGGAGGGGTGAGTTGACGCTTTGAGGTGTGCTTCGGGGTATCACAAATCGGGACACCAACACGACGCGAGAGACGGACCTTTGGTCCTGTGTATGTAGCCATAGCGGCTGTTCCTTTCTTCCGTCCGCACTGATCAATCTTTCGAGGGAATCAATGCGGTGCTACTGGGCGTAGCGACCATGTCGGGTGGCCGAGTCTTCGGTCCGACGGATTGGCCCGGGCACGATGCCCAAGGGGAGAGGATTGAAGGCGGGGAGGGGGTGGATGTCAAGGAGCGGGGGGATATGTGGGATACCGAACAAAATGCAATCATACGCGACATATCAGCATGATTTACTTGCGCGAACGTCTAGTGGCAGATACGATGAAGCACAGCAATGAATGAAGCACTAGCAAACATTTGGAAGATTATTTCATCGCGAGATCAGTTGTGCACGAGACTCGGGGCGATGACATTTATCACATCGGTTTCACTTGTCCTAATAGTTATTTTAGCTTGGATATGGCCTCCAGAAGTCCCAAGAACAAGTGCTGTACCATATGGCGTTGGGATTATTGCGTTCTCATATTTCTTGTGGTTGTCCATGTCGCAGATTTACTTGCGTACTGGGAAAGGCAGAAAGATTGGCATTGCCTTTAAGGGATACAGGACGCACAAAGAAGATTTGCAACTGCTTCGCGATGGCTTTGATCGCCTGACTACAGACAGCGCGGTGCATGACCACTTCTCGATCCGCTTGTTGCCCATCTCATTTTTTTCAAGCAGAAAAAAAGCTAATGGGATTATGAAGCGATACGGCTTTGATGTCATGATGCTTGCAAGTATTGAGGAGGGGACTAATGCAAATGATTATGTGTTCCATCTTGAGATTGGAGCATCCGGGTTTTCCATTCCGAAAGAAATTTTTGACAGCACGATGCAATTAGTGAAGGCCGTTATGTCGCACCAAGTTCCGGTCCGCAGGCGGTCTGAGTTCCTTAATTTTGCATCTGACAAGCTGTTCAATGTGGTCCTTTTTCACATAACTGCAATAGATTTTTTTCACGGCAAGTTTGAGCAGTCATATGCATCTGCAAAGCACCTAGATAATCGATTGGCTTTAGTTGTATACGACACAAAAGAGTTTACGAGAACAAACGCTCGATTTATTGCCATGAATTCATGTGCTCTACTTGCCCGAAGGATCACAGAAGAAAATAAATCGCCGGATTCGCATCGAATTGCGGAGGCGATGTACAACGAGTTGATCGATGGCGGGTATGCGGATGAGTACCCCATGATTTATCATAATAAGGCAAGGTCGCAGTTTTACTTGAACAGATTAGAAGATGCTATACGATCGCTTGAGCTCGTAGATTTGTCAAAGCTTAATGGCGTTGGAAAGTCACATATATGCCTTGGGCTTGGAGTTCTCCATTTGTTTAATGCCTGCTGGGATCATTCGGCACAAAACTACCAAATGCTTGTCAAAGATATTCCTTCGGCAAGGATGATCGAATGGACTACGGTAAATTCGTTCCTCAATGATGCGTTTGTGATGGGACACCCCGGGATTGAATATCTGCGTGCTTTGTACCATGGAATACAACACGATGGGTCGATTCCTCCCGATTTAATGCAATCGGCATTACAATGGGTTCATCAAGACGCTTCACGCAGACCTCTTAGGGCTCCATTGGAAAGAGTGAACAGATAACACACGGCGGGTGGCATGTAGGTGCCGTCTTCGGCTCCTGCATGTCTTTGAATCGCATTTTAATCCAAGAATCGTGGAGGTGTCGAAGCCGACACCTCCACGCCATCCGACCGATCCATCTGTACCATCCCCATGGGATAGGACATATACCTCGTACCTACGGAATCTCCTCATTTCACCGATATTCAGAATGTCATAGAATGACCGCATGGCGACCCCGCCGGGTGCCCTGCTTACGCGCAGCTTAAGCAGGATCCACAAACACCAAGACCTGCTCAAACCCGATGAAGACACCGGGCGTGAACAGCGCACCCTCCGATCGCACGCTTCCGACGGGATGCCTCATAAAGGCTGAGAATGCTCTCTCAGGAGGCATCCGTTCATTCCGCACATAAAACCTGAGAATGAACAATCCGTATAATAACCGAATGGCGATTCCATCGAATCAACTCGCCGCCTGCCATTGTTGTGGGCTTGTGCATCGTCTCCCGCTGATCGGAGATCGTTCGGTCGCGTGCTGCACGCGCTGTGAATCCATCATCAAGCACGGCGTGCACCCCAGATCGGTCCAACGAGCCGCGGCGTTCGCCCTGGCGGCACTCGTCCTCTACCCGATCGCGCTCTGGCTCCCTGTGATGGAGATCGAACGGCTCGGGCATCAATCCACGGCCTCGATCTGGTCAGGGACCATCGCACTGCTCGCAGAGGGTCATCTGTTCGTTGGGCTGGCGGTGCTCCTATTTAGCGTCGTCGCCCCGATCGGCAAACTCGCCCTGATCTTCGCCCTGTGCACCAGGCAGGGCGTGATCGCCCGTCAGGACCGCGCAAGAGCGTACCGCCTGATCGAGCTGATCGGGCGATGGGGCATGGTCGATGTGCTGCTCGTCGCGATACTGGTGGCGATCGTGAAACTGGGCGATCTCGTCGTCGTCACCCCCGGCCCGGGCGTCGCGATCTTCGGAGTCGTTGTTATTCTGAGTCTGCTCGCGTCGTCGGTCTATGACCCACATGCGATCTGGGAGCAAGAGAAATGAGTGAAGAATCTAAGCCTGATCTGAAACCAGTATCAGCTCCGATCCCGACAGCAATCGTCAAACGACGACGCGTCTCGACTGTCTGGATCGTTCCCATCCTCGCCCTGAGCGTGGTGGGGTACCTGATTTGGTCGCAGGTCATGCGTGATCGAGGCCCGATGATCTCGATCGTGTTCAATGACGCCGCGGGGATAGAGCCCGGCAGCGAGATCGTCCATCGTGGCGTCACGGTCGGGGTCGTGCGTGATATGACGCTGACAACGGATCTCCAATCGGTTTCGGTCAGCGCCGAGTTGCGAACAGATGCAGCGGGTCTCGCTGTAGACGGGACAACATTCTGGGTCGTGCGTCCAGAGGTAAGCCTCGAGCGTATCTCGGGACTCGAGACCTTGGTGGGACCACAGTACATCGCGATCCAGCCAGGGGATTCTGGTGGCGATCGGTTGGGATCGTTCGTAGCGCTCGATGCCCCGCCCCGCAACGCTCCTGCAGATAGCGATGCGCTCCGTCTCACACTGCGTGCCGATCGCTTGGGGAATCTGAGCGCGGGCAGCCCAGTGCTCTATCGTGAGATCCGGGTCGGGTCGGTACGCGGCGCGTATTTGAGTGATGACTCGACGGGTGTGCTTGTGACCATTGATATCGAGCCGCGTTACGCGACGCTCGTGCACGAACACACGAGGTTCTGGCGCAGCGGTGGCGTCGGCTTCGACTTCGGGCTCTTTTCTGGACTGAGTGTCGAGGCAGACTCGCTCGATGCCCTGCTCAACGCCTCGATCTCGCTCGCAACCCCAGAGAGCCAACGGAAGCGTGGCGAGCGATCAAAGAGCGGCGACGCATTCGATCTTTCTGCATCTGTGGATGCGGACTGGCTCAAGTGGACGCCAACAATTGAGCTTGATGGGCCCTGATCTGAAGATCCATATCTTGAGATATCAAGACACGAGTTGCCGAACTTTGCCGGGTGCCCAGATTCGCCCTCTTGGGCGAATCGGGATCGGACACTTCCCAACCACCAAAGAACCGACTACGCATCAGAATGCGAGCCGGAGCACCCGTTTGGTGAGATGAGTATGAATATTGGACTCAGTCCGCAAGGGGATCAGGCTTAAACACCTTGGTCCCCAGCGCCCAGTTCTTCTCAGTGAAGTTCCCGCCAAGCCCCTTGTTCTCCCGCTCTGGCCGAGCCGCCGCGAGTGTGAGGACTGTCTTGGCATCCAGGTTATCAATCAACGACACCAGCACCGCTTCAGGAGAACTCGGAATCTTCGCCGCCCCGTACTCAGGACGCTCATGGTGCGAGATGATAATGTGCTGCAGGATCATGAGTGCCCCGGCAGGCATCCGCGTTCCGGTCTCAAGCATCATCTGCTGACCCTTGTCGTGGAGCATGATCGCCCCCTCAACAAGGTGCCCGATCAACTCGCCCCGATCCGAATACCCGAACCCGCGATCATAGAACAACTCACGAGTCTTGCCAAGGTCATGCAGGAACAACCCCATCATCACGATGTCCCGATTGATCTTGGGATACAGCGGACAGACCTTGTCGGCGATCTGCATCAGTGTCAGCGTGTGCTCAAGGAGCCCACCAAGGTACGCATGGTGGAGCCGAACAGCAGCGGGGGCGCTGCGGAACGCGTCCATCAGGTGCTCGTCGGCCATGTAGGTCTTGGCCAATGCCTTCATCGCGGGATGCTCAAGCGTATCAAGCAGAGCCACGACCTCCGCGAACATCTCGTTGGGGTCACGCTCACAAGACGGGAGCAGATCCCGGAGTTCTTCTGGTGACGGATCGTGCGCATCGATATTGTGGATAATGATTTGTAACTCACCCTGATACGCCTGCGTCTCGCCCTCGACCCACACAAACCCGTCGGTGGGGAGACGCTGGAAGTGATTCTCATCAATCGACCACATCCGTCCAGCGGTCTGCCCAGAGGCATCCCCAAGCAGGCACCTCAGGTACGGCTTGCCGTTCTTGGTCATTCCCTGTTGGGCGTTGGCGATGGCAAATACGCCATCGAGGCGCTCCGAGGGGTTCATCTGGGAAATCATGCGTCGCTTAGTGTGTGTGCTCATGGACGAGCATATGGGCGTGATCGCAAGAGTTCCATGCCTAGGGTAGTGATCGACCCATTCCTCCCCTAAAGTCACCCCGTATGCCCGACCCCTCAAGAACCGCCAAAGCCCTGCTCGTCAGCCTCGCGCTCTGCGCCGGGTCACCGATCTCAATGGCGGCATCGTCGGGCAGCGAACTCCAACCAACCCAATCCTTCGATTCGATCGATCTCGCTGTAGAAGCCATCGAAGGCCTCATCACCCTGAACGCCGAAGCCGGCTGGGTCTGGCGCGACGGCTCCACAAACCGAATCCTCCTCGACCGCGATGTCCAGGTCGAAATTGGCGGCTCTAAGCTCAACGCCCGAAGAGCCGATCTCTGGCTCAGATCAATCGGAGATGACACCTACCAGGTCTTCGGCGTCTTCGAAGACCTCACCAGCGCCGACGGCTCATTCACAGGAAAGCGAGTCCCCGTCCGAGCTGTTGTCAAACTCCAAGAATCCATCAAACTCCGCCTCGGAGCCCGCTTCGACCAGCCACCAACCCGCAACGATCTCCAAGAGTTCATGGACCGTTCCGCCCTCCTCTACCAACAGAAACTCCTCGGCATCCAAGACACACCCAAAGATCAACAATCAGCACTCCGCTGGGCCCCAAAGGAACTCCTACCCAGTACCGCCCAAACAGCCCAGGCAGAGCGTGTTCTTCCCGTCCCAACCGGACAGCAGAAGGAATCAAGAGTCAAGCGAGTCCTCGCCCACTCCAAAGGCGAGTTGCCTCCCATCGAGATCCCAGTCGCAGACAAACCAAGACAGGCTCAAACTCGCGACGCGGAAGCCTCGGCACAAACCGCCCAAAGCCCGCCCGATCAACCCTCTGCACCCCAACGCGCAGAGCAAGAACCGATCTTCCACGCCACAGGCATCTTCTCGATCGCCATCGATGGCAAGATCGTCTTCCAAGGCGCCCAAGAAGCCACCGAAACCGAGCCCGCCCGCCCCGCAACCATCACCGCCGAGGGCGGCGTCACCATGCAATACCAAGACGCGGCGTCCCGCCAGACGATGGATCTTGAAGCACAGCGGGCCGTCATATTCCTCAACGACAACACCCAAACAACCGCATCCACCTCGCAACTCAACGCGTCAGAAATCCAAGGCATCTACCTCGAGGGCGGCGTCTTCGCCGGGAACGCCGACTGGTCCGTCCGTTCCCCAAAGGTTTATGTCGATCTCGTCAATGACAAAATGCTGATGCTCGATGCGGTCTTCTGGACAGTCGATCAACGCACCAACATGCCGCTCTATCTCCGAGCCGACTCCGTCCGTCAAACCTCGCTCGGCGAGTTCGAAGCCAAAAAAGCACGCATCGCCAACAGCGCCTTCTTTGAGCCAGATCTGAGTATCGGTGTCTCCAAACTCAAGATCTCAATCCGCGACGAACAACGCCGAAGAGGCGGGCTCCTGGGTCTGGTGGGAACCGTCCGCGAAGGGTTCGGTGATGAAGAATCCTCAGACACCGTCGAGCCGGGAACAGACCTCGTCCGCCGCGTCTTCATCGACGGCAAAGACATCACCCTCCGCCTCGGATCGGTCCCCATTTTCTGGCTCCCCCAGGTCAAAGGCAACACCGATGCCTTCCCGCTCAAAGAAATCCGCGTCGGAGACTCCAACCGCTCAGGTCTCGCCCTCCGCACCCGCTGGGACGCGTTCTCCCTCTTCGGTGTTGACCCAATCCCAAATGTCAAAGCCAATCTCCAACTCGATTACTACGGCGAACGCGGCGTCGCCTTCGGACTCAACGGCAACTGGAACACCGAACGACACAAAGGCTCCCTCTACTCCTACCTACTCCCAGACGACAACGGGACAGACATCCTCGCTGCTGGACGAAAAATCGATCGCGACGGAGAAACCCGTGGCATTATCATGTTCAACGATATCTGGAAGCTCGACGAGCCCTGGACTCTCGTTACGAAGGGTGCATTCGTTTCTGGAGAGGCCTATGTCCCCGCCTTCGAAAGACAGCTCGGCACCGAAACCCCAGATTTCGATTCCATGCTCCGCATAGAACGCACCAGTGAAAGAAACCAGTTCGCACTTGAGCTCTCCGGGAGCCCGAACGATTTTTTCGCCGCCGAGCATCTGCTCCAGTCCCCCGGATACGCCGTAGACAAACTCCCCGAAGCAACCTTCATTTCCACGGCCAACGACCTCCTCCCCAACACACTCCCAGGCGTCTTCGAATACCAGTTCGAAGCAAGCATCGGGTCAATGCGTCTGCGTTTCTCAGAACCCACCGCCGCCGAGTACGGCTTCGACTTTGCGTCACTCTCCACATCAGCATTCGGCACCGCCCCAGGCGTCTCCCTCGCAGACACCCACCGCGCAATGGGACTCGACGAAGATGTCGTCGGACGCTTCGACACCCGCCACGAGATCACCGCCCGCTTCGATGTCGGCGAGCTCCGCCTCACCCCATTCGTCGTGGGCAGAATCACCGCATACGACACATCCTTCGATACCTTCACCCCCGCCCAGAGCGACAACATGCGTTACTGGGGTGCCGCGGGCGTGACCGTTGAAACCACCCTGACCAAAGTAAACGACAGCGCCAGCAGTGACTTCTTCGATATCCACCGCATGCGTCACATCGTCGAACCATCAGTAACCTTCTGGCAGGCCGATTCCGGATTCGCCGTCTCCGACACCCCGATCTTCGACGATGATGTCGAAGGCCTCCTCCGGGGCACCATGGTTCGAGCAGCGGTCGATCAAACCTGGCAAACCAAACGCGGCGGCCCAGGTCGCTGGCGCGACGCAGACATCTTCAGAATCAATACCGAATATGTTTGGTCCAGCGATCGCGCAGGCACAAGCATTATTCCGGACTATTTCGCACCAAGACCAGAACTCTCAAATCCGGGCACTTTCGTCGGCTCAGATCTCATATTCTCCCCGACCGATGTCCTCGCCTTCTCAGGCTCGGTCGTCTTCGACCTCGACCTCGACAAAGCCGCCAGAACCAGCGCCGGGGTACTCGTCGAGCACCATCCCGGGTTCGTCAGTTCACTCGAGTACCGCGACATCCGAGCCATCGACGCCACCTTCCTGACAGGCCGCGTCAACTACACGCTCACAGACAAGTACTCGATCATGACAAACGCCAACTACAACTTCGATCGAGGCGATTTCCAAAACTTCTTCGCCCGCATCGAACGCCAGTTCCAGATCGGATCACTCGGCATCTCCATCAACTACGACAATATCCGATCAGACACAAGCATTGGTATCGTCTTCCGACCCTTCGGAACCTCAGGCGCCACCTCCGGAGCCGGCGGAAACTTCTTCAATCAGTAAACCGGCCAAGCAATCAGCCGCTAAACAGCGGAGTCTGCGCCTTGGCCGACACCTCGCACGCCAGCGGACGCTCAGGATCAACCGTGTATCGCCCGGTAAAGCACGCGGTGCAATACCCAGATGGGTCATGATCCATCACACTCAGCATCCCATCCCTACTCAGGTAGTGCAATGAGTCCACCCCGAGAAACTCTCGGATCTCCTCGACCGACTTCTCATGCGCAATGAGTTGGTCCGGCGTCGCAAAGTCCACCCCAAAGAAACACGGATGCGTAATCGGCGGACACGAAATCCGCACATGGATCTCGCTCGCCCCCGCGTCACGGATCTGCTTCATCTTCTCACGCGTCGTCGTCCCCCGCACGATCGAATCATCGACGATGATCACCCGCTTGCCCTTGACAATCTCAGAGACCACATTGAGCTTGAGCCGAACCGCCGCCGCCCGCTCCGCCTGGGTCGGCTTGATAAAGGTCCGCCCAACATAACGGTTCGGAACAATCCCCTCCCGGTACGGGATACCCGCTTGATTGGCAAACCCATTGGCCGCACTCCGTCCAGAGTCAGGCATCGGCATCACAATATCCGCATCAACCGCGGATTCAATCGCAAGCTGCGCCCCGAACCGCTCGCGCGCCACAAGCACATTCTGTCCGAATACCTCCGAAGCAGGGTTGGCAAAGTACACATGCTCAAACACACACCTCGCAAGCTTAGAAGCCGGAGCCGCAAACCGCCGGCTCAAAACCCCGTCATCAGAAAGCGTCACAATCTCACCAGGCTCAATCTCACGGATGTACTTCGCCCCCATCACATCAAGCGCAACCGTCTCTGATGCAACCACAGGCGACCCATCCTCAAGCTCGCCAAGCACCAATGGCCGGAACCCCCAGGGATCACGCGCCGCCTCGATCCGATCCTTAAACAACAACACAAGCGAGAACGCCCCCTGCAAGTTCCGCAGCATCGCCGCCGTCGGATCAGGAGTGTCCCGCTGATCCGGCGATGCCAGCAGATGAATCATGACCTCCGTATCAGAAGAAGTATGAAACAACTGCCCGCGCCGCGAGAGCTCGTGTTTCCACGCATCCGCGTTAATCAGGTTCCCGTTGTGCGCCACGCTGATCGGCCCATCAAACATCGTCTCGACCAATGGCTGAATATTCTCAATCCCAGACCCGCCCGCAGTCGAATACCGCGTATGCCCGATCACCCCCCGGTTCTGAGGATGGTTCGATTTGTCTTTGTTGTAGTAGCGATCAAGGATCGCCAGCCGATCCGGTGTCAGCACATCTCCAACCAGCCCCTGCCCGCGTTGAGAGTTGATCTTCCCATTGGACGATGCCGCAAGCCCCGCTGCCTCCTGCCCGCGATGCTGCAACGCGTACAACCCCAGATACCCCAGATGCACCGCGTCGGGATGATGCCAAACTGCAACAACCCCGCACTCCTCTTTGGGCGAATCGTCCAAGGGTGATCTGTCCAAGACAGGCAATGGCACGGTACGGGTCATTGTGTGCTCCACACAAGGGTGGGGGATTGGTCAGCAATAATGGAAGCGTAGGTCGATGGGCTCAAATGATCTCAATGGATTCAACAGATTCACACAACCCCGCCGCCGCCCCTCGCCCGAGCAACAGCCCGATCGCCTCGCGCCCAGCCGTCCCCATATCCAGCGTCAGATCAGACACATACATCGAGAGGTACTTGTCCACGAGTTCCGGATCATCCCACTCCGTCCGGTCCCCCTTGTTGATCTGCAGGTGCAGACGCGACGCTTCCTTTTCCCGAACCGCCGTCTCGATCGAAGCAGTGAGCAGATCCGCAACCGTTTGGCAAGTTCCCGCCCCATACCGAGTGTCCAGCGACCGAGCAACCACATTGAGCCCCAGCGGTAGCGGCTTACCCCCCGTGTCCTTGTGCCACCACTCCCCAATATCCCCGATCTGACGCAACCCAGAATCCCCAAAGGTCAGCTGTGCCTCATGAATCAACAGCCCCGCGTCCACCCGCCCACCAGCGACTGCACCCGGAATCTCCGAAAACAGCATCGGGACAAACTTGAACCCGGGCGAAATCAGATTCAGCGTCAAAAACGCGCTCGTATTGACCCCGGGCACCGCGATCGTCACCGTTTCATCCAGGTCATCCAATGACCGCAATGACGACCCCAACGCCACCACAACCTTCGGCCCATAGTTCTCCCCAAACGATCCCCCCGATCGCGTAATCAAGTACCGATCAGCAAGCGCCGGATACGCACCGCAAGAAATCGCCGTGATGTCATGAGGCTCATCCCCGCCACCGATCGCGAGTTGATTCAACTCCTCAACATCCCTCGCCACGCATGCAAACCGGAATACCCCCGTATCAATCTGAGGCTCACCCAGCGGCCCATCAATCGCAGACCCATCCGGATTTGTAATTCCCGTCAAAGGCCACCACATCACCAGATCATCCGAGTCCGGTGAGTGAGCAAGCGAAAGCGTAATCGTCTCTGTCTGTGTCATAATTCCACCAGTTCAATATTTCGTAAGCGATGAATCAAGCCGATCCGACCACCAATGAATCCCACCCGCAACAGACCGAGCCCCAGTAAATCCCTGCTCCTGCAAAAAAACCGCAACAGCCAGCGACCGCTTCCCAGTCCGGCACAACACCGCTACCAATGTATCCTCATCGATATCAAGCTCCCCAAGAGCCGCAGGAAGATCCCCCATCGGGATATCCGTGCTCCCCTCAATCGCCGCAATCTCAAGCTCATGAGGCTCACGAATATCAAGCAACAAAAAATGCTCAGCATTTGCTGTGTGCTTGTCATGTGTATCAACAACGCAGATCTCAAGGGCCTCATTAAACGGATAGCCAATCGGATTGTTGGGTTGGTCAGTCATGGTCATTATCCTCTAAAGTATTCGCCGCCCGCCCGGATGACCAAGCATTGTCCTGCCGTGTCCGTTTCCAGACCCGCCTCGGGCTCCAGTGTCTGATTGAGATTGCGGAATAAATCCGGAATGGATCGGTAATGCTGGCCAGCGTGGCGACAAGCTCGCTGCGTGTATAGTGAAACGATGCAATGCGTGAATGTGTTTGGTGATCGAGTGCAGAATCGGCGGTGGGGAGCAGGCCGTAGGTTCTCGGGTGATCAGTCTTCCGGGGAGCCAGCGAAAGCCGCAGCGTCGGCCCGTGGGCAATCCCATCAACCGGCGCGATGATGACCGTTGTGTTCCAACGAGATCGCGGAGCAGTTCCCGCAGCCGTCCCAAAGCCATCAGAATTCGTAAAGGTCGGTGTTCGGCTCAAAGCCCCAAGCTCCAGCCGAGCATTGACCGGGTGGCCGCACCCCGTGAGGGTCAGCAGAACGAGCAGCAGGATGAAAGCCATGGACCTGGACATACGAACCGATGGTAGGGGGGAGTGGGGGGGATGAGGGATCGAGCGGCCCAGCCTCCCTATCCTTCCCCCAGTAATGGCCAAGAACAAGAAAAAATCCAAGACCCACTCGCCCACCTTCGACAACCGCCGGGCCCGCCACGACTACTTCATCGAGGACACGATGGAGGTCGGGATCGTTCTGGAGGGCTCAGAGGTCAAAAGTATCCGCCAAGGCAACTGCTCGCTCAAAGAGGGCTTCATCACCGTAGACCTCGACCCACCCCGCCTGACCCTCCACCAGACCGATATCCCCCCATACCAGCCCGCCGGCGCTCTCAACCACAGACCCAAACGCGATCGCATGCTCCTGGCCAAAAAACGAGAAATAGAACGCCTCGCACGAGCCGTCGATGTCAAAGGCGTCACCCTCATCCCCCTCAAGCTCTATTTCTCCGGCGCATACGCCAAAGTCACCCTCGGCATCTGCAAAGGCAAAGCCCAGCACGACAAACGCCACGCCATCGCTGATCGAGAAAACCAACGCGACATGCAACGCGCGATGTCTCAGCGAATGAAGTTCTAATCCAGTGAACAAACGCACAATCACAATCCTTTGCTTTCTAACCCTCTCCCTTATCCTTCTCGCCACACTCCGACTCATGGCAGGCACAAACGGCGGGGGGTGGGGCATCTCCTCGGATCCATACATTCACTCTCTCCGCATCCACCGCGTCTGGACCGGCGCAATCGTCGGCTCAACCCTCGGAGTCGCAGGCGTACTCCTCCAATCCCTCCTCAGAAACCCCCTCGCCGCACCCGACCTCATGGGACTGAGCGCCGGAGCCGGATTCGCCGTCACCCTGACCATCTTCATCACCGGAGCAACCCTCAGCGTCGGCGGAGCATCCCTCCCCGCACTCATCGGAGCCGTCACCGTCCTCGCCCTCGTCTATACCCTCTCCCAACGCCGAGGCATCATCGACCCCGTCACCATGGTCTTGATTGGCGTGATCGTCTCAGTCATCCTCGGAGCCGCCACCATGCTCGTCGCCTCCCAAATGCCCGACCGCGGCTTCGGCACCTCCCGATGGATGATGGGCCACCTCCGCGAAGATCTGATCAGCACCCACCTCATCATCGCATCAATCATCGCCGCCCTTGTCATCGCGATCGCCCTCGTCCAATCAAAGTCCTACGACGCCGGCGCCCTCCCCGTAGACGAAGCCAAAAGCGTCGGCCTCCGCATCGGAAGAGTTCGAATCACCCAACTCGTCGGCGCAGGCATCCTCACCACCATCTCCATCGTCCTCGCAGGACCAATTGGTTTTGTAGGTTTAGTCAGCCCCCACATCGTCCGAGTCCTCATCGGCCCAAGACACATAACGCTCCTCATCGGCTCCGCAATCGTCGGCGCATCAATGGTCGTCGGGGCTGACCTGATCACCAGAGTCATCGAAACCAACGCCGGCCGCATCCCAATCGGCGTACTCACCGCCCTCATCGGAGGCCCAGCCTTCCTGATCCTCCTCCTCAAACAGCGAACATCACAATCAGATTTTTAACGCTTATGCGTTGAAGTATCTGGCTTCAGGGTGATGAGACACAATCGCACACGTCGATTGCTCAGGATCGATCTGATAGTTCTCAGTCAAATTGCACCCAATCCGCGTCGGATCAAGCAACTCCCACATCGTCGTATGCGCACTCATGTCGGGACAAGCCGGGTATCCAAACGAGTACCTCGATCCCCGATACTTCTGCTGGAACAACGCGGGAATATCGCTCGAATCCTCATGCCCAAACCCAAGCTCCTGCCGGATCCGTTTGTGCCAAAGCTCCGCGAGCCCTTCCGCCGACTCAACCCCGAGCCCGTGCCAGTACAGATACTCCTGATACTGATCCGACTCAAACAGCTCCTTCGTATGCCTGCTGATCGCCTCCCCCATCGTCACACACATCATCGCGATCACATCCCGCTTGCCGAGTGCTTTGCACTCATCGAGATCACGGTAAAAATCAGAGATGCACAGGCACTTTTTCCCCGCCTGCCTCGGGAACGCAAACCGCTGCACTTCCTTGTCGTGGTCGTCTGAGTTAAATACAACCAAAGAATCCCCATCACTGCTGCACGGGAAATACCCATACACAACCTTCGGCTCAAGAATCTTCCGCTCCAAGCACGCCGCCTTCAGCTCCTCAAACTTGGGTTTGGCCACATCCTCAAGCATCGCCTGATACGCCGCCTTCTCCTGCTTCCCGCGTTTGAGCTGCCACTGGACGCTGTACAACGCTGTAGGATTCACATACGCAAAGATGTCAGGCAAACTGATCTCATTGATCACCTTCGTTCCCCAGAACGGAGGCGTCGGCACCTCAGTATCCCGCGAAACCTCCGACCGCACCAGCGTCGCCGTTGCCGTTGATTTGGCCCCATCAATCTTCGCCTGATGCTTAGCCACATTCACATTCCGTGCATCCCGCCGTTCGTTCGCCGAGGCAATCAACTCCCCGCTCGTCCCCCCAACAATCGCGTTCATCGTATCAAGCCCATCAAATGCATCCTTCGCGTAGTGCAGATCCCCCTCATACACACTACTCAAATGCCCCTCGGCATAAGTCCGCGTCAGCGCCGCCCCGCCAAGCAGCACAGGAACATCAACCCCAGCCTCATTGAGTTGCCCAAGATTGTCCTCCATCACATTGACACTCTTGACAAGCAATCCAGACAACCCAATCGCATCCGCTTTCGTCTCATCAAACGCTTTCAAGATCGCATCGATCGGCTGTTTGATCCCAAGATTGTGAACCGTAAACCCGTTATTGCTCAGCAGAATATCAACCAGGTTTTTCCCAATATCATGCACATCCCCCTTCACCGTCGCCAAAACAATCGACCCCTTACTCGACACATCGTCCTTCTCCATATGCGGCTCTAAGAGCGCGACCGCCCCCTTCATCACCTCAGCACTCTGCAACACAAACGGCAACTGCATCTGCCCAGACCCAAACAACTCACCCACCGTCTTCATCCCATCAAGCAGATGATCATTAATAATCTCCAGAGGCTTGTACTTGGTCAGTGCCTCAGCAATCGACCCCTCAAGCCCCTCCTTCTCGCCATCCACAATATGAGCCCGCAGCTGTTCCTCAAGCGTCAGATCAACCTTCGCCACCGCAGACGATTGATCTTCCTCGCCCGTAAACAACTCGATCAGATTCGACAGCGGATCATGCTTCTCATCCGTAACCCCCTCAGGCAGCCCCGTCCCCCCAACCGACTCCGCACGCCGGTCCATCAACAAATCCAGCGCAGCATCCTTCAGCGACGGATCAATCTTGTGCAAAGGCGTTATCTTCGACGCATGCAAAATAGCACTACTCATCCCCGCCTCAACCAACTCATGCAGCAGCACCGCATTAATCACCACCCGAGCCGCAGGTTTGAGTCCAAACGACACATTAGACAGCCCGCAAGTCGTCTGCACTTCCGGGAACGCCTCGCAGATCCGCCGTGTCCCCTCAATCAGTTCGCTCCCGCTCCGCCGATCGCTCTCCATCCCCGTAGACACAGGCAGCACCAACGGATCAATAAACAGATCCGACACCAGCAGCCCATGACCCCCATCTGAACAATCAGTCGCCCGCTCGATCGCCCGTGTCGCGATCGACAGCTTCCGATCCGCAGTCCGCGCCATCGCGTTCTCGACATCCTCATCAATCGTCCCGATCACCAGCCCCGCCCCGAAATCCTTGGCCATCGCGCACAGCTCATCAAACTTCTCATCCCCCTCCTCGAAGTTCGCACTATTAATAATGCACTTCCCAGCCGCGGCCTTCAATCCAGCAAGAATCACCTTCGGGTTCGTCGAATCCAGCATCAACGGCGCATCAACCTGCTTGACAATCCGCGACACCACCTCGTGCATATCCCGAGGGTTATCCCGCCCCGCAACATCCACATTGATATCCAGCACATGCGACCCGTCCCGCACCTGCTGCCGAGCCAGCGACACGATACCATCGAAATCTTCCTCTTCGAGCAGCCGCTTAAACTTCCGCGACCCCGACGAGTTGCACCGCTCCCCGACAATCAAGAACGACAGATCCTGCCGGTACTCAACCGCCGAGTACAACGAACTACACGAAGGCACCACAACGGGTTCAGGTCGCGCGACTTTGTCAGTTGAATCCACAAACGCCCGAAGTTTCTCGATATGCGCCGGCGATGTCCCACAACACCCCCCAATCGCATCCACAAGCCCTTCGTCGAGCAGCGGCCGCACCGCCTTGGTAAACCCATCAGGATCCAGCGGGTACACCGTCCGCCCCTCTTCGAGCACAGGCAGCCCCGCATTTGGCATCACCGTAATCGGCCGGTCCCATTTCTCAGCCAGCGTCCGCACATGATTCATCATCTCCACAGGACCCGTTGCGCAGTTCAAACCAAGCGCCGAAATCGGCAACGGCCGAAGCGCCTCGATCGCCGCTTCAATCGAAGACCCAACCAGCATTGTCCCCGTCTGCTCAATCGTTACCGACACAAAGATTGGTACCGACCCAACTTCAAGCCCAAGTTCCGCCTCAGCCTGCCGCACAGACTGAACAGCACACTTAATCTGCAACAAGTCCTGACAGGTCTCAATCAGAACAACATCAACCCCGCCCTCGATCAAGCCCATCGCCGCGACCGCGTACGAATCCCGCAGCTCATCAAACCCGATCTGCCCAAGCGTAATCAGCTTCGTCCCAGGCCCAAGCGAACCCGCCACAAATCTCGGCTGATCCTCCGTTGAAAACTCATCACAGGCCGCCCGAGCAATCTCCGCCGCCGATTTCGATAACGCCCGCGCATCATCCCCCCGATCAAACTCCCCAAGAACATGCGCCGCCGCTCCAAAGGTGTTGGTCGACACCACATCAGCCCCCGCCCGCAGGTAGTTCAGATGGATCTCCCCGATCTCCTCAGGACAACTCAGCGACAAAATATCCGTACAGTTCTCGCACCCCTGATAATCGGTCTCGATATCCAGATCCAGCCCATGGATCTGCGTGCCCATCGCCCCGTCCCACACAAGCACGCGCCTGCTCAGGAGTTCAAAAATCGGATGAGACGGTCTGTTTGATTGCATGGCAGGAGGCTTCCAGTGTTCAGAGTAAACGGATTGTACAAGAGCCGCGACCCCTAAAATGCCACGCCGAAAAAAAAGGTGCCCCCGAAAGGGCACCCAGAGGAATCAAGTTATGCGCTCAACTTACGGGCAGCCCGCACCAAACGCGGCCAAGAACGCGGAAACATCCAAGAAGTTAAATGACCCGTCCCCGCTAAAGTCAGCAACAGGATCACCGCTGCCAAACGCCGACAGGAACGCCGAAACATCAAGGAAGTTCAACGATCCATCACCGTTCAGATCAGCAGGGCAAGCCACGATCGATTCACAAGCCAGGCCCGTGATGGTCACCCCATCAATGCCCGCCTCAATAATCGAACCCTGGCCCTGATCGGCAAGCAAGAACCGGATCTGCATCGTCGATGTGCCAGCCTTGATCGAATCAAGACTCAGATCAGACTGAATCCATCCGCCGATCGAATCAGCCGTATTTGGTCCGATGGTATCAAGCGTATCAAACGATTGACCGCCATCGTAAGAAACCCCAACCTCCATCACATCATTCCCAGGCGATCCCCCCGTCCCGCCGCCGGTATTGTCATACCAACGGTAGTATACTATTCGAGGATCGATCAGGTCAGAAATGTCAAAGATCGGCGAGTTCAGCATTGTTAGCGTGTCAACATCCGAGTTCGTCGCCGCGTCCGTATTCCCGGTTACGAAACAACTCCCGGACCCATCGGCATCCGCCGTCGGATCACCACTCGATCCATCGCCCAGAGGCACGCCCCGTTCCCACATCCCGTCAAGCGGAGACTTCGCACCGCCCGAAACCGTCCATCCGGTATCGAGCTCAAAGTTGTCCTCGCGAACAAGCACCGGCTCACCGATGTTGAGACCAAGAAGCGCCTCAGAATGAAGATCAGGGAATGTCGTCACGCCCGTGTTGACACCCTCAACAAGCATGTAGTACGACACATCACTGGCGCCCTCAGGCAGCAGATGATGATTCGGATTACAGTTCTGTGCAGGGATCGTCGCGGTGTAGCTGTTGCCACCATTAGAAACCAAAGGCACAAAGATAAACTCGCCGCCACCAAGCCCTAAAGGCGAAGCCGGCAGATACGCAAGCATCTCAGACCCAGGAACCACCGCGTCATCGATCTCATCAATAAGGACCTCAAACACATAATCCTCACCCGGAAGCACAGACTCAGCAGGTTCCATCGCCAACGAAATCACAGGATTCGGGTCCTGACACAACAACTCAGTCACAGAAACCCCATCAACCGCGGCCTCAATCACCGAAGCATTTAACTCGTCGCTCGCAATAAACCGTAGTTGGAGTTGTGAAGTCGCCGTGTCAAAGTCTGGCTCACTCGAAAGGCTGCTGATGAGGTCATGCTCAACAAAGAACCAGCCGCCAGCAGATTGACTGGTCTCAGGTCCAACAACCTCCAGCACAAACCAGTTCATGCCACCATCATCAGATACCTCAACGGTAAACACATCCTCGCCCGGGCCCGAGCCAATCCCCGACCCGGTATTGTCATACCAACGCCAGTACGAAACGCCCGGGCGGTTGATATTGGAAACATCAAAGATCGGCGAGTTCAAAATCGTGTTCTCGCCGTCAACATCAGTGTTCGATCCCGGCCCGCCATTACCAGTCAGGTAACAGCTCCCAGAACCATCGGCATCGGTCGTAGGATCACCACGAGACCCATCACCAGCAGGCACCCCGCGTTCCCACTCACCAGCCAACTGGCCCGACACCGTACCCGTGATATTCCACATCAGATCCGCCTGGAAGTTGTCGTGGAAGAATGCGGATGGCTGACCAACAAACGCAGTGAACGGGGCATCCGGGCCGCCGATAGGAAGCGTGGTAACCGAGCTCGAACCCAAAAGCGCCGCCTCCATGTAGTACTCAATCTCGGCGTCAGGATCGCAAGCAAAAGGCGGAAGCGTCGCAAGGTAGTCATTCCCTTTCAAGGGCACCAATGGAACCGATGTAAATGATCCGGGCTCCGAGCGGTAGTACAGCAACTCTGACCCAGGTTCAACCGTCTGCTCCAATGGATTCAGAGTCACCTGAAAGGTGTTCTCCACGCCAGGCTCAATAAAGGTTGGGGCTGACGCGGAAATCCCCAGCAGTGTCCCAGCCGTCACATCCACACGGTACTTCTGCACATTATCAAGGGTGCTATCAGTAAACACCTCAAAGAAATAATCCTGCGCCTCAAGTGCCGGGAACTCCATAATTTCCGCAAACCCAGCAGGCCACAGAGTAGCACTCAGAATCGGATTGAACGGATCGTCAGCGCTGTACACATTGATCTGCAAATCGTGCACAAGCTCATAGTTAAACAAAGCGGCTGAAGGCTCATCTTTACTGCATGTCTCGGTCTGAGGACCCTCCAAATAGGTCCCCGCATCTGGAGTCACCGTAAAGGTGATCAACGCGGGTGAATCCAGCGAAAGCCTGAAGTAATCAACATCAGACGGAGCGTCAAGGCTGAAGTTATCAAACCCGAGCACATCACCAATATTCATGCTCCCCAGGTCAGCCGCCTGAGCAATCGAATCGCTCGGCTCGGCAGGATCGCCATAGTGGCGGTGCCCGTTGAGCGTGTCATCAAGCTGAGGCCCGTCAAACGCAAATGAAACAAACGGTTCCATCAGCTTGGTCTGCTCAACAGGACAAACATGCGCCATCCCCATCCCGTGACCATGCTCATGGGCAATCACATTCCGCATTCCGAGCGAGTTGCCGCCCAGGTTGTTATAGAACGAGTCAAACGCATCAAAGACCATGTCCCCGTTATCCGGGAAGAAGTTAAACGCAAGCACACCTGAGTTCCCATCGAGAACCATCGCCCCGATCCGAACATCCCCGCGTGCCCCAACAAGCCCTGAGAAGGCAAACATCGTGGTGCCGTCATCATTGGGCTCATACACATAGCTCGTTCCGGTCAGTTCGGCCCAGCGATCAAAGACCTGATCAAACAAACCCTGCCACGCCGCGGTCGACCCATACAAGCTGTCGAGCCACGCAAAGAGCTGCGAAGTCCCAGCGCCCCAGAATACATTCGGGATGAATGTTCCATCCGGAACATAGGAATAGGTAATCACAGTCGGGTCACCCTGAGTGAGCCCCGCCCCGCTGATCGCGGTCCGCTGCCAGCGGTCAATCTGCTGGAACGCGTTGGGATGAACCTGGTTGAGCATCTGCTCCACCATCCACACATAGTCACCCGATGTCTCAGGCGCAAAGCACAGCGGCGGAACCTCAATCCCAGAATCAATAGCAAAGGCAACCCCGCGAACGGTCTCAATCTGACGATCAGTCATCGAATGTTCAGTGATCCGCCCAAGCATCTCTTCAACCCACTCGGTCGCGGTCCCCGTGCCTGTGTAAAGCTCGGCCCCCTCAGGCACCGGCAGTGAGTAAGAATCGGATCCCAGCCCGTCCATCGCGACAATCTTGGCCTGTTCAGACTCAGGCAGCATCGGCAGAATGACCCCCGCCATCTTCTCAAGTGTCTGCTCGTTAAGAGACTGCTGTTCACACTGAGCACACTCATCGCAGCCGGATTCAACCGGGCCACCGAATGAAGAAAACACAACACAGACGACCGGCAACAATGCAGCCACGAATAATGAATCTCGTTTCATCTCAATAATCCTTCAATATGTTCATGGCAAGCCGCTCGTATGCACAAGCCGCCTATCCATATCTCGTTTCTGCCACTCTCACCACTGCACCGCAAATCTATCAAACAAATAGAAAGCGTTCCCAGAGCGATGAAAGAGCGTGTGCTCCAACACTAAAAATAGCCGATTAGCGACGAACTGTAAACACTGATTTATAAGAACTTACGAAAATACATAACTGTCAGTTGCCCCCAAACAACCCCAGCAATGAACTTCGCCCCTCAGGTCCGAGAACCAAGCAAAATAGTTGCTCAACCCGCAAGCCAAACCCCAGCGATCAGCCCCCCGATCTAAAAAAATACCCCGCAACATCAGTCGCAGGGCACCATAAATCAGTCCATAAATCCCGCTCAATCCCGAGCAGTGGCTCACTTCTTCTTGTTGAAGTAGTTGCCCGAGAACTTCTTCTGGAACTTCTCAACCCGGCCAGCCGCATCCACAAAGGTCGCTTTCCCGGTAAAGAACGGGTGCGAACCCGACCAAACATCCACTTTCAGCTCAGGAACCGTAGCCCCGACGGTCATCACGACCTCGCCGTTGTAGTAGACCTTGCAGGATGGGTAGAAAGTTGGGTGCGTATCGTTCTTCATTGGTTCATTCCTTCATAATCCCCCGGTTTCCATCCGGAGAAGGGCGTCAAGCATAGCCCGTCCAATCAGCCCCGTCCAGCCCCCAAAGACAGTCGGGACAGAGCTTTCCAGAATTCTACCCCCTCATGACCCCTTAAAGCAGCGTTTCCGGGTTCTGGAGCGATTCAACGATCTCAGCCAAAGCCAATGCCGCCGTCGCACCGTCCACAACCCGATGATCACAAGCCAACGACAAAGGCATCACCTTGCCAACCATCAACTGCCCGTCCTGTACCACAGCCGCGTCATACGCCTTCCCAATCGCCAAAATAGCAACCTCAGGATAGTTAATCACAGGCGTCGCAAACCGACCCGCATGCGATCCCACATTGGAGATCGTAAAGGTCGAGCCCATCAACTGCTCGCGCGGGATCGAGCGATCGCGAGAGCTCGCCGCGATCTGAGCGATCGACTGGGCAAGCTCCACAACATTCATCCGGTCGCTATCCCGCATGACAGGCACCATTAAACCGTTCTCGGTATCAGTCGCGATCCCAAGATGCACCGCGCCATACTGAACAATCTCAGCCGACTCATCATCCACAATCGCATTCATCGCCCCAAACTTCCCAGCCAATGCCCGCGAAACCGCAGCACACACAAACGGCAAGAACGAAATCTTCACCCCGGTCTGTGCACTCAGCTCTTTCCGCAACGCATCAAGCGCCGTCACATCCGCCTCATCAACAACGGTAAAGTGAACAGCAGTGTCTACAGCATGTCGTAATCGATTCGCAATCGTCCGTCGGATCCCCTTAAACGGGATCCGTGCTTCGTTCATCCCCTGCCCAACCAAGCTCTGCTGAGCCGGATCCGGAATCGGCCGGAACGCCGCAGGACCCTGATACCCCGGAGCCGCCGGAACCCCGCCCTGCATCGGTGCAGGCGGATACCCATAAGGCATCGGTGGTGGTGGCGGATACCCATAACCCGGAGGTGGCGGCGGCGGGGCATAGCCATACGCCGGTGGTGCAGGATACGGATACGCTGGTTGTGGCTGATATCCATAACCCTGTGGTGGATAAGGCTGCTGATATTGAGCCGCAGGTGCCTGTTGCGGAGCATGAGCCGCCGGAATCTGCGTTGTAGGCAGGTTCAAAGGCCGACGAGTCTCCGCAGGTCGCGGTGCCATCGCTGCTGGAGCCGGTGCAGATGGTGCCGCAGGTGCAGACTGTACAGGAGCTGCAACCGAAGCAACAGCCCCGCCCGATGCCTTCGCAATGTCAACATCCTTCCGAGTTACCCGTCCACCGATCCCGGTCCCCGAGATCGCATTGATGTCCACGCCCAAATCCCGAGCATGACGGCGAACCGCTGGCGACGCAAGCGCCTTCCCATCGCTCGACCCCATCCCAGGCGTCGAGTCGGACATCTGCCCAACCACAGACCCCTGATCCTCAGGCCGATCTTCCTTCACGCCCGCAGCAGGTTCTGGTGCCGCCGCAGGAGCGTCATCCGCCCCGCCCTCATAAGTCACAAACGGAGCCCCGACTTTAATCGTGTCCCCATCAGACCCATGCAAAGTCTTGATCGTCCCCGCCCGAGGCGAAGGCACCTCAACAAGCGCCTTATCCGTCTCCATCTCCGCGATGACCTCGAGTTCATCAACAGTATCGCCCTCTTTGACGACCCACTTAATAAGCTCGGCTTCTTCAAGCCCCTCCCCGAGATCAGGAAGGATAAAGATATTCGGATCAGATGAAACTTTGCCAGCCATATGCGGACTCCATTATTATTTACTATCAGTGGGTCGGTGCCAGCCAAAGAGAAGGTTGTTGCCGAGAATACGACTCACCTTTTCTTTTAAAACCAGCAGCGCGTCTATGTCTACTTTAGATTTGTCGATGGCTTGTTCTGCGATGTACTCAGGGCCAAGACATATGTTATTCATGCAGTGGTATGCACATGACAGGGTCATGCTAGAGACTTCCAAACCGTTAGGCAGTGCTTTGCGAGCTTCAACAACATCTGTCATATCCACCCCCATCAGTGCAGGGAACTCCCATTCTTCGATTATCTGATCGACAGCAACGAGATGAAGCGAAAGCTCAATAAGCTTAATCTCTTCTGGCTGAAGCAGATCATTTAGATTGAAGAGTTGATCTTTCATCAGTACGCCAAACACTCCGTAATCCCCTTCAGGATCCGAGGCGCCTCAGGCAGATACTCATTCTCCAGCTTGTAATAAGGCATGATCGTATCAAACCCAGCAACACGCTGAACCGGCGCCTCAAGATGCAAGAAACACTCTTCCATCACCCGAGCCGAGATCTCCGCCCCGAATCCGCCCGTAAGCGGCGCTTCATGCACAATCACACACCGCCCTGTTTTACAAACAGACTCCGCGACCGTGTCCATATCAAACGGATAGATCGACCGAAGATCAATCAACTCCACCGACACATCCTCAGGCAGATTATCAATCGCCTCCAAACACTGAAACACCGGAGCCCCCCAGGTCACGATCGTCAGGTCCTCGCCCTCCGATACAACCTTCGCCTCCCCCATCGGAATCTCGTAATACTCATCTGGCACATCTTCTTTAAAGGTTCTGTACACCCGCTTTGGCTCAAAGAAGATCACCGGATCAGGATCCGCAATCGCCGCGTTGAGCAACCCCTTCGCGTCATAAGGCGTACAAGGCATCAACACCTTGATCCCCGGCGAATGAGCATAAATCACCTCAGGCGAATCCGAGTGCAACTCCGGAGCATGAATCCCGCCCCCAACAGGAACCCGCACCGTCATAGGCACCGTCACCGCCGACCGCGTCCGCGTCCGCATGCGAGCGGCATGGTTCACAAACTGGTCATACGCTGGACCCAAAAAACCTTCGAACTGAATCTCAGGGATCGACTTCATACCCGCAATCGCCAGCCCAATAGCCGTCCCCATAATCCCGGTTTCATCGAGCGGCGTAGAGACCACACGATCCTCACCATGCGTCGCCATCAACCCTTCGGTCGCCCGGAATACGCCGCCGTTGACGCCGATATCTTCACCGAGCAAGATCACATCAGGATCACGCGCCAGCGCCTGGTCGAGTGTCGAGGTAATCGCTCCAACAAGTGTTTGTTCTGCCATATCAAATCTCCTCATGCGTGCCGGCATGTGCCAGTCGCATGCATGTAGGTTTATGCGTTTTGTGTCTGGGCACTTTGGGGGGTGAGCCCGATCTGCGAAGGATTCTGCCCGATCGAACTCGTCCGCATCGTGTCCCGCTGAATCTGCAAAGCCCGGGGCAACTCCGCATACATATCATCAAAGAACTCGCTCGCTGTCGGCGTGCTCACCGAGATCGCCGCATCGACAACCTCCTTGACAATCGTCTTGGCCCGCGACTCAAGCTCTTCCTGCTTCTTGTCGTCCCAAACCCCGACCGATTCCATGTATTTACGAGTCCGAATCAACGGGTCCTTCTCAAGCCACGCATCAACCTCAGACTGATCCCGATACCGCCGGGCATCATCCGCCGTCGTGTGGTCCGCAAGGCGGTAAGTCACACCCTCAATAAACGAAGGCCCGCCACCCTCGATCGCCCGCTTGCGTGCATTCTGTGTTGCCTTATAGACCGCAAAGATGTCGTTCCCGTCAACCTGAATCGTCGGCATGTCATACGCAAGCGCCTTCTGAGCCACCGTCGCAGAGTTCATCTGCTGCTCGCGAGGCAGCGAAATCGCCCAAGAGTTGTTCTGGCAATAGAAAATACAAGGCACCTGCATCACCGACGCAAAGTTCATCGCATTATGGAAGTCCCCCTCCGAGGTCGCCCCATCACCAAAGTAGGTAATCGCCGCCCGGTCCGCTTCCTTCCGCTGCTTCATCGCCCAAGCAATCCCAGTCGCATGCAGCATGTGCGTCCCGATCGGAACACTCAAAGGTGTAATGTTCACGCCCTCAGGAAACTTCGATCCCCGCTCATCGCCCATCCAATACTGGATCACATAATGCATCGGCATCCCGTGCATAAATAACGCCGCGTTCTCCCGGTACGAAGGCACGATCCAGTCGTTCCCCTTGACCATCGCCAGAGCAGACCCAACCGCATTGGCCTCCTGCCCCTTGTTCTGCGGGTAGGTCCCCATCCGCCCCGACCGCTGGAGCTTAAACGCAATCTCATCAAGCTCCCTACACACACGCATCTGCTCATACAGATACACAACCTGATCATCACTCAGCGTATCCTTGGCCAGCTTCTTATCCAGCTTCCCATCCTCATCAAGGATCTGCAGGTGCTCAATCTTCGCTTCATACACAGTATGGTGTGGCATAACTTCTCCTACCCAAAGGACTTGACCAAGACCCGCCGTGCCTCCCTCAAAAAGAAGCGCCAACAAAGCATTCCATGGCTCACCAATGGGGTCTAAGTATAGGATTCAAGTTGCCCAAGGTCTTTGACAGCCAAGCTCAAGCTGAGAGCACTCCGCGAGCCAATTGGACGATCATTCGCACAAGAAATACAAATGTCACCACGACCAGCAAGAACACAACAAGCGTCCCAGCAAGGATTAACACCGTTGGCCAAATGGACCTGTCTGGAAGCTTCGGAGGCGACGAGGTCTCTTTCCACTCGCCCCAAAAACCAGAGTGCGTGTCAGGATGCTGTCCTTGATCAAGCCGATCAAGAATATATTGATTCCGCGAATTTACCCAAGCATCCGCCTCTTCACGGGCATCGGTGTAGTAGCCCGCTTGTAGCTCGCCAGGGTCATACCGATTCGCGATATTGTGCCGAGTGCAATCAGCAATGGCTGGATACATGCCCTCCTTCAACAGCGAAGACTTGCCATCAGCGACCAACTCATGACCACGAAGATGACAAAGCAGGCCGAGTACAGCATCGCCCTGGTTATCCAGTGCAAGTGTGAGAGCTGTGAATATGTCGACACTCTCCCATGCAGAGCCAAGCTGGATCAGCCCGGCCAATCCCTCAACTGCATCGTCAAATCCCAATTGGGCTAACTTATTGTTTGGAAAATTAGAGAGCCCCGTTTGAAGACCAGGAATTAGATTCAAAAATGAGGGTGTTTCCTCCCTCAGTTGATCATCCAAAAGTATCCAATCAATTGCCAGCAACTGATACCGCTCCCGCCCAAAGTGAGCATCAGGGTTCAACTCAATCGCCGCCGCGATCAACTCCAGCGACCGCTCAACATCAGCCATATCACCCCGATCCGCGCCACTCTTCAACCACCGATGAATATAAAAAGTCCCGAGATTCGCAAGATACCGGTACCGATGCTCCCCAACATCACCGCCCCCGGCTTCTAGCCGATCCATCACCGCAAGCTTCCGCTCCATCCACCCGATCCCCTCATCACTCCGACCAAGCCGATCACACGCCACCCCCGCATCGTCATACAACTCAAGATTGTCCTGCTCAGTTGCAAGCCGCCCCGACACCCGCTCCAGCCGCATCTCATAATACAAAGGCGGGAACCGATCAAACCGCCCAGTAATAATCTCCGTAATCCCAGGCAGCCCCTTCGCCTCCGCAGCCAGCGTGTCCCGATCCCACAAACACGCATGCGCCGTCGCAGCAAGGATTGCGCAGAGAATAGTGAATGCCGTGATCGTCCGATGCATAAGTGTCCCGTTCATAACAACAGTGTACGAAAAAACACCGGGAATGTTCCCGGCGAGTTAAAGTTCGGAATGATGTTACAAATCAGTGAAGCTGCTCGATCGTCTCACTCATGTGATCCCGGCCAGTAGACCCAACATCCTCACGCCCCGTCCCAGGGAACTGCTTGATGTGATCCTGCTTCAGCTCCCGCCCGGTCCCCTTGTCGCTCGGCGAGCTCTCAGGAATCGCAAACAACGAGTTATCAAGCGTAGATGAGTGAGCAAGCGCCGCCTCCGCAGCCACCAGCATCGTGTCGTCCGCATTCTCATGCAGACCCCGGAATGCGTCATGAATCGCAAGCTCCGCAAGATCAAAGAAGTGGATCGCGCTCGCCTTGTTCCGCTCAAACTCGGTCCCGGACTCGTTGTTCCGGATATCCATATCAAGCCGCGACAAAGTACACGCCCACCCATGCAGATACAACGCCGCATCGGCCAGCCGTGCTTGCGTCACCTGAGCCGTCACAATCGCCGCGTCCTTCTTCTTCGAGATCACCTTGAACTGATAAGTCAACTCCGAAATCAATCGGCACATCCGAGCCCCATAAGGACTCAACGACGGATGCAGCTTCGTCATGCTCGGTGCTTTGTTCCGAATCCCAAGGAACACCTCACGACCCAGCGGCAACGCCGCCTTAATCATCGTCGGCGTAAACTTCTTGTTATCCGCCATGTCCTTGATCCCGAGCATCTTCTCAGCCAGCTGCTTCCCGCCGTACGCAAAGATAAACGACTGCATCACCTCGTTGGCCCCCTCAACAATCGTGTTGATCCGCGAGTCACGGAAGATCCGCTCAAGCTCGTTCTCCGCCATGGTCCCCTCGCCGCCCATGATCTGCAGCGCGTTGTCAACCGTCCGCCACCCCATCTCCGAACAGAACACCTTGCAGGTCGCCGTTTCAAGCATGATGTCCTCATCATGACGATCAAGCATCCCCGTCGTCATGTACAGCATCGAATCCATCGCGTAGCAATACGCCGACATCTTCGCGATCTTCTGCTGCACAAGCTCAAAGTCCGAAATCGGACGCCCGAACTGATGCCGAGTTTGCGACCACTTGATCGCCTGATCCATCGCCGTCTTCGCCCCGCCGAGCATCCCGGCTGAAAGCGTACAACGCCCATAGTTCAAACAAGTCAACGCCAGCCCAAGCCCCTTGCCCTCTTTGTGGAGCAGGTTCTTCTTAGGCACCTTGACATTATTAAACCGGATCCGCGCCTGCCAAGTCCCCCGGATACACATCTTGCTCCGGTTCTTCGAGAAGATATCTACCCCCTCCATGTCAGGTGTGCAGATTACCGCAGTCACGCGTTCCTTGCCGCCAACCATGTGCTTGCCCATCACCGTAAACAACCCTGCAATCGCCCCCGAGGTCGCCCACTTCTTCTCCCCATTAACGATGTAGTACTCGCCGCAGTCAGAATCAGTAATCACAGTCTCCTGCCCGCCCGCATCACACCCCACCTGAGGCTCAGACAAACAGAACGCACTCAACCACTCCCGAGCAAGCTTGGGCAGGTATTCCTTCTTCTGCTCATCGGTCCCATACAGCATCACAGCTTTGCACCCGATCGACTGGTGAGCCGATACAAGCACAGCCGTCGAACCACACCGCGACCCAAGCGCCTCAAGCACCCGGTTATAAGAAGTAATCCCCATCCCCAGCCCGCCGTACTCCTTCGGGATAGTCATCCCAAGGACGCCCAGATCAAACAGCTTCTTAAGCACCCACTCCGGGATGTACTGCTCCTGATCAATCTCAACCGCTGGATGCTCTTCCTTCAGATACACCCGGAGCTTCGCGACCAGTTCGTCGCACTCACGCCGTTCATCTGCAGATTCTTTATCCATCTCCGGATACGGAAACAGCAGTTCTTCTCTCAGGTTCCCCCAGAAGAAGTTCTTGACAACCCCCATCTCTGTTGGCTCAGGACCAAGCAAAGTCTCCGCATCCGCGATCATCTTCTTATCACGCTCCGACACGCCCTTCATGTCCTTCAGGTCTGCATTCTGAATCTTTGCCATGGTGTCAACTCCTTAAAGAATTCTCGATGAACAGCTTTCATGTTCATCGGGTGGTTTTGATCTCTTGTTTCTTACTCTTATCAAAGAACGCATTGATCGCATCCTGCGCAGGCTGCGTATGCCGTAGTTTGACCAGGTGATCCCGCTCCCGCTGAACCGCCGCCCCCCATCCATCCGCAATCCCAACCCCAACCGCATCACACACAGCTTCTGTATGCTCCTCAGCCCCAAGCTCCCCGCGTGCCTCAACCAATGCCCCCTGCATCTCAGCACCATTTGATTCATCAATACACCGCGAAGGCTTCCCATCGCGGACCGGTTTCTCTTGTGCCCCAACCCAAGCCCGCGCCGCAGGAATCAACTCCGCCGCAGAAGTCACCGTCACATCAAAGATCCCCATCTCATCGGCCTTGTCAGACTTCATCGCACGACCGTTCGCCGTCGCAACAATCGCGTCCTTCGCATCAATCCGAGCAACCAGCAGGTTCGTCCCGCCCCACCCAGGACAAATCTTCAACCCCGCCTCAGGCAACCCAACCAAATACGGCTTCGCCTCAGGATCAATCAACCCAACCAACCCATCACAATGCATCGCCAGCTCTAGCCCCCCCCCAAGCACGGTCGAATGAATCGCCGCAGCAGTGGGGCACGGGAGATCAGCAATCTTCTGGAACACCTTCGCCCCAAAGTCAAGATACTCGTGCAGCCCCGCGTCATCCATCGCCATGATCGCTTTCAAATCCGCCCCAGCAACAAACGCCCGAGGCGCCGAAGAAGCCAGCACAAACCCACCAAGATCCTCAGGCAGCGTATCAAGCGTTGCATCCAAACGATTCAACAACGATTCATCAATCACCACCACCGGCCGACCGGGCTGATCCAATGTCAACACCGCAATCACGGCACCATCACCATTCGTGCTCAGCTCAACCGGCAGTAAATCTTGAACCACAGGAATGTCTCACTCTTGCGGAGGAAGGATCGTGTTTTTTCAACGATCACCGCACGGATCCGCAGCTCCATCGGTCATCCATCCTATGCACGAAACCCCACAATTGACACCCGATTTCACGCCTCAAACCGATCCTTCAGTTGATTCTATTTCTCCTCCCCCGGGCTGATTAGGGGAGCGGGGTTGATGTGGCTGCGCAGCAGACGGAGGGGGTCTTTCTGCTGTTTTTTTCTGCCTCCCTCTCCCATTCTGATGGGAGAGGGCCGGGGTGAGGGCTCCCACACTTCTCCTCTTCCCTACTCCCCCTCTGACTTACTCTTTTCTTCGCCGGGTGCCATGGAGACGCCGTCTTCGGCTTCTCCATGTCTTCATCCCAAACGAGCCATCAACACCGCCTGAGCCTCAGGCGTAGCAAGAACCCCCGCACTCAACTTCGCCCCCTTCATCACCATCGCCGGATCCACCGTCCCATCAATCACATTCAGCAAATCCTTCGTCGCCGCCAGTGCCTTAGGCCCCCCAGAAGCCAACCGTTCCGTAATCTCACTGGTCAGCGATTCAAGCCCATCCCGATTCTCGGCCAGATGATCAATCAACCCCAACTCATGCCCCCGAGCCCCCGACATAATCCCCCCCATCAACATCGCCATCCGAGCCCGCCCGGCCCCCATCTTCGCCACCACCCAAGGCGCAATCACCGCCGGACACAACCCAAGATCAACCTCAGGGAACCCCAGCTTCGCATCCCCATGCGAAACCGAAACATCACAAACGCAACTCAACCCACACCCCCCCCCAATCGCGGCTCCATTGACAGAAGCCACCGTCACCATCGGCAGCGACCGAATCTTCAGAGTCAACTCCGCCAAACTCGTCAACAACTTCTCCCCAAGCGAAGCATCCCCCGAAACCTCAATCACCACCGCCTTCAAATCCATCCCCGCACAAAAAGACTTCCCGGCCCCAGTCAACACCAAAACCGAACACTCCGACTCAGCCAACTCATCCAGCCGAGAGTGCATCGCCTCAAGCATCCCAAGCGACATCGAGTTCCGCGCCTCCCCCCGATTCATTGTCAGCGTGGCAATCCGTCCATCAACAGTCAGTTGTGCAAGTTCACTCATACCCCATCCTATCCGGGCTTTCAGCCGTATCTTTCTTTCTCCCTCTCCCATTCTGATGGGAGAGGGCCGGGGTGAGGGCTCCAACCTCTCTCTTGCCCTCTGTATCTATGACTTATCTTCTGCCTCCCTCGGCCCTCCGGGGGAGGTGTTCGCGAAGCGGATAGAGCGGGTCTTTCTCTCTGGGTGCCCTTACTCGCCGTCTTCGGCGCAGTGAGATCTTTCAGTCTCCCCTGTCATATAGTCTGCGGTATACTAAGTTATGACCAAACCTACATATCTTATCAAAGGTACAGATGTTGAGACTCATGCACCTTCTTCGCTTTCCGTACAGGCGTCTAGCGTTCCGGAAGCTGCTGATATTGCAGGAAGCCGCGGTATAGATATTGTTTCAGTGGAATCAGAACATGGTGATATTTATACACCAGTTGGCGATGGTCGATTTAGGACAGGTGTTGCAACTGAAGGCAATACATCAAAAAGTAATGACGATTTGGGGCTGATGCTCGTATCATTTTTAATTCCAATTATAGGAATTATTGCAGGGTCCGTGAGGTTAGGAAATCGTGATCAATCTGGTGTGCCCATTTTGCTAGCTGCAGTTGCTGGGATAGTGGTCTGGGGGATTGTCGCCATAGGAATGGCTGGGGGATAAAGCAGGATCAAGAACCCCACAACCCCCCAAGCATCTCCCGCTCCTCATCACTCCCCACCCGCGACAACGAAACCCCCAACCCCTCCGAAGCACGCCCCGCCATCCCCTCAGTCAACTCATTGACCAGCTTCTTCGTCGCCCGAACACCAACCCCAGGCTTGCCCGCAAGCACCCCCGCCATCTCCATCGCCCGAGCGTGCACATCCCCGGCCCCCTCAACAAGCTCATGCACCAACCCAATCTCAAACGCCCGCCCCCCATCAATTAACCCCGGATCCAACATCAACGCCCGAGCCGCCCCCGCCGGCACAGCCGAAGCCAAAAACGCCGCCGAAACCGCAGGCGAAACCCCAATCTTCACCACCGGATACCCCAAATTCGCACCCCGATCCGCAATAACAACATCCGCCCCCCCAAGCATCGCGCACCCCCCAGCAATCGCACACCCATGCACCCCAAGCACCACAGGCACAGCGCATTCCCGCATCGCCACAACACAAGAAGACAACCCCGTAAGCAACGCCCGCATCGTCTCGCCGCTCTCATCCGCAGCACACGCCTTCAAATCAAACCCAGCACAAAAAACCTTCCCCGCCCCAAGCACCACAATCGCTTTCGTGTCTTCAGAGATCTCCCGAACCGCCGCCTCAAAATCAACCAACATCCCAGGCAACATCGCATTCCGCTTCTCCCCCCGATCAAGCGTAATCACCGTCACCGAGTTCTCAGTATGAACAGCAATCATTGAATCAGCCCCTCCGCAAACACCGACGCCTTCTCCATCACCTCCCGATCAACATTCGTCTTCATCCCCATCCGCTCCACAGCATCAAGCACCGCCAATGTCGAAACATTCCCCGGCGCCCTCGTCGTTTCCGTAGAAGCATAAGGACACCCCCCCAATCCCCCAGCCGAAGAATCAAACGACCGAACCCCAACCTCCAAAGCCCGTTCAATACACGCCCCAGCATTCCCAAAGGTATCATGAAGATGCAAGGTCAAAGTGGGATCACCAAAATCATTCACCGCCCGCCCATCAAGCCGCTCCATCACCTCAAGCAAAACCTGCTCGATCGAATCCGGATCACCCGCCCCAATCGTGTCCCCCAGATCAATCTCATCAACCCCAAGCTTCAAAAGTTCGCCCACCACATCCCCAACCTGCTCGCTCGAAACATCCCCATCAAACGGGCACCGCACAATACAAGAAACATACCCCCGCACCATCAACCCCTGCTCCTTCGCCCTCGGAATCAATGGAGCAAACCGCTCCAGCGTCTCAGCAATTGAAGCATTCGTATTCTTTTGCGAGAACCCCTCCGAAGCCGCAGTAAACACAGCAACCTTATCAATCAATCGCTCAGCCCCACCCCCCAAAGTAGCTCTCTGCCTCGCATCCGCGTTCACCGCCAAAGCCCCCTCAAGCCCCCGCTCATTGGGAACCAGCGCCGAATAAATCATCCCCTCAGGCTTCCCCCCCGCAATCAACCCAAACAACTCCGCAGCATCCCCCAACTGAGGCACCCACTTAGGGCTCACAAAAGAACTCACCTCAACCTCATCCACCCCGGCCCCCTCGATCGCCCGAACAAGATCGGCCTTCCGCCCAGTCTCCACAACCCCACCCTCGGCCTGCAAACCATCCCGAGGAGCAACATCTGTAATCCGTACCGTTTCCATGCCCACAGTCTATTCGAGTTATCGCCCCAAGACCGACCCCCCAAACACCACTTCGCCCGCCTAAACCGATTATTCCGTCCCTCGCCATCTACCACGACAACTCCCCCCGCAATCCCCGTGCATCGCCAATCTTGAAATGCATATCTAAGGAGAGCCGCTCGTGGGAGCGCCTCGCAACATCGCAAGCACCAGGAGCGCACCAACATGAAATCCCCAAATGCCGCCATCGCCACCGCCGCCATCATCATGGCCGGAACCGCCCATGCCGATGTCACCCAAATCGGTGAGTTCGATTCCTTGCAGTTCGAGGGCTTCGACGACGAACGCTGGGTCTTCGAACGCGACACCAAAGAAGTCTTCGGCGGAATCGGCGAAGTCTTCGCCACAGGCAACGGCTGGATCCACACCACCGGCTCATGGGGCTTCTCCAGCGGCGACTGGCGCGGATCAACCCGAGCCTACGACGGCAACATGCTCGGAAACACCAGAGGCTCAATCAACTACCGCTTCGATCAAACCCAGCACAGCTTCGGAGGCTTCTTCGCCACCATCGCAGATGTCGAAGGCGGCATCGTCAAGTTCTACGGCTCAGACGATTCACTCGTCGGCCAAAGCACCCTCGCCGCCGCAGTCGGAGGCGAATGGTCCTGGAACGGCTGGGCACTCCAAGACGGCTTCAACCGCGTAGAAGTCACCGGAAACTACAAAGACGGAGCCGGCGGCTTCCTCATGCACGATTCAATGCGTGTCTCAAACACAACCATCCCCGCCCCGGGCGCCCTCGCCCTCATCATCACCGGCGGCCTCATCACCACCCGCCGCCGCCGCTAATCAAAATCCCCAAACCACTCCCCGAGCCGCCCTACGAAGGGCGGTTTTTTCAATCAGCAATCATCAGCAATCATACCTGCAAAACCCCAGTCTTAAAATCAACCGAGTAATCCCACCCCTGATTCGCAGCATCCAAAGATGCAATAATCTCATCCCGCGTCAAATGCGGCTCAATGATCCGGTCAACCCACCCCCGCGCAGCCCCATGCCGAATGTCCTGCTGCTCGTTATAAGAATCCCCGACCGCATCCAAAATCGCCTGATGCGTCTCAGCATCAATCTCCTCACCCTTCCGCGCCCGCGATCGTTCTTCAATCATCGCAAGCACCCCAGTCGCCGACCCCGCACCCATCACAGCGCACTTCGACCCCGGCCAAGCCAACGCCACAAACTGATCAAACGCCCGCCCGCACATCGCATAGTTCCCCGCACCAAACGACCCCCCAAGAATCACCACAATCTTCGGCACAACACAGTTGCTCATCGCATTGACCATCTTGGCCCCACTCCGAATAATCCCCCCCTGTTCCGAATCCCGACCCACCATAAATCCAGTGGTATCGTGCAAGAACACAATCGGAATCTTCCGCTGATTGCAATCCATAATAAACCGCGAAGCCTTGTCCGCGCTGTCATCATAAATTACCTTCGGCATATTCGCAGACTTACTAGGCCCCGCCTTCCCCCCGGCCATCTGCCGCTCCGTCCGCATCCCCTGATTCGCCACAATCCCGCACGCATGCCCCCCGACCATCCCGTACCCACACACCAACGATTCCCCATACTCCGCCTTGTACTCATCAAAGTCCGGGCAAAGCACCTGCTCCCCATCAACAGTCTTCGCACCCGTATCAACAATGCACGAGATGATCTCCTTCACATCGTACTGCTGCCCCGCCTTGTCCGTAAAGATGTCATACACATCCATCACATCCCGATGCGAATGCTGCCGCTTCCGTTCGCTAGCATCAACACCGGTCTTCCGCTCGGGATACTTCGCAACCAACGACCGCAACCGCTCTATACAAGCCTCGTCCGTCGGCTCCCGAAAATCAATCGTCCCCGAAATCTGTGAGTGCATCTCCGCACCCCCAAGATCCTCATCCGACACATCCTGCCCGATCGCCGCCTTCACAAGCGCCTGCCCCGCAAGATACAGCCCCGACCCCTCCGTCATGAGCAGCGTATCGCACAGCACCGGAAGGTACCCACCTCCAGCTACACAGAACCCCATGATCGCCGCGATCTGCGGGATCCCCTCCGCGCTCATCACCGCATTGTTCCGGAAGATCCGACCAAAGTCATCCGTATCGGGAAACACATCCTCCTGCATCGGCAAAAACACCCCCGCCGAATCCACCAGATAAATCAAAGGCAACTTCGCCATCGCCGCCATCGTCTGCGCCCGGATGATCTTCTTGCAAGTCATCGGAAAGAACGCCCCGGCCTTCACCGTCGCGTCATTCGCAATAATCATGTGCCGAACCCCCTGCACCGACCCAATCCCCGTCACCACTCCAGCCCCCGGAGCCCCCCCAGCTTCCGTATACATGTTGTACGCCGCCCAAAGCCCAAGCTCTTGGAAGCCCGAGTCCTTATCAACCAACAACTCAATCCGCTCCCGCGCAGTCAGCCGCCCCTTGGCATGCTGCCGCTCAATCGCCTTACCCCCCCCGCCAAGCTCGATCTTAGATTCAATGTCAAGAAACGCAGTCGTCACATCACGCAGATTGGTCGGTGCTTGGTCCATGGCAAATAGGATAGGAGCGATACCCAAGTTCTTCCCGATCTTGCCCCGCAAGCCCAAAGTTGAAAGCAAGTTGCAACCCACCCAAATTCAGATTACCCTACCCCCATGACCCAACCCAAATCCCACCGTCTATTGACCCTCCTAACCCTCTGCATCTTCGCATCGGCATCAACCCTCGCCACCGCCCAAGACGATGCCAAACCAGCCGCTAATCCAGCCCCCGAATCCCCGCCCCCCTTCGTCGTCTACCCAGACGAATCCTCAGTCACCTACCACTCAGTCACCATCAACGGCCAACTCATCCACTACCAAGCCACCGCAGGCACCATCACCCTCGCCAAACTCTCCGGCGAACACGAACCCACCGCCCAAATGTTCTACATCGCCTACCACAAACTTGATGGTCCTGTCGAAGCAGAGAGTGAGCCAGCATTCCCAGACCACACAACCCGCCCAATCACCTTCTCCTTCAACGGCGGCCCCGGCTCAAGCTCAGTCTGGCTCCACCTCGGAACCTTCGGCCCAAAGCGCGTTAATCCCATCGACGACTTCGGAAACCCAGGACCACCGCCCTATGCACTCGTCGAAAACGAATACTCACTCCTCGACCAATCAGACTTCGTCTTCATAGATCCCGTCGCTACCGGATACTCAAGAGCCGCCAAAGACAACAGCCCCAAAGATTTCCACGGCGTATCCCAAGACATCAAATCAGTCGCCGAGTTCATCCGTATCTACCTCGGCAAAGAAAGCCGCTGGGGAAGCCCAAAATACATCGCCGGAGAATCCTACGGCACAACCCGCGCCGCCGGTCTCGCAGATGAACTCCAATCCACACACGGCATCTCACTCAATGGCGTCATCCTCGTAAGCGCCATCATGAACTTCCAGACCGCACGCTTCGATGTCGGAAACGACCTCCCATACCCCCTCTTCCTCCCAACCTACGCCGCCACGGCCAAGTTCCACAACACCCTCTCCAACAAGTACCAACGCATGGATACCGAAAACTTCCTCCGCGAAGTCGAGGACTTCGCGATGACCGACTACACCCTCGCCCTCACCCAAGGCGATCAACTCTCAGAAAACAAACGAAACGCGATCGCAGATAAACTCGCCGGCTATACGGGTCTCACCAAAGACTACATCCTCCGCACCAACCTCCGCATCACCATGCCACGGTTCCCCAAAGAACTCCTCCGTGATCGAGGCGAAACAGTGGGGCGCCTCGACTCGCGATTCAAATCATCCGACCGCGATGACGCAGGAGAACGCTACGAATACGACCCCTCCATGGTCGCGATCAAAAACATCTACACCGAGTCCATGAACGCATACCTCCGCGGCGACCTCGACTACCAATCAGACATGCGCTACGAGATCCTCACCAATGTCTGGCCCTGGTCATTCAAAGGCGTCGCCGACAATCAGTACCTCAACATCGCAGAACGACTCCGAAAAACAATGCACAAAATCCCCAGCATGAAAGTCTTCATCGCCAACGGCTACTACGACCTCGCAACCCCATACTTCGCAACTCAGTACACCATCGATCACATGTTCCTCCGCCCGCAGTTCAAAGACAACATCTCCATGCGCTACTACGAAGCAGGCCACATGATGTACGCCCAGCGCGATATGCTCGCTAAACTCAAAGAAGACCTCGACCAGTACTACCAATCAAGAACGGAGTAGCCCATGTTCGGATTCCCACCCCTCCCCCCGTTCGAAGGCCTCCACCCAATCGCAGTCCACTTCCCCATCGCAATCCTCATGATCGCATGGCTCCCAATCCTCCTCGCCCTCCTCGACAAAAAACGACGCGACCACTGGATCCTCTCCGCATTTCTCCTCCTCCTCCTAGGCACCCTCACCACCTTCGCCGCAGTCCTCACAGGAGAAGCCACCGAAGACATCGTCGGCTCCCCAACCCAACTCATCCACGACGCCATCCACCAACACGAAGAAACCGCAGAAGCCGCCCGCAACATCTTCATCGCCTTAACACTCTTATCCGCCGCCGTCCTCTTCGTCCGTGCCAAAGCCCCCCAACCCAAAAAGAAAACCGCAACAACAATCGGAGGCGTCTTCATCGCCGCCCTCTACATCCTCGGCATCATGACCCTCGCCAACACCGCCCACCAAGGCGGCATCCTCGTCCACGACCTAGGCATCCACGCCCCAATAGGCACCCTCGATCCCGCAACCCTCAGCGCCTCATCCAACTCCCACGACGATGATGATGACGACTAATAAATGATTTTAATGAGAAAGCCATCCTCCCAGGGCCCGCTTGCCGAAGGGAAGTTCTCGAATACCCACTCCCTCAAGGACACCCAGCCCCAAACGCCACCAGGAACGCAGATACATCAAGGAAGTTAAAACTCCCGTCGTTCTCAAAGTCCGCAACAGGATCCTGGGTGTTGTACAACGCTAAAAAAACATCTACATCAAATGGGTTCAATACGCCATCGCCATTCATGTCTGCGATACAACCAAAGCTGTGATTGCAATGATTGAAAATCAAGCTGATATCATGACTAGACCAATGTGCGACCGCCATATCAAGATCCCCATCGCCGTCAAAATCACCAAGTGACATGTCCTGAGGCCAACTTCCCGCGCCAAAACGCAAATCATTTGTAAAAGTCCCATCCCCGTTGTTAAGAAGTACGCTAGCGTTATTCTCAGCATTGGCCACCGCCATATCTAAGTCGCCATCACCGTCAAGGTCACCGAGCATGATAGTCTGTGGTCCAACACCACTTTCATACCTGGTCTCTTGAGCAAAACTCCCATCTCCATTGTTCATTAGAACGCTCGAATCGAATGAGTTATGATTCCCCACAGCCATATCAAGGTCACCATCATCGTCCAGATCCCCAAGCGACACAGTACGAGGCCATTCCCCAACCCCGTACCGTGTATTCGATGAAAATGTCCCATCCCCGATATTGAACAGCACGCTGATCTCGTTGTCTCCTGAGTAAGCCGCAACAATATCGAGATCACCATCCCCATCAAGATCACCAAGTGAAGCACTCCGTGGGTATTGACCAAGATCATACCGAACTCGAGGAGCAAATGTCCCATCTCCAGTATTGAGCAGCACACTCGTGTAGCCATTGCCCGAAAACTCGGCGCTGGTCACGACCATATCCGCATACCCATCGCCATCCAGATCCCCAATCGTAACACTCCGCTGGTGATCCTCAACCCGAGTGCGGGAGGCCGAACCAAAGGTCCCGTCGCCATTATTGAATAACAGGCTTGTGTTATCGCCATAGAAGTTCGCGACCGCGATATCCAAATCCCCGTCCCCATCAAGATCGCCAAGCGATATTCCTTGTGGGCTATTCGCAACCTCGTAGCTCTCCCCTATAGCTAAGGTTCCATCTCCATTGTTAAGTAAAACGCTCGCCGCATTGATGCTATAGCTTGCCACAACAAAATCAAGATCCCCATCATTGTCAAGATCCCCCGCTGAAATACTCCGCACCACTGACCCGAGAGAGTAGGAAATTTGGGTCGCAAAGGTCCCGTCCCCGTTGTTGAGCAGCACACCTGCCTGATTAGTATGAAGAGGATTTGCAAGTGCAAGCGCAGCCGCCATGTCCAGATCCCCGTCGCCATCAAGATCGCCAAGCGAGACGCCGATCGGATCACTCCCGCCCATCCTGTACCGAATATGAGGGGCAAAGGTCCCGTCCCCATGATTGAGCAAAACGCTCGTGTCACCCAACTCCGATGCAAAACTACTGGTCACCGCAATATCAAGATCGCCATCCTGATCAACATCGCCAACGGCAATACTCGACGGCCAGTTCCCTACGGCAAAGCGAGTCTCTGGCGCAAAGGTCCCATCCCCATTGTTGAGCAATATACTCGTGTCATTGCTGCCTTGATTGACCACAGCCATATCCTGATCACCGTCGCCGTCAAGATCACCAAGAGTTAAGCTCAATGATGTATTGCCCACCCCATACCGGCGTCTGGCTGTGAATGATCCGTCTCCGTTATTAAAAAACACCATCGTGTGTTTGTCAAACTGATTTAATACAGCCATATCCAAGTCGCCATCGCTATCAAAGTCGGCAAAGCCAACGCTGTACGGAGCATTACCCGTTTCGATTCGGACCTGTGAAGCAAAGGTGCCATCGCCGTTATTAAACATCACGCTCGCGTCGTCATCGCGACCATTGGTCACCGCCATGTCCAAATCACCGTCGCCATCAAGGTCTCCAAGCGCAACGCCCAAAGGGTAATCGCCCACTCCAACCCGAGTATCTTGGGCGAAACTCCCATCCCCGTGATTGAGCAGCACGCTCGCGTCATCACTCTCTGTATTGACCACAACGATGTCCAAATCACCGTCGCCATCAAGATCACCAAGCGATATGTTCCGAGGCTCATCCCCAACCCCAAAGCGTGTCTCAGGGGCAAAGGTGCTGTCCCCATTGTTGAGCAGTATGCTCACATCACGACTGCCAATATTGACCACGGCCATATCAAGATCGCCATCGTTGTCCAAGTCGCCAAGCGACAACCTTATCGGAGAATCACCAACCTCGAACAAATGCCCAGGGTATAACAAATCACTACAAAGCTGAGCCTGGGCAGGTCTCCCAACAAGCATCAGAACCAAAATGACAGACCCGAAAAACGATCGGCATCGCGAAAACAAAATCAGCATGGAGTTCTCCGTATAAGCGGGGAGCCATGACAGACCCGCGCATAAATCAGTTCAGTATTATCACTCATCTTAACATCTCAGAGAACTCTACTACAAGACAAATTCTCAGCTCAAAGGCTGAGATTGAATCGCGTGCCCCACAGGTCCCGATTGCTCGTGAATCCCCACAACTTTCCCCCGCCCGACCAACAATTCCAAACATTATCACCCCCAAACCCCCTCCGTACATTGACAACCTGTTCGGGGTATGGTACAGTCGCCTGCCGGGCCCGCGAACAGCACCGCCCCCGGCCGGGAAATAGGACGATCGTTCTAGATCGGTAAGGACACCAATCACCCCGCCCCGTGCTGATCCCCGCACGCCCACAAGGCCGAGGGTCGATAGTCCAAGTGCAACATTCGTGCGCACAAAACGCGACATGATGTTCCACATGGAACAATTGGCCCAACATGCCCGAGGCCCCCTGCGGCAAGCCCGAAAGGCAACACAAAATGGCCAAAGCCAAAAAACCACTCGAGTTCAACGCAATCCCCGCCGGCGAAACCCAGAAAAAACAAGCCCTCGACCGCGCCCTTGCCCAGATCGACAAAGCCTTCGGCAAAGGCTCGATCATGCGACTCGACGAAGATGCCTACAACAGCATTCCCGGAATTTCCACCGGCGCACTCTCGCTCGATCTGGCACTCGGCGGCAAAGGCATCCCCCGAGGCCGCATCGTCGAAATCTTCGGCCCTGAATCCTCAGGTAAAACCACCCTCGCCCTCACCGTCCTCGCCCACGCCCAAAAAGACGGCGGCGTCGCGGCGTTCATCGACGCCGAGCATGCGCTCGACCCATCCTGGGCCCGCAAGATCGGTGTCAATGTGGATGATCTCCTTGTATCCCAGCCCGACATGGGCGAGCAGGCACTGGAAATCTGTGAGCTACTGGTCCGTTCCAACGCTGTTGATGTGGTCGTTGTTGACTCGGTCGCGGCCCTCATTCCTCGCGCTGAAATAGAGGGCGAGATGGGCGATGCCGTCGTTGGTCTTCAGGCCCGGCTGATGTCCCAGGCGATGCGGAAACTCACCGGCGTGATCGCGCGGTCCAACTGTACCGTGATCTTCATCAACCAGATCCGCGAAAAGATCGGCGTGATGTTCGGCTCCCCAGAAACCACCCCCGGCGGGCGGGCTCTCAAGTTCTACTCGTCGGTCCGGCTTGACATCCGCCGCACCGGGACCATCAAGGTTGGCGATGAGGCTGTGGGTAACCATGTCCGCGTGCGGGTCGTCAAAAATAAAGTTGCTCCGCCGTTCCGTCAGTCGGAGTTTGACATCATGTTTAACGAGGGCATCTCGATTATGGGTGACCTGATCGATATGGCCGTCGAGGACAATGTGGTTGATAAATCTGGTGCGTGGTATTCTTACGGCGACATCCGCATGGGCCAGGGCCGCGAGAATGCCAAGGATTTCCTCCGCGAGAACCCGGAGTTGTTCGTCGAGATCCGCGAGGGCGTGCTCGATGCCCGGCTGCCTGACCGCAACAAGGTCGGGGGGACCGAAGAGGCTGGCGAGATCGCTGAGGCCGAAGCAGATGCCGAGGTTGTGGTCAAGGGCAAGAAGTCCAAGAAGCAGCCGGAGTTTGAGACCGCCAAGGCGTAATTGAATGGCCTGATCCGGGCGAAGATCTTGCCCTAGCGGCATTGTCGGCCAATGATCCCAACCACCACACGATTTAAACATTGCGGATGTGGCGGAATTGGTAGACGCGCTTGGTTCAGGTCCAAGTGGGAGTAAAATCCCGTGGAGGTTCGAGTCCTCTCATCCGCACTTAGCATAAATCCCCGGCACTCAATCATGAGTGCCGGGTTTTTTTATACTCGTCTATAATCTTGGCATGACATTGTTGTACGCAGGAATGGATGAGGCGGGGTATGGGCCGATGCTTGGGCCGTTGTGTGTTGGGCGGGCGGCGTTGTCGGTTGAGGAGTGGGGGCCGAGGGATGAAGACGGCGAGGCGAGGCGGGTGCCTGATTTGTGGGAGGTGTTGTCGTCGGTGACGGCCAAGACCCGTAAGGAGGCGAAGGGGCGGATTGTGGTGGCGGATTCCAAGAAACTCAAACTGCCCAGCTCATCGGTGCGCAATCATCCGCTCGTGCATTTAGAACGCGGGGTGCTTGCGATGTTGGGGACGCTCGGCGAAATGCCTCAAACGGATTTGGAGTTGTTCGAGATGCTTGGTACGAAGGTTGAAGACCGGCCTTGGTTTCAGGGTGAACCCATCGAACTGCCTGTAGGGTCAGATCGGGATTTGTTGCGGATTGATTCCAATGGGTTGAAATCGGCGATGGAGAAGGCCGGGGTTGGGCTTGTGGATTTGAAGGTGCACACGATGGGGGTGGGGGAGTTTAATGCGGTGGTTCGTGAACATCGCACCAAGGCGGCGACGACGGCTCAGTTGTTGTTTGAACATCTGCGGGAGATCAAGGCCGACGATTCGGGGGCGGAGCACACGCGGATCGTGATTGATCGGCAGAGCGGGCGAACGCATTACATGAACTTGCTTTCGCGGGTGTGGGATGGGTTAGAGATTCTCGAAGAGTCGGGGCGGGCGTCGCGGTATGCCAAGGGTGAGGAGTTGGGTGTGTTGCTGGTGTCGAAGGCGGACGATGGGTACTTCCCGGTGTCGCTGGCGTCGATGGCGGCGAAGTATGTGCGGGAGTTGATGATGGGGCGGTTTAATCGGTATTGGTCGGCGAAGCTGCCGGAGTTGAAGCCGACGGCGGGGTATGTGCAGGATGCGAGAAGGTGGTTGATTGATGCGGAGGGGGTTTTAGAAGATGGGGATCGGGGGGGGTTGGTGCGGATTGCTTAGGATTAAGGATTGCTTAAAAACCAAAGGCAATACTTAGTAGTGTTTATATACTTATTTGACATTGCATTTATTCAATTTTTGGGTATGATCATTTATGAGATTCATGATGCTGTGATTTCTAGAAAAAGGATTGTCGATGGAACAAGAATTGTCTGAGTTATATTTTGCTTACGGTAACAATATGATGCACGCAACCATGTTGGAACGAATTGGAAGTGTTGAAGAGTTCGAGTATGTTGGTAGGGCCAGATTGAATCGGCATCGTCTTTCTTTTACTACTTGTACTCAAGAGTGGGAATTTGAACCAGTATCAGACATAACGCCGTCAAACCGTTTTGCAGTATATGGCGTGTTGTATCGAATGACTAAGGAGGCCTTTGATATTCTTGCTCCACATGAACCGACATATGAGCTCCAAGTTGAGTTGGTTGATTTATTTGAAGATGATTGCGACTTGGATATTCGGGCCAATCCTGATTCCAATCCTGATTCGAAGAGGTTGCCAATTAGTCAAGAGTCAGCTTTTGTGTATTGTGTGAAGCAGGATGACAAAGATCCGGAAGGTGTTCCGCATGGGCCATACTTGACAAGAATTTTGGAGGCAGCAGAATCTAGAAAATTGCCGAAAAACTATTTGGAATCGATACGATCTCTTGCTGGGGGAGACTGCAAACAGTTGCTCAAACGAGTTGCATTGCCTACTCGTGGATGCGGGCGGCGAGATGGGATGCCAGTTGTTCAGCTTTCGAAGGTGGATAAAAAGAATCTAGGTGTCCGAAGGTTTGTGGTAGTTGGCTACAAAAATCGATATTGCTTAGCAAAAGTGATTGTAAGAGATGAACTAAATGGGAAAGGGAGAATATGCGGAGTAGACGAGAATATTCGTATCCGACTGAATATGCCATCAATAGAACCCGCGGTTGAGTTGTACGGTGCGTGTGTAACTCTTTCGCCTGTGAGAAAGGGGAGTGTAAGGGGGCAGCTTTTGCGTCCACAGCATCTAATTTTGGAACTTGATCGCACAACGAGTATTGATGGCGAGAAGAGTATTTGTGTGTTGGACGAATCAATACTTCGATTGTTGGGTGGTGAACATGGGGATAAACTTAAAATCAGTTCTTGTGATTCGTCTGGGAAAATACGAACAGTGCGACGGCGTGCAACGCTTGGTACAACAGCAAGATGGGATTATTGGCCTGAAAAATACAACTATCCATCAGAGGATACTTTGCATTTAGATGCAGCTGACAGAGAACTCCTGGGCCTCAAGTCTATGAATGAAGAGCATTATCACGAAAAAATTAAAGGGTATCCATTGTTAGTGTCAGTGGATATAGTACATCAGATTAAAAAGCATGTGCTAATGTATTTGTTTTCATTTTTTAGTGTTTTTGTTGGAGCATTTTTAATTGCAAATAAATTCATTGAAATTAGAAATGCTGACTGGGGTTCTATGCATGTGTACGCAATTATTTTGTTGCCTGCCGTTGTTGCAGTAGTTGCGGTGTCAGTGGTAATATATTTTGACGTTGGCAATAGGGTTCGATCATAAAATTTGAACTGGGCCGGGTGGCATGTACGTGCCGTCTTCGGCTCCTGCATGTCTTTGTGCGTGGGGTGAGTTCAAGATCGTGGAGGAGTCGAAGACGACACCTCCACGCCACCCAGGAGTCCGGCTTCTCGAGGCATCAGTCCAATAGATAGGCCTTATGGGGTGTCTTCGACGCCGGGGCCTTTGATGGGGAAGGTGTTGCCTTGTTTGGCGACGAGGGTTGCGAGTTTGTCGAATGCGTTGAGTCTTGCTTGGGATTCGGTGGGGCTTGTTGCGTGTCTGCTGAGTGATTTGCCGTTGAGTGTGCAGTCTGCGATCGCTTTGAAGACTTGTGCTTTGGGTGGTTGGTATGGTTTGTTGGGATCGGGTTTGGCCGGGGCTGGGCGGTCGACGATTCGGACCGTGATTCTGATTGGGTCTTTGGGCATGGGGGCCTGGGTTGTTTGGTGTGTGATGGAGTGGGGGACTGTGGGTTGTGGATGTTAGCCGGGTGGCGGAGAATGAGAAGAAAGACCCTCACCCCGGCCCTCTCCCCACCCGCCAAAGGAGAGGGAGGAAGAGTAGATCACAGGCGGGACGCCTGTGCCACGAGGGGGAGAGAGGGGGAATAGGATTGGGAATGGATGATCGACGGATGACAAAGCGGTATTTGGATATGGCGGCTCGGGCTGGGTTGCGGGGGCGGGGGGATGTTGAGCCGAATCCGATGGTGGGGGCGGTGATTGTGCGGCGTGGGGTTGATGGTAGGGAGGATCAGATACTTGGGATTGGGCATCATTGCCGGTTTGGTGGGTTGCATGCGGAGCGGGAGGCGCTCAAGAACGCTCGGGATAATGGGTTTGATGTTGCTGGGTCCACTGTGTATTCCACGCTTGAGCCTTGTTGTCATCATGGGAAGCAGCCGCCTTGTAGTGAGGCGTTGATTGAGGCGGGGGTTGGTGAGGTTGTGTATGCTCGGCGTGATCCGGCGGAGGTGAGCAGCGGTGGGCATGAGTTGCTTGAGGCGGCGGGGATCAAGACGAGTTGCGTGGATGTGTCGCCGCTGGCGTATTCGATTTCGGATCCATTTGTTCATACGGTGGGGACTGGGTTGCCTTGGGTTGTGGCGAAGTGGGCGCAGACGATTGATGGGAAGATTGCGACTTCTACCGGGGAGAGTCAGTGGATTTCGAATGAGCGGTCGCGGGGGGCGGTTCATCGGATGCGGTCGCGGATGGACGCGGTTGGGGTTGGGATGGGGACGGTGGTTGCGGATGATCCGATGCTGACGGCGCGGGGCGTGCGGCGGGTGCGGCGGTCGGCGACGCGGATTGTGTTTGATACGCATGGGCGTTTTCCGGAGGACTCAAAGCTGGCCGAAACGGCGGGGGTGTATCAGACGGTGATTTGTACGAGTCGGCCTGAGTATGTATCGGTGCCTGGGATTCGGGTGCTCGAATGTCCGGCGATTGATGGGCGGCTGGATTTACGGGCGGCGCTTCGGATGTTGAATGTGGAGTGCAAGGTTTCGAATATATTGATTGAGGCGGGGCCGAGGTTGCTTGGGTCGCTTTTGGATGCTGATCTGATTGATGAGGCGGTGGTGCATTTGGCGGCGGGGATCATGGGGGATGATTCGGCCAAGGCGTGCGCTACGGGGCGTGATTGTTCGTCGCTGGATCAGATGAAGCGGTTTTCGCTTAGGCGAGTGAAGCGGGTTGGGGATGATGTGCATTTGCACTATCGGAAGTGATGCTCATATCTAAGACATGGCTTGCCGAAGACGGTCAAGCCATGGCACCCATTGATCTGTTGTTATGAGATTGGTTTGGTCCAGAAGGCGAGTTGGTCAGCGACAACGCAGTCGGCGTATTTTCCTTCGGCCCAGACGGCGAGTTTGGTGCCTGGGGTTGTTTGGGCGTCTTTGAGCATGGCGAAGCAGATTGGGATTGCGCCGAGCATCGGGGAGATTGTTGAGCTGGTGACTGCGCCGATGGGGGTTTGGCCTTGTTGGTCTGGGAGGTTGATGTGGGAGCCGGTGAGGGGCTGGAGGATTGATTGGTCTTCTGTTGTGATGCGTTCTGAGTCGAGTCTTAGGGCGACGATGGATTGTTTGCGGATGTTTCTGGCGTGCATTCTGGCGACGACTTCTTGTCCGAGGTAGCAGCCTTTGGTGAGGTTGACTCTTGATTCGAGGACGCCTGTTTCTGCGGGGAGGGTGTCTGGTCCGAAGTCGATGTTGTAGAGGGGGTGTCCGGCTTCGATTCTTGCGGTGTTGATTGCGAGCCAGCCGGTGGGTTTGGCTTGTTGTTCTAGCAGGTGGTTGTAGATGGATTCGGCTTGGTCTTTGGGGATGGCGAGGTAGAGGCCGATTTCGCCGGTGAGGTCGAAGCGGTCGATGATGACATCGGTGTTGTTGATTTTGATTGTGGTGTTGGAGTTTTCTTCTATGGGGTCGATGCCGAGAGTTTTGAAGGCGATTGGGCCGTGGATTGAGAGGTGGTGGGTGGAGTTGGCTACTGAGATCTCTGCATCTTCGGCGAAGATGAACTCGCTGAGTGTTTTGGCGGTGGAGTCTGCGAGGTGGCGGTCGAGTTTGACGAGGGTGGCGGGCTGGTTGTCAGCTTGTGTTTCGATGAGTCTGAGATCGGCGTCGATTTTGCCTTGGCGGTTGAGCCAGAAGCTGAAGAGGGATTGGTTTGGTTTGAGGTCGTCTACCTTAGCGGTGAGCATGTTGTTGAGGAATGCGTGGCGTTCTGTGCCTGTGATTTTGAGGGTGGCCATGTGTGGTTCGTCGAAGATGACGCATGCTTTGCGGAGGGCGGCGTATTCCATGTCGAGTTGGCCGAAGGTTTCGACGATGGGGGTTTGGGATTCTGGAGGGCCGTAGTTGAGGAAGTAGGCCTCTGCGGTGGTGTGGAAGGGGTGCAATGGGCTGTTTATTGATGGTTGGGTGGTCATAAGGGTGGATGGTAGCGGTGACTCGTGGGGGGAATTGACCTAGAGTAGAACCGTTCTGAATTGTACTAAAAAATGAAGTAAGGATGTGCCCCATGGCTTTGAATACAAAACTGCTTGCGAATCTTTGTGAAGTTCCTGGTGTTCCTGGCCGCGAGGAGCGGGTTCGGAAGCTGATTACGAAAGAGATCAAGGGTCTGTTTGATTCTGTTGAGACGGATGCGATGGGGTCGCTGATTTGTCGTCGGAAGCCTCGGGGCGCCAATGGTGCTGTGAAGAAGGTGAAGGACGCGAAGGTGCTGATGCTTCTGTGTCATATGGATGAGATCGGGTTCTACATCTCGAGTATTGATGATGAAGGATTCATCTGGTTGTCGCCTGCGGGTGGGTTTGATACGCGGAACTTGTTCTCGCGTCGGGTGCTTGTGTGTGCTGATTCCGGGGATTACAAGGCTGTGATGAATCCGGGCGGTCGTCCGGTGCATATCGCGAGTCCTGAGGATCGCAAGAAGGTGCCTGAGGTTAAGGAGTTCTTTGTTGACACGGGGATGCCTGCTGCGAAGGTGAAGAAGACTTTCAAGATTGGTGACTATGTGGTGATGGACGAGCCATTCATGGAGATCGGTGAGAAGTTTGTTTCCAAGGCGCTCGATAACCGGGTTGCGTGCTGGCTCGGGATTGAGTCGGTCAAGAAGTTGGTGAAGTCGAAGTCGGCTCATAGCTGCGAGATTGTTGTTGCGTTTACGACGCAGGAAGAGGTGGGGCTGCGTGGTGCTCGGACGGCTTCGTTTGCGGTGAAGCCTGATATCGGGATCGGGATTGATGTGACGCTTGCGTGCGATACTCCCGGTGTGCCTAAGAACGAGGCGGTTTCGGTGCATGGGAAAGGGTTTGCGCTTCATGTGAAGGACAGCAGCTTTATCTCTGATTATGAGCTGACCTCCAAGATCGAATCGATCGCGAAGAAGAAGCGGATTACTTATCAGCGTTCGATTCTTGGTGCAGGCGGTCAGGACGGGGCGGCGGCTCAGCAGGCTGCTGCAGGGGCGAAGGCTGTTGGGATTACCGTTGGGACGCGGTATATCCATACGGTGACGGAGATGATTTCGAAGAAGGATTTGGGTGCGGCGTGTGATATTCTTGCTGCGGCGATGGGGGAGTTGAAGTAGGGCATTGCTCAGATCATTGATTTAAATATAAAGCCCGATTCTGCGTCCTTGCAGGGTCGGGCTTTGTGGTGGGTTTTGGTTTTTTTCGCTGGTGTTAAGCGGCGAGGTTTGTTGCTTGTTCGATGGCTTCGATCATTGCTCGGACCTGGAATGGTTTTTTGAGGAATGAGTCGAATCCTGCTGCGGCGAGGCCTTGGGCTTGGCCGTCGGTGAGCTTTCCTGACATGGCGATGAGTTTGGTCATCTGCATGGCTTCGCTGGAGCGGATCATGGCGGCGAGTTCGCGGGGTTCGCCGTCTGAGACATGGACATCGATGAGGACGACATGCGGGCGGAAGCGTTCGCAGGCGAGGCCTGCGGCGAAGGCGGTGTTGGCGACTTGGGTGTCGTAGTTTGTTTGTTCTGTGAGGACGGTGCTGAGGACATCGGAGACTTCCTGGTCGGTATCAACGACGAGGACTCTGGTGGTGCCTGTGGAGATGCCTTCCATTGGGATGTGGTGTGCCTTCATGAAGCGATAGAGCTCGGGCACTGGGATGCGGCGGTCCTTGGACCCGGGGATTCTGTATCCCTTGAGTTGTCCCGAATCGAACCATTTTGAGACGGTTCTGGGGGCAACATTACAGATTTTGGCGACCTCGCCGGTCGTGAGGACATCTTTCTCGATTGGCATCTTCTCACCTCGGGGTACACAGAAGTGGACCGGCACAATCCATTTATGCCGTATCACAGGCAGCATCGACCTAAACCAGCCCTGTCTTGACGCTCTGAGTGGGTATTTGGCCAGTATCGACTTATCCAGACCTGATTTTGGGTGATGAAGGACAATATGGGGTGTTATTGAACTTGAGGGCTGAGTCCGATACAGTTGCAATCACTGTTGGTCGGCATTTGGAATGGCGAGCAACACCTGTGGAGGGGTATCCGTATACGATGCCCGCAGGAGAGAATGTCTCTTCTGTATTTATCAGTAGGTTTTGAGATCCCAAGAGGAGTCCGTCGTGCGTCAAACGATCCGGAATGTATCCCGTCTTTCAAGTGCTTTTCTCCTCCTGGCGTGTGCCGGTGCTGTATCAGGCACGGCCCAGACCGCCCTTGGGTCGACTGCAGCCGTTCAGCCATCGAGTGATCGCGATGCGGAGCAGACGCTCCTGCGTGATTTCATTCACTTTATAAAGATTGCGCGGTTTGATGTCGCGGCTGATCTTGGTCGCCAGTTGCTCGACGCGGGGCTGACCCCTGAAGAGTTTGTTGACTTAGTAGATTCTTCTCGTGAGCTGAGCCGCTTTGAAGAGGCGATTGCTGCGGGGATGCGGGTGCCTGTGCTTGAGCCGATTGCTGCTCAGCTTGATACCGCATACCGGTCTGGCAAGCTTGCGAGGGCCCGGAATCCCGAGGAGATTGCCCGGAATATTGATCTTTTGACTGGCGGGCTGCGTGCTCGTCAGCTTGGGCGTCAGCGGTTGATTGCTGCGGGGGAGTATGCGATGCCTCAGCTGCTTGATGCGTATCTGCAGAAGGACAACCTTGCACTCAAGGCACAGGTCCAGCGGTTGCTTGTTGACATGGGGCGTCAGACGATTGCCCCGTTGATTACAGCGTTGCCTGGTCTTGATGCGACGCGTCAAGAGGCGGTGTGTGAGGTGCTTGGACTGATCCCTTACCGGACGAGTCTTCCGGTGCTGATTGATCTGTACCAGAACACAGATAACGATGGCGTACGCAAGTCTTGCGGGCGTTCGATCTCGCGATTGGGTGGGAATCCGAGCTCGGATGTTGCTGATATGTATGCTCTGATGGCTGATTCGTACTACACGGAGCCTGCGGAGCTCACGAGCTTCCCTGGTGAGGGTTTCCAGATTGTTTGGGATTTCAATCCTGGGCTTGGTCTGGTGATGACGCCTGTGGTGACTGAAGTCTTCCATGAGGCGATGGCGATGCGGTACGCGGAGCGTGCTCTGTCGATTGACGCGAACGCCCCTGAGACCTTGGCTCTGTGGATTTCTTCGAACTATTCGCGTGAGTTTGATTCGCCTGCTGGGTATGTCAACCCGTTGTACGCCGATAGCCGTCGTGATGCTGAATACTTTGGGATCGCTGCTGGTCCTGATATCACGCAGTTGGTTCTGCGTCGGGGGATTGATAATCGTGATACGCCTTTGGTTCGCAGTGCGATTGATGCATTGGCACAGACTGCTGGTCCTCGCTCGCTGTGGGGGCAGGCGATTGAGGGGCGGTACCCGCTTCTTGAGTCGCTGGGATACCAGAACCGTCGTGTTCAGTTCGAGGCGGCTTTGGCGCTTGGGAATGCGAAGCCTCAGGAGTCGTTTAATGGTGCTGAGCGGGTGATCCCGTTGCTTGCGAGTGCTGTGCGGGACGCATCGGCTCGGTACGCGGTTGTTTTGACCGGTTCTGATCGTGAGTCTTATGATCAGTACAGCGCGATATTGGAGAATCAGGGCTTTACGATCTTGCCTCCGTCGGACGGCGGGCTTGATGGGCTTGATGCTTCTATTGCTCAGACGCCTTCGATTGATCTGATTGTGACTTCGCTGGGGTATGACGAGACCCTACTTACAATTGAAACCGCTCGTACGGACACCAAGATGAGTGTTTCGCCGGTGCTTGCGTTGATGCTTACGGACGATGTTGAGCCTTTGCGTCGCCAGTACCTTCGTGATCAGACCGTTGCTGTGCGGCGGGTTGAGATCTCGAGCGGGAATATTGAGACTTCGGTTGAGCAGTTGCTGATGGCGGCTTCTGGTGGTCCGATCGGTGCGGATGAGGCGGCTGAGTATGCTTCGCGATCGATTGATGTGCTGCGGGATCTGGCGATTTCGAATAACCGGGTGCTCAATGTGCTTGACGCTTCGACGATTCTGATTGATGTCCTTGAGGATGTTGGTGGGATTACGATGCTTGATGTCGCTCAGATTTTGTCGTATGTTGACCGTCCGGCTGCACAGAGTGCGATTATGGACCGTGCGATGGATACCTCCGGGGTTGAGCGTCTTGAGCTTTTGACGATGGTTGGGGATTCTGGTAAGCGGTTTGGGAACCACCTGAACGGGCGTCAGATCCGTGCTTTGATCGGCTTTGCGGGCGATAGCGACGATGAGCTTGCGACGACCGCGGTAGCTTCGATGGGTGCTCTTGAGATCGAGAACAGTGCTTTGCTTGGGCTGATTGTGCCTGGCTCTGACTGAGATCGTTCAGATTGACAGAATATAAATGAGCGGACCTTTCGGGGTCCGTTTTTTATTGGGCGGTCGGATTCGGGCTTCTGGTCCGAGATTTCGGAGGATGGGGAGTGGTTTGTCGTCACGACCGGCAGGGGTGGTACAGGTGTGCTGGTGTTTGTGAACGAAAGTACAGCTTGTCAATCCTTTGGGGTGTTCTTCCGATGAAATGTTTGTCACGATTGTGTTACCCGGAGCGGCGCGTGTCCGCTGGTGGGTGACAAGACATGCTGGCAATCCGCGGAGGATGGATTGCTGGCTCGCCCGCCGGAAGAAACAACCCGTCGGGGACACCAACGGCAAACGAACACTGTACAAGGAGTACTCACTATGCAAACAATGCGAACCCAAGTGGCCAAGGGATTTACTTTGGTCGAAATCCTCATCGTGGTCGTGATCCTCGGCATTCTTGCCGCGATCGTGGTTCCACAGTTCACCAATGCGGCCAATGATGCTCGTGATGGCAACATCGCGACTCAGGTTTCCACTATGGAAAACCAGTTCGAGCTCTGGGCTGCTCAGAACAACGGCAGCTACCCTGACCTTGCTACTGCAGGCCAGACCTTTGCTGATTTGGTCACCGCAGGTTTCTTTAAGGATCTCCCAGTGAACCCTTACACCGGTACATCGACAATCGTTGCGAACGCAACCTTTGATGACGCAGACCCAAGTATCACCACTTTCGCGAGTGCTGGTAGTGCAGTCGGCTGGCAGTACGATGCGGGCTCGGGCAACATCGCTGCGACCGTACCATAAACTTGGCTTATGCCTGATTCAAACTCTCGGGCGGGTTCGGAAACGAGCCCGCCCGTCTTTCATTGAGGACCAAGCCATGCATCTTCCTAGTCAGCTTCGTCATGCCTTTACGCTCGTTGAGATTCTTATAGTTGTGGTGATTTTGGGGATTCTCGCCGCGATTGTGGTTCCTCAGATGGCGGGGGCGACAACTGATGCGGCGATTGCAACAGCTCATAGTGAACTCAATAAGGTCCGTCGTGCGATGGATGTTTTTTTGGTGCGGAATGAGAACTCGATGCCTGCGGTTCTTGCTGGGGACGGGACTTGGGGAGAGATTGTCAGTTCTTCGTATCTTCGCGAGGCTCCGAAGAATCAGTATGTAGGCGGGGCAAACTCTCGGGTGATCGTGCTTGGGAATGGGCCTGATGCTGCGTACCAGACGACGCATGGTTGGATCTTTGATAGTGCGACGGGACAGATTTGGGCTGGGAGCTTTGATGCCAATGACCAGCCGTTACCGAGGCCATAGTGGTGTGGGCTCAGGGAGAATGATATGAAGCATACAGTTCAATCCCGTGGTTACACACTCGTTGAGATGCTCATCGTGATTACCATTTTGGGTATATCGGCGGCGCTTGTGATTCCATCTATGTCGTCGGCGGGCGTGCTCCGGATCCAGGCTGCGGTGCGGTCTGTGGTGGCGGACATTACCTTTGCTCAGATGGACGCATTGGCGTACCAGGAGCCTCGTGCTGTGGTTTTTGATGAAGACAACAACATGTACACGCTGACCAATGTGTTCGGGGCGACGATTGATGCGGATACGGATGCATTGTTTGATCCTAAGGGGCCGGGCCAGCGTTATCGTGTGATGCTTGATGGCGAGCGGTTCGGTGGATCTTTTTTGAGGGATATCAGTTTGAATGGTGGGAATGCGATTATCTTCGACGAGATGGGGGCGCCGATCGCGGCTCCGGCGTCATCGACACTTTCTGATGGGGGGTCGGTTCAGATTGAGGGCCCGAGCTCGCGATTCCGGATTGATATCGCTGCTTTTACTGGGCGTGTGACGGTTGTGCAACTGAACTGAGCGGGTTGGGGGGTTGAAATTTGAGTCTTGCAGAACTGGCGTGTGTTGACCTCCGATCTTTCTATCGGAGGCTTTTTTATGAAAACCAAGATCAATCAACGACGCGCCCGTGCACTGACCTTCATGCTTTCGCTTGGGATGCTTGCGGGGGTGCTGATCTGGGCGAAGCTTCGGCTTGTCACGGACATCCCTCGGAGTGCTCTTGCTGAGCCTCGAGAGGTTGAGCGTCCTAGGGCAGAGCCAGGGGATTCTGAGGTGCATATAGAAATAGAACCGGTCGATTCTATCGAGAGTTTCGATGAAATCGACGAACGAGCCATTGAAGAAGAGGACTGATGGTTTGGATGGTTATCAGACTCGCCCTGTGAAGATGGGTGGGTGATTCCTCCGCAAAGTTGGGGGGATGCGCAAAGTCGGTGACCTTTTCCGCCGATTCTTTAGCAGAAATCAAGCCGGTGCGTGCAGTTTGCGGGCCGGCAGTCAGAGCGAGCAACTTCCGCGAGGATTCACTGATGAACTACATCGTCAATACAACTCTCAACTCCATCTGTCGTGCGAAGAAGAGCACGATTACACCGGCTCTTGTGCTTGCACTGTGCGCTGGGATTGCCACACCTGTGATTGCACAGGATGGCGGGGAAGATCCGGGTGCGTTTGGTTTGCTCCAGGCGTTTGCGCAGGCGGGGGGGTCTGAGGTTGAGGAGATCGATGACTCGCAGGATGAGACTGAAGTTGAATCTGATGACGAGATGGAAGATGAGGAGATCGCTGATCTTGCTGGGGAGATTGAGGTCTCCGAGTATGATCTTGTTGATCTTCATGTGAACAACGAGGATCTTGGAAATATCCTACAGCTTCTTTCGATTCAGTCGCAGCGGAACATTATCAGTTCAAACACTGTCCAGGCGACGGTTACTGCTGATCTCTACGGGGTGACCTTCTACGAGGCTCTGGATTCGATTCTCAATGTCAATGGGTTTGGGTACATTGAGAAGGGGAACTTTATTTATGTGTATACCCGCGAAGAGCTCGAGGAGTTTGAGCGGGCGACCCGGCGTCCGGTTTCACGGATTCTGCATCTTGATTACCTGAACTCTGCTGATGCTGCGGAGTTTGCCAAGGAGTTGTTGTCTGATTCGGGTTCGATCTCGACGCATGCGGCGACCGAGGCTTTTAGTATTTCCGATGGTGCTCCGACCGGTGCTGATACCTATGCGTCGTCGGCTTCGATCGTGATCCATGATTACGAGGAGCATGTCGAGGAGATCATGGTGCTGCTGCAGGAGCTTGACACCAAGCCAGCTCAGATCTTGGTTGAGGCGACGATTCTTCAGACGGCTCTCAATGAGGCCAACGCGTTTGGTGTTGACTTTGCTCTGATCAAGAACCTGAACTTCACGGACTTTGTTGGTACGGGTGGGCCTTTGAGCGTAATTGATGGGCTGATCAGCGGTGCTGGGCAGCTTGTTGACGGTACGGATGTCAATGTGCCCAATGGCACGACTTCGGATGCTGGTGGTGTTACATCGTCGGTCGGGAATACCGCTGGTCCTGCGACACTCAAGGCGGGGCTTGTCAATGGTGATGTTGCGATGTTCCTCCGGGTGCTTGATGAAGTGACCGATGTGACGATCGTTTCGAATCCGAAGATCCTTACGCTGAACCGCCAGCCGGCACGCGTGCTGGTTGGTACCCGGGTTGGGTATCTCAATACGGTGAGTACCGAGACCGCGACGACTCAGACCGTTGAGTTCCTTGAGGTTGGTACCGAGCTTGCCGTGCGGCCGTTTGTTTCTAAGAATGGTTTGATCCGTCTTGAGCTCCGCCCGCAGGTTTCGAGCTTTACTTTGCGTCAGATCACCGATGGTGGCGGGGCAACGATTACGATTCCGGACGAAGATACTACCGAGATGACGACCAATGTCATGGTCCGTGATGGGCAGACGGTTGTGCTTGGTGGGTTGTTTACTGAGACTACAACCGCGTCGCGCCGTCAGGTGCCGCTGCTTGGCAATATCCCGATGATCGGGCAGGCGTTCCGTGGCAATGATGATTCGACCCGGCGCAGCGAGATTATATTCTTGATTACGCCTTCGATCGTGAACGATACCATTCTTACTGAGACTGGTGATCGTGGCAATGACTTTGTTGAGCACGCTCGTTATGGTGCTCGCAAGGGATTGCTCCCTTGGTCGCGTGAGCGTCGTGTTGGTCAGATTCTGATCGATGCGCGTCGTCTTGCTGATGAGGGCCAGACCGAGAAGGCACTGGCCAAGATCGATCAGGCGTTGCGTCTGCAGCCCAACTCACCAGATGCTCGTGCGATGCGTACCGAGATGACCGGCGAGATGCGTGTTGCTCCTACGCGGGCGATGATGCAGAGCGTGCTCCATGGCGAGTTGCTTGAAGCTGGGAACGGATCGGTTCAGGTTGATCCTGAGTTTACTCCTGTGGTAGATGTGAACCCGCTTGACGGGATCGCCTGGCCAGAGCCAGAGGGTATTGAATCGAGCGGAGAAGAGATCGAGACCGAGCAGGTCGCGGAGGTGTTTGAGCCTGTCTCTGACGCGTCGGAGGATGCCGTTGAGTTCCGGCCTGAATCTGAGCAGGGGTTTGAGTCTGACTTGGTGAACGCAGAGGTTGCCGAGTTTGATGCCGAGCCTGAGTTCGTTGCAGACCCTGAGTTTGTTTCTGAGGCTGGGCTTGATTCTGAGCCTGAGATCGCTTCGGTGGATGAGTTTGATGCCGAGCCTGAGTTTGCGATTGAGGAGACTGGCGAGGGGTCATTTGAGGCCGTTGAAACCGACGAGCTTGAACTCGCAGAGTTTGAAGAGGCTCAGTTTGATTATGCGGAGACTGGATCGACAGAGTTTGCCTTTGATGCTGCTGACTTTGAGAAGGAGATCTGGGTGAGTGAGGGGTCTGAGCACTGGTTTGATCCGTACTCGTTTGACCCTTCGCCGTTTATCAACGATTTCTCGATGGCTGACCCGCAGTTCGTTTCGAACGATGAGAGTTGCGATTGGGAAGAGTTTGGGTATGAAGAAGTCGCTCCGGGCGTTGCTATCGAGCAGGAGTTCGCTTCGATCTTTGGGCAGCTGATAATTTCGCTTCCCGGCGGCGGTGCCCTTCAGTTAGATTGGCCTTTGAGTGCTACGGATTGGACCAGTGCCAATGCTGTGGATAGCGAGGGCGAAGATCTTGATAGCGGTTCGGAGACGACCATTACGGAAGTCGACACCAGCGACTTTGAATAAACCATCTGTTCACTTTCCATTAACGGGTGCGTTTATCCCCTGGAGTCAGTAGAAAATGAAACCTCTCTCTCGTTTAACACTCGTTGCCTCGATGGCATGGATGATCCCCGCTCTGACCGGCTGCGCTGGTGGGCACGGGAAGTACACTCAGGAGCACATCTCGCTTGCGAAAGAAAAGATGAGCTTTATGAAGTCTGCGACTGAATGGGATCTGGCTCGACAGGCGTTCCTTTCGGGTGATCTTGAAAAGGCGTTGACGAAGGTTGATGGCTCGATCGCGATCAACGATACGGTTGTCAAGAGCCATGTGCTCCGCGGGCGGATTCTGATCGAGATGGGTGATCTTGGAAATGCGATCCGGAGTTTGCAAACGGCTGAGACGCTGAGCCCTGAGGATTCGGATACACACTACTATCTTGGTGTAGTCTTTGAGCGGCTTAACCGCCCTTCAGAGGCGCTCACGCACTTTGAGAACGCGTGCGAGTTTGACGATTACAACCCGGGGTATGCGGTTGCTGCTGCGGAGATGATGATCGATCTTGATCGCACTCAGGAAGCGAAGCGGTATCTTGATTTGCTCCCGATGTCGGTCAACAACGCTGGTGTTCAGCAGACGCTGGGGCATATCGCGTTGATCCATAAGGACCCGACGCAGGCGGAGCTTCACTTCCGGGATGCCCGGCTGCTAGCTCCGGATGACACCGGGATTCTTGAGCAGCTTATACACACACAGATGATCAACGGTCACTTTGCTGATGCCGAGCGGAATATCGCGGCGTTGATTCAGAACTTTGAGCATAAGGACCGTCGTGATCTCAAGCTGCTCCACGCGAAGGCATTGATGGGGACGCAGCGTCCTGTCGAGGCGCGTTCGATCTATCAGGACCTGCTTTCGCAGTCCAATGGCAAGAGTGATATTGATGCATGGATCGGGCTCGGGAATACCTCGTACGCGATTAATGATGACCGGACGGCCCGGCGTGCAGCGGCTCGGATCGTGGCGATGCACCCGAACTCCCATGAGGGGTATGTGCTCTGGGCGATGGTTCACCGACGCGGCGGGGACATTGGTAAGGCGTTGACTTCGATTAATGACGCGATCGATCGGAACAATACCGATCCTGATCTCTTCGCTTTCCGTGCGGTGGTTCAGCGGGATCTTGGGCAGTACAGCAAAGCGTTATCGAGTGCGACGCGTGCTTCTTCGCTTGATCCCTCGAACGAGTACTTTGCTCAGTTTGTCAAGAACCTCAAGTCGCAGGCTGTTGCGAGTGTGCCGACCGAATGATCATTTGTGATCGGGGTTAGTGGACCCTGAGATCGCAGAGGACGGGCTCGACTTTAACCCGGCCGTTCCATCTTGAGAGCTTCGGCTCGATGACCAGATCAACTACCGAGCCCGGGCCGATGTCCCGGGCTCTTTGCCACCAGCTCCATCCGATGACGCGGATGATCTGGCGGCCGTTGTTGGCGTCGCCAACTCTGAGTGACAGGTGGGTGCCTGTTTTGCCGAAGGGTTCGGGGTGGCCGTTGAGTTTGGCGCCCTGGATGAGGACACGGATGCGGGGGTTGCCTGCGCCGAAGGGTGCGAGTTGTTCGAGGGTGGTCAGGGTGCGCTCGTCGAGTTCGTCAATTCGGGCGACGGCATCGATTTTGAGTGTGTGGATGAGGTCGTCTTCGCCGAGATTCTTGTTCGCGTAGCTGGTCATGGATTGGACGAACTGATCGAAGTCTGATTCGTTGCATGACATGCCGGCGGCCATGTCGTGGCCTCCGAAGGTGTTGAGGTGGTCGGAGCAGCTTTCGAGTGCGGCGTGGATGCTGAATCCTTCGATGGATCTTGCTGATCCTTTGCAGAGCCCGTCTTTGCGTTGCATGAGGATGGTGGGGCGTGCGAAACGGTCTACGAGGCGGGAGCAGACGATGCCTACGACGCCGGGGTGCCAGTCTTCGTGTGCGAGGACGATGGCTTTTCGGTCGGGGGCGGTCATTCCTGATTGCTCGGCCATCTCGAGTGCTTGTTTGAGGATTCGTTGTTCGGTAGCTCGGCGTTCGTCGTTGAGTTGGGTCAGTTGTTCTGCGAGGTCGGTGGCGCGTTGGCCTCGTGCTGAGGTCATGAGTTCGAGGGCGCCTTCGGCGTGGCCGAGGCGGCCGATGGCGTTGATTCTTGGTGCGAGGCGGAATCCCACGGCTTCGGCGTCTACTTGATCTGTGCCGAGTCCGGAGGCGTCGATGAGTGCTCTGAGGCCGACGATTGGGGTGGATTTGATTCTTGTGAGTCCGAACTTGGTGATGACTCGGTTCTCGTCGGTGAGGGGGACGACATCGGCGATGGAGCCGAGGGATGCGAGGGCGAGGAGGTCGACGAGGGTTGTACGGAGTGCGGGGGTGACTTTGTCGGAGTTACAGTGGAGGGTTGCGATCCGCCAGGCGAGTTTGTAGGCGACGCCAGCGCCGCAGAGTTCGCCGAAGGGGTATTTGGAATCTGGGCGTCGTGGGTGGACGACGGCGTAGGCGTCGGGCATGTCGGCGATGTTTGAGGGTGGGTTGTGGTGATCGGTGATGATGAGGTCTACGCCGAGTTCTTTGGCGGTTTGTGCGGGTGCGGTGGCGGTGATGCCGCAATCGACTGTGACGATGACTTTGGCGCCTTGGTCGGCGAGTGTTTTGATGGCGGCTTCGTTGAGGCCGTAGCCTTCGTCGATTCGGTGGGGGATGTAGGTGGAGACTTTGGTGTCGGGTGCGATGACCCCGAGCATGTGGACGAGGATTGCGGAGGCGGTGATGCCATCGACATCGTAATCGCCGAAGATGGTGATTGGTTCGCTGTTCTCGATCGCGTCTAAGAGTCTTTGGGCGGCTTTATCGAGGTCAGGGATGAGGGAGGGGTCGTGGAGTCCTCCGAGTGATGGTTTAAGGAAGTCGTTGCGGTCATCTGTGTTGGTGAGACCACGGGCTGAGAGTACGCGATGGACGAAGGTTTGGGATGGATCGGGGGTGACCCTTGAGCGGTCCCAGACGCGGGTGAGGCCTCGGTCTGATTGCTGGAGTTGGGTCGTCATGGGGGGCTCCGGGGATGCAGCATGTAGGATACACTATCGGTATGGTTAAACTTACTAAAATCTACACCAGAACGGGTGATTCGGGCACTACGGGGCTCGGATCTGGTCAACGCGTGGCGAAATCGCATCCGAGGGTTGGATCGTATGGGGGGGTCGATGAGACCAACGCGGTCCTTGGGGTGGCGATTGGGCACGCGGAGCGTGGGTCGGCGATGGCGGTGCTGCTGGGTTCCATCCAGCATGATCTGTTTGATCTCGGGGCGGATTTGTGCACACCGATCAAGGCGGATGAGGATCCGGCCATGGTGCTTCGGATTACCCAATCACAAATCGATCGGTTGGAGGAGGCGATTGATCAGTGGAATAAAGATCTTGAATCGCTGACGAGCTTTGTTTTGCCGGGGGGGACGATGCTTGCGAGTCAGCTTCATGTTGCTCGGACGGTGTGCCGGCGTGCGGAGCGGGAGGTGTCGGCGCTTATCGAGATTGAGCCTGAGGAGACTTCTCGGTTGACGATGATGTATCTGAACCGGCTCAGTGATTTGCTGTTTGTGCTTGGGCGGGCGGCCAATAGCGGGGGAATGGGGGGATTGGGTGATGTGCTCTGGGTTCCGGGAGCGAATAGAGACTCTGGTGGTTGAGCTTTGAAGTGTTCTCAGATTGCGGATGTGTTATGGGCATCCTGACGAGAAGGCGTTGAGGAACTCTGAGACATCAAAGAAGTTGAACTGGCCGTCGCTATTGAAATCTGCGGCTGCGTCTCCGGCTGCGAATGCGTTTAGAAACTCGCTGACATCAAAGAAGTTGAGGCTGCCGTCATCGTTCATGTCTGCCTGGCACTCTGGAGTATTGAAGGCGACGGTGACGGTGATGAAGCTTTTGTTGGGGTTGATTGTGCCGATCACGATTTCATCGGCGCTGATTCCGTCGTATGTTGACGCGGTGTAGAAGGTGGGGGATGACCATTTGCCGCCGATGAGTTCTTCGATAGGGCGTGAGAGGGTGAAGGTTCCTGTGCCTGACCAGCCTTCTGATGCGCCGGTGGTGATGACATTGAGGAACTGGTTGCCTTCGGTGTTTGGGTCGATGTCCACGGGGACAATGACTTCACTCTCAAAGAATGCCGCGGAGCTGATGCGGGGATCCTTTGGGCCGGTTTCGAAGACATCGAGGACGATTTCGATGCGTGCGTCGATGACGGTTTTGCCGTCGAAATCATTGGAGTGTGGGATGGCGCCGTTGTTGAAGAAGAACTTGGTTCCCACCTCGGGCAGGGGGATCTGGAAGCTCCGGTTCTGACCAAACCCGGCGAGGGCTGGGGCGGTAAGGGCTGATGCGAGGATGATCGCGGCATTGAGGGAGCGGGTGTTCTTTGAGGTTGGTTTATTCATATGTGGGTTTCATCTTTGTCTATTTGGAAGTTTGAGGGATTTGGTCTGTGGAGCCAAACTGTGCAGCGAGCGTACCTTGGCGGTGTTTCTCATACAAGATTATTCGATACAAAGTCACGGAAAAAAGTTTTTATAGAGCCCTTGTGGGAATCAGGCTGTTTCGGATTTCAGTTTCTGTGAGGTAGGTTGATTTCAGATTGGTGCGGGCGTGTGCATAGACTCAATCAGTGCTTACACCGAACTTTAGATTCTTGAAAGCGGCCTTCCTCACGAAAAGTGCTGATTTGCTGGTGGGGATCCCGCATTCGACGATCCGGCGGAACGCGGTTCATTTTTTGACGATGAGCATGCTGTTGGGGGCTGTGCTGATCGGGGTGCGGTCGATGCAGCTGATGAGTGTGGAGCCTGTATCTGGATCTCGGCGTGTGATTACGCTTCCGGGGGCGATCGGGCTTGAGTTTGGGTGGCTTCTGATATATCTCGGGGGTATGGGGGTGATTCTGTTTTTGAAGCCGAGCGGGAAGTGGTGTGTGCAGCTGACGCTGTTTGTTGCGTTGTTTGAGGGGTTTGCGGTGATGCTTCGGTGGAGCTTGGGGCTTGATCCTGGGCCTGGTGGGAACACGCTTGCGGGTATTCTGATTGTGTTTACGCTTGGGGCTTCGTTGCTGCCTTGGTCGCCTCGTCAGACGCTTGGATTGTCTGCGATCTGGGTGATTGGATCGACAGCGACGCTGCTTGCGGTGACGCCTGGGTATGAGGTGGCGTTCGGGGCGACGATCTTTGGGTTTGCGTCGGTCGCGGTGCCCGGGATTATGGTGTCGTTCTTCCGGACGACGCGGATCCGGGACCGGTTTGAGATTGATTATTTTCAGACGCGGTACGAGCGGATCAGTCAGGAGCTCTCTGCGGCCAAGAGTATTCATGAGCGGGCGTTCCCCCAGCCTCGGACGACCGGGGCTGTTCGGTTTGCGTATTCGTACCGTCCGATGAGTCAGATCGGGGGGGACTACCTGTTTGCTTCGTGTAGGAATGACGAGCCTGATTCGCCGATTTTGATTGCGTTGCTCGATGTTTCTGGGCACGGGATTCCTGCGGCGCTGACGGCGAACCGTTTGCAGGGGGAGCTGATGCAGCTTGTTGGCGAAGATCCGTTGATTGAGCCTGATGAGTTGATCGCGGCGTTAGACCGATATATTTGTTTGACGAGTCCAGATGATCCGGTGCTGGTGACTGGGATCGCGTTGCGGGTTGATCCTGCGATGAATGAGCTTCGGATCGTCAATGCGGGGCATCCGGGGGCGCTGCTTCGGGATACTTCTGGGAGTTTAACAGAGATTGATGCGACGGGACCTCTGATGGGTATCGATCCTACGGCGTCTATTGAGTGGGGGATGGAGCGGTTTGCGTTTCATCCTGGGGATGCGTTAGTCGCGTTTACGGATGGGATTACAGAAGCTACGGATGATCACGAGAGGATGTTCGGGATCGAGGGAATCCGGGGAGTGATTGAGTCTGGGTGGATCGAGCCTGGGCAGCGGTGGCCAGAATTGGTGCGCCGATCTGTGGATCGCTATTGCGAAGGTGTGGTCAATGATGATATGCTGATAGTGGATGTGTACCGTCCGCAGGGTGTGTGATAGGTTGGAAGGAAGTTGAGTGTCTAAGTCTGGATCTATTGAGACTACCGAGTTCCGGCGATCGTTTCATATTGAGACGAGCCAGTTGTTGCGTCGTCGGTTGATCTGGTTTATTGCGATTTGGGGTGGGATTCTCACGATCTCGTTTGTGTATGCGATTGTGATGATGTTTCGGAACTCTCAGATCACCTCGCTGCTCAACAACGGGACCGACAAGGCATTGTTTTTGGTGACCTACGGCGTCTGGATTGCTGTGTATGCAGCGGTTCTGGTGGCGGTGATCGAGAAGCGGGTGAGTGATCAGCGTGTGGTTCGGCTCTCGATCGGGCTAATTATCCTCAACGGGCTCGTCGCGGTGGGGTTGCGTGTGCTTGAGCCATCGCTTGTGTCCGGGGGTATGTGGGTGTTTGTTCTATCGCACTTTGTGGCTTGCTGCGTTTTTCCTTGGACTGTTCGTCAGGCGCTTGCGCCGGTGGGGATCGTGGTGGGGGTGAGTGCTGTGAGTCACTTTGCGTTTGAGGGTGATTCGGTGGGGGCGGCGGTTGGGTTTGGGATTGGGACACTCATATTGAACATCCCTGGGGTGCTCATATCCGGATACAAGCACAGTCAGCGGATTCAGAAGTCGACCAATAAGTTTTTAAATCAGCGGTACGGGATGCTTCGGCAGGAGCTTGCGTATGCGAGGCAGATCCACGAGGCGTTGTTCCCGCCACCCAAGACCACGGGGCAGGTTCAGTTTGTGTATCGGTATGAGCCGATGCGTCAGATCGGTGGGGACTATTTGTTTGCTCGGTATTCCAATACGGATGCTGAGGGGAACGAGACCTTATCCGTTGCTGTGATTGATGTGACGGGGCACGGGATTCCTGCGGCGCTGACAGTAAATCGACTGCACGGCGAGATTGATCTGCGGTTTGCGGAGCAGCCTGATATTTCTCCTGGGGAGTTGCTGAGTCATCTGAATCGGTATATCCACCTGACACTCTCGAAGCATTCGATCTTTGCGACTGGTGTGTGCATACGGGTTGATTCTTCGAGGAATGTGCTTGAGTATGCGTCTGGTGGGCATCCGCCGTCGTTTCTGAGGGGGGTTGATGGGACTATTCAGGATCTTGAATCAACGACCTTTGTTTTGGGTGCATGCCCTGATAAGGACTTTGATCATGGGCAGACCGAGGTTGAGTTTGGGCCTGGGGACACGCTGATTGCGTACACCGATGGCGCGATCGAGGCGAGGGGGACCGATGGCAAGATGCTTCACATTGATGGGCTTCGACGGATTCTTGCTTCGTCGCATCCGTTGGGTGTTGATGAGACCCCGCATACGCAGGGGCTTTGGTCTGAGCGGATTCTGCGTGAGGTGGCGTTCCATCGGGGGGGGATCCCGCCGGATGACGATACTTTGGCAATTGAGATCTTCCGCCCGGTCAATGTGACGACTTGCACGGTATCTGATGGAAGCGATGATGAGGCGTCCCCGGTTGAGGGTGTCGAGATGAACGAGTTGTCATAGAGGACTGTTGTGGTTTAGTCTTTGACGCCTTGGACGCGGTTGAAATCTGTGTATTTGATCAGTGTTTGGGCGAGATCGACATTGTTGATATTGGCGAGGGTGGCGAGCCAGGCGAGGACATCTGCGAACTCTTCTTCGAGATTTTCGCGTTCTTCGGTGGTCGGGGGTTTGTCTTTGCGGTTGTTGTTGGCGAGGGCGGTGGCGAGTTCTCCGAACTCTTCGGTGAGGTAGAGGAATGTCCCGGCGGTGCCTCGGGCGTTGTCTGAGGCGAAATAGCGTGATCTGATGAGTTCTTGGAACTCAGAAACGGTGATTCCGGTGGGGTCGATGTCGGAATTGGGTGAATTCGGGGTATTGGAGGGTGCCATGGGGCGATGGTAGGGGTGGAATTCTTACTTGGTGTGGGCTTTGGGGGGTGCTTTGGGTGGTTGGGTGGCTACACTACAGACCCGACTTTGATCGTCGGCAGGCGCGGTGTCTGCTTTGGATTGGTGTCGGGGGAGACCCTTTCCGTCAGGATTTAGCTCTATGCCGACCATTAATCAGCTCGTTCGCAAGCCACGCAAGACTCCGAAGATGAAGTCCAAGACCCGTGATATGGACAACAGTCCACAGCGGCGTGGTGTGTGTCTGACCGTCAAGACAACGACTCCTAAGAAGCCGAACTCTGCGTTGCGGAAGATCGCTCGTGTGCGTTTGTCTAACGGCAAAGAAGTGACTGCATACATTGGTGGCGAAGGCCACAACCTTCAAGAGCACTCCATCGTCCTCGTTCGCGGCGGGCGCGTGCGTGACCTTCCCGGTGTTCGTTACCACATCGTCCGTGGTGCACTCGATACCCTTGGTGTCGATGATCGCAAGCAGGGACGCTCGAAGTACGGCGCTAAGAAGGGCAAATAAACAGAATAACCGTGCTCCGTCGTTGTGATGGGGCAGGCAAGTAATCCCGGGCATTCTCAGCGCCGGGGTGAACACAGTTCTGGCTCTTTTTCAAAGAGCTGAACAGATGAGCCACAAGGAGATGACCATGGCAGGTCGTATTACCAACTCAGAAGCACAACTCCGTCCGGATCCCAAGTTCAACGACAAGGTTCTGGCTAAGTTCACCAACTGCATCATGTTCTCGGGTCGCAAGACCGCAGCATTGCGTGTCATGTATGACGCGATCGATGTGATGGATGATCGCCTCAAGCAGTACCCCGACGCGGTCGAGGGTTGCGAGACTGGCGTTCAGGTTTTCCGTCGTGCTGTAGAGAATGTGAAGCCATATGTTGAAGTCCGCTCCAAGCGTATTGGTGGTGCAAACTACCAGGTACCGATGCAGGTCAAGCCGGGTCGTCAGCAGTCGCTCTCGTTCCGCTGGATCATCGCTGCGGCTCGCTCCGAGAAGGGGCGTCCGATGCACGAGAAGCTCGCAGACGAGCTCTGGGCAGCATCACGCGGCGAGGGCAAGGCGATGACTACGCGGGATCAGGTCCACCGCATGGCTGAAGCGAACAAGGCGTTTGCTCACTTCGCTCGCTAATAGACCAGATAATCGAAATCATAAGAACCCGGAGCGTTTGCTTCGGGTTTTTTTGTGGTTGGATCGAACTGCGGACTGATGATTCCGATACAGGGGTATGCGTTTGAGCCGGCGGGTTATTTTGGGCTGTGTAGCGATCTGGTTGATCGGGGCCGGGGCTGGCTCTTGGGTGACAATCCAGTCGTGGGCGGTGGGGGCAGATGGGGCGGTGCGGCTGCTGGGAAACTTTGCATGGATTGTGTCGCTGCCTGGATGGGCGACGGCGTATGTGATTCATTTGGTTGGATTCGGGGACGGGAAATCCGATCCGGGTTCGATTGTGCTTGCCAATGTTTTTGGGTGGGGGTATCTGGTTTTGGGGGGGTTTGTGCTTTGGAGGGTGCGTGGATGGTTTTGGGGGATGCGTTGGGGAGTTGTTGAAGATGAAGAGCCGGTGAATACGAGCCGGCGTGCGTTTATGGCCAACTCGACCTTTGGGGGAGTTGCGGTTGCTGCTGCGGGGGCGCCTGGGTATGCGACGCTTGTTGAGCCTTGGTCGATCAAGGTTCGGGAGTACACGATTCCGATTGAGGGGTTGCCGAGATCACTGGATGGGCTTCGGATCGTTCAGGTTTCGGACACGCATTTGGGCCCTTGGATTCCGGAGTCTTTTGTGGTGGAGGCGTACCGGAAGGCGTTGGAGCTTGGGCCTGATTTGATTGTGCTGACGGGGGATCATGTGCATGATGGGACGAGCGAGAACCAGCGGGCAGCCGAGTTGTGTCGGCCTCTAGTTGAGGGGTGTCCGATGGGGGTGATCGGGGTTTTGGGGAATCATGATTGGTGGGGGGATGGGGAATTGATGTCGATGGCTCTGAGGGATGTTGGGGTGCGGATGATTGATAATGATCGGGTGTGGATTGACCCGGTCAGTCGGTCGGTGGTTGGTGCTGATTCTGGGTTTGGGATGGCGGTTGTTGGGCTTGGGGATTTGACGGATGGGGTTGTGGATGTTGATCGGGCGTTCCGGGATGTGGAAGCGGGGACGCCGCGGCTGGTGCTGGCGCATAATCCGGATACGGCTGAGATTTATGTGCTCACTCAGCAGGATTCGCCTCGGGTTGATCTGATGATTTCTGGGCACACGCATGGGGGACAGGTGCGGGTTCCGTTTTTGGGGACTCCGATTGTGCCGAGCTGGTATGGGCAGAAGTATTCGGGTGGGCTTGTGGAGGGGCCCGCATTCCGGGTGCTGATTTCGCGTGGGGTTGGGATGTCGATGCTTCCGGTGCGTGTGGGGGTGCCGCCGGAGATTAGTGTGATTACGCTGGTTTGATTACGCAATGGTTTTGACAATCCCATTCGTCGTGCATGACGCCCCATCCGATGCGGTCGGTTGGGCCTAGGGTTTCGATGCAGTAGTCTTTGCGTTGGTGGACTTCTTTTTGGATGTTGAGGCCTTCGACGGTTTTGACGGAGGGGGCGTTTGCGCCCGAGCAGTAGATGCGGACGCGGTTGAGCCCGAGGCCGGCTTGGGCTTGGGGGGCGAGTGCCCATGAGATGGTTCGGGCGCAGGCTTCGCGGGCGTAGCCGTGGCCTGTGGCGTCTTTGCGGATCCAGTACCCGGTTTCGCAGGAGGCGGTGTCTGTTCTGACATCGTGGACCCCTGCTCCGCCGAGGAAGCGGTTGGTTTCTTTGCAGAAGACGGCGGTGCCTACATTGGCGAAGGTGGCTGGGTTTGCCAGGGCGAGCATCTGCTCGCAGATGTATTTGGTGGTGGATTCGAGGGTGCGGTGGTTGTCCTTGGCCCAGGGCATCCAGGGGAGGAGGTGGTCGTCGCGGCATTCGTTGATGGCGTCGAATACTTCTTGGGCGTCATCGAGACGGTAGGCGCGGATGATGAGTCGCTCGGATTCGAGTTGGCAGTCGAGGGGGCTGGGGGCGGTCCAGCAGAGACCTGGGGTTGGAAAGTTGTTCTCTGATTGGCAGTGGGTCATGCACAGAGCATACCCGGAGTCATATGCTCAGGTATGTCTAATGACCCTACAAATCGGTACGCCCGCCAGCAACGCGTTGATCATGTTGGGGTCGAGGGGCAGGAGCGGTTGTCGAGATCTCATGCGTGCATTGTGGGGGTTGGGGCGCTTGGGTGTGTTTCGGCGGATCTGCTCGTTCGGGCGGGTGTGGGGACGGTGACGATTATTGATAGGGATCTTGTAGAGATGTCGAACCTGCACCGGCAGCCATTGTTTAGCGAGGCCGATGCGGTTGCTAAGAAACCCAAGGCGATGGCGGGCAAGGATCGGATGCTGGCGGTGAACTCTGGGGTGACGGTTCATGCGCATATCGCGGATTTCAGTTCTGGCAATGCGCTGGAGTTGATTTGTTCGAATGGAATGCCGGATGTGTTGATTGATGGGACGGACAACTTTGAGACGCGGTTTTTGATGAATGATTGTTCGGTGAAGTTGGGTGTGCCTTATGTGTATGGGGGGGCAATTTCAACACAGGGTTCGGCGGCGGTTTTTCGGCGGGGGGATGGGCCGTGCTTGCGGTGTATCCAGCCGAATCCGCCGAGGGCGGGGACGCAGCCGACTTGTGAGTCGGCGGGGGTGCTTGCGCCGGTGTCGTCGATCATCGCGAGCTATCAGGCGGCTGAGGCCATGAAGATTTTGTTTGGGCATGATGAGCGGGTGATGGGGTCGATGTTGAGCTTTGATTTGTGGGAGGGGTCGCGTTCGCGGATTGATTTGTCTGGTGCGAGGGATTCAGAGTGTGTGTGTTGTGGGTTGGGGCGTTTTGAGTTTCTTGAGGCTGGGCGTGGGGAGCCTCAGGCGTTGTGTGGGAAGAATGCGGTTCAGGTGTCTGGAGGGGGTGGGATGATTGATCTGAGGCGACTGGGGGGGGCTCTGGAGGGGTTCGAGGTCAAAGACTACATGATTCGGGGCATGATTGAGCATGGAGGTGAGCGTTTTGAGTTGACTTGTTTTGCTGATGGGCGGGCGATTGTTGATGGGACGAGCGATTTTGGGGTTGCTCGTGCGGTGTATAGCCGCTATATTGGTAGCTGACCGAACGGTTAGTTATTCAAAAACCCAGAGGGGTCCCGGAGACGGGATACTTTAATAGGAGATAGGCAAATGACCACGACCACCAGTTCAGTAGGACAGACGATCACCCGTACGCTTGGACGGACCAAGGACCTGGCCGACTCGCTGCTCAATGGCATCACGGCCGAGCAGTTTGCACGGTTCCCGATTGCTGATGGGAAAGCGATCAACACGAATCACGCGGCGTTTGTGTTTGGGCATCTTTCGATCTACCCGAAGATGATTCTTGGGATTCTGGGTCTTGATGCCTCGGCTATTGAGAATCCTGCGAATTTTGATGAACTGTTCATGCACGGCGTAGATTGTCAGGACGATCCCAACGGCGACATTTATGCCTCGATGGATGAAATCGTTGCGCATTTCAACAGCGCCCACGAGACGGTCATCAAGGCGATCCAAGGGCTTGACGACGACACGCTCAATGCGGAGTTCACTGGGGACGACTGGTATGTCGAGTTCGCCCAGACCCCGGCGTCGTTGTGCATCTTCATGCTTCACGATCACTACATGTTCCACCTTGGGCAGTTGAGTGCTTGGCGCCGTTGCATGGGGCTTGGTTCGGCGACCCCGACGGCGGTCGATTGATCCGCTGCGTCATCCTGAAACAAATGGGTTGGTCACGCGTTCGTGGCCGACCTTTGTTTTTGGGCCGTGTCCTGGGTAGCAGGTGGTTTCGGGGTCGAGGGTGTAGAGGTTTTCTTTGATGGAGGCTTCGAGTTGCTCGAAGCTGGATCCTGGGAAGTCTGTGCGTCCTATTGAGCCGTTGAAGAGGGTGTCTCCGACGAGGGCGGTGTGGGAGGGTTCATGGATGAGTGAGACGGAGCCTGGGGAGTGGCCGGGGGTGTGGGCGATTCGGAAGGTGAGGGAATCGAGGGTGAGGGTATCGTCGTGGTTGAGGTAGCCGTCGGGGGTTGGTCCGGTGATGGCGAGTCCGAGAGCGGCTGAGAGGTTGAGGACGGGATCGTTGAGCCAGGATTCTTCGAGGGGGTGGATGAGGATTTTGGCGTCTGGGAATTTGGAGCGGGCGTCGAAGAGCCCGGCCATGTGATCGGCGTGGGCGTGGGTGAGGACGATTCTCTCGGGTTTGAGCTGTTGTTGTTCTACGGCGTCGAGGAGGGGGGCGGGTTGGTAGCCGCAATCGACGATCCAGCAGGACTTGCCGGGTTCTGGGTGGCCATCGGTGACGATGAAGCAGTTTGTTTGGAAGTCGCCTAGGGCGAAGGGCTGGATATGGGGGGTTCCGGTTGGGGTACTCATGGTGTATATTATCTATGAGAACCACGCGGTGCATGCAACGGAGGAAAGACCATGCCATTGATCCGAAATATCCACACGGCAAAGATGGAAGATGTCGCGTTCCCCGGTGTAAAGGGGGCGACGATGTCGATCATGGTCGGGCGGGCGGACAACGCTCCGAATTTTGCGTTGCGTTCGATCGAGGTGACGCCGGGGGGGAATACGCCGAAGCACAGCCATGACTATGAGCACGAGGTGTATGTGGTTTCTGGGACGGGCGAGGTGTTGCTTGATGGGAAGCTCAATGAGATCAAGGCTGGGGATGTGATTTATGTGCCCGCCAATGAGGAGCATCAGTTTACGGTTGGTGATGATTCGGGGGAATCTTTGCGGTTCTTGTGCGTTGTTCCGGTAGAGCAGAACTGCGGCGGAGAGGTGCCTGGGTCTTGAACTGGTTGAAAGGAATCTGATGAACGAGGATTACGAACTTTCGACGGGATGGATTATTTCGATTTACGGGATCGCGGCTGCGTTGTCTGGGTTTGCGGCGTTTCGGGGGGTGCAGCTTGAGTCTGAGCCTTATATGTTGACGGGGTTGGCGGGGTTGATCATTACGCTGACGACGCTGCCGATTTGTTTGCGGTGTGGGGGCAGCGGTGGGGTGACACACAACGAGACGGCGATTGATGGGGACCGGCTGAAGTCTTCAATTGTGAAGATGACCAAATCGATCGAGCATCTCGAAGAGACGATGATTTTGTCGGATGATGCGAGGCGGGTGCTGAATCGGCACAAGGAGCGGGAGCTTCTGAGCCGGGCGATTGATGAGGATATCGAGCGGGGGGAGTTTAATGCGGCGATGGTGCTGGTCAACGAGCTTGCGCAGCGGTTTGGGTATCGGGAGGATGCTGAGGAGTTCCGGACGAAGATTGATCTTGTCCGTGCGCAGACCGAGTTTAGTCGGATCAGCGATGATATCGGTGTGCTTGATAGTCTGATCGGGGATCATCAGTGGGACAAAGCGCTTGTTGAAGCGGCACGGATTACTCGGTTGTACCATGACTCGCCGCTAGCGGAGGGGTTGAGACACCGGGTGGAATCTGCGAGGCAGCGGTACAAGGACGAGATCGAACGCCGTTTCTTGCTTGCGGCGCAGGATGACCGGATCGAGGAGGCGATGGAGATGATCCAGGAGATGGATCATCTGCTTTCTGAAGCGGAGTCTGAACAGTTTCGGGAGCTTGCGCGTGGGGTGATCGGGAAGGCGAAAGAGAATCTGGGGGCGGCGTTTAAGCTTGCGATTCATGACAAGGCGTGGGACACAGCTTCTGAAGTTGGTCAGCGAATTATCGAGGAGTTCCCCAACTCACGGATGGCGGGGGAGGTCCGTGAGTTGATCGATACGCTCCGGGAGCGGGCGTCTTCAATCACCCGCGGGTGAACTGGAAGCTTCTGACTCAGGTTTAGCCGGTTGGCTTTCGATCGGCTGTTTCCATGTGAAGATCAGGAGCAGGCCGATGCCGATGAGGAGGTAGAGGTCTGCGACATTGGAGACATAGGGCCAGAGTTCATCGGAGCCGCCGCCTGGCCAGGTGATCCCGAAGGGGAGTTTGAGGCCTGGGAGTGGGTGGATGAAGTCGCGTACGCATCCGAACATGAGTCGGTCGTAGAGATTTCCTATGCCGCCTGCGATGATGAGCCCGAAGCCGGCGTGTGCTATCCAGTCCTTTGGTTTGGTCCATTTGGCGAAGAGGACGAGGGCGACGACCATCGCGATGAGTGTGAAGATGACGAAGAACCATCTTTGTCCTGCGCCGATGCCGAAGACGGCGCCGGGGTTGAGGACGAGTGTGAACTCGAGGAGCTTTGGGATTGCGACGATGGGTTCGTGGTAGGGGATGAGGTTTCCGAGGTTGGATTCGGTGAGGACATCGGCGCGGTCGATGTGCAGTGGGCTATCGGTGACTCGTGCAAAGGCGAGGGACTTTGAAACGAGGTCTGTGATGATGCCTAGGAAGACTGTTGATAAGAGCCATATCCATGCGCGGCGGCTATGGACGGTGGATTGTTTGTGTGGGGATGGGGTTTGGCTGTTGTTGGACATCAGCGTGGGAAGCGTTGATCATGTTTGCGTGCGGTCGCGATGGAGTATTTGGCCCACGGGAGTTCTTCGAGGCGTTCCTTTTTGATCGGCTCGTGGGATTCGATGCAGAGCCCGTAGGTTCTTTCTGTGATTCTTGTGAGTGCTTCGTCGATCTCAATGATGAGCTGGCGGTCGGCAGCTGCGAGATCGAGGTTGAGGCCTTGCTCGAAGCTTTCGGTCCCGAACTCTGCGGCGTTGCTTGCGGTCTGTGTTTCGCCGGTGTTTGAGCGGAGTGCTTCGTCTTCGAGGTGTTCGACATCACCGACGAGCTCGGCTCGCTTTTTGAGTAGGATCAGCTTGTACGCATCGAGTTGCTTAGGTGTGAAGGGGGTCTTGGTTCGCTTGGAGACCTTCGCTTCGGCTTTGGCTTTTTTCGGGCGTTTGCTTGAGGTGATCAATGGGCCGCCGGAGAGTTTGGTTCCCGGGCCGAGGAGGAGCGGGCGCGGTGGCGGCGCGTAGTCAGCGGGGGTTTTTTTGCGGCTGCGAGATCTGAATTTTTTAACCGGTGCTTTTTGGTCTTTGGAATCAGCCGCGGGCTTGGCATCCTTGGCGGGAGCGGGTTTGGCATTGGCGGCTGCTTTTTCAGGAGCGGCTTTGGTTGTCTTTTTGGTCGTTTTTTTAGAGGCTGGTTTGGCTGCCGCTTTCTTTGTCGTTTTCTTGGCGGTCTTCTTTGAAGATTTGGCGGGTGCTTTTTTGGTGGTTTTCTTTGTTGTTTTTTTAGCGGCTTTTTTGGCCGTTTTTTTAGTAGTCTTCTTGGCGGCTTTCTTTGAGGCCGCTTTTTTGACTACTTTCTTCTTTGAGGCCGCGGGTTTATTGGAGGCGGTCTTTGGCGTCTTCTTAGATACCTTCTTGGTCACTTTCTTGGAAGACTTTTTGGTGGTCTTCTTGGCGACTTTTTTAGTTGTCTTTTTGGTCTTTTTTTTAGCCAATGTACACCGTCCTTTGAGCCAGCAAATATTGAGTCATCAATGTGTTGGGTCGAATGGGTGCAAGGGTAGGCGCAGGGGGGGTAATTGTCAAAATAGACAAGTTTGCCTTCGAACAAATAGCGAACAAGCGGTTGCTGGGTTTATTCTTGAGATGAGCCAACGGTATCGAGTTGGACGGTTTCGTATTCGCCGAGCTTGCGGAAGCGTTGGTAGCGGGCTTCGAGGAGTTCGTCTGTGGATTGGGTGCAGAGTTCGTCGAGTTGGGTTTCGATCCAGCTTTGGAGGAGGGTGGAGGCTGATTCGTGGTCTCTGTGGGCTCCGCCTAGGGGTTCGTTGATTACGGAATCGACGATCTTGTTTTTGAGGTTGTCCTTGGCGGTTAGGTTGAGGGCGATGGCGGCGGCGGTGTTGGTTTGTTCGTTGGCTTGTTTCCAGAGGATGGCTGCGCAGCCCTCGGGTGAGATGACTGAATACCAAGAGTATTCGAGCATCGCGACGCGGTCTGCTACTGCGATGCCTAGTGCGCCGCCCGAGCCTCCTTCGCCGATGACGATGGAGACGATTGGAACTTTGAGGCGTGACATCTCGCGGAGGTTTACGGCGATGGCTTCGGCTTGGCCTCGCTCTTCGGCACCGAGCCCGGGGTAGGCGCCGGGGGTGTCAACGAAGGTGACGATGGGGAGGCCGAATTTTTCGGCTTTTTTCATCTTTGCGAGTGCTTTGCGGTAGCCCTCGGGGTGGGCGCATCCGAAGTGACAGGCGAGTTTTTCTTGGGTTGTTTTGCCTTTTTGGTGACCGACGATGAGGCATTTGCGGTTGCCGATGCGTCCGAATCCGGTGATGAGGGCGGGGTCGTCTCCGAAGTTTCGGTCGCCGTGGAGTTCGCAGAAGTCTCGGCAGATGTGTTTGATGTAATCGCGGGATTGTGGGCGGTTTGGGTGGCGGGCGACGCGGACGGTGTTCCATGGAGAGAGATCTGTGTAGACATCTTTGAGGGCTTGGACGCGGCGTTTTTCGAGGAGTTGGAGGTCGCCTTGGTTTGGTTTGATGTCCGGGGTTTCGATCCCGCCGAGGGCGGGGACTTCGACTCCGGGGGATTCGAGGGCTTGCTGGGTGAGCTCGATTTCGGTTTCAATGGCGACGACTGGTTTTTCGAACTCAAGCTGATAGAAAGTGGACATATGTGTTTCCTTGTTTGACTGGTTCAATTGTACCGCATTGGGCGAGTCGGGTACGCTATGGGTATGAAGAGTATCGAGATTCCACTTCTATTCGTCGGCGGGGGCACGATGGCTCATGCAATTATCACCGGGGCTCAGAAATCTGGGGTCTTGAGCGGGGAGCGGGTTGGGGTGCTTGATCCCAGCGCCGAGCGGCGGGGGATGTTTGATCGGGGGTTTGAATCGGCTCAGGGGGCGTTTGAGTGGCTCAGGGGCGTTGGAATGGACGGGTACGGGATTGTGTTGGCGGTGAAGCCTCAGATGCTGGGGGCTGCGACCGAGCCGTTGCGGTCGCTTGTTGAACAATCAGGTGTTTCGCCGATGGTGATCTCGATTCTGGCGGGGACACGGTCTGGGCAGATTTGTGAGGCTTTGGGTGGTGTTCGTGTGGTGCGGGTGATGCCCAATACTCCGGCGCAGATTGGGATGGGGATGTCGGCGATCGCGGCTTCTGAGACTTCGACCGGTGCGGATGTTGAGCTCGCCGAGCGGTTGATGGGCGCGGTCGGGGAGACTGTTCGGATTGATGAGTCGATGATGGATGCGTTTACGGCGGTGGCGGGGAGCGGGCCTGCGTATGTGTTTTATGTTGCTGAGGCGATGACCAAGGCGGCGGTGGGGCTCGGGTTTGATGAGGCGACAGCGAGGGGGATTGTTGAGCAGACGGTTGTGGGCTCTGCGGCGCTGCTTGGGGAGTCGGATGATGATGCGGCTGTTTTGCGTGCGAAGGTGACTTCGAAGAATGGGACAACGCATGCGGCCACCACCACGCTTGATGGGCTCGGGGTGATGGATGCGTTTGCCAAGGCGCTTACTACGGCGCGTGATCGGGGGATTGAGCTGTCCGAAGAGGGTTAGAAACTGGTGTTAGAAGTCTCTTCGTACGAAGATGACGCAGCAGAGGCCGAGGAGCAGGAACTCGTAGGCGAATGATGTGCCTAGGACCCAGGTGATGGATCGTTTGCGCATGATCTCTGCTGATCTTTCTGCGGCCCTTGGGTCTGCAAAGGCTGGGTCATTCTCGGAGGTGTTCTGTGGCTGGGATTGTGCGTCAAAGCCCATGAGTTTGGCCATGTCTTCATCGGTGATGAGGTGGCGTTCGAGGAGGCGGACGGTGTCCTGGGTTTTGGGGAGGATCGTTTTAAGTGTGATCACACGCGCTGCCCATGCGGTCCAGGTTGCTTGGCTTTCTTTGGCTTCAACTAGGCGTGAACGGGACATTCTGAGGGCGGGGTTGACCGCTTCTTGGATGTCTTCGTATCCATCGGGGAGTGGGTTGCCCTCGTCGCCTGGGACGGGTTTGTCTTGCTCGCGGAGTTGTTCGATCCGTTTGTCGGCGAACTCGATTTGTTTTTCGATGTCGAGTTGGCGGTCTTCGACTTGGATGATGGAGCCCTCGCGTTGCATGATGAGCATCTGGTCGCCTGTGTTGACGATCCAGATTGCGAGCCAGAAGAGGATGGTGAGGAGGAGGGCGGCGATGGTTGACTTGGTGATGAGTCCTACGAAGGCGCAGAATGCGTAAAGATAACTGAAGAAGGCGAGGACGATGGGGATGGCGAGGAGGAGGTTGAAGTTCCACGCTCCGCCTCGGATGCCCATGACGAGCATGCAGCCGACGGTGAAGACCAAGACCTGAAGGGCGACGAAGAGGAGCCCGGTCATGTATTTGGTGAGGAAGAGTCTTGATCGCCCGATGGGTTTAGACAGGACGGGTTCGATGGCGCCGCCTGAGACCATTTCGGGGATGATGCCTGCGGTGGAAATGAGGGCGAGGATAGCGGTTGCCCATGTGAGCCAGATTGGGACGCCCCAGGTGGTGAACTGGAGTGTGTAGAAGAGTTCTTTGGATACGAGTGCGGTGGTGAAGAATCTTGACTCGAAGTTCCAGTGGAGGAGGGTGACACCTTTTTCATTGATGCCGAGCGAGGCGTAGAGGGCGACGACGAGTAGGTTGAGGCCGAGGGTGAGCCAGAAGAGTTTTTTGGCGTTGAGTTCTCGATAGGCGTCGATGAAGATTGCTTTGGTTTGGGTGATGATCATGACTTGGCCCCCTTGCTGCCTTTGGCTCCGGAGATTGCACCGGGTTTGTCGCCGTGGTTGGTGTCGACGACTTGCATGAAGAGGTCTTCGAGTGATGGGCGTTTGAATCCTGCGGATTCGATGATGATGTTTTGTTTGCGGAGGGCGTCGATGGCGGGCTGGACGGAAGCTGCGTTATTGGTTTGGAATGTCATGCGAGCTGGGTCTTTGCCGTCGAGGATAGTGGGTATTTGGGGGAGGGTGCTGATCTGGCTCCGTAGTGTTTGGTCGATTGGGGCGTTGGTGGCGATCTCGAAACCGCTTTGGTCTGCGGTGAGTTCTTCGATGGTGCCTTGGGTGGAGACGAGGCCGTGGACCATGATTGCGACGCGGTCGCAGACCATTTCGAGTTCGGAGAGAAGGTGTGAGTTGAGGAAGATTGTTCTTCCTTCGTCTTTGAGTTGGGTGAGGATATTTCGGATATCGCGGCGGCCGCTGGGGTCTACGCCGTCGGTGGGTTCGTCGAGGATGACGAGCTGGGGGTCATTCATGAGAGCCTGGGCGAGGCCGACTCTTTGGCGCATGCCTTTGGAGTAGGAGCCGAGTTTGTCTTTGTGCCAGGATTCCATGCCGACGAGTTCGAGGAGTTCGCTTGCTTTTGCTTTGCGATCTTTGCGACCGATGCCTGACATGGCGCCGTAGTACTCAAGTACCTGGCGTCCGGTGAGGTATGGGGGGAAGCGGTGGTGTTCGGGGAGGTAGCCAATATTTTGGAGAGCGGCTTTGTCGCCGATTTTTTTGCCTAGGACTGTGCCTTTGCATTTGCTGGCGTGGATGACGGTGGTCACGATTTTGACCAGGGTGGATTTGCCTGCGCCGTTTGGCCCGAGGAGTCCGAAGATTTCGCCTTTGCCTACTTGGAGGTCTACTCCTCGGAGGGCTTTGATTCGTCTGTTGTAGGTTTTTTCGACGCCTGTGATGTCAATAACGGCACTCATGAAACGGTTCCTTGTTTGGAGTCGACTTTCTTGCGAGCAACGATGTGGAAGACATGCCAGTGTTTGTGGTTATCGCCTTCGTGCTTGGATGGCCTGTCCTCCTCGGTGAAGGACTCCAGTATGTATTGGTCAAACAGGTTTAGAGTTTCACCACGGGTCAGGTGGGTGCGGTCATCGAGGATGGCCCAGTCGTCTCGGTCGCCGAAGATTTGGCCGCTGAAGCGTCCTCCGGGCTCGATGGCGGCGTCGATTTGCTCCCAGAGGGCGGGGAAGTGGGCTGGGGGGCAGAAGGGGAGCGAGAAGCTGGCGTTGACGAGGGTGGCTTTGGGGATCTGGAGGCCTTCGAAGTTGGCGTGGTTGATTTCGATGCGGCTGTCAGTGAGGGCTGATTTGATTTCTGGACGGGTTTTGGCTCTTGAGATGCCGTCGGCGCTGCCGTCTTGTGCCCAGACATTCCATCCGGCGGCGAGCATTGCTTCGGCGTCGCGTCCGGCTCCGCATCCAAGGTCCACCGCGAGCGGGCGTTCCTCGGCGGAGACTTCGCCGAAGCTGGCGAGGGCTTTGAGGACGGTGTCTCGGGCGGGCTTGCCTTCCATGCGGTCGAAGTATGCGGGCCAGTCGCGGCGTTGGGCGGCTTCGTGGACTGGGGGGGTTGGGGGGGTGTTGGTCATGCTTTATCCTTGGAATCGTGATACGCTTGGTTTATGTATCCCGATTTGACATCGTATATTCGTGCGCTTGATGGGGCTGGGGAGCTTATTCGGATTGACGAACCAGTGGATCCGGTGCTTGAGATCACCGAGTTGGCACAGCGGCAGTCTAGGTTGGGTGCGGCGGTGGGATCGGGATCGTCTCAGCGGACAGATCCTGAGTTCGCTGGGGTTGGTGGGAAGGCGATTTTGATAGAAAATCCGGTGGGGTCGAGTTTCCCGGTTTTGATCAATGCGTTTGGGTCGTACCGGCGGATCGAGATGGCTCTTGGGGATCGGGCTCTTGAAGAGACGGCGGGGACGATTCGGGAACTCGTGAAGCCTGAGCTTCCCAGGACAATTGGGGAGGCAATTGGGAAGGCGAAGCAGTTCATGCCGCTGCTGCAGATTGGCCCAAAGCGTTCTCGCAATCCGGGGCGGTGTCAGGATGTGGTGCTGACGGGTGACAGGATTGATTTGACGAGGCTACCGATACTCAAATGCTGGCCTGATGACGGGGACTTTGAGCGGTTTGGGTATTCTGCGGGGCTCAACAATGGAGTGCCTGGGATGGGGCATCCTGAGATTGATGATGCGACATGGGATGCGAAGTACCGGGGGAGGTTTATTACGCTCGCGGGGATTCACACGATTCATGCGGATGACCGGAACGAAGCCAAACCCAAATCGCACAATATCGGGATGTACCGGGTGCAGTTGCTTGGGAAGGATCGGGTGGCGATGCACTGGCATATGCATCATGATGGGGCGGCGCACTGGCGGTCTTGGAAGAAGCTTGGGGAGCCGATGCCTGTGGCGATTGTGCTTGGGGGATCGAGTGTGCTGCCTTATTCGGCGACTTGTCCGCTGCCGCCTGGGATCAGTGAGTTGTTGATGGCGGGGTTCTTGCAGGGCAAGGGTGTGAAGATGTGCCGGGGTAAGACGGTGCCGCTTTGGGTGCCGAGTGATGCGGAGATTGTGATTGAGGGGTATGTGAATACGGATGCGGGGCATCCGGGTTGGAACCCTCGGGAAGAGGGGGCGGGTGAGCTTGGGAAGGGGGCGGCGTTCGAGGGACCGTTCGGGGATCATACCGGTTTTTATTCGATGCCGGATCGATATCCGATGACGACGGTGACGGCGATGACGCATCGGAAGGGCGCGGTGTATCCGACGACGGTGGTGGGGCTGCCGCCTCAGGAGGATTATTTTCTTGGGAAGGCGACGGAGCGGATTATGTTGCCGTTGCTTGAGACGATTCTGCCTGATGTTGTGGATTACGATTTGCCGTTGTTTGGATGCTTCCATAATGCGGTGTTTATCAAGATCAAGAAGGAATACCCGATGCATGCTCGGAAAGTGATGCATGCGATTTGGGGGGCGGGGCAGATGGCTTGGACGAAGACGATCTTTGTGGTTGATGAGGATGTCGATGTGCATGATCTTTCGGCGGTAATGGGGGCGGTGTGGAGAAACTGCAAGCCTAATCGTGATATTGATCGTGTGTATGGTGCGGTGGATATTTTGGATCATGCGGCGGCGCGTTTTGGGACGAGCATGAAGCTCGGGTTTGATGCGACGCGGAAGGTTAATGGAGAAGATATTGATGGCGCGGAGATCGTGCAGCGGTATGATGACCCAAGTGATGCTGATCGGGTTGGGGCTGCTGCGTTTGCAGAATCGATTGATGGGGTGTTAAGTGCGTATGTGAATGCAGATATTTCGGGGTGGCTCTTTGTCCGAGTCGACAGGGGGTATGACGAGTCAGATCAGGCTGGGGTCGCGTCGCGGGTGCTCAAGAAGTTGCTTTACGGTGGAGGAGTGATGCCGTTTGTTGTGGTGGTAGGGCGCGATGTGAATATTGAGGACCATCACGAGGTGATGTTCCATTGGGTTGCAAACTGTGACTTTGCGCGTGATGGGTTGTGGGCTGGGGGCTGTGTTGGGTTTGATGCGACGCCCAAGACTGAGGGTGATGCTCGGGATGGGCATCCGGTGCGTGCTTGGCCTTCTATTTTGAAGATGGATCAGGCGGTGAAGAATCGGTGTGATGAGATCGGGATGGGATGATGGAAGTTTTTACTTTGGGGGGTTAGCCGCCGAAGCCGCCGGTTTGTTCATCGAGCCATTGGTCGATCTCTACGACAACATCTTTGATGAATGGCTTGGCGGCGCGGGCGCCGGAGCCTGGTTTGATGTTGTTGAGGATGATTGAGAAGGCGGCGCGGCGGCCGTTGGGGTGCTCGAGGATTCCTGAGAGTGCGTAGACGCCGTTGAGGTAGCCGCTCTTAGCGTAGAGCTTTGAGTTGAGGTCGGTATCGGTGAATCGGCGTTTGAGTGTGCCTACGCCTGGGGTGGCGAGGGAGTTCTGGAATGTGTTCCAGCTTTCGTGTCGGGCAAGGACGGCGAGCCAGTGGGTGAGTGTCTTTGGGGTGACTTTGTTTTCTCTGCTCATTCCTGAGCCATCGGCGACGATGGTGTTCTGGGCGGCGGTTGCGTTGACATGCTGGCTCAGGAGGAGGCGGACGACGGAGGCGCCGTTTTCCCATGAGCCGGGGTCGCCTGTGATCTCGTAGCCGATGCGTTTGATGAGGGCTTCGGCGTAGAGATTGTAGGAGTCTGTGTTGGTCCGCTTTAGAATGTCTGCAATTGGTGTGGTGACGACAGCGACGGGTGTGGAGTTCCATTCGTCGCCCGGGTCTGCGAGGCGGATCGAGTTCTCGATGTAGCCGTCGTTCTTGATTGTGATCCCTCGCTTGCTGAGTGCGAGTGCGAATACACCGCCGGCGAACATGGAGGGTTCGTGGACGCTGACTGGGATCTCGGTTTTGCCTCGTACATTTCCGAAGAGGGTGAACTTGTTTGCGGGGGTCGGGCGTGCGACCCATGCGCTGTCGCGTCCCTTTGAGATTGTTTTGGCTTTGATTTGTACATCGATCCAGGGGAGGTCGGGTTGCATTTCCAGAAGTGGAGTGCCACCGAGTGAGCCTGGGATTGGGAACATTTTGATGACATTTGTTTGGAAGTTGAGCCCGCCGACCTCGGCACAGTACCAGCGGTTGAGCTGATCGAGGGGCCAGTCTGGGTGGGTCCAGGTCCGGTCAAAGATGCGGTCGTCTACGACAATCTCGTTGATCGAATCGACATCCCGGTCTTTGAGTGCTTTGGTGATGGCGTCGAAGAGTGCTTCGTGAGTGAGTGCTTGTTGTTCGTCTTCGAAGATCGCAGGGTCACCGAGGGCTGGATCGCCTGAGCCTCGGAGGATAAGTGTGCGGTGGGCGTCTTGCTCGAAGATATCGATCGTTGTGCGGAACTCGAAGTCTTCTCCGAGGATCATGAGTGCGGCGCCGGAGCTGAGGAGCTTCATGTTTGAGGCGGGGATCATGAGCTCGTTGCTTTTGTATTCTCCGAGTTCACGCCTGGAATCGAGATCGATGATGTGGATGGCGACCTTGCCGTTGGCGAGGCTAGCGCTGCCGACCAGTTTATCGAGGGAGAGATCGAGGGGGCCTGCGGTGCAGAATGAGCAGAGCATCCAGAACAGGGCGAGGACGCAGGCGGTCCGGATCTGATTTGTCCATCGAATGTCCATAGGCGGGTCTCCTGTACCGTACTTTCGGGTCGTTGGGGGAGTATTCTCCACATCTGCGGGGACGGGAGGGGTTGGGAAAGTGGCTGGTTGCCTACGCTCAGGCGGCTTCCCACTAGTCTACCGGCTTGTGGGGTCCAATGATTCATCGGTCGCTTGGAGCTTTGTTCTGGGCCACTGAAAGGACTTGAACGCTATGAGCAACACGCCTGAGACGATTTCAGAGAGTACGGATTCTTTAGAGGTCATCCACCAGGGTGTGCTGATTGTTGATGACAACGAGCAGAATCTTGAGTTGCTCAATGCGTATCTGGATGATCTTGGTGGGCCGGTGCGTGTGGTCAATGACGGGATTCAGGCGATTGAGTCGGTTAAGAATGATCCGCCCGACATTATTTTGCTCGACATTATGATGCCTCGGATGAGCGGGTACCAAGTGTGCCAGCAGCTTAAGCAGTCGCCTGAGACCAAAGATATCCCGATCATTATGGTGACGGCGCTGAGCGAAGTGGGGGATGTTGAGCGTGCGATCGATGTTGGGGCCGATGATTTTTTGACCAAGCCTGTGAACAAGCTCGAGCTTTTGACCCGGGTGCGATCTCTGCTGCGTGTGCGACAGCTCAAGCGGAATCTTGATTCCGCTGTTGCTGAGGTTCGTGCGTTGCGGGACCAAGCCGGCGAGTGACGCTGGTTATGGGCAGCCGGCCCCAAATGCGGCGAGGAACGCGGAGACATCGAGGAAGTTGAAACTGCCGTCGCCGGTGAAATCTGCGATTGGGTCTTGATTGCCAAACGCAGCAAGGAACGCGGAGACATCGAGGAAGTTGAGTGAGCCGTCGCCTGTGAGGTCAGCGGGGCATGCTGCGGTTGCTTCAGGCAGGATGAAATCGATGACGACCGGGCGGTGATCTGAAGAGAATCCTGAGATCGAGAACGGATTGATCGGGAAGGATCGGGCTGGTTCTGGGATTTGATCGATGGTCATGCCTGTGCCGATTGAGCGGAAGATGAACGAGCGGCGTGCGGTTGCAACGGAGTCTTGGTAGATTAGGTAGTCGAGCTTGGAGTTGCTGCCTTGGGTTGAGGTTTCGCCTGAGACGGGGTGGATGGCGAGATCGAGCATTGAATCTGAGCGGTCGCGGTCGGTGCCGTCGGTGCCACCGAAGGTTGCTGCTCGTGCGATGAACTCTGAGGGGCCGTTTCCAGGATTTTCGTTGATGTCGCCGCCGACGATGATGGCGGTGTTCTCATCGAGTACGGTGCCTGTGGAGGGGAGGGAGATTTTGTTGTTTGGGTCAGAGACCCCGGTGCCTGCGCCGTTGTAGTAGTAGTCGATGAGGTAGGCGATGTTCTCGCTTGCTCTTGCGCGTTGCTCGTAGTCTCCTGAGTCGCCGCCTGCTTTGAGGTGGCCGTTTCCGACGACGAGGTCGCCCGCGTAGATTTCGTCTGGGAGGTCGATTTCAGCGAACTGGTATCCCCGGATTCCTCCGGTGCCACCGGATTGGTATTCGTCGGCTTGAATGACGAAGGTGGAGTAGGTAGCGCCGCCGCCATTGATATCAACAAATGGGTAGCGTGAGAGGATGAGATTGCGATTGAAACCGTCGGTGCCTTCGCTTGCGTAGATGTAGTTGAGGTCGTAGCCGGGGCCAGTGAAGAGTTGTACATAGGAGCCAACGGAGCCGCCGAGGAATGGATCGTTGCCGCCGTGGATGAGGAGTTCTGCGACGGTGGTGAGATTGGCGATGGAGTCTGCGCCTGATCCTGTGCCGTTGCCTGAGTTGTCGGCACACTCTTGGAGGATGAGGACATCTGGTTGGAGGGATGCGATGATGCGGACGATGCCGTTCCAGTCTCCGAAGTTGTCGTCTTTATCGTTCGAGGTGCAGATGCCGTCTTGTACATTCCAGGTCATCATGCGGAGGTCTGAGTCGTGTGACTTGAGCCAGTCGCCGTTGTCTGGATCCCACTGTGCGAGGGCTGATGTGGAGGCGCAAGCCACGAGGGTTCCGGCGATCAACGAACTGTACTTCATAGCTCTCTCCTGGTATTCGATACATATTTTGTACATCACAATGTTCGGGATTCCTGCTGTGATGGACTGGTTTGAGTTCAAGAAACGCCCGCGCCGTTAGGCGCGGGCGATTGAGTATCTGTTTTCGCTTCTATGAGCGAAAGTATCGGTCGATGATTATTGGCAGCCAGCGCCGAAGGCGGCGAGGAATGCGGAAACATCGAGGAAGTTGAAGCTTCCGTCTGGCTGGAAGTCAGCGATTGGGTCCTGAGCACCGAAGGCACCAAGGAACATCGAGACATCGAGGAAGTTGAGGGAGCCATCGCCGTTGAGGTCGGCAGGACATGGGTTAACAACCATGTCTTGGTAGTAGCCGACATACAGGCCAACCGAGTACGACTCGTCAGCGGGCAGGCCCGGATCGTAGAAGACTGAAGTTGGGTTGTTGTACTCACCATCGTTATTGGTGTCGTAAGTGACCTGGGTGCCCAGGATCACGCCACCGTTGGTGATTGGGTCTGAAGGATCGACTTGCGAGATGTCCTTGTTGTTCCAGGCGAACTCTGCGGTGTTGGTCGAGTACATGGTGCCTGGGGTTGCGCCGCCGGTGGCGGTGGATGAACCGAGGAAGTCGATTCGGTAGTTGCGGCCTGAGTTGGCACCGGCAACGACCTGACCGACTTCAAGAACGAGTTCGAGCGAGTATGAGAAGTTGGCTGGGTCGTAGATCGCACGGATCAGAGCACCGTCAAAGTCGGACTCGCCGGCTGGGCCGCGGTTGAAGAGTTCAACTGCGGACATGAACCAGACATTACCAGCGGAGTCGATCGAAGGAGCCGACATTCCTGGGCCGAGTGGGAAGCCGCCGGTGACGGCGTCAAGGTTTACGATCTGACCGATCGTTGCGCCCATGTCGTCTAGGATTGGCTTACCCGCGTTCGGTGTGAACAGGTTGAACTGGTCAACATATGCGGCAAAGGTCCACTCTTCAGCGCCGGTGGCGGCGTTGTAGCGGAGGACGACGATCTGGTTTGAGAAGTCATCGGAGAAGCCGTTCTCGTTGACCATTGCGGCCATGAGGCCACGGCCAGCTTGGTCGCGACCGATGGCGATGTGGCCGACGCCACCACGGAACAGTGTTGAACCGGTGTAGTTTTGTGGCTGCCCGTTGCCTGAGTATGAGAGCATGAAGCCGGTGTTGTTGTCGGTGATGGGGGCACCCATAGGGATTTCAAAGCCCTTGGTGCCGATGACGGTGCCTGCTGTGTCAACGCTGGTGACATTGAGGATGCGGGTTTCGCCGCTGCCTGCTTGTGCGTCCTTGGCGAGGAGCGAGAGGCTGTAGTCTGCGCCGTTGCCGAGGAAGTCGTGAGTGGTTGAACCGAATGCACCGCGGTGATCGCCGCCGATGCCGCCGGTGGTGTCGAGGTGACCGGTCGTGGTTGTGAATGAGCCGGTATCGCCGACAAGCATTTCGCGGGTCGCAGCGAAGGCGTTGCCACCGACTGAGAGGCCGTTACCACCAGCAACGCGTGCCGGGATGTTGTTTGGAACACCGAGCACTTGTGGGTATGCGGTGATCAGGCCATCGGTCGCGTCGAGCGTGCCGGCGGTGGAGATCATGTTCATGGTTTGGCAGTCGCGATCGGCAAGGCGGGTGCGGAAGATGTTGTTGCCTGCGATCTGGTTTGCACCTGAGGAGTTGTTATTGTCGGCACGGTAGTAGATGTTGCCGTTGGCGTCGACGGAGAGACCACCGAACTGTGAGTTGTCGCCCGCGAACTCATCAGCGGTGTTGACCGCGGCTTGGCGGCGATCAACAAAGAGACGGTTTGCGTTGTTTGGATCGTAGTTGACGAATGCGCCAAGGATGCCGTTGAAGCTGGTGCCGCCGGAGGTGGTGCCGAACTCATTGAGAGCTACGGCAAAGCGTGATGCTTCACCAGAAGGCGAGACCGGCTGACCTGATGAGTTCATCTCTCCGTGAACACCAGCGCCTGGTGCGTTTTCCCAGAGGGAGAATGTGCCCCTTGAGTAAGCGACATTGGAGGAGGTGCTTGGGCTGATGGTGCTTGATGAGTAGAGGTTGTTGAAGTTTGTCCCGTTTGTTTTCGTTGTTTTGATAAGTGGGGCGATACCGAACTGGTGACCTTGCGAGGTCATGAATGGTACCAAGTCGACCACATATGCAGCGCAGTGGTCGTTCCATGGGTTCAGTGCATCGCCGGGCAGGTCGCCGCCGAGGATGCTGATGCTGTCTTGTGCAAGCACGGGGGCACAGAGGCCTGCTGCTGCAATGATTGCTGCGATTCCAGTTTGATGACGCATGATCTCAATCTCCTTTGGTTGATGATGGCACCCGCACGCGCGGATCCATCGCTCTCACATGATGTTGTGTCCGGGTGTCACTACACGCCCGAGCTCTCTCATAGATGCCACTCGATAGCCACAGCGTACAAAAACACAGCGGGCTGGTGCGCAAACTATGCCGCTATCCTAGCACATTACGGGCGAAATCGCTGATTCGAAATGGTCAGAATCGATCAATATTGTGTCAAGATGCCCGATAAGGGGCTGTTTGACAGGGTACTGGTCGGGTGTCTAAGTTAGGCGGCTTGCCAACTGGCCCGCAAGTGTTGCGTTTGATCGAATCAGTGTGAGATTTGCTGTAAGTGTTGCGCCATTTGAGACTTCGTGCAATCGACCAAGAACTGCGGGGGTCATTCCTCTTCCAGTGGCACCCGATTGCTCCGCATCGGCCTGGGCTTGGCTGAGCCATTGCTCCCATTGGGAGTGGTCCAGTTCGTGCTGGGCGGGAATTGGATTAGCGACGATGATGCCTCGGCCTGTGCGTTTGAGTTCGCTCTCGATGAGTTTGGTGAGATCTGCTGGGTCGTCGATTCTGACATCGACCTGGGCTTGGGATTCTCTGAGGTAGAAGGCGGGAAAGGAATCGGTTTGGTATCCGATGACGAGAATCCCCAGCGATTCAAGGGCTTCGCGGGTGGATTCGACATCGAGGATTGATTTGACCCCGCTGGTGACGACGGCGACCGGGAAGCGGGTGAAGGCCGCGAGATCACTGGAGATATCGAGGTGCTGACTGTATCCCTTGTGGACACCGCCGATCCCGCCTGTGGCAAAGAGCTTTACTCCTGCGGCTGCTGCGAGTTCCATCGTGGTACTGACGGTGGTGGCCGCGTGGATACCTTTGTGGATTGCAACGCCGAGGTTTGCGGTATTTGCTTTGAGGACATTGTCCTGAGCGAGCATCGCGCCGAGTTCTTGGTCGGTCATTCCGATGGTGGGGGTGCCATTGATGACACCGATGAGTGCGGGGTGGGCGCCCTGATCGGTGACGATCTGCGCGAGTTCGGTTGCGAGTGGTTGGGCGGAATCACTGGGTACGCCGTGGACGAGGAGGGTGGTTTCAAGGCCAACAGCATTGGGCTGTGATCGGTTGACAAGGTTCTGCATTCGGTATCTCTTTCCTGGAAGGTGTCATCGCACAATACGCTGTTGGAATCGCTGGTCTGAAGTGTGGGGTTAAAAAAGAACACGCCCCGACCTGGGCCGGGGCGTGCTGATGATCAGTTGATCGTCGGTATTAGACGCGGTCTTTGAGTGCCTTGAGTGGGCGTACCTTGACGACATTGCGTGCCGGCTTGGCCTTGAAGATCATTTCTTCCTTGGTGAATGGGTTGACGCCCTTGCGTGCCTTGGTTGCTGGCTTGCGTTGGACGGAAACTTTCATCATGCCTGGGACATTGAATGAGCCACAGGAAGTCTTCTTGAGGTCGACCTGGATCATGTCACCCATGACATCAAAGACCTGAGCGGCTTCCTTCTTGGAGATGCCGACATGGTCTGAGATGATGGTCAGGACTTCTGACTTGGTGCGTGGCTTGTCTTTCGCAGCGGTGATCTTTGCGACCTTCTTGGCTGCTGGTGCCTTCTTGGCAGCGGCCTTCTTTGGTGCTGCTTTCTTCTTGGCGGCTGGCTTGCGTGCTGCTGCCTTCTTGGCTGGTTTACGGGCTGCTTTTTTCTTTGTTTTCTTCTTAGCCATTGCAATCTCCATTCTGCAATCTTGGTGAATCTGTGTGCGGCTTCCACCCACACATACAGTTGTTTTTACCGGACTTCTATCGGCACGATAACATCATTTCCCCCTGTTTTCATAGGGTTTTTCAGATAATTTTCTATTTGATCAGTTTCGCATGGCTAAATGGATCGGCATTGAACGGCAAAGTTTGTGGTTGGTGCGTCCTATCCTCAGGCATGGAAACCCCTCAAAAACAAGTCCGGATCACACGCTCTATACCCGGAAAGCTCGAAATACCAGACGCTTGCATGCAGGTGCTCGGCGAGGGGCTTGCAACGCGAGAAACGCTCAAACCCTTTGTTTTAGGGGCTCATGCGCTCGTTACGATGTACACCGACCCTGTGGACAACGACATGCTCGATGCGGCGGGGGATCAGCTTCAAATTGTGAATAACTTTGCGGTGGGGATCGATAATATTGATCTCAAAGCTTGCAAAGACAGGGGAATTGTGGTTTGTAATACGCCGGATGCGGTCACCGAGGGGACCGCAAATGTGGCATTTCTTCTGATGCTCAGTGTTGCTCGGCGGTTGATTCAGGCGGATCGGTACGCTCGTTCGCCAGACTATCCGGCCAACGGGCAGCTCGGGATGTCTGATTTCATTGGGCTGGATCTGTGCGGCAAGGAGCTGCTGATCGTGGGGGCAGGGCGGATCGGATACGCGACGGCATTGCGGGCCAAGTCGCTCGGGATGCGGGTGGCGTATGTGGCGCGGTCGAGACATCTGGAGTTTGAGATGGCACCGATTGGGGCACGGCGGGTTGGGCTTGATGAGGGGGTCGGGGAGGCGGATGTGGTGAGTATCCATACGCCTTTGACGCCAGAGACCAGGCATCTGATTAGTGCAAAGAGACTCAAATCCATGAAATCCGATGCAATCCTTGTCAATACGGCACGGGGGCCGATTGTTGATGAGAATGCATTGGTTGAATCGTTGGATTCAGGGCATCTTTGGGGGGCGGGGCTCGATGTGTATGAGAATGAGCCGACGGTGCATCCTGGGTTGGTTGGGTGTGATCGGGTGGTGCTGACGCCTCATATCGGGAGTGCTGAGGAGCGTTGGCGTAGAGCGATGACCCAGATGGTGCAGCTGAGCGTGTCGGCTGTCTTTCGGGGTGAGGAACCGCCGAACCGGGTTGTATAGTGGGTGGTTTAGGTGTTTCTTGAAGGGTTGCAGAACTCGAGTTCGAGGTAGCGTGCGACATAGTCGATGATGGAGTCGGCTTGTGGGATGTCGGGGTTGCTGGTGTTGCCGTGGGGTTCGAATCGCATGCCTTTGAAGCGTTTGACGGCTTCGTCTACGGAGAGGCCGTATTGGAGTGCGATTGAGAATGCACGGCAGAATGCTTGGCACATGCCTGAGATTGCCGAGCCTTCTTTGGCGATTTTGATGAAGATCTCGCCGGGTGTGCCGTCGGCGTAGAGGCCTATTGTGAGGTATCCCTCGTGGCGTCCGATGGTGAACTTGTGGGTGAGGGATTCGCGGGTTGGGGTGAGGGCTTGTCGGGTTGCGAGCATCGGTGCGTCCTTGTCGGTCATCGTTCGAAATCATCCATGCGAGTGCCCGGCTTCCATGCACGGGGACTTCAACTCTATCGGACCTTGGCGGAAATATCCTTTGACAATGGGGGTGGACTTCTCCCAATGAGTGATCTGACGCGGTATGAGGCTGAATATGGGTTTGGGAGTCAAAAAACAGCCCCAGATCCGCGGTCAAACTTGCTCGGGCGGGTCTCAATGCCGATACTTAGTAAACGAACCCATGATGACCTCCACGCCTCCAACTCAAACGATTCCCATGACGGGCCGGCCATCTCGGACGGCTGGCTGGGTGGTCGCTGCGATCGCGATGCATTTGCTCGTGACGAGTATGGCAACAGCGGCGACAACCTGCAGCGAGACCATCGAACGCACCCGTGTGACCAGGCTATCGCACTGTGTCGCTCAGGCGATCCGGGAGTTGGTTGATCAGGGCGGCGAGACCGCGCTGGTCGTGGTTATTGATTGTGATACAGAGCCGATGGCTGCGATGTATATCGTGGGCACCGATCGGGTTGTGTGTGATGATCAGCTCGGGCCTTGGATTCTCAGTCTGCCTCCACCGGCAGTGATCTGATCCGAATCCCTTTCATCTATACCCAAAGTAATCAATATTCGGCCGATGTGTTGACGCTCGATTTTCGAGTTCGTGGGCAGATCGGTTCACACGCCGGCGATTCAGTTCTTTCCCGGCCTGATCAACAGAAAAGAAGACCCAATTATGTCCAGCTCAGAAATTCCTGTTATCGGTTCCATTCTTTCCAAGCTGTTTGGCTCGCGTAACGAACGCGTGGTCAAGCGGTATACATCGCGGGTGGAGCTGATCGCTCAGCTCGAACCGAAGATGCGTGTGTTGACCGACGCGGAGCTCAAGGCCAAGACCGACGAGTTCCGTGACCGCTTTGATGCGGGCGAGACGGCGAATGATTTGTTGATTGAGGTCTTTGCGGCGGGGCGTGAGGCGATGGACCGGTCGGTTGGTATCCGGAATATCTTTAATCCGGAGCATGAGTTTGATGCTTCGCTGCTGAAGGATTCTGCGAGACAGATTTATGATCGGATCAAGGCGGAGGTCGATTCGCTTGAGCCGGCCGATGCGGTGGGGGAGTATCTTGGGTGCGACAAGCCTGTGCCTGGGCATATCCAGGTTGATATCCCTGTTGAGCTGTATGAGGCGGTGCGGGAGATTTATCCCGAGTCGCGGCCTCCGTTCCGGGCGCGG